>BNJS01003886.1_pt1 | contig 924405 bp, 945 predicted proteins | sample 8540461 | NCBI WGS metagenome assembly BNJS01 (sample SAMD00202454, study PRJDB9452) | human saliva metagenome | isolation source: human saliva | place: Japan
ACCGAATAGCCGAAGGTCCCCAGGATTTCTCCCAGCGCATGATATTTGCCATGAGAATAGGCGATGAGCGGAATCTGTTCCATGTGAAAAACACCTTTTTCATCCAGGTAGGTCGCATCTACCTGTACCGAAACCACCTCTGCCAGGAAGAGGTCATGTGTTCCCCAAAGGAAGAATCTGTCGAACCTTGCACTCCAGATTGACGGGGGATTCTTTGACCAGAGGGGCGCGGAGGATCGTCGCCTTTTCCTTCGTCAAATGAAGGTCTTCCCACTTGTTGATCTTCTGTCCTGTCGTGCACCCGGCGCGATCTGTAGCATAGGTCAGCTCTTTTGTGGTCAGATTGATTACAAATTCACCGCTTTCCTTGATCATGGCATAGGAATGCCTCTGCGGTCTGACTGAAATGGACACCATCGGCGGTTCGGAGCAGATCGTTCCCGCCCACGCAAGCGTAATTAAATTGCTCTCTCCCTCGTAATCCCCGCAGCTGACAAGAACAGCGGGCACCGGGTAAAGGAAGTTTCCCGGTTTTGCAAACGTAATTTTATCAGACATTTCTTCTCCTTTCGCGTCAAGCGCTTAGTGGTGCAGCCCCGTCGCCCTGTTGCATCTCTCCGTCATCACCACCATCAAAATAAGAAAAAAGAGCAGATAAAACGGGAAAATCTGCATCCCTGTTCCATCGCTGATCAAACCGAAGATTTTAGGGGCAAAGGTGCTGCCCACATAAGCAAATGCCATTTCCATTCCCACCAACGACTGAGAATTTTGTGCACCGAACCGCAGAGGGGTCGAGTGAATGATGCTGGGATAGATGGGGGCACAGCCTAACCCGACAAACAGAAACCCGAATAAAGTCAGTTTCACCGGCAAAGGCAGCAGAACCACGAGAATCCCTGCCAGGATCAGCCCTTCTCCCAAACGGATCATCGCCACATCTCCCAGCTTCTCTGAAATAAAACCGGAGATTCCTCTGCCTAGGGTAACTCCCAGAAAAGCCATGGAGGTAAACTGCGCCGCATCCGCCTCCGCCACCCCTCTCACCAGATGAAAGTAGGAAGAAATCCACAAACCGGTGGCAGCCTCGATCGAACAATAGCATAAGAAGGACAGGAAGATGGCCTTGGCGCCCGGAAGTGCAAGCGCCTGCGATAGCGAAAGCACCTGTCTCTTCTCCGTCTCCTTGCGGTCATTCTCTTTTTTCCATAAAGGAGTAGAAACTATCAGAAGGATGGTCAAAAAGATTTGCAGGTAGCCTACGGTACGATAGCCTGCCTGCCAATGGTCTCCTTGTAAGAGGCAGATTCCCATAATGTAGGGTCCAAGCGTCGCCCCGATCCCCCACATACAATGAAGCCAGGACATGTGCCTTGCCTTATAATGCAGGGCAACATAATTATTCAGAGCCGAATCCACCGCTCCTGCCCCCAGTCCGTAGGGAATGGCAAGGAAAATCAACTGCAGATAGGAGGTGGAAAAGGAAAAGCCAAACAGAGCCGTTGCCGTCAGCGCAACGGAAAAGGTCGTCACCCTTCCGGTTCCGAAGCGATGGATCAAACGATCCGCAAGCAGGCTTGAAACAATCGTACAGAACGAAATGACCATGGAAATATTGCCGGCGGACTCCACCGTTGCATGTAAGGAGACATGCATCACAGGCCAGGCACTGCCAAGCAGCATATCCGGTAAACCGAGGGAAATAAAAGAAAGATAAATCACAGGAAGAAGAAAACCAACCATCACAGACCTTTCATAAAAAAACACCCAAAATGCCGGCTTCTGTTCTTTGACTCCTAGCTGTCTGCCAGGTGGGTTACCGCAAAAACCATCGCTGTCTTCCTCTCCCATAGCCGATCTGCGCATGCGCAGGACCGAAGGCGTGACATTGAAGATTCTTCTATAGGATTCCCGTTTAAAGTAAATGTAGGTTCAAATACACAGAAGGTATCGCACATCTCAGGTGCTTACGAGACAATTATAAACGGAATGACGTGTTTTGGAAAGACCGACTTTTCTACCGTTTCTACTCCGTTTTCTGAACGAGATTTGCTGCGGAAGACGCAGCCTTCTCCGTCCCCCCTTCGATAACCGAAACGTAGCGCAGAAGTCGGACAGACGCTGCAACACTTCTTACAGCGAATGCACTCCGCAGAGTTTTGCTCTTTCACCGGATCAATGTCCATCGGACAGCAGACACTGCACTTTTTACAGTGGATACAGGAAGACTTCTGCAAGGACAGGCGGTAAAAACTGATTTTATTGCACAGTCCGTAAATCGCCCCCAGCGGACAGAGCACTTTGCAGAAAAATCGCTCCGTCACCAGACAACCGACGATCGTGAGGGCGAGAATCACCGACTTCAACAGGGTAATCCCTCCCATGGTCTGAAAAAGTTCTTCATGCGTACTCAGTAGAGGGATTCCGCCTTCCAGCATCCCGACCGGACAGATGTATTCACAGTAAGCAGGCGCACCGATTCCCAGCGCCCCTGTGACAAAGACCGGCATCCACAAGACAAATACAACCAGCAGGAGGTATTTCAGATAAGTAAGCGGTTTCCAGATTCTCTTCCGGATCGGAAAGGGGATTTTGTAAAGCAGCTCCTGCAACAGGCCAAAGGGGCAGACAAAGCCACAGATCCATCTGCCGCACAAAACGCCAAGCGCAAGAATAAAGCCTACGACGTAAAATGAAAACTGAAAATTACTGGAACCCGACACCGCCTGCATCGCACCGATGGGACAGGCAAGTTTCGCCGCAGGGCAGGAATAACAGTTCATTCCGGGGTTACAGAACTGTTTCCATTTGCCCTGATAAATCCTGCCGCCCGCAAAATTGGAAACATCAGAATTGGAAAAGCCAAAGGCAGCGATCTGTATCAGTTTTCTCTTGATTTCCTCTTTCATTTTCCTCTCATCCCAGTCCGATGCATTCCAGACAGATATTGACGGCCTTATTCAGGACAATCGGCGCTTCCCCGCGGAAATATCCGTAGACGAGGAAGCAGACCGACAGGGACAGCAGTAGGATCTGCAGTGCCCTCCTGCCTTTATTTCTCATTCAGATAATCCTCCACAAACTTCTTGTAAGCAGGGACATTGGCGCCGATAATCGGTTCCCCGACCAGCTTTCCGTCCTTGTCTACAAAGATGGTGGTAGGAACTCCTACCATATACTTCAGATACTCCTGAAAGGCAATTCTTCCAATGATGTTGGTGTATTTCACCTTGGTCGCCGCAACGATTTCTTTGCATCCTGATAGGTGCTGTCCTCTTCACTGGTCACATCCATCATCACGCCAAGCAGTTGTACGTTATCCGGCAGTTCCTCCGACCATTTCTCCAGTTCCGGCATTTCTCCGATACAGGGGCCGCAAAAGGTTCCCCAGAAATTCACGACCGTCAGGTCCGCCTTTGCGAAAAAGTCATTGGTCACCTCGTTGCCTTCCAAATCCTTCACCTTAAAGTCGGGAACCGGAGAGGGATACCCGGAAACCGTCTGCATGGACTGCTCCCTTCCGCTCTCATTCTGTGCATCCTGGCTTTCTGCCTGTGCCGCACTCTGGCTTCCTGTCTGCTTCGCATCTTGTCCAGACACCTTTGCGGCGCAGGCGCTCAAGCTGCAAAGGGTCGCCACTGCAAGCAATAAACAGCTGATTTTCTTTATTCTCATTCGAACTCCTCCAAATTTTAGCTTCAATTCGCATCTGACCCTAATCGTCAAATAATCCTTCCATCCTGTGGATGGTCATACGGGAAGCATCCAGATCAATCTCCTTAATACAGTCTTTGATCGCCGGTAAAAGCACTTCCTTCTCCCCGCCGGGCAGACTTACTTCGTACACATCGTTGGCATAGGTTTCCAGTACGGCCTTCAGGGTTCCGACCAGAACCCCCTCCTCATCGTAGACGGAAAGGCCAATGAGGTCTGCGACATAATACTCTCCCTCTTCTAAAGGGATCGCATCCTCTCTTGCCACCCAGAGCGAACAGCCGTGCAGCCTCTCTACCTGGGAAATATCTTGAAATTCGTCGCACTTCAGAATCACAAATTTACCGGCATCCTTTGTGGAAGCCACATGAAGCTCCCGCGCCTCTCCTTTGTCATTTTCCAAAAAAACCTTTTTCAGGGTACGAAATCTCTTTCGATCGTCCGTTGTTGGAAAAACCTTGCATTCTCCTTTTAGGCCGTGCGGAGAGACCACGACTCCGATTTGAAACTTTTCAGTCAGTGGCATCTTCTCCTCCTTCCCTCCTCCTGCTCTTCCTTTTCTTCTTCGGTTTGCCATAGTCCGGATGTGCCTGCATCCACTGCGCATAAAGCTCCGGTCGTCTCTCCTTCGTTCTCTGTACCGATTCCGAAAGACGCCAGGCATCCACACGCCCATGGTCGCCGGAAAGGAGAATCTCCGGCACCCGCCTCTTCCTCCAGACCTCCGGTCTCGAATACTGGGGGTATTCCAGCAGCCCGTCCGTAAAGGACTCATCCACTGCAGAATCCTCATTATGTAAGACCCCCGGCACGAGTCTCGCAATGGCATCGATCATCACCATGGATGCCAGCTCTCCACCGGTCAGTACATAATCCCCGATGGAATAGGGTTCCGCCCCGATCTCTTCAATGACACGCTCATCCACCCCTTCGTAATGGCCGCATAGAAAAATCAGATTGTCTTCTTTCGCCAACTCTCTTGCAGCCTGCTGTGTGAAAAGCTTTCCCTGCGGCGTCACATAAATCACGCGAGATTTTCTTTGTCCTTTTCCCTCTTCCACCTGTCTCCTCACCTCCAGGAAACAGTCATAGATCGGCTGCGCCTGCATCAGCATGCCTGCGCCTCCTCCATAAGTATAATCATCGACGCTGTGGTGCTTCTTGTCCGCAGAGTAATCCCGAATCTGGTAGGTGAAAAGATGCAGATATCCCGCCTCCATGGCACGGTACAGAATCCCCTGCGTCACCCCCTGCCTCACCATATCCGGAAAAAGTGTCATTACATGAAAATTCATTTTTTTACTTTCTTAAAAAGAAACATCCGAAAGCACCGTTGTCTACTTTCGAATGTTCGCTTCCCTATCTGATATCCACATCCACCTTGAGATTTTCTCTGGTTGATGCTGCCTTGACCACAGCACGGATCGCTTTGGCGATTCTCCCCTGTTTCCCGATCACCTTGCCCATATCGGATGGCGCGACATGCAGGGCAAAAACCACGACATCGTCCTTCCTCTCCTCCTCAACCTGAACCTCTTCCGGATGGTCTACCAGCGCTTTCGCGATTACTTCGACCAATTCCTTCACAGTTTGCCTCCCGGTGCGCCTTATTTCACACCTGCGATGCGAAACAGCTTGCTCACCGTATCCGTCGGCTGCGCACCGTTAGAAAGCCACTTCTTCGCCAGCTCCTCATCCACCTTCACGGTTCCCGGATTGGTATTCGGATCATAGGTTCCGATCTGCTCGATGAATCTTCCGTCTACCGGGAATTTGGAATCCGATACGATAATCTTGTAAAAAGGGGTCTTCTTCTTGCCGATTCTCTTGAGTCTGATTTTTACCATTGCTTCTTCTCCTTAGTCCTGTGAAATCGCCTGCAGCATCAGCTGAAGCTTTTCCTCTGTTCCTGCGGCCAGTTCCTCGCGGCTTAACGAAGCATCCTGACACAAGGTGCTCGTCTCTTCACAGAGAGCCTGCAGTCTCTGAAAACGCTCGATCATGTGAAGCTTCTCTTCGTATGCTTCCATTGTTCTGGTACAGCGTCTGATCAGATCATGCACTCCCTGCTTGGTGATGCCATTTTCCTTCGCAATCTCGTTTAAAGAAAGGTCTTCATAAACGGCAGCTTCATAAATCTGCCTCTGGTGAACCGTTAAGAGTTCCCCATAGAAGTCATAGAGCCTTCCCAAATCGATAATCCCGTCCATCACCACCTCTTCTCTCTGGCAAAAGAAGTATAACCGGATCTTCTAACCATGTCAAGTATTTTATCTTTACCCCTTCAAGCATCTTCGCTTTATCTCCTGAACCCCTTGCCAAAACCGCCCATGCCGGAAAGCATCTTTCCCATTCCCTTCATACCGCCGGCTTGCTTGTAAAATTTCTGCATCTGCTCGAAATTTTTGACCAGGCGATTCACCTCGGAAATGTCTCTGCCGGATCCCTTCGCGATTCTGGCCTTTCGCATGGGATTGAGCAGCTTGGGATTTCTCCGCTCCTGCAGGGTCATCGAGAGGACGATGGCCTCGGTGTGCGCCATCTCCTTTTCATCCGGCATCTGCTCTTCCCCGATCTTCCCCATTCCCGGTAAGAATTTGAGAAGGCCGCCAAAGCCACCCATCTTGCGCATCTGCTGCATGCTCTCTAAATACATTTCGAAGTCAAACTTGCCCTTGCGCAGGCGAAGGGCCATTTCCTTCTCCTTTTGCGCGTCCATTTCAAGATTGGCTTCGGCAACCTTATCGATCAGGGTGAGGACGTCTCCCATTCCCAGGATTCTGCTTGCCATCCGTTCCGGGTAAAAAGGCTCCAGGTCGTTCAGCTTCTCTCCCATTCCCGCAAACAAAATCGGCTTTCCTGTCACCGCTTTTGCCGATAAAGCGGCACCGCCTCTGGAATCCCCGTCCAACTTGGAAAGGATGAGTCCGTCCACACCGATTCTTTTATTGAATTCCTCGGCGATATTGACGGCATCCTGTCCCGTCATGGCGTCCACCACAAGAAGGGTCCAGTCCACCTTGACCGCCTGCTTGATGTCTTCAAGCTCCTGCATCAAGGCATCGTCGATCTGCAACCTTCCGGCCGTATCCAGAATCACGACATTGCAGCCGTTTTTCTTCGCATAGTCCAAGGACTGCCTTGCAATTTCCACCGGAGAGACTTCCGTTCCCAGAGAAAAGCAGTCTGTTTCCACCTTCTTTGCGTTTACCTGCAACTGCTCAATCGCCGCCGGCCTGTATACGTCGCAGGCTACGAGGAGAGGTTTTCTGCCTTTTTTCCGAATCTGTGCCGCAATCTTGGCTGCACTCGTGGTTTTACCGGAACCTTGCAACCCGCACATCATAAGAACAGTCAGAGATCCCGCCGGGTTCAGGGTAAGCTCCGCCTGCTCCCCCTCCCATGAGACTGATCAACTCCTCGTTTACAATCTTGACCACCATCTGTCCCGGATTTAAACCGTTCATCACATCCTGGCCGATGGCTTTTTCCTCTACGGAACGGACAAACTGTTTGACGACACGAAAATTCACATCCGCCTCTAAAAGAGCCATCCGGACTTCCTTCATGGAAGCCTTGACATCCTCTTCCGAAAGCCGTCCCTTCCCTCTCAGATTTTTAAATACATTTTGTAATTTTTCCGTTAAGCTCTCAAATGCCATTCCACCCTCTTCTCATTCCATTCTATGTCTCATAGAACTTGCTCTCTGCTCCGTAGGGAAATTCCGTTCTATGCCTCATAGAATTTGCTCTCTGCTCCGTAGGGAAATTCCGTTTTTTCCACAGAAAAGTCCGATGCGCCGCTACAGGGAAATTCAGTTCTTCGCCGCATGAAAATTCAGGTCCACCTCGGACGGGATGCCGTCCACCGTTCCCTTTGCACTATACTGCCAGATGGAAAACCGATAAGGATAGTACTGGGGAACGCTGTAATAGGCAATCCAGGTCTGATAGTGGTTCACCTGTGACACATCTAACATCATGGTAAAGGTCTTCAGATTGCCATAGATCATCGGTTCATAGCCCGCTTTTTTGACCGTTTCACAAAAAATCTGCGCGTTTTTGGTAAACTGTTCCCTGGGAAACCGCCACCTGCCTTGCATTATCGCTCTCCGGAAGTTCCATATCGATTGCGACCGGGTACGAAATCTTGCTGTGGTAGGGACCAAGGAGTCCTACCAGATAATCCGCCTCTTCCTGTGCTTCCGCATCGTTCACTGCAGAGGAATAAAAGTAAACCCCTACTTTCAGACCCGCATTCAGCGCCCCATCCATATTGACCCTGAATTTTTCGTCCTCCGTCAGTTCACCCGTGCGCATCTTTCTCAGCCCCGCACGGACCATCGCAAAATCAATGCTATCGTTCTTCACCTTTTCCCAATCGATGTCCCCCTGATACTGAGATACATCCACACCGGTCAAAGGCTGCACCTGCGCATCCTCTCCTACATACTGCAGTCTTTTCCCCTCCTCTTTTACAAAATCCTCCGCCGAGAAGGGATTTTTTTCGATTTCCTCATCAATATCAAAAAAGGCATAGTGATTCTCTTCCGGAACGATGATTGAATGGGGAAAGACGGCTCTCACGGTCGATAACAGGGACGTCCCGTCCTGAAGCGACTTCTGTATCTGTGCACGCAGTCCCGATTGTGCATCCCGCTTTGCAGACTCCACATTGTCCTTGACCATCTGATCGACCTGATCCTGTGTGTAAACACTGGAAGTGGACATTGCCTCCAGTTTTTTTCTCGCCTCGTCTCTCTGTCTCTCCAGCGTCACACTGCGCAGAAGCAGAAAAATACAGAACAGAATGGACAAGAGCGCAACCATACTGAGAATGATGGTAGCGATGACGTTCTGCATATAACGCATCGTTTTTCTCTTCCTGGGCGGTTTCCTGATTTCTTCCATCCTATGAAAGTTCCTCCTGTTGTTGAAACAAGGCTCTGACAAATTCATCCGGGTTGAACTGTTCCAAATCGTCAATTCCCTCTCCGACACCGATATATTTCACGGGGATATTCAACTCCGATACAATGGCAACGGCGATTCCGCCTCTGGCAGTACCGTCTAACTTGGTCAGTACAATGCCGGTCAGAGCAGCCGTTTCTCCGAATTCTTTCGCCTGCTGCAATGCGTTCTGCCCCGTCGTTCCGTCTAAAACAATCAGATTCTCCCTCCCCCAGTCGGGAAGTTCTCTGTCCAGAATCCGATTCATCTTTTTTAACTCTTCCATGAGATTTTTTTATTGTGCAATCTTCCTGCCGTATCGACAATCAAAAGATCCATGTCCCTTGATTTCGCTGCGTTTAGCGCATCATAAACCACACTGGAAGGGTCCGCGCCTTCCTTCCCTGTCACGATCTGCACTCCCGCCCGTTTCGTCCATTCTTCCAGCTGCGCCGTGGCTGCCGCACGGTAAGTATCCGCCGCTGCTACCAGAACGTTTTTCCCGTGCCTTTTAAAGAGGGCTGCAAGTTTCCCTACCGAGGTGGTTTTTCCCACCCCGTTGACCCCGATCACAAAGATCACCGTCTTGTGATTTTCAAATTCATAGGCGTCCTGCGATGTTTCCATCTGCTCCCGAATATCCTGCACCAGCAACTCTCTGCAGGCATTCGCATCCCTCAGGTGTTCCTGAGAAACCTGTTCCCGCAATCTGTCCATGATACGGCTGGTCGCATTGACCCCGATATCTCCCATGATGAGATTCTCTTCAAGCTCCTCATAAAAATCTTCATCAATATCCGAATACCCGTGAAAGACGTTGTCCAGACCACGAACCATCTGGTCCCTTGTCTTTTGCAGACCGCCTTTGAGTTTTTGAAAAAAACCGGCCATCAGTTTGTCAACTCCTTATCGATCAGATTCACAGACACCAGGATGGAGACCCCCTTCTCCTGCATGGTAATGCCGTAGAGACGATCCGCATTCTCCATCGTGCCTCTTCTGTGTGTAATCACAATAAACTGCGTCTCTTTCAAATGATGCAGATATTCTGCAAAACGAACTACATTATTTTCATCCAGCGCCGCCTCTATCTCGTCTAACAGGCAAAAGGGAGAAGGCTTTAACTTCTGGATGGCAAAAAGAAGAGCGATCGCGGTTAACGCCTTTCTCCTCCCGACAACTGCATCATGTTCTGCAGTTTCTTCCCCGGTGGTTGTGCGTTGATCCGAATGCCGGCACTTAAGATATCCTCCTCTTCCACCAGCTCCAGGTCCCCCTTCCCGCCGCCGAACATAATTTTAAACACCTCGTGGAAGGAGCGGTTGATGCGATCAAACTGATCTCTAAAGCGCTCTCTCATAGAGGTATCCAACTCTTCAATGATTCCTAAGAGGCGTTCCTTGGCAGAGACCAAATCGTCATACTGCCCTTTCATAAACGTGAAGCGCTCCATTAAAGCACGGTAATCCTCAATGGCATTGACGTTGACATCCCCCAACTTCTTGATGGCATCCTTGATGGTGGAGATTTCCTTTTTCAGTGCAGCAAGATCCGTTAATTCCGGATCCTTCATCTGCTCCGCATCCGAAAGGGTGATCTCATACTCATCCCACATATAATTGATGCGGTTTTCAATGGCTTCCTGCAGTTTATCCTTCTGCGCCGCAAGCCTCGTCACCTCTTTGTCCAGCGAATTCATCTGTTCGGACAACGATTCTCTGGTGGCAAAAAAAGTTTTTTGTCTGGCGCTTAATTCTTCCTTTTCCTGCTGTTTCTTTTGAAAAATCTCCTGCGCACCGGACTGGGCCTTTTTAGAGGCGGCAATCGTCTCCGTGATTTTGCCGACGTTTTCCTCTCGTCCGGCCAACGTCTCCTCGTTCTCATGTAGAGAAGCTTCGACCTCCGCCAGATCTCTCTTCTTAGAGCGAAGCGTTTCCAAAACCCGGTCTATATTTTCTTTACAAAAGCCGATCCGCTGCCTGAATTTTTCTGCTTCTATCTCGCTTTTAGCTACCTCTTCTCTGGCTTTTTGCTCTTCCTCCCGTAGAGTGATCAGTGCCTCCTGCGCCTGTCTGATTTCGTCCTGATATTTTGTTTCCCGCGTTTCGCTGTCCCGGAGAAGACCCGCAATTTCCTCTTTTCTGGTTGCAATATCCTGCAAGCGGTTTCCCAGCTCTTCCGTCTCCTTCTTCAGAGAGGAAAAACTACCCTCTGCCTCTTTCTGTCTTTCCTCTTCCTTGACGACATTCAAACGAGCGGTATTCTGCTCGATGAATTTCTGCTGCAAGGTCATGCGGATCGTTTCCATTTCGGTACGAAGTTCATTCCTGCGCTCCTTCGTCCTTGCAATCGCGTCCTGCGCTTCCCTGGCCGACTGTTCGAAGTTCTTCACCTTGTCCTTCAGCGCTTCCAATTCTCTCCTTCTGCCTAAGAGGTTGGAGGAATTGCGAAATGCTCCACCGGAGATTGCTCCCCCCGGAGACAGTTGTTCTCCACCGATCGTCACAATTCGCAGGCTGTGCCGGTATTTGGATGCCAGCTTCAGAGCGCTGTCAATATCTCTGGTGACGACAATCCTGCCCAGTAGTGATTCTGCTACATCCCGGTATCGGTCTTCCATCTGCACAAGTGAGCTTGCCAGTGCAATCACCCCGGGTTCCTTTAAGACACTGCTCTCCCGAAACTCTCTATGATCCCGAATGGAAGTTAAAGGCAGGAAGGTAGCCCGTCCCGCATGCTCTCTTTTCAAAAAAGAAATCAGACGCTTGGCAGTTTCTTCGTCCTGTGTAACGACATTTTGAATGCTGCCGCCCAGGGCCGTTTCAATGGCGGTTTCATACTGTTCTTCCGTCTTGATGATATCCGCCACCACGCCGATGATACCGGGCACAGATGCCTTCTGCTCCATCACACGCTTGACGCTTCCGCCATACCCTTCGTATCGCTCTGTCAGATTGGTCAAAGCGTCCAGTCTGGATTTTTCGGAATGATAGCCTGCCTGCGCCGACCGAAGCTGTGTGTCATACGCAGTCAATTTCTCCTTCATCCCTGCAATTTCAGATTCATACTCCTTCTGCTTCTGATTGAGCGTGGCAATCTCCGCCGTCACCGCTTCAAAGGCTTCCCGGTATTTCAGAATAGCCTCCGACTGTTCCTGCTCCACAGACTGCGCCTGCACCAACCGGCTCGTCAGTTCCGCCTTTCTGATCTTAGCCTGTTGCGTTTCCGTCTCCAGAGAACTCTGCCTGGACTGGATCTGCGCCCGTTCACTCAAAGGGTCAAAAGAGCGCTCTTTTTTTCTTCGATCTGTTCCGTTAGAGAAAGAACCTTCCCGGACAGCGCCTCGCTCCCATCTCTCGCCTCTTGATGCGCAGCGGAAAATGCCTGCAATTCCTCATCAATCCGGCTCTTTTCTTCCTCCTGTTTCTCCAGTTCTCTCTGGATGGAGGAAATTTCTTCCATCAGGCTGTTCTGTCGTTCATGAAAATGCTTGTCATTGCTACGGGCGGAACGAATCTGCTCCTGCAAGATACCGATCTGCCCCTCCAGCTTTTCCTTCATCACGCTGGATCGCGTCATATTGTTCCTGGCTTCCTCGATCTCGCCTTCCAGAATTTCCAGAGCGGCATTCATTTCATCGTAATCCGTGCGCGCCTTCTCGTATCTGCTCTTCGTTTCCGAAAGGTCGTTCTTTGCCGTGTCCAGTTTTTGTCCGGTCTCCACCAGGTTCTTTCGTTGTTCGGAAGAATCCAGAAGAAAAAGGTTGACATCCAGCGTCTTCAGCCGGTCCCTGTTTTTTAAATAGACTTTGGCCGTTTCCGCCTGCTTGCTAAGGGGTTCCACCTGTTTTTCAAGCTCGGAAAGAATATCATTTAAGCGCAGGAGGTTCTGCTGCTCTTCCTCTAACTTCTTAATGGAAGCCTCTTTGCGAAGCTTATATTTGACAATTCCCGCCGCCTCGTCAAAGAGGGCCCTGCGGTCCTCCGGCTTGGAAGAAAGGATCTGGTCGATCTGGCCCTGACCGATGATGGAATATCCCTCTTTGCCAATTCCGGTATCATAAAAAAGCTCATTGATATCTCTGAGCCTGCAGCCGGATCCGTTGATCATATATTCCGACTCCCCGGAACGATACAGTCTTCTGGAGACCGTCACCTCCTCATATTCAATGGGCAGACTGTGATCCGAATTGTCCAGCGTAATGGCAACAAAGGCATAGCCGAGGGGCTTCCGGAGTTCGGTTCCGGAAAAAATAACGTCCTGCATACTGCTGCCGCGCAGCTGCTTGCTGCTCTGCTCCCCAAGTACCCAGCGAATGGCATCTGCCACATTGCTCTTGCCGCTTCCGTTTGGACCCACTATGGCGGTGATTCCGTTATGGAAGGTCAGATGAATCCGGTTGGCAAAAGATTTGAAACCATGAATCTCAATATTTTTTAAATACATACCGTTCCGTTTTGAATGGCCGTCACCGCCTGATATGCCGCCCGCTGCTCCGACTCCTTCTTGCTCCTTCCCTCTCCTTCTCCTATCTTTCTTCCGTTTAAGCAAACTGCAGTCGTAAAGACCTTCTCGTGTTCGGGTCCTTCCTCTTTACATAATTCGTAGTGCAGAGAGACTCCCTGTTTCTCCTGCACCAGCTCCTGCAATGCAGACTTATAATCATGAAACTGATCATCGCTCTTAGGCTTCGTCAGAATAAAGCGTTCAATGTGATTCCTGGCTGCCTCAATCCCGCCATCCAGATAGATGGCGCCGATTACAGCTTCCATCATGTCCGCAATAATGGAAGCACGCTTCCTTCCGCCTCCCGCTTCTTCCCCCCCTGCCAAGGAACATTTCTTCCGAAATCCGGAGTTCCTTTGCACAAAAAGCAAGTGCGTTCTCACAAACAAGAGCCGCTCTTTCTTTCGACAGTTCTCCTTCCCGCAGAGACGGGTAGCGCTCAAACAGATAAGCACTGCTCACCATCTCTAAAACGGCATCCCCGAGAAATTCCAGTCTTTCATAATCCTTTCCCTGATGCTCATTGGCATACGAAGAATGGGTAAGCGCCTCCTGCAACAGAGAGGCATCCTGAAAGTGATAACCGATCCGCTCTTCAAAGGCCGGGAAAGATGGCTGTTCAATCATGGGAAACCGCATTTCTAATCAGCGCAGCGGCTTCTCCCGCCGTTTTGATTTTTTCCACTTTTTCCTGCGGAATGGTGATTTGGAATTCTTCCTCCAGTTCCGTTACGATCTGAAAGACATCTAAGGAATCCGCTCCGAGATCTTCAATGAAGGTCGAGTCCGGTGTGATCTCATTCGGATCCACATTCAGTACCCTGGCTATAATCTGTTTCAGTTTCTCCATCTCATCCATCATACTTCTCCCTGTTCCATCTTTCCTTGCATGGTTTCTTCTACGATCTTCGGTTGAATCGGGTCTTCTACAATCTTAGAACGAATCTGTTCGTTCACGTTCTGTTCGTGAAAGTCTACACATTGCAAAATGGCCTGTTTGATTTCCCCCGCATGAGAAGATCCGTGCGCCTTGACAACCAGTCCCTTTAACCCCAGCATTGGTGCGCCGCCGTACTGCTCTGCGTCATATTTAGACAACACGCCTTTCAGAACCGGTTTAATCAGAAAGCCCCCGATTTTGCCTCTCACCGAGCCCATGAGCGCGTCTTTAATCACGTGCATCAAACTCCTGGCGGTACCCTCATACATCTTGAGAATCACGTTTCCGACAAAAGCCTCGCAGACGATCACGTCTACTCCTTCTTTGCCCAGACCGCCGGCGGGAATGTCACGGGCTTCAATGTTGCCGACAAAGTGAATATCCGGGCAGTTTTTGAGAAGAGGGTAAGCTTCCTTGACCAGGGCATTGCCCTTCTCTTCCTCCGCACCGATGTTCACCAGCGCCACCTTAGGGTCTTTGCGATGCATGACATTTTCCATATAGATGGAGCCGATTTTGGCAAACTGCACCAGTTGTGATGCCCTGGCATCCACATTGGCTCCACAGTCGATGAGGAGAACCGGCCCCCTTTCCGTAGGAAGAACCGGCGCAAGCGGTGCTCTTGCGATTCCCTGTATCCTTCCGATCAGCACCTGCCCTCCGACCAGGGTTGCCCCGGTGGACCCGGCTGACACAAAAGCATCTGCCTCATTGTTTTTTACCATAAGGAGGGCTTTTACCAAAGAGGAATCCTTCTTGTTTCTAATGGCGAGCACCGGAGGCTCTGCGGTTTCAATCACTTCCTCCGCATGAACGACTTCGATCCTGTCTTTATCATACTGGTATTTCGCCAGTTCTTCCGTGACTCTTTTTTCCTGACCTACCAGATAGACCTTCACCCGTTGACACGCATTGACCGCATCTACCGCGCCCTTTATCACTTCTCCGGGTGCATGATCACCGCCCATGGCATCCAGAGCGACCTTTGTCAGCTTTTCCATGCATTCTCCTCTTTTCTGTCTCGGTTCCCTATGAGTTCCAAAAAGAATAACCTTTCACTTCTATGCAAACCCGCACCAGATTTGGATGCTTTTGACACGTGTATCATCATATCATAAATGCGTATCAACAAACAGAGCTCTCCGGAAAACCGGAAAGCTCTGTCCTGAAAGCTACTCACAAATCAGATTCAGTCCGCTGCTGCGATGACGCTCTTCTTGTTGTAATATCCACAGCTCTTGCAGACCTTGTGCGGCTCCATCAGTGCGCCGCAATGATCACATTTCACCAGTGTCGGAGCACTCATCTTCCAGTTTGCTCTCCTCTGATCTCTATGACCCTTGGATGATTTATTCTTCGGGCAGATCGACATCTCTTACACCTCCTTGCCGTATTCTATTCGTATGCTACCGTCCGGTTCCGGAAGTCCTGTACCGATCCCGAATAACAGTAATCTGATAAACAACGTGTGAAATTATACCGCAAAAAAGAACGATCTGTCAAGCATCATTTGCAGAGTGCATAGGTGTCCCGTGCAATTGCCAACTCCTCATTGGTAGGAATGGCATAGACAAGTACCTTACTGTCGTCCGTGGAAATCTTCACTTCCTCTCCACGCTTTTTGTTGGCTTCCTCATCCAGATGAATTCCCAGAAGTGTCAGTCTGTCCACGATCATCTTACGAACAAAGCCGGAGTTTTCGCCGACACCCGCCGTAAAGCAGATGGCGTCCACCCCACCAAGCGCAGCCGCATAAGCGCCGATGTATTTCACCACACGGTAGGCGAAAGCCTTGACTGCCCGCGTTGCCCCGGCGTTATTCTCGTTCATCCCCGCTTCCAGGTCACGGAAATCGCTGCTCAAATCTCCTGACAATCCGAATACGCCGGATTTTTTATTCAAAAGATTCATCACCTCCGCGGTTGACAGATTCTCTTTTTTCTCCAAAAATTCCAGAATAGAAGGGTCAAGATCCCCGCTCCTGGTTCCCATGATGAGACCCTCCAGAGGGGTAAGACCCATGGACGTATCAATGCACTTGCCATATTTCACTGCCGATACCGAGGCGCCGTTTCCCAGATGGCAGACAATCACCTTTAAATCTTCCGGTTTTTTTCCCAGAATCTCTGCCATACGACTAGAAACATAGGCATGGCTGGTACCGTGGAAGCCATATCTGCGAATGCGATGCTTCTCATACAAGCTGTAAGGAATCCCGTAAAGATATGCCTCTTCCGGCATCGTCTGATGAAAGGCGGTATCGAAAACAGCAACCATCGGGATCCCGGGCATCAGTTCCTCGCAGGCATAAATCCCCGTCAAATTGGCAGGGTTGTGAAGTGGCGCCAGGTCGGATACCTCTTCAATCGCACGCTTGACTTCTTCTGTGATCCGCACCGATTTGGTGAATTTCTCTCCCCCATGCACGATCCGATGACCGACGGCGCCGATTTCTTTTAAATCTTTCACCACGCCGGTCTCCGGATTCGTCAGGGCTTCAATCACGAGTGCGATCGCCTTCTTGTGATCCGGCATCGGGATTTCCTGTGTGATTTTCTCGCCCCCCGCAGGTGTAAAGCTGATTGCGCTTCCCTCAATGCCGATTCGTTCGCAAATCCCCTTCCCGATCACCTGCTCGGTATCGGAATCGATCAGCTGGAACTTCAGTGAGGAAGAGCCGCAGTTGATTACCAGAATTTTCATATTACCTTCTCCTTTGTCTCATTTTTTTGACAAGCTTACCCAACCTGTCTATACTGAAACCAATAGTTTCAGTATACCCTCAAACACAACTTTTTCAAGGGAATTCATCCATGAAAACCACCGCCATCATCGCCGAACTCAATCCGTTTCATAATGGGCACAGCTCTCTCTTTCGCTATGCTAAGGCAAAAACAGGAGCTGATTTCTGTATTGCACTCATGAGCGGTGATTTTGTGCAAAGGGGAAGCGCCGCCATTATGGAAAAATATACCAGAACCCGGATGGCGCTGGCTTCCGGTGCCGATCTCGTGCTGGAGCTCCCCGTCTATTACAGCCTGGGAAGTGCGGAATATTTTGCTTCCGGCGCCATTTCCACCCTGAACAAATTACATGTCGTCGATACCCTTTTATTTGGAAGCGAGAGCGGGGAGATGGACGGTCTCCTTCGCATTGCCGACCTTCTTGCCACGGAAGTACCTTCCTATCAAATGTATCTGCAAAGTGCCCTCAAGAAGGGAGAGCCCTTTCCCGTTGCCAGAAGAATGGCACTGGAGAACTGTCTTCCCACCGCCCACAAAGAAGACATTCTCTTGCTGGATACACCGAACAATTCTCTTGGCATTGAATACTTGAAGATGATGAAACGGACCCATGCTTCCTATGAGGCAAGGACGATGAAGCGCATTCCGGGCGTTTGCGCCGAACAGATTCGCACCTCTCTTCTGCAGTCGCATGGTCGAATCAGACGCTCTTACATGCCGGAGCAATGTGCCCTCCTTCTCAAAGAATATCCCCTTCGCAGTGGCTTTTCCTTTGCCGAAAACAACGCGTTCTCTCCCATGCTGGAATATCATCTGACCATGTCTACCCCTGCTTCGATTGCGAAAATACAGGATGTTGGCGAAGAACTTGCTGCAAGGATCTATAAGCTGCTACCCACCTTCACCACCTTCGATGAATTTGCGCTGAAGCTGAAAACGAAGAATCTGACTTATACCAGAGTCAATCGCGCTCTTCTCCATATTCTTTTACAACAAAAAAAGAGCCACATGGAGGAATATATTGCTTCCGGTACCACCTATGCCCGTGTTCTGGGTTTTCGTGAAAGTGCCTCTGCACTTTTATCCAGGATGAAAAAAGAGTCGGAACTTCCTCTGGTTACCAAGCTCTCGCAGGCTGCTTCTTTATTAAAAAAGCAACCACAGGAAGGGTTTTCCGCGGAAAGAAATTCCGGAGATGGAACTTCCGTTCCTGAAAATTCCCTGACCGGAAATTCTATGACCGGAAGGGCTCTTGCCTACCGTCTTCTCGAAGAGGATGTCAGAGCCAGTGCCATCTATGATATCTGCTTCTCTTCCCATGCAGAGCCCCGCATGGCTGTCAACGAATTTCAGAAAGAAATTGTGGTGGTTCCGTAAACAAAAGACTCTCCTATCCGTTTTGCAGTCGCCTTGCCTTGGTCAGCCTCTTGTCGTAGTACATGGCATCGTCCGCCTTCTTAATGATCTCTTCCGAGGTTTTGCCGTCTTCCGGGTATCTGGCAAAGCCGACGGAAAGATAAATGTTCAGCTGAATCTTCCCGATCCCAATCGGTCTGGCTACATTCAGGCGAATCCTCTTAATCATATCGTTATAGAAGCTCTTCTGCTGGTCTCCTGCTATAATGACGGTAAATTCATCCCCCCCGATCCGGAAGCTTCTGTCCTTATCCTTAACGCTGTTCGCCAGCCTCTTTCCTACCACACTAAGCAGGATATCCCCTGTCTCATGTCCATACACATCGTTTACGGTTTTAAAATCATTCACATCCATATAGATAATGCCATAGGGCGATTTTTTTTTGGCCAACTCTTCCAGATATTCCGTATAACTGCGCTTGTTCAAAAGCCCCGTCAGGTGATCCCGGTAAGAAAGATCCTCCAGCTCCTTCCCTCTTCTGCGTGCACCTTCAATCCCCCAACCGGCAATCGTGGTTAAGATCGTTAAGACAAAGGCAATGCCTGCCACCAGGATCAGTTCCTGCATATCAATCCAGCTGTTGCTCATGGCAATGCCCAACATGATTTCGTAACCGCCGGATAATTTCAGGGGATAGCTGACCGGATCCTTTAAAGGTCGGTAATCGGAAGAAGCCAGGATATTTTCCGGGAGAGCCGGGTAGGATCCTGCATAAAAGCAGAACTGATATCCCGCCTGTTTCAGACTGTTGACGTTTTCCGTTAGCAGCACCTCCGGGAGCTTAAGCACCACACAGGCAAACCCCCAAAAGTCGTTTCCGTTGACATAGACGGGTCTTATCATCATCATGACCTTCTGTTGATTTCCTAACGTCACGGGAGCAATGAACATCGGTTTCTTCGTGTCTCTTGCCGCCTTGGCGGCCTGCTGCGTCGCGGTGTCTGCAAACAGATTCCCCGGCACCCCTCCTACATTTTCCGCAGGATAAATTCCCTGCACCTTGCCGCTTGGTGCCAACCATATTCCGTAAATCCCGCTTTGATGCTCACACATCATTGCCGAATCATCCCGAAACATCTGATCGGTAATTCTACCGGATTGTGACTGAATTAACATTTCCCAAATCAGCGTAGCAGAAAAACGTGCGTTGAGGCTCCCCTCTACATCAGAGGCGACCGACTGCACGACATACCTTGCCCGTTCCTTCCGGCTATTCATCGTCCGTGTCAGAAACAGCGCTGCCCAAGCGGTAGAAACCAACAGCCCTACCACAAACGATAGCCAAACTGCGCCGCTCCTGTTCTTTTTTTTCTTCATACCTTATTATTTTCGGTGAAAACAAGCGGATAATCAAGTGAAATAATCAGATAATTGCTAATTAAATAAAAAATTTAATTAAATCTAACATTGTGTCCTTGCCCTTTCCTGCTCCATAGCCGATATATGGGCTGAGATACAGGAAAAACAAACTCTATCCGCATCGCCACAAGGAGGTTCCACATGAATATAAACGGATATTCCGCGCTTTTTTCCAGCCTGTCCGGTCAGTACAATATCCAGGATTCTTTTGCAAACCTTTATAACAACTATCGACAAATCAAACAGGGAAGCTATGGTCACCTCATGAAGGCCTATGTCGGCAAGGTTGGCAACCAGGCCGCCCTCAAAGCCTTCCGTGAAACGGGAGGTACGGTAGATGGACGTGGCGCCCTGCCAGATCCCAAGACCATACAAAAAGAGAGAAAGACGTCTTCCCCTGCAAAAAAGGAAACGTCTTCCTCTGCATCTACCACTCCTATGAAGAAAAAATCCGTTTGGTTAGACCGTCAGATCTCCTATGCGGAAAAAAAGACCTCTTACCGCTCTGATGGAAGCGCCAGCCAGACAGAGCCCCCTGCCGGATCCTCGGTTGACTCCTCGGTTTAAAGAGATGGTGCGATCCCCATCCGTGAAAGTGCAAACACTTCTTAGGCTTTCACTCAGATTGTGAAAGCTTGATTTTGTATATTCGTGATAGAGAGGTATCAATCCTCTCTTCGGTCAGCGTGCCGGCATGCACTGCATCCAGCACGCCTTGATAGGCATCCGTAAAATTCTCCGGAAGGTAAAGCAGGTCCGCACCCGCTAAAAGAGCATCCACAGCTGCCGTCCCCGAAGTAAAGCGGTCTGTGACCGCCCTTTGGTTGAGCGCATCTGTCATTACAATCCCATCATACCCCAGCGTCCGTCTTAACTGTCCTTCGATCATTCCGGAAGATAGAGAACAGGGAAGATTCTCAACATCTGCCCGGGTTAAGACCACATTGCTCATCTGAATCAGCGGGACATCCTGCGACATACAATTTCGAAACGGCACAAATCCTCTGTCTGCAACCTCCCCATGTCCTTCTGGCACTCCGTCATCCCTTCTTTTCCTGCTGCATCCTCTGCTCCTGCCACCGGAAAATTCCCCGCTACCGGCCAAATGCCTCCCGACTGGAGTCCTAGAACGATAGCGACCGAGCGCTGGGACAGCACATGCAGATCCGGATCCGCATCTGTTTCCAGGGATTCTCTCGTGCTTTCTTCTCCTGCGTCTGTCAGATTGGCACAGGGCTGAAGACAAAGATTGAAGCCCAGATTTTTCAGGAATTGCCCGCTTTCTTTTGCTTCTTCCTCCACACCGTTTGACCCATCCTCCGCCTCCGGTTCGAAGTTTGACGAATCCTCCCTCTCCGGTTCGAGAAGGGCTGCTCTATCGTTCTCCTGCACCCCCTCCTGGACAGATTCTGAAACGGACGCATCTACCGGCGCTGCCTTCCTGAGCCAGGAGCCGTCTCCCTCCGGCAAGAGAAAAAGAGGATAGCTGCTCTGCTTTTTGATGTGCTGAAGGAAAGAATGAAGCTCCTCTACCGAGACAAATTTTTCTTTGGTAAAAACAAGTCCTCCCACCGGCATCCTGGTAAGGGCCCCTGCATCTCTCTCCTCTTTTCTTCTTCCTCCTGTCTTCTCCAGCTGATCGACAGATACCACAAACAGGCCTGCCACCTTTTCTTCCAGTGTCATGCCTGCAATGGTTTCTCGGACCTGCTCGTTTCTCAGATCGGTTGGACTAAGAACAGGAGACTTCGTTTCTTTCTGTTTCTCTCTTTTTTCTCCGAGCACCTGCGTACGAAGCGCTTTTTTCGCTTCTTGTCTGTTTTGTACAGAATTCTCCGGTTTCTTTTGCCTGTTGCCTGCAATCAGAAAAGCACTGCTTCCTCCAACCAAAAGAAGAAGTGCCGCTACGAGGCTCCAGGCAAGGAAAGTCGCACGTCTCCTCCTTTTTTTCCTTCTCAATCTTGCCATTTCCGGATAATCTACACGTCCGGTAGAAGAATCTTCTTCCTTCCAGTCCATCACCCGTCCCCCATTTTTACCTGTTGATATCACCGGTTCCCTTCTCGTTTCCGGCAGCTTTCTGTTACACGATTTTCTTTCCCCTTCTCCCCCTCTTCGCTTGTCAGCTGCTCTCTCCTCCCCGATTTCCTGAATTCCCCGGATTTCCCGGCCTTCCCTAATTTCCTAGATCTGCTGTAATACCTCCGTAATGGCCGGCAAAAACTGTTTTTTCCTGGAAACCACACCGGGCAGAATCACACAATCCTTCTCCATCTCCTGTCCAAAGGCGGTCTTTAAGATCTTCGGTGCGGCGCTCCCTGCCCAGATCACAGTCGAAGACTCGTTAATGATATTGGTAAGCAGGAAGTACATCAGGTCCAGCCCCATCTGATTCCTTTCCTCCTCGAGGCAGGAGGCGATTTTGGTTCGGATCTCGGAAAGCTCATCTTCATTCATCGAACTGATTTGACCGATGCCGAAGTTGGTTCCTTCGATGGAGAATTTTTTGAAATCCTGATGCAAAATCTCTTCCGGCGTCTTGTTCTTCAAATTGCTGCCCGCACGAAACATTGCCTTGGCAAAAGACGGTACATCGATCTCTGCAATTCTGGCAAGTGCTTCTCCTGCTGCTTTGTCCACTGCCGTACAGGTGGGGGACCGATACATCAGCGTATCGGAAAGGATGGCCGACAGCATGAGTGCCGCTATCTTCGGCTCGATTTCGATCCCATGTTCCCTATACATCTCATATACAATGGTACAGGTAGACCCAAGCGGTTCCCCCCTGTAATAAATCGGACCAAGCGTTTGGACACTGGCTGCCCGGTGGTGGTCGATGATTTCCTGAATATCGGCGGATTCCACCCCGTGTACCGCCTGCCCCTTTTCATTATGATCTACCAGAATCAGCTTTTTCCTCTTCGCACCGAGGAAATTTCGTCTGGAAATCATGCCTGCATAATCCCCATTTTCATCCAGAATGGGAAAATAGCGATAACGCATCTGCGCCATGACATCCTGAATGTCCTCAATGTAATCATTCATACGGAAGTAAACCAGCCCGTCTCCCTTCATAAAGTAATGAATGGGGACCGACTGATTGATCAGCCTTGCGACCGAATAGGTGTCATAAGGCGTCCGAATGATTCTGGTGCCGTGCTCCTTTGCCATTTTTTGAATGGTATTTGCCACCTCCGCATTCCCGCAGACCACGAGGAGGGAAGCATCCAGTTCGATTGCACAAAGCTGCGTCTCATAGCGATTTCCTACCAGAACAATGTCTCCGGATTCAAAAAAATTCTCCAGCATTTCCGGGCTGCCTGCCGCAATCAGAACCTTTCCTTTCTCGATGCAACCTTCTTTGGAACCCACAATCATCTTGCCATCCAGCGTCTCCAGAATATTTTGATAGCTTGTCCCGGCCTTGGAAACAAAGTCTGAATCGTAAATGTCCATATAGGACCTGACGATGTCTCCCGTGGTAATCAGACCTTCCAGACTCTTTCCTTTTAAGATACAAAGAGTGACGACATCCGCCTCTTTCATTCTTTCCCAGGCCTTCTTCATAGAAGTATCACTGGAAGCCTCCGCAATCCTTCTGATTTCGATATCTTTGACCTGCGTCCTGACATCGTCTAAAAGCATCGGTTCCGGAACTCCCGTTTCTTCAGCACGTATCGCGTTTCTTCATTCAACCTTCCCGCTCGTGCCGGAATATATTTTTTCCCGGTGATTTTCTGCTTTAAATTGGCATAGGCAATCGCCGCACAAATAGAATCGGTGTCCGGCTGTTTATGTCCAATGACGTAGACCGGTGTCGTATCTTCCTTCTTTGGCACCAGGTCTTTTGGGTCCTTCTCTACCTTTTTCAGCAGATTCTTTTTTCTTTTTTCAGGCATCCTGTTTCCTCCCTGTCATGGAACTTCGTTTTGAATCTTTTCTTTATTTCCTGCCATAGAACGACGTTCTGAATCTTTATTTTATTCCCGTAACGGAACTTTCAATTGAATCTTCCGGATTTTCCGTTAAATTGCTTGACATAACCGGGCATAAAACCCATTTTTTGCAAGAAGCGTCTCATGGTTACCCTGCTCAAGGATCCTACCATCTTTCATCACCAGAATGAGGTCCGCCCCCTGAATCGTGGAAAGACGGTGCGCCACAATAAAGCTGGTCCTGCCTTCCATCATCTTTAGAAACGCATCCTGCACCTGTAATTCCGTCCTTGTGTCAATCGAACTGGTCGCCTCGTCCAGAATCAGCATGGACGGTACATGAATCATGACGCGCGTAATACAAAGCAGCTGCTTCTGTCCCTGGGAGAGGTTGCCTCCGTCCTCTTCGATGACCGTATCATACCCCTTCTCCATCCTGCGGATAAAGTCGTGCGCGCGGGTCTTTTTGGCGGCTTCCACAATCATTTCCTCGGTGATCCCGCTCCTTCCAAGCGTCAGATTCTCACGAATCGACCCTTCCCGCAACCATGTTTCCTGCAGCACCATGCCGTAACTTCCGCGCAGGCTCTTTCTGGTCACCTCCCGGATATCGCTACCGTCTACCAGAATGCTTCCCTGATCGACATCATAGAATCGCATCAGAAGATTGATCATCGTTGACTTGCCACAGCCGGTGGGTCCCACAATTGCAATCCGCTGTCCCGGCTTCACCACAAGGTTAAAATGCTGAATCAGCTCCCTATCCTTGACATAGGAAAAAGAAACGTCTTTGACTTCCACATGACCTTCTACCTGTTCAGGGAGAACACCTGCATCCTCCGCCTCCTTTTTCTGCGGCTCCTCTTCGATCAAAGAAAAGACTCTGCCGGCACAGGCGATCGCATTCTGTAACTCCGCCACCACGCCCGCCACTTCGTTAAAAGGCTTCGTATACTGTGTGCAGTAGGCGAGAAATGCACTCAAAGTCCCCACACTGAGCTGCCCGGAAAGAACCGTGAGCGCCCCGAAGAAGGTCACCGCCGCATAGACAATCGCATTGATAAACCTGGTAGCCGGATTGGTTAAAGAGGAAAAAAAGGTCGCCTTAACACTGATCCTTGTGAGATCGTCGTTGAGCACGGCAAAGCGCTCTTCCATCTGCGTTTCCTGCTCAAACGCTTTCACAACGGTCAGATTCCCGATCACCTCATCGACAAGCCCTGTCTGCGCTGCCCTGGCTTCGGACTGCTGCCTGAACAGGGAAAAAGACCTTCCTGCAATCACTCTGGCAACCACCAGCGAAAGCGGCGTCAGAATGACGACCAACAGCGCCACCCGCACATTTAAATAAAACATGAAGCAGAGTGTTCCGATAATGGTCACAATGCCGGTAAACAGCTGCGTGAACCCCATGAGCATTCCATCTGAAAACTGATCCACATCTGCAATCACACGACTGACAACCTCTCCATGCGGATGTCCGTCTATATATTCGAAGGGCAGGATCTGCAGATGCGAAAAAGCATCATTGCGCACATCCCTGACCACACGGAAGGTGATCCGGTTGTTGATGGCGTTCATCAACCACTGGGAAACAGAGGCCGCTATCACAATCCCTGCGATCCGCTCCAGAATCTTCGTGATGCCCCTGAAGTCTACCCTGCCCTTTCCACTTGCCAGATCAATCGCACGGCCTGCCAGAATCGGGAGGTACAACATGAGGATTGCGGAAAAGGCAGCCAAAAAAACCGATAGCAAAATAAAGAAGCGGTACCGCATAAGATAACGCAGAACCTTCTTCAATATTTCCATTTGTGATCTCTTCTCTTCCTCCGGCTGCATGACCAATCCCTCCTTCTCCGTCTTATTCATGATTCCCCTCTTTCAGGAGACGGTCCCCTTGTCCTTCTTGAGAAGCACTCTGTTTTCTTCCCTGAGACGCATAGATTTCACGATAAACTTCGCATTCTGCAACAAAGCTTCATGCGTTCCCCTGCCTACCAGCTCTCCGTTGTCTAACACCAGAATTTGATCGCAGTGTTCGATCGAGGCCGTCCGCTGCGACACAATGAAGGTGGTCGGCGGATGAGCCAGTCCGCGAATGGCTTCTCTTAAATTGCGATCGGTCAGGTAGTCCAGTGCCGAAGAAGAGTCGTCCAGAATCAGGATCTCCGGCTTCTTGACGAGCGCCCTGGCAATCGTCAGTCTCTGCTTCTGCCCTCCGGAAAAGTTCTTTCCTCCCTGTGACACCTGATAAGAGAGTCCCCCCTCCTTGTGATCTACGACTTCCATCGCCTGTGCAATCCGCAGCGCTTCCTCAATTTCTTCATCGGTTGCATCCGCTTTTCCCCACTTCATATTGTCACGAATACTTCCCGAGATCAATGCCGCCTTTTGCGGCACCACTCCTATCAGCTTCCGAAGCGCATCCGGATCATACTTCTTGACATCAACTCCGTTGACAAATACCGTTCCTCCCGTTGCATCATAAAACCTCGGAATCAGGTTCACCAGTGAAGTTTTGCCGCTGCCCGTTCCGCCGATAATACCGATGAAACTTCCTCTTTTTGCCTGGAAGGTGAGGTGGGAAAGCGCTTCATCCGCATCCGGCAGGTACCGCAGCGAAACGTCCTCAAAAGACACGGAAATCTCCGTCCGCCCGGTTTGACGCACCGCCTGATCTCCCTGTAGAAAATGCTGCGTGGCTTCCGTTTCCAGAATAGCGGAAACCCGGTCTCCGCATGCAAAAGAGCGGGTGAGATTCAGAATCAGGTTGGCAAGCTTGACCAGTTCGACCAAAATCTGGGCCAGGTAATTATACAACGCCACTAAGGCTCCCTGCGTAATTGCCCCTGTCTGCACAGAAACAGCGCCTCTTCCAATCAGCAGGATCACAGCCACATTCAAAATGACATAGGTCAGCGGATTCATCAGCGCCGTTACCCTTCCGACCTGCTCCTGCAGGGTGGTCAACAGATGATTGTCCTTCTGAAACCGCTTCGTTTCATCTTCTTCAATTCCGAAAGCGCGAATCACACGCACACCGGTCAGGTTTTCTCTGGTCAACCTGAGAACGGTATCCAGTCTCTCCTGCACCTGCCTGTACCTCGGAATACTCCAGACCATAATACCGAGGATGACCGCTAACAGCGCCGGAACTACAATGACAAAGATCAGCGCCAGTTTAGCATTGATGGTAAAGGCCATGATCACCGCGCCCAGCACGACAAAGGGAGAGCGCAGCGCCAGACGCAGAAAGAGGTTCATCCCCTGTTGAATCTGGTTCATATCGCTGGTCATTCTGGTGATCATGGTGGAGCCGCCGAGCCTGTCCAGATCCGCATAGGAGAAGGTCAGAATTTTTTTCATCAAATCCACCCGGATATCTCGGACGAAATAAGCGGCGCTTTTTGCCGCAAATACTGTGCAACCACGGAACAGCTCAGTCCCACTACACCGAGAAAAATCATGAGCCCAAAACGACTCGCCAGAAACGCCTGATCCTGTTTGGCGATTCCCACATCAATCAGGCTCTCTACCACCCTTGGCACAAGCAGTTCCAGGAGCACCTCCAGCAACTTGAACAACGGCGCAAGCAGGGTGATCCATTTATACTTGTCCAGATACTTTAATAATTTTTTCAAAAAAGCTCTCCTCTAGCACTGAATCCGCAATCCCTTCGGATAATGATTTTTCAGGACACCCCCTACCAATTTGCCAAACCCAAGAGAAACGCCCTCACAAAGAACGAGGCACCATGCCGCCTTTGTCCCTGAAGTTTTCTCCGATTTGTCTGCCTTCCATTGTAGCACATGACAGCCGGCGTCACTGGTCTGGATCGTCATTCCCTGCAGATATTGTAACGGTAAAGAAGAACCCGCAGACAATTCCACTGACAGGTACACATCGTTTTCCAACAGCAAATGGGAAAGCGCATGGGACGGCTCTTCTCTGTTTTTTTTCACCTGTAAAAAAGCGACTCCGGGCTGCAGAACACGCAGTCCCGACAGGTCGGGACTATCCGGCGGAGCCAGATAGATCTGGTCTCCAAACCGTACCGTTGAGATGGTGCCGCTCTTCTCCATCCCCCATTCACCAGGAAGGCGGCATCCGGCCGGAGTATGGGATTCCGCTGAGCATACAAATTCGGAAAAAAGACGCTTCTTTGCCTCCTTGCACAACAGCGCATCCGCCAGTCCGATTACCTTCTGTATCTCCTCTTTGCCTCCAGATTTCTGCTTTCCGCAGGGCCAATGTGTAGAAGGAATCAGAGATCCCGCTTTCTTCAGCCTCGCTGCAAAATGCCCCTCTCCTCTTCCTTCGTATGGCAGGAAGCGTTCTTCTTTTTCCAGAAGAAAGTCCGGATGTGTTCGCAAAAAATCGCTGACCTGCCCTTCGTTTTCCTCTTCTTCAAAGGTGCAGGTGGAATAAACCAGTATGCCACCCGGTTTGAGCATCTTTGCCGCATTTTCCAGGATCTCTTTTTGCCTGCTCACACAGCGTATGACATTTTCTAAGCTCCACTCTTTTGCCGCATCCGGATTTTTACGGAACATTCCCTCTCCGGAACAGGGTGCGTCCACCAGAATCTTGTCAAAGGAAGCTTCCAATCTTGCGGCCAGCCTCCCGCTATCTTCATTTAAAACCACAGTCTGTCGAAGCCCCATTCGTTCCACGTTCCTTGCAAGAATCCTGGCCCTCTCCGGCACAAATTCGTTGCTGATTAAGATGCCTCCCCTCCTCTTTTGCTCATTCTGCAAGAAATCTGCACCGTCTTTCCGCCCGGTGCAGCACAAAGGTCCAGCACGCAGTCTCCCGGCTGCGGATCCAGAAGCGAGACCGGAAGCATGGCGCTTGGCTCCTGAATATAATACAGCCCCGCCTCATGAAGCGGATGCCTGCCCGGTTTCTCCTGAGGAGGATAATAATAGCCATCCTCTTCATAAGGTACCCTCTCCAAGTGGAAAGGAAGCGCAAGAAGCGAAAGGTCAGGTCCCTTGTCACACAGGGGAAGTCGGCTGCGATTGACAAAAAGCGCCCTTTCAGGAGGAAGCTGCAGCTGATCCAGATAACGAGTAAGGAGAAACCCCTTCTCGCTCCGCATCCGGTTTAAAAAGTCTTCCTGCAAATGAATTTCCATTGTTCCTTCCCTTCTCCAGCCCCACTCCTTGGCGCAACGGATAACGCTCTATTGTATGCTTTCCATTTCCGCCTTCCTTCACGGAAGGCGGAAATGGAAAGCGGCGGTCGAAAAGAATCGACCGCCGTCTATTGTTGATGTTATTTTGCTAAACTGGTTGCTCTGCTTTCACGGATCACACTGACCTTGATCTGTCCCGGATATTCCATTTCACCCTCAATCCGCTTGGATATTTCATTGGCCATGATCACCATATCAGCATCGCTGACTTGCTCAGGAACTACCATAACACGAACCTCACGCCCCGCCTGAATGGCGTAGGAATGATCAACCCCCCTTAAAGCTGTCTGTGATTTCTTCTAACTGTTTGAGCCTGGTTGTATACGTCTCCAGCGTCTCACGTCTTGCTCCGGGTCTCGCCGCAGAAATCGTATCTGCCGCTGCCACCAGTACCGAAATCAAAGAAGTCGGCTCCACATCTCCATGATGGGACTCTACCGCATTGATTACAATCGAATTCTCTTTGTACTTCCGACAGATGTCTGCACCCAGCTGAATGTGCGAACCTTCCATTTCATGATCGACCGCCTTGCCGATATCATGCAAAAGTCCGGCACGTTTGGCCATTCTGACGTCCAGCCCTAACTCTGATGCCATCAAGCCGGTCAACTGTGCCACTTCCACAGAATGTTTCAGTGCATTCTGACCGTAGCTGGTTCTGAATTTCATTTTACCCAGAAGTCTTACAATTTCCGGATGAAGACCGTGAACACCTGCTTCCAGAGCGGCATTTTCGCCTTCCTCCTTCATCTTATTGTTCACTTCCTTCTGGGCCTTCTCAACCGCCTCTTCGATTCTTGCCGGATGAATACGACCATCCACAATCAACTTCTCAAGAGCAATCCTCGCAACCTCTCTGCGAATCGGGTCAAAACCGGAAATCACAACTGCCTCCGGGGTATCGTCAATAATCAAATCTACGCCGGTCAGCGTCTCCAGCGTACGAATATTTCTTCCTTCTCTACCGATGATTCTGCCCTTCATCTCATCATTCGGAAGCTGTACGACCGAAATGGTGGATTCCGAAACATGGTCGGCAGCACAGCGCTGGATGGCATTGACCACGATTTCTTTGGCTTTCTTATCCGCTGTCTCTTTGGCCTCTGCTTCTAAATTCTTGATCATCACTGCCGTGTCATGCCGAATATCGTCTTCGACAATTTTAAGCAGCTGATCCCTGGCCTGATCCTTTGTTAAACCTGAGATTCGTTCCAGTTCCTGTAATCGCTGTTCATTGAGTTTCGCAACCTCTTCGCTCTTCTTTGTCAGGTTGATTTCCCGACTGTTGAGGCTCTGTTCTTTCCTCTCGATGGCTTCCGTGCGTTTGTCTAATGACTCTTCCTTCTGCTGAACCCTGCGTTCCGACCTCTGCACCTCAGAACGTCTGTCTCTTACTTCCTTTTCCAGCTCGTTCCTTGTCTTGAGCGACTCCTCCTTAACCTCCAGGAGTTTCTCACGCTTGGTCTCCTCTGCATTCTTCAGTGCGTCATCGATAATCTTTCTTGCCTTTTCCTCTGCACTACCGACCTTCTGTTCTGCAACTTTCTTATGATAGGAATTGGTTGCCAAAACCGATACCACTACAGAAACGACAAGAGTTGCTACTACTGCAACTAACAAGTTCATTACAGGAGCACCTCCTTATTTAATTTTCATTGTGCTGTATGCGACTGTTTGTTACGAAAAAAACGTTCTGCCAAAGGTGTGATCATACACCCGCAGAACCCACTTCTTCCGTGTATAACATCATCTCAATTCTAGTGTAAATAAGGAAGGCTGTCAAGGAACTTCTCCAAATTGTGATTCGATTGTGATCGAAAAACAGATATCCTGCTGTTTTGCGTGCTCTCATGAGAAATTTTACGATCTGACAATCCATGCGAAAAGAGCGGCACCCGACCATCTATTCCTCTAAGAAGGCACGCATGACCTCCCGAATCACATCGGAAGAAAACCCCTTTCGCATCAGATACGCCATTTGCTTTTGGCTGTCTTTAAAATCCGCACTTTTTGGATCAAAATGTCGCTTGTGCAAAAGGGTCTTTGCAAGTTCTATTTCTGCCGCTTCCCCGTCCATCTCCTGGAACAGCTCCTCCATCACGGAAGAGACCACCTCTTTGTCGATCCCTCTGGAAAGCAGATCCTGACAGATCCGCTTTTTGCTGCGCCTTCCCAGGCAGTCCGCAAGATATGCCCTTGCATACCGTTCATCATCCACATAGTGGTAACTCTTCACGTAATCCAAGGCGTCATCAATGAGGTTTTCCGGATAGGAACCGCTTTTTAATTTCTCCCTGAGTTGGTACTCGGTATAATCTTTCTTTTGCAGAAGGTGCATCGCGCGAAGCTTCGCCCGTTTGGGAAGAAGCACCTGCATGATCTCGTGATAGACTTCAGCCGGTATCTCTTCCCCCGCCTTTAACCGATATTTCCTCAGTTCTCCTGCGTATAAGAGGAAGGAGGAAGCGCCGTCCAGGCAGACTTCGTATCGCTTCTTGCTTCCTGCCACCGGTTCTATGCTTGTGATTTCCATGTAACCGCTATCCTCCTTCGGAAGCCATTCTCAAAGAAAAGGCGCTTATGATTCTGCCTTGGATTTTCTGGTCGTTTTAGGGGATGCCAGATCTTCCTCTGCATTCTTCTTGTTTCCCTTCAACCCCGCCGGATCCGGATCCGCCGTCTCTGTTTCCTTCTCCAGCCCGTAATGTTCTCTTACCTTTCTCATGATCTCGTCCATGATTTCCGCATGCTCCTGCAGATAGGCCTTGGCATTCTCTCTTCCCTGCCCGATTTTCTGTCCTCCATACTGATACCATGCGCCGCTCTTGTTCACAATATCCACGCCGGACGCCAGGTCCAGGACGTCTCCTGTCACCGAAATTCCCTTGCCAAACATGATATCGAACTCCGCTTCCTTAAAAGGCGGTGCAATCTTATTCTTCACCACCTTGACTCTGGTACGATTGCCGATATTCTCTCCGCCTTGCTTGATGGCTTCGATCCTACGCACGTCCAGTCGAACAGAGGAATAAAATTTCAGGGCACGACCACCGGTCGTTGTCTCCGGATTTCCGAACACGACACCGACCTTCTCCCGCAGCTGATTGATAAATACCACTGTGCAATTGGACTTGCTGATAACGGCGGTCAATTTACGCAGTGCCTGTGACATGAGTCTCGCCTGCAATCCCACATGGGAATCTCCCATATCGCCATCTATTTCCGCTCTGGGAACCAGTGCTGCTACCGAGTCCACGACCACGATGTCGATTGCCCCCGAACGCACCATGGTCTCAGTGATTTCCAGCGCCTGCTCTCCGCTGTCCGGCTGGGAAATGTATAGATTGTCAATGTCCACTCCGATATTCTTGGCATAAACCGGATCGAGGGCATGTTCCGCATCAATAAATCCGGCAATCCCCCCTCTCTTCTGCACCTCTGCAATCATGTGCAGGGTCACCGTCGTCTTACCGGAGGATTCCGGGCCGTAGATTTCTACAATTCTCCCCTTCGGGATACCGCCCAGTCCTAACGCAATATCCAGACTCAGCGAGCCGGTCGGGATGGTCTCCACATTCATCTGGTTCGCAGGATCTCCCAGGCGCATGACCGTCCCCTTGCCGAACTGCTTTTCGATCTGCCCCAGTGCCGCGTCCAGTGCCTTCTGCTTCTCATCTCTCTCCAACATCTGTGATACCTGTCCTTTCCGACTCCTGCCTCCCACACATGGCGATTCTTTCAAAACGTATGTTTGCGAACATCTGTTTGATATCATAACGGTTCCTTCCCTCTTTGTCAAGGATTTCGCCCTGACCGATGAACGACCCGGAAACCGTTTCAAAGAAAAAATAGTGGGAAGTGCAAGACTCCATGCAAGAATTTAGACTTTTACTATAAATAATTTATCATATTTTCTTATTCTGTGCAACAGATCACCGATGCACCCGGCTGTTCGCTATCATTGCATCAAACTTCAAAAAATAAGAGTGCGCGCTTGGAGAGCTCGATCTCCCGGAGAACCCATTCCCCCGCCAGATCCGCTCTTAGGCGATCCCATTCCTTCACTGTCATGATTTTTTCCCGAAAGAGACCGCTTTGCTTCTCCTGTGGCAGCATCACATGCACACGCATCTTGAGGGCGGAAAGGACGCGTTCCTTGATAGAACCCGCCTGCAGCCCCGACAAAAAATCTGCCATCGACATCTCAAGAGAGGTGTCTTCCTGCAGATATCTGTTGTAAATCACTTGCAGTTTGATCGGTACCAGATCGCTTTCCATCAGTTGTTTGAATGTCGTTCCCGCACCAAAATAATAGCGGTTCAAATCTTGATAAAAGTACTGGTCATCCTTCATTTCGCCGCTCTTCTCCGGAGTCCAAATCCTCAATCCTGTCTCCGCTCAGGCGAATTGCCTCGCGAATCTTCTCTTCTGTCCAGCCGCTTTCCTCCATCAGCTCTTCCACACTGACTTTGTGTCTGAGTTCGTCTGCCAGCTCCCTTGCCCGGTCCGCCACTTCATTGACAAGGTCTGCTGCCTTCTTCCCCTTTGCGCCGGCTTCCAGATCTTCCTGAATCCGTTCCTCCATGGCATTCATAATCATCTGGGACAGGGCACTCTCCACCTCATCCTCTTCTTCGAGCGCAGAAAGCAGGGTCACGCCCCTCATGAGCGCCTCATTTCCCTCGCCGATCAAGTCTTCCAAAAAAACGCCCTGCTCCGCATACAGTTTGGCGATATCCGGTACCAGAGGCAAAAAAATCTCCGCCACAATCCGCTGTGCTTCTTTATCTCCATTCATGGCGCGCCGGATGTACACCTGCTTCTCTCCCTCGCTTCTCTCCGGAAGAAAGGTAAGAGACTCCAGGTAAATCTGGAGGGCGTTTTTGTCCTCGCCGCTCAAATCCGCAGTTAAATCCGGCGTCTCATCCACACCGATGCGATGGCTCTTCAGGTAAGAGAAAATTTCTTTCATCTGTGTCTCATTCAGATGCAGCGAAGCAAACGCTTCTTCCACCTCTTTCCCTGCGATCGTATTCCCCTGTTCTCTTGCACTTCTAACGACACTTGTCAGGATTTCCAAATTCTTTTTCTTCCAGGACCGACATCATCCTCTCCTTATTCCGATCTGTTCCTGCCGGATGGTAAGCCAACCCATACGATTGCTCCAGCGCCTCCGCAAACAGAAATCCGCAGGTTACTTGACATGCGTATGTGTAAAAAGATGTTCCGGGCAATATTCATAGTTGCCGTTGCACTTCGAGCAGAAACGAAAGTCCATATCCGGATATTCCAGGCTGGTCTTTCCGCAAATCGCACACTTATGAAGCGCAATACCGGGTGGCGTCATTTTGACCATGTTCTGGAATTCTCTTCTGCGCTTTACTTCTTTGGGACGATATCTCTTGAAAGAATCCTTCCTGGACAAAAACCAGTAGATCACGAAGTTGAGGAGCGACATGACAATCGTAATCACCTCGGCATAATCTCCGTTTCCTGCCCCAATGAAGATGCGATAAACCATGAAGGCTCCGTCAAGAAGAGCCAGCCACTTCATTTTGACCGGAATCAAGAACATAAACAACACCATTTCCTCGGGATAGGTGGCGGCAAACGCAAAGAAAATCGACATCATGACATAAAAAGGCGTAATCATGGCACCGATCTGGTCGTAAGCCGTTCCGTTCTCCATGGCCCGTCTCGCCACTTCTCCCGTTGCTTTCACGAGCACCCCCTGGTCCATCGTGATTGCCATTCCTCCTGTGATTCCATAAACGATGAAACCCCCAAGAACCGTAAAGAAAAAGCCAAGGAAGAGGTAAAACGTATACCGGAACTCTCCCCAGGTCTGTTCCAGCTGTCTGCCGATCGGCAGATAGAAAAACACCGCAGTAATGATAAAAAGAAATAAACCGCCGTCTGTCGGAATCATCAGCCAGGTCACCAGGCGCCAAATCTGAAAATGATGCAGAATCATATACGGATTCATCTCACAATAGGTGCGCATTCCATCCAGCTTCAGCATTTCAAACAAAACATATCCGATGGCCTGTAAAAACAAAAACTTCACCGTCAGATCCGGAATCGCAAACCGACCGAACCTTTTCTCCAATTGATCCATTCCTAAACCATATCCTTTCGCTTTTTTCTATGTCAAATCTCCGTCTTATTTCTTTTGCCGCTGACATCTTCACATGATACCACGAAAATCATTTCTAAAAAATCAAAACTTCCGGTACAAAAATTCACAAAACGAAAACACGTCCGTATTCCTTGCATCAGGGAATACGGACGTCTCCTCAAAGAGATCGGCGCAAAGAATCTCCGATCGGGATCAGATTTCCAGTGGCATCTTCCATCCGTGCTGGTCGGTATGCAGGAGTTTCTCCGCCTTTTCGCTGAGCGGTTTTTCCAGAAAATCCCGATAACAGTTCTGAATCTCCGAATTTTCATGGCAGAAGCGAAGAGAACCGGCTCTGTCCTGCGTATAAAGGGTAGGCGCCCGCAGCGCCGCCATCTCGCACCCGTCGTAAATCGGCTGCCCGCCGCCCCCAACGCACCCTCCGGGGCACGCCATCACTTCCACGAAGTCATAATGAACCTTTCCTTCTTTTAATGCATGTAGAAGTCTCCCTGCATTGGCAAGGCCGTGGACGACAGCCACCTTGAGCGGCGTCCCCGCCAGATCGAAGGTTTCTTCCTTCCACCCCTCCATTCCACGCACTGCAGAGAATGCATCCGGATCGGGATTGTGTCCCGTGACTGCCTGGTAAGCCGTTCGAAGCGCAGCCTCCATCACTCCCCCCCGTTGCGCCGAAGATATTTCCGGCACCGGAACCCAGGGGGAAGGGGTGGTCCAATTCCACCTCCGGCAGTTCCGCAGGCTCCAGATTCATCATCCGAAGCAACCGGTCTACCTCTCTCGTGGTCAGTACCACGTCTACATCCGGCTCTCCGTTTTCGTTTTTCATGGTTTCATAACCGCACTCCGCCTTTTTGGCAAGGCAGGGCATGATCGACACGGAATAGATACGGGCCGGATCGACGTCTATTTTCTCCGCAAAATAGGTTTTAATCACTGCCCCAAACATCTGCTGCGGCGACTTGGAAGTCGAAAGCTGATCCACAAATTCAGGAAACTGCGCCTTGCAATACCTAATCCACCCGGGACAGCAGGAAGTAAACATCGGAAATTTCTCTTGATCTCCCCGCTTCACTTTTTCCAGAAATTCACTTGCCTCTTCCATGATGGTCAGATCCGCTGAAAAATCTGTATCAAACACATAATCGAAGCCGATGGTTTTCAGAGCGCAGGCCAGACGCTTCATCGTGGCCTCTTCCGCCTTCATGTGAAAAGCTTCTCCCCAGGACGTTCTGACCGCAGGTGCGATCTGCGCGACCACGATCTTATCCGGATCCTCCAGGGCGGCAAAAATCTTGTCCGTGTCGTCCCTCTCCCGTAGAGCCCCTGTCGGACAGTGCGTGATACACTGCCCGCAAAGCGTGCAGCTGCTATCCTTCAGATGACGAACCTCTCCTTCTCCGACTGCCACCGTCGTCTGCGCTCCCATATTGATCACGTCCCAGATATGAGAGTCCTGGATCTTATCACAGACCTGCACACAGCGCATACATTTAATACACTTATCATATTCCCTGATTAAAGGGAAATGGATATCCGATCTTCTGCCTGTCAACTGCGTTTCAAAGGGAATATCGTGTACATTCAAGTCATTGGCCACCTTCTGCAACTTGCAGTTTCCGGAGCGAACGCAGACCGGACAGTTCATTTTGTGCTGGCTTAAAATCAGCTCCACATTTGCCTTCCTGGCAATCCTTGCCTTATGGCTGTCCGTATGAATCACCATGCCCTCCGCCACCGGATTGTTGCAGGCGGTCAGCAGTCTTTCATAGCCTTCGACCTCTACCACGCAGACACGGCAGGCGGCAATTTCATTGATGTCTTTTAAAAAGCAGAGAGTCGGAATATGAATGCCCACGGAAGCTGCGGCATTTAAAATTGTGGTACGCTCCGGAACGGAAACGGGCCGGTTGTCGATGATCAGATTTACCATTTTGTCTCTCTGCCTCCTCTGAAGATCCCATAGCCGAAATGGTCACAGTGAAGACATCTGCCGGACTCCTGCATCGCCTCCTGCACACTCATCGGACACTCCATCAGTTCAAAATCCCCTCTTCTCTCAGAAGCAGGGCGCTCCACCATGTTGACGCGACCGCAAGGCTTATGATCATCGAAACGGACCGGCGGCAGCACCACCTGTGAGGTGATTTCATGGGAGAAGCCGAGGTACTCGTCAATATTGGCGGCTGCCACCTTTCCTCCTGCAATCGCGCGGATGACCGTAGCGGGACCGGTCACGCAGTCTCCCCCTGCAAAGATTCCATCCGCATTCTCCACATCCGCCGTTTCAAAGGCGGAAATGCAACCGCGCTCGACCGGCAGGCCGTATTCTCCAAATTTCCGGGAATCAATCCCCTGCCCGATCGCAACCAGAATCCGGTCAGCCGGAAGCTCAATCTCCGGTTTGTCGCTGGCTTTTGGTGAGGGCCTTCCTCCCTTGATGGCTCCCGGAATCTGCGGCTGTACCACAAGTCCCTTGCAATGTCCCGATGCATCCTTCTCAATCCGAACGGGTGCGTTTAGTTCCACGATCTCGCAGCCGTCGGCAATGGCTCCTTCCACCTCCTCCGGAAGGGCCGTCATATCCTTCTGCCTTCTTCGATAGGCGATCTTTACCGATTTTGCGCCCAGGCGGATGGCGGACCTGGCGACATCCATCGCCACATTGCCACCTCCGACCACCACAATATTTTCTCCCGAATAATCCGGATACTCATCGTCTCCGATCGAGCGAAGCATCTCCACTGCAGAAAGGACGCCTTCCGCATCCTCCCCTTCGATGCCGATCTTCCGATCCGTATGCGCACCGATTGCCACGAACATCGCATCGTACTGGGAACGGATCTCCTCAATGGAAATATCATTTCCGATGGACACATTCGTCTTGACGCGAAAGCCCGAAAGCTTCATTCCCTCAATCTCATGGTCCAGTACCTCTCTTGGCAGACGATAAGCGGGGATGCCGTACCGGAGCATTCCTCCCAGCCGCTTTCTCTGTTCGAAAACCGTCACCTCATGCCCCATGATGCTGAGATAGTATGCGCAGCTCAGGCCGCAGGGACCGCCTCCGATGACCGCTACCTTTTTCCCTGTTGCGGGCATCCGCAGAGGCGCCTGAATCTCTCCCTCGTTTTCCACGGCAAAACGCTTTAGCCCACGGATATTGATGGCACCGTCCACCATGGTCCGCCTGCACCTGACCTCACAGGGATGTTCGCAGATCATCCCGCAGGCGGCAGGCAGCGGATTGTCCTTTCGGATGAGGGCAACCGCATCGGCATAGCGCTTTTCATGAATGAGCGCCAGATATCCCGGAATATCCACATGAGCAGGACATTGTGCGACGCAGGGCACCGGCTGCTTATGAGATCCCAGGCACCTCCCGTGCGTAATATGTGCCACATAATCATCCCGAAAGCCCCTGATTCCTTCCAGAACCATCCTTCCCGCTTCCGAGCCGATCGCACAATCGGCAGAGTAATAAATACTCTCCGCCGTCAATTCAATCGTTTGCAGTGTTTTTTCTGTCGCTCCTCCCGCTAAAACCTGATGAATCAAGGCCTGCAACTGTCCCAGTCCCACCCTGCACGGAGTACACTTCCCGCAAGACTGGGAATGGCAGAGTCCCAGGAAGGCCGACGCCAGGTCTACCGGACAGAGCCCCGGCTGTGATGCAGTAATTCTACGCTCGAGATCTTTGTACAGAGACTCTACCGTTTTTTCCGCACCATCTTTGGTAAAAATACTCAACCTGCTCATCTCGTGTCCTTTCTCTCGCTCTTTGTTTTAGAAAAAAAGTTTTCTTTATTTATATAATTATAATCCTTTCTCCGATTTCCTATCTATGAGACGCCTTACCGAAAAACCTCTTCTAAATTTGTGCAAGGTGGCAAGCATGCTTCTTTCACCACGGACTTGCATTATTTGGGAAATGTAATAAAATAGTCTGGTGCAAAAAGGTTTTGCGCAATCTATTTTTAGATTTGCAACATACTTCCGAAATGATTTTCATTTCGGGTTCACAAAATGCAACAAGAATGTGAGGGGATATGCTGACAAAAGATTACATACTCGGTGTTGACATCGGTTCCACCACGGTCAAGGTGGCTCTTCTGGATGCCAACAAGAACCTGATTTTTTCAGACTATAAAAGACATTTTGCCAATATTCGGGAAACCATGCAGGATCTCGTTCAGGAAGCCTATGACCAGGTGCAGGACGTGCGGGTGCATCCCGTGATCACCGGATCGGGTGGTCTGGCACTGGCAGGCGCCCTGGATATTCCTTTTACCCAGGAAGTCATTGCCGTTGCCACTTCTCTAAAAAAACTGGCGCCCAAAACGGATGTCGCCATCGAGCTTGGCGGTGAGGATGCCAAAATCATTTATTTTGAAGGGGGGAATGTGGAGCAGCGCATGAACGGAATCTGCGCTGGAGGGACCGGATCCTTTATTGATCAGATGGCCTCTCTTCTCCAAACCGATGCGGCAGGCTTAAACGAATATGCCAAACATTACCAGTCTCTCTACAACATCGCGGCACGCTGCGGTGTCTTTGCCAAGTCCGATATTCAGCCCTTAATCAACGAGGGTGCAACCAGAGAGGATCTGGCCGCCTCCATCTTTCAGGCGGTGGTCAATCAGACGATTTCCGGTCTTGCCTGCGGCAAACCGATCCGCGGACATGTCGCCTTTTTAGGAGGGCCTCTTCATTTCCTTTCGGAACTGAAGGCGGCTTTTATCCGCACCTTGAAACTGGATGCGGCGCATACCATCGATCTGGAAAATTCCCACCTCTTTGCGGCGATCGGCTCGGCCCTCAATGCAAAGGAAAAGAAATCCGTCATGTTGAGTGAGCTGCTTGCAAGGCTCTCTCACAAAATCGAGGTAGAGAGCGAAATCAGCCGCATGGAACCGCTCTTCTCTTCAGAAGAGGATTATCAGGCGTTCCGCAATCGACAGGCGAAATACCGGGTGAAAACCGCTGACCTGTCGACTTATCACGGAAATGCCTACCTTGGAATCGATGCGGGTTCCACAACCACGAAATGCGCCCTTGTTGCCGAAAACGGCGATCTGCTCTATTCCTTTTATTCCAGTAACAACGGGAATCCCCTGAAAACCGCCATTTCCTCGATTCAGGAGATTTACCGTCTGATGCCAAAGGATGTGACCATTCGGCGCGCCTGTTCCACCGGATATGGGGAGGCGCTGTTAAAGTCCGCCCTTTTGCTGGACGACGGAGAAGTGGAAACCATCGCCCACTACACAGCCGCCGCCTTTTTGACCCTCAGGTGGACTGTATCCTGGATATCGGCGGTCAGGATATGAAATGTATCCGCATCAAAAATCATGCAGTGGACAGCGTACAGCTCAACGAGGCCTGCTCTTCCGGCTGTGGGTCCTTTATTGAGACCTTTGCCAAAAGCCTGAACTTTTCGGTGCAGGATTTTGCGAAGGAAGCCTTATATGCGAAGGCCCCGATTGATCTCGGCACCAGGTGTACCGTGTTTATGAACTCCAACGTCAAGCAGGCGCAGAAGGAGGGCGCATCGGTCGCAGATATTTCGGCAGGCCTTGCTTACTCCGTCATCAAAAACGCACTGTTTAAGGTCATCAAGGTTTCCGACGCTTCCCAGCTTGGCAAAAACATCGTGGTACAGGGCGGTACCTTTTACAACGATGCGGTGCTTCGCGCCTTTGAAAAAATCGCCAACTGTCAGGCGGTCAGACCGGACATTGCCGGCATTATGGGTGCCTTCGGTGCCGCCCTCATTGCCCGCGAGCGCTTTCATGAAAAGGAAGCTCTTCCGACCACGATGCTGTCGATTGATCAGATCAATACGTTGCAGTATTCCACCAGTATGGCGACCTGCAAAGGTTGCACCAACAGCTGCAGGCTGACGGTCAATCGCTTTACCGGCGGCAGACAGTATATTTCCGGAAACCGTTGCGAAAGAGGACTGGGAAGGGCGAAGGTCGATTCCGATACGCCCAATCTCTTCCGGTACAAGTACGACCGCATCTTCGGCTATGAGCCTCTGGGCGTGGAAGTGGCGAAGAGGGGAACGGTCGGCATTCCACGGGTCCTGAATTTTTACGAAAACTATCCGTTCTGGTTCACTTTTTTTACCAAACTGGGATACCGTGTCGTCCTGTCTCCCAAGTCCACCAGACAGATCTACGAACTCGGCATTGAATCCATTCCCAGTGAGTCGGAATGCTATCCCGCCAAGATTTCGCACGGACATGTGGAGTGGCTGATCAAACAAAAGGTAGACTTTATCTTCTATCCCGCTTTGTTCTACGAGCGCAGGGAAGTCGAGGGAGCCACCAATCATTATAACTGCCCGATCGTCACCTCTTACTCGGAAAACATCAAGAATAATGTCGAGGAAATCACGGAGGGAAAGGTCTCCTTCCGCAACCCCTTTATGTCCTTTGGAGACTTGCAGGCAGCCACCGATGCGCTCATTGCGGAATTCAAGGAACTGCCCGCAGAGGAAATCATCGATGCGGCAAAGGCCGGCTGGGAGGAGATGGAAAGTGCCCGCGCCGACGTCTCTAAAAAGGGCGAAGAAACCTTGCAGTGGATGGAAGCCAATCACAAGCACGGCATCGTCATTGCCGGCCGCCCTTATCATCTGGATCCGGAGATCAACCACGGCATTCCGGAGATGGTCGCCTCCTACGGGGTGGCGGTTTTAACGGAAGATTCCATCTCCCATTTAGGGCATCCGGAGCGCCCCCTCATCGTTTCCGACCAGTGGATGTACCATTCCAGGCTCTATGCCGCCGCCACCTATGTCAGACAGCGGGATGACCTCGACCTGATCCAGCTCAATTCCTTCGGCTGTGGACTGGATGCCGTCACAACCGATCAGGTGAACGATATCCTCGCGGGATCGGACAAAATCTATACCTGTCTGAAAATCGATGAAGTGAACAACTTAGGCAGCGCACGGATCCGCGTACGCTCTCTGCTGGCTGCCATTCGTGTCCGGGAACATGAAAAAAAAGAAAGGGAAATCAAACCGACCGATCATCAACGCGTAATCTTTACCGAGGAGATGCGGAAAACCTATACCATCCTCTGCCCGCAGATGTCCCCGATTCACTTTGATCTCTTAGAGCCCGCCTTCCGTTCCTGCGGCTACCACTTCGAAGTGATGCAAAACGACAACAAGGGTGCGATTGACATGGGACTGAAATATGTCAACAACGACGCCTGCTATCCCTCCCTCTGGGTGGTCGGACAGATCATGGACAGCCTGCTGTCCGGCAAGTATGACTTAAACCATACCGCCATCCTGATGACACAGACCGGAGGCGGATGCCGCGCCACCAACTATGTCGGCTTTATCCGCCGTGCCCTGAAGAAGGCCGGAATGGAACAGGTGCCGGTCGTTTCTCTCAATCTGGGAAAGATTGAGGCAAATCCTGGCTTTCACATCAACGCCTCTCTTCTGATCAAGGCATCCTATGCGGCGATCTTAGGGGATATCTTTATGCGCTGCGTCTACCGCATGCGGCCTTATGAAAAAGAGAAAGGCAGCGTAGAAGCCTGCCACGAGAAATGGAAGAAGAAATGTCAGGACTTCGTTTCCTTAAAGCACCCGGGCTATTTCAAATTCCAGAAACTCTGCCGTGCCATCATCGAGGATTTCGACCGCATTGCCATTACAGACGAAGTGAAACCCCGCGTCGGTGTGGTGGGAGAAATCCTGGTCAAATTTGCACCGGCAGCCAATAACCATCTGGTCGATCTGCTGGAAAAAGAAGGTGCGGAGGCGGTTGTCCCCGATCTGGTTGACTTTATGCAATACTGCTTCTACAACCAGATCTATAAGGCGGATCATTTTGGGAGCAGCAAAAAGGCAAAGGCCATCTGCCGCTTCGGCATCTGGGCCATTGACCACCTGCGCGGCGGTGCCATCCGTGCTTTTGAAAAGAGCAAACACTTTGAGCCCCCGACCTCGATCTACCAGCTGGTGAATTATGCAGAACCCATCGTCTCAATCGGCAACCAGACCGGAGAAGGATGGTTCCTTACCGGAGAAATGGTGGAGCTGATCAAAGAAGGCGCTCCGAATATCGTCTGCACACAGCCCTTTGGCTGCCTGCCAAACCATGTCGTCGGCAAGGGCGTCATCAAGAAGCTGCGCCACCTCTATCCCGACTGCAACATTGTGGCGATCGACTATGACCCCGGCGCCAGCGAGGTAAACCAGTTAAACCGGATTAAACTGATGCTGTCCACCGCACAGAAAAAAGCACAGGAAACAAAAGGAGCGCCCTCTCTCATGAAGCAGATGGCAAGGGAAGCATCCACCAAGCCGGAGGCGGGTAGAGACCAGGCGGTTTAAACGTCAAAATAAAAATTCTCTTGCCAATTCTCCTGCAAGAGAATTTATATCTTTGACAAGCACATCATGCTATACTCATTTACTATGAAAATGAAAAGACACGAAGGGGGTAGTTAAAATTGGCAAAAGACCTGATTCAACTGCAGCACATCTCGAAATCATTCGGTGAGCAACTCATCCTGGACGACTTTTGTCTGAACATTCATGAAAACTCATTTGTGACTCTGCTGGGGCCGTCGGGCTGTGGCAAAACCACCATGTTACGGATCATCGGCGGTTTCGAGAGTCCCGACAAGGGGAAGGTGATTTTTGACGGAAAGGATATCACCTCTCTTGCTCCCAACAAAAGACAGCTGAATACGGTTTTCCAAAAATATGCTCTCTTTACCCACATGGATGTCGCCGAGAACATTGCCTTCGGCTTAAAGATTAAGAACCAGTCCGATGCCTATATTAAGGATAAGATTCGCTATGCCCTGAAACTGGTCAATCTGGACGGGTACGAGCACCGCATGCCCGACAACCTTTCGGGAGGTCAGCAGCAGCGGGTTGCAATCGCCAGAGCCATCGTCAACGAACCCAAGGTTCTACTGTTAGACGAGCCGCTTGGTGCACTCGATCTGAAACTCAGGCAGGACATGCAATATGAACTGATTCGACTGAAAAATGAGCTTGGCATCACCTTCATCTATGTCACGCATGACCAGGAAGAGGCTCTGACCATGTCTGACCATATCGTCGTCATGAATCAGGGCTATATCCAACAGGAAGGCTCTCCGGAAACCATTTATAATGAGCCGGAGAACGCCTTCGTGGCGGACTTCATCGGAGATTCCAATATCATCAAGGCGACCATGGTCCGGGATGAGCTGGTCGAAATTTTGGGAACCAAATTCGCCTGCGTGGATAAGGGCTTCGGCATCAATCATCCGGTGGATGTCGTCATTCGTCCGGAAGATGTGGAACTGGTTCCAAGGGGAAAGGGCACCCTATCCGGAAAGGTGACCCATGTCATCTTCAAGGGGGTCCATTATGAGATGGAGGTAGAAGCAGGCGGCTTTGAATGGCTGGTGCACTCTACGATCATGCACGATGTCGGAAGCGAAGTGGATATCCGGGTCGATCCGTTCAACATTCAGGTCATGAATCGTCCCGCATCCGAAGACGAGGAGGCAATTGAGATCGATGTTTAAAAATAAAAAAGCCTCCACCCTCATGGCTTCTCCCTATATGACCTGGTCGCTGGTCTTTATCATCGTACCACTTGGCATGATTTTATTCTATGGATTCACGAATGAAAGCAGCGCCTTTACCCTCAGGAACATCCTTGCGATTGCGGACAAAGCAAATTTCAAAGCGCTGGTCCTGGCCTTTACTCTGGCGATTATTTCGACCATCATCTGCTTCCTGCTCGCCTATCCGCTGGGCATGATTCTGTGCAGCCACAAGGTCGGCAAGCAGGGGTTAATTACCACCCTGTTTATTCTTCCGATGTGGATGAATTTTCTGTTGCGCACCCTGGCCTGGATGACCCTTTTGGAGAACAAAGGCGTTCTGAACAGCATTCTGACACTGCTTCATCTGCCGAATGTCAATATCATCAACACGCCCTCCGCCATCGTGATCGGCATGGTCTATAATTTTTTGCCCTTTATGATCCTGCCCATCTATACCTCTTTGTCCAGAATCGATGACAACGTCATCAACGCTGCGAGAGACCTCGGTGCCAACTCGGTCCAGACCTTTTTCCGAATCACCCTTCCCCTCTCCGTCCCCGGCATCATTTCAGGGATCACCATGGTCTTTATTCCTGCGCTTACCACCTTCGCCATCAGCACCATGCTGGGCGGATCCAAAATCCTCCTCATCGGAAATGTCATCGAGCAGGAATTCACTTTGACCTATAACTGGCATCTGGGCAGCGGGCTCTCCATCGTCCTGATGATCTTCATCATTATCAACATGGTCGTTTCTTTTGTTTCCGACCAGAAAGCAGAGGAGGACTGATGCGCAAGAAAATCGAAAAAATTTACATGGGTCTCATCATCGCTTTCATGTATCTCCCGATTGCGACCATGATCATCCTTTCTTTTAATGCAAGCAAATCCCGTGCCCGCTGGGGCGGCTTCACCTTGAAATGGTACCTGAATCTGGCGTCGGATTCCGCCATCATCAATGCGCTTGCCAATACCTTAATCATCGCCCTGATCTCCACGATTGTAGCGACCCTCATCGGCACCTTCACCTGTGTGGCGCTCATGGGTCTTGGGAAAAAAAGTCGCACCTTCCTCATGGGAATCGCCAACGTCCCCATGATCAATGCAGACATCGTGACGGGTATTTCGCTGATGCTCCTCTTCCGCGCCCTGCACTTCGGCGCCGGCTTTCTGACCGTACTGATCGCACACATTACTTTTAATATTCCCTATGTGATGCTCAGTGTCATGCCGCGCATGAAGACCATCAATCCCTATACCTATGAAGCTGCTCTGGATCTTGGCGCGGAGCCGCTCTTGCCTTTCGCAAGACGATCCTTCCGGACCTGATGCCTGCCATCCTGTCCGGCGCCATGATGGCATTCACCATGTCCATCGATGATTTCATCATTACTTATTTTACCAAGGGATCCGGCTTCGACACGTTAGCAACCAAAATCTACAATGAGGTAAAAAGAGGAATTCAACCGGAAATCTATGCGCTTTCCGCCATCATTTTCCTGGTCGTCCTCCTGCTTTTATTTGCTTCCGGGCGTCTGCGCGACAAGAATACGCTTGCCGCATCCAAAAAAGAAGTCTCCTATGCTTCCAAGAAAAGACTAGGAAAAAGACAGGCGGCTCTGATTGCCTGTTCCGGCCTTGTCATCGTCCTGCTTGCCATGCTCTTTGGCGGCGTATTCCGGAATGAAGACAACCAGGTTTATATATACAGCTGGGGGGAATACATCGATCCTGACACCATTGCGCAATTCGAAAAAGAAACCGGCATCAAGGTCGTCTATGATGAGTTCGAATCCAACGAAATCATGTATTCCAAGATCGCTGCCGACAATTCCTCTTATGACGTGCTCTGCCCTTCCGACTATATGATCGCCAAAATGATTCAGGAAGGTCTTCTGCGCCCGCTTGATTGGGACCAGTTGCCCAATTCCAGAGCCAATCTCGATCCTGCCTATATGAAGACCGCTACCGCTTTTGACCCCGGAAATCAGTACTGCGTCCCGGATTTCTGCGGTACCGTCGGTATCCTCTACAACAAAAAACTGGTACACGACAAGGTGGACAGCTGGGATATCCTCTGGGATCCCAAATACAAGGACCAGATCCTGATGCAGGACAGCGTGCGGGACTCCTTCATGGTTGCTCTGCGCAAAAACGGGTTCTCCATGAATTCCAGGAATCCGAAAGAACTGCAAATTGCGGCAGACGATCTGATTCGGCAAAAGCCTCTCGTCCAGGCCTATGTCATCGACCAGGTGAGGGATAAAATGATCGGAGGCGAGGCGGCGCTTGGCGTCATCTATTCCGGCGAAGCCCTCTATACCTTCAGAGAAAACCACGACCTCGAATACGTCGTCCCGAAGGAAGGATCCAACGTATGGATTGACGGCTGGGTGGTAACCAAAGAAAGCCGCCATTACAAGAACGCCATGAAGTGGATTGACTTCATGAACCGTGCGGACATTGCCGTACAGAACTTTGACTTCGTCACCTATACCACGCCCAATTTGAAGGCGCAGAAACTCATCAAGGATCCGCTCATCCGGAATTCGACCGTTGCTTTCCCGGACGCAGAGACCCTTTCCCGCTGTGATTCCTATTCTTACCTCGGGAAAAAGACGGATGCTCTCTATAACAAGCTTTGGAAGAAAGTAAAATCAGGAGACTGACATGCCCATCAAAGTGCAGAATGCGCTCCCTGCAAGGGAACAACTGGAAGAGGAAAATATTTTTGTCGTGGAGGAAGACCGGGCTCTGTCACAGGATATCCGGCCGCTTGCCATCTGTATCCTCAACCTGATGCCCCTCAAGGAAGATACGGAATTGCAGCTGCTCCGCTCTCTGTCCAATACCCCCCTGCAGCTGGATGTGACCTTTATGTACATGTCCACCCACCATGCCTCCAACACCTCTCCCAATCATCTCAACCGTTTCTACCGCACCTTTGCGGAGTTAAAAGAAAACACCTATGACGGACTGATTGTCACGGGTGCTCCGGTTGAGAAGATGTCTTTTGAGGAGGTAGACTACTGGAAGGAACTCACCCGGATTTTCGACTGGGCAAATACCAACGTAACCTCCACTTTTTTTATCTGCTGGGGCGCACAGGCAGGGCTGTACTACTACTATGGCCTGGACAAGATGATGCTAAAGGAAAAGCTCTCCGGCGTCTACCGGAACCGGGTCTTAAACCGGAAGCTTCCCCTCATCCGGGGTTTTGATGATGAATTCCTTATGCCCCACTCCCGTTATACGGAAACGCCGGCAGCTCTCATTCACGGCTGCAAGGATCTGGTTCCCCTTGCAGAATCGGAAGAAGCCGGTATCATGCTGGTTGTCTCCAAGGACGGAAGACGCATTTTTTCCATGGCACATGCGGAATATGACCGCCTGACACTGGATCACGAATATAAAAGAGATTTGGAAAAGGACCTGCGTCCGAAGCTCCCGGTGAACTACTATCCGGAGGATGATCCTTTGAGAGAACCTCGCCTTTCCTGGAGGGCACATTGCAATACCCTCTATACCAACTGGATCAATTATTATGTCTATCAGGCAACTCCTTACCAGTGGGGACAGATTCTGGATGAGAAACGCAGAAATGCCGCCACCATCAATCTCACCGAAAGATTGTCGGATGATTTTTAATCCTGGTGGGGATGTAGTCGGAATGCATCCGTACAAAAGATAGGAATTATATCCTTTCCCGCGTGTAACCACCCAGGAAATTTTTCAGTCGTTCATTTCCTGAGGAGAAAACCTCCTCAGGACTTCCGACACATAAGACTTCTCCCTCTGATAAAAAGAGGATCCGGTCAGAAATTTCTCTTGCAAATTGCATCTCATGGGTGACGATCACCATCGCCATGCTTGAATCCTTCAGGGAGCGAATCAGCGCAAGGATTTCTCCGGTCAGTTTCGGATCCAGTGCCGATGTCGGTTCATCAAAAAACAGGATCTTCGGTTCCAGTGCCAGGGCTCTGGCAATCGCAACCCTCTGCTTCTGTCCGCCGGAGAGGGCAAAGGGGTATTCCTTCTCCTTATCCGCTAATCCCATTCGACCAAGGAGCTCCCTTCCCTTTTCCCGTGCAATCATCCGGTCTTTCTTTTGCACATGAATCATCGGATTGACGATATTCTCTAACACCGTCCAGTGCGGAAAAAGGTTGAAGTTCTGAAAAACAAGGCTAAGACTCTCCTTCGCCTTTTGCATATTCTGCGCAAGCTCTGCCCGTCCCGCTTCTTCCTGCTCTTTATCCCCCGCTCCCAGACCTGCCAGAAATACCCGCTTCCCAAAGTAGCTCATGCTTCCGGCGTCCGCCTTTTCCAGAAAACAGGCAATCCGCAGCAGGGTCGATTTTCCCGAACCGGATGGGCCGATGATGCTAAAAACCTCACCTTCTTCGCAGGACAGGTCCACTCCGCGCAGGATCTCCTTTCCTGAAAAACATTTTCGAATTCCTTTCATTTCCAAAACTTTCATTCTCACTCTCTTCCGCCATGTCCCTTCAGGGCTGTCTTTCCTAATCCGATTAAGGATGCCGGTGTCTCAAAAGACTGTCTCCATGGAGAATCTTTTCTCTTCCGGAGCCCCCTAACAAAGAATGCTTTGCAATCATGCCCCTCTAACGATAATAGTTCAGCTTCTTTTCACACTGTTCCATCACAAAAGCCACCACGAAGTTAAAGAGATAATACAGGATGCCCGCCATTACAAGAGGCGCAAGGGAACTCTCCGAAGAAGAAATCGCCTTTGCGGTCGTAAACATTTCCATCACGGAAATGGAAAAGGCAAGGGAGGTATCCTTGACCAGGGTGATCACCTCGTTGGTAATAGAGGGAAGAATGTTTTTCCATACCTGCGGAAAGAGGATGCGAAAAAAGCAGGACCACTTCCCATAGCCCAGGATTCTTGCCGCTTCCACCTGACCGCCATCCATGCTCTTGATCCCGGAACGGTAAATCTCCGCAAAATAGGCCGCATAATTCACGACAAAGCCGATGTATACCGCAAAAATACGGTAGGAAGGATGGAGGCTGATATGAAGAAGGTAATAAGGGCCGTAATAGACGACAAAGAGCTGCAACATCAGCGGCGTTCCGCGCATCACGGAAATATACACCTTTGTGATTCCCGAAACCATCACATTCGAACTCATTCTGCCAAAAGATACCAATAAGCCAAGTGGCAGGGAGAAAAGAAGCGTGATCAGGAAAATGCTAAGGCTGACGCCAAGTCCCCCTAATAACCGTACCAAAATCGTCATCCATTCCATCTGTCTTTCGTGCCTCCTACGAACTGATCTTCTCTTCTTCCCTCAACCACTTGCGATCCGTGATTTTCTCTACTCCAGAACAAAACCGTCTTTTGATCCGAACCATTTCTCTGTAATCCGATCCACGGTTCCGTCCTCTTTCATTTCCATCAGGGTCTTGTAGACCTGATCCGCCAGCTCGGTGTTTCCCTTTTTAAATCCGATTCCATATTTTTCTTCGGAAAGGCTGTCTTTCAGGATCGCAAAGGGCTTTTTAGAATTTTTGATCTGATACTCCGCCACCACGGAATCCATACAAATGGCATCACAGGCACCACTCTCCAGATCCATCATCGCCGTCTGATAATCTCCGACTTCGACCAGAGAAGCAAAACCGTCTTTCATGGCTTTGTTTTCCTCTCTGCTTAATGCATTCAGACCGGACGAATCCTTCTGCACTTCCACTGTCTTGCCTTTTAGGTCGGAAAGATTTTTGATATTCGAACTCTCTCCAACCACAAAAACCTGTCGATTGGCCATATAGGGACCGACAAAGGTATATTTGTCTTCCCTGTCTTCCATCGTAAAACCGTTCCAAATACAGTCAATATTACCGGAATTTAACTCCAAATCCTTCGCATCCCAGTTGATCGGCTTCGGAACGAAGGTAAAATTCAAGCGCTTCGCCACCTCTTTGGCAAGCGCAAGGTCGTAGCCCGTATAGGACCCGTCCTTATCCACAAAGCCCATGGGCGGGAATTCCTGATCAAAGCCGACGGTAAAAGTTTTCCCCGTCTTCGCCTCTTCTCCTTCCCCTTCACTCCGCGCCTGATTGGCGGCATCTGTTTTCGCAGAAGACGCCCCCGAGCAAGCGACCAACAGCGACCCCAGCAAAGAAAATAGCAAGAAATATCTGCAGCCTTTTCTCCATTCTTTTCCCTTTTTCATTCTGTCCTCCCTTCCCTGACAAAGACGAAAGTCTCGCAAGAGCTTCCTTCCCCGTCAAACACTGAAACATCTCCTGTCCGTTTGGTTTGATTTAGTATAGTAAAGTGTTATCACTTTACTATACTAAATCAAACCTGTCAAGGACTTTCTCCCCTTTTTATGCAGTTTCTTGTATGATCCTCTTGTCGATCTGCCTGCAAGCTGTAATCAATCGGCAAGAATCATTCGTGCCTGGTGAATGACGCAGACGGTATTTATGACTTTTGCAAGTGAGGTACATAGTGGAACATCTCCGTCTCGAAAACGGTAGGAGCCATGTACCGTACCGATCGGCATTCATTTATCCATAGCAAGCACGAAAGGCAGGACGCATTTCTTCTATCAGTCGACGGGATAATCCATAAGCTGTAGCCAGTTTCTCCCAGTTTTCTCTAACAATCACCAAAATATCTTTTGCATCATTCGTGGCGTCAGTCCTGGAGATCCCGAATCGTACAGCAGTCTCTATGGCAAGATCAATGTTGATACTATTATCTGCTTCGTCCACATTTAAAGATAGTTCATTCCCATAAGGCACGGGATTTACATCGTAAAGAGGTGAAAGTCTCCAGCCATTTTCCGTGAAAATGAAAGCATGGTTTCGCAAATGGTCATCCGTGTTGCTAACTGCCATGTTAAAAACAATACGTTTCCAAAGCTCAATCAAATCCCGCTTGGGTTGTGCTCCATAGGATTTTATAAAAGCCGCTATATCCAGATAACTTGTCCCTTCTGCCGCAGAAGCTCCATCTGTTTTTCCAAGTAACGTCATGGCAGAAGCAAAGTGTACCCGCTTGTTTAAAACACGATCAAAGCGTTTCACCAGATAGGTGCTTCCGAGTTTGGAAAATTTTTCAAGTTTTGCCTCCGGAACGTGTAGGCCGCAGATCTCTGCCAAATCATGCGTTACCATTTCCCATGCTCCGGTATCATTTTCATCATTCTTAGAAGGGAATTTTGCAATCCAAAGCTGTTCTTTCGGATCCATCACAGTAGCTTTTGGTCTGGCACCGCCAAGAGATGAGCCGGGTCTTATTAATTGGTTTAACCATTTTTCAGATAAAGCAGTATCCTCATTTTCAAAATTTCTGGAAGCTTCCTCTAAAGCCCGAAGACTTGCCCAAGGCGGCGCAGCCGTTTCTTTATCATCTGAAAGGAAGGCCCCATTGGGCTCTGTTTTAAATCGAATTCCTCCCAGCCTCGTTTCATCATATACCCCCAGCAGATAATCACTGTCATAGAGCTTAGCTGGTTTTCGGCCTTCCTTTCCTGCCAAAATTCTTTCGCGTTTATTCATAAGAACCCGCCCCCAACGGTCGGGAGAAGAATCTGAAAACAGTCCGAAGATTGTTTTGCCAAAGGGATATTGTCTTCCGGAATATGGTATAAGTTCAGGATCCAATGTGATTTTTAGCGATGTCTTTTTGAGCCACTCTCTGTCATATTCAAAGGAATAAGATTCCCCGCCCTTTAAGCTATTCACATAGAGGATTCCTATCAAGATCGGATTCTGCATGCTAAAGTCATCGTAGACGAAAATTGTCTTTTCTTTAGATACCACTATTGATTCCTCCTGGGCGCACGCTTTCTTGTAATCAGATTCAAGTCCTGCAGTTGCCTGCCAAGTGCATCATCCTTTGCAAGCAGTAGAAGGTCTTGATCAAGATTGTTAGAGCATGCAAAACTGCCGCATAGATTCCCATCGCTACGGATGGGTCGCCTTTTTCCACTTTCCACAAAGATGCCCGGCTGATTCCTGCACGTTCTGCGGTCAGCTCCGAAGACAGGCTTCGTCTGAGTCTTGCAAGCTTAATCTGCTCACCCATGTTTTTTAGTATTTCTTCCGTTCCCGGAAGGATGTTATATGCCGCTTTCTTCATCTAATGTTCTCCAATTAAGATTTGTTAATATGAACAATATGCCACATAATGTAAATATTAGTATACATTATTTAATTGGTGATTGTAAACAGCAGATGAAGAGGCAGATCATAAAGCTGCGCGGTAGCTTTACCACTCGCCACAGAGCTATCCTATAAAACGATATCCTTACTCCTTTTTCCTCACAAAGATATATTCCTTTTCAGAGGATAGTACCTCGGAGAAGCGGTATCTCATGACGGAAAACTGCTTGATTCCCTCCGGCTTCTCGATCCGATTTTCCGCCATGAAACGGACCATTTCTCCGCGAGCCATCTTACAATACACGCCCTTTTGCACTAGCTTTCCCTGAACATCTTCAAAGAATTTGCAGGTGATATAGGAATCCTCCGCCTGCAAATACTTCTCGATACATTTCGAATACTCCTTCGAGGCGAGATTCACAATGATTCCGCTGCTGTCCCTTAGTTCCTTGTACAGTCTGTCTCCCCAGTAGGCATAGAGATTCTTCGCTCCATTCAGTTCGAGCTTCGCCTGCATCTCCAGGCGGTAAGGTGTCACCCCGTCCATCGGCTTCAGAATCCCGTAGAAGCCGGATAAAATCCGAAGGTGTTCCTGCACATAGTGGAGCATCTCCGTCTCAAAAACGGTCGGAGCCATATACTGATAGGCGATTCCGTCATAGGAAAGAATCGCCGGTGTGAGCCTTCCTCTTAAATCCATCGACGAAAGACGCTCTATATTTTGCTCGGTAATCTTGTCATTGCAGGCCCAAAGTGCCTTGAGTTCCGAAAAGGACTTCTCTTTCAACCTGGCCTTGATTTTTTCGGCATCGGAAAGGAAAACAGGCAAGTCCTGGTAAGCAAGCCCATTTTCATCATGTTGCATCTTTTTTGCAGGGGAAAGAATGATTCGCATATCAGCTAAGCTCTCCGAAGTCGGTGTTGCTAGTCCTATCTCTAATCTTCCTTTTGCAGTGCGTACAGATCGGCCTTTCGATCAGCGAGCTTGACCTGTTGACCATCGGCACGGTCAACGACATGTACGCCGAAATGAGTAACGACGACTATGACTATCCGGAGGTCGCCACACAGGAAATGATGGACCGGTTCTGAACGCATAAGCCCCTGCCTTTGCAGACAGGGGCTTTCATGTTACCACTCGTTGGTCTCGTTTTGCTGATGCCGGATGTCTCTGCCGCCGTACATAATGCGTGCAATAGAAACCATATCAGCAGAGTAATCCACGGTATAAAAAACCAGATAGTTATTGACGGGCAGAAAGCGGACACCTTTGCTGTGCCAGGGCTCCTCTTTATACAAGGGATTTCGATCTGGCATGAAATCAAGCGCCCCGATCATTTCCATGATCTTATCTGTTATTTTGCTTGCTGTCTCAGGGACGAGCAGGGTAAATGCGATGTACTCATAAATATCCCGGAGGTCCTGCCTCGCCCGAAACGTATAGACAATCTTCATTTGCTGTGCAGTCTCCTCATTTCGGTTTCCACATCGTCTGCGGAAATGACGCGACCCGCTGCAATATCATCCATACCCAGCTGCATTTCCGCATCGAACTGTTCCTTCGTCAGTTCACCGATGGAGACTGGCTTGTGGCAGGCAGTCTCATTTCAAACGGCATGCCCCGCTGAATGACAACCTGCTTTAAGAACATACCAATTGCATTAGACATTGGGATTCCCAACTGGCCAAGGATTATCTCAGCCTGCTCCTTTGTCGCGGGATCAACACGCGTGTATACGTTCGCTGTTTTAGATATGGTTCTTGCCATAAAAAGCACCTCCTCAATGTTTCTGAGAATAGTATATCATAAATGATTGCTTAAAGCAATCTAAAAGCAATTCCGAATGAAAACTCCTTTGTCTTTGGAGTTGTCTGACAAAAACGTGATTATTCCTAAATCAAAATCGCCGGAGGCTCTTGAAGCCTCCGGCTACATCAGGGGTCTGTTGCTCTCCCCCTTCTTACTCTTCTGTTTCTCCGGCAGCCACCTTCGCCGCTCTTGCCGCCACTTCTCTATCCTGCACTTCTGACGGGCACTGTTCATAGCGGGCAAATTCATAGGAGAAGGTGCCGCTTCCGCCGGTCATGGAACGAAGCTGGGTGCAGTAGCCGTACAGCTCCATCTGCGGTACTTCCGCTTCCACCACCTGCTTGCCGTCTTCCGGGTTCATCCCCAGTACACGCCCTCTGCGCTTATTGAGATCTCCCATGACGTCTCCCGTGAAGCTGTCGGGCACCGTGACCTTTAGGGTCACAATCGGCTCTAACAGCACCGGTCCCGCATCCATAAAGCCTTTTTTGAACGCCTGGGAAGCGGCCACTTTAAATGCCATTTCCGAAGAATCCACCGGATGATAGGAACCGTCATAGAGAACCGCCTTCACGCCGACAACCGGATAAGCCGCCAGAGGCCCCCTTTGACAGGATTCCGCCACTCCCTTTTCCACTGCCGGGAAGTAATTCTTGGGAACTGCACCGCCTACCACTTCCTGCTCGAAGATATAAGGCTTAGACAGATCGCCGGAAGCGGAGAACCGCATCTTCACATGACCGTACTGCCCGTGTCCGCCTGTCTGTTTCTTATATTTGTACTCCACATCCGAAGTCTTCCGGATGGTCTCGCGGAAGGCTACCTTGGGTTTGGTTAGATCAATTTTTACCTTATACTGATCCTCCAACTTGGAAGCCACCACTTCCAGATGCAGATCGCCGATTCCGTACAGGAGCGACTGGTGATTCTCCGAATCATTGACCACTTTCAGGGTCGGATCCTCCGCCGCCAGTTTGGAGAGCGACTGGGAAATCTTGTCAATATCCGCCTTATTCTGTGCATGATAGCGCATAGCGGTATAGGGTTTGGAAATATCGCTTGGTGCATAGGTCACAGGGCAGGACTTGGTGGAAAGGGTATCACAGGTGTCGGCGTCCAGCTTTTGCAGCGCACCGAGATCTCCTGCATGCAACTCCGCAACTTCCGAGGATTTATTCCCCTGCAGCAGATAGAGCTTGCCGATCCTCATCTCCTTCTGCTCGTTGGCGTCATACATGGTGTCATCTGTTTTCAGAACGCCGGATCTCACCTTAATAAACGAATATTTGCCGATAAAGGGATCGACCATCGTCTTATAGACAAAGGCTGTCTTCGGCTTTGCAAAATCGAAATCCGCCTGGAAAATCTCGTTGGTTTTCGTATTGATACCTGCCATCTTACGATTATCCGGAGACGGCAGGTATTTACGATGTCGTCCATAAGCGTATACATCCCCTGGCAGAGCGTCGAAGATCCCATCTCTACCGGCACCACCGATCCGTCACAGACACTGACGCGAAGGGCGGCACGAATTTCCGCTTCCGAGAAGGTTTCTCCGCTAAAATAACGATCCATGAATTCTTCGCTGGTTTCCGCAACCGCCTCCATGAGGGTATCATGGTAAAGAGAAAGATTTTCTTTATTATAATCCGGTACCGGAATCTCCTTCACTTCTTTGCCTTCCCAGCGGAAGCCTTTTTCCTGAATGACGTTTACATAACCGACAAACTTACCCTCTTCTCGAATCGGCATATTAAAGGGCGCAATCTTCTTGCCGTAACGATCGGTCAGATCCTGCACGACCTGACGATAGGAGGCATCGTCAATGTCCATATCGGAAACAAAGACCATCCGCGGAATCTTGTATTTTTCACACAGCTCCCAGGCCTTTTCCGTCCCCACTTCCATGCCTGCCTTACCGGAGATGACGATGATGGCCGCATCCGCCACACTCATCGCCTCCTCTACCTCTCCGACAAAATCGAAGAAGCCGGGCGTATCCAGCAGATTGATCTTGCAGCCTTCCCACTCCATCGGAATCGTCGTTGTGCTGATGGAAATTCCACGCTTCTGCTCTTCCTTATCGAAATCGCTGATGGTATTCTTATCTTCCACCCGCCCCATTCTGGAAGTCAGACCAGCCAGATAGGCCATCGCCTCTGCAAGTGTCGTTTTTCCGCAACTCCCATGTCCCAGCAGAACCACGTTGCGGATTTTGTCAGTCGTATAAACGTTCATGCAATGATCCTCCATCCCTTTTGTTACGATATGCAAAATGATCCGGTGTCAAACGAATCTTCTCGCCTGTACCAGATCATTTTACTAAATATCTATTTTATGCACAAGTTTTTCTGTGAAAAATATACAGAAACAGCCGCTATGCAATGTTTTCTGCCAATTTCAGCACCTGCTCCTGAAGAGAATGAACGGTCCTCTCTGACTCCTGCCTGCTGTCTTTTTTTGTATAGAAATAAAATTTCAACTTCGGCTCCGTTCCGGACGGCCTGAGGGCAAACCAACTGCCATCGATCAGATCAAAACGCAGCACATCAGACCTTGGCAGATCCTCCACCTGTTCCGCATAATCGGTCTTTTTTTCTACAGCAAAATCGCCGAACGCCACCTGCTTTTGCTCCCGAAACGCCTGCATGATTCTGGAAATCCGCTCCTTTCCGGGAATTCCTTTCAGGATCATGGAGTACTGACTCTCGGAAAAATAACCGTATTCCCGGTACAGTTCTTCCAGATAATCCCGCAGATGCCTGCCGTTTTTCTTGCACCAGGCAGCCATCTCCGCCATTAACATCGCGGAACAGACGCCGTCTTTGTCCCTGACCTCTGCTGCCGGCGCACAGCCGATCGACTCTTCGTATCCGAAGAAGAAGGTCTCACCCCTGGCTTCCATCTGCGGAATCCTGCTGCAGATATTCTTGAATCCGGTTAGCGCATAATAGACGTGTAACCCATAAGCCTGCCCGATGGCACTGCCCATGCCGCCCGTTACAATGGACTGCACCATTGCTCCCTTCTCCGGGAACAGCCCCTTCTCCTTCCTCCCCTGCGCCATGTAGGCAATCAGCATCGCTCCCGTCTGGTTGCCGTTTAGGAAGCGGTAAGAACCGTCCTCCTCCTGAATCTCCACTGCCATCCGGTCAGAGTCCGGATCTGTCGCAATCAGAAGTTCCGCCCCCGTTTCCCTCCCCAGCTTTTCCGCAAGCAGAAACGCCTTCGGATCCTCCGGATTCGGATAACCGACCGTTGTGAATTCCGGATCCGGCTCCTCCTGCTCTTTCACGATATGAAGGGAAGAAAACCCTCTCTTGCATAGTACCTTCTTCACAAAGGTGCTGCCTGCCCCGTTGAGCGGCGTATACACGACGGACACCGAAGGATCGATTTCCTCTCCGTCTCTTACAGACTGTTTTTTGACATAAGCAAGGTATTCTTCGTCAATTGCGTCTGTCGGAAAAATCAGCAGCCGCTTCTCCTGCGCTTCCTTGAAGTCCATTTCCCGGATAGGAGAAAAAAGATCTCTCTCCTTGATTTTCCTCGCCATTCCTTCCGCAACTTCTCCGAAAATCTGCGCCCCGTCCTGGTAATAGACTTTCAGGCCGTTATACTCCTTTGGATTATGGCTTGCGGTCATATTGATGCCACAGACTGCCCGCAGCTTTCGAATGGCAAAGGAAAGTTCCGGTGTGGGTCTCATGTCCGGAAAGAGGTAGACCCGAAAGCCGCTTGCCAGTAAAATTCTTGCCGCCAGGAAAGAAAACTCTTTTGAATGATAGCGACAATCATAGGCAATCACCGCTCCGCGCAGGGGATTCTCTCCCGTCTCCAAAATATAATCTGCGATCCCCTGCACCGCTCTGGATACGGTATACCGGTTCATCCGATTGCTTCCTGCCGCGCAAATGCCCCGCAGTCCTGCTGTGCCAAAATCCAGGTCCTGATAAAACCGGTCTGCGATCTCCTCTTCTTTTCCTTCGATTTCCAGCAGTTCCTGCCTCATCTCCTCTTCCTGCGGCAACTTCGCAAGCCAATCTTTGTATCTTTCCAGCGGCGTCATCTTCTCCTTCCCTCCATTGATCTGATTTTTTTCCTTCACAATTTACAGGATCCTTTTTCCTACACAATTTACAGGATCCTTTTTCCTACACTATTGATAGGATCTTTTTTCCCTTTACAAATTTATCGGTCATTCTGCAATAACGGTTCAGATACATGCTTCTGCAAAGACGCTCGGACAGATCAAGTGAAAGAGGTGTTTTTGCCGCGGTGTCGTCCACAACGACGGCGTCAAAGTCATACCCCTCCTCGAAGGCGCCGACTTTTCCAAAAAAACTTCCACCGATGCGTGTTGCCATTGCAAAGGCGTCCCTCATGTCAAGAGGAGGCACCTCCTCCAGATATCTCCAGTACATCTTGGAAACTTCCACGGCACGCACCATCTCATCCGGCATCATCAGACTGTGTCCGCCTGCCACATCGGTTCCGATCCCGACCGGAATGCCAAGCTCCAGCATCTTCCGAACAGGAGCAATCCCGGAAGAGACGTTCAGATTCGATCCGGGACAGTGCGCCACATAAACACCTCTTTGCAGAAGCCTCTGCAGCTCCTCTTCGGAAGAAGAAATGCAGTGTGCCATGATGGTGGGGGAGGCGCTTCCCAGGGTGCCAAACCTGTCATAGGCATCCCCATAAAAGGAAGCCTCCGGCACCAGTTTCTGTACCAGTTGAATCTCTTTGCGGTTCTCGGACAAATGCGATTGAAGCGGGACTTTCTCTTCTTTTGCGATCTCTCCCAGCCCCCTCATCAGCGCATCCGAACAGCTGGGAATAAAGCGCGGTGTCAATATCGGAAAGGTACGCAGATACCTGCGCCTGCTCTCCCCTATCCACTGTCTCGTCGCTTTCAGTGAATCCCCGGTATCCTCCACATAGAACGAAGGTGCGTTCCGGTCCATATTCAACTTCCCGACATAGGTGATGAGACCGGATGCTTCCAGTTTGTCCATTAAAGAAGGGTGCTTTCCGGGAAAATCGTTGCAAAAATCACTGCGCGGGTGGTATAGGACCGGAATAGATCTTCTACAAAAATATCATAGGCAGTATCCGCATAGGATAGGTCCTTGTACCTGCTCTCTTCCGGAAATGTATAGGTATTTAGCCAGTCTAAGAGCTCCAGATCCATTCCCATGCCGCGATAGGTATATTGCGGCGCATGCAGATGGAGATCGGTCATACCGGGCAGAATCAGCTTCCCCCTGCGATTAAGAACCTCTATATGCCGATCCGCCTCCGGCAGCGTCTTCGAAAGAGAGGCGATCCTCCCCTCCTCATCTACGACCAGATAGGAGTCTTCTCTTACCTCCAGCTTTCTTTTTTCATCTGCAAAAACAAAGTCTCCCCGCAGGGCAAACCGCTCCATCTACAATTTCCCCTCCGCCTTCGTCAGAAATTTGTCTTCCGCAATGAGAAACCGCTCGTGCGTACCCTCCGCTATCTTCTCTCTCTCATCGAAGACAGCAAAAGAAAAGACCAACTTCCTCCGATCGATCTCCGTTAGTTTCGTTTCACAGGTGACTTCCATTCCCACCGGTGTGGGCGCCAGATGGGACAGCTTGACTGCCGTCCCAACGGTTCCTTCCCCTTGAGAAAGGAAGGGGGGCTACGCTCTTCCATGCCGTTTCTTCAACCAGCGCCAGTAACCTGGGCGTCCCCAGCACCGGGAGCGTTCCACTTCCCAGTGCCCTGGCCGTATCTTCCTGCGTCACCTTTATTTTAAGCTTCCCGGCAAGGCCGACCTGCAGTCCCTGATGGCCTCCCGCTCTTTCCTGTTGTTCCTTTTTCTCCATCGATCTTCCTTTCGCCTCCGTCTGCTTGCGCAGCAAGGTCTTTTCGCCGTCCCTCTTGCCCGCCTTTCGTTCTTTTTACGTATCCGAACGGGCGTAGCAATTCTTCATGGTATTGCTGGCTTCATAGAGCACACTGTTCAAGGTTTTCTGCGCCTGTTTTTTTAACATGGCGGCGACTTCCTCATTGGCACTCTCGCAGAATCCCGCAATGATTTTCTGATCCTGGGTTGCCAGTGTGGACATCTTCTCATCGTAACGGTTCAAAATCTCGTGTCCCTTCGACAGCACCGCATTCTCATAATGCTCGATGTGGTTGAGATTCTTGCTGTAGGCCGCATCCGACAAGGCTGCGATCAGACGGCTGACCCAGTAAAACTGTTCCGTGGAAGCATCCTGGGTCGTACCGGAGAGATAAGCCGGCGTCCGATGAATATTGGTGTAAAAAGGCGCCATCGCATTAAAGGCATTGGACGCAAAGGCCAGCCACTCCACGGAGCGGAACGCCTCCGGAACATCCCCTCTGATTTGAATCAGTGCCATAAAGTCATTTCGATTGATGCCGATGGAACGGTAAGCCCCTCTCATGGAAGTCTCTCCGTAAGTGGCATAGGGATCGAAGGGCGTTCCCTGATAGTGGGAGGAAAGAAGATATTTCACATCCTCTACCGTCAGTTTCTTCTCCGGGATCAGGCTCCATGGAATATCATCCGATTCCGGTCGAAAATCCGCCCCCGCTCCGTCCCAACGGTAGGTATGCGGATTCAGGTACCTGCCCATATACCAGGCACGCGGCGTGTTATAGACATGGTCCGCATCGTCATGGGAACCGAAAGTAGCGCGCGGGTCAAAAGGTTTCCCCGGCGTCCGATCCAGGTGGAATTTTGCGATAAACTGCTCCATGTCTGCGGAGCAGAGATGATCCTCTTTTTCTCCAAACGCATCCTTCAGATCAAAGGAATCGATGCCAAGCTGATTCGGCATAATCACCACTCTGTCATCCGGCACCCTCTTGGCCATCCAGTGATGACCGCCGATCGTTTCCATATACCAGACTTCCTTCGAATCGGAAAAGGCAATCCCGTTGCTCTCATACGTGCCATATTTCTCCAGAAGCTCTCCCAGCCGCAGAACACCCTCTCTGGCCGTTTTGATATAGGGAAGCACCAGAACAACGAAATCTTCCTCCCCGATTCCTCCGGAGGCAGGCTTCTCCTTTTGATCCGCCTCGCTCTTTGAAACAAATTCCAAAACCGGATCCGCTCCCTGCACCCGCGGGTTCGAGGTGATCGTTTCCGTTGCGGTCATTCCGACATTGTATTCATTGACGCCGCTGGCTGCCCAGATCCCGACAGAACCGGTCGCATTCGGGCAGCAGGTATAGCGAAATGCTTCCTTCGGCAGCTCCACCTTCTGGCCGGTCATTTTGGATTGATATTCTTTTGCCTGCTCTTCCGGCTCCACCACTACAAACTTCTTAGGTGCAAAGAGTCCGGAAGGAGAATCGTCGTTCCTGGCAATCATCGTAGAACCGTCATAAGTTGCTTTTTTTCCTGCAAGAATCGTTGTACAAGACATTGAATCTTCCTCCTGTATTTTTCATCTTTGTTGATCTATTCGTATGACCATTCTTCTGGTCCAGCCATACTGCTTTATTGTAACATGGAACGAATTTTGCATAAAACCTGAAATCTCTCGAGTTGAAAATATGAAATCTTTCGAATTGAAAATATGAAATCTCTCGAGTTGGAAACATGAAATCTCTCGAGTTGGAAACATGAAATCTCTCGAGTTGGAAACATGAAATATCTCGAGTTGAAAATGTGAAATCAATCGAGTTGAAAATGTAGAATCCATCGAGTTGAAAATGTGAAATCTCTCGAGTTGGCTTTGACGAGTACCTCCAGTTGCGATACAATGTGGTCTTTCCCATGCCACCTACCAAAGAGAAGACGGCATTTTTGTCATTCCGATCACTTGCCTTCGTAATTAAAAAATTGGCATCCTGATTTCCTCTGTCATAAACCAATTCTTTTGATCGATCGCCAATCAAATTCCTTAATCGAAAAAAAGGTTCCTGCCGCAAGACAGGAACCCTTTTTGACGATCTTTCATTGCCAAATCACCGACTCGTTTTTAGAAGATCTTGAGGAAAACCCCTTCCGGTGGCAAATCGGACTTTAAATCCCCTTCACGGGGTAAATCGTCCTTTCCGAATCTGCTTAGCGATCTTCCACCGCCGGCTGAGGATAAGCCGTATTCTTCAAAAACATGCTCTTTTTCAGATATTCATCCGTACCGAAATAGGTCCTCACCCGCACGGACTTATCGAAATACAGCATGATTAAGAAGAAGCCGAGGACGCCAAAGAGCAGGGTCGGCAGCATAACGCCCCAGAAAATCCCAATCGAAAGACCGGCATAAGACCCCAGGGTGATCGCAAAGAAGATCGTAGTCAAAACGGAGCCTACAATCTGAATTCCGAACAGGATCACTTTCACCATTTCATAAAAATGGACGAACTCCGTGTCCTTCTTCTGGATCATGACGAACATCTTGATGCAGATGAATACCCCAACGGCATTGCTGATGAGCGGTATAAAGCCCCCCCTTCATCCCACCAAGCAGCAGTCGAAGGACACGGTAAGCATCATAGATGCCGATGAGCAGATATAAATAGGTAAGAACCGCCAGAAATCCTCCCAGCTTCTGAAAAGGATGGGTAATCGGACGGGAATCCGAAACGCCCAGCTTTTCTTCCATCTTCCCCTGCACATTGTCAAACATCCCCTGCGCATCCTGTGTAAAAGTGGTTGTACCTGTTGTCTGTGAAGAACCGCTACCCGCATTTTGCTCATTCCCCGAATCGGATGCGATTTTCTGTCCGCAGTAAGGACAAAATTCGGATTGATCTGCAATCTCTTTCCCACAGTGAACACAAAACATAATTTTTCTCCTCTCTAGAACTTTACGGTCTCTAGAACTCATTGAAACGCATCAATTCTAACATTGGAGGAGAAAATCCGCAAGCTTTCTCCGATGGAAGACCCTGTGCCCGGTTCCGCAGGACGAATGTATTTTTATACCGAGAACATCGAGACTTCCTGCTTCAGCCCCGCCACCATGTGGGAGAGACCGTTGGAAGATTCCTTCATCTCCTGGAGGGAAGCACTCTGTTCTTCGGAAGAGGCTGCCAGATCGCGCATGCTGTCCGCAATGGAGGCGGCATCCTTGCCGACCATCTCTGCATCCACCTTCACTTCATCGGAAATGCGAGCCAGTTCTTCCACTTCCTGCATGGTTCCGCTCATCTGACCGGCGATACCGGAAACACTGTCGCGGATTCCGTTAAACTTCTCTCCCGCCTCATTGATGACATCGGAACTCTGATCGACCGTGTCGCTGCCGGTTTTGGCCGTATCGATGGCCTGTAACATTTCGGACTGAATCGATTGAATGACTTCGGCAATGCTGGTTGCCGCCTCGTTGGATTCCGCCGCCAACTTCCTGACTTCCTCCGCTACGACTGCAAAGCCTTTTCCGTGTTCTCCGGCTCTTGCCGCCTCAATCGAGGCATTTAGAGACAGGAGGTTCGTCTGGGAAGCGATCCCGTTGATCACGGAAGAGAATTCTCCGATTTCCTGTGCCCTTTGTTCCAGCGTTTCCATCACTGCAACGATATTGTTCATGGACTCCTTGCAGGCATGAATCTGTTTCACCGCATTCTGGGCGACTTCGGATCCCGATACCGCTTCCTGTGTAATGGTTGCCACCGTTTCGGAGATTTGATTGAAATCCTCTTTGACCCGCTCCATGGACGCAATCATCCGCGTCATGGACTCTGCAGCACCGGAGGTTGCCTGCATCTGGGAATCCGCCTGCTTGGCACTCTCTGTAATGCGAATTGCCATCTGGTGAGAGACTTCCGCCAGGGTATCCGAAGCGCAGGACAGCTCGTCTGAGGAGGTCGCCTGCGTCGTAATCGCCTGATTGGTGGTATTTAGGAAGCTTCTCATCTGGCTCATGGCATCATTGATGTTATCCGCCAGTCTGCGCAGATCGTTTTTTTGACCACCAGATGAATTTCATTGATAAAGACCTTCCCGTCTTCTCCCTTGCCGATCGCCCTCGTCATCTTTTCAATCGGATAGACGATCTTGCGAATCACATAGGTGAAAATGATGGCAAAACTGAGGGCAACCAGAATCAGTGAAAGAATCATGACAACCGAATACGTTCTGACCTGGCTAAGCATGTGTGCAATCGAGCTGTCCAAACGATTTTCCAACAGGGTCTCAAACTGGTTGAGCGGTGTCATGATGGCATTCTTCTGACTCATATACGTAGAATCATTCATGATCCGATTGGCGAAGGCTTCCTCGCTTTCCTCCGGCTGTTTTTTCCTGACTTCCTCTGCCGAGAGCTGGTGCGCAATGGCGTTAAAAGCGATGGTTTCGGTTTCCGCCAATTTGGTCGAAAGATCGGAGGCCTGCTGCAGGAGATCCATTTCATCGTCGGTAAAGCCCTGCTTCCTCATCAGGTCCGTCAACTTGATCGGCTCTCCCGCTGTATTGGCAACCGCCGCCTTGACATTTTCCGGCACCGTGCTCCAGAAATCCGCATTGTATCCCACCGGTCTTGCCTGTTTTCCTGCCCGGATATTGACAATATCCATATAGATCTCTTTGTACTTTTCATTCCCTGTCTGCGCATAGAGTCTGGCAAAATTGGTCAAATCATTGGAACTCTGCCTTAACTCCTCCGCCAGTTTCAAAGAATCCGTATAATTCTCCTGTGCTGCAATCAGCTTCTTAATGCTGCCGTGCAGTGCCATAAAGGAAAGTGCACAAAGTGCCAATAACAAGACTGCCCCGGCAAGTAAAGCCCTTACCACCTGCTTAATCGACATTTCATCCTCCTTCTGCCTTCTCTAATCCGGCCTCTGCCTTATCAATTTGAGGCGATACCCTCTCTATTTCGGTCAAAAGCCATTCAACATTAACAAAAATTTTCAAAATTCATAGACCTCTTATGTAAAATTTTCTATCTTTCTTTGCAAAGGAAATACTCTCTCCCGTAATTCTAAAATTAGAAGAAAAGGGCGTTAAACATTGCCCTTGTTTGACCGATAGAAAAGATGAGGCTTTTTGGTTCCTAAAGTAGAAAAAGGGATTTTTTTATTTTTCAGTAAAGGAGAGAAAATGGGTAAGAATGATGCGATGAGCAAACAGGAAAAGGGGAGACGCGGTCCTGTCGTCTTAACGATGAAACTCAATGAAGACTATCTGCGCAGCGTATCGGTAGAGCGAAAATTCAACTATACATTCAACATCATCCTCATTCGAATGTTGATTGTAGTTGCTGCACTCTTCATCGGCATGATCTTCGCGTGGTTTCAGTTCAATCAGATGTACACCACCTATTATCAAAGCGCCATCCTCGCCGGTGATATCACGACCCATACCCACTCCATGGCCAAGAATGCGATCTGGGTCAGCTGGACCACCAACAAGGAGGAGGCCGATACCAGAGCACAGGGCGCCAGCACGGATGCCCAGTCCATGACAGAAGACATCCAGAAACTGATGAAATTTTACCCGAACAACACGACCCTGACCTCCATTCAGACAAACCTGGATCAGATCACACAGGGGGCGCAGGGCTATTTGGAACTGATCAACAAAGGCGGCTCGAAGGAAGAAGCTACAACTACTTCAACAAAAACATGGCGCCCTCCATGCGGGAAATCATCAAAAATACAGAAGTATTGGAGAGTACTGTCATGTCCGATTCCAAAGCCGCTTATCAGAGTTCCCTCATTGCAAGTACGATCATTATGATCCTGGCGCTTCTGATCATCGTACTCTTCGTCATCTTTATCCGCAATGCCCGCAGACAGCTGACCAATGCCATCGTGGAGCCCGTGGAAGAAGTATCCGGTGCGGCAAAAGAAATTGCCAACGGTCATCTGGATCTTACCCTCAACTATGAGGCAGAGGACGAACTGGGCGGTATGACAAAGAGCATGAGAGAAACCGCAAGGGTCCTAAACGGCACCATTCAGGATATTATCGCCACCCTCGGCCGCCTTTCCAACGGCGACCTGACACAGGGCACCACCCAGCATGAACTCTTCCGTGGAGACCTCAAGCCTCTGGAAGACAACGTCAACGCCCTGATGAACAAGATGAATGAAATCATGAGCAATATCAAGGATTCTACCGCACAGGTCGCCAGCGGTGCAAGCAACATGGCACAGGGATCTCAGGATCTGGCAGAGGGAGCAACCGATCAGTCCGCTTCCGTCCAGGAGCTGACCGCTTCCGTCACTACCGTCTTAGAGCAGACCAAGTCGCTGACGAACTCGATCTCCGAAGGAAAGCAGATTGCAGACGAAGTCAAGAACACCTCTGCAGAAGGAGCCGATAAGATGCATGAGGTGGTGGACGCCATGGCGAAGATCACCGAGGTTTCCAATGAAATCTCCGGCATCGCCAGAACCATTGAAGATATTGCTTCCCAGACCAACCTCCTATCCCTCAACGCCTCCATCGAAGCAGCCAGAGCCGGGCAAAGTGGCAAGGGATTTGCTGTGGTTGCCGATGAAATCAGGGCGCTTGCCAGCGACTCTGCAGAAGCCGCCAATCGCGCCAAGATCCTCATTAACTCCTCTCTGGAGAGCGTGAACAGGGGTAATGCCGTCGTCGAAGAGACCAGTAGCGCTCTGACCAAGATCACAGAAGGGATCGACCGCATTCAGGAAGTGATGAACACCAACAATACGGTCGCCAGGCAACAAAGCGACGCCATGGAAGAAATCGGCAAAGGCATTGATCAGATTTCCCAGGTTGTCCAGACCAACGCCGCCTCTGCAGAAGAGAGTTCCGCCATCTCCCAGGAGCTCTCCGCCCAGTCCGAAACCTTAAACGGGCTTGTCGACATGTTCAAACTTCGGAAGGCCTAAGGCCGGAAAAAGAGTAAGCTTTCAATTTCACTTTCCGGTCATTTGATTTCAAATAGATCAGGGAGCCGTTATCTATAGGGTGACGGCTCCTTTTTCTCGCCTATCAAAAAGAGAACCGGACAAATGATCCGGTTCTCTTCTCTCTTGTTCGTAAAATCCAAAATACAAGTGAATTCTATTAGACAAGTGCGTTCTAAAATGCTTTACCGTCTGTTGGCGATCGCTGCCTGTGCTGCCGCCAGTCTTGCCACCGGCACACGGTAAGGACTGCAGGAAACATAGTCCAGACCGATCTTGTGTGCAAATTCCACAGAAGACGGATCGCCACCATGCTCGCCACAGATACCGATCAGCATACCGGGACGGGTCTGACGTCCCTTCTCGACCGCCATCTTCATCAGCGCACCGACACCCTCGGTATCCAGCTTCGCAAACGGATCGGATTCCAGGATCTTCTCGTCGTAGTAGGAAGTTAAGAACTTACCTGCATCATCACGAGAGAATCCAAAGGTCATCTGGGTCAGATCGTTGGTGCCGAAGCAGTAGAACTCCGCTTCCTTCGCCAGCTTATCTGCAATCAGGCAGGCTCTCGGGATCTCAATCATCGTTCCGACCTTATAGGAAATGTCCGCCTTTGCCCTGGCAATTTCCTCATCCGCAGTCTTCACAATGACCTTTTTCACAAATTCAAATTCCTTCTCGGAACCGGTAAGCGGTACTTCAATCTCCGGATCCACATTCCAGTCCGGATGATCCTTCTTAACTTCGATCGCAGCACCGATGACGGCTCTGGTCTGCATCACGGCGATTTCCGGGAAGGTAACCGCCAGACGGCAGCCGCGGTGACCCATCATAGGATTGAATTCTACCAGTCCTGCGATGATGTCCTTGATCTGCTGTACGGTCTTGCCCTGCGCCTTGGCAACTTTCTCGATCTCATCCTCGGTCTTGGGTACAAATTCATGAAGCGGCGGATCCAGGAAACGGATGGTTACCGGATCTCCTTCCATCGCCTCTAACAGTTCCTTGAAGTCTGCCTGCTGATAAGGCTGAATCTTTGCAAGAGCCGCCTCTCTCTGTTCCAGGGTATCGGAGCAGATCATTTCACGGAAGGCAGCGATTCTGTCCTCATTAAAGAACATGTGCTCCGTACGGCAAAGGCCGATTCCCTCTGCGCCGAGCTCTCTTGCCTTCTTGGCATCCGTCGGGGTATCCGCATTGGTACGAACCTTCATCTGACGATACTTGTCCGCCCAGCCCATGATACGAGAGAATTCTCCTGCAATCTTGGCTTCTACAGTCTTAATCTGGCCGTCATAGATATTGCCGGTCGTTCCGTCGATGGAGATGAAGTCTCCTTCATGGAACTCCTTGCCACCCAGAGTAAACTTCTTGTGCTCTTCGTCCATCACGATGTCGCCGCAACCGGACACACAGCACTCACCCATTCCACGGGCAACCACAGCCGCATGGCTGGTCATACCGCCTCTGACGGTCAGGATTCCCTGTGCGCTCTTCATGCCGGTGATGTCTTCCGGAGAGGTCTCCAGACGAACCAGAACGACCTTCTCTCCCTTGGCAGCCCACTCCACTGCATCTTCTGCCGTAAATACCACCTTGCCGCAAGCAGCGCCGGGAGAAGCACCCAGTCCCTTGCCGATCGGTGTAGCCGCCTTTAAAGCTGCCGGATCGAACTGCGGGTGCAGAAGGGTATCCAGGTTTCTGGGATCGATCATCGCAACCGCTTCCTGCTCCGTCTTCATTCCCTCGTCCACGAGATCGCAGGCAATCTTCAGAGCCGCAGGAGCGGTTCTCTTGCCGTTACGGCACTGCAACATGTACAGCTTGCCATTCTCGACGGTAAATTCCATATCCTGCATGTCATGATAATGATCTTCCAGCGTCTTGCAGACGTTCAGGAAGTCCTTATAAGCCTGAGGGAACTTCTGCTCCATCTCTACAATCGGCATCGGGGTTCTGACACCGGACACCACGTCTTCGCCCTGCGCATTGGTCAGGAATTCGCCCATCAGCTTCTTCTCGCCGGTTGCGGGATCTCTGGTGAATGCCACACCGGTTCCGGAATTCTCATTCAGGTTACCGAAGACCATCGGCATGACATTGACGGCTGTTCCCCAGGAATAAGGGATGTCGTTGTCTCTACGATAGACATTTGCTCTCGGGTTGTCCCAGGAACGGAAAACGGCTTCAATGGCTAACTTCAGCTGCTCGACCGGGTCCGAAGGGAAGTCCTGTCCCAGCTGTTTCTTATATTCCGCCTTGAACTGTTCCGCAAGCTTCTTCAGATCCTTGGCATCCAGGTCGATGTCGTAGTGAACGCCCTTTCTCCGCCTTCATCTTGTCAATCAGTTGTTCAAAATATTTCTTGCCGACTTCCATGACGACATCGGAGAACATCTGGATGAATCTGCGGTAGGAGTCATACACAAAACGCTCGAATTTCGGATCCGGATTTCCCTGAATCATCGCTGCAACCACTTCGTCGTTCAAGCCCAGATTCAGAATGGTGTCCATCATACCGGGCATGGAAGCGCGTGCACCGGAACGAACGGAAACCAGAAGCGGATTCTTGAGATCGCCGAACTTCTTGCCGTTCTCCTCTTCCATCTTCTTCACGCCGTCCATCGCCTGTCCCATGATCTCATCATTGATATGGCGGCCATCTTCGTAATACTGTGTGCAGGCTTCCGTCGTGATGGTGAAGCCCTGAGGCACCGGGAGACCGATGTTGGTCATTTCCGCAAGGTTTGCGCCTTTACCGCCGAGAAGCTCGCGCATATTGGCATTTCCCTCGTTGAACATATAAACCCATTTTGCCATTTGCCATTCCTCGTTTTTCTGCGCCGCATTTGTCATCCACGAATGCTCCGCATGCAGCGCCGACACGGAATCCGCGGTCGAGTTTCCCCGAATCACTTCTTTATGATAAGTTCTGCCTGAGCAGATACCTATTCACCCCTTTGAAACATAGAAAAAAGAGCCAACCTTACACAGTGAAATTCAGCCATGCGGTCCACCCTTTGGAAGAAAGCTGTCAAAAATAAAGAGGTCGAAGAAAGCACGGTTGTCTTCCAAATCCTTCTCGGAACGAATCGTCCACGCAACGGCGGTGGAAGAAAACCACGCACGGCACAGACGCCTGGAAAGATTATTTCTGCAGCGGTAATTATAAGCTATAAAGTCCGGTCTTGTCAAAAAATTGCAGAGCAGATGTTTGACAAAAAAATGAAAAATTCTTGCGCCGATCTGTGACGCAGGATCCTGAAAAGAGGTAGACAACTGTCCGCGGAACACCTCCGGGTGTCTGAAGCGGAACCAGCATACAAAAAGGGGCTGAAAAGACTCGATGCAATAAATCCCTTTTTTGCCATATTCCCGCAAAAGCGCATCGACTTTTTCACAAAGAGAAAAGTCCAGTGTCTCCGCCTTGAGTTCCACAATGAGCGGCACCCTGCCATCCACCAGATTCAAAACCTCCGCAAATGTCGGAATCTTTTCCTCAGAATCCTGAAGGTGAAACCGTTGAAGCTCCTTCAAGGTATAATCCAAGACCCTTCCGGATACCTCCGGTGTTTCCAGAACATCCGCAGAGGAAGCGCCCTCTTTTGGACGCTCCGCAACGCTCCCCTCCTCCTCTCCGCACTTCCCTCTTACCATCCGCGCCAGTGTCCCGTCATGGAACACCACCGGAACACCGTCCGCCGTCAGCTGTACGTCCAGCTCAATCCCGTACCCCGCATCGACCGCACGGCGAAACGCCGCAAGAGAATTCTCCGGAATATTTGCTTTCGGATCGAACAGCCCCCGGTGTGCATAGAGAACACCGGAAAAGGGTTCTTTCGCGGGCCTGTTCCACATCCGTGGCATCACCATCCAAAGATACAGTACCGTAAGAAGCAACCACACCCCAAGCATCGGGAGCAAATAAGCGATCATCCTACATCCATCTCCTTGCTATCTGAATCACCACAGAAATTCTAATACAGGGTGCAAGAAACCGCAAGAAAAATCATTCTCCGCCGAAATATATCTTTCTTCCAGCGGAAAATGATTTTTTACCGTAGGGACAAAATCCCTTGCCTTCTCTAAAAAAACTTCTTATACGGCAGGTGCGGTTTGAACTACGTTCACACCCTCTATCGTATTTCCCTGCGCATCCTGCGCTTCCACCATCTTGAAGTAGCTGATATCTCCTTCCAGATGATCGGAAACCTCCTTCAGTCTCGTGGCGGCATGCGCCATGGTGGTGATGTTTGCATTCAGTTCTTCCATAGAGGCGTATGTTTCCTGCGTAGCAGCTGCATTGTCCTGAATAATTCCGGACAAGTTGGAAATCACGCTCTCCACATTATTTTTGGAGGTTCCTGCCGCATCGGTATTGTTGCTGATCTCTCCTGTCTCTGCCTGGTATTTTTCCACGCCCTTGATGACGAGGCCGAACTTGTCCATGGTCTGCTTTAATTTTTCCTGCTGCTCGGAAACTGCATTGCGGACGGTATCCATGATACTAACCGACTTCACCGACTGCTCCGACAGCTCTCTGATGACCTCCTCGATGCTGGTCGCAGATTCGCTCGACTGGTTGGCCAGCTTTCGAATTTCATCCGCAACCACCGCAAATCCCTTGCCGTTTTCTCCGGCTCTGGCCGCCTCAATCGAAGCATTGAGCGAGAGGAGATTGGTTCTGCTGGCGATGTCCGTGATGATGTTGATGGCCTCTTTGATCTTCTCCGCAGACTCATTGGTCCTTGCCACCTGTTCCGCAATGCTCTCAATCGCCTCAATCGACTGGTCATTCGAATTGGAAAGTTCCCGGATAATGGCACTCGATTCGTCAGAGGCTTTTTTCATATCTCCCGACATGGCGTTGAGATCCTCTACATTCGTCAGAATGCGCTCGATCACGCCGCCCATATCTCCCATATCATGGGTGACCGTATCGGCGATGCCGGACTGTTCGACGGCTCCCTGTGAGATGTGCTCTACCGCCTTGCTGATGTTGCCCGCCGCCTCATCGGACTGATTGGCCACGGTGGAGAGATTCTCACTGGCTTCCAGAAGCGTTGCCATGGAAGTGCGAATCCCCTTCACCGCCTCTCTCAGTTTGAGGCGAAGCTCCCGAATGTGCCTTGCCATATCCCCGATTTCATCCGAACGCTCCATGACCTTGCGGTCCATCCGGCTGTCCAGGTCTCCCGAGGAGAGAACCACGATGTAATCCGATACCTTTTGAATCGCCTTTGACATGCGTCTGGATTCCAACACGCTGGCAATCACTCCCAGCAAGAGAACCACCAGTCCCGCCAGGATCAATTGGAAAACACTTTTCTGAATCGACTGATTCATTTTGGCTGCCGGGACCCCTGCAAAGGTCATTCCGATAATCGATTGATCGGCATTTCTGACCGGCATATAACAGACGAAGTACTTCTCTCCGTTCACCTCTCCCTTGGTGGACATATAGGTCTGACCCTTTTTTAATACCTGATCCACCACCGCCGCAGAGGCCTTGGTTCCAATGAGCCTCTTTCCGTTAGAAGCATCGACCACCGTCGTTAAGAGTCTTGTATCTCCGTAAAAAAAAGTGAGCTCATAACCGGTCGCTTCCTTCAAATTGTCGACCAGATTAAAATCTCCGGTCAGTTTCCAGTCTCCCTTATACACATCTCCCTTTTTATCCTGGTGATAATCTCCATCCGCAGAATATGCAAGGACGCCGCTAAAACCCGCCGAAACACTCTGCAAAGCCTCCTCGATGATCTTCTGCCTGATGATGCCCGCCGAAACGAAGGTGATGACGATCATCATGATCAAAAGCGGATTCACCGTCATCAGCAAAAGCCGCGCCATCATGTTCAATCTGAACTTCCCGTCCTTCATATCCTCCATCCTCCTGATTGACTCCCTGCCAGTGCAACGTAACCTGGACTTTTATAAAAAGACATTTCGTCTCAACAAATCCTTTCATTGAAACAAAATGTCTAAGACTTCTATTTATATCGGAGCAATACAGAAAAAATGTAGAGGAAATGCGATTCTACGGAAGATTTTTTACCGCTTTTCCGTTGGAAAATCCCCTTGATGTACGATCAGTGAATCCTTAGGTTTTCTTCCTGCTTTAGCCTTCGGGAACATACGCCCTTCTTGCCGCACTGATCATCGGCTTCTCTTCCTCCCCTGCCTGCTCTTGCCCCTGGGCCTTCGCCGGATGTGCTGCCTCATCATCCTTTGTTTGCACATCTGCATGGTCATTCGCCAGAGGTGTCACCTCTTCCTCTTTCGTCTGCACATCCACATGCGCATCCGCCTGGTGCACCGCCTCTGCGTCCTGCTGATTCTGTGTTGAAAGTGCCTGATCCTCTAACGGCACCTCATCCTGGTGCAGCAGACCTGTTGTTTCCTGCTCCACCGTCACTTCGGCATTTCCACTTGCGTAAGCAACCCCGTGAAAAATGCCGGCGCCTCCGAGGAGCATCAAAGAGGCGACGCCTCCCTTTACCCATTCCTTCCGCCCTGCAGAATGGTTGGCCTCCCCTCCAGCACGCAGGCTTCTCTTCTCTGTGAAGCGTCCATGAATGACCGATCTCAATTCTTCGTTTCTACTTGCTCTATTTGATTGATTGTCTTTGATTGTGTCTCTGATCCCACTTTGCATTGTCAACACCTGTCCACCCTAGCTTTCATAATCATTGTAATTATCATATTTTGCAACTTTATGTAGTTTTACATAATTGATTATGATTGTCAAGCCTTTGCGACAAAATATCCGCAGGATTGTTTGCGGTTCCCTAGTCGCAAAGACGAACCGGCGATTGCAAAGATGAACCGGTGGTTACAAAGACGGACCTACGCTTGCAACAGGCTGACTTTCGTCCCGGACGGTCTTCTGCCAAACGGGCGATGGTGAAAGCTTCAGTTATCCTGAAAGTGTCAGTTGTCCTCTTCGGATTCATCCATCTGGTAGACCGTCCGTTTTCTGGCCTCCTCATCCGAAGCCAGGTACTCGTCATAGGTGGTCCGTTTATCGATCAGGCTGCCATCCGGCAGAATCTCCATGATGCGATTGGCCGTGGTCTCTACCACCTGATGATCTCTACAGGCGAACAGCTCCACCCCCGGGAATTTGATCATCCCGTTGTTGAGGGCGGTAATCGATTCCATATCCAGGTGATTCGTCGGCTCGTCAAAGATCAGCACATTTGCCCCGGAAATCATCATCTTGGACAAAGACAGCGCACCTTTTCTCCTCCGGAAAGAACCTTCAGACGTTTCACACCGTCTTCTCCCGCAAAAAGCATTCTGCCCAGAAAGCCGCGCACATAAGTGGCATCTTTGTTTTCGGAATATCCCGTCAGCCATTCGGCGATGGTTGCATCCGAATCAAACTCCTTCGTGGAATCCTTGGGAAAATAGGACAGAGAAGTGGTAATGCCCCACTTGTACTGTCCCTCATCCGCTTCGATCTCTCCCGTCAGGATACGGAAAAGAGTGGTCTTAGCCAGTTCATTCCCTCCCACAAAGGCGATCTTATCCTCCCTCTGCACAGTGAAGGAAATGTTGTCAAGGATCTTGACTCCATTTAACGTCTTGCTGATTCCCTCCACTTCCAGTACTTCGTTTCCAATCTCACGATCCGGACGGAAATCAATATAGGGATATTTTCTGCTGGAAGGACGGATGTCGTCCAGTTCGATTTTCTCCAGGGCCTTCTTTCTGGACGTCGCCTGTTTGGACTTGGAAGCATTGGCGGAGAACCTGGCGATAAACTCCTTTAATTCCTTAATCTGCTCCTCTTTCTTTTTGTTCGCCTCCTTCATCTGGCGCACCATGAGCTGGGACGACTCATACCAGAAATCATAATTTCCGGCAAAAAGCGTGATTTTACCATAGTCTATGTCGGCAATATAGGTACATACCTTGTTCAGGAAATAACGGTCGTGCGAAACCACGATCACGGTATTTCAAAATTAATCAGAAACTCCTCCAGCCAGTCGATCGCATCCATATCCAGGTGGTTGGTCGGCTCATCCAAGAGCAGGATGTCCGGATTCCCGAAAAGGGCTCTGGCAAGCAGCACCTTCACCTTCTGTGCGCCACCCAGGTCTTTCATCAATTGATGATGGAACTCGGTCGGAATCCCCAGGCCGTTTAAGAGGCTCTCCGCATCCGCTTCGGCTTCCCAGCCGTTCATCTCGGCAAATTCCCCCTCTAACTCACTGGCCCTGATCCCGTCCTCGTCACTGAAATCTTCCTTGGCATAGATGGCGTCTTTTTCCTGCATGATTTGAAAAAGGCGGGCATTTCCCTGAATGACCGTACTGAGCACCACCTGATCGTCGTATTTAAAATGATCCTGCTCCAAAAAAGAGAGCCTCTCGCCCGGTGTGATGAATACATCTCCACTCGTCGTCTCCAGACGACCGGAGAGGATTTTCAAAAAGGTGGACTTTCCTGCGCCGTTGGCGCCGATGATGCCATAGCAGTTGCCTGCTGTAAATTTAATGTTGACGTCTTCAAAAAGCGCTTTTTTACCGACGCGCAGTGTGACATTGTTTGCCTGAATCATGCAAAAACTCCTTTATTTTGATACGCCCGGGAGGATTCTCTTCTCCCGTAACTTCTCCAACAGATCTTCCGGTACAAAGAGGTGACCGTAGCCGGTCGCCAGATCTAGTCCCGGCTTGTTCTCGCCATGGAAATCGCTGCCGCCGCTGATTCTCAAATCAAATTCCTGCGCCAGCTTCCTGATGTAACGCTCATCCGCCTCGGTATGCGTCGGATAAATCGCCTCGATGCCGACGAGACCTGCCTCCTTCATCGTTCTCAGGAGCACTCTTAAATCCGCATCCGGCAGACGGTACAGCATGGGATGCGCCAGAACCGGAACGCCTTCCGCCTCCCTGATCATCCGAACCGCATCCACGGGAGTGACCTTTTCTCTTGGCACATAGCAGGGACAGCCTTCTCCGATATATTTCTCAAAAGCCTCTTTGATGCTCTTCACATATCCGTGGTTGAAGAGATATCTTCCGTAATGGGCGCGCGTAATCACGCCGTCCTGAAATTCCCTCATCAGCTGTTCATAAGTGACCGGCATCCCCGCCTCTGTCAGCTTTTCACACATCTTGTGATTTCTGGTGATACGGGATTCAATAAAACGCCTGAGATTCTGCTGAAAGCGCTCCAGATGATAATTGATGAACAGACCAACCACATGAATATCATGATCTTCTTCATGAATCCGGAAGATGGTGGAAAATTCGATGCCGGGAACCAGCTCCATCTGCGGCGCATAACGCCTTACCCAGTCTGCTGCCTCGTTCAGGCCTGCCGTCGTGTCATGATCCGTCAGTGCAATGGCCTTTAAATTCTTCTTCGCCGCATAGGCCATCAGTTCTGACGGGGAAAAGGTTCCATCGGACTTCAGTGAATGAGAATGCAGATCAATTGCCCTCATACGTTCCTCCTATCAACCTTCAAAAAGCGGTTTTTATATCGTATCATAAAGCCTCTACTACCGCAAACCGAAGTAAATCAGCCTCTGTCGCTCCCCGCTTGAGTCGGACATTTCTCCTTCAAGAGCGAAACGGATTCTCCTGCGGCAGCCGGATGAATGTTTTTACAGAAGTTCTTTCATGTCCTCCGGAAGCGGAGCCTCAAATCGCAGCGGCTTCCCCGAAAAAGGATGCGGCATGGTGATGAGAGCCGCATGCAGGGCCGCCCGTTTCATCTGCCCCTGATAAGACGGGTAGTAGAGGGTGTCTCCCAGCAAGGGGTGGCCGATCTGCGCCATGTGGATGCGGATCTGGTGGGTTCTTCCTGTTTCTAAAATAAGACGCACGAGGGCGTAGCCCTCTTTCTGCTCTTCCACTAAGTAATGGGTGCAGGCGCTCCTTCCCTCCGGATGCACCTCCCGAAGCAGTTTCTCTTCCGGAACCTTGCGGATTTTTGCCGTCACGATCCCTTCTTTTTCTGCAAAAAAACCGGCACAAAGGGCGAGATATTCTTTTTTTCTGCTCCCGTCCTGCGCCTGCTCAAAGAGGCGTCTTGCACAAATTTGGGATTTGGCAAACAGAATCAAACCGGAGGTCTCCTTGTCCAGCCTGCCAACCACCCGGATTTTATGGTGTTCGCCCTCCTCTTCGAAATGTCCCGCCAGATAATTGGCAAGAGAGTCTAAGAAATGCCCATGAGACGGATGAGACACCATCCCGGCGGGCTTGTTCAGACAAACAAAATCTTCATCTTCATAAACAAGAGAAAGTTCTCCCTTTGCAGGCAGAATCTTTCCCTCTTCTTCCTTCCTTTCATGCAGATGGACTTCCACCACATCGCCCTCCTGCACCGGATGCGCCACCGTGACCCGCTTTGCATTAAGCAGAATCCCGTCCTCCTTACCCTTTGCATGCGAAATCTCTCCCCGGGAGAGATGCAGCTTCTTCCTCAGGATCTCCTTAACACACTTCCCGTCCTCTTCTTTTCCGATTGCATAAGTGAACTTCTTATAAGAGTTTCTGTTCTGACTCATTCCACCGCCTTTAAAGAGGTCACCATATCCATTTTTCGAATCGTTTTCGTCACCATCCGGTCCACAAGGAGAGAGACAAAAAAGGTGAGAGCCGTGGCAATGAGATAGCTTCTCAGGGAGGCATTCCTGCCGAACATGACATTGTCCGCTTCCACCGTTTTCATGAGCCAGATCAGCATCCACCTGCCTGCGACAAGCCCGCCAAGGATGCCCGTCACCGTCATGAAGATCCCTTCTCTGGTCACATAAGACGAGGTTTCTCCAATGTGAAAGCCCAGCACGCGAAGGGTGGCAAGCTCTCTGGTGCGCTCGGAAATGTTCATGTTCGTCAGATTAAACAGCACCACACACGCCAGTGCCCCCGCTGCCACAATGATCATCATGACTGCGGCATTTACCCCCATTAAGGAATTTCAATCTGCTGCCGGTAGATTCCATTCCTTTCATAGGAAGAAACCTCCGAAGCGGTCGCCAATTTCCCCGAATCCTTCAACTGTTCCGCCTGCGAAATCCCCCTCCGGTATTTGAGCAAAACGGTATTGATTTCGCTGCTTTCTTGTTTCCTTCCCGTCAGGGACCGGTACTCTTCCTGGCTCATAAAGACATAATGGTTAAAATAATTTTCTACAATGCCCGCCACACGAACCCGGATGGTTTCCTTCTCTTCTTTCTTGTTTTCCCTCTCTTCCCCGATGTCCTCTTCGCTCTCCTGTATCTGAAGACGGATCTCGTCTCCCTTTTTTACATGCAGAAGATCCGCCATCTTTCTGGTAATCAGTACCCCTTTGTTTTCTTTCAGTTCATTCTGTCCATTCTTTCCCTCCCCCGTTTGCAGGGTAAAAAAATCATGCGCAAACCGGTCCGGGTCTCCCACCACATAGAGGGACACATCCTTAACGGGATCGACACCTTCCGCAGCGACTTTGCAGCTGTCCGTATGAAGTTCAAAGTGTTCTGCCACCAGGGGGTTCTTGCGGATTTTTGCAAGCAGGCTGTCGTACTGCTTCCCGCTTAGGCCTTCGTCCATCTTTAACACCGCCTGATAACGAATGATCTCATCAAACTGCTTCGACATCACGGAATAAATCGCATCGTAGAGCCCCAGCCCCGTCACCAGAAGCGCCGTACACCCCAGCACGCCGAGTGTCGTCATCAGAAAGCGGATCTTATAGCGAAACAGATTGCGGAACATGACCTTGGTCAGGAAACGAAGCTTTCCAGAAAGGCATCCTCTCCAGAAGAATGCGCTTCCCCGCCTTCGGTGCCCTTGGTCTCATGAGCTCTGCCGGCGTTTCCTTTAATCCGCTTCCACAGATGAGGGCAGCCGTGCCCATCAGGAGAAAGATTGCCGTGCCGAGAGAATAGAACCAGATGAAAGGGGTCGGCACCAGTTTCAGTGAAGGCAGATCGTAGATAGAAGTCCAGGCTGACATACAGATCATCGGAACCAGCGTCGATCCCCAAATAAGTCCCGTCAATCCTCCTAAAAAGGAGGCATAAAAGGCATAGGACAGGTATTTTTTTCCTATAGAAAGAGGCGAATACCCCATGGCCTTCCAGACACCGATTTCCGTTCTTTCCTCTTCCACCATGCGTGTTAAGCTGGTTAAACAGGAGAGGGTCGCTACCAGATAGAAAATGATCGGAAAGACATCCCCCAGCGCAGCCATCCGATCGGCATCCGAAGAAAAGAGCATGTATCCTGCGTTCTTATCTCTTCCAAGCAGATAAGCCCCGGCTTCCTCAATCCTCTTCCTCTCCGGAGCGACTGCTTTTTGCGCTGCGCCTGTCGCCTCTTCTTCCATCCTTTTTTTGGCATCTTCTAACAAGGACGCCTTCGTTTTCTGCACCTCTCCTTCGTTTGGCAAAGAGAGGGCATTCTGCCTGCGCAAAGCGGCCGCTTTTTGCATCTCCTGCTCCAGCTGCATGGAAATCTGCTTCTCCACCTGCGGCATTTTCGAAGAAACGGTGCTCTGCACCTTTTCCGCAACCTTCTTGTCGATCTCTTTGGTAAGCTGCTCCTTACGCTGTGCAAGCAGTTCCTTCGTCTCCTCCTTCAGGGAGTCAATGCTTTTTTTTGCTTCCTTGTCATAGGCCCTCGTATAAGCGTCGAGCTGCTTTGTCCCCTGAAAGGTCGCCACCACAAAGGAATAGGCATCCTGCGAAAATTCCTTCTTCGGCAGATAGACACAGGCCTCCACCGTGCCGCTTCCGACGCTGCTGGTGCCGTGGTTGTCTGTCAGAAAGACCGGGCTTGCCACCACCCCGCAGATCCGGTAGGTCAGGTGCCTTGGCAGATCCTTCCGTTTTTTGTCTCCGGTAAAGGGGATGGAATCCCCGATCTTGTATTTCCCGTCCGTAAGGATTCTCTGCTCCACCACACATTCCGCCTCTTTGCTCTTCGGATTCGGAAGCCTCCCCTCCTTCAGCCACAGACGGTCGATTTGATCCGGCAAAGAATAGAGGGATACCGTCTTGCCCTGCCACTTCAAATCACAGCGGTATCCCCCTTCTGCATCCAGAACCTTTTTCGATTGCAAAAGCTTCTGTGGCGCATCCTTTTTCCAGCCGATGGTGGAAAGCAGCTGTACATCCATCAGGTTTTTGTCCTGAAAGTAAAGCGCCGCCGTATGCTTCATGTCCGGTGCGGTGACTCTAAGCCCAGACAGAAAACCCACAGCGATCATCACCAGCAGGAAGAGGGAGAAAAACCGCTTCCTGCTGTGCAGAATCTCTCGATGAAGTTCCACTTTCTGTATGTTGGAAGATTTCTTTTTTTCTACCATTGAATCTCTTTTGCCGCCTTCGGATTACCTTTTTCTACCATTGAATCTCTTCTACCGCCTTCGGAGTTTCGTTATCGCTCACACTTGCCACTCTTCCGTCCTTTACACGAATCACACGATCCGCCATCGGAATCAGAGCCGCATTATGGGTAATGACCACCACACTCATCCCGCTCTCCTTCACGGTGCTCTGTAGTAAGGTCAGTACCTGGCGTCCGGTTTGATCGTCCAGTGCGCCGGTCGGCTCGTCGCAGAGCAGGAGTTTCGGTTTCTTCGCCAGCGCCCTGGCAATCGCCACTCTCTGCTGCTCGCCTCCGGACAGCTGCGCCGGAAAGTGATCCATTCTCTCCTGTAATCCGACGCCGGCAAGCGCCTCTTCCGCCTCCATGTGCTCTTGCAGATCTGTGCCGCCAGTTCCACGTTTTCCTTTGCCGTCAGGTTCGGAATCAGGTTATAGAACTGAAAGACGAAGCCGATGTCAAAACGCCTGTAATCTGTCAGCTGCCTCTCATTAAATGCGCTGATTTCTCTGCCGTCCACAAAAATCTCCCCGCAGGTGGCGATGTCCATCCCGCCGAGGAGATTTAGGAGGGTCGTCTTTCCGGCGCCGGAAGGCCCGACAATCAGCGTAAACTTTCCCCTTTCGATCTCAAAAGAAACCTTCTTTAGCGCCTCTACCACCACCTCGCCGGTCCGGTATTCTCTACCTACTTCGTGAAAACGGATATATGACATCCTCAATGATCCTTCTTTCTATTCTCCTCTTACGCGCGGATCTCTCTGCGTGCCCGGGCACTTCCTGCTAGCCCCCTGTAGCGAGAAGCCGGAGGATCCCTCCTTCCCCTCTACAGGTAAGAAGCTTCCTCTAAATCCTTCCTGCAAGCAGGAAGAGCAGTCTTTCCATCGCTCCCGTCAGATACAGATAACCGCAGAGTGCTTCGAACCCCGTCGCCTTATGATAGTCCGACAGGCTCTGGTTCTTTGCCGGGCTTGCTGTTCTGGCATTTCTTCCCCTTTTATAAATTTCTTTCTCCTTCTCATTCAGAAAGGGAAAAATCTCTTCGATCAGCCTCGCCTGGGCAGCTGCATTCACCACGCCCACCTTCTCTTTGTTCAGTTGTTTGACCGAGCGATTGGCTTCTTCTGCCACCTTGGTGCGGACAATCAGCTCAAAGACCACATCGCCGACAAAGGCAAAAGTTAACGGCGAATACGCATCATAATTCTTTTCCGGAAGCCGAAAGGTCTCCCGAATCCGGCCGGCCAACCCTTCCTGAGGCATCAACGCTTCCTTTGGAAGCGTCAGCTCTTCACGGTCCACTTGACGCCCTCTCTCGTATCTTCCAGCACAATTCCCTTAGACAGCAGTTCTTCCCGAATGGCGTCTGCCAGAGCAAAGTTCTTTTCCTTCTTGGCTTTTGTCCTCTCTGCAATCTTTTCTTCAATTTCCTCTTCACTGATTTCCAGCTGCGCTTTTTCCGTCTTTCTTTCCGCAATCAGCCCCAGAACATCGCAAAGCTTCACGATCTCCTCCTTCAGCAGACGGATATACGCCTTGGAGGAATTCTCGTTTACCGTCGTATTGGCAAGCCTCACCAACTCGAATACAACAGAAATCGCATCTGCTGTATTGAAGTCGTCATCCATCACTCTGCGATAAGCTTGTTCATACTCCCCTGCCTTTGCCTTGCCAAGCCCCTCTTCCTCAAAGAGCTCTTCCTGTCTGTCCTCTTTTTCCAGCGCAAAATTTAGATTGGAGACGCAGTTCACCACTCGTGCATAGGACGCCTTTGCACTCTCCATCAACTTGTCCGAGAAATTGAGGGGACTTCTGTAATGTGCCGACAACATGAAGAGACGCAGCACCTGCGGGTCATATTTTTGCAGAATGTCTCTGACGGTAAAAAAGTTACCTAAAGACTTGGACATTTTCCGGTTATCGATGTTTAAGAAGGCATTGTGCATCCAGTATCTGGCAAAGAGATGATGGCTGCAGCTCTCAGACTGCGCAATCTCATTCTCATGATGCGGAAAGACCAGATCCTCTCCGCCACCATGAATATCAATCTCCTCTCCCAGATACCGCTTGCTCATGACGGAGCATTCGATATGCCAGCCCGGACGACCGTCGCACCAGGGCGACTTCCAGAAAGGTTCTCCCTCCTTCTTGGGCTTCCAGAGAACAAAGTCCAGCGGATCTTCCTTCTGCTCTTCTCCAGAAACCTTCAGGGCGCGTTCTCCGCTTCTAAGATCGTCCAGATTCTTGTGCGACAGCTTGCCATAGCCCTCAAAACTTCTGGTTCTGAAATAGACCGTACCGTCTTTTGCCACATAGGCGTGACCGCCTGCAATCAGTTCTTCAATCATGGCAATCATGCCGTCGATTTCTTCCGTCGCAAGAGGATGTTTGGTTGCAGGCAGGATATTCATCGCCTTCATATCCTTTTTGCATTCTTCAATATATCTCTGCGAAATCACCGAAGCGTCTACATTTTCTTCGTTGGCCGCCTTGATGATTTTGTCATCGACATCCGTGAAATTGGAAACGTAGTTGACCTCATACCCGCTGTACATAAAATAGCGACGTACCGTGTCAAAAAAAATCATCGGTCTGGCGTTTCCAATATGAATCAGGTTGTATACGGTCGGTCCGCAGACATACATGCGCACCTTGTTTTCCTCAATCGGCACAAAATCCTCGATCTTCCCCGACATGGTATTAAAAATCTGAATCATCCCTCTTCTCTTCCTCCCTCTCCTTCATGCAATCTGTTTTGCTTCCTTTGTCCTGCTCTCCGGTGCGGTCTTATAGGCTCTTCCCCTCCGGCTCAGTCTTCCGGTCTCTTCCCCTCCGGTGCAGTCTTCCGAGCTCTTCCTCTCCGGTGCGAAACGAACTCTTCCTCTCCGGTGCGAAACGGACTCTCCTGCCCGGGCAGAAGGCGTAGCGTCACCCCTGCATTCCCTTGCAGGTGCAACCACATCCTCCCCTGCCTCCTTCCGCAGCCGGTGTCTTCTCCGTTTGATAAGTCACATTTCTCGAAAAAGCATCCTGTGCGGAAGTGAGGAGGCAGACCGCCTGCGCGGCAATGCCTTCGCCTTTTCCGGTAAAACCGAGCCCTTCTTCCGTGGTCGCCTTCACATTGATCTGATCTACCTCAAGGTCCAGCGCCTTTGCAAGATTTTTGCGCATCTGCTCGATAAAAGGGCGCATCTTCGGCGCCTGCGCGATAATCGTCGCATCAATATTATCGATCAAGAGCCCTCTCTCCAGCAACATTTTTCCGACCTGAGCAAGGAGTTTGCAGGAATCCGCTCCCTCCCACTTTGGATCCTGATCCGGAAAATGTGCTCCAATGTCACCCAGTGCGGCAGCTCCCAGCAGAGCGTCCGACACGGCATGTGCCAGCACATCCGCATCCGAATGTCCCAGCAGTCCCTTTTCATACGGAATCTCCACCCCGCCGATGATACATTTTCTGCCTTCTACCAGCCTGTGTACATCATAACCTGTTCCTATTCTCATGCATGCTGGCGCCTCCTTATCTGCGCCGATTTCGCTCTTCTTACCTATGCTGCTTTTTGCTTCTTCGCGCAGGGTTCTGATGAACCCCTGCTCTTATCCTCTGAAGTCGGAAAAATGTCTGGTGGGTCCTCCGCTCTTATCCCCTGAAGCCGGAAAAAAAAGCTTCCAACTCTTGCGCCGTCGTATCTTGCACGCTTCCCTGCACCATTTCAGGGGATCCCCCGCCGCGAACGGCAAAAGCCTCCTTCATCTTTTGCAGACATTCATTTGCCTTGTTCTGCGGAGAGCCGATGACAAAAGAAAAACCTCCCTCCGCCTTTCTGGAGAAAACCGCACAAAGAACAGCGCCCCTCTGCATGAGCTGATTCGCCGCCTTTCTAAGAAGACTTCCCTCTTCCTCTCCCTCCTTTAGGAAGAGTACGAGGCTCTCTCCTCGTTCCGGAAGTTCCTGAATCCGGTAGGACAGCAGTTCCTCCATCTGCTTAGACGCACGAAGCTTCCACTGCCAGATCTCCTGCTGCATCTGATGAAAGCGATCCGGCAGGTTCTCATAAAGAAGTGGTGCATTCCTGCGCAAGCGCACGTACCATCCCATGCTCTTTTTGAAAAAGGTGATAGGCTCTTTCGCCGCAGCAAAGGAAGACCCGGGTTCCCTTCTTGTAATTCTGAAAGGACTCTACCTTGAGCAGATTCACCTCCCCCGTCCTTTTGACGTGGGGCGCACAGCAGGCGCATACATCAACGCCGGGGATCGTGACGAGCCTGAGGCTTTCGGAATCAATTTCCTTTTTGCTGCGCCAGGTGAGCTGCTTCTGTTCCTCCGCAGACGGAAAAGAGGCGGTCACGGGCAGATTCTGTCTGATGATCCGATTGGCAACTTCCTCCAGCTCTCTAATCTGTTCCTCTTCCAGCCTCCCGTCAAAGTCCATGGTGACCTCATCGTCTCCCAGATGAAAACCGACGTTATGATAACCATAGCGGCGATTCACCAGACCGGAAAAAATATGTTCACCCGTATGCTGCTGCATCTTGTCATAGCGAACCTCAAAGTCCAGTTTGGCAAAGACTTCCGTACCCGCCTGGAACACCTGTCCCTCATGCCTAGGTGCAACCTGCTCCTCACTTCCTAGTGCCACCTGTCCTTCGTGCCCAGGTGCAGCCTGCTTCTCGTGCCAAGATGCAACATGCTCCTCATGCCCGGGTGCAACCTCTCCCTCGTGCCCGGGTGCAGCCTCTCCCGCATACCCGGGATCAGCCTGCTCTACAACGGTATGGATGAGGATGCCGTCCTGCAGACGCACCTGAGACACCCGAAGTGGGGACGCCCCCTCCTGCCAGACCCATCCCGTATCACAGGACTGTCCTCCTGCATCCGGAAAAAAGGCAGACTGATCCAAAATCAGGTTCTGACTTCCATCCGAAAGCCGCTTGCAGGAAAGCACTCTTGCCCTGAACTCCCGGCAATAGGCGTCCTCATCGTAAAGCTTCTTCGTCGGTATCGTTTCTTCCTTCACGTTCCGCGTCTCCATTTCCTTAGCAATTATAATCCATTCTACCACGGAACGCACGAGATTACAGTGGAGGAAGAGCACCAACCACCACTGTTGTCAACAAAGAGGAGATAGATTTCCAACCATTCAGTTTTTGGCAGCGTAGGGAATTTAGCAAGGATTCCTTTGAACCCAAGGCTTCCTGACAGTAGGATGGTTATTGCGAAGAGTACTTGACACTATCTACACTTTTCCTCCAGTTTGATTCTATCTGCCCTCTGAATACTGTAAATATAATCATCATAGAAACGATTCTTATATAAGTGATGGTCGCGCAGTTTTGCATCAATGCTAAATCCACAATACTCCAGCAGTTTTCTTGAACTGAAGTTTATTTCACATGTTTGAGCATATATTTTATTCACGTCACTACCGTTTTGTAGTTTGACATATAATCTTCTCTCCACCCTATCCTTAGTATCATACCAGTTTTCCATACCTAGAATAATAACCCTAATCACGGGAACAAGCGATTTTCTGGATCCCCGTCAAAAACAGATCAAATATCACAAAGTAAAACGAAAGAAAAACCCTCCGCAAGCCGCATAGAAAAAGGCTTCGCAGAGGGTTTATTGGTTTTCAACTGTCAAAGATATAGCGCATGACAAGGCTGTGACTATGGGGTTCCGGTTCGGCGATCCCGCGATGGAAGGAACACTGTGCTTTGAAACGCCGTCCCGGAATGGAACTTATGCGGTGCTTAAGACGCTTCCTGCAGTACCCGGTTTAATGTACCGGTCACCGTCTTCTTCACCTTGTCCACTTCCGTCTTCAGCGCAAAAGCAAGTTCCGGATATAATAACTTCTCTGAAAGAGAGAGATAACGTTCATTCATGGAAGCCAGCTTCTTGCCGTTTTGGGTGCGCTCGATGCGGAGCTTATAGAGTCCCTTCACCAGCGCAAGCATTTCCGGTGCATCATTTCTCTTTACTACTTCCGCAATCTCCGCTTCTGCCTTCTTGCCGGTCGAAACAGACAGGCTGTCCATTTCTTCCAGATGATCCATCAGCTCCTTGGCTTCTTCTTCACTGATCACATCGCGCATCTTGTCTTCGCCGCCATCGACCGGAACATAGAGCACGGCACTCTTATCGGATGCAGAGGATAACTGATAATAGAGCTTCTCTTTACCGGCGGAAAGAAACGGCGGGATGGCAATGTCCTTCAGCATGCAAAGACCACGGCTTCCATAAACTACGACTTCTCCCTTCTTCAGCATTTGTACCTCCTGTCTGGAACAAAAAAAAGTCAAATTTTTTATGTGAAGCGCAAAAAATTTGGCTTTCAACACTAAAGAAATCATAGCATTTTCCCGATATAATTAAAATACCTCTGCGCCGGAAGATACATGAAATGTTCCACAAAATATTTGTCCATCATGGGATTAAAACTGTGAAAGTCTGTGTGGTCATAGGTAAATCCCGTCTTATCCATGACATGGCGGGATCGCAGGTTCCCATCATAATAGCAGCACCAGACGCCTTCCCTTTGTCTGTCACAGAAGGCGTACCGCAGCATTTCCCGCACCGCCTCCGTCGTCAGTCCCTGATTCTGATAGGGTCTTGCAATCCAGTATCCAAGCTCCGCTTCCGTCTCTTTTCTTCCTCTTGCCCCACTCGGGCTCATGGTTAAGCCGATGGAGCCGATGGCTTCATTGTCTCCTCCCTTCCTTGTGATGGCAAAAATGCCATCTTTTTTTAAAATGGTTCGGATCATATTTCCGGAATAAATCACAGACTCATGCGGAAGCCACCCCGCATTCGGCCCGATGCCAGGATCAGAAGCATAACGAAAAAGCGCCTGTGCATCCGCTTCATCGTCTTTCCACGGGCGCAAAATCAGACGCTTTGTCTCCAGTACGGTTGGAAATCCGGAGAGAGAGATTCTCGTCATGCAGCGGGCTCTTTCTCCGCATCCATGGCAAGCTTCAGGCAACCCATAATGCCCTGATTGTCATTCAGACTTGCGGGAACAATATAATTCTCCAGATCCTCCATCTCCTTTGTACGGATGTAACCGTTCATATTCTTTTTGACCTTGCTTCGTATCAACGGGAAGAGATGCTCCTGATGCATCACGCCTCCACCGAAGATAATCACCTGCGGACTCAGAAGCATGACACAGGACTGCACCGCCTGCGCGAGGTATTCCGCCTCAAATTCCCAGACTTCCGGGCGCTTTGCAAGACTCTTCGCCTCTTCCTTCCAGCGGTCCTGAATCGCCGGTCCGCTTGCCATTCCTTCTAAACAGGTTCCGTGGAACGGACAATGTCCTTTATAGGTGTCCCCCTGCGCCGGTACCATCTGAATATGTCCCGCCTCCGGATGCAGCATGCCATGTAAGAGCCTTCCATTGGTCATGATCCCGGCACCGATTCCGGTGCCGACGGTGAAATAGACGGCATCCGTCAGTCCCTTGGCACGCCCCCAGGTCACTTCCCCCAGAAGAGAACCGTTGACATCCGTATCGAAGCCGACCGGAAGCTGCAGAGCCTCCTTCACCGCTCCCACAATGTTATAATTCTGCCAGGGAATTTTGGGAGTGGTCGTGATATAGCCGTAGGTGCTTGAATTCCTGTTCAGATCAATCGGCCCGAAGCAGGCAATGCCGATTGCCCGAATCTCTCTCTCTTTAAAAAAATCTAAGATTCTCGGCATCGTTTCTTCCGGTGTCGTTGTCGGAATGGATACCTGTTCAAAGATCCTTCCGTTCTCATTTCCAAGTGCGCAAATCATCTTGGTTCCGCCTGCTTCCAGTGCTCCGTACATCATGACCGTTCCTCCGGTTCCTTCCCTATGCTGTTGTAAATTTCTGTTGTCTGATCAACATCTCCGGGATACAGGACTTCCTGCATTCCCTTACAAAAACATTTGTAAGACGTTCCTTTTTTACAAAAACGGATCTCTATCCCTGTTTTGGACACCTATGTCCTATGACTGCCTGCTGCCCTGCGAATGCGAAGCCGTTTCCAATAGCTTATTCTTCAGCTGGTCCTCGATCTGTCCCAGTTCCGCCTCTGCGATTCTGCGCTTTTCTCTTCCCTCCGACTGAATCTTCACCACTTCATCCAGTGTAGAGATCAGTTCCGCGTTCGTCTGCTTCAAGGTCTCGATATCTACGACGCCTCTTTCCAGTTCCTTCGCATTCTCGATCGTCGCCGTTTTCAGCTTCTGGGCATTCTTTTTCAAAAGCTCATTGGTCATATCAGACACTTCTCTCTGTGCCTTGGCCGCCTGCGCCGAATGCTCAATGCCGAGGGCAATGACCATCTGGGATTTCCAGAGAGGAATCGTGTTGACAATCGTCGACTGAATCTTCTGTGCCATCTCCGTATCGGAAGACTGCATGAGACGAATCTGCGGGCCGGTCTGCAACGCAATATTTCTGGTCAGTTCCAGATCATAGAGCTTCTTCTCAAACCTGGTGCACTTATCATCCAGATCCTTGGCCGCCTGCGCATCCTGCGGAAGCCCGGAGAGCTGTGCCTTCTGCTGTGCTTCTTTGAGATCGGTCGCGCGAATTTCCGCCAGTCTCTTCTTCCCTGCCAGGATGTACATCGTCAGCTCTTTGAAATAGGTCAGATTCATGTCGTACATCTTGTCGAGCATGGTGGCGTCCTTCATGAGCGTGATCTGGTGCTTCTCCAGCTCATTCGTGATGGTCGTCACATTGGTCTCCACCTTGGCATATCTGGTCTGCAGCGCCGCCGCCTTATTCTGCGCCTTGTGAAAAAGCCCAGAATTCCCTTTTCATTGTCGTCCACCTCAAAGTTTTTGAGTTGCAGAATCAGGTTGGACACCATTTCACCGGTTTCCCCCAGATCCTTGGTTCTTACCGACTCCAAGGTCTTTTCCGAAAAATCCGCCAGCTTTTTCTGCGTGCCCGTCCCGTAATTCAGGACTGCCGTCGTATTCGTGATATCAATCTGTCTGGAAAAATCATCCACCTGTTTCTGCTCCTGCGGTGTCAGGTTGGCCTCCTGTGCCAGCTTTTCTTCCGGAGACAGGGTTTGTGTCTGTAACACCGGTGCCTGTACATTCTCCATCTGTAAGATCGGCGCCTGCGGCGTACTCTCCATCTGCAGGACAGGAGCCTGCGGTGCGCTCTCCATCTGCAAGACCGGGGTCTGTGTGCTCTGTGCCTGCGGGACGGGTGCCTGTTGCACTGCCGGTTCCTGTTCTTCAAATGACAATACCGGTGAGGGTATCTGTTGTTCTGTGCGTTCTTCCATCTCTGCCATCTGTTGTCCTCCCACTCTAACCAGTTCCTATTCTACTGTCTTTTCCTGTACGATCAGGTCGTCCTCGGACAACCCGTCGTGCGCCATCATGGTCTTCATCACGGAAATATCGGATGAGATGTCCCATGAGACGTCTTCAAACAGACTATCAAAAAGCTTTTCAAAAGCCTGATTGATCCCGGTAAGTGATTCCGAAATTTCTTTCTTGGCTTCCCTGATATTATCTCCGATTTCCTCCCGCTCCGAAAGATCCGCATAAGCGTTTAAGAGCTTCAGTGTCGTCGGAAGATAATAACTCATGAACTTTCGAAGCCCTGATGCGGATTCCGGACGTTTTTTGACTTCATCGAAGATCTTTCCCGTAATATTCTCCAGCTTCTCGATCTTCTGTCTCATCTCGGGATCCGAAATGCGTTCCTTGCACACATGTACCGCTTCCAGATATTTTCCCCCCTCTTCCAGAACCATCCTGGCTTCGGGCGCATTCTTTGCCTGATCGAGGTTTCTCCTCATGGCTTCACCCAAAGACGCTTCTTCCTGCCTGAACTTCTCCGTCAGAAGATAGTGCAAGTAGGTCTCTCTGGTCAGGATCAGGGTCTCTTCCTGCGCATCAAAGTGGGAATCCGGCAAAAAACCGCTCTTCATCATCTTCTTCAAGTCTTCCGCCATCTGTGGAACGGGGCCCCCACCGTCTCTGGAGAGATCTGAGAGCCTCATATAATCTCCCGTCCCGCAGATTCTCCCCAGCTTTTGGTATTTCTTATAGAGTCTGCGCATTCTGCCACCCTTCACGCCCAGAACCACGCTGCCGATAAAGATCAGTTCAAACAACGCTGCGGCAACCAGAAGACCGACTCCCGACCCGGCAGACACTCCTTTGCTAAATATATATCGCAACATGAGCCCGACCCAAAAGAGCGCAAGCGCAAAGATTCCGGACCCCAGCGCCATCATCACGCCTGCAATCAGCTGTCCCATTCCGTAATAAGGAGAGAGGATCTTCCATCCCTGTCTGAAAAAATAATTTCTTCGATTCTTTTCTGCCTGGATCGGCAGAGTCAGTTCTTCCTTTCGCAGCCAATCCGGGCAGTCCTTCTGTCCCATCTGCTGTCTCGTCATCCAGTAAGGTTGTCCGTCTTTTTGCGGGATGACATCCTTTACCAGCAAAGCCAGTTTCTCCTGCCTGCGTTTTTCCTGCGCCGGCGACACATAAGGCGTCCCAAATGGTTCCCGCACTGCAGGGGGCGTATTCTTCCGATCGTTTCCTCCCAAAATGGCGGATTTGATCGAATCGGATAATCCCATCGACAGGCCGTTGGTGATCTCGGTAACCCCTGTCATAATTTCATTGGATAAGTCCCCGTAATTGCCGCTTTTCACCGCCTGATTCACGGCATCCGTAATCCGGTCCCCGGCATTTTGAAGCTCATTTAAATTCATCTCATTCCCCCTCACCTCACACCCTTTCAGGATGCGAGTGTCAAAAGTTCTAAAATTCGTTTGGAATTCCCGCCCCTTTGACTCTTGTCATTTTATCATAAAAAAGGAAGTTCCAGAATCCTGCAATCCCTATAAATCAAAAATACTGATCTGATTGCTCTGTGGCAGTTCACTTAACAGCCCGATTTCCGTCAGTTTGTCCATGACCGCCTGCGGGCACTTGGTCTTTTCCCTAAATTCATCGCGGGACAGAAAGGAACCGCCCTTAACGCCTCTTCAATGGCGATCGCGGCAATCGGACCCATGCCGTCGATGGACTGGAGAGAGGGCATGATTTTACCGTCAATCACCTGAAAGCTTCTGGCCTTCGCACGAAACAGATCGAGTGGCATAAACTCGATTCCTCTCTCATACATTTCTTCCACCAGGCGCATGTCCTGCAATTCCAGCGCTTCCGTGTTGGTCAGCTCGTCCTTGCGGTTTCTGAAATCCTCCATCACCTGATGCAGATGCGCCTCTCCCTGACACATATCCTCATAGGAAAAAGCCTTGGCACGGATCGAGAACCATGCAGCGTAAAAAGCCGCCGGATAATACACCTTAAACCATGCAATCCTCCATGCCATCATCACATAAGCCGCCGCATGTGCCTTCGGAAACATGTATTTGATTTTCAGGCAGGATTCGATGTACCACTCCGGCACCTCTGCTTCCTGCATGGCCTCCTTCATCTCGGGCTGCAGCCCTTTTCCCTTTCTCACCGATTCCATGGTTTTAAAGGACAGCGATTTATCCATCCCCTTTTGAATCAGATAGATCATGATGTCGTCTCTACAGCAGATCGCCGTGTCGATCGTCGCCTGCCCCGACATGATCAGATCCTTGGCGTTTCCCAACCACACGTCCGTTCCGTGGGAGAGACCGGAGATGCGGATCAGGTGAGAAAAAGAAGTCGGCTTCGCATCGATCACCATTTGCATCGCAAAATCGGTGCCAAACTCCGGCAGTCCCAGGCAGCCCAGTTTCGTGCCGCTAATCTGCTTGGGTGTAAGCCCGAGCGCCTCCGTGCTCTGCCAGAGCGTCATGACCTTCCTATCGTCCAGGGGCACCTCTGTCGGATCGATGTCCGTGACATCCTGTAAAAAACGAATCATCGTCGGATCATCATGTCCCAGAATATCCAGCTTCAGCAGATTGTGGTCGATCGAGTGGTAATCATAATGGGTCGTTACCGTCGCAATGTCCTTGTTGGCGGGATGCTGGACCGGTGTAAAAGAATTGATATCCTGTCCGACCGGCAGCACAATGATTCCTCCCGGATGCTGACCGGTTCCCGTTCGAATCCCGGTGCACTTGAGTACCAGGCGATTGATCTCGCTTCTTCTCTTCTCCTCGTGCACCGAGTCAAAATATTTTTTTACATATCCGTAGGCAGTCTTATCCGCTAAGGCTGCAATGGTACCGGCTCTGAAAGTCTGTCCCGCGCCGAAGATCACCTCCGTATATTTATGCGCCTTCGACTGGTATTCTCCCGAAAAGTTCAGGTCGATATCCGGTTCCTTGTCTCCCTTGAATCCGAGGAAGGTTTCAAAAGGAATATCAAAGCCGTCCTTCTTCAGCTTTGCCCCGCAGTGCGGACAGATTTTGTCCGGCATATCACAGCCTGAATTTCCTGCGTAGGCCCTCACCTCTTCCGAATCAAAGTCGGAATATTTGCACGAGGGACAAACATAATGGGGCGGAAGCGAATTGACCTCCGTAATGCCCGCCGTAAATGCCACAAAGGAGGAGCCGACCGAACCGCGGCTGCCGACCAGATAGCCGTCTTCCACGCTCTTCCACACCAACTTCTGTGCGATGATATACATCACCGCAAAACCGTTGGAAATGATGGAATGCAATTCCCTTTGTAACCTCTCTTCCACGATTTCCGGCAGAGGATCCCCATAAATCTCATGTGCCTTCGTATAACAGATATGCTTTAAAATGCCATCGCTGTTTTCGATCACGGGCGCACATTTATCCGGCCTCACGGGAGAAATGGAATCACACATATCCAGGATCTCACGCGGATGATCAATGACGATTTCTTTTGCCTTCTTCTCGCCCAAATAGGCGAATTCGTTTAACATCTCCTCCGTGGTATGCAGATAAAGCGGTGCAGAGGACTCCTCTTCCATCCCCCTCCCCGCCTGAATGATCGTGCGGTAGATTTCGTCCTGCGGATCCAGAAAATGCACGTCGCAGGTCGCCACCACCCGCTTATTAAACTGCTCTCCCAGTTTGACGATCTTCCGGTTCAGTTCTCGCAAGTCCTCTTCCGAGTGGACATTTTCATGCTTCAAAGCGTCAATCATAAAGGCGTTGTTCCCAATCGGCTGCACTTCCAGGTAATCATAGAAAGAAACCAGCTTGGCAATTTCTTCTTCCGAACGTTCCTCTTCGACCGCCTCAAAGAGTTCTCCTGCGCAACAGGCGCTACCGACGATCAGTCCCTCTCTGTACTTTCCAGCACGCTTTTGGGTACGAGCGGATATCTGTGGAAATACTCCAGATGTGACTTCGATACCAGCGTATAGAGGTTCACCCTCCCCTTCGTGTTCTTGGCAAGCAGGATACAGTGGTGGGGTCTTAAATGTTTGACCGCTTTCTCCGGCGCATCGTTCAGTCCGTTCACCTGCCCCAGCTTTTCGATCTTTTTTTCCGCCAGCATCGGTAAAAAAGCGAGGAAGATTTCTGCTGTACATTCTGCATCGTTGACTGCCCGGTGATGGCCTTCCATCTCATGACCCGTGATCGTTTTATAGACCACATTTAAGGTATGTCTCGCCTGGGTCGGGAAAAACACCCGCGAGAGACCGACCGTATCCACACTGGTATAGTCAAAGGCAATCCCCAGATCCTTAAAATTCTGCTTGATAAAACTGACGTCAAAAGAGACGTTGTGTCCCACAAGCACGCTCCCCCGGATGAATTCCGCAAATCTCGGAAGAATCTCCTGTCTGGTTCCCGCATCCATCACCATCTCATCGGTAATGGAAGTCAGCTGTCTGATTCGAAAAGGGATCGGGACTTTTGGATTCACAAATTCCGAGAAGCGATCCACGATTTTTCCCTGTCTGATTTTGACGGCTCCGATTTCAATGATCCGATTCTTGAGAGGGGAAAAACCGGTCGTCTCCAGGTCAAAAACGACATATTCGGGATCCTCCACCCTCTGCCCCTTCTCGTTTGTGACGATCTCTTTCTTATCGTCCACCAGGTAGCATTCCACCCCCGGTACGATCTTGAAGAAATTCTGCCTGTCCGGTGCCTCCAGTCCTGCCTCTTTTGCTGCTTTCTTTGCCTCTTTATATAGATCTTCATACACATGATTGGCATCGGTCAGCGCCTGTACCACTCCATGGTCGGTAATGGCGATCCCGGGCATCCCCCAGGCATACGCCCTCTTAATGATGTCCTTGACCTCCGAGACCCCGTCCATGTTGCTCATCTTGGTATGGCAGTGCAGCTCCACCCGCTTATTAGGCGCCGTATCCATTCTCTTTACGGTGAAATCCGGGATTTGCAGGATGCCGGAAACGGAGGAGATCGTCACTTCCTTGTCAAAGGAGTCAAAGCGGGAAACCCCTTTCAGCTTCACGAAGGTTCCCTTTTTCACTTTCGCCTGAAATTCCTCATTCTGTTCCTCATTCACAAAGACCTTGACCGTAATCGAGTCGGTAAAATCGGTCAGGTCCAGAATGTAGAGATGTTTTCCGGTCTTGGTGACGCGTACGTCCAGGGAAAAAATCTGTCCGTGGATACAGACATCCACCCTCGGCTCCGCATCCAGTTCACGCAGCGGGATGATCTCTCCATCAAATTCTTTGCCATACAGGAGCGCAGGATTTGTGCTCTTTGGCGTCTGTCCCCCTTTTCTGCCTCTCCTGTTTCTGAAAGACGTTTGTGTGCCCGTCCCTGTCTGCCTGCCGGAAGTGGAAGAAGCCGGATCGTCCTTTCTTTTTGCCTCCGTACTTCCTCCCTCAGCACTCTCCTGTGCTTCCCGGGCCGCCCTCTCCTGTCTGTCCCGCACTTCCTTCCTTTTCTTTTCCCAGGAATCTTCCGCCACCGGCTCCGCCTTTTCTCTTTGGACATAATTGGTTTCAATTTCGCAGGACAGCCCGCACCTCTCGTTCAAGATCCGGTCCAGGATGAGACAGAGTTCTTTGCTGTAGCTGTGTCCCAGGATTCCTTCCTCCAGGGACACCACCACTTTCTCATCAGAAAAAGAGATCTCCGCATTTTTAAAGACCGTATAAAGGACAGGGTTGTGACTTTTGAGTTCCAACAGGATACTGTCCTTATAGGAATCAAGCAGGTTCTCAGGCGTATACTGAGAAGAAAGCACAAAACGTTCCCGAATTCTGACCGATAGAGAAACACCCGGAAACAGCTGCTTCCGGATGGCATCTTCTACACGATAGAGATCCGACTTGGCAATCAGATTCGGGCTGTGCAGATAAATGCGGATCAGATCCTGCTTCTTCGTTGCAGTGACCTGATCCACGACTGTTTGATTCATCAGTTCCCGTATCGGCTCTGTCAGCTTTAAGGTCGGGAAAACCTCTGCAAAACCTTTGGACATGCTTATTTCCCCAATTTCACTTTCACGGATCCCTTAGGACCAGTGATCCAATTCCTCTTTTAGCACCTGTAAGAGCTGATCTTCCGGGAATTTGCGGATGATTTCCCCGTGCTTCATCAAAAGCCCCTCTCCGTCTCCGCCGGCAATGCCCAGATCCGCCTCTCTTGCTTCACCCGGTCCGTTCACGGCGCATCCCATGACCGCCACGCGGAGATTCAGATCGTAATCCTCCACCAGTTCTTCCACCCGGTTGGCCAGGCCGATCAGATCAATCTTTGTCCTGCCGCAGGTCGGACAGGAAACCACATCGATGCCACTCTTACGAAGCCCCAGCGCCTGCAGAATTTTTTTGGCTGCTTTGATTTCCTCTAACGGGTCTCCGGAGAGAGAAACGCGGATGGTGTCTCCGATGCCCTGACTCAAAATCGCACCCAGCCCGACTGCGGATTTGATGGTGCCGGAATAAACGGTTCCCGCCTCCGTGATTCCGACGTGAAGCGGATAATCGGTTTCTTTTGCCAGAAGCTGATGCGCTTCGATGCACAGCGGAACCTGAGAGGATTTAATGCTGATCACGAGCTTGTCATAGCCCAGCTCCTCGATCAGGTGCGTTTTATCCAGGGCGCTTTCTACCAGCCCCTTTGCCGTCACACCTCCGTATTTCTCCACCAGATCCTTTTCCAGGGAGCCTGAATTGACTCCGACGCGGATGGGGAGTCCTCTTTCCTTACAGGCATCCACCACGGCGCGGATGCGGTCCATTCCCCCCGATATTGCCCGGATTGATTCGAATTTTATCCGCCCCGTTTTCGATGGCAAGCAGCGCCATACGATAATCAAAATGAATGTCCGCTACCAGCGGAATATGGATGCGTTTCTTAATCTGCGAAATGGCTTCTGCCGCTTCCTTTGTCGGAACCGTACAGCGAATAATCTCACAGCCTGCCTTCTCCAGTTCCTGGATCTGGGCAACCGTCGCTTCCACATCCTCCGTCCTGGTATTGGTCATCGACTGGATGAGGATCGGATTGCCTCCTCCAATTTTCCGGTCTCCGATTTGAATGACTTTGGTATGATTCCGAATCGACATCTCTCACCTCTTTCAACAGAATTTTTCAGTGGAAAAATCTTCCCACGTCATTGAAAAGAACAACGACCATCAGTGCGATCAGCGCCACCATTCCAGCGACTGTGACATAGCCCTCCTTCTCCGGAGAAATCGGCTTGCCGCGCAAAACCTCCAGAATCAGGAAAAGAAGCCTACCTCCGTCCAGTCCGGGGACAGGGAGTAAATTCATGATTCCCAGGTTCACAGACAGAAGGAGCGTCAGATCCAGCATGGTTAAGAGGACGGAGGGAATTCCCAGGGGTCTTGCCTCCTGATAGGTTTCATCCACCATCTGCACCATGCCGACCGGCCCGGAGAGAGATTTCAGACCCACCTTCCCCCCTCACCAGAAGAGAGAGGCTGCGGAAAGTCATCTCCGCATACCCTTTCGCCGTATACCAGGCGTAAGGCAGTACGTTTTTCGCTTCTACCCTGCCCTGTTTCCCGATTCCCATGCCGAGGTAATATCTGTTGTCTTCCTTGCTATAGAGCGGTTTTACGGTGATTTCCTTTTGAACGCCGTCCCGCTCGATTCGGATCCGGATCGGCTCTCCTTCATTAAAAAAAGAAATCTGGGTGACATCGTAGGCCATGTGTACCCTTTTTCCGTCCATGGCAAGGATCCGGTCGCCTTGTAAAATCCCGGCATCTTTGGCAGCGGAAACCTTTGCAAACCCACTTACCACCGGGTAGTTCCAGACACCGAAGAGGGTCGTGATCACTGCAATCAGGTAAGCCAGGAGGAAGTTAAAGAGAGGGCCGGCGATGACCGTTGCGATTCTGGACCAGACCTTTGCATTGGGGAAGGCGCGTTCATCCGCCTTGTCTACTTCAAACTTGAGTTTACCGCTTCCGTCTCCCCCGTCATCCTCCCTGTCATACACATCCATGCCGTCAAAGATACAGGCGCCTCCAAAAGGAAGGGCACGGAGGGCATAATTGGTCTCTCCCACCTTCTTTGCCAAAGGGCGGGGCCGACGCCGATCGTAAATTCCTTCACGCGGATCCCGTTGGCCTTTGCAATCAGGAAATGTCCCCCCTCATGAGAAATGACGAGGATACTGAAGATACAAAGAAAAATGAAGATGCTGATGAACATATTCACGGAACAAGCTCCTTCAGGAAGGCGTCGGTTTCCTGTTCGATTTCCAGAATCTGCGGAAGCGTCGGATTTGCAATCGTTTTGTGGTGCTGCATGGCCTTCTCGATCCAATCATAAATCGTCAAAAAACGGATTCTGCCTTCCAGAAACATACGGTTTGCCATCTCGTTGGCTGCATTCATCACCGTCGGCATGCTCCCGCCCTCTCGAATGGCGGAAATCGCAAGCGGCAGTCCCCTGAATGTTTCCGTGTCGGGCTCTTCAAAGGTCATTTCCTTCAGGGAAAAGAGATCCAGCCTTTTTCCTGCAGAGGCAGACGATCCGGATAAAAGAGGGCATACTGGATCGGCAGCTTCATATCCGGCACACCGAATTGACCGATGATGCTCCCGTCTACAAACTGAACCGCCGAGTGCAATACGCTCTGCGGTTGTACGACCACCTGAATCTGATCCGGGCGAACGTCAAAGAGATGAACCGCCTCAATCACTTCCAACCCTTTATTGATCAAAGAGGCGGAGTCCACCGTGATCTTTGCTCCCATGGACCAGTTCGGGTGCTGCAGGGCCTCTTTTACCGTCACCTGTTCCAGTTCTTTTTTGGTTTTGCCACGGAAGGGACCGCCTGAAGCCGTTAACAAAATCTTCTCGATTCTGCCCTTCTTCTCCCCGATTAAAGACTGGAAGATGGCGCTGTGCTCGGAATCCACCGGCAGGATGCGCACCATCTTTTGCCGCGCCAGAGGCATGATCAGATGTCCGGCACAAACGAGCGTCTCCTTATTGGCAAGCGCAATGTCCTTTCCACACTCGATCGCCCGAATGGTCGGCAGAATCCCGATCATGCCGACCACTGCGCTGAGCACGGTATCGGCATCTGACTGTTCCATGATTTCCAGAATCCCCTCCATGCCGGAGAGAACCTTTGTCTTCGTGTCTTTTAGACGGGAGCGCAGTTCCTTTGCCGCTTCCTCCTGAAACATGGCACAGCAGGGAACACCGAATTCCCTGGCCTGCGCCTCTACCGCTTCTACCGAACGGTTGGCAATCAGGGCGGAAACAGAGAGCCTGTCTCTGTGCTGTCTCACGACTTCCAGCGTCTGTGTCCCGATCGAACCGGTTGAACCCAGCAGGATGATTTTTTCCGCCATAGGATTCCTCTTTTCTTTAGATCAAGTGAAAAAGTGTAAGCATCAGATAAATAAACGGTGTGACAAAGATCACGGAATCAAACCGGTCCATAATTCCCCCGTGTCCCGGGATCAGATGCCCGTAATCTTTCAGGTTATGGTTCCTCTTGATTCCGGAAGCAAAAAGGTCCCCGAATTGAGAAAGGATCGAACCCAGCAAAGTCATACAGGCAAACTTCCAAAGAATGACGGAACCAAAGGACTCTGTCTTCATCACAAAAAAACCAAAGAGCATTCCGACCAGTGCTGCACCAAGAATACCGCCAAGCGCACCTGCCACGGTTTTCTTCGGAGAAAGGAGTGGCACCAGCTTTCTCCGTCCCAGGGCTCTTCCGCACAAATATGCGAAGATATCACAGACCCACGCCACAAAGGCACCCATGCCAGATAAATTCCCAGCTTGCTCTCCCGGATCAGAAAGATGAAGGAGAGGAGAAACGGCACATAGAAAAAAGAGAAGATGACACAAAAGACCTGTCTGCTGTCATACCTGGGAAAAGAAAGGACATAAAGGATGGCGGTCACGAAAAAGACCAGGAGAAAAGACCAGATCCCCCAGGACAGTTCCCCCTCCTTTCCGCAAAACATCAGACCTGCATAGTGAAAGATGGTTCCCAGATACCCTCCTATACAGAGGCTTGAAAACTTTCTTTCCTCCTCGATTCCCATTGCCATCATCATTTCATGAAAACCGATGAGAGAAACCGCACACAAAACAGCGGCTAAAAGATAGCCGCCGCTGATCAGAAGCACAAGTAAAATCATTCCCAGTACGACACTGCTGATGGTTCTGGTTTTCAATGGAGTCCTCCGTACTTCCGATCTCTTTTTCCATAAGAAGCGATGGCTTTTTCGAGTTCTTCCTTGTTAAAGTCCGGCCAGGCCACAGGCGTATAGTAGAATTCCGTATAGGCACACTGCCAGAGGAGAAAGTTGGAAATGCGCTGCTCCCCGCAGGTTCTGATGAGCAGATCCGGGTCCGGTAAAGGATAGGAATCCAAGTGTCTGGCAATCACTTCTTCCGTGATTTCTTCCACTTGCAGTTCCTGCTGCTTTACCTCCGTCGCGATCTTCTTTACGGCACGAGTGATCTCATCTCTGCTGCCATAATTGATGGCAATGGTAAACTGAAGCCCGGTATTGTCCTTCGTCGCTTCCTCCAGCTTCTCGATCGCCTCCAGAATATCCGGTGCGAGCCTGGATCTCTCCCCGATCACACGGCACTTGACCTTGTTTTTCATGGATTTCTTAATGCTGGTGGTCAGATAGGTCTTGAGCAGCTTCATCAGCGCACTCACCTCATCCTGCGGTCTGTTCCAATTCTCGGTCGAGAAGGCATAGACGGTCAGATACCGGATGCCGAGATCTCTGGCATCCACCAGGATTTCCTCCACCGCCTTGGCTCCCTGAAAATGGCCTGCAGTGCGAGGAAGCCCCTTGGCCTTCGCCCACCTGCCGTTGCCATCCAGTATGATTGCCACATGTGCCGGAACACGGTTCACTTCCTCTATCATTCTTCTCCCTCGCCGGTCTGTTCCATCCAGCCTCTATTTCTCAAATCGTCATGATTTCTTTCGATTTCTCTTCCACCGACTTGTCCACTTCTTTGACATAGCGGTCCGTCAGTTTTTGCAACTCTTCTTCGAGATCTTTGATTTCATCCTCCGAGACATCGCTTCCCTTCAGTTTCTTGAAGGCGTCCGCACCGTCTCTGCGGATATTGCGCAGCGCAATCTTGGCATCTTCTCCCTTCTTGCGTACTTCCTTGGAGAGCTGTTTTCTGCGCTCCTCTGTCAGCTCCGGGAAAATCAGGCGGATGTTGGTCCCGTCATTCGACGGTGTGATGCCGATATCGGAAGCTAAAATCGCTTTCTCGATATCCTTGATCAGCTTCTTATCCCAGGGTGCAATCTGAATCATGCGCGCTTCCGGAACCGACACATTTGCCAGCTGCTGAATGGGCGTGGGGGTTCCGTAATAGTCCACCCTAAGTTTATCCAGAACGTGCGGATTGGCTCTGCCTGCACGAATGCTTTGAAGTTCCTCGCCCAGAAACTTCACGCTCTTATTCATTTTTCATCGTAAGAAGTCAAACGTTCGTTCATGATTCCCCCCTGCTCAGACCGTCACTGTAGTCCCGTTAAAATTGCCACTCGCTGCTTTAATAATGCTATTTTCCTCCTGCAGAGCGAAGACACGCATCGGCATCCGATTATCCCTGGCAAGGATGGAGGCGGTCATATCCACTACCTGTAAATTCTTTGCAATCACATCCTCAATGGAGAGCGTGTCATAACGTTTGGCATTTTTGTCTGTTGCCGGATCCGCATTGTAAACACCGTCAATGGACTTGGCCAGCAACAGCATATCCGCTTCCACTTCGATTGCCCGCAACATTACTCCGGTATCGGTAGAAAAATACGGATGTCCTGTGCCTCCCGCAAAGAAAACAACCATGTGATGTGCAAAATATTTATTTGCCCTGTCCTTAGAAAAAAGTTTTGTAAAGGAGCCCACTTCGAAAGGGGTCAAAACCGAGGTCCTCATGTTCTCGGCTCTAAAAATTTCCGAGACATAAATGCAGTTCATCACCGTAGCCAGCATGCCGATCTGATCAGCCTTGACCCGGTCAATGCTCTCGCTGGTCCGTCCTCTCCAGAAATTTCCTCCGCCGATGACAATGCCCACTTCTATGCCCTCTTCCGTCAATTTCTTTACCTGAAGAGCCACACGGCGCACCGTTTCCTCATCAAAGCCGGTCTTGTTCGGTCCGGCAAGCGCTTCGCCGGAAAGTTTCAACATGATTCTCATTTTATTGTTCCTTTAAGCCGTCAAAGAAAGCGGACGGATTGACTTCCGCATATACCTGCGAGCACATTCCCTCAATGACTGCGCCGTTATTTACCTGCACAGACTGGGAGCGAATGTTTCCCATGACGATTGCTGTCGTGTCTAAGATCACCGGTCCGTGTACGTCGATGTCTCCCTTTACGGCACCGGCAACCACTGCGCCGTTTGCAGAAATATTGCCGATGATGACGGTGCTCTGTCCGATCTTCACACTGCCCTTGGAATGAATCTCTCCGTTGATTCTGGCAGATTCCGCATAGATTTCCGCGGCGGTGGAATCTCCGGTAATCTCTCCGCTGATAGTGAGCTTCCCGTTCACCGTCACATTTCCGGTTACCTTGCCCAGAAGTTCCATGTTGCCCGTAGTAGAAATGTCGCCGTTCACCACCATCCCTGCGGTAATGACTGCATCTTCATCTGTTGTTACTGCTGCTCCGTTCTGTTCTTCCATCATAAATCCCCCCTCTTTCTGCCTGTAAGTATTCTGTGTCTGCTGTAATGCTCCTGTTTCCGGTGTGAGAACCGTCTCCTGTACCGTCACGGAAGCAGTCTCCTCTCCCTTTCTCGCACTGTCCTGCTCTTCCTCAAAGGACGGATTGGAATTCAGTGCCTGTGACAGCCTGGAGAGAAAATCATCTCCCTCTGTTTCCTGATCGGCGGAAACTTCTCTCCTGCGATCCTCCTCTTCCGCCTGGCTTTCGAATACGGGCTGCGGAAGATCCTCCTCCGTACCGGCCTGGTCTGTACCGGCCTCCTTTTGCAAATCCACCTCATCCAGGTGATTCAGCATCCTGTCCAGATCCACATCGCCTTCAGCCGTCCCATCTTTGCCTGCCTGGCCTTTTTTTTTCCGACAACGACAGATCCCCCTTCAAATCCGAAAAAAAACCCATTTTTCACCCTCCGTCTTGTATATTTTATGATGTATGAATCAACGGACACGATTTTTCCGTGATAGGAAGAATCTCCGTATCCTTCTGGCTTTGCAAATATTCAATAATACCGGGCAGCGCACTCACTGTTGCCCGCTTGTCTGCCGCATCATGCAAAAGAATCACCGATTCCTTGTATTTGTCTACATTGGCTGTTACATTTTTGACGATCACCTCCGCGCTGATGCCGTCTCCCCCGTACACATTCCAGTCAAAGTAGGCAATCCCCTCTCTGTCCAGATAAGCTTCCAGATCCTTCATGCTAACCTTGGAAGCCGTGTTGGAACTGCCCCCCCGGAAAGCGATAATATTTACACCAGACACCCGTCTTGTCAAAGAGCAGATTCTGCAATCGGTGGAGGTCTTCTTGAAACGAATCCAGAGAAACATACAGCTTTGCATAATCATGGCTGTAGGAATGCATGGCGAGCGTATGTCCCTCGTCTACAATCCTTTGGTAGAGCGCAATCGATTTCGCATCCTCTCTTCCTACCACGAAAAAGGTCGCCTTCACCTTGTACTGCTTCAAAATGTCGAGCACCTTCCCGGTCTGTACACTTGGACCGTCATCAAAAGTCAGATACACATGATGCTTGCCGTCTTTGGGAACGGTCCCTGTCAGAGAAGCCGCATCGGAAGGCTCCATGACCACCGGGCGGTTTTGTTTGTTCTTGCTGATCGCACTCTTCCCGCTTCCCTGCCCGCCTTCTCCGATTTCCTTCGCCTGTAGCGCCCTTTCCTTCTCCAAATGGTTCAGCGTCTCCCGCATCCGGTCGTAGCGAATGGCAAGAACGACACTGGCGCACACCAGAACAAAGGCAGTCAAAGTAAGCAGTACTTTGGTTAAGAACCAGGATGCCTTCCCTCTCTTTCCTTCATCTGCATGAAAACTCTCTCCGCTCTCCCACTCCGGGTTCACTGCATGAAACGAAGGTTTCTCTTCGGGGGCTTTCTCTCAACAGAAGCGGTTCTCTCTACAGGAATGTTTCTCTCTACAGAAATGTTTCTCTTTGCAGAAGGATTTCTCTCTGCAGAAGTCTCTCTGTCTATAGGAGCGCTTCTTGTAACGGATGCTTCTCTTTCTATGGAGGCGCTTCGCCCCGTGGAAGAGAGTGCCTTCCGCGCCTTTACGATGTCTCCTTCGGCAGACCGTTTTGCTGTCATTTCCGGTCTCACCGTTCTTCTTACGGAAGCGGCATCAATCTTACCGGGCAAACTCTCGGGCGGATCTGCATGATGGATTTGATTGTTTGTATTTTTCCGGCTTTTCCGGACCCTCATTCCTGCAGGCATCTTGCCCCCAACTCTTCTGATACCAGTGTAAAAAGAGTCAAAGCGTCAACCATTTTGACGCCCACCTCCTCTTTTCATACAGGGGATACGCTCATCCCAGCAATTTCAAATTTTACCACATTTACGAATCGCGTACAATCGACAGCGCCAGTTGAATCTGCGCAAGCTCTTCTGTAAGCTCCCTCATCCGATTTTCCCGGACCGCTCTCTTTTTCAGCTCCTCTAACAGAGAATGCGCCTTCCGTTCCTCCCTTTGCAGGAATTTTTTCAGAACCGGATCCTTCTCCCTCAAGAGGACCGGACCGAAGGCATCCATGACGGCAAGCAGGCGGCTATCCTCCATCTGCGAGGGTGTCTCCTCTGCCTTTGCTTCCAATGCAATCACCGGATAAAAATGTCCATTCTCTTCTACCATTTTCTCATCGGTGATCGAAAAGAACCCGGATCCTCTTTCTCTTCCTGCGGTTCTGAGAAATTTTCGCAGCGCCGCCACTTCGGACTGCGGTTCCAAAATCAGGTGCCGGATTCCTTTGTCGTAAGCAAAGCCTTCTTCTAAAATCTTCCGCATCAGTGCGCCGCCCATACCTGCCAGAACGACCGTATCCGCCTCTCCCTCTTTCAGTGCGGAAAGGCCGTCGGATCTGCGAAGAAGAATCCGATCGGACAAACCAGCTTGCTCTACATTGGCAGCCGCTCTCCTGCAAGGCTCTTCTTTCACATCCATGGCAATCACCTGCGGGCAAATCTTTTCCCGAATCAGATAGATCGGCAAATAGGCGTGGTCGCACCCCACATCGCAGAGGATGCTTCCTGTCGGAACCATTTGTGCCACTGCCAAAGTCTTCTGGATAATTTCATTTCTTCAGTCCAGATAGTCCTTGAGTTTCCTGCTGCGGGAAGGATGACGCAGTTTACGAAGTGCCTTGGCCTCAATCTGGCGGATTCGTTCCCTGGTGACGTTGAATTCCTTCCCCACTTCTTCCAGGGTTCTGGCTCTGCCGTCATCCAAACCGAAACGCAGCCGAAGAACCTTCTGTTCCCTGTCCGTTAAGGTACTAAGCACCTCCACCAGCTGTTCTTTTAACAGCATAAATGCCGCAGCGTCCGCCGGTACCGGCACGTTGTCGTCCTGAATAAAGTCACCCAGATGGCTGTCTTCCTCTTCCCCGATCGGCGTTTCCAGAGAGACCGGTTCCTGGGAAATTTTTAAAATCTCACGCACACGGCCGACCGGTATGTTCATCTGCTCCGCAATCTCTTCCGGCGTGGGTTCTCTCCCCAGCTCCTGCAAAAGCTGCCTGGAGATACGAATCAGTTTGTTAATGGTCTCCACCATGTGCACCGGAATCCGAATGGTGCGCGCCTGATCTGCGATGGCTCTCGTGATAGCCTGTCTAATCCACCAGGTCGCATAGGTGGAAAATTTAAAGCCCTTCCGGAAATCAAACTTCTCGACTGCCTTGATCAGTCCCAAATTCCCTTCCTGAATCAGATCGAGGAAGAGCATTCCTCTCCCCACATAACGCTTGGCAATGGAAACGACCAGACGAAGATTTGCCTCCGCCAGCTTTTTCTTGGCGTCCTCTCCGTAGGCCACCATTTCCTGCAGATCCTCTTCGGACTTCCCTTCCAGAATCTTTTCCTGCTCCTTGTCCAGATGCGGCTGCTTTTTCTGCTTCCCTGCTGCAAACACCCTGGTCGCCAGCTCGCCCGCCTCAATCTTCTGTGCCAGATCGATTTCCTGGTCTGCGGTTAAAAGAGGTACCTTGCCAATTTCCTTCAGGTACATCCTTACCGGATCCTCGATGCTGATCCCCTCCGGGACGGAGAGATCGATATTTTCCATATCGGGCTCTTCTTCCTCTTCGGTGCTGCGCAGTTCCTCATCATCCGGCAGATCTTCATCCACCTCTTCCGAGATTCTCAGGACATCCACTCCTGCCCGCTCAAGCTCATCCAGAACATGATCCATTTCCTCATCGTCCAGATTCAGATCCTCAAAATACGCGCTGATATCATCGTATTCCAAGACATTTTTTTTCTTCGCATAGGCAAGAAGTGCATTCAGTCTGGTTTGCACCTTCTCAGACAATTCATCCTCCTGCGTTTCTTCGTCCTCGTAAGGAGCGTCATCCAGCATACTCTCCTGATCTGCATCGATCTCCCCTTCCTCCATGGAGTCAGCGGGTTCCTTCTCTTCTTCCTTTTTCGTCTTCTCTTTCTTTATGCCCTCCTTTTTCAAAGTTGCCTTCTTCACAGGCGACTTCTTAGGAGTCTCCTTCTTAGAGGGCTCTTTCTTTGCCGTCTCTTTCCCGGGATCTTCTTTCTTAGGAGTCTCTTTCTTCGCAGCTTCTTTCTTCGCAGCTTCTTTTTTCGCAGCTTCTTTTTTCGCAGCTTCTTTTTTCGCAGCTTCTTTTTTCACCGGTTCCTTTTCCTCTTTTTCCTGTGCAACAGATGCTTTCTTCATCGATGATTTCTTAACAGATGCGTCCTTCACGGTTGCTTTCTTCACAGATTCTTTTTTCAAGGCCTCTTTCTTCTCCGTTTCTTTCTGAGCCACGTCTTTCTTCACGGTTCCCTTCTTCGTCGTTTCTCTCTTTGCTACCGTCTTTTGATCGGCGCTCTTTTGCATCCCGCTTCTTTTTTCTTGTTCTTTTGCCTCTTGCGCCCTCTCCGACATTCTGCTTCCCTTCTGTATTTCTTTCACAGCCCGCCTTCCTTCCTGTGACCATTTTCTTTTTCCAGTCCCTGCCATGCACTCACATCCGGGGTTCTCTTAAATTCCTGGAAAGCACTTCCAGCTCCTTCTTGCCCTCAATCATCCTGCGCAAATAATCCGGATCCTCTGGCGTAACTGCCTCCATCCTTTTTTCATAGGAGGCCTTTTTAATGTCGTAGACCAGATCTGCAAAGGCACGTTTCTTCTCTTCATCGGTTTTCACCTCCGCAAGCGTGGAGGTAAGCAATTCGGAAATCCTTCTTTGGCTCTCTTCGTCCCGGTACAGGGAAAGCACGTGGGCAGGTAAAAAAGTTCCTCCTGCCAGATCCTGAAACATGACCTCCGCCACCCTTTCATAGAGCGGGTCCGTAAAATCGGAGGGCGAAAGATATTTGCTTGCCTCCGAAAAAAAAGACGGTTCATCCGCAAGCCATGTAAGAAGGATGCGCTGCGACTTTAACTTAGGGTCTTCTCTCCCGTCGTCTTTGACTTTTGTTGCCGTCTTCCTTTCCGGATCCCTCGCAGCTTCCTTCATCAGCCCCTGCGAAGCAAAATGCAACACCTGCTCTCTTAACAGTTCCTGTGTGATGCCGTATTGCGCCGCCAGTGCCTGAAGGTAATTTTCTCTTTCCATGGGATCTTCAAAAGAAGTGCAGAGTTTTTTGGCGATCTCGCGGTAGAAACGCGTCTTTTCATCCGGATCCTGCAGGTGGTACTGCTTCTCTAACTGTTTGATTTCAAAGAAAAAAGGATTTTCCGCCTCCCGCAGCCGTTTCTCAAAGGCTTCTGCTCCCTCTTCACGAAGAAATTCGTCCGGATCTTTATGAGGCTCCAAATGCAGAATCTTGCCAATCATCCCGTTTTCTCTCAAAATGGAGATTGCTCTGAGAGAAGCCTTTGTGCCTGCCGTATCGCTGTCGTAGGACAGGAGAATCTGATCGGTATATCTTTTTAAAAGAACAGCCTGCCCCGCAGTGAACGCCGTCCCGAGGGATGCCACCGCCTCAGAAAAGCCGCCCTGATGCATGGCAATCACATCCATGTAGCCTTCACACAGGATGAACCTTCCTTTTCTGGCATTCTTTGCATAAACCAGCCCATACAAATTTCGACCTTTGTCAAAAATCATGGTTTCCGGAGAGTTCAGGTATTTCGGTTCCCCGTCTCCCAGCACTCTGGCGCCAAAGCCGATGACTTTCCGGTTGACGTCCTGAATCGGGAACATCACACGATTTCTGAATTTGTCATGGGTGCCGCCCTTCTCATCATGAACGGCCAGTCCCGCATCGATGATTTCCTGGTCCGTATACCCTTTTTTTCTCAGATATTTGGTCAACAGGTCCCAACCAATGGGTGCGTAGCCCAGTCCGAAGCGTCGGATGGTTTCTTCCTTGAGCGCCCTTTTCTGAAAATAGGCAAGACCTGCTTTCCCCGCCGGCGAATGCAGCATCTTATAATAATAGACAGCCGCCTCCTTATTGATATCCAACAAAATTCTGCGATGATCTCTGGCTTTTTTGGCTGTCTCGGAAACCTCTTCCTCCGGAAGCGCAATCCCTGCCCGTTGTGCCAACATCTGAATGGCCTCCGGATAAGACAGGTTATCATATTTCATGAGGAAGGTGAAGGCGTCTCCCCCTGCGCCACAGCCGAAGCAGTAAAAGATCTGTTTGTTGGCAGAGACGGAGAAGGAAGGTGTTTTTTCGTTATGGAAGGGACAGAGGCCGAAGTAATTCGCTCCCCTCTTTTCTAAGTGAACATATTGCGAAATGACGTCTACGATGTCATTTCGAGCGCGTATGTCCTCGATCAGATTTTCGTCATAATACATGAGATAGGAAATCCTTCCAGTGTTACTTGTCATGCCCTCACGAGCCGCACCCGAGTGCGACGACTCGAGCCAGGCCCGGGATTGCAGTGGTACGGCTCGGAGAGCCGTACCAGAAGTGCGACGATACGAGATAAAGAGCCAGGCCCGGGATTGCAGTGGGGCGGGGCATCTCAAAGAGCCAGGCCCGGGATTGCAATGGTACGGCTCGGAGAGCCGTACTAGAGTGCGACGACTCGAGCCAGGCCCGAGATTTCTTCGTGGGTGGCTCCCCGAGCCACCCACGAAGAAATCCCGGGCTGTGGCTTGTCGCCACATACCTCCGCACATCCCGCCACTGCCCGCTGTGCAAGCACGCGGGCGGCGGCGGGATGTGCGGAGGTGCCTGGCTCGTTATCAGTACACGTTCCAGCTTTTGGGGATGAAGAGTTTTTCGTAGGTCATGATGGCGAAGTGGTCGGTCATGCCGGAGATGTAGTCGCAGGTGATTCGTTCTTTGGGTTCGCCGTTTGCAATCATTTGTTTCATGTGTTCGGGGACGAGGTCGATGTGGACGAGGAAGTGTTCATAGAGGGTCTTTACCATGTCCTGGGCCTTTCCTTCTTCCGATTTGGCGACGGCGTTGGTATATACTGCACGAAACATATACTTCCGCAGTTCCATGAAGCTGTCCCAGACCGTGCTTTCCATTGTGATGTCGTTTTTGCCGGTGCTTTTTTCCACAATGGAATGGATGATGGTGTCCAGCCAGTCCTCTTTCGTTCTGCCAAGTACCTTTACGATTTCCAAAGGGAGGTCTTCCATGGTCAGAATTCCTCCTCGGATGGCATCATCGAAGTCATGATGGATATAAGCAATTTTGTCGGAGAGTCGGACGATTCTCCCCTCCAGAGTGGCAGGCATCAGTTCCAGTTCATGATTTAAAATCCCGTCTTTTACCTCGACGGTGAGATTCAGTCCCCTTCCCTCTTTTTCCAGCTTTTCCACGATTCGAAGACTTTGTTCGTTGTGTCTGAAACCGAAGGGGCAGATTTCGTTCAGTGCCCTTTCTCCCGCATGTCCAAAGGGGGGTATGGCCAAGGTCGTGCCCAAGGGCTATGGCCTCTACGAGGTCCTCATTGAGTTTGAGTGCTCTGGCAATGGTTCGCGCATTCTGCGCCACTTCCAGAGAATGCGTCATCCTTGTGCGGTAATGGTCTCCGTTGGGCGTTAAAAAAACCTGGGTCTTATCCTTCAATCTGCGAAAGGATTTGGAATACAGAATCCGATCCCGATCCCTTTGATAAACAGGTCGGATATCGCACTGTGGCTCCTTCCGCTCTCTTCCCTTTGACTCTGAGGATTTGGATGCAAAGACGGAGAGCGTCTGCTTCTCTCTTTTTTCCAGTTCTTCTCGAATCTTCATACTGTATTATTCGGTACCGAAGTGTCCATTCCTTTTTTTGAAACCGCTATTTCCAGTTCTTTTGCTCGAACTGCTCCTGAATCCACCGGATTGCCTGGTCAAACCCCTCCTCGGAAATTTCAAAGGTCGCGCTCGTTTTCTCTTCCTCCGGTGTCCTGGCGTAGGCATAGGGTTCTTTCCAGACGGTAGCCAAAGCACCGCCGGGCTTCTCTTCTCCGGCGGTGTAAAAAAAACATTTTCCAGAGGCTCCCTGGCGAGGCGGTATCTCATTCCCTCACAGCTGCCAAAATAAGCCTCTCCGTATTCATAATGCGTCAGATTAAAAAACTCTGCCTTTTCAATTGCCATGCTGTTCCTTAAAAGCCCACTTTCCCCGTTTCTTTCTGATTCACGACATAGTAAGCCACCTTTTCCTCCGGCTTTAAATAAACCTGTAAGGAACGAATCTCCGTCTGGGCATAACCTTTCTTCTGCAGGTCTTCATATACCCTCGTTTCAATGTCGCTCATTCTGACTTCACAGTCTCCGTATTGCAGGAAAAATTCTTTCTTCGCCGCCGCACGCATCGCCTGTCCTGCCAGGTTTCTTCCGACGTTCTGTGCGGTTTTGGCTGCTATACGTGACTGTTTTCTGACTGCCTTGGCCGCAGGAGCCGCAGCCTTTTTTACTCCCTCCAAGTAGGGAGAAGCCACATGCAAGGCCTTGTCCTTCGCTGCCTGAAGAGCGGGAGTTGCCGTGTCTTTGGCTGCCTGAAAGGCAGGAGTCGCCGCATCTTTTGCCGCCTGAAGGGCGGGAGCGGCTGCTTCCTTTGCTGCCTGAAGCGCCGGAGTGGCTGCTTCCCTGACCGTATGGACCGCCGTTTTCATATAAGGAGTCGCCTTATTGGAAACGTCTTCTACAAATTCCTTAATTCTATCACCAGCTTCACTGCTTCCCATCTCTCTTCTCCCCTCTTCGCCGACACCTGGGCGGTTCTTGCCCGGATTGAAATCTCTTTGATTCAAGCAAATCTCTTTGTTTAGATTTCGTTGTTTTCCTCTCCGTAAGTGATCACATGTGTGGTGAATTCCAGCCCCGGCATGCAGGCGGCCATATCCTTACGGATCCTCTCGAGTGCTTCCAGCCTCATTTCTACCGAGGTGTTTGCATTCCCCTGAATAATGAAGATGGCGTTCTTCGTGTGATCGTCAAATTTGTAATTCTCTCCGTCACGCACATCAATCCAAGCCATGATGCCTTTTTATCCTTATAGACATAGTCCGTCTCTGCTACGAATTTTTCCGGAGCCAGGATCGGATAAAACACATCCTCCTTCTTGCTGACGGTGAAACAGATTTCCTCGTCTATTTTATCGAAGTCGTGCCCGCCGATCGCCAGGAAGGAGCGGAGCGTTTCCACATTATAAATATCTACAATGCTGTTGATGTTTGGCAAAGAACCACGGCGCTTCACATTTTGAATCAGCGCAATGGCGGTCGGCGGATTTTTCTTGGCACTGCGTCCGACTGCTGTAATGGAATCCCGATATCCCTGATTCACCGGATGTTTAGCTGCTTCCTCAACATCACAACCGAGGGCCCATTCTTCCATCTTCTTTCTCTCTTCCAGAAAAGCATCCGTCAGCTTCGCTGCGGGATCTACATTTTTGGCCAGTGCCAGAACGATGCTTTTCTTTCCCAAATCCGCGATGCTCTTATCGACAATAATCTTCATGTTTCCCCCCTGTTCTTCCCTTTTGCCCGATCACGACTCCTGCAAGATCCCTTATTCTTCCAGATCCGCTTCTCTATGGTTGATGTCAATGATTTGCTTCTGCATGACCTTCGCACCGACATAACGGGAAAGCAGCTCTGCCAGCTCATCCACTGCCGCCTGCAGTTCGTTACACGATCCTTTTCGATGCACTCCATCGCAATAAATTCTCTGGTCGTTTCGTCCGTAACCTCGGTGCGCTTTCCATCTCTCCAGTTCCAGCATCTGCAGATCACGCCGGTCTGATCATAATAGGCAATTTCTCCGGGAAGCGGCGGTTCCATTTTATCGGACCCGATCGGGAAGAAATCCTCTCCTCCCTTCATCACGCCCAGATGAAGATCTCCCTCAATGGCATCCAGATTTTCCGCGCCGATCGGAAACGCATACTTGAGTGAGATGGCATTGGTGATGTCCACCGTCGGCGCAATCGTACCGACCGGCGTTTCCTTCAGCACCCGCTTCAGAAGCGCCTCCAGTGAACACCTTGCGCCCTTCTTGGTCGGAAATTTGGAATATGCTTCTCTCCAGGCCTTTACCACCTCATTTTCGGAAATCGGCTCCTTCGGAACAAATCGTTTGGCACCTTCATTGGCCTCTTTTAAAATGGATTCAATTTCCTTGCTTCTTGCCGCATCCAGGACGGCAGCTTCCTGTACTTCCTTCACGCTCAGGATCGCAATGCTTGCCTCCGGAAAAATCTTCCAAAATTCTTCATCTGTTACAAACTTCTTCATGTCGTGTCCTCCATTCTTCATTCGTTCTCGTCCGGCCGCAGAAGGTGCAGGCCTTTTTCATATCGAACATGGGAATCATCCGTCACAACCTTGTATGCACGGACGGAAAACAACTTTTCCTGTTCCGCGGAAGAGGCAGGCTCCGGATCAAGCACTTCCAGAACAATATAGAGGTATTGCACCTCTGAAATCGGGATCTTCCTGGTAATCCGACGTGCCCCAAACTTCCTTTGCACTGCTTTGAAATAGGAGTCCCGATCCGTCCCTTCCTGTCTGCATCTTTTAAGGTCGTGGTTCGTCTTTTCCAGAAACGCCTCTCCTTCGTTCACTGCACGGTAATACGAATCCATGCGAAGCTGCAAAATCCTGCTCCTCTTGTCATCCGCCCTGGCTCCTACCACACAAAGAACAGAAAAGCAGGTTAAACACAGCGTCAGAATCACCAGCATAATCGATGCCGTCCCGATATGCAGATGGTACCCGTAAGAAGATTGATTCATTTCAATATTCCAAAGTTTACATGTATGTACAGCATAAGTTCCACCCCTTCCCTTGTCAAGGAAGATATTTCCTGAGAACCAGCTTCTCCAGAATCCGACGATGCGCCTGATCAGGGCGATTTTTCTGAACTTTGATCTCTCCGATCAGAAACTCTCCCCTTCTTCTCACCACCAGAGTGACGCAGAAAAGCGCTTCTTTTTGAGGAGATAACCGCCCCTTTTCATCATAATAATAAATCCAACCTTGCTTTGCGGAAGGCGGGCGCCCCGCCCCTGCCATGCGCGGATCAAAAATCAGACATCCCGCCCCTGCCGTGTACGGGCGAAAAGGCAGGTCCTCACCTCCTGTCATGCACCTGTTCAGAAGCTCCGGATTCCCCTCCGAAGCGTAAAAGCTCTCCGCTGCTTTCTGTGCCAGCATGAGTGCCTGTGTTCGGTCGGACGTTCCCTGCGAAATCCGGTATGCTCCTGCAAAAACACGCACATAAATCGTCGCAGACAGAGCAAAAAAGAGGATCACCAAAATCAGCTCCATCAGGATCAGTGAAGTTTTCGAATGTCCCTCCCTCATTTCGTTTCTACCTCGCATGCCTTGAGATGATGAGAGAAATCTCTTCCCCTCCCCGTGTCCATACGCACAGGTTGACATAGCCTTCCCGTATTTCCCTGATCTGTAATTCCTTTAATTCCAGAATCTTCTTTCCCGCATCTGCGCTCATCTTCTCCCCCGTCCTTGCAAAAAGTTCCATCAAAAACCCGTCTTTGGTATAGAGATAGGTGGTATAACCCGTTCCCTGATTGGTCTGTAAAAGAAGGAGCGCCTCCCGTTTGTCGATTCTTCCGCTTCGAATACAGCCCTGCTCATCGGTAGCCTGAAGCTTCTCCGTCAGATAGGCGCTGATCGTTCGCCTTTCATCATTCTGATTCATCCTCTTTGTATTCTTTTGGTACACCGAGGCACTCAAAGCGATCAGAAGGAGGGTGCAGGTTCCAAAAACCAGCAGCAACGTATAAGCAAAGATCGTATCGATATGAGACATCTTCTTTCGTTGTTCGATCCCCGATTGCTTCATTGGTTTGCTTCCCTATTTTTGCTTCCTTGATTTTTCCAAAACCGTTACATCCGGGTAGAGATTGGATGCCAGAGGCTGATAATCCACATAAAAAAAAGATTCGTCATACGTCAGTCCATATCTCTTTTTCAAGTAGTCGAGACTGGGCGGGTACATGCCTTCTAACGCATAGCACTGCGCAATGTCCTTCTGCAGTGCGCGGATCAGACTCTTTTTCTGCTCCTGTCTGGTATACGTTTGAAACTGATATAGCGCCATCCAAAAGGCAAGCAGCAGAATCAGCCAGAGTGCCAAGTCTAAAAGATGGCAAAAAACTTCTCCTGCACGGTTCCCATTCTTTTTTCCAAACGAAATTCGATCCATTTCTTTCCTATCCGATTGCCGACATGATTCCCATTAAAGGCAAGAGAACAGACAGCAGAATCATCCCTACAATCAGGGAGAGCAGGATGATCAGCGTCGGTTCTAAACGATATCCAGTGATAAATCTTTCGTCCCGTCTCCTTGTCGTATTGCAGAGCGATCTGCGATAGGGCGGCGTCCATGGAGCCGGACTGAAATCCTGCCAAAAGAAGGCGGGTATAAAGGAGGGAAAAAACCTCTGTTTTCTTCAAGGCATCCGGGAAATTGTCGCCTTCTTGCAGGTAACGTTTACATCCTGCGATTTTCTCCTGCATCTTTTTGTTTTCCACTAAGGTATTCACCATTTCCAGCGCACGAAAGGTGTCCATCCCGCTGGAGAGCATGAGCGCCATGCCCTCTGCAAATCTTCCTGTTGCAATCTGCATGGCCAGGTTCCTTGTCGGTATGAATTTTTCCGCATGCCGAAGCAAAAAATGGTGACCGGACTGCGTTTTTACCAAAAAAAGCAGAAAGAGATTGGCGGCTCCCAGCCCCAGAATACAAAAGAGAAAAAATCTTCCGGAACGGGACCCGAAATGCATCAGGGAAGCGGAAAACGCATTCATCTCGGTGCCAAGAGAAGCAAAGACTTCTCCAAAGATGGGCAGCACCCTGGTGATTAATACCACAATGACCACAAACATCAAAAAGATCATGAGAAGGGGGGTAACTCAGAGCCTCGGAAATGGTTTCTCTGAAGTCATCCTGCCTCGTATAATACCGGGTCAACTCATCCAGAACCGTATCCAGACTGCCGGCTTCTTCTCCCACCTCCACCATGTGACAGTAATAATCCGGAAACACTTGACTGGCCTCCAGGGCGGTGTGCAGCCTTTCCCCGCGGGAGAGGACCTCCTTCATCCGCAGAAGGAGTTTTTTCCCCTCGCCGCTCTGCGTATCCTCAAACAGAATGTTCACCCCTTCGTAAGGAGAGATGCCGCTTTTTAGAAGCATCGCCATCTGCATGCTGAACATGGCCAGCTCATGATCCGAAAGGATCCTTCCCCTGCCTTTTCTTCTTCTCATTGTGCTTGCTCATCCTCTAATAAATGTATTTCAGCTTATAGTTGTCACCGTCTCCGATAAAGCGTTTGAGCTCCGCTTCACCGGAAGAAGCGGCAAAGGTGGGATCCATCAGCTCCCAGTTTACTCCGTCAAAGCGGATGACGCCGTTGACCCATCCGATGTTATCGACATAAGAACTGATCCAGGCATGATAGGCTTCTCCGGCAAATCCCACCTCCATTCTGGTGGGAATTTTCTGTGACCGCAGCATGGCTGTCATCAAAGAGGAATAATCCAGACAGATGCCCGTCCTGCTCTTTAGAGTCTCATCGGGATCGGGTAAGTATCCTGCCTGTACCTCTTCCGCCTTCTTTTCGTCGTAAGAGACCGTTTGGATGATGTAATTGTAGACATTGGATACCACATCCAAATCCGTATTGGCCGGTCTTGCCAGCTTTTTTGCCTGTTCCACACAGAGACTCTTCTGATCAAAATGCACATACTGGTTCGGGACCAAAAAGGGAAGAAAAGCGTCCTTCAGCTTCACCTGCTCTTCTCCGGAGAGAACCATGGCATATTGGTTTTTGTCGATGTTTTCATAAACCCCGAAAAGGTAATTGCCATCTCCTGCAGAAAGCGGAAAGACCTCTTTTTTTCCGTTTCCCAAAAGATCATAGGTGTAGGTGACCTCGTCTCTTCCTGTAATTTGCAGCTTTACCTTTTTGCTCTGTCCCGTATAGGCTGCGATTACATACCCCTCCTCCGCATTCGAATCATCGATTCTGGCATCCTGATTCGAAAAACCCCTTTTTCCTTCCTCTTTCGGTTCGATACAGAAGGGCGTGTTGTCCCGCTTTCCCTTTCCCCCAGGAAGCGACCACTTCTTCTTCGCAGAGTCCTCTTTTGCACAAGAGATGAAAAAAAAGAGCATACACAGCAGGCAGGCGGATAAAATCATCCTCCTTTTTCTGTGTATCCTCTTTTTGATTTCCCTTTGCATCGTCATGATTCCGGACCCCTTTTGTAGTATATCGGGTATCCTTTGTGAAATCTGAATCCGGTAAACGTCTCGATGCGTCTAAGAAAAGAATCCGGTTCTTTTATGCGCTCTGCTTCTGTCCCCCTGTATAAAGCTGATAATACCTGCCCTGCATCCGCATCAGTTCCTCATGAGTGCCTCTTTCGATGATCCTGCCTTGTTCCATGACCAGAATGCAGTCTGCATTGCGTACCGTGGAAAGACGATGTGCGATCACGAAAGTGGTCCTGTCCTTCATCAGCGCATCCATTCCGTCCTGTACGATTTTTTCTGTCCGGGTATCGATGGAGCTGGTTGCCTCATCCAGGATCAGCACCGGAGGATCTGCAATCGCCGCTCTGGCGATCGCAAGAAGCTGCCTCTGTCCCTGCGAGAGGTTGCCTCCGTCTCCCTGCAGCACGCTGTCATATCCATTCGGGAGCTGCCTGATAAAAGAATCGGCTCCCGCAAGCTTTGCCGCCGCCACCACTTCTTCATCCGTCGCATTTAACTTGCCGAATCGAATATTTTCCTTCACCGTTCCGGTGAAAAGATGGGTGTCCTGCAAGACCATTCCCAGGGATCTGCGCAGATCCGGCAGGCAAATCTTATTGATGTTGATGTGGTCGTATCGAATCTTACCGTCCTGAATCTGATAAAAACGGTTAATCAAATTGGTAATGGTCGTTTTGCCTGCACCGGTGGAACCGACAAGCGCCACCTTCTGTCCCGGAGTCGCATGCAGGGCGATATGGTGCAGCACGAGCTTGTCCTCCTGATAACCAAAGTCCACGTCATCGAAAACCACGTCCCCCCTTAACTCCGTAAAGGTGGTCTCTCCACTGTCCTGATGATAATGCTTCCAGGCCCAGTGACCGGTATGCTCTCCCGCCTCGCGGAGCTGCCCGTCCTCCTCTTTCCTGGCATTGACTAAGGTCACATAACCCGCATCCTCTTCCGGCTTCTCGTCCATCAGTTCGAAAATACGCTGCGCACCGGCGAGCGCCATCATAACGGCATTCAGCTGCATCGTCAGCTGATTGATCGGCATGCTGAAATTCTTGTTAAAGGTCAGAAAAGAAGCCAGCGCACCCACCGTGAATCCGAAGGTGGAATTCAGCGCAAGCGCACTTCCGACAAAGGCGCAGAGCACAAAGGAGGTATTTCCAAGCTGCGAACTGAGCGGCCCCAGAATATTGGAATAGGCATTGGCTTTGTATGCGCTTTGGTAAAGTTCTTCATTTAATTCATCGAATTTTTGGATGCTTTCCCCCTCATGGCAGAAGACCTTGACCACCTTCTGTCCCGCCATGGTTTCTTCGATGAAACCGTTCAGCGTACCGAGATTCTTTTGCTGCGACACAAAATTTCTGCCGGAAATTCCACTCGCCATCCCGGATACCAGAATCGTCACCACCACCATAAAAAGGCTGATCAGGGTTAACGGTATGCTGAGCACCGCCATCATCACCACAATGGTGACCACCGTCACAAAGGACTGCACCATCTGCATCATGCTTTGGGAGATCATCTGCCTCAGGGTATCCACATCGTTCGTGTAAACCGACATGATATCTCCATGCGCGTGGGTGTCAAAGTACCCGATCGGCAACCTTTCCATCGAAGAAAAGAGCTCGTTCCGCAGCCGTTTGAGCGTTCCCTGCGAAACGGTCACCATCAGTCGATTCTGGATGTAGGTAGCGATGATCCCGATCAGATAAAAAAGAGCTACTCTGCCGACGGCCACCCTCAGTCCGGAAAAATCCGGATTCTTCTGCGACATCATCGGTTCGATATACTGATTGATCAGGGTCTTCATGAACATTGTTCCCTGTGCACTGGCCAGGACGCTGATCAGGATGCTTACCAGAATGACAATCAACTGCATCCCATAACGACCAAAAACATATTTCAGAAGTCTGGATAAAAGTTTCCACGGATGCGCCAGTCGCGGCATTGGACCGTTCCTTGCTCCTCTCCCCCATCCTCTTCCCGTGTTTGTTTTCTGCTCTGCCATGATTTCTCCTTACAGATTGTCCAGATCGGTATTACCCGTCTGGGACGCATAGACCTCGCGGTAAATCCGGTTCTTCTCCATCAGATTCTCGTGTGTGTGTCAAAGCCATCGATCCTACCCTGATCCATCACGATAATTTTGTCACAGTCCTTCACGCTGGAAATCCGCTGGGCAATGATGAACTTGGTCGTATCTGCAATTTCCTCCCGCAGTGCCGCACGAATCCTGGCGTCCGTTGCCGTATCTACCGCCGAGGTGGAATCATCCAGAATCAGGATCTTCGGTTTTTTGAGGAGCGCTCTGGCAATACACAGACGCTGCCTCTGACCGCCGGACACATTGCTGCCCCCCTGCTCGATATAGGTGTGATATCCTTCCGGCATCCGTTCAATAAATTCATCGGCGCAGGCAAGGCGGGCCACCCTCTTGCATTCTTCTTCTCCGGCATCTTTGTTTCCCCAGCGCAGATTTTCCAGAATCGTTCCGGAAAAAAGTACATTTTTCTGAAGCACCACGGAGACCTGATTTCTCAGAGCCTCCAGGTCATATTCCCGCACATCTCTTCCTCCCACCTGCACGCTTCCGCTATCCGTATCGTACAGGCGGCTGATCAGACTCACCAGGGTGGATTTGGAGGAGCCGGTTCCTCCGATGATGCCGATCATCTCGCCGGCATTCACATGGAAGCTGATGTCCTGCAAAACCGGCTCTTCCGCTTCTTTGTTATAAGAAAAGCAGACGTGGTCAAAGGTCACACTCCCGTCCGCCACCACAAACAGAGGATTTTCCGGGTTCTGCATCGTACTCTGTTCTTCAATGACTTCCGCAATTCTCCTCGCACTTGCCGCGGACATGGTAATCATGACAAAGACCATGGAAAGCATCATCAGATTCAGCAGGATATTCATACAGTAGGCAAGCAGGCTCATGAGATCCCCGGTGGTTAACACCTGGCCGAACGAAGAAGCCGCCTGGCCACCGACTACCATTTTGCCCCGTAATAAGAGATCAGCAGAATACAGACATAAACCGTTCCCTGCATGATCGGGAAGATGGTAACCATCTTGCCTTCCGTCTGCACAAACATCTGATAAATCCCTGCCACCGCCTTCTCAAAGCGGCTGATTTCGTGATCCTCTCTGACATAGGCTTTTACCACACGAATCGCCGAAACATTTTCCTGGACGCTTTCGTTCAGTTCATCGTAGCGCCTGAATACCTTCTGGAACATAGGTCCCACCGTGCGCATCATATAAACCATCACGAGACTCAGAAAGAAGACCGCCACCAGGTAAACAAGCGAAAGCTTCACGCTGATTAAAAAGCTCATGGCAAGAGCAATCACCAGAGAGGCCGGTGCCCGCATGGCCATCCGCAGAATCATCTGATAGGCGTTCTGAATGTTGGTCACATCCGTCGTCAATCGGGTGACGAGTCCCGAAGTGGAGAAGCGATCGATACTGGCAAAAGAGAAGGTCTGGATATGGTCGAACATCGTCTTTCTCAAATTCCTGGCAAACCCTGCGGAAGCCTTGGCTCCGAAAAAGGCCCCCAGGATTCCGAAGAGAAGACCGATCAGTGCAACGACCAACATCACCAGGCCCGTGCGAAAAATATAAGACAGATCTCCACCTTCAATTCCCCTGTCCACCAAACTCCCCATCAATTTCGGGATGATCATTTCGCAAATCACTTCTCCAATCATCCAGACAGGGGTCAGGATGGACACCCATTTGAATTCCTTGATTTGCGCCATTAACGTCTTTAACATCATTTCCCCTTTTTACCTGTATCTATCTCCACCGCTTCCTCTGTTACTGCAAGACCGGATTTGGCTGCCCCGGTGTGCGCAGGGTCCTTACCTGCACTCCGTTCACCTCAATGTGATCATCCACCTTGATGACCAGACACTGCCTGCCGTCAATCCATCTGGTTTCCACCAGATCCGCCCGTTCCGGATTCACCTTGATGATGACATCGGGCGTTTCCAACTCAAACTTCCTTGTATTGGCAATATTTCCTGCCAGAAGCGGATAATCTTCCCTGCTGAAGGAGGCTTCAAACGTTTTATCAAATTGCTCCAGCTTCTCCTGCTCCACTCCGGAATCCTGCAGCAGCTGTTTGACCTCCTTTTTGGAAAGAGAAAGATTCTCCTTTCTTCCTCGTGGTCTTCCATCATCTGGTTCAAATTCTCATGGATATTCTGCATAATGGCATAATCGCCATCTTCCCCAATGGTTTCCTGCACGATCTCCTGGAAACCTTCTCTCTGATCCTTTGAGGACAGCGGCGGCACCGTACCAAACAGCGCTTCGATCATCTCCGGATGTAACTCATCCGGTTTTTTGGTAAAATACAAAAGCTCATGAATATCCGAAGCGCGGTCGATGAAGGCAGGAAACAAAAAGCCCTTTCCCGGCTGCTCCACCTGCCAGTCCCGATTGCGTTCTTCGATGACATTTTTCTCTTCATTATAACCCAGTCCCGCCTTGGAAAGCGTTACCGGACAAATGGAGCAAAGCAGATATTCATATACATTCTCGGAAGCATCCTCCATTTCTATGCCGTCTTTCGTAACGCCGGGAACGTCATAGGAAGCATGCACCAGAATGATATAATAATTCTCTCCGTTTGCATAATTGGCAATCACCAGGTCGAAAAACTCATCCACGAGTGCCTCGTCCTTCAGCCCGCTATCCCGCAGTTTCAGCAGAAATTCCTGCTTTCCGCCGGTCATCTCCTCCTCTAGCGGAAAAGAAATCGAGAGCAGATTCTTGCCGAAGGTTCCCCCAAGCGTATGTTTGAAGAGTTCCAAGTATTTAAAAGTCTCCTCTTCCGGAAGAGAACCGAAGGATCGATGCGAAACGAAAAGCTTTCCTTCTCATGGTTGACATAGCAGGAACAGATCCGGTCGATCGTACATCTCTCCTGCGTGAATTGTTTGCGAATCTCCAGTACCCCTGCCTTATTCATAACCCCCCTTTTTATGGAACGAAACATCCGGCTTCGGACTTTGCGCCCGTATCACCGGATGTTTCTCATCTTGCATTCAGCTGTTTTCGTTCGACCACTTTCCCTTAGACTTGCCGTATGAAACGTTGCTCATCCGCTTCTCTTTGGGATTGCTTCTCCTTAGACTTGCCGCATCAGACGATTCCCTGCGCCTGCATCGCTTCCAGTACCTTGCGGAATCCGGCGATATTGGCTCCTGCCACGTAGTTTCCTTCCATTCCGTACTGTTTGGCTGCCTCATCGATGTTATGGTAAATATGTACCATGATCTGTTGGAGCTTTGCATCGACCTCTTCAAAGGTCCAGGAAAGCCTCTCCGCATTCTGGCTCATCTCCAGCGCACTGGTTGCCACACCGCCCGCATTGGATGCCTTGCCGCAGACAAAGAGAACTCCGTTCTTCTGGAAATATTCTGTTGCCTCGATGGTGGTCGGCATATTTGCCCCTTCGCAAACCACCTTGACTCCGTTTGCCACCAAGGTCTTCGCATCATCTAACTGCAGCTCGTTCTGCGTTGCGCAAGGAAGCGCCACATCCGCCTTCACGCTCCAGACGCCCTTCCCTTCATGATATTCTGCAGAGGAACGCTTGCTTGCATATTCGGTGAGCCTTGCGCGTTTGACTTCCTTCACCTCTTTAACAGAGAAACGTCAATGCCCTCCGGATCATAGATCCAACCGGTGGAATCGGAGCAGGTCACGACATGAGCCCCCAGCTGTTTCGCTTTTTCAATCGCATAGATCGCTACATTTCCGGCACCGGAAACCACAACCGTCTTTCCGGAAAGGTCCATGCCGTGGCACTTCATCAGTTCCTCTGTCAGATAGAGAGAAGACCATAACCGGTGGCTTCCGTCCTGACCAGAGACCCTCCATAGGTAAGGCCCTTTCCGGTCAGCACGCTGTCATAGGAATCCCGGATCCTCTTGTACTGTCCGTAGAGATAGCCGATTTCTCTGCCGCCGACACCGATGTCTCCCGCCGGCACATCCGTATTGGGGCCGATATGGCGAACCAGTTCCGTCATAAAGCTTTGGCAAAAACGCATGACTTCCTGATTGCTCTTTCCGTGAGGATCGAAATCGGAACCGCCCTTGCCGCCGCCGATCGGAAGCCCGGTCAGAGAATTCTTGAGGATCTGCTCCAGACCCAGGAATTTGATGATGCTGAGATTGACCGAAGGATGAAAGCGAAGTCCTCCCTTATAGGGTCCGATCGAAGAACTGTATTGCACACGGTATCCGTTGTTCACATGGACCTGTCCGTGATCATCTACCCATGGTACACGGAACTGGATGATTCTCTCCGGTATTAAAAAACGCTCCAAAAGCGCCTCTTTTTTATAGGTTTCTTCATCCGCTTCTACCACAACGCGGATCGACTCCAGAATTTCTCTCGCCGCCTGCAAAAATTCAGGCTGGTCCGGATTCTTCTCTTGTAAATACTGATAAGCTTCATCTACGTATGACATTTGATGATCCTTTCTCCCATTGGAGGGCTTATAAAAATGGAACCTCTGCGTGCCAAGAAATTTCTTCCTCTATATTTTGGAAATCTTTTGACATCGGTATCCTATTATAAGCGCTGCATTTTTCGCAAACAAGAAAAAAATTATCCAAAATTCAGGGATTTCAAAGCGGATTTTTATTCCTCTCCGGGATAGCTCACCCTGATCTGTTTTCTAATGAAGTCCATCATATTCATGATCTTCAAGGTGCTTTCATGAGACATCTGCTCGCACTCCGCCTTCTGCTCCCGCAGTGCAGAAGCGGAAGCAAGGAGCTCATAGGAATAACCGTCCTTATGTTTTTTTGCCCTCTTTCGGAGAATCCTCTTCCCATGATTGTCATAAACCGAAAAGGATTTGAAACTTGTGATGCCGTCCGTCACCAAATAGCCCCCGCTACCGTAAATCACCCCCTCATGTTTGCCGGGAGTTAACGCCGTACAGGTGAGAGAGGCCACTTTCCCGTCTGCATAGCGGAGCAAAATCCCCGTCTGTTCGTCTGCTCCCAGGGAATTTACTTGCAAGAGAGGCAATGTCGGAAACTTCATCGCCAAAAAACAGAGAGGCAAAGGTAAGGACATAGACGCCCATATCCAGGAGTGCTCCCCCTCCGAGCGCCGGATCCGCGATCCTCTGTTTGTCCGCAATCGGTGCACAGATGTGGGCTGTCAGACTTCGTACATCCCCGATCAGGCCACTCGCAATCACTTCCTGCATCTCCGCAGCAAGAGGCAGAAAGCGTGTCCACATCGCCTCCTGTACGAAGAGCCCCTTTTCTTTTCCCAAATCCAGAATCTCCTGCGCCTGTTTCTCGTTCAGCATAAACGGTTTTTCCACCAGAACCGGCTTCCCATTGTTTAATGCCAGTTTGGCACAGTCATAATGTGCGCTGTTTGGCGTAGCTACATAGACCAGATCTACCTTGCTATCCTGCACCAGAGTTTCATAGGAACCGTAGGCCTTTTTGCACTTAAACTCGGAGGCAAAACTTTCTGCCGTTTCCTGTTCTCTGGATCCGACGGCATAGAGGCTGAGACCTCTCGTATGTTTGATCGTGGCCGCCATCTTCCTTGCGATCGCACCGGTCCCCATGATTCCTACACGAATTCTTCCAAACATAAAATGCTCCTTTTACGTAGAGCAGGCATTTCTGCCTGCTCTGCTTTCCTGTCCTTTACTTTAAATATTCCGTCTTAATATAGCCTGTCTTCTTATTGTAGGAAACCTTTGCCCATCCGTCCGAGCGAACCTCAAGGACATTGACCGTTTCCTGGGCATAAGCTACTGCCACACGGGATGCGCTGGTCGAAGCCTTCTCCCGAATGTTTACAGTATCCTTCAGCGTGTGCGTCCCCTTGCTGATGGAACTCGACTTCGATTTCGTTGTTTCCGTCTTTGCCTGTTCTTTGCTGGTGGTAGAGGACGATTCTCCCGCCTTCACCTTTTCGAAGTATTCGGTCTTGACATATCCTTCTCCGCCTTCGAACTTAATCTTACTCCAGCCGTTGTCTTCTACCTTGATTCTGGTATAGACCGAGCCGACCGTCGTTTTTCCAAGGGACTCTGCATTGGTAGAAGCGGACTTCCGGACATTGACCACATCGTTTGCCTTGATCTTGTCGCTTCCGGACGCTGTCTGCTTCTGCTCGGCAACCTTGGTTTCCCCGGCTCCCGAAGAAGCGGCCGTCTGCTGGGTCGTTGCTGTATCCGCTGCTGCTGCCTGTTCCTTTCCGGTATCTCCGGTTTGTGCCCCTTCTGTGCTAACGGTGCTGCCATTTGCACCGGCTGTGGCACTGCTCCCCGCATCGGCGTTTTGTGTGGAAGCACCCGAAGCTGCCGCACTCGCAGAAGCGCCACTTTCTGATGCAGCGGCACTGCCTGAAGAACCGCCGTTTTCTGCAAGCGCAGCTGCTGCAGCCTTATTGATATTGTCGTAAAACTTGCTGAGAAAAATCTTTAACTTCTTATCCTTATCGACCATTTCATTATAATCAGCCGTGATCTTGTTGTTCAGGTCAATCACGTCGTCTTCTAATGAAATCTTCTTGATGTACTCCGACGTCGCCTCGTCGTTCTCCGCCAGGTTGATATAGCAGCTGCCATCCTTCCTGGTGCAGATATAATAGGTCTCCATGCCCGGAACCGGCGTCTCATAATCCTTGAATTTGTATTCTTCGTCCACGTAGGCGATATAACTGCCATCGACAGGACCCGGCTTGGTATATACTTCCACCTTAGGGAAGGGTTCGATGTATTTGGAAACTTCTTTCAACCTGGTCTTGGTCGTCTCGGACATGCCTTCCGAGATTGAGGCGATGGTATCAATGTCACCGGCTGCATAAGCATCATAATATTGATGGATGACATTATTCACCTTTTCATAGGCATTTCTCCAGAGGTACATCCGGTATGGCATACACATCGGAGGTCATCGTCTGTGCCGCACTGGACCCCTTCGTCTTACCGGAGGGGCGGGTGGCATGAAACGCCAGTACCACTACCCCTACCAGGCAAATACCGAGGACTGCAAGCATCACCCTTTTCTTGTGATATACAATATAATTCATGAAACGCTGCTGATTCTGTTTAATCGGCGTCTGCGCTTTTCTGACTGCCTGTCTTGCTTCTTTCTCGTCGTGAACACGGGATGATTTCTTCGCATGATTCTCATTACTCATAAGCTTCCCCCTGTAAAAAAAAACAAAAAAATAATGCGCCCGACAGGAATCGAACCTGCATTAAAGGCGTCGGAGGCCTTCGTTCTATCCATTAGACTACGGGCGCAGATGTTGCAAAACCATTACAAACTTGTTAAGCAACTCTCAATATCTTAGCATAGATTCTAACTTCTGTCTATGTCTATTTTGTGAATTTTTTCTCGTCGGACCTCTCCTCCTCCTTTTCGATTTGTGATTCGCCTTGCCTCTTCCTCATGCTCTGAAGGGCAAACGCCATCAAAAACAGGAGAATCGGCAGACCGATCATGGCGCCGAGCAGGGAAGCGAGCGCTTCTCCACTCGCATCCCCGCCGGAAAGCATCCGTAAAATGAAATACAAATACAATCCCAAGAGAAGGAACAGTCCGCAGACTGCCCACAGACGTCTGCCCCTTTCAGACTTCTGTGCTACGGACCCTTGATGGTTGTTGCTCTTATTCATTGCAGAGGACTCTTTCTGTAAATAATGTCCTCGTTACCGGGGCCATTGGAAACCATGGTGATTGGATAGCCGATTTTCTGCTCGATGAATTCGATATAATTCCTGCAGGCTTCCGGCAATTCTTCATAGGTGCGGATTCCGCGAATGTCGCACTTCCAACCGGGAAGCTTCTCAAAAACAGGCTTTGCCTTTTCCAACTTAGCAGTCACCGGAAAGTCCGTGATCTGCTTTCCGTCCACTTCATAGGCAACGCAAACCGGAATCTCATCCAGATAGCCTAACGGATCCACCACCGTAAAGGCAACCTCCGTTGCCCCCTGCAGTCGGCATCCATACCTGGAAGCCACACAGTCATACCAGCCGACCCTTCTGGGTCTTCCCGTCGTAGCGCCGTACTCCCCTCCGTCTCCTCCGCGGTGTCTCAGCTCATCTGCCTCTTCTCCGAAAATCTCCGAAACGAAGGCCCCTGCACCGACGGCGGAGGAATACGCCTTGGTCACTGCAATCACATCCCGAATGGCATAAGGGGCAATTCCCGCTCCGATGGCGCCGTAAGCTGCCAGCGTGGAAGAAGAAGTGACCATCGGATAGATCCCGTGATCCGGATCTTTCATGGTTCCCAGCTGTCCTTCCAGGAGGATGGTCTTTCCTTCTGCAATTGCGTTTTCCAGGAAAGAAGCGGTATCTGCGATGTAGGGCTCTACCTGTTTGCGATATCCGGCAAGTTCCTGCATCAAATCGTCTGTCTCCATCTTCGGCTTGTGATACAGATGCTCCAGGAGAATATTTTTTTGCACCAGAATACGATCCAATCGCTCTCTCAGGCGACCCTCATCAAAGAGATCTGCCACCTGAAAGCCGATCTTCGCATATTTATCGGAGTAGAACGGCGCGATTCCGGATTTGGTCGAACCGAACGATTTTCCTGCCAGTCTTTCCTCCTCGTATTGATCAAACAGGACATGGTAAGGCATGATAAACTGGCAACGGTCAGAAATCAAAAGTTTCGGCCTGGGCACTCCCTGTGAAACAATAGACTCCAGTTCCTTCATTAAAACGGGAATATTCAGCGCCACGCCGTTGCCGATCACGTTGGTGATATTGGAATGAAACACGCCGGAAGGAAGGGTATGCAAGGCAAATTTGCCATAGGCATTCACGATGGTATGACCGGCATTCGCACCTCCCTGAAATCTGACGACAACATCTGCAGAATCCGCTAACATATCTGTGATCTTGCCTTTCCCTTCATCTCCCCAGTTGGCACCTACCACTGCTCTAACCATCTTACCTCTCCTTCTTGGCTCTTCTGATTGATCCTACAACGAAGATGCATTTTGATTTTGGATACAGAACTTCTTGCAATCCTTACGCATTATACCTTAATTTCACACTTTCTGCCTAAAATTTCACGATTTTCCACCAGAATCGGTTCCACCACTTCCTTCAAGAAACGCTCCGTCTGGTGTGCGCTGCAGCCGGTATAAAGTTTCGGATCCATTCTCTCCTGCAGCTGTTGCCTGTTGAGCGGAAAAGCCGCATCCCCGGCAATTAAATCTAAGAGGTTGTTGTCCAGCCCTTCTTCCTTGACCCTCTTTGCCGCCTGCATCGACAGCTCTCTGATCTTTTCGTGCAACTCCTGCCTGTCTCCGCCTGCTTTGACCGCATCCATGAGAATGTTTTCGGTTGCCATAAAGGGAAGCTCCTGCATCAGATGTTTCTCAATGACCTTGGGATAAACCACGAGTCCGTCGCTGACATTCATGACCAGGTCCAAACCCCGTCAATGGTGAGAAAGCCCTCCGGCACCGACAACCTCTTATTGGCGGAATCATCCAGTGTTCTCTCCAACCACTGCCCCGTCTCTGTCTGCGCCGCATTCATCACATTGGTGATGGCATAACGGGAAAGCGAACAGATCCGCTCGCAGCGCATCGGATTGCGCTTATAAGCCATGGCACTGGAGCCTACCTGGTTCTTTTCAAACGGCTCCTCGATTTCTTTCATGTGTTGCAAAAGCCGTAAATCGGTTGCCATCTTGGTTGCACTGGCGCCAATTCCCGCAAGGACATTCAGCACCTTCATATCTGTTTTTCTGGAATAGGTTTGTCCCGAAACCGATACACAGCTGCTGAAGCCCATCTTTCTGGCAATCAACTCCTCCAGCCGATCGACCTTATCGATATCCCCCTCGAACAGTTCCAAAAAGGCTGCCTGTGTTCCTGTCGTCCCTTTGCTTCCCAGAAGCTTCATGCCGCGAAGCACATAATCCAGATCGCTTAAGTCGGAAACAAAGTCCTGCAGCCAGAGAGATGCTCTCTTCCCGACCGTCGTCGGCTGCGCCGGCTGAAAATGCGTAAAAGCAAGCGTCGGAAGATCCTTATATTCCTTGGAAAAGTGCGCCAGCCTCTCGATCACATTGATGAGTTTGGCCCGAATCAGGCGAAGTGCCCCCTGCATGATAATAATGTCCGTATTATCTCCCACATAACAGCTGGTCGCTCCGAGGTGAATGATTCCCTTTGCCTTCGGGCACTGGCATCCATAAGCATAAACATGGCTCATCACGTCATGTCTGACTTCTTTTTCTCTGGCCTTTGCCACCTCATAATTGATGTCGCTCACATGACGCTTCAACTCCTCGATCTGCTCTTCCGTAATAGGAAGTCCCAGCTCCTTTTCGGCTTCAGCAAGAGCGATCCACAGCTTGCGCCAGGTCGTGAATTTCATATCGGGCGAAAAGAGATATTGCATTTCCGGACTGGCATATCTCTCGCATAGTGGTGATTGATAACTATTGGTTGTCTGATTCATGCGGAAGCCTCCCCCCTGCTCATGGTCACGGGCATTTCCATCCGCTCCATCTTCTCCGTGAAGCGGTCTACCTGCGCCGCAATCTCCTTTGCGTGCCTCGGATAGCGTCTGCCCAGTTCTCTGATATCATTTTTTGCTCCGCCGATGACCTCCTGCTGGTTATAATCCATTCTTTTCCGCAAAGACTTCCTTTGTGACAGCAGTTTATGCCTCAGATAGGAACTTTCCTCCCTGTTTGTGAGATAAGACACTTCCTTCAACAGATATCTGGGCATTTGGACATCATTTTTCGTAAGCAACTCTTCCAGACGGTTTTTCATCTCCTCCATCTGATTCATGCTTTCCTGATGCTTGCATCGATAGTCCTTCTCCGTCTCATAGCAGGCAATGAGATGCTTGAGCTCCTCCGCCTTTCACCCCGAATTTCAAGGCATAGTAATCCAGCAGATTCCGATTATTGACATAGCGTATCTTAACGGTATTCTGTAAAAGAATCAACTTCGATGTCTTTTTTTGTGCCTGCTTCAAATCCCGATGCGCCGCCGTATTGCGCATATAGAGGGAAACAATGGAAAGAGCGGAAAGCAGGGCGGCTGCCATGTAACCATAGACCACCTCAAAGCCGAGCATGGTATGTAGCGCCAGCAGGACGCCCGTGAGCGCTAGGAAGGTAATAAAACAGGTGACCCCCAGTGTACGCGTTCCCGTGAGAACTTTTTCCAGATCCTCCTCCCTCATCATGGAGGCTTCCTTCTCATCCTCCAGTCGCTTTAAGTCGCTGCGGATTTTGCGGTGCATCTCCTCCGCTTCTTCATATTTGGAGAGGGAACTGTCCGGATCCTCGCTGAGCTGCTCGAGCCTCCCATACTGCAGGTCGGTCATCTGTCCTTCCCTGCCGGAAAGCGTCCGAAGCTCCTCCTCCTTTTCTGCAATCTTTTCCGCAAAAGAAAAGATCTTTCTGCGTTCCTCACTCCTTAACTCCGAAATCTTCTCCATATCCCGGATGGAGATACTGACGCGATTGTATTCATAGCGCAGCGATTCGATTTCTCTGGCTCCTTCCAGCATTCTCGCCAGGCAATCTTCCACATAGGCAGCACGATCTGCCGGATCTTCCCCATTGAGACCTTCCAGCTTCTTCCTCTTTTCTGCTTCCGACCGATCGTCCTCTTCCGACCGGTCATCCTCTTCCCACCGATCGTCTTCTTCCGAGGCGTCTGTCAGATATCCCTCTGCATCCCCTCTGTCATCTCCTTCGAAACGGTCTGTCTTTCCTTTTTTTCTCAAAAAAATTCGTTTAAACAATTCCGTCCGCCCCCGTGTTTCTCACATCTTCCTGTACCGCCTGCCTGTAAGCCTCTCTTTGATCTCTTGTGATTTTCTCTACCAGCGCATAATACTGTTTGGTCAATCCGTCCCTGCGATAGCGGAAAAGTTGCTTGATCATCTGATATTCCGTGCTTTTTGCATACGCCTCTTCCGCTTCCCGAATCATGGATTCCAGCGTCAGAGAGAACTGGTATGCCCGCCGATCCCCGGAAACGCGATCCACATATTCCTTCTCCGGCATCGCCAAACGCAGCGCAGAGAGATAGCTCAAATACGACCGGGGAGAATGATCCATTTCATAGGCGCTCTGAAAGCAGGTCGCCGCCTCCTCAAAGTCGTACAATCGCGTATTCATAATACCTTCATTATAAAGAATTTGCGCCTGCAGCGCCAGATCTCCCTTCGGTGCGCTCTGCTTTAACTCCTCGTAAGCGGCATAAGCCTGGGAATATTTCTGATTTTCCACAAGGAAATCCGCCTGTGCGAGATGTTTCTCGTAGATATCCATATCCGTGTTGTTTGTCAGCGTTTCTCTTGTTTTCTCGATCTCCTCGGGTGTATTGTATCCGACTGCCTGCAGAATCTCCATGCACAGATCGACCACGCTGCCGCTCCGATAGAGCAGATCATCCAACCGGTCTGCCAGTTCCCCCATGGAACATTCTTCCCGAATCCAGTTTACCAACGAGTGATCAAAATAATCCTGATCAATCAGGTAACGATTCCTCACAATATAAAAACACATCTCCTCCATGGAATGAAGCTGCAGATCCGGCTTCTTCCAAAAATAAGGTGTCTGTGCATAAGTTCCGGTACAAAGCATGACATTGGTCATGGAAACTCCTTCCGCCTCTGTTCTTTGGTCTACACCGTCCCCGAATCAGACCTGAAATTCTGCATGGAAGCTGCGCATCTCGGTTTGCACGTAGTCGCCAAACCCCATATCAATGGCGGTGACAAGCAACCTGTTTGTCGCACTCATCTGCAGGGCAAGACGAATCCTGGTGGTTCTCTCCTCCCTATCCTGGGGAATCTGGAGCTGCAAACAAAGCGGATGTGCAATTCCGCCCGCAAGGAGGGTGGACTGGATATAAAGAGTGCTTCCCTGAAGAAGAATCAAATCCACACTGGCTGTGGCATCGTACCAGTTAATGCCGGCTTCTAAGAGCGGATAATAGATCTCCTCTCCTTTGGAGAGCACCTGAATGCCCAGATTGGAGCGAAGTTTGTCTTCTCCCAGAAGAAGAAATTTGGGGGAATCTCCCTGCCTGAGCAGTTTCTGCCTCAGTGCAAAACAAGCTCCCTTGCTGAAGAGGTTGGTCCCTTGAAACACTTTTCTGGTGCGACACAAATAGGAGAGGGAGCGTTTCATCCACTTGTCCTTAAAGCCGTCCCCGAGCAAATAGATGGAAGAAATCACCCGCCCTCTGCAAAAGCCTTCTGCAATCGACAAAAATTCCTCATCCAGCATATCCCGGGCTTTTTCCCGCGCTACCGCTTCCTCCGGGAGTCCTTCCCTATGATAGGCCATCTCCTCATACGTCCGCATCGTTACCGTGGCAACAATCGGCGTGGTTTTCTGGTCAAAAGAAAGATCATACAGGAAAAGCGCCTGATCCGCCTTTAAATCACAAGCAATCACATCATGACCGCGGTAGGCATCTTTCTCGTTCAAAATATAATAAAACAGGCTTTCCTCATAATTTTCAAAATAACATTTTTTGATGGGAAGCGTCAGCGCCTTCTGTACCTGCTGCAAGACATGGACCATGGTCTCATCCATCTGTCTGGTCGTGAACATGATCGCTTCAATGGTGCCCGGATCCAGTTCCATGGAAAGCATCGCAAGGCTGCGTTTAATAAAAAGGGAAAGAAGCGCAACCGGATCAAAAGAAACTTCGTCGAGTAGAATTTCTTCCCCTCTTCGTGCCGCCGTTAACAGTCCGTACAAAGGGATTGCCCTTCCCTCCTGTACCTGTTTCTGTGCTTCTGCCCCGAAAAACCACTGGTTCACTCCTCTTTGCTTCGCCAAAAAGGTGGGAATATCAAAGGCCTCCGCTCCCGCCAGCAGGGAAAAGGTTCTGGGCTCCTCCTCATGGTCTGCGAGATAGCTGATCTGAGAAACCTGTTCCCCCAGATCATAGCCCAGTATATATTTCACTTTCGAACCGTCTTTGAAAATCATCTTTCCTCTTCCGCCTCACGGCTTTCGTTCTCTCTCATCCCCTTTTTGGACATGCTGAGTTGAAAAATATAATTGGAAATAAAGCCCGTCCTGAAATATTCTTCTGCCAGATGGTCAAAGGTATCATAGTCGCTCAACGTTCCTGCCACCATCAGATCATTGATCATGGAAAAGCGACTCCCCTTTCCGGAAGTTCTGATATCGCTGCGCTGCAACGTCCCGCTCTGGGTCAGCTGCTCCACCCTCTCTCCCGCCTCTCCGATCCGGTCCTCTGTAATATAATACTGGACCTGCTCTCCGAAAAACAGGATAAAGGAGGCGATATAGACGCTATCATACATTTCCTTCATCGGTCTGGATTCATAGTCTTCCTGCGGCTCCGTATCTTTGTTTAACAGATAATGCACCGTACAATTCTTCCCGGGCGCACTGCGGTAAACCAGCATCACTCGATCAGAAAAACGGGCAAGTTTCGGAAGCAGATCCTGAAATTCCATAAAGAACGGAAAGAAGAGCCCCGCGGCCATCAGTTTTTTTAAAAAGACGGGAATGAGGTCTTCTGCTCCCATCTCTCCTTTATGCTCCGAAGCGTACTTCAAATAGTCAATCAGACAGATCACCGGGAGCTTCTGCCCCCCTCTTGCCACCTGCTCCATCTGCTGATACAGGAAGGCATTGGGCAGCTTCTCCTTGACGAAATGGTCATAGGAGGCCTGTGCCAGAAAGGCCAGTTCCAAATCGCTTCCCTGCTTTTTTTGCACATAGGATCGAAAGATATCGGTCTGCTCGCCGACAAAGGCGCCCGTATAAAGCATTTGCAATAGCAGCCTCTCGGACAGTTCCTCTACATCCACCTCCATGGACAGGGCAACATTATAAACGTCCCGCATCTCCCTCGTCGTCCCGCAAACAGGCACACAGGGTTTGCAAGAGCGTGCTATTGTATTTCCCCTTCTGAAAGGCATAGAAGAACGTTTCGATGAGACGAGGGTCCTTCCTCTTTTTTCTTCCCTCTTCTCCCAAATCATCCATCTGGGTACAGAGTTTGAGGACCGTCTTGGGATCAATGCCATAGGTGCCAAAGCTAACCAGCCAGGAAAGGGCCTTCTCCCAGTTTCCCGCTGCCATCCACATCTCCAGGTACTCGCCCCTCTCTCTTCCGCTCAGATTCTGGGGCTTTAACTGCAACAGGCATTCGCTCAGTTGCTTATGAAAACCGTTTTCGTAGTAAAAGCGTAAGAGCCTGTGATAGAGTCTGTTTTTATAAGAGGGGCGCAGTTCCTTCCCCTCTAAGAGTTCCTTGAACCTGGAGACATTCTCCATCGTAATCTCATCACAGTTTTTGCTATGATTGCACAAGTAGAGGCTCAGATTTCCCTCTCCACTGCGGATGAAGGGACCAACCAGTTGAGACAACCTCCCCGGAATCATCCACTTGCAGATCGCATAAGGTACCCCCGAGGCAAACCTCTCGCCTCCGGGACTTGCTAACAGAATCGCATAACTCCCTCCGTAAAGCGGTACCCGCGCACGCCCTTCTCTCACGGGGTAATGCATCTCTTTCGCCGTTTCCTCGTATAGAACGACCACTTCACTGATGTTGGGATTCTGCACGCGCACCTGTGCCGTATATAAGACTTCCAGCACTGCATCGGCATTCTGTGCGTTGACCATGGATTCATCCAGAAAAGCCTTGTACAACACGCCCAGATTGGCTCCGGTTCTTCGCTTGGAAATGGCACTGACGACAAAGGCACGGATTCTGGGAAGGTACTGTTCATAAAGCTCCGGCAACTGTTCCCTGTGATCATAGAGGTAACGATAAAGGATGGCGCTTCTACTGTCGTCTAACGCATTCTGATAGGAAAAGAAAATGAGGACGGACTTCGGGATCTCTTCCGTAATCTCCCCATTCTCATTCCGTGCCAGCGACATCATATAGAGTTCGAAGATGCCGTTCAGATGAAGATTTGGCAACGCCCTGTACATAATATTCATGCGCACGCGAATCCGTCTTCTCTCCCGCAATCAGTACCCTGCACAATGCCTCCAGGGTATCCGTCTGCGGTCTGAGCGCATAGCAGGCTTCTAAAATGGAACGGAGATCCGCATCATAGGTTTTGGCTCTGGACGCCAAAAAGACCGCCTGATCTGCCATCTCCACCGTGAGAAAATCGTTTCTGGCGCAGAAGCGGAACATATAAATCGTAAAGGGATCCAAACGGACAAGCATGGAGGGATGCTGCATCATGATCTGCAGGGCCTCGACATACAAAATCGGGCTGCGACACCCTCTGGCAAACTGGTCTTTTAACAACTCCCACTTCCTGGCATTGCTGAAGGCAAATTCCTCAGAGACAAACTGCAAGAGCCAGGAAATTCGCCAGTTGTCCGGATTCTCATGAAAGATTTCTTCAATCTGTTCTGCAATTTCCCGAATCTGGTCATCGTCTCTCCCGGCCAGGGTCGTTAGATACAGATAATAGCAGTAGACTTCTTCCTCGATTTCTCCTTGCGTCAGCCGTCCCTTGAGACGGTTCAGAATCTCTTTTCCCTCTTCTACCTTGTCTACGGTAATGAGGAAGTGCGCCTGGTATAGCAAAAAGGAGAGATCCTCTTCGTCCAGCGCCAGCATTTCTTCTAACAGCTTCTCCGCCTCTTTCATCCAGCTGTGCGATGTTCTCTTTTTTAACCGGAACGACTCATAAAGCTTCATTAACCGGATGGTCAGCTGTCTCTTTCTGAGACGCACTCCTAAAAGGGTTCCCTTCTCCGGAGGTTCTATGCGGATGCGAATCACCATTTTGACGTAAGGATTGGAAAAAGTAATCGCCCCCAGATTCAGCCCCTCATGCAGCCTGGAAACATCAATTCGAAACGGAAGCCTGCAGGAGTTCCCTATAAAAATCTTCTTCCGTGAGATGATCTTTTTCAGGAACCAGAAAAGAAGTATCCGTAGACACAAAAAGTTCGCAGTAACCGAACCCCCCGCGGCCGATCAGGATCGAATCCTGCCCGTCCTCGATGAGGTCCTGTCTGCGATATATAATCTCCTTGCGATCCGGAATGAATTCTACCGGGAGCTTCTTATGAATTGCTAACAGGAACTCTTCTACATGGCGTTCTTCCCCCGGGTGATTCTGCAAGCCTCTGTAAATGCTTTCATACTGTGCATCCGGTCCCTGAAACAGGCGTGCAAAATGCTCCGAATAGAAAAGCGCAACCGCTTCTTTCCAAGCCGTCTTGGCGAGATTGGCGAAGTGGAACAGATTCCTGATTTCACCGAGGCTGCTCATCATCGGGGCTTCCCTGATGCTGACCACAAAGGGAAGCATATACTCGCCCTGGTTGGACAGGATACGGAAATTCCCCTTCAGGACATCCCCGTTCACGAGTCCGGAAGCGTCAAAACGGTAGCTGACGGAGTCCTCCGCTCCCGAAAAATCAGGCGTAATCACCTGCATTCTCACCTCAGAAGAGGTCACTCTCCCCTCTACCAGTCCCCTCTCCGGCCCCTCAATATGAAACTCTCCCTCTGATACTTCACCGGGTAAAAGATCTAACTGCAGCCTTTCTTCCGAAAAACGCAAGAATCCCGTTTCGTATGAAAACTGCCCATGCAAAAGACGCTCAATCGTCTTACTCACCACAACCTCCAAGAGCCGGATGCCCCGCCTGCTGTTTTCAGGGCATCCGCTTCCTATTGTCGATGTCTCTTATTCCGTCTTGGGGAGTGTGAGCATCATCAGCTCATTGCTTCTTGCCAAAAAGGCTGTCATTTCCTCAGCGCTAAGCGGTGCATTCTGCAACTTTGCCAGATCATATAGCTGCTGACAAAGCTTCTCTGACACTTCCTCCTGCAGATGCCCCATCACATACTGTACCAGCGGATGGTCTGCATTTAAGTAAAGCGTCTGACCCTCTGCTCCAAAATCCCCCATGTTCATTCCATTCAGCTGATACAGCTTCATCATGTCCTGCATCCGGCGACTTTCCTCCGATACCGTCAGAATAGAGGAAACTTTCGGATCTTTCAGCTTCTGGACCTTAACTGTAATATCCTTCCCCAGTGCCTTCTTCATCATCTCCGCAATCTTAGTGGCACTCTCTTCAAACTCCTTTTCCTTTTCTTTCGAAGTTTCAGACGTAAAGGCGGCGGTCAAATCGGCATCGATCCTGCGGAATTTCACGCCTTCATTCTTACTCTCCAATTGCTGCATGAACGGCACATCAATGTTATGCTTCAGGACGTAGGCTTCCATGTGCTGCTCTTTAAACAGGTTAATATACTGACTCTGCTGTTTTTCGTCCGTCACATAATACAGAATCTTCTCTTCGGATTCCTTTCGGTCTTCCTGCTGTTCCGTATTTCCCTGCATCATCCGGCTTTTCTGTGCCTTCGTCTACCACTTCCGCTTCGACTTTTTCGCCATTCTCTCCTTCTGCTGTTTCCGTTTTTTTCTCTTCGTCGCTTCTCTTTAACGCATCCGGGAGCGTGATATAGTCTCCTTCCAGATTGCGGAAGAGAATATAGTCGTTCATCTTCTCACAGAATTTATCATCCTTCAGACAGCCGTACTTGATGAAAGGAGAAATGTCTTCCCAATATTTATTATAATTCTCTCTGTCCGTTTTGCACAAGCCCGCAAGCTTATCTGCCACCTTTTTGCTGATATAATCTGAAATTTTTGTCACAAAACCGTCATTTTGCAGGGCACTTCTGGACACATTTAAGGGAAGATCCGGGCAATCGATGACACCTTTTAACAGCATCAGGTACTCCGGGATGACCTCCTTGATATTGTCCGCAATAAAGACCTGGTTGTTATATAACTTAATCACCCCTTCCGCAGACTCAAATTCGATATTGAGTTTCGGGAAATAAAGGATTCCCTTCAGCCGGAACGGATAATCCATGTTGAGGTGGATCCAGAACAAAGGCTCCTTATAATCATGAAAGACTTTACGGTAAAACTCCTTGTATTCCTCGTCCGTGCATTCCTGTGGCGTCTTCATCCAAAGCGGATGAATCTCGTTCAGCAGCTCCGGTCTTCTCTTAATCTTGTATTTCTTCTCTTCTTCCTTCTGCTCTTCTTCCTTCTTCGAAGCTTCCCCGTCCTTCGTATCCGAAGACGCCTCCTCTCCGGCAGGCTTCTTGTCCGCTTCTTTTTTCTCCGGCTTGATTTCCTCAAGGACGATATCGTCGTCTCTCTTCTCACTCTCTTTCACCGTTTCGGTACGGTCTTCCTGCTCCTTGGACAGATAGATCTCATAAGGCATGAAAGAGCAGTATTTCTGAATCACTTCCCTGGCCTTATATTCGTTGCAGAATTCCAGACAGTCGTCGCTTAAATGCAGGGTGATGGTCGTACCGAAACTCGTCCTTCCCTGTCCTTCTTCCATTTCATATTCGGAAGACCCGTCACAGGTCCAGTGTACAGGATGCGCCCCCTCTTGATAGGACAGCGTATCGATATCCACCCGGTCCGCCACCATAAAAGTCGAATAGAAGCCCAGACCGAAGTGGCCGATGATCTGGTCCGTTGCATCCTTGTCCTTGTATTTCAAGGAAGTCCGTCGCACCGGAGAAGGCCACCTGATTGATATACTGCTCCACCTCTTCTGCCGTCATGCCGATTCCGTTATCCGAAATCTTTACGGTTTTATCCTTGTCGTTCAGGATCACATCCACGCGAGGACGATAGCCCTCAGGAAGGGCAAAATCCCCCATCGAATCCAGTTTCTTCACCTTTGTGATGGCATCACAGGCATTCGAGATCACCTCTCTGTAAAAAATATCGTGGTCGCTGTATAGCCATTTTTTTATAATCGGAAACATATTCTCCGAATTGATTGATAAATTGCCTTTTTTCTCTGCCATATCTCTACTCCCTTTCTGTTTTCTTCCAAAATAAACCGGATGTTTCGTCACATCTCTAAGAAACCAGTTTAGTCGGAGAAAAAAGAAAAGTCAATGAAAAATTAGCACTCATTCTTATTGAGTGCTAACAGTGCCCTTCTGGGAAAAAAAAATTCTCTGTGCTAAAATACTTTCATAACGAAAGGATGAACGCCATGCTGCATACCAATCTGCCAACCCCCTATTATCAGATCTCAGAAGAGGCGCTGGACCGGGAAATTGCTCTTCTCAAACATGCGATGTCCACGCACTGGGGGCACTTTATTCCCTCTTATTCGGTAAAAACCAACTCCCTTCCCTGGTTGCTCAACCATGTGAAAGAAAGGGGGCTGTATGCGGAGATTGTTTCGGAAGAGGAATACGATCTGGTCAAAAGAATCGGATTTCCCGAAGTACACATGATCTACAACGGTCCCATCAAAAGCCGTCCTGTGTTTGAGGCAATCCTCCTTTCAGGCGGTTTCGTCAATCTGGATTCCTCCAGGGAGCCGGAATGGCTGGCTGATCTTTGTGCAAGGCATCCGGACCAAATCCTGGAAGTCGGACTGCGGGTCAACTTTGATCTTTCTCTGCTCTGTCCGGACGAGGTTCTGGCGGAGGAAGAAGGCAGCCGCTTCGGCTATGCCTATGAAAGCGGAGAGCTGGAGGGGGTGATCCGCCGCCTGAAACAAATCCCCAATGCCAGAATCACCGGGCTCCACCTCCATTCCTCCACCCGTTCCAGGTCGGTCAAGGTCTACCGTGCCCTCGCTTCCTGCGCCTGTAAGGTGGCAGCGGAGTTTGATCTTCCCCTCAAGTATATGGATATGGGAGGCGGTTACTACGGGGGAATCCCGGACAAGCCGAATTACAACGATTATATGAAGGCGATTGGAGAAGCGCTTGCTCCCTTTTATTCCAGAGAGGAACTGGTTCTGATTGCAGAGCCCGGCGTTTCCCTGATTTCCTCTTCTTTTTCCTTTGTCACACAGGTACTGGACGTGAAACAAATCCGGGAACATACCTACCTTGTCACAAACGGAAGCCGATTGAATCTCAATCCGCAGATCACCAGACATTGGTATCCCCACCATCTGGTGCGGACAGCCTCCCTCTCATCCAAGGGGGATGACACTTCCGTCTCGGCAGGAACCTTCCCGTACCAGATCGTCTGCGGTGCCAGCTGTATGGAATATGACCGCCTTTTTACCATCGAAAATGAGCCTCCCTTGCAGGCAGGCGACTATATCGTTTATGACCTGGCAGGAGGATATACGCTTTGCTTAACCCCTCTGTTTATCCATTATTTTCCGGCTGTGTATGTCGAAAAGAAAGACGGCTTACTTGTTCAGGCAAGAGCCCCCTGGACCAATGAAGAGTTTCTGCAAAAGAATGTCTGGTGAACCCATGTGCAAAACGGTATCCCTTCCCATTCGGGAGGAGAAAAAAATCCGGAAAAAGATTTTCATCCGCACCGATGCTTCCCGCGAAATTGCAACCGGTCATATCATGCGGTGCCTCTCCATCGCCCATGCGCTGCGGGAAAGGAAGGCGGACGTCACCTTCCTGTTCTCGAATCAAGAAAGTGCAGATGTTTTTCATGCACTGAAAGAGGAGCCCTATTCCTATCTCCTGCTGGAGAGCAATTACCGCCAGCCGGAGCAGGAGCAGGCCACCCTTGTCTCCCTCTTGCAGGAGGCGGATTTTCTGCTGGTGGATTCCTATTTTGTTTCCCGCTCTTATTTTGAAAAGCTGCATGCTCTGCTTCCTTCTTCTGTCAAAATAGGCTATATCGATGATCTGCAGTCCTATCACCTGCCGGTCCATCTAATGATCAATTATGATCTGGATGCGGATAAAAGTCTCTATACCGATTCCGAACAGGTGCTGGCAGGAGGGGCTTATGCTCCTCTGCGTCCTCAGTTTGAGAACAGGAAACCACAGATTCGAAAAGAGGTCCGAAATCTTCTGCTCTGCTGCGGAGGAGGAGACGAAAAACATCTCCTCCTGAAAATCTCTTCTGCCCTCCTTTCGGATGCGACACTTAAGCAGAAGCGGATCCGGATTCAGGCTCTGGCCGGCGTCCTCCACCCGGACCTGGATGCACTTCGCACCCTGCAAGAAACCTGTCCCCGCTTCGCGCTCCTGCAGGGAGTGAAAGACATGGCCTCTCTGATGCTTTCCTGTGACCTGGCGATTTGCGCCGGAGGAACCACCCTGTATGAACTCTGTGCCAGCGGCCTTCCCTCTGTCTGCTTTCTGATGGCAAAAAATCAACGCTCTGCCGTTTCTGCCTTCCTTCATTCAGGTCTTGTTTCCTGTGCCGGTTCTTTTGAGGAAGAAAGCGAAGTTCCGGAGGAAAAGACCCTGCAAAACATCCTTTCCGAAACAAAAAAACTGCTCCCCGCAAGCATACGGGAAGCAAGGTCCAAGAACATGCAGGCAGCAATCGATGGAAAGGGTGCCATGCGCATCGCATCCGCCATTCTATACGGATGAGTAAAACTGTTCTATGGAAGCGACTACTCCGAACGAGACGATCGCTATTCTATACGGATGAGGAAAACCGGCTCCTGATTTCTGCGCTCAGGCGGTGCAATTCTTCTTCGCTGTCTGCTTCCAGAATATAATATCCTCTTCCCATGAGGGAAGCTCCATCGGTCACTTCACGAATCTCATCCCCTTTTTTTCAGGTGGCAGACAACATCTCTTAGTGGAAAAATCCCTCTTCAGTTCCTCTTCCTGCGGCACCTTCTCCAGCCTTCCTTCCGGAAGATCAAAATACCGGATCATCATTCTTTTGGTCCTGCGAACGCAATACGGCTCCTCCATTTTTGTGGAAAAAGCAAGCTCCAAGAAGGAAGCAACGGGATCTAAGCCTGTCACCATCGGTGTAAAGAGATCGTGCAGGTGATGCCCCGAAGGTCTGGCGGAGGTTTCAATGAGAAAAGGCGTATCGTCCTGCTGTCTGATGAGGTCGGCATGCAGCAGACAGTTCACAAACCCGAGCGCCTTCCCCGTCTGCTGCAGAAACGCTTCCACCCTGCGACAAAATTTGAGATCACTCTCCGGAGGCACCGATAGATAACCGACACACTGCCGATAAGGAAGCGGCGTCTGCATCTTCTTGCGCAGCAGGATCAGATGGAAGTGCCCATTTTCAAACGCACCGTCCACTCCGTACTCTACGCCTTCCACCATCTGCTCCACGATCTGGTCTTCCCTAAGCGCTCCCTCTTCGCTCAAATCCCGAAGCAGGGTATGGGCATTCTCGCATACCCGCACGCCGCGACTTCCCGAACCATACCTGGGTTTTACCACCACCGGATAGGAAGAGATTGCAGGCAGGTTTGTCTCCTCTATTTGCATCCCCTTAAGAAACAGCCATGCAGAAATACTGCGCAGACCCTCCTTTCTCATCTTCTGATGAAACTGCCATTTATCCGTGCTGTTTCTTGCGCCTTCTTCCGAAACACCGTAAAGCCCGTAATGGTCATTGGCTTCCCCTGTTGTCGTTAAGAACCTTCCAATCGGCACCGGAAGAATGACATCCGGACGGATTCCCTCCTTTTCCAGAAGAAGATATACCGCCTGAGGAGAACGAATGTCCACACAAAAGGCCCGGTCTGCTGCCTGTAACCCTCCTGCCTCCGGGTCGCCGTCCAGTGCAATGACCTCGTATCCCTGCCTTTTTGCGATTTGTATCGCATGCACCGCTTCTGTGCTCGCACCGATGACCAGTGCCTTCATGCCTCTCCTCCGCTATTCATACCTTCAAAGATTGTTTGCCCTGCTTCTTCCTTTGTCTGAACATCCATGGGAAATACGTATCAAACACTTCCGTAAAGGAAGATGTCGTGCTTTTTCCTCTCTCCGGCAGGACGAGGGATTTCCAGAGTCTTTCATTCCTCTGTACCGGCAGCTTTTGGACAAAGGAATCATACTGCCTGCCAAATGCTTCTCTTCTTCTTCTCTCCACAATCGCCGCCTTGTTCTTCTGTGTTTGTTCCCGATCGAAGGTGGATATGCATTGTAAAAGATAATAAGCCTTCCCTGTCTCTATGACCTCGCTGATCTTTCCCGTATCCAGCGAAAAAGCCGCCTCCTCCAGCGCCTTGTTCTTATCCCCTCTGCTGACGGAAATCCGGTCAGAATCCGCCTCATTGTAATGGCTGGAGACGGTGGCAAAATCTCCCCCCTCTTCCAGTTCCTCTTTTGCCTTTCTGATCTTATCAAAGGCATCTGCCGTTTTCTTGTAAATGCAGATCTGGCGAAGCGTCACGGTTCTTGCCTCATCATCGCTGATTTCCGGATTGATGTTTCGAATCGTATACAGGTATACCTTCTGTGCAAGCGCCCGTTCCTGATAAAGCGAAGCGATCTCCTCCTCCGTGATGTGGTTCAGCGCTTCCTGATCGGCATCGCTCAGAGAATGAAAATATTCTTTTGCCGCCTGTCCCACCTTGGCTTGATCGGAAGCCTCGAGAACGATGCCCTTTGACTGTGCGAAGAGATCCATCGCCATCAACTGTGACAGCTCTGAGAGACAATCATCCTTGATGACCGCAACGACATCCTCATTGAATACGCTTTCCCCCCAGGGTCTTACGATATTTGTTTTCCGCGTTTAACAAATAAACATTGAGTTCCTTCGTGGTGCAGCTCATGCTCCCGATGCGAAAAATCTCATTTCGGAAAAATCCGGTCGTGAAGATAATCTCCGACTTCCTTTCTCCCGTGCAGGCCGTCAGTGAAAAAAGAAGTACCAGACCGATCAGCATGCGAGAAAAAAATCTTAGTCCGTCCTTTGTTCCCGTTCTCAATTTGCCTGGCCCCTTGCCTTTAAGATGCTTCTTGCCACACTCAGTCCGTTCGCACTGGCCTGTTGCAATCCTCTCGTGACGCCGGCCCCGTCGCCGATCGCATAAAGTCCCGCCACATTGGTTTGAAAATCTTTGCCAACCACGACTTGGTTGGAGTAGAATTTCACCTCCACGCCGTAAAGCAGGGTCTCATCGGCGGCGATTCCCGGCGTTACCTTGTCTAACGCCTGCAACATCTCGTCAATGTCCACCATGATTCGATGCGGGAAGACCAGAGACAGGTCTCCGGGTACTGCATCTTTCAAGGTGGGAATCAGATTGTTGCGGCAAAGACGCTCCTCCGTGGTTCTCCTTCCCCTCTTGAAATCCCCATAGGTCTGGACCAGAATCATGACCCCCACAGAGCATATTGGAAAGTTCTGCGATCTTTTTGCCATATTCAATCGGCGTCTTAAACGGTTTGGTGAAATTCTTGGAAACCAGGATGGCAAAATTGGTATTGTCCGTTTTGTATTCCTTTGCCTTATAGGCATGACCGTTGACGACCGCCAGTCCGCCTTCGTAGTACTCCGCTGCCACTTCTCCGGAAGGATTGGTGCAGAAGGTGCGCACCTTATCATCGAACGTCGGCGTATGGAAGATCAGCTTGGCTTCGTAGAGATTTTCGTTCAGGAACTGCATGATTTCATCCCGAACTTCCACACGCACTCCTACATCCACCGTCCCCGGTGTCGTCTCTACGCCGATCTCACCACACTTCTCACAAAACCAGTCAGCGCCTTCTCTTCCGACGGCGGAGACGATGGTATCTGAATAGAAGGAATCTCCCTTCACCGTGGTGATCCCCACCGCCCTTCCGTCCTTCGTCAGGATATCCTCCACCATCGTTTCAAAGAGAAGGTCCACCCCGCAGTCTTCCAGATGCCTTTGGAGTCTGCCGTAGATCCGGTATCCTTCTTCGGTTCCCAGATGGCGAATGGGGCACTCTACCAACTTCAGATTGGCATTGATCGCCGCCTTCCGAATCTCTCTGATTTCATTTTGCCTGTCGATGCCGTAAACATTTTGATCCGCCCCGAAAATCCAGATAGATTTCATCCGATTCATGAATCAATTTCAGGGTTTCGTCATACCCTAAAATAGAGGGGAGATTGCCTCCTACATCCGGAGAGAGGGAGAGTTTGCCGTCCGAATAAGCACCGGCGCCGGCAAAACCGGTCGTGATGGAACAGGGTTTGCAGTGCACGCAGACTCCCGTCTTTCTTTTGGGACAAATTCTTTTCTCGATCGACCTTCCCTTCTCCAGGATTAAAATCTGAAGATCGGGACATTTTTTCTTCAGCTCATAGGCGCAGAAAGCCCCCCCGGGTCCCGCTCCGATAATGATGACATCATAATTTTTTTGCATGGATTCTCCTTCCTTCTCAAGCAGAGCCGTCACTTAGGAAACGCTGCCGGAACGATACTGCACCGGCGTCATTCCATATTTCTTTTTAAACAGGCGGTTAAAATGCTCCACATTGTGGTATCCGACCATCTCCGCCACACGCTCTACCCTCATATTACCATTTTTCAGAAGGGAACCAGCCTTTTTCAGTCGAATTTTCTTCAGATGCTCCCCAAATGTCTGTCCGGACTTCTCCTTGATGTATTTCGAAAGGTACGGTTTCGAGAGATAAAATTTTTTTGCCAGATCCTCTAACGTGATTTCCAAATACTGCTTCTGCATATAATTCAGAATCTCGCCGATTCTCTCATCGGTGGGCGCCTGCGCCTCCTTCACCCCCTCCAGATGGTTCACGGAAACGGCGAGTGCATCGACAGAAGCCTTGATGATATCCTCATGAATGCCGACTCCCCAGTATTCCTTGTCTCCCGCCGTGATACAGACAAAGGCACAGGCCTTGGAAGAGGAACCGGAGGTGAGCGCGTGTTCCTCATAAGCACTCAGCTGGTAACGGACCCCGAAATACTGTTTCAGCGCATTGGAAACCGCATCAATACGACCGTTTCCGTTGGCTTCCACCACATGATCGCTCCCCCCCGTGCTGCAGGCTCATCTGCACCAGAATTCCCCCTGTCGTCTGTTTGAAATGACAGTCGGTGATCTGGAAATTCATGTCCGGATGAATATACAGATCATCAAAAATCTGATAGACCCGATCCGGCGCAAGCTCCGCATGCTCCCTGTCCGAGATATGCTTCATCGTATATCCCAGGTCTTCCTGCATCTTCTTCGGAACGGAGATGCCAAAGCCGGTCTTGAGAATATAACTCACCCCGCCTTTGCCCGACTGGGAATTGATGCGTATCACATCTCCGTCATACTGCCTTCCGATGTCTCTGGGATCAATTGGCAGATAAGGGACGCTCCAGATCCCGTTATCCTTTCCGCTCTCGTGAAACGAGAAGCCCTTGGAAATCGCATCCTGATGAGAGCCGGAAAAAGCGGTGAATACGAGAGCGCCGGCATAGGGGCTTCTCTCATACACCTTCATACCGGTCAGCCGCTCATAGGTCTGCGCTACCGACATCAGATCGGAGAAATCCAGCTTCGGATCCACTCCCTGGCTGTACATATTGAGTGCCAGAGTTACAATGTCTACATTTCCCGTTCGTTCCCCGTTCCCGAACAGGGTGCCCTCCACGCGGTCGCAGCCCGCCAGAATCGCCATCTCCGTCGTAGCCACCCCGCAGCCTCTATCATTGTGCGGGTGAACGGAAAGCGTCACCTGCTTACGAAAATCCATGTGCTCACTGAGATAGGCAATCTGGGCGCCGAACACATGCGGCATCGATACCTCCACGGTCGTAGGGATATTTATGATCACCTTTTTGTCTTTCTCCGGCTTCCAGACGTTCAGAACGGCGTTGCATACCTCTAAGGCATAGTCCACCTCGGTACCGGAAAAACTCTCCGGCGAATACTCAAACGAAAAATCCCCCTCCGTCTCCTTTGCCAGTTCCTGTAGCAGCCTGGCTCCTTCTACCGCCAGCTCCTTGATTTCCTTCTTATTTTTATGAAAGACCTGCTCTCTCTGGGCGACCGACGTCGAATTATAAAGGTGGACAATGGCATGCCCTGCCCCCTGAATGGCTTCAAACGTTCTTCGTATAATGTGTTCCCTCGCCTGCGTAAGGACCTGAATCGTCACATCCTCCGGGATCTTATTTTGCTCAATCAGCTTCCTGGCAAAGGCAAACTCCGTCTCCGAAGCTGCCGGAAAACCGATTTCAATCTCCTTGAAGCCCAGCTTCACCAGCAGATCAAAAAACTCCAACTTTTCCTGTAATCCCATCGGCTCGATCAGCGCCTGATTCCCGTCTCGCAAATCCACGCTGCACCAGATCGGCGCATGATCCACATGATCCTTTCTCAACCAGTCCAGATTCACCTGTGGTGGCATAAAAAACTGCTGATGATACTTTTGTAGATTCTTCATCTGTCCTTCCCTTTGTAAAAAAACATCATTTTCATTGCCCTATTTCGTCTTATCATCATATCATCGTTCGTTTCTTTGTACAGTGCTAATTTTAACTGAAATTATTGATCTATATTATTGTTTCCGCCTCAAGAATGTCAAAAAATCGACGCCTCCCTGCCTGCTAAGGATTGGGAATCTGTTTTGGGGGATTGCAATTTGTTCTATAACATGTATAATAGTCACATTCTTGCGATTGGTTCGCATGGCGCTTCCCCTATGCGGGGTTTTGATTTGCTGAAATTGCGGAGATCATCACGGGCGTGAAGGCGCTTCCCCTATGCGGGATTTTAATTTAAAAAATGAAGCTAAAGTGTTGATACAAATGTTGATTTTAGAAAGGATTTCTGAATGAATGAAGTAAAGCCACCTAGAAAACCGCTCAGCTTTTATTATTTTACCGTGCTGGTGGTCATGCTCCTCTTAAACTGGTTTATCTTTCCCCTTCTGATGCACCCTGCAGTCAAGGAGACGGATTATTCCCGTTTCGTCCAAATGGCAGATGAAAAGCGGATTGCCAACGTGGAGATCAACGATACCGAAATCGTGTTCAGTGTACGGGACAAGAACGAGCCGCAGAATGAGCATAAATATACCTATTACAAAACGGGAAAAATGAATGATCCCGGCCTGGTAGACCGTCTGCAAAAATCGGGTGCCCGGTACGGCACCGTGATTGTCAAACAAATGTCTCCTCTGATGCAGTTTCTCCTGTATTGGATTCTGCCCATCGTGGTTTTCATCGTTCTGGGACAGCTTCTTAGCAAAAAACTCATGGACAGAATGGGAGGCGGGGCAGGCGCCATGTCTTTCGGTTTTGGCAAGTCCAATGCCAAAATTTACGTCCAGTCCTCGGACGGCATCCGTTTCAAGGATGTGGCGGGAGAAGATGAAGCCAAAGAAAACCTGACGGAGATTGTCGACTACCTGCATGATCCTTCCAGGTTTAAATCGATCGGCGCACAGATGCCGAAGGGCGTGCTTCTCGTCGGCCCTCCCGGTACCGGTAAAACAATGCTTGCCAAGGCGGTAGCCGGTGAAGCAAGCGTCCCCTTCTTCTCGATCTCCGGCTCGGAATTTGTGGAAATGTTCGTCGGCATGGGTGCTTACAAGGTCCGCGATCTGTTTCGCCAGGCCAAGGAAAAGGCGCCCTGCATCGTCTTCATTGATGAAATCGATGCCATCGGCAAGAAGAGAGACGGGCAGATTGGCGGCAATGATGAAAGAGAGCAGACGCTGAACCAGTTGCTGACCGAGATGGACGGCTTTGAAGGCAATAACGGTGTCATCATCCTGGCTGCCACCAACCGACCGGAGTCGCTGGACCCGGCTCTCACCAGACCCGGACGCTTTGACAGGCGCGTGCCGGTGGAACTCCCTGACCTCAAAGGACGGGAGGATATCCTTCGCGTACATGCTAAGAAAATCAAACACGCAGATGACATCGATTATGAAAAAATCGCCCGCATGGCCAGCGGCGCTTCCGGTGCGGAACTCGCCAATATCATCAATGAGGCCGCCCTTCGTGCCGTCCGGGATAAGAGAGCCTATGCAACGGAAAATGACCTGGAAGAATCCATCGAAGTCGTCATTGCCGGTTACCAGAAAAAGAATGCCATCCTGACCGATAAAGAAAAATGGACCGTTGCCTACCATGAGATCGGCCATGCCTTAGTCGCTGCCAAACAGACCAATTCCGCTCCCGTGCAGAAGATTACCATTATTCCGAGAACCTCCGGTGCACTGGGATATACGATGCAGGTGGAAGAAGGCAATCACTATCTCATGACCCGGGAAGAGTTGGAAAATAAGATTGCCACCCTCACCGGCGGACGTGCGGCAGAGGAAATTGTCTTCAACACCTCTTCCACGGGCGCTTCCAACGATATCGAACAGGCCACCAAAATCGCCAGAAGCATGATTACCCGCTACGGGATGAGCAAGGATTTCGATATGGTTGCCATGGAAACCGTACAGAATCAGTATCTTGGCGGAGATACCTCCCTTGCCTGCTCCGCTCAGACACAGGCGCAGATTGATGAACAGGTCGTCGCTCTCGTACGCAGACAGCATGAAAAGGCTGCCCAGATCCTGATGGAGAACAGGACCAAGCTGGATGAGCTTGCCAAATTTATTTACAACAAAGAAACCATCACCGGTGAAGAATTCATGGAGATCCTAAACGGCTGACGAAGCCCTTCCATCACAATTTTCATCCGATCCGCCTAAATAAAAGCCCCAAAAAGCCTGTCCTTCCAAGGACAGGCTTTTTGTTTGGCTTTTTATTTGGCTTTTTGAATGGGTTTTGGTTTGGCTTTTTGTTTTTTACGTTTTCATGCTATTGGCTTCCCCTTTTCGGACACGCATTCGGATGCCCCCTGCCGCTTTGCACAAAGGCAGACAGCCTCTCTAGCCTTCTACAATCAGGTAACGTCCGTCTCCCACATCGAAGACCTCCGAAGCCAACAGGACATCTCCGCCTTCCGTGTCCACCCCTTCCTCTTCGAAGTATTCCCGTACCTCATCTGCAGAATGGGCGACCACAGCCAGACAGTCCTCTAAAAAGGCTTCCGCCTCCTCTCTTGTGGAAGCAACCTTCTCCGGAAACAACTGGCGCTGGTTTCTTAAAAAGCAGTCAAGAATTTCATCATCAAAGTCATGCATGCGCCATCTACCTCCTTCTGATCTACGCCTCCGGAAACGAAGTTGGTGTTTCCGGTACAAACCCTGCTTATCATCCGCGAAGTGCCTTTTGCGGCACGTTTTGCTTCCTCTCCGAACAAAAGCTGGGAGTTCACCCGCTCTTTCCCCCTTCGATCCACCTTCTCGTACACTCCATTTGCATTCAGTATATGCGCTTTTTCTGTATCTTTCAATTCTGTTTCTAAAATATGCAGAAGCTCTCCTCTCAGTTTTTCCTCTTCCACCGGGAACATGATTTCTACACGCCGCTCTAAGTTTCTCGGCATCCAGTCTGCAGAGCTGCAATAAACCTCCGGATTGTACCCGTTTGCAAAGTAAAAGATCCGGCTATGCTCCAAAAAGTTTCCGATGATGGAACGCACCGTGATGTTTTCGCTCACTCCCGGAATGCCCGGCTTTAGCGAGCAGATCCCTCTCACAATCAGATCAATTTTTACACCGGCACCGGAAGCCTTGTAGAGCGCGGCAATGATTTCCGGATGGCAGATCGAATTCATCTTGGCAATGATATGCGCAGGTTCTCCCGCCTTTGCCCTCTCCGCTTCTCTTTGAATCAAATAGAGGAGACGGTCCTTGAGCCACAGGGGCGCTAAAACCAGCTGATTCCAAACAAGAGGCTCTGAATAACCGGACAACATATTGAAGACAGCGGTGGCGTCCTGTCCTATTTCTTCCCTAGCAGTGAACAGGCCCACATCCGTATACAGTTTGGCAGTGGAGTCATTGTAATTTCCCGTTGCGAGATGGACATACCTCTTAATGCCGTCCTCCTCCCTGCGAACCACCAACGTGATTTACAGTGCGTCTTTAAGCCGACCAAACCGTAGATGACATGACAACCGGCTTTTTCCAGCATTCTTGCCCATCCGATGTTGTTTTCTTCGTCAAACCTGGCTTTTAATTCCACCAGGACGGAAACCTGTTTACCATTATCTGCTGCTCTGGCCAGCGCTGCAATGATCGGAGAATTTCCACTGACACGGTAAAGGGTCTGCTTAATTGCCAGAACAGACGGGTCTGCGGCTGCTTTTTCCACAAATCTTACCACCGGAGAAAAGGTTTCATACGGATGATGCATGAGGATGTCCCTCTTCCTGATCTCTTCGAACAGGTCACAATCTTCCGGCAGTTCCGGCACCTGCTGCGGGGACGGATAACGATGCTCCTTCCATTCTTCAAACCCCTCCCGGCTATATACCTTCATCAGAAACGTCAGATCCAGCGGCCCGGAGATCCTGTAAATTTCATGCTCCTCCACCCCCAGCTCTCCCGCGATGCGTGACAGCAGATCTTCACTCGCCTGATCGTCCATCTCCAACCTTAGCGACTGTCCCCACTGGCGTTTCTTCAGATTCTTTTCGATTTCGATCAGAAGGTCCTCCGCCTCATCTTCATCAATCGTTAAATCCGCATCTCTGCCGATGCGAAAGAGGCTGTTGCACAGAATATCATAATTCAGAAACAGGCAGTGCATATTCCGAAGCATCACCTGCTCCAGAAGAATAAAACGTCTGACATCCCCTTCCTGCCCGGGCAGTTCCAAAATTCTGGGCAGAACATCCGGCACCTGAACCACTGCCAGATCCGTCAGTTCCCGGCTCTTTTTTCTGGCGCACGCTTCTTTCTCCTCTCCTGCCTTCTCCCCCTGTCTCGTCTTCTCCTCTCCTGCCTTCTCTTCCTTCTTTTTCAACAGAGCGCAGATATTCAACGTTTTATTGCGAACAAGAGGGAACGGTCTGGATGAATCAACCGCCATTGGCGTCAGTACCGGATACACCTCCTCCTCAAAATAACGGTCGGCAAAGTCCGCTTCCTTTTTCGTGAGTTCCTCATGGCTGCGCAAAAGAACAATGCCCCTTTTCTTCAGTTCCGGAAGCAGGAGATGGTTCAAGGTGTCGTACTGTGCTTTCACAAATTGATGCAGCGCCGGATAGAGCATTTGGAGCTGCTCCTTTGCTGTCATTCCCGCAATGTCCTTTTTTTTGACATCCGCCTGTAACATGTCTTTGAGCGAGGCGACACGAACCATAAAAAATTCATCCAGGTTACTTGCGGTAATGCTCAAAAATTTCAATCGTTCAAACAGCGGGTTGTCCATACTCCTTGCTTCCTCCAGCACCCGCTCATTGAACTGCAACCAGGACAGTTCCCGGTTTGTATACCATTTTGGACTGGTCATATCCCTTTCTTCCTTCATTCGGCGACCCCTCTCTCCTTTTTCTGTCTAATCACCGGCAAAATGCCGAATACTTCTTCAAAAAACAACGCCCGTCTCTCGAACATCCCCTTTTCCACGGTAATATCGGCGGCGGAATCAATGGCAATGACCAGTTTCTCCTGCTGGATACGAAAATGAACTTCCTTAAATTTCTGCTTATGCGTCCGGTCCAATCCGTTGGCCACGCGCAAAATGGCACTCAGCTTGGCAATCACCAGGTATTCCTCTTCAGACAAATCGGTATACCTTTCCGGCGCATCCAGAATCGTTTCGAACGGGGTGTGGTTGAAACGTACGATATTGGCAACCATCTCTCTCTCCCCTGTGGGACAATCCGATCATCTCCGTGGACATAATAATATGATAGGAACACTCCCCCATATTGCTCAGGCTGATGTACTTGCCGCAATCATGCAAAATCGCACAAATCTGCAGGAGCAATCTGTGCCTTGCGGAGAGGCCGTGCAATTTTTTGGTCGTGTCAAAAATCGCCAGTGCCAGCGCCTGCAGGGTTTCGCTCCTCTTATGATTTCCCATATACCGCTTCGATATCCCGACCGCACATGCCACAATATCCTGCTCAAAATCGTGTTTCTCGTCCATCCACTTCTTCTGTTCCGCATACTCATAGACCAGTCCGTCACAGAGCGTGACTCCGGGTGCCCAGATGCTCTCCACACCGATCCGGTTCGCCACGCTCGTCACAAGAGCGGCTGCGATGCGAAGGAGCGGAATATTCTCAAGCGGAACCTGTAACTCCTGCGCAACCGTCATGACCGGCTTTTGTGCATACTGACTTACATAAAGTTCCAGTTCCTTCCCCGGGATAAAATCCTCTGCCCGGTGTTGTTTTCTCATGCGGTGCAAAATCGGCGATAAATAATCATCCACCACAATCAAATTCCGAATCCGGTTCTCCTGCAAATACATCTTACGGAAATGATCGACCTGCGGCAGCACAATCTCCGAAATCAGGCTGTCATAACGTTCTACCGGAGCGCCGATCTCATTCATGATGGTGTTTAGACGCAAAACGCCAAGCCGCAGATTCTGCGTTGCCGCCAATTTATCATGATGAAAAATAGAAATCTGTACACTTCCTCCTCCTATATCCAGGATGGCAGCCGTTTTTTCCATGACCCGTCTGAAGTGCTTCGTCTGTAGCGCAACTGACTTGTAATCAATAAACCTCTGCTCCGAGTTGCTCAGGACCGCCACCTCGATCCCCGTCTGGTTGTAAATCAGGTCCTGCACCAGCTGAATGTCTCTCGTCTCCCTCATGGCGCTGGTCCCGCAGGCACGATAGGCCTTGATCCCGTATGTTTTCATCATGCGATGGTATTCTTTCAGGATCGTACAAATTTCCCGGATGTGACTGGGTGAAATTCTGCCTGTTTTATACGTTTCACTCCCCAGATCAATCCGGTGAACGATATGCTCCAGCTCTTTTACACTGCCCTTCCCTGATAGCTCAAAAATTTCATGCCCAGTTCATAGGAACCGACATCAATGGCGGCAAACAGTTCCGTCTTACTCATTGCAACCTCCGCTTTTCTTTGTAAAAAATAGCATTGCCATCCCTTTATTCCGTCCTGAAAATCTCATAATTCCCGAGGATCCGCATCCTCCCCGTCTTGGCCAACACCCCCTGCAGCGCATTGATCACCGATGGAGATTCCAGATTCCCTCTGAATTCCACCAGGAAATGACCTTCCTTCCCGCATGCAACCGCACGCGTTAGCACAAGATCATTCTCCATCAACTGCGCATAGAGCGGATATAGAGACACCGCCTCCTTGGGCGCATCCAAAAGCAGCCGGATGTGATCCGCCTCCTTTGTGTAAATCCGGCGGGAGGCAAAAATCCACATTCCATTATCACAGCACCTGGCAGAAGTATTTTCCTCTTTTTTTTAAAAAAACTTCTCCTACCAAAGAGATGCCTTCCGGCAGATCCTGCGCACCTCTCTCACAGAAGAAAGACTGCCCGCCGGAAACGACCGCAAAATCCGCTTCCTTCTCCTGCATCCTTCTCATCGCCTCATGTACCGTTTCTGCCCTCAGTCTTCTGAAACCTTCTCCCAGAAGTTTGTTCAGAACTGCGTCCGAAACACCTGCCGTCCGGTCCGTTAACAGGATGCCGGCACCTTCTTTTCTCAAAGTACGAACCTTCTCGAAGGGAAGATTGCTTCCTCCTCCCGCCTTCAGGACTTTCTGGTACTGCTGCTTCCTGCTCAGGGCCAGGATGAGACGAAACAACTGTTCCAGCGCTTCCGCATCCAGCGCAGGTCCCGCCATCTGCGCCACCTGCTTCAGTTTGCATCTTTCTCTTTCCTGATCCTGTACCGCTCTATGATGCCTGATCTTATAATCCGCTACCTGCTCGGTCATTTCAAACCGCCTTTCCAGGAGCAGAACGAGTTCCTGATCAATCCGATCAATCTCTCCCCTTAATTCTTCTAATTTCATCTGTCTTATCCCCTTCGAACTTCTGCCAAACCCTGGATATCATAGGATCCGAAATTCTCTTGAAATTTTGGACCCTATCGACACTCGTATCAGACAAAATCGCCCTAAATAATGTAATCATCTTAGAATAAATCTGCCTTGTTTACAAGAAGCTTCAATGCTAACATAAGAATATGATGCAATTTTAACAAAGTTTAGCGCACAGTGGGAGGTGCCAGACGATGAAAAATCATGGGAAGCTTCTGATCATTCCGCTTATGCTTGTTCTTGCTGCTTTTATTGCTTTTGCCGTCCATACCTATCTAGGAAGCAAGGTCACGATGAACGACGATTCCGTGATTGGGAATACCGCCGGAAACATCAACAATGATGGACTTTTCTGTGAGTCTGACGGCGTGGTCTATTTTTCCAACCCCTCCGATCTCAATACGCTCTATTCCATGCAACCGGATGAAAGTGACCTTAGGAAACTCTCTTCTCTCTCCGTCAAAAACATCCTCTGTGGAGGGAACTTCCTCTATTATTATATGGATATCAATCCCAACGACCAAAAGGCTTCGGGTCTTGGCAGTGCGGTGCGGGAATACGGGATTTACCGATGCAAGAACAACGGCAAATACGAAATCTGCGTCGCCAGAGAAAATACGGATCAGTTTCAGCTCTGCGGCAGTTACCTCTATTTCGGACAGGGCGATGAGCATAAGGGCACCCTGGAAAGACTGCGCATTGACAAGCAAGACAGGAGCACCGTCCTGCATGAGAAAATCAATCCCAGCTGCATGGCAGACGGCTCCCTTTATTTTGCAGAAATCAAGGGAGATCACTCCTTAAAAGTCCTCAAAACAAATGCACAAAATCAGGTGGAAACCGTAGCGAATCTGAATGCTTATCAGCCTCAGATCATGGGAAACTGCCTCTATTATCTGGATCTGTCCAACCATTATTATTTGTGCAGTTATGATCTTCGTTCCGGACAAAAACAAACATTGACATCCATGCCGGTCGACATCTATAATCTGAACGGCAACACGGTGTTTTTGATTCTCAAGGAACGGACCAGCCCGGATTATATCGCATGTCCCTCTCTAATCAATCCCCCGTGTTGATCGCCCCCGGTGCATATCATGCACTGAACCTGACCTCTCAGTATCTTTACTGCAAGGCTTTCGGGAGTGATACCGTCTATCATTATGCGCTAAGTGGCGGACAGGCGCTTACTCCCTTCCTGCCTGAGATGGATCAGGGAAAGAACTGATTTTTCTCAAAGAAAGGAGTTCTATGAAAACGTTACGGCACCTTATGAGCCCCACGGATTTCACTGTGGATGAACTGGAAGATCTTTTTGACGTCGCGGTGGACATCAAAAAGAACATGTCAGCTTATTCCCATCTCTGCGACGGCAAAGTCCTTGCTACCTGCTTTTATGAGCCCAGCACCCGCACGCGCCTCAGCTTTGAAACAGCGATGATTCGGCTTGGCGGCAAGTGTATCGGCTTCTCCGATGCCTCTTCCTCATCCGCTTCCAAAGGGGAAAGCGTTGCAGATACCGTCCGTACCATCTCCTGTTTCGCAGACATCTGTGCCATGCGTCACCCGAAAGAGGGCGCGCCAATGGTCGCAGCCTCCAAATCTCTGATCCCGGTGATCAACGGCGGCGACGGCGGACATCACCATCCGACACAGACCCTGACCGACCTGTTAACCATTCGGTCTCTCCACGGAAGCTTGAACAACTTTACCATCGGTCTCTGCGGCGATTTGAAATTTGGCAGGACCGTCCATTCTCTCATTCATGCGCTCACCAGATACAGCGGCATCCGCTTCATCTTTATCTCTCCTCAAGAGCTGCAAGTCCCCGATTATATTACGGACAAACTTGACCAGATGCACATTCCCTACCAAACCACCAAGAAAATCGACGAAGTCATGCCGGAACTGGATTTCCTGTATATGACAAGGGTACAGCGGGAACGTTTCTTTAATGAAGAGGATTATATCCGCTTGAAGGATTATTACATCCTGGATGCAGCCAAAATGAAAGCGGCCAAGCCGAACATGTATGTCCTTCATCCGCTCCCCAGGGTCAACGAGATCGCCGTAGAAGTGGATGACGATCCGCGCGCAGCCTATTTCGAGCAGGTGCAATACGGTCTCTATGTCCGCATGGCACTGATCCTGACTCTCCTCAATATGACCGATGCTCATATCAACGAGGGGCTACTCCGTACCTTTTAAATTCATCGCTCACCCATCCGTGGAGGTTTTAGCATGTTAAATGTCGGAAAAATCGAAGAAGGAATCGTTCTGGATCACATTCAGGCCGGAAAAAGCATGATGATCTATCATCATCTGAACCTGGACAAGCTGGACTGTACCGTTGCCATCATTAAGAACGCCCGTTCCGATAAAATGGAAAAAAAGGATATTCTCAAGGTCGAATGTGATATTGACTCCTTGAATCTGGATGTCCTTGCCTACATTGATCACAACATTACGGTCAATGTCATTCGGGACGGCGAAATTGTAGAGAAAAGAGCACTCACACTTCCGAAGGAAATCCGAAATGTGATGCGTTGCCATAATCCCCGCTGCATCACTTCCATTGAGCAGGGACTGCCGCACATCTTTTATCTGGCAGACGAGGAGAATGAAACCTACCGCTGCAAATACTGTGATGAACAGTATACCGAATCTGATTCAGATTTCGTTTAAAGGGGATGGTCCTTTTTCAGCGAACCTTAAGTACCGTTTCACTGATTGGACATAGTTCTGACACATCTTCCTTTTAGGATAAGAGTATCAGATGTGAGAAACATCTGGATCCTCCCAATCAAATTTTTTTCATACATGGCTGCCTGGATGTCCCCCATCCGGCAGCCACTCCTCTTTTCTACCGCTGGATCCGGCGACAGAAACTCATCCGCTTTTACACTGACTGCGCAAAAAAATTTGCAATCACATGATCTGTTTCGATCTGTTTCAATTCGGATTCTGTGCAGAAGGCGGAGTCTGTGCAGCAGCTGCTGCGGCCGCTGCTGCTGCCGCCGCCTCTTCTTCCTGTTGCTTCTGCTCTGCCTTCTTTTGTTCGTCTTCCTGCTTTTTCTTTTCGTCTGCCAGGTAAGCCTGCGCCTGCGCCTGATTCATTCCGCCGTAGACAATCACCGCCTCTCCCTTTTCCAAATTGGCAAAAAAGATTTTGGCCTGCGCCGGAGGCAGATTGATGCAGCCGTGCGAACCGCGGGCAAGATACAACTTACCGCCGAATTCTTTTCTCCAGTAGGCATCATGCATGCCGATGTTTCCATTAAACGGCATCCAGAAACTCACCGGGGTCGAATAATCTTCTCCCTTCAGCGTCGCATCTTTTTCCTTATAATTCAGGAAATAGGTGCCGTCCGGTGTAGCGTTCCCATTGATCGGCTTGCCGGAAACACAGTCCGTCTCCGCCACCAGGGATCCGTTTTTATACAGGTACACATGCTGTGCGTCCAGATCCACTTCCACATAGCTGTTTCCGTAGTCACTGGCTCCCAAACTGGGCACCGGTCAATTTATAGACAGGCTTTACCTCTGCATCCTGCCCTTTCTTAATGGCATCGACAAGCGCATCCGTGGTCTTGTCTCTGTTCATCCACCAGCCATAATTGCCTCCCCCTGACCACGATTTCCGCCCCTTTGGATGTTTTAAAGTTGCGGTTTCCGCCAAAGGTATCGTACTTTCTGGCAAGCGTTTTCACAAAGGCGGCAGCCTGGTCCCGGTTCACCTGGATCTCGAGATCTTTCCCCACTTGCAGCCAGGATGCGATCTCCTGTCCGCTTAAATTTTCGGTATTTTCCCCGAAGCGGAAGGTCAAGGTTTCGGCGGCAATGGCTTCCAGGCGGCTCTTTGCTTCTGCGATTTCCTTGGAATCGGCACGAAACTTCGGTTCTTTATAGCAGCCAGCTTCTTCGAGTGACAGGGTCGGCTTCATCAAACGGATGGCCTGCGCCACCGCCTTGCAGGTTTTTCCTTCATCCAGTTTGTCGCCTTCCTGCTCCGGAACGATCTGAAAAGAACCGTTTTGAAAGACCAGCGTTGCATCTTGCGGGTCCGTGCCTTCCTGAAAGACGCCTCTCTGTTCCAGAGCGCTCTTCACCCTCTGCTCCGGCGCCTCCTCCGCCTCATCCGCATGGAAATCGGTCTGAGTAAAAAAAGCTGCCCCCCAGTAAAGCTCTTTCTGTTGCCTGAGCAGTTTGTATGCCGTTTTTTCCGACAACGGCTTCAGCCCGATCTCCTGCGCCGTCAGAGGAAAAGATTTTCCGCCTCTTTCCGACAGGGTCAGCACATAACTCTCGGCTGCCTTGTCCATGATCTGCTTCGCTTCTTCTGCACTCTTGAACGAAACATCTGCACCGTCGATCGAAGTGCGAGGCAGGAAATGGCTGTCAAAAAAATAAGCTCCCAGGAGATATCCAATGATCACCACCCCGGGAATCAAGAGAATTTTGAACGATAAAATTTTTTTCATATTGATCAATCCAATCTAGAATGTGAATTCCTTAAATACTTGTATCATTATAACAAATCAAAAAGAGAATACAATCCAAAATCAGCGCCCGGTTCAAGCGACTTTCCCCTCTCAGTCCGTATGCAAAAACAGGTGTGACGGCAAAGATTCCTTGCTTTCGAAGCAGTCTCTGCCTTAAAATAAGAAAGAACATTTAGAAGATTTTCTTCATCTCACAGGAGGATGGTTATGGACACAGCTGCTTATCTGAAACTGCAAAACGGCTCTGATGTGCGTGGGGTGGCGCTTCCAGGGGTTGCAGATGAACCGGTGGATTTGACGCCGGAAATCGTCAAGAACATCGGATACGCTTTTGCGAAATAGCATCGCCGAAAAGAAAAGGACCGAACCTTCCCTCCTGAAAATTGCAGTTGGCCGTGATTCCCGCCTGTCCGGAGAAATGCTTGCAAAGGCGCTCATCCATGGAATCACACAGGCAGGCGCATCTGTACTTGACTGCGCACTTGCCTCCACTCCCTGCCATGTTTATGTCCATTGTCTATCCAGAAACCGCCTGCGATGCCTCTGTCATGGTAACCGCCTCCCATCTGCCCTTTCATCGGAACGGACTGAAATTTTTCACTGCCGAAGGAGGCTTCGAAAAGGAGGATATTTACAATCTCCTGCTTCGTGCCTCTCAGGTAGATATCACGGACCGGTCTCTTCCGGACGATAAAGTGTCCTCTTTTGACCTCCTCTCTCTCTACGCTGCAAAAGCTCTGCACCTTGATCAAAGAAAAGGTGCAGGCAGCCTCTTACGACAAACCGCTTCAGGGCTCTCACTTCGTGATCGATGCCGGCAACGGCAGCGGCGGTTTTTTTGCCACCAAAATTCTGGAAGAACTGGGCGCTGACACCTCCGGCAGTTGCTTTTTAGAACCGGATGGCCATTTTCCCAACCATGTACCCAATCCGGAAAATGCGGAAGCCATGAAGTCCATCTGCAGGGCCGTCACGGAAAACCATGCGGATTTCGGTTTTATTTTTGATACCGATGTGGATCGGATGAGCGCCGTCTTCGCAGACGGAACACCGATTAACCGTGACTCCATCATTGCGTTTATGGCAGCCATCCTTGCACCCGGAATTTTCCGGGAAGCACCATCGTGACCGACTCCGTCACCAGCGATCGCTTAACCGACTTTCTGGAAAAAGATCTGCATCTCAAGCATCTTCGCTTTAAAAGAGGATATAAAAACGTCATCAACAAGTGCCGCAGTCTGAACGCGTCCGGCATCCCCTGCCCTCTTGCCATGGAAACTTCGGGTCACGGATGCCTTCGTGACAATTACTATTTAGATGACGGTGCCTTCCTTGCCGTTACGATTCTGATTGCACTGGCGAAAACAAAAAGCCTCTCATCAGAAAGCCGGAACATCTGATCGCCGGTCTCTCTCAAACCTATGCAGCAAAAGAAGTCCGTTTCCGAATCGAAGAAGAAGATTTTCACGCCTACGGAGACCGGGTCCTGGCCGATTTCAAATTGCAGGCCCGCAGCAAAAATTTCGATCTCCCCACCTCCTATGAGGGTGTGAGGATTCGTTTTCCGAAAGGCAGCCTCTCCGCTCACTTCAAAAGAGGCTGGATGCTGTTGCGCGCTTCCCTTCACGATCCGGTCATGGTCTTGAATATGGAAGGGAGAGACGGAGGATGATCTTTTGCAGATCACGAAGATGGCCAAAGGTCTTCTCTCCTTTGCGACCAGGCTGGATCAATCGGGTCTTTCCTGATTTTGTAAAATACAACAGAAATTGAGTAAAAATCCGTCTTCCCTGCTTTGACAGCCATGGGGAATTGTGATAAAATCGTTTTCGTTGCACCGATGGGCAGATGGCTGATCCGGTGCAAGAAGGCCGGTGTGTCGGAATCGGCAGACGAGGCAGACTCAAAATCTGTTGATGGCAACATCGTGCGGGTTCAAGTCCCGCCACCGGCAAAAAGTCCGAATCGCTTCTTGAATCGAGAGGCGATTCGGACTTTTTATTTGTCTTGATTGGATCGAGAGGCGATTCGGACTTTTTATTTGTCTTGATAGGATCGAGAGGTGATTCGGACTTTTATTTGTCTTGATTGGATCAAGAGGTGATTCGGACTTTTTTCTTGATTCCCCACTCTTTCCCGGGTCCATGATCCGTTGAAAGATCCGTTGAGAGATCAGTTGAAATGATAGATCCTCTGCAAGATCTTATAGATCCCAATGGTGACATTCCTGCCCCCTCGCCCCGGCAGATAGACGAAAATTCCCCAGTCCGAAGCGGAGCCTCAGATAGAGCTTGGTACTTCTGTCTCGAATATAAGACCAGAGCTCTTTCTTTTTTTCCAGATCCGCTTTCTTTCCGGAATTGATTAAGAGAACCGAAGAAATCATCGTGATAATTTCGAGGTAATTATACATATAGTGTCTTCTCTGCACCACGGAGCGGATCATTTCATAATTTTCACTATAAAAATCCACCATGATCTTGTTCACCTTGAGCTGCTGATCGATTCGTTTCATCATCACGCTCTCATGAACGGACTGATCGTCTCTGCCGATGTAATAGGAATAAAAATTCACATCCAGGTAATACATGTTTTTTACAAACAGCAGAGGCTCAAACACATAAAGATTGTCCACATAAAAGGTATGCTCCGGAAGCTGCAATCCGCATTCTCTTAACAACTTGGTCCGGAAGATCACGGAGTGCATCAAGATATATTTGCCAACCGGAAAAGTTCTTCATCTCCTTCCAGGTAAAAACCTGCTCAACCGGAAGATATTTGCGGTATTGCATCACCTTGTGCCGCTTTTCTCCCACTTTATTATAGATGAAATTGCTCACCAGCATGTCCAGTCTGGTTTCGCTCCCCGCAAACTCATCCAGGGTGGAGAGGACTTTCCGGTAGGCCATTTCATTCACCCAGTCATCACTGTCTACCACCTTGAAATACAGTCCTCTTGCTTCCCTCATCCCCGCATTCACCGCAGAACCGTGTCCGCCATTCTCCTGATGGATCGCACCGAATGATGCCGGGATAATTCTTCTCATATTCATTTGCGATCTCCGCCGTACGGTCCTGTGAGCCGTCGTTGATAATTAGAAATCTCAACGTCATCTCCCCCGATCAAAAGGGAGTCCACGCACTTTCTCATGTAGTCCTGTGAATTATAACAGGGAATCGCAATGGTCAGCAGTTTCATCTTTTCATACCTCGCATTTCATTCTCGTAACCTGCTGCTTTCAAAGCGCAGCCTCATTTGTATGGTTTCCCGCAGTGCCGCTATCCTTTCGCTTGCCTCTCCGGAAACAATTTCCGTGTCGAGGGAAATCGCCATAATATCAATCATTTCATCCGTCACATCACCCTGCATGGAATCCAGAATTTCCATTTTCTCTTCCATCCTGTTCGCATCCAGGAAACGAAGCAGCCTGGGATCCAGCTGTACTTCTTCCTCCGCCGCCTGAACGGAAGGCTCCGCAGGCTTCTCCTTCTGTGAAAACATCCCATCCGGCTGCATTGCTCTTGTCTGCCGATCCTCCTCCGGTTGCTTTCCCCTCGTCTGCCGGTCCTCCTCCGGTTGCTTTGCTCTCGTCTCCCGGTTTCCTGTCACAGGCGATTCCCCTGCAAAAAGAGCGTGGGCTTCTTCTGAACCTTTCCACAACTGAAACCGTTCTTTTTGCATCGCTCCCGGATACTTTACCGCATCCACCTCCGAACAGAACATCGATAAAGGTCTGGCAAAAACGGCATAATCTCCATAAAGGGCCTGATAAACCACCAGCACTTCTCCCGTTTCCGAATGTCTGGCAAGCGTCAATACCTGATAAAGCCTTCCCTTAAAATGCCTGTATATTTCCTGTGGCCTTGGTGTACGCATCTCATGCCTCCTTCGGTATTGCGCAGCGCAGCAGCAACATTTCAATTGCGATGGTCTGATCCAGTCTCCCGCTTTTGACTGCCGCATCGTCGTCTGCGCAAGCATTCAGAAGGCTTCGCAGCTGTTTCACCGAATAACGGTTTCCCCACCGCCTGTATTTGTCCACGGCAAAGGGAGGGATGCCCAGAAGGGAGGCCAGTTTGGAACCTCCTCCAAGCTCCTTTGCCTGCAAGATCAACTGAAGCTGTCTGATGAGAAGAGCCAGAATCTTTTGCGGTGCCTCCTTTAAGGCTAACAAATCCAAATACAAAGCAAACGCCTTCCTGCTGTTCCCGTCCGCCACCGCATCCATCAGATCAAAGATGCGTCCATTTAACCATCCGGCGCAGATTTCCGCAACATCCTTCTCTTCGATCTCCTTGCGCTCCTCCGTATAACTGATCAGCTTCTCCATCTCCTGGTCCAGTGCGGACATGTTGAGTCCCACTCTGTTCATCAAAAAGGAAAGGGCAGCCTCTGAAATACGAAGCCCGTTTTTTTTCATCCGCGAAGCAATCCACTGACGAATCACTGCAGGGGACTGTTCATCGCAGGGAAGGAGAAACGCCTTTTTGGCTAACATCTTATAAAGTGTCTTCCTTTTGTCCACCTCTGCGTCCGAGAAGACAAAGCAGACCTCCTCCGGAATATCTCTCAAATATTCCTCCAGCGCCTCGTTTCCCTTCTTTAAGAAGCCGCTCCCTTCAAAAAAAATCACCTTCCGGTCTGCAAAAAGCGGCAACGTATCCGCAAATTCAATGGCTGCTGCGGGATTCGGGTTCTCCTCCCGAATCACTAAGGTGTTCATCTGGTCCTCTGCATGCAGCCCCTTCTTCAAAAGACTTAGTACCTGCCTAACCAAAAAAGCTTCCTCTCCGTAAATCAGATAGCACGGATAGATCTTTCCGGACGCCAGGTCCGCAGATAGCTGCTTCATCATAGGAATGGCATTGTCGTTCTTTTTGGCAGGCAATTCATCTCTCCTTATCGCACCATGACCCACAAAAATCACTTTACTATTGTAGCACCGAACCGGTTTCTAGGGAAGGAAGGTACAAACCCTCATCCTTGCTCCCCCCTCAGACAGAGTCACCGTAATCGCTCCGTCCTCCTTTGGTGATCCAGGTGTATTTCGAAATGCGGGCAAGACGCTGCAGCGTCTCCCTTGTGCGGATGCCCGTATGGATTGTGTGCTCCGCAGGAGATCACGCTGTAATCCGGCCTGCACAGAGACAAGAATGCTTCATCGCTGGTATACCGCGACCCGTGGTGAGGCACCTTTAAGAGCGTGACTTTTCTGCTTTTTTCAGGCAGCAGACGCAACGTCTCCTTCAAGGCCTCCAGCCCTTCTTTTTCCACATCCCCGGTAAACAAAGCCGAAAAGGATCCCCACCTGACCTGCAAAATCGTAGAATGCGCATTTGCTCCTTCCGTTTCCATTCCCGCGGGCGGCCCCAGGATGCGCAGATCTACTTCTCTTTCCTTCCACTCCTGCCCCCGATGTAGGAAAAACACGGGAATCCCCGCCTCCTTTGCCTTTTCCTCCAGCAAAAGATAATTTCCGGTCCGTGAACGAGGCGCTGTATCCGGCAGATAGAGCCCGTGAATCCGGACGCCCTCCTCCTTCCCTTCTTCCATCAGGGTCAGAAGTCCGGAAAAGTGATCCAGATCCTCATGGGTGACAATCGCCGCCTTAATCTCTCCGATCCCCTCATAAGCCAAAAAAGGAAGAAGCTGAAATTTCCCGACCTGCTTCTTGCTCGTGCTTCCCCCATCAATCAGATACGCATTTCCCTTGCATTCCAACACGATTCCGTCTCCCTGTCCCACATCCACAAAAGTCATTTTTAGCACGGGCCTTGGTCGCAGGAATAAGAGGAAAAGCCCCACCCCGAGAAGAACAAATCGAAGGAGCTCGATTGCCTTTTTTAGAGGATGTCTCCCGGTATTTTTTTGATACAGAAATACAAAGAGGGACAGACAAAGCAGGTAGAGAAGATTTTGCCAGAGTTCCGCATGCCCTGCGCTCCACCTGCTCCATGGCAGACGTTGGGCTGCCAGGCAGAGTTTCTCGTACACCTGTAGAATCCCATGATCCAGAAGTGCCACCCTGCTTCCAAGAAGGAGACTGAAGTTTCCCAGGAAAATGACGATCAAGCCTCCAATCAGCAACAGGGTCATGAGGGGGATTATCATCAGATTCAAAAAAACGGAATAAACGGGAACCGTGTAGAAAAAAGACAAAAGAACCGGCAGCGTAGAAAGGCTTACTGCCAGGGATGAACGAAAGGACTTGCGGATACCGCCGATCACTCTTCCTTCCTGCTGCCCGCTTTTTTTCTGAAAAGATAACGCTGGCATCACAAAATAAATTCCGCCGACTGCGAAGAAAGAGAAGAGAAAACCTCCATTTTTCAGCCAAAGCGGTTGGTCTAAAAGCAGGAGAATGGCCGACAGAGAAAGAGCACTGAGAAGATCATACGATCGGTGCAGACGCGGTGCCGCACACCGGCAGAGAAACATGATAATGGCACGCACCGCAGAAGCATTCATTCCGCACATGAGCCCGTATAGCACCATCACCAGAATGGCGCAGGCGGAACAAAGCGGGAGGGGAAGAGCCGTTTTACAAAGCAGCCGGTAAATCAGATACCCGATCAAAGAAATATGCAGGCCGGAAATGGCAAGCACATGAATGATCCCATTCCTCCGGTACAAATCTTTGATTTCGGAATCCATCATGCTTTTTTCTCCCAGAAGGACGGCCTTCATGATGCCGCCATCCTCCGGCGAAAAACAAAGCGTCAGCACCTCATCCATCCGCCTTCTTAAGTGATAGAGGAATTTCCGGATGACGGCGCTTCTTCCAGATGCCCCAAGGATTCTGCAATCCTTCAGCGCGTACGCAATTTTCATGGTGGAATAATAAAGGCGGTTGTCGAATTCACCCGGATTGGTTGGTCCCGAAAAGAGTCTCAGCTTTCCTCTCACTTTCACGATCATCCCGATGGGACAAGACTCCTTCTCCCTGTCCTCTTCCGGACACATTTCTCCCCTCTGCATGCCACCTTCCTGACATGTTTCCTCCGTCTGCATGCCACCCTCCTGGCACGTTTTGCCGTCTTCCATGATGCACTGCACAAGGGCCGTTCCCCCTTGGTGTCTGCGGGAAGAAAGCAAGAGGTCTGACATACCATACATCCACGACCGTATCGTCAAAGGTCCGTTTCCGTTCTGCCCCCTGCAACTCTCCAACGACGGTTAAGAAATCTCCTTCCGCAGTGCCATGCATCTGTTCTTTTGTGTAGGAAAAAAAGAGAGTTCCTGGAAAAAAGAGAATCCGAATCCACACAACCGCCAGTACTGCAAGAAGCAGTACCAGAAGCGGTCGTTTCATAAAAGAATTTACTCCATATCCAACTTTCGTTCAAATAAGGTGGACAGCGGGATCGAGTCCATGAATTTATCCGCTGTACTCCCATTGACCGAGATCTGTACCTTATTGACCTCTGTGAGTTCTGCGAGTGAGTTTACGATCGAATAGATCACAATATCCGGCTTCACCTGATACGGTTCGCTCAGAAACTTTTCATTGAAATCCACATAACAGATGCCGTCTTGCAGCGTCACATTTAAAACCTTGGTGTCCGGATTGATGGTCGGTCTGGAAATATCCGAAGCCGGTCCCTTTACCAATTCCTCTGCAATGACCTGTTCCATAGAGACGTTGCTGCTGTAAATAACGGTTCTGTAAATCGGAACCAGCTTGTTGCCTTCCTGGTTGGTGAAATACAGCAGGATCCGTCCCTTGTCATAGTTATTGATCTCTTTGCCGGCATTGTAAATAAAGGTATCCGCATTCATATTTCCCACTACCGCACCGGCCGCATCTTTTAATGGCTTTCCGTCCACCAGGAAGGAAACGGCATCTACCCCCGGAATCTGCATCAGCGTTCTTACAATCGCCGCACGGTCCAGAATCTCGGTGATCCGGTCCAGCGAAGCATAACTTGCATCAAAATTCAGGGTCACGAGACCATTTTCATAAAAATAATGTCGCAGAACCACAGCCCCCGAAATCGGTGCTTCATAAGCCAACCGTTCCGGATGGATTTCCAACTTTGCCAACATCTCCTGCAGCATCTCGTTGACTTTATCCTGATTGGATTTCGGCGTATAAGGCTCCGAAACCAGTCCTGTTTCATCATGGTTGACGTAATAAATCTGAAAACCATCCTGCTGGTCGGGATCAGCCACATTGCCTCCCTTGCAAGAAGCCAGCATCCCCGCCAGAAACAGGCATAGGAGAGCAAGCTGCAACCCCCTCAGAAAACAGAGTCCGGTTTCTTCTCAAATGGATCCGCTCTTTCATCTTGCCCCGGCTCTGCCAGCCGTATCTGTTGAAATATAGTTCAAAGGAATCTTCACCACAAAAGTCGTACCGCTCCCCTCCGTGCTATCCGCAGAAATCTCTCCCCGGTGAAGCAGAACCGCACTCTTCGCTACTGCAAGTCCTAGTCCTGTTCCCCCGACTTCCCTGGATCTCGACTGGTCCACCCGGTAAAACCTCTCATAGATTTTATCCAAATCCTCCTTAGGCATCCCAATTCCAGAGTCTGCGACCCGAATCGTAAAATATTGATGATCCGCATCCAATGTGACTCTGACCCATCCGCCATCCTTATTATATTTCACCGCATTTTCCACCAGATTCATGATCACAAGAGAAATTTTCACTTCGTCAATTTCCGCTACAATCTCCCGATGAGATTCCAAGATCAGCTCAATATTTCGCTTATTGGCAATCGGGCGCAGACGCTTTAATACAATTTCCGTCATCTGGTTCACGTTCACGGATGCAATATTCGGCTGCGTCGCCTTCTTGTCCATTTTCACAAGGGACAGCAGATCATTGATAATCTTATCTTCTCTATCGATTTCCGCACTAATGTCCGAAAGAAAGTCCCGGTACACCTCCCCCGGCGCGTCCTCCTGCGAGAGCAGCGTGTCCGCTAACACCTTCATGGAGGTGATCGGCGTCTTCAGTTCATGGGACACATTCGAAACAAACTCCTGTCTGGAATCATCCAGCACTTTCATCCGCCCCTGCAGTTGGTTAAATGCATCCACGATGTGTTCCGTCTCAATATAATCCGGTACGGAAAGCGGCTCATCCGTAAACCCTGCCTTCATCTCATTCAATTTACTGGTAATTCTGTCGAACGGCTTTAACAACGCCTTGGAAGCCACCAGAGAAAAAACGAGAATCAACATAATCACAATGACTTCGATCACCAAGGCCTTGTTATTCAAAATCTCCATCGTTTTCTCAATATTTGCCGTGGAGACGCTGGTAAGCATGACCCCCTTCACCACTTCCTTCGACTGTGCCTCGCTGCTCAGATAATCCCCGTCACCAATGCCCGCCGTTTCGATGATCGGAGTCGTAATCTCCAAATAGCCGTTTTGTTGTCGTAGACGGTCGCGACTCCATCGGATCCCTTCCGCAGACAATTCACCACCTCTTCGGAAATAATGGTCTTTCCTTCTCTTTTTCCGTAGGTATCTGTGATGACCTGCAGATCATCACCAATAATCAAGACTCTTCCGTCATAAAGATTGGCAAGCAGCGTCAGCTCCGCCTGTACGATGGCAGAAGACGGATCCTGCATATAGTTGTACGTGATCAGGTGGTTTGCGAGAATACGCAACTGGGTCTGTACTTCATTTTTTTTCACTTCGATCGCACGATCCTTATAATTGGTGAGAATGGCGCTTTGCATGATCATGCAGGAAAAAAGACCCGTTATGAAAAGGATCAGAAAAAAACGCACACGAAGACTTTTGACCAAAAAAGACCAGAAACGTTTCATTTTACATACTATGCCTGAAAATAATAACCGGTTCCCCACTTTGTCCGCACATACCTGGGCTCACTCGGATTGCGTTCCAGCTTCTCGCGCAACCTTCTGACATGCACATCTACCGTACGGACATCACCCGGATAGTCCTCTCCCCAGATGGTCTTTAAAAGCTCCTCTCTGGAGTAAACTTTTCCGGGGGCGGAAGCCAAAAGCTCCAGCACCTCAAACTCCCTGCTGGTGAGGTTGATCTCGCGATCCTTTACCAAAACTCTGCGATACTCCTCGTTGATTTTCAGGTCTTCAAAGACCATCACGCTGGGAGCCGCCTCTCTCTTCTGCATCCGACGCATGATCGCCTTGATTCTGGCCTTTACCTCCAAAATATTGAACGGCTTGGTAATATAATCATCGGCTCCGTATTCCAAGCCGAGAATCTTGTCCATATCATCACCCTTGGCCGTTAACATGATAATCGGAACCGTTGAAAATTCTCTGATTTGCTGACAAACCTCGAAGCCGGTCAGCTTAGGCAGCATCACATCTAATAGGATGATATCATAATGGGATTCCTTTGCCTGCGCCAGCGCCTCTTCTCCGTCGTAAGCACAGTCCACTTCCATCCCATCCTGTTCCAGTGAGTAGCGAATGCCCTTCACTATGACCTTTTCATCATCGACAACCAATGCCTTCTTTGCCATTTCTCTCCTAAATCAAACGCTGATCTTTGATTTGATTTTTAAAAAAAGTTTATCCTTGATCCCGGGGATCTTCTTAATCTCTTCAATGCGGGAAAAAGATCCATGTGCAGATCGGTAAGCAAGTATGGCGTCTGCCTTTGTCTCTCCAATTCCCGGCAATGTACAAAGTTCCTGCCTGCTTGCCGTATTCAGATTCACCTTGCCGCTTCCCTCTGCAAACGGCTGCGGATGAGTTTCGTCCGTTCCGGCTGTCTGTAAATCTGCAATTCCGCTCTCCTGTCGGGCAGGGATCATCGTCTGATCTTCCGCCGGCGCAGCACTCTCTTTCCCTGCACGCATCTTCGCCGTCTCCGCCTTCGTCGGAATGCAAAGCTTCATCCCATCTGTCAGAGGCGCCGCCTGATTGACATATCGGCTGTCCGCATTTCCGGAAAACCCTCCGGCTGCCTGCACCGCATCGATCACTCTGGAAGCGCTTTCCAACTCATAAACCCCTTCCTGAGAAACCGCTCCGCAGACAAAAACTTTGATTCTAACCTGCGACGTAGCGGGTAAACCCTCTCCGGACTTCTCCTGCTGCGCACTTCCGCCCGCCTCTTGCGAAGAAGCGGAACCAACGCTCTGCCCTCCGTCCTCCCTGCTGCCGTAACCCGGTAAAAACCTTCTCCCTTTCCCAGGATCGAAGAGTCTTCCCTGTCTGAAGAAGAACCCCCTGTCACAGAAGTTTCCCCTCCTGCAGACAAATCCCGGATCTCGATCTCATTCTTGCCGGTACAACCAATCAGAAGCCCCGTGAGCCCCAGAAGAACAGGGAACAGAAACGCCAAACGAACCTTATTCCATTGCCAAAACATGTCTCCTCCCTTTCTGCAAGGGAGACTCCCGCCATGTATCTGTTATTCTATCCGATTGATCGCAGAATTGCAAGGAATATGTAACATTTTTGTAACATGTTTAACCCCTGTCTCAAACCTCTCCGCGGCTACAACCTCGTTTACAGGGAGAAGGAGAAACCTTACTCTTCTTCCAAATCACTCAGAATAGAAACCGTGGGCGGATCCGGAATCTTCTTCTCATGAACCTCTTTTCCTGTCACTTGCTGCATCATCTCTTCTGAGAGCAGACGCAGGGTCTCGTTCACCTCCGCCCCCTTCCATATTTGTGTAAAAGCTCTTTCCAGGCGAATCCATAAATCACTGCTCTCCATGCTCTTGGGCAGCGGAACAGAATCTTCATACACACGCAGGAATTCTTTTAAATTCGGATCCCGGTAGCTAAGCCCCCCTCTTCACCGGCAGCTTCCCCGCACTGTCAAACATCTCCTCCGATTCCTGTTTGACCAGAAAATCCGCACACCTCCCCGCTTCCTCCGGGCTCTTCGAATATCCGTTAATCACAAGGCAACTGGTTACCGACATGTTCCTGGTTCCGAGCTCTTTGTTCAGCGCCGGGATCCCTGCCACCCCGAATTCATAGGCACAATCACCCTCTTCCTTTGCCTTTCTAATCTTCGTTAACATATCCGGAGTCGCAATGGTAAATACAATTTTCCCTGAAAGAAAATCCTTCGATACCTTTTCATAATTGACCAGAGAAGGGTCAATGGCAAAAAACTGGGACAATTCCTGATAAATCTTCATGCAGCTGATGACCTGATCATTATAGAGGTCCAGTTTTTTCGTCCGATCTCCGTCCTTCCCGCAGGCGTTCAGATATTTCCCGACAAAAAAATAATTATAGAAGATATCATTGATGTCCCATTCAAAAACAGCTTCTACTTCATCCGGTGCATTATAATTCCTTGCAAAAGATACGATATCGGCAATCTGGTGCGGCAGAATCTTTTTTTCCCGGGCTTCCAGTTCTTCCTTCGTCACCTCTAAAACGGGATCCCCGGGCTGTGCCTCCGGATGCTCCTGCAGTTTTTCGTCCTCAATCTCCTCCCGAATCATCTGATCCAGATAAGTCTTGTTATAGAGCAGCGCACTGGTATCATAATAGTACGGATAAGCGGCCGCTTTTTTCTGATATCTGACTGCCCGAAGTGCCGTTTCGGGAAAAAGAGTCTGGTTGATGGCCGGATCTGTTGCACAGAAATCACTGCTTAGCCCCGACAATACCGCTTTTTCAATGAGATCGTTTGTGAGAATATAGAGATCCGGAAAATCCTTCCCTTCCAATGATGCTTTGCTGATTTTTTCTAAAAACTCCGCCGCTCCCACCAAACGAATTTCCAGTCTTGTCCTCCCCTGCCTCTCATTGAAGAGAACCGACTCTTTATTCAGATAGTCCGTCAGGTCTTCGTCGGTATACCAAAGCTTCAGTGTGGTGCGGTTCCTCTGCGCAATCAAATTCCAGGCAGCTGTGCCGTCTAGCGCGGCAATCAACAGACTGACACATAGGCACAGCAATACGAGCACAGAGCAAAGTCTTTTTTTTCTTGAATGCATCATTTCTCCTGTCTACCAATGGCTTTTCTTTCACAGCAGGTCAAAAGATCCTAAATGCTCCCCGAATCCCTTCGACCCTTGACCCCGGTATCTTTTTATATTGTAACGGATTTCCGCCTGTTGTATAGTACAATGGAATCTTCTGGAAAGGAAAAAAAGAATGAGGGCTCTAACCTTAATCACCGTCTATCTGATCATCGTGAATCTGGCTGCCTTTCTGCTGATGGGGGTGGATAAACAAAAAGCCAGGCATCATGCCTGGCGCATTTCGGAATCCACCCTTTTTACTGCCGCTCTGATCGGCGGCAGCATCGGCTCTATTCTGGGAATGCAGATCTTCCGGCATAAAACAAGGCATCCCGCCTTTGTCATCGGAATGCCTCTCATTCTCCTGGTCCAGCTTGCGTTTGTGGTCCTTCTCTGGCGCCTCCCCATCCCCGTTCTATTTCTCTGAACCGGTGAAAGCCTTAACAGGTTAGAATAATGCCCCCATCATTGGCATACAGAGTCGAAACTCCGGCGCCGTCTACGACCAGCACATCCTTAAAATGATTTCTGGCAAGAACCATGTCCTTCACGACCATTGCACGCTCATAGCAGTTGATGTGTGCAATCATGAGCGTTTTCTCTTCCGGATTCTTTACTTCCTTCGTTACCAGATCCACCAACTTCATCAAGGCTTTTCTGGTACCGATCCCCTGCCCCTTCTGCACGATGGCACCGTCATGCGATCCCATCACCGGTTTGATGGACAAGGTGGAAGCCACCAGTGACTTCACTCCGGTCAGCCTTCCGTTTTTCCTCAAAGAATTCAGATTATCCAGTACAAAATAGGTATTCATTTCATCCCGAAACCGGCAGATCTGCGTGACCACTTCCGAAAAAGGCAGTCCCTGTTCCGCCAGTTCCAACAGGCGGAAAGCCACCTGCGTTTCTCCACAGCTTGCCGACTTGGAGTCTACGACGAAAATATTCTTGTGCGGATGCTCTTCTTCATATAGATTTTTCCCCAAAACCGCACTGTTGTAAGACCCGGAAAGCTTTGCCGACAGAGTGACGACATACACATCCTCGGCGTCCGTTTCATAGGCGCGAAGATACCGATCGGGGGAAGGGCAGGCTGACCTGGCAACACCTTCGTATTCCTCCACGCGTTTCAAAAAATCCCCCTGATCAAAATTGTCGTCGTCCATTGTATGATAACCGCCCACTTCCAGTACGAGGGGAACAATTTCTATTCTCGGATCGTGATGATACTCTTTTGGCAGATCACAGCAACTGTCAACCACAATCTTATAGCTCTTCATATTCTCGTCTCTCCCTAACGTCGTTTTTAATACTACGTACCATCATATCACCTACTCCCCCGGTCCGTAAAGATTCCCTTCCGGGCGATGCGGATTTTTCCGGAGCGCTAAGAAAAATGCCGTACAGGTATCCCCATACGGCATCCATTTCATTTCCCGAACAGATCACTGTGCGTCCCTGTTCGGGAGAGTGTCAGCACCAGAACATCGCCCTCTACGCGATAGATCAAAAAGCCAGTCGGATTGAATATGACATTCGCGGTGCCCCCTCCAGTTTCCGGTCAATTCATGATCTCTGTTCTCAGGTGGTAGCGTATTTCCCATGGCAAGCGTTTCGATCACGGTTTCCAGAAGTTCTATTTTAAGTCCCCTCTTCAATGCCAGCTTGTAATCTTTCCGAAACGCTGTAGTGGGTTTAACCGTCAGCTTTGTTTTTCTCACTTCTTAAGATCGGCAAAAAGCTCATCAAGGTCATCATAGCCCCTTACAGACGGGTCTTTTGCAATCCTTTCCGCTTCCAACATGGCGGCAATCGTTTCCTTTTTGGGCTGACGAATGGATATTTCAAACGGAATCCCACCCTCCCGGATCGACTGACGCACGAAAATATTGAAAGCCGTTGTAAGATTCATGCCAAGCTCACCAAATAGAACGTCGGCTTGTGCTTTCAGATCGCTGTCCATGCGGATGCTGATATTGGTAGTCGTTCCAGCCATGAAATCCTCTCCTTTCTACACTCACTATTATCTGCTTTTTGCACGATAATTGCAATACTGTGCACGAAAGATCGAAGCTCATCCGCTTACTTCTGATAGGGCGCCGACTTTTTCCACTTACTTTTTGATAAAAATAAAATGAACGAAGCGCAGGAACGCGTAGATAGATGCAACCACAATACCGGAAATTGTAAAGCCTCCTTGCTTTTCCGCAACCGCTTTTTTTGTTAGGATCAGAGTGATCACAAACGATGGATCTCAAAGGGGCCCCTCAATGGAGAGACCATCCCATACAAGAGAAACGAAAGGAGTATCCATGATACTGGCAGACAAAATCATAGAGCTGAGAAAGAAAAACGGTTTATCACAGGAAGAACTGGCGGAAAAGCTGAATGTCAGCAGGCAGTCCATCTCCAAATGGGAGGGGGCGCAATCCATCCCGGACATGAATAAGATCCTGAAATTATCCGACCTCTTCTCGGTCAGCACCGACTATCTGTTAAAAGATGAAATCGAAGAGATGGAGACACAGGTCCCCATCGAGGATCACGATTCTTCCGCAAGGGAAGCCTCCGTTTCCATGGAAGAAGCAAACGCCTTTCTCGCATATAAAAGCCGGATAGCAACGTCTATGGCTTTCTCCGTCCTGCTCTTTATTGTGTCCGCCGCCCCTCTCATTGCTTTACAGGGCCTGCAGGAGGGTGGAAAGCTCCCCCTTTCCGAAGCCCAGACGGTCGGTATCGGCGTCATTCTCCTGCTATTCATCATCGGTATCGGGACTGCCCTCTTCCTGAAGAACAGTATGGACGGAGAGCGTTTCGCCTATTTGAAAAAAGAGCCACTGAATACCGCCTACGGTGTAAGCGGGATGATTGCAGAAAGAAAGGCAAATTTGCAAAGTTCCTATACGATCCAGACCATTCTGGGAGTTCTGGTTTGCATCCTGTCCGCAACCCCTCTCTTCTTCAGTATGATTTTCTTCCCTGACCAGGATATGGCAATGACGATTGCCGTTCCTTTTTTGCTCCTGCTTGTGGGAGTCGGCTCGTTTCTGCTGGTGCGTGCCAGCATTCCCTGGAACGCACTCCAGATTTTATCGGAGGAGGGAGAATTCAGCAGAGAAAACAAGAACTTTGCCGTAAGCAACAAGAAAATTGCAAGCGTTTACTGGTCCGTCACTCTCCTCCTGTATTTCATCCTCAGCTATCTGCTCGGATGGAACCTCAGTTGGGTCATCTGGCCCATTGCAGGAGTGGGCTATGGAGCCGTCATTTCCATCATGAACCTGATCAGAGCAAAGGCCTAAGCCCTTGCTCTTTCTGCATTTCTATCGGATTTGACAAACAAGCAACTCCTGCACCGGCTCCGCCCTTATTTCAGAACCCGATATTCTTTCATCACCTGATCGTCTTCAAAAATCACCGGCTTTGCGGTTAGGCCGTCCGCATCTTTGTCATAGCAAGCCATCAGATAGTCATTCACCTCCTGCCTGCTACGAAACTCCTCTACCTGGTACGGCAGTTCAAAAGCCAGTTTTTCCACAAAAAGATAGTGGTCGCCGTCCTCTAGTAAAATGCCGGTATGCCCGATGAATTCCTGCACCTGGTTTTTTCCGTCATCCATGGTCATAAAGACAGACAGCATGTGCATCTTATCATTATGAAAGGAAATACCTTTTTTCTTCCAGGAAGCGATAATCTCCTTTGCCAGTTCTTTGGTATCATGCGTGTTCGTTACATCAATGTAGGAGAAAATCGTATCGAACTTTTTCTTCTCCTCTCCTTGAAAAAGGTGTTTTGCTCCTATCGCCTCGAAGTCCGAGAACAGCATCGTGGTATCCCCTGCCGCCGGATTTTTCACCGTAATGAAATCTCCCATCAACGAAAAGGAAGTGATGCGACAATTTCTCCCCACAAAACCGCCGTTCTGCAGCCAGAGGTCGATCAGACGGTCCGAATCCATGGAAGGAAAGGGGCCGTCTGTCGTCGTCATTTTTTGCACCAGATTCTCCTTGCCCACCGCATTGTTATACTCATCCACTGCCAAAAAGAAGTCCGTGATCTTCTCGTCTTTCAGTCCCGCGTTTTTTAATGCGGCAGAAACACGATTTCTGGTTTCCTCGTCTACCAGATTCGAATACGTAATCGGAATGACCGCAGAGGTTTCCTTCTGTTCCTCCCCCTGACTGCTCTCTGCGGAAGAAGCTGTTTTCTGCTTCGCCTCTTTCCCTTCTTTCTGATCACCGCATGCCGTCAGAAACATGCAGACCCCCAATAATAGAGCTCCTAGAAACGGTTTGATTCTTCTCATCCTGTTCCCCCAATCTTTTTCTTTTGTAAGATTTTATCGCATCCTACCGGTCTAAATCAATCCGTTCCGTTTTTTCTATTGGGGAAGTGGCGTAGCCTCCTCTTCCTGCACCAGTTCCTGCAAGGCGCCCTTTCTTGCCAACAACTCCTGATAGGCTCCCTTCTCCACGACCTGTCCATGATCCAGAACGATCACTTCGTCATACTTCTCAAGGATGGCGGGATCCAGGCGGTGGGTGACCGAGATCAGCGTCAGGTTTTTGCACTCAGACAACTGCTGTTCAATCTGCCCTGCGGTGCGCTTGTCCAGCGCCGATGTCGCTTCGTCCATCAGAAGCAACTCTTCTCCGTGAAGAATGGCTCTTGCCAGCGCAATCCGCTGTTTTTCTCCTCCGGAAAATCGGGAACCGTTTTCTTTCACACAGGTCTCCATTCCCTCCGGCAAAGCTGCCACCGTATCCGTCAGACCTGCCTGATCCAGTGCCCTCTGTATCTGTGCTTCGTCAAACTGCCGGTAGAGGCACAAATTCTCTTTAAGCGTTTATCGAACAAAAAGACATTCTGCTGCATCATGATTGACGACGGAATCTCTCCCTCTCTCCCGTCTACCCAAAGTTCTCCTCCCTGCTTTTCCAGGTAACCGCCGATGATCTGTAAAAGCGTACTCTTGCCGCTTCCACTTTTCCCCACGAGGGCATAATGTTTTCCCGACTCGAATAAAAGATCGATCCCCGAAAGTACGGGTTCTCCCTCCGCATAGGAATAGGAAATCCCTTGCAGTTGAAGCTCCTTTTCCAGCTGTACTTCCTTGCTGTCCTCTGTCTTTTGGCTGATTTTTACAATCTGCTCCATTTCGTCCCGCAACGGTTTTGTAGAACGCAACAGACTGAATTTCGCAGACATCTGAAAAACAGGCGTAATCACCTGCCCGGTTAATTGTGTCAGGGCAATGATGCTGCCAAGCGTCAGGTATCCCCTTACTGCCAACATCCCTGCGATTGTAATCACCAGAAACTGGACCGCCACGCCGGATGCATTGGCAAAGCAGTAGACCACCGACATGATTTTCTGAAAGCTTGCCTTTTTCTTCTCCATCCCGCCCAGGAAGGATTTGTGATCCGCCTGCATTTCCTTTTCGACGTGATACCCTTTGATCACCTCAAATCCCTGGAACAAGTCTTTGATGGAAACGTTGTAAGCCCCCGTCGCTTCTACAATAGCGGTCTGCCCTGCCTTTAGCTTCCTTCCAAACAGCTGCGGAATCAGGCTGGGGATGGACATCAGCGCGATCGAAACAAGCGCCAGAATCGGATTCAAATAGACCAATAGAATCGCAGCAATCGCCATGCTGACAAAGCCTTCAAAAATGGAGCACCCATTCTTAAAATAATTCTCCTCTACCAGCGCCACGTTCTGATTCATCAGAGAGAGGTACTGGGCCGAACTCTTTTTCCGGAAATCTTCCATTTTCATGGATAAAAACCTGCCGACAGGTCTTCCCGAAGGTGCGTCATGACATTCCGCATACAGATTGCCTTCATAAGGCCGCTCAGCAGGATGAGAATTCCAAGAAGTGCCGCATATCCGGCACAGACGGCAAAGTCCGCCCATAATCCCGCCAACTGTTTTCCTTCGATTCTCCATAAAAGGCGGTCAATGATCCAGTTCAGCAGGAGAGCTACTCCAATCGTTGCCGCAATCTGCAACACCTGTAGGATCAGATAACCACCAAAAGGACCCTTGTTTTTGTAAGTAAAATATTTGATCATGCTCGTTCCCTCCTTCCTTACATTCTCTCTCGTCCTTGTAAAACCAATATAACGGAGGGAGGTCCCTAAAACCATAACGTCACATGTTAAAGATTTTCTTACCTCATTTGTTAAGGAAAAGTCCCAGCTGCGAAGTTGCAAATTCTTTTGCCATCTCCGCGAAATGATCTTTATGGATCAGCTCCATATAGGGGACAATTGCCTGAATGATCCGTTTACACTCCTCTGTTTTGTGGGTGAAAAAAAGAATTTTTGCCTTCAGGAACTCCACTTCCGGAAGCAGACTCATTTCCGAAATTTCCTCGCTGATGGCTTCCGCCCTCGTAATATAAGCAAGTGCCTCTTCATAACGCCCTTCCTTACACAAAAACTGGGACAGATTCATCGCCACATTGATCCGCAGGACGCCAAAGGATTTCAAGTGGCTATGATGTTTTTCCATTGCCCGGTAGAGTTCTTCTCCCGATCCGAATCGCCCGCAGCACCTCTCCCCACTGATCATAAGCGGCACTCAGCACGCAGATCGTATTCACCTCCATTACATCTAACAGGGTATTCCTCAGGTCTTCCAGCTGAATTTCCGGTTTTGTCTTTAGGATCGCCGTCTCCAGTGTCCGGATGCAGTTCGGATCCGACTGAAAGAACTGTATGGTTCCCTCTACCAACAGAACCGTTTGAAGAAAGTGAGGATCTTTCTCTTCATAGGATTTCAACCGATTCAAAAAGTCCTCTGCTTCTCTGATTTTTCCTTCTGTCAGTGCTCCTCCCGCCTGCTCCGCCAGCCTCTCAAATTCCTGCTGCCTTTCGTTTTGAAAATAGACATTGCAAATCTCATAGGTACTGGTGCCAAGCCGCTCCAACAATCTCTCCAGAATGGCATTCGAGGGCATTTGATTGCCGTTTTCGATTCTCGAAATCGAGACGGCAGAGCAGATCCCGTCCGCCAGTTCTTCCTGCGTCAGCTTTCTTTCCTTTCGCAGTTCCCGGATCATATCCCCTAACGAATGATTCATGCACGCACCCGCCTTTCCCTTTCTTTCTCTTTATATCGGTCAAAAAGGGGCCCCCGCAAAAGATGCAAAAAACCACGGGAGAACGGAATCCCCCGTGGCTTGTTTATCACCTGTTTTCAAGAAAGCAATCAAACACCGGCGACCGCTTCCCGGCCGCAATGGAACGGCACCCTCCTCTACGTAAATGTGACAAATCCTCTCTTCCTGCTGCGCCACATCCGTGCAGAAGCTTAGTGCAGCAGCATGCCGACAAAGATCCCCAGATAATTGCCCAGCACATATCCCAGCGTTCCGGTTAACAGTCCGGGAATGATCAACTCTCCCCAGCCTTTGGAAACAGCAAGCGCCGCCGCCGTTGTAGGGCCTCCCACATTGGCATTGGAAGCGATGACGATTTCTTCAATGGAGAAGTGGAACAGTTTTCCGAAGAAGAGGGAAACGACCATATTGATCGCAACCACAATCAGCGCCAGAACCAGAAGGAGCGGAGATTCCTTGATAATCATGGGGATGGAAGCCGGCGCTCCGATGACCGCAAAGAACAGATAAATCAGGAAGGTTCCGATCTCCTGCGCTCCCTTGACCGAAGACATCTGTTTCGGGAAGAAAGAAGCGATGAGCATCGTGATGGTGGTAATCAACAGATATTTGTTTCCGAAGAAACCGCCCATGAATTTGCTAAACACATCCCCTCCGGAGAAGAATCCGCTGATCAGTCCTGCCAGCTTTGTTGAAACGGTCACAATGGTAAAGGCGATGGCGACCGCAAAAGCGATGTCTTTCAGAGAGATTTCTTTTGCTCCCCAGTACTTTGCAGCCATCGTCTTATTTTGATCCTGATCTCTCGCCTGCGCTGCCAGCAGAGCGTCTTCATAAGGATGCTTGTAGAGTTTCTTGATGATCGCCATGGAAGGAAGTGAGATCAGAACAAAAACATACAGCGCCATCAACAGATTGTCCGCCACCAGCGCTGCAGATACCGTCTTGCCGGGGACGCTGTACTGCTCGGACATCGCAATGAAATTGACCGAGCCTCCCGTGTAGGTGCCGACAAACATCGGAATAATATCGTTTAACTGCGGAATGGCATTCCTTAGTGCAAATAGGAGACAAAGCCGCCCAGTAGGGTTCCCACACTGCTGAGAAGGTAGATGATCAGAATTCTGCCGGATTCTTTCCAGATTTTTTTGACATTGGCATGAAATAACAGAAGCGGTACGGCCAGCGGTACCACATAGCCCCAAACCGCATCATAAACCGGTGCGTCCGTCGGAATCACGTTCAGGTTCGCCAAAACCAACGTGAAAACGGTGGCTAAGATACAGCCCGTAATCTTGCTTGCCCAGGCATATTTTTGTTCCAGATAGATGGACAGAGCTGCACTCAGTGCCAGAACCGTCCATAGAGCCCAGGTATCCTCCGGTGAAATCAATGTTGCTACTCCCATAAAATCCTCCTTTGTTGTCATGTGTGCATCCGCCGAACCCGCTTTTCGTTCCCGCGAGAACTTACGCCCCGGCGTCTGATATGGATCCCTCGCCATGTGTGCCTATGGGCACTTTACGATGTGTGCCTTGTAGATATTTCGCTCTATGCCGCTTATGAACGCTTCGCTCAGGCGTCGCTCCTGGCAAAGCAATTTTTCATAGAGCTGCTCGCCTCATACAAAACCTTATCCAACAGGTCTTCCGTCTCTTTTTTCGTGCAAAGTGCGATCTTTTCGTTGCACTCTTCCAGCATGTTTCGGATTTCTTTCCCGCTTCTTTTCTTCTTCAATACCTCTTTTTTACAATCCGTTAACAGCTGATAGCATTTCGCCTGGACTCTGGCCTGATAACGCTCGATATGAATACGGCTCTTTGCATAGGAAGCATCGGCGAGCGCACCGATGAGGCGGTTGTTCCAGTAAAAAGCTGTCCGTGCTGACTTCCTTTCCTGGTGGTTTCAAAATAGGACGGAATCTTCTCCACTGCAGAAAACAGCGGAATCATCGCATTAAACACATTGCTGCCGAAGGCCACCCAGGTAATGCACGAAAGCTCCTTCTCCTTCTCTTTTCTGTTCTGGTGGAGCGATAAAAAAGCTGTCCTTTCGATGCCGATCGGGCGCAGTTTCCCGATTTCGGAGGTATCGCCGAATTTCCCGTAGCAATCGTATTTCGTTCCCTGAAAATGGGAGGACAGAATATATTTCACCTCAAAAGGCGTAATCTTTTTTTCCGGAACCATGCACCAGGGGATGTCGTCGGAATCCGGGCGGTAATCTGCATCCTCGCCTTCATAAGTGAAAACGGACGGATTCCATCTCTTCATGATGTACCAGGTTCTCGGGGTATTATAGACATGATCCGCATCCGAATGGGATCCGAAAACATCTCTCGGATTCATTTCCTGATCCATAGAAAGATTCAGATGATTCTCCTCCATAAATTCACGCAGATCTTCCGAGCAGATATGTTCCTTCTGTTTGGAGAACGCATCTGCCAGATCAAAGGAATCCATGCCCTGCTGGTTCGCCATCATGACATAGACATCGTCCGGCACCCTTTTTGCGATGAAATGATGTCCGCCGATCGTCTCCAGCCACCAGATTTCATTTTCGTCGGAAAAGGCCACTCCGTTCATCTCATAGGTGCCGTATTTTTTGAGTAGTTCTCCCAGGCGAATCACGCCCTCTCTCGCGGAATGAATATATGGCAGCAGGAGGCTTGTCATATCTTCCTCGCCGATACCGCCGGGAACCTCCCGATCTCCCTCCAAGTGAAGCTCGACCAAAGGATCCGCCGCCATCACCAGTTCGTTGCTGGTAATGGTTTCCGTTGCGGAAACGGACACATTGGCGCTGTTGGTTCCTGCCCCTGCCCAGATCCCCTTGTCCCCTAACGCATCCGGAAAACAGATAAAATCCATCGCCTTCTCGGGCAGGGGGATCTCCACATGGGAGAGCACGGAGCGGTAGGTTTTTGGTACCTCCTCTCCGGCAACATAACGCATCTTCTTCGGGGTGTATTCTCCCGAACCGGAATCCATGTTCCGGGCGATCATGGTGGAGCCGTCATAGCTCGCTTTTTTTCCGACCAAAATCGTTGTACATGACATCGGTTTTCTCCCTTCCAAAAAAATTACATCATTTTTTATACTTCTGATATCTATCACTCATAATCTTATCAGATTGCATTAGCTTGATCAATTTTCTTCCTTAATTTATGGATTTTTTCTATGAGCTGAAGTGAAAAGTTTAATTCCACTCTAAAAACCGAGTCGATGAAAGTGGCGTTTACTCTTGCAGAACAGGGGTAAATGCCATTTTGTGTTGTACAACAATGGAAATCAGTATTACACTAACTTCTATGACAGGCCTCTGTCAGCTGCGACCAAATGTTTTTTTCAGGCATGACAACGAAGCGGACTTTAGTCGGTTTTTCAAAAAAGTAGGACTAATTTCCACTTCAAGCGATCGGTATGGAGCGCCCTGACAGCCGCCTGTTGTCATTTACTTTTTAAGAAGATAGGACTTGAGAATAATCTTGTCCTTTTCTATTTTTCGGATGCCGAAAGCATTCAGCTTTTCGTAAAGATCATGGTACATAAAATCTGCAACATCCAGAGGACTCTTTCCGCCAAGCTTTTTCGACGGGAGCAGAGTCCACATGACTCAGGACGAGGTTTAAGTCATCCTGATTAGTCAGTCCGAGAGCGTTCAGGTCTGTCCCTTTGGGAAGAATGTAACGCAGTTCAATGTGTTTGTTCTCCAAAGAGCCTTTCTGTCCGGAACGCATGGGGTCACAATAGAAAACTCGTGTTCGTCTGGCACCATCAGCATCTGTCTCCATGGATTCGGCGGCAGTAAATTCAGTTCCCCGATCCGTCAGAAGAATGTGAACATATTTCCTGAATGTATCCCGGCCAAGAATCTTCTCCAGAAAGTCAATTCCTTCTTTCATGGAAAGAGCTGTTTTACGTTCCTGATAGATGGCAAAAAGGACCCCCGCACTCACGAATTTAAAGGTCTGGATGAACGGTCCATTGGTTTCGTCATTGTAAACGGTGTCCATCTGTGTCACGAACACATCCTGATGATCGGCAATATATTGCTCATAGTCCTTAAATGTGCGGCCATGAAGATACTTCCGGTCAATCCTTTTCTTATATCCCCTAGATTTTTTCTTTGGGATTTTACGGGATACCTTGCGGCGGAGATCCATGACAGTGACACCGGCAATTTCATGGAATACATTTCCCTCTATGTAGTTATAAAGAGTTTTCTCAGAAATCCCAAGCTCAGGGTGATTGGTAACGATCTGGTAGGGGGACTGCCCATGACCGAGCAACGGCTTGATGATGGCGGCCATCTCCTTTGCCTCCTGCACGGTAAGATTCACTCCTTGTCTGGAATCAATCAATGTCGTCCGGTAATCTATCTGGGCGTCTTCTGGACAGTATTGATATTTATCGAACCTACAGTGGCTCCAGTTAGAGCAGCCATTGCATGCACCGGGGGAACGGTCGCGCCTTGAGCAGTGAAAAGGATCATACTCCGGACAGTCGACAGTACACTGGCGTCCAAAGACGCATCTCTTGTAATGATTACACTCCAGAGGCATCTTGCACTTATGTGTCAGCTTACGGTGGAGCTTGATTTCCTTGCCAATGGTAGATTTATCCTTTCCTATCGTCTGGGCAATAGCGGTTTTGGTGGAACCGTTTGTTATGCCGGTAAAGATGATGCGTCGTTCTTCGAGGGTTAAATGCGAAAAAGCATTTGTTATACTCATGTAGGCACCTGCCTTTCCGGCGGCTGTCAGCTACATGAACTGTAAGACAAAAAGCCACAACTGGTTAAGTGGAAAGTGGTGAAAGACTAACGTCTACTTCGTCCCCTTTAGAGTGGAATTAAACTTTTCACTTCAGCATTTTTTCTATGAGAGATGATGGTGACAAAATAGCTCTTGCGTTCTCTCTGCTTCTATGCTAAAATTTTTAAATTGTTCGACTGAATATGCGGAGTCGGAAACTTCGCCGGAAAGGAGTACCCAGACCATGAGAAAAGAGATTCAACCGGAATACCACCAGGCTACTGTGACCTGCAACTGCGGCAATACCTTCGTTGTCGGAAGCACCAAGCCGGAGATTCACGTGGAAATCTGTTCCAAGTGCCATCCCTTCTATACAGGACAGCAGAAAGCGACAGCGGCACGTGGCCGTATTGATAAGTTCAATAAGAAATACGGAATGTAAGAACCAAAGAGAAAATGCTCTGCATTTTCGTTTGAGGCTAACAGCAGTATCATCGAAGAGGGTTGAGCAAAGAGCTCAGCCCTCTTTTTGAGGATTTGATATGAAAATACAAGCACTGAGGCATTACTCCGGGATCGGCGGGCAGGCCGTCCTCGAGGGAGTCATGATGCGCAACAAGGATCAATATGCCGTCTCCGTCCGCCGGAAAAATGGAGAAATCGCAACGGACGTGGGCGAATTTCACGGCCTTCTGTACGGATCCGTTTTTAGACAAATTCCCTTTCTCCGTGGTATTTTTTTGTGTTTCTGGACTCGCTCTCTCTCGGGTACCGCTCCCTAAACTACGCCTCTTCTATTTTTTTACCGATGAAGAGACGCATGCACAGCCTTCTCTAAACCGTCTCCTCATAAGACTTCCGCAGGAAAAGACGGAGACAGAAAAAAACACAAAGTCAAAAGCGCACGAAACCCTGTTTGGCGTTGCCACCCTTGTCCTGTCGCTTGCCATTGCTCTGATCCTCTTTACGGCTCTGCCCTTTTTGATTGCCTCTCTCTTTTCCAAATTCATCCGCTCCGACGTTCTGCTTTCTCTTCTGGAAGGCGCTCTTCGCATCTTCCTTTTTATTGTTTATATCCGCCTGATTGCGCAGATGGAAGACACCAAGCGATTGTTTGCCTACCACGGCGCCGAACACAAATGCATTAACTGCCTGGAATCGGGGCATGCGCTGAATGTGGAAAATGTCAGGAGGGCCAGCCGTCTGCACAGGCGCTGCGGATCCAGCTTTCTCCTGTTCGTGATGCTGGTCAGCATCGTGCTCTTCTTTTTTATCCGTGTTCGCAGCGTTCCCTACCGCATCCTGATCCGCATTCTGCTCATCCCGCTCATCTCCGGTATCTCCTATGAGCTGATCCTGTTAGCGGCCAACAGCGATTTCATCTTATGGCGGCTTCTGGCCAAACCCGGTCTGATGCTCCAGCGTCTGACCACCAGAGAACCGGATGATTCCATGATTGAGGTCGGTATTCGCTCCGTGGAAGCGATCTTTGACTGGAGATCCTACCTGCAGGATGCCTTCGGCATCATCCGGGGAGAGGAAGAGTCTTCGGATCAAAGCAGATGAATTACGCAGCATCTTACTCTTTTGGAAAAGAACAGTTAATCACAGCCCATGTTCCAGACGCTCCCCTGGAGGCGCGTCTGCTGCTTGAGCACGTGTGCCATACCACGCATCACGACCTGCTGGCGCACGGCGACCGAATTCTTTCTCCGGAGGAAGAGGGTCACTACCGCTTCCTCCTTCAAAAAAACGTGCAAACAGGATTCCTCTTTCCTATTTGACGGGGACTGCGGAATTTATGGGGACTGCCGTTTTCAGGTAAATTCCTCCGTCCTGATTCCCAGAGCCGACACGGAGATTCTGGTAGAAGAAACACTCCCGCTCCTCACGACAGGCACTCGGTTCCTCGATCTTTGTACCGGCTCCGGCTGCATCGCCTCTCTCTCCTGCATTTTTTTGTAAAGGAACGAGCGCCGTTGCCACCGATCTGTCTCCGGATGCACTGCAGGTCGCCCGGGCAAATGCGGAAAGGTTGGGCTTACAAGCTCGCATTTCCTTCCTCTGCTGCGATCTGTTTCCGGCGCACAGAGAAGAGAGGTTTCTCTGATCGTATCCAATCCTCCCTATATTCGTACGGAGGTCATTCCCACGCTGGAAGCGGAGGTAAAAGATCACGAGCCGATGCAGGCGTTAGACGGAGGAGGAGATGGTCTCCACTTTTACCGCAGAATCCTTTCCCTACTCCCCTTACTCTTAGAAAGAGGCGGGCATCTCTTGCTCGAAATCGGCTATGATCAGCATGCGGCAGTGGTCAGTCTGATGCATCAGGCGGGCCTTGTGTCGGTAAAATCGATCAAAGATCTTGCCGGAAGGGATCGTGTGGTTTGCGGCACTCTCCCGCCTCTTCCTCTTTAGTCAGTCAGAATCTACAGGGAGGCGTTCCCTTAGAAGGTTTCCGCCATCCGCCTCTGCGGATAGGTTGTTCCCCCGTGTAAGAATCACGGATCCTTTCACATCAGGAAAATCTCATCGTTACCGGTCATGTTTCAGGAAGAATCGAGGATAAACGGAATGTTCCAACAGCTGGAAGATCTTGTTCGAAAATACGAAGACATCACAAGAGAACTAAGCGAACCGGGTGTCGCTGCCGACCAGAACCGTTTTCGGACTTTAATGAAAACCCAGAGCGATCTGCAGGAGCTGGTGACGGAATACGGGAAATACCGTGCCTGTCTTCAGACCATCGAAGAGAGCGAGTCGATGTTAACAGGTGAAAACGATCCCGAGATGCGGGAACTTTTAAAGACCGAATTGCAGGATGCCAAGGTGGCGCTCCCGGAAATCGAGCAACATTTAAAGCTGCTTCTGCTCCCCAAGGATCCGAATGACGATAAAAATGTCATTGTGGAAATCAGAGCCGGCGTCGGAGGGGACGAAGCGGCGCTTTTTGCTTCCAACTTGTATCGCATGTATACCCGTTATGCCGAAAGAAGACACTGGAGCATCGAAACCATGAGTGTGGAAGACATCGGCATCGGCGGCATGAAGAGCGTGAGCTTCTTAATCAACGGACAGGGCGCCTGGTCCAAACTGAAATATGAGAGCGGCGTTCACCGGGTACAGCGCGTGCCGGAGACCGAATCCGGCGGCAGGATCCATACCTCGACCGCCACAGTTGCCATCATGCCGGAAGTAGAGGATGTTGCCGTCGAGATCGACATGAACGACTGCCGCTTTGACGTATTCCGCGCTTCCGGCAACGGCGGCCAGTGTGTGAATACGACAGACTCTGCCGTCAGACTGACGCACCTGCCTACCGGCATCGTCATCTCCTGCCAGGACGAAAAAAGTCAGCTCAAAAATCGTGCCAAGGCGCTGAAGGTACTGCGGGCCAAATTGTATGAACTGGAGCAGGAAAAGCAGCATGACGCAGAGGCGGCGCTGCGCAAAAGCCAGATTGGCAGCGGAGATCGTTCAGAGAAAATCAGAACCTATAATTTTCCCCAGGGAAGGGTGACCGATCACAGAATCAAGGTAACCTTGTATCGGATCGCACAGATCCTGGACGGGGATCTGGATGAACTGATCGATATGCTAACGGCGGCGGATCAGGCAGCCAAGCTCCTGCATGCGGAACAGGGGGGAATAAGAACCGCACAGATATTTCCGACAGACATCTCCTGCAGATATCTCCTCTCCTACAGACATCTCCTGTAGGTATCCTCCTGCAGCGATCCCCTACATTTCTTCGAAGGAGATCTCCGCATGACTAAGCAGAGGAGGCAGTGCGTCATCCCACCTTCCTTCCGCCTCCTTATCCATCGTGAATACCTTATATTCCACTCCCGTCGTAAGGATAATGCTCCCGTCCTGATATTTGATGGAAAGCACGAAGCCGTACGTGTTTTTCATGCGTTCCTTCTCTTCTTCTGTCAGGGACAATACCTTCTGTTCTTCCTCTTCTTTTAACCGAAGCACCAACAAAAAGGACAGCGGCGTGCGTTTTCCCCGAATCAGATCTTTGACCACACCTCTCATCTGCTTCCAGGGGGACAGCAATTCGGGATGCTCTTCCTTCTCCTCCCCATAAAAATCAGGATGCACCCTGCCGTCGATGGTAAAGGTGTTATAAGTCGTGATCCTGGCCGATTGTAAATCAAATAAATCGAAGGCCTCCTGCAACAGGAGCGCCTCCATGAATTTTTTTACCTGTAAAATTTTGATCTGTTTCATGCTGTCTCAACGCTCCCCGGTTTCATACTGCCTCAATGCTCTCCCGGGTTCATACTGCCTCAAAGTTCTCCCGGTTTCATGCCGTCTCAAAGCCCTCCCAGTTTCATCAGCATGGTTTCCGGTTCCTGGGCATACTGAATGGCTGTCTCTTTCGTGATTTTCTTCTTTTGATAAAGCTGAATGATCGCCTCGTCCATGGTAATCATTCCCAACCTTCTTCCCGTCTGCATCACCGTGATCAACTGGTGGGTCTTGGACTCCCTGATCATGTTGCGGACTGCGCCGTTGACATGTAGCACCTCGAAGGCCGCCACCCTTTCCCGCCCGTTTATCGAAGGCAAGAGCTGCTGCGAAATCACCGCATCCAGAACGTTTGCCAGCTGGAAGCGGATCTGTTGCTGCTGATGAGGCGGGAAGACATCGATGATCCGATCCACCGTGCTGGCTGCCCCAATGGTATGCAGCGTGGAAAAAACAAGATGCCCCGTCTCCGCAGCCGTAATCGCCGTACTGATGGTCTCCAGATCCCGCATCTCTCCGACCAGAATCACATCCGGATCTTCTCTAAGTGCAGAGCGCAGCGCATCCGCATAAGAATCGGAGTCAATCCCGATCTCTCTCTGGTTGACAATCGAGAGATGGTGCCTGTAGGTAAATTCGATCGGATCCTCTAACGTCAGGATATGCTGCTCCAAGTTGTTGTTGATCAGATCGATGATCGAAGCAAGCGTCGTAGATTTACCGCTTCCGGTCGGCCCGGTCACCAGGACCAGTCCTCTGGGATGCTGGTAAAGGTCAATGACCGAATCCGGAATGCCCAGGCTCTTCGCAGACGGCACCTGTCCCGCCACCACGCGGAGGACAATGGCAATCGATCCTCGCTGCCGGAACAGATTCACGCGGAACCTGCCCGTCCCCGGGATCGCATAAGCCATATCAAACTGGCCACGGCGCGAAAGAATCTCTTTCTGCCGCTCATTCATGATCTCCAAGCCCATTCGCTGCGTATCTTCCGGAAGCAGGCGCTCAAACCCTGCTAGCGTCATGAGTTTACCGTTCACCCGCATCTTTGGCGGAATTCCCACCGTGATATGCACGTCCGAAGCACCGGATCGAAGAGCGGAAATCAGAATGTCATTGATTGAAGCTGTAGACATCCCTATTCCTCTTCCACCTGAATTCCCATCTTGCCCAACATTTCATGGTCCATCACATGTCGGTTATCCATCGTCTTCATGATGTCCTTCACTTCCAGACCGCCACTATCGGCAAGATTGGAAAGATTCACGATCCGGTTCGAATCGAAAGTCAGAACCGTCGGTCTTAGCAGATCCTCGTTTTGCGAGATCACAAGCGCCTTCATCCCGTTGGTCAGTTCTACGCTCTCTCCCGGCGTCAGGAGCGTAATCGAATTCATCAACCCCCTGACCACCGCGGGATCATAATAGGCCGGTTTTTCCATCATTTTACGGATCACAGAGATCTCGGACATCGGCGACTCTGTGAAACGAACCGCCGTGCACTTATCAAAAACACCCGCCACCATCAGCACCTTGGTGGAAGCCTGCATCCGTTCGGTGATCGGTGGCTCTTTCTTCTCCATCAAACGGAGGTTTCTCTCTGCATTCTTGCAGATTCTGGCAATCTGCGGATCCGAAATAAAGGTCTCATTTAACAGTGCATAGCCCTGTCTCTCCAGCGAATGAATCTGCTCCTCCTCTTCCGGCGTATGTGTGCTCTTATACATGAGCTCCGGTGGCACCGCAAGCTTTCCGATGTCATGCACGAGGGCCGCCATCACCGCATATCTCTGCATTCCTAAAGGCAGGTTCATGCGATGTGCCATTGCCGCACAGAGAATGGCCGTATTCAGGCTGTGCTTGTAGATATAATCTTCTTTGCTCCTGAGACTTTGAAAAAAATTGATCTTGGCAGGTGTATTTCCATATCTCGAAATAATCTGCGCACTGATCTGGTCACAAAGTTTGGATTTTTTGGTCCGCCGGATCGTGTCCAGTTCTTCCTTGATCTGTGCGCTCATCACGGTCTGGAACCGCTCAAATTCGCGATCCCTTTCCGTCATCGGCGGTACCGGCTCCGCCGCTTCCAGAATGAACAACCCGATCAGTCCAAAACTTTGGATGTTTTGAATCGCCTGTTCATCCTTAATTGCCTTCCCCCTGTCATACAGCAGAACACCCTTCTTATCAAAAATCGGCCTCGCAAGTCTCATCCCGGGTTTCAGACTGTCCACTTTGATAAATTGCATGGTCCACTCTCCTGTGATTTGGTTTACTCATCCAACAAAAAACACGCCATTACGCGATTGCTCACATCGATCCCCAAGGATGTTAAAAATAAATAACCTTCTTCCTGCTGCAACAACCCTTGGTTCTCTAAATCCCTTATGACTTTTCCGTAAACACTTTCCATCGGAATACCGAATTCTTTTTCAAACTCGGAGATTCTGATCCCGTCGCACATCCTGAGTCCCAGAAACATGAACTCCTCCACCTGCGCCTGTAGAGATAGCTTCTGTTGGTTTTCCCTGATCTTCTCCGGGTTGCCCTCTCCTTCCAGATAAGCTTTGAAATTTCTTGTATTGGAGAACCGTACGTTTCGAATCATCGAAGACGCCCCCAGACCCAGTCCCAGATAGTCTCCCCTCTTCCAATAAACCGTATTATGCCTGCTCTCAAAGCGGTGCGGATCCCCTCCCTCTTCTCTGGCAAAGTTGGAAATCTCATACCGGTGATATCCATTGCTCTTCAGAAAATGGTAAGTTTCGTGATACATCCGTCTCTCCTCCTCGTCCGAGGGGATAGGATACCGCCTTCTTACCTGTTCATTGGCCGGATTTTTTACCGGATGCGCACCGAAGATCTCATAAAAAGGCGTCCCTTCCTCAATGATCAGACTGTAAGAAGAAATATGCTCCGGCCTCATCAGGGTGATTTGCCTCAGGGTATCCAGATAGACCTGCAGCGTCTGACCGGGGAGCGCTTCCATAATATCCACACTGATATTTCGAAATCCGGCTGTTCTGGCATCGCGAAACGTTTGATAAAAATCATCTGCCGTGTGGATCCGTCCCAGGAGTTGCAATTCCTGGTTCTGCAAAGACTGGGCGCCGATGCTTAGTCGATTGACACCGCAGTCAAAATAGCCCGTCAGCTTGTCGGAGGAAACGGTTCCCGGATTCACTTCCAGCGTTGTCTCCGCCTCTTCGTCCACACACAGATAGTCCTTTCACCGTGTGGATCAGCTTCCTGATCTCCTTCTCTTCCAGCAGGGAGGGAGTTCCGCCTCCGAAATAAATGGTTTGCACCTGATAATCGGTATCGGTCTGTTTGGGCAAAGCGGCTGCCGCCTCCTTGATTTCCCTTTGCAACACCTCCACATAACGTACTCTCGTTTCGTCTCCGGCAGAAAAAGAGAGGAAGTCGCAATAACTGCATTTTTTTACACAAAAAGGAATATGTAGATAGATTGCTAACGGTTTCATCGCCTTCTCTGTTACTTCTATTGCTTCGATTACTTCTGATCGTCCAACTTCAGCACGGAAAGAAAAGCGGATTGCGGAATCTCCACACTTCCAATCTGCCTCATCTTCTTTTTGCCCTCTTTCTGTTTCTCCAGCAGCTTGCGTTTTCTGGAAATATCACCTCCGTAACACTTGGCCAGCACGTCCTTACGAAGCGCTTTAATGGTTTCTCTGGCAATGATTCTGCCTCCTACGGCGGCCTGCACCGGAATTTCGAACAGATGCCTCGGGATCTCTTCCTTTAATTTCTCGCACATCTTTCTCCCCCTCTCATAGGCGCCATCCCTATGAACGATGAAGGAAAGAGCATCCACCGTTTCTTTATTGATCAGGATATCCATCTTCACCAGATCGCTCTTCTGATATCCCTTGAGTTCATAATCAAAGGAAGCATACCCCCTCGAGCGGGACTTCAGCGCATCAAAGAAATCATAGATCACCTCGTTTAGGGGTAGATCGTACTTGAGAATGGCCCTTGTCTGCTCGATGTATTCCGTCCCCAAATACTGCCCTCTTCTCTCCTGACAAAGCTGCATGATCGCCCCGACATACTCGGTCGTCACCATGATTTCTCCCTCAATCATCGGCTCTTCCATATAATCAATTTCGGAAGGATCCGGCAAATTGGACGGATTGGTCAGTTCCATCATGGAGCCGTTTGCCAAATAAACCTTATAGACCACTCCGGGGGCGGTCGTTACCAGATCCAGATTGTATTCTCGCTCGAGTCTTTCTTCGACCACCTCCAAATGAAGCAACCCTAAAAAGCCGCAACGAAAGCCAAAGCCCAGTGCCTGCGACGTTTCCGGTTCATAGACCAGGGAGGCATCGTTTAGCTGCAGCTTTTCCAGCGCATCCCTTAACTCCGGATACCTTGCCGTATCAGCAGGGTAGAAGCCGCAATATACCATCGGCAGGACCTTCTTGTATCCGGGAAGCGCCTCTGTGCAGGGTCTCTCCGCCTCTGTTACAGTATCGCCTACGCGGGCAGCTCGAATGTTCTTGATCGAAGCCGTGAAATAACCGACCATGCCTGCGGTCAGACTCTCACAGGGAATAAATCTGCCGGGCCCGAAGATTCCGACTTCCACCACCTCTTCTTCTGCACCGGACTGCATGAACTTCACCCTCATCCCGGGCTTCATCACACCATCTCTGAGGCGAACAAAAACAATGACCCCTCTATAAGAATCGTAGATCGAATCAAAGATCAGAGCCTTAAGCGGCGCCTCTGCATCTCCATCCGGCGCCGGGATCTTGTGCACGACTGCCTCCAGCACCTCCTCGATTCCCGTTCCCATCTTGGCAGAGACAAGAGGGGCGTCCTGTGCCTCAATCCCGATGATGTCCTCAATCTCATCCTTGACCTCCTGCGGCTGTGCGCTTGGAAGATCAATCTTGTTGATGACCGGGAAGACCTCCAGATCATGGTCCAGGGCCATATACACATTGGCAAGGGTCTGCGCTTCTACCCCCTGTGTGGCATCCACCACCAGGATGGCCCCGTCACAGGCAGCAAGCGACCTGCTGACCTCATATCCAAAATCCACATGTCCGGGGGTATCAATCATATTAAAGCTATAGTCTTCGCCGTTTCTGGCATGATAAATCATACGGACACATTGGGACTTGATGGTAATGCCGCGTTCCCTCTCGATGTCCATATTGTCCAGCACCTGCTCCTGCATTTCTCTATCGGAAAGTGCCCCTGTTTTTCTATAATTCGATCGGCCAGTGTACTCTTGCCATGATCAATGTGCGCTACAATACAAAAATTCCGAATGTGATCCTGCCTGATTTCTCCCATTGATTAACCTGTCAACCCATTTGAATCCTATCTACTCATTTCCAATCTGCCTATTTCGATCAGTTCCAATCATTTGTATCATTTCTGAATCTTTTTCATCCGTTCTGATCGTTTCTGTGTCTTTTCATCCTTTTCAAGCTTTCTTTCTGCTCTGTGATTCTTTGCAAAAATTTCAGGACTGCACTCATTTTTTATGATTTTGACACCTGTATATTATTATTTTATCACAAAGTTAGAAGGCAAACAATTTATTATAATTAAAGAAAGAACTTCTCTTATCATTGAAAAAAAGTGCCCGGCTTTGAGAACAAATCCGGAATCCGCCTTCCATAACCGGAGCAAAAATGCTGAAGTGAAAAGTTTAATTCCACTCTAAAAACCGAGTCGATGAAAGTGGCGTTTACTCTTGCAGAACAGGGGTAAATGCCATTTTGTGTTGTACAACAATGGAAATCAGTATTACACTAACTTCTATGACAGGCCTCTGTCAGCTGCGACCAAATGTTTTTCAGGCATGACAACGAAGCGGACTTTAGTCGGTTTTTCAAAAAAGTAGGACTAATTTCCACTTCAAGCGATCGGTATGGAGCGCCCTGACAGCCGCCTGTTGTCATTTACTTTTTAAGAAGATAGGACTTGAGAATAATCTTGTCCTTTTCTATTTTTCGGATGCCGAAAGCATTCAGCTTTTCGTAAAGATCATGGTACATAAAATCTGCAACATCCAGAGGACTCTTTCCGCCAAGCTTTTCGACGGGAGCAGAGTCCACATGACTCAGGACGAGGTTTAAGTCATCCTGATTAGTCAGTCCGAGAGCGTTCAGGTCTGTCCCTTTGGGAAGAATGTAACGCAGTTCAATGTGTTTGTTCTCCAAAGAGCCTTTCTGTCCGGAACGCATGGGGTCACAATAGAAAACTCGTGTTCGTCTGGCACCATCAGCATCTGTCTCCATGGATTCGGCGGCAGTAAATTCAGTTCCCCGATCCGTCAGAAGAATGTGAACATATTTCCTGAATGTATCCCGGCCAAGAATCTTCTCCAGAAAGTCAATTCCTTCTTTCATGGAAAGAGCTGTTTTACGTTCCTGATAGATGGCAAAAAGGACCCCCGCACTCACGAATTTAAAGGTCTGGATGAACGGTCCATTGGTTTCGTCATTGTAAACGGTGTCCATCTGTGTCACGAACACATCCTGATGATCGGCAATATATTGCTCATAGTCCTTAAATGTGCGGCCATGAAGATACTTCCGGTCAATCCTTTTCTTATATCCCCTAGATTTTTCTTTGGGATTTTACGGGATACCTTGCGGCGGAGATCCATGACAGTGACACCGGCAATTTCATGGAATACATTTCCCTCTATGTAGTTATAAAGAGTTTTCTCAGAAATCCCAAGCTCAGGGTGATTGGTAACGATCTGGTAGGGGGACTGCCCATGACCGAGCAACGGCTTGATGATGGCGGCCATCTCCTTTGCCTCCTGCACGGTAAGATTCACTCCTTGTCTGGAATCAATCAATGTCGTCCGGTAATCTATCTGGGCGTCTTCTGGACAGTATTGATATTTATCGAACCTACAGTGGCTCCAGTTAGAGCAGCCATTGCATGCACCGGGGGAACGGTCGCGCCTTGAGCAGTGAAAAGGATCATACTCCGGACAGTCGACAGTACACTGGCGTCCAAAGACGCATCTCTTGTAATGATTACACTCCAGAGGCATCTTGCACTTATGTGTCAGCTTACGGTGGAGCTTGATTTCCTTGCCAATGGTAGATTTATCCTTTCCTATCGTCTGGGCAATAGCGGTTTTGGTGGAACCGTTTGTTATGCCGGTAAAGATGATGCGTCGTTCTTCGAGGGTTAAATGCGAAAAAGCATTTGTTATACTCATGTAGGCACCTGCCTTTCCGGCGGCTGTCAGCTACATGAACTGTAAGACAAAAAGCCACAACTGGTTAAGTGGAAAGTGGTGAAAGACTAACGTCTACTTCGTCCCCTTTAGAGTGGAATTAAACTTTTCACTTCAGCCCGGAGCAAAAATCCACTCCTTGCGCAGATATGACTTGACATCAAAGACTTCATCTATTAGTATTGAAAAGTGTGACCTGAAGCCGTGTCAATGCAGGTACATACATGATTCATCAGCATCATCCATGAACAGAATCGAATGACTTTACAAAGACCAATCATGATTTTGGAGGAACAGAATGGCTAATATCAAATCTGCCAAGAAAAGAGTACTGACCAATGCGAAGAAGGCGGAACGCAATCAGGCGGTTAGATCCGGTGTAAAGACTGCTGTCAAGAAGGTAAGAGTTGCCATTGAGGCCGGTGACAAGGCTGCTGCAGAGAAAGTTCTGCGTGAAACAACTGCCGTCATTGACAAAGCGGAATCCAAGGGAGTTCTGAAAAAGAACACTGCATCCAGAAAAGTTTCCAGATTGGCAGTTGCTGTTGCCAAAATGGCTTAACCTTTCGTTTCTGCAACCTCTGCTCTGAGCAAACAATCTGTGCCTCCGGGCATGTCCTAGAAGAGGCATCCGTCACATCATGACGGATGCCTCTTCTTTTGATCTCGGGTTCAGACCGGCTGTGAAAAATCAATCACCGGATTCTTCGGTTGCTGCACCTTTTTCACACTCTCTGCAAACAGCATCGGTCCTTCTCCCCCATAAGCTTCCGAATGCCCTCTGCCGACTCTTGCCGTGAGCAGCACCCATTCTTTATTCACAAGCTCATCTGCCTTCTCGTATTCCGTCACGAACCCCAGGAACTGCATGTCCTGTGCACAGCAAGTCATCGCCATTCTACCAGGAACAAAGTGATTCTTCGGAAAATCCTTCGGCTTTAATACCATTGCGGTGAAACGAATCCGTTTGCCCGCATAACGATCCAGATGTTCTAGTGCATCCAGGTAAAACATCCCGAACCCATAGCCACTCAGGTCGATTGGATCGGCGTGAAGGTCAAAAGGCAGATCCTCATCCAGGGTGACATCGATTTCTCCCTCGGCGCCCTCAAAGACAATCTCCGCTTTCTGATTGATTGCCTTCACATTTCGTTTGAAGGAGGCAAGATCCTCTCTCTTGTCGCAGCGATTGAATAAAATCAACTCCGAATTCCGGATCTGTTCCGCCAGCAAACTCTTCATATTGGTAAAATACATCTGAAACTGGAGGCATCAATGGTGGTAATCTGCTGCTCCAGGGTCCAGATCTGCGGAAGGGCAAAGTTCTTGAAATTCCACATTCCATTGTATTCAATCAAAACCCGATCCGGGTGATACTGTTCATCCAGCGCCAACATTTTTTCGGGTACCAGATCCTCTTCCTTCTCGATTTTTACCAATACTGTATTCGTCTTTTTCAGGAGTTTGTCGCTATAACTGTTCTCCCCTTCTTCGCAGAGAAGAAGGAGCGTGCGCCCCTTCATCCGAAAATAGGGTTGTTCAATCGTGTAGCGGAAAAATTCCGTTTTCCCGCTATCCAAAAAACCATTGATCACATAAACCGGCTTTAAGTCTATGACCGGATTCTTTCCTGTTCTCATTCTCCCTCCGTTTCTGCCAGGAGATCCTCTCTGCCGCTTTCTCGCCCCTATTACTGATTCTCTCGAAACAGTCCTTCCAGCGCATCTTCCTTCAGTCCGGAACCGATCACCACAATCTTGCCCGTGACATCTGCTCTGGACGTCGGTCTGATTTCCTGTTCTCCCGGCACATAATCAAATTCCATCCATCCGCCATCTTCCGAAGGCAGAATCCCCTTTGCACGCAAAACAAAGCCGTACCGATCCTGCGCATTCAGCTGATCCAGCATCTGCTTGATATTCTCTTTCCCATAACGCTTGGGTGTTTCCATCCCCCAGCTCTGAAAGACCTCATCCGCATCATGCTCTCCTGCGCCATGGTGGTGGTGATGGTGATGACCGTCTCTTAAATGAGCGTCCTCGGAACGGTGCACCACTACTCCCTCTTCATCCGCAACCAGCGCCGGCGCCTCTCCATGATGGTGGTGTTCATGCCCCTCCTCATGGTGATCTTCTTCGTCCTCGTGATGATGGTGGCAGCTTTCTTCCTCATGATGGTGGCACTCGCCCTCCTCGTGGTGGTGGCACTCGTCCTCTCGTGGTGGTGGTGGCACTCCTCCTCATGATGATGTTCTTCCAATACCTGCTTCATCAGCTGCGCAGCCAGATCTCTATTGCCTTCAAAGGTGTTCAGGATATCCTTTCCATCCAGCTGCTCCAGCGGCGTCGTAATCACGGTCGCCTTCTTATTGTATTCTCTCACCAGATCGACCGTTTCCTGCACCGTCTGCTCATCAGCTCTGTCCGTTCTTGTTAAAATAATCGTTCCGGCATTTGCAATCTGATTGGTAAAAAATTCTCCGAAATTTTTAATATAGAGTTTGGCCTTTGTGCAGTCAATCACCGTCACGGCAGAGGAAAGTTCCATCTCAGGATTATTGTCCGCCACATTTTGTACCGCATTCATTACGTCGGAAAGCTTGCCAACGCCGGATGGCTCGATCAGAATCCTCTCCGGCGCATACTTGTTCATCACCTCTTCAAGCGATGCACCGAAATCTCCCACGAGGGAACAGCAGATACAGCCTGCGTTCATTTCACGGATTTCGATGCCGGATTCCTTCAAAAAACCGCCGTCGATTCCGATCTCACCAAATTCGTTTTCAATCAAGACCACCTTGGTATGCGCTAACGCCTCTTTCAACAGCTTCTTGATGAGAGTCGTCTTACCGGCGCCCAAAAAGCCGGATACAATATCGATTCTAGTCATAAATACATTAACCTCCTGAAATATGATCAATAAAGGGTAAGGGTTGCTTACCCCAACGTCTCGCTCTGTCACCGCGTGCAACCTTTATGATACAGGACTGTTTGCAACGATTTTTGATGCATTTGACACTTGTACCATTATATACGGAAAAGAGTCGCCACACGACGACTCTTTTCTCAAATCGGAGTGACAAGATTCGAACTTGCGGCCCCCACGTCCCTAACGTGGTGCTCTACCACCTGAGCCACACCCCGATGTGTTCCCCTCTGTTCGGAACAGCAATAGTTATTATAATGGCAGCCTTCCGGAAAAGCAAGCAAAAAATTTTAATCTTGATAGGAACGGAAAGATCAAGAATCCGTGGACCCATTCTCGATTGGAATACGAAAGCGGAGCGAAATTCAGACGGCAAAAAAACCTTCCTCTTCCCGTACCACCTGCGCCGCACCGGACGTCTTCTGCGTGATCTCCAGGATCACCCCCTTTGCCTCTTCTGCAGGGACGCAGATATGGATGGTCACCTCTGCTTCATAGACCGTTTCTAAAACGCGAATCTTTTTTTGCGCAAGGTCGTATTGAAGGCTTTCCGCCTGCGCATAAGGCAGGTGAATGCGCAGTTTCTGCGCATGACGAAGGGTGAGGATTTTCCCTTCTTCTTTTGCCCGATGCAGAACCGCTTTGGCGCTTCCTGTATAAGCCCTCACCAGGCCTCCCGTTCCCAGCAGAATCCCGCCAAAATACCTGGTCACGACAATCAGCACATAGGTCAGATTCTCTCCCTGTATCACCGACAAAATCGGTCTGCCTGCCGTACCTGCAGGCTCCTTATTGTCACTTTGGCGCACAATTTCCTTATGGTCCCCCAACACATAAGCAAACAGTGGTGCCTCGCATCGTAATATTTCCTGGAGACTTCCTGAATCTTCTCTGCCGCCTCCTCTTCGCTGTGGACAGGATAAGCATCCGTAAGAAACACCGATTTTTTTTCGGTCAGTTCTGCATTTACATGGTCACTTAAGATCGAATAAGCGTCTTGTTCCCGTTTTTCCTGCTCCATGACGGATTCTCCTGTCTCGTCTGATTCCCCGTTCTCCCTGACGCTCCTTTCCTTCCGGGATCCGGTTGGTAAAAGGATTCGTCCCCTTGATACAGGGTTACTTGCAATTTTTCCTATTTTACCTTAAAGAATCCCTTTTTTTCAAATTTGCATCCTCGTGTTATAATGAGGTGTTTTAATAGTAGAGACAATATGAGGTGCATTCCAGTGGCAGATTATGGCAAAAGAGGCGTACAACAGCAAAGACGTGCGCTTCAAAATACTTCCAAACGTGTAGCGAACAAAGTTCATCTTTCCCTTTTCAATTTGATCCTGATCACCATCCTTGCGCTGTGCATCACACTGTTAAGCTTCGGGATCGGTATTTTCCGCGGCATTATTTCCTCTGCCCCCGAAATCGGGGATATCAGTGTGACTCCCAAGGGATTTTCTACCTTCGTCTATGATGTGGACGGCAATCAAACCGCCAAACTGGTTTCCAGCGACTCCAACCGGATTCCGGTGACCTCCGATATGATCCCCGCCAATCTGAAGCACGCCTTCGTAGCCATTGAGGATTCCCGCTTCTATAAGCATAACGGGGTAGATATTCAGGGCATCTTCCGTGCCGCAGGCGTTGCGCTGAAAAACGGCAATCTCTCGGAAGGAGCCTCCACCATCACACAGCAGCTGTTAAAAAACAATGTTTTTTCCAACTGGACCAACGAGAGCAAATTTACCAAGATCAAGCGTAAGATCCAGGAGCAGTACCTTGCCGTTCAGCTGGAAAAAAAGCTGAAACATGACCCTTCGATCAAAGATTATAAAGACGATATTCTGGTGAACTACCTGAATACCATCAATCTGGGACAGAATACCCTGGGCGTACAGGCCGCTTCTCTTCGCTATTTCGGAAAATCCGTCAGCGAATTGAATCTGTCCGAATGCGCCTGCATCGCTGCGATCACCCAGAATCCCAGCAAATACAATCCGATTTCACATCCGGAGGAGAATGCCAAGCGTAGGGAGAAAGTATTAAACGACATGTTGAAGCAGGGGTATATCACACAGGAAGAACACGATTCCGCCCTTGCCGATGATGTCTATTCCCGCATCCAGGTGATTGACGCCAAGACGCAGGACACTTCCGTGAACTCCTACTTTGTCGACTCGCTTACCAATGAGGGTGGTCAGTGACTTAGTCGACATCGGCTACAATGAGACACAGGCCTATGCGCTGCTCTATTCCGGCGGCTTAAAAATCTATTCCACCCAGGATCCGAAAATCCAGAGCATTGCAGATGAAGTCATCGCCAATCCCGACAACTATCCCGGAGGCACCGTCTTTTTACTGAATTATCAACTGAGCATCAAGGGAAGCGACGGTAAGACACACAATTATTCCAGTGAAATGATGGAGAGCTGGTTAAAAGAAACGGGGAACGGCAGAAACCTTCTCTACCGTTCTCAGGACAGTGCGAACGCTGCCATTGATCAATTTAAATCCGCCATGCTTTCGGAAACCGGCGGGGAAGTACTTGCCGAGAACATCCATCTGGTGCCGCAGCCGCAGGTATCCGTGACCATCGAAGATCAGCATACCGGGTATGTAGTCGCCGTTGTCGGCGGGCGCGGGAATAAGGAGGCTTCCAGAACTTTAAACCGGGCAACCGATACGGTCAGACAGCCGGGATCCACCTTCAAGATCGTATCTACCTACGCTCCCGCTCTGGACGCCGCAGGGCTGACCCTTGCCACCGTGATCAAGGACGCCCCTTTCTACTATACCAACGGAAGACAGGTGCGTAACTGGTATGGCGAATCCTATCGAGGGCTAACCTCCCTGCGGACTGCAATTGAACAGTCGATGAACGTCATCGCAGTGAAGACGCTCACCTGGATTACCCCTCAGCTCGGTTTTGATTATTTGAAAAAATTCGGCTTCACCACTTTGGTCGATCATGAAGAAATCGGCGGCAGAGTTTACTCCGACATCCAGCAGACGATGGCCCTGGGCGGTCTGACGAAGGGAGTCAAGAATATCGAATTGAATGCTGCCTTCGCCTCGATTGCCGATGGCGGTGTCTATATCAAGCCAAAGTTATACACCAAGATCGTGGATCACGACGGAAATGTGCTGCTTGATAACACCGATCCGAAGGGCACACAGATCCTAAAGCCCACCACAGCTTATCTGTTAACCAGCGCCATGGAAGACGTGGTGACCAAGGGAACCGGTAAGTCGGTCAATTTCGGCAAAACACCGATCGCCGGTAAAACGGGAACCACTTCCAAAAACAACGACGTCTGGTTTGCCGGTTATTCCAATTATTACACCGCCACCACCTGGGTGGGGTATGACGACAATACCAAACTCGGGAAGGGACAGACCTCCCTTGCCAAGGTTCTCTGGAAGGGAATCATGTCCAAGATTCATGAAGACCTCCCTTCCTCGAATTTTGAAAAACCGGATGGAATCGTGGAGATGACGGTCTGCTCCAAATCCGGAAAGCTCCCGATTGCGGGGCTTTGCGATGCCACTTTGAAAAAAGAAATCTTTGCAAAGGATACGGTGCCGACCGATCCCTGCGACGTTCATTATTCCGGCTCCATCTGTGCTTATTCCGGCGCCGTTGCCAATGACTACTGCCCCTTCCATGTGCAGGGTGTCTTTACACTGGATCCTGTAGAAGCCCCGTCTCTGGCACAGGGCTCCGGCAGAAAGAGCGCCAACTCCGAATATGAAACGGACGCAGAGGGCAGACAGCGCGTCGTACGCAAACGCTGTGAGCATGATCTGGCTTTCTGGTCACAACCCAACGTGGAAAGCAAGCTTGCACAGGAATTTTTACAGGTACTGTTACGAAACGGCTATCCGCAAAATGATGCGACCGTTGCTCTGGCTGCCCAGAACGCACAAGCGGCCTTGCAGGCCTATTATAATGGTACACTTGCCTCCTTCTCCATGATTTCCGCCCCTGCTGCCGCTACCAGCGAACCGGGCGCAGGTGACGTGGCCGATCCGAATGCGCAGGTCACGAACCCGAATACTGCCGATACGACTGCGACTCCCGCAGCCGCTGCCGGAGCTGCCGCAGCCGATCCGAATGCACAGACCGCCCCGACACAGGGTGCCGAACAGGGCACCGGCACTGCACAGGTGCCCGGCCAGTAAACGATATGGCTTCCAGCATCGGCACCTCAAGCATTCCGTTAGGGCACAATGAAGTTTTCAGTTCGTGCTTCTGCACGGTCATGGAGCAGAACTCGGAATTTTCTACTCGGAAATTTTCTACTCGTAATGAATAACGATTTTTCGCCGTGGAGCCAGATTTCTCCACGGCGAAATTTTTGAGCAGCGATCATAACAATCAATCTTTCAAGCTACTTTCCTGCCCTTGGAATCGTATAAATAAAACGGAATTTTCTATATTTTATCTCTGTAATATGATAAAATAATAATTATCTTTATCCTATTTACCAATCCAGAATAGGTTCCCATTCTACAACAATGTCCGACATGCCTGAGGGACAACCATATTCCAAGTGTACCATCAACCAAAGACATCATTTGTCTGCATTCAAAGGGAGAGTGTAAGGACCATGGGCGAAAGAAAGGGTTATCAGAGGGAACACCAACGTGTCGATGAGGAAAGAAAGCTTCTCCGCAGGTGCAAACTTGCGCAAAAGAGGCGCTTCCGAAGACGCCTGATTGGTGTTTCCATGCTGATTCTGGCGCTTTGCATTGCTCTGTATCCCAAATATGTCAAGGCGGCGGGCGATGTGAATCGGTGCGGTGCGAATCTCACCTGGAAGTTAGAGGGAGGCGGTACGGAGAAAACGCTCAAAATCTCCGGCAGCGGCAAGATGTATGATTATCATTCCGCTGCATACGGTGAAGAGGCTCCCTGGAAGGCGGAAGCCGAAAATATCACTTCTGTTATTTGAAAACGACGGTGAAACCACAGGAATCACGACTGTCGGCGAACGCGCCTTCTACCAAATGCGTGCTCTCAAAAGAGTCAGACTTCCCGAAACGCTGACCTCTCTGCAGGCTTCCTGCTTCGACTCCTGCTCTTCTTTAAGCGAAATTGCCTTTCCCGCATCTCTGACGGAAATCGGCAGATTCGCCTTTCGTGACTGTACGGCTCTGGAAGGGCATCTCATTCTACCGGATCATCTAAAAACCCTCTCTCTCCCGGTGCTTTTTACGGTTGCAAATTCATCGGCGGCGAGATACAGATTCCTTCCGGGATCACAGAAATCGGTGCCCTCACCTTTGCAGGCACCGGCATCCGGAAGATTCTGCTGAACAAGGTAAATACCATCGGGAATTACGCTTTCTATGACTGCAAGGAACTGGATGCCGATCTGACTATTCCGAATCAGGTCCGTTCCATCGGTCATCACGCATTTGATCATACTCCCGTTAGGAGCGTCCTCTTCCAGGGAAAGGCTCCTCTTCCGGAATCCTGGGGTGAGTCTCCCTTCCCGCAGGAACAAACCACGATTTATTATGAGGAGCCCACTGCAGGCAGGCAGTCCGCTATCCATACGGATTCCGGTACGAATGAAGGGGCTGGTGCAGGCAAGGAATCCGCTACAGACACAGCTTCCACCAATTTCAGCTCCCCCGTTTTCCGGGGATATCCCTGCTACCCAAATGCCGTCAGAGAAGGCGGAAACCCGCAAATTTTCATAGACGACAAGAGAGCGGATCTTGCAGACAACGAGCGCTTCCTCACCTCTGCCTCTCCTCTGCCAGGGGACAAGAAGCTGCCCCAGAATCTCTACCTCCATCTTGCCTCCGCTCCCCTTCCGAACAGCTCTTCTTCGCTTCCGGAAGCCTGGAGCCAAGCTTCTGAAAAAAGTTGTTTTACCATTTCCTTAACCGACAGCAAGGAGGCAAACGGAAAGCAGGTGGATGGTTTTTCCAATTTTGAAATTTCTCTTTCTTTGCCCAGAACGATGAGCGCCGATCCTTCCAGGCTTCATCTGTTTCAGGAAGAAAATGGTACAGTTAAATCCCTGCAAATCGACTCCCATTCTCTGGAGGCGGGGCAAAACGGTACTGCACGCCTTCATTTCATCGTCGACAATGGCAGCAAGTATCTTCTGGCAGGCGACTCTACATCCGTTCCTGCGGGCAGATTTCCGTAAACGGACAGGGAGAACGCTCCTTGCAAGTGCTGGCATCCAACCCCTCTGAAAACTTGAAGAACAACACCTGCCTGAACGTCCGGGACATGGCGGAAGCAGATTCCATGATTGCAGCTCAAATGGAGCAGTCTTCTCACTACCGGAATTTTCGTTTGCAGGACACCTACAATATCTCGCTGCAAAACGAAGGAGGGTTCGGTACCGGTGAGACGCACGACCTGACCAGGTGGAAGAATTTCGAAATCTGGCTGCCTCTTAGTGATTTGCCACAAGAAGGCAAGGAAACCGTGAAGGTTCTCTCGATCAGCGAAAAGGATGGAAAAACGTTAGAAGAAATTCCGGGCACACGAATCCAAGCCAAGGAGGGAAAAAATTATGTCGTTTTCACTCCTCCTCACTTTTCGGAATTTGGCGTGATCATCTCTTCGACCGACGGCAGAAATCGAATGCCGGCGGGCGGTTCTTCTTCGGCCTCGTCCGCTTCGTCCGGCGCTTCCTCTTCTTCCGCTTCGTCTGCGAGTGCAAGCGCTTCCGCTTCTAAGAGCGCCTCTTCCGCATCGTCTGCCTCCGGATCCGCCTCTTCTTCCGCCCAGTCTTCACGCAGTTCATCCGGAGCTTCCTCCTCTTCGTCCTCGTCTGCTTCCTACGGTGCTTCTTCGGCCTCGTCCGCTTCCTCCGGCGCTTCTGCTTCTTCATCCGCCGGCTCCAGTATCTTTACGGCACAGCGCATTAACCCGGCTCCTAATGACAATGCAAGCAACTTTTTCAGTCGTCAGACCAATCTCCTTCCTTACGGCGGCAATATCACGCAGGGCGGTGGCACATCAGGCGGAAGAACAGGCGGCACTGTCTCCGGAAAACAGACCGATATGCCGAAAACCGCAGACGCGGATACTTATCGCATCCTCGTGATTCTCCTCCTAAGCCTTGGAGGCAGTATTGAGATTCTGGCCTCTTTTCCCGGTAAAAAAACAGAAATCGCCTGAATCCATTTTCGGAACAAGAACCCTCAAAACCGTTTTTCTTCGTATGTTTTGGCGCCTACGTAAGTTCGAGTTGCCCGCATCATCTAATTAGATCCGCAAGGCACAGGAAAACCCCCGAAAGCCCAGTCTGAACCGGGCTTCGGGGGTTTTCCGTGCAAATCATGCGGAACAGTGTTGCCTTATTTGGATGCCAGAATGGCCTTGATGCTCTCATTTAAGAGAGGTGCCGTCTGGAAAAGATCTCCCACAATGCCATAGGTCGCCACTTCAAAGATCGGGGCATCCTTATTCTTATTCACTGCAATAATGCACTGTGAATCCTGCATACCTGCCTTGTGCTGAATCGCGCCGGAGATACCGAGTGCAATATAAATTCTCGGGTGCACCGTCTTACCGGTCTGTCCTACCTGGTGATCCTGGCTGATATATCCGCTGTCCACGGCAGCACGGGAAGCACCTACGACGCCTCCTAAGGTATCCGCTAACTCCTGCGCAATCTGAATCCCCTTATCCGGATCTTTGCTGATGCCACGTCCTACCGAAACAATGACATCCGCGCCGATCAGATCTACAAGCTTCTGCGCCGTTTCTCAATGCTTTCAATTTTTACATGGATATCGGAGGGAGAGAGCTGAACCGGGCACTTCTCGATCACAACCTTGGACGCTCCTGCCTGGTCAAAGGCCTGCGTTTCCATAACGCCGGGGCGGACGGTCGACATCTGCGGACGGAATCTGGGGCAGATGATGGTTGCCATCAAATGTCCTCCGAAAGCCGGACGGGTCATTTTCAGGTTGGTATTCTCTTCAAACTTGGTATTGTCGACATCAATGGTAGAAGTCGTCTTCAGGAATTTCTTGTATTTTTCGACATCCACATCCAGATGTGTACAATCTGCCGTCAGACCGGTATGAAGCCTGGCTGCACAGCGGGGCGCAAGGTCACGACCGATATTGGTGGCGCCGATTAAGAAGATTTCGGGCTTCTTTTCTTCCACCAGCTCGCAAAGAACCTTTGCATAACCGTCCGTTGTATAATCCTTTAACAGCTCGTTGTCCAGATACAGCACCTTGTCGGCACCGTAACCGCCCAGTTTCTTGATCTCTTCTTCTGGAATGCCGCTTCCCAGCAGAACGCCGCAAAGTTCTGCACCGAGGTCGTTTGCCAACTTTCTTCCCTCACTTAGAAGCTGGTAGCTGATGGATCCGATTTCGCCGCCACGCTGCTCGCAGAACACCCATACGCCCTTAAACGCGGCCGTATCTTTACTATCGTAAGCCATAACGAAAGAATCTCCTTTCCTTCTTTCCTTTTCTGATGCGGGTATCAAATGAATTTGATCCTGCGATCATTAAATGAGATGTTTGGTATTTAAAATCTCCGCAAGCTTCTGGCAGGTCTCCTTGCCGTTTCCGTCCAGAATCTGTGCATCACCCTTCATCGGCGGGGAGAAGGATTTGTAAACATTCGTCGGTGAACCTTTCAGACCGATGGTATCGGGATCAATCAGAGGCTCGTCTTTTAACGCATTGTAATCAAAGATTTCCAACGGTTTGGAAAAGCACTCCTGAATGCCCCAAAGCGTCATATAACGCGGCTTATTCAGCTCCTTCACACAGGTAATCAGGCAGGGTGTCTCCACACGAAGCATCATATAGCCGTCTTCCAACAGGCGCTTCACCTGAAGCTCGTTCCCCTGTTTTTTGATTTCTGCCGCATAGGTCACCTGAGGCAGATTCAGCTTCTCCGCGATCTGCGGTCCTACCTGCGCCGTATCGCCGTCGATCGCCTGTCTGCCGCAGAAGACCACATCGTCTTTATCCACGCCAATCTTGTGAACCGCAGCGGCCAGAATCTGTGAGGTTGCATAGGTGTCGGAACCGCCAAATTCACGGGCAGACACCAGAACCGCCTTGTCCGCTCCCATCGCCAGAAGCTCTCTCAACATGCCTTCTGCAGGCGGAGGTCCCATGGACACTACGATTACTTCACAGCCTGTCTCATCCTTTAACTGCAGAGCCGCCTCAACGGCAGCCAGATCGTCGTGGTTCGTAATCGTCGCCATGGCGGCGCGATCCATCGTGCCGTCTTCCTTGACTGCTACGACCCCGGACGTATCCGGAACCTGCTTTACACAAACAATTGCTTTCATTGATTCTCTCCTTTAAAAATAATGATGCCATCCCTATCCGGATCATGCAATTATTTCAAAAGTCCTCTGCTGATCACGATCTTCTGCACTTCACTGGTGCCTTCGTAGATGGTCAGGATTCTCGCATCACGGTAGATGCGCTCCACCTTATAGTCCTTCATATAGCCATAGCCGCCATGAATCTGAATGGCTTTCGCGCAGATTTCATTTGCGGTCTCTGCTGCATAGAACTTCGCCATGGAGCAGTTTTCTACCGCTCTCTTTCCCGCCGTCATGAGTGCAGCCGCCTTCAGCGTTAAGAGCTTGGCAGCCTCCAACTTGGTCGCCATCTCCGCCAGATACCACTGTAAGCCCTGCTTGGTTGCGATCGGTTTGCCGAACTGCTGACGCTGCTTGGCATAGGTCACCGCCTCATCCAGAGCCGCCTGTGCTTCTCCGCAGGCCTGGGATGCAATACCGATACGTCCGGAATCCAGACCGGACATGGCAACATTGAAGCCTTTTCCTACCACACCAAGGATCTGGCTCTTGGGTACACGGCAGTCTTCGAAAATCAGTTCCGAAACCGCACAGGCGCGCAGTCCCATCTTATCTTCAAACTTACCGAGCTTGAAGCCGGGCGTGTCTCTGTCCACGATGAAGGCGGTGACGCCGCCGCGGTTCTTCTTAGCCTTATCGGTCAGCGCAAAGACAAGGGCAAATTCTCCCTCATTTTCTCCCATATTGGAAATAAAGACTTTGGAACCGTTTAAAATATAGCTGTCTCCGTCCTCTTCCGCCGTCATCTGCAGTCCGCCCGCATCCGATCCCGCTTCCGGTTCAGTCAGCGCAAAGGCACCGATCTTTCCCTGCTTCGGGAGTGCAAAATATTTTTTCTTCTGCTCCTCATTGGCATGGGTGGCGAGGATGTAGTTCACCAGCAGCTGCACCGCGAAAAACTCCGCAGCGGAGGCATCCGCCCTAGCCACTTCCATCACTGCCAGTACCTTGCAGATATCATCCATTCCCGCTCCGCCGTATTCCTTCGGAATGTTCAGCGAAAGCAGTCCGGTCTCTCCGAACTTTTTGTACAGATCGGCAGGAATATGTCCATCCTTCTCCATCTGTTCGGCAATCGGCTCCACTTCATTCGTGGCGAATTCTCTGACCATCTTCTGGAGCATTGCCTGTTCTTTCGTCAGTTCAAACATAATCTTCCTTTCCTGTCAGATTCCGATCATCCCATCCGACTCACATCGCTCTTTCCGGTTTACATCCTCTTTTTTCGGATTCAAAACATCCTTTTAGACTCCGTTCCCCTTTTTCGATCTGAGTCGTCCTTTTTGATGCACGGCATCCTTTCAGATTCAGATAATAATATTCTGTTTCTTTGCTTCATACGTCAGTTCTTCACGAAATTTCGGATGTGCAATGGAAATCAGCGCCTTCGTACGTTCCGACAACGGCTTCCCCCTAAGCCTTGCGATCCCGTACTCGGTAACAATGCAATCGACCTCGTTCTTTCCGGTCGTTACACAGGCGCCCGGTGTCAAGGTCGGCTTGATTTTCGTGATGGTATCATTTTTTGCCGTAGACGAAAAGGCAATATAGCTGCATCCTCCCTTCGATGCAACCGCACCTCTCACGTAATCCAACTGTCCGCCCGACCCGGAAACATGCCTTGTTCCGACCGACTCCGCACAGACCTGCCCATAGAAATCCACTTCCAGAGCGGCGTTTACGGAGATAAAATTCGGATGCATGGCAATCACGGCAGGATTGTTTACATAATCCACCGTCAACATCTCGCAGGCAGGATTGTCATTGATATAATCGAGCACCTTTTTGCTACCGAAAGCCAGCGTTGCAACCGTCCTTCCTCTGTGAATCGGTTTCTGCAGATTCGTGACGGCTCCCGCTTCGATCATGTCGATCATGCTTTCTGTTAAGAGCTCGGTATGAATGCCCATATCCTTCTTGTCGAGAAGAGCCATGCCGAAAGCCTCCGGCACTGCGCCGATTCCCATCTGAATGGTTGCTCCGTTCGGCACTTCCTCTGCCATCAGCTCTCCGATTTTCTTACTGATTTCATCAATGGGGGGCTTTGGCAACTCTACCAAAGGAGCCTCCGATTCAAATACCCCATCTACCTGCGATATATGGATGATGGGCCCCGTTAACGCTCTCGGCATCCAGGGACAAACTTCCAAATAGATTTTTTTTGCCCGATCAATGACCGATTGAGAAAAAGAAGCCGATCCACCGGTTGAAAAATAGCCGTGCCGATCCATCGGGGATACGACGGCGACCATCACATCCACCGGCGTTAGCGCATGTAAAGCAGGCATACTCGAATAGTTGCAGGGAATGATGTCTGCCCGTGCGGCATTGATCATTTTGGCAAGCCTTCCGCTGGAAAACCAACTGATCGGTGTGATATTCTTCAGCGCCTCCTCATCCAGACACTCGTACTGTCCGATGTCTAAAGACGTATAAAGCTTCACATCCTTCACTTCCCCGCTCTTGCACGTTTTGCCAGAGCCTGAATGATTCCCGGGGGAATCGCCGCTGCCAGATCGGTGTGCACGCATTCTCCCGAACCAATTTGAGAAGCGATATCCCCCGCTGACATCCGCTTCTTTAGATAAAGCTCTTTCAGATCCATTTTACGATACCCCTTCTAAAAAATTTTCCCTTCCCGGAAACCGCATAAGCCCGGCCGGATACCGCGCCCATGCGGAACCGGACCGGGCAACCTCAGACCATTTGCTTATTTATCGTAGGTGTAGAAGCCTCTGCCGCACTTTCTGCCAACCCAGCCTGCTTTTACATACTGACGAAGCAGCGGGCAGGGACGATATTTGCTGTCCGCATAGCCTTCATACAAGACATTCATGATTGCAAGGACGGTGTCCAGTCCGATAAAGTCTGCCAGTTCAATCGGTCCCATCGGATGGTTCATACCGAGCTTCATGACGGTATCGATATCCTGCGGAGTCGCAACGCCTTCATACACACAGTAGATGGCTTCGTTGATCATCATCTGCAGGACACGGTTGCTGACAAAGCCGGGTACATCGCGTACTTCCACCGGCGTCTTGCCCATTTCCTCGCCCAGAGCCTTGATGGTCTTAAAGGTCTCATCGGAAGTGGCAAGGCCTCTGATCAACTCGACCAGCTTCATCACCGGAACCGGATTCATGAAGTGCATGCCGATGACCTTGTCCGCTCTCTTCGTATGCGCAGCAATCTCCGTGATCGGAAGAGAAGAGGTATTGGTTGCCAGAATGCATTCCGGCTTGCAAAGCTGATCCAGCTTCTCGAACAGCTTCGCCTTGATTTCCATGTTTCAATGGCAGCCTCGACGATGACGTCGCACTCTCCTGCCACCTGATCGATATCCAGAGCGGGGATGATGTTCTTCAGGGTCTCGTTCTTCTGCTCTTCCGTGATTTTTCCCTTGGAAACGCTCCTGTCCAGATTCTTGGTGATCTTGGCAATACCGCCGTCAATAAATTCCTGCTTGATATCATTCAGATAGGTCTTTTTACCGATGGATGCAAAAACCTGAGCGATGCCGCCGCCCATCTGTCCTGCACCGATGACCATAACCGTATTAATTGCCATAATTCTACCCTCCTTATGGTAAAAATCAGTCTTCTACTTCAATCCAGCAAGCATCTCCCTGCGCCATACCGGAGCAAAGTGCTGCTACGCCGTTCTTCTGTCCTCTTCTCTTGAGTTCCCAGATCATGGTCATCAGGATACGGGCACCGGTTGCGCCGATCGGGTGTCCGACTGCGACTGCACCGCCGTTGACGTTGCACTTCTTGTCCAGCTCATCCCAGCTCATGCCCAGAATGCTGATACCGGAAACCAGAGTGACAGCTGCGAAGGCTTCGTTGATTTCCATCACGTCGAAGGTATCCAGACCGACGTTGTACTTCTCCATCAGCTTCTGGATGGCTACGCCCGGAATGGTCGCGATCTGCTTGGAATCCGTTGCCGCCTGTGCATATCCTCTGATCACAGCAAGAGGCTTTAAGCCGTGTGCATCCGCATATTCTCTGGTGCAGATGACAACTGCGGAAGCGCCGTCGTTGGTGCCGGGTGCATTTCCTGCCGTCACCGTGCTCTTCGGTGCCACATCGGTAAACAGAGCCGGAAGCTTCTTCAGTCCTTCCAAGGTGCTCTCGGGACGAGGCTGTTCGTCCTTGTCAAATACGGTTACGCGACCCTTTCTGTCCTTGATTTCAACGGCAAAACGCTCGTCGTCAAACGCATGCTTCTCTTCTGCCTGCTGCCATTTCTCCTGGGAGCGCTGTGCCCATTCATCCTGCATTTCACGGGAAATGCCGTGCTCCAGAGCAACCTCACCGCCGTGGCAGGCCATGTGCACGTTATACTGCGGGCACCAGAGTCCGTCATGTACCATGGCATCAACCATCTTGAAGTCGAACATTCTGTGACCCCAGCGAATATCCTGAGAAAGGTAAGGCGCATTGGACATGGATTCCATACCGCCGGCAACGACAACCGTATTGTCTCCTGCCTTGATGGTCTGTACGCCCAGTGTGACTGCCTTCAGAGCCGAACCGCAAACCTTGTTGATGGTTAACGCCGGACGATCCAGCGGAATGCCTGCCTTCCACATCGCCTGACGACCCGGAATCTGTCCGAGACCTGCCGGAATGACACAACCGTAAATGGTTTCGGAAACTTCGCTTCCCGCAATACCGGATCTCTTCAGCGCTTCCTTGATGGCCATTCCGCCCAACTCCGGAGCCTGAAACGGTTTAAGGAACCGCCCAGCTTGCCGAACGGAGTTCTTGCCGCGCCTACGATTACAACGTCTTTAGGATCCTTGCTCATATTATTTCTATCTCCTTTCATGGAAAAAAAGAATTGAGTAATACCGTAAGAAAAACGATCAGGTGTTGGTGAAGTGCTTTTCTTTGCGCTTCTCCACGAAGGCGCCCATTCCTTCCTTCTGGTCGTTGGTGGCAAACATGCTGCCGAATGCCTTTTCTTCCAGGACAATGGCCTGATCAATGTCTACCTGCAGTCCGTCATTCACCAGCTTCTTGCAAGCTCTTACCGCAATCGGTCCGTTTGCCGCAATCTGGGCAGCCATCTTCTTCGCCACAGGCATCAACTCTTCCTGTGCGTAGACAGCATTGACCAGTCCCAGACGGTAAGCCTCATCAGCCTTGATATTTCTGGACGTGTAGAGAATCTGCTTGGCCATCCCCGGGTTGATCAGTCTGGAAAGCCTCTGTGTACCGCCGAAACCGGGTGTAACACCAAGCCCTGTCTCCGGCTGACCGAATACCGCATTGTCCGAGCAGATGCGAATGTCGCAACTCATGGCAAGCTCATTTCCGCCTCCCAGCGCGTAACCGTTGATGGCTGCAATCACCGGCAGAGGGAAGGTTTCGATCTTACGAAACAGGTCATTTCCCTTTTTCCCGAAGGCAACCCCTCCTGCCTCATCCAGATTGTGCATTTCGGCAATGTCTGCGCCGGCCACAAAGGACTTCTCCCCTGCACCGGTGAGGATCAGACAGCGCACTGCCTTCTGGTCGACTCCGTCAAACACCGCCTCCAGATCCGTCAGAACCTGGGAATTCAGCGCATTTAACGCCTCCGGACGATTGATCGTAATCAGACCGACCATTCCGTCCACTTCATAGTTTACGAAACCCATCTGTCACCTCCTGTAGTCTTTCGTTCTCTTGTTATTGTTAAAAAAATAACGAATTCGGGAACAAAAAAATGTGTCGTCAATATCTCTTAACACAACCCAAAAAATATTATAACATTGTCCCAAAAAAATGCCAATAAGAATTGAAAAAACTCCGCTTTCATCGTGAATTTATCCTAAAAATCAAAGGCCGGATTCCGATGATACGGGAATCCGGCACAGAAGCCTTCCTGAAAATGCTTCGATTCTTTTTTATGCTTCCGCCGCCTTGATTTTCCTGGTCAGCACGGGCAGGATCTGATTGAGATCCCCGACAATTCCATAGTCCGCCACATCAAAAATCGGCGCATTTTCATCCTTGTTGATCGCGATGATCAGGTCAGATTCTTCCATCCCCGCCACATGCTGAATGGCTCCCGAAATTCCGATGGCAAAATACACCTTCGGTCTGACCGTCTTTCCGGTCTGCCCTACCTGTAGATCCTTGGGTTTCCAACCAGCGTCCACCACCGCTCTGGAGCAGGATACCGTACCCTTTACAGCCTCCGCCAGTTCTTCTAACAGTTTGAAGTTTTCCGGGCTTCCGACGCCTCTGCCGCCCGAAACCAGAATCTTTGCTGCCTGAATGTCTTCCGTCTGCGAAGTCTGCTTGACAATCTGAAGGATTTTCGTATAGCAATCATTCTCCGTGAATCCGGGATTGTAATTTTCAATCTCCGCTTTTCTCTCCTGATCCGGAGCAAGCTTCTGCATCACCCCCGGCCTGACCGTCGCCATCTGGGGACGGAAGTTCGGGCAGGCAATCGTTGCAATCGTATTTCCTCCAAAAGCAGGTCTGGTCATTAAGAGCTGCTGATGTTTCTGCTCCTGCCCGGGCACCGCATTGATCGGAAAGTCGCCGATTTCCAGTGAAGTACAGTCGGCCGTCAGTCCGGTATGAACCCTTGCCGCCACCCGCGGTCCCAGATCTCTGCCGATTGCAGTTGCACCAATTAATAGGATTTCCGGTTGGTATTTTTGAATGACGCAAGCCAGCGCATGGGTATAGGGCTCCGTACGATAGTCCTTCAGTTCCGGATCATCGACCACAATCACCCGGTCTGCTCCGTAATGTGCCAGCGTTTCTTTCAGTCCGCTAATCCCGCTTCCTAAAAGCACTGCGGTGACCGTTTTCTCCTCTAACTGCTCTGCCAGCTCTTTGGCCTTGCCTAGAAGCTCCAGCGCGATGCCGGAGAGCTCTCCGTCCACCTGCTGTGCAAAAATAAAGATTCCTTTGTATTGTTCTAAAGACATGTCTTACCTCCGCCTAAAAGGTCTATACAGGATTGTTTTCTTCCTTCGAAAAGGGACCGGATGCACCTTCTCTTTTTCTTTTTCGAGATAAAAATGCAAGGAAGGACGCATTTCTTTCCGCTTTTCCGGGATGGAAACTTACAGAATATGTTTTTCCTTCAACTTTTCCAAGATGAACTCTGCGCCCTCATCCGGGGAATCCGGAACGACCTTCTGCCCCGCTCCCTTTTTGACCTTATCGGAAGCTCTGGCAATCATGGTCGGAGAGCCTGCCAGTCCGATATCCGAATCGTTCACATCCTGCAGATCCTGTCTGCTAAGGACCGTCACTTCCTTCTCGAAGGCGTCAAAAATCCCGCCGGGCGTCATATATCTGGGCTCATTCAATTCGGAAAGTGCCGTCACCAGACAGGGGAGTTTGGCGCGAACCAGATGATACCTGTCCTCAAACTGTCTCTTGACTTCGATTTCCCCTCCATCCACATGGATCTCTTCCGCATAGGAAATCACCGGAATGCCGAGTTTTTCGGAAATCTGCGGGCCGACCTGTGCCGTGTCCCCGTCGATTGCCTGTCTGCCGGTCAGAACCAGGTCATAAGGAAGTTTCCGAATCGCACCGACGAGGGTGGAGGAAGTCGCCCAGGTATCCGCTCCTCCCAGCACACGGTCCGTGACCAAAAACGCTTCATCCGCTCCCATGGCAAGAGCCTCCCGCAGGACCGCATCGGCCTTGGGCAGTCCCATGGTGATGACGCTCACCTTGGCACCGTTTTCATCCTTGATGCGAAGGGCTGCTTCCAGAGCCGCCTTGTCATCCGGGTTCATGATGGCAAGCATTGCGCCACGGTCCAGCGTCCCATCCGGCTTGAACTTCACGCCCCCCTTGGTGTCAGGCACCTGTTTAATACAAACCACGATATTCATGAATGCTTCTCCTTTTATTCATTGATGAAATCTTGTCATACCCAGATCCACTGATTCGAATCTACTTATTTCAGCATCGCACCCGCAATTACCATGCGCTGCACCTCGCTCGTTCCCTCGTAGATCTCGGTGATCTTCGCATCCCTCATCATCCGTTCCACTTCGTATTCCTTGATGTAACCATAGCCGCCAAAGAGCTGCACGCACTTCGTGGTGACTTCCATTGCCACTTCCGCCGCAAACAATTTAGCCTCCGCCGCTTCGATAGAATAAACCGGTTTGTTTTTCTTGGCTTCCGCCGCCGCATAAACAAGAAGCTTTGCCGCATCGATCTTCGTCCTTAAATTCGCCAGTTCAAACTGCGTATTCTGAAACAGCGCAAGCGGTCTGCCGAACTGCTTTCTTTCTTTTACATAGGAAACCGTGCGATCCAGAGCGCCTTCGGCAATGCCCAGCGCCTGTGCCGCAATCCCGATTCTGCCTCCGTCTAATGTATGCATGGCAATTTTAAAGCCCTGCCCCTCTGCTCCCAGCAGGTTTTCCTTCGGAATATGGCAGTCCTGGAAAATCAATTCATAGGTGGAAGAACCGCAGATTCCCATCTTATTTTCCTTCGTTCCGAAGCTGAATCCCGGCGTTCCCTTTTCTACAATAAAGGAGGAAAAAATCTTTTTCTTCCTGCCCTTCGCATCCACCTTGACATCGGTATAGGCGATAATAATATAAACATCGGCTTCTTTTCCGTTGGTGATAAAGCATTTGGAGCCGTTTAACACATAGGAATCTCCTTCCAGGTGTGCTCTGGTTTGGACGCCCTGCGCGTCTGTGCCGGCTCCCGGCTCGGTCAGCCCGAAGGCGCCCAGCTTTTCTCCCTTTGCCAGCGGCAGGAGATATTTCTGCTTCTGCTCCTCCGTCCCGAAAGTCAGGATCGGATCGCAACAGAGGGAAGTATGGGCGGAGACAATGACACCTGTCGTCGCACAGCACTTCGAAAGCTCTTCCACACACATGACATAGGTCAGCGGATCACAGCCCTGTCCGCCGTACTGCTTCGGGATCGGAATCCCCATAAACCCGTAGTGCTGCATCTTAGCAACCGTTTCCTTCGGAAAACGATGCTCTTCGTCTGTTGTAATGGCAAGCGGCTTCGCTTCTTTCTCGGCGAACTCCCTGAATAAATCCCTTGCCATTTCGTGCTGTTTGTCCAGCTGAAATCCATAGACCTTTCCTCCGTTTGCTCTTCTGAAATCTCATGCGATTCCGAACTTTCTGTCAGGTTACGAACCATATCCTCTAATATACACAAAATAAGACAGATTAGACAACCGTCTTTTCACCTTACGGGAAAATCGACGCCTTCATCAGGAGTCTTTCATAATCTTCCGTCTCCGCCAGCTCAAAATAGCGCATCTTCTTTGCGAGTGCTTCGATTTCTCTTCTGGAAGACTCCGATAAAAGAGCCATATAGGCACCCGTTTTGGAAGAATTGCCGACATACCTGGTCTTTCCTCTGACTTCTTCCGGCAGGATTCCTACCGAGATCAAGGAGTCCTCCGGCAGGTGCGCCCCGAACTGCCCGGCGATCATCACCAGATCCAGATCCTTTTCCTCCAGTCCCGCTTTTTTCAGAAGCGCCAGAAAGCCGGATAGGATCGCTCCCTTGGCCAACTGCACCTGTCTGATATCTCCCTGTGTCACAAGGATTTCCGGCTCTCTTTGCAGAACGAATTCCCGCTTCGTTCCGTTCTGTCTGATCTGTTTTTTTCTCCAATCGTCATCCGTAAATTCTTCGTACTTCTTGAATGCACCCCTCTTCGTCACGATACCGGTCTTTAAAAGTTCCCGGATCACGGCTAAGATGCCGCTGCCGCAAATCCCTCTGGGAGACAGGTCTCCGATGGTTTTCAGGCAGATTCCTTTTTCGGAAAGCGTGACATCCTCCACGGCGCCCTCGGAAGCCCGCATGCCGGATCGGATGTTCATTCCTTCCAGGGCAGGTCCCGCTGCGCAGGAACAGCATAAAAGTTCCCCCTTCTTGCTGAGTACGATCTCGCCGTTGGTGCCGATGTCAATAAAGAGCACGTTTTGATCGGTTTTGTCCAGTTCGCAAACGTAAGCACCGGCGACAATATCCGCACCGATATAGCCGGATACCTGGGGCAGGCAATAAAGACTTGCCCCCTCCCCTGCCTTTAATCCGATTTCCGAGCAGAGAACGGTTTTTGCTTCCGTAAATACGGGGCGAAAAGGAGATTTTCCAATGGATCTGGCGTCTACCCCAAGGAGCATGTGCATCATTGTGCAGTTGGCGGCAACGGCGATCTCTCTGATCTCGTATTGCAAAACTCCCGCCGCCGTGCAGGCTTCCCCGAGGAGGTCATTTAGAGACGAAACGATGGTCCCTTGCAGCTGCCTGATTCCCGCTTCCCCGTTTTCATATTCATAGGTGATCCTGGTCAGCACATCCAGGCCATATTTTTTTTGCGCATTGATCATCGAGGCGTTTGCGATCTCTTCGCCGTTTTTCAGATTCACCAGAGAGACCACCACGGTCGTTGTGCCGATGTCTACCGCCGCGCCCAGACCTTCTTTTCTGTATTCCGGCGTGAAACTCTCCGGGAGATAGCCTTCCGTCAGGACGTGGTGCCTTTCCTCCTTTTGCAAAAGAAGGACTTCCATATCCGCACAGACTTCCACCATACAGGCCAAACGGATGCCGTCTGCCCTCTCCTGCTCAGAGAGCAGCCTCTTCTCGCTATTACTCTCTTCCTGCAAAGAACCGGACAGAATCCGAACCCTGCATTTTCCGCAGCTACCCTTCCCGTTACAGGCATTGTCAATCCACTCGCCGCCTTCGACCAACACCTTTAAGAGGTTTTCTCCCGCCCTGCAACAATACGTTTTTCCCGTGCCGTTTATCCTAATTTCAGGCATGAAGTTTCGCATCCTCTCTGACGGTTTTTAGAATCGCCTGAATGTTGACAATCGGCGACTTCGTCCCCAGCCCGCAGGCGGGTGCAATGATATCCGTACTGCTCTTTCCGATCTCTCTGGTCAGAATCGCCACCCGCGCCGGATCTCCAAACTCCAGCGCATAGGTGCTGACGTTTCCCATCAGAACCCGGTCTTTCAGATTCATCCTCGCCTGGCGCATCGGAACGATGGAGTCAAAGCTTAACGCATCGCTCTTTACCTTGTCCATCTCCTTGTATACCGACTTCATCTGCCCGCAGATATGGCAGATTGTGCCCACCTGCGTATCTCTGATGGCATCATAGAACAGGTTCAGGTATTTTCCCGTGTATCTCTCAAACAGCTTCGGCCCCAAAATCTCTCCGGTTCCGCTCGGATCCGCCACCGAAATGACATCCGCCCCCGCCTCGATCTGCGCTCTGGCAAAGCGGATCAGCTGGGTCGTCACAAAGGTCAGAAAGGCGTCCGCTTCCTCCGGATTTTTCTTAAGCGCCTTATAGAATTTCACCGGTTCCATGAGCGAACTCGCCGTGCTGATCGGCCCCGTGATATTCCCGATAATCGGGATGTTCGGGTCTCTTTCTTTCAGAATCCGAATGGCTTGCAGTGCGACCGCGATCCTCCCCCTGGTCATATCTAACGGGTTCAGCTTCCGGAAGTCCGCAAGCTCCGACATGGCATAGCCTGTCACATGCGGCTCAATACACTCCGACCCCAGCGTGATCTGCGCCCCCATCTGTTCCGCCTCCGCCACCATATCAAAGGGGAGGCCGACATTTTCAAAGCAGCCGTTCTGATAGTTGGCATAGGCCAGTTCCGCCATCATCTGCGCATCGGTATGCGCCTGCGGCCAGCGGACTCCTGAAATTTCCATCAGATCCGTGGTGATCATATTCATCATCCCGCCCGGGCAGACGACGGGTGGACGATCCACCTGTTCTTTTTCAAGGCACGCAAAAGTCTCTGCCTTTCATTGAAAGCGCTTTCATTAAAAACGTTTTCTTCCCTCATCCCGCTCATTCTCTTTCTTCTCCCAGGCATACGGCACGCTTCGCCGCCTCCGCCGCTTCCACCGCATTTGCCGTATAGATGTCAGCGCCGATTTCATCGGCAAACTTCTGGGAGATCGGACTCCCGCCCACCATCACCGTATACTTGTCTCTGATTCCTCTTTCTTTCAAGATCTCGATCACCCGCCTCATGCCGCCCATGGTGGTGGTCATCAGGGTAGACATGGCAATGATATCCGCACCGACCTCTTCCGCCTTGTCCACAAACCGCTCCAGAGGAACGTCGCGTCCCAGATCGAACATTTCAAATCCGTTGGTGTCCATCAGGATTTTGACCAGATTCTTTCCGATGTCGTGCGTGTCTCCCTCGACTACCCCGATCACCGCCTTCGGCACCTTCCTCCCGGAACCCTCCTTGGGCAGATACGGTTTGAACACATCCACTCCCGCATACATGGCGTCGGAGCAGAGCAATACATCGGTGACGAAATATTCCTCCGCATCGAAAAGCTCACCGGCCTTGCTCATTCCCTTTACCAGACCGTTCATCAGACCTTCCATTGCGGGATACCCGGCGTCCAAATATTCTTTTGCCGTTACCACCACGTCTTCGTCTTCCATCTCCACGACATCTTCTGCCAGCTTCTCCAGTAATTCTTCTTTGGTTCGTGCCATCCTGCTACCTCCTCCTGTCATCCGGTTGTTTTTAGGGTTCCCACTCCTTAGCTGATAAAAGTTCCTTCTTTTTCTCCACGAAACACAAAGTCCTCTTCCCGGATGGGTACTCCGGGCGGATAGACTAAAATATCCTCATCAAAGTCGCCGGAAAAGAGTTTGGTCAGTACATGAATACCTCCGGGCACCTCTCTTACCTCAAGCCCCAGAAGCGTTGCCATTTCTCTTGCGTACCGCTCTACCGGCTCTTTGTCATAGCAACCGTTGTCAATCAGTGCCGCCGTGGTATAAGCATCGAAACAGGAGCTGAAACGCTCTCTTTCCCCGTCTCTCCCCGTATTTGGAAATGCACTCCTCATATAGATGCAGGGCGGATCCGCTGTCTCTGGTCCAGCCTCCCGTCAGGTAGCTGACTCCCCGCCTTCATATAAGCTCTTTTTTCTCTGATCTTCGGGCAGAGCATGAGATTGATGCAGTCATCAAACCTGGGGATCACCAGATTGGCTCCGGAAGACGAGAGTCCGGCAACGCTCTTCCCGCAGAGCCCGAAAGCCAGAAGGATGTAAGACCTGTCCTTTGCAGCAGACGACTGCCCCGCCCCTGCACACTTCTGCGCTTTTTCCAAAAAGGCCGCTTCCGCCCGTACGATCCTCTCCTGTAAGATCGCATGAAGCTTTTCCGGAATGTTGTGATATCCCCTCTCGACCCATTGCACCGGATAATGCACTGCACTCCGCTTCATCGCCTCCTTCACTTCATCTTCGATCATCTCGCAGGCAATCACCGAGGTATTCGTTTCGTCTAATTTGACCTTCATGCGCTCCTGCCCTCCGGCACCTTCCAGGTAGAAACAGACTTCCTACGGACAGATATATTCGTCAATTTTTCTCTTGCGAAACACGTTGAGATCCACATATTTCGTGCCGCCGGTATAACCACCTAACTGCGCGCGATCCGTGTACTGCCACAAATCCCACTGCCTGCCGAGCATGAGGAGGGAAGGATGATAATACACATTGCGAATCCAGAGCGGGTATTCCTCAAAAGCCCCCTTGATATATCGTCTGTAGGCCGACGGCGTGGTATAAATCATCGGCTTTACATGGTAAAACGTCTCCAGCTCCGCAAGCAGTTCCTTCAGATGCTCCCTGACTTCTTCTGTCTCCTTTGGGATGCGCAACATAGGAGCCGTAATATTCCACATCGATGGCGGGGATCAGGTGTCCCGAAAGGTTGCCCACCGCCCTGATGTAATTCTGCGCCTGCGTTTTGGCATCCGAATCAAAGCTGAAAAAATGGTAGGCGCCGGTCACCACCCCGTTTTTTTCCGCGTTTTCAAAGTTCTGTGCAAAATAAGCGTCTGACAGCCCGCTTCCCTCTGTCGCCTTGATATAAGCAAAAGAAATCCCCTTTGCCTTCAGGTGCTTCCAGTCAATCTCCCCTTGATAATGGGAGACATCCATTCCCTTCCACCGGTAGCACAGAGCCATCCCCTCCACCAGAGAAAGGTGTCTTTTTTTTAGAAGGAAAAAAAGACCCGCCGCCAGCATACAGCAGATGACAAATAGAAAAATGATCCTTTTTTTCAATCGTATCCATCCTTGCACGAACGCTCAAATCCCAAGTTCAAAGGAAAGCTGCGGCCTGATCGGCTCATAGTCTACCAGCTCAAAAATCTTCGATCCGGTAGTCTTCCAGCTTACAGCCCGCCTCTTTGTGTAACAACAGCATCGGTAGCTGTTCTCCTGTATTCTTGTCTTTTTTTCCTGCGCACGGGCAAGCAGCTGCTGCGCCTGCTCGCGGTGACGGTCATAAATCTGTTCGTTTGCCACAAAGTGGGTGAAGACCCCGGGACGTTTCCTTGTCGTATTTGCAATCATCATCAGCAGAGCGGCATACTGAATCTCGTTGATTCCTCCCCGCCGGAAGCGGTTAACATGTCTCCGCTTCGCTGAATCAGGCACATATCCAGAAACTCCCCCTCACGTTCCAGATCGTCAAAAAGGCACAGGGCGCCAGCCCCTTCGTTTCACGAAGATCCTTTTCCTGCCAGAGGGAAACCACCTTTCTTCTGCCGTAAGGATCCTCTTCGATATCCCGGATCAGGTCGCGCATCAAATCATAACGCGCCACGGTCGCTCCATACCTCTGTCCGATCGTCCCGTCTCCGATATCCCAAGGCCCCCACCAGGTCACGCCCATCTCTTCCATTTCGGCAATGACATTGGTCGGTTTCTGGTAAATGGTAAAGATTTCACGAATCCCGGTTTTCCATGCCTGGGGGCGAAGGGTACAGATCGGAAACTCCCCCCCGGACAGGTCATACTTCCTGCTTACATGGTTGACACTGATCGTATGCGCCGGTGTGCCGTCTGCATACCTGGGTCTCGGATTCTCGTCCGGATAGCCGTTCTGTAAAATATTCCTGATGTCTTCGATCAAATATTGATCCGCCTTTGTGAGCACTGTCTTCCTCCTGTTCCTTCCGCTCTCTCAACCGGTGCATCCCCCTGTTTTTGCCAAAAAAGTTCTCCTGCTCCGGAAGATTGATTGCAGGATAGGCGGGCCTTTTCCATTCAAAAGCTCTCCCGTACCTCAGATTCCCCTCATTTTCACAGAAAAATGCAGCGGCCCCGAAGTGTCAATCAAAAATTCTTCGTGCGTTCTGGCACCCCAGGAATCATCGCCGCCTACTCCCATCTGCCTGAGGGAGCAACGAACCACCGTATCAAAAGGACGCGGCAATTCATACGGGTGTCTCGCTTCCTCGATCTGCTCCGGCGTGTAGGGAAGTGCGCTGAAATCCATGTGGTCTCCGGAAAAAAGAATCCCTCGTCCATACGCATCCGTTATCTTTGCATAGCGTACGCCGCTCCGGTTCCCGCACTCCTGCGGCACGACATAAGGCGTCATCATGTCTTCCACCTTGCGCTCGTAAAGGCCCAGCCTTGCGCCGCTGTCTCGGTCGCAGTAATTTTCCTCCGGCCCCAGCCCGTACCAGGTCACCTGCTCCAATTCCGCAGGCAGCTGAAACAGCATCCCGAATTCCGGCATCGGCGGAAGGTGGGGATCCGGTGTGTAATCCAGTACCGTCTCGATCGTGCCATCCGGATAAACCCGGTAGCTGACCCACAGAAGCGTCCGCGGCACGGTCGGAAGATAACGCGGAAAACGGATTTCTACAAACGCCTCCGTCTCTTTGACCCTTGCACCGAATCCGACATCTTCCGCACCCGCTGCAGCTTCCGTCTGCTCTGCACCCATCCCCTCTTCGGGAACCTCTGCACCGTCTTCTACAGGCAGGTTGCTTCCGTAAAGACTGGCAAGCTTCCAAACGCCATAGCGATACGCCATCTTGTTCCCGTCATCGTTCTGCGTGGGCGCACGCCAGAAATTCGGTCTGGGCATCACCGGAATGAGCTCCCGCCCCCCATAACGGTAGGAAACGAGCCCTCCTTTCAGATAGGAGAATAGAGCAGAAAAGTGCGCCCCTCTCACACCCAGATTCAGAGATCCGCGAATCACGGTAAGTTTCTTTTCTCCTGCCCTCCCGGCTCCGGAACCCGCTTTCTCCACGGAAGTCTGTGCAAAGAACGGCATTTCTTCATCCGCCCCCGTCGGTGAAGGAAGCTTCCCTGCAAACGTCCCGAACACGCCCTGTCGTAAGCGACTTCATAGCCCTTCTTTTCCCAGGAAAGGTCTTCTTTCAGATGAAAAGAAACCGTGATGCTGTATTCTCCCTTCAGTTCCTTTCCGGAAAACGGCAGGGGGTAAACCTTCTCCTGCAGCGGAGCCACATCGGTAGACAGTTTCTCTTTTTTGAGAACCCTACCCTCCTGCTCCAGGGTGCAGAAGCAGTCATATTCCCCCGTCCCTGTAAAAAGATTCTTATTCATAATCCGGACGTCATCTTCCGTGACGTGCACACGAAGATTCTGATAGAGGTACTTGATCTCCTGCATCTTTCCTGCATAAGGCCTTCTCCTGGCATCCACAATGCCGTTACAGGAAAAATCATAGTCCGTCGGACGCTCGGAAAAATCGCCTCCATAGGCAAGATATTCCTCTCCGTAACGGTTTTTTGCAAGCAGCGCCTGATCGACAAAATCCCAGATGAATCCGCCCTGATAACGGGACTCTTTTTCCTCCAGATCGATATATTGGTACATCCCCCCGTTGGAATTGCCCATGGAGTGTGTAAATTCACAGAGAAGGAAAGGCTTCCCGGTATGGGTTTTCAGAAATTCCCTCACCTGCTTGACCGGTGTATACATCTGCGAATACACATCACTGACTTCCGGATACCTTGCGTCATGCGCAATCCCTTCATAATGCACAAGGCGATCCGGATCCAGCTCCTTAAAACGATCGGTCATGGCCTGCACCACCGACCCGCTGTAAGATTCGTTGCCATCCGACCAGAAAGGATGGAGGGATGATTCTTATCTCTCTGATAGCAGGAATTCACGCGGTCAAGCATCATTTCCCTGTATTCCTGCCTGTCTCCCGGAACCGCAAAAGACTCCGGCTGTAGGCCTCTTGCCACCTGGTCCCAGACTCCATGAGACTCCAGATTGTTCTCCGCAATCATATAGATGCCATATTCGTCACAAAGCCGGTACAGATACGAGGCATTCGGATAGTGCGAGGTGCGGACGGCATTGATGTTGTTCCGCTTCATGGTCAGGACGTCCTGCAACACCTCTTCCTCAGAAGGCGTTCTGCCATGATTACAGGAAAACTCATGCCGGTTGACTCCGTGAAAAACCAGCCTCTTTCCATTCAGACGAATCAGGCCGTCCTTGATTTCGATTCTCCGAAATCCCACTTTCTCCCGAATGACTTCCTGTAGCGCTCCTTCCTTGTCGACGACCCGGATGTCCAGATCGTAAAGGTTCGGCTGTTCTGCACTCCAAAGAAGCGGCCTCTCGACCTTCTCAGAAAAAGAAAACCCTTCCGCCCGCAGGACTTCTTTTCCGCAAAAAGAGAGCGTACAAAGGGCACTCCCCCCTTCTCCTCTCACCTGCATCTTCACTTCCAGCAAAGCCTGCGACAGATTTTCCTGCAAAAGAGGACGAATCTTCAAGTCATAGACATGTACCTTCGGCACCGTGTAGAGGAACACATCACGGAAAATCCCGGAAAACCGGTAAAAATCCTGGTCCTCACACCAGCTTCCGGCTGTCCATTTAAAGACCTGCACGGCTATCTTGTTTTCTCCCTGCCGTGCAAAGGGGGTTAAATCAAAGTCGGAAGGCGTAAAAGAATCTTCACTGTAGCCGACATAACTGCCGTTGAGCCAGAGCGCGAAGCCGCTCTCCACCCCCTGAAAGGAGATGAAAAGAGGCTCGTCTTTTTTTTCCTCCGGCAGATAAAAATATTTCACATAGCTTGCCACCGGGTTGAAATCCTGCGGAATCTGTCCGGGTTCGATCGCCTCAATCCCGTCCCAGGGATACTGGATATTGGTATAAGCAGGCTGATCATAGCCTTCCAGCTGGATATGCGCCGGAACCCGGATCTCCTCCCAGTTTCTGCAATCGAATTCCTCCCGCCAGAAGTCTTTGGGCGCAGTGGCGTAATTCCTCGCATAATGAAACTTCCAAAGCCCATTCAGGGAAGAGCAAAATCTGCTCTTCCCCTCTTTTCCTTCCTCTTCCGTTGCATAAAACCGGTGATCCGAGTGTGCCGGTAACACATTTTCTTTAAATATTTCAGGGTTCTTTACGATATCATAGCAAAATTCCCGCATCACTTTTCCTTCCGAGCTCTTACAGGTGCTTATTTCTTACAACGGATCCGAACGGTTCTGATTTCATAAGGCTTCATCTCGAACGCCACGGTATTCTCTGTATGATTTGCTTTCACATCCTCTTCTTCCATCAGATTGCAGAAAGAAGCTTCCGCAATCGGCAATCCGCACCGTAAGGTGACGGCGCTTCTGCGGTTAAAGCATTCGTAGAGACGCACAATCATATCTTCGGAATCTTCTGCCTTCTTCACACTGTCGATGATCACATTCGGCACATCGACCGAAACGAGGGAGAACTCCTTCGGAAGAGTTCCGCCTGCCTGTTCCTTCACCACCGCCTGCATCGGGTTGTTCAAAGCATACGCGTGACCGACCGTATCCGCCCCTCTAAAGTCGTCCTCATGCGGGAAGATCGAATAGGTAAAGCTGTGATGCTCCTTGTCTGCCTCCGGATTCGGATAGAGAGCGGACTTGAGCATGGTAAGCCCGACATCCGTTCCGCGCACGCTCACGCCGAATTTGCAGTCGTTCAAAAAGCTGACGCCGAAATTGTCCTCCGCCACATCCAGCCATTTGTGGTGGCAGACTTCAAATTTGGAATAATCCCAGGACGTATTGTCGCAGGTGGTACGCTTCACATTGCCGAACTGGATGTCAAAAGTCGCCTCATTCGTATGCACATCCACCGGGAAATGATCCTTTAAGAGAATCATGTGCTCCTTCCAGTCGATTTCATTCCGGATATCAATCCGGGGAAGGTCATTGTAAATGCTGATATACTGCACGATCACGGATTCCAGGTACTTTCTCTCAATCCTGACTGTAGCACGCACCGGGCCTTCTTCCACCACGCGGAAATCGGAGACGTCGTCCACTTCCCAGGATTTTTCCTGATAATAATTGTTGATATCCCAGGCATCGAAATTATGGGGTCTGTCTTCATAACTCATGATCACGTTGCCTGCCCTGCCTTCCGGGAAAAGCTCCCGGTTTGCACGCAGGTCCTTAATCGAAGCAAACTGTCCCTTTTCATTGAAGTGAATTTCAAAGAAACGGTTCTTCATGAGGGAGGTACTCACCTCCATCTGTTCTTGTGTCTCCTCCCTCTTCCCTACTGAGAAAGTGGCATAGCCCTTTGAAGGAATTGCTTCTGCGACAAAAAGACTCCTTCCATCTTCCAGCCTTTGCAGGGGGAATTTCCTGCCGTTTTCCGAAATGAGAGCGGCATGTTCCCCTGCCTCCGCAAGGAAAACCTCGCAGGTACCGGGGGCCTTGGTGGAATTCGGATTGAAGACCACTACGCTCCCCGCAGGCGCATCCACCGACTTTGCCATCTGCGACAGCGCCTGTTCTTCCAGTTCCTTTCGCACCTCTGTGATTTTGTCGTATTCTTCTTTGGAATCCTCGTAAATCTCCTCGATGCCGGAACCGGGCAAAATGTCGTGGAACTGATTCCGCAAAATCACAATCCAGGCCTCATGAATCTCTTTTGCCGGGTAATCCCCCCCCGCTAACAGAGAGTTTGCCAGACTCCAGGTTTCAAGCGTCTGGAATCCCAGCTCCGACTGCCGGTTGTATTTTTTATTTCTGGCCATCGTCGTATAGGTGCCGCGGTGGTATTCCAGATACAGTTCTCCCTTCCAGGTGGGCAGGTATCTGCTGCCTGTGACTTCTTTTTCCAAACGGGCAAAAAAGTCATGTGCAAAGGCAATCTTCGTGCGCGGCAAACCGGGAATTCCCTGACTCATCCTTCTCTCATTCTCCAGCATTTCCGCAGTCGCACCGCCGCCGCCGTCTCCGTAACCGAAGCTGCAAAGCACTTCCTGATTCAGGTCCTTATTGGAATATCTCTCCCAGGCTCCCTTCATCTGTGTCGGAATCAAATCGGCATTGTAAGTCGTATAATGCTCCGTCTGCGTCCCGTTTTCTTCCGCCGCCTTGTGATATTCCCTGGTCGGAACGAAGTGGGTCAGCGTTCTGGTGCCGTCCAGTCCTTCCCAGAGAAAGGTATCACAGGGCATCTTGTTCGTTTCGTTCCAGCTGATCTTGGTCGTCATGAAATAACGGATCCCGCACAGCTTCATGATCTGCGGCAGGGCGGCAGAATAGCCGAACACATCCGGGAGCCAGAGGATTTCATTGTCCTTGCCGAATTCCTCTCTGAAAGCGTTTGCCGTACAGGAACTGTCTGGTCAGACCTTCACCGGAAGCGAGGTTGCAGTCGGCTTCCACCCACATGCCCCCTTCCACTTCCCAGCGGCCTTCCTGCACCCGCTTCTTGATTTCTTCATAAACCTCAGGCGCATTTTTTTTGACATAGACGTACAGCTGTGGCTGTGAGGACATGAAACGGTACTCCGGGTAGCGCTTCATCAGCTCTAAGACGGTGGAAAAAGAACGAACCGCCTTGTCTTCCGTCACGCGCAAGGTCCAAAGCCAGGCACAGTCGATATGCGTGTGTCCGATGCAGCAGATGACCGGCTCCTTGTCGGGATCGCCGTATTTTTCATAGAAGTTTTTGGTGATAAACTCCTGCGCTTTTTCCAATGAGCGGTAATAGTCTTCCGATCCCTCTCTCCTGTCGTCTAAGAGATTCAGGGAATCGTTCAAAGCCTGAATCGTCTTGATATAAGCGTCGCTCTCCGGATCTAAGAGCCTTGCTGTATCATAAGGCACCGCAAGGTCATAATAATATTTCTCCGTTTTGCGGTCTAACACCTTCAAATTGGCATCCAGGAAGAGGTGGAAATTCTGGTCGCCCGTAAAGGCGCTCATGACAATGCGGAAGGTTTCCCCCTTCTTTGCGCACTCGGACAGGATGATTTCTCTGTGATTGACGTCCAGCCCCTGAACCCGCTTTCCATTCACGAAAATGGAAAACTGCGGATTGGTGGCATCCCATGCATCCTCTCTGCCGGTCTTCACCTCAAAAGCCGCACACTTTCCCTCAAAGGCATCGGGAAGGGTGACCACCGTTTCAAACCAGTAATATTCACGGTGTCCTCCCCAGATCTCATCCCTCTTCAATTCCTTCCAAGAAGAAGTGTCCAGGTTTGCAATATCCCGAAAGCGCTCCTCCGACTGCAACATACGAAAAGACGTCACCGGCACACTGAGGGGGTAAATCTGCGCACGCAGATACTCCAGCATCTTACCGATTCTTTCCTTCAAAAACCGCATTTCCATTTTCTAATCCTTTCTGATTTCTAATCCTTCCTGAGCACCGGCACGAAACGGGTGCCGGACTTTCCTAGTCAAAGGCGGCTTGCCTTCTTCTTTCCTTCTAACTGTAACATCAACCATGTACCGGGATTTCCTGTGACTCCCTGATCAACCATGTACCGGGATTTCTTGTGACTCCCTGATCAAACATGTACCTGGATTTCCTGTGACTCCCCGATCAAACATGTACCGGGATTTCTTGTGACTCCTTTATCAACCCTTGTCCGCTCCCGACATCGAGAAGCCCTTGGACATGAAGTTCTGTGAAAAAATATAGAGCAGGATCGAGGGCAGTGAATAAAGCACCGAATAGGCGGCAAGCGGTCCGTAAGCAATCGCCCCGTGCTGACCAAAATACTGGTAGAGAATCACGGACGCAGGCATCTTATCCGGCGATGAGAGCAGGATGTAGGGGATGAAGAAATTCCCCCAGGAGCCGGAAAAGGTGTAAATAAAGACCACGCAGATACCGGAAAACATCAGAGGTGCCACCACCTTGCGAATGGACTGTAATGTGGTCGCTCCGTCCACCCAGGCTGCCTCTTCCAGGCTGATCGGAATCGTATCCATGAAATTCTTCATCAGCCAGATTCCGTAAGGAATGCCCGAGGCGGATAGATAAAGAATGACTCCCGGAATGCTGTTAAGGAAGCCGAAGCTTAAAAAAACCTTATACACCGGCACGATCACGGCGATCATGGGCAGGGAAGTCATAAACAGAATCACATACATGAACTGCTTTTTGTAGCAGAGGTTGTATCTGGACAGCGGATAAGCTGCAAGCAGCGAAACCAGGGTGACGATGGCGCTTTCGATCAGTGAAATTTCCAGACCGATGCCGAACCCTCTCCGGTTTCCTTCATTCGAAATGACATCCGCATAATTTCCCAAAGTCCACTGGGTCGGCCACTTGAGTGCCTGGGATGCATTGGTGTCCAGAGAAGCCACCACCAGCCAGATCAGCGGAAGCACAAATGCGAGTGCAATAATCACCAAAAGTACGCAATGGAAGGCCTTTGTTTTTGCATTGATTCCCATGTCGTTCCCTCCTTAATTCTTCGTGCGGAAAATGCCGGTATAAAGGATGCTGCAGATGGCTCCCACCAAAAGGATCAGCATGCCGACCGCCGTCCCCTGTCCCAGTTGAAAGTTCTTCATTCCTGCATTGTACATGAAGATGGGAAGCGTTGTCGTTTTATTCCCGGGGCCTCCTCCCGTCATGGCCCAGATCATGCCGAAGACGCCCAGAGTAGAGAGGGTATTGAGCATGGTGTTGGTTGCGATGGTATCCTTGATGCAGGGAATGATGATATGAATGAGCGTCTGCACTCTGGAAGCGCCGTCTACACGAGCCGCTTCTTCCATATCGCCGGAGACGGCATCCAGCGCCGATTGGAAATTCATCATGGAAAAGGCGGTTCCGTGCCAGACATTTGCAAGCACAATCGTGAGCATCGGATAGGCAAACATCCAGGAAACCGCAGGCAGATGCAAAAGAGAAAGCAGTGTATTGGCTGTCCCTGTCATGTCATAGTAGGCAAGCATGCAGAGGGAAACTACCACCTCCGGCATAACCCAGCCTGCCAGCACACAGGGCCCCACCCATCTGCGTAACCCCTTCGGTGCGTCTTTCATAAAATAAGCAATTAAAAAACCGACCAGCTGCTGACCGATTAACGATCCGATTAAGAAAACCAGTGTATTCAGTATAGCGGTTCTCGCCGTACTGTCTGTAAACAGCCGCTTATAGTTCAAGATACCGACAAATTGAAAGTTCTTAGCGGCTGAACCTGTCAATGCCATGTTGGTAAAAGAATAATAAATCGTAAGAATCACGGGATAAACAAAAAGATTAACAGAATTGCTACTGCAGGAAGCAGCAGAACGGATTTTTTAAACTGATCCGCAAAATAACTTTTGTGACGGGATTTACTCATGGGCTTCCCCCTTTTTACGAACCTTTCTTCTCTAGCAATACTTGATGCCAGGCACGAATCCGGTTTTTACAAAGCGAGGTGCAGTCTTCTGCACTGCACCTCGTCTGTTTGCATCATACGACAATCGAATGAATGAAAATTTATTTTTCTTTCACCGTGTTTTCTTCCCCGACTACCGCTGCCGTGTCCGAAGCGTACTGCTTCACCGCATCATCGATGCTGGTGCCGCTGACTACGCTTTCCACCATGGACTGGATGCCGGTGGATACGGAAGAATATTTATCGTTCTGCGGACGATAGCCTGCGGTCTCCAGAAGTTCCGTTGCGAAACCGAAGAACGGCTGCTTGGTGTATTCGTCCATCTCACCGATGTCTTTTCTGGTGCAGATATTGCCCGAGTTGGTGATAAACGAAAGGTAGACATCCTTGGACATCATATGCTTCAGGAAATCGAAGGTTGCTTCCTTGTTGTCGGCATTTTCCGGAATGGAAAGTCCCCAGCCGCCCGCCAGTGTCACGGTCTTCGGATCTTGTCCTTCGTTGGTCGGCATTGCAGCAAGTCCGCACTCTTTTTCATAATTCGGCCACGGAGAAACACCGTCTTTCTTCCAGTTGCCTGTGATCCAGATGCCGTCTAGGGTGATGCCCAGCTTGCCACTCGGCATATACTCTCTTGCAGAGGTATTGCTTGCCTGGCCGTTCAGCACCAGATCCAGAGACGGACCGTAACCGTTTTTGTAAATATCCTGCAGGAATTTGAGCGAATCACGGATGCCCTTGGAATCCACGATCCACTTGCCGGAATCATCCTGCAGACGCTCGCCGGTGCCGTACAGAAGCATCTCATAGGTCTGCATGGAGGTCGCTTCGCCGGTCGCCTTACCGGAGTTGCACCAGAACGGTACGACATCCGGCTGGGTCTCTTTGATCTTCTTGCAAGCTGCAAGGATGTCATCCCAGTTCTTGGGCGCCCAATCCTCTCCCTCTTTGATCACGCCCGCCTTCTGCAGGATCTGGCGGTTGTAGAACAGGCCGCGGGTATCGGTGCAGTAAGGAACGCCGTAGGTTTTGCCGTCCACGGAGCAGATATTCTGCATGGATTCATAATACTGATTCCATTCGTCATACCCCTTGAGGTCACCGGTCAGGTCGGTCAGATAGCCTGCCGCCGCATCGTTGGGCAGCTGGAAGGTATCCTCTGTTACAAGGTCTGGGCAGGTGCCGGGATCCGCCAGCTGCAGCGCAATCTTGGTAAAATAATCGCCTTCCGAAGCGGTAATCGGCGCTACATCGAGCTCTACCTGATCCTTATACTGCCAAGAATCATAGGCCGCGGTCACCCATTTGTAAGCACACTTTTCGACTTGTCCGTACCGTCGTCACGATAAGTAAAGGTGATCTTACCGCTGAATCCGGAGCCGTCTGCCGCCTTGCTTTCTCCACTGCTTGCCGCCTCACTCTTAGATGCGGCGGGCGCTGCCTGATCGGAAGATGCCGACTGGCCGCAGGCTGTCAGCATGCTCAGTGTCATTGCACCAACCAGGAACAATGAAAGTTTCTTTTTCATACTCCCTCCTTTTAAGGAAACCGTACAATTGCATTATGTTATCCAGTTTACCTTTGGTAAAATTGACCGTCAACCACACGATATGCACAAAAATATTCCCTTATTTTTGTGCATATTTTTCATCTCCCTTCGATCAACCGATATCCTTGCATTCCCCGGCACATAGAGGCCAACCCACGCCCTCCGGTCCGCTAGACTGTCACGCATCCTGCGACTCACACCGGTTTGCTCTCGCCGGTTTCACGCCGGTTTGCTCTCGCCCTTAGGCCAGCTCCAGCACCAGCGCCTGGTAGCCTTCCATGACCGCCTCTCTCCCCTGAATCTTCACTTCTGCGCCGGAAGACAGCACCACCTTCTTCACTTCAGCGGGTAGCGGCAGTGTTTGCGGTTCCTTTTGGAAATTGGCAATCACAAGCAGCTTCTGTTCCTCATTTTTTCTCAAATAAGCCATCACATGAGGCTGCTCCTCCAGATAGGGCACCAGTTCCCCGTAAGTGAGCACCTCCGTATAGGCAGGATCCTTTTTGAGCCTCGTCAGCTTCCGGTAATACTGATAGACCGACTGCGGATCGTTCCTCTGGCTCTTTAAATTGATGCGGTCCTTATTGGGATTGACGCGAAGCCAGGGTTTGCCGGTGGTAAAGCCGGCTTCTTTTCCGTCGTCCCACTGGAACGGCGTTCTGGCATTGTCTCTGCCGTATTTTTCCACCGCTCGCAGCGCTTCTTCCTTGGTTAATCCCGCCTCCAGCGCCACCTTGTATTCCCCGATCGAACTGATGTCGTCCACCTCGTCAATGGAGGAAACCTTCACATTCTCCATCCCGATTTCCTGCCCCTGATAGATCCAGGGAAGGCCCTTTAAGAGAAAATAGAGGGTTGCCAGCATTTTTTTGCTCTCAGGAGACTGATCCCCCTCTGGAATATAATGGGAGACCCCCCTGGGCTCATCATGGTTTTCGATGATGTTGGAGATCATGCCGATGTCCGCCACTTTTTTCTGCGTGGAAAAAACACAGGCCTTGTAATCATCCGGTGTAATGTCCTTGTAATCCCACCAGCCCTTATCGCTCCAGCCAAACCCGACCGGGCCGAAGTCATACATGGAATTAAAATAGCCGTCATCGCCGATGAAATCCCGGATCGCATCCGGCTTTTCTTCAAACACCTCTCCGACCGTAAAGGCATGATGCGGCGTAAAGCACCTCTCTTTTAACTCGGTCAAAAAGTCGCCGACGCCTTCCGCTTCCTTGATCATTGCAGTACAGGTGGCCAGACCATCCTCCCTATCTGCCGGATAATTCTTAAACGGAAGCGCCTTCTTGATGTTGATAATGGCGTCCAGCCGGAAGCCGTCCACGCCCCTTTCCAGCCACCAGTTGACCATCTTGTACACTTCCTCCCGAAGGACGGGATTCTCCCAGTTCAGATCCGGCTGTTTCTTGTGAAAAAGATGCAGATAATACCAGTCCTTCTGTCCCGGAAGCTCTTCCCAGACCGACCCGCCGAAGTAGGATCTCATATTGCTGAGGCTCTTTTTATCCTTCGTATGCTCCAGATAAAAATATTTTCCGTACTGCCCTTCCGGGTCCTCGCACGCCTTCTTAAACCACTCATTTTCATCGGAACAGTGATTCACAACCAGATCCATCAGGATATGCATCTTCCTTGCATGCGCCTGTTTCAAAAGCTCGTCCATATCCTCCAGCGTTCCGAAACGCGGGTCAATGTCATAATAGTCGGCAATGTCATAGCCTCGTCCGCCAGAGGAGAGACATAGATCGGCGAGAGCCAGATGATATCGACTCCCAGATCCTTTAAATAATCGAGTTTGCTGATAATGCCCTGCAGATCCCCGATGCCGTCTCCGTTGGAATCACAGAAACTCTTCGGATAAATCTGATAGGCGGTACCGTTATGCCACCACTGTTTTTTCATGATATTCTCCTCTTTTTTGATATCCTATATCTGTTCCTAGTCTGATTGGATTCCTTACCGCTCTTCAGGGAATGGATTCCTTACCGCTCTTCAAGGAAAGAAATCGATTTCTGCCTTTTACATCCCGCTCCCTTCCTGCGTAACGTTCCCTCGTCAGGGTTCCAATACCGCTCTGGCTTCATACGGCTGCAGAATCCCCTTCTGATGATCCTTGTAATTGGAAATCAGCTCTTTTCCCTCTTCCTGATCAAAAAGCGTACAAGCTACTTCTCTTTCCGTCCAATTCGCTGCGACAAGGAGCGTCTGTCCCTCGTACTCTCTGCGATAAGCATAGATTTCTTCGCTTTCTTCCAAAAGCGGCACGAAGCGTCCGTAGACAACGATCTTTTCCCGGTGCCTTAACCGGATCAGTTTCTGGTAGTAATAAAAAATGGAATCCGGATCCTGCAGTGCTGCTTCCACGTTAATTTCTTTGTAATTCGGATTGACGCGATACCACGGCTTGCCGTCGGTGAAGCCCGCATTTTCCGTTTCATCCCACTGCATGAGCGAGCGTGCGTTGTCCCTTGCCACGGTAGAAAAACAGGCAAGCAGCGTCTTACTGTCCACGAGATGATGTTCCTCTACATACTGATGATAGGCATTGATTTCCTCAATATCCGCACAATCTTCCAGTGAATGAAAGGGCAGATTGGTCATGCCGATCTCTTCTCCCTGATAAATATAGGGCGTCCCCTTCATCAGATGCAGGACGCTCGCCAGCATCTTGGCAGAAAGCACCCGCCACTTCGGATCGTCATTTCCGAAGCGGGAGACCGCACGCGGCTGATCGTGATTGTCCCAGTAGAGACTTCCCCAGGCGCTTCCCTCCAGCCCTGTCTGCCATTTATTGAGAATCCCCCGAATATAAGGCAGTTCCGGAGGCGTCTTCGTCCACTTCCCGATCACCGCCTTAGAATTCGCCGCTCCGTCCGTATGCTCGAACTGAAAGACCATATTCAGCTCTGTTCCCTCCTTGTTTGCATACTTTGGCTTCTGAAACGGTGACCGACGGCGTCTCTCCGACGGTGAGCAGGTCGTATTTCGACAAAACCTTCCGGTTCATCTCCTGTAAATATTCATGTACCCGCGGACCGTTGCAGACATAGGGAGACAAATCTCCGTAAACACCGTCACTCACCTTGCCGTCCGGATAAGACGGATCCTTGCTGATCATGGAAATGACATCCATCCGAAAGCCGTCAATTCCCTTCTCACACCACCAGTTCATCATATCGAAGACTTCTTCTCTGACTTTTGGATTCTCCCAGTTCAGATCCGGTTGCTTCTTAGAAAAACAGTGGAGGTAATATTGTCCGCTTTTTTCGTCCTTCTGCCAGGCACTTCCGCCAAAACAGGATCCCCAGTTATTTGGCTCCTTCCCCTCCTTCCCGTCCTTCCAGATATAATAATCGCGGTAGGCACTCTCCTGTGATATTCTGCTCTCAACAAACCACGCATGCTCATCCGAAGTATGGTTGACCACCAGATCCATCACGATCTTCAAATGATGGGCATGTGCTTCTGCCAGCAGATGATCAAAGTCCTGCATGGTTCCGAACTCCGTCATAATGTCACGATAATCGGAAATATCATATCCGTTGTCGTCATTGGGCGACCGATATATGGGGGAAAGCCAAAGCACATCCACCCCCAGTTTTTCCAGATAGGGCAGTCTCTTTGTAATCCCGTTCAAATCGCCGATTCCGTCCCCATCCGAATCCTGAAAAGAGCGGGGATAAATCTGGTAAATCACCGCCTCTTTCCACCACGCCTGTTTTTCTTCCGCCATAAATTTCCTTTCCGCCCCGACCACCGAAGGATAGACTGAGATCCCGCACGGTTTGCCGTACGGTAGTCACGCATCTGCCACCCGTTTTTGCACTCAGAAGCTCTATGTACGGTATTTTGGCATATTTTCGGAGGATGGTCAAAGGGTTTTGGGGAGGGGAGAAAAAGAGACTTCACGCAGATGACGAACCATCTGAGTGAAGCCTCTCTTTCTCCCGATTTATACCCGCACTCTATCTTCGGTATCCATCATGCTCCAAGAAGGTTCGGCAAAAATTCTGACAACTCCGGAACCATCCATGTCACAAGCGCACACAATGCTACAACCAAAATAATGTACCATGTGTCCGGAAAAGCTTCATCATATTTCATTCCCAATACTCTTGTTGATGTAAATAAGTTCACAGATAGAGGTGGTGTCAGACTTCCTACCATTTATAACGAAGGATTTCAGAAATACAAGAAATTATACCAGAATGTAAAAGCACTTTACTAAGATATCTCTACATCTTTACGGATTTACAGAGGCAATCATCTGTGCTTCATTTTCGAAAAGGAATGAGAGGAACGCTCCAACAACCTTGACGATTATTCTCTGTCGTTTTAGTCTAAGAATATCGAATGTCGAATCAAAAATAAGATTACAGGAGACCCTCATGCGCTTTACCAAAATGCACGGCTGTGGAAACGACTATATCTATATCAATGCAGACACTGAATCCATCCCGGAAGACAAAGAGACAAAGGAACGGCTCATCCGATTCCTTTCTGACCGTCACTTCGGCATCGGAGGAGACGGTGTCATCCTGATCCGAAGGTTGCCAAAAGAAGACGGCGATTTCGAAATGGAAATGTACAATGCCGATGGCTCGCGGGGAAATGTGCGGCAACGGCATCCGCTGCGTGGGGAAATACGTGTATGACCACGGTCTGACCACCAAAACCGAAGTCGTAATCACAAGCTGCGGCGTCCCCCATCTCCTTAGCCTACACATCGGTGCAGACGGGCAGGTGGACACCGCCACTGTGGATATGGGAACGCCCATTTTTACGCCGGAACAAATTCCCTTAAAACTTCCGGAATCGCACCTGCGCACGGAAGAAGATGTCTATGCGGACAGAAAGACTTCTCCTGTCGCAAGGGATCCTAAGCTGCGCTCCCTTTTTCCGGATGCCGTCCTCTCCTGCCCCATTCATGTGGATGGCAAAGAATATTTTTTCAACGCGGTTTCCATGGGGAATCCGCATGCGGTTGTTTTCCTGGATAACAGCATTGACCTTGCGCAGTTTCCCCTGGACGAGATCGGTCCTTCTTTTGAGTCCCATCCGTATTTCCCCGAGCGGGTGAATACGGAATTCGTGCAGGTGCTTAGTCCTTCTCTTGCCAGAATGCGCGTCTATGAGCGCGGGAGCGGAGAGACGCTTGCCTGCGGAACCGGCTGCTGCGCTGTCACTGCCGCCTGCGTTTTAAACGGGCTGACAAACCGTCAGCTGACCATCGAAGTCCGGGGAGGCCGTCTCACCTGCACCTTTGATGAAATCAAAAACACCATCTTCTTAAGCGGACCCGCGAAGACGGTGTTTGAAGGGGATCTTGTGCTGGAGGAGGGAGCCGCAGCTTCCTTTGTTTGAGATTTGAAGCACTCACTGCTACAACTGATGATGCAATCTTGAAGTCACAAAATGTGACTTCAAGGTTGGAAAAAAAGCAATTTTAAGCAAGGCCGACCCTTACCGCACTCTTTTTACCCCTCTAGCGCATCTACCTCTTTTAGCCAGAGAGCGGCGCTGGCATCGGAGGGCATCCGCAGATCCGTTCTGGGAGAGAGCGAAACGCTTCCGATTTTCGGCCCGTCCGGCAGGCAGCTGCGTTTAAACTGCTGGGCAAAAAATCTCCGATAGAAAACCTTCATCCATTTCAATATCGTTTCTTTTTCATAGGCCCCTGCAAAGGATCTGCAGGCGATCCGATAGAGCTTGCGCGGAGGAAAGCCGCAGCGCAGCATATAATACAGGAAGAAGTCATGCAGCTCATAAGGGCCGACCAAATCCTCCGTCTTCTGGACGATTTCGCCATTCTTCGGCGCTACCAGTTCCGGAGAAACCGGTGTGTGCAGCACATCCTGGAGTACGGCCGAAAGTTCCGTATCGCCACAGGTGTTCGCATAATAGGAGACCAGATGTCTGACCAGCGTCTTGGGAATGCCGGCATTCACACCGTACATCGACATGTGATCGCCGTTGTACGTTGCCCATCCCAGTGCCAGTTCCGAAAGGTCTCCCGTACCGACAACCAGTCCACCGCACTGGTTTGCCAGATCCATTAGCACCTGCGTCCGCTCTCTGGCCTGTGCATTTTCAAAGGTGACGTCTTGTTTCCGGATCCTGGCCGATATCGCGGAAGTGAAGTGAAACCGCTTCTTTGATATTGACTTCTTTTAATGTCACCCTGAGCGCCTTCGCCATCTTGCAGGCATTCTGATAGGTCCTGTCCGTGGTGCCGAAACAGGGCATGGTTACGGCAAGAATCCCGTCACGGCTAAGTCCAAGAAGATCAAAGGCCCTGACAGCAACCAAAAGCGCCAGCGTGGAATCCAGTCCGCCGGAGAGCCCCAGTACCGCTGTCTTCGTGTGAATGTGCGCAATCCTTGACTTTAGGCCCTGCGACTGCATGAGAAGAATTTCTTCACACCTCTTTTCCAGATCTCCCTCTTTCTCCGGAACAAAGGGATGTTTGCCGTACTCCCTCGTGAGAGCGGTCTCCTCCTCTTTCAGGAAAAAAGGAATTCTCATATACGGACTGAGCGGCGAAGTGACACAGGTGGTATTTCTGCGCCTACTCAAATTCAAACTGTTGACATCGATCTCCCCGTAAATGATTCCATTTTGAAACAGCCTGCTTTCCGCAAGCAAGTGTCCGTTGTCTACGATCATATTGTGACCGGAAAAAACGGCATCCTGGGTCGATTCTCCCTCTCCCGCCGTCGCATAGAGGTATCCGGCGATCAGGCGGGCAGAGGTATTGGTAATCAATTCTCTCCGGTAAGTTTCCTTCCCAATCACTTCATTCGAAGCGGAAAGGTTGACCACGATGTTTGCTCCGGATGCGGCAAGGGCAATATTCGGTGCTTCTGCCACCCACACATCCTCACAGATTTCGCAACCGACCACCGCAGGAGGTACACTGCCTCCTGGTTCAGCCTGCGCACACAAGAGCAATCCCGCGCCGAAAGGAATTTCCTCTCCTTCAAATAGAAGGGGAATCACCTCTTCTTCTCCTCTGGCAAAATAGCGAACCTCATTGAACTCCGCATAGTTGGGGAGGTGCTGCTTCGGAATAAAAGCCAATATGCGACCGGATTGCAACGCTGCCGCACAGTTGTATAGCTTCCCCTCCACTTCCAGCGGAAGGCCGACAAAAACAAGGGCATCTGCTCCCTGTTTTTCCGTAAAAGAAGCCAGCCTCCGTAAGGCGCTTCTGGATCCGGACAACAGCTCTTCCTGATAAAAAAGATCTCCGCAGGTGTAGCCGGTGATGCAGAGTTCCGGAAAGACAATGATCTTTGCCCCTTTCCCCACAGCCTCTTCGATCTGAGCACAAATCTGCTCTGTATTAAAATCCACATCCGCCACGCGCACCCTTGGTGTGGCACATGCAACTTTCAAAAACCCGTCCTTCATCCAAGCTTCTCCTTCTCTCCGGCATTTATCTCTTCTATTTCTCTGTATTCCGCATCAGTTCCAGTCCGGTGTTTTCCCTTCTCTCCTGTTACCCATTTTACCGAATCCAATCATCCTCGTTCTCTTATTTCCCGGCTTTTCTTAAGATGACTTCTCCGCTCTCCTGTTTCCCGGCTTACCGGAGGACGCTCTCGTCCTGAGCCCTATCAGCTCCGGCACGGAGAAACGATAGGCCCGGTTACAGAATTTACACCGCAGCTCCACCGGTTCTGCATCCTCTATCATGCAATTCAATTCTTCTTTTGCCCAAAAGAATCAGTGCCCGCTCCATTCTTTCCCTGGAGCACCCGCAGAAGAAAGAAACCGGTTTCGTGCCGTTCCTTTTTCACATCCAGCCCCCGCAGCGCCTGATCCAGCATATCTTCCGGGGTCATTCCGTCCCTTAGCATCTGTGTCACCGGCGCAAGGCTCTTCAGGTTTCCCTCTAAGAGATCCACCAACTCCTCTTCTGCGCCCGGCATCAGCTGAATGAGGAACCCTCCCGCCTTTTTCACGGTATTGTCCGGGTTCACCAGGACGCCGAGCCCGACAGAAGTCGGCGTCTGCTCCGACTGTGCAAAGTAGTAGGTGAGGTCTTCCGCAATTTCTCCGGAATAAAGCTCCACCTGACCGACATAAGGGTTCATGGATCCGGTGTCTTTCACCACCGTAAGCCTCCCCCTTCCTACCGCTCCTCCTACATTCAGGTGTCCCGCCTCGTTGGGAGGCAGCAGCACCAAAGGATTCTTAGGGTATCCTTTGACATGCCCCGCTTGATCCGCCGTCACTGTCATTCCTCGCAGAGGGCCGTCTCCCTCCACCTGAATGGTCAGGCGGTCTGCTTCCGATTTCAACATATCCGCCATCATCAGAGCGCCACTCATGAGTCTGCCGAGTGCCGCCGTCACAATCGGACTTAAGGCGTGCAGGCGTCGTGCCTCTTCCACCGTATCCCGAGTCGTTATTGCAAAAGCTCTCACACGGGCATCCCCTGCCGTGGCACGAACCATATAATCACCGCTCATTTTTTCCTCAATTTCCATTCCCATATCCTGTACTGCGGATTCCCCATCAGGCAGTCTTCCCTGCCCTTCCGCATCTTAAACTTCTAATTCGGCCTCAGGCTGCCATCCCTGTCATTGCGCATCCTGAAATCCGATTCCGCCTCAGGCTGCCATCCTGACGATTCCGTATCCGGCCGTTGAAAGCAGGAGCATGATGATTCCTGCAAGCAGAACGCCAAACATAACCGCAAGCACGCTTTCCTTAAATTCCATATCCAGAATGCTGGCGGCAAGCGTGCCCGTCCAGGCACCGGTTCCGGGCAGGGGAATGCCTACAAGAGCATCAGTGCTAGGAACAAGCCCTGACCCGCCTTCTTTTGCAGCGCCTCTCCACCCTTTTTGCCTTTTTCCAGGCACCAAGTGAAGGGTTTGCCGATGAGGGGCTTATTTTTTCCCCACTCCAATAACTTTCTTGCAAAAAGATAAATCAGAGGCACCGGAAGCATATTTCCAATGATACAAATCAGATAAGCCTGTAACAGTGGAAGCGGCTGCCCCATCCAGGGACCCAGTGCGTAAGGCAGGGCGCCTCGCAGTTCCACCACCGGAACCATCGAAATCAAAAAGACCAGAATGATTTTCTTCATCTAAAAATTCTCCATTTTCTTTACTGCTGTGGCACTTTCCAGGCACCTGCTGCATCCGCATAGGCATGAGCCTGCTCTTCCTCTCCCATGAGGGAATAGCATTCGGAAAGTCTCCTTAAAGGGAGATCGCCGCCCCTATGGACATCCAGGAGGGGTTCCGTTTCATAGGCCGCATTGTAGAACCAGAGTGCCGCCTCCTTCGGCTGCCCCTCTTCCAGATAGAACTCTCCTAACTCACAGCACATTTCGCTGCAGCCGCCGGCAGCGACATTTTTGAGCGCATATTGAAAGAAGGTTCTCTCCTTGCGAAGCAGCCTTGCGGCATGGCAAACGATCACACAGGCCTGCTTCACCTCATCCACGCTCCTGTCGTCCGCGTTCGCCTCTTTTTCAAAAAAAGGAAGAGCTTCCCGAAAGTCACTCTCCCTTCCCGCAATCATCAATTCTCTGGCATAGAGGGAAAAAAGCCTGGGAGAAAGAGCCTGCTCTCTCGAAGCTCTCAGAAAGGCCGCCAGATCCCTGGATGCGTGATCTCCCTCCGGAAAGTGATCGATTTCAATGTCACTGTCAAAGACCAACGGATCCAACCTCACCTGCTCGTGCACCGGCTCCAGCCAGGTAAAGGTGCGCAATCTTTTAAACAGCTTCGGCCTTAATTCCCGATCGAAATTGTAGACGGTATTGCCTTGCAGCTGATTGCGATAATACATCTGCACAATATCAATCTGCGGATCCATGCACTCTTTTAAACACAGAAAACGCTGTAAGTTCTCTTCGTCCAGCCGTTCATCCGCGTCCGCAGAATAGATATAATCGCCGCTTGCTTTAGAAAGGCAAAATTCCTTGCATCGGCAAAGCTGCCCGTCCAGGAGAAAGTAAAAACCTGTGCGCCGAGACTCCTTGCAATCTCCGCCGTATCGTCCGCAGAGCCGGTATCCACCACGATCATCTCGTCCGCAATCGGCTTCAGGTTGTTCAGAATCTCCGCCATGTTTTTTTGCTCATTCTTCACAATCATACACAGACTGATTTTGATCATGGATTCCCTCCTTCCACGGGGTCTTGCCTTATTCCTCCTCTGCACCGCCGCGCGGTTTCCCGCCGGTAGCCAGCCACTTCAGATAGGCGTTGATAAAGGGATCCAGATCACCGTCCAGAACGCCCTGCGCATTGGACGATTTCTCTCCGCTTCTATAATCTGCCACCATGGTGTAGGGCTGCAACACATAAGAACGGATCTGGCTACCCCAGGCAATGTCCTTGACTTCACCGCGAATTCCCGCCAGCTTCGCCGCATTTTCCTCCTGCTTGAGCATGAAGAGCTTGGCTTTTAACATCTGCATCGCCTTGTCTTTATTCTGGAACTGGCTCCGTTCATTCTGGCAGGTGACGACGATTCCGGTCGGGATGTGTGTAATGCGAATGGCGGAAGAAGTCTTGTTGATGTGCTGTCCGCCTGCACCGCTGGAGCGATAGGTGTCCACTCGAATCTCGTCCGGATTCACCTGCACGTCCAGGTCTTCTTCAATATCCGGCATGACATCTAACGACACAAAGGAGGTTTGTCTTTTTCCCTGCGCATTAAACGGGCTGATGCGCACCAGACGGTGCACCCCCTTTTCCGATTTCAGATAACCGTAAGCGTTGATCCCGTTGACCTGAAAGGTGACGGATTTGATCCCTGCCTCTTCTCCCTCCAGTTCGTCCAATACTTCGAGAGAAAAATGTCTTCGCTCCGCCCACCTCGTATACATGCGGTAGAGCATCTGGGCAAAATCACAACTCTCCGTTCCTCCGGCGCCCGCCGACAGTTTCAAAATGGCATTGCAGCGGTCATATTCCCCGTTCAGGAGATTGCTGATCCTGACGTCTTCCAGGGTATTCGTAAAGGTATCCAGATCGGTTCTGATCTCCGCCGCCAGCTCCGGGTCTTCTGTCCCTTCTTCATTTCCCATGTCGATCAGCTCCAGAATGTCGCGGTAGGAGGCATTGAGCTGCTCCACCTTGGATACGACATCCTGCAAGCCCTTCATTTCAATGGTCTTTTGATTCGCCTTCTCTGCATTCTCCCAGAAATCCGGCTCCTCCATTTCACGGGAGAGCTCTTCGATTTTTTTCTTCCTGTTCTCAATATCCATGGAGGCGGTGACTTCCGTCAGCGTATCCTGCTGCGCCACAAGTTCCGCCTTCATCTGATCCAGTGCTAACATCTGCCTCTCCTCATTCCTTTTCTTACCTTCATTATCCTGTTTCCATACGGAAATCTTCCTTTGTCGGGATGTTCCTCTGAGCAAAGGATCCCTCCGGACGCATGACCTCGATCCGTTTATTTTCCCTTCGCCGTTTTCCAGATCGCTCTGTGAGAGAGACATCCCCGGTCTTCCATGGCAGGCCTTGTATTTCTTCCCGCTGCCGCAGGGGCATGGATCATTGGGTCTGATCTTCCCAGCCTCCTTCTTTACCGTGGGCTTTTTCTTAGCGCTCTCATCGCGATTGGTGCCGGTGACCTGCGCCACCTGTTCCCTTTCCACCCGTTCCTCCAGGTGCACATGGAAGAGCAGCCGAATCGTATCTTCCTTGATGCTCTTGGTCATTTCATCAAACATATCATATCCGGCAGCACGGTATTCCACGAGCGGATCTCTCTGTCCGTAAGCCTGCAGGCCGATGCCCTGCCGCAGCTGATCCATGTCATCGATATGATCCATCCACTTGCGGTCGATCACCTTTAACAGAATCACACGCTCGATTTCCCGGATGGTTTCCGGCGTCGGGAATTCCGCTTCCTTGTCTTCATACAGCTTGACGGCCTCCGCCTTCAACTGCTGCTTCAATCCCTCTCTGGTGCGCTCGCTCATCCGTCCTCTGGTAATCGGACGAAGCGGAATGGTCGGCAGGATCAATTCATTCAGCTCACTTAAATCCCAGTCATCCGCATCGGAAGACTCTCCCGCCACGGTGTCCACCTTTTCCTCGATGAAATCCGTGATCATCTTGTAAACCGAATCGCGCATGCTCTCTCCATCCAGAACACGCCTGCGCTCCGCATAGATGATCTCACGCTGCTCATTATTCACACGGTCATACTCCAGCAGGTTCTTACGAATCCCGAAGTTGTTTTCCTCGATCTTCTTCTGTGCCTGCTCAATGGATCTGGTGAGCATCCGATGCTCAATTTCCTGTCCTTCCGGGATTCCAAGCGCATTGAACATACCGATCAGACGCTCACTTCCGAACAGCCGCATGAGGTCGTCTTCCAGAGAAATATAAAACTTGGAAACACCCGGATCTCCCTGACGGCCGGAACGACCGCGCAACTGGTTATCGATTCGTCTGGATTCATGACGCTCTGTGCCGATAATCCGCAGTCCGCCGGCAGCTCTTGCCTCGTCGTCCAACTTGATATCGGTACCACGACCCGCCATATTGGTGGCAATGGTGACCGCTCCATGCTGACCCGCCTGCTCAATGATCTCCGCTTCCAGTTCGTGGAATTTGGCATTCAGAACGTTGTGCTCGATTCCTTCTTTTTTTAACAAGGAAGAAAGCAGTTCCGAAGTCTCGATCGTAATGGTGCCGACCAGCACCGGCTGTCCCTTTCTCGTGCGCTTCCTTCACCGCCTGCACAACCGCCTTGAACTTCTCCTTCCTGGTCTTGTATACCGCATCCTGTTCGTCCTGACGAATCACAGGCACATTGGTCGGGATCTCAATGACATCCATGCCGTAGATATCACGGAACTCCTGCTCTTCCGTGAGCGCCGTACCGGTCATGCCGCACTTTTTTTCAAATTTGTTAAAAAAGTTCTGGAAGGTGATGGTCGCTAACGTCTTGCTCTCTCTCTTGACCTTCACATGTTCCTTGGCTTCGATGGCCTGATGCAGACCGTCGGAATAACGGCGCCCCGGCATGACACGGCCGGTGAACTCATCCACAATCAGCACCTCGTCGTCCCTGACAATGTAGTCATGATCTCTGTGCATGAGGTTGTTGGCGCGAAGTGCCAGAATAATATTATGCTGAATCTCCAAATTCTCCGGATCCGCCAGATTCTTCAGATGGAAATAACTCTCCACCTTCTCCACGCCCTGGGCAGTCAGATTGATTAACTTATCCTTCTCATTGACGATGAAATCGCCGCTCTCCTCCTGTTCCACGCCCATGAGCGCATCCATCTTGGAAAATTCACCGTTTCCCTCTCCCCTTTCCATGCGCTTTGCAAGAAGGTCACAGGCTTCATACAGCTTGGTGGATTTGTCACTTTGTCCGGAAATGATCAGAGGCGTTCTCGCCTCATCAATCAGGATGGAGTCGATCTCATCGATGATGGCATAATGCAGGCCACGCTGCACCAGCTGGTTCTTGTAGATGGCCATGTTGTCACGCAGATAATCAAACCCCAGCTCGTTGTTCGTTACATAGGTGATGTCGCAGGCATAGGCGGCGCGTCTTTCATCGGAATTCATGCTGTTTAAAATGCAGCCGACAGAAAGGCCCAAAAAATCATGCACCTTTCCCATCCAGTCCGCATCACGGCTGGCCAGATAGTCATTCACCGTCACAATATGCACGCCCTTGCCTTCAAGCGCATTCAGATAGGCGGGCAGAGTCGAAACCAGCGTCTTTCCTTCACCGGTTTTCATTTCTGCGATTCGCCCCTGATGCAGATAATGCCGCCGATTACCTGCACACGGAAGTGCTCCATGTGGAGCACCCTTCTGGCCGCCTCTCTGACCGTCGCATAAGCGTCCACCAGAATATCGTCCAGGGAACTTCCTTCCGCCAGCTGCCTCTTAAAATGATCGGTTCGCTCTCTCAGCTCGGCGTCCGTTTTTTGCCTCATTTCCTCCTGCAGTGCCATGACGGCATCGACCTGAGGGTTAATTCTCCTTAATTCTCTCTCCGAGTGGGTTCCTATGATTTTATCAATGATGCTCATCGCTCTTCGCCTTTGCTTTTGCTTTTGTATTGATAGAAAAAGTGTCTGTTTTCGCGCCAAAATATCTAGTCATTCTATCACTTTTCCCTTGCAAGCGCAACCGCGAGCACGATGCCAAAGAGCGTCAGAAGAAGCCCGCCGGAGAGTCCCTCGACCTGATAGGTCAAGGTGAAAGCACTTCCTTCTGCCATTCCTCGCAGATCTGCCAACATTAAATTATCATCGATCTTCCGCAGCGGAATCTGCTCTTTCGATCCGTTTCCGCCTTCCAGCATTTGTCGAACGGAACCAAGAGTAAAACAGAAACTGCGTCCTTCCTCTGTGGGATCACCCTAAGCGAAGAGGAGGTGAGCGGTTTCACTTCCGCCGCACACCGCTTAGAAATCATCCCGCACAGCTCCTGCAACACCTTCTCGTTTTCCGTCACGAAATGCCAGGTGCCGGGGACTTCCTTTGCCTTTCCGTTCTTATAAATGACCTGCTCAAACAGCAGGGTCTCTCCTTCTGCAAAGTTCCCGAGCGGCATGACGCACTTCCGATAAGAGTTGCCATATCCGCCCAAAGGCTCTCCGTTTAAAAACAGTTCCATATTCTGTGTCAGGCCTTCAAGACCGGTCATATAGAGATAGAGCTTCCCCGTACGCCCCGCCTTGACCCGGCAGGACAGATGGAGATTCCCGTTTTCTCTGCGTTTTGTCACCTCCCCCTGCTCCGCCTCCGTAAAGAGGTTCTCTGCCGAATAGGGCCGCTCTTCCTCCAAAAGGCTGTCCAAAATCTCCTGCTGAAAGAGGAAGGGATTCTCTTTCGCTTCTTTTTGGAAGGTGACATCCTTCGGCAGATAGGACAGCGCCATTCCCATCGGAAGGGACGCTTCCGTCTTTGTGTAGGTATCTTTTCGGAATAAATAGCGGATCCCCAGAATGGCCTGCGCACTCTGCGTATTATCAGGAGAGAAGGCGGTGTACAGTTCATTGTCCTGATAGCCAAGCTTCCGCAGATAGGCGGAATTTGCCACCATCTCCCCCGAACTGTAGGTGGTGACTCCCCGGTATCCGTACATCAAAGAGTCGTTCTGCTCCCTGGGCGTTAAGCTTTCCGCCCGGTAAAAAGAATCGTCCTCTTTTCGCAGGGCGTCCGCTGCCTGCTCCTGCATCTCCACCTTGGACAAAAAAGCCTTCTGCTTCGTCTTTGCGGCAGACATGAAATGATAGATCTGCCCCATGTTGATGGCCTCTTCTCCCGCCTGTACCGTAAACAGCACGAGAAGAAGGAAAAGCGGCACAATCTTCCGTCCACCTTTGTGGCGGACAAACAACTGCAGGCAATCGTCAGAATCGTGACCAGAATCACATTCAAAACCGCATCACTCGTGCCGAACCAGGATCTTTTCAGTAGGGCACAGAAGGCGATCAAAAGCAGGAGAAAGAGCCAGGTGCACGCAATCTTCAGAAAAGAGGTGGTCTTTTTATTCTCAAAAAAGCGACAGGCCAGGGTACACAGCACAAAAGAAAACAGATAGGCATGACGGTACTGATAACCGGAAGGAATCTGCATCCATTGAAACAGCATCGTAAACGGCGTAAAGACATAGGAAAGAAACAAAATAACCAGCAGAATCCCGCTCTCTCTCCTCTCCTTCTTCTCCTTTGGCGAAGTTGTTTTTCCAAACAGCACGAGGAGGGACAGGAGAAGGACAAGAACGCCCGCACCGATTCTCGGCGTCCCGTGCATGATCTGCGTGTAGTCAAAGGAACAGGCAAACAGGGCGGGAAGCATTGCAAAGGGATTGTGAAAGAAGCCTTCCTGCAAAACGGCTTCCGTAATCGGCACACGCTTTTCTCACTTCGCAACAGCAGGAGAATCGAAGGAAGGAAAAGGACAGCCGTTAGCAGAATGCCGGTCATCGCACAGAGAAAGAAGCGCAGCAAAACCTTCCACTGCCTCTCCGAATCCATCGCCCAGTGCAGCACAAACCAGATCAGAACAAAAAGCAGGACAATCCAGGCCTGATAATAATTCAGATAAAAGGTCAGGGCGGTCAACAAAATACAGCGAAGCGCCCCCCTCCCGCTCTCCTCATATTCGAGTGCGGCAAGCGAAAGAAGCGGCAGCATGATCACTACATCCAGCCACATGACATTGGTCATGTTCTGCGCAATCCAGGAAGAAAAAGCGAAAGAGACCGCAAAAGGCACGGTCAGAATGCTTCCGGAGATTCTTTTTTGCAAAAAATGATTGGCGGAACCGGCTACAAGGCAGATCTTGATCCCGATGAGCGCCGTGACCGCCACCGGCAGCTCCGTATTGCCAACCAGCGGAAGCAGGAAAAGGAGGGGACTGGTCAGATAATAGAAAAAAAGACCGGTGACCGGTTCTCCGATCCCCTTCTGGAAAGAATAAACGAGGTCGTTTTTCCCCCCTAAGATGCTTCTGTAAAAGGCGTAGAAGTCCACATACTGTCTCTTCATATCATCATACAGAAACGTCTTGTCTCCAAAGGGAGACAGGTGGATCGCCATACAGAAAATGACAAAGGCTGCTGCCGCTGTGAAAATTGCCAGAAGGTTGTAAAGATAAATTTTCTTTTTCATGGGTATGATATACTGTTTCTCAGATTGGTAACCGAACGATAGGGCGCCTATGATTCTAACATAGCAGCCTGTGGAAGACTATATTCAGATAGGGAAATAACGATGAACAGTATTGGAACTGGAGACCATAAGGAATCGAAGAAGCAAACCCGTGATGCCGGTTCTGCCATCACCTGCATCGTGCCGAATTACAACGGCAAAGACTATATCCTGCCCTGTCTGGAATCTCTTTTAAAACAGACCCTTCCCCTGGACATCCTGGTGGTGGACGACGGCTCCCGGGACGGTTCGGGGAAAATCGTCGATGACTTTATCGCGGATTTTACCCGGGCACACCCCTCCTGTCCCTCTTCGATCCGTCAGAAAAAGCTGCCCCGTAACAGCGGTTTTGCAAGCGCCGTCAATGCAGGGATCTTAGCTTCTTCTTCGCCTTACATCCTCTTAATCAATAACGATACGAGGGCGGAGAGGGATCTTGCGGAAAACCTGCTTGCCGCGATCCGCTCCGGCGAGAAAAAAAAGCATCCCACCTTCAGCGTGCAGGCAGCCATGTTGCAAATGGACCATCCGGACAAAATGGATGACGGCGGCGACCTCTACTGCATCCTGGGCTGGGCCTTTTCGCCCGCCAGAGACAAACCCTTTAAAAGCTATCAGAAGCGGGCTTTCATCACCACTTCCTGTGCAGGAGCGGCTCTCTACCGCAGAGATCTTTTAGAAGAAACCGGTCTCTTTGATCCGGCGCATTACTGTTATCTGGAAGACGTGGATCTGGGACTTCGTGCCAGAAGATACGGCTACCGGAATGTCTACGAACCCCGCGCCGTGCTCTTCCACAAGGGAAGCGCCACCAGCGGCAGCCGTTACAATGCGTTCAAGGAAACGCTCAGCGCCGCCAACAATTTCTATTTGATCTGGAAGAATTTTCCGGCCTGGATGATTGCCTTAAACCTTCCCTTCTTTCTCCTTGGAATCCTGATCAAAGGGATCTTCTTTGCAAAAAGAGGACTCGTCCTTCCTTATCTAAAAGGCCTGCTTCTAGGCGTAAAAAAAGCCCTGTCTCCCACCGCTCCCCGGGTGAAGGAATACAAGACAAACTTTCGAAATGATTTGCAGCTGGAAATCGAGCTGGCTGTAAATACCCTTCGCCGCATCACAGGATAAATCGGGTTCCCTAAAGGGCAGATTGCAAAGACCGGTTCGGCACAGGAGAATGTCTGCCATGCACACCGGTTTCCTCTGGCGCGGATCCGGCACAGGAGACGTCTTCTGTGTGATCTCGCTTCCCCTAGCGCAGATCCGCCACCAGTCTGGCTGCTTCTTTCTCCGTTTCATAGACAAAGACTTCGCAGTTTTTGGGGCGGGGTCTCCACACCAGCCCCGACTTCTTCCCTTCCAGATAGCCGCGGAGAGGGCGAATAATGCCGCCGTGACAAACCACAAGGACGCTTTCTTCTTTCCCTTTCATGAGATCCTGCAAGAAGGAGGCGCTTCTTTTTCTCATGGAAGCCACATCCTCCATTCCGAAAGGCGCCGGAAAGAGTTCCGGAAACATCCAGTAAAGCGTTGCAAAAATCCCCATTTGTCCGTAGCGTTTTCCCTCACAGGCGCCGAAGTCCACTTCGTTGATCCGTGCGTCCCTTCTCACCTCTTCCTCCGGGTACCCGCTAATCAGGGAAGCGGTGGTGACCGCACGTTTAAGACAGGAGGCATAGACTGCGTCAAACGAAATGCCCTCCAGCTTTCTCCTGATCTCTCCCGCCTGTATCCTGCCTGTTTCATTTAACGGCAGATCACTCCTGCCCTGCATGAGATGTTGCTTGTTCCAATCGGTTTGCCCATGTCTGGTCAGGTAGATTTTCATTCCCGCCTGCTCTCTTTGACAAGAGCGCCACTGTCTTTTGACCCTCACATAAACCTCCTGCGGATCCCAATAGATGCGGTAGCCCTCGTTTCCTCACCGCCTTGCAAAATGAGAGACTCTTTTCTCTCAATTCTTCTTCCGATCATTTCTTCGATCTTCTTTCCTGCACAGACCCTCCGGTACAGCGCATGCAACTCCGCGCGGTATCGAATGCCTAACAGGCTCACCGCAAAAGCATCCTGCTGCACCGCAGCCCTGTGTTGAAAGCCTCCGGAATATCCTTTTTTCAGGCCGGAAAACAAGGTCTCTCCTGCTTCATTATACATACCGGCAAGAAGCCTGCCCCTGCTATCCGTGATCTTCGCACCGATCACGCCGATGTCCCTTCTTGCAGCAAACACATCCGGGAGATACAAAACCCGGTAAAATCCCAAATGCGCCAGATTCTCCACCTTCGCATCGATATTCCTGCGAGATAGAAAATCCATGACTGCACGCCTGCCGGCGTCATAGGCATAGTGCTTGCTGGCAGGATTGGCTGCGGTGGATGTCCTGGAGGTGCGCCAGTGATAAAGCACCTTCGGCACATGAAGCACCCTGCCCTTCCCGCTCATCTCCGCCTGCGCTCCTGTCCGCAGGATCACATCATAATCCTGGGATCCGTCATATTCCCTTCGGAATCCGGCTTCTTTCAATTCTTCCATGCGGATGACGGTAAAATGACAGATATAATTGTTCGACAGCAGATAGTCCAGATTGAAATCCGGCTTACGGTTCGGCTCAAAAAAGCGCTTCCCCTCCTCCTCACACTTATCTTCATCCGAATAGAGGAGAACCACCTCTTCTCCTGCATGGGCGCCGATTTCCCTTGCCATCTCATACAGGGCGTCCGGCGTGAGGAGATCGTCATGATCCAGAAGGCAGGCATAGTCGCCTGAAGCCATCAGCAGCGCCGCATTCGTATTCTCCGCAATGCCGTTGTTTCTGCTCAGTCTCAGATAGTGTACTCTTTTGTCACCTTCCGCCGCTTCTTCCACCAGGTGCTGCAGGGGTTCCTTCGAAGCATCCGCCAGAATCAGTTCAAAATTCTCATAGGTCTGGCTCCTCACGCTTGCAATCATCTCTTTCAGATCACGCGGTGGCGTTTCATATAGCGGAACCAGGATGCTGAAGGTCAGCATTTCCCCGGAAGAGGCAATCTCCCGGTACCGCATCCTCTGTGAGGAGAGCGTCTTTTCCGAAGGAGGCTCGTATTGATAGGGAAGGCGCAGGTCTTCTCTCCGCTCCCTTGCCGCACAGAGCGCACTTTCCAGACCGTTTCTTTTTGCATAGGAAAAAAATTTTCGAACCGCCACAAGCGTATCCATTCTACCTTCTCCTTCCTGCACCTCTTGCCTTCCAGCTTCCTCCTGCTCTACTCCCCCTCAGGATGCCTCATCCTGCACCTCTTGCCTTCCGGCTTTCTCCTCCTGCAACTCCACTTCCTTTTTCCAGAATATTTACCACCATCAGCATGCCTGCCGTATAGAACAGGCCCATGCTGTAAATCATATACCTGGGTTGGGGAAAAATCACAGCACCGACCATCCCCACATTAAAGGCGATGGATAGAAAAACGACTTCCGCAAAAAGGGCGATCTCCCTTTCTTTCTTCTTTCGGATCCATAGATAGAAAAGGAAATACAGACCGTACAAAAAGAGGCAAAGAGGAATGAGCGCAGGCATCATCCTACCCGTTGGTACAGACCAGGCCCTTTTCCCGATATTATACGCATAGAGTCTCAAGAAAGGGCGGGGATTCTGGTGCAGTAACAGCTTGACCAGTTCGCCACTGACGGTATCATAGGCAAGCTCCACCCGCATCTGCTCATCCTGCTTTTTCTTTCGCACCGGCGTTAGCGTCTGTCTTTTTCTCTTTCTCCCAGATCATCCTGTGCGTTTGGTCATCCCAATGAAAGTCCTCCGGATGCTCTCTCACAAAGGTCTCTACCGTCGGAATCAGGATGTCATAGCCGATGATGTCATAGCTGTCCGCATAATGAGAGGCCGTTTCCACCCAGTCCGCCCCCTGCAGGGACATCCGCCATGCGCACCCCTCTTTCTTTACACGCAACAAAGCAGTGCCCGGAGCAAGGAAACCTTCTCCTGCTCTGCGTCAGGAAGGTCTCGTCCTGTCAGAGGACCCGTGCCGCCGGAACCCCTTTTCACCGGAAGCTTCCTTTTCGCCGGAAATATCCTTCTCGCTAACAGGAGCGCTCAAGACGGTCATCTCTTCCGCATCCTGTTCGGAGCAGGTATAGAGCAGGGTACAGAGAACGGCCTCATGTTTCCCCGTGTGTTCCGCAAAAAAACCGTGTATTTTTTCGTTATACAGACATTCCGCCCTCCCGTTCCCCACAAAGACAAGCAAAAGCAGGAGAAGCAGGATCCCGAACCGGAGCGGTCTGCGTCTGTTTTTAGGCCAAACATCCTGTACAAAAAAAGAAAAAGCGACGAGGGGAAGGCAAAAAACAAGCTGGGAGCGCAGACCAAGTAACAGGAAGAGATCCGCCGCCACAAACAGAAGGGGAAGTACCATCCCTCTCATAGCGCCCCTTCTGCCGCCTGCCTCCGGAGCAAACTCCGCACGCAGTGCCAGAACCAGATGGCAGATCAGGAGCGAAAAGATCGGCATGGCAAGCGACTCTGACATGACCGTCTCCGCATACATGGATCCCCTTGCCGCACCAAAGCGATTGAGGAGAGAAACGGCAAACTGGAACAGGAGCGCAAACAGCGCCATGGTATTGGCTCTTTTTCCCTTCTGCCTCCCCCTGCAATCCGGTATACGGTTTGTGCAGTGAAAAAGGCCGCATAGGCATTCACCAGTGCCTGCACCACGCCTGCATAGAAGAGATAAGCCGGAAGCCCGTTCCTTAAACTTTCCTCTGAAGTAAGATGCCTCATTCCGGATAAAAAAAGAGGATAAAGATAGGGTCTTCTGGGGGATAAATCCACATAGCCCTGCGAATCCCTGCACCAGATCGGCCCGTCCAGAAAAATAAAAAAGAGATAAAAGGTTGCACTGCAGAACAAAAGAAAGAGAAAGAGTCTCCTTTCTCTGTCCTGTTTCCGATCTGCGCTCATGCTCCGTTTCGTCCATCCCTGAATCGTAATGCTTACTCCGTTCTTAAAGAAAAATCGCTCTTGTCCAAGGTGAAGTTGGGATTATAGTAAGGATCTCCCTTCTGCAACACCTCCTTGTACCTCTTCCTGAAATGTGCCGACTCTTCGTTGTAGCGTCTGGCATTTTCTCCCGTTAAGTCGTCTCCCCTGGAGGCGGATTCGTAGTGATAAGCCTCGCAGAAAGGTGTGAACACGTTGAGATAGTTTTTTTTCCGCAGTTTCAGACAGAAATCCACGTCGTTTAAGGAGACGGCAAAGGAAGGGTCAAAGCCGCCCACTTCCTCAAATTTGGCTTTTGCCACCATCAGGCAGGCGCCGGTTACCGCCGACATGTCCTGCGCATAGCAGAGCCTGCCCATATAGCCGAGATTCTGCCTGCTCATCCCGTAATGCGCATGCCCCGCCGTCCGGTGTGCGCCAAGCCCCAGAATCACCCCTGCATGCTGAATGGTTCTGTCCGGAAAATAGAGTTTTCCGCCGACCGCGCCCACATCCTGCCTCTGCGCATACATCAGAAGTTCTTCCAGCCAGTTGACGGTAATGATTTCCACGTCGTTATTCAATAGAACGAGGAAATCTCCCTCCGTTTGCGCAACACCGAAGTTCACCACCCTGGAGAAATTAAACGCTTCGCCTTCCGCCCTTTGACAAGTGACGACTTTCACACAATCGGCGTAGGGCTTCTGCTTTAACTCCTCATAGTACCGGAATATCTCCGGCGTGAGACTCCCGTTTTCCACAACCACAACTTCCACGTTTTCATAGGTGGTTTTTGCAAAAATCGAATCGATGCAGCGCCGAAGATCCTGCGTATGGTCCTTGTTCGGAATCACGATGGAAATCTTCGGGTCCCCCAGAATCTCATAACTGATCTTGAAGATGGTCTCAAAAGCTCTGGTGCTGGTGATTTTGAAGTGCCGGAACCCATGCCTCCTTAAATGATCCGCCACTGCTCCCCTTGCCGCTTCAATGGCATAGGACTTGGCGCCGATGTCCTGTGCCGTCGATCCGGCGTGGGAGCGCCAGTAGTACAAGAGTTTCGGCACATGCACAATTTTTTTTGCCCGGTCCGTAAGTCTCAAAATCATGTCATGATCCTGCGACCCGTCAAATTTGGAACGGAACAGTTCCTCTCCCTGTAAAAGATCCCGGTGAAACACACTGAAATGACAGATATAATTGTTGGCTCGCAGGTTGTCGATCGCATAATCCGGCTTGAAATGCATGGTCAACATGTGGTCGATGCTGTCACCGGAAAAAGTCGTCTCGTCACAGTAAAGATAATCCGCCCCCTCGGCGTTTATCACCTTTACATAATCATAGAGAACCTCCGGATGCAGGATATCGTCATGATCCAGCAGGCCGATGTAAGTTCCCTCCGCAAGCGACAGGCAGGCATTGGTATTTCCGGAAATTCCCAGATTCTGTTCCAGCCTCTGATACACGATGCGGGAATCGGCGTTTGCATATTCCTTTACCACCTTCTCCACATAGGCGTGTTCCCTGTCAGATCCGTCCGCCAGACAAAGCTGCCAGTTGGGATAGGTTTGCTGCACCACCGACTCGATCATGTCGCGCAAAAAACGCTCCGGCGTATTGTAAAGCGGAGTCAAAATGCTGATCGTCACCGGATTTGCAAAAACCTCTCTCCTCTGCGCTTCTCTTTCTTCCGCACCCGGAAAGAGGCGCTCCCGTACCGCTTCATGGCCTGCTTTTCTTTTGCCTTTGAGGAAAGCTTTTCGCAGCACCCCGCGGATGGATCCCTGATTTTTCAGGCGATCCCTCTGTCTGATCCCAAAATGCAGGAGGGAGCGAAGGGGAGCGGAAGCCTTCCACATCGGATTCTTCTTGATGCGATCCAGCTTATATTGCAACTCTTCATTTTTTTCTTCCAGGAAAGCCAGCCGCTCCGCCAGATCCGCATTCTTCCTCTTTTCTCGAAGATACGCATCCTCCTGCTCGCATCCGTCCTGCTTCCTGTTTTCCTCTTCTGCCATCCGCTTAACCTTTCTCTGCCTGCCGTACCATTTCCTGTGTACTTGTAAAAAAAAGCATTCCCCGCAGTCATCAGGCTTCTGTCTGTGCCGCTTTTCCGGGACCTGCGTGAAAGAGCATCACCCCGAAATCATAGAGCTTCTGTCTGTGCACCCGGTTCCGCATCAGGATACCGACCCGGTAATCTCCCTCCGGCAGGGCATCCGCCCTCATACGAACCCGGAAGCCGCAGAAGTTCACGTTCTTCTGATCCGGAATCTGCTCGGCAATCTCCGGCCGGTATACCTCTTCTACGGGTAGCTCGTAAGCCTCCTTCCCGATCGGATCCTCCGCCTTCTGCGCCCGCAAACGCTCCAAAATCAACTTTTTTTCATAGAGAGCATTGTCGTCTCCGATGACAAAGGTATATCCCTGAATCAGATAACCGTCCTTCAGAGATTTTCGAGAGTCCCTGCCGATGCGCAAATAACGGCTGACGAGCCCCGTATATTCCACGCCTGCCCGCACCACTGCATCCCTTCTGATCTTGCCGCGCGCCTGAAAGCATTTCGGGCTGGTAAAGGGAAGTTCGTTCGGAGGTGCAATTTCATTCAGGGTTACCTGCACCTTCATGTTTTCGTTATCACTGATATAACGGTGCAGGAAGGGATCCACGCCGTCCAGATCCTCATGGATTTCCATGAGTCTTGTAAAGCTCTCTCTCCATCCGCGCCATCTTCGTAAGATCCTTTAAATCATCGCCCCTGCTCAAGGATTCATGATGATAAAGAAAGACATTGTTGCAGCAGACATTGTAATAGCCGCTCTCAAAGAGGTGGTAATTGAGTTCCACATCATTGAAGGCGACAGCCATATCCTCCGGAAATCCTCCCATTTCACGAAAAACGCCGGCCCGGATAAGCAGACAGGCGCCCGTTACCCCAATCATGTCATGGACGCCGCGGTTATAACCGAAGTAGTATTCCTTGCTGTCCGAAAAATGCTGCAGCTTATGCACCGGTCCGATGCGGATATTGGCAATCCCGCAGTGCTGAATCAGATCGCAATTCGGATACAAAAGCTTCACCCCGACCGCGCCCGTCCAGGGTTTCTCCGCAAAATACAGCATCTCGGAAAGCCACCCTTCCGACAGGGCTTCCACATCGTCATTCAAAAAGAGCAGGTAATCCGTCCTGGCTTCTTCCGCTCCGTGATTGCACATGTGTGAAAAATTAAAAGGCTCCGGCTGGTACACATAGTTTGCGCCGAGAAATCCGGGTGTTTTGGGCAGAGAGGAAATGAGCGTTTCAATCTTCCTTCGGTTCTCGGTGGAGCTTCCATTGTCCACCAAAATAAATTCATAGGAAATCCCTGCGTCTTCTCCATGCGCACACACCGTCTTCATGACCGCATGCAGGCACTGCTTTAACAGCTGCGGATTGTCCTTGGAAGGGATGATGATACTGACCGAATAAGAGGGCTTTTCCCCCGACTCTTCCCTATGAAATTGCGACAGCAGCTCCTGCTTCTGGTTTCTTCCCAGATAGAGATCTTCTCCCTCGTTCCTGTGAAAAAGAACCTCCGGTAAATGTCCGATCGGGAAATGAAAATAGCGCTGCGCCTCTTCTGTGGGGGAGATCTTTCCGGAGTCTTCCCCTGCCCTTCGCCGTCTGGCGAAGCCCTGCTCCTGCCTTGCAAGCAGACAAAAAAGCAGATCGGGCGCCGTCATTTTGGGTGGAAGCCCCTTCTCCTGCCAGGGAGAAAATTCTTCCCCCTCCTTTGACGCAACCAGCTTTTGCAACGTTTTCGTTCTGATGGCAAACAGACTGCCCGGATAAAAACAGGAGAGGTACGTGTCAGGCGACCAGTCCGGTTTGAAATAAGGATTTCGGTATTTACCCTCCTCCGAAATCTCATCTTCGTCTCCGTAAAGCAGGGAAATTTCCGGATGTTTGTCGAAGAAATCCCGAATCAGAAAGACTGCGCTTTTTCCTTCTTCTCCCTGTCTGCGCTCAAAAATCAGAAAAGGCGCCTGTTTCTTCTGTGCCCGTGCAAGCAGCCCTGCCAGTTTCTCTCTGAAAAGGCCCTCCGTTTCCAGTTCGTCATAAAAAACGTGAAGAGGCTCCTTCTCCTCCTTCTGTTTCCTTCCTGCTTTCTGTTTCTGCGCCTCTTCTACCTGCGCCTTTTCCTTATCACGAATCCACTCGTTGTAGCTGGTCTGAAGGTTCGCACATTTTCTTTTGTATTCCTGATCGAGCCTGTCTTCCATGACAGACAGCAAAGCTTGTTTCAAAGACATCCTGTTTACCGTTTTCTGTGAAATGGCCAGGGCCATTTTTTTACATGGAACTCTTCTTCGTCGAAATCCTCTTCGTCATAATCATAGTCTTCCTCGTCCTCGTCTGCTTCGCTACCGGAAGACTCGATTCCTATGGAGGCGGAACTTCGATCTCCTTCCATTCCACTCTTTCTTCCTTCCTTGTCGGATTCCGCTACAGATGGTCCTTCGGAAGCACCACCCGCAAGAGATTTCTTTTCCTCCTGAATAGAAGCGCTGAAGCTGCTTAATTCCTGCAGGGCATCGTCTAAGAGCAGTTCCTTCACGCCACTCTTCTTCCCCTTCTTGCCCGCTTTTTTATCGGAAACGGTGGTAGGGACCGGATCGCCTTTTTCCAGGGCGGTTTCTTCCCGGTCCTTTTCTCCTGCTCCTTCCTCCTCCCCTTCCATCTGGTAACGCACCAGATTGGCGGCGATTTCCTGTGGCAGCAGGCTCATCATCATCAGGATGCTGATGACGTTTCCGCTGAGCGGTCCGATCTTTTCCGTATTCAGTCGAATCTCAATGTTCGGATCTTCCGTGTCAAAGACGATGCTCTCATCCGAAAGCCAAGCTCCATTTGGCTTGATCGTAAGGGTGCGCCGTCCTCCTCTGTCTTTTCTCCGTTCCAGACAATGCGGGAGAGCGTCACAATGCAGGAGGAGAAGGCAGGGTCCAGACGAATGGCCTTTGTGCCCTCTTTGAGCGAGAGATTCAGCTTGACCTGCCCTCTTCCGTTATATTGCTCTTTGGGAAAATAAGAATTTTCTTCCGAAAAGCCTTCCCCGAAGTCCTGATAGATTTGAATCCGACCCTTTTGGGTGCCGAAGGTGGTCCCGTCCGTAATCTCCTTCGGTACCGCCCGGTCTTTGCCGATCAGCTGATGGATTTCCACCAGAGACTTTCTGGCTCCGGTCACATATTTTTGAAAATCCTGCTCTTCTTTTAAGAGTGTTGCGATATTCTCCTTCGTCAGACCCAAATAATCATAGAACTTCTCAATGTGAATCGCCCGTCTCTTGGCATCTTCTTCCAGATAGCTGTAAAGCGCACGGAAGGCGATTTCCCTGGTCGGAATCTTCTTCCCGTAGGTCCATTCGTAATCAATCACCGTCCAAATCGGCCCGTTTACAATGATATTGGAAAAAACAAGGTCATAATCCGCCGCCGGATAATCCTCCCTGTAACTGATCCTGCGAATATATTCCTTAAAGAGCTGGGCAAACTTCTCGATTTCTCCCGATGAAATGCAACGGTCCATCAAAGTGGACAGCGGTACCCCGTTCACAAAGGAGAAGGTGGCGCTGCCGGTTCGATCATCCACCGTACAGTCATTGATCGACAGATCTCCTCCCCTGTACCGGTCCACCAGCGTCAGATATGCATCCCGAATGCTGCGGATGTGTTCTCTGGCGTGCAGGGTAAGCGGATATTTATGCACCTGCAGCCTGCCCAGGGGATCTGCGGCAATATCTGTCCGGATCTGAAATTCCGGCGCCCGGTCATTCGAAAATTTCGTATAAATCACCGGAAAACCGGGGCCGATGATCACCTCAAAGGAGTTGGCAAAATTCGGGTAATTCCGATCTTCAATCAGGGAGTCATAGGCATGTTTTTCATTGAAAAGCACCAGTCTGTCCCGGTCAAAATTAAAAACATTATCCCGAAATTCACCGGGTCTCGGGTAATAAAGATCCGAATGCATCACACTCATGAATTTGTAATCTGGATAGGGATAATAGAAGTGGTATTCATCCACCCCGCAGTTCTTCATGATTTAATGAGCGCATCCCTGGAGAAGGTTCTGGCAACATCCGTCCCCTCATAGCCTTCAATACCGGAAAACCAGCTGCCCAGATGATCTTCCTTGCAACCGGCAAAATATTTGAGTCCCAGTCTGTTCTCAATGGCAATGACGATCCGCCCGCCGGGAGCCAGATGCTTTTGCAGCATGTGCAAAAAATTCTCATAGGGATGATCCGTCCCGATATAGGCCTGCCCGTATTCAAAGACACCGATCAGGAAGATGTACTGGTAGTCTCTGGGAAGCGTAGGCTCAATGTCACGGAAATTGCCCACATGAATCGTCACATTTTCGCAGTTTTTGTTTCGATAAGCATTGACCAGACTGCGCTTTTTGGACAGGTCTACACAGTCCACCTCTCTGGCCTTTGCCGACAGGGTGCCGGTGATGGCGCCGCAACCGCTGCCGACTTCTAACACCTTGGCATTGGGATCCATCGGAATCCACTCGACGATATTGCCCCTCTGCTCCGAGAGATGATACAGGATCGGCCAGGTCGCTCTCTCCTCGATGATGCGTCCATATTCCGATTGGCTGTGATTCTGCACAATGTCCAACAGCTCATCTTCCACTTCGCCGTCGCTGTATAGATCCTTGCCCTGATAATGCGAATAATCCAGCAAAACTCTTCCGATTCTTTCGTTCTCCTGCATGAGACTCCCCATTCTCCCGAAATCATCCAAGGCTCTTCACAGCCACCTTCGATTCCATATCATAGTAACCGACCGTATTCTTGTCGGAAACCACACTTAAATTCAATGCGTCATATAGTCTATGATAAACTGCAAAATCATTTTGTTCAAATCCGGTTACCCCGAAGGAAATCAAATATTCCCCTCCCTGTAACGTCATCTCCTGGTCAAAAGTAACCTCGATTTTGTCTCCTTTTTTGACTGGCTCGGTAAAGGCTTTTTCCAGCATGGTATTGGTTCCCGTGATTTCGATTCCCATCACGTTTTTGATGGTAAAAGCAAAAATGGGAGCCGGCAGATTTTTCTTGAATTCCACCTTCATGCCGATCCGGAACGGTTGCCCCTTGGTAACCGAAGCCACCCGCCTGTGGTAGGCATCCATGACATAATAGTCAACGATCTGTGCATTGCTATCCCCGTATGTCAACATGGCGGGATTCCGTACGTTCTCGTCCTTCGTTTCTGTCTCCGGCGACCGATCCGCCGCCTTCTTCGCCGCCTCCTTCAGTTCCTCATCGTCCAGAAGCGTCTTTGTTTTTCCCGCTTCCTTCACCATCTCCGGGATAGGGTAGAGACCGACCAGCACCTGTTTGTAGATGTCGATCATTTCCTTGGGAGCCCCCTCTCCCAGCTTCACCCCCTTGTTCAGAAGGACGGCGCGGTCACAGTATTTGCTGATACTGGAGAGATCGTGAGATACAAAGAGAATGGTTTTCCCTGCATTTTTAAATTCTTCAAATTTGTGATAGCATTTGGCCTGAAAAAAAACGTCTCCGACGGAAAGTGCCTCATCCACAATCAGAATTTCCGGATCAATGCTGATGGCAACTGCAAACGCCAGGCGGACAAACATTCCGCTGGAATAGGTTTTGACCGGCTGATACACATAATCGCCGATATCGGCAAAAGCGAGGATATCGTCCATTCTGGCCTTGATCTCCTCCTCGGAGAAGCCGATCATCATGCCGTTTAAAAAAATATTGTCAATCCCGTTATATTCCATGTTGAAGCCCGCCCCCAGCTCCAGAAGGGCGGAAATGTGTCCGTCCACCTCCACTTCTCCTTCGCTGGGCGTCAGGACGCCTGTGATGATCTTCAAAATGGTCGATTTTCCGCTGCCGTTCGTGCCGATAATCCCGACTGTTTCCCCTCTCCGAATCTCCAAATCCACATGAGAAAGCGCCATACTTTCCGTATAACGATCTTTTTTTAAAAGCCCCAGGGCATCCTTCAACCGGTCCGACTGCTTTCTGTACAACTTATACATTTTGGAAAGATTCTTGACGCGAATTGCAATTTCTTTCCATAAGTAATCGATCCTTCCCGTTAAAGCACGTCTGCAAAGTGGACCTTGCTGCGTTTGAAGATGAGTGAGCCGATGCCGAACAAAGCGACGGTAAAGATCCAAAAGTAGGTGGACGAGTAGAAGTGGGAAAAGAAAAGTTCTTTGTCGTACACGCTGCTGCGGAAGCCGTTCACGATATAGACCATGGGATTCAGTTTGATCAGCCATTTATAGCGGTCCGGAACGCGGTTGATATCCCAGAGGATCGGGGTCGCCCACTGCCCAAGCTGGAGGGCAATCGAAATAATCTGAGACAGGTCTCTGAAAAATACCTGCACCGCACAGGTCGTGTAACAAATGCCCAGAACAAGGATGAATTCACAGAGCATATAATAAAAAATCTGCAAACTGTAAAGAGTGGGAGAAAAACCGTAGGCAATGGCAACGCCAAACAGAATCACGGTAAAAAACAGATGGATGAAGAGGGCGGCAATCACCTTGATTAAAGGCAGAATGCTGATCTTAAACACCACTTTTTTTACCAGATAATTGTATTCCAGTAAAGACCCGGTCCCCGAGGAAAGCGCTTCCGAAAAGAAAAACCAGGGCACCAGTCCCGCGGTCAGAAAGAGCACATAAGGCACGTCCAGTCCCTGCGCCACCATCTGTGCCCTTGTATTGAAGATGACATCAAAGACCATCCAATACATGAAAACAGTGACCACCGGCTGCACCAGTGCCCACACGACTCCCATGTAAGATCCCGCATATCTCTTTTTAAAATCATTGACTGCCAGCCGCCAGATGAGCTTCCTCGAATGGAACACTCGATCGGCAGCACCATCAGCTTGTCATAAGAAAGCGCAAAGCTCACCGCCCCCAGTGTCAGGAGAGCACAGGCACAGGCCTTCTTGAGGCGCTCGGTCTGCGGATCGGCAAGTGCATTATGATGAAGAACAATGAAAAGAGCAAAGACTGCGCAGACAAGCGTAAAGAGAAAGATATTGACTTTCTTTTTCCTGCGCCACTGCCTCTTGTCTGCTGTATTTGCACTCAAGCATTCATCCTCCTGTACTCTGCAAAACTCCCCCACCTGGTATCTTTTTCCGACAGGTTTAACGCCACCCCCTCTTCCAGAGGCCAGTCAATCCCGATCTCCGGATCGTTGTACGCCAGTCCACCCTCGTCATCCGGATGATAAAAGTCGGAACATTTATAGGCAAATTCCGCCGTATCCGAAAGCACCAGAAAACCATGTGCGAAATTCTTCGGAATGTAGAACTGCTTCTTATTTTCCGCCGTCAACAGAACGCCGAACCATTTGCCGAAGGTCTCAGAATCCTTTCGCAGGTCCACCGCCACATCAAAGACCTTTCCGCTCACCACACGCACGATCTTATCCTGCGGATGATGTTTTTGAAAATGCAGGCCGCGCAGCACGCCCCTTGTGGATGAGGATTGGTTGTCCTGCACGAATTCCATGTCGATTCCGGCAGCGACAAACTGTTCCTTCTGATAGGTCTCCATAAAATAGCCTCTTGCATCCCCGAACACCTGCGGTGTGATGACGCGAAGCCCTTCAATTTCACACGTTTCGATCTGTATCTGTCCCATAACGCTTCCTTTCTGTCCTAGTGCCCGTCACCTTCCGCCACAATGCTGCCGGTGCCTTCTCCTGTTCCGGAAGGATTCTCCGAAGAAGCCTGTTCTTCCGTTTCCTCTTCCGGTTCTTCCTGCCCGGCATTCGGATCCCCGATTTCCGCCTTCCAGACATCGGCAGGCATGTGGAAGCCTTTCATTTCTTTCAGAGACAGAAAATAGGTTCCGTCATCCGGAAGGGTGAAAGTGATGATGCCGTCCTTATCCGAATCCGTATGTTCCTCTGCCCTCATATCCGCCTTACGGGCCAGAAGTCTGGTGGAATAGACCGAGAAAGCCGTTCCCTTTAACAACACATGATCGTTGTCCACAACACGAACCGTAATCTGGTGTCCGTTCACCGTGGCATCCATGGTCACGGACTTCCCGTCCCCCTCTGTCTCCGTCTCTTCTTCCGTCTCCGGTTCGTCAAAAAAGGATTCGTCAGAGACAAATCCTCTCAAATCATTTCCGATCTGCTCTCCATAAGGCGTTTTTTGCCCAATGACTTCTCCCTTCGCCTCCGGAATTTCCTTCGACTTCACCTGCGCATTTGCCCTGCGTAAAAAGTCCGTATTGGAAGCGAAAACGATGAAAAACACGAGCGCCACCGACACAAGAGCGGCAAAGATTCCCTTTCGAATCAAATGAGCATCCACCTGTCACCTCGTCCATCCCGGAGTCCCGTACCTCCATGCATGTCCAGGGGTACGGGAATCCTCCGTTTACATACCACTACAAGGATCCCCTATCAGAGCCCGTCTGCAACCTCACGTAGATATTTCCCGTACTCGGTCTTCATCAGAGGTTCTGCCAGTTTCAACAGCTGCTTCTGATCAATAAAGCCCTTTTTAAAGGCGATCTCTTCAATACAGGAAATGTAAAGCCCCTGCCTCTTTTGAAAAGCGGCAACGAAGTCGGCTGCATCCAGAAGGTCGTCATGCGTGCCGGTATCCAGCCAGGCAAAAGCCTCTTCCCAGCCTCTCTACCCGGAGTTTCCCCTCCGCCAGATAGGCATTGTTGACGGCGGTAATTTCGATTTCTCCCCTTGCGGAAGGTTTGACCTGCTTTGCAATTTCCACGACCTGGTTGTCATAGAAGTAAAGACCCGGTACCGCATAATTGCTCTTCGGGTTCTGCGGCTTTTCCTCGATGGAAAGTGCAATCCCGTCCTCTCCGAACTCCACCACTCCGTAAGCGCGCGGATCTCTGACGTAATAACCGAAGACCGTCGCTCCCTTCTTCTCTTTGCGCTACCTGTTCCAGCACACGGGAGAAGCTTTGTCCGTAAAAAATATTATCGCCCAGAACCAGAGCCACATGGTCCTGTCCGATAAAATCTTCTCCAATCAGAAAAGCGTCTGCAAGACCTCTCGGCTCTTCCTGTACCGCATAGGAAAAAGAAAGTCCCAGCTGGCTTCCATCTCCGAACAGCTCGCGAAACACCGGTAAATCTCTGGGGGTTGAGATGATCAGAATTTCCCGAATGCCTGCAAGCATCAAGGTGGAGAGCGGATAATAGATCATCGGTTTGTCGTAAACCGGCATGATCTGTTTAGACACCGCTCTGGTTAACGGATAAAGTCTCGTACCGGAACCTCCGGCAAGAATAATTCCTTTCATGCGCTTTCCCCTTCGTTTCGATGGAACTGATTCCAGATGATGATCGGTGGCACATACAATCCTGATGGCGATAAGTGGTACATACGTCCCTAATGATTACAGGTGGTACATACTGTCGTAATAACTCTGATAGGCGCCGCTTGTCACATGCTCCATCCACTCCGGGTGGGCAAAGTACCACCGAATCGTCTTCCTGATCCCGTCGGCGAACATGGTATCCGGCTCCCAGCCGATCTCCGCCTTGATCTTATCCGGTGCGATGGCATACCGACGATCATGCCCCTTTCTATCCTCCACATAAGTGATCAGGTCTTCGTTCAAATGATTCCTGCGGGGATCGTTTTCCGGCAGAACCTCTTTTAACTGCTCGATAATGGTCTTCACAATCTCGATATTTTGCTTCTCATTATGCCCGCCGATGTTATAGGTCTCGAAGAGCCTTCCCTTCTCCTGCACCATGTCGATGGCCTTCGCATGGTCTTCCACGTAGAGCCAGTCTCTTACATTTTTGCCGTCCCCGTATACCGGAAGCTTTTTTCCTTCCAGCGCATTGTGGATCATCAGCGGAATCAGCTTTTCAGGAAACTGATAAGGTCCGTAGTTATTCGAACAGTTCGTGATATTGGCAGGGAAATGATAGGTATCCATATAGGCCTTTACGAGCAGATCGCTCCCCGCCTTGGAGGCACTGTAGGGACTGTGCGGTGCATAGGGCGTCGTTTCATAAATAACCGCCGTCCTCCGGAAGGGAACCGTAGACCTCGTCCGTGGACACATGGAGAAACTTCTTATCTTCCTGAAAACTGCCGTCCTCCCTCTCCCATGCCTTCTTTGCCGCATTCAGCATGGTCGCCGTTCCGAGCACATTGGTTTCGACAAACACCTCCGGGTGGAGAATACTCCGATCCACATGAGATTCCGCCGCAAAATGCACGACACGGTCAATCTCATTCTCTGCAAAAATCTTCTCAATGGCCGCTCTGTCACAGACATTCGCCTTGATAAAGGTATAATTGTCCTGCTTCTCCACCTCGCGCAGGTTTTCCGGATTCCCCGCATAGGTCAAGGCGTCCACGTTAATGATGCGGATCTCCTTCCCGTATTTGCGAAACATATAGAGGATGTAGTTGGAGCCGATAAATCCGGCGCCTCCGGTAACCAGATAAGTTCTCATAAATTTTCCCTCTTAAAATCTTCCTCTGCAACCGTCTAGCGAAGAATGTTCATGTCTACCCTGGTGCTGATACCGGGGATTCTGCCCTTGGAAGTATACTGCCACATATTATGTCTGGTTCTTGTATAGCTGGGCGCTGCCGCATATTGCGCCAGCCAGATGCTGTGCGCCGTCAGAGTAGGGGTATTGATCCGGCTCGTGAGCCAGGTCTTATTGGCATAAATACCGGCACGCACTCCCCTGCTGGCCAGCGTCTGGCAGAAGGTACGGCAGACAGTCGTTCTGGTGTCTACATCAATGCCGTCCGCTCTTCCGCCACTGGCTTCCACGTCCAGATAGGCCGGGAAGGAAAGGTTGTATCCCTGAATCAGACTGTACACGAAGGAAGCCTCTTCGACCGCCTCTACATCATTGACCGCCTGTGTAAAAAAATAAACGCCCACCTTGATGCCCGCATTTTGCGCCCCTTGAATGTTTCTTCTGAAATAAGGATCCTCAATCAGCGCTCCGGTGGAAGAGCCGCGGTAACCGCAGCGGATGATAGCGAAATTGACGCCGGAATTCTTGACTGCGTTCCAGTCGATATTTCGGTTCCACTTGGAAACATCAATCCCCATGCTTCCGGAAGAGAGCTGCAACACGCCATCGGCACCGAATTGATACTTCACACCCAAAATCACCTGGGAGCCGGTCACCTTGTTTCCGTTCTTGTCAAAATAGTACGTCTTACCATCCAATGTCTGCCAGCCGGTATAGATTTGAGAGGTGGGATTTGCATTCTTAATATAAAACTCCGTAAAGCGGGAATAATCCTCCGCCTTCGCCTCTCTGAAATTGTTACCGTCTTTGACATAGACGATGTTCCCGTTCACATCCTTTAACACATCTCCGCCGTTCTTCACCGTCACGGAGACAGAAGCGTTCTTGTCGCTCCTTAACTTTGAGGTTGCCGTTACCTTCGCACTTCCTGCGCCAACTCCCTTCACATTCCCGTTTGCATCCACCGTGCAGACCTTGGAATCGGAAGAAGTCCAGGTGACATCGGAAGAACTGAGACCGCTCACCTGCGCCTTTACCTGAGAGCTTCCACCTACTAACAGCGTAAGAGAAGAAGGAGTCAGGGTGATCGAACCGTTTTCTCCGTCCTGCACATTTACCTGCAGGGTACTGGTGGAGCCATCGGCAAAGGTTGCCTTTAAGGTTGCTTCTCCCGCCTTTTTACCGGTGACCGTGGTTCCGTACAGGGAAACCACTCCCGTATCGGGCTTTCCTGCATCAATGCTCCAGGTCACTTCCTTGCCGTTTTGATCCGTTCGCGGGGACAGCGTGGTGGACACCCCGACAGACAGAGTGGACGCTCCGATGGAGATCTTATTCGTTTCGCTTAGTTTCTGCTGCGTGGAAGAACTGCTTGCCGCCGAAGACGACGTTCCGCCGGAAGAAGTACCCGTTCCGGAAGCAGAGCTTGACGCCGTGGATGCGCTGTTCGAAGCCCCTGTGTTGGTTCCCTGCTGCATGCTCCCTGTATCGGAAGAGGAAGCTGACGCCCCCACATTGCCGGAAAAATAATAAACTTTCCCGGAAACGATGTCAAGACGGGCGCTCATCGGATCCTTGATCTGCGACTTGTCGATTTTCTGAAACCCGGATCCGTCTCCGCCCGGATGATTGCTCTCTACAAACTCCACCGTATCCTTCAGCACGGACTCCACCGGGATATCCTTTTTCTGGGTATCCTCCTTGGCTGCATTGACCTGGGATTCCTTCTTGATTTCATCGCTGACATCGACGACTTTGTAAGCGATCTGATTCGATACAGTCACTTTTCTGGCTACCGTATCGATGTGATAATTCGCGTACTTGTCTCCCTCAATCGGAAGCTGTGTGACCACATAGGATCCCGCAGGTGCCTTAGCCAGGTAGATAATGCCATCCTGATCGTCGTCTGTATACTCTTTGGTGCTGCCATCCGGCCCCAGCACGGAGACACGGAGTGGAACCCCCGTCACCAGCCTTCTTCCATTTACAAATTTAATCTTCAGATCCGACTTGATTGTCATCACCACGCAGGTGATATTGATGCTTCTATTTTTGTTGTCTGCCTGCGAAGAAGAAGCTGAAGACGCAGCATCCGATGCCGTCTCCGCGTTTGCTGCCGAAGCAGATGCCGCTGCCGAAGCGGATGCCGCTGCCGAAGCTTCTTCACTTGCCCTTTGCGCTTCTTCTGCCGCTGCACGTTTCGCGGTCTGTGCGTCTCCAATCGCCACAAGGCCGCTCTCGCCGATTACCCTCACATCATCTAACTGCGATCCGATGCCGGAAAAAGCGGAAACCGCCCTTTCTTTGGACTTCGCAGAAGCATAAACTGCAAACACGGAAGCCCCCGCTGTCACTACCACCAAGCCTGTAGCGATGATGATTTGCCAAGCGCCCCCATGCCTCTTTTTCTGACTGTGCGTCTTCTCGTCCTTCCTCTTTCCGCCCTCGTGCGGGTTTCGTTTGCCGCACGCAGACCTTCCTCCCTCGTGCGGGTTTCGTTTGCCTCGTGTAACCCCGCCGCCCTCGTACGAGCCTCGTTCGCCATACGCAGACTTTCTGCCCGTCTGCTCCGGACATCCGCTCCCGCTCTCTTCTTTGCTGCGCGAGCGACATCCTCAAAGCTGTCATCTAATAGGAAGTCATCAAAATTGACTTTTCCGGTTCCATTCTTACGATTCTTCATTCTTTCACGATCCCCCTGCATCCCTTCTCTATCGTTGAAAAACCGATACGGGTTCTGTATTTTCTATTTCTGACACTCGTATCAACTCTAACATTTTTACCCGGTTATTGCAAGTTGTTACAATACTGTGACAGTCAAACCATCAAACATTAAAGACCACGATACCGGCAATGATGCAGAGCATCCCCAGACACTTTCTACCGGTAATCTTTTCCTGAAAGGTTAGTCTGGACAGGAACATGACCAGAATATAACTGATCGGTTCCAAGACAATGACCTGCATATAGTTCAGCACCTTATAAGCAAAAATCGTAATCAGCATGGAAATCCCCAGCATCAGATACCCGCTGATCACAAAGCGGTTCAGATATTCCGAAAAAAAAATCTTTATGCGCCTTCATGGCGCTCTTTTTCAGAAGAATTTGCGAAGTAGAGGCTAAGAGCTCGGAAACAAGCATCACTAGAAAATAAGGATTCATGCGCTTACACCCTCTTTCTCTGTTTTTTTCTCGTCTCCATTCATACAGATAATACCGATCATCACGAGCACGATCCCAAAAAGCTGGTTCCACTTCACACCCTCACGGAAGAGAACGATACTCCAAATGAGGGACCAGATCAGCCCCATTGCCTTATTGGCATAGGCAACAGAGAGCTCAAAGTGTTTAATGAGCTGCTGCCAGAGCAGCGCATAGACACCCAGCACACAGACCTCTAAAAACAGGAGGCCGATAAAGGCAGGGGAAAAAACCTTCTGCCCCGATACCAGTTTGGCGATCACGGTATTCACACTGTAAATGCCGACCACCAGCTGCAGCAAAAGGATCTTGATCCATGAAGCTTTTTCTCGTATTCCTTTCCTATCCTTCATTGTGCCGTCTCCTTTTCTCCCAGGATGGCAGATGCGAAGTGGGAAGCGATTTTTTCTATCGCGTCGTCCTTCAGATGAATATTATCCGTGAGGTATTCCTTGTAATTGTCATAAGAAATCAGGCCGTAATAATTGTCGATAAAACTAACACCCTGCATCTCGCAGACATCATGCTCCTTGGTCCAGTATACCGGAAGCTTCCCGTTTCCGAGATTCTCCGTATCCCCGTCTCCGTAGGTTCCATCTGCATTCCTGCTCAGACAGTACGGCATCGAAAGGACGACAATCGTCGCCTTCGGCCATTTTTCCTTTAGCGCCGAGAGACCCAGGTTCAAAGCGCCGGCAAAAGTCACCGGATCGGAATCGTTCTGATTGGCAAAGGGCGGCGCACCGGTCAGATAGTCGGTTCCGTCATACATAATCGCAATGAGGTCCGGCTCGCCGAACGCTCCGTCCTGCAATACCTGCAGTGCCTGTGCATATCTCTCATCCTGAAAAGAGGAGAGGTTATCGGCAAGAACTCCCAGATTTCCCGCCTTCAAATAACTGGTGACATACAAAAAACCGAAGAGGTCAATCGGATCGTTCCCGCTGTACCCCGCACTCTTGGCTGCCACACGGCTTCCCGGAAAGGCCGCATTGTAAACCTTTGCGCCAGTCTTTTTCGCAATGCGATCCGCCAGTCCTCCCTCTCCTCTTTCATCCGAGAAGGGATCGTTTCCCAGACAGAGAATCGTTCGATAAGGGTTCTTCTTCAGATCTCTTTGCCCCAGGAAAAGAAGATCTTCGACCTCTACCTCATAATCGCCCTTGGTATCTTCTGTCACTTCCACGGACTGCTTTTGATTCCACAGATAAGTCCTCACCAGAATAAACAAAACGATCACGCCGATCAGGCTTAGGAGCACAAGGTGAATCACAAAAAGATTCCCCCCTCTCCGTCTCGTTCTCTTCCGTTTTCCGTGATTCCGATCTCCTCCTCTACTTCCGCTTCCCCGTTCTCTTGCATACGAATCTTTTTCTATTCTCTTCATAGAGACCTGTACTCCCGTTGATCTTCCACTTGCGTAAGTGCAACCAAAACCCTTTCCGGCGCCCGAATGCAGCCACTCCCGCACACCATTCCGGCTGCTTCCGGAAATCTTCCTACGGCGCAGGGTGCAGTTGTTTTAGCGCCCCTGTATCCCGGTAGAGCGTATAATCTCCGAAGGTGCCGATTTTGAGATATCCGTAGTCCTCCGGTGATGCATCGATTTCTTTGTATTATTTAAAACCAGATAGGTACAGTCTTCCTTTCTAAGTACCTGATTTAACTTCCGCATGACAATGCCGTCTTGTCTCTCCATTTCCTCATGCACCGGATCATAGTACCCCCACCTGGCCTCTACCATATCCCTCCCAAACGGAAGAAGGATATTCGTATCGTACTGCCTGACAAAATAAACCAGCTCCGAAGGGAAGGCCGCCCTCACCCTGGCAGGCATCTCCTGCGTGTTTCCCTCTTCTTTTTTCCCTTCCGTTTGCCCCGGAACAGAACCCTGCTGCCTGTCCGCAGACGGCGAAAGATCGGCTGCCTGATCCTTCCGGATCGCATCCGCTAGCTCAATCACGACCTGCGGCAGGTGATACGCATTCTGCGCCCTGCTGATATAGGGATTGTCCTTACGATAGACATATTTGCCACACAGCAGGATGGCGGATACCATGAGCAAAAAGCAAAACAGTCTTTTTTTACAATAGGAAAGTGCCCGTACCCCTGCATAGGCGATGGTCATTCCCATTGGGATCAGCCAGAGAATCCGGTAATAGGTGTCCCCCTCGTCAAAAGCGGCGACAAAGACGATTCTCGTCACCGGAAGCAGGAAACACGCAAGCAGAATCAGAGGCACAATCACCAGTACGATCCGGATGTGCCTTCTGCGCTCGCGCACAAACAAAAATCCCAGGGCAGTCAGATAAAGAAGGAGGTAGAAGCCTCCCCCTCCATATTGTTGCAAGATAACGACGCACTCTCTGAAAATCCCGTACATATCTTATGCTCCCCGGTAAAACAAATAAAGCAGGATGTAAAACACATTCGGCAGACAGCAAAGAAAAGCCGGAATCACCGAGCGGATCTTTTTGGTATAAAGCAGAAAGAAAAAGGAGAGCAGCATGATGAGCCCCGTTAGCAGCACCACTCCCATGGAGGTGGAGATCTGCGCCAGCAGATTCACTAGGGTTAACAGGATAAAGGGTGCATACCGCTCTCTCTTGCTATTCTTATCCTTCCTTCGCCTTTCCGTCAGCCTCTGAAGTCGAATCGTGTTTTCCAAAAGCATCAGAAAAACATACACCGTCAGCGCCACCACGGCATTTGCCATGACGCTCTTCCCCTGCCAGGTTCTGGTCATCAGAAAGGTTTCCGGCGTGTAGATGGAGTTGTTGCCGAACATTTGAAGCAGCGCCAGAAAGACCATGAAACAGGAAGATCATTCTGTCTTCCCCTCACAAGGATTCTGCCGCTCTCCATCAGCACCAGATCGGTAAAAATCAGGAAAAACAGCGGTAGCACCGTATGCGCCACGATCGCCGCATGGATCCCGGAAGCTTTTGCGAGAAAGGCGGTCCACATCGTGATGACCGACAGGGCATGCCGGATATCCAGCGTCGTAGAGATTCCCGTGTAGGGCAGGATCCGGTTCATCGTCCCCGTTTGCTGCGCCAGCACCGACTCCGTCACATAATAGGCGTCGTCTCCGTCAAAAGAGGCCTGCGTAAAAAGCATATACAGCTGAAAAAACAGCAGAACAAAAAACAGCGCCCAGTACAGGATGGCCTCTTTTGTATAACGCTGTTTATAGTCGGTAATATCCCGGTAGGGATCCATCAGGGCTTCCGGTTCCGGAAAATGATCTCCCGGAAACAGCTGCAATACCCCCACCCTGCGCAGGCGCAGGATCAGATCCCTCGCCCCAAAGGCCGTGAAAAATACCATGCCCGCCAGGTAGATCCGGTAGGTGAAGACAAAGGAATCATACCGGTTCAAAAGCATACAGGGAACGGCAATCACCTCAAACAGCGCAAAAGAGAGCAGCTGCCCCGTCACAAAGGTGAGTGCCACCGACTGCCTGTTCCTCGGTAAAAAACGAAAGGACAGCACGCCGATCAAAAAAGGACATAGCACAAGTAAGAGGAGAAGGATCAGTACCTGCAAAAAGATCAATCGACTTCCACCTCATTTTCCTGATTCGTACTCTCGTGGTATTCCTGCTCCGTATTGACATTCCAGATATTGGACTTGTCTGTCCTGCCGGACAGGATGTTTTTGACCGCTTCAAAGGAAGTTCCCATTGAATGGTCGATATTGTTATAACGATGCTGCCCGTTTCTGCCGACACAGTAAAGATTATCAATGGTATTCAGGTACTTCACCAAAGTGTCAATCTGCTCATAGGTGTCGAAGTAAGCCGGATAAGCCTTCTTGACACGCTCCACATGGTAGTCAAGGACCTTTGAAGGATCGTCAATCAGCTTCAGGGTCACCATCTCTCTAATGGCACGCCTAGCGAAATCGGCATCCTCCATCGTCCACATCCGATCTCCTTCGTTGCAGAAATATTCCAGACCCATCCACACCGTATGGGACAGATCCTTGACCAGATAAGGAGACCAGTTGTTGTAAATCTGGAAACGTCCCATTTTGACCGTGCGATCCTGCACGTACACCCAATTATCCGGCACAATATTCCCAATGGTTTTGCGTCCCGTCTTGTTCTCCAGATTCAGGTGCGGAATCAACACACCAAGCGTCATATAATCCCGGTAAGGCAGACCGGCGGCGATCTGCGCCACTTCCTGCGGCACCTCATTCATTCCACCAACCAGATCCCTTAGTGGCATGGAGGAAATCACTAGGTCGCCATCCATCCGCACTTCCTTCCCGTCCTGCAAATAGGTGAGCCCGCTTATATGGTTCTGCCCGTCTTTGTGGATCTTCACCACACGTGCCGAGGTCAGAATTCTGCCGCCCAGCTTCTCCACCTCTTTGGCCGTCACTTCCCAGAGCTCGCCCGGCCCCAGTTTCGGATACGAAAATTCCTCTATCAGAGAGGTTTCCACCTTCCGGTTCTTGACGTGGAAGATTTTCTCCAGCGCATCCTTTAACACTGCGCCGATGGAAACCCCCTTCGTGCGCTGCGCTCCCCAGGACGGGTCAATTTCGGACGGATGCCTCCCCCAGAGATTCTCCGTATAATATTCGAAGAACATGGAATACAATTTCCGCCCGAAGCGGTTGATATAAAAGTCTTCCAGAGACTTCTCTTCCCTCTTGTGAACCAGGGAGGCGAGGTAGCTGCATCCTACCTCCAGCGTGGTCCATACGCCGAAATTCCGAAACGTTTCCGGTTTCAGCGAGATCGGATAATCATAAAATTTGCGGTTAAAAAAGATGCGGGAAACACGCTCTCTGTTGAGCATGACCCGGTCTTCCTTCTGCGGGTCCGGTCCTCCCTCTTTCAGATTCACCTTCCGGTTTAAAACCAGATCGTCTGCGGCAGGCGCTCCCTGCGTCGGTAACATCTTCTGCCACCATGCATTGACTTCCGGCATCTTGGAAAAGAAACGGTGTCCGCCCATATCCATCCGGTTCCCCTTGTAATTCACCGTTTTGGAAATACCGCCAAACTGGGTACTCTCTTCAAAAACGACCACCTCATAGGCATCGCTCTTTGTCAGTAGTTCATAGGCTGCTGTCAGTCCTGCGGGACCCGCGCCGATGATGAGTGCTCTTTTTTTCATAAAAAATCTCCTGCTGTGTTTATTGAAATCGATCCCCCGATCCGGACAGGAGCCCGGAAGAAGGGAATCCCCACTTCTCGAAACAGTTACCCTATTGTAGCGTATTTTTCCCGCACTGAAAAGATGCCGGAAAAGATCCGGAAAAGCGAAAGACCGCCGCGAAAACGGTTGCCGCCACCTAGCAAGGTTCTCACCCCCGAAACACGCAGAGATCCCCCTCGAAAACGGTTGCCACTTGCAAGGTGTGTTATAATGGTCACACTACGCAAAAAACGGTTTTATACTATAGGAGGTTTTAGATGTTACAAAAGAAATATTTATCCACCCTTGCCTGTCTGGCGTTTAGCTTGACGCTGAGTTCCTTCCTTGGCGGCTGCTCCCTCCACAAACAGGCGGACGGAAGTGCGGATGCGTCCTCACAGGCACAGTCTTCTGTAAGCACAGGCAGTTCCGCCTCTTCGCAGGCGCAGGCCTCCGGAGATGCCGGCAGTTCCTCCACCGCACAGGGCGCCCAGTCGGATGCTTCGGCGTCCCCCTCTGCAAATGCTGAAAATACAGGCAGCGCCTCTTCCGAGCCGGATACCACCTTTGATCTTGTCTTCATCGGAGACTCGCAGTTCAACAACGGAAGGGATGACCACACCTCGATTCCCGACCTCACCTCCGGCCTACTGAATGCGGACAGCTTTGTCAACCTCGGAAGCCCGGGTACCCCCGCCACGACCGGCAGAACTTCCAACAGGCAGCTGCCCTCTCAGATGACCAATAACAATTTTGTCTCGGTTTCCAATGCGATCGCCGGACGTGCATCCTCCGATGTGTTAAAGGGTTATACCGCCTACGACTCCTTTTCCCGGGTTATCCCGTCCAAAGTCGACTATTATATTATCGAATACGGATACAACGATTATCAGCTGGGAAGAGACCTCTCCGACCAGAAATGGACACAGAACCCCGCCACCTACTTCGGAGCCTTAACCAGCGGTATCTCCACGTTAACAGACGCCTCTCCCAAGGCAAAATTCGTGGTCTGCGGCCCCGGCTATGCGCTCTTCTTCAATGCCAAGGGCGCTTACATCGGCGACGGCAACATTGTTTCCAAGGGCGTGGGAACCCTTTCGCAATATGCGCAGATGGCACAAAACGCCGCTCGGGACAAGGATGCGCTGTTCCTGGACTGCTATTTCGGACATGAATTCAATCTGAATCAATATACAACCGACGATTATCTGATGAAGGACGGCGTACACTTTACCAACCGCGGGCGCATCACCGTCTCTCACGCCCTCGCCAGACTGATTAATAAGGACAGGGGCGTCACCCCGCAAGATCCTGACGGCGTACTGGATATCGGCAATTTCCACTGATCCAACCATAAGCAGACCGGCAGGAACTTCGTCTCGTTCCCGCCGGTCTTTAATTTCTCCTATCGCCAGCCCATACCTCTTTTTCCTCTGGCCTTACCTTTCTTCCTTCTGTCCTTTACTGATCTGGAACACCTTCTCCGCATGCAGGTCATTCAAGCGGAATTCAAAATTCCTTCTTGCCGTCAGCGCCATATTGGTGAGCATCATTCCGGCAAAAAAAGATTGCACAGCCGCCACCATGGTAAAACAGCAGACGATAAGTGTCGGGAAGCGCAGCACCTTCCCGGTGCGCCAGTACTCCATTAAGACCGGCACCATGAAAAAGATTGACGCCGCTGCAAACGCACCCCGCCAAGGAGCGTGAAGAATCCCATCGGTCTGTAATCCCGATACAGTTTGATCATGGTACGAATCACACGGAATCCGTCCCGGTATGTATTCAATTTGGAAGAGGACCCCTCCGGACGATCCCTGTATTCAATAATAACATTGTCGATTGCCATATTATTGGAGACCGCATGAATCGTCATCTCCGTCTCAATCTCAAACCCCTTGGACAGGACCGGAAAAGTTTTGACAAATTCATAGGAAAAGGCTCTGTAGCCGGTCATGATATCCCGGATATTGCACTGAAAAAGGCGGTTGATTGCGCCGCGCACCAGGCTGTTTCCAAAATTATGAAAGGGTCTTTTGTTCTCCGTGAAATAGGTCGAAGACAGCCGGTCTCCCACCACCATATCCGCATTGTGATGCAGCACCAGATCCACCATCTTTCTGGCGGACTCCATCGGATAGGTATCATCCCCGTCCACCATTACATAGCACTGCGCATCAATTTCGCGAAACATCCGGCGGATGACATTTCCCTTTCCCTGCATATATTCATTTCGCACGATCGCCCCTGCGCCCGTCGCCAAGAGTTGCGTACGATCCGTCGAATTGTTGTTGTATACATAGACGGTTGCCTCGGGAAGCGCAGCCTTCGCATCCCGTACCACCTTTTCAATCGTTTTTTCCTCGTTGTAACAAGGAATTAACACAGCGACCTTATCCATGGGACGTTCCCTACCTCCTATTCCTCCCAGCCGTAATATGACTTATACCAGCTTACAAAACGCGAAAGCCCTTCTTTCAGGGAAGTGTCCGGCTTAAACCCGAAGTCTTTTTCCAGTTCGCTCGTATCGGCGTAGGTTTGATAGACATCCCCCGGCTGCATCGGAAGAAATTCCTTTTTGGCCTCTCTTCCCAGCGCCTCCTCCAGATCCTTCACGAAATCCATCAGCTTCTCGGGATGGTTGTTTCCAATATTGTAAATCTTGTAGCAAACTCCCTTGGCGCTTGGAAGCGGCGGATGTGTTAACATCGCACAGATACCGGTTACGATGTCATCGATATAAGTAAAGTCTCTTCTCATATCCCCGTGATTGAAAATCCGGATCGTCTCTCCCTTTTTGATTTTTTCCGTAAAAGAAAAATAAGCCATATCCGGTCTGCCCATCGGGCCGTAGACCGTGAAGAAACGCAGTCCCGTCACCGGAATCCCATAAAGCTTGCTATAGGCATGTGCCAGCAGCTCATCCGACTTCTTGGTCGCCGCATAAAGCGAAACCGGCTCATCCACCTGATCTTCCGTAGAAAAAGGCACCTTGGTATTTCCTCCGTACACCGAAGAAGAGGAGGCAAAAAGCAGGTGCTCCACCGGATAATTCCTGCAAGCTTCCAAAATCTCGTAAAATCCGATCAGGTTCGAATGAATATAGGAATCCGGATGATCGATCGAATAACGCACCCCCGCCTGCGCCGCCAGGTTCACTACGATCTGCGGTTTCTTCTCTTCAAACAGTTTGCGAAGCGTTTCCCGATCCGCAATATCGCCCCTCACAAAATCGAAGGTTCCACAGTTCTCCCCTCCACCGGTTTCTTGCAGGATCCGCAGCCTCTCCTCCTTGAGAGAGACATCGTAATAATCATTCATCTCATCGATGCCGCAGACCTCAGCACCTGCTTCCAACAGCCGTTTGGTCAGGTAAAATCCGATAAAGCCCGCAGCCCCTGTGACCAAATATGTTTTCTTTGGATCAATCCCGTTCTGGTTCATGTCATTTTCACTCCTGCTTCCTATATTGCTCTCTACTTTCCTGCCTCATTTGCACTTCACGAATCCGCCCCGTGATAAGAGTTCCGTTTGCAATTCCTTCTATCTTATCCCATCTGCGGCATTTTTGAAATGCCTCCAAAGCCCTTATTCCATCTGTGGCATTTTTGAAATGCCTTTCAAAGCTTCCATCCGTACACATAGACCGGGTAGGCCTGCTCTCTCCCCTCCTGTGCGATCAATAATGTAAGTCCTAACTCCTGCGCATTGGCAAGCGGAATGCGGGAAAAAAGATATTTGCAATGCAGAGCGCGAAGTGCCTTCGGATTGATATACAGATTCCGATCGGTGAGTCCCGGCAGGGATTTCCGGTTCATCTGCAGCACCGAATCCGTGCCGGACACCAGATAACAGCGGGCGCCCCACCCGTCAAAATACTGCCTGGACGACTCCACCCGGTCAAGCGCCGGTGCAATGACACGCCGAAATTTTTCCTTATAGGCCTGGGGGATAATACCCCAGATAGCCGTCCACCGTCGCAATGCCGTTATATTCCAATACCGCCGGATACATCCCGTAGGCAGCCGCATATTCTCCCGGTTGATAGGAAAGTTCCTTTTTGATCTTGTCAAATACCGGCGCAGAATAGAATTCGCCAAAGCTCATCTCATCCGGACTGCGCCCTTCATGCCGCAGCCGGTAGTAGGCGCTATAGGCGGAATGATAGAGATCATTATATCCCGTATTCCCAGAAACACCGATGCCATGGCAAGAAGCGGAAGCAGGTGCAGGATCCACCTCTTTTTTCCCCACAGATGGTCGTCACAAACGATGCAGCCAAACAGCAGATACCAGAGAAAGGGGTTCAGGAAAATCGTCCGGTTAAACTGAAAGCCCTGTAACGGCGGAAGCAGGGAAAAAAAGCCGTCCCGCACCGGGGCATTGTCATACAGGCCGTAAATGAGCGAATTCAGAATCAGCAAAAAAAAGCAGAGGTTCACGAAAGGGAGACTGACACCGCCCGCCCCATGGTTCCCTCTTTTTGCTTTTCTTCTCTTTCTCAGAGAGCGGAGATTGACCAGATTGACATAGAGGAGATAGCAGAGGCAAAGGGGCATTACAAAGAATAGATGCCTGTCGTCCACATGCATCATGCCGTTTCGAAACACATCCACCGCCTCCCTCCAACAGGCAGGTAATGTCAGCGCCGCTTCCTGCATGGTGCTCCTGATGGAAACCGTATGGGAAAACAGCATCAGTCGAAACAGGCGGTACTCCACGCAGACATAGCCACAGGCAAGAACGGGAAGGGCAAGGAGCAGCGGCAGAGAAAGAGAAGCAAAGATTCCCTTCTTCTTTTGCTCAGAGCCTCTTCTCCGGTCTAAGAGAGATGCCTCTCGTTCCCCTCGCAGAGCACTGCGCACCCAGAGAACCAGGATGGCTACAAACAAATATGTAAGGAGAAAGAACCCGAAATAAGAAATAAGAGACCGTCGGATAGCAGAACAGAAGGATATAATCCCTTACGAACGGCCTGCGATAGATCCGCAAAAGCAGATAGAGCAGAAACGGCAGGGAGGCAAAGGCAATGCCAAAATTGGGGAAGAGGTTAAGAGCGCCGTATCCCAGAGCGCAGAGAAGAACCCGCCCCCTGATCCGCAAAAACTTCTCACTGCAAAAGCATTCTTTTGCCAAAAAATATCCCGACAGAACGGCGATCAAAACCTTCAGCAGATAGGAAAGCACATAAGCGGTAAAAGCCGGAAAAAGCAGATAAAGCGGCGCCGGCATCTGGTATTCGGAAGGCAGGTAATCACGGTCGATCCCGCCCAGGAAGGGAACGGTCGCATGACCGGCAAAAAAGGTGCCGCTCTCTTTCAGGATTTTGTACTGCGGAACAAAAAGGTCCAGATTGTCATGAACGGCGATCTGCGCCTTCTCTCCTTCGATGGCATAAAAGAGAGTCGTCGCACACAAAAAAAGAAGGACGCAACACACGCCAAACACATACGAGACCCTGCCCCGACTTGCCGCTTCCTGTCGCATCATCGCAGCCCGTGTTTCAGATTCAACAGCACAAAGCGTACATTCGTTGTAAAATAGCGGTGCATCAGGCGCTTCGGATCTTGCAACAGTCGAAAGAGCCACTCCAGGTAGCATTCCTGCATCCACTTCGGCGCCCGTCTGGATGTCCCCGCCTGAAAATCAAAGGCGGCACCGACCCCGAACATGATGCCGGATACCCTCCCTGCGTGCTCATACATCCACCGCTCCTGCTTCGGCGCTCCCGAGACCCACCCAGATAAAATCCGGTCTGGACGCATTGATCATACGGACGGCTTCTTCGTCCTCTTCCTCCGTCATGGGACGAAAGGGCGGAGAGTACATCCTGCAATCTGCAGCTTCGGATATTTGCGCCGCAGATTCTTTTCCAACTGATGCAGGGTTTCCTCCGTACTCCCGTAAAAGAAATGGCGAAACCCTTTTCCCTCCGAATAGCGCAAAAGCGCCGGAAGAAGATCCGGCCCTGCAACGCGCCTGGCACCTGAAAAGCCTTTTTTTCTACACACAAAAACAAGGGGCTTCCCGTCCGGAAGCGCCATCATCGCATCCCTGTGGGCACGCAAATAGGCAGGGTCGTCATAGGCCATGACGGTGGTATGCACATTGGAGACGCAGACATAGCCCCCGCGGTATTCCTCCAGGTGACTTGTGAGCTCCGTGATCACTTCCCGAATGCTGGTGATCGCCACCGGAACCCCCAGCACCGAACAAACCGGAAAGGGCGGTTTCTTTGCAGTACCAACCGGTCCCGACACTTTCTTTGCCCCACCAACCGCGTCAGGCTCTTTCTTTGCAGCATCAACTGCGTCAGGCTCTTTCTGAGTGGCACCGGCAGACCCGGACTCCACCCTCGTTGGATAAGATGTCTCTTCGCTCATAGGCCACGCTCTTCTCCACCTGCCCTGTGTGCCGCCTCTTCATTCCCGGCAAGCACTGCCTCCACAATCTTCATCCGAAAACCGGCATCAATAAAATCACAGTGCTTGCAGAAAGGGTAATTCTGTCTTCCGGAAGCGATGAGACGCCTGGCTTCCATGAATTTCTCACTCTCCCAGGCTTCTTTTAACGGCATCTCATGCAAATCGCCGAAATCCGTCACCTCAAAGTTATCACAACAACAGAGCCCCATTTTACCGTTCGGCATGATCCACATATCGGTAAACGGCAGGAGGCAGGTCTCCTTCACGACCTTTTCCGTCGCCTGCTTATTCGGCGCGGAACCTGCACGGTTGGTTAAGACCTCCTGCAGGTACCGCATCTGCACCAGGATTTCCAGATCCTTGAATTCTTCCTCATGCGCCTTTACATAGTCATGGATTTCCTGCAGATTCTTGTGCAGCTTCATCTCCAGACTGTAATTGTTGATAATGAGCTGGTTGATGTAAGGCTGAATCTGCTTCACCTTGTCTACCGTTAGCGTTAACCCGTTCGTCGACATGAAGATGAAACTCTCCGGCAGCTTCTTCCTTGCATATTCGTGAAATTCCACGATCCTCGGATCCAGCCACGGCTCGTTGTTTCCATATAAAGTCAGATGTCCCTTGTAGCCCCAGTCCGCCAGCTGGTCGATAATGGAATAATACAGATCCTCTTCCATTTTTAAAAAAGGGCGCTTCTCCGCATTCTTGTTCGCCGTACAAAAAGCACAGGTGGAATTGCACCGGTTCACGGTTTCGATGTTGACCACATTCGGCATCGGAACTTCACTCCGATTTAAAAACCACTCCGTATAGGCTCTCTGGGTCTTGCCCCTCTTCATAAACTGCAACTTCAAATAGGCATTGCTTGCCAATAGCGGGAAGTGTTTGCGCATATACCAGCCGAAACTCCCCATAAAATTATTGACCTTAATCGGCATCTCTTTCCTCATCTTTCTGTCCATATTACACTTCGTCAGTATGCACTATCATAGCACATTTCGAGGAAGCCGTAAAAACAGAAGCTGTAAAAAGAAAGGTCGAAACAAAGGCGAACGGAATAGGAATTGGATTCTTTACTCCCGAACCCCAAACTTTTCCAAAATATAATCCATATCTTTATCTCCCCTTCCGGAAAGATTCATCAGGATCGCGCCCCGATGCATGGTTCTTGCAAGCTTCATTCCGTAAGCGATCGCATGAGAGCTCTCAATCGCCGGTATGATTCCCTCCATGCGGGAAAGGGTAAAAAACGCATCAATGGTTTCTTCGTCGTTTACCGTATCGTACTGCACCCTTCCGATGTCGTGCAAAAAAGCGTGCTCCGGACCGGAGGAAGGATAATCCAGACCGCTCGCAACGGAATACACCGGCGCCGGATCTCCATTTTCATCTTTTAACATCAGGCTGTTAAAACCGTGCATAATGCCCTCTTCTCCGTAGGTGAGACTTGCCGCATGATCTCCGAGCTTCTTTCCTCTTCCAAGCGGCTCTATGCCGTACAGCGTCACCGGATCCTGCAGGAAGCCGGAAAACAGCCCCATGGCATTCGACCCTCCGCCCACACAGGCAACGACTGCATCCGGTAACTCCCCCGTCATTTCCAAAAACTGCTCTCTGGCTTCGATCCCGACCACACTCTGAAAATCGCGGACCATCATCGGGAAGGGATGCGGCCCGACCACAGAGCCGATACAATAAATGGCATCCTTGTACTCCTTCAAATACGCGGCAAAGGCGGCATCCACCGCTTCCTTCAGGGTGGCAAGCCCTTCCTTCACCTCAATCACCCTCGCCCCTAAAATCTTCATTCTGGCGACGTTGGGCGCCTGCTTCTGAATATCCACGGCTCCCATATAGATGTCACATTCCAGCCCGAAATAGGCTGCTGCCGTAGCCAGTGCCACCCCATGCTGTCCTGCGCCCGTCTCCGCAATCACCTTCTTTCTCCCCATGTACTTTGCTAACAGCGCCTCTCCCATGCAATGGTTTAATTTATGGGCGCCGGTATGATTCAAATCCTCCCGCTTCACATAGAGCTGCGCCCCCGTACCGATCCGGTTGGAGAGCCTCTCCAAATGGGAAATCGGCGTCGGCCTGCCCTGAAACTCTTTCCTGATCCTCCGGAGTTCCGCAATAAACCTCCTGGACTTTGAAATCGTCTGATACGCCTGATTGATTTCATCCATCGCCTTCTTTAATTCCTCCGGAATATAGGCGCCGCCATATTTTCCGAAATAACCGTTTTCATCCGGGTAGTTCTTGAAATAAGCCGTAAAATCCACTTTGTACTGTTCCATCGTTGTTCCTCCTTCGTTACTCCCGCCCTGTTGCAGGATGCGATTTCTCCCGCCGTTTCACGGGATGTGCCTGTGCCTTTCTCTGCCACCTCCCCTGCCGTTTCCTGCGGCTTTCCAGTAAAGAGGGATGTAAAAAATCTCTCCTCTCTGCCACGAGTCCACTCACGCAAAAAAGTCCCTGACAAAGAAAATGTTCTTTGCCAAGGACGAATAAATCTATTATCCGCGGTGCCACCTTGTTTCATCGCAGGCGAAGCTGTGTATAAGCCACGCGCGATGCCGCTTTGCAGGATACCAACATATCCCCGGGAACTGACGCATCCCAACGCGTTGCAGAATACTCCGGATTCTCCGTTTCCCTGCACCCTCCGCGGTCCATTTGATCCTGTGTTTCTTGCCTGCTTCTCAGCATCGCAGACTCTCTGTAAAGGCATCAAGACCGTTATCTCCGCTTCAACGGTTTCACAATCTGCAGTTGTTGAAACGCATTCTACAGGGAAGCGGCAATCCTGTCAAGCGGATTTATCATAGCCAGTTCGCACCATCTTTAAGTGAAATCGCTTAAAGATCCAGCCTATTTTGGGCAATTTTCCCTATAGTTATACCATTCTAACAGCCTTATAATGGCAATATCCACGATAAAAAGAAGGGGCTTTTTTCTATCGCCTAAGCTGACTCATTCCAGGACCTTGCTGCAGGACAGACAGATCTTTTAAAGAGCGGGCAAGGGCAGGTCTATTCCCAAAGGCTTGGGACTGCGAGAGGGGAGAGTGGGAGTGAATTTTTAAATTTCAGAATTTCCATTTTTCTCGTCTCTCGCCATCAATCCGGTCCAGTTCTGTTCGTAAATTTCTTTTCGCTATATTCTGACCCTTCTCTCCCCTTCCTTCCATTGCTTGCTCTAAAATCAAATATTTCCTCAGGCTTAGGACCGTAAAATAAAACCTCTTTTGCAGCTCGGAAATATATGGTGTATGCTCAATGATCGAACCTATCTTTCCCATATCAATTCTATCAATTATTCTCTTTAATGCGGCAATACAAACACGATTCTTTGTCAAAGATAAAAATTCAAAATAATTAATTTTTTTATTCCCCTCTTTGATCGCCGCATTTGGAAACACATACATTCTGTTTTCCAGCTCCTTCTCCGAGGAAAGAACCTGTTTCATACCGGCTTCACTAAGTTGTGGATACAAACATGAACCACAGTCATAGATCGGGGCGATTCTTACCGTTCCCAGTTCCTTGTTTACCAAAAATCCCCAATTCCCATTATGACGGTCAAAGTTTCCTAAAAAAGCATCCATGAGAAACATCTCCCAAAAAGCGTTTTCTAATTCTTCCGGTGGTAGTAAGCTCTGCTGGTGGATCGTTTCCAGAATGTCCACCAGTTCAGTTCCATAACCCTCCTCTGAACTACTAATCACTGTATTTTTTAGGGAAGCAAAATCCCTTAATTCATAGCCTCCTTCTGTAAAATCTTTGCAAGCCACCACCACTTTACCTCTATACGTTCCCAGTAAGGTTTGTTGTGTGTCTATCCCCACACTCGAGAAGATGTGGCATGATATATACTCGCTGATACAGCTATTTGTATATGACAATTCGGTCTTATTCCTCGCTGCAGGGGGAAATTTGAGCATATACACTGCTCCGTCATAAGTAATGCCAATCTTCTTTCCATTTCCCCCTCCATACATATAGAGCTTATTCTCTTGACATGCGGTAAAATCCATTTGCATCCTATTCTACTTCCAATCCCAAATATTTTTTTCTCAAATATTTTGCCTCTTCATCCGATATTTCGCAATCGTACAGTGCCATATTAATGGAGCCATATAATTCTCCCCAATAGCAATCCATCAAAGAGGATTTCTCTTTTTCCCCCTGCACAAACACATCTATATCGCTCTTCAAATATTCCGGTAATGTCAATTCCCATATTTCTTCTTCCTGCATCATTTCCTCCTGTCTACGAATTCTCTCTGCTTCCCTGTCAAAACCCTTTCCCTAGAAGAAAATCCCGTATATTCAAATGCTTTATTCCGTTGCGACTCATATCGAATTCATCCAATTAGACGAAGCATCACAGACTTCCCCGACCGGTGAATTCCGGTCAGAACTTTGATAATGTCCTTTCCAATGAACGGTTTTATCTTATCAATGTATCTTACTCGATGAATCATTTAGGGCGCCCTCCTCCCCGCTTTGCGGACAATTAAATTCTATTATACTGGATATTTAAGCTGGCAAGAGTATTTTGATTCGATATAACTGACAAAAATAAAATATGACCTTATGATCAATCTGACGTTGAATTCATTGATTTTATTGTACAAGTAGCAGGGTGATGCTATGCATAAATGGCGTTCGTTCAGAAAGACGATTGAGGAAAAGCGCACTTTCATGAGAAAAAATGATATGCTTGGAGCGCAACATCAACGTATACATATCATCATGAATCGAATCAGGCAGAATATAGATTCCATGCAAAAGTCAACCCTCAAGCAAATAGTCGATCACCTTTACAATCCTGATCCCGTCCTCTGTCTGTGTCCTATCACTGTCCAATGCAATCACGATCTTCTCATAACTGTCCCGAATTTTACGAAGCGGGGCCAGTTCACGCTCCCTGGTCTCCGGGGCGTTCATCGTCTCTGTGACCTGAATATATTTCTTCTCGTCCGCCCGCGTTACGATAAAATCCACTTCCTGGTTATCAATCTTGCCGATGGCGACGTCATAGCGTCGGCGCAGCAACTCAAAATAGATCATGTTTTCCAGAATATGACCGGTGTCTCCTCCGCGGTATCCCAGCAGGTAGCTCCGCAGGCCGATATCGACAATATAATACTTACCGAGGGTTCGCAGATATTCTTTTCCCTTGATGTCAAAACGTTTGATCTCGTAAAAGATATAAGCCTCGGTCAAGGCCTCGATATAGGAGAGAATGGTCTGCGTCGCCGGTTTTGTTTTGCGATTGCCACCCTCCAGAAGCCCCTCATTCACCAGCGCATTGCCGATGGATGTGGCTGACGTATTGTTGCCTATGTTGTCCGCAAGGAAGAGGATGATTTTACGCAACAGTATGGGATCCGTAATCATTTTGCGACCCTTGCGCCGTTCCCGCTCCAGAATGTCATTAACGACTGCAGCAGAATAAACGCCATCGAGGGCAGCCGTCACCCTGTCAATCTCCAGGCCAACATCCGCCAGCATCGGCATCCCGCCAAAGCGGGCATAGGCGTCAAACAACTCCCGTTCCTCATAAATTTCTCCCTCTGCGTCGGTGATTCGCCTTCTCGTGCCTCCGGCAGGAGATTTTCGCTCCGTAACCACATAGCCGTGAAAATCCAGGAACTCCCGGAAAGAAAGGGGAAGCACCTTGATCTCAACATAACGCCCAGACAGGTAGGTGGAGAGTTCAGAAGACAAAAGATAGGCATTGGAGCCGGTGAGATAGATATCACAGTCGAAATCTATCCGAAACGAATTGACGGCATTTCCCACCCTTTGATCCGCTGTACCTCGTCAAAAAACAGATACATGCGCCGATTCGGCAGGATTCGCTCCTTCACATATGCGTAAAAGTCCCTCTCATCCATCTCGGAAAACCGCATGGATTCAAAATTCATTTCTATGATCTGCATCTCCTGAACGCCGCTTTCCCGCAGGTGCTCCGCCATCAGCTTCATCAAACTGGACTTTCCGCAGCGACGAATACCGGTCATGACCTTTATCATTTCTGTATCCTGAAATGCGATCATTCGGTTCAGGTACAAATCCCTTTTCTTTAATGCCGTGTTCTGCATCGTATCAGCACCGCCTTTTTGCTCATTATGATAATACAAAAATGGTAAAAAAACAAGTTTGTAGACTCAAATCTACAAACTTTGCATGATTGCACTTGTTTTCTTCGCTTGTTTTCTTCGCTTGTTTTCTTCGCTTGTTTTCTTCGCTTATTTTCTTCGCTTGTTTTTCCCTCTTGTTTTGAACTAACATCAAGCGATCACCTAACATCTTCTGATGGCTTCGACCAGCTGCTCCACCGCCCCTGCGGGAACCAGAGCGTCTTCCACTGTGATGGTTTCGCGGCAACCTCCCACGTCATAGGTAATGATTCTGGCTCCGCAGGCTTTCGCCTCGAGATTGACCGTCGGAAAGGTATCTTCAACCGTCGGATTGACAAAGACGGAAGCGCCACTGTAAAAACATGCCAGTTCCTCTGCCGAATCGGTTCTGGCAACAGGGTATATCACACATCGCAGGTCAGACCTCGTATATTTCTTTTGGATTTCTTCACACTGTGATTTTTTCAACCCTACCAATACAATACAGAAACGCTCCTTGTCCCCGGCAACCATTCCTCTCCGATTCAGTAAATCGGCGATTTTGTAAAAATCATACAGTCCTTTTTTTTCTGTCCAAAGTGACGCAACCCCCAGAAGAATTCTGCGCCCAAGCTGTGACGGTGCTGCACCGATATATTTCTGATAGGTTTGGTCGATTTCCACCTGTGTCCGCCTATGAAACACTTCTTTATTTACGGTATTTCTTTCTACACGAACCGGATAATCCTTCAAAAAACTTTGTCTCACCTGCTGTGCCAACCATTCCGACGGCGCAATCAGAGTCAGATTGGGCACTCCTGTAAAAGACCTTTTTTTTCTCAGATAATTGTCCTTGGAATGGTCTATCCAGCAGGAAGCCGGGTATTGATGTTTCTGCGGGCAGCGAAAACACTGCCGCTTCCACCTGTCGCAGCCCACCGCGATATAATGCGCACAGTGCCCCGTAAATGCCCAGCAGTCGTGAAGCGTCCATCTTACCTCCATCTCCGGATGGCGCTTGACCCAATCAAAGAGCAATTCATAATGGATATAATAGCCATGCAGATTGTGTAACCACAGGATATCCGGATGAAAATCTTCCGCCCAGCGCAGGAATTCCCTGGTCGCTGTGGTACTTGCCAGACCATGCCGGTCAAAAGCGCGTGTCACCAGCAAATGCACATAGAGATCCGTCTTCCCGCCTATGCGAACTGCATATTTCCTCACTGCTTCCGGAATCTCTTCCGGTCTGTTGCGCCCGTATGCTATTTTGACTTCCACTCCCCTTTGCTCATAGCGCTCTGCAAGATCCGCACAGATCTTTCCTGTGCTTCCGATGCCGCAGACAGAGTTGATGAGCAGGAGCTTTTTGCGTCAGATTTTCCTGTTTGCATCTCATTTTCTTATATATGTCGGCTCAATGACATATCCTAACAGCCAATGCAATATCACACTCACTTCATACATGCACTACGCTCTGTCGTCTGCTTTTTTGTTAAGTTTGCATACGCAGACGCTAAGCCAAGCGTGATCATCAAAGATATCCCTCCCCAAACCACGATGGGCAACGTTCCTACCGTCCTTTTCGCAATGGCATGGACATAATTAATGACCGGAACATGAATCAGAAACGCATACGGACTCAGATTACCCAGCCATTGCATTGCACCTTTTTCTAGTAAATGCGACACAAATCCTTTTGCGCTAGCAAAAACATATACTATGAAAGCGGAGAGCGGTAGAAAAAGGATATCATTTGCAAACTGATCTACCACTTGATTTTCTGACTCGTACATAATCAGTGCCACTGAGAGCACCATCAATCCTACCTCTATCAGTCCGGCGCAACATTCCAAACGCAACGTTTCTCTGTAGTTGAAAACATCCCCGGATGTATCGTTTCTTTTATCCGCCCAGTGCAACCCCACTAAGATTCCAATCCAAAAATCTCCGACACGGAAATAGGGAGATTCATAGGTAATCCACCAAGAACGTTCTCCCATAAAACGGTAACTCAATAACGCAACACACACCATGACGAGATATGTAAGAACCGCATATAATAACAGTCTTTTTTTAGAAATCTTTACAGCCAGGCGAATGAGAATCGGGAAGAGAAAGTATAGAAAAACCATTGCCGAGAGATACCATGTCACAATATTGAACTGCGAAAAGATATCGTTTCTCGGAAACCAATCATCGATCAGTAACAGATTTAACAGGAACTTTAAGCCAAACTTTCCCCAGACCACCTCATTACGAAAGGAAATATAATTGGCAAAAGCAGCAAATACCAGCATCACTATGTGCAACGGGTATAATTTTTTTATTTTTTGATACGCATACCGGAGCCGACTTACAATGCCCCGTGGCAGACGCTCGCATTTACTTCCATAATGATATGACATTAAAAAGCCGGATAAAACTAGGAAAATAGAGACACCATACGGTCCCCATCGTCCCTCCACCGTAATATGGTATAGAAAGATTGATAAAGGCAATTGCTCGCACTCCCTGTAAGGAAGGGATTTTTTCTGTCATGTTCTTCCTTCCTGCTTGAATGCTATCAATCATCAAGCACCCCTTTTCTCTCCACATAGATGCTTTTTACAACCGTATGGATGCTTTGAAACAACTTATCCTCCACATGACAGAATACTTTTTTTCGGATAACCTCTATGATTACGGCCGTCAACATGACAATCAGTACATAACCAACCATACATAAGTACCGCCACAAACCTTCTTGCACCAAATCAGGCACCGGTATAAAGTATTCTATGATGCTTCTGATGAGCCTATCCAAAATATACATCGGAAAAACAAATTTTGCGATTTTATTTATCCACTCCGACTGAAAATTCCATCGATGAAATAATTCAAAAGTACTAATTGCAAACACCAGCATCAGCACACAGCACCCTCTGCTAAATGGCATAAAATAACCAAAGGGCATGGATTTTCCCACAAAAAGGGAGGCTACATAATTGAATACCATCATTAACGTAAAATCAATGCCAGCTACTAAAACCAAACATTGGGTTCTGACCCTGTCAAGAAGTTGATATTTCTTGATATACTGCAATATCACATAGGAGCATATCATGATTACCCAGTTCGTCGTATACGATCCATTGGGACCATAATATAAAAAGGTAGGAATCACTATAAATAGTCCAGCTAAGATCAATGTAACCTAGCGAAACGTTTTCTTATCTGCCTTAGATACCAGCAAATTTAAATACGGAGACAGCAACACCAGTATAAAATATGCCGTCGCATACCAATACCGTCCCGTCGCAGTTGGAAAAGACTGTTGACAATAAACTCTAAATCCGGCTGAGTTCCCTGAATCACTGCAACGATGCTTGTCAGCATCGAATAAATCCAGATCATACAGAGAAAGGAAAACATTTTTTTCCAATTCTGCTCCACACCAAAATAACCGGATATCGTCATAAATCCATGATTGTTCAATCCTGTCAGCGTGACGATCAGGGTTGTTAACAATAACCATATCCTTACCGGCCCTCCCTCATTCGGATGAGGAAAGAATTGCAGATATACATGACCTTCTATCACGAAAAACATACAAATCAAACGATAAACTTCTATTCCGCTACTTCTCGTTTTTAAGGAGACCGTGTGATCCATTCCGTTTTTTATTCTCTCTCTGCACCATCATCATGATGTGAACAATTTACTTTTGTCGCGCATTACAGCAATTCCATTTTTGAAGACCAAAATCTGTGGTTGCCGATATAAGGCTCTGACAATCGCCAAGCGTTGCCTCTGTCCTCCAGAAAACGTACCCCACGTTCTCCTAAAATCGTATCTAATTCATCTTCGCATTCCCTGACAAACCCATCTAATCTCGCCTGCCACAAGGCTTGCCAAACAAGCTTATCGTCTATTTTCTCCTCATCGACTCCAAAAGCAACATTTTCTTTTACAGTTCCATCCACAAGGTATATAGACTGTGGAACATAACCAATTACTCTACTATATTCAAATGGAATCTGAAAAATATTGATTCCATCCATCTCCACTCTGCCCTGTTGTGGTATTTTTTGCAAACATATTTTGCATCAGATCTTCCTGTTTGCATCTCATTTCCTTGCCTATGTCGGCTCAATCTCTTTTCTCTGGGTTCATTTCCTGACTATATCTGAATGTCCCCGATTTTCTTTCTCTCTCCGGTTATTACATCTATAACCGTCATGTCTCTCAATAATTCTTTTCCTTCACTGAAAGACAAGAAGGTCAAATTCCCATTTTCATCCCTCGACTCCCTATATACTGCCTCTCTCCATGCATCTTCCACAGCTATTTCCGGAATATCTGACGCATCTTTTTTCACAAAAAATGCATTATTCCCCAAATTATTGATACATACCAGCTTATAACCTCTTCGGTTTAATAAATATGTGAATGCTCCTAACGATGCGCCCCAATATAAGTTGGAATAATGCGCCTCTGTTCTATAGAAACTTTCTCGTATGGAATCGACACAGTCTCCCTGGATCCAAATATCGGATTGTATTCACAGATTAATATCTGTGGATCTATAGCAGTTAATCGCATTCAAGACCCAATAATCATTTCCATCCAGATCTACACTTAATAACCCTACATTCCCAGAGTACCCACTCTCGGATATCAGTTCGTTTATATTATCTCTTGTAATAAACGCACCTTTTGCTTCTATCGTTCTTCTCCAATATATGCTCTGGCTCCTTAGTGCATGCATCCACTCCTTGGAGCCGTCCATAACCAAACCCTTCCAACTATTATGGAGTAATAAAAACCGAGTGTTGCACTCGCTGTAATCTTCTACCCCAAACTCCACAAATGTTTTTTGCGGCAAATACGTATGATGAATAATATACTGTAATAGTCCATCTTCATTATTCTGTGAAAACACTCTAAATCCATAATCATCCCAATTCGTGGGAATAAAAGGAAACTTTTCAGAATCCCACATCATCATTTTTACGCTCAACAAGGTCTCCCCAACAACCATCAAATCACTCTCATGAGCAGAAGATTTCTCATACCGCGGAAAAAGATTTCGTAATTTTTGTTTAATTCCCATGCTTTTATCTCCTATCTCTTCGCATATACAAATAAGTCCATATCTATTCTATTTTGTGCCTGTGGATCAGCCGCCATGCAATAGCAAAGGTATCGTTCCACTCATGCCCTGCAGTCCAGAAAGCACTCCGTTTTCAACTGAGAGCGCAGTGAAGGCAATTAGCAACGCTACCATCAACCGAGCAAATATCCCCTTACGACTATAACGTTCCCCGCTAGAAGGCTGATAAGCAGAAAGACGTCCATATATCATTAAATAAAAGACCAAAAGAAATCTTTCTTCCATCGCACCTGCCAGTATGGCAACTGTCGGGAGCAACAGAGAGATCATAAGAAGAATTCTATCTGCATTTTTTAATAATCTTCCGGATAATGATCTCAGGTCCTCTACAAACAAAAAAAGAAAGGAAATGCCGATAACCAACCCCAAGGTCGCATAAATACTTCTATCTATTGTCAGATTCTGAACGTAAGTTTCTGGAAACAATATGAACATTGTATTCCACACATGTTTCCATAGAATGGCAATAAAATCTAGAGGATACTTAAAAAAAGCAACCGCATAGCTTTTGTACGATACTGTGTAACCGGCACTTTCTAAGGCTGTTTGGATAGCAACGCCAGCCCCATCCTGGAACGTCATCTGAACAGTGTGAATTCCGTCATCACCTATAAATGTCCCGTATCTGACAACCCCTATTCCCCACCATAGTTGTTGTGCCATTAATCCTTTCACACGCACGTTTGGTGCAAACGAATGATATCTTATGAAATTCAGATACACCTGAGGCAATGCCGCAATATAAAATCCTGCTAGCATAAACAGCAGCGTGAGCAACGATTTCCCACACTCCTCACATTTTCTTCTTCCCGCCTGGTAACCTTCCTTCCATTTTCGTAAGATTGACCCGCATTCTATGAACAGAACGGTAGAAAAAAGTCCCATTATTTCAAGTATATAAATAGTACGAATGTTATATGCTAGGTAACTGAGCACGCCACCGAAGAAAAAAATTTTCAATCTCTTTCTTCCTTGTGATTTTAATCCAACCCATACCATCTCGGCCGCAGCGATTGCAATAAACGCAGCTAATGCATCCGTCAATGGATAAATGATTAGGCCATAAAAGAAAACAAGAAGAAGGATAACTAGAAAAGCATTCCTTAGGAGCGCAAATCTCTTATTCGTTCTGATGCCGAAATCTTTCAGGAATTTCAAATATACTAGGAACAGGACGGAATATAACATGCTGCTTACCAACCACCATGTATGGCCGGAAGCAATTCCCAATATCTCATCGATATGTTGGGACAATCCCAGAAGCACGGGAAATACAAAGCCTCTATAGTCCCCGCCTCCCCAAACTTTAATCGGGCTATCTATATCAGATAGCTTGAAGTGTCCTGACGAAAACAAACTGTCACCTATCATGGCATATTCCCATGCATCCCCGACATACTTTCTCTGGTAATTCCTGCAACAACCTGAAGGCACAAGACCCCCAGAAATACAATCAAAAATGTCACTGGTATTTCCAGCTTTTCCTCTAAAGCTTTTCCGTTTTTTCCTCTCTTTGCAAGGCTCTTTTTTCCAGCCGGTCCCCTTTTCATTTCAACCTTCACTTCGAACCCTCACTGTTCCAAACAACCCTCCTGGTCTTTCTGCTAAAAAGTCACACCACACGCATCTTTTAGGTTTATTGACTCCCGCTCTGACGGCTGAGTCGTCATCCACCATGGCAATCTCATAATCATACTCAATGATATGGTGAGGTATTGATGGCTAGCTCCTCTTGCTATCCAGTCTACCGTTTGCTCTCTCCAGATGCATTTTCAGAAATTATATCTGCTAGTTCTTCAATGTGGAAAGCCACTCTCTCTTCCCTGCTAAGTTTCTTCATCCAACTCACAAAGTCTTTATTCTCCCAAGGCATTTTTCTGCCAAAATGATATCGCCATGGGTATACTGTTTCTCCCGTTATATGGTTCCTGATATCTCTAATATCACCCAGTACTTTTGCTGGATTACCACCGACAACGGCATATTGTTTAACGTTTTTTGTAACATTCGCTCCTGCTGCAATAAGAGAATCCGATGCGATGTCAATCCCCGGCAGCACCACAGAATGTGTAGCAATAATCGCAAAGGAATGCACATGCACCCCCACCAAATCGTCGGAAGGCGGAGTAGGATCATTGGTCAGTACAACATAAGGAAAAATCCACACATAGTCCTCTATCACAGATTTCTGTCCGATATGAACATTACTGTGCATATTGACATATGAACCGATATGACAATACCCCTGAATATCTGAGAGGGTGCCTATGGACACATGACTCCCAATCTCACTTTTTTCCCGAATCGTAACCCGGTGTCCTGTTTGGAAATGATCACCAATCCTTGATTCTGTATAGAGGATGGACCCAGACCGAATTAAGGCATTCTCTCCAACGATAAGTCTGTGATGATGACTCTCTCTGTCTAGGCAGAAGTCCATCAGATACTCTCCGATAATGCAATTAGCCCCGATAAAGGAGTTATCTCCTATTACAGTGCCGGAGCGAATAATTGTATTGCTATCAATATAGCAGTTTTTCCCAATTTCCACATCATCCTCTACTATGCAATTGTGGACAAATACTGTTCCTTCACCAATTTTTGCAGTCTCAGAAATTACGTTATTCATCCCATCTCCCCGAGAATAATCAGCATGCTCAACAAAAATAAAAATTTCCCATCACTTCCCCAGCTTCCACCTCGCATCCACGTATATACCATCCCGAGCGAAGAACCTCCAGCGTCTTTTCTTCATATTCTGCAGCATGCAGATCATACTACCTCTTTAAATTATTCGCCAATATTTTCATATCATTTTTTCATTCTCATCTGCTGACTTAATCTCTTCCACAAACTTGTCGTAATCCCTGATATACTCATCCGGATCATAATGTGTGCTTGCAAGTACAAGTAGAACAGAATCCTGACTGAAATCATACATTTCTTTCCACACCATCGTAGGAAGATAAACCCCTGTATGAGGACGGTTTAGGCAGTATATCGCTTCATTGCCTTCTCCATCCTTCACCTTTACTTTTGATGTTCCGGCAACGTTGATGAGCACAAATTGTGACTTCCGGTTCGCATGCTTTCCCCTCACAATCCCTTGATCTGAGCCGTAAATATAAAAAGTCCGTTTGATACTAAATGGGATATCCCTCTCCCCTTCTATAATGACCAAATGCCCCCTATCATCACCGTGCTGGCTGAACTCGACCATTTTGACCAGATTCATATTATGCATAAAATATACCGTCCCGTCCATTTTGAAATACGATTGATCCGATGCCTGTTATACTTTAGATTCCTCTTTCATCTTTCCTCTTCAGCCCCTTTGTACATCAATATAGCAGTACCATCATCCTTAATTACTGAATATTTCCAACCGGTAAGTCTATCTTTACAGTCCTCTGCACTCTTATTTAATAATACCCAAGATGGCTTAAACTGCGACTTATCACGCGGCAAGGTTCTATAATAGTTAATCCCCGTTCCCGCCGGTGAAGATCTTTCATATTCTGTAGGCGGGTAGGCATCGATCATGATTGCCAATGTATTCTGCCACGGCGTCTTTGCATCCACATTAATCTTCAAAGAAGACATATACCGCTCTATACTCTCATATCGGTTTTCATTCTTTGCCTCAAAGTAGATACGCGAATCATAGCCCCATATCCCCTTGATCATAAATGTCATTGCAAAAAAGAAGACTGAAACCGTTAAAGTGGCTTTCAACGTCTTTCCTTTAGCACTAGTTATCAGCATCAGCGCAGCTGCTACCGTGGCAGGATAAAACGTCCTTCCATTCCCCCCATACAGGATGCTGGTTCCACCTACCGTTCCGATGGAAAGAATCGCCGGAATCCATCTGCTGATATCTTTTCTTGAAAAAAAATATAGCAACGATAACACGCAGATAAAGACTACGTATATATTGCCCCAAAAGTACCACCATACAGAGCCAGCAAGCGAAGTACGTATTGGATCTGATAAATTGATTGCAAAACTGCGTAGAATACTAAAAATCCCATTGAGAAAGCTTTCGTCAAATGCCACATGATACTTCGCAAGCTGTGTCGTTCCTTCGAAATAGTCAGCCCTACACATTGAAAAGATGTAATAAAAGATAGCGACGCACAAGACTGTTCCTATTAGGACAATTGATAAATATTTCCACTTTTTATTCATAGCGATATGCCTGCCCAGCAACATCCAAAAAGGAACAAAGAAAATCACAAAAGTTGGTTTACAAAGACTGGCAAGGCTGACCACCACTGCCAGATAAACCAAATTGATCTTGGCACTATCTCGAACCGATCGAATCAGTAAAGCGGCAAGAATAATTGCCCAAAAATAACTCTCAGCTTCTACCATCTCTGTTGTTGAATAAAAGGTCAGCAAGGGAGAATTTAAAAGCAACGTTACAATGACAGCCTGCCTCAATGGAATCTTCAATAAGAGAACAAAAATCATCTCTGCCACACATAGCAGAAGCAGGTTCGTTACTGCAATTGTATAAAAATGTAACCCTCCGATTGCTGATACAAGAACATATGGCCAGAGAATCATAAAGCCATGAAAGCCAAAATGACCAATCAAAGCATGACTCCCATCATACCCGTAATAGCCTAAAGGTTGACCGAATGCTAGTATTGATTTTATCTGATTAAAATAAAAATCCTCATCGTTCCACGCAGGGATCTGTGTGAATATAGTCTGCCTTCCCTCCACCCCAAACCAGAGGAATGCGGAAATGATAAGCGTCTGTACGATCACCACGCCCATAACAGAATGAATGATTCTCTTTCTTTCCATCTATCATACCTCAGAAAAAAAATGTTCCATTGGAGAGAATGCTTTAAAATACCAGATTCCACTACTCAAATGCCATACAAAGCATCCAAGAAGAACAACCAGTACGGGCAAAAGCCCTTTCCGTTTATCTGTTCTAAACCAGTCGCCAGCCTCTGTTAGCACCCAACGCAGGCATAAAACAAATGCAATAAACAATGCAAGGTCAAAGCCCCAGCTGAAATCTGCCGTAAAAGGCTTCTGCTTATAATAACAAAGTGCATACCAGCAAAAGCCGGAAGCCAAGGAGAGCGCACTGATTCCCAGAGATATTGTAAATTTCTTTCTTACCGTAGCCACAACAAAAACCAAGACCGGAAACAGCATACTTGTTATAATCGACCATCCGACAGCCTTGGTATAATACCCCCATACATACAGTATCCCCACAGCCAATCCTCCACCCATCTTTGCACTGGAGCTTCCAAATGTCATAAAGTATTGCATCAGAGCAAGGACTCCCAATGGCACACAGCTAAAAGCAACTAAGACACACCTGAAAAAAACCCTTTTATTATATTTTAGGAACACATACCAAAGGCAGAATACAACCAAGCCCGGAATAAACATCTGGTAAAAACTGGGTTTGAGCAGCGCAGTAAACACAAGTAGAATGCTAACCATCAAATAATTCTTGATCTTCTCCTCCTTATTTGAAAAGATCCTAATACAAAGTAATACTACCAGCATTCCCAGAGGTCGAACCGCTATATATGTCGGATTGTGCCATACATTCGGGGTGTAGCCACCCAGGTAATAACGCCCAATCAGGGGAACCGCATAAATAGGTCCCACAAATAAAAGCAGGACGGCTGCCGGAATCCATTTTATTCTGAAATGAAATGCGGCCAGAATTACATTATAGGTCAAGGTCATAAAGAAGGCATTTACTGCCACCTCTGAAAAAATTAACGCTTGTACTGGATTCTCTAATCCCATGCTGGTTACCCTACAGATCTTTTCATATACAGCAAATACCAGCATATGCCATCCCGGATATGTAATTACATAAGGATAAGCATCTGTTGCTAAATAATTTTGGATTCCAGCAGTTCCATGATGAATGGCATCCGCTATTCTTAGTGCGATCATGCCATGAAGATACATATCATCACGATGAACAAAAGATACCAGCGTAAGGTATTTCCAGTAAAAATCCCAGAAAAAAACAAAAACTAATACACTTGACAGCAGAATGCACATAACTTGTACTTGCTTATATTTTTTATTTTTGTCCGCTATGATATCACTATTCATTTTTCATTGCCCATCTTCACCTTGCTTCGGATTACAAATTTCGCGGTCGGAGAGGGATAGCTTCCCCTTGGTTTATCACAATCAGGTTACATATTAATCTTATATAGGTAGTACTTTCCATTCTGGTACTTCATTTCCAATCTATTGTCCTGTATCGGAGTACTGTGAATGCTTCTTGTCTGGACCAAATAACCTACTCCGTCCTTGTCAAGTTCCTTTATCGTCCTTGGTGTATCATTGTATATTTGGGAAACGACCCTATTTCTTCTGGCACTTTCATCCGCGTCAAAAGAATACTTCGTTTCATTGTATATATACCGCTCGGAGAAAACACCATACAACATATCCAGCCCATGTTCCGATTCAGATATACCAGACAATGAATCTACTGCAACTACTGCGTTATCCCCCGTGTTTTCTTTTAGCCATCTTGATAAAGCATAATCGTCTGCATCCATATAAAGTCCCTCGCGGAAATCACTCTTTGTCATCACCCCTCCACGAAAGACACAGAGACCCTCATATATCTTAGGAAGTACACTCGATGCATATCTCTCCACTGAAAAGCCAATGAACATACACATCATTGCAGTCATCAGCAACCTGATCTGTACTCTCGATTCAAAATATTTTAAAGAATAGAATCCTGCCGCTACACAGCCAGGAATGCATGCCATCCCAAAATACATCCAGCTCCCGCCATCCTGAATCGTGGAACTCATCAGATAAACTCCAACGAAAGCTACTGCTAAAAGCGACATGAGTGCCCAGTCCAACTTCTTTTTCCGGATGATGTACACAATTCCACATGCGACTGCTAGGATCGTTAACGCAATTGCGCCATTATTCATTCGCCAGATGTATAGCCACAGACTGTATACCTTAAAGATTCTGTGGTCAGGAGATACTCTTAAATTTCTTGAAACTTCGGCAAGAATTCCCTGGGTGTAATCATTTTGAGCAAAGGCACCACGAATTCCGAGATATTTCAGTCCGTTTGAAGCCTGAAGAATCCAAGAATCATGGATAAACAGGAAATAGGTACTGACAAATACCGCCAGTGCAGTCATTCCGTATAAAAATCCTATTTTGAATTTTCTCTCACAAAGATTCCTTATTGCGTAAACACCATAGCCAGCAAGCACCACGATTCCCACTGGTCCCTTAGAACCTGTTGCCATAAATAGATAAACAAGAGAAAGCAACTGATAGCGAATATGTGTTTCTCCTGAAAAGAGCTTTAAGAGCACAGCTAGTCCGAGCATTCCATAAAGATAACCGTAATCAAAACCAAACGGACAAACCAGTTCGTGCCACGCCGATGTCGTAGTACTCCCATCCGTGAAAATCAATGCGACAAATGCCAACGTTTGTAGCACCAAATCAGATGTAACCGCCTTTGCCAATGCAAGACCGGATAACACAAGTAACGGAACAGATAAAATAAAGGAAAAATAAAAGCTCATGATGACCGGATCTATCTTTGTCATCAAGCTAGACATCGCTATAATGATACTTGAAAAATAATGATAGCGAAATACCCTTCCTACAAGCCTGAAGTTTTGTGCCGGAAACCCTTTGGTAAACGAAATATTATTGCCAACCCAGAAAGGCCAGTCCACTGCGTATCCATTCCCTCCTACTTCATTTGGGAGAGAATTATCCATAGAAACAGCAACTATCGCAACCGATAAGAGAATAACGGTAGCCAGTATACCTATACTCCAATCCCACCTCTCTTCCCTGACTGGTTTTAACTTGATATATTTATAACAGTATACCGATATACCCCCCCCCTGTACCACTGCTATAATAGGAAGAGTAGGCTGTAGCTTTAGCGAAACCAGAAGCATATATTCAAGCAAAAGACTAACACAGCCCGTTCCGTAAGCATAAGCTATCGTAGTAAGGTTATTTTCCTCTCGGATTTTCATAATATGATTGACGGTAAGTCCCAATCCGCAAATATTTGTCAGCTGGAACAACCATACAATAATACCAAATAATGGCGAGATACCATGAATGGATGGGCTCAGACCGCAAAAAAACAGAATAACCATCTGAAAAATCATGAACGGCTTATTAGACTCACTAAGATAACGCCTTATCTTTTGCACTCTCATAGACAATCTTCCTCCATAATCTAGAACAATGAGTCCCCCTGTCCAATAACGGCTTCCATAAAAAACTCTCCCTATGTAGTAGGGATGAGTTTTTATTCTTACAATAATTGCACTTTATTTTATCAAAAATCTAATCTGTCCTGAACTTCCATCAGTATAAGCCATTTGACTCTATCACATCACTTCTCTTTAGAAGGATGTTATTTCCTCCTTATTATTGTGACAAACCAAGTTAGTGCCTCAAGCAATGAGTCTGATCTAATGATTGCAATATAATATAAGATGGTGGTAACAAATACGCAAAGGATCGATCTAACGATAAATATAAGGACGTGATTCCCATGCACCAGTGAACACAAAGCGTAAACAGTAACGGATATGGCGACTGTTACGATCAGCAACAATGCATGTGAGAGCAAGTACCGTCCCCTTCCAGTCATAAAATAGTATTTAAAAATCACATAGGTTGATGCCAAAAAGCCAAAGAGAAACATGGTAATTAATGTGGCTATGATAATACCGGCTACCCCCCATATTTTTACAAACAGATAATTTAAAATAATGTTGCATACCGCTTCCGCTATATTTCGATATCTGTTTTCCCAAAAAAGCCCTGCCGCATCGGAATATATCCCTCGAATATCTCCCATTTTGGATATGTAGAAATAGATTGGGAATAAAACAACTACATGGAATGGAAAAACATAATTCTCACCCACCCAGATAGCCATAAAAGGTTGATATAAACACAATAGGCACACCGTCATCCAACCACCTATGATCATATAGACGCGATTTAATTTCATCATATCGTCATAGTTCTTTTCCTTACAGTCTATCGCAATGCTATTCCCTATCCCTGCAAGCAGGGAGTTCTGTATAATGATGCCAAATCCATTTAGAATTGATATGATATAAAAATAATTTGTATACATTGCGGACTCTGTCAGCCCGATAAACATCGAAATAAAGATGGTATCAAAGGTATTCCGTGTGGTTCCGCAGATGTTTCCCACTAATAAGCCTGCTACTTTTATCTTAATTCTCTTAACCATCGACCGGTCTACTTTTCCATAAGCTCTAATCTTTGGGTAGAGTTTATCCACGCTTAAAGACGTCGACAGATTGATCAAAACGGTCGACAGTATCATTAAAGACAAATACAGATAGAAATTTTTTGATATTAATAGAACAACAATCTGTACAATACAGACCGTGCTATAGACCGCTGTATGAATATTATTTAAAATGTCATTTCTCTGGTATGCGGATAATAGTGAAGTTTTGTAAGCTGCAAGAAAATAGGAGATGACCGTATTACAAAGATACATGCTGTAAATCAGGTAAATATTGATCTCGGGCGGATAAGTACCATGGATTAACTTAGGTAAAAACGGCAGGGGAAGGATTCCCAAGATCAAAATAGCCGTTCCAATATACCGATATAGCTTTTTATATAAATTTAGAAGCGCACAAAGAGTTTCCGTGTCGTCGTCTGCAATTGGTCTGTACATGCTAAATACAATAGCACTTCCAACCCCCAGCTCCGTAAGACTCAATACCGCCAAAATAGATGTGAAAAGCCCTTTAATTCCCACATAGTTCAAACCTAAGGTGCGAATCATAATCGTTTGAACGATGAAGGGCAAGATAGTCGTGATAATTCTATTGACTGTTCCCGCTAAAATGTTTCTTTTTGCATTTTTGCTTCGTTGTATTTTCAAAAGATTCAGCCCATGCTCATTTCAATTGTGCTTAACAATTTCTCGATTCTATTATCGTACAGATGATCCTTGAAACACCTACGTCGACCAGCCTCTGCAATCTTTGCCGCATCCTCCGGGTGAGATAATGCCCATTTACATAAAGATAAGCACTCTTCTCTATCGTGATATACCAGTACCTCTTTTCCCGGCTCAAACAATTCGTTCAGATTTCGTTTGTAATCGGTTATTAACAAACCTCCTGCACCAGTCACCTCAAATAACCGCATATTTGAAGCAAATTCCGGAGAAGAGTCGGCATGTATATTTAACACCGCGCCCGCCCCAGCAATACGATTAAACATATCCAATCCATAAACCGGTGGTGCAATATGCCTCCGAAACGATTCTCGAATTGGCTGAAGTAGATTTGAGGTATCCTTCCCCAACACCTGATACAACTTATACTTCAGTTTGGTTTTCAAGATCGAATACTTAGATTCCGCTGATTGTGAGGAATAGATGGTAAGTGGAATCTCCTTATCAAGAGAGTCTAATAGGTCCACCCTCTTCCTATGAAAATCTTTCATGGTAATCAATTGACCAATGAATATCAGACGACTATTTAAAGTTTCATCTCTATGCAGAGACTTCGAGATCACAGGATTAAATGCATGGTCGATATGATATGCTTCCACCCCATTAGTTCTTAGATATTTCACACTTTCCGGCGCACAACTTATTACAGCATCGAATTGATTCCAGTCTATTTGATGATCCACTGCACTGCCAGTGTAGCCCAATATGGTTCTCACTTGTGTCGCAACACATCTCACTTTAGATAACAAATCCGGATGATTCAAATCCCATAAGATCACATTTGGCTTATAATATCTGATTTGTTCTATTAGAATATCATCTAAATCATATGTATCTGGATGGTTCAGATGTTCTTGTGCCCACGCTTTCTGCAACAAAGGAGAGTTGTACATCAAATATTTTGCAAAAAAGCCCATCCTCTGAAATGCAGCACACCACCCCGCATACATATAGCTGTAACACTCTTGTTCCATCTCCTCGGTCAAGCCTTCATAACTATTTTCCAGGGCTTTTGTTTCAAATTCTATAATCTCGTCGGAATAGAGGGTGGCTACATATAAAATCCTTAACTCCATCGTTTCATTCCCCGTCTATTAAATGATATTTTTATCTCTAATCCACCAAATAGTTTTTCAGATTCTCCTGGATCAACTTGATATTCATACTCTCATTAGGATAACGCTCCCACAATCTACAGTTTTGTTTAGATTCCTCTGGTTTAAATGAAGTTTTTGACATTGTATGGTGGGCCTGGTTAACCCCCCCCCCTATAAATTGCTCTATTTTATCTACTTCCATTGAATAATGAAATATAAGATCTTCAAACTGAATCCTCAACACGTTTGTTGGCCTCGGGAAACTCATTTGATGTACCCATCGATACCAATCACAGAAAAGCTGTACATTATCCCAGAATTCATCTCTTTCCTTCCAAATATATTTCATGCTCAAAAATATATCCCTAGGATCTCGATCCACCAAGATGATTTTTAGATCGTCAAAATATCTTGTACATCTCTCAAACCCAGAGGCAGACACCAGCTGGTCCACCATAACCAACTCTTTATTTCCCTTGATTGCCTGCAAAAGTGTTTCTAAGTATTCCTTAGTACATTGAATGAATTCGTGATCAGATAATTCTGGAAGATAAAAGGGTTGCGGTTCAGAAATGTAAATCAGATGATACGGATTCTTTCCTCTTGTAATAACCTGATACACTTTATTAAGCAGATGATGCACCCCTGCTCTCAACGGATTTGACTTTTCAAAATGATAGTCACGCGCAAAATAAAACTTCGGAGAAAGCTTCACTAAATATTCCTTAGTTGCATCCATAAAAACGTGATTGAAATATTTCTCGTAATTCATCCCTCCTTTTGCCAATGCAAGACAGGTTCTATAAAAGTCGCCTATTGCATAGTTTACATTATTTCTTTCAGGACATTCTATCAAATAATGATACAGGTCATTTAACCCATGATACATATAAATTAATGATATCTCATAGTCGGTTCCACATGCCACATTATCGTATTCTCTTAAAAGATCTGTAATCGCACTAGAACCGGAACCGTAAAAACCACAACAAGTTACAACCTTCATTTTCTCTCGCTCCCGAAAAGAAAAATATTCAACTATACTCTTTTGTATGTCTGTATTTGACTTCTTAATTCGTTTAATACAGAGGCAACATCTTTCACATAATTATTTTCTGAGATTCTGGATTTAAGGATTTGCGAATTTATTAAAATTCCTTTTGTATACTCTGCCTTTTCCAATACACAAAACATCCGCTCTGCCAACTCTTCCGCATTATATGGGTCAAAAAAGAATGCTGCGTCTCCCATCTGTTCCTGATGCCCGGAAACACTCGAAATAATCACCGGACACCCAAAATAAACAGCCTCATAAGGTGGCATATTATTCGGACCCATCAACGACGCATAAACCATTCCCTTCGCATGTTTGTATATATAAACCAGTTCGCTATTTTTGATAAATCCCAAGAATACAACCTGATCTTCTAGTTCCAGCTCCTTCGTCCGCTTCTGAATAAATTTCAGATTTCCCGCATCACTTCCGATAAAATAGACCACTGGTCTTTTATTGTATTTCTTTTTAAGTACGTCAAGAGCTTCCAGAATTCGGATATGATTTTTATGCGACCAAAACTGTGCCGGATACATAAAATACTCATCTGCGAGTTCTATCTTGGGTTTTTCTTCCTTTTCATAAACCAGCGATGCTAAAGGAAAATCCACTATTCTTATTTTGTCTCCAGAAACACTATAATTATCTAAGATCTCTTTCTTACCCGTCTGATTTGCAGTGATAATATAGGATGCATGCGCGATCATCGATTGATATGTATTTTCTCTTCTTTTCCACGCATTTATACAGTCAGAGACTTCGGGTAACATAGGCAAAGTGCGATGTCCCAAGTCCCAAATCGTAAATATATATGGTTTTGATACCTTCTCCAATATGGCTGAGGTAAACCAATATGCATCAATTTGCTCTTCGTTCGCCAGGCAATCTAATACCGAGGCATTACTAAAATGTCTATCCCCACTGTGCGTCTGGCTTCTTAAATTTTTAACGAGACATATAAATGACTTCCATACATTTTTCCAGAAATATCTCTTCCTTGCAGCTGTTAAATCATAATGTATATATCCATTACGGCTCTCCCGAAAACAATGACCTTTTCCATAGTAGCAGACTACGAACTGTAACGCATTTTCCTTTGCCTCTCTGCTATATAATTCCTTGGATATTGTAGTCAATAATGATGCGGTCCCTCCACTCGTAGGGACTGCCCTATCGAAAAGAATGCCTACAACCATGTCACGTTCTATCCTTTCATATCCTTATTAAATCACAGACATACTGAATGTCTGACTCTGAAAGATCCGAGCCGCTCGGTAAATATAGACCATTTTCAGATAAGTGATCTGTCACCGGATAAACACCTGAGCAGTCGCATCCATACTTTTGTAACGATTTTTGTAAAGCCATGCTCTTAAATAAGAGTCTTGTTTCCACCCCGTTCTCCCTAAGGTGTAAAACCAGTTCGTCGCGATTTCTCTTATACAGCTTCTGATCCAATATAATCGTATTCATCCAATTTACGTTAAGAGAATCATGCGTATCCTTTTGAAAGCGAATACCCGGAACACCTTGCAACAGCTTTTTATAAAGTCTGTGATGAGCTCTCCTTCTATCACGATATTCATCTGCTTTTTCTGTTTGTGCCAAACCAATTGCGGCGTGCAGGTTGCTCATCCGGTAATTAAACCCAATATCATCATGAAGATAATTCCTTTGACCGTTCAAAGGGAAACACATATTCTTATAATACTTTAATTTTTCCGCTAATTTCTCATCGTTTGTTACGCACATCCCTCCTTCCCCCGTTGTAAGATTCTTATTAGCAAAAAAACTGAAGGCGGCAACTTCTGAAAATGAGCCAACTCTTTTTCCTTTGTATTCTGCCCCGTGCGCTTCTGCAGCATCCTCAATAATATAGAGTTTATGTTTACGCGCAATCTCTACAATGGTGTCCATATCGCAGGGGTTTCCATACACATGAACCGGAAGAATCGCCTTGGTTCTTGTCGTGATTTTTTCCTCTATTTTCTCCGGATCAATATTCCACGTCTCTGGATCTACGTCCACAAACACCGGCATTGCCCCTGTATAACATATGGCAAAAGCAGTTGCAATCATCGTAAAAGACGGAATGATTACTTCATCTCCACTTCCTATACCGAGAGCCACTAGTGCAAGGTGAATTGCCACCGTTCCATTCGTCACAGCGATACCATATTTACAATCGCAATATTTAGAAAAAGACTCTTCAAATTTGCCCACGTAGCTTCCGCTACTTGAAATCCATCCGGATTTTACAGCATCTTCTACGTATTTGATCTCATTTCCACCCAATAACGGTGTACACACCGGGATTTTCTTCATTTTTCGTCCTCTTCAAAATGATGGGGTTCAAATCGAGTTTTATCCGTTTCTCCGGCATACGGTCCCTGTTTGATTTCATACATTTCTGTTTCTTGCAAACACTTAAAACCATGCCCCCCGCTCACTAGCAAAATCACATCCCCCGTAGTAACTACAACTGATTTTACGTAAGTATGATCCTCTTCATAAAAATCACATCTCAACATTCCTTTTCTGATCACAAGCGTCTCTTTTGTATATAATACTTCACGTCTGACAAGATTATGCGTATGAGGCAAGATCTCATGCCCCGCAGGATGGTGCATATAGGCCAGTTGCTGTGAATAATCATCCGGAGTACAAAAGGTGATGCCTTCTTTGTCAAATTCAGATGGTATTATAATTGCTAATACCTGTCCTCTCTGATCTTTCACTTGTTCAATCAAGAATGTACCTCCTCATATGACACATATGCCCCTTCTATTGTCTCTCTCTATCCTTTTGATCACGATTCTACGGTCATGCTCTATACGCTCTTTTTTCCCTTATCTGTTAAAAATATTTTCATGCTCTGACGAATCATATATCGTTTCTCTGTATATCAACTTACCTGTCTTATGCCCCGTGTATGCCGCGGTAAAAACCTCAATCATACAAGCCAACCCCAAAATACACATGAGGTATTTGAATGCTTTTCGATAATCCACATACATCCTTAAAAGTTCGCTACACTCAATCCCCAAAACAACTGTCAACAATGCTGTCGGTGTAATGAAAATCCGATGAGCAAATCCTGCCGAAAATGTCATGACATATATACTAGCAATTGTCAGTGCCAAGAGAAAATAAACCGCTTTATTATTCCCATATGACTCCTTCAAATTCTTACAGCGCTCATGATGCGAAATACACCAAAGTAAGATACAAGCCAATCCAAAAGGAATCGTCATAAACCGAAGCGCATAAAATGATTCACGGGCAATTCGAAAACCGTACCGTAAAACCACCGATTTATTCTCTGTAACAGAACCTGCCCTTGCAAAATTTGCCGGGTCCAAGATCAAAAGGGCGGTCCCCAAAAAGATCCCCAAAACACCCGCCATCTTGGAAAAACTTATTTTTTCTTTTATTTTAAAGTGATAAATGAGATATGTGATGATTCCCACACAAAGTGTAGCTGAAATTTCTTCATGTCCCCATCCCCCCAGTATTCCTAATAAGAACATCGCAATAGACCACCATAACGTAGTCTCCCTTCGATGATCTTGCTTCCTTCCGTTTCTTTCGAATACTTCTGCATAATACGGCAAACCACTTGCCATAGCAAAAACAATCATCCAAAGATAGCTACAGCTGGCCGATCTCCAAAGATAAATCCCCCCCAAAGGTCGGAGTAAAGAACCATAAAGAAAGATACACGATCGCCATAAGTAATGCACCATGTTCTCTTTCCCCCGTTGCAATTCTAATATATTGATATATGAGTACGGCGAAGGCTGTAAACATGAGCGGATTTAACAAATTATAGACCCATGCCGGATAGGCCAATACAAATAGCCATAACTCCTGAGATATCATTCTTCCGGTATGTGTTTGATAAAAAAACAATGCAGACTTCCATCTTTCCAACGGATTTGCGCTTGTATACTCTAAGAACCAGAAATCATCAATACAAATTGGTGTCAGCCCGGTCAGTATCAGCATCGTTACAAACGCAAATGCAACGATCATCAGCATTGCATAGACTTCTCTCTTACTTTTCATTCATCATTTCCTTTGCAAATATTCGATTCATGCGAGCGGATGACACCCCCTTTTCGTTCATCCCTTTATCGATCACCTGCTCCCTTTCAAATTTTTTGAATTCAGCCATATTGACTACACGAACAGCAAATCCGACCTGAGACATTCCGCCGATGAACCCCTTGCATTGGGCAAGCGTATATACATCTCTCAACACTTCATATCCCATCTTATATTGATGATGCAGGCGCTCTACCTTGAGATAATGAACCCCCTGTTCCCCTTCTCCTCGAACCACATCCTCAAAAAAATGGAGATGATCCCCAAACTCGGCTTGAAAACGTCTCACCGCTCTTTCATCATCTGTTGCTAGAAAAACATCATCAATATGCATCTTTTCCATCTGCTGTTTGGTTGCCGTAACATACTCCTCCAGTGTGACCGGAACAGGATGTCCTTTCCACCGCGCAGTGTAGTCTGTTCCTCTCACATGCACACCAATGATGTTTTCAAAATATGCATTCATCCCGGAATTCAGAATATCCAATTGAATATCTGATCTTACCGACTCGCGTAATCTGATATATCTCCGATATATCTTGACAGCCTCCTCCAGGTGATTTCTAACTGAAGATATAGTGAATCATTACTTAGGCAAAATCCATCTGATGACTTACTTATAATGATATTGCTTGCCTTTTGCAATTCACTATAACCAATGTCGCCTGGTTGTTTAAAATAATACTCATACACATTCTGCGTATTCTTAATAGACCTATCTGAATATGCAGAATTTATCCACATAATATACGGTGTGGCGTTGAGGCGTTTGGCGAGTTCCAGTCGTTTCAATGTTTGGTTGAACAGCGCAAAGAATCCGGAATTCTGTCCTGCATCGTCAAGATGGATCAGATAAAACAAACGATCCGGAAATAGTTCCCCTTTTTTTTCTACGCGAACCATAGCAGGGTGTTCCGAAATATCAATTACACTCTGCCTATACCCCGCACTTCTGCAATTTTGTATGACACGTCCCCAGAAATGTAGAATGGGACTTTGCTTGATCCATTCCTTCATTTTATTCATATAATCATTTTTCTTCTCTGGATCCCCGCATATAAAATATGTAAGATACGTATCGCCGCTTTTGCCCCAAGTAATACTACCATGGAATAATAAACCTTCGCAATGGAGGAGCCGGCTTCCCTAGCAGTCCATGCGGAATCAGCACACATTCTGTAGGCCTGATGCCGCTCCCTTACTTCCATCTCCGGTATCTGTATTGAGAACAAAATATAAGTTTTCACAAACGCATTCATCAGTAGATTCTGGGACGCAGGAGAGATGGAACAATTTCTTAAATTTTTTACCCAGTACGCCGTTGCCCGGATCTGACTGATATACCGCTCCAGCTTCTTGATTCGCTTCTTCCCAAAAGTCAGATATTCATAATTAAACTTCGGAATGGTCGCAATTTTTTTACTCAAGAAAAACATTTTTAAAAACCAATCAATATCCTCGCACACATTTAAATCTTCTCGAAAGATAAGTGCAGACTTTTGAATCACCTCATAGGAGAAACACCCCCCTTTCCCAGACTCCATACCATTGCAATACAGTAAACGAATCAGTTCGTCACGATTTTCCACATCGTAAATGGCAATTCGATCAAAAAAGCTTCGTTGAACGACGCGCCCATTATTAACCTGGATATTCTCGTAATTGGACAGAACCATATCCAACCGCTCCCCTGCCTGCTGCTCAAGAACATCCCGCATACTAGATAGCGCGTTGGGTGGAAGCCTGTCGTCTGCGTCCAAAAACACAACATAGTCCCCAGTGACCGCTCTCATCCCCGCATTTCTGGCACTGGAAACTCCTCTATTCTCTTGATGAATCATTTTTATCCAGCCATATTGATCCTGGCATTCCTCAATCAAGCGAAGTGTTTCACCATCTGTGCTTCCATCATCTACAATAATCAATTCATAGTGAGAATATGTTTGACGCTGGATACTACCAACCGCCTCCACCAGCCTATGACCTTCATTATAGACAGGCATGATAATGCTGAATTTTATTTCCATGATTCACCTACAGCCTCGGCGTTCTTCCCAATATTTTTTTGATGAGGATGATCAAATTTCGCATTCCTTTTTTTCCGAAAAACAACAGACCGTAATAGTATAGGTAAAAATAAGGCGAGCATGCAAAACCAAGTGCCTTTAATCTTCCCGCATAAGCGCGGTAAGATGAGAGCCCATCCTCCCGATGTTCCAGCAGAAAACCGTAGGAATATTTGGAATAGGATTGCAGAATCTTGCCTTTGCAACAGATGCCAAAGATGGAATCAATGGTTTCCGCCGTGTACACGACCTGTTTCATGAAATTGATGCTGTTGTCAACCGTGTTTTTTCCCGAGACATAGAGCTTTTGCTCACTGGTGCTTTGACCAAAAAACGGCGTCCCACCCTCATATTGCTGCGTAAGAGGAATGTCGCAGTAGGCGGCATTGTGTTTCAGGCAAATGGTCGCCTCGATATATAACTGAAAAAGAAGCGTCCCGTCAAATGCCGCATTCCCATAATCCTCAAACCAGTCTTTCCGAAAGGTAAAACCCGAAATAAAGAGACTTCTTCTGAATAGCTCCACATAAGTGTCCGGCCCGCCATTCCAGAACACATGCCCTTTATGATATCGATAGTCCTCGGTTCTTCCATCGCAGTATACCGTGCGGTAACGGCGCAGCACATAGCCCGGTGAATATTTTTTTAAAAAGAAATAAATCGGTCGAGTGCTCCCGGGAGGAATACATCATCATCTCCCATATAAATGACATATTGCCCCCTTGCTCTCTCTGCCACTGTCCGAAGATTTTTATCGTAACCGCAGTTCGTCTCATTCTCATGGTAGACAACCTGAAACCTGGCATGCGTTTGATACTGCTCCACCTGTTTCCTCACCTCGTCGCGCAGTGGAGCGTGATCCTCTTGAATGACGATTTCAATTTCATCCGCATATTGGACGGAATCGACCGAATCCAGCAATCTTCGGAGCTCCAGCGGGCGGTTGTATGAAGGTATACAGATTGATAGGTACACTTTTTTCCTCCAGTTATTTCTGTGCCCTTAGTACGCCTGCGCGGAAGCTGTATCTGGTGTTGCCCGGGAAGCGGTAGAACAGCCTGCTGTTAGAAGTCGTCACCTGAAACCCTTGTTTTTCCAGAAAACCGGTCAGTTCCTCCCGGTCCTTCTCGTGATGCCTTGCCCTTACGCATGGCATAGGTTGCTCATCGTATGTTCTTACCTCTTCGCCATTACAGTACATCTCCTCACCCCTCCACCTTCTCGTAAAACGTATCCGGGTGCTTTGGATCAAACGGTTCATTTGCCCACATGACGGTGACGAGATTTTCGGTCTCGGAGAGGTTGATGATGTTGTGCGTGTATCCGGGGAGCATCTGAACGGCGGTGATTTTTTCGCCGGACACCTCAAATTCGATGATTTCGCTGCTGCCGATTCTACGCTCCTGAATCAGGCCATGACCGGAAACGACGATGAAAATTTCGGACTTGGAGTTGTGCCAGTGCTCGCCGCGGACGATACCGGGACGGGCGATGTTGATGGAGACCTGCCCTGCGTTCTGTGTCTTCAGCAGTTCCGTAAAAACGCCGCGGTTATCGACATGCATGTCCAGATGGCGGGCGATGCTCTCCTTCGGCAGATAGGACAGATAGGTGGCATACAATTTTTTTGCCAAAGAACCTGATGGAATCTCCGGAACCATGCCGGTTCTGCCAAGGCTCTGGAAGCCGGTGAGCAGGTCCACAATTTCGCCCAGTGTCGCCTGATACGTCACGGGCACGAAGCAGTAGGAGACGTTTACAGATACAGAAACCTTCTCTTCTCCGCCGTTAAGGCGACCCGTCTTCACCTCCTCCGGCGCCTGATCTGCGCCGGATTTCTCTAAGGCGCCCCTCTTCTCTTCTCCGCCAGCCTCATCTGCACAGCGGTGCTCTCTTCCCTCCAGTGCGGCAATCATTTCGTTCACCAGGTCGTCGATGTAAAGAAGCTCCAGTTCCGTCTTCCGGTCGTTCACCTGGATGGGCAGGCCGTTTGCGATATTGTGGCAAAAAGTGGCGACGGCACTGTTGTAATTGGGTCTGCACCACTTGCCAAAGAGGTTGGGCAGACGGTAAATGAGCACCCGCGCTCCTGTTTTTTTCGCAAAATCCGAAAACAGTTTCTCCGCTTCCAGCTTGCTTCTGCCGTATGCGGAATCCCGAAAACGTCCCTGCAGTCCGGCCTGCACCGATGAAGCAAGCAGAAGACCGCCGCATTTTTTTGTCCGCTCTCCTGCGTTCTCGTGCGCAAGCGTTTGCAGGAGTTTCAGAAAAGCCGACATTTCCCTCCATAAATTCCGCAGGCTCTTTCGGACGGTTCACTCCTGCCAGATGGAAGATGAAATCTGCCTGTGCGCAGTACTTCGCTAACAGAGACGGATCCGTGTCGCGGTTGTACTCGTAGATGTCTTCGATCAGGACATTGCGCGTCTGATCCTTCCCGTCCCGGATATTTTTCAGATTTTCCACCAGGTTGCGCCCGACAAAGCCGCGGCTTCCTGTGACCAGTATATTCATGTGAAATCCCTTTGACAATGCCTTTTTGCGGGCGCCTCACCGGCCATCCGGTACAGCAGGCGCTCCAGCTCCGAAAAATGCTTCTCCTTCGTGAAATGCGCACGGAAATAAGTGCGGGCATTCTGCCCGTATGCGGCAAAATCCGCCGCCCCGCGCCTGTCTCCTATTGTTCCGGACAAATCGTCTCCCCTCTGCCCTTCCTTTGTTTTTCCGGAAAAATCATCCCGGCTCGGTCCATCCTGCGCCGATCGGGTCATCTCTGTTTTCAAAATGGCTTCCGCTGCATCAAGGAGCGCCTCCCCCAGTGCCCTGTCATCGCCTGCAGGTGTGCAGATGCCGCAGCAACTCTCCTCGATGATTTCTTTGGTGGCACCATTTGCTGCGGCAATGACGGGTTTGCCTGCCGCCATATAGGTTTGCAATTTTCCGGGCAGGGTGTCTCCGATATGTGTACTCCCGTCAAGCGTCAGGACGCAGACATCCGCCTTTTTATAATACTGCGCCGCTTCCACTGCGGGCTTCGGTCCGTAAAATCGAATCCGATCCATTAAGCCCAGCCGGTGTGCCAACCCTCTGATTCTCTCCTCATCGGAACCGCCGCCGACGATATGGAGCGTGACTTTGTTCGCCGCAGAAGAGGAATCGTCTTTTTTTTCCTTAAAAACCGACATCGCCCGGATCAGGCAGTCAAGCTTCTGCGCCTTGCCGATGTTTCCGATGAAAAGAAAGTCCACATGTCCGTCCGGCTGCTTGGTGAAGTCGCTTAAGAGCAGCGTATCGTCCGCATACTGTGGCAGGTAGGACATTCGGGAGAGCGGGACGCGGTTCATTTTTTCCAGATAGGTAAAAAACGGTTTTGAGGAAACCGCAATGTGGTCGCAGGCGTTATAAATCAGACGGCTCCATGCGTGAATGATCGGAAAAGCGGGATTTCTCTCGGTGATTCCCATCGCCTTGACGCACTCCGGCCAGATATCCATGCAATACAGAAAAAGGGGCTTGCGGTAGCGTTTCGCCAGTCGGATGGCAGGTACCGCCATTGTGACGGGTGAAACCTCCCATACATAGATGACATCGAAGCCCGCGTCCGTTTTGGTGAAATCCTGCGTCCATGCACGGAGACTACCGCTAACCACGAAGGAGAGATAATTCAGGCTCCGCCAGAGGGGACCATGGTGCCTGGCAATCGTCTGCACGCGGTAGACATCGGCTCCCTTGTAATGCTCATGCCGCCTTTCCGTGCCGGTACTCCGGCGGAATCTTCGACGTCGTATAATCCGGCAGTCCCGTCAGCACCGTCACCTTGTGTCCGCGCTTTACCATCTCTTCCACGATATCATTGACCGCATAGATATCCGGGTAAAAGCACTGGGTGACGACGAGGATGCGGAGAGGACTTCTGCGGTCTACACCCTCTTGATGTCCCTCTTCCATCGATCTATTCATCGAATCCATTTTTGCGAACTGTTGCCCTCTGCCTCCATAAACTCCGTCTCATTCCTATCTCCCCGCCTCTTTCAGTGCCTCCTGCACATAGTCGGTGCCAAGGATCTTCTGCACGGTGCCATCGACATCCAGACGGTTGGTGTTGTCACTGGTATAGGCCTCATCCGCCATCGTGTGAACCTCTCCTTTGACAAAAAATTTGTCATAATTCAGGTCGCGGTTGTCGGCGCTGACGCGGAAGTAATGTCCCATATCGGTGCTGCGCAGTCTTTCCTCTCTGGTCATCAGGGTTTCGTAGAGCTTTTCGCCGTGGCGGGTGCCGATGACATTCGTCCCCGTATCCCCGAAGAGCTTCTGCACTGCCTTCGCCAGTACCCCGATCGTGGAAGCATCGGATTTCTGAATGAAGAGGTCGCCCGGATTGCCGTTTTCAAAAGCAAAGAGCACCAAGTCCACCGCCTCATCGAGATTCATCAGAAAGCGCGTCATTTCCGGATTGGTGATGGTAACGGGTTTTCCCGCTCTGATCTGCTCGATAAAAAGAGGGATGACCGACCCTCTGGAACACATCACGTTGCCGTATCTGGTGCAGCAGATGACGGTGTCGCCTCTCTCAGCCGCCACCCGCGCATTCGCCGCGACAACATGCTCCATCATGGCTTTCGAAATGCCCATCGCGTTGATCGGGTATGCCGCCTTGTCGGTGGAAAGGCAGACGATTTTTTTGACCCCTTCTTCGATGGCCGCATGCAGGAGGTTGTCCGTTCCCTCGACGTTTGTCCGCACCGCTTCCATCGGGAAAAATTCGCAACTGGGCACCTGCTTCAGCGCCGCCGCATGGAAGATATAATCGACCCCCGGCATAGCATCTTTTAACGATTGGATATCGCGCACATTGCCGATATGAAACCGCACTTTTTCCGCATATTCCGGATCGTTTGCCTGCAACTCATGACGCATATCGTCCTGTTTTTTTTCATCTCTGGAAAAAATTCGAATTTGCCCGATGTCGGTCTTCAAAAAATGCTTGAGCACCGTATTGCCAAAAGATCCCGTTCCGCCTGTGATGAGTAATGTTTTATCCTTAAATACCGTCATGGTTTCTCCTTTGTATTTCCATCCTGCATGGCTCTGACCTGTTCTTCACTGAATCCTTCGGTGCTCTCCCTGTGACAGAGAATCTTCACCGTTTCAAAGATGATTTGCAGATCCAGTAAAAAAGAATAATTCAAAATATAATAAAGATCCAGCTTCAGCTTATCCAGCGCATCCGTATTGTATTTGCCGTAAACCTGCGCATAGCCGGTCAGTCCGCCCTTCATCTTGAGCCGCATGTGAAATTCCGGAATTTCCTCCGTGTACAGCTGCACATGCTCGACCCGCTCCGGGCGCGGTCCCACGATGGACATCTCCCCCTTCAGGATATTGATGAGCTGTGGCAGTTCATCGATCCTCGTCCTGCGGATGAAGGCGCCGACCTTTGTGATCCTGTCGTCATGGCCGCCTGCGGGATGCGGTCTTCCGTCTTTTTCCGCATCGACAATCATCGAGCGGAATTTCAGGATGCGAAACACCTTTCCTCCCGCGGTGCATCTCTCCTGTTTAAAAAAAAACAGGCCCATGGTCTTCCCCCTTGATCGCTAACGCCACCAGGGCGAAGACGGGGGAAAGCAGAACCAACGCCAAAGAGGAACACACGACATCAAATAGCCGCTTGGCAGCGGACTGCTTCAGAGAGATCCCCCGATTTCTGCATAAAAAGAGGGGGGTGTCAAACAGGTTTAACGGCTGTGCACTTTTGACCACAATATCCGAAATCTTGGGCGTGAAATAGACTCTTTTATCCAGGTCGAAGCAGACCTTTAAAATCTTGTTTTTGATCGGGCTGGGCAAATCGTTGATCAGGACCGCCTCGTATTTTTGCGCTTCCCTGGTGAGCTTCTCGATCCCGTCTCCGCAGTAAATATGCCCGCAGACCTGATACTTGTCCTGTCTGCCACCAACTTTTTTTGCCAGAAAATTGCGGTTATCTCCATAAATTTCCAGCACTCTGAGCGGAGGAAACCACTTCCGGTAGAGGACGATCATGGGGTAAACCAGGACACAGATCAGAACCGTCTGCACCAGAAACATGAGCAGGTAGAGGCGGAGAAAGGCAGGAAAATAACGGAACTGTCCGGTGATTGCCATGGAGATGAAATCTCCAGAAAATCAACGGTGAAGAGCGTCATCGCCTGTGCCGCCATCACATTGGAGATACGATCGACTCCGATCTGGAAGGCGCCCGTTCCTCTTCCGATGACCAGATAGAGGGCGGCATAAATGCCCGCCGCCATAGCAAGATTTCCCTTGCCAAGGAGGGATCCGGTATTGTTGTGTCTCACCACAAAGGGGTACCAGTACAGGAAAAAAAGAAGCGTTGCAAGAAAAACCAGGATCGACGCACAGCCCCAGCGATATACATACTTGGATTCGATCTGTGTTGTCCTGCTTATCCCGTCCTCTGTCATCTTCGTAAGAGACTCTTTCCTCTCTGCCATTCCCTACCGCCGCTTCGCCGTTTTTGCTTTTAAAATTCTTGTAATACTCTAACACAAAGCGCTGTACTTGTCATTCGGTCGTTTTTCTGAACCCTGGCTTTCCGGGAGGTACTTTCATCGTTTTAGGATCCGTGCATTCTCTTCCTTCCTTGTGATTCCGTGATTTGGGGATCCTTGCGCACTCTTCCTTCATTGTAATTCAGCGATTTTTTGGTAAAATGATGGGAACGATGCGCTGTTTTTTACACGGAGGCAGATATCCATGACAGAATCACAGGTTTTTTTTACAGACTTTCGAACGGGGCTTGATGTACCGATCACCGTCAAACTGCAAAAGCTGATGAGGCGGGCGGGAATTCAGAAGATCGATATGGACCAGAAATTTGTTGCCATTAAGATGCACTTCGGCGAATTGGGCAATCTTGCCTACCTGCGTCCCAACTGGGCAAAGGCGGTGGCGGATCTGGTGAAAGAAGAGGGGGGGACTGCCTTTTTTAACCGATGCCAACACGCTGTACCCCGGCAGCCGCAAGCATGCGCTAGAGCATCTGGACTGTGCCAATCTGAACGGCTTCAACCCGACAACGACGGGATGTCAGATCTTGATTGCGGATGGGCTAAGAGGAACGGATGATGTGGAGGTGCCGGTGCCGGGCGGAGTGTACTGCAAAACCGCTCTCATCGGGCGAGCCGTCATGGACGCCGATGTTTTGATTTCGCTGACCCATTTTAAAGGACACGAGATGACGGGATTTGGCGGCGCCATCAAAAACATCGGCATGGGCGCTGCTTCCAGAGCCGGAAAAATGCAGCAGCATAGCGCAGGAAAGCCTTCCGTAAATGAAGAGCTCTGTCGCTCCTGCAGAAGATGCGCAAGGGAATGCGGCTCCGATGCGATCTCATACCTGGAGACAGGTTCCGGCGTGAAGGCGCATATTGATCAGGATCTCTGCAAAGGCTGCGGGCGCTGCGTCGGGGCCTGTTCCTTTGATGCGATTGAAAATAACAATCCGGATGCGAACGAGACCCTCTGTTGCAAAATGGCGGAATATACCGCTGCCGCCTGCAGCGGGCACCCGCATTTTCACGTAGCCCTGATCAACGACGTTTCCCCCCAACTGCGATTGTCACGGGGAAAACGATGCGCCGATCATTGCGGACATCGGCATGCTGGCTTCCTTTGACCCGGTTGCCCTCGACCAGGCCTGCGCCGATCTCTGTCTTGCTGCGAAGCCGATCCGCAACTCCCAGTTAGGAGACAACCTTGCCCGCCCCGACTGGAGACGGTATAATGATGTATTCCTTGATACCACGCCTGCTTCCCGCTGGAAGGAAACGCTCCTTCACGGAGAAAAGATCGGGCTGGGAAGCAGACAGTATACACTGATCCGGATGTAGTCAGACTGTATCCAATGATACGGATACAGACTGACCGTATTCACCGGTTCGGATGTAGAAAAGGAGGTGCCATGAGGCATTTTTTTCAAAAAAAGATCGGCTCCATCACAAGGTGGCTGGAGCTGGTTCTGGGCTTTATCTTAGCGATCATCATCGTTCTCCTGGTGCTCCGCTATTTTGCCGTTCATCTCCCCTACATCCTGGAGGGCAATCAGGATCTGACGTCGATTCTGGGATTTTTCCTTGAGATCGCCGTGGCGCTGGAGTTTATCAAAATGCTGGCGCAGCAGACGCCGGAAACCGTGATCGAAGTTCTCCTGTTTGCGATTTCCAAGGAGCTGATCATTATGCAGACGACACAGCTGGAAAATCTTGCCGGTATCGCCTGCATCGCCGCTCTTTTTGCCACCAGGAAATTTCTTTTCTTTAAATCGGATGAAACCGAGCGTATTGTAATGCGTGCCTCGTCCACAGTGGCTTCGGCAAATCGCCTGGCGGATGTCCACATCCCCGCTAGTGCGGACGCGACCCTCGGAGAAGTCGTGGCGGATGCCGTTGTAAAGAGCGGTCACACGATCTCCATCGGTGCTCTCGCAGAATTTGAGGACTGTGCGCTGCGCATCGATTCGATTCACGATAAGAAGATCACCCGTGTGGAAATCATCGGCTTTCAACGGCAGGAAGAGAATTAAATTGACAAGTACATCACGCATGGAGGTTGCATAATGCATCAAACAGCACTGATTACAGGTATTACCGGGCAGGACGGTTCTTATCTTGCTGAATTTCTACTGGAAAAAGGATATGAGGTGCACGGGATCGTCCGCCGCTCCTCTCTTCCCAATACGTCGCGCATTGACCATTTGCTAAAGCAAAACCGGATTACGCTCCACGACGGGGATCTGACCGATTCTTCCTCTCTGGTGCGTATTATTTCCCTCACAAAGCCCAATGAAATCTACAATCTCGCGGCGCAGTCCCACGTACAGGTTTCCTTCGATTCTGCGGAATATACCGGTGAAGTGGACGCCATCGGTGTCCTGCGGATTCTGGAAGCCGTTCGCATTCTTGGGATGACCGACAAGGTCAAAATCTACCAGGCTTCTACCTCAGAGTTGTACGGCAAGGTGGTGGAAGTCCCGCAGAATGAAAAAACGCCTTTTTATCCCTACAGCCCTTATGCGGTCGCCAAACAGTACGGTTACTGGATCGTCAAGGAATATCGCAATGCCTACCACATGTTTGCCGTCAATGGTATCCTGTTCAACCATGAATCCGAAAGAAGAGGCGAGAATTTTGTCACAAGAAAAATCACCCTCGCGGCGGCGCGCATTGCAGAGGGCTTGCAGGATCATCTGGAACTGGGAAACCTGGATTCCAAAAGAGACTGGGGCTATGCGAAGGATTATGTCGAGTGCATGTGGCTGATTCTACAACAGGAGCGTCCGGACGACTTCGTGATTGCAACCGGTGAGCAGCACACCGTCCGCGATTTTACGGAACGGGCCTTCAAGGAAAACGGCATCACACTGCGATGGGAAGGAGAAGGTGCAAACGAAAGAGGCATCGATTCCGCTTCCGGAAAGGTTCTCGTCACCGTCAATGCAGAGTGGCTTCGCCCGACGGATGTAGACAATCTCTGGGGCGATCCGACCAAGGCAAAAGAGGTACTGCACTGGAATCCGCAAAAGACCTCCTACGAGGAACTGGTGCGTCTCATGGCCGCACACGACAGACAACTCGCAAAGGCCGAAAAAGCGGCGCAGAACTTATCCTGAGCGAGATTGAAATCGCTTGACCGATCGATCCCTTTCACCTGTTCGCAAGAGGCGGCGCGGCATGGAGCTCGTCGCTCCATCATTTTGTTAGGAAGGCAACATGAACATCATCTTACTCAGCGGCGGTTCCGGCAAACGTCTTTGGCCACTTAGCAACGGCATCCGCTCCAAACAGTTTTTAAGGATTTTTAAAAAGAAAGACGGTACCTATGAATCAATGGTACAGCGGATGTACCACGGCATCCTAAAGGCGGACTCGCAGGCAACCATTACGATTGCAACCTCAAGAGAGCAGCATGCGCCCCTCACCAACCAGTTGGGGGGAACAGATCGATATCTCCTATGAGCCCTGCCGCAGAGACACCTTCCCTGCCATTGCGCTCGCCTGTGCCTACCTGCATGATAAAAGGAACATCGCAAAAGACGCTCCCGTCATCGTCTGCCCCGTAGATCCGTTCGTAGATGATACCTACTTTGAGGCATTGACTCATCTGGACAAGCTCATTCAGAGCGACCAGGCTAATCTAACCTGCCTGGGAATTGAGCCCACTTATCCGAGCGAGAAGTATGGCTATCTGATTCCGAAGGATCGCTCCCCTGTCAGCCCCGTGCTGACATTCAAGGAAAAACCGGATTTGGAAACCGCACAGAAGTATATTGCAGAAGGAGCGCTTTGGAATGGCGGTATCTTCGCCTTTCGACTGAGCTGGCTGCTAAAAAAAGCAAGCGATATGATTGGTTTTTCCGATTACACCACCCTTTATGATCGATACTCTGAAATTGACCCGATCAGTTTTGATTATGCAGTGGGGGAGAAAGAAGCTCACATTCAGGTGCTCCGCTTTAATGGAATCTGGAAGGATCTGGGCACCTGGAACACCCTGACCGAAGCGATGCCGGAACAGGCCATCGGACGTGTGACAATGAATAACACCTGCAAAAACACGCACGTGGTTAGCGATCTGGATCTTCCGATTCTCTGCATGGGACTCACGGACCTTGTGGTCGCCGCCTCTCCCGACGGGATTCTGGTTTCCGACAAGAGCGAATCCAGCTACATCAAGCCCTATGTCGATCAAATGACGGACGAGGTGCGCTATGCAGAAAAGAGCTGGGGCTCCTTCCGTGTCATTGACATCGGAGATGAAAGCTTGACCATTAAAGTCACCTTGAATCCCGGACATAAAATGCACTATCACGCCCATGCGCACCGTGACGAAACCTGGACGGTGATTGCAGGGAGCGGTATTGCCATGGTAGACGGGGTTCGTACGGAACTCACCCCCGGCAGCTTTGTCAGAATGTGTGCCGGACAGAAGCATACCGTTTTTGCCAAACGGAATTGCAACTGATCGAGGTGCAGACCGGTGCATCCATCAGCAAAGAAGACAAGACCGTATTTGAGATGCCGGCAGAACTGCCGACATGAAAGGATAACAGCGAAAAGCCAAGGTGGATCAGGCTTCCCACAGAAACGTGGCAGCCCCATGGCTTTCAGAGAAAAATTGCCGATGAGGCATTTCTCCCCTTCACATCAAATATTTCCGGATGATCTGCTTCTGCTCTACGCTCAGATAGGGATTCAGCGCGGGATTTTCCCTGACGGTTTGCCTGTAGACTTCTTTTAACAGCGCTTTTTTTTTGCAGCAACTGATCCCAGATAGCAGAAGCGCAGAGCGAATTGTGTTCTTCCGCCTCTTCCATTGCCTGATATAAGATCAGCGCAAGAGCGATGCGGTTGCAGTAAAAACTCTCCGCTCCCTCCTGAAAAGAAGCGTAATCCGGAATCTTCGTGAGTTTCCTGTAGGCTGCCAGCACACAGTCCGCCAGAATATCAAAGTTAATCAGTCCCGTATCCTTCTTCGTCGAAGAACCCTCATTATCCTGGTATTTGTACATCAAGGTCGTCAAAACTCCGATCGACCGAATCCTGCCGTATACTTCGGCAAGAAAATCTTCATCTTCCGTCACGGTGCGTTCGCGGAACCGAATGGAATTTTCCTTTAACAGGCTTGCTCTATATAGTTTCGTCACCGGGAAGCCCACGTTGGAGAGAAGCTTACTGCGCATTTCGCCGGTGACCCTTCCATGAAATTCATAGGGAGTCGTTAAAAAAGCTTCCCCTGTAGATTCCTGGAAGATCGGGGAATCCACCAAATCCAGATCTTCCTTCCCGGCTTCTTCTAAGAGCGTCTCATAAAAAGAAGGATCGATCAGATCGTCGCTGTCGGTAAAGCCGATGTACGCGCCCGCAGCCTTCTCCATGCCTGCGTTTCTGGCTCCGCCCGCCCCCCTGTTTTCCGGCAGTGTGAGGATCTTCGTCCGATTCGGATACTGCCTGTGCACGTCTTGCAAAAGCGCAGGGGTCTGATCGGTGGAAGCATCGTCCACCAGGATGATCTCCGCGGCCTCCTCCCCGAAGCGGTCAAACACGGTCTGCAAGATAATATTGCCGATGGTCTGCGGCAGGACCGTCTCCGCATTATAGACGGGAACAATGATGGAAAGAAGGGGGTACGATTGTTGTGAATGCGTCATAGGGGAGCTCCTTCGTGAATTTGTAGACGATAAACGGTTTGCTAATCTTGTGACACAGATTTCTGAGAAGATTGACCATGCCCTGATACTCTTCAGCAGCAATCACCTGCTCTTCTCTATAGGCATCCAATATTTCCAGACATAATAAAACTTCTCCTCTCTCCGTCCAGCCTACCACGATGTTCTTTATTTACACAGACCTTTCCCATCTTTTGAGCATCGCAATAGACTCCGGCATCTGCAAAATCATAAGAGATTGGCGTCTTAAGAGCTTTCCCCTTCTTAGCTTCCATCGCAGCCATCGGATCCTCCGTTACTGCCTCATACAATTTTTCCATGAAGGTGATTTCCACAAGGTCATCGCAATCCATGAACATATAATATTCTCCGGACGAATGATCTACCCCCACATTTCTCGCCCCACCCGGTCCAAGATTCTCGGAAAGATGAATAATCCTAGTCCGATCAGGAAACTGTCTGTGCAACATCTCTAATATGGTGCCGCTTCGATCGTTGGAGCAGTCATTTACGAAGACAATCTCCCCCTCTCCGGGATATTGATCAAAGAAAGTCTGATGGACCAGATTCCCCAGTGTCTCAAAGCACATGCTCTGCGTTATAAACGGGGACAATCAAGGATACTTTCACGTTCTTATTCCTCCCTTCGCAACCAGACCTTCCTTCTATCCCACAGACAAATTTCATCCACCGGCTTGTTCATGCTTCATCTGCGCCCTAACATCGTCCTGTAAAAAAAGAATCATTTTCTCCTTTTCCCACGGTTCCAGGCAAGCATTTGACCATTCGTTTCCTTCCACCGAATGAGTAATCATGGTATCGCTCAGTTTGCGTAAGGTCTGCACCATCTCAAAATATGCTTTCTCTGTTAAAATACTGTCCTGATATAATCCATCTAAAGTCTTTAGACAAAATGCGAATCTACGAAGATAGAGGGTTTCCGCCGCCTTGGCAAAAGAATCATAATCACGGCATTTTCGCATCCCTTGGTAAGCCCGAATGGCGCAATTCAGAATATCTTCGTATGTGGATGCGATATCCAAACTTTTAGATGCAGAATGTTCCACATCTCTAATCTCTACTAGTATTTTATTGATCACGTTCACCTTTCTTACATTGGCATGCACGATTGCGCTAAAGTCCTCGTCTTCTGCCATCACCCGCTCTGCAAAACGAATCTGGTACTTCTCCATAAAGGATCTTCTATAAATTTTGCTACGAAAATCCGCCTCACTGGCAATCAGGTAGCTCTTTTTCTTCTCATCCATGACCCCGCTGAACTCTCTTGTCAGGGCAAAACCCTCCCAATTTAGGTATCTGCAATTGAGCCCCGCAATGGCAATATCATACTCCTGGTCAGAATCAAACCGGGATACTTCCGCCTGAGAACCAATGGGGTTATGCTCTGTGACCGCAAGATATAAATCCTCCATCAAAGAGTGGGCTGCAATGTCATCACAATCCATAAACATATAAAATTCACCGGTTGAATTTCAACTCCGACATTTCTCGCGCCGCCCGGTCCACGATTTTCTGTAAGATGGATGATCCTAGTCCGATCCGGAAACTGGCTGTGCAGAACTTCAAGAATCGCCCCACTTCGGTCCCTGGAACAGTCATTTACAAAGAGAATCTCCCCCTCTTCCGGATATCGATCAAAGAAGGTCTGATGCACCAAATTCCCTAAAGTGTCAAAAAGAACATGTTCTGCATTATAAACCGGGACGATCATGGACACCTTCATTTTACTTTTCCTTCCTGATGGTTCTGAATTGACTCTTTTTCTACCGACACTTTTCTATTTCCAGAGCCTCGGATTTTATATATCCGGTTTATCATCCGTATCCTTCTTTAAACATCTTCATAGAATCGAAACAACCATGTTTTCATTTCGTCACCCATCTTTTCGAGAATGAACGGATTTTTTCTGGGGGGTATTTGAATTACCCGGTCTAATAAATCACGTAATCGTGCTTTATACTGCTCTTTTGTTGCTGTTGAGAGGTGTTTGCCTTTATACATTTGATCCAAATCATAAAGGCACCGATCTGCTAACTCGAGCATCGCAAATTCGGTTCCTGCTCGCAGCCCTTCATAGTTCGGCAAAGGCGACAATCGATTGTAGGTCGCCTGAATCACGTTCTCATAATCGCTAAAGATACAATCATAAGGTCGATAGGACACGGAACTTTTATGGTCTAAATAAAGGTACAGAACTTCCTTCACTCCCGCACACGAAGATGCCTTGGCAAGAAGAAGCCTGAGGAAGTCCAGATCTTCCATCATTTCGCACTCACGAAACCGAACTACATCCTCTTCTATTAAAGTCCGTTTAAAGATTCTCGTTGCAATCGACCCCGGAGTGGCGATCAACTGTGATCTGCCATCATCATCTAACATCCCGAAATAATCGGGAGAAGTGTATAGAACACACCCTTTCCAATCGCCCCTCTGCATTTCAATGGCGCAGTCCGCAACATCCGCCATTTCCTCTATATTTCGATCGATTTTCCCCCATCCGGCGGCAACATATAGCTTTTCGTACATCGTCACATCGATCAGATCATCCGCATCCATAAATCCGATATACTGCCCGCGTGCCATTTCCAGGCCTCTGTTACGGGCGGCCCCCGGTCCCCTGTTCTGGTCCTGATGAAGGACCTTCACGATATCCGGAAACTGACTTTGGCATTGGTGGAGAATCTGCAAGCTTCGATCTGTGGATGCATCATCCACGCAGATCACTTCCATTCCATGATGGGGAAAGAGCGCCCGGAAAGTCTGGTTCACCAGGTTTCCAAGGCTATCATAAAGAAATTCTTCTGCGTTATATACCGGAACAATGACAGATATCCTGGTATTCTCCTGGAAATTTCGTGCACGAATGGTATGCACCCCCTTCTCAATCATCCATTGACTCTAAATCCAAACGGTTATTACCCGCTGATGTAACAAAGAGGAATACGATTCCGCATTCCTCTTTGTCCTTCTAAATTTCAGAGATCATGGACTGCCAGGTTCCTATCCTCAGAATTCAAATTCCTGCCTTATCTTCCGAGCAGGGACAGCACACCCTGGTTTGCCTGATTGGCCTGTGCCAACATCGCCTGTCCCGCCTGTGCCAAGACATTGTTATTCGAGTACTTCACCATCTCGGTAGCCATATCGGTATCACGGATCTGGCTTTCCGCTGCCGTTGTATTCTCTACCACGTTGTCCAGATTCTTAATCGTGTGCTCCAGTCTATTCTGAATGGCACCAAGCGCAGAACGCATGGAGGAGACATTCTGGAGTCCCGTCTTTACAACCGCAATCGAAGACTGTGCATGTGCCTGACTGGTTACATCCAGTTTTTCAGTTCCATCAGCAGTAAAGGCACCACCTCCAGCCGCATCCAGGAAAGTTTTGACAGTTGTAGTCGAACTGGTAACACCCTTAAAGCTTAACGACATGATATTTACACCGATCGTTTGCTTTTCCGTCAGGCCGCCACCGCCGTCCCAGTTCTTATTTCCTTCTGCGCCCACGTGCAACGTTTTGGCAGTAAATGTTCCATCTAACAGCGCTGTTTCATTGAAAGTAGTAGTTCCCGCTACACGGTCAATTTCACTCGTCAGCGCATCAATTTCTTGCTGAATATAGTTGCGGTCGACCGTCTGCAGGGTTCCATTCGAAGCTTTCACACAGAGCTCATTCATGCGTTGCAGCATATCCTGCACCTCTGCTAGTGCGCCTTCCGCCGTCTGTACGCAGGAAATACCGTCCTGTGCATTCAGCGAAGCCTGTGTAAGTCCCCTGACCTGACGTCTCATCTTCTCACTGATGGAGAGTCCCGCCGCATCATCGGCTGCACGATTTACTTTGTAACCGGATGACAGTTTCTCTGTGGACTTTGCTTGTGACGATGTGGTGATGCCGAGCATTCTGTTGCTGTTCATTGCTGTCAGATTGTGTTGAACTACCATTTCTTTTCCTCCTTGAATGCGGTTTCTCCCGTCTCCATACAGGATCTCCGCTCATCCCAATACGACGATTTCTCACATTCACGGTGTCCTTACCGTTACAAACGATATATCGGTTGTTTTTGTATTATATTTAGCATGAAAGAAAAAAAAGTTGTTTTTTTGCAAAAAAGAGACGCTGTCTGAAACAGCGCCTCTTTTTTGGTAGTTCACCTCTGACTTTTCTGAAACAGCAACGGGATTTAGCTGAGGAGTGACAGCACACCCTGGTTTGCCTGGTTGGACTGTGCGAGCATTGCCTGCCCTGCCTGTGCCAGAATGTTGTTATTCGAATACTTCACCATCTCGGTCGCCATATCGGTATCGCGGATCTGGCTTTCTGCAGCTGTCGTGTTCTCTACGACGTTGTCCAGATTCTTAATCGTGTGCTCCAGTCTGTTCTGAACGGCACCAAGTGCGGAACGCATGGTCGAAATATTCTGGAGTCCCGTCTTTACAACTGCAATCGAAGACTGTGCATGTGCCTGACTGGTTACATCCAGTTTTTCAGTTCCATCAGCAGTAAAGGCACCACCTCCAGCCGCATCCAGGAAAGTTTTGACAGTTGTAGTCGCACTGGTAACACCCTTAAAGCTTAACGACATGATATTTACACCGATCGTTTGCTGGTCCGTCAGGCCGCCACCGCCGTCCCAGTTCTTATTTCCTTCTGCGCCCACGTGCAACGTTTTGGCAGTGAATGTTCCATCTAACAGTGCCGTTTCATTGAAAGTGGTGGTTCCAGATACACGATTGATTTCACTCGTCAGCGCATCCACTTCCTGCTGGATGTAGTTGCGGTCGACCGTCTGCAGGGTTCCATTCGAAGCCTTCACACAGAGTTCGTTCATACGCTGCAACATATCCTGTACTTCCTGCAGAGCGCCTTCTGCCGTCTGTACGCAGGAAATGCCGTCCTGTGCATTCAGGGAAGCCTGGGTAAGACCTCTGACCTGACGTCTCATCTTCTCACTGATGGAGAGTCCCGCCGCATCATCGGCTGCGCGGTTTACTTTGTAACCGGATGACAGTTTCTCTGTGGACTTTGCCTGGCTGGAAGAAGTGATGCCAAGCATCCTGTTGCTGTTCATTGCTCTAAGATTGTGTTGTACTACCATGATATATCCTCCTTGATAGGGTTGTCTGTGGCATCCTTGCCGCAGTTATCTGAATGACAATCTATATATCGGTGCCTGGCAAGATAATATTATGCTATTTCAATTTTTTTTGAAAAATCGTTTATTCGTATGATTTTAGACGATATTCTGTGCAGGAATATAGCTCACCGATTTTCATCAACGGCCTGTGATGGCACAAATTGTGTGCGATTCATCGTTTGATAGTATTTCATCGCCGTTGCTGTGGAACGCTTTCCCACCTTAATCCTGGTCCGCTCCTCACTAAAATATTGGTCCACCAGCGCTTTATTCCTCTGTTCCTGCACCTGTATTCGATTGGACATTTCCGTTACTTCCCGAATTTGATCCTGCAACCGTGCAAGCTGCGTGCGGTATTTTTCTTTTTGCAAAGTCAGCTCTACCTGAACTTTGGAAAACAATAAATCAAAGCCATCATTTAACCTGGTCAGCTCTTCGATCATCCTTCCCTTCGCTTCTACCGTCTGATCGAACGCTTCCTCCCACTTACCCGAAAACTCCGCTCCCTGCACAGGAAAATCGAGCAGATCCGTTTGTTTCCGGTTCTCCTGCTCGATTTGTTTCAAAATTTCCAGCTTCCTGTCAAGAGAGCGTGACAACATGTCCAAATAGGATTCTGTCATGCCACGTTTCCCCTTTCAAAATATACTTGCGCTTTCTGAAACGATAACCCTACTTCAATAACCGACCGCCTCCGAAAGCTTCACATGATTCTTCTCCATGACCTGTACCCAAGTCTCTCGAATCGCATGGAGATGTTCGTTGATCTCTTGCAGAATTTCCACATCCTTAGAAATATTGACTTCCACCAATCGTTTATAAAGATAAGCATACATGTGATCAAAATCTTGCGCAACCGGATATTTCATATCTAGCGTTGCCCGGAGGTATTCAATAATCTTCTCTACCCGGACCAGATTCTGATGCACCTTTTCGATGTCCTTTTTTTCTATTGCATTTTCGGCAATGTTACAATATTTGATTGCCCCGTCATAGAGCATCAATGTCAGTTCTGCAGGGGTTGCTCCCATCACCTTCTGGTTTGCATAGGTCTCATATGCATTTGCATGATTCTTCATCGGTTCTCCTTTTGTCCTCGAATTGACTTGAAATTTAGCAGCCTTATTCTATGCATGAATCCATTCTGTATCATTTGTTATTATTCCTGTAGGATATTTGAATACCGCTATCATTTCGTATTAAAGTATCCCGCCAATTGATTTTGCGTGGAGTTGAGCTGAGCCATTGCCTTTCCATTCTGGCAAATTTTTTATAATAGTTGTCCTGCTTGGCATTGAGCAATTTCGTCGCCTCATAGATTTTGCTTGAGTAGCTGGAATACTGAGATGCCATCAATTTATCTTCATAGAGCGTATACGAGCTGGAATAATCCGTCGACCCCATCAGCTTATAAAGCCCATCCGCAAGATTGATGGATAAATTCCGGAAAAACTCTGCTGTTGCGTCAGGATCCGAAGCAATCATTTTCTTTAACAAATTTTCATTGGTTTTCACAATATCTTCTTCTTCGTCTCCGTCAATATGATACGCATGCCATTCGTTCTTTTTGACCAAACGAGAATCCATTGTGTTGATGCCGAATTGAGAAAGGTGGAGTTCTTTCTCTCCTTCCTTTGTCTGCACCTTGATCCTCTGCATCATAATCCCTGTAAGTTCCGACAGGGTAAGCTGCAACGTTATATCCCTGCGAAGCATGGAATCCTTGATTTTATCTTCCCACTCCTTTACCTCGTTCTCTGACATTGCCTTTTTATCATCCTCAGTCAGCATTTTATACTTCGATCCATCCTCTGCCGCATACATCTGATCCAGTTTGTTTACTACTTCGTTGTATTTTTTGAATAACTCCTTTATATTGTTGTACATACCAGTGGTATCTGACTGCGTGTTCAGCGTAATCTCACCTGAAGTTACTTCGTTGGTGGTAATCACGAGATCATTGATTTCAAATGTATTCTGACTAGAGGTATAAGTCACCCCGTCCAGGATGATCGATGCATCCTCTCCTGCATCATATTTCGTGCGTTTCGCAGGCGAAATCCCCAGTGAATCTAAGAACTGCATATTGTTAGAGGAAAGAGTAAAGTCCGAACTAGCTCCCGTTTTGTCACTGGCAATATAAAAACGCCCGTTATTTCCATCGAAGTTTGCACTGACAGATCTGCCATCCGCAGTTTTTACTCCTCTCAATTTAGACGCAACCATCTCCAAGGTATCCTCCTCATCCAAGAGGATCTCCTCTTCCGGTGCACCGCCAATACGAATCTTGAGATTTTGGATTCCGCTGAAACCCAGATCTGAAAGTTTCGTATCTTTTTTTGCTGCAAAAGAGGTTCCGGATGCGTCTGTAATGCCACCTCCTGTCATATAGGAATTAGAGGCAATCGAAGTAATCTTCATCTTATGAACGCCATTCATGGCATTTTCTCCAGTCACGACACTGGCTGCATTCGCATTGGATACGAACGTCTTTTTTATTCGATAGGCGCCTGTGTACTTCATCTTTCCAAGCGTATCATTATAGAAGGAGAGGACCTGCTTGTTGATCTCTTTCCATACATTCTGCTTCCAAGTATGTTTTTTTTGCATCTCGGTCAGCTTGTCTACCTTTTGCTGGTATCTGGATACCATTGAGGTAATGAGTGATTCCGTATCCAATCCGGACTGCAGTCCTGTTATTCTATTCGGCATGCCGCTTCCTCCTGTCTCATCCGATTCCGTGTCTCTGTCAACCCTTTTCGTCTATCATCATTCCCGCCAGCTCCCAGATTTTGGCAAGCATATCAAGCGTCTCCTCAGGCGGATATTCCCTGATCACTTTCTTGGAAGTTTTATCTACCATTTTGATCGTTACCCGATTGGTACCGTCATGAATGCCGAAGACTGCCTCCGTATTGGAAACCATCTTTTTATTCAGGTCTTCCACTGCCTTGCGGATTTTCTCGTTTGTTGCGAGAATTTCTTCCTCCGTCTTCTTTACCCTTCCCTCATTCTGCGCGACCTGCTCGGCATAGGTGCTCTTAATCTTAGTGGCGGCATCCATCTGCTCGACACTCACTTTTGCGTTCCTGGCCTCGGGCAATGATATCTCTTCCATTTTTATTTCATCCGGCTCCGACATCGGTAGTACAGTTACTTTCTGTACTGCGATTCCATTTCCATATTTTTGTACTGCATCCAGCGCCATTTCTCTTCCTCCTACTGCGCAGACCCAAAGGTACCTTCCATCTCGCCACAGCGATTTCTTCGATGTGTAACTTTGCATTCCCACACCAATCCCTTTGCTATCTACGGAGTATATCGGATACTACTCCCATTCCCTTAATAACCATCCTTCCGAAACAAAAGAATTCCCTGATCAGATCAAGCGTTATCCCCCCGTTCCCATGGCTTTCTCCCTTCTACAAAAGGTTCTACATTCTTTCCCTGTTTTCGACTATGGATTCTTGGATCATTTTTTCAAAGATATTTTTGTAGTCATAGATTGCAAGAACCTTTTCCTGACCTCGTCTTCTGATCCTATCCCGCTCCGCTTCATGCGCAAGATAATAAGAACAACACTCTTTCAACTCTTTCGGTGTATGTACAAGAACCAGTTCTTTCCCGTCTTCAAAAGCCTCCGCCAGCTCTCTTTGATAGGTGGAAATGAGGAACCCTCCCGCCGCCATCACATCCAACGCACGCAATGGTATCCCTGACAGAATCGTTCTTAGTGTGATATTTAAGTTTACTTTACTTAACCGAAAAATTTCAGGCATTTTGTGCCTGTATTCCGCATATCCATGATCATTCACTCCCTCCGGCGCAATTTGATCTTCTCTCGTAAAGAGTGAAACAGGCGCAACTTCCGCAAGCATTTGCAATATTTCCACCCGCTCCAGTTGACTTACCTTCCTGCGGATCATATCCCTGAGAATTTGTTTCTCATCCATGAAGAAATGGCCGGTATCTTCAAAATCAACCAGTTTTTGCATCTCCAAATCATATCATCTGTAATTAATTGCTTTTGACCAATAAGGTCACAGCCGTATATCCGTTCCTGCGCACGAATCACCTCATCTACGCGTCTTTTAACATGAGGCTGCAAATCATGCAGAGAATCATAAAGTTTAAACTCGTCATCATATAGCGTACCGACGAAGGAAATGTCATAGTAGTAGGGTTTATCTTTAAGATCTTTTGATATTTTTTTTAACCGCTCCCCGCTGACTGCCAGAGGAGAATGATGCAAGGTTTTTACCCCCTGCCTACGAAGCCTGGCAATCAGTTCCTGATCAAAGACAAAGACATGATTCACGCTGTTATTAATTTGAATGGAATTTAATGGAAGATAGGGCGAGTCAAAGACGAGACAGAGATAAGGGATTTTTACCATCTCACATGCAATTGAGATCACAGGAAAGAAATTGAAGGAAAAAGCAAAATCAATCATCGGACTTCCATTCGGCTTTTTTTTCAACAGTTTCCTTAAAAGTGCTCGAAGAAAGCCTTCGTCATATCCAATGTGTTTCCACTCATACTGGACAATTGTCAACGTATGCCCCATGGAAACAAAAGCGTTTTGTGCATCTTCCCTGGTGAATTCGTTCCAGTCATAATATAAAATATTCACTTGGCTTTACCGCCTACACTCTCCATCAAAATCCGATTCAGCACTTTGCGATAATCGAAGTCTTGCCAAACCTTGGCCTGCCCTCTCCTTGCAATTTCCACTCGTTCCTCTTCGTGCTCCAGATAATAAGCACACTTCTGCAAAAGATCATCCCTGGTATATGCAAGAACGACCTCTTCTCCTTCCACAAAATATTCCGCAAGCTCTTCCTGATAATTGGAGAGAGAAGAAAGCCTCCTGCCCCCATGATGTCGAGGGCTCTGAGAGGAATACCTGATCGTATAGTTCGAAGTGTCAAATTCAAATTGATTTTACTAAGAGCAAAGATCTTCGGCATTTCACTGACATAGTCCGCATAGCCTAAATTTCGTACTCCTTTCGGCGTTTCGACCCCGGTCGGGTATAGAGGTCAACCGAAAAGTAAGCTGCCAACTGTTCCAGAACCTCTGTCCTTTCAACACCAGAAACCTTTCTTCTCAGCATATCCAAGAAAATTCTATTTTCATCGAGTTGGAAACGACCCGTTAAATCGAATTTTACAAACTGATGAAGTTCCTTCTGGATTTCGTCTGAAATTACATCTTTATCCCCGATCAGGTCCATTCCGAATATCTGTTTCTGTGCTGCGATCACAGCATCCAGCCTCCCTTTTAAATGGGCAGGAAGGTAAGAAATCTGATCATAAAAATTATAGGCGTCCCCATTATATAGCTGACCCAGAAAACTAATCTCATGTTCTGGCGGTCTCCCTTTTAAAGGAGCTAACAATCTCTCGATCCTCTTTACATTGACTCCCAAAGTCGAATATCGAATGGTATTCACTCCTTCTTTCTGTAAGTCATTGACCATCTTGCGATCAAAGGCATAGATATGATTCACCTTGCAATTGACTTCTTTTGAAAAAAGAGTTAAATGCGGGGAATCATAAACCAAACAGACATAGGGTATTGCAAGTTTCTCACAGATCTTTGTAATGAATGGAATATAATTAAAACTGAATACACAGTCAAATGAGGCCCCGATCTTCTGGAGCTGCACTTCTATTTCGGGGGCGTTCCCCACATCTTGCCATTCCCACGTAAAAACTTGTACTTCATGCCCAAGCTCTTTGAAGATTTCTACTGCATCCTCTTTTGCATAATCCTTCCAGTCGAAAAAAAGAACATTCATCCTCATGGATCCCCTCTTCTCCGCACAAGTCCCTTATATCATCTAAACAACTCCGAACAAAAAGAAAGCCCGGAGGCAGGCCCCCGGGTGATAGGAAATGTTCAGTCCGATAGAAGTTTGTCCAATCCTTCCAGATTGCCACCTTCCAGTGCTTTCTTGTTCTCTTCCTGTATCTGAAGGTAGACTTCCTTGCGATATACAGGAATCTGCTTCGGCGCAGCAATCCCGATCTTCACCTGTTCATTCCGGATATCCAGAACGGTAATCTCGATGTCGTTGTTGATCATAATTGCTTCGTTCTTTTTCTGGATAATGCCAACATTACTATACCCTCGTATTCTTATGATATCTGCATCATCAATCACCGCCCGGTAGGAAGGGAATTCTCTGATCCTTCATCATCCCTTTGCAGAAAGCGAATGCCCTGTTGTTCCATCGCAACCCTGCAGAAAACGGATTCTCTACGGCATTGATTTTTGACCTTTCTATCATAGCATATCCAAGGGACTTGTTCAATTTTTTTCAAAAAGTCGGGTTTATACCTTCTCTTTTTGTCTGTTTTTTTTCAAAATATCATAAATCTTATACTTCACGGGGTAGGACTCTTCCTCTAAGATCACCTGGCAGCCTTTTCTTTTTTCCACATTGATGATCAGCGGGCCTTTGAGGTTCACGGTCATCTCCTCGAGGTTTTTGGGAACGGTCACCGTCACGAGGACGAGGGCGTCATCCATTTCCCGCAGTTGCAGGTCTTCCAGGATGGCGGTATCTACCACCGGGCAATAATCCTCTTTCACAAAGAGAGGGTCAAGCACCGGCATGGCGAAGCTTTCCTCGTCACAGGACTGCAACCATTGGATGGTCTCCCTGCCTTTCTCCTCGTCATAGAGAAGGACAAATTTTTTTAACTGCGGATAGCCGATGATTCCTTTTTTAAAAGTGAGGATCCGGTCATCCGAAATTTCTACTTTACCGAACACTCTGGATGTTATCTTCATGTAAGTCTGGCATCCTCCTTAAATATAATCCATAAGCGAGTGCTGTAAGATCTTGCCGGTCGCCATCAGGCTGGCGCTATAGGTGTTTTTCGCCGTGGCCAGATTGGTGGCAGCTTCTTCCATATTGATGCCCTCGTTGTTCTCCTGCAGTTCCTTGAAGGTGGTGCTTTGTGACTGGAGCCTGGTCTGAATGAGGTCCAGGCGCATCGACCGGGTTCCATTTACGGTAATAGCGTCGCTTTCTCTGTCCAGGGCGTCCTTCACTTCCGTGATTTTGGTCGAGAACTGCCTCTTCATCGTGTCGGTCAGATAGTCATAGGCCTTCTTCGCCGCCTTGATCTCCGCCTCGATGTTCGCTTTATTCGCCGCAAGAGTCTCCGTCCGCAGGTGCTCCTTCAGGGTGTTCAGCTTAGCATCCACGTCGCTCATCTGCGCCAGAACCCTCTTCAGATCCTGACAGCCCCTCTTCAGTTCGTTGGTAAAAATGTCGTCTGCCGTCGTGTTGACGTCGATCGTCTGGTTGTATCCGACGTCGTAATGCATGGTGTGCCCGCCGCTTCCGCTGTTATAGATGATGCCGCCTTTGGTACAGGTAAAAAGATGCTCCGGCCTGGTCTCTCCCTTTTTGAAATTGGATTTGTCATAAACCACATCAATGGTCTTGGCATTCTGCATGTCCTTTAAGCCGGAAAGCTTCGTTTGCATATTTTTGCTGAACAGCAGCTCTCCGGTCACGGCATTGAATACCATGTCCTTCGTGCCCGCCGCCAGGTCGCTATACAGCGTATCAATATCATCCTGACTGGTCGCTCCGGTGATAACGGCGTCCGGATGTTTCTCCACCTCGTTGTAAGAAGTCGACACGCTGCCGTTTGCCGTCATTCTGACCGTCTTGGTCATCGGATTTGCTCCTCCGACCGACTTGCTTAAGGTAACCGTTCCATCGGTATTCACCTGTGCTGTATAACCGTTTTCACAGGCGACGGTATACGGCTGCCTGCATTCGGTCGTCAACGGCACATTCACCGTTTCCAGCGGGGAGGAGGTGTCTGCGGTAAACGTTACGGTCGCTACTCTCGACTCCGTGATCTCCGTCGTTGCACGGAGCACATTTCCTGTCGGAAAGGCCGGAGGTGCCGTGATCACGCCCTTCTCATTGATGGTGAAGGTTCCGTAACTTGCCGTATTCAGTGTATAAGTCGTGGGGACTCCTGGGTTTTTTGCCGCCGAATAAGTTTCTCCCTCTACAACCACCGCAGGGCTTGCCCCGCCTGCGGCCGCCCCGTTGCTCACGGGCACATGCACGGTATGGCTTTGTCCACCTGCATCGGTAAAAGAAAGATTCACAGTCTTGATGTTTCTGGTATCCGGCTGCAGTTCACTGACAGCGGACACCAGCATCGGTTCCCGGTATTTGACGGAAATATCGTTCACACTGGGAGGAACGGAGGTTTTGATGTTGTCGTAGGAAAGTCGCAACCGTCCGACCTCATACCGCTTCATATCCGACTCTTTCTGTGCGGCAGCCGTAATCTCGTCTCCATCCGCCAGCTTCTGCATATTCGTGACACGGGTGGAAGTATCGATATGATCCGCATTGAATTCGTCATGAATATTGCTGTACTCTTCGGTTGTGTCCTGAGGATAGGTCAGGGTGGAATTGGTGCGGTAGCCCGTGTAAATGTAGCGTCCTGCATAATCCACATTCCCCGTGGAATAGTATTCATCTGCCAGTGTGTCCATCTGGTTGACGACCGTTGTCCAGTCCTGCAAAGTCTTATAGGTATCGGGACCGGAGACCGCCAGTCTTCTGATGTCGGTCAAAATATGGGATCCGGTAGACAGGGAAGTTTCCGTCACCTCCAGCCAGCTTTGGGCATCCTTGGAATTCTTTTCATAGTACTGGGCCAGTTCTGTCATCGTTGCCCGAAGAGACAGCGCCCTGATCGCAATGACGGGATCCGCGGAGGGCCTGTCAATTTTTTTCCCGGTGGTGATCTGGGTGAAAATCCGGTCCTCATTTATCTTGTTATTATTGATATTGTACATGGCGTTATTCGTCATGATCCGGTTGGTGATGCGCATCTTTCTTCGCCTCCTTATCCCGCTCCGTCCAGTGACTAACGGTTGCCTGTTCTCAGGCGACTTACACTCCCGTCTGTAAAATCAAACGGTCATAAATTTCCGTGAAGGTTTGCAACATTTGGATGAAAGTACATAAGCACGGTTAAACTTGGACAGATTCATCGCTTCTTCATCATTATCAACCCCCATCTCGGATAACCTCTGATCTCCGATGGTTTTGCGCAGACCCGTATAAACCTTGTTCATCGTGCTCGAATTGTTCCGGTTCATCGCGATATCCGACTGTACCTTTTTGAGGAATTCGCCACTGGTTGCATTCCGGTAAATGGTGGTTGTTGCTGACAGATCATACAGTGCCTTGGCATTTTTCAGCTCTGACGGTCCTTCCGTTGCATCCTTCTTGGTCGCCAGTCTGGAAGCATCCTCTAACAACGCATCATTGACCCGGAAATTCCTGCCGGTCAGAAGCGAATATTTTTTATTGGTATTATTCAGTTGATCAAAAGAATACTGATAAGTGGAATCGGTGTGAACCGCGCCGGTCAACATCAGACACCCGGCTTCCGACTTTGCCGTATAGCCGTGCACCAGCACCTCATTCACCTTTTCCGAATAATTGCGAATCCACTCATTCATCTGGCTTTGATAATAAGGGATGCCTTGATAATTGACCCCGCTTCCGATCTTAACGTCTTCCCCCGCCAGAATGTCGTGCTGCATGATTGTCTCGTCTGCCGCTTCCTTCGGAACTTCTACATTGAATGTATAACTGCTGTCATCATTGTAGGTCCAGGAATTGTAATGGTAGACTCTGGCGCCGATTTTGATGGTCGAGGTGTCGTAAATACCGCACTTGGCCATGTCCTTTAAATAATCGGCAATGGTATCCGCCGGCACGGTCACTTTTGTATATCTCTTGTTATTATCTGGATTCAAAACCGGTGTCTGCCACGTCCCATCCGTCTTGCCGTGGAAATAATGATTGTTATTTCCATCTCGAATCTCCAATAACCCCTGCAGAGTGCCTCCCATCAGCTGGTTATAAATCGGGAAGGTTCCGAGGTAGTCCGTGTTTCCCTCTTTGTAGGTACTGGCCACCCACTTGATATCATAGAGTCCGTCGATATCGCTCTGGTTGATTCTTTCCTGCGGTTCTCTTGCAACCACATGTAATTTATTATAGCTATTGCCTTCGACCAGCATCTGCCCGCCTGCAATATAGACGCGGTAGATCGTCACCCCCGTCTCCCGCTTCGGATCGTTTTTGTCCATGACCTTTACTTCTTTGGTCTCCACCGAAACATAGGAGGACAATTCGTCGATCAGTAAATCTCTACGGTCACGGAGATCATTTGCCTTGGCGCCGGTCATTTCAATGGTATTGATTTGCTCGTTGATGGTGACGAGTTTTTCTGCAATCGCGGAAATGCTGTCACAAGTGAGTTTCACCTCGTCATTGATGCTCTTTTGCATCTCCTCCAGACTCCCCGCCGTATTGTTGAAATACTCCGTCAGATTCTTCATTGCACCGATGTAGGTGGTTTTGGATGCGGAGGAGGCATTGGTCATCATGGTTTGTAAGCTGACCTGGGTTCTGGAAAAAAGGGAGGAGAAGCCCGTCCCGTTATCGTCATGATAATAGCGCTCGATTAAGTCATTGTAATATTCTCTCTTGTTTACCTTGCCGTAGCAAGTTTCGTTTTCCCGGTATCTGTAGTCATAATAGAGATTTCGAAGCCGTTCAATGGAAAGCGTATCCGCCCCGGCCCCTGCACAGCCGTAGGTCGTGTGCAAGCGAAGCGCTTCGGAAGCCCTCTGCTGCGCTTCCTGTCTCGAAAACCCGGGGGTGTCCACATTGGAAATATTATGAGCGGTGGTGAGCAGAGAAGCATTCGCCGCTCTTAGACCACTGGATGAAATATTCAAACCAAAGAAGGTGGAACTCATCGAATCTCCTTTCTAGTGCTTACCTCTTAGACAAACAAATCAACTGCCATTCTGCAAAGTAGTTCTTGCTATCCCTTGCCTCTAACGAGAAAGCTGTATCAGCCGCCCAGCGTGCGGAGCAGGTGATCCAGCATTTCGCTCACAACGTTAATGTATCTGGAGTTAGCGTTGAAAGCGTTCTGGAACTGAATCATAAATTGCAATTCCTCATCCTGCGAAACACCTAAGATCTGCTCTCTGGCATCCCGAATCCCGGATACCGTCACCTTCTGCGCATCCAGAATGCTTTTTCCCACGCTTCCCGAAGTCGCCACCTGTGAAACCAGGGCACTATAATAATCATTCAGACTGTTCCTCGTCGTGACATTGGGATTTAACGTATATTTGACTTCCGTGAAAGCTTTTTTCAAAGCCTCCATCGCTTCATTATCAATATCGTCTGTTTTTGTTACAAAATCAAAGGTGGTCGGATCGTGGACGAGCACCGGATTCACCTTGGTATTTTCTACCGAAATGCCCAGCAGCAGGTCACCGGCTGCATAATCCTGTCCGATTTTGTACTTGACTTTCTCGGTCGGCTCTTTTTCCTGAAACATGACGAAGTCCTTCGTATGCCCTTTTCCCGAAACCGTTGCCGGATTGCTGAGCGCATTCTGCATCACCTCGTTGATGGCGGCACAAACATGGTGGAACAGCTGATCGAATTCCGCCTCCAGATTCATCATGACCGAAGGGGCAATTCTTGTCGTGTAATTGTTATGATTATCGTCTGCGATGTCATGATAGGTCGCATGGTGATCGCCTCTGGCAAGAAGCGTCGAGCGCAGCTTTCCGACATCCGTATTCATTTTGGAAGAAACGGGAAGATCCAGATTCAAAACCTTGGCATTGGAAATGTCCAGATAGCGCAAATTGGTGACCGGATTGGTTCTCTCTACGGCTGCAAATTCCCAGTAGGGCGTGTTGAAGCCTGCCGGTGAATCCTCCGTATCGCAGGCCATGTGATTGACGTGATCACTCATGACAAAGGGAGTGCCTGCGAAACTCACATGCACCACATGGAAGGTATCCTCTTTATAATCGATTTCCCCTAACTTCCCCAGTTCATCCAGAATCTGATTCCTGCGATCGCGCAGATCATTGGCATGCTCTCTGCCGCCGACTTCGATCTGACAGATTTCTTTGTTCAGTTTTAACAGTTCATCTCCATAACGGTTGATCTGCTGTACGATGTCAAAGACGCCATCGTTCAGCTCCGTCTGGTAATTCTTGAAACTGTCATAAACCGTCCTCGACCGCTCGATGAATTCACCGCTTCTGTTCACAAAAGCAGCCTGATTCGTCGCAGAGGAAGGATCCTTGGACAATTCCTGTGCCGCCGTCCAGAGATTGTCGATTGACGTCTTAAATTCTGTCCCGTTTAACTCCTGCAAAATATCTTCGACCTGCGCCAGGGAATGGTAGGATGTTTCATAAAACGAGCTTCTGCCGCTCTCCAACCGGAAAGACTGATCCAGAAAGACGCTTCTTACCTGTTTGCAGTTATTATAAAAGACCCCCAGCCCTGTCTGCGCCCATTGGGAGTCACGGTAATCTTTTGACTGCGTGGTATATTCTCTGGTCGCCTGCGTGATCTGTTGCCTGGTGTAGCCCGGCGTACCGACATTTGCCATGTTATGTGCGGTGGTATTCAGCGCATTCTGCGATGTTGTCAGCCCCGAATTTCCCACATAAAGATTTGCAAACAGTGACATTTTACCTTGTCCTCACCTTTCCTTCCCTGTTTTTGGGCGCAAAAAAAGCAGGTACAGTCGTGCCCGTTCACAGGAAGCTTCTTCCCTTCCTGTTTTCGTTCGGATTGTCAAGTCTCCTGCTTTGTTTACTGCTTCGCGTCGAAGCTGCCCCTCGTCATTCCGATCGAATCGCCCGATGTATCTGCCGCCTTTGTATAGTTCGCCGTTTCCGGTGCCATATAATAGCCATGAAGGATGTTCATCTCGAATTGCACCATCTCCAGCGAACTTTGCAAAAGCATCTGGTTCTGGTCGTTGACCCTTTTCGCACGATCCGCCTCCATCTTCAGGCGGTCTCTCGCGGCCGCAAGGCGTTCCTGTTCCTTTGGTCTGTTCTCCAGAACCTGCACCAGGTCGGTCAGCTTGAGCGTTTTAACATCCTTGTTAAGTACGATTGCGATGTCCTGCATACCGGTCAGCCGTTTCCTGTCCAGCTTTGCAAGACTCGCAACCACACCTTGCTCTTCATCCGTGATAGTTGATAACTGGTTCAGATCTCCTGCGATGATGACAGGAGTCTTCTTGCTTGACAATCCCAGAAGTTGCTTGTAAAGGTCGGCCTCTTCTTCCAGAATGCCGATAAAATCCTCCATCAGACTTGCCATGGGATCATCCTCTCCGTATGAATTTCTTATTCATCCAAAAGCTTGCTTGCAAGATCTGCAGCGGATACATCATAGGTGCCCGCCTGCATCTTCTCTTTGATCGGTTCTACCACATCCTTCCGGACATCCGGTGCCGCATTTACGGCATTCTTCGCAAAGACATAGTCTTTCCGATCGGGCTGATCTCCAGATTGTCAGCCACTGCCTGCGTCTTTACAGCCTCAGCAACCTGTGCTTTTTTCCTCGAGCTGTAGACCTGCTGAATATTATTGTAGGCCTCTATACGCATTCTATTACTCCCTCCTTTTCCCTCAGTTAAAACAATGATGTCGTTGGATCGCCAGAATCAGATCCTCTATCCCTGATTTCCTCTCTGACAATCAATATATCGGCACCGATTTTTAAAAACATTAGGGGCAAATTACATTTTGGTGCTGTTTCCTTATCATACCATTTCCCCACCCCTTCTGTATCCCTTATTTGGCTGGAAAAAAATTTATGCTAAAATAGAACCATCTTTTACAAAACGAAAAGGAGACACGATGACAGACCAAAAGAATTCCGTTCCGGTAAATACAGCCACTTCGTCCCAGGAGGAATCGATTTTCTTTTTTGGAAGCCTGGCGCTTCCCATCCTCCTCTATGCCCTTGCTTTTGCCATATTCCTCTTCAAAAACGCACGTGGAATCGGCGTCTTTTTCTTTGCCGTCTCTTCCGTTCTTCTTTTGCAAAAAACGAGGAAAGTTTACCAAAAGGCCTCTTCCAAATCCGTCTTGCTGCTCTACTGCCTGAGTCTTGCGGTTGGCCTTTCCACCTTTCTCACCGACAACACCGCCATCATCATCCTCAACTTTATTGCACTGTTTCTTCTTATTGTAAGTATCCTCCTTCTAAGCTTTGCGAACACGACGGGCTGGGATTTCGGAGACTACCTGAAGGAGGTCTTTCTCACCGCCCTGCTCTCGGTCGGCTATATCGGGAAGCCCACCTCTGATATGAAAGCCTATTTGGATCGGGAAAAAAACAACGAAAAGAGTAAGACCAGGTATATCATTCTGGGGATCCTGCTCTCTGTTCCCCTTGTCTTTATTCTGGCAGCCCTCCTCAGCAGTGCGGATCTGGTTTTTGCGAGACTTCTGGCCAAAATCTTTCATTTTAATGCCGCCGATGTATTTCTTTTTCTGCTCCTCTTTTTCTTCGGATTGTACTCCGCTTACTGCGGCATCCGGTATGTGGCAGATAAGGACAATGATTTTGAAAAACCCGGACATCCTCTGCGCGAGCCCCTTCCCGTCATCATCCTGTCCGTGTCCATCTCCCTTCTGTATCTATTGTTTTCTCTGGTTCAGTTCCTCTACCTCTTTGCAGGAGGGTTGCAGCTTCCAAGCGGGATTACCTATGCGGATTATGCCAGAAAGGGGTTTTTCCAACTTCTCCTGGTCTGTATCCTGAATCTGCTCTTTGTTCTTTTGGTGAAAAAAAAGATTCAAAAAAGCAGGACGCTTGACGTCCTGCTTCTCACGATTTCCTGCTGCACTTTTGTGATGATTGCTTCCAGCGCACTGCGTATGTATCTGTACATCCGCGCCTATCAGCTGACCTTCCTGCGTGTCTTTGTCCTGGTCGCGCTGTTCACGCTTACCGTCCTGTTTGTCGGGGTCATCATCAAAATCCTGCACGAGCGCTTCGATCTTCTTCGCTTTGGCGTTGCTGCGATCGGCATCCTCTACTGCCTTTTTGCCTTTTCCCATTCCGAATATTTTATTGCAGCATACAACCTGACCCATCCGGGTGTAAGCGGAGAAATCGACACCTATTATCTCCTCTACAACATGTCCGCCGACGCCGCTCCCGCCATCGTGGCATTACACCAAAAGGCGGTAGGATCTTCGGCTCCCTCCCGGTATCAGGAGGATCCGTATCAGGAAGACGGGTATCAGGAGAATCTACGCCCGTCATACGAGGATCCTGCAGAGGAAATGGATCCGGAACCCACCTGGTATCAGGATTATACAGAGAGGATCCTTCGCAAGGTCAGCGCAATGGAAGGTTCTCCCTTTACCTTCAATGTCTCTATTGCGATCGCCGGGCATGTCCTCCGGTAAAGATCGCCGGGCATGTCCTCAAGTAAAGACCACCCGGATGGGCAGGCATTGTCTTGAAGCTCCCTTCCAGAGAAGAGAAACGGATCCGTTTCTTTTGACGCTCTCTTCCGGAGAAGTGCCTATATCAAAAGCTGTGTCCTCCACCGCCTCCGGAAGAATGTCCTCCTCCGCCGCCTCCGCCGGAATGACCGCCGGAAGAGGATGAAACGGGAGAATATTCTTTGGTCCGCCCCAGGTAAGTGGCATTCACGTTACGCAGCTGGAAACGCACTTTGGCGGCTCCCAATATTTCGGAACGGGACGCCTTCCTGGTTTTGGAAAAGGAGCGGACAAAGGCAAACTGCAGGAGAAAGGCCGCAATCAGGGCGATGAGCGCATTACAAATATACTTCATCGGCTGCGTGATTCTACCGCCTGCAAGCAGCGTTCCGATCTGCAGAAAAGCTTCGTTCGCACAGGTATAATAATCTCCACTCTTTGCATAAGTGTATACATTGTCCGTGATCGTATTCGCATAATTCTTCGTGATCACGCGGTAGATCGCCCCGTCAGAAAAAATCTCGATTCTGCGGTTGTTCATATCAATCAGAAACAGGACACCACTCGCAGTTCCGAAATATTCCCGGTAACGGGATCTTGCATAATCCGATGCCGTCTCGTAGTTGTCCGACGTCGTTACAAAGGCACAGCCTCCGTAGGGAAGGATCTGCTGCATGGTCTTCTTCAGATTTCCTTCCTCTTCCTCCGTCAGAAGGTCGGCTCCGTCATCCAGATACAGCCCGTCTGTAGAGGCATTTGAGATTTCCGAGTTTTCGGATGCAGCAAGGGAAACTCTTCCCCTTCCTGACAAACAGAGGATGATGGAGAGCACAAGCGCCACTGCTGCAAAAAAAAAAGTTTTCTCTTTTGACCCAATCGATTCATTGGAACCTCATTTCCCCCTTTATTTGAAATAGAAGCAGATATCAGCAGCCTGCCTTCCTTACGCTCCCACCTCGCGGTTGTGAAATTCGGGCAGCGGTCTGGTGGACAATTCGTTGTATCTCTCAATGATGCCCGCCATGGTAAGGACAATTCCCGCAAGCGTGACCAGTGCTGCCAGGTAATACACCACATCACTGACCGGATTCCAAATCCGAACCACCAGTGCCAGAATGGCACTCAGCATCGCAATCGAAGCGGGTGGAAGTCGAAAAAGATGGAACTTACTGCCATGCCTGGTTTTCTTCTCGCTGATCCATGCCCCCACAAAAAAGAAGGCACAGCCAAGCAGAGCAGCGACGTTGAAAATATTCCACAGCATTTTATCATCGCTCGTGTAACCAAACACCAGCGCTGGGAGAATCCCCCCCAGAACAATCTGCGAAAAAACGACAACACCGAGGACATTTAGCAGCATCTGCCTACCTGACCTTCCTCTCTTCACCGCCTTTGTAACCCCGGAAAGACCGCTTCTTCTGCTCTTCTCATGCATCTGAATCGTCTCATTCAAGTCATGAGATAACGACTGATATCCTGCATCTTCTGTCCTCGCCTCTCTCTTTACAATCTCCCTGATTTCCCACGCATAGAGCCAAACGGCGATCAGTGCAAGCACCGGCGTCAGCGAAAGTAGCGTCTGCGGTGTCAGCACCAGAAAGAAATTGAGCAGAATGAAAATCGGAATCGCCATCAGCAAGGAGCTGATCATGTACTTCTTTCGTCAATGGGCAGATCCGCCGCTAATTTTCCGGTTACCCCATTCACCACCGCATAGGCAACCCGGTCCTTCTTGCGATAGGTTAAAAACCAGACGGGAAAAAGCGCCCTCTTCACAGATGGAATCTCAAATTGCGGCTCCACCTTTGTTTGAAAGTCACTTTCCGTTCCGGAATAATAGTAATGATGTGCCGTCTGGTCTTTGCGGATCTTTCCCAGCACGTCCTCTCCCGCCATGCTCCTCACGTCCCCTTCATAAAGCTGCGCAGACACATCGGCGGTATCCGCATAGAAGCCACAGAGCATGGCAGGGGTAAAGGGCTTCATCTTCTCTACCGGAAAGGGGGGCAATTCCCTCTGAAATATGATCGTCAAAAGACGAGGAGGCATCAAAGGAAAGCCCCTCATACGACGCATCAATTTCGCCCGTTATTCTATAGTGATCGTGGTAAATATAGTCTCCCACCCGACTGGTCTGTTCTCCTGCAAGTGCGATTGACTGTGGCGGTTTCGTATCGTAAAGCCAGTAGGGCACATAGACGCCGACAAAGCGATTTAAATAATCTGCGTTTTTTAATTCCGACGGTGCAAAAGGAAAGCGTCCGATCTGCTTGCGATAAATCTCCTTGCAGTCCTCTTTGGTCTTGATAAAAGGAACCATCTTCTCCGGTTTCTTCTCCTTCTGTACACGGGACTCCAAAATAGCCGGAGAGCCACAGTACATGCAGAAAGAAGCTGCCGTTGTATTCGTCGTATAGATCTCCCCACCACACTGCGGACAGCGAAATACCTTCACTCCGAATTCCGTGTTTTCCTCCGTTTCATGTCCCTCATGGCAGTCATAAGGATCATAAAAACTACCGCAATGGTCGCATTTCATTTTTTGACTTTCCGGGTCAAATCTTAACTCTGCACCGCAATTCTTGCATTCGTACATGCTCTCACCCCTTTCCGTCCTGTATCCTATGGGTGCCCAAAAGGTCCATTCCCATTTGACATAAATCCCCGCTTATTTTAGCATAGAATTGTCTCAGTTTCGCATCGAATTGTCGAAGATTTGAAAGGTTGCATGTGAAAGTTTTCACTAACCATCTATAAAGTATATATGAATTTATTATTGACAAATTCTTGCCACCTATGCTACAGTATCTTTCACCAGACAGTTGCTCCTGCACGATGTGTCCCCATCGATCAGGCATCTTCTATTACTTGACGACCCATTCTCTTCTCTGGATTTCTCATCCTTCTGATCTTCATTCTGATTTCTCTGTCAATCTTTTCTTCTACCTTGCCAGCGGGGGCAGCTGTCCTTCGAAAAAATTCCGTGATCCATCCTATTACAAAATGGTTAAACTTGGCTCTATTTTCAGTCCATGAATTTAGATATATTTTTTGTCCATTTTTTTAATCTATTGAAGGGAGGATTCAACTATGCCGTCAACTTCCACCATGCTGAAGGGAATTTATCTCCAACCATCCGCACCGTCTCCGGTCCCATCCGCACAGACTGGCGCTGACACTTCTCCCACTGCCACCAGACACAAAAGGTTTCTCACCCTTTTCCGTTTGCACAGGCAGGGGCGTACGATGGAAACGAGCCATCCTGCAGAACAGGCAGATACGGCAGAAAAGGATCCTGTGGTAGAAAGGACTTATGGGGCTAAATGGAATCCCATGGCTGAAAGTGCTTCCATAGCCGGAATAGGACCCGCACAAGCGCAGGCTAAATCGTTGCGACAGCGTCAGGCGGCAATTCCGCCACGAGCAAGAACCATTCACGACGCGATTCGCCGCGAACAGCTTCCTTCCTTATTCGCGGAATTGTTCAATGCCGTCCTTTTTGGCGGACGCTCCTTTATCAAAAAAGAGGATATCAATTCGCTTCCGGACTATCCCACCTATCTCATGCGCTCCTCTCGCTTCGGTGTAGATCTTTTTTTACTGGACTTTACCGCGATTTTTCATAATTACGATGTTTGGCTTCTCTCTTCCTCCCTTTCGGGCAGAAGGTTTTCTCCGGTCATCGTCCTCGCTCTTTATGATAGCGAGATAGAAATGCCGAACGGCCTGCTGAATCTTCTCATGAATGCCTCTGTAAAGGACTCCCGCATTCATCTGCTGGACATTCAGGAGCCGGATTTTTTCAGCAGAATCTCCCCCTCTCTCCGGGAGCTCATTACCGGGAAACAGACGACCTACCTCGGCACAGAAAGCGAAACGTAGAGGCAGCCTTATTTGACGTTTTTTCCTTTCTGGGGTACGATTACTAAACAAAGAAAGACAGATCCATCCAGGGGTCTTATTGCGGAAATGAATTTCCGGTAAAAGAAGGGAGAATCAATATATGAAAGAACTGACCTGGTTTTATATGAAGGGTTGCCCCTACTGTGCACAGGCAGGGCGGGCACTCGAAGAGCTGAAGAAGGAGAATCCTTCTTACGAAAACGTCTCCATCCATCAAATCGACGAGAACGCCGAGCCGGAGACTGCGGACAAATATGATTATTACAACGTTCCCTCGATCTTTTTAGGCGATGAGAAACTCTACGAAGCGCACCGCGGCGAGGGATATGAGGAATGCAAAGGCCATGTGAAGGCAGCCCTCGACAAGGCAATGTCCGAATAAGTTTTGCACCAGCGCAAAAGCGGCGGGGGAACCCGCCGCTTTTTTGATAGGAACTGACTGCTACTATGCCAGCCTTATTCTAACCATCTGCTATCTTCATCTGCCTCGAAGCGTCTCTTCTGTCTGCTCTCTCTGGAGACTGCCAGCTCAGGCTGCCTGCCGGCAAAGCCACCTACTAAGAAGCTGGAGAGGAAAAGGAGTGCGCCGAGCAGCGCCATAATCATGGCTCCCAATGTCCGATAACGAACCGACATCGAATCGGCCGTTTTCGGCATATCCATGCCGTTGATCCCGCCGCCTCCAAGGGTACGGATGACGTTTCCTCCGTTAATACCGTTCGGGTTCTGGTAGATGATGACGCTCCCATTCGAGCTGCCGTTCGAGGAACTGTTGCTGCTGTTCGCCGAGCTGGAACTCCCCGCCTGCACATTCACGGTAATCGGGGTGGGAGAGACATTCACGATGATCGCTCCACTGGTGCCGCTTGCACTGTTTGAACTGCCGCTGCTTCCATTTGCGCTGCCGTCCGGATTGGTCTTGTAGATCAGGGCGTACTGCGTTTCCGGATCGGTCTGATCTCCTTTTTTCAAGGTAAAAGTAATCGAATAACGATTGCCGGCTTCCTGCCTAATCTCTGCCACTTCTTCATAGGGGGTCTTCTTATCTTTTCCCAGTCGTAGAAGAGTCGGCTTAGCCTTTACGACGAGCGCATTCATCGACTGCGGAAGCGGTATGGTCACGGTGACCGGCTGGAAGTCGCTTTCACTGACCGCACTGCCGTTCTTGGTGACTTTCAGGTTGAAATAGCTGACCATATACGGGTTTTTATAGTTCTGCCCCGATTCCACCGCCTTTTGCATCTCTGTCGCGCCGCTGCTCACAGATACCGCAAACCCTTCTCCTTCTGCCGTGGCAAAAACGTTCCCCCCCGGCGTGTCGCTACGACCATCCGTCACACCTGCATGATAGCCGGGTTTCACCGTCACCTCGCAGATGGCAAACTTGTCCGGGTTGCTGAGGGAAGATACCTTTACCGTAGCCTTCCCGGCCTTCTTCGCCTTGATTGTGCACTTGGTTGCGTCTGTCGTGTCGACCGTCTTTTCACAAATATCCTCAGAAACAGTGGTGGTGCCGGAATTCAACACTTCCCACTTCAGTCCCGTACCGGTTGCTTCATTCGGCGAAATGGTTGCCTGCAGCCCCCTCGTATCTCCCATCTGCAATTCGACCTGCGTGATATCCAAGGTAATGTTGGTGACTTCCACCTCTCGTTTCAATTCATGAGGTGTTCCCGTTGTTTTGGGAAGCTTGGTCAGTTTTTTGTTCGAATCTGTCACGTCCTTGTAATATTCCGAAGCAGAAACCGGAAGCGCAATCTTATCTTCCCACGAATTCGTTTTCGGAGACTTAATGGTGGAAGGCTTGGTTCCGGTCAGGAAATCCGCAATGTTGGCTTCCGGCGTAATCCCGCTAAGGTCAAAATTGCTGAGATCCAGGACGCTGAGTTTCACAGTCCCGAAACATTTCACGCATATCGGTGACATGTGCGGTATCGAATGTTCCCCCAAGGCTTAGGGTCTGCAGTTCTTTGCACCCCTTAAACATGCCGGACATATTCGTAACCGCCTGCGTGTTTAGACTACCAAGATCTACAGAGGTTAGAGCTACACACCCCTCAAACAGTCCTGACATGTCGGTGACATCATGGGTATCAAAGGTGTTGCTGGTCCCATCCTCGTGAAAAATAATTTGCTTTACCTTAGGGCAGCCTGCAAACAACTTGCTGATATTCGCAGGGTCCTTCACCTTCGCTTTGGAAACGTCCAGCACTTCCACATTCGCTGCCTGAAACTCGTTCTGCAAAACCAGAGGTTTTGTGTTTCTGTTCTTTTCCAGCTGATCCGGAATCACCAGCTCCGTCTTGTTCCCCGTATACCCCTTTACAATATACTTGCTCGGATCGGTCGTCTCATCCAAATCGTAATTTGCTGCATTCGGATCTGTCTCCGGTGCCGCCTGCACATAGGTCGGAAGGAGCGTGATCAGAAGGGAGGTCATCCCCGCCAGCGCCCCGAAAATCCGAAGTTTCAACTTGAGACTCTTCACCATTCTACCGTTACTCATCATTCTGCTTGTCCCCCACTGTTTGAATCATGACCAACTCTGCTTCTTTTCTTCTGTCTGTCCCAAGTTGCATTGCTATCTATAAAAGGATTATTCCAATACCGTCTTTTTCCCTCGCCCCTTTGTATTCACGGAAGAGATCAGTTCGATGGCACCGAACAGGAAGAGGAGAAGAGCACCGAGTGTCCGGTACGTATCCTTTTCTCCGGTTCTTGGCATATCGATGGCATTGGTTCTGCCCTTTCTTCCGTAGATTCCGTTTCCGCCTGCGCCACCGTTTCCACTTAGGCCGATGCCGTTTCCACCCGCAATCACGCTGCCGGAGGAAGAACCTGCCGTGCTTCCCGATCCGGACCTGGACGCGGAAGAGGAGGAGGAAGCACTGCTGCCCGAATTTGCACTGCCTGATCGATTGCTTGTCGCATTCGATGCCCCGCTCTGGCGCTTGAACTGTTGGAAGCGCCGGCAAGGGGTTCGGTGTAGATGATCGCATATTCCGAGAAATGGTTCGCCAGAAACTGCTTGGCTGCCTTTCCTCCGGTGACATCGAGAGAGGCGAGCTCTTCCAGCTGTCTTTCGTCCTCACTGACCGTTACGATCCGGACATCTCTCTTTCCTGTCGTCTCCGTAGGCAGCGGAAGCGTAATCCTGATATATTCGAACGCACCGTTATCCACCTTGGAAAGTGCGCGTCTGGAAGACGGATCAAAATATTCCAGATATAAATCATAGGGTATCACGGTATAGCCGCTAAATTTGCTGTTTGCTTTTACCAAACCTTCGATTGCACGGCTCCTTCCTCTCTCGATTTCCTTGACCACCAGACGGGCATGCTCCAGACGGTCGGTCGGCTTCTTCTCCGCTTTGACCGGAGAGGACTGATCCAGCCGGTTATCATCGACCGGAATCTCATTCGGGTTGATGGTGGAAGCTTTTCCCGCTGCATTCTTCGGATCGCTTCCGCCGGAGCCGTTGTCAATATAGACGATGGCGAACTCCTTGACCGGACTTGTAAACTCCATCAGATTAAAATTGCAACTGGTTCCGATGCGATTGCCTCTGGCTTCCAAACTTCCGTCATTCGACAAGGTGAGAATGCGGACATCATCCTGGTTTTGAATATCTGACGGCAATGTCAGATTGATATTGACCGAGGCGGGCGGTGAGGAAAGCGGCTGGTTGTTGTTGCTCGGATTCACCAGCGCCACATCGAAGGTTCTCACCTTGTAAGCCTTGTATGTCTCCTCTTGTCCGATCGCTCTCTCTAACTCACTGCTTCCGCTATGATCGGAAATCGTAAGCGTTGCGTCTTCTGTGAGATGTCTGGGTGTGGCCACGGCGGTCGATTTGGCTGTCACCTTCTTCCTGGTATCTTCCACCTTCCAGGAGGCGTTCTTACTCAACACCAGTGCATACTTGCCGTAAGTTCTCTGTCTGAAGGTGACTGTGGCCGATTTCCCTGTGCATCAAAAGTTTCTCTGTAATTCGAAACTCTCTCAAACTTACTGCCGTTCCAGTGATAAAGCTTGGCGGAATATTCCGCTCCTGCTTCCAGCCCCCCAATCGAATTCCACGCCAGCGTAATCTCTACGGGAATCTGCTCGGCGGTTACGTCCCTGTTGGTAAATTCTTCTTTTAACGAAAGATCATAAATGACCGCACGTCCGTTATAATCCGGAATGGTATTTAATTTAGAAGAAAAACCACTGGTGATGTCATCCGCATGCACCATCCGGTCCTTCTGAATGTTCAGGTTCTCCGGTTCTGCGGCAGCTGCCTGCGGGAGCCGGTCGATCGTGCTCGGATCCGCATATACACCTGCCTTATAGGAAGCTCCATATTTGAACACAAAGGCATAGATGCCGGTCCTCGTAATCGTCATCCGGGAGAGGCCCCGGAACCCTGCAGCTGGAACTGATTCTCATCCAGCTTTACCATCTTCCCCGTTCCATCGTCATAGTACCAGAGACTGCACTCTCCTTTTTGCTTGTCCTGATATCCCTTCGGAACCGCTACATTTAACAAGTTGACTTCCTGGTTGTTCAGCGCATACGTATGATGAGTATGATCTCCCGTCACCTTGATTTCAAAGGGCTGAGCGCTGTTATAGTTATATTCTGAAGAAAGGGCGCCAAGTGCGGAGGTCACCCGGTTCATCGCTACGCTTCCCGTCTGCAACTCCTCCAGGGATAAGGTCTCTCCTTCTGCAGACTGCGAAGTGGTCGTCGGATTGATGCTGAAATTTTCCTTCGCCGGATCCATGCAGAGAGCGCCGGGATCTCTCCTGTCCTTACAGGATCTGCGGACGACTCCGGACGGATCGCCCCCCTTAAAGTCGACAAAAGCATATTCTCCAAACCGGGTTGTTTCAAACTGAAACATCGGGTTATTGGAGGGGCCGACCACGCCGCCACTTGTCGCTTCCTGCAAATCATGGGTCACGCTGTCAATATAATAGAGGTGAGTGGACTCTCTCCTGAAATCATTGGGAAGCGGAAGCGATACGGCTACCTTCTTCGGTGCTCCCGGATCTCCCGGCGTCACCGTATTTCCCGTTGTGTTCAGCAGACTCATACGAAACGGCAGATAAGAGGCACCCATTAAGGATCTGCCCCCCGGAAGTCAAACGGTCGCTGATCGCATGTTCGTCCGCTGCATTGGATATTTCGATATGATGGGTCTCATCCGCTCTGGGATCATCTGCCGCCGCTTGCACGGTCCGCTTCGGATATGTCGTGGCCCCATTGTAATTGATTGGCATCTGCGTACGATAAACGAGGGCGATCTTTCTCCATTTATAGTTTGCCGTTAGCTTGAAAGGCAGGTAGCTCCCATCTACGGTATTTCTGGATAATCCTCCGGAGGCGGTAGAAACCGCATTCCAGTTGGTGCCTTCCTGATTTCCGTCGTATAAAGCGTCGGGCGGGAGGCATATTCTCTGAAATTATCTCCCCAGATATCCGGTTCTTTAATCAGATGATTGAGATTTTGTAGGGTCAGAACGATTTTTGCCCGGTCATTATTCGCATCAAAGGTAGAGGAATCCGTGCGGATGCGTCGAGTGGTATCCCTCATACTATTGGTCGAATCCATCGGGTTGCTCTGCACGATGAAATCATAGAGACGAATCTTATTGAATTTCTTATAATCTGTTTCGGTAACCGGCCCGCGAATCTCCGCAAGGACTTCTTCGTTGGTAACCGGCGGAGTCTTAAAGTAGGGAGGGGGAGGAGTCAGGGGGGATGGCGGTGCCGGCAAATCCTCTTTCTTCACACGATTGGAATCAAAATTTCCGCCTCCGTCTCCTGGAAATTTCGTATATCCCACGTCGTCCTTCATCAGCGTGATCGCATCTTCCTGTTCCATCCAGATATAGGCATCCGAGGACAGCCCCTCTGTATTGCAATCCCCGGCAGGCATGGTCCAGAGTTCTTTATTCGGGTCTTCTGCTCCTACGTTGGAATAAAAATTAAACTGATAGGCGCCGCCGTCCGCCTGCGCAAGCTTCGGAATGCTTACGATCAGCACCGACATGATCATGGCGGAGACCCCTAAGATTCTCTTTCGGATCCTGACCTTGCGCACTAGGCCTGCACTTTTCCGCTCCATCCCTGATCTTGATTTCATTCGTAAATTCTCCTTCCAACCACGACTAGCCTGCCGTTTGAACGCGAATATTCACAGGTGGATAAGGTGATCAACTCATCTCCAAACTTCGCATCCAACCCCGTATCATACAGAGACTGTTCTTTTACATTCTGAACGTAAGTGTCGAACTCTTCCTTGTTGCGGATATCAATGTAGTCGTAATACTGAAAATCTCCCCGATTGCTATTGTAAACCGAAGATATAAATACACCGATGATGCCGTAAACCCGTTGTTCATACAGGGTGTCATAGTAGATTTTCGAATGTTCTTCTTCGTAAGCCTTTGATTCGTATTTTTTGAGGGATCCGAACATTTTGCCTGACTTCATGTGGTGTCCGTGAATCAGAACACTGATGCCGTCGCCATTTCTGTCGCAGCGTTTGTCCAGAACCAGTAACCCGTTGTTGTCTTCCTCTTTTCTGAAATTGTGTTTTAGGTAAAAATCGTTGTCATCTTTCAGATACATCACCGGATAATCAATCACGGTATCCGGGATCCTGAGCCATCCTGCCAGATCCGGATTCTGCTCATACAGCCCTTCGTATTGCGGGAGGATCACCCGTTTCAGCTTCTGTACCGGCTTGCCTGCCCCCGTATCAGAGGCTGCAGGCTTCTTGTTCTCTGAAGCTTCCACGCTCTTTGCAAGCGCCTCCAAATCTTCCGCACTTTTATAATCCATCTGCGCCTGCAGATAAATCACATATCCGACAAAGGCAAACATGATCATGAAAGCGATCATCGTGCCCATCTTTAAGGCGAAACGCCTGCCGTTTCTGGTCAGATGAAAGGGATCGTTCAGAAGCCCCCCCGAGATTCCCCTATTCTTACCGCCGGAAGAAGAGACGGTATCCCATGCGCCCTTGCCGTTTGCATGTTTGACAAAAAGCGTCTGGTCCAGCTGTTTCACATAATCGTCGCCGATCACCGACTCGAAGCGAATCTGCTGCTCCTGAATCTGCTTCTTGGAGTTCTTTGCAACCTCCACCGCCGTCCGCCCCTGTTTCTTCAGGGCAGATATTCTTTGTAAATCTCTGCGGGCCGCCTGGTATTCTTTTTGTTCCGAAAAAGTGTACTTCCCTAATGTGTAAGCCAATCAGCCGCCCTCAAAGATCATCTCCCCCGACGCTGTGAGTCTCTCACAAGTAGGCATTTTCACATATAAAGTCCCCTACCCACACTTATATCGGTATTATCCCGCTTCTTTATTAGAATTTCAAGCAAAAATCACAATATCTGCCGTAAAAGGGACTACTTTTTTAATAAAAATGATGAGGTTGTCAAAAGCTTTTGACACTTCTATCATAAACGGGCAGGATCCGATGTTTTCCTTCACAGATTTTTTCTTGAGAATCATGGAGCAATGTGGCAAAATATAGCCCATGATTCGTCAAACTTTAAAATTCCAACTTTATTTTAAGAAACTGCGCGTTTTTTTACGCAGGTGCAGTCGCCGATTCGGCCCTGGACGCCGGTTCAACCCTGGGCACCGGATCGCTTTTCTGCCGATCTTCTCCTGCTGCCTGCTCTTACTGGGCGGCTGCGCTTCCGGGTCTTTCCCCTCTCCCGGTCAAACTGCCGCTTCCACTTCCTCAGACGCTTCCGCTCTCCTGCGTACCGGATTTTATTTTGATACGGTGATTGCGATCAGCCTATACGACCGGAAAGATCCTGCCATTCTGGATGCGTGTATGCAAAAGTGTGCGCATTACGAAGACCTGCTCTCTGCGCAGAAGAAAAATTCCGATGTCTGGAATATCAACCATTCCGCTCCGCAGGCGGTCAAAGTGAGCCCGGAAACCTTGTCGCTTGCAAAGACTGCTCTACATTATGCCAGGCTCTCGGAGGGCGCCTTCGACCCCACCATCGGCAGGCTCTCCGACCTGTGGAACTTTACAGGAGATCCTCCGGGACCCGTTCCCGATCCGAAACAGCTCAAAGAACTGGCTTCCCATGTGGGGTTTGAGAAATTAAAAATAGATGAAGATGCCTCCACGATCGCACTGACCGACAAGGAGGCTGCACTCGACCTTGGCGGCATCGCCAAGGGCTTTATTGCCGATGAATTAAAAACCCACCTGCTGGCACAGGGAGTGCACAGCGCAATTATCAATCTGGGAGGCAATGTCCTGTTGGTTGGCGGCAAAACAACCTCGGCACCCTCTTCTGCTACCGCTTCCTCGGCTGCAGGTTCCTCTTTCCCCAGCCGCCCATCCGCCAGCGTCTCTGCCGGAGCCTCCTCTGCTGCCTTTTCTGACTTTGCCGTCGGGATCCAGGAACCGTTCGGAGCAACCGGCGACTTCGCGGCAGTGGTGGAAGCGCAGGATAAAAGCATCGTTTCCTCCGGCACTTATGAGCGCTATTTCAAGAGTGACGGCAAGCTGTACCACCATCTGTTAAATCCCAAAACCGGTTATCCGGTACAAAACGGTCTCAGTGGCGTTACGATCGTCTCGGACCGTTCCGTAGACGGGGATGCCCTCTCTACGACCTGTTTTATTCTCGGGGAAAAAAAGGGACTGCAACTCATCAACACTCTTCCGGATACCGAGGTGATGTTCATCCACACGGACGGCAGTCTGTCCTATAGCAAGAATTTTCCCAGAGCGCATTCGTAGGAAAGTCTCCCTATATAAGGAACTGTAACGACCAGAAATAGCCCGCAGGTTAAACCTGCGGGCTATTTCATTCCGATCGGAAATGCTCTTTGGTATGCGCTTTCCTTGGGAATTCCACTGGCGAAACTTTCTCCTATCTGATCTCTTTTACGGTATAGTCCCGTTCTTCTACGGCTTTTTTCAAAGCCTCATCGCTTTCCTGTCCACTCAGATGAACCAGCGCTTCTCCCTTCTCATGGGAAACTTCCGCACTCTCTACACCCGGCAGTGCTTCCAGTGCCTTCTTGACGCGTGCCTCACAGTGGCCACACATCATTCCTTCGATTTTCATTGTCTTGGTTGTCATTGTTTTTTCCTCCTGATGATAAAAGATTGTCTGCTTTGGAGCTGTTCCTGCGTCCGGCTCTGTCGTTTGCTCCGGCGCCGCATCTTGCTTCGGTGAAATTGCTTGCACCTGCGCCACCCCCTGATCCGGAACGGTCCCTTGCGCAGGAGCCGCTTCCCGGTCTGTCGCCTGCTTCTCCTGCAAAGGGCGGCCATCCTCTCCCTGCATGCGGAAAAAATTCAACCGCAGGGCATTGGTTACCACGAAGAAGCTGGACAGGCTCATGGCTGCTGCACCGAACATCGGATTCATGCTCCAGCCAAAGGCATGGATATAAGCGCCGGCTGCCAACGGAATGCCGATGATGTTATAGATGAAAGCCCAAAACAGATTTTCATGAATGTTTCGGATCACGGCCCGTGAGAGGCGGATCGCCTCCGCCACATCCATCAACCTGCTCTTCATCACCACCACATCCGCCGCATCGATGGCGATATCGCTTCCTGCGCCGATGGCGACCCCCACATCCGCCGCCGTCAGCGCAGGGGCGTCATTGATGCCGTCGCCGACCATCATGGTCTTCCCTTCTGCACCCAGTGATTTTATCACATCCGCCTTTCCTTCCGGAAGAACGGATGCAATAACACGGTCCACTCCTGCCTGTGCCCCGATCGCCTGCGCCGTACGTTCATTGTCTCCGGTCACCATCACGGTTCGGATGCCCATTTCCTTCAGCAGGCGCACCGCAGCGGCGGAATCGCTTCGAATCGTGTCGGCAACCGCAATCAGCCCCAACACCTGTACCGCATTTCCATCTTCCTCCCTGGCAAAAAAGAAGAGAGGGGTCTTGCCACTGGCAGAAAGTCTCTCCGACGCCTCCAAAAGTCCGGTCTCCAACTCCGCCTTCCCGCTGAGATAGGTTTGACTGCCTCCCAGAAAAAGAGCCTGCCTCCTTCCGTCTTTCGCTGTCTCTTTTCCGGTCAACCCGCCTCCCACAACGGCTTCAAAATCCGACACTTCCGTCAGCGGAACCTTATTTTGCTCTCCGTAGACCACAATCGCCTTTGCAAGCGGATGCTCACTCTTTTGTTCCAGAGAGCAGGCAACCGATAAAAGCGCCTCTTTCGTCACGCCTTCCGCTGGGATGACGTCAGTAACCACAGGACTTCCCTCCGTGATGGTGCCGGTTTTATCCAGAGCCACTACCTTCACACGCCCGCTTTCTTCCAGTGCGGACGAGGTCTTAAAGAGAATCCCCTTCTTAGCTCCGACCCCATTTCCCACCATGATGGCAACCGGCGTGGCCAATCCCAGCGCACAGGGGCAGCTGATCACCAGAACGGAAACCGCCCTGGCAATCGCAAAGCCCACGTCTGCTCCTACAACCATCCAGATTCCAAAGGTCAGCGCCGCAATGGCAAGAACCAGCGGTACGAAAACGGCGGAAACCTTGTCCGCTGCTTTTGCAATCGGCGCCTTGGTCGCTGCCGCCTCGGAAACCAGGCGGATGATCTGCGAAAGTGCGGTATCGCCGCCCACCTTCTCTGCTTTGCATACGAGATAACCGAAGGTGTTTAATGTGCCGGAATAAACGAAATCGCCCTCCTTTTTATCCACCGGAATGCTTTCGCCTGTCATTGCGGCTTCGTTGACCGAACTGGTTCCTTCCACGACATAGGCATCTACCGGGATACTCTCTCCCGGACGCAGCGCAAACAGATTGCCGACCGCGACCTTACTGACCGGAACAGTCACCTCTTTTCCATCCACCAAAAGGTTCGCCGTTTTCGGTGCGAGCTTCATCAGCCCCTTCAGCGCGCTCGTGGTTCTGCCCTTCGAAATCGCTTCCAGCATCTTACCTACCGTAATCAGCGTCACGATCATCGCTGCCGACTCAAAATAGAGATCGTTCATGAGAACCGCCATCTTCCGGGCGTCCATATCCGCCTGTGCCCTGGTCATGAGGAGCAGTACCACGAAACTGTAAGCGAACGACACCCCGCTTCCCATTGCGACCAGCGTATCCATATTCGGTGCCCCGTGTAAAAAGGAGGACAGTCCGTTTACAAAAAAATTTGCGATTGATCCCCATCACCACGATGGAAAGCGCCATTTGAATCAGACCGTTCGCCACCATATTTCCATCAAAGAACGATGGAAGCGGAAAACCGAGCATGTGATGCCCCATGGAAAAAAATAGAGGAGCACAAATAGAAAAAAACAAGTGAGGAAAGAAGACGCTTTTTTTGAGGGCAGGCGTCTCATGATCTTTTAACATCTCCTCCATCTCCGCCGTATCCAGGGAATCTGCCTTCTCTGACGCACGCGAGGTTCCGGAGACACTCAAGGTTCCGGAGCCAAGGGCACCCCTGATGCGTCCTGTGTCCCTGCGTCCTGTTTCTCTACGTCCTGTGTCCCTGCGTCTTTTTTCCTGGCATCTGCCTTTCCGGCCCCCACTTCTTTGGCTCCGTAACCCGCTTTTTTTACCGCAGAAATGACGGCGGCGGGGTCGGCATCTCCCTCTACTCCCATGGAATTGGTCAAAAGAGACACGGCGCAGCTCTTTACGCCATCCACCTTTGACACCGCCTTTTCCACGCGGGTCTGACAAGCCGCGCAACTCATGCCTGTCACTTGAAATGTATGTTTCAAAGTTCTTCCCTTCCTTTCTACTCTAATCTGTCTATGCTTTTAAAAGCTTCTGCACGGTATCGACCAGTTCCTCTATGGTCTCCTCCCTGCCCGCTTCCAGATCTTCTATCACACAACTTCTGATATGGGATGCCAAAAGAACCTTGGCAAAACTGTTCATTGCACATCTCGCCGCTGCTACCTGCGTCAGGACATCCGGACAGTAGGCATCCGCTTCCAGCATCTTCTTAATCCCGCGGATCTGCCCCTCGATGCGATTGAGTCGGTTGATGAGGTCCCTCTCTTCCGCCGTCGATCGGTGCTTTTTCCTGCCTGCATGACAGGCGCAGCCCGGATGCGGATCCGCGCCGGCTTCCGCCGCAGCTGGTGCCGGGGTAGACAGTGACTCGTGAACCTGGCTTGATCCTGTATCTAACGCAGAATTTATTCCTCCTGCTGGCGCCTGGTTAAAGCCTGCGGTTGACGCCGGACTAAAGCCTGCGGCTGGCGCAGGTTTTGACTTGCTACAACCTTCCTTCATCTTCTTTCCCTTCCCTCACCTTAGATCTTCTGCGATCCGGTGCCATGGATATCCAATCCGATGGATTTGCGTTTTATTCGTTACAGCCATTGCAATATCGGTTTTGCATGAACGCATCCCGTTGAGCGCTCGGTTCTGCACAAGTACAATTGCACAAGCGCAATGGGAGCGCCAGCTTTATGATAAAGAATACATATATACCCCGCTGGGGTATATCGGGTTTTGATTATATACTCCATGAGGGTATAATGCAAGTTTTTTTTCACAGATGGAATGTGCGGAAAAATAAAAGCCTGTCAGGTATTTCGCCCGGCAGACTTATGATTTACTGGTCTTTATTCTGTCTATATCCTAAAGGAGTTTCTTTATTTGTCTGAGCTTTTTCTTGTCCTGCTCCGTCCAATATTCAAATTCCTCCCAAGCATCATCCGTCCACGATTGAATCACCCAGATTCACCTCATGCACAGTACCGCCAGTCTTCTCCATTTCAGCCATATTCTTTCTTAACCGATCCATATTTTCATCACTATAGAAAGGATCTGCCGTAACTTCAAATGGAATCCTATGTTCTTTCGTAACCTTGGTTGCATCCCTCCACCTTATATTCATACCATTCTTCCCCTGTTTTCCGAAATCCCACCGCTTGAAACATGCGCTGGCTCTGCGTATTAAAAGAATAAATATTGGCTTTCACTGTGTCCATTCCTTTTTCTTTGGCAAGTTTCAGCATATCCCTGATACAGCGTCTGCCAATCTGCCTGTTTTGATATTCCTTACAAACTACGATTGCCACCTCCGTATTTTCTCTAAGTGAAACATCTCCAACCAGCTTTCCTTTGTATTCTATGTAGTAACAAGCTCCATGCGAACATAAATAATCATACATGCGATGCAGAAGCTCCGAATCATAGGGCTCGTCCCTATTATCCACCTGCTTGCAGACATCCGGATCCTGATACCATGGAAGCGATGCTTCATCATTTCTGTAGTAAGGAATCAGGGTGATTTCGCTATCAATCCTTCGCCTAGTCATCATGGTGGCAGTCCTTTCTTTGCTTGCTAAATGCCGGCACTTCTCTGCCAACAACATTCTTTTCAAGCCCCGTGTATTTCAAACAATTTCCTGTCAGGTCAAAGCCCCACTTCATCTGCATACTGGCAACAAAATGTTACGATGGTTCGGGTATTCCCCTCACGGAACGGATGCACTTTCCATAACCTTACCATTGATTGGGAAAACTGTTTCGCAGCCTCATGTACTCCCATATCATTCCACGGCTTATTTCGCATTTCTGTCAAAATACGCTATGATCGGTAAGATTTCACAATTTTCCCTCTTGTAATCTGTCCGTAAATTTTTTATAGTATCCATAACAGTACCCGACACGCCTCTCAACGATGCGTACCAAGTCGGGTCATTTAATTTTATGGGGGATTTTCCCATGGAACTTAAGAACCAACAAGAACCACTCTCCGTATCGGATCAGATAAATAACTTAAAAGAAATAGGACTCATCATAGAAGACGAGACTATGGCTGCCTCCTTCCTTAATGATGTGTCCTATTTTCGCTTGATCAAGGCTTACAGTCTTGGATTGAAGTCTAAGAATGGCAGATACTATGATGGGGTTACCTTCAATCAACTCATGGCACTTTACCTGTTCAACGCCAACTTCCGCCAACTTCTCTTTGGACAGATCGAGCATATTGAGGTCAACCTAAGATGCCGCATGGCTAACTACTTCTCTTCCACCTACGGAGTGCTGGCATATTCCGATCAAAGCCATTTTTCAAGCTCTGATTATCATACGACTCTCATGGCGAATATCAACGCGGAAATAAGCCGGAACAAACGTGCTCCGTTCATCCGAAACTTCCATGAGAACTATGTGGACGGTCAGATACCTTTCTATGCGCTGGTAGAGATATTCTCCTTTGGCACTTTGTCAAAATTCTTCAAAATCATGAAGAATACGGACAAAAAAGCCATTGCCAGGTGCTTCGGCACCGGATATACATATTTTGAAAGCTGGATTGAAAGCCTTGCCTATGTCAGAAATCTCTGTGCACACTACGGGAGGCTCTATAATGCTAAACTGACAAAGACACCCAAGCTATACGATCAAGACAGGAAGATCGGCATTGGCAACAACCGAATTTTCGGTGTCCTCATATGCATGGAACACATCCTCGGCAAAGATAAAGGCTGGAAGTCATTTGTAAATTCCCTTGAGAAGCTGTTTGAGAAATATCCCCATGTAAAAAAAGAGACAATGGGTTTCCCTGAGAATTGGAAGGAAATGCTTACTTGAGATTTATCGCACCATACCCTAGAACGGTTTGAACTCCGAATCTGTGTTTTTGCTTTGGATTTGAAACCTCACATATCCCCGCAGTTCTTATTGCAAATCTCTTCAGCCCTCTCTCCCATTCCGTTCTGTTGTATCAAAATCGCCGTTTACATATCCGCTTAAATGCCGGCACTTCTCTGCCAACAACATTCTTTTCAAGCCCCGTGTATTTGCCTTTCTTTTATTCATCATAACTCTCTTCGCCCCCTCTTTCTATTCTATCTTTTTCTGCCTTCCCTTTCCGGAATAATTTTCAGGGTACCCGGATGCCTGCGGATTGACTCTTTGCAGAGCCGAAGGAAGGTTTCCGCGTCCGGACTGATTTCCTGACCGGACAGGTAAATCCAACCGATGGTCATGGTACTACCGTCCGGATTCTGTGTGCGGCGAACCGGAACGCTGCGAATGTCTGCCGGTGTCCAATCCTCGTACAACTCTCCCGAACCCAGACCATAGCCACCCGAAGCTGCAATCATGCGAAAGAGAGAGTACCGGTCGCTGACGGTAATGGATCGTATGGGGTGTGCCGGTGTCAGCACCTCCTCGGCAAAATCGGAATGATCCGTGCCGAAATCGTAGTGAACAAAGGGAGATTCCTGTAATTGATCCAAGGAGACGGATTCTAGCTGCGCCAGAGGGTGTTTTTTTCCAAGGTAAGCATGCGGCGTTGCCTGACAGAGCGGATGGAACTTCAGGTTACGACGCTCCAGCTCCCGTTGAATCATCGCCTTGTTCAGTTCGTAATAGTAGAGGAAGCCCAAGTCACTTCTGCGGGAAAAAACGTCCTGAATGATATCCGTGGTTTTTCCCTCCCGAAGCGTTAGGCTGTACCGGAGGTCACGGAACAGTTCCGACACTCTGGAAATGGCATGCAGCACGAAGAGATAGTGCTGGGAAGAAATCGCAAAGGAAACGGTTTTCGAAATCCCCTGCTCCGCCCGTGTATAGGAGGTGCGCACCGTCTCGAATTCCCCTACCAGCCGGTAGGCGTCCCTCAGGAAATTCAGTCCCTGTACGGTAAAAGAAACGCCGCTGTAACTACGGTTCAGAATGGCGAAACCCAGCTCTTTTTCCAGAAGGCGGATGGATTTACTGATGCTGGACTGAGAGACAAACATGGATTCTGCTGCCTGCGAGATGGAGCCGAGTTGCGCGGTACAAATGAGATACTGCAATTGTTGCATGGTCATCAGTCGCTTCTCCTGTGCTTTCCCAACGAGTCGGATGAAAAAATAGGGCACGGATCCGATCCGATTTAAGATATGAATTTTATTCATATCTTGAAATGATTTATTTCCATTTCCGAAAACAATAAGCCTCGGATAAAATAGAATTATATCATTTATATTATATAAAAAATGGAAATAATTTATTTTTTTGCAAAATAAAAGGCGAATATTTAGATATAACAGGAGGATAGTTATGAAAAAAAAGAATCTGCAAACCACTCTGATTCATACCGGAGACAATGCGATGGCGAAAAATGCTGCGGCATCCGTTTCGGTGCCGAAGGTTCTTCCGAAGAAGCAATGACGGATGCGGGCATCACAATGGGAACGCTGCGTTTCTCGATTGGACTGGAACATCCGGAGGATATTATCGAGGAGCTGGACGAGGCGCTATTGCGCATCTAATGGGCGCTTTCTTAGCGGGAAAAAGGCAGAGAAATCAGTAAAAAACTAAGGGTACAAAGGCAGTGGAAAGAGCAAGAGATCTCATGATGTGCATTCATATCACAAAGGAGGAATCATGGCTACAGATTACAAAGAAATCGCAGCCCGTTATCTGGATGAGGTCGTGCGTACGGCGCAGGAGCTGATTCGGATTCCTTCCATGTCCTTTGAGGAAAAGGAGGTGGCGGAGTATATTGCGGGGAAAATGCGGGAGCTGGAGTACGACGAGGTCGTCACGGACGACTACGGAAGCGTCTTCGGCAGGATGAGGGGCAGTGGAGGCGGCTCTAGCGTCACACTCAACTGTCACATGGACACCGTGGATGAGGGGGATCCCGCGTCGTGGAAGTACCCTCCCTTCAGCGGTGAGGTGGCGGAAGGCAGGGTCTGGGGAAGAGGCGCTTCCGACACCAAGGGCACCATTGCCATCCAGCTGTATATTCCGCACATTTTGAAAAAAGAAGGACTGCTGCCGAAGGGGGATGTGGTCACCGCAGGCGTGGTGGCAGAAGAAGCGGCAGGATTCGGCGCCATGATGCAGGCACGGGAAAAGAGAATGCTGACCGATTATGCCATTGTCGGCGAAGCCACCGAGAACGATATCGCCATCGGCAGCCGCGGCCGCTGTGCGGTCAAGGTCACCATTACCGGCAGATCCTGCCACGCCTCCAGACCGGGGGACGGCAGGAATCCGTTTAACTATCTGGCAAAGTTCCTTCCGAAGCTTCGTGAAATCAAAATGGCACATGATGATATTTTCGGCGATTCCACAATGAGCTGCACCCGCATCGAGTCCTCCGAGAAAGGAACCAATATCATTCCGGAGAAGATCATTCTGTATGTGGATTATCGTATGGTCGGCGAGGAATCCGAGCACACCGTGCAGGCAGCTTTTTGACAAGCTCGTGGAGAGCCTTCCCATGGACGGCATCACAGCGCAGGCGGAAATCGTATACATTCCGGTCAAAACCTACACTGGACGCGAAGGGCGGGGCTATCAAGGGGAGAACCCCTTCTCGGTGTCACCAGATGCGGATTACATCGTTCGTGTCAAAAGAGCGGTTGAGGAAGCCGTCGGGCATCAACTGGAAACCAAGGAATGGGCATTTGCGACGGACACGGGACATTTTACCGCACAGGGCGTCAAGTGTCTGGGCTACTCTCCCGCGGAGATCCGGCTGTGCCATACCAAGGAGGACAGCATCGATATCGCCATGATGGAGGAGGGAATTGCGGGGTATCTGGCAGCCGTCACGGAGTTAGCAAATACGCCGAAGCCTTGAGGATAGAGGAAAGGATGGGGAAATAAGGAATGAAAAATAAGAAAAATATCAATCCATTCGTACTGATTTTCTGTGTGGTTGTCATCGCCTGGCTGTTCACCTTCATCATCACGCCGGGAACGCTGGAAGAGGGGGTATACACCCCGCTGCCGCGCAACACGTTCAGTTTTAATAACATTTTCAACCTGTTCCGCGCCATCCCGATGGGATTAAAAGATACTTCGAATCTGGTCATCCTGATTCTGGTCATCGGTGCGGCCTTAGAGATTTATCGTCGTACCGGAGCCATCGACTCCGGCATCCATGTCATGGTGCAGAAGTTCGGGAAGACCTCGGCGACCCTGCTTCTGGTGGTTATGATTCTGGTATTTTCCGCAATGGGTGGCTTCCTGGGATGGATCGAGGTTCTGATTCCGTTCTGCCCGCTGGTCGTGGCGGTTGTTCTGGCACTGGGTTATGATTCCATTGTTGCGGTTTCCGTTGTGATTATCGGCTCCATGGCAGGCTTTATGGCGGGCCCCACCAATCTCTACACGGTCGGCGTCTGCAACGGTATTCTCCAGAAGATGGGGATTCTGGAAGAAGGTACCAGCGTTTCGTCGGTCTTCCTTTCCGCCTGATTCTGTGGATCATCCTCACGGTAATCTCCATCGCCTACATTCTTTTTTATGCAGAACGGGTCAAGAAAGATCCCTCCCGGTCTTTGATGAAGGAAGTAGATGTCTCCGACCTGATTCTGGAACATGACGACAATGTAACATTCACCGGGCGCCACATTCTCGTGCTTTTGTCCATTCTGGTTGCAATGGTTATGACCATTTTCGGTATGCAGAAGGGCTATGACGGCGTAAAATGGACGATCGACGATGTTTCCGCCATCTTCCTTGCCTCCGCCCTGTTTTCCGGTTTTATCGGCAAGATGAAACCTTCCGAAATCGCGGACGCCTTTCTTGCGGGTGCCAAGGGGGCGATCGGCGGAGCGATGATTGTCGGTTTTGCACGCGCGGTGTACTGGATTATGAATACCGCCGGCATCAATGCGACCATCGTCTACAATGCCACACAGGTTCTGAAGGGCATGAATCCGATCGGCGCTGCCATCGGCATCGTCCTGCTGGTTTCCCTTCTCAACGGCCTGATTCCGTCCGGCTCGGGCAAGGGAGCTCTCCTCAGCCCGATTATTATCCCGATTGCCATGGAACTGGGACTAACCTCCCAGACCAGTGTTCTGGCTTATCAGTTCGGCGACGGCATCACCAACATGTTCTGGTTCAGCTACGGCACACTGATGATTTTCCTCGGCTATGGCAAGGTTTCCATCCAGAAGTGGTGGAAGTTCTTTGTGCCGCTGATGTTGATTTTCTTTGTACTAGCAGCAGGTGCGCTGATCGTGGCGATTCAAACGGGATTTTAACAAGAAGGATGGCGATTCGTTGTCATTCCCGTGCTTCCCTAAGAAAACCACCGCTTCCCCTATGAGAAACGCCACGATCCCCCTCTGCCTTAGTTGTTTCCGAACGCCAGCAATTGAATTTCGGTATTAACGCATGCAGCCGGAATTGTAGTATGATTTTTTCCAACCAGAAACGGCATTCGGAAAGGAACTACACAATGGCTAAGATTACGGATGAATTCAAAAAATCATGGAAATTTGAGACACAGCAGCTGCACATCGGGCAGGAGGATTACGACCACACAACGGATGCGAGGGCGGTACCGATTTACCAGACTTCTTCTTTCGTCTTTCGCAATGCGCAGCACGCAGCGGATCGTTTTGCGCTAAAAGACGCCGGCAACATCTACGGCCGCCTCACCAACCCGACCGAGGATATTCTGGAGCAGAGAATTGCAGCGCTGGAAGGCGGTATCGCAGCCCTGGCCGTTGCCAGCGGAGCCGCTGCCGTAACTTATGCGATTCAGAATGTCGCACTATCCGGCGATCATATCGTTGCCGCTGGGAATATCTACGGCGGCACCTACAACCTCTTAAAGCACACCCTGATCGACTACGGCATTTCGACCACTTTTGTCGATCCGTCAAATCTCCAGGAGGTGGAGGCCGCGTTTCAGGACAACACAAAGGCTCTGTATGCGGAGACCTTAGGCAACCCGAACAGCGAAGTCACCGATATCGATGCACTTGCCGCGATTGCGCATAAACACGGGGTTCCTCTGATCATCGACAACACCTTCGGCACTCCTTATCTGATCCGTCCGATTGCACATGGGGCAGACATTGTTGTGGAATCCGCCACCAAATTCATCGGCGGGCACGGCACCACCATCGGCGGCATTATTGTAGACGGCGGTAGCTTTGACTGGCAGGCGCAGGCCGAGAAGTATCCGCAGCTGACCTCTCCCAATCCGTCCTACCACGGGATCAGCTTCGTGCAGGCGGCAGGTAAGGCGGCGTTCATCACACGCATCCGCGCCATCCTCCTGCGCGACACCGGAGCCACCCTCTCTCCCGTCAGCTGCTTCATCTTTTTACAAGGACTGGAAACCCTCTCTCTTCGCGTCGAGCGCCATGTGCAGAATGCACTGCAGGTCCTAGCCTATTTAAAGAGCGTTCCTCAGGTAAAAAAAGTCAACCATCCCGCCCTTTCGTCGGATCCCGCACAACAGGAGCTGTACCGGAAATATTTCCCGAACGGCGCCGGCTCCATCTTCACTTTTGAAATTGATCCGGAAGGCGATGCGGATGGCGGCGCCAGGAAGGCGCAGGATTTCATTGACCGCCTGCAACTCTTCTCTCTTTTAGCCAATGTTGCTGATGCCAAGAGCCTCGTCATCCATCCCGCCAGCACAACTCACGCCGAGCTGTCTGAGCAGGAGCAGCGCGATCAGGGCATCTACCCCAATACCATTCGCCTCTCCATCGGTTTGGAGAATATTGACGACATCCTTGCCGACCTTCGTCAGGCCTTTGCCTGATCCTTTTAGAGGCTGTCCTCTCTTTTTTTCCGCCTCCCTGTCCGATAACCAATATGAACGATGCCCTTAAAAGGGTTTCTTGTCCGGTTACAACAAGGAGGTTGTCATCCATGCGAAATAAAAAAGAAAAAAAGGAAAATCAGGAAGCCCCTAAGAAAAAACTGAAAAAAAGCGTTGGAAAAACGCTCCTACTGATCCTCCTGCCTCTCGTGGCATGGGGAATGGCATCGATCATCCTGTTTCTGAATCATAAGGCGACGAAGACCATCTCCGCAACCGCCATGATGGATCTGCAGGCGGAGACAAATGCGAATGCACAGAGCATCGCCACCCCCCTACAGATGTTGAAATCCTGTTATAACACCTATGCGGACACGATGGAGGTCGTGGACTTCGCCTCCCATGATCAGATGCAGAAATACATTGCCTATTCTCTGAAAGGGCAGCCGGTTAAATTCCGGCATCTATCTCTGTTTTGAAAAAGGCGGCGCCATCTTTGCGGACGGCACCATCCTGCCGGATGACTTTGACGCTTCCACCAAAAGCTGGTATCAGGCGGCGGAGGGCAAAAGCGATAAATCTTTTATCACGACTGAGGTCTACAAGGATAGCCTGGGTAGAGGCTCCTGCGTCACCTTCGCCAGACGTCTGACCTTCACCGATCAATCGAAGGGCGTCCTCGGCACAGACGTTTTTATGAAGGATCTGCAAAAAGAGGTTTCCTCCCTTCGTCCCATGAAAAGCGGCACCTCGGCGATTCTCTCGAACGACCAGATTATCGCCTGTCCGGACGATTCCTTGAACGGCAAAAAGATCTCCGAAGCAAACAACTCTTTTCTCTCCGCCCTCAGCGAGTTTGGTCAGTCCGAAAAGGATGAGGTAATCGAGCTGAAAGATGAAAAGGGGCGCGTGGTTTATGTGGCCAAAACAAAGATCCCCGAGACCAACTGGGTGATCTTTTCCTCTGTTCCCCAAAAAGACGTGCAGGCGGATGCCATCCGATTCCGCAATGCCGCCCTTCTCTATATGCTCATCATCCTGGCGGTCATTCTGGGCGCAATCACCATCACCATCCGCAGAATCATCTCCAGACCGATCCGCAGACTCTCGGACGGAATTGTCCGCGTCTCGGAAGGAGATTTTACCACCACGCTTTCCATCGACAGAGCAGACGAAATCGGTCTGATCAGTTCCGAGATTACCTCTTATGTGGATCAGATGAGAGGGACGCTTAAAACGATCAGGGACCGTGTGGACAGGCTGAAAAATAATTCAACGACTTCTATGGAGTCTGCCACCTTCATGGCTTCCCGGGCGGAAGAGCAGTCTACCTCAATGGAGCAGATCCATAAGGCAGTAGATGAAATTGCGAAAGCGGTCACCGTACTGGCCGACAGTGCACAAGGTCTTGCCCACTCCATGGACGAGTTAACCAACATGGGGCACGGCACCAATGAAATCATGGTGAAACTGGTCGATCAAGCCAATCTCGGACAAAAAGACATGCTCCAGGTGGAAGAGGAAATGAATCACATCACCGATTCCATGAATTCGATGAATGAGGTCGTCGGCATCGTCCGCACCTCCGCAGACAAAATCAATGAAATGGTCAGCATGATCGATTCGATCTCCGAACAGACCAATCTCCTGTCCTTAAATGCTTCGATTGAGGCGGCAAGAGCAGGAGAAGCCGGGAAGGGCTTTGCCGTTGTCGCCGGAGAAATCGGCTCCCTTGCCGCCAACAGCCGCAATGCAGCCAAGAAGATCACCGAAATCGTGGCACAGATTACCGGCGAGATCGGCAGTCTCTCTGAACAATCAAAGAGCAACATGGCGGCGATCGAACAGAGCGGAGATGCGGTCAAGAAACCGGGCAGAGTTTCCACAGCATTGTGGACGAACTGAACACCGCAGCCGCAACCCTTGACGACATGATCGTCCGGATGCGGGAGGTCAATGAAATTGCGGTCAATGTGGCCTCCATTTCAGAGGAGCAGTCTGCAAGCACGGCAGAGGTGACCACGACCGCAGAGAACCTGGCTTCCAGTGCAGAGGGCATTGCAAAAACGAGCAAGGACGTGGAGGATGTCGCTTCTTCTCTTTCTGAATCCGCCACGCAGATCAGTGAAGCGCTGGAAAAATTCAAAATCGATTAAGGTCATAACGAAATCACTTTGCAGGCTATTCAAGGATGGGTGAAAATGATAGACTGAATTTATGAAATTTTTTCACTTATCCGATCTCCATATCGGACTCAAACTCATGAACTACGATATGCGGGAAGATCAACTCCACGTCCTGCATCAGATCGTTTCTTACGCCAGAAAAGAGAACCCGGATGCGGTTCTTCTTTCTGGCGATCTTTTTGACCGGGCACAGCCCTCCGGCGAGGCGATTGCAATCTTCGACCATTTCATCTCCTCCCTGAAGGAGGCCGTTCCGGATGTTTCCATCCTGATGATTGCGGGTAATCACGATTCTCCCCAGCGCATCGGGCTCTACAGCAAAATCCTGAAAAGGCAGAAAATATACGCCGTCGGTTCTCTTGCGGGTAGAGAAGAAGATGACAGTGATCCGCCAAAAGAGCAGGAGGCGGATGATTCCTCCCTCTTGCGGGGCACCGATTCCCAGTCCCCTGGTGACTCGAGGAGAGCCGATTCCTCATCCCCTGACGCCTCCGCCCGCCCCACGCTGCCGCAAATCCCGAAGGTAGTGCTGGAAGATCCGTGGGGCGTCGTCAACTTCTACCTTCTTCCCTTTACCAGCCCCTGCATGCTGCGAGGTGTTTCGGAGAAGGAGCCTCTTTCTTACGACCGCGCGATCCATCTCCTCCTCTCCTCTCTGGATCTCAATTTAGAGGAGAGAAACGTTCTTCTTTCTCACCAGTTCTATCTGCCTCACGGCGCTTCTGTGGAAGAAATCGAGCGCTCCGAATCCGAGATCCGGACAGTCGGCAACATTGACGAGGTGGATGCGGAAGTCCTGTCCGCCTTTGACTATGCGGCACTGGGACACATTCACAAACCGACTCTCCTTGGCAGTCCCCATATCCGCTACAGCGGAACGCCCCTTCCTACTTCTCTCTCGGAGGCGGGACAAAAGAAGGGCGTTGTCATGGTGGAACTGGGGGAAAAGAATCCGATCAACGGCACCTCTTCCCGGATTACGATTCTGCCTCTCACTCCTCTTCGTGAAATCCGAAAGCTTCAAGGAGGTCTACAGGACGTTTTAAAGCAGCGCTGTGATGACTATGTTTCCGTCCTGCTCACCGACTCCTTTGCGCTGCGCCCTTCCGAAACCTTTGCTACGCCTGCCGAAGCTTCCGCATCCCCAGCTTCCAAATCAAGCCCTGCTGAAGCGGGTGCCATGGAAACAGAAGCTTCCGTTTCCGGTTATTACGACTGCCGGCAGGCGCTACGGGAAGCCTTTCCCCATCTACTGGAGATCAACTTTCCTTCCACAGACGCAAAACTGCTGTCCGATCTGGAAGAAGAATCGCCGTTAGAAGATCCGCTTTCTCTTTGCGAGAGCTTTCTTCATTTGAACAATCCGGAGACGGATCCGGACACCGATTCTGAAACCCGGAAACTTCTTACCGCTATCATCAACCAGGTGACCACGAACCGATGAGACCAATACAAATCACGCTTCAGGCCTTTGGCTCTTATGCCGATCTGACCGTCATTGATTTTACGAAAACAACAGAAAATCTCTTCCTGATTTCCGGAAATACCGGAGCCGGCAAAACCACGATTTTCGATGCACTGGTTTTCGCTCTTTACGGAGAAGCCAGCTCCTGCCAGAACCACAAGGAAGGCCTCATCCTGCAGAGCCAGTTTCGTCCCCAAGACGGCAAAGATCTCAAAGAGACCTTCGTTTCGCTTACTTTTGAAGAAAACAGACAGCACTATACCGTGCGCCGTGTCCCCCGTCAGGAGCGGGCAAAAAAGCGCGGCAAGGGCGTCACGCTGATCAACGCTTCCGTAACGTTAACCTTACCGGACGGAAGCATCTACCCGCTTAAGGAAACGGATGCGAAACTGAGGGCGCTGATCGGTCTGACCAAGGAGCAGTTCATGCAGATCGCCATGATTGCACAGGGCGAATTCATGGAACTGCTGCGTGCCAAATCCGATGATAAAAAGAAGATTTTTCGCAAGCTTTTTCACACCGAGCTTTACGATGAAATTGTACGCGAGGTGGATAGAAGAAGGGCGGATTGCAATCAGAACATCGCCGATATGAAAATGCAATTCCAGACGGTGATTTCCCGCCTCTGTCTGCCGCCCGACAGGGAAGAAACCGGGGATCTGCAGGAATGGAAGCAGGAGATCGAAGACGGACTGTTCCTCCACAGTGAAGAATTCCTGAGCGCACTTCAGGCATGGAACCTTTCTCTGGAACAGGAAGTTCAGACGCTAACGCAAAATCAGGCGAAGGCGCAACAGGACAGAGATTTGTGCCGGGACGCCGTCCAGGCAGCCGCCCGGCTGTCAGATCTTTTTTCCCATCTGGAGGAGAATGAGAAAGAACGGGCGCTTCTGAAGCAGGAGGAAGAACAGAGGTTGGAAGCCGGTCTTCCGCCCTTTGAGGAAGAAGAAAGGCAGGCAAATGTACAGTGGGAACAAGAGGCTGAAAATTACCACCGACTGCGGGAACGGGTGGAAAAAGCGCTGGCTCTCTTTCAGCAGAAGGAAGACGCACAGAAGAAGTGCTCTCTTCTGGAACAGAAGCAAAAAGCCGCCTGTCTGACCCTTTCCAACATACAGGAGGAAAAAAATTCTCTCCAGGGACGGGAAGAGAAGACTTCTTCCGAACTTCAGCTTCTGGAAAGAGCGAGTATCGATCTGGCGGAATTCCAAAAACAGCTTCAGCGCTCCCGTGAGCTTTCTTTGCAGGAACAAAATCTCCAGCTGGAAAAGAAGAACCTTCTCCAGGCGGAATCTGCACTCAAAGAAGCGCAGGAAACCTACCGCCGGATCACCCTCTCTTATCAGCAGGCAAGACAGACCAGTGAGCAGCTTCGCTCCCTCTTCTTGGATGCCCAGGCAGGACTGCTTGCCGCCTCCCTGCGGGACGGCAGCCCCTGTCCGGTCTGCGGTTCGAAAACACATCCGCACCCCTTCACCCTTTCTGCACAGACTCCCCTGCCCACAGAGTCGGAGTTAAAAAGCGCAGAAAAAAAGACGGAAGATCTTCGCAGCAAACAGGAAGAAGCCTCTGCAGCCGCAGAAGCGGCGGCTGCCACAAAAAACGAACGGCAGAAGACGTTTTTTTCCTCTGTCCAACAACTTTTCTTAAAAGCGAACACGTTCTGCCGGGAACTCGGGGTCTCATTTGTGACTGCGCCCGGTCCGACAGATTTGGCTCAAATGTCGGAAATGGAGAATGCGATCGGAATGCTCTTATCTGCTTCCGCAAAGACGGTCCACGAGCGCAACGAACAGCTCAAGGAGCGGGCAAAGCGGGCGGAAGAGCTCACTTCCTTACTGCATTTACTCCGTGAAGAAGGGAAGCAAAGGATCTCCTGTTAGAAGAGGCGAGAAGCAAGGCGGCAGAAATGGAAAAAGCACTCAGTGCAGCCAACAGTGAGCGCTTGCTGTTGCACGCTTCCTCCGATTTTGAATCCAGGTCCGCTGCAGAAGCCTATTTGCAGCAGGCAGGAGAAAAAGAGCAGGCCGCACGCAGCCGTTTTGAAAATGCGCAGGCAGGAGCGAAGCGCCATGCAGACGCTCTATTGGCAACAAAAACCAAGGAACAAACTCTTCTGAAAGAAATCGGAGACAGAAAAAGACCGCAGACAGAAGCCTTACAGCAGGCTCTTTGCGCTGCCGAGGAAAAACTTACGATTCTCACGGAATGTCTGCAAAAACAAAGCCACGAGCTGCAGGAAAACCGATATGCCTTGCAGGAACTTTCTTCTGGCTCCGAAGCAAGACGTCATACTTTTTCCGAATATGAACGATTGGACCGGCTGTATAAACAGATGAGCGGCAATATCTCCGGCAGTCGCATGGATCTGGAAACCTACGTGCAGCGACTCTATCTGTCCAAAATTCTTTCGTCTGCCAACAAGCGTTTTCAGGAAATGTCCGGTGGACAGTATACGTTTCGAATGATTCGGATCGCAAGTGCGGGAGAAGGCAGGAACAAAGGTCTGGATCTGATGGTTTATTCTTCTGTCACCGGAAAAGAGAGGGGAGATCCGCACGCTCTCCGGAGGCGAGTCCTTTATGGCGGCTCTTTCTCTGGCACTTGGCATGGCGGATCAGATTCAGAACGCCTCTTCTGCCGTGCATCTGGATATGATGTTTATTGATGAGGGATTCGGCTCTCTGGACGACCTTGCGCGTAGCAAATCCATCCGCGTCTTAAAGAGATGGCGGATAGTCACAGACTGATCGGGATCATCTCCCATGTCACAGAGCTCAAACAGGAAATCGGCAACCAGCTGCTCATCACCAAGGACGAACATGGAAGCCATGTGAAATGGCGGATCAACTGATCTGATCCAGCCGACGGTACAGGCGGGCATAGAAATCCAGTGTCCCCTGCTCCTGCACCTTTTTGCCGGAGCGAAAATAAGTGACCTGTGGGAATGTCATCTTCAGAGAAGGAACCGCCAAAGAAGCGACCTCTGCGGAAGCGGCCCCTGCGGAAGCGACCCCTGCGGAAGCGACCCCTGCGGAAGCGACCCCTGCGGAAGCGGCACGGAAACCGGGAATTCGAGAAGCAAACGGTTCTTCCGTCATCGAAAGTCCCATGACTCTGGCCAACTGTCTAATGGTTCCCGCATTTCCATCAATGATTTGCGTCTCTTTGGCAAAAAAAGAGCGAAGCGCTGGTCTGAAATAGCCGAAGTGGGTGCAGCCAAGTACGACCACGCCATACTCTGCCGGGTGCAGCGTGGAGAATCTTTCTTCCAGATACGCTTTTACCGCCACCGAATCGAACTCTTCTCTTTCTGCAAAATCGACCAGCCCGGGCATGGCAAGAGAGTCCGCACGGTGATCTTCATCATATTTTTCGAGCAGATGATGCAGTTTTTTTTCACGAACGGTAATCGGGGTTGCCAACACCAACACCCTCTGTCCGACCGCCATCTGCAGGGCAGGCTTCACGGCAGGTTCCATCCCGACAAGGGGAACGCGGTATTTTGCACGCAGTTCCTCAATCGCCACCGCTGTCGCCGTATTACAGGCGACGACGATCCCTTCCGCCCCTTCTTCGAGCAGGAAGCGTACCTGCGCATCGGCATAGTGACTCACCTGCGCCTCCTCCTTCGTTCCGTAAGGCGCATGTTCCGTATCCGCATCGAACAAAAATCGCTCCCCCGGCAGGCGACGCATCGCTTCATACAGAACGGTGAGACCGCCGATTCCGGAGTCAAAAATCCCAATGGTCTTATGTTTCATCTTATCGTCAAGGTCATCTGGTCTTTCGTTTCTTCTTACCGTCAAAGTCGTCTGGTCTTTCGTTTCCTCTTGCTTCCAGGTCCTTCCCTTATCCGACCCTCAGGAACTTACTGGCGCAATAATACTGCTTGCCGTTGTAGGTGACGGTGGACCAAGTGCCGTCGTCCGCCGTGCGCATCATCTGCGTTCCTTCCGTCACGGTTAAAACCACATTGGACTGCGAGGAAGGCGCATCTCTCAGATTCAGACCATGCGTAGTGACAACAGAGACACCGTTCTGTTGTCCTCCCGCCTGCGCTTCCTGCTCCCCGCCATCCTCTGTCGTTTCCTGCTGCGCGTTTCCCATCGGCAGATTCAGATGAAGACGGTTCAAAAAACCTTCTTTTACAAAAATAAAAATCAGCGTGATACAAATCAGAACCGCCAAAACCCATGTGGCTTTTACAACCATGCGGTCGATGCGGTGGGCGAGCGTAGGAGACGAAACTCTCCCGTTTCTCCCCTCGTCTTCTCTGTCCCAGTCGTCGTCCACATCCCAGTCGTTTTCCCTGTTCCGATCATAACGCCTATCCGAAATATTCTGCCTATCCCGGTCGTAACGCCTGTCCGAAACATCCTGTCTATCCCGGTCGTAACGCCTGTCCGAAACATCCTGTCTATCCCGGTCGTAACGTCTGTCCCGCATATTCTTCCGGCCTCGGTTATCCTCCCTGCTGCGACCTCTTCTTTGCAAGTTCTTGACGGAAAATTTCTCTCCACGCTCTTCTGCGTCTTCTTTCAGATCTTCCAGATCCGCCAAAAGATCTTCATCCGGATGCTCATACGGCTCTTCTTTCTCGTCCTCGTCCATATACTCCTCACGGTCGAGGTCAAACCCGCGTCTTACACGCGCATCCCGGCTTTGTCCCTGCATTCTGCGCCTGTCTTCCTCGCTGATAAAATTCATCGGGTCTTCAATTTCGATTCCCCTGCCCTTTTGATCTGTCAAACCTTTCCTCCGGCTCGCTCTGCTTCCTGCAAATGCACCTGTTTCGGATTCTCTCCTGCAGGCGATGCATTCCCCTGCTGTTTTCAGACCCCATCCTGCCTGCGGTGATTTTTCCTGTTGTGTGAGATACCGGTTACTCTCCCGAAGCTTCTCCCCTGCATGCGATGAATTTACAGATCGGGTTTCCCCTCTCCGAAAACCGCTTCTCGTATTCTGTCAGGATATTACCTGCATTCATGGAAGCGTCCGCATGAAGATCCGTGGTGCAGAAAAGAGTCTTCCATCCCGCCAGTTCCAGCTGTTCCAAGGAAAAGTCGAACAACTTCCGGTTGTCCGTCTTGAATTCCACCCTGCCCTGCGGCGTCAGGATCTGTTCATATTGTCGTAAAAAAAAGGTGGAGGTGAGCCTTCTCCTTGCATGTCTTTCCTTGGGCCAGGGATCCGAAAAATTTAGGTAAATCCCCTCCACTTCCCCCTGCGCAAAAACCTCCGGAAGAAGCATCGCATCCATCCGGATCAACAGAAGATTTGGCAGCTTCTCCTCTTCCTGCTTCTGTAGTGCGCGGTAAAGCACACTGGAAAAGAGCTCAATGGCAATATAGTTCCGCTCCGGATGTTCTCTTGCCATTGTCGTGATAAAGTTTCCCTTTCCACAGCCAATTTCAATCCGGATCGGTTGTTTGGAACCAAACGCCTCCTGCCATCTGCCCTTATATGTTTCCGGTTCCTGTATCACAAAGGGCGAAGTTTTCACTGCTTCCTCCGCCCCCGGGATGTTTCTGAGTCTCATCGATTCTTTATAACTCTCTGCCTGTTAAAAGCTTGTAGGCTTCCAGGTATTTGTCTATCGTCTTGTCGACCACTTCCTGCGGCAGTACATAATCGCTTTCCGGATGTGCTTTCAGGAAGTCTCTCACATACTGCTTATCAAAAGAGGGTTGCGCATGCCCGACTTCATATTGGCTTAGAGGCCAGAATCTGGAGGAATCCGGTGTCAGCATTTCATCGCCCAAAACAATATTTCCCTCTTCATCCAGACCGTATTCGAATTTCGTGTCGGCAATGATGATGCCTCTGGAAAGTGCATAATCCGCACACTTCTTATAAAGCGCAATGGTCAGATCCCGCACTTTTGCCGCATATTCTTCCCCGTGTCCCGGGAACGCCTTCTCTACGACACGGACGCTCGTTTCAAAATCAATGTTCTCATCGTGCACGCCGGTTTCTTCCTTGGTGCTGGGCGTATAAATGGGTTCCGGCAGCTTTTCGCTTTCTTTTAACCCCTCCGGCAGTTTCACGCCGCAGACTTCTCCCGTTTTCTGATAGCTCGCCCAACCGCTGCCGGTAATATATCCTCGCACAATACATTCCAGAGGGAGCATGTTCAGTTTTTTACAAAGCATGGATCTTTTTTCAAAATCAGGGGTCCGGAAAAATTCCGGCATATCCTTCGTGTCGCAGCTGATCATGTGATTCCCGACCAGTTCCTTCGTAAAATCGAACCAGAAGCGGGACATCTGTGTCAGTACCTGCCCTTTTCCCTCTATCCTCGTGGGTAAAACAACATCAAACGCCGAAATGCGGTCGGTTGCCACCATGATGGTTCCGTTTCCGACATCATAGATTGCTCGAACCTTGCCTTCCTTCACCGGTGAAAATGTCTGCATCTTCCTACCTCCGACTTCTTGTTTTGATCTGCGACCCCACTAGTATATCATGTTACCTGTGTCAAAACATCAAAAATTCGATGCAAGGACGCCCTTGCACCGAATTGCTACTTATAATGTGCAAACTCTCAGATTTTCCGACCGTCTCAAGCCCTCACTCTGAGGAAGCAAGCCCAAAATCCAGCGTCTCTTCTCTGATGCTACCGAAAACGATATTTACCTTTTCCGTGTCCTATCACCGGTTCAATAACCCCTTGCTCAGCCATTTCACGCAGCAAAGCAGAACTTCGTGTCGGTTTCAAACTGAGTACCCGCTCCACATCTGATCTTCCGAATGTAAATTCTATGCCAAAAGCCTCCTTTAATTTGCGAACATTCGAAGCGGTCTTGGATGTGAAGATCCCTTCAATGTTCACTTTTTCTTCCTCAATGTTCACTTTTCGAGAGTCAATGTTCGCTTTTTCCAGATCTTTGAAAGTGCCGCTTATATGCAATGCCCGATTATAAAGCGGATGATGCTCGTTCAACAGAAGATTGCGGAGAAACATCTCGAGGAACTCCATCGTTTTGTGAATGCCATTTTTCAAGTCATTGTAATTCGCCCTGACCAGTGAGTTCCGAAAATACCATGCATTTTCAGCAAAAATATCATTCGTCACATCAAAGCCCAGCGTGCGTAAATACTTGATAAAAAATACCGCCGTCGTTCTTGTGTTGCCCTCGCCAAACACATGGATCTGCCAAAGCCTAGCCACAAACACCGCAAGGTGATGGATGATCTCGTCCATCGCAAGATTTTTATAGGAAAATTTCTTCTCTTCCGAGAAATCATAGTCCAGCGTCGCCCTCAGTTCCGTGGCGCTTCCATAAAGCACAGTTGCTCCATTCAGCACCCATTCTTTCTTTGTAATGTTGTAATCCCGAATCCGTCCTGCATGGGGATAGATGCCTGTAAATAACTTTCTGTGGATAGAGAGATATTCATTCGGCGTAAAACTAAAGGCACGCTCGGAAAGCAGTGCTGCGATCCGAGCGGAAACCTTGTCGGCTTCCTCGGTGCGGTCGAATGCATCACGGTTGGGATTTTCCTCGTAGTAACTCTGCAAAAGTTCATTCGCTTCCTCAAAGGAAATCTCACCTTCAATATTCCGAACAGCAGTACGCACCAGATATTCAGAGGTTTTGAGTCCATCGACCGCCTGCAACCCAATTGCCGTATGCCACGCATAGCCCTTGTCTCGCTTTGCCGGTTCCGATTCTTTGATATACTCTTCAAATGGATCCTTGTTCACTCCATATCACCTCGTTATTCAAATTTGTACCTATCCCCACTCCTATCATCAGGATGGATATCTTTTAACACTTTTTACCGAAATCATATAGGAGAAGGCAAGGAGGATTATATGAAAAAATATTGCTACCGCTATAAAATACTTTGAAAAAATGGGCAAGATTTTCAAAAAAACCTCTTTGAATTTTGCCATAAACATTGGCAGAACTGCAAGGAGCATCAGTACATACCGCCCTTTTTCCACCCCAAAATACAGGGAAGAAGGAATCATTATAATGCCATATATGATTGCGATATACGCACCAATCAATGGATACATAAAACTGAATTCTCTCGTATAACAGAATGTGACAAAGAAGATCATGATGCCTGCAAGCAAGGAAAGAAAGAACATGAAAATATATTTCTCTAACGCAATCACGTGATACGAGAGAGGTAAGATACGATAATAATGAGTAAACTTTACTCTTTCATCATTTGAAATTGTAAACAATATCTGCATTCCGGACATTAGCCCGATAATAACCGCAAACATATAGAGAAACTCATCTTTCCCAAGATAAACCATGATTGGAACCAAACACATCAAGTATGCAGGTGAAATTGACTGTAAGACAAATTTGAAATCTTTATAAAGCAAACCTTTCATGTCTTTCCCAAAGATAATCATCGCGATCCGATTATCTTTGTCCTTTCTGAATGATAATGCTTATCAACGGGAAATTTCAATTATATTGTTTTTAACCTCCTGCGTATTTTCTTTTATATATTTATATATGATTTCTTCCAGAGGAAGCTGCTCTTTTTCTATGATTCGAGAAACTTCCGTATTTAATATCACCTCTCCTTTATCGATCAGAATGATTCTTGAAGCAAAATTTTGCAAATCGCTGATGATATGTGTGGAGAAGATCATTGCCGCATGCGATTTACCAATATATTCCTTTAAAAGATCCAAAACCCTTTCTCGTGCAACCAAGTCAAGTCCTGTTGTTAATTCATCACAAAACAATATTTCTGCATTCTGGGCAAGCATGACTGCCAACATCAACTTGTTTTTTGTCCCCAAAGACATTTGATGAATACGAATCGGTTGCACACCTAAAATCTCTAAATATTCATAATATTGCTTCGAATTCCATTTCGGATACCAATCCGAAACTATTTTGCAAATATCTTTCGGCTTAAACTTTTCGCAAAATGGACATAATCCATCATAAAGCGCAACAACCGGGTTTTTCTTCCAGGAAATCGGATTCATTGCCTGATTTCTGTAAGACACCTCAGCGCTTGACGGACAACATCTTCCTTCCAAAATGTTCAGTAACGTGGTTTTGCCTGCACCATTCGCTCCAATTAATCCAACAACGTCTCCTTCATTCAAATTTAAATCGAACGGTTTTAGTTCAAAAGCGTTATATTGCTTTGACACCGAAGCATAAAACAATGATTCCAAAACGATTCTCCTATTTAAAGGTTACGTCCGTATCATGGTGTAATTGAAAAATGAAAGTGTGCCTCCGCCCAACCTTTCGGTATCATGTAAATCGACCAAAATCAACAGAACGCCGAAGAGGATGAATATAGGTCTCAACTCCATATTACATTGAATCAGGAAGAAATTCTACATTTTCTTTCAAAAGTATAATCATTTTGTAAAGCATGATATTATGACAGTCGAGGGATTTTTGTTTATGTAGATACTGACTTTCCCTTAATTGTTGGGTTATCCCTTAAAAACGGTAATGATTTAAGGGGAAATCGTATGATTAAGAAAAAGCATCTGCTAACAAGAACAGATGCTTTCCCTATGCAAAATATGAGGGGGATATAGAGCAGTCGATCCGGATCTAATCGCTTACCAAACGCTAAAGAATGGAAAGACCGTCCCTTTCAAAGACGGGTTATTTTTACAGCGCCGCCTGGACCGTCTCTTTTACCTTGTCCATATCCGTCGTAGGCTCAAAGCGGGCGATAACCTTACCTTCACGATCGATCAGAAATTTGGTGAAATTCCACTGGATATAGGCCTTGTCCCCAAACTTCTTATTGTTCATCTGGGCAAATTTGGAAAGGGCGGCAACCTTCAGTCCCTTGCCGAAACCTTCAAACGGTTTTTCGCCCGCCAGATACACATAGAGCGGATCGGCATTGTCTCCGTTGACGTCGATCTTCTTGAACTGCGGGAATTCCGTTCCGAATTTCATGGTGCAGAATTCGTGGATTTCCTCATCGCTCCCCGGCGCCTGGTCGGCAAACTGATTGCAGGGGAAGTCCAGAATTTCCAGTCCCTTTTCCTTCATCTCCTTGTACATAGCTTCTAACGGCTCGTAGTGAGGGGTAAAGCCGCATCCGGTTGCCGTATTGACGATCAGAAGCACCTTTCCCTGATAATCTCCAAGGCTCACCTCATTGCCCTGCCTGTCTTTTACCGTGAAATCATAAACCGTCTTCATTTCCTTTTCCTCTACTTTCCGAAGTGAATTTACCATTCAGTTTTGTACAATCTAATTGTATCACTTTGAAATAGGGTTGTCAAGCGACGGTCTGATCTTTATCCGTTCCGGTCCAGATATTCCGTTGCCTCCGCCAGAATCCGTTTCTGGTCTGCGATTTCCATTCCGAAATACATTGGCAGACGCACCAGTCTCTCGCTTTCTCTTGTTGTATAAATGTCTTCGCCACAAAATCTCCCGAAGGCACGTCCGGCAGGTGCGGAATGCAGGGGCACATAGTGAAAGACACAGAGAATCCCCTTCTCCTTCATGTGCGCAATAAAGGCGCTGCGATCCTCGATATCCTTCAGCTTGATATAATACATGTGGGCATTATGCGCACAGCCTTCCGGTATCGTAGGGGTTTCCAGCCTGCCCGTTTCCTTGTAGGAGGCAAAAAAATCGTCATATTTCTTCCAGGTGCGAAGACGGTTTTCGTTGATTTCATCCGCCCTTTGCAACTGCGCCCAGAGGTAGGCGGCATTGAGTTCACTGGGAAGATAGGAGTCTCCGAAATCCACCCAGGTATATTTGTCCACCTGTCCCCTGTTAAATTTGGACCGATTGGTTCCCTTTTCTCTCAGGATCTCGGCTCTCTCGTTATTTTTTGCATCCCGAATGAGAAGGGCGCCTCCCTCCCCCATGGAATAATTCTTGGTTTCATGAAAAGAAAAACAGCCAAAGTTGCCAAAGGTGCCAAGCGCCTGCCCGTGATAGGTACTCATCACGCCCTGCGCCGCATCCTCCACCACCAGAAGATGGTATTTTTTTGCAATCTCCATGATCCTGTCCATCTCACAGGACACACCGGCATAATGAACGACTATGATCGCCCTGGTTTTCGGTGTGATTGCCGTCTCGATCTTATTCTCATCCAGATTCATCGTATCCGGTCTGATATCGACAAAAACCGGCGTCGCTCCCGCCAGCAGAACGGCATTTGCCGTCGAGGAGAAGGTGAAACTCGGCAGAATCACCTCATCCCCCGCCTTCAGGTCACATAAGAGAAGCGCCATATCCAGCGCCGTGGAACCGCTGGTGGTCAGCAGCACCTTCTGCGCACGAAAACGCTCTTCCATCCAGGCATTGCACTTCCTGGTAAAAGCGCCGTCCCCGCAGATCTTGTGGGAGTCGATCGCTTCTTTGACATATTCATATTCATCTCCCACACAGGGAGGTACATTAAAGGGTATCATTCTGTCTCCTCTTTGCAGAAACCGTTTATTCTACCGTCACCGATTTTGCCAGGTTTCTCGGTTTATCTACATTGAGTCCCTTGGACACACTGACATAATAGGCAAACAGCTGCAGCGGGATGATGGCAAGAGAAGCGGCAAAATCATTGTCCGTCTTCGGCACGTAGACACAGAAGTCTACCGTATCCTCCGTTGCGTAGTTGCCGTACATGGTGAGTCCCATTAAATATGCGCCGCGGCTTCTGGTTTCTAAGAGGTTGGACACCGTCTTATCAAAGAGCTTTTTCTGCGTCAAAATACCGACCACCAACGTGCCGTCTTCAATCAGTGAGATCGTCCCGTGCTTGAGCTCTCCGGCGGCATAAGCCTCTGAATGAATGTAACTGATCTCCTTGAGCTTTAACGATCCCTCCATGGCAATGGCGTAGTCCAGCCCTCTTCCGATAAAAAAGATATCCTTTGCATTCGCATATTTGGCTGCAAACCACTGTACCCGTTCCTTGTCATCCAAGATCTTTTGAATCTTCTCCGGCAGCTCCTGAAGCGCCTGTATTTTTTTCTCATACTCTTCGGCGTTCAACCTTGCCTGTCCTCTCGCGATCTCAAGGGCGAGCAGGTAGCAGATAATGAGCTGGGCGCTGTATGCCTTGGTGGTGGCTACGGAAATTTCCGGTCCCGCACAGGTATAGAGCACATGGTCGGATTCTCTGGCAATGGTGGATCCCAGGACATTCACGATGGACAGAACAGGCAGACCCTTTCCTTTGCCAGTCTGAGGGCGGCAATCGAATCCGCGGTCTCTCCGGACTGGGAAATCACGACCACCATACCGCCTTCCTGCAGCTTGGGGTTCCGGTAGCGGAATTCGCTTGCCACATCGCATTCCACCGGAATGTCAGTCAAGTCTTCAATCACATTTTTGGCGACCAGACTCACATGATAAGCGGAACCGCAGGCGACAAAATAGAATCTGGTGACCTCTTTCAGCTCCTTCCAGTCCAGTCCGCCTTCGGAGAAGTCAATCTTCCCTTCTTTCACATAGGCCGCCAGCGTATCCTTGACCGCCTGCGGCTGCTCGTGGATTTCCTTGAGCATGTAATGCTCATAGCCGCCCTTTTCCGCCGCTTCGGCATCCCACTTTGATCTCTACCGGCTCCTTGCTGATTTCTTCCCGGTCGATATTGTAGAAATGGATGGCATCCTGTGACAGCTCCGCCAGTTCCATGTTATCGATGTAATACACCGACCTTGTTCTGTCCAGGATCGCCGTGACATCCGAAGCCAGAAAAGTTCCTGTCTCATCTTTGCCCGTGATCAGAGGAGCGTCCTTTCTTGCAGCAAAAATCCGGTCCGGATAATCCTTGAACATGATGCCGAAGGCATAGGAACCTTCGATGCGGAGCATCGCTCTGGTAATGGCCTCTAACGGCGTCCCTGTCTTTTTATAGTAATAATCGATCAGCTTCACCGCCACTTCGGTATCCGTCTGCGAATAGAAGGTATAACCGTTTCGCAGGAGCTTTTCCTTTAGCTTCTGGTAATTCTCAATAATCCCATTATGAACCAGAACCACGTTTTCCCCTTCCGACTCATGGGGATGTGCGTTGGTGACGGACGGCTCTCCGTGGGTTGCCCACCTGGTATGTCCGATCCCGCTGGTTCCCTTCACTGCTTCTCCGTTGTCCGTCTTCTCGCCTAACTCACGAAGTCTTCCCTTGGCCTTCACAATGGCGATCTTGCCGGTTTCGTCATTTCTGACTGCAATTCCGGCAGAATCATATCCTCTGTATTCCAGTTTTTTCAGCCCTCTTAAAAGAAGAGGCGCCGCCTGTTCCCTTCCGATATAGCCTACGATTCCGCACATAGATTCATCCTTTCTGTTTGCGATGTGACACCCTTACCTACCTGTGTCGCATCTGCTCTGCCTCTTATGTAGAAGCCGGCCAGTCCTGCCCTCCTCCCTGTCCGGGCGGGCCAGTCCTGATCTTCCTCATCTCTCTGCCCGTACCGGATTATTTCTAAAATCCTCATAGGCAAGACGGATGCCGTCTTCCAGTTCCGTATGATACGTCCACCCCAGCGCGGTGGCCTTGGATACATCCAGCAGCTTTCTGGGCGTACCGTTCGGTTTGGTGGGATCAAAACGAATCTCGCCGGTATAACCGACCACCTTCGCCACCAGTTTGGTCAGCTCCCTGATTGTGATCTCCTTGCCTGTTCCCGCATTGACGGTTTCATTGCCGGAATAATGATTCATCAAAAAGACACAGAGGTTTGCCAGATCGTCTACATACAGAAATTCGCGAAGAGGCGACCCGTCTCCCCAACAGACCACGAAGGGAAGATTCTGCTCTTTTGCCTCATGAAACCTCCTGATCAGCGCCGGCAGCACATGAGAGTGCGTCGGATGATAGTTGTCATTGGGGCCGTAAAGATTGGTCGGCATCACGCTGATATAATCCGTGTGGTATTGCCTGTTCAAAAACTCACAGTATTTCAGCCCGGAAATCTTGGCAAGCGCATAAGCCTCATTTGTTTTTTCCAGCTCCGATGTTAAGAGACAGCTCTCCTTCATCGGCTGCGGCGCCATCCGGGGATAGATGCAGGAGGAACCTAAGAATTCCAACTTCTTGCAGCCATTCACATAAGCCTCGTGGATGACATTCATCTCCATCACCATGTTGATATACAAAAAGTCCGCCAGCGCCTCTTCATTGGCGACGATGCCTCCGACCTTGGCGGAAGCAAGGAACACATAGTCCGGTTTTTCTTCCCGAAAAAAATCTTCCACATCCTTTTGTCTGGTCAGATCCAGCTCTTGATGCGTTCTGGTAATCAGATTGGTATATCCCTGTCTGCCCAGTTCTCTGCAAATGGCGCTTCCCACCATCCCTCTATGTCCGGCCACATAAATTTTTGCCTCTTTTTCCATTGAAGTCTTTCCTTTCTCCTATCTGTTCTATCGTATCACATTCCACATCCTTGCGCATGTGCAGGCGCATGAACCCTTTTATATGTACTGGTGTGACAGTGATTCACATCTTTGCGCACGTGCAGGCGCAAGCATCAAAAGGTTCCGGAATTCCTAAAACATCTTTGATCTTTTGCCCCCCGTCCTCATGCGAAGGCACCTGCATAAAATCATTAACACCAGCGCAAAAATGGAGATGAGCATCCCCGGATACAAGCCCGGTGTCATATAAGTTAATTCGATGCGGTGCGTCCCCCTCTTGCAGAAGCGCCCCCATAAACATGACGTTTACATGGAACAGATCCGTCTGTTTCCCATCGATCTTTAAACGCCACCCCTCTGCATAGGGCAGGTTAAAGGTGAGAATCTGCTCTCCGGGAGAAATGATTTCTCCGGTGATCTTTCCGGTGGCAAAAGAAATCGGATTTTTATGCAGATCTACCTGTTTTAGCTGCGTTTGCAACAGCCTGGGCACCTGTTCCTTTAGACTCTGCGGCGTCATACAGACGATCGCAAAATCCTTCACCCTCCAAGTGCCTGCTTGGTCAAAAGTGAAGGTGATGGCGCCCCTCGGTGCCTCGTCATAGCCCATATTGACGGCAAAATTGTGCCAGTCGCTGAAATTCTGTCCCCTTGGCTGAATGTAGACCAATTGCTTATCCAGCTTCTTGTTGGCATCCGTCACCCGTGACGCAGCCATCTCCTTGTCTGAATCCATGCCGTAGGAGGTAATCGTCGGCCAAAAGGTTTTGCCCACACCGTCCACGGATAGAGAATCCACAACCAGATAGGTCTCCGTCTGCGCCAGTCCGTTGAAGATAAAGGTGAGCGACTCTCCTGCCTGCTTCACCTGAAAGACCTGCTGCCCATTTTCCTTCTCTACCTGAATGCCGTCAGAAGCGGTCATCTGAAACGGAATTTCCTTCTGATGCAGGGAAACGTTCCCGTCCGCCGTTTCCAAAGCGGACTGCTCCCTGATCCTGCTCTTCTGCAGAATCTTCTGTCCGTCCGGATCCACCACCGCCCCGTACAGCATCGCCTCCTGCCTCATCGTCAGCGAAAGTTTGCGGAAAGCCTGCTCCGGAATCCAGTGCTCATACGTATAGCCAAAAGGCAGGGCATAGGGGTTTGCATAGAGGTGATATGGGTTTTTCATCGCCGTCTCCTGCCCCTGCCTGGTAGTCGAACCGCGCAGCCCCATATCCTCAAATCCGTAAGGCACATACTGTTTTTCAAAATCATTGTCATAGGCAAGGGTAAAATACTTTACCCCCGCTAATGCGGAAGCGATCATCCGGTCATCCACACCGAAATAAGCGTAAGCCGCCTGCTCCGGGATGCCGACTGACTGGAGATAATTTCCCACTTCCGCATCCGACAGCGAAAACATCGACTGCGTGGAGGAGATTCCGTCCAGTATGGCTGCGTTCCACAACAGGTTCCGCCCGGAATACCGGTAAAATGCCCCCTCCCCTTCCAGATCGCGGAAGGCACTCAACTCCGTATCCTTTAAAACCTCTTCAAAATGACCGGCAGGTACCCTTTCCATGAATTCCGAAGGGAAGTTTCCCCTTGCAGGCACGTTGGCGAAATAAGAATTTCCCAAAATCGAAACCACGGTACACAATAGGAGAAGCGCAGCCGCAGCAGATGGTCTACGTAAGAAAACCGGAGACAGCTGAAAGACGACAAAGCTAAGCAGTGCCAGGACAACAGAAAAGGCAAAGGCCTGGTTTTGAAACTGTCCGGTGAAAAAACAGGCGGCCAGATAGAGGACAAAGATCATTGCAGGCAGGATCTTCCCGACCAGAGGTCTTTTCGTCAAAGAAACACCGAACGAAGGTTTCTTCTCTAAGGCTCCTTGCAAGGAGTTCCTCTCCAGGGCTTCCCCTCCTGTCAGCTCTTCGGACTGCGGTCGGTCGCCGTATAAACGCTCATTCATGACAAGAGCACAGGATGCGGCAACCACCATCCCCGCGGCAAAAGTCCAGCGGTTGGTTGTATAGGCAAAGGCATTGAAGGCCGTCCCGAAGAAGGGAAAGAGCAGGAAGAGCAGGCACAGAAGAAGGGCTCTTTTAGCTACACGAAGGACTCTGCTTTCCCTTCCAAGGACAAAGGGGAGAAGCCCTGCGCAGACGGCGGCGTAGCCGAGCATGGTATCTTCCACCGGATGATTTTTCCAGGTGATGAAATCGGACAAATATTCGGCATAGCTGGAAAGCGGGTACAGCGCATCAAACATCATACCCTGCATGACCCGCGGCTGTCTGAAAAATTGCAGCAGAACAGGAAGCAGAATGAAGGATGAAAGTGCGATCCCTTTTCCTCCCGCCAAAAAAAGTCCCGGTAAATTTTTGAGAGATTCTTTTTTCCAGGTCAGAAGCAGATAGAGAACGGCGCAAATTGCCAGCATAAAGGCAAAATAGAAGTTACTGACAAGCGCCAGAAAAACGGTTGCGCAGAGCAAACCTCCTCTTCCTTCCCGCATCTGTCTGTGAATCCCCAGAAGGAGCAGCGGAAGCAACACGGAAGGGATCATAAAGAAGGGATGCAGCATCGCAATGTAAAAGCACTGGGAAGAAAACACATAGATCAGCGCCCCGGTTAGGGCGGGAAGAGAATGCAGTTTTCGATCTGTCACTTTTTGCAGAAAGAAAAGAAAAAAAAGTCCTGCAAGATAGGCCCTGATTCCCATGACAGACGCATACCACAAATCCATTCGAGAAGAGGGGAACAAGAGCCGACAAAAGGACGAGAGGATCGCCGAAGCCGTAATAATGCAGGGTGGTCAGCACATCCTGTCCGTAGCCGATGCCAAAGGCAAAGAGCGGAGGCCGAAACGAATGGGAGTGTACCATCTGGTACCCATACCCACGCAACCATTTGGAGAGATAGGTCATTGCCTTCACATGCTGCCGCCAGCCATCCCCGCGGTAAATCAGGGAACGGTCTGCCATCCTGAAGTAAATCAAGACGCCAAAGAGGCAAAGGCCGAACAACATCGTATAGAACAGATAGAGAAGGTTTCTCCTCTGAACCGGGCAACGAGACCGACTTCCTTCTTCTTTCTCATTGCCCGCTAAAAATTCATTCTTTTGCATAATAGGCACACAATTTCTTGACTGCATGAATGGTATCCGCCACATCTTCATCGCTCATCATCGGGTAAAGCGGAATACTCATGATGCCGGAATAAATCTCCTCCGCCCGCGGACACAGCCCCTTCTCATATCCCCTCGCCTGATAGTACGGGAACCAGTAAACCGGCACATAATGCACCTGGCACTGCACATTCTCGGCGCTCATGGCGTTAAAAAACTCCGCTCTGGAACAGGAAATTCTCTCCGGATTCAGGCGAATCATATAGAGGTGTCTGGTCGTATCCGCCGTCGGGATTTCTTTTTGTAAAAAAAGTTGCGGAACGTCCGCAAAGGCCTCATTGTACCTTGCCGTGATTTCCTTTCTGCGTTTCTGAAATTTCGGAAGCTTCTTTAGCTGAGAAGAAAGCAGAGCCGCCTGGAAATCCGTCATGCGATAATTAAAGCCCAGATATTGCTGCTCGTAATACCACATGCCCTCATGCGGCGCCCCGACCATATTGGCTTCCTCATGTTCAATGCCATGCGAATGCAGGAGATTCACCATGCGGGCAAGCTCCGCGTCGTTTGTGGTAACGGCTCCTCCCTCTCCCGCAGTGACGGTTTTCACCGGATGAAAGGAAAAGCAGGTCAGATCGGCGATATTACCGATCATTTCTCCATTGTCCTTCGTTCCGATCGCATGGGCAGCGTCTTCGATAAAGGTCAGATGGTGACGATCGCAGATTTCACGAATTCTCCGGTGATCCACCGGCGCTCCTGTGTAATCCACCGCCACGACCGCCCTGGTTCGATCCGTGATTTTGCGCTCGATCTCTTCCGGATCGATTTGGTAGGTTTGTGCATCCACATCTGCAAAGACCGGTCTGGCTCCGCAGTAAACCGCACAGTTGGCGCTGGCGGCAAAGGTAAGGGGTGTCGTAATAACCTCGTCTCCCGGCCCGATTCCCGCTGCCAGAGCCGCTACGTGAAGCGCCGCCGTTCCGTTGCTGACCACCGTCGCGTATTTTGCCCCCGTCAGCTCGCAGAGATTCTGCTCCAGGGCGCTCACTCTGGGACCGCTCGTAATCAAATCTGCATAAAGTGCCTGTGTCACAGCCGCCACATCGTCTTCTTCTACCCACTGTCTGCCGTAATAAATTTTTTCCTGCCTGACCGGCTTCCCACCGAGAATCGCCGGTTTTTCAAGTTCTGCCATCTTGTCTTCCCTTTTCAATCTGATATTTGCCAAAAGATCAAAAATCCGCTTGCGCTCCCCTCACCTTTCACACATGCATCACGTTATTTCGCATACCGGTTGTAAATCGTCACATGGTCGTAAATGCATCTCCAGGACGAATGGGCGTTTCCGGTCACGCAAATATAATGTCTGCCCGTATTGGAGATAAAATAACTGGCTGCGCAACTCCCGGATTCATTCACAAATCCCGTCTTGGCACAGATGACCTCGCCCGGCATTTCTTTGTCCTCAATCCTCCGCAAGAAGAGATTGGACAAATTCAATCCATCCGGATGTTCGGGCGTGGGCTGTGTCTGGTAGCGGTGGGCGCTCATCACGTCACGGCAGATTTTATTCTCCATTGCCGCCTTCATGATCATCGCCATGCTCTGTGCCGTACAATAATTCTCGTCGTCATAGACGCCGATCACGTTGGTGAAGTGCGTGTCACTCGAAAGTCCCAATTCCTTCACCTTCTCATTCATCAAAGAAACGAAGGTCTTCATTTCATCCGTGTCGGTGACCTTTTGGAACGGAACCCGGGACGATGCATTCTCACCGGAAGCCGTATTCTCGCCGGAAGTCATGTTCTCGCCGGAAGTTGTATTTCACCGGAAGCCGCATTCTCGCCGGAAGCCGCATTCTCGCTGGAAGCCGCATTCTCGCCGGAAGCCGCATTCTCGCCGGAAGTTGTATTTTCACCGGAAGCCGTGATCTCGCCACTTGCTTCGCTTCCACCAGACCTCACACTCCCCGCTTCCGCCTGGCTCCCCCCTGCATAAGCGGTGAAATCTTGGATGCTCTCCGGATGTTGACGTGACTGCACCGCATAGAGCGACAGCGCCAGTGCCGCATCGGCTCCGGACGGCATAATCGTTCCGTGCATCAGATCGGACACGGATACCGTTTCGTTGAGTCCCCAGTTCACCGCACTGCATCCGTGGGAAAAAACATAATCGGTAATCGACTGATCGATGGTAAACGAGCCGTTCGGATTCTGAATCTGTTCTGCAGCAGTTAACAGTGTCAAAATCTTGGTCATGGATGCCGGATACATTCTCGTCTGTGCATTCTTCTGCGCGACCACTTCTCCGTTGTCCAGGTTGACGAGAATGGCGTATTCGCTGGTCATATTCTCGTCTTCTTCCGGCATGGTCTGCGTCTGTTCCGTTACCTTAGGCTGATAACCCTGAAAGAATAGCGCCGCATCCGCAGACTTCTCTTTTTCGGATTTTTCTTCGGCCTTTTCTATGGCCTCCTCCGCCCGTCCTTGCCTCATGCTACCCGATGCTTCCGAAGCCGCATCCTGCCTTAGAGCGCTTGCTTCCGATTTCTTCCCGCTTTCGCCTTCATGATAACGAAAAGCCACAAAGGCGCCCGACACCAGTATGACGACCGTCAAAACACCAGCCTTATACAATTTTAATCGCAGAGCCCTTTTCTTTAAAAGCTTCCTTCGTTCCCATCTCTTGTCTGTGCTCTGCTCTCTAGTCTCCCCCCGTCCTGTCTTATCGTCTTCTTGATATTGATCTTGCATATTCCCCCAGTTTCCCGCCTATGATTTCACCCTTCTCTGTGATAAAATGATGGAGTGCTCAAAAGTCCATGACTACATCCCTATTTTGCTTTTGATACCGGCATCATTGAATCAAATATTAGACAACCTGAATCCTTCTGCTCACCTTCATGAATCAGAAAACCGGTAATCCCCGTTCTCCTGACCATCTTGCGTCTGCTCGAAAACATTCAGCTTGCCTGTCTGTATCGGTATTAAGTATAACCATCGCTCTTCGACTCGTCAATCAAAACGCAGGTTCGCTTATTTAACAGGTAAACTCATTTAATAGGTTCGTTCATTTAACAGGTTCGTTTATTTACACGAAAGGCTTTGTATTCCTATGACCGAAGAAAATACCCTCTCCATTTCCAAAAATCCCATTACCGAAGGCGTGATCTGGAAGGAATTTCTGAAATTCTTTTTCCCCATCCTGATCGGAACGTTTTTCCAGCAGATGTACAATACCGTAGACACTCTGGTCGTCGGAAGATTCTGTGCGGACGGGGAAACGGCGATTGCCTGTGTCGGCGGCTCTTCCGCTCAGATCGTCAATCTGGTTGTCGGCTTCTTTGTGGGACTGACCGGAGGTTTTTCCGTCATTATTGCGCAGTTTTTCGGTGCAAAAGACAACAAACATGTGGAACTTGCCCTCCATACCGCCTATGCTTTTTCTGTCGTCGGAGGCGTGGTGCTGGGGCTGGTCTGCATCCTGTTTACCCCGAAAATCTTGCACTTCATGAGTACACCGGACAAACTGATGCGCGGCTCCTCCCTCTATATGCGCATTTACTTCGCGGGTCTTATTTTTGTCTTTATTTATAATATGGGGGGATCGATTCTGCGTGCGCTTGGGGATTCCAAGAGGCCGCTGTATTATCTGATCTTCTGTACGCTGGTCAATATCTTCCTGGATGTTCTGTTCGTCGCCGTCTTTCATCTGGACGTGGCAGGCGTTGCCATCGCCACCCTGCTGGCCCAGGCCTGTTCCAGTATTCTGGTGACCAGAGCCCTGATGTACCAGATTCCCGGCATCCATCTGAATTTGAAAAAATTAAAAATTCACCGCGAAATGTTCTGGAGGATGTTTCGCATCGGCCTGCCGTCCGGCATTCAATCCAGCATGTACAGCATTGCCAACATCACGGTACAGTCTTCTGTCAACCGTCTGGGCGTTGCCTCCGTGACGGCGTGGTCGGTCGTTGACAAAGTCGCTTCTCTCTTCTGGATGTTCACCGCCTCGATCGGTGTGACGGTCACCACCTTCGCCGGGCAGAATTTCGGTGCCGGTAAGATCGGCCGTCTTCAAAAGAGTGTCATCCACGCCCTCCTCATGGATATGACGGCAGGCGTCTTGTTCTTTCTCCTCTTTTTCAACCTCTCCGCTCCGTTGTTTTCCGTCTTTACTTCCAATCCGGAAGTGATCCGGCTCGGAACGATCATCATCGACATCATGTCTGCGGGCTTTTTCCTCTTTTCCTTCATCGAGGTCTTTCCGCTGCGCTCCGTGCAGAAGGCTATGTTCTGATTCCTACCCTGATCTCGGTCGGCGGCATCTGTCTCTTCCGTATCGTCTGGCTGACCGTCTTCCATCTGAACGGGTCGCTGAACGAAATTGCCCGCTGCTATCCCTTCTCCTGGCTGGTCAGTGCCTCTCTGATCACCACCTATTACCTGATCAAACAGCCGGAGATTCGGAGATACTTCCAAAAGGAGCCAGAAGAAAATACAGAGACCTGAGCAAATTGCAGGTGTCAGCCTTCCTTAGCCTCGTAGTTTATTTTGTAAGGCATATCGAACGTTCGGAAAATATGCAGGAAAAGAAATTTGCATCTCCTTATTTCCAGGCTATAATAAAATCTACCGAAATCGTTTTTGGTGAAATCAATTTCAGTGAAATCAATTTCGGTAAAATCGGTTTCGGTGAATTTTATTTCGTTGTTTTGGCATAAATGAAGTAGAACCTTCCCGCTACCGGGCGGATTTGGGTCTTTCACCTGATAGAAACGTACGTCGTAAAGGGAGAATCATTCTTTGCACCAATGGTTTTGTGATGAAAGTGAAAAACACGGGTTGCAGGACAACCCGTGCGTTCTCTTACGAAATGCAAACCTTACATCCGTTTATTCTTCTGTTAAAAACCTGCCTTTCAGAGGCGAAAGTGCCTTCAACAGAATCATTCCCAAAACGGTACAGGAAAGGAATTCTCCCGCTCCTACCGTGAGCATGAAGAACGGGATGCTGCCGGGAATATGATACGCATAGGATAGAACAAAGGGGATGATGAGCGCATTGCTAAGTACAGGAGGAAGCGTCGCCAGAATCTGAATTCCCGTTTTTGGCGGGCTGAAATTTCTGTCTGATTCGTTCCCGCTTCTTCTCTCTTCTCCTCCTGAGCGGTGCGCAGTTTTCCTCTGTACCACTGTCCAATCTTCCAGGTAAGCCATGCTCCCAGAAAGGTGGCAAGCGTACCGAAGATAATATCGGGGGCGGGACTTCCCAGCAGGATGTTAGCGAGGAAACAACCTCCCGTCACGCCGAAGAGGGCAGCCCCCGTTAAGAAGGGAAGAACGGTCAGCACTTCCGAGAACCTGACCTGCACTGCTCCGCTAGCCAAATTGAACTGTGCAGCCATGAGCGTCAAAACTACATAGAGGGCGGCAATCATAGCCCCCTGTACCAAAAAGGCAACCTTATTCTGTTTCATTTCCATCTCCTTTAGTGTGATGTCGGGTGGGAAGGAATTAACACCCGTTTATGTCCTTACTCCTCGAGCCTTACTTCACTCCGCGAGCCCTACTGCTCGGTGCTTACTTCTCAAGTCTTACTTCTCAAACGCCAGACGTTCTTTGTTTTTTTCCACCGTACGGATGATGCCGCACTGTTTGAAGCCGTTTGCCTTCAAAACGGCATGCATCCGGAAATTATCCAGGTTGGTGTCCATGCGCAGGTGTCCGCACTTCCAGAATGCCCAGTTGATACACTGCTCTTCGATCTCATCAATGTCTCCGGATGCCGCCACATGGCGAATGGCACCGTAAGGCTTATCGTTCAGCCACTCCCCGTCATAAATGGTATGGTAGCTTTCTTCGACATCTTTTCCAAATTTAAATAGGAAAGCCGCTACAATCCTGTCCTCTTCCTTGACCACATAGCAGGTGTGAGAACGGATTTCCTGCTCTACCAGCTCTTTCTCCGGACACATCCCGCTCGCCTTAAATTTCTCCTCGTAAATGGCCATGATCGAATCCAGATCTTTCTCTTCTGCGCTGCATATTAACATTTGCCTTCAACCCCTCCTTGATAAATGACTTTGTTTGCTCTTTTCCAAAAATTCCCGCTTCACCCGGCGTGCCGAAAGCCAGCATCCGAATTCCATTTCCTCTCGCAATTCGCACCCGAATTCCATTTCCTCTCGCAATTCACACCCGAATTCCATTTCCTCTCGCAATTCACATCCGAATTCCATTTCCTCTCACAATTCACATCCGAACTACGTTTCCTCCGGGAAAAGAGTGTCCGCATACCGGACGGTGTCCATTGCCTCTTTGCCGTAAAAATCCGCGCCGATCGCATCCGCATATTCCTGTGTCATGACGGCTCCGCCTACCACCACCTTGGCATCCGGCTTCTTGATCCGGATCAATCGAATCGCCTCTTCCATATTGACAACAGTGGTCGTCATCAGGGCACTGAGTCCGATCAGTTTCACATCGTGTTCCAAGGCGGTCTCTACGATCTTCTCCGCAGGAACGTCCCTCCCCAGATCATAAACCTTATAACCGTAATTTTCCATCAGAACCTTCACGATGTTCTTACCGATGTCGTGAATATCCCCCTTGACCGTTGCAAGAATCACGCTGCCGCGTTCCTTTCTGGCACTGCCGCTCATCGCCTGCTTAATCACTTCGAAGGCTGCCTTTGCCGCCTCCGCCGCCATCAAAAGTTGCGGTAAAAACAGGGTTCCCGCTTCAAAGCCCTTCCCGACGATGTTCAGTGCCGGAACCAGCTCCTGATTGACAATCGCAAGCGGTGCCTCTCCTCCTGCCAGAGCCTTCTTCGTCTCCTGCGCCGCCTTTTCTGCCATCCCGAAGCGGATGGCGGAAACCAGCTCCGACTCTCTCCCGGTATTCCCGGAGAGTTCCGCCCCTGACTGCCCGCCGTCGGACACCTTCGACTGCCCTTCCCGCCCCGCATTCGTCTCTTCCTGCCTCGCATTCGTCTCTCCCTGCGAAACAGATGGTTGTTGACCGGAGGATAATTCTGCCGGTAAACCTGTCTTAGAAGCAAAGACTTTTTTCCCTCCCGCATAGGCGGAAATATAGTCCATGCACTGTGCATCGATGCCGGAAAGCGCCAGATAGGAACGGTAAGCTGCCATCATCGCCCGGTTATTCGGATTGATGATGGCGCAGGAAAGTCCGCTCTGCAAGGCGAGAGCAAAGAAGAAGCTGTTGATCACCTCCCTCTGCGGAAGACCGAAGGAGATATTGCTGACGCCTAAAATGGAATGTCCCTGCAGTTCGTCGCAAATGCGGCGCAGCGCTTCTAAAGTTACATTTGCCGAGCCACCATCGGTCGAAATGGTCATCGCAAGCGCATCGATCACCACGTCCTCCGGAGGGATTCCGTAATCGGCGGCTCTTTTCAGGATTTTTTTTGCCACACGGATGCGTCCCTCCGCATCTTCCGGAATCCCGTTTTCATCCAGGCAAAGACCAACCACCACGCCGCCGTACTTGGCCACCAGAGGAAGCACCGTTTCCAGGCTCTCTTCCTTGCCGTTTACCGAATTGATCATCGCCTTGCCGTGATAGAGGCGAAGCGCTCTCTCCAGCGCTTCCGTATTGGTCGTGTCGATCTGCAAGGGGAGCGCCGTCACCGTCTGGAGCCTCGTCATGACGCTCTCCATCATGTCCGCTTCGTTTAACTCTGGCAGCCCCACATTCACATCCAGCATATCGGCGCCGGCCTCTTCCTGCTCAATGCCCTGACCTAAAATATATTCGATTTCCCCGTTCCGCAGCGCCTCCTTAAAGCGCTTCTTTCCTGTCGGATTGATGCGTTCCCCGATGATCACCGGGCGCTCTCCCAGGAGAATGCTCTTGGAAAAAGAAGAGACGACCGAGCGATGTTTTCCATCAGGAGGAACAAAGGGGAGATCTTTCGTCTCCAAAATCTCCTGCCGGATATATTCCGGAGTGGTCCCACAACAGCCGCCCAACACCTGAACGCCGAGTGCCGCTATTTTTTTCATCTGCAGCGCAAAATCTCTTGCCGAGAGGTCATAGGCGGTTTTCCCATCCTGCACATGGGGGAGGCCCGCATTGGGATTGACAATGATAGGAACCGAACAAACGGAAGTGAGCTCTTTTACAATCGGATACAGCTGCTCCGGTCCCAGCCCGCAGTTGACGCCAAGCGCGTCTACCCGCAGCCCTTCCAGCATCGCCGTCACCGTGGAGACCGTGCCCCCGGTGAGGAGCTTGCCTTTTTCATCAAAAACGACGGTGACCAGAACCGGAAGATCGGAATTTTCTTTGGCGGCCAGAACGGCAGCCTTGGCTTCCATGGCATCCGACATGGTTTCGATCAGCACCAGATCCGCCCCTTCTTCCCTTCCCCAACGGACGAGCTCTGCAAAGACGGAGACACAATCTTCAAAATCCAGATCGCCCATGGGCTTTAGCAACCTTCCGGTAGGACCGAGGTCAAGGGCAACATAGGCATCTTTCCTGCCGCTTCTCTCCCGCCCGCTTTTCACATGTCGCACGCCCAGGCGTACCAACTGCTCCAGTTCGTTCCGATCCGGATAATGCAGGCGGTTGGCGCCAAAGGTGTTCGAATTGACAATGTCAGAACCCGCTAGGAAATAAGCTTCCGCAATCGAAACCATCTCCTCCGGATGCGTCAGATTCCACCGCTCCGGCAGTTCTCCGCCCCTCAGCCCCTTTTCCTGTAAAAGAGAGCCGGTGCCTCCGTCACAATAAAGCCTCTCTTTTCCCAGACGTTCCCGTAAACTTCTCCCCTGCATGATCTGTTCTCCAAACAAAAAGAAACGAAATATCGTTTCCATCCTCTATCCAAGCAGGAATCCTCCCACTGGGCCGATGTAAATCACGATGCTTTACCTGCGAAAACTGCAATTCGTCTTGGTACAGCTCTCGCAGCCTTCCAGAACGCAGTGCGCATCCTCTATGGAAACACCGATCAGCGCCGTCACCGACTTGCTCGGCATCATGATCAGACTTTCCGAAAGGGTGATGCCGGTGTGTTTCTGCACTTCCAGAATCCGAAAAAAATCGGGTTGCACGGAAAGCGGCAGATCCCCATAGCCAGGAGAAAACCGCGGGCGCAGAAACTTCCCCTCCGCTGCCGCTTCCTCCTTTAACTGCTTGTTTAACGCATCACAGTAGCTCTCGATCAGCATGGCGCCCGATGCCTGCATCATGACTGCCCGGCTCAGTTTTCCGATCGCAGAAGCTCTGGCCACCAGACGATCCATGGCAAACCCGATGGTGGCTGCCATCAGGTAGACCTCCTCGCAGCCGCGCAGGTTTCTGGAAAGTGCCCGGCTCTTCAGCTCCATGTCTCCCACCAGGAAGCGATCTTCTCCTAAGAATTGCAGAGGAAAGCGCCGGTGCACCTCCCTCAGTTCCGACTGACGCACCAGCTCTTCCACGCAGCTTTTTACTTCCTCCACGACTGCCCCCTGCGGAAGTTCCCCCTTGCACCCGAGATAACGATAAACCTCTCGGAAATTCAGTTCTAAATCACACGCCCTCATCCGGGGTTCCTCCCTCTCTGGTTTCCCCCAAGGGAGTTCCCCTCTTAGAGTCTCCTCCGGGTTTCCCTCCTGGAGCTCGTCTTCTGAGTTCCTTCGTCGCTTCAAGCCCCGCCTTACAGGATAGCGGAAAGCTGTGTCAGAATCGCCTTCGCAATCAGGGGGCGGTTCATGGTGTAAACATGAATATGCGTCACCCCGTTGGCAATCAGATCCACGATCTGCTCCGCTGCGTAGATCACGCCTGCCTGCTCCATCGCTTCTTTTTTGCCTCCGAAGCGGTCCACAATCGCACGAAATCGCTGCGGCACCTCCGTCCCTGACATCGCCACCGAACGCTTTAACTGCTCCGCCCTTGTAATCGGCATAATGCCCGCCAGAATCGGCACGGTGATTCCCTTCTCTCTGGCGCGGTATAGGAAGTTATAGAAAATACTGTTGTCAAAAAAAAGCTGCGTCGTCAGGAAATCCAGTCCCGCATCCACCTTCTCCTTCAGATGCTGCAAATCTTCCTCTCTGTGCGCACACTCCACATGCCCTTCCGGATAGCAGGCACCGCCCAGGCAAAAGAAATCTTTTTCTCTCTCCTTGATGTCTCGAATCAGCTGGACCGCATACCGGTAATCTGCAGAGCGCAGCCCGTCTTGCGGCAAATCGCCGCGGAGTGCCAGGATGTTCTCGATGTTCTTTTCTTTATAGAGGGAAAGCATCTTTGATACATGCTCCCTCGTGGAAGAGACACAGGTCAGATGTGCGAGCGTAGGCACCCCGAATCCCTCCTGAATTTCCGAAGCGATTTCTGCCGTAAAAAGGCCGGTACCGCCGCCCGCTCCGTAAGTCACCGACATAAAATCCGGATGGAGCGCGGCAATCTTCCTCGCGTTTGCCGCCGTCGCCTCAAACTTTTCCGATGTTTTCGGCGGGAAAACCTCAAAGGAAAGCGTCAACTGCTTTTCCTTTAGTAATTGACTGATCTTCATAAAAATAGCCCCTCTCTGTAATTGGTCTATTGTAGCATGAAACAGAAAAGGGGCAAGAAGTATTTTACTAAAATACTCGTTATCAAACCTTGCTTGTAAAATTGTGCTGACGTCAGGATGCGGATCGGCGACCGATGCCGGACGCATCAAGAGGGCTTCGTTCCACATACAGCGGATTGGAGATGTATACAATGTTTCTGCATTAAAGCAGATCACTCTCTTCCACATACAACGGGTTGGAGATCAGAAGCGGCATTCTGTCTTTTTGCTCCTCCCCTTTTTCTCGCAGTTCGAAACGCAGATACCCGTGATTCGGCATTTCGGTTTCCATCTTCGTCATTCCCGCAGCACAAGGAATTGATTCCCACACGCCGTTGCAAATGAGAAGCGCTTCCATCCCGGGAGTCGTCCCGGAAAATTCCACCTGTATCTTCCGGAAAGGCGCCACCTCCATCCCCGGCAGAACCTGATGCCCGTCAATTACCATTTCCGGTCCTTCCACCTCTGCGGTGATAAAGGAATGTCCCTTCCTGATCGCCTGCATCAGATCAGAGGGAGCTTTGGACGGTGCGATTACATTCGTGCAGGGAAAAGCGGGGATTCTTCCCGGTTCCAGTCGGTGAAAATCGCTTCCGCCAATCACGGGGATTCTCTTTCCCTTCCTCAGTTCCTCGTCCCACCAGTGCAGGCATTTCAGATTCGCCTCCGCGCCGATTCCCCCGTTCCAAACCTCCATCAGATCATAGGGCAGATCGAAGCCGAATTTCCAGCCGCAGAACGGGCAGAAGGGATGGTTCAGGCAGACCAGTGCCCCTCTTTCCTGTGCAATCTGCAAGATCTCCCGCACTTCTTCCCCGGAGTTGGCGATGATGTCTCTAAGCGGATGCCTTATCCCGAGCATCCCCGCATGCCCTCTGTAATGGGTCCATTCCGTGCCGGGAAGCACGGTCAGCGTATCGGTAGAATAGGGAGTCTCATTCTGCACCTCGTTATTATGATCCGTCAAAAAAAGATAATCCAAGCGCATCCTGCCTGCGATCTGCGTCAACTCCTTCGGCGTGAACACACCATCGGAACCGTTGGTGTGCGTATGGGATATCTCCCTTAAAAAAATACGAAGTTCCTTCTTTTCAAATACGATGTGGTATTGAACGGTGCAGCCTTTTTTTGCCACGTGGTAAGCCCCCAGCAGGATCTGCCACTGCCCGGCAGCGGGAGGAGAGGGGGTAAACCCGGGCGAAGCGACTGCTTCGGAAACCGCCAGCTCGTCCCGATTGCTGCCAGCCCAACCGATCACCTTCCCCTCCGGACTGCAAAGCCCGATATCGATGATATTCTCATTCTTCCGGTAGGTGTAACTGATCCGAATCCGCTCCACCCCCTCCGGAACCTGAAAAGGCACCCTCAGGTAAAATCCTTCCTCCTCGGGTGCCACAAATCTTTCTACAATCTGCGTCTGCTCGATCATGATCTCGTCTCCATTCTTTCCTCTATTCCTTCACTGCCCCCATGCTGATCCCTTCCAGCAAAAATCTCTGTGCAAACAGATAAATGACTAACAGCGGCAGAGCCGATATCAGAACCGCCGCCATGATCGCATTGTCCGGAATCATCTCCGTTCCCGAGACGGAATTGACATTTAGAATCATCTGCTTCAATTTTAACGGCAATGTATATTTTCCTTCATCGGTAATGAGGGTTGCGGGCAGCATAATCGAATTCCATCTGGCCACGAATTCCAAGAAAAAGACCGTAGCCAGTCCCGGAAGTGCAATGGGAATATAGATTTGCGAAGATGGCAACTTCTCCCGCTCCATCTATCCTTGCAGATTCTCCCAGCGTATATGGTACGGTTTCAAAATAATTCCGCATCATCAGGATGCTGAATCCGGAAATCAGACCGTTCAGAATCAGTCCCTGATAAGAATTCAGCAAGTGCATCTGCTTGTTTAACTGGTAGATGGAGATCAGTGTCAAATCCCCGGGGATCATCATGGTGACCATGATAAAGCCAGAAATCTGCTTCCGAAAAGGGGAAGCCCCCTCTGCACCAGCACATAGCCCGAAAACCCTGCCAGAATCACTTGGATCACCGTTCCGGTCAGCGTCACAAACAGGGAATTGCATAGCGGTCTCCCCATCTTCGTAACCCGAAACACGTAAGCATATCCCTCTAAGCTGAAGGAGTGCCACCATAGTTTCATCCCGCTCCTGCCGGCGTCAAGCGCCTTCTGGGTGGAAACCACCAGCACGTTCCACATCGGGAGAAACATCAGAAGAAACATTACAATGGTGAGGATTACCGCTATTCCCTTTACCGCTCCTCGCAAACCGTCCTTACGCATGGCTCCCCCGATCATGTATAAATCTCATCGTATTTCAGTAATTTTTTTACAATCGTCGTAATCAGACCGGTGGCCAGCAGAACCATGGTGGCTGCCGCAGTCGCCGTTCCGACATTAAATTGCAGAATGCCCTGCTCGTAGATCAAGACCAGCAGGTTCTTCACCTGATCACTGACGGAGGAGCGCATCATCACAAAGATCTGATCAAAATTTCTCAAAATCCCCATCACCGAGAGGACCGTGACCACCTTGATGGTCGGAACAATGGCAGGAATCATGACATAGCGGATTTGCTGCAGCCGTGTTGCGCCGTCCATCCTGGCCGATTCATAGAGCGTTTCATCCACCGAAACAATGGAGGCCATGAAGAGCGCCGCAAAATAACCGGCACCCTTCCAGGCTCCCGTAAAGATCATATTCCCCCTGGCAAACGCGGGCTCCGCCATAAAAGCAACGGGCACAAAATTTTCTCCCAACACCGCTTTTAGCACCCCGTTCCACATCCCGGTCGGAGAAAGGATGGTAATCCAGATTCCACCCACCACCGACCACGACAGCAAATAGGGGATGAAGGTGACGGTCTGAAAGGCCGAGCGGCAAAAGCGATTTCTAATCTCGTTCATCAGGATCGCCGCCAGCAGCCCCCATACAAACTGCAGAAGAAACGTTCCTCCTCCTACCACCAGACTGTTCCCCAGCGCGCGCAGGTACTGGCGATCCTTTAGGATCGAAACATAATTCTCCATTCCCACGAAGCCGGAGCCGCCCAGAATCTTAATCTTGAAAAAACTCTTCCAAATCCCGAGGAACAGGGGATAATAAGAAAACACCAAAAAATAGATCAGCACGGGGAGCATCAGCAGATAGATGCCCCGGTATCTTCTCACCTTCCTCCACAACCCACTTTTTTCCTTCTCCATCGGTGCCGTCACCTCTTGCCGCCTTCCTCCCCATTCCACGGTAAAAATCACTTCCTCTTGCCGGATGCCTGCACTCCGGCATTCCTTTTCCCGCATTTGAAAAAACGCACTTCCTTAGCGATCGTCCCTCTGCGTTTGAAAAAATCGTTTCCTTAGCGATCCGTCACGCCGCGCTCCACCAGCTCTTCTCTCATTTTCTTCAGTCCTGTCTTCGCATCCACATCCCCCTTGATGATCTGAATGCCCCATTTCCCCACGATTTCCTTGTAATCCCCCTCATTCGGGATAATCGTGTCGATGGAAGCATATTTGGCATAACTCATTGCCTCGTCCACACCCGGATTGTGGTCAAACAAAGGCTTATAATCCTTGAAGATCGGGAACGGTGCGCCGTGATCGTTTCCGTGTGCCGCTCCTTCCTCCGTCAATTTGTACTCGTTGCCGGAAACCGTATAGTCATGGCCCTCGATGCCGGAGGAGAGGAGATTTCCGCCCTCCTGTGTTGCAAAATATTCCAGGACACGAATGGCGCCCTCCGGATTCTCTGCATTTGCCGGCACCGCAAAAAGGCTTGCTCCGCCCTTACCCAACATATAGGAGCCGTCCGGTGTCTTTAATCCCGGAAGGGAGACGATTTCATATTGATCTTCCGTTACACCCGCCGCTTTTGCACCGGCGTTGTGCAAACCGACCCATGCCGCCCAGTCCGCACACATGGCGATATTCTGCGAAGAGGCTCCCATCTTTTCTCTCTGATTTTTGGTTTCATCCACAAAGGATGCCGGATCCATCAGGCCGTTGTCGTATAATTTTTTAAACCATTCCCAGACCACCGCCGCGTCGTCCTGTGCATAGGGGGCATAGCGCTTGCCGTTTTCGTCGGTCAGAACCCCTTCCTTGGCACCCGCTGCCGCCATGTAGGGCTGAAGATCCCACGCCTGCGACATCACCGCTTCAAACGGATAGAAGTCGGTTTTTTTGCTCTTATCTTTGAGCGTCTTTAACACCTGATAATACCCGTCCATGGTGGGCTCTATTGTCTTGTAATCAATGCCCGCCTCCTTTAAAAGTGTATTGTTTAACGCCACCACCCGGTGTACTTCTTTTTTGTTAAAGCCGGCATAGACCTTTCCGTCTACCGTGATGTCCTTCCATTCCTGCGGATCGATGTTACCGGTCAGGATCTTTGACTGCTCTTTGTATTTGGTGAGATCCATCAGGGCATCTTGTTGGATTAAATTCAAATATTGCGGTGCATTGAGGTAAATCAAATCATATTTTTCCCCGCCGGAAAGCTTCTGCATCAGGATCTTGTCATAGTCGGAAGCAGGCTTCTCTATCGTGACCGTCAAGCCCGTGGCATCCGAGAGCGCTTTCTCGAAGAGTTTCATCTCCTCTTCGTCTTTTCCTCCGGTGACCGACGCGAGAATCCGCACACTCCCCTGTGCCGGAAGGAAGTCGTCTGTCTGCCCGTTTCCTGCCGTCTCTCCGGATTTCTCCGCAGCCGCCTCCTGATCCCCCGTCTTTGCTCCCGCAGACGTCTGTGTCTGTGCCTGTCCGCTTCCGCAGCCGGCTAACAGGAAGGAAGCCATCAGAACACTGATCCACCTACTTTTCCTCATTTCATTACCCTCCCATGATTGTCAATTGGATACTGTCTCTATCAGACTAGTATCTGTTTCACGACGTGTAAACGATATAAAATATGTTTTATTCGCAGATCTGTCCCACTGCCGGAAAATCGTGAAATCTCCCAAATTATTTTGAAGATTCTTGTTGAGATTTATTCGGATGGAGTTGATAAAATATATTTTACGCTATTCGGTTGGGAGGACTATCCCGCAAGGGCAGGAAGAGACCGGTCAGGCTTTGCGCCCGGGTTGCATTCGGACTTTCCCGCACCAGGAAGGGGAGAGACCGGGCAGGCTCAGCACCTGGGTTGGATTCAGAATACCCTGCATCAGGGAGGGGAGCATTTCGGATGAAAAAAAAGATTGCACGGTACAGACAGATTTATCTGGAACTCAAACAGGAGATTTTCTCGGGCAAATATGCGAGCGGAACCTTCCTCCCCCCAGTGGATTTTCTTGCAAAGGAGTACAAGGTCAGTTCCATCACAATCAACTCCGCCCTGGATCTGTTAAAAGAAGAGGGCTTTATTCGCAGGATCAAAAGCAAGGGAAGCTGTGTCACCGCGCTTCCCGACAGCAAGGAAATGCAGGATTCTCCCTCCCCGGAAGGTCTGCCCCTGATCGGGATCATTTTAGAACACATCTCCTCCTGCTTCGGGCTGGATCTCCTGTACGCCGCAGATCAGTTTGCGCAAGAAAAAGGCTACCGCCTGATCACGAGGTTCTCCTACGGCAACCGGGAGAGGGAAAACGAAGAAATTGTATTTTTGAGAAATCTGGGCGTATGCGGCATCATCTGCATGCCGGTTCACGGAAAATATTTTAATACCGGTATGCTCCGTCTGGCTGCCGATCACTTCCCTGCCGTCCTGATTGATAAACAGCTGAAGGGGAATTCCCATCCCCTCTGTCGGAACCGACAACAAGGCTGCCACCGCTGCCCTTGTTCGCTATCTGGTTTCCCATAAGAAACGCCACATCGGTCTGATTACCGTGGACGATCCTTATACCTCTTCCGTTTCCGACCGAAACAGAGGCTTTCAGGAAGCGATTGCACGCCGAAAGCTTCCCGTCATGCCCATCTTAACGGTACGCAAGAAGGTCGAAAGTTCCATCTTTTCTTATCAGGCCGATGAAGAATGTGAAAAGGCAATTGAAGACTACCTGCATCGCCACCCGAACCTCGACGCGGTCATCATTACCGAGTACGGTCTAGCCCGTTATCTAAAAGCCCCCAGAGAAGAGTGGGCACGGCTCAATCTGACGATCTGCTGCGTGGACGAAGACTACCTCTCCCCCGGAGGAACCCGCTTCACACACATCCGCCAAAATGAGCCCGTCATCGCTAGGGCCGCCATTCGTCTTCTGATCGAGCAGATCGAAAAGCGGGATGATCACGCACCGGAAAGCTGCCTGATCCCCGGCATCTTGCAAGAGGCGACCCTTAGTGCTCTCCCCCCCATGTTAAACACGCGGATGCAGTGCTTCACGTTCTGATAAACTCCCTCCACCATGCTATCATTCAGGCGGTAAAAATTGTGACTCTCCCCGGTTAACAGGTACTCCCTGGCATACGCTGTCAGGGCGTCTAAAGAGGCGGTTGCAATATTCACCTTACGGATGCCGTTTACAATGCAGTGTCTAAAATCTTCGTCCGTAATCCCGGAGCCACCATGCAGGACAAGAGGTTTGGGAACTGCTACTTGCAACTCTTTCAATCTTTCAAAATTGAGTTTCGGTGTACCTGTATAATGTCCGTGTGCATTGCCAATCGCCACCGCCAACGCATCGATATCAGTTTCCTTGGCAAAGCGCACCGCTTCTTTCACCTCCGTGTAAGCTACTTGCTCCACTTCATCGGTCGCCTCCGCTCCGCCGACACTCCCCAACTCCGCTTCTACCGACGCCCCGTAACGCCTGGCCATTTCCGCTGCCGCATTGGTCACCCTGATATTCTCCGAAAGCGGCAGTCTCGATCCGTCCATCATAATAGAGGTGAAGCCGTAAGACAGCGCCTCTTCGATTTTTCCAGCGTCAGTCCATGGTCCAAATGCACACAGATCGGTACCGCTGCATCTTTCGCCGCCTGTACCATGAGAGGACCGATGTAGTCTAACGGCGTGTTCCTTAGCCTTCCTTCCGCAATCTGGAGAATCACCGGCGTCTTCTCTTCCTGCGCCGCACGGATGGTCCCCATCACCATCTCCATATTGGCACAGGTAAAAGAACCTACGCCCCTCTCCTCTTTCTGCGCCTGCTCTAATAATTCCCTCAGCGTGGTCAGCATCTTCTTCCCCCCATCTGCGACTTTCCACTCCTAATGTCATCTTTATGATGTCATCTTTGTGATACTTCTATCATAGTATAGGGTTTTTATCTTATTCCGTCAATATTTTGAGCAATTTATTATTGTATTTTGGTTATATTTATGCGGAATTCATCGAGATTGGCTTGATTTGTGACTAGAGCGCTTAAAACCAAGTCAAATCTGATGATCCAGTATCCAATTCAGCAGTTGGTTAAACGAAAGGTTTCCTGCGGCGACTTGCAAAAATGTATCCGACAATTCTTTTTGTGTATATCTAAGTTCAATCCGATTCAGCGCAAGGAAAACAATCATTGCGTGTGCTCCGATCCGCTTATTTCCATCTAGGAAGGCATGATTCTTTGTCAGTCCCATGCCAAGACGTGCAGCCTTTTGTTGAATTGAAGGGTATACATCCATATCCTCGAAAGACTGAAAAGGTGCGCAAAGAGCCGACTCCCAACAATCTCTCATCTCTCACCCCTGCGGAACCTCCCGTTTCTGCGATTAGCTGCGCGTGTAAAAGAAGAATCTGCTCCTTGGAGAGAACGATCATTTGGCAAGCTCCTCATAGGCTTCACGATTCTGATCAATGAGCCTCTTTGACAAGGCAAGAATATCCTGGTCTGACGCAAGCTGCTCTCTCTCTGCCTGATGAAACTCAACCAAAAGATACCGGGGAGAATTGTTTTTAAGAATCACAACAGCACCCTTCTCATCGACCATGCGAGCAACCTTAGAAAAATTCTGATTCGCTTCCGTAATAGAAACCAAGTTCTCCGTATTCACTGTCATTGCTAAATACCCTCCTGTGCATGGATAATAGGACATAACCATCAAAAACGACCTCCATCAATGCAAGCTGACATGAATTGCATTCAGATGCCTTCGACACCGTTATCCAATAATTATAGATAATTTCTAGGTTGAATTCAACCTAGTTTAAGCGTTTGGATCGCTCTAAATCCAAGAATCAGATATTCGATCCCACGTATCTATTGATTTATCCGAGTATAGTTCTAAAAGCATTTTTATACCATCGGGTGCTTGCGTATTTCGTCAATATTTTGAGCAATTTATTATTGTATTTTGGTTATGTTTATGCGGAATTCGTCGAGATTGGCTTGATTTTTGGAGAGCCTTTCGGTAGAATAAAAGCTATGAAAGAGAAAAGAATTTCCCAATTAGAAGAGTATATCCGCAAGAATGAAGTGGTCACAATTGAGGAACTTTGTGATACTTTTCAGGTTTCCGTGAACACGATTCGAAGAGATTTGAATCAGCTGAGCGATAAGGGCATCATCACGAAGATTTACGGAGGTGCCAGAAGCGCAGAAGTCACAGAAAGTACCGGCGCACTGCTTCCCTATCCGGAACGATTTACGCAGCATTCCGAGGAAAAGGCCCGTATTGCCAGAGCGGCATCGAAGCTGGTTCATGAGAACGATACGATCTTCTTGGATACCGGAACCTCTACCGTCCCTGTGCTGGGCTTTTTATCCCATCTGAATCATATCACCGTCATCACCAACAGCATCTATGTACTGCAGAGCAGCATCAATTATCCGCAGTTCACCACGATTGCGCTGCCGGGTGTTGTCAAGCCCAAGGCCGCTTCCCTCGTGGGGGAACAGTGCCTGTCGGCGATTCAAATCTATCATATCAACAAGGCTTTCTTTGCCTGCACTTCCTTTTCCCTGGAAGCAGGGGCAAGCAACGCCTCTCCGGAGGAATATGCCGTCAAGCAGGCGGTGCTACAGAATAGTAGCGAGCATATCCTGCTGGTAGACAGCAGCAAATTTGACCGTTCCTCTCTCCTTACCTATGCAAAGCCCGATGCTTTTCAGCACATTATTACCGACAAAAAACCGGACGACAGGTATCTTCGTTATTTCAAAGAACATGGCATCCGGCTCCTTGTAGAGGATTCCTGAGTCAGGTCAAATGGATCTTCTTCCGTTATGGTTTCAGCAAAGTAGTGCAGGCTCTTACACTCAGGGCAGATGCATTCTTCTTTCCTTACAATGAAGAACTCCAAGTTCCTCATTGAATACTTTCTCGTATTTTGATACTAAAATCATGGTTTTATACCACGGATTCCGTTGGGATGGTCACTTGCTGGGGCGACTCCCTTCGGAATCCTTCTTTCTTCATACTGATTGACAGTATACCAATTCATAATCTTCCAACAATCAAAGCCTGAACCGCCGCTACAAACGATATGATCAAAAACGGAGTGACTACAAAATGTTCCTTGATTGCCAAATGCTTCATCCAGTTGCCGAACTCATAATCAGGATGCCCCTCTGTTCCGGGGATGACAATCTTACTCTTATATTTACCTTGGAACAACAGACAATCCAGCAAAAAGAAATCTCCTAAGTTCAATATGCTCCACTGAATATACCCCATCCAAAAAAGATTCCAAAAGCCCGAAATGCCTGTATGTATAAGACTTGCTATTGAATATATGAAACAAATCCCGCAAATTACAATTGTTATGATGAAATTTATATTTTTCTCCTTTTTTGTCATCTGTTCAGGTGCAACTTTCTGAATTGCCTTTGGATAAGAATCAAAAAAGTATCTCGGGTTAATAAGCGCCAAAGCTGCCACTGCACCGTTAAAGATTGCGGCTATCGCAATCCCGTCCAGAATCGCTCGTATATAATCCATAAAACTATCTCCTTAGCAATTTGATGTCTCTATTATACCGCAGAAGTTCTTTAAATGGCGCTGATGTGCGCTTTGTGTACAATTTTCAAGGTTCGTGTTTCGTTTGAATGAGTCTATTAATCCAGACTCACACTGGAAGGATCTCAGGCCGGACTGGAACCTTTCGACCCCAGCATCATTATTTATTTTAACATGAATTATGTTAACTTCATTGTTGTAAAACATTGTTATGGCAGTTATGGTGTTATACCCTTTGCAAGGGAACCCTTATAAACATTGATTTTCTTTGCAAATATTATTTTCGAATTATATTTTAAATTTATTTGATGTATAATGAAATCAATTCATATTTTTATCTGAACTTCCTAAAAAACTCCTACTCAATCCAGTTGATCAGATGATTGAGTAGGAGTTTTTAGGAAGTTTAGACTCAATAGATCCGGCGAGATTTTCCAATCTAGAGCTTATGACATGGAGCGCCTGCTAACGGCTGTCTTAGCGGAGCTAAACAACCAAGATGCGTTATCAGCGGCTACACCAGTCATGAATAGCATATTCACTCTTGCCGTGGAAAAGGCCGTATTTAAGTTACCCTGCCTCTTTACCATCCATCGTATGCAAATGAAGGCTCATTTCAAGAACTTTGAAATAACGTCTTCCCGATTGGTGCATATGGCGTAATCGAGCGTCCGCTTTGCGTAGCTGAGTGGCCACAGAGTGCCGTGAATGTCCATTCTGTCAAGAAGACCTTATGCCGCGAAAGGCTCTTTACATGAGTAGCATATGATAGGCTGTCCTGCCGTGGCAAAAGCCATGTTTACGCTGCCTTGCCGCTTTTCCATCACATCATATGCGATAGAGGCTCATGTCAAGAGCACCGTGGAATAATGTCTTCTTGACCGGCCACTCATAACGCTGGGTGGCCACTCTCAACGCACCAGCGTCCACTCGGTGGCGCAGATTGCACGATTGGCTGTTCAACACACCGCCAAATGGCCGTTTGCAAACACGTCAGGGGCTGTGGGTCGGCGCAAAATGCACCTTATTGCCACTTTGTCGTTGTCATACCGGTTCCCCGCGTTGGAACTACCTTTCTTTCCAAATCACATACCCAAACGCTCCCAATTTTCTATTATCAAAACCATCGGACAAAACAAACGGACAATCTGGCAGTATATTCGGTAACATTACACTGGTGTCTCTGGCGTTCATTGCAATTGTAACCCTGCAATGATCAAGGCTCCGCCTATAAATATAAAGCCCTTCTTCATTCATAAACAAAACCTTATAGTTTCCGTAAACCAAAGCATCCGTTTCTTTTCTAAGTTTAATCAAAGACTTAAAAAAATCACGTTCATCGTAAGGTGGATTTTGCCATGGCATTGGACCACGCAATGTATATTCTTCATTGCCCCCCATACCCAATTCATCCCCATAGAAAACGCATGGTACGCCCGGGGCTGTAAAAAGAAATACTTCCGCTAATCGAAGTCTTCTCACATCACCTTTACAATACGAAAAGAACCGATTTACATCATGACTGTCCAGTAGATTAAGCTGACCCTGCAAAATACCTGTCGGATATCTGTAATTCATCCTGGTAATACGCGCATTAAATTCCGTCGCATTAATAAGCTCTGTTCCGAAGAAATCCCGGCAATTTTTACGGAAATCATAATTCATCGTCGAGTCAAACATATCTCCCTGCAACCAACTTTCCGAGCTCTCCCAAATCTCACCAATCATGATGCTTTCCGGATTAATAGAACGTGCAGCCCGTTTAAATGCACGCCAGAAATTACGATCCACTTCATTGGCCACATCCAGTCTCCAACCATCAACCTTAAATTCCTGAATCCAATATCTGCATACTGACATAAAGTATTCTCGAACTTCCGGATTAGACGTGTTCAGCTTTGGCATCTTTTTCTCATATGCGAAACTGCTATACTCCGGGACTTCTCCATCTGTCGGCCGAACCACCGGAAATTTAAGATCATAAAACCAATTTTTGTATCTGGAGTTTTCTCCATTTTTTACCACATCATCAAATGCAAAAAAATGCCAGCTGCAATGATTAAACACTCCATCAATTACAACCTTGATCCTCCTTGCATGAGCTTGCGACACCAATTCATGAAAATCCTCATCAGATCCCAAATTGGGGGAAATGTGCTTATAGTCCAGAAGATCGTATTTATGATATTCACCTGCAGTAAAGATCGGATTGAGATAAATACAATTAAATCCAAGACCTGAAATATAGTCAAGGTTCTTTGTTATTCCCTGCAGCGTCCCCCCCTACTCGTGCTTTCAACGTTAGATTATTTCCCCACATTATCTCTGACGCAATACCACTGATAGTACGCCTTCCCGATGCAAAACTATCGGGAAAAATATTATAAACAACTGCATTTTTCAGCCACTCCGGCACCGTGCTGATTTCTTCTCTACGGATAAAAGGATATTGATAAAATTCGCTTCGCTCTTTTGGGATCTCTTTGGAAAAAATATCTGAATACAAATAAACTTGTTCATCATCATCCTGTAAATCAAAGTAATAACACACTCTGACGTATGGGCTTTCAAAAGACACTTCAAAATAATCAAAGCAAAGATCTGAAGCTACTTTTTGCATTGATAACGGATAAAAGATCACCGGATCCTCAGGACATACTCTATCTCCATAGAAGAGGATGCATTTTTTAATGTTGTTTTTCTCTGTACGAATCCGAATAGTTAAATTGCTTTCACTGTTTGCAAAAGCGTACTGAGACAGAGGAATATGCGTAATTGCTTGTCGTGAAATCATAATATTTTCTCCTACATTATTAGTTACTCTATATTTCTGATTTTTCTAAAGACATTTGTGTTCCTATTATTTCACACCACCGGCAGTCAGTCCCGACACCATGTATTTCTGGACTCTAAAAAAGATGATAAGCAGAGGGATTGATGCAAGTACGGATGCTGCTGTAAACATTGGCCAATTGCGGCTGTAATCATTGGATTGAAGCTGGTAAAGTCCTCCTGCAAGTGAGTAAGTTGACCTGTCCAGCAGAAAAGTGTTCGCAAAAAGATATTCATTCCATACGGTTATGAGTACCATCATGCAGGTAACAATTATCGCCGGTTTAGCCAAGGGCAGAACGATTTTTAGAATCATCTGAGAATTACTGGCACCATCCACCTGGAAGCCTCTTCGATTTCAATCGGGATCGTGTCAAAATATCCTTTCATATTCCAGATCGCAAATACACACATGGATCCGGCATAAATGATAATCAATCCCAAATGAGAATTGAGCAGTCCAACCGCCTTTAATACACGAAAAAGAGCAAATAATGTCAAAATCTGAGGAAAGGCATTCAGGATTAATAAAACTCGCAGCATTCCCCGACGCCCCCGGAACCGCCATCGGGACACAGCATATGCAGCAGGCACAGCAGTAATCATAGAACCCAGGATGGCTCCAAGACTAAGTAACAGAGAATTTTTCAACCATAAAACAAATGGTTCATCGAAGAGGATAGCCTTGTAATTTTCCAGCGTCACATTTTTAGGCAAAATAGATACCGACCCGGAAAGTGCCGCCCCACGGCCACTAAAGGAGACGCTCAATGCATATAAGACAGGAATCAACGTTATAAAACACAATATTAGAAATGCGATGTTTAGGAGAAGCAACCGCCATCTTCTGAAGTTCTTTTTTTTATTCATTAATCACGTCTCCTTCAAGCTATGGTTTGTCAAAATCGAAAACAGAATAATAAGAACAAACAATAGCATGCTGACAGCACTTGATAAGCCATAATTATTTGAAACAAATGCATTTTGATAGGCATAGGTTATGACTGTATTCAATGTTGCCCCTGTCATATATCCCCGTTGCTGTGTAAGCAAATAGATAATGTCAAACTGTTTAAATGTAATGAATGTTGTCATAACCGCCGCAGGGGCAACAATCGGTTTGATTGTCGGAATTGTAATATATTTTATCTTTGTCCAGGAAGTCGCACCATCTAATGTTGCCGCCTCATACAAATCTTGATTTACACTCTGAAGCGCACCATCAATTGTAGTAATCATAAACGGAAGTGCCATCCAAAGATTTAGTACCATACAGGAACAAAAGGCGATCACATTATTCGCAAGAAAATCAACTTTTGCAAACCCCATCCTGACCAGAAATTTATTTAGCAAGCCAAACTCCGAATTATACATCCCGACACGCCATAGCAAAATGGAAATATATGCAGGCATTGCCCAAGGAACCATAAGCAGTGTTTATAAAGCCGATTCAACTTAAGGCCTCTCACATTTAATCCTAAAGCAATAAAGAATCCCATGCTCAGTTGAAGAGCCATATTAATGACAGTCCATAAAATCGTGGTGAGCAGCGCTTCTAAAAAACCCGAATCAAATTTAAACAATGCCCGGATATAGTTTGTAAAACCTATGAGTTTGTAACTGTTCCAGTTATATAAACTCATATTGGTTAAAGAAATATATCCTGTATATAAAATTGGAAAAACTATTACAATAACGATCAAAAATAAAGCCGGGAACAAATAAAGCCAGGGTTTTGTTTTTTTCTCCATAATCGGCGCCACCTCATATAAAAAGGAGAGGACACGCCTGCCAACCGCCCTCTCCTTTCCTGAATCATTGCATATCAGCAATGGCCTGTTCTGCAGCTTTCTGCGCTTCATCAGCCGCTTGCGTTACATCCTCTCCATTTTTATTAATTGCAACAAACATTGCCTCTGCTGGTGACCACATCACATTCATCTCCGGAATATTCGGCATGGGTTGTGCTGTCTCCGCCGTTTTCTGAATAGCTGCAATCATGTCATTCGAGGTAACCCTCTGATCTTCATAAGCTTTAGAATTTGCAGGCGCGCAACCTGATTTGACTGCCAAATCAATGCCGACTTCAGGGGAAGCAATTGCCTTCAGGACCTCCGCAAGTGCATCTTTCTTTTCCGCCAAAGCCGTTTTTAGCACGCCTACCCCCTGTATTCCGGAATACGGTGCCATTCCCTTTCCATTTGGCAGCTTAATGTCTGCTAATGAAACAACCCCATAATTAATCCCGGCTTCTTCGATACCAGACACCAGCCATGGTCCTCCAATAATCGCCTCAGCTTTTCCTTCGTTGAACAAGGTTGTAACGGTGTTATAATCTCCATCTGACTCCAGAAGCCCAAACTTCTTGTTATATTTTGCCGCCTCGATTGTTTTCGGGTCATTTAAACCCGGTTCTCTGGAATCATTCAGAATATAACCACCAAAACCGTTGATAAACGGAGAAACGTTATAAGCATTGGTATGTTGATTAACCAGTGCGTATTTTCCTGCCTCCTCATCCGTATGTTCTTCCATATAAGCATACAGGTCTTCCGTGGTCGTAGGGATTTCGCCTTCCCAAAGATCTTTGTTGTAAATGAACACTAATGTTTCAAAATAAACAGGGAGCAAATACTGGGTACCATCAATTTGTCCCGATTCAACAGTCATCGGCAATTCATCCGATAAAATAGAATCCATATTTGTTACATCATTAAGCGGAGACAAAATATCCATGGAAGTAAATGTTCCCAGGACATCATGTGCATAAAAATACATATCCGGACCGTTTTTCGGGTCATTTCCATAAAGTTTAAGCTGATTCGGCATGTCCGTTTTTTTCTCAAACTCGACTGTTATCTGATCATCAGAGAGTTCCGTATTCACTCGATCCGCAATTGTCTGCATAATAGACTCATCTCCATCATGCCATATTTTTATATCAACAGGATCCGATGCGGATTGCTCAGCCGATTTTGCCGTTGTTTCAGAAATTGCCTCGGTCTTTTTTTCCGCAGTCTCCTTAGACTGCTGAGATCCAGTACAACCCGCAAGTGAGCCTGCTCCAATTGCAAACATCAATAGAAACGCAATACGTTTTTTCATAACATCTCCTCCTCTTAACAAACTACATTTTTAAAAATCAGATCATCAATATTAAATTATTACATCAGAAGCACTTCCAATCTGTATTGAAATAGTAAAACGGTTATATTATAATTATCCCAGACCAGATATTTATTATTACTTGTTCCAATCCAAAAACACAGTTATTTATTGATTTGATGATAGCATTGGCATTTTCTAGTGTCAACGAATAAGGCGTTGTACATTTTCACAAATTCAGAAAACGTTTTACTATTTTAAGGTGGTTCAGAATGTCCGTAACAATAAAAGATATCGCAAAAGAGGCCGATGTATCCGTTGCAACAGTAAGCAAGGTGATAAACAAAAAGATACATGTATCTCCGGCGACACAAAAAAAAGTAGAGAATGTGATTGCACGATTAAATTACGTTCCAAATGTATCCGCTGCAAATCTCGCCCGAAAGTCAAGCAAAACAATTCTTTATGCAGACAATTTTTGTAAGGGACTTCCTTATAAAAACCCTCATATGTTCGACATTATTTGCGGGGTAAGTCATGAGTTGAGCAGAAAAGGATACCATCTGTCCCTTTTGAATCTGGAATCCTGCGGTAAAAAACTAAAGGAAATTTTTGAAGAAACTATACTAAGCCATATCGCGGACGGTATTATCCTCAACAGTATCTATACCACCCCGCAAATCGAACGACTGCTTCTACGATATGACTTCCCTCAAATATGTATCGGCGTCCCGGAATTTGACAGTATGCTCTCATGGATTGATACAAACCACGCCTTATCTTCACAATTAGCTGTAGACCACCTGGTTTCTTGTGGTTGCAGAAAGATCGCCTTCATCGGAGGACAAAAAACAGACAAAATATTTATGGAACGTCTGCGCGGCTTTAGAAGTTCCATGGAAAAAGCCGGGCTTGACATTCGAGAGGACTGGATTTCTTATAACAAATCTGATATAAATGCCGTCTATGCATCAGTCTTCCATTTATTAAATACAGAAGAAATTCCAGATGGAATAATCTGTACAAATAGCCTTACAACAGTAGGTGCAATGCGGGCAATCCAAAGAGGGGGCTGAAAATCCCACAAGAGGTATCCCTGATCGCTTTCGACAACTATCCCTATACTCCGGCACTCTCAATCGCACCGACAATCATAGATATTGATATGTTTAATTTAGGTGTTCAGGCAGGCAACTTGCTTTTAAAAAAAGTCCGAAATCCCGAAATGTCAATTCAGACTTACACTGCTTTGCCGCATCTGTTAGAACGAGAAACCACCTGTGGTTCAAAACACTCGACCAGCCAAACGGGTTCAAAATAAAAACGTATGGGCGAGTAATTAGCCCGCCCTACACACCAATGATCCCGGCACAGTTATCCTGACAGATACCTCGTAACTCTTTTTCAAAACTTTTCTCTATGGGAAAGCCGGGATCCAGCCGGCTCAGACCGCCTACAAGACAAAAAAATCTCCTGCGTGCATGCATCAGCACTGTTATGAAAGACAGCTGTTCTTTTAAGGAGCGAACGTCATGGAAGAGAGTTGTGTTCATGAATCTGAAGTCAGGCTCGGTTATCTGCCAGCGGCTCAGCGCAGACCGATCCGTGCCAGAATGCTCGGAACAAACTTTGAAAAAGACTATCTTGAAATGTTCTTCATGCGCAATCCTATATCGCTTCAGCCGCACTTTCCGGCCGTCCCTGCCAGCTACGGTTCAGACAGCCGTCCAGCCGGACACCGGACAAATATCCGGCCGCACAAGTTTCCTTCTGCACACTGCAGAGTCGTTCATGCATCTGCTAATAATAAAACAAAGGATAGTGAAAACTACGCTAATGTATTGAAGGTTAGTAACCTGCGCCAGTTATCTCTCACAAAGCCCTCTCTGGATGAGAACGGCATCACAACAGCGGATGAGATGAACTGGCTGATAGCTGCTGCTGCCAGATCGGATGCAGACGAAAAACTGACCGCATTAAAAGCGACAGAGGCAAAGCTGATGGAAACCAACTTTCCTCCAGATCCGGATCATTTCATTGTGCATGTGAACGTTATGCCGAGCGGTCATTTTCTCGGCTGGATCATATCTCCGGGAAAGGGCGTAAGGATTATCAAGCCAGAGCAGGTGATCCGAAAAATGCAGGTCAAGCTTATCAAGGATCTGGACAACGAATTTGGTAAAGAGGCTACCAAAGTGAATCTGGAAGGCCTCGGATATGTCGGCTACATTGCAAACAGCCCAAATACCGTCCAAGGTGAAAGCATGAGTGTCTGAATACTCTATGACAAGATAGGAGATACCTCGACCGGAACCGTTTTGTATGTGCTACCGCACGGAGTGCTATGTTATATTGAAACAAACCATAAAAATGCTGATATAATAAGATGATGCTGGGGTCGAACTCCCGCTTCCAAAATTGTTCTGATACCGATCTGTAACTTGAAAATTTCACACAAAGAAACTTAGACTGGCTATAACCTTAACTCCCTCAAATACAGTTTTCAAAAAGGCTCCTAAAGGAGATTTCTTATTCAAAAATCGGATTATGGGCATAACCCCCTATACCTTTCCGATATCGGAAAAGTTTTCTAAAATTCAGAGCCCCGATTTTGCTTCCGAAGAAGAGCTTGCTTCGAAGTTTCCCCCTGACCGGCATTCGATCTGTATGGAACGCATTTCGAAGCATTGACGGAATGGTTTCTACTGCGTTGCGAAACCTCCCATAGTTTTTATAGACATCTGTCTTCATTTCAGCCTGAAGTCGAGCTCTGATTACAGCTTTCTTTGTAACCGTGATCTTTGCCACTCTTTTGAAAATCTTTGCGTGGCATTGATCCTTATGCGGACAGTTCGCACAGAGTTCTTTCGGGAAAGAGGCGGTACAGATGTTATTCTGCCGGATATAACTACTGGTCTTCGGGACATTTCCTGCCTTTTTCCGAAATGTGGCATCCGGATCAGAGGGATTCTGAAGATTTTTTGATGTCATCGTTTTGTCTTCTTTGGTTGCCATTCTGCGTTTTCCGTTTTCTGAAACGGTTTGCTCTGAAAGACACCTGACAAAAAGCTGATACTCCGTGACATCCTGTAACTGGCCGCCACATTTCTCTAACAGAGAATCTGAATCTTTCAGCAGTGTTTCCATCCTGCCTTCGACATCATTTCCACGACAGTGGTAAATAACGATGTTGAAGTCGTTGGGATCATAGTAATGTTCCATCCCTCTGATCAGGTCATCGTGACCGTTTCTATGAAGCCACGTAACCAGTTTAGAGATACAGCGATATAAGAGCTCCACACGAGATAGCTTGCGGATATTTGCCTCTATCAGAAGAGAATCCATCCGGCGTATCCGTCCGTCGATCTTCATGAGTTTTGCCATCTTTGAGGCAAGATCATTGATGCAACTGTGGTACAGATCAACACCATGGGTCTGCTCATAATCATAGCAACGCTGCCGAAATCTGGTCAGTGACTTGTCACTGAGTGGCTGCTCTTCGAAGCTTGTCGTGTGAAGGGCATACTGATATCGCGGATCCAGAAGAAGATTTCAACAACTTCATCATCAGATAAATCAAAAAGCTCCTTAAGGAGCAATGCTCCAACAATGACATTTACCGGTGTGTTGGGGCGCGAGCTTTTATCCGAATAAAGGACACTGAAACGACTTTCATCAATGCTTGGAAATACATCCTCTGGAACGTTCTAACGCCTTCTGTTCTCTGGCAGTTAGTCCGAAAAGAGCATGATCGAAAAGAGTCATTTGTTGGGAATCGTTCTTGCGGAAAGACATATGAAAACCCTCTCAGATTTGATGTCTCTATTATACCGCAGAAGTTCTTTAAATGGCGCTGATGTGCGCTTTGTGTACAATTTTCAAGGTTCGTGTTTCGTTTGAATGAGTCTATTAATCCAGACTCACACTGGAAGGAACTCAGGCCGGACTGGAACCTTTCGACCCCAGCATCATTATATATAGATAGGTTATCAAGATTTTGCATAAACTATGTCAAAAATATATGTTGATTATACATAATATTTATGCTATATTGATTCAATATAACTAGATGGAGGTAATTATGGGAAGGAAAATACGATTTAACTGTATGATGAAGATATCAACCAGGGACAAACTCCGCGATATTGCCCTTGCAAATAACCGGTCGGACAGTAATATGGTGGAATATCTCATCGATAGTTATCCAAAAGAGCAAAATGAAAGCAAGAAGGATAACGTCTCAGGCATAAGGTCTGAGCAAGAGGTCGAAAAATGAGTAATTTGAGACAAATATATTCAATACAAATCCGTATCGAGCTTACAGAGTCGGCTTTGGCGAACGACAACAATTATCTGAAGTAGAACATGATTTAGTTGTCGAATGCCGGCATTAAGTTCTATCCGGACGATTTTGGAACAGGATACTCTTCTTTGGAGCGTATCACAGAGCTTCCATTCTCCGTAGTAAAGTTGATAAATCACTGTTGTACAGTGCTATTAATAACGAGAAGACGGATAGACTGGTAAGCGGTTTAGTACCTTTGCTCAAAGACGACGGTTTCGTAGCGCTTGTAGAGGGTGTTGAGAATATGGACCAACACGAATACAGCGTTAATGTCGGATTTGATTACATTCATGGATTCCAGTGGGCGAAGCCGATGCCGATTGATGAACTTTAACGGAAAGGACACACCCGTATGTACATCCAGACGATGGCAGACTTGATACAACTGAATTTTTGCCCGTCGTAGCCACATTGTTCATGGGGTTCTTTTTAGTGATCAATAAGAAGTACGAGCCAACGCTTACGGCTTTATTCAAGGCTATGTTTTTCTTATTGATTGTACTGATAATAACCGATAACACGGATTATTACATGTATGACGCAGGTTCAACGTATATATTGCACCAGGCGATTGCAGTCATAGGTTTCAATGTGAGGATACTCATATTGCTACGACTTGTAACGATAATGGATCACAATATTACCGGCAGAATCAGAAAGGTAGCTGTGCTACCCATGGTTCTGAATTTTTGTATCTTGATGCTCTCATTTAAGACTCATTTGGTATTCTGGTATGACGAGAGTGGAGCATACCAGAGAGGTCCGCTTGGATATTCGTCTCATATAGCAATGGCAGCGTATCTTATATATGGCATTTTTCTGGCACGCGCGGCATCCCGAAAAGGCCAGAAAAATGAGTGCTACATCATTGCCATTGAAGAGATTCTCTGTGTGTTTGGTACACTGGCAGAGTTAAATTACAATGTCAGGGGAATCCTGATTGGTGTAATTGCACTCAACATTACATTTTATTATCTGTACTTGCATATCTGTAAGTTCTATACGGACCCCCTTACAGGGGCACTTAACCGTGCAAGCTTTTATGCAGACATGCAGCAATATGCAGCAAAAATTACAGCCATTTACAGTATTGACTTAAATGGCCTAAAACAAGCCAACGATACGCAGGGACATCAGGCAGGCGATGCGCTTTTGAAGAATACGACTACATTGATGCAGAAAGCATTGTTACCACATTGTTATCTGTATCGAACAGGCGGCGATGAGTTTGTTATCCTATGCATTGGCCTTGGTCGTATGCAGATCGGACAGATGACCAGTCGACTGTTTGATGCTCAAAAGAACGGTTGCAACTTTGCGTTGGAATGTCTGAACTTGTGGAGAACCCACATAAGACTTTCAAACTTGCAGATGACGCAATGTACTTAAACAAATGTAATATGAAAGCCCGCAGGGCACAGTAAGCAAAAAAATATAGGGGGCAAAATCTTTGCCCCCCTTCCCTTATTTATTGGTTCATCATGAATTCCATCAGTTTCTGGATGTCTTCCGGCTCGGATGCCAGGATTTCCATCTCCTTGATCGTGCCGTCTGAAAAGACATTGGCAAGGGAGACATACTGGGAAATCTTGCTCTTTAAGTTCAGGCGATCCCCCTCTCCGGTCACGAGCTCCACTCTTCCCTTACAGGAGTCTACCACCTGGAAAAACTTGTTGATGTCCGAAATGTTCTGTACCTTCATGTTCCGTCCTTTCCGATCTTCTCGATTCTGTGATTTTTGAATGCACTGGTTGTCGCAAAGGTCATTTCGGTCGCTCTTGTTCCGTCATACACGGTGACTTCCGGCTTCCTGCCTTCCCTCACACAGTCGATGAATTCCTGCATTTCCAGTCGGTATGCCTCATCAAAGCGCTCCGGGAAGCCGCTCACACATTCCTGCACGACACCGTCCTTATTATACAACATCGCCAGATTTTTTTCAGGAACGGGCGAAATGCGGATGGTTCCTTCGGTGCCCACGATCTCAGTTTCGATGTGATACCCGTAGGGCGCAGTGCGACCGACATGCAACATCCCCATGGCGCCGTTGTCAAAAGAAAACATCGCAATCCCGCTCTCACTGTCTCCGCAGGCGGCAAACTCCGGGTGCTTGAAGGTAGAGCCAAGGGCATACACCTCTTTTGCCTCTGCGCCCAGAAACCAACGCATCAGATCCGCGTCGTGAGAGGCCATGTCGATAAAAAGTCCGCCAGAAGTAGGCGCAAATCTGATCGCCCCCTCGACCGCAGATTCCGGATCAATGCCGGTCGCCTTCACCAGATACGGTTTCCCGATGGCACCCTCGGCAATCTTTTTCTTTGCATACGCATAGGAAGGATCATAACGGCGCATGAAGCCGAGGAAAAAGACCAGATCCGGATGCGCCTCCACCGCCTTCTCCGCCTCCTGCATTCCTCCAGTGTCACACCCAGAGGCTTTTCACAGAACACATGCTTGCCACGCGCAAGGGCGCTCGCGATCTGTTTTGCATGCATCCCGCTGGTGGTCACGATGGCAACCGCATCCAGGTCGCTTGCAATCATCTGATCAAAGTCGGTATAGACCTCGGATACCCCGAGTTCTTTTTTTGCAAAAGTAAGCTCTTCTTCCACGATGGAGCAGGCTGCGGTTAGCTTAACACCCGGGATCTGATAGGCGAGATTCCGGGCATGTACCCTTCCCAGTCTCCCCAATCCGGCAATTCCCACTTTCAATTCTTTCACTGGCTTCCTCCTTTACCGATTCCGTTTTGCGAATCCGGCATGACCGATTCCATTTTTCCGAATTCATTTTCAGAATTCATCTGCCCAGTCCCCCTGAAGGATCAATTTTTTGCCTCAATTTTTTGCCTCAATTTTTTGTCTTCAGTCTGGAAGCTTTTTCCATGTGTTCACGGGTCACATCTAACAGGACAGCGCCGATGATGACCAGACCAAGCACCAGATTCTGAATCGAGGAGGGCACGGCAAGAAGCGTGAATCCGTTACGAAGGACCGAAATGATGAGCGCCCCCAGCATGGTGCCGAACATGGTGCCTTTGCCGCCCATGAAGGAAGCTCCTCCAATGATACAGGCGGCAATCGCATCGGTGTCATAGGCCTGAATGGCATTGGCACCGTTGCAGATTCCACTTCTACCGATGGATACGATACCGGCGAGGGCAGCCATGAAGCCGGAGAGGGTGTAGCAGAATGTTAAGACATTGGCAGAATTGATGCCGGAGAGTCTGGTCGCCTCCGGGTTTCCTCCCGCGCAGTAGACGCTTCTGCCTAGCGCCGTTTTGGTTAAAATGATATGCATCAGGATATAGATCAGAATCACGATGACAAAGCTGACCGGAAATCCCTTCATGGTGGAAGAGCCAAGCCAGAGAAGTCCGTTGATTCCGGAAAAAGAGATCATTTTGGAAGCGGTCACCAGAAGTGCTGCGCCCCAGAGCACATTTTTCATACCCAGGGTCGATACAAAGGGATGCGGCAGATGCAGTCTGGTTAACAGCAGTCCGTTCACCATGCCGACCAGGGTGCCGGTTAGAAGCGCCACGACGATCAGGACAAAGGAATTGGTCACTCCTCTGGTCACCAGGAATCCGCACATACAGGCGGCAAAAGTGGCATTGGCGCCTACCGAAAGATCGATTCCCGCCGTAATCAGGCAGAGCAACATTCCGGTGGACAGAGGGCGTTAAAGGTGGTTTGCTTTAAAATGGACATCATATTGTCAAATTTCAGGAAATTCGGCGATGCCAGGGCAAGAATCACAAAGAGAATGAGTAGTGCGCCGAACGTCCCCGCATAGGACATGATATTTCCTTTTTTCTTTTTCATCTTAAACCTCCCACGCTGCTTTCATAATGGTTTCCTGATTGAATGCATCTTCATCACGGTTCATGCTTCCGGTGATATGACCGCCCCTCATGACGATGACACGGTCGCTCATGCCGAGAATCTCCGGCATCTCGGAAGAGATCATGATGACACACTTCCCCCCTCTTTCACTAACTTATTCATGACCTTGTACACCTCTACCTTGGCGCCGACATCGATGCCTCTGGTGGATTCGTCAAAAATATAAATATCCGCATCGGTGTTCACCCATTTCCCAATCACAACCTTCTGCTGGTTGCCACCGGAGAGTTGTACCACCGCCTCATCCAGAGAGGTCGCCTTGATGCTTAAATCCTTGACATTCTGTTCTCCGCTTTCGCTGATTTTTTTCTCATCCAGAAAAAGTCCCCTGGCAAACTTGGAAAAACTGGCCAGTATCATGTTATTGGCAATGGATTCCGAGAGGACCAGTCCCTGCCCCTTTCTATCTTCTGTCAAAAAAGCGATGCCGTTCCGGATCGCGTCGCGGGGAGATTTGATCTCTACTTCCTTGCCCTTGATGTAAATCTTGCCGCTCGTGATTTTATCCGCTCCGAAGATGGCGCGCATGGTTTCCGTTCTGCCCGCACCGACCAGTCCGGAGAAGCCGAGGATCTCTCCGCCGTAGGCTTCAAAGGAAATGTCCTGCAGCACGCCCTCTTCGTTCAAATGCTCCACTTTCAGCATCGGTTCCTTGCTTCTTACCCCGTACTCCTTCGGAAACTGATTGTCTAACGACCTGCCGACCATGGCTCGAATCAGGGAATCATTATCCCACCGGTTCGTATCTCTGGTTTCAATGAATTCGCCGTCCCGAATGACGGTCACACGGTCACAGAGCTCAAACAACTCTTCCAGTTTATGAGAGACAAAGATGATGCCGATCCCTTTTTTCTTCAGGTCTCTGCAGGTTTCCATCAACTGCGCCACCTCTTTTTCTCCAAGAGAGGAGGTCGGCTCATCCATTATGATCATCTTCGCATCAATAAGAACCGCCTTGGCGATCTCCATCATCTGCTGAATTCCCATGCCGAAACTACCCGCCGGAAGCGTCGGATCGATCTCCTGCCCGAGGGACCTCATGACTTCTTTTGTTTTCCGGTGCATGGTCGGATAGTCCAGAAGGCCATTTTTCTTTTTCAGCCACTTATTGATAAAAATATTGTCGGTCACGCTCAACAGCGGTTCCGTGTTTAATTCCTGATACACGCAGGCGATGCCCACGCTGCTGGAATCATTGGGATTCTTGAATTTGCAGGGTTTGCCCTCAACCAGAATCTCCCCCTCATCCGCCTCATGTACGCCGGTTAACACCTTGATCAGGGTAGATTTTCCTGCGCCGTTTTCTCCGATTAACCCCAGGATCTCCCCTGCTTTTACGTCGATATGCATATCGTGAAGTGCGACCACCCCGGGAAAACGCTTGGTCACGTGATTCATCTCTACCACATATTCACTGCCCATTCGATGTCCTTCCTGTTTCATCTGCAAATCGCGGTCATCCGCTTACTCCGTCACCGCCACTGCCGATTCCGTTTTGGGTACGGTGATTTGAAAAAACAGGAACCACCCGCCCCACAGGCGAACGGTTCCTGCAATGACTTTCCGTTTGATTTATTTAATGTAGCCTTTCAGGGTGTCCAGTCTCTTCTGGGCATTGTCCTTGTTGACGACCGAGCAACCGGAATCAATGAACTTCTCGAGTTTCTCGCCCTTGGTCGCCTTCACAGCCGCCTCAACCGCCTTGTATCCCATATCATAAGCTTCCTGTGCGACAGACATGGTCTCTTCGCCGGCCAGAATTGCGTTGCAGGCGGACTGAATGCCGTCAAAACCAATAAAAACGGTATTCTTATAGGCCGCATTTCCCTTTGCCGCACGAGCCGCCGCCATCGCCATATCGTCGTTGTTGGCACAAACAATGGCAAGACCTTCCGGATGGTTCTGCATCACCGCTTCCATACAAGTCACCGCTTTATCGGCAACGGCATCCGCATACTGAATCTCATCCTTTAAGAATTCGCCGCCAGCACCGTTGATTCCCTTTTCATAGCCGTTCAATCTGGCCGTTGCCGTTCCGTCTCCCTGCACGCCGGAGATACAGACGGCCTTGATCTCTTTCCAGCCGGCAGCCTTGGCTGCTTCCACTGCCTTCTCACCGCCCATCTTGGCGGCATCTTCAGTGCCCGTTCCCACAAAGGACAGGATTTCCGGCGCTTCAATATTGGTATCTACCGCCACGATCGGCTTGGTCTGTCCCTTGATCAGATTGGCAACCAGATCTGCCTGCAACGGTGCAATGACATAGGCGGAATATGCGCCCGAATTCAAATCGGTTTCAATCATGTTCTGCTGTTCGTCATAAGCCGTTTCACTGGTTGCGCCCTTGACATCCACCTTCACTTCCGGGTGATCCTTGCCATACGCATTTGCCCCCGCCTGCACATAGCTCCAGTATTCCGAAGCCGTCGTCTTTAAGATCACATCGACACTGACTTCGCCCGCCTCACCGGATGCCTGTGCCTGCGACGCAGCTGTCTGTGCGGAGCTTGCGCCCTGATCGGCTGCCTGTGTGCTGCTGTCCTGTTTTGCGGAAGAATCGCCTCCGCAGCCATCAGGCTCATTCCCAGCAATCCTGCCAGAAGTACAGAAACCACTTTCTTTTTCATAACCATTCCCCTTTCCGTTCGAATCTAAACCTCCCTCGCAAGCCGAACCGATTATGATATAATGATTATCAGTATTTGGGTGAATCGGTTCTTGTTGCTCAAATTAAAGTTAGATTCTGGTTAACATTTAGTTAAGTTTAGACGATTTCATACCACATGTCAATCAATTTGATTCGGTCTTGATCAAGTTTGGCAGATGCGACACATTTTTTGATATTCTTTGTCAAAACGGACTATTGACAAGGCAACCCTTGAAAAAGCCAAGGCTAACCCTTGAAAAACCAAGAGACCGCCTTTACGACCGAAGGAGGAACATCATGCAGCCTTTTCTTCTCCTCTATGCTTTTTTCTGCTGTCTGATTGCATTTATTTTGAAGGGGATTGCCGGTTTCGGAGATCCCCTTGTCTCGAACCCCCTGCTCTCCGTCCTCTTGCCAAACCGTACGATTTCTCCTTCCCTTCTGCCCGTTACTTTCTTCCTGAACCTGCGCATCGTGATCCGAAACAGGAACCGTTTCCGCAAGGACATCGTTTTACCGATTACCTTCTTTGTGCTGTGCGGAACCATACCGGGTACCCTCCTACTCAAATATGGCAGTCCCACGGTTTTAAAACTTCTTCTCGGGCTGCTTATCACCGGTCTTGGAATCGAAATGCTCAGCAGGAGTGCGGGAGATAAAGCCCAAAAAAAGAAGGCGCAGAACCGACTGCTCTGCGCTCTTCTTTCTTTTACCTCCGGCATCTGTGCCGGACTGTTCGGCATCAATCTTTTATTTCTTGCCTATCTGGAACGGGTCGTGAAAGACCGGGACACCTTTCGCTTCTGCACCTGCTTTGTCTTTCTCTTTGAGAATCTCTTTCGCCTTCTCCTCTATGTGGCAGGGGATCTTTTTACCGAAAAGACTCTTCTGCTCTCTGCGGTGATGCTGCCCGCTTCCCTGATCGGGATGCAGATCGGTTCTCTTCTGGACCGCAAAATCAGCAACAAAGCTTCCCAAAAGATCATCATTCTGCTCTTTATCGCAGGCGGCATCAGCACGCTGATTCACAGTGCCCTGCAGCTACATTTGTAGGTCTATATGCAGCTGACTTTATCACTGTATACTGCCATTGTAACGATAGCCGGATTTGTAACTGCGTCGTCTGTGGCTCCAACTGCCTTACAGGTCGGTCGAACCTTCCCAGGTGCCAACCGTTCTGTTTGCCGCTTCCTCATCAAACCAGTGCGTTGTAACGGTCTTTGCTCTGGTAAAGAACTGGTAGCCGTCTCTTCCCAGCACATGCAGGTCTCCAAAGAAGGAATCCTTGTTGCCGGAGAAGGGGAAGTAAGCCGTCGGTACCGGAATGCCGACGTTAATGCCCACCATACCGCCGTCCGTCTCCATGGCAAACTTTCTGGAATAGTAGCCGCTGGAAGTGAAAATGCAGGAACCGTTGGCGAAGGGATTCGCATTCATCACACGGATTCCCTCTTCGTAGTTCTTGACCCTCTTGATGCAGGTCACGGGTCCAAAGATCTCCTGATCTCCCACGCTCATCCCGGGCTTCACATGATCCAGAATCGTCGGTCCTACAAAGAAGCCTTTTTCATAGCCCGGAACCACGAGATCTCTTCCGTCAAGCACCAGCTCTGCGCCTTCGTCGATTCCCTTCTGAATCCACTCGCAGACCTTCTTTTTGTGTTTCTCCGATACCACCGGTCCTAGCTGCGTTTCTTCTTTATAGGCACAGCCGACGACCATTGCCTGCGCCTTCTTCTTAAGCAGTGCCACGAATTGATCCGCAATGCTCTCCTCCACCACGACGACCGGAAGTGCCATGCATCTCATGCCTGCGCAGCCGTAGGTGGAATTGATGATCGCATTGGTTGCCGCCTCCAAATTGGCGTCTGCCAGGAGAAGTGCATGATTCTTTGCCTCGCACTGCGACTGCACCCGCTTGCCGTGTGCGGCTGCAACGGAATAGATATGCTTGCCCACATCCGTCGTGCCGACGAAGGTCACCGCCTTGATTCTGGAATCGGTCATAAAGATCTCCGCTTCCGCACGGTTGGAGGTCACCAGGTTCACGACTCCCTTCGGGAATTTCCCTTCCTCGTAAAAAAGCTCCAGCATCCGGATGGAAGTGAGAGGCGTCTGGCTGTTTGCCTTTAACACCACGGTATTACCACAGGCAAGTGCAAGCGGAACCATCCAGCCCCACGGAATCATCGCCGGGAAGTTCATCGGGACAATGCCCGCTACCACGCCCAGAGGGAACCGATAACTGGCGGTATCATAGCCTCCCGTTACATTCATGGCAGCATCGCCCTGAATCATGGATGGAAGTGCACAAGCCTCTTCGGTCGGCTCGATTGCCTTCTGCACATCTCCTCTGGCTTCATTCAATGTTTTCCCGAGTTCCTTGGCGCAGAGAATGGAAAGTTCCTCCTTATGCGCATACAGAACCTCTCTCCACTTGAAGAGATACTGCACCCGTTTGGAAACGGACAGCCCCGACCACGCAGGAAAAGCCGCCTGTGCGGAAGCAATCGCCTCTTCGCACTCCGCCTGTGTGCACTGCGGCACCTCTGCAATAACCTCTCCGGTAGAAGAATCCGTCACCTCCATGTATTTCCCGGAAGACGATGTTTTCCACTCTCCGTCCACACAATAACCGTAGCGTTTCACTTCTGCCATAACCCTCTCCTTTCCTTTCATTCATTTCATTTTAAATAGTCGATTGTTATTTTGATTATCAGAATCAATTTTTGTATATACAGTATATCCCGGGCCGAATGTTATGTCAATGAAAATATTATTCTGATTATCGTAACATTATTTTGTTTTTTATTGACCCGTTTGGAATTCCGTTTTATACTGTTGTCAGGATCTCCGGAGATCGAGGTGTCAAAAGACATTTGACACCGATCTCCTATGACCAAACGGAGGAAGCAGATGCCCCTTAGGGATAAAGAAACACAGAAGAAAACGCAGAAGATCAGTGCACCGGAAACAGGCACAAAAAGGAAGCAACCGCAGATTGCTCGCAAGAAAGCCTCGCAGACGCAAACACCAGAAGCACAAGCACGCTACCAGAGTCTTTCATCGGTCAGGCTCCTTTCTATCATGGAGTGCCTCTCCAGGCAACATGACTACGTAAGACTGACCGATCTCTCCGCAGAACTGAAGATGACGCAGCCGACTCTTTTGCGTTATTTAAGCGCTCTGATTTTAACCGGTTATGCCTTTCAGGAACCCGGAGGAGGCGGCTATATGCTAAGCCGCAAGGTCTGCGCCATCAGCAACAACCTCCAGGCGGGGGTCAGCTTGCGCAGTCTGGCGGAGCCGTTTCTAAAGCAACTTTCGGAGCTGCTACACTTGGGCGTCCTGCTTGCCGTAGAAATGAACGGAGATGTGGTTTATCTGGATATGCTCATGAGCGCGACCTCTTCGATGCAAGCCCTGATCCGCATCGGCAAAGACGCCCCCATCCACTCCACTGCCTCCGGAAAGGTTTTGCTATCCAAGCATTCGGAGGCGGAAATTCATGCCATGATTCAGGAAAAAGGACTGCCCCGCCTGACCGAGCATACGATTACAGATGAAAAAAAATTGATTTCCGAAATCATGAAGGTCGGAAACTGCGGCTATGCACTTGATAATGAAGAGTGTGAAATCGGCCACCGCTGCATTTCCGTCCCGCTTTACGATTATTCGGGAAAAATCGTCGCCGCCATCAGTGCCTTTGACGACACGGATGCGCTCACCGATACCAGAATCAAAGAGCAGGTTTTACCTGCGATGAAGAAACTCTCCGGGCAGCTCTCTGCCTTGCTCGGATGGGAAGAGGCGTTATAAACACACCAGGACAAGGGAGGTAACAAATGCAATACCTGAAATTTGACGCAAGCAAGAAGCTCGATCTGATCCTGCTCGGGCGGGTGGCGATTGATTTTAACCCTGCCTACTCGGATACAGTCAAAGAGGAGTTCGGGCCGTTAAAAAACGTCCACTACTTTGAGAAGTTCGTCGGCGGCTCTCCTGCCAACATTGCCTGCGGCGTCACCAGGCACGGGATGAAGGCAGGGTTTATCGGAAAGGTATCCGATGACCAGTTCGGAGACTATGTCACGGAATATTTTAACCAGAAAGGAATTGATACTTCTCATATTACCAGATGCAAAAACGGAGAGAAGCTGGGGCTTACTTTTACGGAAATGCTTTCCCCGAAAGAATCCTATATCTTGATGTACCGCAACATGGCAGCGGATCTGCAATTAAGCGTAGAAGATATTGACGAGGATTATATTGCAAGTGCGAAGGCTCTTCTCATTTCGGGCACCTCTCTTGCCGAAAGTCCTTCCAGAGAAGCCGCCATCAAGGCCGCCATGCTTGCCCGGAAAAACAACGTTCCCCTCATCTTTGATATCGATTATCGGGAATACAACTGGAAGACACAGGACGATATTTCCATCTATTATTCCATTATTGCAAAAGAGGCCGATATCATCATGGGATCCCGCGAAGAGTTCGACCTCACCGAGCGACTGATTCGCCCTGCCATGTCCGATCAGGAGAGCGCCGATTACTGGATGGGAGAACACGCTTCTCTTGTCGTCATCAAACACGGCATGAAGGGCTCCACCGCCTATACGATCGACCACCAAAGCTTTTCCATCAAACCCTTTCCCGTCAGCGCACGAAAAGGCTTCGGCGGAGGGGACGGTTACGGCTCCGGCTTCCTCTATGGTCTCTTTCAGGGCTGGGATATCATCGATTGCTTAGAGTTCGGATCGGCAGAGGCTTCCATGATGGTCAGAAGCAATAACTGCTCGGATGATCTTCCGGATACCGAAGCGGTGAAGGCCTTTATCAAGGCAGAAAAAGAAGAATACGGGGAGATGGTTGCAAGAGCTTAGAGAAGCGCATCCTTCAGGATGCGCCCGGATCAATGATCGGTCTGATTTTCTGCGGATCCACCTTGTAAGTTCTGTTTTCGCGCATCAGACCGTTCACTTCCTGCTCCACATCGCTCACCTGCGTATAGCAGAATCCGACGATATAAGGAACCTGATAGATGGCAGACGTGATTTTTTGCAAACGGAGAAGGAACTCCTCCTCGCTCTTCACCGCATTGCCGTATCCCCACTCTCCCTGCTGTTTATCCGCGAAGGCGATGCCGCCGTATTCGCTGAGGATCACCGGCTGCCCCTCGTAAGAATAGCCGTTTGCCATCGCCGACTTATGACCGCAGTGGTAGAGCTGCGTGCGCAGGATCTCCTCTTTGTGCGTCAAATAGCGGTTCAGAAATCGCTCTCCGTCCTCCTCATAATCATGCAGGGTGATGATGTCGGAGACCGTATGCTCCCATCCGTCATTGGAAATCACGGGGCGCATCGGATCGAAGGCCTTGGTTAAGTGATAAATCGCCTCCGTATAATGTTGCTGTCTCCTTTCCGTTTCCACCTGCGGAATTCCCCAGGACTCGTTAAACGGCGTCCAGGTAATGATGGAAGGGTGGTTGTAATTCTGCCGCAGCACCTCCATCCATTCCTTCGTATATTCCTGCACGGCAGCATCACTGAAACGGTAGTGCGCCGCCATCTCACTCCAGACCAACAGCCCTTTTACATCCGCCAGGTACAAAAATCTCTCGTCTTCCACCTTCATATGCTTCCTGACGCCGTTGAAGCCCATTTCTTTTACCCGGTCGATATCCAGAACAAGCGCATCCACCGAGGGAGGCGTTAAGCCCGACTCCTCAAAATATCCCTGATCCAGGATCAGCCTTTGGTAGAGGGGCACGTTGTTGAGCAGGATGTTTCCGTGATCGATGCGGATTTCCCGCATCCCGAAGTAGGACACCACTTCGTCCAGGGTGCTTTTTTCATCAGACGTTTGTTCCATCAGCGTCAGCTTCAAATCATAGAGCGCAGGACTTTCCGGTGTCCACAGATGCAGCCCCCATTCAAACAGATCCTCTCTTAAGACGGACAGGTGCTGGGAAACCCTCCCCAGATGGATCGCGGTCTCCACACTCCCTATTTTTTCCCCGTCAAAGAAGGCTTCCGATAAGAGTAAAAGTTCCCGCGATTTCTCCCCCTGACCTACTCTCCCCTTGTCAACAATTTCCGCCTCAATCTGCAGTTCTCCTCTTGCAATCTCCGGCGTCAGCTTCACTTCCCCTAGATAAATTTCAGACACTTCTTCCATCCAGACCGTTTTCCAGATGCCGGTCGTCTGCACATACCAACAGGCGTAATTTTCCTGCATCCACCGCTGCTTTCCCCTTGGAATCTCTACCGACATAGAGTCCTGACACCGAACGACGAGGCTGTTTTCCCCTTCCTGCAAAAGCGCAGTCACATCAAAGGAACATCTGCTGTATGCTCCCGTATGCTTTCCTGCAGCCTTCCCGTTCACCCAGACTTCGGTCAGAAAATCGGCGCCCTCAAAGTGCAGGAGACTTCTTTTTCCCTCTTTTTTGGCAAAAGAAAAGTTCCTCTGATACCAGACCACTTCGTGCTGCGCAGCATCTCCGATGCCGCTTGCCTTCGTTTCATAAGAAAAAGGCACTTGAATCTTCTTCTGTTTCGGGATCCCGTTTTGCCAGTTCTCCCTCACTCCTCTGTTTTCCTCATCGAAGGCAAAATCCCACTCCCCGTTCAGGTTTTGCCAGGCGCTCCTCATCAGCTGCGGGCGCGGATAATCCTTTCGATCCTGCATCATTGTATCCTCCTCTCCTCTCCTTTACTCACCCCTTGATGCCTTCCATGGAAACGCCCTGCACGATCTGTTTTTCAAAAAACAGATACAAAATCACCGCCGGAATCGAAGCGATCATATTGGCGGTCATCGGGACGACATAGTTGGGACGCTCAATCGACATTAAGGTCGGTATTCCAATCGGCAGCGTGAACATCTTGTCATCAAAGACACAGAGCAGCGGCCAGAGATAATTGTTCCAGTTTCCAATAAAAGTCATCATGGCGATGGTAACCAGGATGGGTTTGGAGAGCGGAAGCGCAATTCTTGCATAGATCGTCATCTCACTTCCGCCGTCGATCCGTACCGCCTCCATGAGTTCATTCGGCAGTCCTTTAAAAAAGGAGACCGCAATCACCAGATTCATCGCCCCTGCAATACCGGGCAAAATGAGTCCTGCATAGGTATTCATGAGATTCATTTGATTGACTTCAATAAAAAGCGGCACAATCGTGGCCTCTCCCGGCACCAGAATGCCAAAGAGAAAGTAGAGATACAAAGCCCTCTTTCCCTTAAACGGAATCTTGGCTAGTGCATAAGCAGCCATCGTGGAAAGCACCACCGTTGCAATCGTCCCGATCACGGAGGTAATAAAGCTATTTGTAAACCATCGAAAGACACTGCTGCCACGAAGAAGCATGGGATAATTCTGCAGGGTATAGGGCGGCTTAAACCAGGCCCATATCGTCGAAAACTGTTTGGTCTCTGATTGCAGCGAACAGAAAAAAGCCCAAAAAAGCGGCATCAGCATGATCAGTGCCAGCAGAAGGGAGAGAATGGTCAGGACGGCGGAAGAGACACCTCCTTGTTCTTTCCTGCCTCTATTTCTTTAACGATACCCTTTACCGGATTTTGTCCTGCGCTCACTCCTCTCCCCCCTTCCTTTGTATCTGCAGCTGAATCAGGGTGCAAACCACCAGAATGGCAAAGAGCACATAGCTCATCGCAGAGGCATAACCCAGATCATTCTTGTTAAATGCCTGCTGGTAAATATACTGTATCAGCGGTCTGGTCTGATTCGATGGTCCTCCGCCCGTCATCATATAAATCTGCCCGAAAACCTTAAAAGAAGCGATGATCTGCAACATCACGACCAGAAAGATGGTATTTTTGATCAGCGGCAGCTGGATCAGAAAAAGAATCTGCCAGTCTGCGGCTCCGTCTACCTGCGCCGCCTCCATCATTTCCGGCGACAAATCCTGGAGCGCTGAAAGAAAGAGCAGCATTGGAAATCCCAGCGTCCACCATGTCGTCATCAGAACGATCATCCACCAAACCAGTCTTGGATCCTGCAACCACAGAGGTTCCGTTTTGGTTGAAATCAACCCGAAGGATTTCAAAACGCCATTCACCAATCCTCTGTAAGGCGCAAAGGAATATTTTGCAATAAAGCTCGCCACCGAGACAGATAAAATTCCCGGCAAGTAATAAGCGACACGGAGAAATTTTTTTATACAAGTTGGACGATTGGCAAAAAGGGCGCAGATCAGCGACAGCAGTACCACAAGCGGCACGACAAGCAAGACAAAAAAGGAGGTGTGCCACAGCGCATCTACAAAGAAATGGTCTCTAAACAATCTTTGGTAATTCTGTAGTCCGACAAATTTCATTCTTCCCATCAGAGTCCACCGATTCAGACTGACAAAGACGCCCTGCACAATCGGATAGATGGTAAAAACCGTAAACAGTACAAAGAACGGAGCGATGAAAAGGAGTGCCCATATTGTTTGCTTCGCCTTCGTTTTTTTCTTACTCATGATGATCTGACTCCTTTGAAAAACCCGGGGAACACTGCCCCCGGGTTCCTAGGTAAAACGATTCTCCCCCTTCGAGGGGCATTTCGAGGGATCCTGTCCTACCGATCCGGCTAGATCCCATTCGAAGTCTCCGGTTTTCACCCCTCATTCAGGTTGTTTTCAATCGCATCCTTTACGCCCTGATAGGCGGTATCCAGATCACTGACTCCCGTCCAGTACCCGTTCAGTGCATCGATGATTTCCGCCTTCATCCCACCGTAGTATGTCTTTGTCCTGGGCGCATATTTGGCTTCCTTGAGTTCATCGACCACGTTGTAACCTTTCATCTTCTTGTATTCTGCACTTTGATTTGCCTTGAGTGCGGAAGGAATCTGTCCGGAACCCGCCCAGGTCAGTCCACCTTCATCGGATGCATAATAGAGGAATTTTACGCACTCCTTGGTCTCTTCCTCACTCCGGTTCTTATTCACCGGAAGGATTAAGGTATGAGAATCTGCCCAGCAGGCCTGATTGCCACCATCAAAGAGTCTGGGGAAGATCGCATTGTTGAAGTTCAGTCCCTCGGTTTTTCAAAATTTCCGGTCAGCCAGGTTCCACCGAAGATGAAGGCCGCCTTCCCCGACTGGAAGAGTGCCGCATGGTCATCAATCCCCGACAGCACATAACCGTTGTCATAGAGGCTCTTTACCCATTTCATGACATCCTTTGCCGTCTTTTCATCAATGGTGCATTTCGTTCCGTCTTCATTGACAAAATCTTTTCCACCCGCCTGGAAATATCCTGCATACCAAACACAGAAGGGATCATCCGAGTCATTGGTCAGTGCAAGAGGAGAAACATCCTCCGGCAAAGAATCCTTGCACTTTTTCAGCAGTGCATCGAAGTCCTTCGAGCTCTTAACTGCCTTTACATCTTCTTCGGAAATGCCGGCCTTCTTGAGCAGATCTAGGTTGTAATACATCACTTCTGCGTGGGTGTCTAACGGAATTGCATAGACATGACCATCTACGGTTACTGCATCAATGGATGCTTTTTCGTAGGAATCCGCCAGATTGATCTTCAGCTCCTTCAAATAATCGTCTAACGGTTCGATTGCTCCTGTTTCCGCCAGCTCATAGAGCTTGGATACATGGGAAACACCAAGATCCGGTCCATTTCCTGTTGCAATGGCGGTCTGTAGCTTGGTGTAATAATCCGCCCAAACCAGCGTAATCGAAGTAACCGGATGGGAAGGATTTTGTGACTTGTTATACTGATCGACAATGCTGTTCCACCACTCGCCGTCTCCTCCCGTAAAGAGCGACCAGAAGGTCAGATCCCCCCTCCGGTACCTTGACGGCTTCCGGATTGTTCACCGTTCCGTCTTCATTTGTATCTACGCTTGCGCCGCCTGCACCGGATGCTGTTCCCTCTGCAGAAGCTGCCACATCCGAGGCATTTGCGGGATCAGAAGTCTTTACGCCCTCTCCTGCACTCCCTCCACAGCCGACCAGGGCTCCTGAAATCAATGATGCGGCTAACAGGACACTCCACCATCTCTTTTTCATGCTTTCCTCCTTTTTCCATTACTTACGTTTATTTCTATCTAAGAATTTAGAGGAAGCTAACAAATTCCGCAAGTTTATACTGTTATTTTTAGGTAATTTGATGGTAATAATCCGATATTTCAATAATATTGTTGTTTAAAAAAGAGGAAACTGTTTTCTTTCAACAGTTTCCTCCACCAGCTACTTCGTTGCACGAATATTAGGCAAAGAATCCTCTTTATGCAGTCTAGTTTTTCCCATCTCGGGAACAGCCACTTTGCATTCAGTCCATCTCCTTCGCTTTCCGAGGCCTGTTCACTTCCCAGTAGCCATTTTTGCTTGCACCGTGCCGGATGATCTTTTGCTCTTGCTTCAGCTTTGCCAAAATTCGTTGTATCTGCCTCTGTGTGACTCTAAGCGTCGATGCCAACACCTTCGCTGTCAGCCTTCCGTCTTGCGCCAGAAGCGCCAGCACCTTATCCTCATTTACTGCGACATTAACCGCATCATTTCTTACGACATTTACTACGACATTTCTTGCGACATTTACTACGACATCCGTCGCTGTCTTCCCCCGGTTCTGGTTTTCACTCAATTCTTTCAACGCATCACGAATCATACCCAGCATGAACTCTACAAATTCCGTAGAGTCTCCTTTCTGATCTGACCGCTGTAACACCCGGTAATATTCTTCCTGATGCTCGTGCACCAGTGTCTCTACCGGCAACCATGCAAAGAGGTTATTCCACTTCTGAAGGATCAAGGACTGCCAAAGTCGTCCGGTACGTCCATTCCCATCTGCAAACGGATGAATAAATTCAAACTCATAATGAAAGATGCAACTCTTCACCAGCGGATGAACATTGGATTTTTTTACCCAATTCATCAATTGTGCCATCAACTCCGGCACGTATTTTGCAGGCGTTCCTGCATGGATCAACTGGTCTCCGGCGTAAACGCCAACATTTTCACTGCGAAATCGTCCGGCTTCTTTCATTAGACCATCCATCAGTAACTTATGCGCATAAAGCAGATTTTTTACGCTGTATGGCTTGAGTTCCGCTGCCCGCTCATATGCTTCATAGGCATTCTTTACTTCTCTGATATCCTGCGGAGGCGCCAACACTCGCTTCCCGTTAATCACATCACTGACTTGATCCAGCGAAAGCGTATTCTGTTCGATTGCTAAAGAAGAATAGATTGATTTAATCCGATTGTTTCTGCGCAGCACAGGATTCTGATGCATCGTTTCATAGGTTGTAATTGACCCAACATACAACCCGATTTCGACGATTAAGTTTGTGATTTCTTCCGTCATATGGAAGGGCGGCTGATAACTTTCACTCATCCATAAATCCTCTACGATTGCCCTCTGCGGTGCTCTAAGAATCGGTTTCTTCTCCCTGTAGATCATGACCGGTGCATGGTTTCCTCATAAACCAGATTCATGATGATGTCCTGCGAATAGTCCCCAAACTGCCTGCCGAACAGGTTGAGACCCCCGACGTATTTGGCATCCGGTTTATTGCCGATCCGGAGAAGAATCCGGTGTGCATCCATCAAATGCAGTTCCTCGATGGTCGTGTCACCGACTCTTACCCCTCCCACAAAGCTGCCTCTCTCATTCACTCGAAGATGGCAAGCTTTCCGTACTGGGTTCTGCCGGAGACCCATGAAATCGGATTGTTTTTGCCTCTCCTTGCTCCGTAATCTCCCATGCTTCGATAAGTTCCGCAGTCTCTGCCGTTTAAAAAGAGGGTCAAGTCAGACTTCCAGTCTTCCTTGTACCCCGCCGTCTCCGAGCAAATCTCCATGCTGACCATCACCTGTTTGGGTCTGCACTTAAAAGGGAGAGACAAGAGTCTATTGGGAAAAGTATATTCCAAATAGCCGGAAGATGTCCAGGCGATCTGTGCCGTCAGATGTTCGGGCAGGAAAAAATTTTCCTCCTTGTCGTCCATCCCGATGATTCCCGCCTCATTGGCTATCCCGCAGGTGGCATGAACTTCACAGTCCGTGTAGGCCCCGATTGGCATCTCGACGCTCACGATGTTGTCTGCCCTCTCCACCATCTCCATCAGGCGAATATCAATCCGGTCCGCATTGCGGTAACACAGCTGGGCATTTCCACGGCTCCCCTGCAGGGTATCCCGGTCCAAAAGTCCCGCATCTACCAGGATCTTTACATGCATGGCGCAACTGGAAGGGGGAATGCACAGTTCTTTTGCCATGTCCGCAATGCTCATCTTCTGGCGGGAGCAAAGGCGCAGAATCCGGATTCTCCAATCAGAGGACATCGCCTTCCCGATTGCCGCCAGTTCCTGCTCCTGTGTGAGATTCAGTCGAATTGTTCTTGCCAACGCCTACGCTCCTTAAAACTGCGCTTCATGCAGCCAGAGATACCTCTCGTCCTCACATCGATCCGTTTGCAGCCAGGGATTGCCGTCGATGTGGCGAATCATCCAGCAGGTGTACATTTGAAACCCGGGCGCCACCGCCTGCGGATGCAATTCGCCGCCCGGAATTGCGGAAACTGCCGTCCACACTCTTGAATACCTGATCTCCGACAAAACTGGCGCCAAACCCCTCCGGATGATCAAATTTGAAATAATAACATTCCGGCTGTGGGTGTCTGTGTGGCAAATAGCCCGACCAGTTTCCCGGATCGTTTAACACCTCGCCTAATACCATGTTGGAATCCGGATTGATCTCGTGGTCCACGATGGTATTCACGCGGCGATTGGCCACGTTGCCAAACTTCCCTTTACTGGAATATTTCCACGGCGCATCCTCCGGGTGGTACAGTCTGCCGGCAAAAGAGCGCGTATTCTTCGTACACTGCACGAGGATTTCTGAATCCTCCTCTGCTTTCACCCTCACCTGGACGTTTTTGCAAACATGAAGGGCGAACGGCCCTTCTGTAAACACATCCTTTCTGGCTACCGTCTCCTCTTCTTTTTCCCAGATCAATTTGATCTTTCCGGACAAAAGAAGGATGGCCGTCTCTTCCTGTTCGCGTAAAAAAAATCTCTCCTCCCCCGCCTTCATGCGGTAGACGCGAATGTCCATATTCATGGCACGATACTCATTCTCATAAGTGGTCAGGATCTGTTCGCCCTTTTGATCAAATTCCGGATATCCGAAAACTTTCTGTTCCATGCTACTCTCCTCCTTTTTCCTCATCCGCTGCCGCAAGAAGTCTCTGGTTGCAGCTATTCCTCTGCCGCAAGAAATTTTCGATCGCAGATGCTCCTCTGCCGCAAGAAGTCTCCGGTCGCAGATTGCCCTCTCCCGGAGACTTCCAGATGCTCGCTTCCAGATTCTCTTGTCCCTTTAATATTTCCGCGCAGCCTCTCTGTGCTCTTCCACCTCTTTGGCCGCTGCTCTTACTTCTTCATTCACCGATTCCATGGCAATGCCGACGTTCCACCAGGCATCATACCCGTCCGTCATGGTTTTGGGAACAACCTTCAGATCAAAGAGGCAGGCAACCTCCTGCTTTCTGCTGTCCAGGAGAGCTTCTCTCAACTCTTCCGCCGACTTGCAGAGATAGGTTTTCATCCCGTAGGCTTCGCCGATCTTGGTATAATCCACGACGATCAGGTCGCCCGCCGGCTTCTTGCCATCCGTATAACGGAACTCGGTGGCAAGGCTGCCCACACCGTGCGTCATCTCCAGATTGTTGATACAGCCGAAGCCGCAGTTATCAAAAACAAGGATATTGGTCTTTACCCTCTCCTGCATAATGGTTCCCAGTTCCGAGTTTAACATCTGGAAGCCGCCATCGCCAATCACGGTATATTCTTCATTTGCGGGATCCGCCATTTTTACACCGAGGGAAGCACCGATTTCATACCCCATGCAGGAATAGCCGTACTCCACATGATAGCCGCCTCTCTTATCCGTCTGCCAAACCCTCTGGAGGCAACTGGGGAGAGATCCGCCCGCAGTCACGACATTGTCATCTTTTCCAATGGTGTCCCGGAGGATAGCAAGAGCAGACGTCTGCGTCAGACTGCTGCCATGCAGTTTCACATATTCCGGTATCGTGCGTGCATCTCTCTGGCGGATATTCGGCTCAAAATTTCTCCCGTGCAAACCAGCGCTCCCAGCCGAAGCAGTTCCTGTTCCCAAGCGTTTTTTGCCTGGATAATCTCATTGCTGTAGGCGGAATGGTATCCCTTCTGCCGCAGGACTTCCGTGAGCCTTTCAACCGTTGTCCTCGCATCTCCCACCGCCTTTACCGCCTCCGCCTTATAGGCATGATAGCGGTTATTGTTGATGGTCACAAAGCGAACGGCAGGATTTCGGAAGAGCCATTTGGAGGCCGTTGTAAAGTCGGTTAATCTGGTGCCGATGGCAATCACGCAGTCCGCTTCCTGTGCAATCTGATTGCTGGCAAGCGTGCCCGTCACACCGATGCCGCCCAAACAGTAGGGGTGAGAAGACTGGCAGGCGCTCTTCCCTCCCTGAGTCTCCCCAAAAGGAATGCCGAAGGCCTCACAGAAATCTTCCACCGTCTTTCCCGCTTCCGAGTAGCGTACCCCGCCGCCGACAATCACGATCGGCTTCTTAGAAGCTACAATCACTTCCGCAATGTCATGGATTTCCTCCTCTACCGCCACCGGCCTGGTGATGCGATGCACTCTTTTTGCAAAAAAGGAAGTCGGATAGTCATACGCTTCTCCCTCTACGTCCTGCGGGAGACAAATGCTGACCGCTCCGCAGTCCGAGGGATCGGTCAGGACGCGCATGGCATTGATCATCGCACTCATCAACTGCTCCGGCCTCTCGATTCTGTCCCAGTATTTCACCACCGGCTTAAAGGCATCATTGGTGGTGGTCGCAAGAGACGAGCTCTGCTCCAGCTGCTGCAGCACCGGATCCGGCTGTCTGGACGCATAGGTGTCCGAGGGAAAAAGAAGGAGGGGGATCTGGTTCACGGTCGCCGTCGCCGCCGCAACCACCATATTGGCAGCGCCGGGTCCGATCGAAGAGGAGCAGGGGATGATTTTTCTCCGGTTGCTCTGTTTGGCATAGGCGATGGCACAGTGGCACATTCCCTGCTCATTCCTGCCCTGCATCACCTTGATACTGCCCGGATCCGAGTCCAGCGCCTCTCCCAGTCCGAGCGCGATTCCATGCCCGAAGATGGTAAAAAAAGCTTCTACAAACTTGGTCTCTTCCCCGTCCATGCTGACATACTGCTGATCCAGAAACTTCACAATCGCCTGTGCGACCGTCAGTCTGATGGTCTTTTGTTCCATGGCCTCATTCTCCTCTTCGTCACTTCGTTTCGATTACGCGGGTCACTCCTTGATTATAACCCGGTTTTTTCGCTGATATATTTCCTTGCGCGGATCGCATACTCCAGGGGATTGGCTTTTGCCGGATCCTGCTCCGCTTCTACCACCATATACCCTGCATAGCCGTTTTCCTCCAGCACGCGGAAAATCTGGTCAAAATCAATGCAGCCGTCTCCCGGGATGGTGAAAGCGCCGGCTCTCACGCCGTCCAGAAAGCTCATTTTTTCCTCATGTACCTTCTGCAATACGTCCTCTCTGATGTCTTTGAGGTGCACATGCTTAATTCTTCCGATGAATTTTTTTACACAAGCAATCGGATCCTCCCCCGAATAGCAGAAATGTCCGGAATCATACAGAAGCGAGACATAAGCCGGATCGGTTTCAGCCAGAAACCTCTCCGTCTCCTCCATCGTCTGCACCACCGTTCCCATGTGATGATGGTAGGTTAAGTGGATGCCGTATTCCTCAAGGGCAATCTTCCCCAAACGGTTTAATCCCTCGCCAAGTGTCTTCCACTCCGCGTCGTTCATCACCCTTTTGTGCCCGAAAATCGGAGTATCCTGCTGCCCCTGCACGCTGTAGCTCTGCTCGGAGAAGCCGATGATCTTCGATCCCATTTCTGCAAAAAAGAAAGCTGTGCGCGGCAGTCCTTCTCCACCTCTTCAAAAGGCTTTGTCAGCAAAAAAGAGGAGAACCACTGGTTGCAGATTTCAATCCCGCGCAGATCCAGCGCCTTTTTTAACACCGCCGGATCCTTCGGGTACTTGTTGCCCACCTCGGATCCTGTGAATCCCGCCAGTGCCATCTCCGAGACGCACTGCTCGAAGGTATTTTCTCCGCCCAGATCCGGCAGGTCGTCATTCGTCCACGCAATCGGCGCAATGCCGAGTTTGACCTTTGTCTTATCCATTCTGAATTTCCTCCCTTTTTCAGTCCTTATACATTTCCGGCTTTTCAATCGTTTTCACCGGCAAAAAGACGCCGTTTCCTCTGGATGCATTTAGCGCGTCTCCCGCCACGCAGGCCACATACCCGTCCCAAGAAGAGGGTCCTGTCAGTTTCCCTTCCTGTAAACTCTTTGCCCAAGCGCAGAGCTCAATATCATAAGCTTCGATAAAGCGCTCCTTCCAATCTACCATGATCGGCATGGTCGCACCCGGCAGCTTCTCCGGATTCGGTCTGGAACGACGAACCACCGCATAGGGGTCCGGAAGCTTGACCGTTCCGTTTTCACAAACCACCTCGCACTGAATATCATATCCGTAGCCGTCCGCCACCTGTACCTCTACGTCGATGAAGCAGTTATTCTTGGTACGCAGCAATACCACCTGCGGGTTATCGTATCCTTTGTTGGAATTGGAAGACTGTCTGACTCTGACTGCCTGCGCATCTTCATATTCGTCATCCAACAGCCACCTGCAGATATCCAGCTCGTGAATGGCCACGTTGGTGATTCCGTTTTCCGTCTTGAAACCGGGTCCCTGGGATACATTCCGGTGGCAGGCCTTGATGATGAGGGGCTTGCCGATTTCACCGGAGGAAATGATGCGTTTCATCTCCGCATATCCTCTGTCATAGCGGCGCATAAAACCGACCTGTACCAGACGTTTCCCGATCTCCTGCTCCCTTTTCATGATCTCTTCGCAGTCCTTTGCCGTCTGGGAAAGCGGCTTTTCACAAAAGCACCATTTCTCCTGTGCGAGCGTCTTCATGACATAGTCATGATGGGTTGCATCGATAGATGCGATCAAAACTGCCTCCACTTCCTTGTCGGCGATCATCGCATCGCAATCGTTTCCATAAGAACGGATGCCATAAGCCTTTGCCGTCTCATCTGCCGCTTCCTTAACATAGTCGCTGACCGCTACCACTCTCGCTCCCGGCACGGTGTCCATGATCCGCCTGCAATGATCTCTCCCGATTGCGCCACATCCCACGATGCCAACCTTGATTTCTGCCCCCATTGGTGAATCCTCCCGTCTTTTTGATTATATATTGAGTATATTTTTGGTTGTTTGGATAGTTCATGTATCATCTTAACCTGTTTGTTGGCCTATTTCAAGCAATTTTTAGGGTAAAAAAAAGAGCCCGCAGGCTCTTTGACCATATCCCGGTCCAATCACGATCTTACCACATATAATTGCCGGTAATCAGGGAGTAAATTCCCATGACTGCCACAATCGCACAAATGATCATACGAAAAGGGCGGATGGTCGTGGTGGTCTGACTCTCCCTTGCCCATTTGATTGACAGGATCGGCTGTATCACCATGGCAAGGCAAACAAGTGTGACGATGATCGTGATAATTTGGCTCTGATTCATTTGGTCCCCCTAAAGAAGTGAACTGATCCGTGCTGCAAGAGATCCGAAAGGCACTCCCCTCTTTTAGAAGAGCCCGACGCTCACTGTGTTTCGTACCCTGCGCAGCACCATTTGCGTACCGGCGTTATCTTAGACCACATGGGGATTGAAGTCAAGAGGGTGTCGAAAGGGGGATAGTGCTGAAGTGAAAAGTTTAATTCCACTCTAAAAACCGAGTCGATGAAAGTGGCGTTTACTCTTGCAGAACAGGGGTAAATGCCATTTTGTGTTGTACAACAATGTAAATCAGTATTACACTAACTTCTATGACAGGCCTCTGTCAGCTGCGACCAAATGTTTTTCAGGCATGACAACGAAGCGGACTTTAGTCGGTTTTTCAAAAAAGTAGGACTAATTTCCACTTCAAGCGATCGGTATGGAGCGCCCTGACAGCCGCCTGTTGTCATTTACTTTTTAAGAAGATAGGACTTGAGAATAATCTTGTCCTTTTCTATTTTTCGGATGCCGAAAGCATTCAGCTTTTCGTAAAGATCATGGTACATAAAATCTGCAACATCCAGAGGACTCTTTCCGCCAAGCTTTTTCGACGGGAGCAGAGTCCACATGACTCAGGACGAGGTTTAAGTCATCCTGATTAGTCAGTCCGAGAGCGTTCAGGTCTGTCCCTTTGGGAAGAATGTAACGCAGTTCAATGTGTTTGTTCTCCAAAGAGCCTTTCTGTCCGGAACGCATGGGGTCACAATAGAAAACTCGTGTTCGTCTGGCACCATCAGCATCTGTCTCCATGGATTCGGCGGCAGTAAATTCAGTTCCCCGATCCGTCAGAAGAATGTGAACATATTTCCTGAATGTATCCCGGCCAAGAATCTTCTCCAGAAAGTCAATTCCTTCTTTCATGGAAAGAGCTGTTTTACGTTCCTGATAGATGGCAAAAAGGACCCCCGCACTCACGAATTTAAAGGTCTGGATGAACGGTCCATTGGTTTCGTCATTGTAAACGGTGTCCATCTGTGTCACGAACACATCCTGATGATCGGCAATATATTGCTCATAGTCCTTAAATGTGCGGCCATGAAGATACTTCCGGTCAATCCTTTTCTTATATCCCCTAGATTTTTTTCTTTTGGGATTTTACGGGATACCTTGCGGCGGAGATCCATGACAGTGACACCGGCAATTTCATGGAATACATTTCCCTCTATGTAGTTATAAAGAGTTTTTCTCAGAAATCCCAAGCTCAGGGTGATTGGTAACGATCTGGTAGGGGGACTGCCCATGACCGAGCAACGGCTTGATGATGGCGGCCATCTCCTTTGCCTCCTGCACGGTAAGATTCACTCCTTGTCTGGAATCAATCAATGTCGTCCGGTAATCTATCTGGGCGTCTTCTGGACAGTATTGATATTTATCGAACCTACAGTGGCTCCAGTTAGAGCAGCCATTGCATGCACCGGGGGGAACGGTCGCGCCTTGAGCAGTGAAAAGGATCATACTCCGGACAGTCGACAGTACACTGGCGTCCAAAGACGCATCTCTTGTAATGATTACACTCCAGAGGCATCTTGCACTTATGTGTCAGCTTACGGTGGAGCTTGATTTCCTTGCCAATGGTAGATTTATCCTTTCCTATCGTCTGGGCAATAGCGGTTTTGGTGGAACCGTTTGTTATGCCGGTAAAGATGATGCGTCGTTCTTCGAGGGTTAAATGCGAAAAAGCATTTGTTATACTCATGTAGGCACCTGCCTTTCCGGCGGCTGTCAGCTACATGAACTGTAAGACAAAAAGCCACAACTGGTTAAGTGGAAAGTGGTGAAAGACTAACGTCTACTTCGTCCCCTTTAGAGTGGAATTAAACTTTTCACTTCAGCAAAGGGGGATAGTGCAATTGAATTCCTACAAAAACTTTACACTCGTCTACAACTCGTCTACAATTAGAAAACTCGCCTGCAAACCGTACAGCATTTTTCTCTTCCCCATCCTCCATCATCTTCGATATAATAACTATAAATCATGAGTCACGGGTTCGCTATAATAAACGCACAAACGCATTTCCTGCCCCGCGCGGAAAGCAATGCCCGTGTCACAGCCATCTGTCATGGTCTGTAAAAAAACACCAATATCGGTATCTGACAAAAATAAAGCAGCAGACCATGTTTCTGATCTACTGCTTCATGTGCATATTACAATATTAACTTGTTACTTCTGAAGCTTACTGGAAATGATTAGCTTATCAGTATCCGAGATGCACAAATTACTAAAGGCCTGATCTAACGTAACCGATGTGGTTTCCATCAGGTTCTTTACGCTCTTAACCAAAGTATCTATTCTGCTAGCTTCAGCACTCTTCTTCGATTCTTGCTCCGCATATTTTCTTACTGATTCACACACAATATCACGTCCTTCCTCTGTCTCCTTGAAATGATGAACACCGTCGGCTAATTCTTTATAATTCATGTTTTCTGACGTCTTCGCATGAAAATCCTGAATCAGCTTACCTATTTCATCATTCCCTTTGTACATTCCGTTCACATAAATAATATGTGAACCATCATTTAAAGGTTTTCCCGTCTCTAAAACTGTTCTGTCTGCTCTATATATCGGTAATCCTTACGGAATTTATCATGTTTATAAATAAATATCACGTAAGAATCTTTCAACACTTTGAAATCATCCGTTGCCTCAAGCATCCTTGAATCAACCATAGCACTGTGAAATCTTGCTCTTCTTACATGTGCCCCATCCGAATCACCCTGCACTTCGATATCGATTTCTTCTCCATCCTCATCAATAGCATGGACATCGAGCCTGATATCTCTGCCTCTCGCAAGCGGATTCTTTAATTCATCCTGTCCCTCAACGCTCTTAACTATAATATGGCGATTCAGTATAATCCTAAGTATAAGCTGTGTAGCAGGAATATTCTCGTCAAAAACCAATGACATTAGGTCATCATCAAACAGTGTAAGGTCATCGACAATTTTGTTTACTTGAGCTTCAGTTTGCTGCTCGGGCTGACCTTCACTATTTACAATATTTTTTTCTGCTTCCATACCTACTCCTTCAAACTAATAATACACTCTACCAAAAGCCTTACAATTAGCAAAGAGGCGATTTAATGCAAACTTTATAGGTGATAGAAGAGGTATCTTGAGGTCGCAATTTGCGACCTCAAGTCCTCCCACTTTACCTTTCTGCCTGATGGCTTTTCCGTGATGGATTCCGTTCACGTTCCATGGATCTCTCCTTGGCATGAACCTCATTACTGTGCTCACGCTCTTCATTCTTCTTGTTAAAATCGATGACTTCAACGCAGGCAAGATCTCCCACCTCTTTCTGGAGCAGACCTTCCATGTCCTCTCTCTTGTCAATGAGGGCTTCCATGTCCTTCTGCCACTTCTGAGGATCTATCTTCTCGCCCTTTGGAACTACCTTTCGAAACTCCTTAAGCCGAGCAGGATATTCATCCAGCATTGATCTGTTTTCCCTGTCAAACCTCCACTTGACAAGACCTTTCAGGCTCTCGCTCTTTCTAACAACATCGAGGAACGGCTTGATACGGTCATAGGCTTCAATCTTAGCCAGCAGGCTTTTGATCTGGTTGCCATACCCAGAATACTTGGCAGCAAGCTTGTTGTAGTTCTCTATCATGACAGATGTGTAATCAATAAACTTGGCAAGACCTCTAAGCTCCATAACCTTGCGGTTATAATCGCCGCGCTCAGTGTGAATGCCTTTATTCTCCAGAGCGTTAGCTTCACTCCCAAGATGGATAGTTGGAAGAGCATCTATCCCAAGCTCCTTAAAAGAGCGATGCTCCCAAGTTTCATTCATCAAGGATATAAATCTTACGCTGCTTTGGAAGCCATTTGCCAGTTTCATCCATGGCTCTGAGAGTCATGAGACAATGGAAATGCAGATTCCTCTGACCATGCTTGTTTACGGAGTCATGGATTGCCCATTCACAACACATACCCTTGACGTACTGCCTTACAGTCTCCTTGGCGACTTCATAAGACCAGCTATTTGGCAATGATGCTTTCATCATCCTGCAAAGCTGGGCGTTCTTATTTTTTTCCACCATTTCAACAGCGTTCCAGGGCACGTTAGGATCCTGATATTCCCTTGGGGCATTGTCTGGCAGATCTACTTCCTTGTGGACCAGATCCTCTTTTGCATCAGGGTAATATTTGTGACCGTCATATTCGCTTTCACGCTCCTCACGATCCATATAGCCCGAAGCATCTACAGCAGATCCGCCTCCCCCGCCTTTACTTCCGCCTCCTCGGCTGACGACGGATATTCGCGTGCTCAAGAACTTTGGCATCGCCCCACCTCCTCTCGGCAGCACGTAGAGCTCTCAGGGCACGATAACGGCGAAGCTCGTCGTTATCATGGACTGTGAGCGGACAATAGAGTAGGCGCTTATTTCTGCGCCGAAGGGGAAGTGTAGCTTCCCCTTTTGGACATGCTCGGCATGGACAATGCCCTTGTTGACAGTTACTTCGTTATTGATCATACACGACCCTCCTTGTAAAAAAATGTTATTATTGTCCTGCGCAGGGCAAAGAAAAAAGGACTATTCCGTTTGTGAATAATCCTCTTTGCTTTGCTCTGTTATCATGTTTGCTTTTATTAATCGCTAATCGTAAATAATTTCATCTTTAGAACTATATACAGCAAAATAGGTGATGTGAATATCAACGATAGCGCATATCTAGAATATCCCATTGGGCTCACAACCACAAACAAGATATTCACAACGAATGGTACAATAAATAACAAACTCTTCCCCCCCAGAAATCAGTTTCCTATATATTGCATACATCGGAATCCACAGGACATATAGCGCATGCTGAAACAGCAAACTAATGAGCGGGAATGATCGTATCCAGTAGTACCAATCCGTAACAACGGAACGTTCCTCATCAGGTTTTACATGTTTGATTTGTGTCCAAATTCCTTCAGCTGTCGGTATATGATCAAATATTCCCACATCATATCCCATCGCAAAAAACTGTCCACAAATTGGAAGAATGCCTCTAAAATATGCATCTGGATGCTTTAAACCCTGCTTAAACCACACCATTAAATAGTTAATTAGCTCTTGTTTTGAGGCATGAAGATTATATGTTGCTTTGATAGTATGAATATTCCGGTGCGGCGGAGCCGCTATTCCGGAAAAGTGGAAACCGCCTGTCCGGAATAGGAAACCGTCGTATTGCTTAGTTACCGGTGCGAGTTTACTCGCTTAATGTCGGATCAAGGCCGTATACCTCTCTCATAGACTTATAGTTCGTTGGGTCAGTCGGTATGATACTGATCTTATAGGCATCATGTTTGATTCTGTCGAGGATGGCCTCAGCAAGCGGACTATCATCGCCGCCGAGCTGGTCGTACCATCCGGATGAATCATACTGTGAACAGAAAATAGTTGAGGATTTCTTTCTCCTTCTGTGAAGGAGTTCCAGTATATCATGCTGCTCAGTCTCCGTAGGCTTAAGGAGAAGCCATTCATCAATGATGAGGAGAACCGGATTAGCATAACGAGCTTGAACCTTTTTATATGTTCCTTCGTTCCGAGCAACCTCCAGTTCGAGGAGGAGGTCAGGCAGACGAACATATTTGGTCTTGAAGTGTTGCTTGCAAGCTTCCAGGCCGAAGGCACACGCCATATATGTCTTTCCGCTTCCAGTCGCACCGGTAATGAACAGGTTCCTGTGTTCCGTGATGTATTCGCAAGTCGCAAGCCTGTTTATAAGCTCCCTGTTGAGTTTCCTGCCGGACGTATAGTTGATGTCAACGACAGCGGCATCTGTCTGGTCAAAACCGGCATTTGTAATAAGGCGTTTAATGCCATTGCTCTTGCGGTTACTGTACTCGATGTCAACAAGCATCCCGAAACGATCTTCAAAGGAGACATCTTTCATCTTAGGGTCATCTTTCTGGACGATAAAGGCATCTGACATGGAAGTCAGGCGCATTTCAATAAGTTTATCGATTGTGCTTTGGTTCGTCATGGTTCATTACCTCCTGTAGTAGTCAGCGCCTCTCGTAATGGCATGGCTGTTTTGTGTGGTTATTGTCCGAATACCGGCGTCATCTGTTGATACATGCCTGTCATGTCCGGCGACCAAGATGTTTTTAATGCTCTTGTAACTGGGCGATGCTGTATAGGTGAGAGCCTTTTCACAGGCTGCTTCGAGCCTGTCGACGGAATATTTATCCGCCAGCTTCAATAATCCCATACAGCTTCGATAGGACTGCTGTTCCGCGCGTTTGGAGATAAGGAGCGCATTTATAACCGTGTTTGTATTATGACCGATCCGTGCAGCCCAGTTGCGGAAACGGTCGCCATTCCACTCCAGATACTTCTGGTGGTCTTCCGGCATATGCTCCGTGACGGTACTGTACTGCCCCTTGCGACCGCGGAGGCGGCGGTGGGAGGCGATGCGGTTTTTGTTGTAAAAAATTTCAATAGTTGTTTCGGTTACCCGCACATCCACTTTGCGTCTTATGTATTCGTAAGGAACGGAATATAGCATTCCATCGACGGATATGTGATAATTGAACTGGACGGTGGCAGTTTTCCACTCCGCCAGTTCATAAGGGGCATCCGGAAGTTTGGCCAGTAATGGCAGTTCTTCGTCGCGGAAGATTTCATACCGGCTGCCTTCTTTCTTTTGAAAAGGTTTATGGCTGAATTCTTCCAGTTTCTTCTTGATAGCAGCATTTAATTCCGGTAGGGAAAAGAATTGCTCGTTCCTGAGGGCTGCGGTTATCCATGTGGATATGTTGCCCACAGTTCCCTCAGCATTGGGTTTATCCTTGGGAGAACGAACCCTTGCCGGAATGATTGCCGTATTATAGTGCTCGGCCATCTCTTGATACACAGTATTAATCCGCTGATCATTCCAATTTTTGTTGTGGATAACGGCAGTCTTGCAGTTGTCGGGTACTAGGATTCGCGTGACACCGCCAAAATAATCGTACATATGTATATGCGCGGTTATCCACGAACCCTGTTTCTCGTCAAGGAATGCTTCAACGTAAGGATACTGGCTGTACGTAAGTACGCCGACAAAGATGAACGCTGGTGTGATTTCGCCGGTATCCGGATCAATGATTGCTGCCGGATCCCCGGCCCAGTCGACCTCTATCTGCTCTCCGGGCTTGCGGCTTATATGCATGGTAGCGCGACGTTTCTGCTCATCCTGCTGGATGTAATAGCAGAATTGAGAGTACATGAGAGGATTTTCACCGGAAAGGCGACATTCCTCCAGATACTCAGTCCAAAGCAGCTTCTTGTTTACGCCGTTTTTGAGTAATTCCTTACGGACATACTCATAGTTCGGCATACACCTCTTAGAGGCATCGGCCTGTTCCCTCTTTCCGGGGAACAAGAGTCCTTCAAGGAAAGCGTCTGTATATGACGCCGGAAGAGGCCATGAGATATTTTTCTCGCTGGCGGCCTTAAGGACTTTGTTAACAGTTTTCTTTGAGACACCACAGCTAAACGCAATCTTCTGCTGGCTCAGTTTCAGCTCAGGTTGCACTAGCCGGATAATCTCACGGTACTTGGTCATGATAGTGACCTCCTTATAATGAATTTACGCTGTAAAAGCGCATGAATTCATTATAGGGTAGGGGGTTCACAAGACGTAATGCCGGTTTCTAGCTCTGGAATCACTGGTTCTTGATCTCCGGAATGGCGGTTTCCATCATACCGGAATCACCGGTTTCCATGGTCGGACAGGCGGTGTAAAACCGTCCGGAATACTCAGATAGTATCTGTGGTATCAAATGTAAAATTATTCTTGAGAACATCATAATCTACTACTGCTGATATAGCTTCTATTTCTGACTGTGTTACTTCATCACCATAGTCACGGACATACCTACCAGTCTGTTGAAACAATGTACCCAACATTTCTTGCTTTCCACCCGGAAATATATTGCATACCGGATAAAGCACTTTTGTAATAAATAGCATCATCAATACAACTGCTGCAAGTGTACAACTCAGGAATTTTCTGCTATTAGCTACGTTTTTGATAACCAGTGGGATGCTTGTGAGTATCACAAGGTAAATTCCAGTATTCTGAGTAAGTGGCAAAAGAATTGATGTTATACACCACAATAATTTTTCTTTAACAGACAATGCCTCTGGTTTTAACGTCATTCTCAGATAAACCAATACAAACAACACAGACAACAAAGAATGCAATGAATTCTTTAGCATTATGCAAACATAATATGGGATTACAGGACACAGCGCAAAAAAAGCCACTAATGCAATGCTGACTGATTCAGAATTTCCAACCAATTCAGAAGAATACTTAATTGCAAAGCTAAAGATAATAGCTGCTAATATCATCTGCACAATTATGTACATAAAAAGTCCAACTGATGGGTTCCCCAATATGACACCTATCTTAATAAATGTACCAAAAATCAGTGTTACAAAGACAGGATGATGCGCATTATACTGCACCACCACCTCTTCTTGCCCTCCTACATATCCAAAAGGGACTGCCGATACTCCATCCATGAAGTCCAAAACCTGATTTACAGTATCATAATTTACAAGTCCTGGATTATAGGTCATCAAATACGGCAACCAGCATAAAAAAAACATAACTGGCAATATATAAAACAATTTGGGTGATTTAAGAAGGAAATCCTGTTTTACAGATAAGCAATCTAATAAACCTGTAAAGATTAGCGATACAGCAAAGCCCGACAAAAACATAAGTATCCAGCTCCTTCTCTGTAAGTAATCCCATCCAAAACAGGCGTGATTGATTACCGCTTGTGTACAGACTGCATTTATAAATGCAATAAAGCTGCAAATCATAAAACGACAAACACTTTTTCTTGATACAACCTTCATATCCGTGTACTCATCGTCCTTTTCATACGCAATATAGTGTACTTTTTGGCGGTGTGTTTTCTCTCCATGAAAGAATCTTTCAAAAACTCAGCAATAATCCTGTTTCTTATAGAAATGAATACACGGAAATGATATTATATAGAATGTTGAGAAAAACAAAAAAGTACACCTTCTTGCGGAAAAGTGTGCTTACAACAATGTGGTATTCTTGTAAATGCTTGCCCTATAACGATATGTTGAAGTAGGCATGTTTACTAGTCTTGCAGCCTCTTCAGTTGATATCTTGTCAGCCTTCCATTTCTGGTAGACTTCATGGAAATTCTCAGGCAACGGTTTGGCGGTCTCCCCAGCTTTACCCCTCTTGCCTTCGCAGCAGCAATTCCTTCAGCCTGTCTCTGATGAATTGTCTGGTACTCTGTTTCTGCCACATATGAGAGTAGTGCAAGTATCAAATCACTGATAAATGTTCCCAGCAGGCTCTTTTCACGCCTTGTATCAAGGAGAGGCATGTCAATAACTACAATGTCAGCACCTTTTTCCTTGGTGATGATACGCCACTGATCACTGAGATCATGATAGTTACGTCCCAGCCTGTCGATGGACTTGATAAATAAAACAGAATTGACATCCAGCTTTTTGAGGAGCTTCTTGTACTGTGGACGCTCAAAGTCCTTCCCTGACAGCTTGTCCAAATAGATGTTGCTCTGGGGAACTCCCATCTCCATCAATGCAAGGATCTGTCTGTCCTCGTTCTGCTCCCTTGTTGAAACCCTTGCATACCCATAAATCTTTTCGTTTTCGCTCATGTGAAACCTCCTATTACTGTTTGTTACGGCTGTTATTCATATCAGCCATTTGTGATCTGATCTGATCCCTTCTTGCCTGTGTTATTCTTCTGGGCTTGCGATAACTAACGTACTGTTTGGCATGGAATAGGTCTTGTCGATATCAGTTTCCTTGATGCATCTGTACACATCAGTTAATAGGGTATATCTTTATTCTCTTTTTCTTTGGTTCTTTCTTTTTCTCTTCTTTCTAGGGGAAGAAGGAAGAAAAGAGAAGGGAGGAGAAGAGAAGGAAAACCATGCCTCGGTATCTGCTGTGACAATGCAAAATAAAAAAACGTCAATGAATCAATCTCCATTAACGCTTTTTTAAAGTCCGTTCTCACGGTAATTACTGTATGAAATTAGCATAAATAGGTACTATTCTACCTAGCTTCTACCTGCTATCTGGATTATGCTTTTCCTTTCGTTTTTATTGTTCCATCAAACTTGGCATAAAGTGTTCTATTTCAAGAAAGAGGATTCCACCTTGGAAGAGGATTTCTTTATCCGTTCAACAGCTTCCCTGATTCCTGTTGAGGTAAAGGCAAAAAGTGGTCGTGCAAAATCATGGAAGCGGTAGAAGCCATGATTCAAGGTTTATGATTTTTCCTGTAGATGCTTCATAGCTATAATATTCTCTTTGGTCGGATCTATTTCCGATTCATTGATTCTTTCCACTACTTTCCTCTAGAATATTAAGCAGTTCACGAGGCGTTACGATAAATGGCTCACGAGGAAAGTGCTTAATGTTTCCCGTAACCAGATAGGCAGCATCGTCTCGGCTAGAAAGCATTGCCGATACCAGTACGTTTGTATCGATTACCGCATAGCAGATCATTTCTCCGCCTCCTCACGGTACTGCCGGATTTCTTCATTAATCTCGTCCATAGTCATATTCGATATGCCATTTTCCCTGGCCTGGGCACGTAGGGCAGAAAACGCCTGCATAGCCCCTTCCCTTGTGACTACAGCCTGGGGAGAGAAAATTTCAAAAGGAATTCTCCGCTCCCGCACGACGGCCCGTGCAAAGACATTAATTGCCGTTGTCGTATTCATACCAAATCCTGGCAGAGACTGTCGAACTCCCGCTTGAGTGCTTCATCCATTCGAACGCTGAATGTTGCTTGTGCCATTCGATCCACCTCCTTTTTATCTCCTTTTCACCACTCCTTTTTATACTATATGCGTATTGGTTCTTAAAAACAATATATCGAACCAATCAGGTTCGATTTTCAACGGAAATATGTGCAGAAACGTAGTCATGGGTGCAAGCACGACGGCCCGTGCAAAAGCATTAATTGCAGTTGTCGTATTCATCCCAAAATCCTGGAAGAGACTGTCAAGAACCCCTCATCCTCACCAATTATACGCAATTCCACCTCTCCACTTATTGATAATTCGATGCTTTGTAGGGCTCTGCCCCTGCACCCCGTCCTCCTCCAAGGAACTGAAAGGGTAATTATTTATTTTAAGAGCAAAGCAGAGAATACGGGTATTCCGTATCAGACCTTAATCAATCTGTATCTAAAGGATTGCGTAGCAAATAATCGCAATCTTGAAATATCGTGGAAGTAAGCACGGATACGTAATCAGGGGGCAGAGCCCCCGCAAGTTAGCAGGAGAAGTCTTTTCCTCCGAAAGCACTTATGAAACCTCTTTTATCAAAATCGTCGATAAAATCAATCCAGTCAGCGACGCTCTCACAGTACTCCGGGTCGGATGAGACAAGGATGACCGCTGTTCCTATCTCTGTAAAACGCTTTAGAAAGGCCTTCATCAAATAAACGCCGTAGGTGTCACAATTTTTGAAAGGATGACCTACCACCAAAACTTTCGGCTTAAATACCAGCCACCGATTCATCAGGATGATCATTTGCCTGTTCACATCTTCTCTTCCGATGCACCGACTGGCAACAAAGCTTCCGTATGGTATCTCGCTACATAATACATCCCCCATTGATTTTCCAAATCTAAAATAAGTAAGAGCCGAAATCCCGCCGTCTAAGGGTATCATCAAGTTATCACGAACCGTCATCTTGCCAAAAAAATCTCATGATCCAGTTCCGATATTTTTGATCGAAACGATCTTCTTTTTGAATAAAATCCCTCATATTTCTTCCGTGAAATGGAACACCGTTTAATTGGTAAGCAACATCCTTGCGTACTCTTCGGCCACACAGAACCTCAAAAAAATCATCCGATGATTGCGTACCTTCAATGATATAGGCGTGAATTTGTCCCCCGGTAAAGGAAAAAACCTTTTCCCTGCCGGAATTCGCCCATAATTTGACATCATAGAGATTATTGGACGAAGCGCACCTGTTTAGGCGGTAATCTTCATCTTTTTCCATAGAATCCATCTTCTGACGAAGCGTATTTCCTAAGACAAAATCCTGTTCGCTTTCCTGATTTAAGGAGATTTTGGTGCATTTTTTCACCACTCTTCCTCTTCGTAAAATCAGATATTCATTACAAACATGTCGAATGACGTCGTTTTTGTGAAACGATAGCAAGATTCCCTTTCCTGCCTGCGCTGTTTTATTCAATAACCCTCTATAGGTTTCCAAATCCGAACCAGTAAGCCCATAGCCCGCATCCTCAATCACAATGATTTCCTTCGGGTCTCTAGCCGCTTTCATGAATCTTACCGCTCGATCTTCCATAGCGGTTAAATCTCTCATTTTCTTACGTACGTCAATGGAAAAAGAGAAAGCAAGGCAGTCCTCCCTTGCCTTGTTGATCATTTCGTTTCTACACTTCTTGTTCAAAAAGAAGCTTGTATTTCCCAGCTGTAAAAACTCATATACCGACCAGTCCAAGTCAAGGGGAAGATCGAAATCCAGAAAGCTGATTTTCTTCTCCAATTCCACCGGATGATCGATCCTCAGATTTTTGAAATACACGGCAGCACACGCCCATTTAGCTTCTAAATTCCCCTTCAAAGCCTGAATAATCGCCATTTTCCCGCTACGATTCAGGCCTTCCAATCCCAAAATTTGCCGGCTGCATAATGACAAAGAGAAATAATTCAATTTCCCGTAAACACTGTCTTCTATGTTTAAATGATTAATCCTTAGTAAGATCCTGTTCATTCCTCTCTCCGTGATTATCAATGGGCAAAACGATTTCTACGTCTGTTCCATGTCCTTCGGAGCTATATACATTCAATCCATATTTTTTTCCATATAAGAGAATAATACGTTTATTGATATTGGGTAAAGCAATTCCGGTACCGTGCTGCATTCCCGACGGATCTTTTTTCCGAAGCATACTCAAATCATCCGAATGAATTTTCGCATTCAGTGCATCCAGTTCCTCAAGACTCATCCCAACGCCGTTATCCGAAACGGTGATGAGCAAAACATCAGCCACCGTGATATCAATGGTGACATTCGCATTTTCGAGAACATCATCCAGCCCATGAACGATTGCATTCTCCACCACCGGTTGAAGAATCAATCTCGGTATATAAAAATCAAAGATTCGCTTATCTTCTTCATCCACGACAATGCTTAGTTGAAATCGATCATGAAAACGATAACGCTGAATCTTCATATAATCATTGATATTCTTTAATTCATCTCGTATATGTACCAGGCTCCCCTTCCCGCTGATGCTGTACCGAAAGAAAGAGGAAAGTGTCCCGATCACGTCCGAAACATCTCGGATATCGTGCTGCATGGCCATTCCCCTAATCGTATCCAGCGTGTTATACAGGAAATGAGGATTGATTTGTGTCTGCAGCGCCGTCAGCTGAGATTGTTTATCAAAGATTTCAGCGTTATTTTTTCTGGTTTTCAACTCTAAACACTCATGGATGAAAACAGCCAGATTTTTTCCAAATACTTCTCTTGAGAGCTTATGGATTTGATGATCAAACTCCGCTTCCTCCCCCATCAAGGTCTTTCTGATGCTTAGGAAAGGTTCCATGATCGATTTCCAATAGAGATAGAGAATTCCTCCTGGAAACAAAAGAAGCAGAAACAAAACCGGGGGATCATTTTGCCCGATCAGGAATGCGGCATCCATTCCCAAATTGATCCACAATAGCAAGAAGATAAGGTTTATCACGATCATTTTTCCCCCGCTTATTCCTGCGCATCTATGCACGCAATTGTCGATATACGATCGGCTTGACTCCAATTGTTTTTTTGAATAACTGGCTAAAATATTTCGGATCCGAATAGCCAACCCTTTCCGCAATGGATGCGATTGTTTCATTCGATTCCACAAGCAATTTCTTCGCGTGGTGCATCCGAATCTCTGTAATATATGCGCTGAAATTCTTGTTCGTTTCCTTTTTAAATAAATCACTTAAATAATCGGGATTCATTTCCAGCATCGCCGACATATCATCCAGCGTAATTTTATCTGCAAAATGTGTCTCACAATAATTCTCGATAAATCGAATGGGCTTGCTGGATCTCCTTTGTGCCATTTCACTCGATTCCCTCATGCAATCCCGAAAGGTTCCGGTTAATAACTGGGATAATTGCGAGAACCGATTGCAATGCTCCAAAGAATCTAAAACATTCTGCTTTTTTTCTTCTCGTTCCGCAATTTCAATCGAGTCAAAAAAGACATCCGCCATCTTCTTTGCCGCATGATAAATCCGAACAGCATCCTGCTTCGTGGGACGCACCGGAGAAAAATAATCTCGTACCATACTCTCCATCGTATGATACTGGTACGTCGGCGTATCACGCCGAATGACCGTAATGACATGGTCCAACTGCTCCTGTTCCTCCCGGTCAATCTCACTTTGTTCCACGCAATCATAAAAGATCAACCTGGATGTGCCATAGGTCAATCGGTAATACAGTGAATCGCAGGACTCTACAATGGAACGGCTGATCTCATCGGCATGATCTGTTTCTTCTCCTATTCCAATGGTCACGACGTATTGCCCTACCGATATCATCAGCTCTTGAAGCATCGTGAGAAGGGAATTCAGTAAAGAATTCACTCTCCCTCTCTCCCTTGTGTGATACCCTAAGAGACAGCTTAATCGCAACTTGCTTTTCACATAATTCAAGTCTGAACCGCTTAATTGCATGAAATGACTCTCCGCCAATTGAATCACCCGGTTCATGACGAGTTCATCTTGCCTGGCATCTGTCTGCAAAAAATTCAGATAATCCAGCTTTATGCTGATTGCCCGATAAAGATGGTCTTCATCGACAAAAGGGTAACTCTCCATTCCCTCCCCTCTATGTGTAAGCACATTTTTCAAATAATTGCGTTTGATTTGCTTCTCTCTTTCCTCCACCTGCAACAGCAAATCTTCCTTCTTATCCAATGTGTTCTGCTGGTCTTTCTTCTCAATCGCCGCCTGAATGGTTGCATTCAACTCCATTTCCTGGATGGGCTTCAGCAAATAACTGTCCACCCCATAGCCAATCGCCCTATGTGCATAGTCAAATTCTTTATACCCGCTAATTATAATGAACCGAATATCATACCCACGCTCTTTACAGGCTGCAATCAATCCCAGCCCGTCCAATTTAGGCATTTTTATGTCTGTCAGGACGATATCCGGTGCTTTCTCGCCAATGACCTGCAGTGCAGTCTCCCCATTTTCCAATACGCCAACCAGTTCTATATGCAGCTCCTGCCAATGGATTAATTTTTGAATCAGAATACCGATATTTCTCTCATCTTCTACAATGAGAACTTTATGAATTCTCCTGCCCATATCCCTACCTCCCCAATGCCATTTATGATATCATATTGTAAGTATTACCTGAATTTTTATTCTAAATTCAACTTTGTATTGGTAAAATTCACCCAAGATCTAACCACCCCTGCGAGGAAAAAATGGATCCTATTTTCCACGAATACTTTTCTGTCACGGATCGGACACAAAGAGAAAAAATCTTCATTAAACTGCAAACCTCCTCCTCCGGCTACGAGACGGTTTCCCATCTAAGACAGCTTCGATATCAGCAGCATAAGCCTTTCGAAGATCGCTTTATTCATGCCATTTTGCAATTACTCTATCTTGCAGACTCCTTTGTGCCTGCCCATCGGTCTGAGAAGGCTCTAAAAGAAATACAGATTGCCGAAGAAAAATTGGCTTTACCTCAATATCATCTTGCATCGGATTTAGAAAAGGAATTTTTTCTGCTGGAATATGAAAATAGCATTCGGCTCTTCTCTCAGCTTAGCCTTAAAGATGATCATTATTCCAGAGGCATATTTGGTTTTTATCGTCTATCCGACTCTCAAATCAAAAACAAGCTCACAAACGACTTGCAAAAAGCTTTTCAAACTGCCCCTCGGCTTGTGCATCATGAAGAACTCTTTCTTCCTCTTGCAGGTCTTGCTCATCAGGTATGTGAAAAGGCCCCATGATTCTTTCCACCATGAGGCCTCACCATTCTATTTACAACAGTTCCATGATACCATCCGCCATCGCACAGAGCAGGATACAGCAGGAGGTAGCCCCCGCATCCAGCACCCCGCGAGACCGCTCTCCCAGTCGTGCGGAACGCCCGAACTTTGCGATCATATCCTTCGTGGAATCTCTTCCCTTGATCGCTGCCTCTTTCATTTTGGGCAGTGCAGTCTCATAGGTTTCTCCTTGATCCGCTGCCTGTTTGATCGTTTCTGCAGCAGGAGACAGGGTATCTACAAGCGTTTTATCCCCCACCTTCGCATCTACAATATCCATTAAACCTGCCAGTCCCGCCTGTAGCATATTGCTGAAATCGGTTAAGGTAATTTCCACCTGATCCTTTCCCCGCCTCTGACATCTCCATAAAAATCGTTCCATAGATCGGCCCCATCGAGCCTCCTATTTCGTTTAACAGGATTTCCCCCAGCTCCCCCAGACCCTCCGTAAAACTATAGTTTTGATCTGCATACCGATCTTTGAAAACCGTAAAGCCTTTATTCATATTCATGCCATGATCCCCATCTCCGATTAATCCATCCACCTCTCCGAGATAGGCCTTATTCTCTTGAATGGCTTGCACCATCTTGATTAAGATCGGTTTGCCGTCTGCATTTAAGACCGGTTTGCCGTCTGCATTTTTGAAACTCTTCATCCCTTCTCCGCCTTTTTATCTTTGTTTGAACCCCATACTGTAAGCAGGTGCATCCATCAGCTTTTTCAACTCCTCATCCAGCTTCATCATAGTAAGGGTGACTCCCATCATCTCTAAGGATGTAAAATAATTTCCCACATAGGATCTATGAATGGTGATCCCCTTTTCCCTAAGAAGCTTGTCCACCTCGTTATAATAGACATACAGTTCCTGCACCGGAGTGGCTCCCAGTCCCGAAACCAATACATCTACCTCATCCCCTCTCTCAAAAGGGTAATCCGGAAGGATAATATTCAGCATCTCCTCCGCCATTTGCGCTGCGGATGCCAGAGGGACCACCTTGATTCCCGGTTCCCCGTGGTGCCCGATTCCTAATTCCATTGTTCCCTCTGCAATCTCAAAATTCGGATGCCCTACTGCCGGAAGCGTGCATGGTTTCAACCCGATCCCCACAGAGCGGGTATGATCAATCGCTTTTTGTGCTACACGGATCACCTCGTCCAGATCGGCCCCCTCTGCTGCCATGGCTCCGCCACACTTCCACATAAAGATCTCTCCCGCCACCCCTCTGCGTTTATCCGGCGTTTCCTTGGGAGCAGAGGCAACATCGTCATTGGCAACCACTGTTTTGATCGTGATCCCTCTTTTTTGTGCCATCTTAATGGCCATCTTCACATTCATATTGTCACCTGAATAATTACCATACAGGCAGGCGACACCTTTTCCCTGATCCGCGGCCACTGCAGCATCTAAGAAAGCATTTGCTGTCGGTGAGGAAAAGATTTCCCCGATGGCAACCGCATCGCAAAGTCCTTCTCCTACATATCCGACAAAGGCAGGCTTATGTCCCGAACCTCCCCCTGTAATCACTCCTACTTTATGACTTGCAATCTCCTTTGCCTTCACGACACGAGGATTTTCCGTGAAGGAAACGATATCGCTATGTGCCTTCACGAACCCTTGCGTGCATTCGTCTACGATATCATCTGCATTGTTTAAAATTCTTTGCATTGTTCTTCTCCTATTCGTAAACCGTTACCGCCAATGGTCAATCGGTTTACTGTATTGTAAACCACCATCTACCAGCAGATTATGCCCGGTAATCATCCCGGCCGCCTTGCTGCAGAGGAAAGCAATGACAGCTGCAATTTCATCCGGCTCTGCAAAACGTTCTCCCGGAATGGTTTTCTTAAAGGCTTCTCCCACCGGTCCATCCCACGCCTTATGCCCCAGTTCTGTAAGAACCACTGTGGGAGAAACCGCATTGACACGTATTCCGTATTTTCCCCACTCCTTTGCCAGAACCTTGGTCATGGCAATAATGCCTCCCTTGGCTGCACAATATGCCACATGCTTATCTAGTGCAATCACTCCGGCTTGAGAGGCCATATTCACGATACAACCCCCGCCTATTTTATTTTCTATCCAGTATTTCCCGATCGCCTGTGCCATAAAAAAGCAAGCAGACAAATTGATATCCATCGTCCGATTCCAATCCGTTTCACTAAGGCTTTCTGCATTGTCCAGTGCTACAATTCCCGCGCAATTCACGAGAATATCCACGCGCCCAAAGGTTTCACAGGCTTTTTCGATTACCTTTTTCGGATAATCATGGTCACAGACATTTCCAATCACATATTCCGTATGGTCCCCAATGGATCCGGCTATCGTTTCGAGGTTTGGATTCAGATCCGCCAGAACCACATTGACCTTCTTTTCGTGAAAGAATTTTGCTGTTTCATATCCGATTCCGGCTGCGCCTCCGGTAATCACTGCCGTTTTTCCTTCTAATGAGAAATCAAAATCCACTCCTGCATAAGGTAACATCCTAGTCTCTCCTTTTATTAAGAAAAGAGGGGAAGCAATGCCAATTCCTTCTCTTCCCCTCCATTGACACGCTGCGATGAAAATGATGGATCAATATCTGTTTTGATAATCTTTGTAGTTCTTAGGCGTAATCATTTCGAACGGAATCCACTCCTCTTTTTCAAACTTCTCACCTTTCACTGCTTTCACCGCCGTTTCCAAAGCTCCCGAAATTTGTCCCTCCGCATTCTGAAAATCCGAGGCAATCATTTTTCCATTTCCAACTGCACTTACTGCATCCGTAATCCCATCTATGCCAATACACGGAATGTCCATTCCGGCCGCCTCAATGGCTTCGCGAGCACCAAGTGCCATTTCGTCATTCTCCGCAACCACCGCATCAATTTTATCTCCGTGTGTCGTGATCCATGTCTCCATTAAGGTCATTGCCTCGGAACGCGACCAGTTCGCCGTATTCTGTGCAAGAATTTGAATCTTCGGATAATCTCTAAGCACATTATTGATTCCTTCGATACGCTGAAGCTGTGCCGACTGTCCCATGGGTCCTTCAATGACTACAATGTTAAATGCATCTTTATTCATATACTGAATCATATATTTCATGATTTCTTCGCCGGCAGACACGTCCTGGGATCCACAGTAACCCGTCAGCTTATCATTGTTTACCATAGTATTTACTCCGACAATCGGAATCCCTGCCTTCACCGCCGCATTCACGCATGCAGAGCAGGCATCCGCATCCTGCGGGTTGAGGATAATTGCATCCACGCCGTCTGCAATCATGGTTTCTACCTGATCCAGCTGTGTAGCTGCATCATTATTTCCGTCATACGACTTGTAATTCACTCCATTGTTTTTTGCCCACTTTTTGGCAGCATTGTCCATCCTCATACAGAATTCCGTCTGAAGGGTATAATAGGTTGCACCGATTTTCATCCCCTTGGCCTCCGGTACTACATCGTCGGGCGAAGCCACTTTCCCTGTGCTACTTGCTGTGTCCTCTCCTTTCCCGGCTTTGTTTTCGCCATCCTCCGAGGACGCACTCGATGCAACAGCCTGCGTGCTTGCTACAGCCGCCGATTTCGTTTCTGCGCTATCTCCCGCTTGTTGCGTATTTCCACAAGCTCCGACGCCGAGGGACATGGCAATCACCAGACCAACAGCCATACACTTTTTCAAGCTCCCCAGTTTCATGTAAACCTCCTTCGTAAATAAAATTGATATAGTTACCTCAATGCTCTGTGCACAGCATATGATTCGATTGGTTGATACATCCTCTCACCTTTGCTCATTCCGATCCTCAATCCTGGCTAAGACCATCCAGCATCACTGCTCCGATTACCACAAAGCCCTTCACCAGCAGTTGATAATAGGCATTCACCCCCAGCATATCCAATCCGTTCGAAAGAAATTGCATGATCAGAATACCTACGATGGTCCCCCAAAGTCTTCCCTTTCCACCTGTCAGAGAGGTGCCTCCAATCACCACTGCTGCAATTGCATCCGTTTCATATCCCTTCCCTGTGGAAGTCACCCCGGAAGTTACGCGAGCAGTCGTAATAATTCCCGCAAAAGCCGAGAGTACGCCTGCAATGACATAGACAGAACCAATAATTTTTTTGGTGTCGATTCCCGAAACGTGTGCGGCATTCAGATTTCCTCCCACCGCAAAGATATATCGTCCGTATCTCGTTTTGTAGAGCAGTGCGAAACAGACCAGAAGCACGACACTCATCATCATGATCGGGATCGGAATCATGCCCAAATTTCCTCCGCCCATCTTCTTGAATCCTTCCGACAGGTTGGGAATGGGTTTGGCGTCTGTGAGCAGAAAGGTAAGACCGGAGGCGATGCTCATAGAACCCAATGTTCCTACAAAAGCAGGTACCTTCAGGTAGGCAATGATCCAGCCATTGAAAAGCCCGAATCCCAGTCCGATCAGTAAACCAATCAGAACGGCAACAATCGGAGGATATCCCTTTGCTGCCTGTGCAAAATAAGCCGAATACATCCCTGCACATCCCATGACAGCACCGACTGACAAATCAATTCCTCCCGTTAATATCACAAAGGTCATTCCGATCGCCAACAGCCCGTTAATGGATGCAATTCGGATGACATTCCTCAAGTTGGCAGCACTGATAAAACGCGGTCTCAGCACGGAGATTACAACAACCAGCAACAGAAGCCCAATCAATGAACCATACATGGACACGAACTGTTTTTTTGTCACTTTTTCATTCTGAAATCGTTTATTCTGTTTCATGCTATTCCCTCTCCGCTCCCCTTCTGCATGTATTTGAACTGCAGCGTTGCCAACCTTTCCTCACTGAACTCCTCTTTGCGAATCTCTCCACTGACGCGATGATTGCTGAGAACAAGAATCCGATCCGACATTCCCATCGCCTCCGGCATCTCAGAAGAGATCATGATGATTGCGTTGCCTTTACTTACAAAGTCGCACATGATTTTATAGATTTCCGCCTTGGCTCCTACATCAATCCCTCTTGTGGGTTCATCGAAAATCAAAATCATCGGCCTGGCGATCATCCATTTTGCTATGACCACCTTCTGCTGATTCCCCCCCGAAAGCGACTTGACCGACTGTGCTTTTCTGGCGACTTTAATATTCAGATTTGCGATCTGCTCTTCCACTACCTTGCTTTCTCTATCTCGTAAAAGAAACCCTTTTTCTGCGAATTGTGCGAGTGCGGCAATCGTGATATTCTTTTCCACACTCATGGGCAGAATCAGACCCTCGCCTTTTCTGTCTTCTGTTACATAAGCAAGGCCATGATTCATCGCCTCTCTGGGATTCCGAAAAACCACTTTCTTTCCTTTGAGTAAAATATCGCCGGAATCCGGCTGCGTAATTCCGAACAAAGATCTCATGATCTCCGTCCTGCCAGCTCCCACGAGGCCGACCATCCCCAGGATTTCACCCCGATGGAGATGAAAACTCACATCTTCATACTGCCCTTTTAAGGTTAGATTTTTTACTGAAAGAATCTCTTCGCCAATCTTTACATTCATCTTGGGGAACTGCTCTCCCAGATCCCTGCCGACCATTTTTCGAATCAGATCCTCTTCCGTAATCTTTTCGCTTTCATAGGTTCCGATCATACATCCGTCACGCAGCACAGAGATTTCATCCGCGATCTGAAAGATCTCGTCCATCTTATGAGAAATATAGATGATTCCGACATTCTGGCTTTTTAATTTCCCTATCAGTTGAAAGAGACGCTCTGCCTCCTGATTGGTAATCGATGAGGTGGGTTCATCCATGATCACCACCTTGGCGTCCTGCGATACTGCCTTTGCAATCTCCACCATCTGCTGATCCGCCACCCGCAACTTTCATCCTTTGCCTCGGATCAAGAGAAACGCCGATGCTTTCTAATAATTCTTTTGTCCGACCATACAACTGCCTAAAATCTACGAGACCATATTTACCGGGCTCTCTGCCAAGAAAGATATTTTCAGCTACCGACATTTCCAGCTCTGTGGAAAGTTCCTGATGAATCATAGAAATCCCTAAATGGCGGGCCACCGTCGGGTTCTCTACCCGCACTTCGCTCCCATTCATCGATACACTTCCGGAGGATGCCTGATATACCCCTGCCAGGATCTTCATCAAGGTGGATTTACCTGCCCCGTTTTCTCCCATTAAGGCATGGACGGTTCCTGCTTTGAGCGAAAAATCAACCCCATGCAAAACTTCATTCCCGTAGAAGTCTTTATGAATCTTCTTCATTTCGATCAAGTTCAATTTACTTTCCACCTTCCCTAAATGCGTTTTCTGTCATATTCCTTGAACCTGTTCACCTTCTCCTGAGAGGAACATCCGGGAACAAAGCAGTTGGTCAGGAAGGCATCCACAATCAATTTCCGAACTGCGCTTCCCGTTGTAAAGGCGCCCATGCACAGGATATTGGCATCATTGCTCAATCTCGCCCGCTGAGCGGAATACACATCCGCGCAAAGAGCTGCATATACGCCTCTCACCTTATTTGCCGCAATCGAAACGCCGAGTCCTGTACCGCACATTAGGATTCCGCAATCAAAGCTGCCATCCGCCACCAATTCTCCCACCTTGATCGCAACATTGGCATAAATGGGATCTTCACTCCCGCAGTCCGTGACCTCCCCATAACCTTTTTCGATGATGTATTGACACAGTTCGCGCTTTTCTGCCTCCGCATTGGGATCGCAGCCGATTACAATTCTCACGATACCCCCTCCTCCTCATGATCGATCTTCCGACCTACCTACCCAAGACCTGTTTCTATCGTAAAGAAAGCCCGCCCTTCCTACAATGTGACAAATCTTTGAAAAGGTGGGGGATTCTTAGATTACGTCTCCTTTTTCATCTCTTGACAGACCAGAGCTTACACCCCCCGTCGATTACCTGTCGGAAGCTCTGAATGACACAAAAAAAGATGCATTTCCCGCCATGCGATGTTTCCGCATGATGGGAAATGCAACCATGAAAATCCGTTATTCAGGTACTATCCTCCCTTTTACAGTAGGTTATCCTGTCCTGTAAGATCAGAGAGAACATCACCGTCCGATTACATGAGTCTGTTGACTTCATCCGCCACGAATTGCACCTTGGGACCGATGACAACCTGTACGGAAGTCTTGCTGGGTCGGATGATACCGGCAACTCCGGCGGATTTGATTTTCTTCTCGTCGACAGCCGTGTAATCCTTGACTTCCACTCTCAGTCGGGTGATGCAATTGTCCACAGAGGAAACATTCTCTTTTCCGCCAAGGCCTTCCAGAATGATTTTTGCAACCTCGGTGAAGTCGCCGTTGGCAAGTACCGCCTTCATTTCCTCGGCATTATCGGCATCATCCTCTCTGCCGGGGGTCTTGAGGTCAAACTTCACAATGGCAAAGCGGAAGACGGCATAGAAGACGACAGCTGCCAGGATGCCCAGCGGAATGATGAGAATGGTTTTTTGTGCCAGAGGAAGATGCGAGCTGAAAATCAGGTCGGTCAGTCCTGCGGAGAAGGCGAAGCCTGCACGGAAGCCCGATGCAACGGTGAGGATAGTAAAAATGCCATAGAGTAAAGCATAGACAAGGTAAAGTCCCGGAGCAAGGAACATAAAGGCAAATTCAAAGGGCTCGGTCACACCGCAGATAAAGGCACAGATGGCAGCCGCTCCCAGAAGGGATGCCGCATATTTTCTCTTTTCGGGCTTGGCGGAGCGAATCATAGCAAAGGCTGCTGCCGGCAGACCGAACATCATGCAGGGGAAGAAGCCGGACATATACATGCCCGTTACGCCGGGCTTTCCGGTATTGCCCCAGAAATTTCCGAGGTCATTGATATTTGCCGCATCAAACCAGAAAACGGAATTCAGCGCATGGTGCAGACCGAACGGAATCAGCAAGCGGTTGAAGAACGCATAGATACCCGCGCCCACAGCACCGAGTTTGACAACAGATACACCGAACATGACCAGTCCTCCATAGATGAAGGGCCAGATGAAGAAGAGGATTCCCGCTACCACCACGGAAACCACAGAAGTCACAATGGCGACGGAGCGCTTGCCGGAGAAGAAGGCAAGTGCATCGGGAAGTTTGGTATTCTTAAACTTATTGTAGCAGGTCGAGCCGATGAGACCCGCCAGAATACCGATGAACTGGTTGCTGATTTTATTGAAGGCGGGGTTGGCATCGGCCTGCGTCATCACCGAAATCGTTCCGGGAGCCAGGAGGGTGGTAATCATCAGCCAGGAGACAAGGCCGGCAAGGCCTGCAGTGCCGTCTTTATCGTCCGCCATACCGACGGCAACGCCGATGGCAAAGAGCCAGGACATGTTGTCAATTAAAGCGGCGCCGGCTTTGATTAAAAAGAAACCGATAATGCCGAGGGTGCCGGTAATGTCGCCACCCTGCATGACGTTCGGTGACAGGGCATAGCCGATTCCCATCAGTATCCCGGCAACGGGAAGGCAGGCAACGGGCAGCATCAAGGAGCGGCCAAGCTTTTGCAAATACTTCATCATGATCGTGTTTCCCCTTTCTTGTAAATACCAGGTTGTTTGGTTCAAGTCTGAATATTGGTCTTAAAAATTTTCTTTCAGGAAAGCTTCCAGCGCATCCGCGGCTTCTTCTTCATCCTCGCCGTCAACGGAAAGCACAATGCCATCTCCCTGCTTTACACCAAGAGCCATCACCGCCATCAGTCTTTTCAGATCGGCTTCACTTCCGCGTTGTTCATGCAGGATTTTGATATTGCTCTTAAAAGATGCCGCTTTTTTGACCAGAAGACCTGCCGGTCTTGCGTGAATACCGGCTTCCGCCGTCACGGTATAATTGATTTTCTTCATACACTCCTCCTTTCTTAGAAATTCCTTCCGACCCTTCCAGATAAAAACATCCCCCTTTCTTATAGCGTCCTTACCGCTTTTCTAAGCAAAAGCACCTTGGCAGGAGAAACCGAGAGTTCATCGATTCCCATGTCTACAAAGGTCTTTGTAAGTTCCAAATCACCTGCCAGTTCCCCGCAGATGCCGACCCAGATCCCGTTTTGATGCGCATTTTTGCAAGCCATCTCAATCAGCATCAGCACCCCTCTGTGATGCGGGTTGTAAAACCCGGAGAGCTTCTCATTCTGTCTGTCGATGGCAAGGGTGTACTGTGTCAGGTCGTTGGTTCCCACACTAAAAAAATCGACCTCTTTTGCGAGTTCATCACTGATCAGTGCCGCAGCAGGCGTCTCGATCATAATCCCCAATTCCGGATTCCCGACGGGGATTCTTTCAGAAATCAGTTCTTCTCTGACTTCTCTGACAATCTCTTTGATGCGCCGGACTTCTTCGACGGAGGTGATCATCGGAAACATCACTCCCACATTGCCGAAAGCGGACGCCCGGTAAATGGCGCGCAGCTGTGTCCGAAAGATTTCCGGCTGATGTAAACAGATGCGGATGGCCCTGAAGCCGAGCGCCGGATTTTCTTCTTCCTGCAGTCCCAGATAGTCCACCCTTTTGTCTGCGCCGATATCGAGCGTTCGGATAATCACCTGTCTGCCCGCCATCCGCTCGACGACCTCCTTGTAATGGGCAAACTGCTCTTCCTCCGAAGGTGCTTCCTGTCTTCCCAGATAGAAGAATTCACTGCGGAAAAGCCCGATCCCGCCGGCATCATTTTCCAGGACGCTCTCGACATCCTCCCTACCGCCGATATTGGCAAAAATCCTGATTGTTCTGCCGTCCGTCGTGATATTTTCCTTGCCCTTCAGTGCATCCAGCGCCTGACGGTCGAGGTTCCGCTGCTTGATGAATGCCGCAATGCTCTGCATCGTTTGTTCATCCGGATCGACATAAAACCTGCCGCTTACGGCGTCTACCGCTGCCTCTCTCCCGTCAAAAACATCCAGGCTTTCCGGGGAAAAATTCACATTGACGATTGCCGGGATATTGAGGCTTCTGGCAAGGATGGCGGTATGCGAATTGGAAGAACCCTTTCGCGTCACAAAGGCCAGAACCTTTGATGGATCCAGATGGATGACTTCGCTGGGGGTCAGGTCATCTGCCAGAATGATGACGGCGTCGGCGCTTTCCAGGCACTTTTCAGACGTTCCGGTGAGTTTTCGGATGACTCTTTTGGAGACATCTAACACATCAATCGACCTCGCCTTCATGTATTCGTCATCCATCTCGGCAAAGGTACCGGAAAAAAGCTCCGCCGTTACAAAAACGGAATATTCCGCCGTCAGTTTTTCTTTTTTGATCAAACGCTCGATGCTTTCGAGGTAGTCCAAATCCTCCAGCATCATTTGATGGATCTCGAAAATCCGGGCGTTTTCTTCACCGACCTGTACGACGGCATCCTGATAAAGCTGCTCCAGCTCCTCCTTTGCCAGCGCAAGGGCCGCCTGCAGTCTTTTGAATTCGCCATCCGCATCGGCGACAACCTTTTTTTCCGGTGCGCCTTCTTCCTTTCCGAAGGCGAAGATTTTCCCTATCACCGCGCCTCCGGATACCCCGCTTCCACTAAACGTTTCCATTCTTTCCCCCGATTATTTAAGGAATTTCATGACGACATCTCCCGGATGGACGAAAGCCGGGTCCGAATAGACAATTTTTTTGCACGCTTCCGGATTGCAAATGATGAGCGGAGACTCCAGCCGGTAGCCGGCCTGTCTGATTTTTTCAAAGTCAGCCACAAGAAGCAGATCGCCTGCCTGAACCTCCTCTCCCGTTTGCACCTTGACCGCAAAGCCCTCCCCCTTGAGGTTGACCGTATCCAAACCGATGTGGATCAGTAGATCGATCCCGTCCTTCGTGGTCAGACCGATGGCATGTGCAGTGGGAAATACGGTGGTAATCGTCCCCGATGCGGGCGCATAGATCTCGTTTCCCTCCGGGAGGATGGCAACCCCTTTCCCAATCATTTCCTCTCGGAAGGTGTCATCCGGCACATCCTTGATGCGGATGAGACGTCCCTTCATAGGAGAGACGATTTCAAACTCTTTTTTCTTAAAAAACATGGTGAACTCCTTTCAAAAATCCCGCCCGCACCGGTTCATCGGACGTTCTATTCCAGTAAATCCCGCATTCTTTTGATTCGAAGTGCAAAATAAAGCATTTCTTCTTCGGACAAATGGCATTGATACTCCGCAGCCACAAAATCACCGATCCGCACAGCCGTTTCCCATTCTTCCGTATAGTTTTCTTTCACAAAAAGCTGCAGCCTTTCGTCCCCCTTCTCCTTCATGGGCGGTGCCATCAGGAGTCTGTAACTGAGGAGCTTGATCTCCGTTACAAAACCGTCTTTTTCCATACATTCCTTATGAAAACCCTCAAACGTGGCGGAAACAAGGTTGAGAATGTCCCCCACCATCTGAGTAATTCTCCAGGTGTCGCGCACCTTGATGTTCAGCTCGGCATTGACAAGGTGAATCGCCACCGCCGCCGCTTCATCCACAGGAAGCAGGTACCCCAGCCTTTCTTCAATCAGAGTGACGGCATGAATGCCGATCTGATATTCAAGCGGATAGAAGCGTCTGATTTCAGCTTCCATCGGAATGGGGAACACCTGCCCCTCTTCCTTCCGTCTAATGGCAAAGCTGATATGGTCGGTTAGCGTCAGGTAGATATTGGGATGCAGTTCGACGTCCAGCTTTTCCTTCGCATAGGAAATGATTTCGTTGGAAACCTGCAAATATTCCGGCGGAATACCGGCGAGCAGATCCTTGAATTTCCTTAAGGACTCCTCGTCTCCGACGGTGAATATTTTGTCAATGCCCTCCTGCGGAAGCGCGTCCCCTTTTTTCCTGCCGAAGCCGATGCCTCTGCCCATGACGACAACTTCTCTGCCGTTATCATCCTTCGAGCTGACGACATTATTGTTGATAATTCCCTCTATGATCATGTTTTTCTCCTTCATCCATGAGAAAGACGATCTAATTTTTCGGGAGAAAAATAAAAAAACCAAATCTTACAGACAAGTCCTTCCCTGCCCGTAGAATCTGGTTTTGCCCTTTCGGTAACAATCCGTCAATATTTATAGGATAGTTATACTATAAAAATATTATTTTGTCAATATTTAAGATTTTATAAAGTATTTCTTGGCATGATTTTTATTTTTTCCTTCCCAACAGCCAGGCCGCATACAGGGGCACTAAGAATAGACCGTCCTGATTGCCGAAATTCCGCTCGGACAGACGAATGGCCTCTTCGGGACTGTATTTTTCTCTATAGTTTCTCAAGCTGGTGGACCTTTTATGTCTCCCGGACTTGATTTCCACCGGCACGACTTTGCCGTCCTTCTCAAGAAGTAGATCCACTTCCATACTGTCTGACGGTTTGAAATAAAAAAGCCCCTTCCCTGCGGATGCCAGCTGCTGTACCACATAGTTTTCCGTTACCGCACCCTTATAAATATTATGACAATCCGGCAACAAATCGGCGTACCGTAAACCGCACAGGTTAGAAAGAAGCCTCGTATCCGACAGATATACTTTAAAATGATCCTTGTTTTCATATCCGCCAAGCGGCATGAGGGGGGCATCTACCCGGTGAACGAGGTAAACCATTCCGGATGCAGAAAGCCAGTCCAGGGGCGCTCTAAAATCTCTTTTGTTCGCATAGGGTCTGACGTCCGCATATTTGAATTTGGGATTCTCCTTGGCCAACTGCCGCGGGACAGACCGATACACCTCGCTGATCTTCACTCCCTCTGCCGGACTGCTCACATATTTCGTCATATCTGCCAGATAAGACAGCCTCAGGCTCTCATAAATCACTTCGTCCGGTTCTGCGGCATTGCGACCATGATTCAGGTAAGATAGAACCGCCTGCGGCATTCCTCCTACAAAAAGATAGTCCTGATACAGTTGAAGCGCCTTCCTGTGAATGCCCTCTGCCACCGGTTTTTTTTGGTAGAAAGCCTCTTGAATCCCGTCACGGAGCAGCTCCTCCCCGCCTGCGATGAGAAATTCCTCAAAATCCATTGGATACATATGCAGGATTCTCACCTTGCCTACAGGAAAAGAGCTTTGAAACCGATTCAGCTTCACCCCCAGCAAACTCCCCGCACACAGAATCCGGTAATTTTTATTCGACTCACAGAAATATTTCAGAGAAGTAATGGCCCTTTCACTGACTTGTATCTCGTCAAAAAAGATCGGAATTTCTTCCGTAATTCTTTTTCCCAGCAGCTGGCCAATCTGCAAAAGCAGAGTTTCCGGACTAAGATTCCCCTCAAAGACAGAAGCAATATCCCTTTGTTCCTCCAGATTCAAATAAAGATATTCCGGATATTCTTCTTCCAGAAATTTTTTTATGATCCATGTCTTTCCTACCTGCCTTGCGCCTACCACCATCAGTGGTTCCGGAGTCTGGCTACTCTCCCAATTCTTGAATGTCTGGTAAAGTTTTCTGAACATAATTCCGTCTCCCGGCTTCATGAAAAGGCTGCCACAGCCACTGATTCGCACCCTGAAAGGCATCTGTGTGCGGATACGCTTCGCACTTTGACTCCTGATTGGTTTCAGCGTACCATAGAATCTGCAAGTAGTCCACGAAAAACTTGAATGATTTCAATTTTTTTGTGTGTTTTTCTTGAAGTGCTTCAAGTTTTTCACGATTTCTATTTGATACATTTCAAGTTTTTCATTCTCAGTGTCCAAATAAAAACGTCCCGGCTGACCTGCCGTGTACCTTCCGCCTGAACTATCCGGAATTTCCGGATAGTTGCCGATTCTGTCAGTTCTCCATCCTTGTATATCTTTTTGATGTGCTCATTGATTGTACGAACATCCACATCATACAGTTCCGCCATCATCTTCTGCGTCAGCCAGATGTTCTCATCCTCATAACGCATTTCAAAACTGCTATCACTTTCTCCTGTGGAGGCTACGAAAGTCAAATCATGGAAAACCGCATCGCAAGGCTTCGTCTTATGAAATCATCTCAGGTCGAAAAGTTCCTCCAGTTTCTCTCTCAGCGTTCCATCTTTTGCATACTGTAATGTATCGCACCGCTTGATGTTGTTCTTGCTGATCGAAATCGTGTCACGATTTCCGTAATGTACATACCAGACTTCATGTAAAGATCTGCGAACGTTGCGTCCGGGTCATCAAAGCACCCCGGATTCTCCTGTTCAAGTCGGTCCACCATATCTTTACCACACGTTTCGGGGTAAAAATCTGGATCGTTCTCTGTGGTGGAATAAAATCAAAGATGTCTCCCTTGTGATCCGGCTCGAAATAATCTGCAAGCTCCGTGCGCTTCTTTATGAACTCTTGGACGGCATCATTAAACACGACTTCATCAAATAGTTATTCATGTAATATCTTGTAAAAGCAAATCCAGAAGCGACACGATCAGATTGCTTCCTATGTCGATTAACTTATCCACGGACCAGGCGCCGCTCCTTTTCTGCTATACGAATTTCTTGCGAGGATCTTTCGATTTTTCTGCCATTTTCGGTATCAGCCATGTTTTTCCCTTTTTCTCTGTGCGGGTACTCTCCCCCGACTGCATGAGAAACAAAATGAAAGACTAGAAACTTTCCTAGCCTTTTCTCAGATCGTATCCGCGTTTTTGAACTCTTTTTCAGTCTTTTTGAAACTGGCTAGTAGGCTTTATCGTGTATTTCACTTCAATAAATCCTCCATCATTTCATCTACATCTGTATAGGATTTTCCTATCGATGGATTCGCTTTCATCCTCTCAACTTCTTTGATTGCTTCCAGCGTTGTCGAATTTGGCTTTTCGTCATCGATAACCCCTTGCATATATTGTACTAAATCGCCTTTTACATTTTTTCCACTTCTCGTAATGATGCTCTTGTATTGATTGTATAAATTCCGGTTCATTTTAAACGAGCAAGTAACCATATCCGCCTTAGCCATCCTCATCCTACCTTTCCTACACTTAGCACACTTATATCACTTAGTAAACTAGGTATTCTAAGTGTATCTTAAAATATGGTTTCCGTAAACCCCATCTTTTTCCCTTTTCTGGCCTCACTCTAGTGTCAAAGAGATATGCGCAAAATGCTTTGAGAGAATAACCGGTGATAATGGGATGCAGATAAGAAGGAACCGAAGCCTATAGGATGGAATCATCTATGCTTCGGTTCCTCACTCTTAACCAACTGTACACCTGCTCTGCCGCCTTACTCTTCCGCCAGCAGTTCTTCGTCGATCGGATAGCGGCCAAAGATTCTGGCGCAGTCCATCAGGGCCGTTAAGTTTGCAATCGGCGTACCCATGGGGGTCTGGCAGCCGGAAGTCAGGGTGAAGCCCTTAGGCGAATCCCAGGCCTTGCGGATGCACTGCCTGCCGGACTCTAAGACCATCTCCGGCGTTCCGTAGCGCAGCACTTCTACGGGCGGGATATTGCCGGAGAGGGAAACCTTGTCTCCCATCACCGCCTTGGCCTCCGCCAGGTCTTCGATGTTATCCAGGCTGAACGCAGAGATGCCGGTCTCCAGGACGTCCTCCCAGATTTCTGCTCTTGCCGCAGATATGGAGTCCTGCGCTTGCTCCCTGTGATCGGATGAAGTCCACATTTTTTTTGATATAGGGAAAAGAAAATTCACGGTACTGCTTCTCTCTGAGGAGGGAGGTGGAACTGACCGGATCGGCAAAACCGATGCCGATTTTCATGTCGATCAGACGCTTGATGTAGCGATTGTTATTCTCTGCGATAATTTCCATCAGAGCCTTGACCTTCTCGGGTTTCTGCACCATTCCCATCAGCAGTTTTTCCGTGCCGACCACCATGGCAGCCACGGTGAAGGGTCCCGTCACGGTAGCGCCGACCGGCACCTCATTTCCGTATTTTTCTTTTAAAATCTTTAAACCGTCCAGGATGATGTGGAGCCTGCCGTCGGTGTCCACGTCAATTTTTTTTGCCGTCTCCGCCTCGTCCAGAGAGGAGAGCGCCGGCTTCTGCAACTGGGAAATATTGTTGTCAAAATAGCGGATTTCGCTTCCCATGGCCTCCGCCATTCCGCGCAAGGTGGTGGAAAGTCCCATCCCGTCCGAATGGAAGGTGCGGTAGACGTATTCCTCCACTTCTACCATTTTTTCCGATGAGTGATAAAAATGGTCGACGGAGATCCCGATTAACGGTGCGAGCGTCTCCCCGGAGTCCACCGCACAAGGCAGGCGGTCCACCTTTTTTCCCTGTGCAAGAAGCCTGTATCTCTCCACTGCCGTCAGTTCATCCTGCTTGATTTTCAATGTTCCATCCATATACTGCTTGATCAGTCTGTTCATCTTTCTCTCCCGGTCAGAAAACCGGTTCGTTCTCTTTTGGAGAGGACGAACCGGTTCTAAATTAACACGCTTTACTTACGCATGGCAGAGCTCCAGAAGGTGCTCCCACCTCTGATCGACTCCTTTTTGAATTTCTTCAATCATCCATTCATTCCCCGGTTTGAAGACGTGAGAAAATCTTCCCTGCAGCTTCAGATATTCCTCAACCGGCCGTTTGTTCTTGGGCTGATAGTTCAGCTTGTAAACGCCTTCTTCCACTTCAAAGAGGGGCCAGACACAGGTTTCCACCGCCGCCTTGCAGATGTTCATCAGCTCGTTGCCGGGATATCTCCAGCCTCTGGGACAGGGTGCCATCACATTGAGGAAGGCGGCTCCCGGCGTGTAGATCGCTTTTTTTGCCTTCTCACTCAGGTCCTTAAAGTTTCCGATAAAAGTCGACTGTGCCACATAGGGAATGTTATGCGCGGCAATGATCGCCGTCAAATCCTTCTTGTTCTGCAATTTACCGGGTACGACCTTCCCGACGGGGGACGTGGTAGTATCTGCAAAATGAGGCGTAGAAGAGGAGCGCTGAATACCCGTATTCATATAGGCTTCGTTGTCATAGCAGACATAAACCATGTCATGCCCTCTTTCCATGGCGCCGGAGAGAGACTGGAAGCCGATGTCGTAGGTGCCGCCGTCTCCGCCGAAGGCAATGAATTTATAGGTGTCGTCAATCTTGCCCCTCTTCTTCAGCGCGCGATAGGCCGTTTCCGCCCCCGACAGGGTGGCAGCCGCATTTTCAAATGCGTTATGGATGAAGCTGTCCTGCCATGCCGTGTAAGGATACATGAAGGTGGAAACCTCCAGGCAGGAGGTGGCGGAACAAACGACCGCCTTGTCTTCCGGCTCCAGCTGCCGCAGCACCGTCCTTACGGCCACAGGGGATCCGCAGCCGGCGCACATCCGGTGTCCGCCGGAAAGACGCTCTTTTCTGAGCAGATTTTCTTTCAGATTGTATGCCATATCTTTCTTATTCCTTTCTCCGCCTTACTGACGCAAATCAAGATAACGGTAAGTTTCGCCTGCTTCCTTTGTCCTTGCGATCTCCTCCAGTTCTGCAAACACGTGCTGGATGCTCTCTACGCGCACGTCACGACCGCCCAGACCGTAGATATAGCTGATGCCGATCGGATTCAGGCATCTGTTTGCATACAGAGCCGCACTGGTTTCCGCAAAGACCGGACCGCAGTGTGCGTTGAAGGACTCCGCTTTATCCATCACCGCAAAGGCCTTGACCTTCGAAAGTGCCTGTGCGATTTCTTTTGCCGGGAAGGGACGGAAGGAACGGATTTTGATCAGACCTACCTTTTTGCCTGCTTCGCGCAGCTCGTTCACCGCTTCCTTGGCCGTGCCTGCAGAGGAACCGATGATGACAATGGCGCATTCGGCGTCCTCCATCCGGTACTCTTCGATTAAGGAGTAGGTGCGCCCGGTCATTTCACCGAACTCTTTTCCTACCTGTAAGATGACGTCATGGGCATCCATCATGGCCTGCGCCTGCAGTCTCTTGGATTCCATGTAATAAACCGGCGTTGCATAAGGGCCGACGGCGACCGGGCTCTTGCCGCCCACCATCGGGTGACTGGGATGATATTCGCCCACAAAAGACTTGACTTTGTCATCCTCCACCAGCTCGATGTTCTCAATCGCATGCGAGGTGATGAAGCCGTCCTGGCAGATCATAATCGGCAGGGAAACCGCCTCTGCAATCCGCATCGCCTGCAGATAATTGTCATAAGCTTCCTGATTGGTTTCCGCAAAGAGCATGAGCCAGCCCGCGTCCTTGACCGCCATGGCATCGGAGTGGTCGTTATTGATATTGATTGGGCCGGAAAGTGCCCTGCAGCAGACCGCCAACGTGATCGGCAGTCTGTCGGAAGCCGCCACATACATCATCTCCGTCATGAGTGCCAGTCCGCAAGACGAGGTGGCACTGATCGCTCTGGCTCCCGCCGCCTGTGCGCCGATGCAGGTGGACATGGCAGAGTGCTCACTCTCAACCGGAATGAATTCCGTATCCACTTCTCCGTTGTCCACATAAGCGGAAAAATACTGCGGAATTTCCGTGGAGGGTGTGATCGGGTAGGCCCCCATAACATCGGGATTGATCTGTTTCATGGCAAAGGCGACCGCCTCATTGCCCGAAAGTCTTTCTCTGATTCCCATGTGATTCCATCCTCCTTTTACTTTTCATCCAAAACCATACGAATTGCATCAAACGGACATACCGAAGCACAGATTCCGCAGCCTTTGCAAAAGAAATAGTCAAAATCCCCCCTCGTACCATCCGCGTTCATCGGAATCGACATATCCGGGCAGGCCGGTACGCAGAGCAGACACTGTTTGCACTTTTCTTTGTCAAAAACGGGCTTCTCCGTTCTCCAGTCTCCGGTTTTTACCGTATGGGAAGTGCCGCCTTCATAAATCGAACAGCCAACGGTGATGTCCTGCCACTTCACATCCGCCGTCATTTCACTTGCTTTTTCCTTCATCCGAATTTCACCTCCTCCATCGATCTCTTTAATGCCTTCATATTGCCCTCGATGACCGCCGGCTTTCTGGCAAATTTATGTTCAAAAGACGCCTGCATGTCCTTGATGAATTCCTCCTGCGGTACGACGCCGGACACCTTGACGATGGCGGCAAGCATCGGCGTATTGGGGAAATTTTTCCCCAGTTCTTCTTCGGGAAATCTTCCTGGCATCGATCGTGCAGACCTTTCCCTTATATCCTTTCAGCGCCCCTCTCAGTTCCTGCGGGTCCTTGGAGGAGTTGATCACGATTGCTCCGTCTTCCTTCAGTCCTGCCGTCACATCCACTGCCGTTAACAGGGTCTCATCTACCACCACCACATAATCCGGCTCATAGATATTGGAATGTACGGTGCTTCTTTTTCCACTGATCCGGTTATAGGCGGTAATCGGTGCTCCCATCCTCTCCGGGCCGTACTCCGGAAAGCCCTGTACATACTTCCCGGTATTGAATGCTGCATCCGCCAGCAGGAGAGAAGCGGTCTTCGCCCCCTGCCCTCCGCGGCCATGCCAGCGAATTTCCACGATATCCTTCATGTATTCCCTTCTCCTTTCTTTTTTTATGGGGAAAAAGTTACGTATTTGAAAAATTCTATCAGAATTTCATCCGGGGAAGAAATTGTTTTCTTCTATAAACGGTTTCTATCGCCATTGCCGTTTCCCGGCTATTTTCCTAAATAGAAATGACTTCCGCCACCCCTTCCGTTTACGGGGATTTTCCTAAAAAAATGCCGGGCAGTAAGAACTGTCCTGCCCGGCACGAGATAAAATTCTTTTATTCTTCCGTTGCCGCTGCTTCCATGATGAGCTTCTTCTCTTCCACCTGGCTCTCTGCGCAATCATATTCCCAGTTCCAGGGATCTTTTTTGGTCACGCCGTCCGCAAAAGGCACGAAGATGGACAGGATGCCGAAGATGGCAAGGAACCAGCAGTACCAGAGGTAAGGCACGATGTGGGCGGGAATCATCGCCGGAATCTTTGCTCCCGCATCTCCGATCGTCGCATTGGCAAGGGAAGCTGCCACCAGGAGCTGAGCGCCGTAAGGGATGACCCCCTGCAGCACGCAGGAGAAGACGTCTAAGAGAGAAGCGGTTCTTCTCGGGTCTACCTTGTATTCATGGCTGACGCTCTTTGACATTTCACTGGCCACAATGATGGCAACCGTATTGTTTGCCGTCGCCACATCGCACATGGAAACCATGGCTGCAATGCCGACCTGCGCCGATTTGTTGCCTTTCATGACGCCGCGGAAACGATCGATAATCCAGTTGATTCCGCCGTAGTACTTAATCAGCTCCGACATACCGCCACAGAAGAGGGTTAAGAAGAAGACTTCATTCATCCCGGTAAAGCCGCTGTAGATGGACTGGGCAAAAGTGGCAACCGTCAGATCGCCGAAGGCCAGACCGATGATTCCTGCTACAAAGATACCGAGGGTCAGCACCAAAAATACATTCATGCCAATGAGTGCCAGAACCAGAACCAGTACATAAGGCACCACCTTCACCGCATTGAAGGACAGATCATCCAGGGTCGGTGCCACTTCCGGGCGTCCCACGACGAGCAGGACAACGATGGTTAAAATAGCGGCCGGCAGGGCGATTAAAAGGTTGACCTTAAACTTGTCTCTCATCTCGCAGCCCTGGCTTCTGGTGGCTGCAATGGTGGTATCGGAGATCATGGAAAGGTTGTCTCCAAACATGGCTCCGCCCACGCAGGCACCGATGACGATCGGCAGGCTGATATTGCCCTTGATGGCAGCGGCAACTGCGACCGGCATGACAGCGGAAACCGTACCCATGGAGGTTCCCGTCGCCGTTCCCATGAAGGCCGAGATGATGAAGATACCGGCTGCCAGGAACTTGACCGGAACGAGGGACAGTCCCAGGTTCACCGTCGCATCTCTGCCGCCCATCGCTGCAGCGGTGGAAGCGAAGGCGCCTGCTAAAAGGTAGATCATCAGCATGGTGAGAATATCAATATTGGCAGCTCCCTTTGAGAAATCTCAAATTTGAAATCTATTTTTTCTTTTCCCAGCATAAATGCTGTCAGAACGGCCAGGAACATGGCGGATACGGAAGGGAACTGGTAGAAGGCAAGCTCCACTCCCTGCGCCTGGAAAATAAGTCCTGCTCCCAGATAAACGACGATAAATACGAGGAACGGCAGTAGCGCAAGTCCGCTGGATTTTCTATTGTTGTTTTCCATCGTTTTCTTCTCCTTTGATTGTAATGTCTCTAAACCAGCGTATCCAGAATGGCTTTCAGATCCTGAATGATGTCTTCCGGCTCCTCAAGCCCGATGCTGAAACGAACCAGTCCTTCGGAAATGCCGGCCTCTTTAAGCTCTTCCGCCGTATAGGTGGAGTGTGTCATGGAAGCCGGATGCTCAATCAAGGTCTCCGTATCGCCAAGAGAAACGGCAATCGTGCAAATCGTCACCTTGTTCAGTGCATTCGCAACGGCATCTCTGTCGCCCTTTAATTCCGCAGAGAACATTGCGCCCGGAAGCTTCATCTGTTTCTTCGCCACTTCGTAGCCTTCAAATTTCTCATAGCCCGGATAATAGAGCTTGGTCACTGCGGGATGAGAAGCCATGAACTCCGCCACCTTCTGGGCATTCTGGCAGTGTCTCTCCATCCGGACGCTCAGGGTCTTCAGGCCTCTGTCTAACAGGAAGGCGTTGAAGGGACTCATGACGGCACCGGTCATATCCTTGAGTCCGAAGAAACGGCACTCCGTGATAAAGTCCGCTTTTCCAACGACAAATCCGGCGATGACATCCCCGTGTCCGTTCAGATATTTGGTAGCGCTGTGTACCACGATATCGGCGCCCAGATCCAAGGGTCTTTGCAGATAAGGGGTCGCAAAGGTGTTATCTACCACCACCTTGATCTCCGGATTATAGGCATGCGCCATCTCCGCGATCTTCTGAATGTCAATGATGGTCAGCGTGGGGTTGCAAGGCGTCTCGAAATAAACCACCCTGGTCTTCTCCGAAAGGTGGGCCTTCAGATTCTCCGGATTGCTGAGATCGGTCAGAGCCACATCCACACCGAATCTAGTCATTCCGTGTGTGAGCAGGGCATAGGTGCAACCATAGAGAGCGGTATTGGCGACCACCTGATCCCCTGCGTGAAGCAGGGTCCAAAGTGCAGAGGAAATCGCTCCCATCCCGGAAGCCGTTGCCAGTGCCGCTTCCCCGTTTTCCAACATTGCCAGCTTTTCCTCGATCTGTGTCAGAGACGGATTCCCCAATCTGGTATAGATATATCCGTCTTCCTTTCCGGCAAAGCGGGCTCCCCCCTGCTGTACCGAGTCAAACACGAAGGTGGAAGTCTGATAAATCGGTGAACAGAGCGCTCCCGCCGCATTTTTGTGGTGCCCAGCATGCACCTGCTTGGTTGCAAAACCAGCATCCCTTAATTCCATTTTCCTATCCTCTCCTTTCCTCAAACAAAAATACTTATTATTTTTATCTATCTTGTGCAAATTCCATAGATTCGCACAATATATCCCCAGGATTTTATTTTTGATTTGTTAGTATTGTACAGGTCTATTGTAGCATCTGAATTTTTTCTATGGTAATATAAAAGAAAGATAAAAGGCTATCAGTTTTATATATATCAGGAGTGAATGCATGACCTTTCAACAGCTAAGTTACCTCGTGGAAGTCGCCAAAACCGGCTCGATCAACAAAACCTCTCGTCAACTGTTCGTTTCGCAGTCCTGCATCTCCTCTTCCCTTCAGCAGCTGGAGAACGAACTGAATGTGAAACTTCTGACCAGGAACAGCCGCGGCGTGGAGCTGACGGCAGAGGGCAAGGAGTTGGTGCAGTATGCCGCCTCGATTTTAGAGCAAAAAAAAATCCTGCAGTCGCTCTGCGCCTCTTCTCCCTCCACGATTTCCACCTCCTTCAGCGTTTCCTCCCAGCGTTATCCCTTTGTGGAATCCGCCTTTCTGAAACTGTTGCAGGAATCGGAGGCTTCTTTTTACAAGTACACCATCAACGAGTGTCCGATGGATACGATCATTGACGAGGTGCGAGACTCCCGATCGAACCTCGGGGTCATCTTCATCAACAGCACGACCAGACGCGTCCTGGAAAGCATCCTGAAGAAAAACGAGCTCCAGTTTGAAACCCTCGCCGAGATTACGCCGGGGATTTATCTCAGCAAAAAACACCCGCTTCTGCGGGAAACGTCTATCACCATGGAAGACCTCTGTCGCTATCCCTTTCTCAGCTATAAGCAAAACGACGGCGTCGCCATGGATTTTTCCGAAGAATTTCAAGTGCCAGCCTACAGCAGCATTCCGCAGCGGATTCTGGTAAGCGATCGATCTTCCGCCATCCGCATTCTGTCGGAAACCCTCGCCTTTTCCACGGGAAGCGGGCTGCTAGATCCTGCTCTGGACGAGGGGATTGTCACCCTTCCTTTGGAAAGCAGCCAAACCATCCGGATCGGTTGGATTCACCCCAAAAATTCCGCCATCGGAACGGTGGGCGAGCGCTTTGTTTCCTTGCTCAAGGTGGAACTGAACCGCTATATGCAGATGACTTGCCGCATGCAGGAGACGCTTCCCTCCGTCTGTGCCGGACGGCAAAGCATGGTATCCTGAGCCTCCCAATTGAAAAAAGCCGCAGAGAATCTCTTCCCTGCGACTTTTGTGATCACTGCAATGGATTTGGCCATGGATGCACTCTTGTCATCTCCTCCCTGCAGCTTTTGTGAAAACGGTCTTATTTTCGTTTTCCATGCTTCTGTTTTTCTCTTAGCTGTTCCGCTTCTTCTCCGGTGATAAACTTCGAAGTCTTTTCCGCAAAATAGCCGTCGGTCGCTTTTTTGACCCGGATTTTCGACTTCATAAAGCCATGAATCCCGCACTCGGAGAGGGCGTAGTAGTGCTTGCCGTTGGGGGTAAACCAGCGGATTCTACGCCTGAGATTCCGGTGACAGATATAACATTTCGTACTGATCACCTCGGGATCCTTCATCAGGGCCTCCTTGGTGGCAAAAGACCTTGAAATATATTTTGCATAGGTATCGAAAACGATATGGATTTCCTGTTGCTTCCCTCTGGGTGTCACATGATTATCAAAGGAAAAATTTTGCAAGAGTTCTTCCGGGATCAGGCGGAAAATCTCCGCCGTATAGGCGGCATCGGAGAGCGCATGGTGGAAGGGACGCTCCTGATCAAAATGCATCTCCAGAATGGCATGGGAGAGCGACTTACGCTGCTTGGTACTGCTGCCGGTAAAAAGCGCGTAGAGCTTTTGCACGTCCAGATAGGCAAGTGGCCCCTTCGCGATCGGCTCCATTCCAAAGTAGTCCATGTTTCTCTGTAGCTCCGGCAAATCATGCGGCCCCCAGGAGCCAAACAGGACGTCTTTGCCGCACCAGCCAAGGAAATCTTTTGCCACCTCCGGAAAGAGAGCCTCCTTCTGCAACTCTTCCATCTTCAGGCCGATCAATTCCCCCGTGATGCGGTGCATGCTCAAGTAGACCTGCGGCCTTACCCGTCTTTCAAAGGTGTCTACCACTTCCCGCTTTTCGTTCAGCTTCACCGCTCCGATTTCGACTATCTCAAAGGGCAGATGCGGTTCTTCCCTTTCCTTTCTGGAAGACTGATTCCACTCCAGATCAAAAATAATATAATTCATTTCCCGCGATGCTCCCTCTTCCAGGTGTCCAATGCGTTTTTGCGCTCCATCCACTTTTTTTCCATCCCCTGCGTCGTCGGATGATAATATTCTCTGTCCACAAGCTCGTCCGGGAGACAGGTCATGGCAGTGACTTTTTCCTCGTAATCATGGGCATACTGATAGCCTCTGCCATATCCGATCTCCTTCATCAAGGAGGTGACGCCATTGCGGATATGCAGCGGAACCGGTGCATCCGGCTGCCTTGCCACATCCTCTTTTGCTTCATTATAAGCCACTTCCATGGCATTGGACTTGGGGGCGAGCGACATATAGACGGCCGCCTCGGTCAAATGGACACAACACTCCGGCATCCCGATCAAATGGCAGGACTGGTAGGCGTTCACGGCTACCGTCAGCGCATTGGTATCGGCAAGTCCGACATCCTCCGAGGCAAAGCGAACGATGCGCCTGGCAATATAGAGCGGATCCTCCCCCGCCTCCAGCATCCGGCAAAGCCAGTAGATTGCGGCATCCGCATCCGAATTCCTCATGGATTTATGCAGGGCTGAGATCAGATTATAATGCTCTTCCCCGTCCTTATCATAAAGCAGGGCTTTTTTTCCCAGACACTGCTCCAATATCTGCCGTGAAATCGTGAGAATCTCGGTCGTTTTCTCCATCCGGATCTCTCCGTTTAAGAGGACCATTTCCAGAGTGGTAAGCGCACTCCTGGCATCTCCGTTGGCAAAGGTGGCAATGGTGCGAAGGGCAATCTCCTCCTGTGCCGCTTCGGCATCCGGACCCGCACCGGTGCTTGCTGCCGGATTCGCACCGGTACTTGCTGCTAATTCCGCGCCGGTGCTTGCGGTTTGCGCCCCCGTCACATCGGCACGGGTCGCAGCCCCGGGGCTCTCCATCCGCCACAGGACCTTCACTGCGCCAAAGCCTCTCTCGTCATGGATCGCCCGCTGCAGCAGCCGGATCAGGTCTTCCGTCTCCAGTGCTTTCAACACAAAAACCTTACACCTGGACAGCAGAGCGGAGTTGATTTCAAAAGACGGATTCTCCGTGGTGGCGCCGATCAGAATAATGGATCCTTTCCACAAAGGGTAAAAAAGCGTCCTGCTGCGCCTTATTGAAACGGTGAATTTCATCTACAAAAAGAATCGTTCTCTCGCCGTATCTGCGGTTTTCTTCCGCCTGCTGCATCACGGTTCGGATCTCTTTGATGCCGCTGGTCACCGCCGAAAAGTTGATGAACTGCGCCCTGGTTTTCTTAGCAATGATCTGAGCTAACGTCGTTTTTCCCACGCCGGGAGGCCCCCAGAAAATCATGGAGGAAAGATGATCCGACTCGATCAGGCGCCTGAGCATGCCGCCCTCCCCGATCAGATGCGTTTGTCCCGCAAATTCCTCTAAACTCTGCGGCCGCAGACGCTCTGCCAGCGGAATCCCTCTGATGATTTCTACTGGCTCTCCACCGGCAGACATCCTCCCGGTAGAATCTTCCTGCATGCCGTTTGGATTCCCTACCTTCGTCTTCTGTCTTTCTGTCTCCATTCCCGGCAGATCAAAGATCGACAGCTGCTTCTCCTGCGCCATTTCTATCCTCGCACCGCCCCCTTGGTTAATGTGTTCCACTCCTTTTTCAGCTCCAGCATCTGGTCTCGCAGCATGGCTGCACTCTCAAAGTCCAGATCCGCAGCTGCCCTCTGCATCTTGCGCTGCACTTCCGCAATCAGCTTCTCCAACTCCTCCTGACTCATCGACTCCGGATCTTTTTCAAAGCGCATCTGCTCCTTCGTCGCTTTCTTGGAGATGCTGATCAGATCCCGCACCGCCTTCCGAATCGTGGTCGGGGTAATCCCGTGCTCCTTGTTATATTTTTGCTGAATCTCTCGCCTTCGCTGCGTTTCCTCGATTGCCCTTTTCATAGAATCCGTCATGTGATCCGCGTACATGATGACTCTTCCGTCCGCATTTCTGGCGGCACGCCCGATGGTCTGAATGAGGGAGGTTTCCGAGCGCAGGAAGCCTTCCTTGTCTGCGTCCAGAATCGCCACCAGGGAAATCTCCGGTATATCCAGGCCCTCCCGCAGGAGGTTGATGCCGATCAAAACGTCAAAGACGTCCATCCGCATATCCCGGATGATCTCCGCACGCTCCAGCGTGTCGATATCGGAGTGTAAATAGCGGACACGGATCCCCGCCTCATGCAGGTACTCCGTCAGATCCTCCGCCATCTTCTTGGTCAGCGTGGTAATCAGAACCTTCCCGCCAATCCTGTCTTCTCCGGTCTGTTCTGCGGGAGCATCTCCCTTCTGTCTGGACGGGGAACTGTCCTGTGCTTCCTTCTCCTCTATCACCGAAGCGGATTCTTCCTTCGCATAGGCGCTTGTAACTGCTTTGATCTCCGCTAAAAGATCGTCTATCTGGCCATCCACAGGACGAACCGAGACTTCGGGATCCAACAGTCCCGTCGGACGAATCACCTGCTCTGTGCGAAGCAGTTCATGCGAAGCTTCATAGGGTCCGGGCGTCGCCGAACAGAAGAGCATCTGATTGATATGGGTCTCAAATTCTTCAAAATTAAGTGGCCGGTTATCCAGAGCGGAGGGGAGGCGGAAACCGTAATCCACCAGCATCATCTTGCGTGCCCGGTCGCCGTTGTACATCCCGCCGATCTGGGGGATGGTCATATGGGACTCATCTACAATGATCAGGCTGTCCTCCGGAAAGAAGTCGAGAAGGGTGAGCGGCGGATCTCCCTCCTTACGGAATTCCAGATGCCTTGAATAATTCTCGATTCCGGAGCAGAATCCGACCTCGCGCATCATCTCCACATCGAAGTTCGTTCTCTCTGCGATCCTCTGCGCTTCGATCAGCTTATCCTCGCTTTTAAAAAAACGCACCCGCTCTTCGAGTTCTTTCTCAATCTGATCACAGGCCAGGTTCACCTTGTCCTGCGCCACCACATAATGGCTGGCGGGGTAAATCATCACATGGGACAATTCCGCATGCACCTTGCCGGTTAAGGGCTCCACCTCACTGATCCGGTCAATCTCGTCTCCAAAAAACTCAATCCGCAGCAAAAATTCATTTCTCTGCGCGGGGAAGATCTCCAGTGTATCTCCTCTCACACGGAAGTTGGTGCGCTGCAACTCCATATCATTTCTGGAATACTGGATGGCGACCAACTCCTTGATGATCTCATCCCTGTCTTTTTGCATCCCGGGACGAAGAGAGATCGACATACCGCGGAATTCTTCCGGAGAGCCCAGGCCGTAAATACAGGAAACACTTGCCACCACAATGACATCCCTTCTTTCGGAAAGAGAAGCCGTCGCGGAGAGCCGCAACCGTTCAATTTCATCATTGATGGCGGAATCTTTGGCAATATAGGTATCGGTCGATGGCACATAGGCCTCCGGCTGATAGTAATCATAGTAGGAGACAAAATATTCCACCGCATTTTCCGGAAAAAACTCCTTCATCTCCCCGTAGAGCTGACCTGCCAGGGTCTTATTATGGGACATAATGAGAGTCGGACGATTGAGCTGCTCAATCACATTCGCCATGGTAAACGTCTTGCCGGAGCCGGTGACGCCAAGCAGGGTTTCAAATTGATTGCCTGCCCGGAAGCCGTCTACCAGTGCACGGATCGCTTCCGGCTGATCCCCTGTCGGTTTGTATTTGGAAGTCAGTTTAAAATCCATTGGTCAAAACCTTTCCCTTTCTTTCCTCCGTTCATCCTACTATTGGAGGGGGGAAAGATCAAGTTCGAAGCAGTGGCTCCACCCGCAAACAGCCCCCTGCACGCAGGGGGCTGTGAAAATCACCACTCTATTTGATTCTGTCTGCTTTTATCTGGATCTGCTTCAGTCTTGGTCTGCTTCTATCTTGATCTACTTCTATCCTGGTCTGCTTCTATCTTGATCTACTTCTATCCTGGGCTGCTTCGGTCTTAGTCTGCTTCGATCTCGGTCCGTTTCAGCCCTCCATCAGACTGCTGGACCAGCGGAGTGCGCTCAGATAGGCCTCATATACGGTTTTAACATCGATCCCGCGCAGCACCATCATGCGGGACACTTCCTGCCAGGATGCGTTTTCATACTCCTTGATAAAGTGCAGCACCTCTGCCAGTTTTCCCGTGTTTTTGCATCAGTGCATCGTAAATCTCCTTGGATACGTTCACCTGTGAAAGCGCCGCCTCCATGGTTCTATCTAACATCACATCCAGGAGCGAGAACATGCCCATCAGGAAGAGCTCGGAATGCTTTTCGCGCATGCCGAAGGCTGCGCCGAGATGCTCCGCAAATTTCGCCCTTGTCATCGTCATCCTGACGATTTCACTCGGTTTATCCGCACAGAGTTCCTTCGTGACTGCGGTATTGATCCAGACCTTCAGTTCTTTCTGTCCCAACATCGCAGCCGCATGGCGCACGGAGGTGATTTGCGCATTTACCGTCATGCGATTCACCATTTTCAGGAGAGAAAAAACAAGAGCCGCATCCTGCCCGATAATATCCGCCGCCTCATTCAGATTGAAATCCGGATCATTGACCACATGCAGGAGCCTTAAATAATTGGTTTTTAAGGGCGCCAGTTCCTTCTGCCCGCTGGTGATCGGCATCCGGAAGAAAGTTCCCTCATAGAAATCATATCCGCCTTCTTCTGTGATCAGGCGGTCAAAGTCTTCTTTGCTGTTTACATTGACTGCACACAGCTTCATTCTGGGATACAGGCTTCTGAAATAAACCTTTGCCTTCTCCACGTTGATTCTTTTGTGATCCAAAAGAATGCAGTCCACCAGCGGGAGCAGCTCCTTGTAGGCTCAAATTCCTGTACCTGCAACTTTCGCATCGCAATGCGATAATCCTTGTCTTTCAGTTCCTGCACCCGGTCAATATACTGCTTCGTCGGCTTGACCTGATGGCTCATCATCAAAACGATGCGCTCATGAGGGACATGGCAGAGAGAATCGATATCCGTAAAGATCGAAATCGGATTAACCTCAATGAAAATCTTGGATTCCGGATCCAGCACATCCACTCCCACGCTGTCTACGATATCGAATCCGAGAATCTCCGCAGCGCCGTCCAGACGCCCCGTCGTAGCAAGCTCCGTATTGACAAAAAGATTTTTCTTCTGCGCCACAACCGAGTAGGCGCTTACCTGCATCTTGTCATCAAATAAAGGAATCAATGTTGCGAACATAACCTATTCTCCTTTTGCGATCGATACTACATTCTCTTTATCGGCTTTTTCCGGCAAAAGATAAAGAAAGTCCGTCCTCTTTCGCAAAAAGAGCAGGAGCCACCCTATTTTTGATTCTTCATTTCTTTTTCGATCAGTTCCACCGCCTTGTTTAACTGGTTATCGCTGCCGTCTTTTTTCAGGGCATCGACGTCCAGCTCCACCTTCTCATCCGGATCGATGCCGATGCCGTGGATGTTTTTACCGGAAGGCGTATAATAATCGCTCACGGTCAGTTTCAGCGCAGTGCCGTCGTTCAGATCAATGATTTGCTGCACGATACCCTTGCCGAAGGTGGTCGTGCCGACCAGCTTGCCCAGGTGATAGTCCTTGATGGCGCCCGCCAGGATCTCCGATGCACTGGCGGAATTGCCGTTCACCAGTACGACCAGGGGGAATTTGAATCTCATGTTTGCCGTCCGAATCATAGTCTACCCGCTTGCCGCGGTTGTCCTTCGTGTAGACGATGATCCCTTTTGGCAAAATTCTCCTTGCGATCTGGCAGACGGTATCCAGATTGCCGCCGGGGTTATTTCTAAGATCCAGAATCATGCCCTTCATTCCCTTGCCCTTTAATTCCGCAAAGGTATTCAGGTACTGGTCGTAAGTCACTTCATCAAATTCCGTGATCTTCAGGTAACCGATGTGATTCTCAAGCATCTTCCCGCTTACAGTGGGGGACGAGATCTTTTTGCGAACAAGATCCACTTCGATATTGCCTTGATCCCCTTCTCTCACCAGCGTGAGATGCACCTTGGTGCCCTCTTTCCCTCTGATTTGAGACGCCACTTCGTCGGTCTGCATTCCATGGGCGCTCTTGCCGTTAATTTTAAAGATGATGTCTCCCGTCTGGATCCCCGCTTCTTCTGCGGGCGTCTTCTCCATCACACCGGAAATATAAGTATATCCACTTTCCTTGTCCAGGGAGAGCATGGCGCCGATTCCGCCATAGGTACCCTCCGTCTCGCTCATCATCTGCTTCAACTCTTCTCCGGTATAGTAGACGGAGTACGGATCTCCCAGCGACTCCACTAACCCCTTGTAGAGTCCGCTTCTCTCATCCCCCAGGGAAATCTCCTTTGGTTTGTAATAATGGTTGTGAATCGTGTTTGCGATCAGTTGAATCTTCTGACGTGTCGCTTCGTTCAGAAGCTCCTGCGATGCTTCTTTGCCGCCGCTCCCCCCGTCCTTAAAGAAAAGCGCCTTTCTCATGGGAGAAACAAAAATCAGGCCGCTAAGAAGAGTCCCGATCAGCAGACCGCAAAGAAAGAGGAGAAGCCCTCGTCCCTTTCCTTTACCCCTCTGCCTCTGACGCATTTCCATTCCCGGACCTGAAGACGGTTCCTCTTCCCTTCTATCTCCATTCTGATACGTATATTGTTCCTCTGTGGAATGTTCCTCTGTGGATGTCATCCTGCTCCTTTCGCTCATTTTCAAGAGCCTGCCACTCTCTCTACCGGTGCCGTTCCGGTGCTAACGCAAATAATTCCAGGGACTTACATAGGAGCCGTTTAAACGAACGGAAAAATGAAGATGATTGCCCGTCGATCTGCCGGTGGAACCCACCGCTCCGATCTGTTGCCCCTTTTGTACTTCCTGTCCGGCAGAGACACTGAGCGCACTGGCGTGCATATAAATCGTATAGAGCCCGCTGCCGTGATCAATCATAACATAATTTCCCATGCTGCTGGAATAGGCGGCAGCCACCACTCTTCCGCTATAAGCAGCTAGAATCGGAGACCCCCCCGGTGCTGCGAGGTCGATTCCGTTATGAAACCGTTCAATATGCAAAATCGGATGAATCCTCGTCCCGTAATCGCTGGATACTCTGGTGTAACTGGGGCAGGGCCAGGCAAACATCCCCCCATCATAGGTCTTTCGGTTTTCCGCTGCCAACTGTGCCCTCTCTGCCGCCACCATTTTCTCCAAGGCGGCAATCTCTGCGTTCTGTTGGGCAATATCCGCTTCATAGGCCTTGATCGCCGCTTCCTTGTCATGAATGTCTGCAGAGATCCCGAAGACCTCCTGATTCTTGGCAGAGATCAGCGCCTGCAGGTTGTTCTCTTCCTTCGTCTGCGCCGCAATCGTATCATCTAACGTCTTCTTTTCTTCTTCCAGCGCTTCCTTGGTCACCTCCGCAAGCTTGGCTTCCTGCTTGAATTCCTCGAGTTTGTGCCGGTCATAGGAAGAAAGCAGTCGAATGAACTCTACTTTGTTCAGAAAATCAGAGAAGTTTCCCGCCTTCATCAAGGCTTCGATCGGCATGGTATCCCCCTTCTCGAACATAAAGCGGATGCGCTGCTTCATGGCGGCGTACTGTTCATCCCTTTCCCTCTCCGCCTCTTCTAATTCCATTCTGGTCTCTTCAATCTGCTCTTTTTTCTTTTCGATCTGTTGGTTCAAAGAGTCGATCTTGGCCTGAATGGAGTCCAGACTGGAATCCAGTTTGGCGATATAAGCGTTCAGATTGTTTTTGGAAACTTCCAGACTCTTCTTGAGATTCTGCAGATCCGTGAGGCTTCCCTGCAGCGCCTGCCGCTGGCTTTTGGCATCCTGGATCTGCTTCTCCTTTTGTGCAATCGATTCTTTGGACGCCTTCGCCTGTGCGACCAGCACCGGAGGAAAAAAGATCTTTGTGAAGTTCATCAAACACAAGAGGCAGAGCACCAAAGCCAGCACTCCGCCTATCCGCATCTTTCTCTTATGTGTCATCTTTTCCTTCATTCTCAATGAAACATTCATTCTCCATTAGATGTGCAGACTCCATTGCACATGCGATCCCCATCCGGTATGCAAGACTTAAGACCTGATAGCTTTCTCACACCCTGAGGGCGCCATCAGACATTCAGGTGCCTTCTGACAGAGGACAGACTGCCCAGAATTCCGATTCCAACACCGACGCCCAATGTAATTGGCATCAACTTCTGGAAGATGACGGCAGGACTGTAAAATTGCAGGAACATGCTTAGAATCGAGAATTTGCTGGAAAAATATTCTACCGCCTCACCGTACAGGACATAAATCAGGGCAAGCGGAATCAGCGAACCGATCAGGCCGATCAGCATTCCCTCAATCACAAACGGCCCTCTCACAATAAAATCGCCGGCACCGACGTACTTCATGATTTCGATTTCGTTCCTTCTGATCTCAATGCCGATGGTGACGGTATTGCTGATTAAGAAGATGGAAACACCAAGCAGAACCAGAATCACTCCGGCGGAAATCAGGGTAATCAAACGATTCACCGCACTGAGCGTCATCGCCGTCACTTCGGATCGTTTCACCTCTCTGACGATGTTCACCGATTCCAAATAGGTCACAAGGTTCGCCTGTTGCGACACATTTTTCATATAAATCTGGAGATTGTCATCGCCTTCCAGCGGGTTGTCGGGAAAGCCTCCCGCATAATCCCCCAAATACTGCTTCTTAAAGCTGTCCCAGGCCTCATCCGCAGTCTGGAAATCCACCTTGCTTACCTCCGGCCGCTTCTCTACCTCCGCCTTAAGGACCTGAATCTCGTCCTCACTCGTTCCCTCTTTAAAGAATACCGTGACAGAAACCCCTTCCTCCGCGGAGTGCACCATGTGCTGGAAATTGACGATGATGGTATAAAACATCCCGAACAGAAAAAGGCAGGCGGTAATCGTCGCTACCGATGCGATCGAATACCACCCGTTTCTGAAAAGGCTTTTGATTCCTTGTCCGATCGTATAGAAAAAAGTTCTAATCCTCATTCCGATACCGTCCTTCTTCCTGATCTTCCACCACAACCCCCTGTCGCATCGTAATGACACGCTTCTTCATGGCATTGACGATTTCTCTGTTGTGGGTAACCACCAGGACGGTCGTCCCGTTGTCATTGATCTGTTCCATTAACTTCATGATTTCCCAGGAATTTCCGGGATCCAGGTTTCCTGTCGGCTCATCGGCAAGCAAAATATTCGGGCGGTTGACCAGAGCCCTCGCCAGTGCCACCCGCTGCTGTTCTCCTCCGGAGAGCTGGGTCACACGATTTTTGTATTTGGAGGCCAGTCCCACCATTGCCAGCATGTTGGTCACATTGCTTCTGATTTCTCTCTGCGGGGTATCCACCACCCTCTGGGCAAACGCCACGTTCTCATAGACGTTCCTGTCTTTCAACAGACGGAAGTCCTGAAAGACGATGCCCAACTTCCTGCGAAATTTGGGAATGTTTCTGCGCTTAATGGCATTCAGATCATATCCCAGAACACTGATATTCCCTTCCGACGGCGTAAGTTCGTGCAGGAGCAGCTTGATCAAGGTCGATTTCCCCGATCCGCTGTCTCCGACGATAAAAACAAATTCTCCTTTTTTTACATGAAGAGTGACATCCTTCAGAGCCGGTGCGCCAATCGGGTAACGCTTGGTCACATGGGTTAACGTGATGATCTCATCCTGCGCATTTCTTACCCGGTGCTTCCTTCTCCTTGCTCTGAGAGGAGTGATCTTCTCTGTTTCAAAAACTTCTTTTGCTTCTTCCATTTTTAATAGTCCGTTTTCTCCACATTCTGCATGTATTTCACCACCATCATGGCGATCTTGAAGGTTATGGCATCTTCAAACACACGCAAATCCAGACCTGTGCTTTTTTGTAGCTTGTCCAGACGATAGACCAGCGTATTCCGATGAATGAACAGCTGTCTTGATGTCTCAGACACATTCAGATTATTTTCAAAAAATTTCTCGATGGTGACCAGGGTCTCTTGATCGAACTCATCCGGCTTTTTACCGCCGAAGATCTCTTTGATAAACATCAGGCAAAGAGGGATCGGCAACTGATAAATCAGCCTTCCAATTCCCAGCTCTGCATAGCTGATGACCTGCTTGTCCTCGAAAAAGATTCTACCGACATCCAATGACATCCTTGCTTCTTTGTAGGAACGACTGACATCCTTCAGATCCCGCACAATCGTACCGATCGCCAGTCGGACATTCTTCATGCCTTCCGCTTCCAGCTTTTTCACAAGCTGCTCCGCATCGGCGACGATTTCGGGCATGTCCATTTCCCCGACTTCCTTCACGAGGATCATGTTGTCTGCGTCCACTTCCGTCACGAAGTCGCCTGATCTGGAACCCGCACAACTCTTCACCGTCTCCTGGACGTTGAAACTGCGCTCGTTGTCACAAACAATCATCATGACGACACGGTTCTCGTCCGACTTGATGTGCAACTTTTTGGCCCGGTTGAAAATATCGACGAGGAGGAGATTGTCCAGAAGGAGATTCTTCATGAAATTGTCTCTGTCATAATGCTCTTTGTAAGCAACGACGAGAGACTGGATCTGGGCTGCTGCCAGCTTTCCGATGAGGTAATTGTTTTCCGACCCTGCACTGGTAATGAGGACGTATTCGGGCAACTGATCATCATATATTTTAAAGAAATGGAATCCCCTCATCTCCTGTGCCTGTGCCGGAGACAGAAGGAAATCCGCTGCAATCTTTGTCACCTCATCCGGCATCGTCCCGGTGGAAACAACCTCTTTGCCGTCTTCATCCAGAACACTGAATTCCAGGTTTGAAATTTCTTTCAGCGTATCAATGGTGTTTTGTAAAATCTGATTTGAAATCATACCTCACACTTTCTCTGCGCCAACAGAAGCTCTCCTTCCCTTTCTTCTTTCCATATCCTTTAGACACTACTATTAGTTTAATTTATTTTGTTAAAAATTACTACAATTTTCCGCATATTTTTTGTATATTTTTTAGTTATTTACTCTATGCTTTACGGAAGCGGATTCATCCGGGCCCTTTTTCTGCCGATAATAGCGATAGGAGGTGAAGACCTATGAATATCGCAGCTTTATCCATGTCCATTGCAAAATCTCAGGTACAGGACAAATGGGGCGTCGCCATGTTGAAGAACAGCCTTGACATGCAGCAGGAAAACGGCAATGCTCTCTCTGAAATGCTGGAGGGCGTCTCTGAAAACATGGTCAATCCGAACATCGGAAGCAACATTGATATCCGCATCTGACCTCCGGACAGGGAAAAATGCTCCTGTCGAACAGGCAGGAGCATCCTCCTATTTTCCATTCTTTACCTGAACAATCTTGTCTTTTCCGATCTGTATCTTCCCTGCCTTTAGCAGATTTCCCACCGCCTTTTTAAACTCATTTTTGCTCATCTGCATCTTTTCCCGAATCAGTGCCGGATCCGCCTTATCGGTGAAGGGGATTTCTCCCCGGTTGGCTTCCAGATACCGCATCAGATGATCCGCATCAATGCTCATCTGGAGATAGGCTTTTTCACGAAGACTCAGGGAAAGTTTTCCGTCTTCCCTTACCCGGGTCACACGGCAGGAGACCCTGTCTCCAATCCGAACCTCTCCGTATAATTCATTTTTGGGAATCAGGGCAGAATAGAGGTCGTCCACTGCCACAAACAGCCCGAAGTTATCGCTGTCCTCATAAACGATGCCGCTTACCCGATCGTCCTTATGATAAGGGCTGTCCTTTCGCAGATAGGGATACACGTTCATCGTCACGGCCAGCCGCCCGGATTTATCCAGATAAAGTGCACATAGCACCTCATCCCCCGCCTTGACCTTTTTGGTCTGTTCGTGGAAGGGCAAAAGGACATCTTTTTCCAGCCCCCAGTCCATGAATGCGCCGATTCTGGAGGTGTCTTTGACCCTCAGAAGCGCCACCTCATGCAGAAGCAACTTCGGTCTTGCTGTGGTTGCAATCAGCCTGTCCTCTGAATCCTTGTAGAGAAAAACTTCCAGAAAATCTCCCACCTTTGCCTCTTCCGGCACCTGTTTCTTCGGTAAAAGAACCTTCTCCTTCTCTTTCTCTTTCTCCTTCTCTTCCTCTGCGAGGTAAACTCCGAACTCCACGATCTTGATGATCTTTAGTTTTCTGACTGTGCCTGCCTCAAGCATTTTTTTCTCCATCTAACATTTCACAAATGCAGTAGCATCTTCCGTCCTCCGCGCGCAGAAAGGTCGTCTGTGCCGTGGCCTGTGTATCCGCCTGCTTCCACTCGTAAATCTCCGGGTAGATCACATCGCCCAAATGCGCCTGCTCCTTGTATTCTACCCGCAGCCTCTGTATGTGCCCCTCCTCTTCTGTTCGCCGGGTGAGCGCCATGTGCACATACTGCGCATTGTTCACATGCCCGTTGGTGTCCAGATGATATTCCCGAACGACGATCGGAGCGGCCTCCCTCCTCTGCAAACCGGACGCATCCTCCGGCAACCTGATTTTCCGTGGCAGATATTCCATCTGCATTTTTTCTCCCAGAGGATAGGCCTTTTTTTGTTCCTCTCCGACACGAACCGGCTTCGTCTCTTTCATGTCGATCAGTGTCCAGAGGGAATTGGCAACCGCAAGCTGCTCGCCCTCTTCCGTATCCATAAAAAAGTTTCGGTAGCCGAAATATCCCCGCAGGTCATAGGGGATCGTTCCGATTCTGACTCTCTCCCCCAGTGCCGGAAGGCGACGGATCTCAATCTGCCAGGAGTTGAGAACCCAGGCCTGATGCTTCTTCGAAAGATATCGCATCCCGCAGCCCGAATCCTCCGACTGAAAGGTGGAGCAATCCTGAAAATAATTCAGGAGAGCCTCCACCTTCAAATGTCCGTTTCGATAGATTTCGCTGTATCTGATTCTGGATGTAAAAAAATACATATTGATCAAACTGCCTTGTCCACTTCTGTTTGATAAAAATTACCACTTATAAAATCCCTTTTGCCACTTCCACGATATGTTCGGCAGTGAAACCGAAATAGGGGAAGAGTTCCTTGTAGGGTGCACTGGCTCCAAAGCCTGTCATGCCGATCGTGGCCCCGTCGATTCCTGTGTAACGGTCCAGTCCGAGGGGAGAAAGCGCCTCGATGGCGACTCTTTTTTTGACCTCTCTTGGAAGGACTTTTTCCTGATAGGCCTCTTCCTGTTCCTCGAAAAGGTCCATACAGGGCATGGATACCACTCGCACCTTGATGCCTTCTTTTTGTAAAATCTGCGCCGCCTGATGGGCAAGCTCCACTTCCGACCCCGAAGCAATCAGAATGAGCTGCGGAAGTCCTTCACAGTCTTCCAGAATATAGCCGCCTCGCAGGGCCTCCTTGGATGAGCCTTCCATGGGCGTCAAGTTCTGTCTTGTCAAAATAATCGCCGTCGGTGTGTGAGGCGAGGTAAGCGCACTGTACCAGGCTGCCTGCACCTCGGTTGCATCGCAGGGGCGATAGGCATGGAAATTGGGCATGGCGCGGAACATGGCGAGCTGTTCCACCGGTTCGTGGGTGGGCCCGTCCTCTCCTACGCCGATCGAGTCATGCGTAAAAACAAAGATCTGCGGAATCCCCATGATAGAAGCCAGTCTTGCCATCGGCTTTGTATAATCGCTAAAGACAAAGAAGGTCGCACAATACGTGGTACAGCCGCCATGCAGCAGCATCCCGTTTGCAATGGCGCTCATCGCCATCTCCCTCACCCCGAAGTGCAGGTTCCTGCCCTCCGGATGTTCCGCCGAGAAATCGGTCACTCCGTCCATGTGTGTTTTATTGGAGGGCGCCAGATCAGCGCTGCCTCCGATCAGAGTCGGAATCGCATCTTTTATGGTCTGGATCACCTGACCGGAAATCGATCTGGTCGCTTCCGGCTTTTCTCCTTTTTTCCAAAAATCGGGAATGGCATCCAATTTCGCCTGAATGTCCCTGTCTAAAAACTCCTGCAATCTTCCGGCTTCTTCCGGATATTTTTCTCCCGTATTCCTCTAACAGGCGCTTCCAGGCGTCTTCCTCTGCCTGATGCTGCATCGAAAGCTCTCTGTAGTGCGCATAAACTTCTTCCGGCACTGCAAAAGGTTCCTGATTCTCCCAATGCAGAAATTCCTTCATTGCCGCCACATTTTCCGCCCCAAGCGGTTCGCCATGCGCACTTGCCTTTCCCTGTTTCGCCGGGCAGCCGTAACCGATCTGCGTATGGATGGTGATAAAAGAGGGACGATTCCTGTCCGCCTTCGCAGCCTCGATTGCCTTCCCGATTGCATCAATATCATTGCCGTCTTCCACTTCAAGCGTTTGAAATCCGAAGGCCTGCATCCGCAGCTGTACATTTTCCGTAAAGGCCAAATCCGTGGTTCCCTCAATCGAAATGCGATTGGAATCATACAGGATAATCAGCTTGGACAGCTTGAGTGTTCCCGCTAACGAAAAAGCTTCCGAGGAGATGCCCTCCATCATACAACCGTCTCCGCCGATGGCGAAGGTGTAATGATCTACGACCGGAAACCCTTCTTTGTTAAATTCCGCTGCCAGATGTTTCTCTGCAATGGCCATACCAACCGCCATTCCCATTCCTGCGCCCAGAGGTCCTGTGGTGGCTTCAATGCCTGCGATATGTCCGTATTCCGGATGCCCCGCGCACTTGGAATGAAGCTTTCTGAAGTTTTGAAGGTCGGATAGCGTTAGTTCCGGCTTTCCCTCTTTTCCATAACCAAAAAGATATAAAAGGGAATACAGCAGCATGGAACCGTGCCCCGCAGAGAGGATAAACCGATCCCGGTTGAACCAGTCGGGACTCGCCGGATTATGTTTCATCTGATGTGCAAAAAGCTCGTAGGCCATCGGTGCACAGCCCAGTGGCAGGCCCGGATGCCCGGATTTTGCCTTCTCGATCGCGTCTGCAGAAAGTACGCGCAGTGCATTGATTGATTGTTCGTCCAAATGGTTCATGCTGCCTCTTCTTTTCTGTCTCTGTGTTCGTGGCTCTATCGTGTACGGGGTTTCCGGGATACAAAAAGCTCCCGGTCAAGAGACTACGAACCTGATTGAAGAATACGTCCAAATAAAAAACCACAGGGCCGGAGCTCTGTGGTTAATTCGTTCTGGGCTAGAAGGATTCGAACCTTCGAAATGACGGAGTCAGAGTCCGTTGCCTTACCGCTTGGCGATAGCCCATTAACTATAAGGCTGTAACGAATAATTAGTTTACAGGGTATCCGAATAAAATGCAAGTACTTTTTTGAAAAAAAATTTCCGGAAAATTTCATTCAGGTCCCATTTTTCAAAGGACCTTTCATTCGTAAAATATCTCCCGACTTCCGCCTTTTGAGTTAAAGCAATTCGAAGCTTCTGCTTCGGATGCGGTGCACTTTCCTGTTCGATTCCCTCCTCTGTATAGATGTGCAAGACCTGTGCAATGACATCGCTTCCGTCCGGTTTCATGATTTCGATTTGATCTCCTTTGCAGAATTTGTTTATCTGTTCAATGGAGACAATGCTTCCGATTCTCTCACCCTGCAGCGGCATCCCGGATTCCGCGCAGGCCGCTGCACCGCCCACGGTGCCCAGATAAATATAATCGTTCACATAGGTATTGGAGTCGTATATTTGCGCCTCTTCCGCACAGGAATCAAAATAGAACCCTGTGGTAAAGCTGCGATAAGTGCATCTTGCAATCTGGTCTCTATACCAGGGAAGATTTTGCCTGTATTTCTCCTCCGATTCCAAAAAGTCATCGATTGCCTTGCGGTATGTTCTGGCGACCGTCGCCACATAGAGAGCCGTTTTCATCCGGCCTTCGATCTTCAAGCTGTCCACCCCGGCCAAGATCAGTTCCGGGATATGCTCAATCATGCACAGATCCTTGGAATTGAAAATATAAGTCCCGCGTTCATTTTCAAAAGACCGGCATGTATTCCCCCGGCCTGCTCTCCTCTTCCACCGCATAGGAAATTCCCCCTTCTTCGTCACGAGAAGAGAAGTCTTCCCCCCCGTTCGAGAGGGGTGTTTTCTCTCCTTCCTCACAGAGACGATACCGCCATCTGCACGGGTGGGTACAGGCCCCGAGGTTGGCATTTCTGCCGGTCATGTAAGCAGAGAGAAGACAACGCCCTGAATAGGAGATGCACATGGCGCCATGGACAAAGCATTCGAGTTCAAGATCGGATGGTATTTTTTCACGAATCTCCTTCAGTTCCCGGAGACTTAATTCTCTGGCCGCCACCACGCGCTTGGCGCCCAGATCATGCCAAAAACGAAAGGTTTCATAATTCGTGTTATTTGCCTGTGTGGAAATATGAATATCAATTTCCGGACAGATATCCTTCGCCAGCATAAACATGCCCGGATCCGCCACCAGAATCGCATCGGGTCGCAACTCGCGAAGCTCCTGAAAATACGCCTCCGCTCCTTCCAGATCCGAATTGTGCGCAAGAATATTCGCCGTCACATGCACCCTGACCCCGTGTGCATGTGCAAAACGAATTCCTTCCTTCATCTCTTCCGCACTGAAGTTCTTGGCCTTCGCACGCAGGCTGAAAGCCTCGCCTCCGATGTAGACAGCATCCGCTCCGTAAATAACAGCCGTTTTTAATACTTCCAAACTGCTCGCCGGTATCAGTAATTCTGGTTTTTTCATTGCATCCTCTTCTTATAGCTGAGCGCCATCCCGTCTCCGACGGAAAGAACGGTTGTGATGAGTGTTCGATCGAGCAGAAGCTCTCTTAAATACGCACGCATGCGGGCATGAATGGTACGATCTCTCCTCTCCACCGCATAGCGGGACTCTAAAACGGTTCCGTTTCTGCAGCACATTATCGGTCACCAGCACGCCGCCTTCAGACAAAAGCATCCCGGCTTCCCGCAGGAAGATCGGATACTGTCCCTTTGCCGCATCCATGAAGACCAAATCAAACTTTCTGTCCTTCCCTTCTGCACTGCGGCAAAATATCACGTGCATCTCCTTCTTTCAGCAAAATCTGTCCCTGCGCCGTCCATTCTGGCGAAATTTTCTCTCGCCGCTTCACATCTCTTCTCATCCTGCTCGATGGTAAGTATCTTTGCCTTTCTACCGCAGACCCTTGCCATAAACAGTGCGGAAAAACCGATTGCCGTTCCGATTTCCAGTATCCTCTGCGGTTGTTGCAGGGAAAGCAGAAAACGAAGAAGGCACTGCGTGTCCCTCCGAATGATCGGGATTTGACCCGCAAGTGCCCTTTCTTCCAATGCTTCCATTTCCGGATCCTGCTCAAAATTCATGGTTTCTATAAACGTCAGGAGTCTCTCTTCGTCAATCTCCATTGTCCTGCATTCCTTTGGAGGCATCGTCGGAATGATCTCCCTCGTCTCCCTGCCATTCTTCGTCCTGCCCCGCAGTTTCCGTATTTTGATCTGTCGTGCCGAGACCAGAGGAAGAGCCCGCTGCGTCCTTGTTCTCCGACTCGGACATTTTTGCCATCATTTCTTCCGGCTTCATGGCGGTATTGAGTTCGTATACTCCCGGCTTCAACTTTTTATGGTAATCGGAAAAATATTCCTGTAGCCGAAATAGTCTGGCATCATGGATCAGTCCTTTTTCCTGAAGCATTTTGGCAATCTGCTTCACGCTCTGTCCTTCTTCCACCGTTACTGTCACCGTTTTGGCATTCTGCCCCTCACTCTGTGCTTTCTGCGCAAAAATCTGGTAGCCATAGCTATATCCCAGCGTCGCATAACGGATGGTTGCAAAAATAATGAGGGTCAGAATCACAAGCCTTGCCGTTGTTCCCAGTGCAAAAGCGCCTGTTTTTTTAATCTTTCTGTTGTCATGATTCATCTGCTTCATTGCTATCTTTCCTTAGTCATTGGTATCCATAATGATCGGAAGGATCATCGGTCTGCGGTTGGTTTTTTTCCAAAGATAGCCGCTGAGCGCATCCTTGACAATCCCCTTTAATTTTCCCCAGTCTCTTGTGCCACGATCCAGCGCTTCCTGCAACTCATCTCCTACAATCTGCGACGCTTCCTCGATCAGTTCATCGGATTCCTTTACATAGACAAAGCCTCTCGAGACGATGGCGGGTTCCGATTGCAGGACACCGTTTACCGTGTCGATGCCAAATACCACCACAACAATGCCGTCTTCCGCCAGATGCTGTCTGTCCCGCAGAACGACATTGCCGACATCGCCGACGCCCAGGCCGTCCACCAGAATTGCGCCCGTCTTCACCGTGCCGTTTATTTTCGCGCCATTCTGATCGATCTCCAGCACCTCGCCTGTCTGCATAATGATGATATGATTCTTCGGGATACCGAGATTTTTGGCGATTCTACGCTGTGCAAGCATGTGTCTGTATTCCCCATGAACGGGAATGGCGAATTTGGGCTTGACCAGCGTGTAGATCAATTTAATATCTTCCTGGCAGGCATGTCCGGATACGTGTACGTCCTGAAAAATAACATCCGCTCCTTTCATCAAAAGCTCGTTGATGATATTGGTGACTGCCTTTTCATTGCCCGGAATGGGGTGGGAGGACATGATGACGGTATCGGTCGGCCCGATGCTCACCTTGCGGTGCATGCCGTTCGCCATTCTGGAAAGAGCCGCCATGCTTTCCCCCTGCGAGCCGGTGGTAATCAAAACGGTCTTATTCTCCGGATAATTCTTTAGTTCATCGATGTCAATTAACGTATTGTCCGGCACCTTAATGCATCCCAGCTGCTGTGCAATCTCCATGATGGTCACCATGCTGCGCCCTTCAATCACGGCCTTTCTGCCGTATTTATGCGCCGTATTGATGATTTGCTGCACCCGGTCCACATTGGAAGCAAAGGTTGCAATAATAATCCTTGTATCATGATGTTCCTGGAACAGAACATCGAAGGTATGACCTACCGTTTTCTCGGAAAGCGTAAACCCCGGACGCTCCGCATTGGTGGAGTCGCACATAAGAGCCAGCACGCCTTTTTTACCGATCTCGGCAAAGCGTCCCAAATCAATCGGGTCTCCAAAGACGGGTGTGTAATCCACCTTGAAATCGCCGGTATGCACCACAATGCCGGCAGGAGAATAAATCGCCAGCGCCGCCGCATCCACAATCGAATGGTTCGTCCGGATGAATTCTACCCGAAAACAACCGAGGTTAATGGTCGAACCGAATTTCACCACCTTCCGCTTGGTGCAGTTGAGAAGATTCTTTTCCTCCAGCTTGTGATTGATAATCCCCATGGTCAGCCTGGTTGCATAGACAGGCACATTCACCTGCTGCAAGACATAAGGCAATGCGCCGATATGGTCCTCATGACCGTGGGTGATGACAAAGCCCTTCACCTTGTCAATATTGTCCGTAAGGTAAGTAATATCCGGGATCACGAGGTCGATCCCCAGCATATCATCCTCCGGAAAAGCCAGACCGCAGTCCACAACAATAATACTGTCTTCATAGCGAAAGGCAGTAATGTTCATCCCAATCTGCTCGAGTCCGCCAAGCGGTATGATCTGCAGCTTGGAATGGTTATTCTGTTTTTTTTGGTTATTCAAAAAAGCCTCCTTCATTTCATTACTTGACTCATTGATATCGATCACGGTGATTCAGATAATCCTGCAAAATCAGCTCTGCAGCAATCATATCGATCTGTGCCTTCCAGTCGCTTTTCGGAATTCCCGCTTCCCGCATGAGATCTTCCGCTTCTACACTGGTCAGACGCTCATCCTGCATGATGACCTGAAGTCCCGTCCTCCGTTCCAATTCCACTTGAAACAATAGGGTTTTATTTGCTCGCTCCGAAACGCTTCCATCCAAATGAAGCGGAAGCCCGAGTACAATGCAGGAGATCTCATACTCCTGAATCAACTCTTGAATCCTCGCATAGGTTTTGCGCAGGGCATTCTCTCTCTGCCTGCGTATAATTTCCTTTCGCTGCGCAAGAGTACCAGAGGCGTCGGTAATCGCAACCCCTACTGTCTTCGCACCGAAATCCAACCCCATCACCCGCATGGTCAGTCGGTCCAGCGGTTACTTTTGATATACTCCTGTAACATCTCTTCTACCAGTTCATCCCGCTCCACCTTCATAATCAGGCTTCTCGCTCCTTTATGACTGGTAATATAGGTGGGATCCCCTGACATAATATAGCCCACAATCTGATTCACCGGATTATATCCTCGCTCTACCAGGGCTTCATAAACCACTTCCAGCACCTTTTTAACTCCGGTTTCCGTGTCTGTTTCGACCTTGAAAAACTGGGTGCTTCCGAGATCCTGTTCCTGTTTCTTCATAGAAAACCCTTCCTTTTTGCACCGTACTGCTTTCAGTTTACAACAAAAGCGGTTTGCCTGCAATGATCTCCCCCGCCAGAAATCCTTCCGTCTTCATCTTTACCAATTCTCCGGGGTTCAGCCTCTCTCCTTCTTCCTGTGACAATGGTGCCGTTTCGGCACCGACCCGCACATAGCGATCCGTCAACCCACTCAAAATCCGTTTCCCATCCACCTTTTCTTCCTCTTCCAAAAGAACTTCCACCGTACGGTCAAAAAACAACCTTCTATATTCTTCGGCATTTTTCCTGGAAAGCTGAATTAGTATGCTGCTCCTCTCATGTTTGATTTTCTCCGGAATCTGGTCTTCATAGGCGGCAGCCAACGTGCCTCTTCTCTTAGAGTATTTAAAAACATGCGTTTCGTAAAAGTGGATCTTTTCAATCTCTCGTCGGCTGATTTCGAATTCTTCCTCTGTTTCTCCGGGAAAGCCAACAATAACATCCGTTGTTATTGCAGGGTTCTCGTAAACGGTGCGGAGAAGATCCACACTCTTTTCAAAACAGTTGATATCATAATGTCGATTCATCCGTTTCAAGGTTGCATCACAACCGCTTTGGAGGGACAGATGGAAGTGCGGGCAGAGTTTAGGGATCGATGCAAAGGCTCTTGCACATTCCTTCGTGATGATTTCGGCTCCATGGAAGAGATACGGATGCGTTTAATCTCCGGAATCTCCTGAATCCGACCAAGGAGCCGTATCAGCTCCGATTCTCCCCGATCCAGTCCATAAGAAGCAATATGAATTCCGGTCAAAACCACTTCTCTGCAACCCTTAGACGCAAGTGTCGCAATCTCTCTTAAAATGTCTTCTTCCGGCCTGCTGTTGATCCTTCCCCTCACATAAGGGATGATGCAGTAGGTACAGAACATATTACAGCCATCCTGAATCTTGATATACGATCTGGTACGGGTAGGCAGTTCATGAAGCCCCAGGTGGAAAGGTTTTTCCTCTTCCGCAACCGGAACACTCTTTCCTTGTAAACTTTCTTTGTAGGAATCCGGTGCGGCGGTCCTGCTCCGCTCCGCCTTTTCGCAATCAGCAATGATGGTTAACAGCTTTTCCTTATCCTTATTCCCCAACGCAATATCAATGCAGTCATCTTTTTTTGTCTGCAGGTTGGCACTCTCTACATAACACCCCAGTGCGACAATCAGAGCCTCTGGATTTTCTCTTTTTGCCTTATGGAGCATCTGTCTGGATTTGCGATCCGCAATATTGGTCACGGTACAGGTATTGACAATGTAGATATCTGCCTTTTCGTCAAAAGGCACAATGATATGCCCGCTTTTCCGTAAGTTTTCTGTTAGTACATCCAGCTCATAGCTGTTCACCTTGCATCCTAGATTATGAATGGCGATTGTTTTCATGGGATTTCCCGTGTTTTTTTGTGCTTTTCAACATTGACTTTTTCCTATGTAGCCTTTAGTATAAAGACCATAAAAAGGAGGTATGAGAATGAAAACCGTTATGATTTCTCTGAATTCAATTGATAAGGTGAAGTCCTTCGTGAATGACATTACGAAGTTTGATTATGACTTCGATCTTGTTTCCGGCAGATATGTGATTGACGCCAAGTCCATCATGGGTATCTTTTCCCTTGATCTTTCCAAACCGATCAATCTGCATATTCATGCGGAGGAGAATGCAGATCAGGAAAAGGTGATGGAAGTCTTAAAGCCTTATATCGTTTGATCTGTTGCATTCCTAAGCACCAAACCATCCAAATGAATCAGACATCGAGTTCCTCATAAGAGGAACTCTTTTCTTCTTATGAGAATTTCTTTTCTCGCAAGCCTCGTATGAGGAATTTTTTTCTTCGTATGAGGAACTCTTTTTTCTCGTAAGAGCAATGCCTTTCCTTTTACACTTCGATGATTTCTCTCTCTCGAATGGCTCTGTCTACCATTTCATCGATTTTCTCCCCAAGATTCTCTTCATGCTTCCGAATGACCTCACACTTCGGTTTGGTAGCAGGGTGTTTGGCCACGAAGATGGTGCAGCAGTCTTCATAAGGTTGGATGGAGGTCTCATAGGCACCTATTTTCAAACTGATATCTACGATGTCCTGTTTATCAAAGCCGATTAAGGGGCGGTAGACGGGCATATCCCGCACCACCTCGTCGGTTGCCATGAGAGATTGCATCGTCTGCGATGCCACCTGCGCAATGCTCTCGCCGGTAATCAGGCCAAGCATTTTCTCTTCTCCTGCGATCCTGTCGGCAATCCGCATCATATATCTGCGCATGATAATCGTGAGTTCCTCGTGGGGACATTTTTCATAGATATAGAGTTGGATCTCCGTGAAGTTCACCACATGTAACCTTACACCTCCGGTATATCCGGCAAGAATCCCTGCCAGATCCACCACCTTCTGCTTGGCGCGGTCCGAAGTATAGGGAGGCGCATGAAAATATACCGCATCCACCTCCGCCCCTCTCCTGGCGATCAGGTAACCTGCAACGGGCGAGTCAATCCCTCCCGACAAAAGAAGCATCGCCCTTCCACTGCTTCCTGTCGGCATCCCGCCCGGTCCTTTGATTTCCTGTGAAAAAAAGTTCACCTTTTCCCGCAACTCTACATGAAGAACGATCTCCGGCTGATGCACGTCCACACGCATCTGCCCCGGCGCCAGCTCTGTCCCCTTCTGCGAATTCTCGGCACTTCCGTTAAAAGCGACCAGAATGGCTTCTCCCAAAGCGGCATCCACTTCCATCGAATCCTGTGGATAGGTTTTATCCACCCTTCTACATTTGACTTTAAAGGACGCACCTCCATCCGGATATACCTGCTTCATATATTGTGCTGCCAATTTTCCAAGAGCGCCGAGTTCCGGCAATTTTGCATCACCATCCCGCTCATAAGTAACCGCTGGACAGATTCCCGTGATGCCGAATACCCGCTTCAGTGCCGAAATGACCTCTTCAAAATCAAATCCTCCCGCTTCCACGTAAATGCGTCCCGCAACCCGCGAGATATGGAAGTTACCCTCACAATCCGAGAGCACCTTTCATTCTGGAAACAAGGGCCTCTTCAAAATAATTCCTGTTTTTTCCCTTTAAACCGATTTCTGCATATTTAATGATAAAAGCATGATAGTCCATACAACAACCTCTTACCTCCGCGTGAATCTTCGCAATACCGGAACGATCTCCGATAGAGCAGCCACCGCCATATCCAACTCCTGTTTGGTGGTTTCGTGCGACATGCTGAGGCGTATCGTTGACTCTAATAAGTCCTCCGGCAGTCCGATGGCTTTCAAGGTGCCGGATAGCCCCGGATGGTTAGTAGAACAGGCACTTCCGGCAGATACATAAATCCCCTTATCTTCCAGTGCATGCAAGAGCACCTCCGCCCTGACTCCTCTCACGGATAAAGAAAGAATATGAGGTGCCTCCTTCCATTTTTCTTTTTCAAAAGAGGCTGTATCCCCGTCCCAGAAGCAAGAGCCGTTCACCCGGATATCGTCCAGGTTTTCTTTTATTTTTTTACAAAAATATGATTTCAGATCATACAGGAAAGTCACGTTCCGGTCAAGAGATGCATAGGCCTTCTCTGCAGCAAGCCCCATTCCGGCAATTCCGGGTACATTGAGCGTCCCCGATCGCAGCCCTCCCTGCTGTCCGCCTCCATAAAGGAGCGGCTTGATTCTCATCCCCTCTTTGATGTACAAAAAACCGACTCCCTTGGGACCATTGCATTTATGTGCACTCACACTCAGAAGGTCAATCTTCCACCCTTTGACATCGATCGGAAGTTTGCCATATCCTTGAACGGCATCGGTATGAAAGAGGACAGAAGCATGGTTGGCCCTATTAAATTCAGCAATCACAGATCCTGCCTGAGATAACGGCTCCACGGCACCCATTTCGTTGTTTACCATCATAATAGAAACCAGAATGGTATCCGGACGTAGTGCCGCCCTCAGATCTGTAATGCTGATTCTGCCAAAAGAATCAACAGGAAGATAGGTGACTTCAAAGCCTTCCTTTTCCAAATGCTGCATTGCCTTCCCAATCGCGAGATGCTCGATTTTCGTTGTGATCAGGTGTCTTCCCTCTTTCTCCAGGGCGTGTGCACAGCCGATCAGCGCCATGTTATCCGACTCCGTTGCTCCGGAGGTAAAAAGAATCTCCCTGGGTAACACCTTCAAGGTTTCTGCAATCCGTTCCGCAGCCTGTTTTACCCGTTTCTCAGCTTCAAACCCTTTGCGATGTGCGCTGGAAGGATTCGCATAATCCTCCAGCATACATTCCGTCACGAGATTAGCAACCTCCTTGTCGCAGCGAGTAGTTGCCGAATTGTCCAGATAAATTTCCAAACTCATAGGTTTCTCCATGACCTCGGGCCTCTTCGTGCCCTCGGTTTTCTCCGTGATCTCAGGTTTCTCCATGACCTCAGGCCTCTTCGTGCCCTCAGGTTTCATAAGGATCTAAGGATCCATTGGGATCTTTTTGGAATCCTCTTGACACTTGTTGCATTTCTTTCCGCTAAAAAATAACGGAAGTCTCTCGACCTCCGCTAACAAAAGGTGACAGGCGGATTTGAACCGCCGATCAGGGAGTTGCAGTCCCACGCCTTACCGCTTGGCTATGTCACCAAAACAAATATGACTCCGACGGGAATTGAACCCGTGTTACCGCCGTGAAAGGGCGATGTCTTAACCTCTTGACCACGGAGCCAGATATAAATAAAGCCGAATAAAATAAAATACGAGCTCCCCAAGTAGGGCTCGAACCTACAACATCACGGTTAACAGCCGTGCGCTCTACCATTGAGCTATTGAGGAATAGGAGTAAGAATACGTATTCCTGCTTCGATTGCACCCTCAAAACCGAACACTGATGACAGAAAAGATAAGGACAAGCCTTCGATCTATTAGTACGGATCAGCTGAGTGTGTTACCACACTTACACCTTCCGCCTATCTACCTTGTACTCTTCAAGGGATCTTATGCCCCGTAGGGCGGGATATCTCATCTTGAGGGGGGCTTCACGCTTAGATGCCTTCAGCGTTTATCCCTGCCGGACATGGCTACCCTGCCTCTTGCGTTTGACAACGCAGCAGATACACCAGCGGTCCGTCCATCCCGGTCCTCTCGTACTAAGGACAGCTCCTCTCAGATATCCTACGCCCGCGCCGGATAGGGACCGAACTGTCTCACGACGTTCTGAACCCAGCTCGCGTACCGCTTTAATGGGCGAACAGCCCAACCCTTGGGACCTGCTACAGCCCCAGGATGCGATGAGCCGACATCGAGGTGCCAAACCACTCCGTCGATGTGAACTCTTGGGAGTGATCAGCCTGTTATCCCCAGGGTAGCTTTTATCCGTTGAGCGATGGCAATCCCACTTTCATACCACCGGATCACTAAGTCCTACTTTCGTACCTGTTCCACCCGTCGGTGTCACAGTCAGGCTCCCTTCTGCCTTTGCACTCTTCGGATGGTTTCCGTCCATCCTGAAGGAACCTTTGAGCGCCTCCGATACCCTTTCGGAGGCGACCGCCCCAGTCAAACTCCCCGCCAGACATTGTCCCCCGGCCGGTTTCACGGCCGCAGGTTAGAAATCCAGTAACGCAAGGGTGGTATCCCAACAGCGACTCTGTGACAACTGACGTCATCACTTCTTCGTCTCCCACCTATCCTGTACATACATTACCGAATCCCAGTATCAAGCTGGAGTAAAGCTCCATGGGGTCTTTCCGTCCTGGCGCGGGTAACCAGCATCTTCACTGGTACTTCAATTTCACCGGGTGCATTGCCGAGACAGTGCTCAAATCATTACGCCTTTCGTGCGGGTCGGAACTTACCCGACAAGGAATTTCGCTACCTTAGGACCGTTATAGTTACGGCCGCCGTTTACTGGGGCTTAAATTCAAAGCTTCGCTTGCGCTAACCTCTCCTCTTAACCTTCCAGCACCGGGCAGGCGTCAGCCCATATACCTCACCTTTCGGTTTCGCATAGACCTGTGTTTTTGCTAAACAGTTGCTTGAGCCTCTTCTCTGCGGCCTGCTCTCGCAGGCTCCCCTTCTCCCGAAGTTACGGGGACTTTTTGCCGAGTTCCTTAGCAATGCTTCTCCCGTCGGCCTTAGGATTCTCTCCTCATCCACCTGTGTCGGTTTACGGTACGGGCTGAGTAAACACAATAGCGACTTTTCTCGACGGTTCCCTTAAGTCCTTCACTACTTTTATTTCGCTCCGCATCACGCATCTGCCTTCCGTAGGGGATTTACTCCCTACTAGCAGCTTCGCTTGCACCGGGCTTCTCTCCCGGCTGACTCTACTTCTCCGTGTCCTCGCTCTTCTGATTTACTCAGGTGCAGGAATCTCAACCTGCTGTCCATCGGCTACGCCTTTCGGCCTCGCCTTAGGTCCCGACTTCCTCAGGGCAGATCAGCTTTACCCTGAAATCCTTGGATATTCGGCCTGAAGGATTCTCACCTTCATCTCGCTACTCATTCCGGCATTCTCCCTTCACAGCAGTCCGCCACTCTTTTCAGTATGGTTTCTTCCTCCTGTGAATGCTCCCCTACCGACAAAATATACCCGTAGATATATCCTGTCCCTAAGCTTCGGTGTCGTGTTTCAGCCCCGGTAATTTTCGGCGCGGGACCTCTCGGCTAGTGAGCTATTACGCACTCTTTGAATGTGTGGCTGCTTCTAAGCCAACATCCTAGCTGTCTTTGAAATCCTACATCCTTTTCCACTTAACACGTACTTTGGGACCTTAGCTGTAGATCTGGGCTGTTTCCCTTTTGACTACCCAACTTATCTCGTGCAGTCTGACTCTGATGCTCTTCCTGTATGGCATTCGTGGTTTGATGGTCTTCGGTAAGCGGTGAAGCCCCCTTAGACGTTCAGTGCCCTACCTCCATCAGGTATGCTATCAGGCTAGCCCTAAGCTATTTCGGGGAGAACCAGCTATCTCCGGGTTCGATTGGAATTTCTCCCCTACCCACAACTCATCACCACCCTTTTCAACGGATGTGTGTTCGGACCTCCACAGCCTTTTACGGCCGCTTCATCCTGGTCATGGGTAGGTCACCCGGTTTCGGGCCCATATATACCGACTTGCGCGCTCTTCACACTCGGTCTCCCTTCGGCTCGGTCTCTTAAAAACTTAACCTCGCCGGTATACATGGCTCGCCGGACCGTTCTACAAAAAGTACACGATCAGACTTTATACGCCTTGACGTATCATTGTCCTCTCGCAGCTTGTAGGCATAAGGTTTCAGGTTCTCTTTCACTCCCCTCCCGGGGTTCTTTTCACCGTTCCCTCACGGTACTATCCTCTATCGGTCACTAAGGAGTATTTAGCCTTACGGGGTGGTCCCCGCGCGTTCATACAAGGTTTCTCGTGTCTCGTATTACTCTGGATCCTGCTGTGCTTCCTTACCTTCACTTACGGGACTTTCACCCTCTCTGGTTGGTCTTCCCAGTACCATTCTGTTTGGCTCGTCAGTCACGTCCGCAGTCCGAACCCCGGAATGCAAGCATTCCGGTTTGGGCTCCTCCGCGTTCGCTCGCCGCTACTTGCGGAATCACTTTTGTTTTCTCTTCCTCCGGCTACTTAGATGTTTCAGTTCACCGGGTCTCCCTCCGTATACCTATGGATTCAGTATACGGTACATGAGGTTCGCTCATGTGGGTTGCCCCATTCAGATATCTTCGGATCATTGTGTATTTGCCACTCCCCGAAGCTTTTCGCAGCTTATCACGTCTTTCATCGGCTCTTAGTGCCAAGGCATTCACCTTACGCCCTTTTTAGCTTGTCCTTCTCTTATGCTTAGCGATAAACATAAGATGCTCTAAAAAGTTTGCATTGCATGCAATTTTACTTTCGATGTCTTGTCTTTTCAGATTTTTCTGATTCTCAGTATTCGGTTTTCAAGGTGCAATCCGGATTTTCATCCGTCTCGAAGATTTCCTCTTCGAAGTGGATCCGGCAACCACCTATTCTCCCGTATCGTCTCCAATACAGTACCTTCGGCCGATATGGTCTTCACCGTCGTGTTCGGGATGGGAACGGGTGTTACCCCATACCGTATCGCCACCGGAAATATTTGGTTGTTTGGTTGTCCATTCGTTCTTGCAGGTAACGCTTCCCTCACCCCAAGTGACTCGCTACGCTCCTCACTTGGTGCCCGGTCGCGTTCCTTATACCAATCTTTTGCCTTCACAGCCCTTGCATGCAAGCATGCAGGCTTGTTCATTCAAAAGATTGCTGCAAGAACTTTGACAACTGGACAGTGATGCAAACCTTACTCATTCCTTTAGAAAGGAGGTGATCCAGCCGCAGGTTCTCCTACGGCTACCTTGTTACGACTTCACCCCAGTCATCCGGCCTGCCTTCGACGGCTCCTTCTTTGCAGTTAGGTCACCGGCTTCGGGCATTCCCGACTCCCATGGTGTGACGGGCGGTGTGTACAAGACCCGGGAACGTATTCACCGCGACATGCTGATTCGCGATTACTAGCGATTCCAGCTTCGTGCAGGCGGGTTGCAGCCTGCAGTCCGAACTGGGTCGTTGTTTGAGATTCGCTTCAGGTCACCCTTTCGCTTCCCTCTGTTACGACATTGTAGCACGTGTGTAGCCCAGACCATAAGGGGCATGATGATTTGACGTCATCCCCACCTTCCTCCGGGTTATCCCCGGCAGTCCGTATAGAGTTCCCAACTTTACTTGCTGGCTACTATACGCAAGGGTTGCGCTCGTTGCGGGACTTAACCCAACATCTCACGACACGAGCTGACGACAACCATGCACCACCTGTCTCGGACGCCCCGAAGGGCTTAAAGCTTTACCTCTAATCCGTCCGGATTCAAGGTCTGGTAAGGTTCTTCGCGTTGCTTCGAATTAAACCACATGCTCCACCGCTTGTGCGGGTCCCCGTCAATTCCTTTGAGTTTCATTCTTGCGAACGTACTCCCCAGGTGGAATACTTATCACGTTTGCTTCGGCACTGAAAAACTTTGTCTCCCAACACCTAGTATTCATCGTTTACCGCGTGGACTACCAGGGTATCTAATCCTGTTTGCTCCCCACGCCTTCGAGCCTCAACGTCAGTTGCTGTCCAGTAAGCCGCCTTCGCCGCCGATGTTCTTCCTGATATCTACGCATTTCACCGCTACACCAGGAATTCCGCTTACCTCTCCAGTACTCTAGATCTACAGTTTCCAAAGCAAGCCCACGGTTGAGCCGTGGGGTTTCACTTCAGACTTGCATATCCGTCTGCGCTCCCTTTACACCCAGTAAATCCGGATAACGCTTGCTCCATACGTATTACCGCGGCTGCTGGCACGTATTTAGCCGGAGCTTCTTACTCAGGTACCGTCATCTCTCTTGCGAGCCTTTCTTCCCTGCTGATAGAGCTTTACATACCGAAATACTTCTTCACTCACGCGGCGTCGCTGCATCAGAGTTTCCTCCATTGTGCAATATCCCCCACTGCTGCCTCCCGTAGGAGTCTGGGCCGTGTCTCAGTCCCAATGTGGCCGTCCGCCCTCTCAGGCCGGCTACTGATCGTCGCTTTGGTGAGCCGTTACCTCACCAACTGGCTAATCAGACGCGGGCCCATCCCATACCACCGGAGTTTTTTTCACACTGTAAGATGCCTTACCGTGCGCTTATGCGGTTTTACCAGTCGTTTCCAACTGCTATCCCCCGGTATGGGGCAGGTTGCCCACGCGTTACTCACCCGTCCGCCACTCAGTCTATCAGTCTTCCACCCGGAGGCTTCCATCTCATAGCTTCGTTCGACTTGCATGTGTTAGGGCACGCCGCCAGCGTTCATCCTGAGCCAGGATCGAACTCTCAGTTTTGTATCTCTCCTTTAAACTTCATGAGTATCTCTACCACGACGCTTAAAGGCTCTTCTCGTTCAATCTCAGTCCAAGACTATCGCTAGTCCTGTCCGTAATTTACCTTTTTAAGGTTTTGTTCTTGAATTATTCTTCTTCAGAATTATTCAGGTTTGCATCACTGTTCAGTTGTCAAGGTGCTGCTGTTTTCTTTCTTTGCTGCTGCATTTTTGTTTGTTCTTGTGTGCCGCAGCGGAGACTAATATATCATTTGCCTATATCTTCGTCAAGCACTTTTTTGAAAAAAATTCAAAATTATGCAAATTTCTTTTTTGCGAAACCGGAAGCCCGCTCCGGAAGCGGTTTCTCGCTTTTCCATCCGATCTACGAAAAATCTTGTCGTCTCCCGATCGGGATGTTTCTTTTTCCGAAAAACAGAACGGCAGAGCATTTCACCGCAGAGGCAACGAAACCGGCAGCCTGGTCAAAAATTCTTCCACGCACCGCTTCACGTCAAGTCCTGTCATCTTCTCGACCAGATAAAGGACAAAAGCCGCACTCAGGCAACCGAGCACTGCTCCAAGCGCACCGTCCACCCATCCGAGAAAGGGGATTCTTCGCAGGTTCGCTCCCACCCGCTTGAAAATACCGGAAAGAAGCTTGTAGACCAGGTAGAAAGCAACCAGATACACCAGCAACTGCGCATATTTCCCGGATACGGGCAGAGAGGAAATTTTCTCTGCAAGCAACTCCCCCCGCCCACTTCAGGAGATAATAGGTGCCTGCCAGTGCAAATAAACCGCTTCCCTCCGCCACCAAACCGTTCTTAAAGCCTCTTGCAATCCTCCAGATCACAAGCATCACGGCAAGCAGTGCTACCAGGTTGGCCCCCGCGATTCCCAGAAAAGAAAAATCCGATGCGTTCATTCTCAACATATCATTACCTTAATTCCACGGTCTCTATGCGGTCAGCCGTCACCAGCAGAAAGCGGCTGCGAATGGAAGTCGGTACCACAGTTTTCACGGGGGAAGAGAAATTTCCCTGATACCTTACCTCTCCTCCCGCTCCCAGAATCAGCCATTCATCGCTGTCATAAAGGACGGTTCTGCCTGCGACAAAGAGGATTTTATCGTACTTTTTTTTCAGGAACTTCTTAAACAGCAGGTTTCCTGCCGTTCCGTAGACCTCCAACCGGTAAAGTCCGTCTTTGGTCCCGTTTACGAATAGAATTCCCACATGGGCGTCGTCATGATAAACGGCCTCGATCTGTTCTCCGGAAAAAAAGATTCTGGGCGCCCAGCTTCGGGATTTCATCTCCGTTGTAATACATGATCCGGTCTGTCGAAACCGCAAAGGCAGTCTGATCGTTTAGAAAGTGCACCGTCGGTATGACCTCGTCTTTATAATCATAACCGCTGGCATAATTGTCCACTTTGTTTTTTCCCACACTGCCAAAGTTGTAAAAGGCAATGCTGGTTTTCACTGTTCCCGCATCTTCCCGAAGGTATGACACGCAAACCAGTTCTCCGCTCGGAGAAATGGAAACTGCAAGCGGGTAGCCACTGTTGCCCATGGAAGTACGGATGCTGGCCAGATTTTTCCCTTCTGCGCTGTACAAATTGACCCAGGTCACGTCCTCGTCGTCCAAAACGGCGCAGACCACTCCCTGCCTGGCTACGCAGAAATTGCGCACCGGCAGATTCGTATTGATCTTCCCCAGAGGTCCGTTTTTGGCCTGCACTACATAAATGGTGCTCTCATTCTTCCCGCCGATTGCTGCGACATCGCCGCAGGTTTGCACCTCCGGATTCTGGATTTCATACGTCTGGTTCCACAGCTTTTCTCCGTCTTTGTCGACCCCGTAGACGCCGTCCTTGCTGTATTCCACTATAACCCCATTCAGAGAAATAGCCCCTATACTCTCCGCCTGTGCAAGCGGAACCGAGTCCGAAACGGAGACTTCTGTATAGCTCTTGTCTCTCCAGGAAAAATAGGCAATGAAAAGTAAGGCTCCCGCCACCACACAGGCCGCGATCACTCTGGTGATATGTCCTTTTCCTTCCAAAACTTCACGCGGTTTTTCATCTGCCTCCCCGGTTTGCTTCCCCGAAGGAAACCTCCTGATTTCTGCCAATCCGCCCTCTCCTTCAGCTAAAATCGTAAATGGTCGTCGTATCGTAAGGATGTGCAGGTTCTGTGATCGGACTTTCAAAGTTCTCTATATTGATCGCATTCGGATAATACTGCGTTTCCAGACAAAAGCCGTCAAAAGGACGATAGGTTGCGCCCTGCTTCCCCTGTTGAATGTCCAGCTGTACGCCCGCATAGAACTGAAACCCCGGCAGGGTCGTCCATGCGCGCATGCGAATCCCCGTCTCGCCGCTATAGACGTCGGCAAACTGTTTCAGAGTTCCGTCCGCATGATCGATGCAGAAATTATGATCATAACCGCCACCCGCCTCTTTCAACTGGTCGTCTTCTTCGTGCATCTTCTCTCCAATGGTTCTTTTATGCAGAAAATCAAAAGGCGTTCCCTGTACCGAACGGATCTCTCCTGTCGGGATCGAACCTGCCCGCACCGGTGTAAAAGAGCCGGCAAAAAGCTGCATTTCGTGTCCTTCTACGCTGCCGGAGGCATGCCCGCCCAAATTAAAATAGCAGTGGTTGGTCATATTGATCCAGGTCGGGGCATCGCTTTTCACCAAATAATGCAGACGTAGTGCATTCTCTTCACTCAAGGAAAAGCTGAGATGGATATCTTTGTTTCCGGGGAAGCCGTATTCCCCATCTGCGGATTTCAGGTGAAAAACCACTTCTCCTTCCGTCTCGGACACTTCCTCCCACACCGTTCTCTGGAAGCCCGCCACATGCGAAGAGTGCAGATTGTTCACTCCCGCATTCGCTTCCAGGAAATATTTTTTCCCATGGATCGAAAAAGAAGCATCCGCCGTTCTGTTGGCACAGGGGCCGACCGTCGCCCCGAGGCAACCGGGGTTGGTCAGGTAAGCGGTGAGATCCTTCTGCCCCAAGCAAACATCAACCGGCTTTCCATCCCGGTCGGGCACAAGGATATTGAGAATAATCGCTCCAAAATTCGTCACCTTCACTTCCATCCCGTTTCCGTTGATTAAACGGTATGCGTAAATCGGCGCATGGTTCGGCGCCTCTCCAAGAAATTCTCTCTTAACCTGCATCTTTCCTCCTTACAGAACAAACACTCTCTGTCGATTCCTGTGCATCTTTTCTCCCCGCGGGAAGACGACTCAAAGTTCCGTGCGACCTTCCAGTGCACGCAACAGCGTCACTTCGTCAATGTATTCCAGGTCTCCTCCGACCGGCACCCCGCTGGCGATCCTTGTCGTACGAATGCCGAGCGGTTTAATCAATTTACTGAGATACATTGCTGTCGTTTCCCCTTCCAGAGAAGAATTGGTGGCAAGGATCACTTCTTTTACTTCCTCGCCCGCAAGTCTTTTCATCAATTCTTGAATCCGAATATCCCCCGGCCCGATCCCGAGCATGGGAGAAATGGCACCATGCAGTACATGATAGACACCTTCATATCTGCCCGTCTTTTCGTAGGCGGCCAGATCCCGTGTCGTCTCCACAACCATAATGGTGCCGTGATCTCTCTTTCCGCTTGCACAGATGGGACACAGCTCTCCATCGGTCAAGTTACAGCATACTTTACAGTAGCGTACCTGCTCCCTTGCCTCCGTCAGTGCGCCCGCCAATCTTCCGACGCGCTCCTTCGGTAGATGAATGATGTGAAAAGCCAGCCTTTGCGCAGACTTCTCTCCGATTCCCGGCAGAGAAGCCAGCTCGTCAATCAGGCGGTTCATCGGTCCCGAATACAGATCCATACTCAGAACATCCCTCCGAGTCCGCCGGTCATGTGATTCATGATCGATGCACCCGCTTCCTGCGCCTGTTTTGCCGCCTCATTCACAGCGGCAACGATCATATCCTGCAGCATCTCCACATCCTCCGGATCTACCGCCTCCGGTGAAATCTTCAGCGCCTTCAAATCTCCGTTTCCGCTGACGGTCGCCTGCACGACTCCTCCGCCCGAGGTGGCCGTAAATTCCTTCGTCTCCAGTTCCTTCTGCTGCTCCTCCATCTGGCGTTGCATGCGCTGTGCCTGCTTCATCAAGTTGCTCATGTTGCCGGGCATGCCTCCACCCGGGAATCCACCTCTTTTGCTCATCATCCTATCCTTTCTCTTTTCTTCCTCTACGATTCCGTCATCTGCACATCCATCCCGATGGATGTCAACCCGGCTGCAAGCGGTCCGTCGGTGTCCAGATCCCGCCCCTCTTGCACGGCCGTTCCTTCTTTCTCACCTTCCGGAGACGCACCGTCCGGGGCTCCCCCTCTCGCCTTCCCTTCCAGCGCAGGCTTTTTTTCCCGGTTCTTTCTGTCAAAAAAATTCCTGTAGCGACCTGCCGCACTCTCCTTCCAGCATCCTCGCCACATTTCGATTGGTAAAAAGAAAACACAGGCGTCGATTTTTGACTTCAACCCGATCAAAATTTTTGGGTGAAAAAAGCGCCCGCAAGGCGGGAGACATCTCGCCCAGATACTGCCCCCAGGAAGCTGCCATCTCCTGCAGATCCTCCTCCGTCGCTTCTTCTACCTCGACTGCTTTCTCCACAAGGGTCGATTTGGAAGGAGGATTCTCCTGCATCGCATAGGCTACAGAAGCAGCACCACCCTCATCCAGGCGTTTTCTAAGCTCTAGCGTCTCCCTCTCCAACACACGCAACCGTTCTGCCAGGGCTTCCCCCGCCATCTCCGATTCCGGATGACAGACCTTGATCACCGTCATTTCCAAAAGAACCCTTTTCTGCGCGGAATACCGCATTTCGGAAGAGAGTTCGGAAAAGAGACGAATGTAAAGAAGCAGCGTTTCCATCTGTGCCTCTGCGGCCTGTCTCCTCAGTTCCTCCAAATGATCCGGAGATACGTCAATCACATCCTCCAGTTCTTCTGCGGTTTTAGCCAACATCAAATTGCGAAGGTACCAGACAAAGTCTCTCACAAACTGCAAAAGCTCTCCACCCTGATAGACAATATCGGCGATCAGGTCAATAGCTTCTGTCACCTCTCCCTTTAAAAGATGGAAAAAAAATCTGCCATAGATCTCCGTATCCACTGCACCAATGATCTTTCGAACGCGCTCACCGGTCAGTTTTTCGCCGCACAAAAAGGCGACACACTGATCCAGCAGACTAAGCCCGTCTCTCATGGAGCCGTCCGCTGCGCGGGCGATCAGGTATAGGGCCTCTTCGTCCGCCTCAATCCGCTCCGCTTCCACCACTTCCTGCAAGCGCCCCAGAACCACCTTCGTCGTGATCCGGTGAAAATCATATCTCTGACAGCGGGAGAGGATGGTCACCGGAATCTTCTGCACCTCCGTCGTGGCAAGGATGAAAATGACATATTCCGGCGGCTCCTCCAGCGTTTTTAAGAGTGCATTAAAGGCTCCGCCGGAGAGCATGTGTACTTCATCAATGATGTATACCTTTTTCTTTCCGGCGACCGGCGGGTAGGAAACCTCTTCGATAATCTCCCTGATGTGATCGACGCCGTTATTGGAAGCGGCATCGATTTCGATCACATTCATGCTGTTTCCATCTGCAATGGTTTTGCAGCTCTCGCACTCTCCACAGGGCGAACCGTCCCGCGGGTGTGCGCAGTTCACGGCCTTTGCAAAAATTTTGGCAATAGACGTCTTACCTGTTCCGCGCGTTCCGCAGAACAGGTAAGCGTGACCGATCCGGCCGTTATTGATTTGATTCTTGAGTGTCGTGACAATGTGATCCTGTCCTCTCACCTCGTCGAAGGTGGCAGGCCTGAATTTACGATACAGTGCTACATATGACATGGAAAAACTCCAAAACGCCTCTTAGGCATCCCTCTCCAGAGAGGTCGCCTAATCTCCTCGCTTCTTTGACCGCCATCAGTCTCCGAAGGAGACGCCTAACATCTTGGCTTCTTTGATAATCGTCGCGTCCTTCGGAATCATCTTGAGCTTTCCGGCTACTTCCTGCAGGGGAACCCTCACGATTTCTCTGTCCTTATAGGCAACCATATAGCCATACTTTTCTTTTAAAATCAACTGTCCCGCCTCTGCTCCCAGACGGCTGGCAAAAACTCTGTCGTAGGGATCCGGTGCGCCGCCGCGCTGCATGTGCCCCGGCACCGTCACACGCACTTCTTTTCCGGTCACCTCTCCGATCTGGTGTGCAATTTCAAATGAAACGGAGGCATGAACACTCTTTTCCCGTTTCTTTGCCAGCTCCTTCTTGGACAGCTTCGCATCTTCCTTGGAAAGTGCGCCCTCCGCCACGGCAATAATGGTAAATCTGGCTCCCTCGGCATCTCTTTTCTCAATCGCCTGAATGACCTTATCGATATCATAAGGGATCTCGGGCAAAAGAATAATATCCGCGCCACCCGCCATGCCGGCGTTTAAGGTTAACCATCCCACCTTATGTCCCATGACCTCGATAATGAAAACACGCCCGTGGGAGTCCGCTGTGGTGTGAATGCAGTCGATGACATTGGTCGCCACGTCTACCGCAGACTGAAACCCGAAAGTCATCTCCGTCCCCCAGAGATCGTTGTCAATCGTCTTCGGAAGAGAAACAATATTGAGCCCCTCTTCCCGCAAGAGATTTGCCGTCTTCTGGGATCCGTTGCCACCCAGAACCACAAGGCAGTCCAGTTGCAGTTTGTAATAAGTTTGCTTCATAGCCGCAACCTTGTCGATTCCGTCTTCCTCAATCACCCGAATCGTTTAAACGGCACACGGGAAGAACCGAGAATGGTGCCGCCTCTTGTAAGAATCCCGGAGAAGTCTCTGGACGTCAGCATCCGGAAATTGCTGCTGATGAGTCCCTTGTATCCGTTTAAAAACCCGTAGAACTCGAACTGCTCCTTGCTGTTGGAGAGGCACTTGACGACACCGCGCATGGCTGCATTTAACGCCTGGCAGTCGCCCCCGCTGGTCAGCATACCGACTCGTTTCATCACAAACCTCCTTCTATTCTTTGCGCTCTATTGTGAACCCTTTTAAAATCCAGTGATACAAGTGCCAAGAAAATGAAACTACTTTATCTTACCATGAAATCAATCTGTTTGCAAACAGGTGTTCGGTTCTTATCCTCTGCACCGCCCCTAGATGCGCGGGATCTTTTTCTGGTTCAGCCACGGCATGTTCTTCCGCATCTGGGAGGCGGAGACTTGAGACTGCAAGCTCTTTGTCTTGATCCCCTTCTCCAGCTTTCCGCCGTAGGCCTCCACGCCTCCGATCGCCGTCACCTTCTGATAGCCCAGATCCGCCAGTTTCCTCGCCGCCTTTTCTGCCCGCGCCCCCTTTTCGCAATACAGGAAGAGCGGGACCTCCTTGTCCGGAATCATACTCTCTACCAGATCAATCCTGCCAAGCGGAATGTTGCGGCTGTGGGGAAGATGTCCCTCCGCATACTCCTTCTGTTCCCGGACATCGATCAGAATCGCCCTCGCCTCTGCGCGGTAAGCGCGCAGTCCTTCGTTGATGTCTTTTTCTTAAAAAAATCAAAGAATCCCATAAGACGTCTCTCCCAAATTATTGTTGACGCAAAGATGCTAAACAGATATAATTTTACTTGTTCTTGTCTCTATGGGCAAGGAAATCTTAAACCTTTCGCACGGACGATCTCCGGTTCGGGAAGGTTGCAGATTCATCAGATGGAGATGTATCGAAGTGGTCATAACGAGCTCGACTCGAAATCGAGTTGTCCGCAAGGGCACGTGGGTTCGAATCCCACCGTCTCCGTAATCAGGGGAATCTCTTTCTCATTCGGGGTGAGGGATGCCCGGAGAATGACCCGGTTTACGCCGGGTCTTTTTTCTTGCAAATCGCACCCGAAAGCGATCGGGCATCCGCCATGCATCCTTTTTTTCACACGAAAAGACGAGCCTCAAGTGTGTCTCCTATCCTCCCGTGCCTCGCCGCTTCCTTCCGCCGTGAGAAAAAAACGCCAGACCGAAGAGGCAAACTTCGCCAACCAGGCTGCCAGTATGATGCCAAGCGCAATGCAAGCCGCTTCAAAGATCACCTTCTTGGAATATTCCGAAAGCAGTTTTTCCTCCTGCATGACAAAATAATACATCGTGTAATAGAGATCGCCGCCCGGAATTTCCGGCACCAGCATGGGAACCAGGGTGACCAGAACCGGTGTCTTTAAGAGACGTGCGTAGATTTCCGCCATCAGCGCCACGAAGAGACTGGCAAAAAAGATGGCGCCGTAGATGCCCGGCAGTCTTGGTGTAAGAAGCAGATAAACGCCCCAGCCCGCCCCGCTGCCAAGGGTGATAAAAAGGAGCTTCCTGTCCCGGATTCCAAAGAGGAGCGCAAAGCAACAGGACGCCACCATTCCCATCAGCGTCTGACTCATAAAATCCTCCCTACTAGGGCGACCATGGCAAAGCCAAGCGCCACAAAAGCGGCCTTCAAAAGCGCTTCGCTAAGGTTGAGCAGCCCGCTGATAATATCGTCGTTAATCATATCCCGCAGTGAAGAAGTCAGCTGGATTCCGGGGATCACCAGCATAATATTGCCGATTTTGATGAGATCGGTATGCGAACCGATCCCCAGACGTACCAGGGCTTCCACGGAAGCCGCCGTCAAGGCGCTGCATAAAAGCAGCTGCAGAATGCTGTTGAGTCGAAATCGTCCGGTCACATGAAGAGAGAAGAAAAGCACCGCACCGGAGAGCATCGAGGCGACCGCATCTTCTCCGTTTCCTTTAAAAAAACAGGTCAAGGAGGCAGAGATCAGAAGATACAGGAAGAGCGTCTGCACCGTTTTCGCCTGGCCCTGCGCCCGAATCTTTGCAATCTCCTCTTCCAGTTCCTCGTGTGGTAGCGGATGGGCACAGACCTTTCTGGAGAGCAAATTGATTTTCTCAATCTTCCCCAGATTCGTGTCTCTTTTGGTAATTCTCCTCGTCTCCGTCAGTTTCCTTCCTCCCGGAAGCGTGCCTGTTGCCACAATGCTGGAGGTGATGGTGAACACATCCGAGCGCACAAACCCATAGGCGCGTAAGATTCTACCCATGGTATCCTCCACCCTTCCCGCTTCCGCTCCGTTCATTAAAAGCAGAGCTCCGATTTCCACCGCATCGGATAAAATCAGCGCATACGTAGACTCGGTGGCTGTCGCTTCCCTTTTCTCTTCTTTTTCTATATCCCGTTCACTCAAATCGGCTTCCTCTTGTCCTTCCCGCGAGCAGACCGCAAGAAACTTCCTTTCCCTTTCAGAGCCAGGCACTTCCTCCTCAGACTCCAGGTGCCTCCATCTCAGGAAATCAGGCCACATACCCCATCCGCTGGGAGATCTGCCCCGCCGTCTCCTTGACCTCCGCAACGATCGCCATCAGCTTGGCATCCGTGATCTCATGAACGCTTCCGCTGACGCTGACGCAGGCAATGGGGCTTCCGGTATGATCAAACACGGGAGCGCCGACGCATCTGCGATCATCCAGGAATTCACAATCATCCATCGCCCATCCCTGCTTTCTGATCGTTCCCAAATGTTCCTTATATAACTGACTGTCGGTGATGGTATGCGCCGTATACCGCTTCAACTTGTGGGTAGAGAGCAGATAATCAATGACATCCCCCGATTCGCAGGAAAGGAGGCATTTGCCGATGGAAGAAGTATAAGCATCCACCTTCAGGCCGTCTCTCCCGTTCTTGAGAAATCGATTTTGGTTCAGGAGATCCAGGTAAACAACCTTGTCCCCCACCAGTTTTCCCAGATGCACGGTCAGATGGAGGTCCGCATAGAGATCACTAAGGAAGGGCTGCGCCACCGTCTGCAACTCCAGTGCGTTCACATGATAGGCGGTGATTTCCATGATTTTGGGGCCAAGAATATATCCCGCTTCCGCATCCTTCTCCGCATAACCTCTGTTGCACATCGTCTGAATCAGCCGAAAGGCCGTCGCCTTGCTCAGACCGCAGCCCCTGGCGATCTCCGTCAGGCTGACCGGCTCCTTTTGTCTGGAAAGGATTTCCAAAATATCGAATATTCTCGACACACTTCTGACATTTCCGCCATAGAGCAATCCTCCGTCCCGCATTTCCTATTTCTGATGTGCTTGTCAAAAGAGCAGTTGGATCCTTATTATGTATTTTGCTAAAAATAAGCTTGATTTTACGATTTGATTTGCGCAGATTATAGCATAATTTCATCAGATGAAACAGCCGTTTCGCCAAATGGGATGGAAAACTTGTGGAATTTTCCGGTTCCTCTATGCTTCTCTATAGAAATGATCGGAACGTCCCTGATTGATGTGACACAGGGAACGATACCAAAGAACAGCAGATCCACATCGCCACCACCAGGATTCATCGAATGAAAAATCAAACACAGACAGGAGGGATGAAACATGTTACAAGCAACCGTAGCTTCCAGCACACAGGCGGATGCAACACTGGCCGCAAGAGAAATGGCAAAGACCTTGAAGGAGGAGAACCTGAAGGCAGCCTTTGTTTACTGCAGCTGTGAACTGGATGTGAAAACTCTGGTCAAAGAACTGGGGAACGAACTTCAGGTTCCCGTATTCGGGAATACCAGTTTCACCGGCATTATCACGCCGGAAGGCTACATCGGAGGAGACAAGCCCTTTGCGGGAGCCATGGGGCTTTCGGATCCGGATCTCACCGTAGGCGTTGCTTCCATTGCCAAAAAAGAGGATGCCGTAGAAGCGGGTCGTCTCCTTGCTGCAAGCGCAAAAAAAGCTGCCGGAAAAACCACCGCCCCCGATTACTTCTATATGGCGGCCTCTCCCGCAGAAGAAGAATTCTATGCAGAAGGAATTGCAGATGAGATCGGCCGCGTTCCCTTCTTTGGCGGCTCCGCTGCCGACAACACGATCGAAGGCAAATGGCTGCTTTATGCAAATGACGAGGTGTTTGCAGACGGATGCGTTGTCGCTTTCTTCTACGGTGGGCCGAAGATTCGCAATCTTTTCACCGGGAAATATCATGAAACAAAGGATTGCGGCGTCATCACGAAAATACAGGGTAACCGCACGATTGCGGAAATCGACGGCGTACCTGCGCTCAAGAAGTATCAGGAGTGGAGCGGACTTTCCGATGAAGCGCTTAGCGGCGCAAATCTGCTTGCCAATACCGTTGTCTCCCCTCTCGGCGTAAAAGACCGTCTCGGTAAGCTGGTGGCAATCCGCCATCCCATGAGCGGAAATGCGGACGGAACGATCAGCGTCGGCAACAATCTGGCGGAAAAAACCGTGGTGATCCGTATGGAAGCCAGCGTCGACGAACTGGTGCATTCCCCTGCAGAAACCCTGATGGAACTGATGGAAAAAACACCGGGAAAGATCCGTGCCTTTCATCTCGTCCACTGCGGTGGCAGAAGAGCTGCCATTGCCGGGCGCATGGATGAGGTAGCGAAAGGGCTGATCGCCGTAGCCAAGGGGATCCCCTTCCTCACCGAGTTCACCTTCGGAGAATACGGCTTCGAGCGCGACGATGTGAACACCTGCGGCGGCCTGATGCTCTCTTTTACCGCTTTACGAGGAATGACCGTCCGCAATCCATCAGCCTGGTCTTGCTGGCAAACGCTTTTTTTGCAGACAAACAGGATCTTAAAAACAATCCGGGCGGTAATCATTTCTCCGCCCCGTCACACCAATCCAGCGTACTAAAAGGAGGTTCTATATGAAAATGTTAATCGGCGGCCTTGCCGCAGATGCCGCTTCGAAAGAAGTCATTGAAGTAACCAATCCCGCAACCGGAAAGGTCATTGACACCGTTCCGAAGGCAGATGGCAGTGATGTGAAGCGTGCCATTGCTCTTGCGAAAGAAGCGCAGAAAGAATGGGTCAAAATCCCCGTTTACAAGCGTGTCGAACTTCTCTCTCATTTTTTGGAGCTGGTGGAAAGAGACAAGGAGGATCTGGCGCAGACCCTTTCTCAGGAAACCGGAAAGCCCATTACGGAAGCCAGGGCAGAAATCGGGAATATTCCCATCGCATTTCGCGCTTTTTCCGAAAAAGCAAAGCATCTCTACGGAGAAATGATTTCCGGCGAGCAGGAGGCGGGCCAGGAAAAGAACGTTCTTCTGGTAAAAAAAAAGAGCCTCTGGGTGTTGTCGCAGCCATCATTCCCTTCAACTTTCCCTGCGACCTCTTTGACCAGAAGGTGGCGCCTGCGCTGCTTGCCGGCAATGCCTGCATCGTAAAACCTTCTACGGACAATCCGCTCACCCTCTGCAAACTGTCGCATCTCTTAAACGAAGCCGGAGTGACGGCAGGCGCGATCGAGATCGTGACCGGCCCCGGCTCGACCGTTGGAAATGCGCTCACCGCCGATCCGGATGTCAATCTGGTCACCCTGACCGGCTCGACCGAGGTCGGAATCGAAACGGCAAAGGTTTGTGCAGAGAACCTCACTCATGTGGCTCTGGAGCTGGGCGGTAACGATGCCTTTATCGTACTGGAAGATGCGGATGTCGCCCTTGCTGCCAAAGAACTCATCTGGGGCAGAATGTACAATACCGGCCAGGTCTGCTGCGCTTCCAAACGTTTTCTGGTACACCGGAGTCTGGTGGAGGAGTTTACTAGGGAAGCAATCGAGGAAATCAAGGCCATCCCCCTGGGCGACCCCTCCGATGAAAAAAGCCGTATGGGCTGCCTGATCAGTGAAAAGGCTGCCATCAAGGTAGAAGAGCAGGTAGCGCTCACCGTGAAGCAGGGCGGCAAAATCGTCCTCGGCGGCAAACGAAACGGTGCCTTCTATGAGCCGACCGTCCTCGTGGACGTACCCAAAACTGCCGATGTGGCAAAGGACATGGAGATTTTCGGACCGGTGGTGCCGATCATCCCGTTTGATACGGAAGAGGAGGCCATTGCCATCGCCAACGCCTCCAGGTTCGGGCTCTGCGGCTGCGTCTTTTCGCAGAACATGAAAACCGCTGCACGTGTTGCGAATGCCCTGGAATGCGGCGGTGCAGTCATCAACGGCGCCAGCTTCTTCCGCAGCTTCGAGATGCCTTTTGGCGGTTACAAATTCTCCGGCATCGGCACGGAAGGCGTCATGAGCACCTTTGACGAAATGACGCATACCAAGACCATCGTGCTGAAAAATATTCTGTAATCACAACCTCCGAGATTGCAAGACCGGAAATGCGCGCCACCGGATGCACTGATAAAACCCTCCTTACTGTGACACTTTCGTGTCCAGTAAAGAGGTTACATATCATAACCCGGGCGGGCGCTTTCCTTTTTCTTGTTTCAACCGAAGAGACCAAAGAATCCCTTTTTCTCGTAGGGCTCCGTGCGGAGGCCCTCGTAGTGGTAGCCGGTTTCATCGATCATCTTTTTGACGGTCGCTTCATCCGCGGGTGTCTCGGTGACGAAACTCGCTTCCTTCTTTCCGTGGGATGCACTCACCTTCTTGGCATCCGGAAACTGCTTCCGAATCGCATCGCTCACATGCGCCTCGCACATGCTGCAGGCCATGCCGTCAATCCGAATGATATTTTTGACCATAGTTCTACCTCCTGACTTGCAGATGAAACATTGCTCACTTCTTCAGACGGAAGCGCTCCGGTACAGCCGCCTTCTCCTCTTCGAGATGAGAGCAGCTCGAGCAGCCTGTCGGCGCGCAATGGTGACTGCTGCCGCAGGAACCGCTGCAGGCATCACAAGAACCGTGGCGCAGGCAGTAGCGAACCGCAAGACCGATTAAGGCGAGTAAAATAAGAAATACAATAACAGTTGCCGGATTCATTGTCATTTTCCTCCTTTCCTGACGGAACGGAAATGAATCTCCGCCGCCGCTTCTCTGCCGCTCCCCAAGGAAACGGCAAAGGCCGGTCAGCGTACTTTACATTTTAACTTTATGCGTTTGCGCGAACGGCACTCACATTTTCCTTCTTCACGTGCTTCGGTGCCGGACGGAAAATGAAGTAGAGTGCGGCAAGCACCAGAAGAATTGCGACTGCGGTCCAGAAGGTAAAGCTGCCGCCCTGTGCGAGCGTTCCGAGCTGGAACACGCAGAGCGAGAGGCAATAGCCGAGTCCCATCTGGAAACCGAAGGTAATCCAGCCCCACTTCGCCTGCCCCTGCTCACGGAACCCAGTTGCGATTGCAACCAGGCAAGGTGCGTCAAAGATGTTGAGAAGCAGGAATGTGAGACCCTTCAGCTGACTGCCGTCAAACATGTTGAAGATAGCCGCAGAGACATCCGCCTTGCCGTCGGATGTCGCATGTGCGAGTATACCGAGGGTACCGGTCGCCTGCTCCTTTGCGAGCTCCGCGCTGACGGTCGCGACTGCAGCCTGCCAGTTGCCGAGGCCGAGCGGCGCGAAGATGACAGCAATTGCCTCACCGATGACCTTCAGAATGCTGTCATCCAGATTGTCCGCGACATACTGGAACGAGGTGTTGAAGTGCATGAGCACCCAGAGCAGCACGCAGACGATGAAGATAATCGTGCCGGCCTTAATCATGAAGGCCTTTGCTCTCTCCCAGACGTGAATCATGACACCCTTGAAGGACGGCATGTGGTAAGCCGGGAGTTCCATGACGAACGGAGCCGGATCGCCCGCGAAGTAATTCATCTTCTTCAGCGCGATACCGGAGAGAATCACGATGGCAAGGCCGAGGAAGTACATACCCGGCGCCACAAAGTGGTTGGTCGGAAAGAAAGTCAGTGCCATCATCGCGACGATTTCCATCTTTGCCGAGCAGGGCAGGAAGGTCGAGAGAATGATGGTCATACGTCTGTCTTTCTCGTTCTCAATGGTTCTGGACGCCATGATAGCCGGAACGCCGCAGCCCGTGCCGACCAGCATCGGGATGAAGGACTTACCGGAGAGACCGAAGCGACGGAACACGCGGTCCATGATGAACGCGACACGCGCCATGTAGCCCGAGTCCTCGAGGAAGGACAGGAAGAAGAACAGAATTACCATCTGCGGCACAAAGCCGAGGACCGTACCGACGCCGCCGATGATGCCGTTGACAATCAGGCTCTGGAGCCAGTCCGCGAGGTGGAAGGTCGCAATGAAGTTATTTGCGGCATTCGTCACAATCTCGCCGAAGAAGACATCATTCGTCCAGTCCGTGAGCGGCTTACCGATTGCCGTGACCGAGATGAAGTAGACAAACCACATGATGAACGCGAAAATCGGAAGCGCCAGGAAGCGGTTCGTCACAATGTGGTCAATCTTATCCGAGGTCGTGAGCTGACCTTTGACTGCCTTTTTCTTCACACAGTCCGCGACAACCTTTTGAATGTACTCGTAGCGCTGGTTCGTGATGATCGACTCGGCGTCGTCATCCATTTCTTTCTCGCAATCCTTGATATGCTGCTCAATGTGCTGCTTCGTCGCGGCGTCGAGCTGTACCTTTTCGATTGCCTTCTCGTCACGCTCAAAGAACTTGATTGCAAACCAGCGGAGGTTAACCGAATCTACCTTGCTCTCAATCGACTCCTCAATGTGCGCGATTGCGTGCTCCACGGAACCCGTGAAGACATGCGGGAGCTCACCCTTTCTGTGCTCCTCCGCGAGCTTGAGACACAACTCTGCGGCGTCCTTCGTGGACTCGCCTTTCAGTGCACTCATCTCGACCACCGGACAGCCGAGCTCTTCCGAGAGCTTCTTTAAGTTCAGCTCATCGCCGTTCTTCTTCACGAGATCCATCATGTTAACAGCGATGACAGTCGGAAGACCGATCTCCAGCAACTGGGTCGTGAGATACAGATTTCGCTCGATATTGGTGCCGTCGATGATATTCAGAATGGCATCCGGCTTCTCCGTCACGAGATAGTTTCTGGTGACCACTTCCTCGAGCGTATACGGGCTCAGCGAATAAATACCGGGTAAGTCCTGGATGATGACATCCTTGTAACCCTTTAAGCGGCCCTCTTTCTTCTCAACCGTAACACCCGGCCAGTTACCGACGTACTGGGTGCTTCCGGTCAGGTCATTGAACAGTGTTGTCTTACCGCAGTTTGGATTTCCTGCCAGTGCAATCTTAATTGCCATCTAAATCCCCCTTCTTTCCTTACTGCATTTCCAGAATCTCAGCGTCCGCCTTGCGGAGCGAAAGCTCATACCCTCTGACCGTGATCTCAACCGGATCACCGAGCGGTGCCACCTTGCGGACATAGATTTCCGTGCCCTTCGTGATGCCCATGTCCATAATGCGTCTTCTGAGCGCACCCTCGCCGTGAATCTTCACGACCACGCTGCTCTCGCCGACCGGAATGTCTTTCAGTGTCTTCATCTCTGCCTCCTCTCCTGCACTCAATTCTTCGCTGCAGGCTGCACCTGAATCTTCTGCGCCATTTCCCGCGTGATTGCGAGTCTGGAATCCTTGACATTGACGATGATGTCACCGCCGTGCGCCGAAATGACAGTCACATAGGCACCCGGCACAAAGCCAAGGTCGCTTAAGTGTTGTTTTGCCTCTTCATTTCCGCCGACGCGAACCACTTCAACATAATCTCCGGCATTCGTAAAAGCTAAGGGCAGCATACAAACCTCCTTCAAGATCTTAGTTAGAATAATCTATTTCTTACAACTTAGTGATTTTAAATTTACGAATTTAGATTTGTCAATCTCTTTGTGAAAAGAATTACATAAGAGGAAGAGGGTGACAAAGGGTTTTGGCACCCTCTTTTTCTGCTCTCGTCACTCTCATTCTTTCCGTTTTTCCATGCAAAACTTTCCAGTTTTTTATTTATTAATGAGTGGCCTTGTGCTATCGTTAGGAAGGTTCTTTGAAAGGCGTGGGTGTCTAAAGTTTTTTAACACCTGCATCTTTGAATCCGTAACATTCGTAGCCTCCCAGAGGCTTTTCTCATCCATCATCGAATGGAAAAGGGAGATGATATGACAAAACAAGTGAATTCCGAAAACCCGCAGTCAGGTGTCATTCCCCTCACAGAGGGGAATGCTGCAGATGCCAATGTCTATAACCGCACCTTTCTGGACAGCATCCATGTAGAAATGCGCATCATCGACAGCACCGAAGTCGATACGTCCATCGAACTGTTTGGCAGGAAGTATGACACTCCCATTATGACCCCCGCCTTTTCTCATCTGGAGCAGGTGCTAGGAAACGGCAACACGCCGATGGAAGAATACGCACTGGCCGCAAAGGAGGTGCGGACGCTGAACTTTGTCGGCATGGAGGACAATGAACATTACCGCAAGATCGCAGAGAAGAATCCCGATACCGTCCGGATCATCAAACCCTTTGCCGATCAGGACAAAATTCTCTCCGAGATTTCTTTTGCAAAGAAATGGGAAGCACTGCCGTAGGCGTTGATATCGATCATGTCCCCGGCACAAATGGAAGGTATGATGTGGTAGACGGTCATCCGATGGGACCGCTCTCTTTTACCGACCTGAGGAAACTGGTTGCCTCCTCTCCTCTTCCTTTTGTGGCCAAAGGCGTTCTTTCCGTGCAGGATGCGGTAAAAGCAAGGGACGCCGGCTGCGCTGCCATTGTCGTTTCGCACCACCACGGCAGACTCCCGTTCGCCGTCGCTCCGCTGCAGATTTTGCCTCTCATCAAGGAGGCGCTCGTCAGCTCTTCCATGAAGATTTTTGTAGACTGCGGCATGGACACCGGATACGACGCCTATAAAGCTCTGGCGCTGGGCGCCGACGCCGTTTCTGTGGGAAGAGGCATTTTAAACCCTCTTCTTTCGGAAGGAAAAGAGGGCGTTATCTTGAAAATGACCAGGATGAACGAAGAACTGCGCGAAATGATGATGTACACAGGCGTAAAGAACCTGCAGAGTTTCGATTCGACCGTGCTGCATTTCTGATGTTCCTTTTCTACCCCATTGACTGATTCCTTCGTCAGAAGAAACCAACCCGCACCCGTCATACCGACAGCAAAGGAGTCCCCGTGAAAGACAAAAAACAACTCGTCCTCAACTTCGGCCATCTCTGGCTCATCGCAATGGAAATACTGGTCATCGCAGGTGCCTTCGGAGAGGAGGGGATCATCACCACACGCTTTTATACGACTGATTCCAACGTGCTGTGTTTCCTTGCCTCGATTGGCTATCTTTTTTTCCGAAAAAAGAATCCGAAGGCGGTAACCCTCCTGCGCTTCCTCTCTACCACCTGTCTCCTGGTCACCTTTACGGTGGTATTAACGGTGCTTGGTCCGCAGAAAGGGTATGCCGATCAGTTCCTCGGCGGTATGCGTCTCTTCAGCCATCTCCTCTGCCCCTTCCTCTCCCTTGCCCTCTTTGTCTTCGGAGAAGAGAAGGTTTCCTATCGCTGGAGTGCCTACGCAGTTCTCATCACCGTTGTCTATGCAATTCCGATGATCACATTGAATGCGCTCGGACTCCTTTCCGGTCCTTACAGCTTCTTAAAGGTGAGAGAGCAGAGCCTCTCCTCCACCTTTTTCTGGATCGTCGTGATCTTAGGCGGAAACGCTCTGCTCTCCCTGGGAGCCATCAAGCTGCAGCATTTGCGCATCGGCAGCCAATCATGATTTGTTTTTTGGCAGGAAGAGGTCGCCTTCCAGTTCCAGGATTTCCTGAAAAGGGATTGTACTACCGTCTGTAAGCAGAAGCTGCTGTTTGTACGTATCCATTTTTTTTACCTGTCCGGTCACGGTGACATAGGCGCCGCCTGCTTTCTTTTGATCCAGCAAAAAGTAGGTGACGCTGATCCTGGGCTTCTCTTCCTTCCCTCTTTCCTGCAGATCGTCTCTGATCTTTTGCAGCTTTTCATCGATCCTCTGCTTCTCATACTCATCTAAGAGAATTTTTTCCTCTGTCAGCCTCGCTTCTTCTTCCACTGCCTCCTCATAACCGGAGAGCGCGGCAAAGGGGGAAAACTGCGCCGCGCGGTCGTGCATGGACATCTGCGGATGAGTCCCGGAGACCGGATGCGGCAGGTGGAGAATGTCCTCATATTCGTTCATGGATTTCCCTCCGATTCGTTCATGTCTCTTCCCTACGATTCGTCCATGCCTCTTCGCTGCGATACGTTCATAGATTTCCCCTCATCTTCCTTCATGCCTTGTGTCCTCCGATCTGCTTGTTCCTCTCTCTGGCAGTCGCGCCTTCCAGGAAGTTCATACCCTTCAGAATCGCATTTTTTCCATATTTGTTGCGAATGGTAATTTCTGCCTCCTGCAGGCGTCTCTCTTTCTTGCGGCTCTCTATCTCCTCCTCCCTGCTTTTTGTTTTCTCCTTTTGAAAGGAAAAGAAATCCAGCTGCTCATATTCTTCCTCTTTTTGCGCTGCACGACCCTCCTCCACCACATGCGTTGCGATGACATTCATTCTTCGCACCAGCAGTCCGGGATCTACGATCCGATCAAAAAGCTTCTCCACTGCCTGCAAAATCTTCTGCGTGGACGCGGTAAAACCGGACAGATTCTCCGAGCCGTGCGCCGGCTTCGGCACCGATCTCCCGTAATGATCCACGACCCTCTCCCCGTGATATTTTCTGTTCCGCTCCGGATCTGACAGATTCTCAATATCATAGCCCACATGAATTGCGATTTGATCCGTGGCCAGCCCTTTCTCCACCAGTTCCAGAGACAGCGTATCCGCCATCTCCCGCAAAACCAGCTTCGCCTGCGCCGCCTCATAGGGATGTTGCAGAACCTGACCGGAACTCAGGCTGTTCGTCTCCGGCCGGTAAGCCTTCACCGCCTCTATGGTACAGGGTTCCCACCCCCAGGCATGGTCAATCAGAAGCTCCGCATTTTTTCCAAAAAGGCGGTAGAGCAGTTCCTCGTTCTCGATCGAGCATCTCGCCACGTCTCCCATCGTATACAGGCCAAGAGAAGACAGCCGTTTGGCATACCCCCTCCCGACCCTCCAGAAATCCGTGATCGGACGGTGGGACCAGAATTCTCTGCGGTAAGACATTTCATCCAGCTCTGCGATCCGAACCCCGTTCTGATCTGCAGGGATATGCTTGGCCCGCACATCCATCGCCACCTTGCAAAGATACAGATTCGTCCCGATTCCCGCCGTTGCCGTGATTCCGGTCTGGTTCAGTACGTCCAGAATCATCTTCATGGCAAAGTCGTGGGGCGACAGGTCATACGTTTTCAGATACGAGGTCGCATCGATGAAAACCTCATCGATCGAATAAACAATCACATCCTCCGGCGCCACGTACTTCATGTAAATTCCATAAATGCGTGTGCTGTACGCCATATAGGTTGCCATACGGGGCGGCGCGATCAGGAAGTCTAGGGAAAGAGAAGGATTTTTTTGCCACTCTGAAAAAAAATGTGTGGAGCCGAAAAACGCTCTTCCTCTAAGCTGATCCTTCCTCGCGGCATTGACCTGCTGCACCTTCTGCTTCACCTCAAAGAGGCGGGCGCGACCGGGAATTCCAAAGGATTTCAGCGCAGGCGTCACCGCCAGACAGATCGTCTTGTCCGTTCTGCTCTCATCCGCCACCACCAGATGGGTATTCAGCGGATCCAGATCTCTTTCCCTGCATTCCACGGAAGCAAAAAAAGATTTTAAATCAATGGCGATATAGGTTTTTCTGCGTCATGGCTCTCCCGTATAGAATCCTTCCACTGAGGGCGTTTCCAATGCCCTCCCGTGCCTGTAACCGGCACCCGCTCCTCTTCCGTTCCGGTCAGAATTCTCCTCCCTTTCTGACCACAACCGCATACCGGTCCCTGCACCAATGAATTTCATAGCGGTCCGCGATTCCCTGCTCTTTCAAAAACTCCTGTTCTTCCTGCCTGTTCAGGAGATAGACATTCGGATCGGATCCGCTCTTTAATCTTTCTTTGATGTCCTCCGGAAGGCCGAATCGGAATTTTCCCACGGCATCGGCGACCAGAAATTCGCTGTGTAGATTCTTATAGTGGACCGTTTTCACATAGGTCGCAGGGGGCATCCGGGTATAGAACACGGCAATCATGAAGGGCGAGATCATGTTCGTACTGGTCGAATAGATAAGGGCAGAAGGACTGCCTGCCTCCTTTTTTCCCGCTTCTTCCGCATAGACGCAGGCTTCCCCGTATCCTCTGAAAAAGATGGAATCCGCACAAAGTGCGTTGTATCTTCCTCCGTAGTAGTCTCTGGCAAAAAAGAGAAAACCCACCCACAACGTCAATGCCGGAAACAGGAAGAGTTGCCGACCGAACTTCCCCGGGAGCCCCCCTGCCTTTTCGGATGTGGAGTACGCTGCTTCCCGCATGCACGCATCATAGCCGCACACCGTGTAATACAGGAGGGGAAGGTAAACCATGATGATATGATTGATGGAGATCCGAACCGTCAAACCGAAGAGGAAGGACGCCAGGAAGGCAGAAAATACAATCTCCTCCGCTGCAACCGTCCCCGAAAGAGAATGGGAACCGGATCGCGGATCGGCAGCCGCATCCTGCTCTTTCCGGGTCGCCTCTCTCTCCTCCCCTTCCTCATGCGTTTCAAGCTCACAACAAAGCCGATCAACGTGACCGGGAAGGTGAACACATAGAAGGTCCAATATCCGGGCATATAGGTATAATATTCGCCATTCTCCACGCCGACGCTCAGGTACAGGAGAAGTTCTTTGCTGTTTTTGATCCCCTTCCCCCGGAGAAACAAATCGGAAAAGGAGAGAAAGACCGAAGCCGTATGGTCGGAGCGAAACCGTTCCACGGAGAAAAACGGCGTAATGATTTCCGGCAACTTGCAGACGTTAATGAAATAAAACAGAAAGAGCGGCGCACAGACAAGCAGAAACATCAGCATACAAAGAAAGAGCTGGCGGATTGAAAGGATTTTTCCCCTCATCAGGAAAAAGACACTAAGAAGCAGGAACGCGGGGATCACGATGTTGGCGGAGCCGTAGCTATACATGTTCAGCGCAGCCAGAGCAGACGCAAGCACGTACAGTCCGGTACTTTTCTTCCTGGCCGCCTTCATTAAAACCAGAATCGCCAGCCCGAAGGTAAAGGGAATGAGGCCATAATCCAGCGTCCACCTGGTGAGAAGAATGTGCCAGGGAGCAATTGCCAGAAGCAGCATCCCAAGCAGTCCTGTTGGACTGCTTTGTAGTCCAGAAAGACTGCTTTTCGCTTCTTTTACCAGCAGATAAAAAAGAGGCAGCGTCAGACAGCCAAAAAAGGCAACGGTCCCTCTCAGTACAAAGATGGAAACGCCAAAAAGCTTAAAGGATAGCGCTGTGAGATAAATCAGCAACGGACTTCCGCCGCCGGACCCCCAGGTAATCGGATAGACCGGGAAAGGATTGCCATACCGGTCCACACCGTAGAAGGCAAGGGAAAAGGCCTCATATCCGATGGAAGCTTCATCCTGATTGAGACCGTCCGGAAGCGTGGTCAGGTGATAGAAGCGAAGGAAACAACCAAGGGCAAACACCAGAAAGAAACAGACGAGCCCCAGGGCAGACAAGCGGTCCTTCTCCTTCTGCACGAAAAAACGTGCCGGTCGGCAGTCCTCTGCTGCCTGTTCTGGATACCCGCCCTTCTGACGGACCACCTTTTTTCCCAGAAAGAACAAGGCAATCCCCACCGTAAGAATGGAAACGACAATATTATAATAATCAATGATTCTCATAGACGATACCGAATGACCTCCCATTTGATTACAGGCGGTTAAACCTTAGTTCGATGATTCCCTGTCATGCTGCTCCTATAATCGTCAATATCCTTCACAATGCAATCATCCCCCATTGTGTGTAATGATTCAAAATATTTTTTGATATAGCCATAAATACCGTACTCGTCAAAGATCTTTGCCACCTCAGCACCTGAAAGTCCTTTGTAATAGCGGTACCGCTCCATGCAATAAATCAAAAAAACGGATTCCTTGCTCATCTCTCACCATTTTTGAGTCGATCGCAGCGCTGTGTAGGAGATCAGGAAGTTTGCAAACCAACCGGCCGGAACGGCAAGCCAGACAAAAGCAATGCCGAAGCGCGGTGCAAACAGGATCGCCACACTCAAACGGATTGCCAGATTCACCAGATTGGCAATGAGAAACGGGCGCATGATTCCCAGACCGCGAAGGACTCCATCTGTCGCCATCTTGATGCCCATGAAGAGGAAAAAATAGCCGAGCCATTTCATGTAATCCCCTGACACCTGATAGGCGAGGGCAGTTCCGTCTTTTCCCAGAAAAAGGGAGGAAATGGGCGTGTGCCAGGTTTCAATCACAAAGAAGGCAAGGGCAGCAAAACAAAAATCCAGGAGCAATGCGGCATGGTATCCTTCCTGAATCCGTTTCTCCTTTTTTGCTCCAAGGTTCTGGGATACAAAGGGGGACACGGCATTGCCGATGGATACGAAGATCAGAGAAAAAACGTTCTCTACCCGCATGGTCGCCGCATAACCCGCAAGCGCCTGAGTCCCAAACGGGTTTACCACTGCCTGCACGATCATCATCCCGACGGATACCGTGGACTGTTGGAGAACCGATGGAACGGCGATTTGCAACATGGCCCGCAGCTCCTGTCCGTCAAACCTGCGAAAGGCTCCTGCATACCTCCGCATTCGGCAAAAGAAAATGATCAGCGACAAGACAGCGGAAATCCCCTGCGAAAGAAGAGTGGCAAGTGCTGCGCCGAATACGCCAAGGCCAAGGTCTTTGACCATCCAAAGATCCATCCCGATATTCAGGACGGAGGAGAAGATTAAAAGTCCCAGCGGAATCCTGGATTCCCCGATGGCGGCAAACATGGTGGAGAGAATATTGTACATAAAAAGGAACGGAAATCCCACAAAGTAGACACGCAAATACAAGACGGCGACATCCAGGATATCGGCCGGCGTTTGTAAGACGCGCATCATCCAATGAGAACAGACAAACCCAAAGATGCCAAGGAGGATGCCAAGTACCAGGAAACTGATCAAGGAGGTGGACACAATGGTTTTCATTCTGTCATATTTCTGGGCGCCAAAATAACGGCTCACCAGCACTCCCGCACCGACGCCGGCACCGATTGCCACACAAATAAACACATTCGAAAGCGCCGCACAGGCCCCGACCGCCGCAAGTGCGGAGGAACCGACAAACTGACCGACGATGATGGAATCCGCCATGTTATAGACTTGCTGAAAAAAGCTACCGATAATCATCGGCAGTGCAAAAACAGTCAGTGCCTTCAGGGGCGCCTCGGTGATTAAATATTCCTCTTTTCCCATTCGTTGTATCCTACAGCCGGTTCTCTTCACCTGGTATAAAATCCGGTATCCTGACCACCCGGCTTGATTGCGTGGTAAGTGGAGCAACTCTTTTCCACAATCGCACTCTTTTCCCATGACTCTATCCTTATTATACACAACACCGGGCATCATATTCCCCTCATTCCTCTTTTTCCTGCGTGGAGAGGTGATATTATGTAACTGAGATTCCGATTTCGGAATATATTTCATTTTTATTTGTATTATGATCCGAAACCGGAATTTTTGTTGACTCGGTACAGATTATGCTCTAATATGGAAGTGTGGTTTTATGGAGGTGGTTCTGTTGGTTGAAAGAAGAGAATATTTGCACCGCATGATTCAATGGAAGGATGAACCGGTCATCAAGGTTGTCACCGGCATCCGTCGTTGTGGAAAATCTACTTTGCTGATGCAATATCAGGCGTGGTTAAAAGCGAATGGTGTTTCTGATCAGCAGATTGTATCCATCAATTTTGAAGAGCTGGAATATGAAGAGTTACAGGACTACCACAGGCTCTACGACTATCTCAAAAGCCGCTTATGTACAGGAAAAAAAACGTATATCTTCCTAGATGAAATTCTGAAGGTTCCGTCCTTCGAAAAAGTTGTGGACAGCCTGTATGTCAAACCGGATGTGGATATCTACATGACCGGATCCAATGCCTATCTGCTCTCCGGGGATCTTGCTACGCTATTGACCGGACGTTACGTCGAAATCAAGATGCTACCCCTTTCCCTCGCGGAATTTCTGGAAATGACCGGAATGGATCGCGATCATGGTCTTGCTACGTATATGAAGATTGGGGGTCTTCCCGCTATCGCTACGATGGATCGCACGCAAGAAAAGATTGAAACCTACTTAGAAGGTATCTATAACACCGTTATTGTAAAGGACATCGAAGACCGACAAGCCAGAAAGGAAATGGATCCGGATAAGAGGAAAATTACAGATATCCTTCTATTGAAGACCATCGCCAAATATCTGTCCAGTGTAGTCGGAAACCCGGTCTCCATACGGAGCATCACCGATTATCTGACCTCTAATGGGAGAAAAATCTCACCAAATACCGTGAGCGATTATGTCGAAGCCCTTACGGAATCCTTTATTTTCTACCCGGCAGATCGTTTCGACATCATCGGAAAACAGCTTCTGAAAGCCAATCGGAAACTGTACATTGTGGATCTCGGTTTGCGAAACCATATCCTGCCTCGCAGTCAATATGATCTGGGTTTTTCTCTGGAAAACATCGTCTATTTTGAGCTTCTTCGTCGGAGATACCGCGTCATGATTGGAAAGTTTGACCATACCGAGGTGGACTTCGTTGCAGAGAAGCACGGCGCCTATACCTATTTCCAGGTTACCGCAGAGATGACTGCGAAAGAAACCTTCGATCGTGAGTTGAAACCACTAACAAAAATACGTGACAACTATGAAAAAATCGTTTTAACCGGAGACCCTTTCACACCCGGTAATTATAATGGCATCCAGGTCAAGAAGATATCAGACTGGATGCTAAGTAGGGAATAGGCTCGTGTTCTCCTATGACGGAATTAGAATGGTAACTTTTGCTCCACCTGTTTCTTTTGCATTATCCAAAATCAGTTGCCCACCGTGTTTCCGGATCATAGAGTCTGCGGCATTTAAGCCAATTCCGTAGTGTGTCCCGGAGGTCCTGCCGGCATCGTCCATGTAGAACGGTTCCTTCCCGTGCTTTAATGCTTCCGGTGAAAATCCACTTCCCGTATCCGTGATCGTAACCCTGAAAACGTGGTTCTCTTCGGACACCGAAAGGAAAACCCGTCCCCCGGGCGGGGTACGTTCCGTAGCATTGGAGAGAATATTGACGATCGCCCTGATGAAGAGATCGTGATCCACTAAAATTTCATTGGTTGTATAATGGCATTCCCAGACCGGCGTCAAATGACGTACGGCACATAAGCCTCTTAGCTGCAGCTCCATTTCTTGAAAAAGACTTGCACAGGCATTTTTTTGGGGGCGAAATGGATCGCCTTGCCATGATTTCGTAACTTCAATGAGCGTCTGCACATAATTTTGCATTTGCAGAGCGCTCTTTTCAATGTATTCCGTATACTTCTTTTGCGTTTCCGAAAGCTCGGATTCCAGAAGAAGTTCCGCATTTCCACGGACAAGCGTAAGCGGCGTTTTCAAGTCATGTGCCAAGGCGGACATTTGACGGTTTTTTCCCTGTTCGACCTCCCACTGTCGCTCCAGAGAATCCTTTAGCGCCCTCCGCATATGGTCCATGGAATGAAGTACGGCATCGACTTCTTTAATCCCGCTTACAGAAATTTCAAATCCAATTCCTGCTGTTCGACTTTGTTGATGACAAAAGTGAGCGTGGCCAGTCTTTTATTCAATGCTTTTCCGAAACGGACCGCAATCAGGATGATGATAAAAAACATCCCGAGAATTGCAGACAACAAAATAAGCATTTGAGGCGGTACAAGGATTTTCCGTAAAAAAGGGGATCTATACTGTGGAGAAAGCGTATATCGTAAAACGCAATATTCCGCTTTTCTCGGAATGACTGTATAACTGTATTTCCTGATTGTTGCCTTTTTTCCCCGGACCGCATCCCATGCCTTCTGTGCAGCATTCCCCCTCAAATTTCCACTTTTTACATTCCCTTCTGAATCAAAGATGGCATAATCGCACAATTCCGGGATCCGATCCGCCGTGACCTTTTCTGCCATTTGAATTTCATGATACGCACCATGCGCTTTTTTCTGTGCATAATCCGCCGGGTAGACAACCTTATGATTCATAAGGGCATTAAACAGAATCAGCAACGAAATTGCCAGCAGGCACAGAAAGGCAAAAATATATGCGAAGTATTTGAGATAGAATAGACTTAATGGAATCTTCGCTTTTCTTTTTATTCTTTCCATTTATATCCGATCCCCCACACCGTCTTAATTGGTGCATAATCAAATTCCTGCAATTTACTTCGAATGTTTTTAATATGCGTAACGATGGTGCTATCGTTGCTCTCACTGCCAAACCCAAAGACCTGTTCCAGAATCTGTTCTTTGGTAAATACTTGTCCCGGATTTCTAGCTAAAAACTCGCAGATTTCATATTCCCCTTTTGTCAAAGGAACAGCGACATCCCGGACTAAAAATTTCTTTTCAGAAAGATGAAAACTGGACTCTGCAAACGAAATACGGACAGAATGTTCCCGATGCTCCCGTCGCAAATGGGCGGAAATTCTTGCCCGCAACTCCATAACGCCAAAAGGCTTGCAGATATAATCGTCTGCGCCGAGCGATAAGCCGTTTACCAGGCTGTTTTCTTCTGATTTTGCAGTTAGAAAAAGTATCGGGCAATCCACTTGATTTCTCAATTTTTTGCAAAGGGTAAATCCGTCTATTCCCGGCATCATAATATCCAGCAAAATCAAATCAAAAGAACCGACTTTTGTATAGTCAATCTCTTCCGCCCGGGTAATCCCGGTTACGGAATGTCCATCTTTCCTTAAAATGCTTTGTATCATGTCCAGAATACCTGCTTCATCATCAACCGCCAGGATGGATGCCATATTTCTCACCTCCTTGATCACCATCGTTACCTTCCAGGCAGCGAAAATCCTAATCGGCTATTCGGGAACCTTCCCAGCGGCAGGCCCAAAACAGATAGACGATCGTTCCAATCGTGATCACGAAAAATCCAATACAAGCCACTTGCTTTAATTCTACACATGCTGTCATCTCACCATTATATGCGGCAAAGAATGTGGCTACCGCTCTTGCCGGCCAGACAAGGGGGACATATTTCCAAACAGATTCTCCCAGACCGGTCAGGAACAGTGCCGATAACACGCTTTCTACAATTCCCAAAGCGATGGATACGCCCTTATTCGAGTCAAATGATAAATACAAGTGCAGGAGATAAAGCGGTATGCTGCTCACAACCATAACCAGCGCCGCCATCGGATAGAACGCCAAATCAACTACCTTGCCGTGCAGTCCAAACCGGAATGCGACACCAAAGAGCAGAGATGCCACGAGAAGCGCCCCGGCACAAAACATCAGGAGCAACAGGAGCTTGGACAAAAACGGAACTACTTTTTTCGGTGACATCAGCATCATTTGGAAACAACCGGCCGATTGCTCCTGTTCTGATAAGATTGCACAGAACAGCCCGATCAAAAACGGAAGTGCCATTCCAATGACTTGGTAATAAAGATCAATTTTTACATAATCATCCCACGGCGCATAAGAATCGTACGCAATAAAAATCAACGGTGTCACGATCGATATAAGCAGATGAGCCGTACGCACAGAAAGATGTTTTGTCTTAAGAAAATCTGCCTTGAGATAAGAGAAAAACATGTCTTTATTTCACCTCCATCTCTTCAAACCACCATGCAAAGAGAACAGCACACACAACAAACCACCCCAAGGAGAGCATGATGCCCGGTAAGATGACAGATTCGCTCCACAGCTCGCTTTTAGCAGGAATGGGTAAGCCATTGGGGAGCAGTCCCAAAGTAGGACACATCAGCCGTACCGGAATAGAGGAAGGGCAAAGCCACCAGGAGCTCTTGTCCGACAAGGTTGCCACACCACCAATCGAAAGCACCATACAGGCAAAAACGTCTGCAAACATACCGAATCGCGCACTCAAAAACAGGTAGACCGGTATTTCCCACAGATAAGAAAGCGTCAGCAGGATTGTGGCCAGTGCCGCACCGCTGGCAGGAATGGTCGAACCGAAGAGAAATCCACCGATGGTTGCGCCCAGAAAAAGAATTCCGTTTGCCGCCAAAAGCCCTAATGCAAGGTAGAGCATCTTTCCAAAAATCAGCTGCCGTCCCGATATGGACAGACCTCTCAAGTTATAATAACGATTTTTCTATCCTTGGTAATGCTCAAATAGCACATCACAGCCAATGTACCCGGTAATAAGGTCGCATACCACCAATTCCATGCTCCGGCAGGAAAAGCGTCTGCCAGACCTCCTGTTAAAACCAGTACCAGCAGCAGCGTTACGAGCGGTGCAACCACCGGTAGAATTTTACCAAAGGTACGCCTGCACTTTAAGTGCTCGACCTCTATCATGCGACCCATTTTTACTCACCGTCCTTTCCGACCTGCCGGATCACCTGCATAAAGAGCTGCTCCAAATCTTGCCCATTCCGGAGCTGCCCCTCATACCCGAGAACACCCTGTGCAATGATCCCAATATGGTCAGCGACTTGCTGTACTTCCGAAAGAATATGGCTGGACAAAATGACCGTCATTCCTTTTCCAGAGAAAGAACGGATCAATTCCCGCAATTCTTCCATACCGATGGGATCCAGCCCGTTGGTCGGTTCATCCAAAATCAGCAGCTTCGGGTGGTTCAGTAAGGCACTGGCAATACCAAGCCGCTGTTTCATTCCCAAAGAAAATTGTCCGGCTCGTTTCTTTCCCGTATCCGTGAGCCGGACGACCTCCAGCACCTCATCCATTCGATCGTCCGGCAGTCCTAAGAGCGTGGTACGAACCTTCAGATTCTCTCTCGCAGTCAGATTTTCATAAAGCGGAGGCATCTCAATCAGTGCACCAATCTCGTTCAGTGCCTTCCGGTTCCACGGCCGGCCATTCAATGTCACCATGCCGGAAGTCGGTTTCAAAATTCCGGTAAGCATTTTCAATGTAGTCGATTTGCCGGCACCGTTTGGCCCTAATAAACCATACACCGAATTGCGCGGGATATTCAGAGATACTTTGTTTACTGCCATCTGTCCCTTGAATTGTTTGCAGAGGGCATTTGTTTTTAAAATGCAGTCCATAACGACGAACTCCTTTCTGCGTATTGCAGGGATAGAATACAAGGTATTTCTGAAGATTGGATAAAGATTGCTAAGGTGGAGTTCCTTTATTTTCAACTGGATCATCGATCTTCCCGAAACATCCATTGGGTTGACGATGTCAGAAAATCGAGCACGAAAATCCCCCGAAAAAAGCAAGGCTTTCCGGGAGTTTTGAATGTTATTGGATTTAGTGTTATTTTTACACTTTATATTGCATCGGTTTCCCTGCTATAATATGATATATCAGCATAGATTTCCAGAGTGGGAGGAATCACAATGTACATGTACCGAAAGGTCTCTGAATATCTGAAGAAGTGGAAAGACAGCAAATACCGAAAGCCGTTGATGATCCAGGGTGCTCGTCAGGTTGGGAAGACCTATGCCATCCTGGAGTTCGGGCACACCTATTACGACAACGTGGCTTACTTCAATTTCCAAACCAGCGAAACCATTGCGGCTACTTTGATGAGAACATCAGCCCGTCGTACCTGCTTCCAATCTTATCCCATATCAGTGGTCAGACCATTACCAGAGGCAATACACTCATCGTCTTTGATGAGATCCAGCTTTGTGAGCGAGCAGTTGCTTCTCTGAAGTATTTCTGTGAGGAAGCCCCGGAATATCACGTGGTTGCCGCCGGAAGTCTGCTCGGCGTTGCTGTGAACCGGGAGAAATTTGTTTTTCCTGTCGGAAGGGTAGACCGTTACACGATGTATCCCATGGACATAGAAGAATTCCTTCTGGCCCTAGGAGAAAAGGATCTCGTCGAAAGAATCCATACCTGCTTCGACCACAACAGCCCGATGCCTTTAGCTCTTCATGAAGCCGGGCATCAGCTTTACCGCCAATATCTTGTCATTGGCGGTATGCCGGAAGTCGTAGCCCGTTTTATAGATACACAAGATTACATTCAAGTGCAGCATGTACTGGAAACAATCCAGATGGATTACCTGGATGACATGAGCAAGTATCAGGAAAGCACGAACGAGATCAAAAAGACGCGCCTGACTTACGGAACGATTGCCGTTCAGCTTTCCAAAAAGAATACTCGATTCCAGTACAAGATCATCAAGAGCGGTGCCAGGGCAGCTGAATATGAGAATGCCATCGAATGGCTGGTTTCTGCAGGGCTGCTTTCTAGAATCTACCGTGCAGAGCAGATCAAAAAGCCGCTAGAGAATTACAAGGACATCGATGACTTCAAGATTTACCTCTCTGATATGGGGCTCCTTGCTGCACAGAAGGATATCCGTGCGGAGGACATCTTCTTCATGGAGGAAGAGCTTGCTGACTTCAAGGGAGGTATGACAGAAAACTATGTGAATACACAGTTTGTCAGGGCTGGTTTAAGCCGTATTTCTGGAGAAATAACAAAGGAACCAAAGAAGTGGACTTTGTGATATCTCTGAATGGCAAGCTCATACCTGTAGAAGTAAAAAGCGGTGAACATGTCACGGCAGTCAGTCTCAACGAGTATGTCCGCCTCTATCAGCCTGCTTATTCCATCCGGATCTCTGAGAGAAATTTCGGCTTTGAGAACAATATCAAGTCAGTGCCCCTGTATGCAGTTTTCTGCATCTGTGATGAATGATACCGCCATATCATAGGAAAAATCCCGTCCAGCATTTACCAGGCGGGAAAGAATGTCAGGTCCTTTACGGAGAATATCTAGGATTTCACGGGTACCAACTCTCTTTACCACAATCGCTCTCTTTTCCCATGACTCTACCCTCATTATACACAGCACCGGACATCACATTTGTCTCCTTCCTTCCCATTTTACATGGAAAAACGAAGATCCAGTCTCCAAAAACATTAAACAGTCCCCCAGACATAACGGCGACGGTTGCCAACGCCGGGTCGTTGTCGTTTCGAAGAAATGCTGCCAGCATTTGTCCTAATAGAAATAAGGGAAAAACAAATTTCACCGGTTTCAGATACTGTTGTGCAAGCGGAAGCAATTCCTGATCCGCTCCAAAGAAAGTGAGTAGAGGTGCCTCTCACCGTAGCAAGGCCACCCATGCCACCCCTGCCAGAAGAACAGAACCCATCACCGCCACAGTGAAATATTGGTTCTCTCTACCCGAGCGACCGACACTTTCTCCTCTCTCAATGCTAAATCACGCTGCCACCAATTCCCATCAGCAATCCTAGGCTGTAGACGATATTCCAGATTGGAGAAACCACCGCCAACGCAGCCGTGCCACTCGGTCCTTGATATTGTCCCACCATTGCCAAATCCACGATGGAATAGATGGAGGTAATCAATGCACTGCCAAAGGCTGCCACCAGATACTTAAAGTATATCTTTTTGATATTATCCTTCAGAAAATCCATGAAATATCCTCATTTCCTAGAAAGTAGATAGACACAATATTGTTCCATCGCCCCGCGCTCCTTACTTCGGAAAAGTGTGAATAGTTGCATTTTTCCGTAATTAGATTATGCCAATAACCAACGGCAGCATCAATATCACGCGATTTATTATATCGGGAATTAGTGAAAATATGCATTTCTCCGCCATTTGCCAGAGGCAGTCTTTTCGGATGCTGCAGAGGGACCGGATACAAAATGTTTCTGAGGACGTATACCGGGCGGGAAAGGATGTCAGGTGCCTCTACGGGGCGCACAAAGGAAAAAAAAGGGGCTGCAGTTTTCTTGCTATTGCCCCCTTTTTTTATCGTGCGCCCAGCGGCGCACGATAAAAAGAAAACCCCGTAAAAACGGGGCTTTCTGTGTGTTTCCATTGCTCTTGTATTATCGTTTTGAGAACTGCGGCGCTCTACGAGCTGCTTTGAGACCGTACTTCTTACGTTCCTTCATACGAGGATCTCTGGTGAGGAATCCGGCCTTCTTCAGGATGGGTCTGTATTCGTCGGAGTCCACTTCCAGAAGTGCTCTGGAGATGCCATGGCGAATGGCTCCTGCCTGGCCGGAGAAACCGCCACCATGAACGGTGACCTTGACATCAAATTTGCCAAGCGTATCGGTTGCCGTCAGGGGCTGGCGAACGATGGTTTTCAGGGTCTCCAGACCAAAATAATCATCGATGGATCTCTTATTGACCGTGATCTCCCCTTTGCCGGAGGTCAGGTAGACTCTGGCGATGGATTTCTTTCTTCTTCCCGTGCCATAATAGCTTGTTGCTTTTGCCATATCTCAAAATCCTCCGTTAGAATGTCAATGTCTCCGGCTTCTGAGCGGTCTGCTCGTGATCCGGTCCTACGTATACGTGCAGTTTCTTATACTGGTCGGCGCCGAGGGATCCCTTCGGAAGCATTCCCTTCACCGCATGCTCAATGACTCTCTCCGGGTGTATTCTCAACATCTCACGAAGCGACGTCTCCTTCTGACCACCGATAAAGCCTGTGTGGTGCCAGTAAACCTTCTGATCGAGCTTCTTACCGGTGACCTTCACCTTCTCGGCATTGACGACGATGACATAATCTCCCGTATCGATGTTCGGGGTATAGATCGGCTTGTTCTTACCGGTCAGAACCTTGGCAACCTCACTGGCAAGACGTCCGAGGGTCATATCTGTTGCATCGACCACATACCATTTCTTTTCCAGAGCGGAAGCGCCGGGCATATATGTTTTCATATAACAGTTCCTCCAAAATGTTACTGATTGTCTGTAGAAAATTGCCCCTCTTCGTTCCGAATCCTTCACCTGATTTCGGACGAGATCAAATCGTCATTTACCGGGATGATGTTTCGATCTCAGGCACGCCGTAATATTATATGACGCATTCCTCTTCTTGTCAAGATTCACTTCCACTGCTATACTTTGATGGAAATGTCAAGAATAAATGCATCAAATATTCGATTGCTATACTTTGATAAAAATGGCGATCGGAATTGCGCATTTTTCAGGAGACCTTCCATTGAGCAAAGGAATCACATCCAAACAATCGGTTATGCTACAGGGACTTGCGGCGGCTATGATGCTCTATCACCATCTCTTTATCCGCCCGGACATGCTTTTCGTAGAGTATTCTACCCTCTTAGGGGAAACCAGAGAAATCCGGCTGGCTCTTTTCTGCAAGCTCTGCGTTGCCATTTACGCCTTTGTCAGTGGGTACGGCATGTGCAGCGTCTTTCTCCGTGCCGCTTCTGAAGGAAAGAAGGGAATGCGCTTTTTCACTCTTCTTCGCCAAGATTATATCCTTGTTTTGCAAAAGCTGATTCGCTTCTTTTCCATTTACTGGTTCTGTGTTCTCCTTTATTTTACCTGTGAGAATCTTTTCCTTGGAAAAGAAAAGCCGCTTTCCGAGCTGCTGCCCAACCTCCTCGCCTTATCGGATTCCTTTAACGGCTCCTGGTGGTATGCTTTGGAATATGTAAAAATCCTTCTCTTCCTTCCACTGCTCCACCTCCTGTTTGTTTTTGAGAATGACCATGAAGAGAGACTGAAGAAAAAATGGTTTTTTCTGGCTCTATTCGGGCTGCTTGCCTTTTTCCTGGTTCTTGCTCTGAATCTTTTTCCCTCATGGGAATATCATTTTCGCCTCTTTGTCAACAGGCTGATGCCCTCCTATCTGTTATGTGCCGCCGGCGGCTTTCTGATCGCACGCTTTTCCCTGATCCCGTCACTTGGAAAGCTCTGCATTTCCCTGCTTCCCCGTGTCCAGGGACCTGTGCAGGAGGCGCTGTCCTGCCGGTCCCGTCGCCTTTCTGCTCTTCTGTCTCTTGGGGGACTCCTCCTGATGTTCCTCCCCTTTCTGATCCGCTATTTAATCACGGTGGATGCCATGCAGACGAGTCTGGATTTTCTGCTCACCCCTGTTTTCTGCCTGGGCTTTCTTTTATTCCTGGGAGATCAAAAAATTCCTGCGCAGATCTTCTTTTTTATCGGAAAACATTCGGTCTATATCTGGCTTCTGCACCTGATGTTCCTTGACGGCTTCTTCCGCAATCTCGTCATGGCAAGCCATACGGCAATCGGGATTTACCTCACGCTGCTATTTTTTTCCCTCCTCTGTGCCATCCTGCTGCGAATCGTTTATACCGCCTTTTCCGGGTGGTTGCTCTTGCATCTGAAGCCCTTTCTGCACGCACTGCAGACTGTCCCCTCAACTTCCAAAGAAGGAGAAAACCATTGAAGACCGCTGCCATTGTTTTATTTCTCATCATGTATGCGCTAATGATTGTTCTGAAGGCGAAGTGGAGGCCTTTTCTTGCCTGCGGGTGTGCCATCCTCTTCCTGTTTCTGGGCATTCTGCCGCTTTCCGAACTGCCTTCTGCCATCGACTGGAATATCCTGATGATGATTTTCGGAACGGTGTTGATTGTGGATTATTTTATTCAGTCCCGTATGCCGAATCTGATTGCGGACCAAATCCTGGATCTGGCGCCCAATGTGATGTGGGTGACCATTTTCATGTCCCTTTTTGCAGGCATCGTCTCCGCCTTCATTGATAATGTCGCAACCGTCTATATGATTGCCCCTGTGGCTCTTGCCATTTGTAAAAAAATCCGCATCTCCCCCGTACCGATGATTATTTCCATCGCGGTTTCCTCCAATCTGCAAGGGGCTGCCACTCTGGTCGGTGACACCACCTCGATTATGTTAGCCGGTGCCGCACGCATGGATTTCATGGACTTCTTCTGGTTTCACGGCCGTCCCGGCATTTTCTTTGCCGTGGAAATCGGTGCCCTGCTCACCATTCCGATCATGATGCTCCTTTTTCACAAAGACAAAGAACCGGTCTCTTCCAAGGAAACCACGACCGTAGAAGATTATGTGCCGACCATCGCGATGGCGGGACATATTGTCTTCCTGATTGGCGCTTCTTTTTTCCCGAACAAACCGGAAACCACCAACGGCATCATCTGCATGGTCTGGGGACTGGCCTGTGTTGCGGTCGAATATCTGAAAACAAAAGACCATCAGACCATGATGAAGAACCTAAAAAACGCCGATTATGCCACCATCTTCCTGTTGGCCGGTCTGTTCGCCGTCATCAGCGGCATTACCAGACAGGGAATCATTGCGCATATCGCAGATTTCATTGTCAAAATCGGCGGCAACAACTATTTCCTGCTCTATACGGTGATTGTCTGGATTTCCGTGCTGATCTCGGCTCTCGTCGACAACATTCCCTATGTGGCGACCATGCTGCCGGTCATTGCCTCCGTCTCGCAGGTGATGCAGATTGAGCCCTATCTTCTCTACTACGGACTGTTAATCGGCGCCACCCTGGGAGGCAATATCACTCCCATTGGCGCCTCCGCGAATATCGCCGGCACCGGTCTTCTGCGCAAGGAGGGTTACGAAGTCACCTTTTCCTCCTTCATGCGCATCGGTGTGCCTTTTACACTGGCCGCCGTTATCGGAGGATATCTCTTCTTATGGTTTACATGGCACTAAAGCAACAGGAAAAAAGGCGCATTCTGCTGACGGTTTCCTATGACGGCACCGCCTACCACGGATTTGCGGCTCTCAAGAATTCCGATCTGACCACTCTCACCATCGAAGGGCAGCTAAACCTCGCCATCGAGGCACTGACCGGGGAAAAGACGTCTGTCATTGGCGCCAGCCGTACCGATGCCGGGGTACATGCTTATGGCAACCTTGCCGCCTTTGATACGACTTCTTCCATTCCTGCGCAAAGCTTTGCCCCTGCGCTCAATACGAAGCTACCACCGGATATCCGCGTTCTTCTCTCGGAGCCCGTAGAGACAGACTTTCACCCGCGTAAGACCGGCTGGCATAAAACTTATGAATATCGCATTCTGAATACGCCTTTGGCAGACCCGATCTCCAGACTTTACACCTATCCTTATCGTGCTCCGCTTCAGGTCAAAGCCATGCGCGAAGCCGCCCCTTTTTTTGCCGGAACTCATGATTTTGCCAGTTTCTGCGCCTCCGGCTCTCAGGCCAGAACCACCATCCGCCACATCGACTTCGTGGAGGTTCTCACACAGGCGCCCTCCTACCCTTCTCTTGTGACCATTCGTGTCAGAGGAGAGGGCTTCCTGTATCACATGGTGCGCATTCTTGCAGGAACTCTACTAGATGTCGGAAGGGGAAAGCTACAGGCGACTGCCGTTCCGGATATCATTGCTTCCTGTGACCGAAGGCTTGCAGGAGCCACCTTGCCGCCACAGGGACTTTTTTTAATGGGATATGACAGAAGTTTGTAGAAATCAGGTGACCGTGAACCGTGTGTCCGCCATCAGAGCAGATGTTACACAATCACGGCGATCCGGGTTCCCCATCAACAGAAATCGTCTGCCCGCAGTCAGAGCGGATGTTACACCATCACGGCGATCATGGTCCCCAGATAGCAGGCGAAAAAGAGGTAGGTCAGGAGATCTCTGCGCTGATAAATCAAGGGTTTCATCTTGGTTCTACCCTCTCCCCCGTGATAGCACCTGGCTTCCATCGCCATGGCAAGGTCATTTGCCCGGCGGAAGGCAGATATAAAGAGGGGCACAAGGAGAGGTACCATGCTTTTTGCTCTCTCTATGATTTTTCCCTGATCGAAGCTGGCTCCTCTCGCCATCTGCGCCTTCATGATCTTATCGGTTTCCTCCATCAGGATCGGGATAAAACGCAGAGCAATCGCCATCATCATGGCAATCTCATGCACAGGCACACCGATCTTTTTCATGGGTCCCAGCAGGGATTCCAGCCCGTCGGTCAGTCTGGAGGGCGTCGTTGTCAGCGTCATCACCGAGGAGCCGATAATCAGAAAAATCAAGCGGATCCCCATCATCGCAGCGGTACGAATGCCCTGATCCGTGATCGTAAAAATCCAGAAAGACACCACCGTTTTTCCGGGAGTTAAAAAAAGATTGAAAACAACCGTAATCAGCAAGAGGATGAAGATCGCCTTCATTCCCCGTAGCACAAATTTGAACGGCACCTGTGACAACAGGACGGAAATCGTTAAAAAGACCGCCGCCAGCAAATAAGCCAGGGGACTGTCCGCAAGGAAGAGCGAGAGGATGAAAATGAGAGTGCCGATGATTTTGGTTCTCGGATCTAAGCGGTGCAAGAGAGAATCCGCCTGATAATATTGTCCGATTGTAATGTCTTTTAATGCCATAAACGCCGATCTGCCCTGCATTCATCTGCAGAAGCTGCCTTTCTGCCTTTTCTTTCCTGCATCCATCTGCAGAAGCTGCCTTTCTGCCTTTTCTTTCCTGCATCCATCTGCAGAAGCTGCCTTTCTTCCCTTTCTTTCCTGCATCCATCTGCAGAAGCTGCCTTTCTTCCCTTTCTTTCCTGCATCCATCTGCAGAAGCCGCCTTTTGCCTGCGCGTTACATCCGGAGTGCACGCAGGATTTCTCCTGCCGCCTCGGGAATGGTCGTAGCGCTCACATCCACGTTGAACCCTTCCTTCTGCAACCGGTGCATCACATAGGTGACTTCCGGCGCGGCAAGTCCGATCTGCTCCAGTTCCTTCATGTGCAAAAAGACTCTCTTTGGCACATCATCCAGAACAATCTGTCCGTCGTTCATCACCAGGATCCGCTCCACGTAATTTGCCACATCTTCCATGCTGTGAGAAACAAGGAGCACCGTGATCCCCTCTTCTCTATGTAGCGTGGTGAGCAGTTCCAGAATTTCATCTCTGCCCTGCGGATCCAGCCCGGCAGCCGGCTCATCCAAAATCAGCATCTCCGGCTTCATGGCAAGCACGCCGGCGATCGCCACCCTTCGCTTCTGTCCTCCCGACAAATCAAAGGGGGATTGATAAAAATATTCATCCTCCAGGCGGACAGCTTTGAGCGCCTGATACGCCCGCAGCTCCATCTCCTTCCTGGAGACCCCGAGATTCTTTGGGCCGAAGCAAACATCTTTAAACACGGTCTCTTCAAAAAGCTGATGCTCTGGATACTGGAAAACCAGCCCCACCTTCGAACGCAGTTTCCTCCGGTCAAAGTCGGGATCGGAAATATCCTTCCCGTTGTAAAAAACACTGCCGGAGGTCGGCTGCAACAATCCGTTCAAATGCTGAATCAAGGTGCTTTTGCCACTCCCCGTATGCCCGATCAGTCCGATGAACTGCCCATCGGGGATTTGTACGGACACATCCTTCAGTGCCGCATGTGAAACTTTCGTATCGCTATCATAAATGTAGCTGACATGATCCAGAATAATCGCCATTTTTACCTTGCCAGTGCTTCTTTCAGAGCCATCACAAATTCATCGATCGTTAAAATTCCGTTTGGAAGAGGGACTCCCTCTTTTTGCAGGGCATGGGCAAGCTGCGTCACATGAGGCACGTCCAGCCGAAGCTCTCTGAGTCTTTCCACCTGAGAAAAAACCTCCTTCGGCGTCCCCTGCAATGCGACCCTGCCGTCATCCATCACGATCACCCGATCCGCCTCAATGGCCTCATCCATGTGGTGGGTGATGAAAAGGATGGTGATTTTCTCTATTTCATTCAGACCATGCGCCGCATTTACCACTTCTTTCCTTCCGCGGGGATCCAGCATGGCCGTTGATTCATCCATGATGATACATTTGGGGTGCATGGCAATCACCCCCGCAATGGAAACTCTCTGCTTCTGTCCTCCCGAAAGATGATTCGGCGAGTCCTTGCGAAACTTCCACATTCCCAGTGCTTTCAGGCTCTCTTCCACTCTCTGCCAGATCTCTTCCGTGGGAACGCCCATATTCTCCGGGCCAAAGCCCACATCTTCCTCCACCACCTGTCCCACGATCTGGTTATCCGGATTTTGAAAAACCATCCCGGCGGTGCGTCGAATGTCCAACAGGTGTTCGCCGTCTTTGGTATTCATCCCGTCCACGATCACCTCTCCCTCTCCCGGATAAAGGAGGGCATTCAAATGCTTGGCAAAGGTAGACTTTCCACTTCCGTTATGCCCTAAAATGGCAACAAATTCTCCGGGCTGCACCTCGATCGAGACATCATCAAGCGCCCTCGTGACGCCCTCCGGATTGCCTTCCTCGTCTCTACGGATATATTCAAAAGTGACATGACTCGTTTTGATCATGTCCGGCATACGGCTTTGCTTCATCCCTCTGTCGCTTTCTGGCGTGCTTTTATAAGGATTGCCGGAAAAGTGGCTACAGCAATCCCGTGTTCTGCCGGTGTCTGTTGTTTTACACCTACATCATTTTATACCAGATTCGCAAACGTGACAAACGATTCCTTGGAACAAGATGAGGGAAGTAAATCTGTATAAAACTTACAGCATGCAGCAACTGCTTGACAGACTCGATGTGCTCGAGTGCTTTGAGGACGAGAGTCATAGGCTCAGGATTGGAGAGCTTACGTCTAGGCTGGCTGATATATATGAGGCACTCGGAGTAGCGCTGCCAACCTCGTCATGTTAATCTGAGAATGCAGGATAAAAAGGTGGCTCACTGCCGCCCTCATCGTTAATATTCTGTGCTCAATAGAAAATCTGCAATGTGCATACTCTTAATGCCTTGGTAATTTCCTCCGGCAAATTCATCGGTTCTCACAACATACTTTGGATAGTTATCTCGAATTTCCAGCAGTCGTTCGTATTCGCGCTTTTCTGTTTTTCGGATTTGATCTCCTGCGTGACCTGCACATACAACCGGTCATTCTGCTTCTGCGCCACAAAATTGATTTCCCCATCCGGTGTTTTCCCAATCGTCACGGTATATCCTCGTCGGCAAAGTTCCAGATACACCACATTTTCCAGACTGGAAGCGACGCTGTCTGGTGTATATCCCAGCACGCTGTAACGTAAAGCGGTATCAGCAAGATAAAACTTCTCCTGCGTTTTCAGAATCTCTTTTCCGCGCAGGTCGTATCGAGAACAACGATGAAGAAGATATGCTTTCTCCAGCTTTTCCAGATAACTGTACACCGTTTCATTGTCGATTGAACGATGCTCCGATTTCAGATAATCAGAAATTGATTTTGCCGAGAACGAATTTCCCACATTCGCAAACGTGTACCGAACCACACGTTCCAGCTGGTCGATCTTACGAATCTGGTTTCTCTTTACGATATCCGAAAAAATCGTGGAATTATAGATATCCCGGACAATCGTATAAACCTCATCCTGTGAATACTCTCGCAGGTGTGTTGCAGGGGAAACCACCCAGGCGGATATAATCTGCCAGTTCAGCATGGATATCCTTTACCTGTGTATACTGCTTTTTGAATTCCAGATATTCCCGAAACGAAAGCGTATAGATGCGGAAGGAAACATATCGTCCGGTCAGGTAAGTCGCTATTTCCGAAGACATCATTCTGGAATTGGAACCTGTCACATAAAGGTCAACATCATAATCCGTTACCAGGGAGTTTACTACTTTCTCCCAGCCCTCAATTTCCTGAATCTCATCCAGAAAGAGATACGTTCTCCCAGTTGGATTGAGCTTTTCTTTGACAGCTTTGAACATACCCTTCGCTGTCATATCCTCATAATCCATGGAATCGAATCGCATACCGACAATCCGCTCAGACGGAATGCCATGCCCCCGTTGCAGCTTCTCCATGATCATTTTAAAAACTGTGGATTTTCCGCAACGACGAACCCCCGTCAACACTTTTACAAAAGGTGTGTCGGTGTATGCCATCATCTTATCGACATAGAGCGGTCTGTTTATCATAGGAACCACCTCCACGGCCCATGATACCGCAAGCACATAAAAAATCAATAAGAGTTGCGACTATAAAGTTCAAAAAAGTAGATCGGACGGCACATCCCACATTCCTGATTGAGCCTAAATACACTTCGTGATAGACTTTGAAAGGAAGTCATGAACTTTTTCACCGGAAATAAGGAGATTTTGCCCTTATGATAAAAAAATATTGGAGAGAAATTCTGATTCTTTTGATCGTCATCACCGCTTCCGCCATGATGGCAAGATCCTACAGTCATTCGGAGACATTAGCGGATTATGCCAGAAAACACCCGGATCTTGCTTATGCCCATCATAAGAAGGAACAAGGCACACAGAAAACCGCAAATTCCGCGCAAGGCAAGTCATATCCCTCCGCCACCTCTCAAGGCAACCCCGGCGCCTCCACCTTCTCTCAAGGTAAGCCTATCGCCTCCGCTTCCTCACAGGCAGGTGCGCCCGTTTCCGGAGAGAAGGCTTCTCCTGATCAGGTACTCTACAAAGACGGCTTCTCTTATGAACCGCTTTCGGAGGAGATTATTCTGAGAATCGCCGGGCTTTCCTACCCGCGGGATAGCATTACGAATCCTGCCAAAGACGTTATTCCGCTGCAGGATCTTCGTTATGTGAAGATTCGATATATTGACTTTGATGGAAAAAAGCAAAACGGGGAACTGATTTGCAATCAGAAGATCGCACAGGATCTGGTAGAAATTTTCTCCGAGCTGTATGACCGCCAATATCCCCTTGCATCGGTCAGGCTAGTGGATGATTTCGGCGGCGATGATCTGGCGTCCATGGAGGCAGATAATACGTCCTGCTTTAATTTCAGAGAGGTCACCGCTTCCGGCGGTGGAAGCCATAAGCTTTCTCTCCATGCCTACGGTCTGGCAGTGGACCTCAATCCTCTCTACAATCCCTATGTGAAAAAGGGGAAGATCCTTCCGCAAAGCGCAAAGCCTTATGCGAACCGCAAACACGCCAACCCTTACCGGATCGACCATGAGGACTTGGCATACCAACTCTTTACCGCCCATGGATTCACCTGGGGCGGAGACTGGAAAAGCCTCAAAGATTACCAGCATTTTGAAAAAAAATAAATGTACCGCAAATGATTTTATACTAGAATACAAACAATCGATCAAATAAAATGTCAATCACGTTCGACACTTCAAGCGAAAAATCGGGCGGGTACCAATGTACTGGCTACCCACCCGAAGTCAAATTCTTATCTATCTAATTTCATGCCTTGTCAGATTAGACCAGCTCTAAAACCACCATCATGGCGGCATCGCCCTTACGGGGGCCGATCTTAATCATTCTGGTATATCCGCCGTTCCTACTCGCATACTTGGGAGCCAGTTCCTCAAAGATCTTGTCGGAAAGATCAATGGTCTTTCTGGCTTTCTTTCTGCCGGCAAGAATCGCCTTACCGTCCTCATCCCTGGCGACTTCCACCACCGGATAGAGCACGCGCTGCATCTGGCGTCTTACATGCAGTCTGGAAGGCAGATCCTTCGTGACTTCCTTTTCCTGCGTTTCAAATACACTCATCGTAATTCCGTTTGCAAACTCTCCCTCGCGCTTAATGAGTTTACCGTCCTTATCCCTCGTCGTCTCGGAGAGCACCTTGGTCGGATCGTTCTTGTCTACGATATGACGAATCCGATGTCCGTTTGCATCCTTCTTGGCAACCTTCACCTTTACGGTGTGAGTTTCGGTGTGATCCTTTTCACGGACACCGATGGCGATCAGATGCTCTGCGATTTTACGAACTTCCTTTGCCCTGGCCTCCGTTGTCACAATCTTACCATGATGAATCAAATGAGTGACCTGATTGCGAAGCAGTGCCTTTCTCGGCTTTCCTGCCTTGCCCAGCTTTCTATACATTGCCATGATTACTCCTTTCATTACGGACGACAGTCCGTATGCGGGCAATGGCCCGCGATGAAAACAACAGGTTAGGCGCCTGCTGTCCTGCGGTGCTCTTCGGCCTTATCCGCAGTGATAAACAGAGGAATGGAACAGAGCTTTAGGCGTTGCTCTCTCCCTGTCCTGAGGGACAGTCCCAATTCCTTTAACTTTCTCCAGAACCTCTTCCAGTGACTTTCTTCCCAGATTGCGAACCTTCATCATATCATCGGGCGTCTTGCTGGTCAATTCCTCTACGGTATTGATTCCGGCTCTCTTCAGGCAGTTGAAAGAACGAACGGAGAGCTCAAGCTCGTCAATGCTCATTTCGAGCACCTTTTCCCTCTCGTCATTTTCCTTCTCTACCATGACCTCTGCCGTCTTTGCGTTCTCGGAAAGGTTGATAAAGAGACTCAGATGCTCGCTCAACACCTTTGCAGCAAGGGATACTGCTTCATCCGGAGCCAGCGTTCCATTGGTAAACACATCCATGGTCAACTTATCAAAATCAGTCACCTGACCGACACGCGTGTTCTCTACAGAGATATTTACCCTCTCTACCGGGGTGTAAATGGAATCCACTGCAATGACTCCGATGGGAAGATCATCGGTTTTATTCCGATCTGCACCCACATAGCCTCTGCCGTTTGTAATAATGAGCTCCATATAAAGCTTTGCATCTCTGCCGGAGAGTGTTGCAATCACCAGATCGGGATTCATGATCTCCAGATCCTGATCCACCTGAATATCCGAGGCATGTACCACACCCTCTCCGTTAAATTCAATATAAGCCGTCTTCGGCTCGTCGTTCATCGAATTGTTGCGAATGGCAAGACTCTTGATGTTCATCACAATTTCCGTCACATCCTCTTTTACACCGGGGATGGATGAGAACTCGTGAAGAACTCCCTCAATTTTAATTTGACTGACAGCTGTTCCCGGCAGGGAAGATAACATGATCCTGCGGAGGGAGTTGCCAAGCGTTGTGCCGTAGCCTCTTTCGAGCGGTTCCACAACGAACTTTCCATATTGGTGATCCTCAGAGATTTCAGCAACTTCAATATTGGGTCTCTCGAAATCGAACAATGATATTTCCTCCTTTGCTGATGGCACCAAGACCTGCTCTGAATGTCAGAATGATTACTTGGAATACAACTCGACGATCAGCATTTCGTTTACAGGAACATCAATCGCTTCTCTGGAAGGGAACTCCTTGATGGTTGCCTTCATTGCCTCTTTGTCCAGATCCAGCCACTCCGGTACGATTCTAGCGCCGGTCGTTTCTACAATGTCTTTGAAGCGCTGCATACTCTTCGCTTCTTCTTTTACCTCAACTACATCGCCCACACGGATCTGGTAAGACGGAATGTTAATGGTCTTCCCGTTGACCATGACAAATTTGTGCAACACGACCTGTCTGGCTTCTCTTCTGGTTCTTGCAAAACCGAGGCGGAAAACCACATTGTCCAGTCTGCGTTCCAGAAGAACCATCAGGTTCTCACCCGGCAGCCCCTTCATGCGATCCGCTCTCTTATAATAATTGCGGAACGGCTTTTCAAGCACGCCATAGATGAACTTGGCCTTCTGCTTCTCTCTCAGCTGCAAACCGTATTCACTCATCTTACGGTTGGTTCTGTGCGGTGCTCTCTTGGACTTCTTATCGTATCCGAGAAAAGTCGGATCCAGTTCCAGAGATCTGCATCTTTCAGTACCGGTGTTCTATTAACTGCCATTCTTCGGCTCCTTTCAATCGCATGCCGTTTACAGCGCGTCGCCTTCTTCCGGCTTCTCCTGCTACCATGCTAAAGCTTATACACGACGTCTCTTAGGCGGACGGCATCCATTATGCGGGACCGGAGTCACATCCGTAATGCTGGTGACAGTCAATCCGTTTGCAGCCAGTGCACGGATTGCAGCTTCTCTTCCCGTTCCGGGACCTTTCACAAAAACATCCACATATTTGAGACCGTGGATCTGTGCAGCTCTCGTTGCAGTTTCGGAAGCCATTTGTGCAGCATAAGGAGTAGATTTCCTTGAACCTTTAAATCCCAGACCGCCGGCACTTGCCCAGCTCAGCGCATTTCCAGCTGCATCCGTCAGGGTGACAATCGTGTTGTTAAAAGAAGCCTGGATATGTGCCTGTCCGCGTTCAACGTTTTTCTTTACGCGCTTTTTGCCCGTCTTTGCAGCAGCAGCGCTCTTCTGTTGTTTTCCAGCCATAAAACTAACCTACTTTCCTTTCTGTCATGTTTGGGTCAAACTTTATTTCTTCTTGTTTGCGATGGTTCTCTTCGGTCCTTTTTTGGTTCTTGCATTGGTCTTCGTCCTCTGACCTCTGCAAGGCAGTCCCTTGCGGTGACGGCTGCCCCTGTAGGAACCGATTTCCGTCAGTCTCTTGATGTTCATGGCGACTTCTCTTCTGAGGTCACCTTCCACCATATATTGATCTCCGATGATATCGGCTAACTTTCTCACCTCATTATCGGTCAAATCACGTACACGCGTATCGGGATTCACTCCGGCTGCCTCCAGAATCTTATTGGAGGAAGTTCTCCCGATTCCAAAAATATAAGTCAGTCCGATTTCCACACGCTTATCTCTAGGTAAATCTACGCCTGCAATACGAGCCATTCCAGTTTCCTTTCTTTGTCTTCCTATGGGTTACTTGTTTGATTGGGAATGATTCTGCCTGCGTCTTCTTCCATACACCGCAGTCTCATTCCAGACAGGGACAATCTTGTCCGTCCTTTCCAATACGCATTGGTATCAAAAAGTAATGAGCGGCTCGTCCTTAGCCCTGTCTTTGTTTGTGTTTCGGATTCTCACAGATGATCCGAACCACGCCTTTTCTTTTGACAACCTTGCACTTCTCGCACATCGGTTTCACAGAAGATCTGACCTTCATCGCATTCTCCTTTCTGTTTGAATAAAACAGAGTTACATCACAATCATGCAAAAAATACCTGCACAAGAGCGGGAGTTATTATAGCATATTTGAAATTTGAAAGCAAGTGTTACTTATCTCTCCAGATGATTCTTCCTTTAGACAGGTCATAGGGAGAAAGTTCCATCGTTACCTTGTCGCCCGGCAGGATCCGGATGAAGTTCTGCCGAAGTTTCCCGCTGATATGTGCGAGAACGATGTGTCCGTTCTCCAGTTCCACACGGAACATCGTATTCGGCAACTTCTCAACGACCTTGCCTTCAATCTCAATTACATCCGCTTTTGACATAAAATCTGTTCTCCTGCATCATTTAAGACAAAATTTGACAAATGTCCGTAAAGACATCATCCATATCCTTGGTTCCGTCGACGGTCTTTAAAATCTTTTTGTCCTCATAATAATGAATGAGCGGCTGTGTCTGTTCATGATAGACTTCCAACCTGTGTTTGACCGTTTCCGCTTTATCATCATCCCGCTGTGTAAGAGAGGATCCGCATTTGTCGCAAACGCCTTCCTTCTTCGGTTTGATAAATTCCGTATGATAGATGGATCCGCACTTCGGGCAACTGCGTCTTCCGCTCATGCGGTGAATGATATTCTCGTCCGGTACTTCAATGTTAATGGCAAAGTCCACCCGGTCATTCCGCTTTTCCAGCTCTTCTTCCAGGACACCGGCCTGCGGAATCGTACGCGGGAAGCCGTCTAGCACATAACCGTTTTCACAATCCTTCTGCGCTACCCGGTCTAACAGCATGGCCACCGTAAGTTCATCCGGCACCAGGGAACCGGCATCCATATAGGTTTTGGCCTGTTTCCCAAGCTCTGTACCGTTCTTGATGTTTTCACGAAAAATATCACCGGTGGATATGTGCGGGATATGCTCTTTTTCCGCAATGCGATCCGCCTGGGTTCCCTTCCCTGCGCCCGGTGCGCCTAACATGATAATCTTCATCCGTATCCCTCTCTGCTTCCCTACGCTCAGCTGTCTAAAAATCCCTTGTAGTTCCGAACCAGCATCTGCGACTCGATTGCTTTCAGTGTTTCCAGAATGACGCTGACAATAATGATCAGGCTGGTTCCGCCGAATGATACATCTGCTTTAAACAGCCCGTTGAACATGATCGGGAGTACTCCGACAATGGTCAGCCCGATGGCGCCGATGAAAATGATATAGTTCAGAATTTTTGTCAGGTAATCACTGGTCGGTTTTCCCGGACGAACCCCCGGAATAAAGCCGCCCTGTTTCTTCATATTATCCGCGATTTCTAGCGGATTAAAGGTGATGGACGTGTAAAAATAAGCAAAGAAAATCAGAAGCAGCACATAGCCGATCAGTCCCAGCGAATACTTCCATGCCACCGGATTAAACCACATTCCCTGATTCAGATAGAGGGAAAGTTCCGACCAAATTTTCCCGTCCCAGTTAAAAAACTGCCCCAGCATCAGCGGCGTCTGGAAAAGAGAAATGGCAAAGATAATCGGCATAACCCCGGCGGTATTAACCTTAAGAGGAATCTCTGCGGAATTTCCGCCAAGCATTCTTCTACCCTGTAACTTCTTGGCATATTGCACCGGAATTCTGCGCTCTGCCCCGTTTAAGATAACGACGATCACCACCATGGCAATGATGATGGCGACGATCACAATCGCTGCAAGAGCCGCCTGAATCACCGTTTTATCCGAGGTGAGGACGAATTGATGAAAGAGTCCTGCGACATCTCCCCGGCATTCTGGAGATAATGTTAATCACCAGAACGATCGAAATTCCGTTTCCCAACCCCTTTGTCGGTGATGCGTTCTCCCAGCCACATCATCAGCGCACTGCCGGCAGTCAGAGAAGCTACAATCTGAACTACCACAAGCGGATTCCTTATCGTCAGAAATCCGCTCTGCCTGTAAAAGTTAATTCCCATCACCGTCGACTGCATCACTGCCAAACCCGATGGTAATCAGTCTGGTTGCCTGCGTCAGCTTTTTTCCGTCCTTCTTCCCCGTCTTTTTGCATTTCTTCCAGAGAAGGGAAGGCAATGGTTAAAAAGCTGGATGATGATGGATGATGTGATATAGGGTGTGATGTTCAGCGCCAGAATCGACATGTTCTCAAAGGAACCGCCGGTAAATACGTTTACAAAACCCAGTGCATTCGTCCCGGAGTTGGAGGCTTTCATAAACCATTCCCGAAAGACTGCTGTATTGATGCCCGGAACCGGAATGGTCGATCCCAGGCGAATCACGATCAGCATGAGAAATGTGAAGAAGATCTTCCTCCGAATCTCTTTCGTTTTGAATGCGTTCTTCACAGTGGCAAACATCAGATCACCTCTGCTGTTCCGCCAAGTTCCTCAATCTTCTTTTTGGCTGATTCACTGAATGCATTCACCTTGACGTTTAATTTCTTCGTGAACTCACCGTTTCCAAGCACCTTCACGCCGTCGTAGGTGTGCTTGATAATGCCTTTTTCCAGAAGCGTTTCTACTTCCACGGTAGCCCCGTTTCCAAAACCTTCTAACGCACTCAGATTGATGGCAACAATATTCTTGTGATTTCTGTTCTGGAAGCCCCTCTTGGGAAGTCTTCTGAACAAAGGCATCTGACCGCCTTCAAATCCCGGTCTGGGTGCGCCGGAACGAGCCTTCTGTCCCTTATGACCCTTGCCTGCGGTTTTGCCGTTTCCCGATGCATGTCCGCGGCCTTTTCTATAGCAATCTCTCACAGAGCCCTCAGCAGGTCTCAAATTTGATAATTCCATGTTTAACCTCCATCGTGGTTCCTGGCGTTAAAGCTTCTTCCCCTTCGTTACCCTTCGGGAACTTACGCCTCAACCTCTTCCACCTTCACCATGTGCTTGATCTGCTGAATCTGTCCTCTGGTGGAATCGTTATCCGGCAGAACCACACTGCTGTTCAGTTTCTTGAATCCCATGGATTTCACGGTCGCTCTGTGCTTGGGAATCGCACCGATCGTGGATTTTACCAGGGTGATTTTTAACTTCTTATCACTCATGACTTTCCTCTCTTTCCTGATCGTCCGTATTAAGCCATTACTTCTTCTACAGACTTGCCACGCATCTTGGCCACTCCTTCCGGAGTCTTCAGTGCTGCCAGACCGTTGATCGTTGCGATGACGACATTCTGTTTATTGTTGGAGCCGAGTGACTTGGTACGAATGTTCTGAATGCCTGCCAGTTCGCAGACGCTTCGTGCAGGGCCTCCCGCAATAATACCGGTACCTTCCGGGCTCTTCTTTAACAGAACCTCGGCGGAGCCGAATTTGCCGATGAAATCATGGGTAATAGAGTGATTTTCATCAAGCGGCACCTCAATCAGGTTCTTCGTCGCATCCTCTTTGCCCTTGCGAATGGCATCCGGGATTTCAGTCGCCTTTCCAAGGCCGACGCCCACATGCCCGTTGTTGTCGCCTACCAGAACGAGGGCGGTAAATTTCATGTTGCGGCCACCCTTGACGACCTTGGTAACGCGTTTGATAGAAACCACTTTGTCGGTGAGCTCAAGCTGGCTTGCATCTATGATATTACGTCTCATTATGATTTCTTCCTCCTTAGAATTCCAGGCCTGCTTTTCTCGCAGCATCCGCCAGTGCTTCTACCTTACCGTGGTAAATAAATCCGCCTCTGTCAAAAACAACGGTTTTAATTCCCTTGTCAATCGCTCTTTTTGCGACCAGATCTCCGATATAAGCGGCTGCTTCCATATCGTTGGTGTGTTTCAGCGCACCCTTTACATCCTTTTCTACGGTAGAAGCGGCTACCAGGGTCTTCCCTGCTTCATCGTCAATAATCTGCGCATATACATGAGCGTCACTTCTGAACACGGCAAGACGCGGTCTTTCTGCGGTGCCGCTGAATCTGTTCCTGATTCTCAAGTGCTTCTTTTCACGCACCTTTTTCTTGGATTCTTTCTTTATCATCACGCTCTCCTTTACTTCTTACCGGTCTTGCCGACTTTACGTCTGATCGTCTCGTCCGCATACTTGATGCCCTTGCCCTTATAAGGTTCCGGTCTTCTCTGATCTCTGATGATGGCTGCGAACTGACCAACCGCTTCCTTATCGATCCCCTTCACGATGATGGCCTGTCCGTCTACAACCGTTTCCAGACCTTCGGGATCTTCCAGCTCAACCGGATGCGAATATCCGAGTGTCAGTGTGAGCGTTTTTCCCTTTTTGGCTGCTCTGTAACCGACGCCCTGCACTTCCAGCTTCTTCTCGAAACCGGTATGTACGCCGACAACCATGTTATGCAAAAGACTTCTGGTCAGCCCGTGCAGTGCCTTCGTCCTCTTCTGGTCATCCGGTCTTGTGATCTCGATTTCTCCATTTTCCTGCTTGATGACCAATTCGTGAGCAAATTCTCTCTCCAATGTGCCTTTCGGCCCCTTCACAGTCACCTTATTATTTTCTGCTACCTGAACGGTTACGCCGTCCGGGATCGCGATTGGCATTTTTCCGATTCGTGACATGCCCGTACCTTCCTTTCAATAATTACCAAACAAATGCAAGCACTTCTCCGCCGACATTCAGCGATCTTGCCTTTTTGTCCGTCACAATTCCCTGGTTTGTAGAAATGATTGCAATCCCCAGTCCGCCGAGCACCCTCGGAAGCTGGTCTTTGGATGCATAAACGCGAAGTCCCGGTTTGGAAATCCGCTTTAAACCGGAAATGACTTTATCGTTTCTGTCTGCACCGTACTTCAGTGCGATGTGAAGGTTCTTAAAGCCCTTCTCATCATCGACCACGTCCAGCTTTTTGATATAACCTTCCTCTAAAAGAATATTTGCAATTGCAAGCTTCACTCTTGAAGAAGGGACATCTACCGTATCATGCTTTGCAGAATTTGCATTCCGAATTCTCGTGAGCATATCCGCAATAGGATCATTCATTGCCATGTTAACCTCCTGATTCCTCTCTTTACCAACTAGCCTTCTTCACGCCCGGAATCTGTCCCTTGTATGCAAGTTCACGGAAGCAGATTCTGCAGATTCCAAATTTTCTGAGAACCGAATGCGGACGACCGCAGATTCTGCAGCGGGTATAAGCCCTTGTGGAGAACTTCGGCTTCATCTGCTGTTTGCGCTTCATGGATAACTTTGCCATGCTCTTTCTTCCCTCCTAATCAGTTTGCAAAAGGCATATTGAACAGTCTGAGCAGTTCGCGAGCCTCTTCATCTGTTTTTGCCGTTGTGGTAAAGATGATGTCCATTCCTCTGGTCTTGTCGATCTTGTCGTACTCGATTTCCGGGAAGATCAACTGTTCCTTGATCCCAAGTGCATAATTGCCTCTGCCGTCAAAAGAGTTGGCACTCACTCCACGGAAGTCACGGACACGGGGAAGCGCCAGGTTGACGAGGCGATCTAAAAACTCGTACATTTTTTCACCACGGAGGGTTACCTTGCATCCGATCGGCATTCCTTCTCTGATTTTAAAGTTTGCGATGGATTTCTTAGCCTTGGTATACACCGGCTTCTGCCCGGTGATGATGGTCATATCGTTTGCTGCGTTCTCCAGAACCTTCGCATTCTCCTTCGCCTCTCCAACCGCCATATTCACGACGATCTTGTCAAGCTTCGGTACCTGCATCGCGTTCTTGTATCCGAACTTCTTCGTCATTGCAGCCACGATTTCGTTCTGGTATAAGTCTCTGTATCTGCTCACGACTTCTTGCCTTCCTTTCTTTTCGCCGAGGTTACTTCGTCGATCTTTTCACCCGTTGCCTTGGCGTAGCGGTATTTTTTGCCGTCCTCGATCTTGAATCCGACACGAGTAGGCTTTCCGTTGTGCAGCAGCATCACGTTCGAAATATCAATTGATGCTTCCACTTCCACACGTCCGCCATTCTGGTTGGTCATCGAGGGCTTCTCGTGTTTGGTTACCTTGTGAAGGCCTTCCACAACCACTCTTCCACGTTTCGCATCCACAGACAGGACCTTGCCTTCCGCCGGCTTCTTGTCCTTGTCCTGAACAACCTGCGCAGCTTCCTTACCGGCGATCACGCGCACCATATCGCCCTTTTTAATCTTCATTGCAGCCATCGTGACCTCCTTACAGCACTTCCGGAGCCAGAGACAAAATCTTCATGTACTTTTTCTCACGAAGCTCTCTTGCTACGGGTCCAAAAATACGGGTTCCCTTCGGTGTTCCGTCCTCGTTGATGATGACTGCAGCATTCTCATCAAAGCGGATATAGGAACCGTCCTTACGACGGGTCTCCTTCACAGTACGAACCACCACTGCCTTGACCACATCGCCTTTTTTGACAACGCCGCCCGGTGTTGCTTCTTTGACCGAAGCAGTAATCCTGTCACCGATTCTTGCATATCTTCTCGTCGAGCCGCCCATGACCCGGATGCACAGAAGTTCTCTGGCGCCGGTATTATCAGCGACCTTCAGTCTGCTTTCCTGCTGTACCATGTTAATCTCCTTCTTATCAATTACTTCGCACGTTCCACGATCGATACCAGTCTCCATCTCTTATCTTTGGAAATCGGCTTCGTCTCCATGACTCTGACGGTATCTCCGACATGGCACTCATTGTTTTCGTCATGCGCCTTTAATTTATAGGTTCTCTTTACAATCTTCTTGTAGAGCGGATGCTTTTCATGATGTTCAATGGAAACGACGATGGTCTTATCCATTTTGTCGCTGGTAACCTTACCGACACGGACTTTTCTTAGATTTCTTTCCACGGTATTCCCCTTTCTCCGTTAGGCTTTCTGCGCGTTAGCCTTCATGGTAATGGCCGTATTGATCCGCGCGATATTCTTTCTGACTTCAGTGATTCTCGCCGTGTTGTCCAGCTGATTGGTCGCATGCTGAAATCTCAGATTGAAAAGCTCCTTCTTTGCCAGCAACAGTTCTTCTCTCAGAGCCGCCTCGTCTTTCGCGTTCAGCTCCTTTATATAATCCTGTCTCTTCATTTCGACACACCGCCTTCCAGATCCGCTTTTGAAACAATCTTGCATTTGCAGGGAAGCTTATGAGTTGCCAGACGCAGAGCTTCCTTTGCATCTGTCTCCGAAACGCCGCCGATCTCAAACATAACACGTCCCGGTTTTACCACCGATACCCAGTATTCCACGGTGCCTTTCCGGAACCCATACGAGTCTCTGCCGGCTTTGCTGTCACAGGCTTATCCGGGAAAATTTTGATCCAAACCTGACCGCCTCTCTTGATAAAACGTGTCATTGCCACACGGGCAGCCTCGATCTGATTGGAACGAATCCAGCAGGGTTCCAAAGCAACAATTCCATATTCACCGTGAGAAATCGTTGTACCACGGCTGGTCTTATGTGCCATCGTGCCGCGGAACGTCTTGCGGTGCTTTACTCTCTTTGGCATTAACATGATTATTTCTCCTCCGTTGTATCAAGCGCCGGGCTCTCCTTCTTCAGGACTTCCCCCTTGTAAATCCATACCTTTACGCCGACTTTGCCGTATGTGGTATTTGCTTCCGCAAAACCGTAGTCAATGTCAGCTCTCAGTGTCTGCAGCGGAATGGTTCCCTCGCTGTAGAACTCGGTACGGGCGATATCCGCACCGCCAAGCCTGCCTCCGCAGGAAGCCTTGATACCGAGTGCATCGGTCTTCATCGTTCTGGACATGCAGGACTTCATCGCTCTTCTGAAAAGAGACACGGTTCTCCAGCTGTCCTGCAATATTCTCCGCCACCAGCTGCGCATCCTTATCCGGCTTCTTGACCTCCTTGATGTCGATCATCATCTTCTTGCCGGTCAGCTTGGTCAGCTGTTTCTTGGTATTCTCAATTTCCGCTCCGCCCTTACCGATCACAACACCCGGCTTTGCCGTGTAAACAATGACCTTGACGCGGTCGCTTGCGCGCTCGATGTCGATCTTGGAAACGCCTGCGGAATATAACTTTTTCTTAAGGAACTTCCGGATGTTATAGTCTTCCACCAGGTTATCCGCGAAAATCACCTTCTGCATACCATCTGGAATCCCAGTCAGAAATAACACCTACTCTCAGTCCATGAGGATTAACTTTCTGTCCCATTAAAAATTATTCTCCTTTCTCATCCAGCACAATGATTAAATGACTCATTCTCTTCTCGATCCTGTAAGCTCTTCCCTGTGCTCTGGGCTGAATCCTCTTCATGATCGGACCATTGTTTGCGAAGCATTCCGCAATATAAAGGCTGTTCCGGTTGATTCCCTTAAACTCCGCATTCGCTGCTGCGGAAGAAAGGAGCTTGAAAATCACACTGGATGCATATCTGGGATTGTATTGCAGGATGGCAAGTGCGGTATTTACATCTTTGCCGCGGATCGCGTCCATCACAAAGCATGCCTTCTGAACCGGAATTCTGGCATAGGACAGCTTTGCATGAGGACGATTCTCTCTGTTTTCCTGATTTCTATCATGTTTGTACTGGCTTCTATGTTGTTTCGCCATGAAAAAACCTCCTTCGTCTTACGCCGTCTTATTTGGCTGCCGTCTTCTTCTCGGCTCCGGCGTGTCCTCGATACGTTCTGGTGGGAACGAATTCTCCCAGCTTATGTCCTACCATGTCTTCTGTGATATATACCGGGATGTGTTTTCTGCCGTCATGAACTGCAATCGTATGTCCGACAAAAGACGGAAAAATCGTCGAGCGGCGTGACCAGGTCTTAATCACCTGCTTTTGATTGGCCGCATTCATGGCTTCCACTTTCTTTAAAAGGCTTTCATCGGCGAAAGGTCCCTTTTTCAATGATCTTGACATTGTCATCCTCCTCTTACTTTACCTGTCTGCCGTCTCTTCTTCTGACAATCAGCTTATTCGAAGCCTTCTTCGACTTTCTGGTCTTGTATCCCAGTGCCGGCTTGCCCCACGGTGTGCACGGTCCCGGACGTCCTACCGGAGCCTTTCCTTCACCACCGCCGTGCGGGTGATCGTTCGGGTTCATGACCGAACCTCTGACAGTCGGACGGATGCCCATGTGGCGGATCCTTCCTGCTTTTCCATAATTGATCAGACTGTGGTCAATGTTTCCTACCGTTCCAATGGTTGCTCTGCAGGAGATCGGGACCATTCTCATTTCTCCGGAAGGAAGCCTGAGCGTTGCATACTTGCCTTCCTTCGCCATCAGCTGCGCTGCGTTACCCGCGCTTCTGACCAGCTGTCCGCCTCTGCCGGGATAAAGCTCGATGTTATGAATATCCGTACCAACCGGAATATTCTCCAGCGGGAGGCAGTTGCCGACACGAACTTCCGCCGTCGGCCCGTTCATCACCTTCATGCCGTCGGTCAGGCCGGCAGGAGCCAGAATATAGCTCTTTTTCGCCATCCTCATAGCAGATGAGGGCAATATTGGCGGTTCTGTTCGGATCATATTCCACGCCGATGACCTTGGCGGAAATGCCGTCCTTTGTTCTCTTAAAATCGATCAGTCTGTACTTCCTGCGGTTTCCGCAACCCCTGTGTCTTACCGTGATCTTCCCCTGGTTGTTTCTGCCTGCGGTTTTGTTGAGTGATACCAGCAGCGATTTTTCCGGGGTCTTCTTGGTGATTTCGGAGAAATCGGAACCGGTCATATGTCTTCTGGACGGTGTATACGGTCCGTACTTCTTAATTCCCATTGTTATACCTCTTTCGTTATCTGCAGCATCCCGGGCTGCAATAATTTTGTTTCATCAGGTAGTTCTCTGTCTTACAGCCCCTGATAAACCTCGATCTCCTTGCTGTCATCCGTCAGCTTAACAATTGCCTTCTTGGTCTTTGCGGTAAACCCGACAGCCATGCCGCGGCGCTTTTTCTTGCCGTCAATATTCATCGTATTCACGCGCAGAACCTTGGTTCCTTCAAATGTCTTTTCCACCGCTTCCTTGATCTGTGTCTTATTGGCCTGCGGATGGACGAGGAAGGTATATTCCTTGTTCTCCATCATGCCCATGCTCTTTTCCGTCAGGACCGGTTTCAGGATGATATCGTAAATTCCCAGTGCAGCCATTAGATAAATACCTCCTCAATCTTCGCAACCGCTTCCTTCGTGACCACGAGTGTCTTTGCGTTCATGATGTCGTATACATTGATCAGATCACTGACAGAGGTTTTCACGCCCGGAAGGTTTCTCGCGGAGAGGATGACGTTCTGATCGTTATCCCCGATTACCACGTAGGATTTGCCTTCTGCTTTGATGTTCTTCATCACTTCGGCAAAAACCTTGGTTTTCTTCTCTTCCATTTTCAGCTCGTCCAGAACGATGATGCTGCCCTTCTGAACTTTATCCGTCAGAGGCCCCTTTCAGCGCCGCTCTCTTTTCCTTCTTGTTCATTTTAAAAGAATAATCTCTCGGAACCGGAGCGAAGACTACGCCGCCGCCCGTCCACTGAGGAGATCTGGTAGAACCCTGTCTGGCATGACCGGTTCCCTTCTGTCTCCAAGGCTTTCTGCCGCCTCCGGAAACTTCCGAACGGGTCTTTGCCTTCTGTGTTCCCTGGCGTCTGTTGGCAAGCTGCTGCTTTACCGCCATATAGATCAGGTGCTCATTGACATCTGCGCCGAAAATCTCATCATTCAATTCGATATTTCCGACTTCGTCGCCCTTCATATTGTAAACAGATACTTTTGCCATCTGTCTGTTCCTCCTTCTTTATCAAATGTCCGCTCTCGTGGTTTCCTTGATGGTGACAAGGCCCTTTCTCGGACCGGGTACGGCGCCCTTTACCAGAATCAGGTTTTTATCTGCATCTACACGGACAATCTCCAGATTCTGCACCGTGATTTTCTCACTTCCCATGTGTCCGGGCATGCCCTTTCCCTTAAACACGCGGCTCGGATCGGAAGAAGAACCGTTGGATCCCTGATGACGATGGAATTTGGAACCGTGAGCCATAGGACCTCTGTGCTGTCCATTCTTCTTCACGGCGCCCTGGAATCCTTTTCCCTTGCTGATCGCAGTTGTGTCTACGTGATCTCCCGCCGCAAAAATATCCGCCTTAATCTCAGCTCCGGTCTGATACTCCTCCGCATTTTCAAAACGGAATTCTCTCACGAATTTCTTGCCTTCCACGCCTGCCTTTTTGAAGTGGCCTTCCTGCGGCTTGTTGATTCCGTGAATGAACTTCACCTGCTTCTTGCCTGCCTTGTTGCGGTTGACCTTCCTGCCCAGCTTGTCAATGAAGCCTACCTGCACTGCAGAATAGCCGTCATTTTCCACTGTCTTGATCTGTGTAACCACGCAGGGTCCTGCTTCCAGAACGGTTACCGGAATCAAGCTTCCGTCTTCATTGAAGATCTGTGTCATGCCGATCTTCGTCGCCAAAATCGCTTTCTTCATTCTTGTTTGCCTCCTAATCCCGCCTGTCTTTCCATGCGAAAAGCTCTGTTCTCCCATGTCTCTTGCGGGCATTTCTTCCTACAGCGGATCCGGACCAATACCAGCCGTTTACATGCTTCGCATGTCCAGTGTTTACGGCTTTTCCGAACGATAGATTCTTTCGTGGTTACCTTTTCCCAATCGTTCGGCTTTTCGGTATTTCGAATCATACTAGCAGGAGGTGATGGATAGTTGCTTATTTCATCTTGATATTGATATATACGCCCGCAGGCATTTCCAGCCTTTGCAGCGCATCTACCGTCTTAGGGGTGGGGGAGATGATGTCGATCAGTCTCTTGTGCGTTCTCTGCTCGAACTGCTCCCTCGAATCCTTGTACTTATGAACCGCACGAAGGATGGTCACAACTTCTTTCTTAGTAGGAAGCGGAACCGGTCCGGAAACCCTCGATCCGTTCTTCTTCACGGTCTCGATGATTTTCTTTGCGGACGCATCCACCAGATTGTGATCATACGCCTTCAGGGTGATTCTCATGATTTGATTTGCCATAAAAAAAGTCGCCTCCTTATTCGCACTGTTTTAACAGCTAGTACGACAAGCGGTGACTGTACACTCTCCCGTGTGTTTCCTGACTGAAAAACAAAAGCAGATTCTGTCTTCCGCTTTCAGTATCCCTGCGGATCACACGTCGTTTCCATAGATTATGGACCGTTGCAAGTACAGTGACCTGTCGTCATGATTCTTGAGGGTTCCCCTGTCGCTGCAATCTGGGTGATAATGGCTTATCCCCCGGGTTCCCTCCTGACTTTCGCTCCACGGAATGACCGCTCCACTGGACAGAGCGCAACCTCACGCTTCACAGCTATCAGATGCACAGCAATGGTTATTTTACTCGGAATCAACGATTCTCGCAAGATTTTTTTTTATAAAACGGCTTTTGATCGAAACTAGGTAATTTAAATCAATCAATCTGGATTTTATTTGTTCTCTTCTGTAAAAAGAACCGCCTAATCCTCATGCGCTCTGCGTCCATGGTGATCAGGCGGTCCCTTTTATAAAACTCTTCTCCTGCATTGGAGTTTAGAAGAATATCCTATGCTGAAACTGGTCCTTTCCCTCCCTGGCGTACTGTTTTACAATATAATCCTTCATGCGGATCAACCGGTTGGCAATATGATTCGGAATATCTTGCTGAAGAAATTTCTTGGCTCGCTCTGCGACTTCATCCAATGTAGTCGGACCTGCAGACCTTCTGGAAGTTATCGAGCGAATTTCTTTTTGATATTCTATCATTTGTTTTGCATAATCCACGGTATCGTGGACTTCTTTCTCATATAACTTTGCGATTTTTGCAAATTCCAAATCCAGCTGCTTCAGTTGCTCTTCTCTTTCTTTTTGGAATTTCTCCAATTCCATTTCTTCCACCACCGATTCGCCTTCCGCTTTTCCCTGCATGATTTCATCGTATCGGTTTGCGTACGCTTTTAAGTACTCCAGCATTTCATCCTTTACACAGGAATCCAATTGAGACTTATCGCCTCTTCGTTTCATCACCTCATCCAATAAGGAGGCTCTACATTGTTCTCCTTTCTCTATCTGCGTATACCCCGGAAGGATCTCACCTAATTCTTTCTTGTAGAACCCTTCCGCCCACTTTCTCTGGTCTTCCCACTGCAGAAACCCCGGAAGGATCTCACCTAATTCGTTCGTGTGGTCCCCCCCTAAACTTTTATGTTCTTCCGCCCATTTTCTCAGGTCTTCCCATGTATATCTACAGGTAATTACGACACCATCCTTTCTCGCGGAATTGCTCTTAACATTCTTAACCTCTCTTGCGGGGTCAATCGGTCCGTTTAACAGCGACTGTTCGTATGCAATAACTCTACTATAATAATTATGGCTGATTCTCATTGCCAGGCTCCTTTTCCATGAATTGTACACGATCCGCACTCTCCGCTTCATCATACCAACTGCTAAGAGGAAACCGCTTCAGGTAATTAGAATATCGGACGAAACCGCCTCTTCCATAACAGAGTACTTCCCATGCGCCCGAAGAATCGGAATTGACGCAGAACCTTCTCTTTTCACCGCCCTGGATATTTGCTACTATGATCTGAGTCGGATTTTTATTCCGCATGAGTCTAAAATGCATCCGATGGAGGCGCCTGCGATACGGGTATAAACGCTTCCAACACCCTTATCGTATGCATTGAATTGATATCTATACATGAAGGAGAGCGCCTATGTGGGTAGCGGACAACTGGAAGAGCTATGAAGTGATCGACTGCTCCGGCGGAGAAAAGCTGGAGCGGTGGGGGGATTTTATCCTGCAAAGACCGGATCCGCAGGTGATCTGGCACACGAAAAGAGCTGCGGCGGAGTGGAAGCATCCGAACGGAATCTATCACCGTTCCAGCCGCGGCGGCGGGGAGTGGGAGTTTCACCATCTTCCGCAGGAATGGACCATCCCCTATTCCTCTTTGACCTTCCATCTGAAGCCTTTTAAATTCAAGCATACCGGGATTTTTCCGGAGCAGGCGGTGAACTGGGAGTGGTGTTCTTCTTTGATCCGGAAGCGGAAGCAAGAGGAGCCTGGGCGGGAGGTTCGTGTGCTGAACCTGTTTGCCTACACCGGCGGAGCCACCCTTGCCGCCCTGTCTGCAGGTGCAGCCGTTACGCATGTCGATGCTTCCAAAGGGATGGTGAATTGGGCAAAAGAAAATGCCACCTCATCCGGTCTTGCTCATTGTCCGATCAGGTGGCTGGTTGACGATTGTATGAAGTTTGTGGAACGGGAGATCAGACGGGGGGAATACCTACGACGGAATCATCATGGATCCGCCATCTTACGGCAGGGGTCCGGGCGGTGAGGTCTGGAAAATCGAGGATAGCATCTATCCGTTTCTTGCCAAAACCGTGCAACTCCTCAGTGACGACCCTCTTTTTTTCCTGATCAATTCTTATACAACGGGACTGCAGCCCGCTGTGCTTGGCTATCTGCTGCATTCCCTGCTGGATCCGGTCAAAAAAGGACAGATCGAAGCCGGTGAAATCGGTCTGCCCGTACGTGCCTCTTCCCTCATCCTGCCCTGTGGTGCCAGCGGAAGATGTGCGTTCTAAAAAAGGAACCTGCCTGTCCTCACTTTTCTCCCGCGTCAATTCTCTCCCTGATCTGCAGCATGTGATTGTCCAGCTGGCTGACCAGCTCGGCACTGATCTTCATTTCTTCGGAGATGGCGTCCGCATCCGCGATGTCCGCTCTTTTGTATTTGAGCTGATGGTCGAGGCTGGCCCAGAAATCCATGGCGATGGTGCGGAACTGTACCTCAACCTTCATATACTCCTTCTCCTTCATCAGGAAAATCGGCACCATGACAATGAGGTGGAGAGAACGGTATCCGTTATTCTTGGGCTGAATGATATAGTCCTTTTCCTGAATGACCAGAAGATCATCCTGCATCTTCAGCGTGCTGGCCAACAGATAAATATCATCTATAAAAGAGCAAACCACCCTTACCCCTGCAATATCATTCAGGTTGTCCCGGATGCTCTGATAAGACACCTCATATCCGTGTGAACACAGTTTGTCATAAATGCTCTGCGGCGATTTCAATCTGCACCGAATGGACTCAAACGGATTTCGCTGGAACTTGAGCGACATTTCGCTGCTCAAGACCTCCAGCTTGGTGATCATCTCCGTCATCGCACACTCATACTTCATCATCAGCAGCTGCAACTCTTCGCATTCATTGGGCAAATGTAGCGTCTGTGCGATTTCCCAGGTCGGAGATTACTTTCATTCCATGAAAACGGTTATGCAGTCCATACGCCGTATTCTTTGCGAATTCCATCATCTCCCGGTCCTCTCCCTGATGCCTGAACATGTGCAAGTGATTGTCACTACCGCTTCCTTCTAACGACTTGGATGATAGAAGGATCCCTGTACCAAAATAGACGCAAGCACTTTTTCCATACGGGCTGACGGTTTTTTGATACTACTATTATGATATCATAAATGATTTTCCCTGAATACAGGCGATTGCGCACTCTGCGATGTTTTAACCGGTTTTTTACCGGATTCGTAGCAGATTTGCTTCTTTACTTTTCGGAAAAAAGAAGCTTCGAATAGACCGGGAACGGCCAATATTTTTCGTCTGTAATTGCCTCCAACTGATCTGCTGCAAGACGGCAGGCTTCCATGTCCTTCACAATGATCCGGTGATAATAGCGCATGGCGTCTTCGTTGTTCTCCGGCACTTTTTCCATATCCGCTTCCAGTTTCTGAGTCGATGACAGTAATTCGTCCGTTAACTTGGCACTTTTCGTACAAATCTCCGTCTCATAGGCCATCGGCATCTGCGCATTCTTCAGATCTCCCATCCGTCTGCACAGTTCTGCAGTATAGGCGGAAACAGCCGGCAAAATCTGCCTGCGGATCATATCGTCCATGGTTCTGGCTTCGATCGCAATCTGCGCATTATAGGTGTTGACATGGATGTTGTAACGCGCATACAGCTCTTCCTCTGTGTAAATCCCATTTTTTACAAACAACTCTACGTTCTTGGGATCGACATACTTGGGAAGTGCTTCCGCCGTGGAAGTCAGGTTGGACAGGCCGCGCCTCTTTGCCTCCTCCACCCAGGAAACGTCATAGCCGTTGCCGTTGAAACAATTCTCTGGTGCTCCGTGAGCGTCTTCTTGATGAGCGCCTGCAGGTCTTTCTGGAAATCCTTACTCTTTTCCAGAACCTCCGCAAAGCCTCTCAGTTCCTGCGCCATAATGGTATTGAGTGCGATATTCGGGCCGGAGATCGACTGCGAACTTCCCAGCATACGGAACTCGAATTTATTGCCGGTGAAAGCCATCGGCGAAGTTCGATTGCGGTCGGTGTTATCCATCGGAATCGGCGGCAGGGTATCAATCCCGATGAGCAACTGCCGTTTTCCCTGGTCATGAAAGTTTTTGCCCTGAATAATAGATTCAACCACTCCCTCCAGCTCATCCCCCAGAAAGATGGAAATGATGGCGGGCGGTGCTTCCTGAGCCCCCAGTCTATGGTCGTTGCCCGCAAAGGCAACGGTTGCGCGGATGGCCTCCTGGTATTCATCGATTCCCTTGATAAAGGCCGCCAGGAAGAGAAGGAACTGCGCGTTCTGGCTCGGAGTGGAACCGGGACGAAGCAGGTTCTTGCCGGCGTCCGTCGCCAGTGACCAGTTGTCATGCTTGCCGCTGCCGTTAACACCTGCATAGGGTTTTTCATGAATCAGGCAGGCGAAATGATGTCTTCCCGCCACCCTCTTCATCATTTCCATCGTAATCTGGTTTTGATCCGCTGCCTGATTGGCGTCGGAATAGATGGGTGCCAGTTCGTGCTGGGACGGTGCCACCTCATTATGCTTGGTTTTGGACAGAACGCCGACCTTCCAGAGTTCCGTGTCCAACTCCTGCATAAAGGCGGACACACGCGGCTTGAGCTGTCCGAAATAATGGTCTTCCAGTTCCTGCCCCTTAGGCGGCTGGTTCCCAAAGAGGGTACGACCGGTCAGACGCAGATCTTCTCTCTGATTGTACAGATCCTTGTCCAGTAAAAAATATTCCTGCTCCGGCCCGCACTGCGCAATGACCTTCTTGGTTGTTTTGTCGCCGAAAAGCCTCAGGATTCGGACAGCCTCCCTGGACAGGGCTTCCATGGACCTCAACAGCGGCGTTTTCTTATCCAGTGCCTGACCGCCATAAGAGCAGAAAACGGTCGGGATATAAAGGGAACGGTCTTTGACAAAGGCATAGGAAGTCGGATCCCAGGCGGTATACCCTCTGGCCTCAAAGGTGGCTCTGAGTCCTCCCGAAGGAAAAGAAGAAGCATCCGGCTCTCCCTTTACCAATTCTTTACCGGAGAACTCCATTACCACCGTTCCGTCGCCTTTTGGTTCGATAAAGCTGTCATGCTTTTCCGCTGTCACGCCGGTCATGGGCTGGAACCAGTGGGTGAAATGGGTGGCCCCCTTTTCCAGCGCCCACTGTTTCATGGCTTCCGCAATCTCATTGGCTACCTGCAGATCCAGCTGCTCCCCGTTTTCCACACAGGTTTTCCACGCCTTGAAGGTGGCTCCGGAAAGCCTTTCCTTCATTGTCTCTTCATTAAATACCATGCTGCCGAACAGTTCCGGTAAAGATTGGTCCCTTTCGTTTTCCATGATTTCTCCTTTATATTTCTACCCTGATCCGATCCAGATGCCAGATTTCATCGACATATTGTTCAATCGTACGATCGGAAGAAAATTTGCCTGACGAGAAGGTATTCAGCATTGCCATCTGTGCCCAACGCTTTTGATCCTGATAGGCTTCCCTCACCCTCTGCTGGGCATCCGCATAGGATTCAAATCTGCCAGGATGAAGTACCGATCCACCCTGGAGGAATTCTTAGTGGTCATGAGAGAATCGTAAAGCGGACGGAAGAGCTCCTTATCTTTTGCAAATGTTCCGTCAATCAGGCGATCCACCACCATTTTTACATTCGGATCCGTCTGATAGATGCGTACCGGATCATACCCTCCGTCTCTTTCATAGGCAATGACCTGGTCGGAAGTCAGGCCGAAAATAAAGGCGTTTTCCTTCCCCACCTCGTCTACTATCTCCACGTTTGCGCCGTCCATTGTGCCGATGGTCAGCGCACCGTTTAACATCATCTTCATATTGCCCGTCCCGGATGCTTCCTTTGAGGCGGTGGAAATCTGCTCCGACACATCCGCCGCTGCAAAGATGATCTCCCCATTGGAGACCCGGTAGTCTTCGATAAACACCACCTTGATCTTTCCGCCGATCGACTCATCCTGATTGATGACATCCGCAACGGAATTGATCAACTTAATCGTTAGCTTGGCATTGGCATAACCGGCTGCGGCCTTGGCACCGAAGATAAAAGTTTCCGGGTGGAAATTCATTTTCGGATGCGCCTTCAAGGTCTCGTAGAGGTAGATGACATGCAGGATGTTGAGCAGCTGCCTCTTATATTCGTGGAGCCTCTTCACCTGCACATCAAAGATGGAATCCGGATCTACGACGATTCCGTTGTGTTCCAGGATATAAGACGCAAGACACACTTTGTTCTTTCTCTTGATCTCCATGAATTCCCGCTGCGCCTTCTCCTGCACGGCAAACCGTTTCAGCTTGGCTAACTGCGGCAGATCGGTGACAAAGGCATCCGATCCCAGCTTCTTCGTGATCCATTCTGTCAGCAGGGGATTGGCATGCAACAGAAATCTTCTCTGCGTGATCCCGTTCGTCTTATTATTAAACTTCTCCGGCATCATCTCATAGAAGTCCTTGAGCTCTCTCTTTTTCAGGATCTCCGTATGAAGTTTCGCCACACCGTTCACGGAATAACTGCCGACAATCGCCAGATGTGCCATCTTGATCTGGTTATCGTACATGATGGCCATGCTGCGCACCTTGTCCTGCACTGCGTTTTTGGGAAGATCCGCATAAGTATGCATGATCTGCTCTACAAACCTGCGGTTGATCTCTTCCACGATCTGATAAACGCGCGGAAGCAGCCTTTGGAACAGATCCTGCGGCCATTTCTCCAGCGCCTCCGCCATAATCGTATGGTTGGTATAACAGCAGGTATTGGTCGTTACATGCCAGGCTTCCTCCCATCCCAGACCGTACTCGTCGATCAGAATCCGCATCAGTTCCGCCACCGCTACCGTCGGATGCGTGTCATTCAGCTGAAAGACATTTTTTTCGTGAAATTTACGCACATCATCATGCTTCCTCAAATACCGCTGAATGGCGGTCTGTACCGAGGCGGAGATGAAAAAGTACTGCTGTTTCAGTCTCAGTTCCTTGCCCGCAACATGTTCGTCATTCGGATACAGCACCTCACAAAGCTGGCTGGCCAGATTCTCCTGTTCGATGGCTCTCTGGTAGTCCCCCTTGTCAAAAGAATCTAATTGGAAGCACTCGATCGGTTCGGCGTCCCAGATGCGAAGTGTGTCTACCACACCGTTTCCGTAACCTACAATCGGCAGATCATAAGGAACCGCACGCACAACCTGGGCATTTTCCTGCCTGAACTGCATCTCTCCGTTTTCGTCTGTATAAGTGGTGACATAGCCGCCGAATTTCACTTCTTTGGCATATTCCGGCCTGCGAAGTTCTAGCGGATTGCCATGCTCCAGCCAATTATCCGGCTTCTCTACCTGGTAGCCGTCCTCGATTTTTTGTTTGAACATGCCGTAGCGATAACGAATGCCGCAGCCGTAGGCATAATAATTCAGCGTGGCAAGAGAATCCAGAAAACAGGCGGCCAGTCTTCCCAGTCCTCCGTTTCCCAGTGCCGGATCCGGTTCCTGATCCTCTATGAGATTGATGTCAATGCCGATTTCCTTTAGAGCCTTCTTCACCGCCTGATAGGCCTGCATATTGATCAGGTCGTTTCCGAAGAAGCGTCCCATCAAAAACTCCATCGACATGTAATAGACCGTCTTCGGATCCTGTTCCATGGAAGCACGCTGTGTCTTCATCCAATGGTCAATCACCGCATCCTTCAGCGCATAGGCAGCTGCAGTGTAGAGCTGCAGTTCACTCGCTTCCTTCATCGTAATCCGAAAAAGCGTCTTGATATTATACTCCACACTTCTCTTAAACATTTCTTTATCCAGCTGCTCGTGCTGCTTTGCTATCATTTTCACCTCCTATATATGTTCCCTATAAATACCACCCATCATTTTATCGCATTCCGCGCCGTACTGCTACCCCCCTTCACAATCCGGTGATTCCGTCCGGTTCCCCTGCGCTTCTATTTCTTTTTTTACCGAATGATAGACTTTTTGGAAGAAAAAGAGAGACAGCAACAACGAAAGGGATTCCGCAATCACAAAAGAGAACCAGATTTTATTGACGTCCCCCGTCAGCGACAAAAGATAGGCGACCGGAATCAGCACGCCCAGCTGACGCGCAACGGAAACCACCAGCGCATAGAAGCTGCGTGAAAATGCCTGAAAGGCCGCGGCAAGCACAATCGACGCCGCAGCAATCGGAAAGTGGAGAGAGATGATCCGCAGCGCCGGAATTCCCAGGCTCATCATGTGAGCGGAAGCATGAAAAAGCTGCAAAAGGGGGCGCGGCGCCAACTGCATGACCAATGTTCCGATGACCATGACGAAGAGTGCCACCTTGACGGCAAATACCAACGACTCCTTGATCCTCCGGCTCTTGCCCGCTCCGTAATTGTAGGCAAGCACCGGGATCATGCCGTTGTTCAGCCCGAAAACAGGCATGAAAAAGAAACTCTGCAGCTTAAAGTAAGCACCGAATACCGCGGTTGCCGTGCTGGAAAACCCCATCAAAATCAGATTCATCAGGTAGGTCATCACGGAGCCGATGCTGACCATCAAAATGGACGGCACACCGACATAATAGATTTTGCCGATCGTTTCTTTTTCCGGATGAAGAATGTCCCGCAGTCTTAGATGAATTTCATGGTTCCAATGCCGATTGAGCAGGATGCCGATGCAGGCCGCCACAATCTGACCGATGACGGTCGCTGTAGCCGCACCCGCCACTTCCATCCTCGGGCAGCCAAACCATCCGAAGATCATGATCGGGTCCAGGATCAGATTGATGATGGCGCCAGCCATCTGCGAAAATATGCTGAGCAGTGTCTTTCCGGTTGACTGTAATAAACGCTCACATGTGATTTGCAGGAAACAGCCGATGGATAAGACCGCTACGATTCGGGTATAATCCACGCCATATTGCAATATTTCGGGCTGATTCGTTTGTGATGCAATAAAAAAAGGCCCGAAAAACAGTCCGATCCCGGCAAAAGCCATAAAACTCAAGAGCGCAAGGAAAAGTCCGGCATTTGCCGCATGATCCACCTGCTTCTGATCCCTTTCTCCCAGGGCTCTGGACAGCAAGGCGTTCATTCCTACGCCGGTACCGGTCGCCACCGCAATCATCAGGTTTTGCAACGGAAAAGACAGGGTCACCGCTGTCAGCGCTTCCTCCGATACCTGCGCAACAAAAATGGAATCCACGACATTGTAGAGTGCCTGTACAAGCATGGAAGCCATCATCGGCAGCGACATGGAGACAATGAGCGGCTTCACCGGCATCGTTCCCATCTTGTTTTCTCGTAGTTCAGACATTTGTTTCTTTCTTTCCTTCCTATCCTATGAATGACATTCCTCAGATCAAGGGATCCCTGTGCAAAAAGCACCAAAATTCTTCTGACTTCGATACTTTTGATCCTTGTATCATGGTAGAATAATAGAGTTGCCAATCGGCTGATTAGAATGAAAATCTCAAGAGTTCTATCATTATAACACACGTTCGGAGGTAGAAAACAATGAAGAAAAAAACAGTCCTACTTTTTCTCTCCGCTCTGATCATCAGCGGAACCATGAATTTGAATGTATACGCAGCAAAAAGCAGCAGGCAGGCGAGAACTCCTAAAACTCTTACCCGGCAGGCCATCCCCGTCAGCGCTTATTCCCTATCGATCACTCCTGAGCAGGCGGTTCAGGCTGCTTACCAGTTATACCAGCAAGGCGGGCTCGGCGCACAGGATGCCTACAATCGGGTTTGCGCCATTCTAAATTCTCTCATTGCAGATCCGAACAATTATGCTGCCATCGTGCAAAAGGATCTTTTATCCATGCAGAGCGGATTCGCTGCGCAGACCGGTGTCAAAACGAATTTCTCCATGGATGACACCGTAAAACTTGCAAGGAGCCTCTATGAAGCTGCCGGTCTGGATTCGATTGCCGCCCTAAAAAGAGTGCAGACCAAGATGGCGGAATTCAAGGCCAATCCCTCTGCCGTCTCTCAGATTGTCGGTCAGGATCTCAAATTTGTAAATCAGAGAGATCATCTCCAAACCTCTTTAACCGCAGCACAGATTGCGCAGAGCAGTTATGCCGCTCTTCTGAAAGCAGGATTTACCTCCGAAGAAGCTTTTCAGATGGTACAAACCAACCTTCCGGCTCTTTCCGCTCTAGTCGGTCAGTAAGATTCTTTTACAAGAAACAAGGCGCGGAACATCACCGGACGGCTCGCATAGAAGCTACCAATCTTCCGGTCGTTTACTGCTCCGCATCAAAGATCTGACGACTTCCATCCATGCGATGTCTGCATGGAAAGGCTTCCGAGTATATGCTCGGAAGCCTTTTTCAGATCCTCTCCCTAAGGGAGAAGGAATTTCCATATCTGAGAATAAGATTACTCGATAATGGTAGCCACACGGCCGGATCCAACCGTACGTCCGCCTTCACGGATAGCGAAGGTAAGACCCTGCTCCATTGCGATCGGGTGAATCAGTTCGATCGTCATTTCTACGTGGTCACCGGGCATGCACATTTCGGTTCCCTGCGGAAGATCGCAAACACCGGTTACATCCGTGGTTCTGAAGTAGAACTGAGGTCTGTAATTGTTGAAGAAAGGAGTGTGACGTCCACCTTCATCCTTGGTCAGAACGTAAACCTGAGCCGTAAACTTCTTGTGGCAGGTAACGGTTCCGGGAGCAGCAACAACCTGTCCTCTCTCAATGCCGTCACGGTCTACACCACGAAGCAGAATACCTACGTTATCACCGGCCTCTGCATAATCCAGCGTCTTACGGAACATTTCGATACCGGTTACAACGGACTTGGTTGTCTCTTCCTTGATACCGACGATTTCCACTTCATCGGACATGTGAAGCTGACCTCTCTCCACACGACCGGTAGCAACGGTACCACGACCGGTAATGGTGAATACGTCCTCAACGGGCATCAGGAACGGCTTGTCAATATCTCTCTTCGGATCCGGAATGTAAGAATCAACGGTATCCATCAGCTCCATGATCTTGTCGCCCCATTCGGACTTGGGATCTTCCAGAGCCTTCAGAGCAGATCCGCGAACGATCGGTGTATCATCACCCGGGAAATCATATTCGTTCAGCAGATCACGAACTTCCATCTCTACCAGGTCAAGCAGTTCCGGATCGTCCACCATATCACATTTGTTCAGGAAAACAACGATGTAAGGAACACCTACCTGACGAGCCAGAAGCACGTGCTCCTTGGTCTGCGCCATTACACCGTCAGTAGCTGCTACTACCAGGATGGCACCATCCATCTGCGCTGCACCGGTGATCATGTTCTTGACATAGTCAGCGTGTCCGGGGCAGTCCACGTGCGCATAGTGTCTCTTCGCCGTCTCATATTCGATGTGAGCCGTAGAAATGGTGATTCCACGTTCTCTTTCCTCGGGTGCCTTATCGATCTGATCGAACGGTACGGCAGGATCTACACCGAGACGATCTGCAAGAACTGCGGTGATCGCAGCGGTCAGCGTGGTTTTACCGTGATCGACGTGTCCGATGGTACCAATGTTGCAATGCGGCTTGTTTCTGTCAAATTTGCCTTAGCCATTCTGTAAATCCTCCTTAAAAGAAAATGTTAAACATTTTTTTACAATTTCACAATCGACAACTTCGATTATATTAGAAAACTCCTGATAATTCAAGCAAAACAATGCTTACTTGTTGTTCAGGATCTTCTCCTGCACGTTCTTCGGTACCGGCTCGTATTTCTCAAAGAACATCGAGTAGTTTCCGCGTCCCTGTGTCTTGGAACGAAGGTCTGTCGCGTATCCGAACATTTCAGAAAGCGGAACGTACGCTCTTACAATCTTACCGCTCCCCATGTCGTCCATGCCTTCTACCCGGCCTCGACGGGAGTTGATATCTCCGATGACATCGCCCATGTATTCTTCCGGCATGGTAACTTCCACCTTCATAATTGGCTCCAGAAGGACCGGAGAAGCTTTGCTCATCGCATCTTTGAATGCCATGGAACCTGCGATATGGAAGGCCATTTCCGAAGAGTCGACTTCATGGTAGGAACCGTCGTAAACCGTCGCGTGAATGCCGACCACCGGGAAGCCACCCAGTGAGCCTGCCTTCATAGCCTCTTCAATACCTTCGCTGATCGGCTGGATGTATTCTTTCGGAATCGCACCGCCAACCACTTCGCTGTCAAATTTGTACAGTTCTTCTCCGTTGGCATCCATCGGCTCAAAGCGAACTTTACAATGTCCGTACTGTCCACGTCCACCGGACTGCCTTGCATACTTGCTTTCGACATCCACGGGTTTGGTGAACGCTTCCTTGTATGCCACCTGCGGTGCGCCGACATTGGCCTCCACCTTAAATTCGCGCAACAGTCTGTCTACGATGATATCCAGATGCAGTTCGCCCATTCCGGCGATAATCGTCTGTCCGGTTTCTTCGTTGGTGTGTGCACGGAAGGTCGGATCTTCTTCCGCCAGCTTTCCGAGCGCTTCTCCCAGCTTCTGCTGACCGGCCTTGGTTTTGGGCTCAATGGCAAGTTCGATCACAGGTTCCGGAAACTCCATGGATTCCAGGATAACGGGATGCTGCTCATCGCAGATGGTATCACCCGTCGTCGTCACCTTAAAGCCGACCGCTGCAGCAATGTCTCCGGAGAAAACCTCGTCCAACTCTGCCCGCTTGTTGGCGTGCATCTGCAGGATACGGCCGACACGCTCCTTCTTGTCCTTCGTCGCATTCAGTACATAGGAACCCGCCTTCATGGTGCCGGAATAGACACGGAAGAAGGCCAGCTTCCCGACAAAGGGATCTGCCATAATCTTAAAGGCAAGAGCGGAGAACGGTTCTTCATCCGAAGAGTGTCTCACAACTTCTTTTCCGTCCAAATCCACACCGTCGATTGGCGGAATGTCAAGCGGAGAAGGAAGAAATTCCACTACCGCATCGAGCAGCTTCTGCACACCCTTGTTCCTGTAAGCCGTGCCGCAACAAACCGGTACCGCCGTGCATTCACAGGTTCCCTTGCGCAGGGCCTTTTTCAGATCTTCCACGGAGACTTCCTGTCCGTCCAAAAACTTCTCGGTCAGTTCATCATCCAGTTCGCAGATCTGCTCTACCATTTTGTCATGGTATTCCTGTGCCAGATCCTTCAGATCCTCCGGCACATCCTCGATCAGGACATCGTCTCCCTTATCGCCGTGGAAGAGATAGGCCTTCATTTCGAATAAGTCTACCAGACCTTCATAGTTTTCTTCCTTACCGACCGGAATCTGAATGGCGATCGGATTCTTGCGCAGACGATCGCGAATCATGTCCAGATCCTTGTAAAAATCCGCACCTACAATGTCCATCTTGTTGATGAAAGCCATTCTCGGTACGTTGTAAACATCCGCCTGACGCCATACGTTCTCGGACTGTGGCTCTACACCATTTTTCGCATCGAATACACCGACTGCGCCGTCCAGCACACGTAGAGAACGTTCTACCTCTACGGTAAAGTCGACGTGTCCGGGAGTGTCAATGATGTTAATCCTGTGCTCCAGCGCCCCCGGCTTCGGTTTGTTTTGTTCATGCACCGTCCAGTGACAGGTCGTCGCAGCGGAAGTGATCGTGATACCACGCTCCTGCTCCTGCGCCATCCAGTCCATGGTTGCAGTACCGTCATGCGTATCACCGATCTTATAATTGACGCCTGTATAATACAGAATACGTTCCGTAAGAGTCGTCTTACCGGCGTCAATATGAGCGATAATACCAATATTTCTGGTTCTATCCAAAGGATATTCTCTTTGAGCAGCCAATGGTAATTCCTCCTATCAGAATCTGTAATGCGAAAATGCCTTGTTGGCGTCTGCCATCTTGTGCATTTCCTCTTTTCTCTTCACGGAAGCGCCCGTGTTGTTATAAGCGTCCATGATTTCTGCGGACAGACGGTCTACCATGGTCTTCTCACTGCGTTTGCGAGAAAATCCCACAAGCCAGCGAAGCGCCAGTGTCTGTCTTCTTTCCGGTCTGACTTCGATCGGGACCTGATAGGTTGCACCGCCGATACGCCTTGCCTTGACCTCAAGTGCAGGCATGATATTATTGAGCGCCTGCTCGAAGATCTCAAGCGCCGGCTTGCCGATCTTTTCTTCAGACTTTTCGAATGCGCCATAAACGATCTTCTGCGCAATTCCCTTTTTGCCATCCAGCATGACGTTGTTGATGAGCTTGGTCACAACCTTGTTGTTGTATACCGGATCATCCAATACTTCACGCTTGGCAATATGTCCTTTACGTGGCACGTTTCTTCCCTCCTTACGAAAAAAACATAATTCATCGGTACTCGACATCCGTTTGGATGTTGATCGTGCAGTGGTCTTTCTAATTTATTTGTTAAAAAGATTCCCTACACTTCACAATGTGTTTTACTTCGAAGCTTTCGGTCTCTTCGCTCCATACTTGGAACGGGCCTGCTTCCGATTGGCTACGCCTGCCGTATCAAGGGTTCCGCGGATGATGTGGTATCTGGTACCGGGAAGATCCTTGACCCTGCCGCCACGAATCATGACAACGCTGTGTTCCTGAAGGTTGTGGCCTTCGCCCGGAATATAGCTTGTCACCTCGATGCCGTTGGACAGACGAACCCTGGCAATTTTACGGAGAGCGGAATTCGGCTTCTTCGGTGTTGCAGTCTTCACTGCCGTGCAAACGCCTCTCTTCTGCGGAGAAGAAGTTGCGGTTGCCTTTTTGTGAAGAGAATTGAATCCTCTCTGCAGAGCCGGAGCCGTAGACTTCTTGACAGAACTCTTCCGTTCCTTTCTCACCAGCTGGTTGAATGTAGGCATTCCTTTACCTCCTATTTTGATTTCTATGCCTAAAACAACGGAAAACTTGCGTTTTCCGTTGTTTTGACAGCAACATTAAGAGTATACTGAGCGCAATTTCACTTGTCAAGACTTATTCCGCGTCGTTTCCTTCCCGGCCGTCTCCCTCATCATCCTCTTCTTCACTCTCGTCTTCCTTTAAAGAGCTATCATCGATCTCTTCCGCTGTTTCCTGGTCATCCTCATGGATCATATCCTCATCATCCATCAGTTCATCTCCTTCGGACAGCTCTTCTTCCTCCTCATCCTGCAACTCTTTTCCTTCGTTTTTCAGGATCAGGCGGATTGGATCCTTGAAATTGTCATCCGTAGAAAGTTCCGTGGTACGATAGCGCTTCATGCCGGTTCCTGCCGGAATCAATTTACCGATGATGACATTTTCTTTCAGTCCGATGAGCGGATCGACTTTTCCCTTAATAGCCGCCTCGGTCAGCACCTTGGTGGTTTCCTGGAAGCTGGCCGCCGAAAGGAAGGAATTGGTTGCCAGCGCTGCCTTTGTGATTCCAAGGATCACCTGCTTGCCGTCTGCCGGTTTTTTGTCTTCTGCTTCCAGCTCGGCATTTCGATCTTCATAATCAAGGATGTCTACCAGTGTGCCCGGCAGGAAGCCTGAGTCTCCGCCTTCATCAATTCTGATCTTCTTTAACATCTGGCGCACAATGACTTCGATGTGCTTATCGCAAATATCCACACCCTGTAAACGGTAAACTCTCTGTACCTCTCTGAGCAGATAATCCTGCACGGCACGGATGCCTTTGATTTTGAGCAAATCGTGCGGGTTGACCGATCCTTCCGTCAGCTCGTCTCCCGCTTCCACAATACTCTTGTCCTGTACTTTGATTCTGGAACCGTAAGGAATCAGATAAGCCTTGGACTCTCCCGTCTCATTATTGGTCACGATGACTTCACGTTTTTTCTTGGTATCGGATAACGTGACTTCTCCGTCCAGTTCCGAGATAATCGCAAGTCCCTTAGGCTTTCTGGCTTCAAACAGCTCCTCGACACGAGGAAGACCCTGGGTGATATCGCCACCCGCCACACCGCCGGTATGGAAGGTTCTCATGGTCAGCTGTGTTCCGGGTTCTCCGATGGACTGCGCTGCAATAATACCGACTGCTTCTCCTACCTGCACCGCCTCGCCGGTCGCCATATTGGCTCCGTAGCACTTGGCGCAGATACCCAGATGTGATCTGCAGGTAAGAATCGTGCGGATCTTGACCGCCTGCACCGGATTGCCCTTGACGTCCACGCCTTCGGCCAGTACCCGGTCGGCTCTTCCCGGCGTAATCATGTGATTCCTTTTTACAATCACATGGCCGTCTTTATCCTTGATGTCTTCACAGGTGTATCTGCCTACAATGCGGTCCCGAAGCGGTTCGATGGTTTCTCTTCCGTCCATGAAAGCACGAACCGTCATGCCGGGGATTTCTTCCTTCCCCTCAGAGCAGTCCTGCTCCCGGATGATCAACTCCTGTGATACGTCGACCATTCGTCTGGTCAGATATCCGGAGTCCGCTGTTCGGAGGGCGGTATCGGACAAACCTTTTCTGGCGCCGTGTGCCGACATGAAATATTCCAAAACGTCCAGGCCTTCACGGAAGTTGGACTTAATCGGCAACTCAATGGTACGACCGGTTGTATCCGCCATCAGACCACGCATTCCCGCCAACTGTTTGATCTGCTGATTGCTTCCTCGCGCTCCGGAGTCCGCCATCATGAAGATGTTATTGTACTTGTCCAGACCTTTTAGCAGCACTTCGGTCAGCTGCTTATCGGTTTCCATCCACGTGTCGATGACGGCACGATAACGCTCTTCGTCTGTAATCAGACCACGTCTGTAGTTTAGGAAATCTTGTCTACCGTTTCCTGCGCCGCATCCAGCATTGCAGGCTTCTGTGGCGGCACCGTCATATCGGAAATGGAAACGGTCATCGCGGCTCTTGTGGAATAATGGTAGCCGGTCGCTTTGATATCATCCAGCACTTCTGCCGTGCCAAAGGTTCCATGCACATTGATCAGGCGCTCAATGATTTGCTTTAATTGTTTCTTGCTGACCATGAAGTCCACTTCCAGCTTCAGGAAATTCTCCGGATCGCTGCGGTCGACATAGCCCAGATCCTGCGGCAGAATTTCATTAAAGAGAAGACGTCCCAGTGTGGATTCGATGACACCGGTTACAACTTCACCATCCGCCTTCTTCTTAGAGACGCGGACATGGATTTTCGTCTGCAGGGTGATTTCCCCGTTTTCATAGGCCAGAATCGCTTCATCGACACCTTTGAAGTAACGTCCTTCTCCCTTCAGCCCTTCGCGCAGCTGCGTCAGGTAGTAAATCCCCAGAACCATATCCTGTGTCGGAACGGTAACCGGGCCTCCATCGGAAGGCTTCAAAAGGTTATTCGGAGACAGCATTAAGAATCGGCACTCTGCCTGCGCTTCCACAGAAAGCGGAAGGTGAACCGCCATCTGGTCGCCGTCAAAGTCGGCATTAAAGGGCGTACAGGCAAGAGGGTGCAGTTTAATGGCTTTTCCTTCTACCAGAATCGGCTCAAAGGCCTGAATTCCCAGTCGGTGCAGCGTAGGAGCACGGTTTAACATGACCGGATGTTCCTTGATCACGTCTTCCAGTACATCCCAGACCTGAGTATCCAGCCTCTCCACCAGTTTCTTCGCACTCTTGATGTTCTGCGAAATGCCGCGTGAGACAAGCTCCTTCATCACAAAGGGCTTGAAGAGCTCGATTGCCATCTCCTTCGGCAGACCGCATTGATAAATTTTCATTTCCGGACCGACCACGATAACCGAACGGCCGGAATAGTCGACACGTTTTCCGAGCAGGTTCTGACGGAAACGTCCGTTTTTACCCTTTAACATATCGGAGAGCGACTTCAGTGCACGATTGCCGGGACCGGTGACCGGGCGACCTCTCCTGCCGTTGTCAATCAGCGCATCCACCGCTTCCTGCAGCATACGCTTCTCATTGCGGACGATGATTTCCGGTGCTCCCAGTTCCAAAAGCCTCTTCAAACGATTGTTGCGGTTAATGATTCTGCGGTACAAATCATTCAGATCGGAAGTGGCAAAACGTCCGCCGTCCAGCTGTACCATCGGCCTTAAATCCGGAGAGATGACCGGCACGCAATCCATAATCATCCAGGACGGTTCATTTCCGGACTCACGAAAACTCTCCACTACCTCGAGCCTTTTAATGATGCGGGCCCGTTTCTGTCCGCTGGAATTTTCCAGCCCTTCCCGCAACTCCTGGTATTCTTTTTCCAGATCAATCGCCTTTAACAGCTCTTTGATCGACTCCGCACCCATGCCTGCGCGGAACTTGAGCCCCCACTGCTCTCGGGCATCCTGATATTCCTTCTCCGACAACACCTGCTTGTATTCCAGTGTGGTCGAGCCGGGATCCAGGACAATATAGGAAGCAAAATAGAGAATCTTTTCCAGGATACGGGGGGAAAGATCCAAAATCAGCCCCATTCGGCTGGGAATCCCCTTAAAATACCAGATGTGAGAAACGGGAGCCGCCAACTCGATGTGCCCCATCCGTTCTCTACGCACGCTGGATTTGGTGACTTCAACGCCACAACGGTCACAAACAACCCCTTTATAGCGAATCTTCTTGTATTTGCCACAGTGGCATTCCCAGTCCTTGGTCGGTCCGAAAATTCTCTCACAGAAAAGACCGTCCCGCTCCGGACGCAGGGTTCTGTAATTGATCGTTTCCGGCTTTAATACTTCACCTCTGGACCATTCTCTGACCTTCTCCGGGGAAGCAAGCCCGATGCGGATGGCATCAAATGTCATCGGCTGATAGATCGGTCCCGTTGTTCTGCGACCGCTGGTTGCTTCATTAATCGCTTTGTTCATTGTAGAATCTGACATTGATTATCTCCCGTTATTCTTCGTCAACCTCAGCGCTGTCATCTTCATCATTGTCCATTGTCTCTTCCGAATCGTCCACCAACTCACCGCTTTCTTCATCGAAGCGCTGTTCCTGATATCCGTTTTCGGCAAAAGATTCGCCGGAATAATCCCGTCTTTGATGATCTCCCTCTATCTCATATCGATAGTCGGATTCATTATAATCCACCGTTTCCTTGATCTCGACCTCGCTTCCGTCCTCACGAAGAACGCTGACATCCAGACCAAGAGACTGCAGCTCCTTAAGCAACACCTTGAAGGATTCCGGCACGCCGGGTTCCGGAATGTTGTCTCCCTTGATGATTGCTTCATAGGTCTTGACACGGCCAACCACATCGTCCGACTTGACTGTCAGGATCTCTTGCAGGGTATAAGCAGCGCCGTAAGCTTCCAGCGCCCAGACTTCCATTTCTCCGAAACGCTGTCCGCCGAATTGTGCCTTACCGCCGAGGGGCTGCTGGGTGACCAGAGAATAAGGCCCGGTGGAACGGGCGTGAATCTTATCGTCAACCAGGTGGTGCAGCTTCAAATAGTGCATGTGTCCGATGGTCGTCGGCCCGTCAAACGGCTCGCCGGTCCGTCCATCCCTCAGCTGTACTTTACCGTCGGAATGAATCGGCACGCCCTTCCACAATTCTCTATGATCTCTGTGCTCATACAGATACTGCATGATTTCAGGCATGACCAGATCTTTGTATTTCTTTTCGAAATCTTCCCACTCGGAATTGACATAATCATTTGCCATTTCAAGGGTGTCCTGAATATCCACTCATCCGCACCGTCAAAAATCGGTGTGGATACATTGTATCCAAGCGCCTTTGCTGCTAACGACAGGTGAATCTCCAGCACCTGTCCGATGTTCATACGGGAAGGCACGCCCAGAGGATTCAGTACGATGTCTAACGGTCTTCCGTTCGGCAGATAAGGCATATCCTCGATCGGCAGTATGCGGGAAACGACACCCTTGTTTCCATGACGTCCCGCCATCTTATCTCCAACAGAAATCTTACGCTTCTGCGCAATGTAGATCCTGACCGCTTTATTGACGCCGGGGGAAAGTTCATCTCCGTTTTCTCTGGTAAAGGTCTTGGCGTCCACGATGATGCCGTATTCCCCGTGGGGCACCTTTAGAGAAGTATCTCTGACCTCTCTCGCTTTTTCTCCGAAGATTGCACGCAAAAGCCTTTCTTCTGCCGTCAGTTCGGTTTCTCCCTTCGGTGTCACCTTACCGACCAGAATATCTCCTGCACGTACTTCCGCTCCGATGCGAATGACGCCGTTTTCGTCCAGATCCTTCAGTGCATCATCGCCGACACCGGGAACGTCTCTCGTGATTTCTTCCGGCCCCAGCTTTGTTTCTCTGGCCTCCGCCTCATATTCCTCGATATGGACCGAGGTGAATACATCATCTCTGACCAGTCGTTCGGAAAGCAGGACGGCATCCTCATAGTTATAGCCTTCCCATGTCATGAATCCGATCAGCGGATTCTTGCCCAGACCGAGCTCTCCGCCCGCGGTAGAAGCACCGTCCGCGATCACCTGTCCCTTTTCCACCTGTTCACCCGTAAAGACAATCGGTTTCTGGTTGTAGCAGTTGGACTGGTTGCTTCGCTGGAATTTAAGGAGGTGGTATTCGTCCTTCTCTCCATCGGTATTCTGGATCACAATACGCTTGGAATCGACGAAACGGACGGTTCCCGCGTTCCTTGCAACCACACAGACGCCGGAGTCCACGGCCGCCTTGGCTTCCATTCCCGTACCAACCACCGGTGCCTCCGTGGTCAGAAGCGGAACTGCCTGCCTCTGCATATTGGAGCCCATCAGTGCGCGGTTGGCATCGTCATTTTCCAGGAAGGGAATCAGTGCCGTCGCTACCGAGAAGACCATTCGCGGAGATACGTCCATATATTCGATGACCGTCTTCGGATATTCGGAAGTTTCATCCAGATAACGGCCCGCTACATTGTTGCGCTTGAAATGTCCCTCTGCATCCAGGGGAGTGTTTGCCTGCGCCACATGATAATTATCTTCTTCATCCGCCGTCATATAGGTGATCTCGTTCGTGACCTGCGGATTTGCCGGATCGCTCATATCTACGCGACGATACGGTGCCTCAATGAATCCGTATTCATTGATTCTGGCATAGCTGGCCAACGAGTTGATCAAGCCGATGTTCGGACCTTCCGGCGTCTCAATCGGGCACATTCTGCCGTAATGCGTATAGTGAACATCTCGGACTTCGAATCCGGCTCGGTCCCTGGACAAACCGCCGGGCCCCAGAGCGGAGAGACGTCTCTTATGAGTCAGTTCAGACAGAGGATTGTTCTGGTCCATAAACTGGGACAGCTGGGAGGAACCGAAGAATTCCTTCACCGCTGCCTGCACCGGTTTGATATTGATCAGGGTCTGTGCAGAAACCTCTTCCGCGTCGTGTGTGGTCATTCGTTCCCTGACCACACGCTCCAATCTGGAGAGGCCGATCCTGTACTGGTTCTGTAAAAGCTCTCCCACGCAACGAATACGACGGTTGCCCAGATGATCAATATCGTCATCATGGCCGATTCCGTATTCCACGCACATATTGTAATTGATTGAGGTCAGGATATCCTCTTTTGTAATATGTTTGGGAACAAGGTCATGGGCATTCTCGCGGATGATCTGCGCCAGATCTTCAGGAGAGCCTCCCTCTGCAAAGCCCGACAGGATTTCCTGCAACTTGGGGTAATAAACCAGATCGGTGATCCCCAGTTCTCTGGGATCGCAGTCGACAAAAGAAGTAATATCCACCATCAGGTTAGAGATTACCTTCACATTTCTCTCTTCCGTCTGTATCAAGACGCTCCGGATTCCCGCATTCTGGATCTGAGTAGCCTCTTCCATGGTCAGCTTAGCCCCTGCGGAAGCAATGATCTCTCCCGTGGAGGGATCTACGGCGTCCTCTGCCAGAACATGACCGGCGATGCGATTCTTGAGATGCAGTTTCTTATTGAATTTATAGCGCCCCACCTTGGCAAGGTCATATCTTCTGGGGTCAAAAACATGGACATAATCAGGCTCTGCGCGCTATCCACCGAGAGCGGTTCGCCGGGGCGAATCTTCCGGTAGAGCTCGAGCAGTCCCGTTTCATAACTGGTTGAAACATCCTTTTCCAGAGAAGCCATCAGTTTCGGCTCATCGCCAAAGAAGTCGATGATTTCTTCATTGGTTCCCAGTCCCAGCGTACGAATCAAAACCGTAACAGGTACTTTTCTGGTACGGTCGACACGAACGTAGAACACATCGTTGGAATCCGTCTCGTATTCCAACCAGGCTCCACGGTTGGGTATCACGGTGCAGGCAATCAGTTCCTTACCCAGCTTATCATGGGTAATATCATAATAAATGCCCGGAGAACGAACCAGCTGGGAAACGATGACACGTTCTGCGCCGTTAATCACAAAGGTTCCTGTAGCCGTCATCAGGGGAAGATCACCCATGAAATCTCATGCTCGGTAATCTCATCCTTCTCTTTATTATGAAGGCGCACCTTCACCTTAAGAGGCGCTGCATAGGTGGCATCCCTTTCCTTGCATTTCTCGATGCTGTATTTGACTTCATCCTCGCAGAGCTTGAAATCCACAAATTCCAGACTCAGCTTCCCGCCATAGTCTTCAATGGGAGAGATGTCATCGAAGGCTTCCTTTAGACCGTCTTGCAGAAACCACTGATAGGAGTTCTTTTGAACTTCAATCAGATTGGGCATCTCAAGCACTTCCTTCTGACGCTGGTAACTCATTCTTAAACCGTTACCCGCTTTCGTCGGATGGATTCTGTATTTTTCCATTTGCAATCTCCCTGCTGATGTGAAATAAATAAATGATGAACCGGATTACAGACTTGCAGAAGGTAAACTTCCACACGATAATAATGCACCGTACATCGTAGCACAAGTGCATCATGAATGCAAGAAAGAATTTCAGGTGCCAGAAGAGCTGCCGCACAGAATTCCTTCCGCACGACAGCTCCATGACACTTCGAAGAACCGATTTATTTCAAAGTAACCTTAGCGCCTTCCGCTTCTACCTTGGTCTTGATCTCCTCAGCCTCTTCCTTGGGAAACGGCTTCCTTGATCATCTTCGGTGCGCCGTCAACCAGATCCTTGGATTCTTTCAGACCAAGACCGGTGATCTCACGAACCACCTTGATGACCTTGACCTTGTTCGGGCCAACTTCCGTCAGCTCTACGTCAAATTCGGTCTTCTCTTCCGCAGCACCTGCGCCGGCACCTGCAGCCGCAACGACAACACCTGCCGCAGCAGATACGCCGAACTCTTCTTCACAACCCTTTACGAGTTCATTCAGTTCCAGAACGCTCAGTTCTTTGATCGCATCAATGATTTCCTGTGTGGACAACTTTGCCATGATGATTTCCTCCTGATTTTCTTTTCCTTCGATTCGGGCCGTGTACGGATTTCACCAATTCTCCGCCCTGCCCGCTCTTATACGATTTTCGTAGTGGATGACTCTTATGCTTCTGCTGTTGCAGGTGCTTCTGCTGTTGCAGGTACTTCTGCAACTGCCTCCCCTGCTGCAGGTGCTTCTGCTGCAGGCTCTTCGGCACTTCCGGACTCCGCCTTCTTCTCTGCAATCTGCTTTACGACGCGAGCGAAGTTGGTAATCGGAGACTGGATGCTTCCCAGCAATTTGGAGAGCAGCTCGTCTCTGGACGGAATCTCTGCAATTTCCTGAATCGCATTCTGATCGTAGAATTTACCTTCTACCACGCCGCCCTTTACTTCAAGCGCCTTCGCTGTCTTTGCAAATTTGCAAAGTACACGCGCCGGTGCCGCCGGATCCTCTACAGAGACAGCAAGTGCACTGGGACCGTTCAAAAGCTCATCCAGCTGTGCAAAATCGGTGCCGTCGAAAGCACGCTTCATCATCGTGTTCTTGTAAACCTTATACGTTACATTCTCCTTGCGGAGTGCACGACGAAGCTCCGTATCCTGCGCAACCGTCAAACCTCTGGCGTCTACCAGTACTGCCGACTGTGCATCCTTGATCTTAGAAGAAATCTCTTCTACAACCGGCTGTTTCAGTTCAACCTTTGCCATTGTTCTACCTCCTGTACGAATTTATGCCGAAAAAAAATCCGTTGCCTGTTCCATACGAAGACAATCGGACTTATCAGTATCTTTCTTCACTTGATACATCCTCGGCTGGTATGATTTCTCATTTACCCCTACTGGGACCTGCTGTCTTCGGCTCTAGTAAAATACCATGTTCCACCTGTTCTGTCAAGCTTCTTTTTGTTATACTGGTATGGACATGTCAGAGAAAAAGCAAATCCGTCGGAACTCCCGGAAAAAGAATATTTTTTTTACTTATCAGATCGAACTGGCAGGATCCCTCATCGGTATCTTCCTTACGGTGGGCCTTTTGGCTGTCATTCTCCTGATCATCTTTTTTTCACTGGAGAATTCCTCTACGACTTCCCCCCTTCCGTGGCAGTATCTGTATTCGGACAAGAGCGAGGACATGATCAAGGATGCAGAGGGGAATATCGTTCCCGGAAAAAAAGAAGGCCCGATTACCCTTACTTTCGCCGGCGACATCCTGTTTGATTCACACTATGCGGCGGGAGAACGCATTGCGTCTGCAGGCATCCAAAATGTCATTGACCCTTCTCTGATTCAGGAAATGCAGGCCGCGGATGTGGCGATCCTCAACAATGAATTCCCCTATGCGGAGGGCGGTTCCCCCACCCCGGGAAAGCGATTCACCTTTCACGCTTCGCCTGAGAGTGCAGAGAACTACCGGCAGATCGGTGTCAATCTGGTCACCCTTGCCAACAATCATATCTTTGATTATGGGGAGGCGGGGCTAAAGTGTACCCTGGAAGCACTCAACAATGCCGGAATTTCCCATATCGGCGCAGGAAACAATCTGTCCGAAGCAGCTGACGCCTATCATTTTTTCAGTAATGCGTGTAAGATTTCGATTCTTTCCGCCACAGATGTGGAGGCCGGTGATCATCCGGACACGAGAGGCGCCACAGACACCCTGTCCGGTGTGTTCCGTACCGTGGAGGATTCTTATCTGTTACAGAGGGTCCGGGAAGAAAAAGAAAAAGGTTTTTTTGTCATCGTCATCATGCACTGGGGAACCGAATCGACCAGCCAGCTGAACTGGATGCAGGAGAAGCAGGCACCGGAAATCGCAGCTGCGGGCGCCGGTCTGATTCTGGGGGCGCACCCCCATGTTCTGCAAAAGATAGAGTTTGTCGGCGAGACACCTGTTTTTTACAGCCTGGGGAACTTTTATTTTAATTCTAAGAAGGCGGATACCGGTCTGGTAAAAGCCGTCATCGACCACAATGCCCTGCAAAGTGTGCAGTTCATTCCTGCCATCCAGTCAAACCTCTTCACGTCCAGGGCTGACGAAGGCGAAGCTTCCCGTATCTTTTCTTACCTGAACCGGATGTCCGGTTCCGCCACCCTGCAGGACGACGGAACATTGAAGCATCGCTAAATCAGCGGAGAGGCGATAGAATTATTCTCCCTCTACCCTATTTTACCCTGAGATAGATATAAACTTAAAATAACAATCTGACACATAGCTTTATAAACACATTTGCCACATCAAGATAATCGAGAAACGGAATAAGAAAGGCAAATGCAATAATCGAAAATATTCTATGCTTATTATTCTGAGGAAGCTTCCAAAACATAATTATGATTGCGGTTATTTCTATCCAAATCGGGATTGGAGAATGACTACCATATTCAATTAGCTTGTACGTCTCACTTCCTAATAGAAGAATAGGGATTAAAACACCCAGTAGTGCTACTAATCCAGACTTTCGTCTTTGAGAAATAATCCAACATAACAGCGAACTGCAAAGCGCGACGATAGACCATAATAATACATAGCGATAAGGAATGGACTTATATACGATAAATGTGGTTGCAGGTCTTGTGTGACCTATCACCTGTCCAACCGCCTTCTCCTGATTCTACCCGGCGTTCCGGCCAGAAGGATCCCTGCAGCTGTCGCCAGGATCCCGATCAGAGAGGGTTGATAGGGTATTTGCATGAGCCCCAGTTCGTTTGCCAGAGGCCGCAAAACCCACGCAACCAACACTCCGGATAAAGCGAGCGCCAACAGAGTTCCCATCAGCTCCGGCAATTGAAGCGGACCTTTCTCTGTCTCCGGATCTGTCTTTTCGTAAATCCCAGAACGAATTGAATGTCCCTGTTTTGTTCCAGGTCCTGATCCATTCGCCGTACGAGGAAATGCAAGACCATGCGATAGAGGAGCAGTACCATACACACGCTAAGGATCACAGGCGGAATCATCTTGTTCACCGTACGAGAGGTGCTCCTTGTCATCGGGTAAAAATCAAATTCCGGATATTTCTTTGATAAATCCTGTATGACACGTCCCTGGCTACGCGGATCCTTGAGGACGATGGTATAATACCCCGTCATGCGGCTGTCAAAATAGGAAAAGATATCTTCCACGAAAAAACGCACCGAATTTGCCTGATTGCGGTAAGAAGGGTAAATCCCTGTAACGGTGTAACTTTTTTTCTCTCCCTTTTGCAAAAGATAAAGCACACTGCCGACACGCAGGTGATTTCTTTTTGCAAAATTGATTCCTACGGCAATTTCATCGGTGGAGGTTGGGTTTCCGCCCTCAAAGAAGGCGTACTGTTCTTTTTCCGGAAAGCCGCGGTAATAGACATCCGCACTCACCTGACGGATTGCATCCTCTCCCTCCAGCTGATAAGAAACCATGTCAGTTAAGCCGGAATATACGTAATCCACATCCGTATCCCGGTTCAAGTAAGCCAGGAGCCCCGCTTGTTCTTCCGTGACCTCCTTCTTTCTCGCTACATAAATGTCTGCATGCACGAAGCCCCACTCGGCCAAATGATCCTCGCGCTTAAAAACGCCATTCAGAACAAAGATCCCAGATAACAAAACCACCGTACACAACACAGCAACGACCAGAATGAAAACCGTTTCCGATCTCCTGCTTGCCGCATCCCGCATTCCCAGAGAGAACGGGAGAAGCTTCGGGGAAGCTCCGCACTTTCTAAAACACAGATGATTCACACGAAACCGCGTCTTTTCATGTTCCACTTCCGTCAGCGGAAGGGAGGAGATCCTGTGCAAGGCAATCAAAAGCAACAAGGTATGAAGCAGGAGGACAATCCCCAGGGCAAACAGCGCCGGAAGAAGCATAGAAATCCAGGAGATGCGAATCCCCCCTGCACCATCAAACATCCGGTTCAGCCACTTTCGCAGCAGGATTGCCATCCCGCCTCCTCCGAGAAGCGCTCCCGCCGCCGTGATCTTCCCATACATTCTAAGATAATTCAATCGAATCTGTGCGCCGGTGAATCCCAGGATCTTTAAGGTTCGAATGGTCTCCTGATCCGTTCGAAGTTCCATGTTCATCAGAAGCAAAATCAGGAGACAGACAAAAGCCAGAGGGAAACACAGCAGATAGACCATGTAATTTCCCATTAGCCGATAGCTGTACAAATAGTTATGCATGATGGTCTGAAAAGAGGTGACGGATCCGGCAAAGTCTTTTCCAAAATAGCGGTGATAATCCTTCAGAATCTGTGACTCATCCGCCTCCGGATGGTCCAGCCAGAGCGTGAAATAAAACTCTCCTTCCCTCTCTCCTTTCAGTTCCTGCAACTGCTCTATGTTTCCATACAAGCAGGCTGTCATCCATTCCGGTGCCCCATTGATCGGATCCGGAATCATTTCGGCGATTCGCCCCTTGCTCTTTCCCCCTCCTGCCTGAAACGATACCTCTTCTCCGCTCGCGAAAGATCCGCAGGCAAAATTTCGATGGATCTCCCCCTTTGGGGGCTGTTCCCCCTCACTGACGGGTACCGCAAAATAGGCGAAAGGAAGAACATTCCCGCTGCTTCCCTCTACGTGATGCACCAGCACCCTTTCATAGCACTCCGCCTTCCGAACAAATTTCTCTTCCGACAAAAATTTCCGCAACTCCTCCACGGATCCCTCTCTTTCAGAGACCGAGAGGGCACCATTCGGAAGAGACGCTCCTCGATACGTATTTTGAAAGATGGACGTTAAACGAAGGTTCAGAACCAACACCCCTGTCAGAAGAAAGGCACTGAGCGCACCTGTGACAAAGAAGGGGAATCGGCTTTTTTTACTGCGAAAATACTTGTTTTCGAAAAGAAGACTACTTGCACTCAAGTTCGTTCATCTCCTTTCCTCACACAACCTTCTTGCATCGTAATCAACCTGTCCGCCTTGGCTGCAAAGGCTTCTTCATGCGTCACCATCACGATTGTCTGCCCTTTGCGGTGCAGCGCCAAAAGGATTTGCATCACGTCTTCTGCCGTTTGTTTGTCCAGGTTTCCTGTCGGTTCATCCAGAAACAGAAGCTCCGGATGATTCATCATTGCTCTTGCAAGTGCCACCCTTTGTCTCTGTCCTGCAGAAACCTCTAAGGGAAGGCGGTCCTTCTGCTCCGCGAGCCCCATGGCTTCTATCAGCTTTGCAGCTCTCTCCAATGCCACTGCCCTCTTTTGATACAAACATCCCGGCAGCGCCACATTTTCAACCAGAGTGAAATCCTCTAAGAGCCTGCTGTCCTGGAATACCATTCCTGTTTTCTTCCCGTGAAAATCAGAACGCTTTTTTTCACTAAAGTCAAAAATATTTTCTCCGTCAAACAACACTCTGCCCTTTGTCGGCGAAAGCAGCCCGTCCATCATTCGAATCAGGGTGCTTTTTCCCGCCCCCGACTTCCCCATAATCATCAGGAACTCGCCCTTATGAAGGGTTAAATTGACCTCCCGGACCGCCCGGCACGGAGCTTGACCACCTTGATACTCTTTTGATAAATCTTCACATTGCAATGTCCATTCCTGATGATCCATTTGCTCTTCTCCATTCAAAGCGTACCACGATCTTGTGTTCCAAATAACGGGGATGATTTGTATGATATATCGTCAACTGAGAACTCTCTTTTAACATGTGCGCGTACTTTCTCAGAAAATGGAGCGGGCTCGGTGGCAAATCGGATGTATAAGCGCCTACGTGACCAGACAGATCTACTTTTAACGTTGCAACTTTTGAAAAAAATCAAATTTTTGCTACAATAACATCATATTCACCACCACACTCGGGAGATGGATGATGGAATTATATAAAAGAGAAAAATACCTAAATCGAATCAGGCCTTTCTATCACTCGAACGATCTCATAAAGGTCATCACAGGGATTAGAAGATGCGGAAAGTCCAGCCTGATGGCAATGATAGCAGATGAGCTGAAAGAGCAGGGAATCACCGAAGATCATATCGTCTACATTGATCTGGATCGGAGAGAAAATCGTTTGGTCAAAACTGCCGAACACTTAGAGCGTTTGATCCTGGAAAGGATAATCTCAACCGGTACGTTTTATCTCTTCATTGATGAGATACAGAATGTTCCGGGTTTTGAGGAGGTGCTTAACGGTTTTCGTATGGATGGGAATGTTTCCATTTTTATTACCGGTTCCAATTCCTATCTCTTAAGCGGAGAACTGGTTACGAAGCTGACCGGTCGTTATTTGGAATTTGAACTATACCCGCTGACCTTTGATGAATATGAAGGAATGAAAAAGTTCTATCACAAGGAGATTCATCCGGGTTCTGAAATCGAACTGAATTCCTATCTCTTAGAAGGTGGTTTTCCAAGAACGGTTCTATTTGACAGACTCGAAGAAAAGAGAATTTATGTACGAGGCTTAATTGACGAAATTTTTTTGAGAAAGATATCGCTGTCAGAACGAAGATCAGGGATGTGGGTGCATTCACAACCGTGCGCAACTATGTGATCAACAATTTTGGTGCGACCACCAGCATCAATCGATTACAAAAGTCACTGGAAGGCAACGGACTTCGCATTTCGAGGGCAACCTTATCCCATTACATTCAGATTCTAAGGGATGCAAAAATTCTGTACCTTTGTCCCCGCTTTGATATGAAATCGAGGAGATCACTTTCCGGAGAAGAAAAATATTACATTGCAGATTCCAGTTTTTATTTCGCTCTGAATACGGATAACCGAATCAACTATGGTCCGTTCCTGGAAAATATTGTTTATCTCTACGCAAGAAGCTGGGATTATGCCGTGAGTGTGGGAAGAATCGGGCGTCTTGAATGTGATTTTATTCTACGAAACCATGAACTGGATTACTTTTACATACAGGTGGCCTATAAGATTCTACTAAGTAGAGAGACCGAAGAAAGAGAATACCGTCCTTTAGAAGCAATTCGAGATAATTACAAAAAGTACGTGATGACCACCGATTATATGTTGCAAAAACGCAACGGTATTCTCCATGTCAACCTGATGGACTTTATCGGAAGAGGCGAAAGATTTTAGGTTCAACTCCATCTTACCTTGAATCCCCTGGAAATTCTATCCCTTCTGTAACGCATTTCTCTTTTCCAGTCGCTCCATGAGAAGGGGAATCAGAATCAGCTGCAAGAGGATACCCGGAAGGGAAGACAAGAAGACCGCCGATAAAAACATCGAAAAAGTCAGGCTCTTTCCAAGAATCCCTAAGAGGAAGAAGTCCACGATGCCCCAGACGATACGTCCTGAAAGCATGGAGATGAGAAGCGAATACAGGGTCGTCTTCCCATTTTTTTCCGAAAAACGGCTGTAAAGAAAACCGATCATAAACCCGTACGTCCCAAGCTCAAACGCCATTGCAAGTGCTATTGGAAGCATGGGCGGCATTCCAAAGAGGAAAGAGCGAAGGAGAGGCGTCAGGATCCCCAAAAGAAGACCATACAGAGGCCCCAAAAGCAGTCCCGCAAAGAACACCGGAAAATGCATCGGAAGAAGCGCCCTTCCAATTTCCGGAATGCCGGAGGTGATGCCGGGGAGAACAATCCCCAGTGCCAAAAACATGGCGCCATAGGTCAATTTTTTTATGTTCATGAAATAACTCCTATACGAAATGACGTCACGCCGTGAAGATCGTTTTCAGGAAGGAGCGACGTCTTAAAAATCCTTTCCTGAAACGATGAGATCTGCGTGCGCGGCGATTTGATGCTTTGCAAAATAGGCTTCTTCTTTCGGAATCCAGAGGTCCCTAAACTGCTCCAGTTTCTCTGCCCCATTCCGCTTTTCGATCCGACGCAGCTGCAAGTCCGGATCAATATCCACAAAAATTTTCAGATCATAGGGATCGGCAAAATAAGGGTGCTGTGCATAGCTTCCTTCAATCACGTTCAGCCTCCGAAAAGGCATCTCTACCTTCTCCTGCAATTCCATGTTTTGGCAGCTGAAGGGCTGGTACCAAACGGCTTCCTTTTTCTTTAGAGGAAGAAGAATCTCTTTCTGAAAGCGTTCATAATCCACATTTCCGCCTACTTCCTTTGCTCGTTCCTCCGTCCGTTGATATCCCTGCAAAAAGAAGTCATCCATTTGAAACACATTGCAGTCAAACACTCCCGCAAGCTTTCTTGCAAGAGTGGTTTTCCCGCTTCCTGCCCGGCCGTCTATGCCAATCAAAATCCTGTCTCTATCGCTTCCTAACAACTCTTCGATTCGATGTTTGATCTCCATCCAAACCTCCCGGAATGAGACAGTAGCCTCCCCCGCTTGAAACAGCAGTCCCATGAAATTGAAAACTCTCTCCTGATTGAAAAAAGGAAGTCTCTCCTGATTGAAAAAAAGAAGCCTCTCCTTATTGAAAAAAAGAAGTCTCTCCGGAATGAGAGACTTCTTTGCATACTCGAATGCATACTGCCAAAGGAATTAGTAACGGTTCGCAATGACTCTGACGCCGGGGCCCATGGTGGTTGCCAGCGTGATGCTCTTCAGGTACTGTCCCTTGACGGTAGAAGGTTTCGCTTTTGCGATTGCTTCAAGCAGTGCATTGAAGTTGTCACGTAACTGCTCTTCGCTGAAAGAAGCCTTGCCGATCGGGCAGTGGATGATATTTGCCTTGTCCAGACGGTACTCGATCTTACCGGCTTTGATGTCGTTGATTGCCTTGGTGACATCCATTGTGACCGTTCCGGCCTTCGGGTTCGGCATGAGTCCCTTGGGACCGAGCACTTTACCGAGACGTCCGACGACGCCCATCATATCGGGAGTCGCAACGACGACATCGAAATCCAGCCATCCCTCTTTCTGGATCTTGGGGATCAGCTCTTCGCCGCCGACAAAGTCTGCTCCTGCAGCCTGCGCCTCGTCCAGCTTGGTTCCCTTTGCAAATACCAGTACACGAACCTTCTTTCCGGTTCCGTGCGGGAGAACGACTGCACCACGGATCTGCTGATCCGCATGACGGGAGTCACAGGAAGTTCTGATATGAACCTCAACCGTCTCGTCAAATTTCGCGGTTGCGCTCTTTTTCACCAGCTCACAAGCCTGTGCGGGTTCGTAGAACTGTGTTCTGTCAATCAATTTGGCAGCTTCGGTATATTTCTTTCCGTGCTTCATGGTGTTCTCCTCCCCCCTTATCCTTCTACCTTGATGCCCATGCTTCTGGCGGTGCCCGCAATCATGCTGGCAGCGGCATCCACATCATTTGCATTCAGATCGGGCATTTTGGTTTCTGCGATCTCCCTGACCTTGTCCATGGAAATGGTCGCAACCTTCTGCTTGTTCGGTACACCGGAAGCCTTCTGCAGATTGCAGGCCTTTTTTAAAAGGACGGCTGCCGGAGGGGTCTTGGTGATAAAGGTGAAGCTTCTGTCGGTATAAACCGTGATCACCACCGGGATCAGCACATCGCCCTTATCGGCGGTCTGTGCATTGAACGCCTTCGTAAATTCAACGATGTTCACCCCGTGCTGACCGAGCGCCGGTCCTACCGGGGGGAGCCGGTGTTGCCTTGCCTGCAGGAATCTGCAGCTTAATGTAGCCTTGAACTTTTTTTGCCATTGTGTCCTCCATTCCGAAGGCATCGTCTGTGCCTTCTCTGGCGCTGAGACCGTGGTCGGCAGAAGTATAGAAGCTACTTCCTCCCACGTCCTGTTCCTCTATCTATATCAAACGCAAATGCGTTTCGATATCCTCACAATCCCCTGTCATGCGATTGCAATTTGGAGATTCCAATTTTGAATTTACAATTCCTGGGTTCCGATGCAGGGATTCAAACGGGTTGCCCCCAACGAACTCCTCTTTACCGATCCAGCTTCATGACTTCAGCAAAAGAAATTTCCACCGGCGTCTCTCTGCCAAACAGCTCGACATTGATGGTGGCAGACTGCTTGCCATAGTCCATGCGCTGAACATAACCCGTAGTATCCTTCCAGACACCCGCAATCACGGCGATCTCATCCCCAACGCCGAAATCAACACTGATGGTCTCCGTCTTGATCCCGAGGGGCTTGATTTCCGCATCGGACAGCGGTACCGGTTTGCTGCCCGGTCCTACAAATCCCGTCACGCCGCGCGTATTGCGCACGACATACCAGGTGTCGTCATTCATGTCCATGTTCACCAGCACATAGCCGGGAAACATTTTGCGCTGTACCGGCCTGCGGCGTCCGTTCTTCACTTCCACCACATCCTGCATCGGGATTCGGATCTCCAGAATCTGCTCCTCGAGATGTCTGTTCTCGATTGCCTTCTGCAGGTTTGCCTTCACCTTGTTCTCATATCCGGAATAAGTGTGTACGACATACCAGTGGTATCTGCTCTTCTCCCCTTCTATTGGGGAGGAAGCCTCTTCCTCTTCCGACTGTACAGACTCTTCTTCCGTTCCTTCTGATGGTGCGGAGTCTTCCACCTGTGCGGATTCTGCCCCCGCTTTGGGCTGTGCGAATTCTGCCCTCTCCTTAGAAGAAGCAGATCCTTCGTCTGTATGATCTTCTGTCATCCGGGATGCATTCTCCGAATCGGGTTCCTGTCCGGCCGTTTCTTCGTCTAACAGTACCTTATCTTCATCTGCCATATTCCAAATTACCTCTTCCCTTGGTGGGCCAAAATCACTTCACCAGTCCCATCAGTCCGTTCAGCACCGTGGAAAAGCAAGCATCCAGTCCGGCTATGATCAGCCCCGTGATACAGGACACGATGATCACTGCACTTGTCTGCTTCACCACATCCTCACCGGAAGTCCAGGAAATCTTGCTGTATTCCTTTTGAATTCCCCGGATAAATGAAGCAGTCTTACTCCTGTCTTCCGTTTTTGTCTTTGTCACTTCACCCATCTTCATTCCCCCGCATCCGTCTGCGCAGCTGCGCCATGAAAAGACGCTATGGTCTTACTTGGTCTCCTTATGAAGGGTATGCTTTCTGCAGAAAGGGCAGTACTTCTTGATCTCCATACGATCCGGATGTGTCTTCTTGTCCTTTGTGGTGTCATAATTCCTGTTCTTGCACTCCGTGCAAGCAAGTGTGATTCTTGTACGCATCTCGCGTTCCTCCGATCCATCATTGCATAGAAAAAGCAGTCATACGGTTATGATCAAACAAAAAAATAAGAGCCTAATTCCGCTCGTTCTGTTTTCATACAATAGCAGAATGCACTTTTGTTGTCAATTCTTTTTTCGAAGCTTCCCTCATCTCTGTCCGGCATGAAATCTTCTGGAGCGGTCCCCCAAAGGAAGGTTGGGTTCTGCGTTCAGATCCATTCCGCTGCGAATCCCCTTTTGCAGCATATAATATCCGGCACAGGATATCATCGCCGCATTGTCCGTACAGAGGATGGGGGAGGGGCGATAGAAGTGAACCCCTCTTTCTTCACACTGCCTTTGCATCTCTCTCCGCAGGAGAGAGTTGGAAGCCACTCCGCCGGCAATTGCAACCTGACCGCAGTGAAATTCCTGCGCTGCCCGCATCGTATGAGAAACCAGGGTCTCAACAACCGCCTTTTGAAAAGAGGCGGCCAGATCCGGCACCACCACCGGGATGTGTTTACATTCGCAATGGTTCAGATAATTGAGAACGGCGCTCTTCAGTCCGCTGAAGCTGAAATCATAGGCGGCGTCTGCGATTTTCGCCTGCGGAAAACGGATGGCATCTGCATTCCCTTCCTGTGCCGCCCGGTCGATTTTAGGTCCCCCGGGATACCCCAGCCCGATGGCTCTTGCCACCTTGTCAAAGGCTTCTCCTGCCGCATCGTCCCTCGTCTGTCCAAGGATGTCATATTCTCCGTGATCCTTCATCATCACCAGATGAGAATGTCCGCCGGAAGCCACCAGGCAGAGAAAGGGAGGGCGCAGCTCCGGGTGCTCAATAAAGTTGGCGGAGATATGCCCCTCAATATGATGCACCCCGACCAGCGGCAGCCCTTTTGCAAGGCAAGCGCCTTTGCAAAGGAAACTCCGACCAGGAGCGCACCGACCAGTCCCGGTCCGCTCGTGACGGCAATGGCATCCATCTCCGACAGTTTTGCATCCGCCTGCGCCAGCGCTTCACGAACCACGCTGTCTATCTTTTCGACATGTTTTCTGGAGGCGATTTCCGGAACCACGCCTCCGTATTGTGTGTGAATTTCAATCTGGGAAGAGATGATATTGCTTCTCACATCGGTCCCGTTTACCGTCACGGCTGCCGCCGTCTCATCACACGAACTCTCAATGCCAAGGACGGCAATCTCCCCTTCACGCTTTTTCATTTTGCATTAAACCCCATATCCGACTGATCCGTCTTTTCCCAACCGACGATCTTCCATTGTCCGTTCTCTGCTTTTCTCAGCACGAAATTGTAATACATGGTTTGGATCCGCTCCTTGTAGCGCATGGAAACCATGGTTTGCAAACCTGCCATTTCCTTGCCGTCCACTTCGGAAAATTTCACATCGTCCTTTTCTGCCACCACAAAGTTGGAGATCGTATAACCGTCTTTTTTCTTTTGATCGACTTCTTTTTTCAGCTGTGCCGGATAGTCCGACTGCTGCTTCAGAAACTCTTCGTCATACAGCTGCACCAGCTGCTTTTCCATTTCGTCAAATTCTTTCTCGCTGTACTGCTCATTATATAAAGCCTTTGTGATTTGCAGGTAAGCGGAAACGACCGCCCGCTCATTCTTTGGGTAGTTTTTTTGCAGATCCATGGATGTGACCATCTGCACCGGTGTCAGCACCATGTCCTCTTCATCCGACTGGGACGCTCCCTTGCTACGGTTTAAAGCCATGAAGACACCCAGTGCCAGCATTGCAGCAAAGACCATCAGGATGATGAGCTTCAGAACCGGGTTTTTCTCTCCTGCGTTAGGATTCGCCATTTACTGCCTCCTTTTTCCATATACTTGTGCAAACAATAAATCCTCCGGTGTCGTCACCTTGAAGTTTTCATAACTGCCTTCTACAAGATGAATCTTTTGCGCCGGAAAAAAAGTTTCCACTACCATTGCGTCATCCGTGATATGGATGCCTTTTTGAATCAACGCTTTTTCACTTTCCATCAGTTTCTCATAGGCTTTTTTTACCAATGGATAAGCAAAAACCTGCGGCGTCTGCATCAGCCAGGTATGCGCACGGTCCGGTGTCTGCGTGACCATCTGCTCTTTATCACAGATTTTAATCGTATCCTTGACCGGCATCGCTACAATGCTGGCGCCGTATTTCTGTACATCTTCCAGAGAACGTCTGATGATTTCCTCCGTTACAAAGGGTCTGGCGCTGTCATGAATCAACACATAGGAGGTATCCGGGGTGACGGCTGAAAGTCCTGCAAAAACGGAATGATAGCGCTCCTTCCCTCCTTCCACCACCTGTTTCACCTTGGAAAACCCGTAGTGCGCAACGATATCCAGACGACAGTGGTCGAGGTCTTCTTCGGAAGTGACCAGGATCACCTCATCCACCACCATGCAGCTTTGAAACACCTGCAGGCTGTACCACAACAGCGGCACACCGTCCACCTCCATGAACTGCTTCTTGGTTCTTGCCTGCATCCTGCTGCCGCTCCCGCCTGCCAGGACGATGGCACAGGTTTTGCCCGGCTTCGTCATACGCTCCTTCTTTCCGTTTTCCCGATTCGACACCGGAGTAAAAAAAACTTATAATCTTTCCATGAAAAAAACAAATGAATGTCCCTATGAGAATCTCAATTTACCCCTGCGCAACGACTTTACGGATGCCTGCAAGGCAGTCGCCTGTTTCTTTGTGGTGCTGATCCACTGCCCCTTTCCCGGCCGTCTCGGCACCGCCCTTCAGAATCTTGGCACCTTCGCCGTTCCCTTCTTTTTTGTCGTCCATGGAAGATACCTGCTTCCCCGAAACGAAACGGATTCCGGGCAGGAGCTGATTCCTTTTCTGTGCAAGAAGCTTCGGCGCCTTCTCCTGCTGACCCTGAAGGTTTTCACCGTTTACAGCCTTTATTCCCTTTTCTTTATCTCCAGGCGGGAAAAACCTTCTATGACTGGCGCCTGGAAAAGTTTAACCCCGGCGAATGGATTCGCTTTTTTGCCTTCAATTCCTCCAAGGTGATCTATGACTTTTCCTATGATTACGACCACCAGTGGTATCTGTTTGCCGCCATCTATGTCACACTGCTCTTCCTGCTCCTGTCTCTCGTTGCCGGGAGATCGGGTAAAAGCGGGGAAGCTTTCATCCGGAAGCTCCTTCCCCTTCTCATCGTCCTTCCACTCTCCGGTCTGTTTTTCGGCGAACTGCTGCAGATTTATTACCCTATCCGCCCTTTTGACCTTTCCATCCGCACCTGGTATATGCTGCGGAACTGGTTTTTTGTCGGTCTTCCGTTCTCGGCAATCGGAATGGCCTTTGCAGGACAAACCCATAGAGTGCTGCCGACTCCCCCCGCTTTCTCCATCCCGTTCACACAAACGGGGAAGAAAAGGCTCTCCCCTAGCGAAAGCAAAAAGCTTTCTGTCCTTCTGCTTGTCCCTGGCTGCTGCCTGACACTCCTGGAATCTGCCCTCTTTGGCAGCCATACCGTCATGGTCGGCACTCTTTTGATGGTTCTTGCTCTCACCAGGCTCACGGCCTCCTTTGAGAAGACAGGAAGATCCGCTTCTTCCGGGCGCCTTCCCTTCCGCCTTCTGGCAACCATCGGAAGAAAGTACTCTGCAGACATCTATTGCTGGCATGTGCTCCTTCTCTCCGTCTGGAATCATTTCCTTCGTATAGGAGAAAACAGCACCGCCTTTTCCTTTTGCAAACCCTTCCTTCTCTTTGGTCTTACGCTGCTGCTCTGTGCCATCCTTTCGCGTCTTTCCATGCTGTTGCGGAATGTTGTGCCTCTTACGGCTTTCCGATAACGGGATGGGTGATTCTATTCTCTGCAAAAGAAGTCGCCCTCGTTAATCTCTGCGGAAGATATCTCTGGTGTAGACTTTTTCTTTTACATCGTCCAGCACCGGATCGTACCGATTGGCAATGATGGCGTCACTTGCCTGCTTAAATGCCGTCAGATCATTGACCACCCTGCTGCCGAAAAAGGTACTCCCGTCTGCAAGCGTCGGTTCGAATACGATCACCTTCGCTCCCTTTGCCTTGATTCTCTTCATAATGCCCTGAATCGAAGACTGCCTGAAGTTGTCGGAATTCGTTTTCATGGTGAGACGATAGACGCCGATGGTCACCTCTTTTTCTCTGGAGGCATCATACTGGCCGCTGGCGGAATAGTAGCCCGCCATCTGCAACACGCGATCCGCGATAAAATCCTTCCTCGTCCGGTTGGATTCCACGATCGCCTCAATCAGGTTCTCCGGCACGTCTTTATAGTTTGCCAACAGCTGCTTGGTGTCCTTGGGCAGACAATAGCCGCCATAACCGAAGGAGGGATTGTTGTACTGCTGGCCGATTCTGGGATCCAGGCAGACACCGTCAATAATCTTCTCCGTTTGCAGCCCCTTCATTTCCGCATAGGTATCCAGTTCGTTAAAAAAACTGACCCGCAGCGCCAGATAGGTGTTGGCAAAAAGTTTGACCGCCTCCGCTTCCGTAAAGCCCATGAAGAGGGTATCGATTTCTTCCTTGAGGGCTCCTTCCTGCAGGAGTTCGGCAAAAAAACGGGCCGCTGCATCCAGGTCCGGATCGTCAGGGTCTGTTCCGACAATGATGCGGGAGGGGTAAAGATTGTCATAGAGCGCCTTGCTTTCCCTTAAGAATTCCGGCGCAAAGAAGATCCTCTTACAATTCTTTTCCTTGCGGATATGTTCCGTATAACCCACCGGAATGGTGGATTTGATCACCATGAAAGCCTCTGGATTCACTTTCAGGACCAGATCAATCACGGCCTCTACCGCCGAGGTGTCGAAGAAATTTCGTTTGGCATCGTAGTTGGTCGGCGTGGCGATAATCACGAGATCCGCATTCCGGTAGGCGGCTTCTCCATCCGTCGTCGCCTGCAGCTTCAGCTCTTTTTCTGCAAAAAAACGCTCGATCTCCGCGTCCTGAATCGGAGATTTCCGCGCATTGATCATCTCCACTTTCTCTTTGACCAGATCCACCGCCTGCACCTCATGGTGTTGCGATAAAAGTGTCGCCATGCTGAGTCCTACATAGCCGGTGCCTGCGACCGTTATCCTGACGTTTTCCTTCTTCAGTGACATATTCCCCCTTCTTCTCTCAGGGCTTCAGTGCCCGCCGTTGGGACATCCTCAGCTGCTTCTGCCTTTGTATCCTTCCGGATCACTTCTTTGACCACATACTGCGGCTGCGCATTCATGGTCATATAGATGCGCCCGATGTATTCTCCCACCATACCGATCATCAGCATTAACATCCCGCCGATAAAGACCAGGATGGAGATGGTAGAGGCCCATCCGGTCGGGATTTGTCCGGGATACAGATGGAACAGCACTTTGATGATCGTGAAGGTTCCGTAGAGAAAGCCGACCAGCGCCAGCACCGCCCCCATCACCGTTGCAATGCGAAGCGGTTTGATGGAAAAATTGGTAAACCCGTTAAACCAGAGCGAGAGCAGCTTTTTCATCGTATAGCCGGAGCTGCCCACCTCCCTGGCCCGGTGGTTGACCGGCACATTTGCAATATTCTTTGTGGAACGCAGAAGAAGACCGATGACATAAGGATAGGCGGCCTCGTAGCGAACCATCTCATTCACCAGAAAGCGCTTCACTGCAAAATAACTGCTGATCTGCAACTCCTTCGGCTTGCCAAGCATGATTCTGGTCATTTTCTCATTCACCGCACTGCCAAAATTCCGGAAGAAACTCTGGCGCTTATGCGCATAGCCGGCATACACGGCGTCATACCCTTCTTCCAGCTTTTGAAGGAGTTTCCCCACTTCCGCAGCCGGCGTCTGTCCGTCGTCGTCCAAACAAACCACGAGATCGGAATCCGCCGCAATATAACGAAACCCTGCCATCAGAGCGGCGTGCTGGCCGAAATTTCTGGAAAAATGAATCCCAGTTACATTTTCCCTCTGCTTTACCAGCGATTCTATGACAGAAAGCGTTTGATCGGGGGAAGCATCATTGACCAATATGATTTCATACCGGTATTTTTCCTGCAATTCGCCCTGATTCATCGTGTCATCGATCTCGTTGACGACAGAAGGAAGCGTCTTTTCCGAGCAATAACACGGAATCACAAAACTGATTTTTTCTTTCACAATGTCCCCTCTATGGTTGCTTCTCCAGCAGAAGCGCCGCACCGAAAGCACCGTGACGGAATCTGCCGAAAGTGCTGGGAAAGCTCTGCCGAGCCGAGGCGATTTCGCTTTTAGCCGCGGAACCTGCGCAGTCTCAGATAACACTGGGAAAACGCGGCAAGGAGGAGCAGTCCGAGCACTCCGGTTATGACTGCATTGAGCAAAAAGGCCTCCGCCCCTGTAAAAAGACTTTTTCCGCCCTCTGCCCGTAAAGCACCATATCCAGAAGTGGCGCTACCGCCAACCACGCCAGTGCATTGGCGCCTACCTGCACTGCTTCAAACAAGAGGCCCTGTCTCGTGTGAAACCCCTTGCCAAGCACATCAAATTTTTTTGACGAAAGAAACCGATCCCGACACCGACTATCGCCTCTGCCAGCGCCCAACTTAACCAGACCTCTCTCTGCTGAAACCAGTAATCGCCCAGGAGATGTCCGACAAAGCCGCAGATCGCCCCGATGAGAGGACCCCCGACTGCAGAAACCACTGCCAAAATCCCCATTCGCGGCTGCAAATAGGTATTTGCCACAGGGCTGGAGATCTCAATCTGCGTGACTACCGCAAACAGGAGCGTTCCGACCACCGCCCCCGCCATCCTTTTTACCAAATTTTTTGTATTCATCTTCTCAAGTCCATTTCTGTCAGCCTTAAAATCTATAACAGTATAGCGCAAGGGATTCCTTTCCACAAGTGGACGTCTGCAACAAGCTCGATTGTCGCACAGGCTTCCTTATTGTGTCAGCGGAAGGAGTTTTCTGAGCGCATCGTTCACTCTGATTCGATCATTCTCCACTGCCGCCGCAGACTTTGGATAGTCCGCAATCCCGAGCTCCCCCTCCGGATCCATACAGGCAAGCACCGTTTCCCGATCGGTCAACTGCTCTAAGAGCTTCATGGCACAAAAATCACTGAAGGCTTCGTCCAGGAGTCGGATGCGAATCGACTCTTCCGGCTCTTTCTCCGCACCCGGATAGACGATAAACGGGTCTCCGGAGGGGAAGGCCCCTCCTGCATCCGTACAAAGATAGGGATTCACCGGATGCAGCGAATACTGAGAGTTGTAAAAGTTATACCCCCAGTGCAAAAAACCGTCCAGTCTCTCCTTGTACAATTGCGCCCCCAGGACACGGGTCCGGTAACCGGGCATCGCTATAAAGCGGTTGGAGACCTTTTCCCCCTGCGACGTACAATAATAGCACCAGAGTTCTTTTGGTCTTTTCTGTAAAAAGGGATCGAGCCGATCGGTCGCACAGACGGGAATCGGCACCAGGCCTTCTTCAAAAAAATGATAATCGGACAGGGCATCCATCCTCTTGCAGTCTTTCAGCACTTCTTTACGCCGTCTAAGGCCGCCCGATAGGAGGAGAGCTGCTCTACATTCGGTTCATCCGAGATATGGAAATAGGTCTGCTCCAGAACGCCCTCTTTTCGAAGCACCTCCTTCAGTTCCTGCAGAAATGCCTGCAAGAAGAGCCGGTATTCCTCTCCGGATGCCTCCGTTTCCCAGCCGAACAACCGCTGCAAACGCCCCTCTTTTTCTCCCATGATTTTGGGAGCCGCCACTGCGCCCCACTGGCTGAACAGATGGGAAATTTCGAAGTAGACCATCCCTTCTTCTCTGCAGAGTCGGATCCAGCGAAGCAGCTTTTCAAAACCGAAACGGTAGCGGTTCTTTCCCATCACCGCCACATCCACCAGCTGCACGGTGGTTCTCTCTCCTCCGACCGCCGTATCAAGGGGCGGGGTAAATACAGGCGTCAGAATCATGTTGCAGTGATTCCTGACTGCCGTACGGATAAAAGAGCGGATCAGGTTCCAGTGTTCTTCGGAAAACACGGGTACCTGATAATATTGGGCGAGCGCATCTACGTGAAACCACTCCGTATGGCGAATCGGAAGTTCCGGCAGAACCCCCGGGAGAACCTCCAGCCGGATTTTCATCTCCGTGATCGGTTCCGTTTCCGGAAAGTTGAGTTCCCTTTCCGGAAGGTTGCGTTCCGGAAGTCTGAGTTCCCCTTCCGGAACTCTGCGTTCTGCCAGCATTTCCGGCGTCAAAAGGCGGAGGGACGGCTTCCTGTACAGTTGCATCCTGATTTCATAACGGCCTGCAGGCGCCCCTTCCGGCACATCCACATCCAGCCAGAGCGCCCTGTACTGCCCCGGGATCAGGGGAAAACCCTCTTCCGGTATTTTCCTGAGAAGATCCGGATACAGACCGGGCTTTGTCCGGTCATAGTCCTCATCCCTTTTCGGATGGCAGGGATAGGCACAGGGCACCAGATTCACCTGTCGGATGCGAAGGCGGGGGGCAGTCTCCTCTTTTTTCTTGCAACGGATGGTCTCTTCTTCTGTACGGTGGAAGGCGGTCTCCTCTTCTTTCCCGGGAGAAGAAGTCTCCCTTCCTTCCCGCAGAAGCTGCATTTTCACCTCTCCGAACTCTTCCCTTTCTCCCGCGTAGTGATAGGCAATCTGAACGGAAACCGATTCTTTTTTGAGCGCCACCAAACTTTTTTCCGCCATCTCCTGTGGCATTTGATCCGGATAAACCTTGACCAGCGATGATACCCACATACAGGAAAAGACCGCTTCCATCTGTCGCCCTCTCGTTTGCTGCATACGCTTCCTCCTCAAACCACTTGCCTCATTCTCCAACCGGCTCTATCCCGAAAGTCCCCCTCTTTGCTCTTTTCTCCCCTAGCCCTTAATTCCGGAGAGCGCAATTCCTTCCACAAACTGTTTTTGCAGGAAAACATAGACCGCAAACGGAAAGACAAAAGACACCGTCGCTCCCGCCATCAACAGCCCGTAGTTGGTTGTATACTGCGTTTTTAAAAGGGACAGCGCCACCGTCAACGTATACATGCGCGAGGTGGAGGTCGAAACAAGGGGCCATAAAAAATCATTCCAACTGGTCACAAAGGTGAAGATCACGAGAGAAACCAGGACCGACCGAATCAGCGGAACCACAATCTGAAAAAAGAGCCGGATCTCCGGACAACCATCCACCTTGGCGGCCTCCAACAGATCGTCTGGAATCCCCTTCATAAACTGCCTGATCAAGATCACACCGAAGGCATTCAGGATTAAGACCGTCAGCGAAAAGTAAGTGTTTAACAGGTTTGCCTTTCATCATGACAAAGACCGGAATCATGGTCACCTGCCCCGGAATCATCATCGTGGCAAGGTAGATCAGGTAAAGTCCCTCCTTGAACGGGAAGTTTTTTTTCTCAAATCCGTAGGCTGCCATGGAAGCCAGCAGGCAGTTAAACGCGCAGGAGAGCCCTACCACGATGACACTGTTGATCAGGGAATGCAGAAAGTCATTGTTGCGAAACACATAGGTGTAATTGGAAAAATCGCCGAGATGCAGCTCGTTTGGCAGAAATACCGGTGTTCTCGAGTCGGTGAAGGACGCAAGCAGCATGTAGACAAACGGCGCTATGCTGATCAGGGCAAGGAGCAGGACAAAAAGCAGCCCCAGGACGGAGAGAAAGTGCCATTTTTTTATCCTAGACATCACGCCTTCCCTCCCTTTCCCGGAAAAACAGATTCTCGACCAGATTGATGACAAGAACCAAAGCCAGCAGCAACATAGCCAGCGCACAGGCATAACCCACCCTGTACTGCTTGAAGGCGGAATTGTAAATCTGCATCACCAGAGTGACGGTCGATGTACCGGGGCCTCCTCCCGTCATCTGATACGAGAGATCAAAGACCTGGAAGGACCAGATGATGCCGAGCGTCACCACCAGATACGTGATCGGCTTTAAAAGTGGCAGGGTCACCCGGAAAAACACCTGGGCCTGTGTCGCACCGTCTATCCTTGCCGCCTCATAGAGGTCTCTGGAGATTGCCATCATACCGGCATAATAGATGACCATGAAGTAACCCACATTTTTCCAGATGGCTACGATGCAAATCGAAAGTAAGGCGGTGGAAGGATTTCCCAGCCAGTTTACCTTCCCGATTCCAAAAACGCCCAGGATGGTATTGCACACGCCGCTATCCGTTGCAAAAATAATCTTCCAGATGGTCGCCGCCGTGACACTGGAAGCGATCACGGGAATAAAGAGAATGCTGCGAAGAAAACCTCCCGCTGCAGACTGCAACTTCTGTGCAAAAAAAGCTGCGACCGTCAGTGCGCCCGCCGTCTGTAGCGGAACCGTCACCAGCGTATAGAGCAGCGTGTTCTTAAGCGCCGCTGAAAAATAGGAATCATGGAAAAGACGGCTGTAATTCTTCAGACCGATCAACTGCGCCGGCCTCATCAAATTGTAGTCGGTAAGACTGAAATAGCCTGTCATAAAAATCGGCACAATGGAAAAAGTAAAAATCAACAGGAAGCCGGGCAGGATATAAAGAATACCCTGCCACGCTTCTCTTGTACTTCTCTTCATACACGTCTTTCCTTATTTGAGATTCTCATTGTAATACCTCGTGGTTTCGCTGAGTGCCTCGTCTCCCTTCATCTGTCCCAGCATGACGGACTGCAGGTTTTTGTACAGTGCGTCATACATGCCGGTCGCATTGCTGAAAACGGGAAGCGCCTGCATGTTGTCGGCATAATCCGTATACAGGGAAGCAAAGACATCTTCGCTCTTGTAAGGATCATCCATCGTGATGGGCGGCTGATGATAAAGGCGCTCATGGAAATCCGACATGACCTTGGCGCTGGTCAGATATTTGATCAGCTTCATAGACAGGTCGACGTTCTTGCTCCTCTTCGGAAGCACCAGGCAATCACAGGCTACAAAGGTCTTCGACTTGTCGCCCAAGGCCCTTTGAGCAGGGGCGTGAAATCCCAATGAATATTCTTGGTGGCGAGCGCATTGGCGGTACCGATGATGATCATTGCCGCTTCTCCGGTTTTAAATGCGTTCACGGTGTCATCGTTAGAGGTCGCCGATTCCGGGATCACCCCTTCCTCCCTGAGCTTCGTCAGGTAAGCAACCGCCTTTTTCCCCGCCTCGGAATCAATGGTCAGATTTCCTTTGTCATCGGTAATTTCGCCGCCGGCGCTCCAGAAGAAGGGCCAGAAGATTTCATTGAGTGAGCCGTAATGCGGATTTCCCCAGTCCTGCATCAGTGGGGCGACCTCCGGTTCGCTCTTTTTGATCTTTAATCCCGTTTCTTCTAACTCCTCCCAGGTGGAAGGCACCTGATCGACGCCCGCTTTTTTTAAGAGATCCATATTGGCAATCAGCACGCGGGGATTCCCGACCACAAAGGGAAGGGCAAACTGTCCACCTTGAATATGGCCCAGATTATAATAGACGTAGTTTTCCTTCTCCTTCTCTGTAAAAAAAAAGAGTCCATATCCACGAGTTGGTCGTTATGAATGTAGTCATAAAACATTTCCATATACATGTAGCCGACATCCGGACCGTCCGGTGAGGACATGCCGGTCAGGTACTTTTCCTCATAACTGTCCCAGGGAATGATTTCAATGGAGATCTTACAATGATTTTCCTTCTCAAAAGGCGCAACTGCCTGTGACCAGAACTCTGCATCCGTCAGATCCCCGTCCTTATCGGCAAACGGCGGGAGCCACAGATTCAGCCTTGTTTCCTCTGCTTTGCTCTTCCCATCGTCCTGCTTGCCCGTTGCTGCGCTTTGCGCCTTTCCACAGCCTCCAAGCAACATGGCACCTGTGACGGATATCATCGCCAACATCGCAACCAAACGTTTCATTCTCTACTTCCTCCCTTCCTTCGTTGCATCCTTTGCGTTCTTTTATGTTCTTTTTATTATATCCAAAACTTCTGCACCGGGTCTACGCTCCCATCGACTTTCTTGCCTCTATGGTGTACCATAAAGCCTGTAAACGAGCACCCTGACACTTCTGTTTGATGATGAAGGAGCGTTTCATCCTAAGCGCTCTATTCCGGAATAATACTGAAATGAAGTCCAACCGAACCTTCCTGAAATCCATAGGCAAAAACCTTTCTGCTTTTTTCGCTCTGCTTTCTTCTCTCCCCGCAGTGCGTCTGCGCAGAGTCTCCAACCAAAGTACAGGCGACCGCTTCCCTCAGCGATACGGACTGGCCGCTTGCACCGGACATTAACGCCGAGTGCGCCGTGCTCATGGAAGCCGGCAGCGGCACCATCCTGTACGATAAAAACATGCATCAGCGAATGTATCCAGCCAGCACCACCAAGATCCTGACCTGTTTGCTGGCAGTGGAGAATTCCGCCCTGAACGAAACCGTTTCTTTTTCTTATCAGGCGGTCCATTCCGTTCCAGCAGACGGGTCCTCCATCGGCATGGATGCCGGTGAGTCCCTGCCGATGGAACAGTGCATTTACGGCATCCTGGTCGGCAGCGCCAATGAAGCGGCCAATGCGGTCGCAGAGCATGTGGCCGGGAGTATTCCCGCTTTTGTGCAAAAAATGAATGAAAAAGCGAAGGAACTCGGCTGCAGAGATTCGCATTTCATGAACCCCAACGGTCTGCACAACCCCGATCATTACACCAGCTGCTATGATCTTGCCACGATCGGACGCGCCTTCTTTTCCAATGATTTCCTCTGCCGCGCCGCAAACATTCCCCGTTACCACTTCACCCCCAGCGCCCACCAGCCGGACGACTTCTATCTGAACAACAAAAATCAGCTGGTCACCGGACAGGTAAAATGTGAAGGCATTGTGGGCGGAAAGACCGGCTACACTTCACAGGCCGGAGAGACCCTTGTTTCCTGTGCAGAAAGAAACGGGATGAAGCTGATCTGCGTCGTCATGAAGGACGGCTCTCCGGACCAGTTTTTGGACAGCGCAAAATTATTTGAATATGGCTTCCGCAACTTTACCAAAACGGATCTGAAAGAAAATCCGTCCTCTATTCTACCGGATTCAGCACCCTTTCTTTCCTCCGATTATTCGGTTTTCCCCCCGCAGCTCCGGCACCCTGTCTGTAAGCGACAACTCCTGTGTGATCCTGCCAAACGGGGCGTCCTTCTCCGATGTATCTGCCAAAACGGATCCGACAGGGGAGGACAAAGAGACAACAGGCAAGACCGGTGAGAAGAAAATCGCCAGCCTACGGTTTTTCTGGCACGAACGGCAGGTGGGTTCTGCAGAAATTCTCTTAAGCCCCCTGCGCAACAATTCCTCGACCCCCGCAAAGCGGAACCATCGCATCTATGTGAATCTTTATCTGCTTTTCCTTGGTCTCTTCTTGCTATCCGTCCTGATTTCCTTTGCGCTGCGTCCTCTGATTGCAAACCAGGAGGGCGATACCCTGCAAAACAAAAAGAACAGGAGGCACTTCAAACGTCTGAAGAAGGAGACTCGGAAACTTCACTTCTGAGGAAAGCAAAGGCTTCTCTCTCCTGCAAAAAGTGCATCAGCTGATAGGCGCACTGTACCGCAACCCTCTCCTCGCACAGGATCCTTCTAACCTCTCTCCGGTTTGCCAGAACGACCTTCAGCTCTTCCGTGTCCTCCAGAAAATCGGTTGACACCTCGCCGCTTGCATAACCGTAAACCATGGCCACAGACTCGTCCGTCATACCGATCGTGGTAAACCGCGGCTCCTCATACATCGCATCGACCGGCAGGATCTCCAGCTTCAGTCCGGTTTCCTCGTACATCTCCCGGATGGCCGCTTCGTGGATATTCTCTCCCTTTTCGCACAGACCGGCGGGAAACTCATAGATTTCCGCATCAATGCTGTAGCGGTACTGCTTGACCAGAACGACCTCCTCTTCCTCTTCTCCTCTTACAACGGCATAGATCGAAACGCCGTCCGCCGTGTTTTTTCCGGTCTTCAGCTTCAGCCCTTCTATGCTCCTGCTCCGGCTTGCCACGCTGTAGTGAATGCCGTCTTTCTTTTTGTTCCTTGCTTCCAGCATATAGAGATTGATATAGGGATTGTCCGTCTGTCTGGTGATGTTTAAAATTTCCGCCATGCTCTTTTCTCCGTTTCTGCGCTTCTTTCTACTGAAGTTTTCTCTGTTTCCGCATTTCTTCCACGAAGGCTCTGCCTTTCTCAAGACTGTTTCCGCATTTCTTTCTTCCATGAAGGCTCTGCTTTTCTCAAGACTGTTTCCGCCTGAAAATCGCTTGTTTCAAATAATTCATTTCCTCGCTCCTGTAAAAGGCTCCCAGAAAGAATCCATGAAAGACCACCGTGATCATCCCCGCAGTGAGGAGAAAGGCGGGAATTGAAATTTCCGACAGCGTCCATTTCGACAGGAGATGGCAGGAGAGCAGAGCCGCTCCCATAACCGCGCGGTATTTACAGGAATCCAGAAAGTAACTGCCGGAGGATTTCCAAAGCACACATGATAAATAATGGGCGGCCTAATAAAATTGGCCAGGAGACCGGAGACCACGGTTCCGATGTAGACGCCTGCCAGTCCGATCCTCTTCGCAAGCACAATGGAAATGACCAGATTCACAGCCCCCTGCACCAGTGCCAAAAATTTGTCCTGCTCGAACACTCCTGCCGCCGTCTTAAAGTTGGAGAGCACGATTCGGTCTCCCTTAAAATAAAACTCCGCCACGATCCAGACAATCACCGTCTGCGGCAATGCCATTTTTTCTCCGTAAAGCAGGATGATGAGCGGGGTCAAGAGGACAAAAAAGCCGACCGTAAGCAGTCCGTAGAGCCACTCTGCAAAGAAACGGTAAACGCGGAACAACAGCTCCTGTCTCTTTCTGCTCTCGGTGGCAATGGCGTTGCCGAAGCTGGAGAGAACGGAATTAAAAATCACATTCACGAAGTTCGCCACGGTGCTGATGACCATGTTGAAATTTCCCACCACGCCGGTGATCGTGATGGAAATAAAAGCGGATATAATGATGGAATCCGTCTGTAGTCTGGCGATATCCCCTATTTTTAACCACATCAGAGCCTTTGTCTTCTCAACGATGACGGAAGTTTCCTCCTTCGCCAGCGGCATGGCCTCCTCCAGCAGGAACGGATAAATGCGGTTTAGATACCAGGAAACAAAGATTTTCTGCACCAGCTGGATGACCGCATCCGTCAGCAGGTAGGCATAGAAGTTCGAAGTGGCAAAGAGGACGGCGATCTGCGCACTGACGGAAATCAGCTTGGTCACCGTCGTGATATTGGTCTGGATATAGCCCCTCTGCTCGGCGTTCACCAGCGAGTATTTATAGGCCACCAGATAGGAAGTCACGCTGTTGAAGAGAAAGATGCAATAATATAAGGTCAGATCCCTCGTGCCGATCTTCCCCGGATCCTTAATGATATATTTCAGAAAAGGAATCAGGAGCACCCCGATTGTCCCGACGACAAAGGCAATGACACGGTAAGACTTCTTGTACAGAGCCATGCAGGATTTGATCTTTTCACGATCTCCTTCTGCAATCGGTTTGTAAAGGGAAAAGTTCAGTGCCGTTCCGATGCCAAGTTCCGCCAGCGAGAGCACCGACAAGATCCCGGTATACAGGTCAGTTTACCCCAAGAAGCGCCCCGTCCAGCCGCAGGATAAACAGCTTTCTGGCGGCAAAGCCGAGCAGCGCCGTTAAGAGGGTTCCCATATACCCGAAGGCAATATTCTTTTTTGCATACGTGATGCGTCCCTGCGCCATTAAACCTCGATCCCCTCTTCGCTCACCAACACCCAGCCCTTCCAGTATTCATGCATGAGAGAAGCGGGCACCCTCTGTGTATTCTTCATGCGCGGAGGCCGGACCAGAATCCGGTCCGATCGGTCATTCAGCCTTCCTCCCCAGATCGAAAAGGTGGAATTGGCACAGAGATCCGCCCGGCAGGCCCGCATCAGCCGGATGTCCTGAAGCGCATCCCTTCCGGCATTTCCCCTGACCACCGTATAGGTTTCCCCCCTCCAGCATCTGTCCCGCATAGGCTTCGTCGTTTGTAAAAAGATAGATCTTCGCCTCCGGCATCCGCTCCTTCAGATAACGAAGGGCTCCCCGATAATAGCTTTTCGTTGCAATTCCTCCAAAGAGCGCAAGGTTGGCTTTGTCCTGCAGATAGTCTCCCCCCCTGATATGAAGGGCAATGCTGTTTTCTTCTCCCATGCGCACTTCCTGCTCCCGCACCTTTTTTTCCTGCCCGGCATCCGAATGCGGAGGGAAGGAAAAGTCATGAAGCAGGCGTTCTCTGATGTCTTCCGTATATTTTTGACAGTGGAAGAAACCGTCCAGTTCCTTCGTCTGAAAGGAGAAGATTTCCGGATGGTACATCTCTTTTTCCGTAAAAAAATAGTCCTCTTCCGGCCGGGCAGTTAAAGGCAGTCTCCCCTTCAGCGGAGCAAACCATCTTCGCAGGATTCTCTCTGCCTTATTTCCCCTTTTTAGAGAAAAAAAACGCAGGACCTCCTTCGGTTCCTCTTCAAAATGCACCTGTGGATAAAAGAAAAGTTCCAGCCCCCTCCTGGCCCCCGCTTTTTTCTGGTTTTCCGGTGAAAACCAGGTCAGGTCCAGATAGACTTCCCTCCCCATCTCCTTGAATTTACGGTACAGCGCATATTGCTGCATTTGGTTGCCGAGCCCGCCCGACACTTTGATGACGATCACATCTTCCCCCATCTGTCCCGTTCCGCCTTCGTACCTCCAGGTACAAGGAGGCGAAAGCTTCCCGTTTCGTCTGATTCTCCTCATCAGACAAGCAACAGAATCCCCTTCGATTGCCCTTCCCCGGTCAGGAAAGCGATAAAATCCCTTCTCCTGCCCGCCTGCTATAATCCGGCATCTCTGCTTTTAAGCGCAGTGCCAACTCCTCCTTTTTGTCATACAGGTTGCGGAAGGCTGCCGTTAATTCCTCCTTTTGCCCCCAGCTTCTGAACCGGGCAAACGGTTCCTTCTTCCGTTCCCAGTAAATCTCTGGCAATCCCGCGCGATTTAACCGAGTAGCCAAGCACCAGCGTCGGCACACAGGAGGAATAAGCGGCGATCGTCGCATGCGTTCTTGCCCCGACAAAGAAAGAGCAGCCGGCGATGATTCCTTTCAGCTTTCTGCAGTCCATATCCGGAACCAAAAAGACTCTGCCGCTCTCACGAAATTCTGCTTCCAGCAAAGACAGTGGAAGCCGGTCGTCATTGTTCTTCCAGACCACATGCGGAATCAGCGCAATCCCCGGCTTCCGTCTGGTGCAGGAGAAATCGAATCAAATGGCGGTACGCTTCCATGGTAAGCCCCGCCTTTTTTTCCAGCGCCTGTGCCATCGGAGAAAGGTTCAGTCCGATCACCTCCCTGCCTTCTAACCCCCGGATACCGGAAGAGAAGGCCTCTTCCGTCAGATGGGACCTCCCCTCTCTTGCCTCCGCAGATCGGGGCTTTTCCGTAGGCAGTGTGAAGGCGGGATCAGGAGAAAGAAAGACCTTCTCTTCCGGTATGCCTGCTTCCAAGAGGGTTTGATAGGAGAGGGACTCTCTTGCATAGATGCGGTCATAGGAGGCCAGATCCGATCGCAGTTCCCCGGAATTCTTTACCATCTCTTCCTCAACAGAGGCGCCGAAGAGTACTGTGGATCCTGCCTTTTGCGAAAAGAGTGCATGCGCCCGGATTAACTCCTGCACCATCTCCGGGTAACAGTAATTGTCCCCTCCGATGGCAATGGCCATCGTGCGGGCATCTACCTCCCGCAAAGCATCCCGAAAACGATACCGCGCATAGGCGCTTTTCCTTCCGGCCAGCTTCTTCAGCGCAGCATAATATAGATGCGCCATTCTGTTTTGCTCCAGAATCCTCTCCTGGATCAGGGATAGTCTCCCTTCCCCCGCGAAAGGAGGACAGCGAATAGCGCAGATCCTGCTGCCGATCGTGGGTGACGAGCATCACCGGAAAATTTCCCTGCGGATCTTTCTCCTTCCACTTCTCCAGCATGCTGCTCACAATCGCTTCACAGCCATGGTTGGCGCTTCCGGCATGTTCATATAAGATCTTCATTCCTCTTCCCGTACCTTCTTGTGTCTTTTGTAGCATTCGAGATATTTTCGCGGATGCAGGAGGAAAAAGAACACCTTGATCTGATACCCCTTCTCCAGCCCGATCAAAGCACCATTGACTCTCCTGCAGACTTTGATCTCGCTTTTACAATCGGCAAGCACTCGCTTCACCTCCGGCAGCTCCCACTCTCTCCTGGGTAAAAGAGCGATCTTGGATACCACCAACATAGCCGCCATCATCCGGATGATCGCCAGTCTGGTGTAAAGATAATGGGAGAGTGCCGTCTGCAAGGGATCGATCCTCTCCTGTGCCCTCTGCCAGCAAACGATCTGATCCCTGTAGGAAGAGCAGAAACGCTGCTTCATCGCCCCCTCCGGATTGTCGCGATACACGTATTTGTCCGATTGGATACAGGCGACTTCGTGCTTTAAGCCGATGCGCAGCGCCAGATCCAGAAGAAAGAGCATATCTTCTCCGATGCGCAGATTCTCGTCAAAGCAAAGTCCTTCGATCTCCCCTCGTCGGAAGAGTTTTCCCCAAACATGGGAGTCCTCATTGAAGATCCCATATTCCAGATATTCATAGCCCGTTAACGAGTGGTTCGACAAAATCCGTCCCGTACAGGAGACCAGTGCCACATCCATCCTCTCCTGCGCCTGTAGCAGTTCCACAAAAAAACCTTCTTCCAGGCGATCATCGGCGTCTACAAAGGTGATCCATTCTCCTTCTGCCAACTCCAGCCCCCGGTTTCTGGCATGTGAAACCCCGCGGTTTTGTTCGTGCCGCACCACCACGCGCATCATCGTAGCAGGCTCTTCCCTCTCGGAATTCTCCCCGAAATCCTCCTCTCCGGAGTTTCCTCTCCTGCGGTTCTCCTCCAAATCCTTCTCTCCGGGGTTTCCCTCATAGGTCTTCCAATAAGAATCCAGAATCTCTGCGCTTCCGTCCGTGGAGCCGTCATCCATGAGGAGAATCTCCAGCTGTTTCCCGCACTTTTGTGCAAGAATCGAGTCTACGCACTCTTTTATGGTGTCCTTCGCATTGTAGACCGGAACGATCACACTGAGTACGTTACCATCAGGCGTTTTGTCTTTGGTCATAGAATTCAAACACCTTTCTATCCAACCATGCAAGCATTTTCCCCGGGTGCCTCATGAAAAAAAGAAGCATCCGGTTTACCGGCGCCTTGGCTTGCAACCGGTACTTTTCCAGCATTTCTTTCAACTGTTCCTTTTGACAAATTCTCACTGCACGGGTAAGCGTCCCTGCTTCCGTGCTTCGAATTTCATTCTTCAGAACATAGGTCATCAACCAGACCTTTTCCCTGTCCGCCATTTGCGACGGGTCTACCTCTGCGATCCCCTCCTCACGGAATTTCTTCTGCAGAATGTTTCTAATCACCGCATCCAGAAGCTTTACATTCGCATACAGCCCCCTGTCGTAAGCATGTACCATGGACTGTCTGCGAAACCGGTAATGGTAATCATGGTGTCCGGAAAGAACCACCAGCCGCTCACAGGACAGGATGGCAGGCAGAGTAATGTTAAGATCCTCTCCAAAACGAATCCGATCCTCGCAGTATTTCACGTTTTCCGTGATCAGTTGTCTCGTGAAAAGCTTCATGCAGCGGGAGACATCCACGGTGCGCCTCTCGTTGCCCAAAATCTTCTCTTTGACCTGCGTTTGCAGCGCCTCTTTTTCATAAACGCCGGGCGGCAGGGCATGGGTCTGCTTCTTCAGGCGCTCCTTCCCTCTTCCGTCTCCCGGGATCGATCAGGCCATTGCTGCAAATGATCTCTTTTTTTCCGGAAAAAGAAAGCGCCCGATACAGGGCGACCAGCGCCCCCTCTTCCAACCAGTCGTCGGCGTCCAGAAAATACAGATAGACTCCTCTGCTAAGCAAAACGCCCTTCTGCCACGCCCGCATCAGACCTTCGTTTTCCTGGTGATGCACCCGGATTCGGTCGTCTTTTTTCTCGTAGGCGTCACAGATGTCTCCACTGCGGTCTTTCGAGCCGTCGTCCACCAGAATGACCTCCAGATCCCGCAGACTCTGCGAAAGAACGGAGGTGATGCACTGGTCCAGATAAGCTTCCGCCCCGTAAACCGGAATAATGACACTGACGGCAGGACGTTCCTCCTTCAAGGCTCCTCTCCCTTCCCGTCCGCTTCGGGTTTGGATTCCTCCGATATGGTCCTTCCTTCGTCCGCCTCATTCTCTTGTTCCGTCTGTGCGGGAAGCTTGTCCCGCCTTATGCCTCGCACCTCCGCAATGCCGTAATAGTCAGCTAACGCCTGGTTCACATAATACCCGCTGTCCTCAGCGCTGATCTCCGTCACATAAGCCATGCTGTATTTGTTTTTAAACTGCGTGTGTAAAAGCGGCAGAACAACCTCCTGTTTGCCTTCCTTCGCCGCCTCTTCCAAAATCGCATACCGCTCCGTCAGGTCTCTCCGGATTCTTGCCAGGTTGGCGCCGTCCTGCAGATAAACAAAACTCATCGATAACGTCATCATCGCCACGAAGGCGCAGGAGGCGGCTCGAAACAGAAGGGAAAAAACTTCCTCCTCCCTCTCTTCACAGGTTTGCTTCAGCAACTCCACGGCCTTTCCGATGGCAACAAAGAGAAAAGATCCCTGCACCGAAGAGGGCTCTCTTCTGCGGTTCGGGCGCCATCAGCAGGGCATAAGCAGTCGCCAGAAAAGTCAGGAAACCAGAAGAGACACGCTCTCATCCTCTTCCCGTCCGCCATTTAGTACCAGCAGGAAGGAAAGAAGCGCCGTGAACAGGAGCAGCGGCCACAGATAATCCGTTTTGAGATCGTTCGTGATCTTCAAAAAACGGGCGACAAACCGCAAAAGTCCCGTATGTGCCTCCATTTTATAACTGCTTCTGACTGCGTTTCCGGGCGCAAAGATCATCAAGCAAAAACCCGTCAGACTTCCCAAAACATCCGCGGACAGTTCCGGTTTTCTCCCAAGCAGCACGAACGGGTTTTCTTTTCTTTGTCTCCCCTCTCGATCACCCACAGCGCCATGAGAAACATCATGCCGCCCGAGGTGATTTTCCGAACACCAGCCGGAAAGAAGGCCGCACAGAAACCCACTTGCGCAGGAAGTCCAGTTCCCCTTTCCTCCCGCATCAAAAAATGATCGAACAGGGCCAGGTTTCCAAGGATGATCGTTGTGGTAAAGAGATAGTTGAAGGCGCCCGTCTCCCACAGGATGGTCTGTGCAAAGGACTCTCCCGAACATCCAGACAAGCAGCAGCAAAAACAGGAAGAGAAGCGGTCGCTCCCCGATCTCCTTTTCCGAAGACAGATCCTCGTCCTCATGCAAATCGATCCGATCCTGAGAAAAGCGGTATAGCAAAAGAATCAGGAGCGTAAAGACGGCGGAAGCGGCAAGATTGAAAACCGTCTTGCTGCCGCCATACAGAAAGAAACGCAGAAGCAGATGCGCCACGCTCCGTCCCGTCCAGTTCCTGTACTGTACATATTCCTGTAAAAAAAGATCGCCGATTCCGGAAGCTTCCCTGACCGCCGTCTTATAATTCAGGTCATCGGAGAGCATCGGGGTCAGACTCTCATAAATCAGAAATCGTGAGAAAAACACAGTCAAAATCAGGCAGAGGAACAGTCGTCTGCTGTGTTCTATCGCTTTATTTGCTTGTTTCGTCTGACGCGTTCTCTTCATCTCATTTCTGCTGCCCGTTCTGTATTCTCTGCTCTTTGTTTCCCCGGTTTGCGGATGCACTGCCCTGCTCCCGGTTTCCCGGTTGGAGAGTTTTTGCCTTCTTTTCCTACTCCGCTCCCCTGCGGGAAAAGACCACGCCGATGGTCTTTACCAGAATCTTCAGATCCAGCGAAAGCGACCATTCGTCTATATATTTTAAATCCAACTGGACGACCTCGTCAAAATTCCGTATGTCGCTTCGGCCGCTCACCTGCCAAAGGCCGGTCAGTCCGGGTGTCATGGAGATCCGCCTCCTGTAATATTGGTTGTACTGAATAAATTCGTCCTCTGTCGGCGGTCTGGTGCCGACCAGGCTCATCTCCCCTTTTACGATGTTGAAGAACTGCGGCAGTTCATCCAGTGAGGTTTTACGCAGGAAGGCCCGACCTTTGTAATGCGGGGGTCATGCTCCATCTTGAACATCAGTCCGCTCATCTGATTGGAAGCCTCCAGCTCCTTCTTTCTCTCCTCCGCATCCAGATACATGGTACGGAATTTATAAATGCGGAACCGTCTGCCGTTCCTGCCGACTCTGGTCTGGGAAAAGAGAACCGGCCCCCTGGAATCCAGTTTGATGGCAAGAGCAATCGGCAGAAAAAGAAGGGCAGTGAGAAGCAGCCCCAGGATTCCCCCGATCAGATCCAACAGGCGTTTGATCAGCAACCGCTTATAACTGGAGCGGAATCTGGAATAGACGATGACGCTGTAATCGCCGAACTTCCCGGTATGAGAGCTGATGTTGGTGAGTCCCGTCATTTCCAGGGAATAGCTGCAGGGCAGTCCCATCTCTTCAAACCCTTCGATCAGATCCCTGCATGCCTTCTGGGAATAATCCGGCGTATGAAAAAAGACGGCATCTAACGGCAGGGAAATTGCCCTGCTTAACAGATCTTCCCTCCCCGCAATCACAGGCACGCCGTCCTGAACACTTCCCTTTAAATTTTCATCGATCACGCAGATGCCGGCAATCACCACGGAAATATCCAGCTGGTGTCTCAGCCTTGCCACCGTTTCTGCAAGCAGTTCCTTCTGCGTCACCACCAGAACCCGCTCACTGGTCAGAGACGACTTGTAATAAAAGCGAAAGATTTTTTTGACCAGAAGATGGAGTAGCAGCGAACAGAACGGGTTCAACAGCACGAAATATCCCATGGTCAAGCGGGATACATCCTGCGCCCAGCTGATTGCATAGAGAAGAAGGAGGGTTGCCACCACGATAAAGGCATTGAAGCTTGCTTCCGCATAGATTTCCTTTAGAATTCCCCTCTTCAGAAAATCCCTGTTCCAGTCAAAAAAGAAATTATAGGCGGTGGCGGCAAGCATCAGAAAAGCACAGGTCATGAAATGGATATCCTTCACGCCCATGTCTCTCAGATTTCCGAAACGGATCAGGGTTGCCAATATGAAACTGATGAGAATCGAAAGAAGGTCCACCAGCCAAAGGCCGTAGACCTCCAGGATTTTATTGCGCTGATTCATATATATGCTTCTTGTATCGTGTGACTGTCAAAAGGATTTGACACTTGCTTCATTGTACCATGAATCTGGCTTTGATAAAACTTTGTACCGTAGCCAGAATCTCTCGTAGATGCGCAGTTACAAAAACGGAAAACGGAATTCCCCAACTCCTTTGCCTCCGCATAAGGCTTATGGTACTTTACCAAATATTCGTCTGCAAAATATCTACTGTACTCCCTGCTTTTGCGCAACTCGTATTTTTGAAACAGAAGACGATAATCTTTGTAAATTCTCTCATCTTTTGCCCCAAAACTCTCGGTGTATTGGTGCTCGTGAATCCCGATCGTGGTCAGGGGCTCCCCGGTACAGACGCAGAGACCCAAATCGCGGATCTGTGCCTCATCCGCCCCGGTTGCTCTGTCTCCCGCTTTTGTCATAATAGTCCGGGGGGCGGTTTCCGAGGCTGCCTCCGGAGTGGTTTCCGGAGCTGCCTCCGGAGTGGTTTCCGGAGCTGCCTCCGGAGTGGTTTCCGGAGCTGCCTCCGGGGTGGTTTTGCCCGAGGGGGCTCTCCTCCCCCTCTCCCGCTCTTTTTCTGCCTTCGAGAGAAGCTCCATATAGAGGAAAACATCCGATGCAAAACCGCTTTCTTCATCAAAAAGCTGCACCGCATCCCCTCTACGATAGAGCACAGCCGAAGGTGCTCCGATCTGGTCGCTCTGAAAAAGAATGCGAAAGTCTTTCCGAAGCGCCGTGAGAAACGCCTCGTCCGCTGCCCGGTCCCAGCTTTTCCCTTCGCTTTTTCGATTCAGATGCTTCAGGTTTTTCTGACTGTCTTCCCCTGCGAGGATGCTTTGACGGCTCCCGGAGAAAGAAAGAACCGCATCCGGGTGCTCCTTCAGCATCCGGACAAAGGTGGAAAGAGAGGTTGGAAAGGTAAACCAATCATCGCTGAACATGATTTTTATATACTCTCCCCCTGCCTTTTGCAGAGCGGCATTCCAGTTCCTGACATGCCCCAGACGAACCGGATTTCTTTGATAAAAAAAGGACGTTTCCTCTCCTGTCTTTGCCACAATCCGGTCGCGATAATCCGCTGCTACCCGCTCCACTTCGTCGTCCCCGGAGTCGTCCGTCAGAATGACTTCAAAGTCGGTATAATCCTGCTGCAAAATCGAATCCAGCAGGCGTCTTACGTCCATTGCCTGTTGATAACAGGGAATGCAGATCGAAACCTTTGTCTTCCCTCTCAAATCAGCCTCTCTCCCCGTGCACCCATTCGCTATCCGCCGATATGAAGAATCTTCTTGATCCTGCGTTTCACGGCGACCTCTCTCTCATGCGCCTTCTTTGCTCTTGCCATCCGGAGGTGGCGCCTCTCTTCCTCCTCCTTTGTCTCCGGCTTCAGGATCAGGTAATCCCACTCCGCCTGATGCTGCTGCAGATAAAGGGGGTAGGTTTCATCAATTTCCGTCCGGACGAAATGCGCATTGCGCCCGAAAAGATCCTTGCCGTCCCGCAACAGATCATCCGCATGGGCAATGATATATTTGCGGTTGTATTCCTGATGCGCAGCGGAAATCACCTTCTGAGAGATTCTCTTTGGTCGGATTGGTCTCGTGATGCCCGCCCATATAACCGAAGTGCCAGCCGCCGTTATCCACCCGGATGCCGATTTCCTTCCGCTCCGGAAAGCGCAATTCTCCGCACTTCAGATTCTGCTCCTTCATCAGTCCGTAACTGCACAGCTTGGATCCGATCCACTTTTTCTTTTCCACGCCGGGAAACTCCCCCGCATAGGAAAGAAGGTTGCCCGAAACCTCCTCCATATTCAAATAGACATAGAACATCCTCTGGGCAAAATGATAGATCTTCGACCGGTCAAAATCTGCCAGAATCTCTTTTATTTTCTCCGGGTTGGGGATCTCATCCAGATCGCTGTAGAGAATCACATCTTCCCCGCTACAGTTTACGAGCGCACGGGTCACCGCATTTTTTTGAAAGGTGTCCCTTGCATGCGTGGTGTCTCCCACCGTATCCTCTACCACCTGATGGATGATCTTGTGTTCAAACTCCCGGAACATCTCTCTGTTTTCTTCAAAGAGAAGCGGCTTCTTTAATCCGGAGAACGTCTCCGTCGCTTCGGAGACGACAAAGCGGTCCACCACGTCATTCAGCACCTTCATCCGAATATAGAGCATATCCAGTTCATTGAAAAATTGAAAACAATCGTATACCATCTCTCATTCCATTTTTGTCGTAGTCGACATCGTTCCCGATTCACACCTTCTATAGTCGGCTGGCTTTCCCATCCGACTCTCTTCCTGCCGTCAAGTATCCGTATCAGAACCTTCTCTGCCCGGAAAGAGCTTCTTTTGATAATAGCGCAGGCTGTGCAGATGGAGTTTCCTTGCCGCTCGCTTCAGGCGGTACCCCGCTTCCTCCCGGTAGTAATTCGGATAAGAGGCGTTTGTTCCCTCCCACTTATGGAAGGCAAAGGGCGTGATGCCCTGCACTTCCGGGATCATGTGCTCATGGGAAAAATATTTGGCAACCTCCATGGGGGCGATTTTCATTCCCTCCGCTTCCAGAAGGTGCCTGATCTTACAGCACAGAAAACCGTCTTCGTGGAACCACATCTTGCCGAAGGCAAATTCTCCCTTCCACGGCACCTGCGCCTTTTTCGGGAAATCCATCAGCCTCTTGGAACGGATGCCGACGCTGTTGCCCACTCGGCAGATCCTTCCCTCCCGGTCTCTGTAAGTCGTTAAATCTCCCTCTTTCGGCAGTGGCCAGGGCGCTCCGATGTAATCATAATCCAGGAACTCGTCTCTCCACATCTCCGGATGAACCACAAAGCCGTCCGCATGCACGATCATCGCATAATCCGTATGAATATGACTGCCCAGTTCGTAGATCATCTTATAATTGAAGTCGTCGATGTTTTGCAATCTGCTCGTTTTACTGAAACGGATGCCTCGCGGCAAGAACAAAGGCTTTTGATCCGAAATCAGAACCGCATCGCCAAATTCGATCCCTCTCATGCTATAGCACATGGCTTTCACGGTCGCCTGCATGTGCACACTCGACATAGCGACCAGCGTCACCTGCGACAGCTTTCGTTTTGCCGGCACCTGATTTTCTCCCTTCATCCTGTCCTTCCTTCTTCCTTGCTTTTCTCTGGCCGCTTTTCTCTGATCGGCTTTCTCTTATGGTCTTTCCTTTTTGTCCACCGCGGTAGGTAGAAGGCCTGTTCGCCTCTCCAGAGAGCGCAGGATTTTTTTTCCATAAAAAATCCCGTACAAGCCTTTTCTGCGAAGAATCTGGAACAGGGTTCTGCCTTTGCCCGGTCTTTGATTCCTCCGCGCGTAGAGGGGGGAGGTCTTTTTGTAGGCTTCCAGTTCTCTCTTACACTCCTCTGCGGTAAAAAGCCTGCCGCTTCTGTCCTGATATTGCAGGAAACTGTAAATATTCTGCTCGGAGGACCAGAATCCGTCAGAAACATTATGCCTTGCCCAGTATTTGGGCGCAATCGCCGCCCTTATCGTGCAGCTGGTAAAGACGGGAAGAATCGCGAAGGAAGAATTGGACAAAATCACATACCTTGCATTCTTGATGGTCACATAATCCTTGCCCATGTCGAAGTGGTGGATTTCAAACTCCGGCAGAATCTTCCTTGCCGCCTCCACATCTTCGGTCACAACCATAAAGCGCAGGTCCCTCCGGATCTTCTTCATGTTCTGCACAGCATGCAGGAAATAGGTCCGGTCCAAATACAGTTCCGGGTGGTTGGTGTATTCCCCTTCCCTGATATTGATGATGCAGAGATCCTCCTGCGTGTATTCGTGAGAATCCGCATCTTCGTGCACCTTTAGCCAGTCCCGCACCTCTTCCCGGTGCTTGCCGAAATAGGCCTCCGCCTGCATATTGCCATAAAGGATCGTATTCTCTTCGGGGTGAAAAAAACGCTCATCCGCACCGGAAATATAGCAGCCGTGCGTCATATCATGGACGGAATTTCCCATATACAGGCGGTCGTCCCATTCAATGAGTTTCTTGTAACGTCCCCTGTCCGCTTCTGCGATCTCTTTACCGAGATCCAGATCCATGAAATACATTCCCTTTTGCGAGTGAAAGACATTTCCGACCTGAGCGGGATTGATGCAGCCAAACGCATACCCGTTGTCTAACGCAATACACCTGGCAGAGACATAACACAGGAGCTGATTCCCCAGCCCCTGTCCTTTGATAAATTCGGTTCCAATCAGCTTTTCCTTAGGTTCTGTCATGATAGACCGTCTCGCCGTTTAAAGAGCTCCTCGTGATTTTTTCTCCCTTGACTTCATAAATGAGGTCACAGTTTTCGATGGTATTCAAGCGGTGGGCAATGATGATCATGGTCTTTCTGCCATGGAAAGAATTGATCGCCCCCATCAGGGCAGCCTCCGTCTCGTTATCCAGCGCACTGGTTGCCTCGTCAAAGACCAGAATCTCCGGATTGTGGTAGAGCGCTCTGGCAATGCCGATTCGCTGTCTCTGCCCGCCGGATAGACGCACGCCCCTGTCCCCGATTTTCGTATCCAGTCCCTCCGGCAAAGAGTCGATAAATTCTAACAACTGTGCCTCCGCCGCGACTTCCCTGATCCTTGCATCGTCGATTTCGCGCTCGTCAATGCCGAAGGCGATATTGTCACGGATAGATTCGTCGATCAGGTAGATGGACTGGGGAATATAGCCGATTTGACTAAGCCACGACTCATAGTTGGAAAAAATATTGGCCCCGTCACAGGTGATTTCTCCCTTCTGCACATGAAGCAGCCCTAACAGAATGTCCACGATCGTAGACTTTCCCGCCCCGGAAGCTCCCTTGATGCCGACGGATTTGCCCTTTGGAATCACCATGGACGCATCCGTAAAGATGTTACGGTCGCCGTCCGGATAGCGGAAGGTGATCCCCTCTAAGCGGATCTCTTTTTCCAGATGCAACGCGCCTCCGGCTACCTTTGCCCGCTCCGCCGCCATTTTTTTGTTGGTCTTCATCGCATCGGTGAGATTCTCATATACAAAATCGAGACTCGGCTGTTCATAAGCGATTTCGGTCATATAGGTATTGATCCGGTTGGCACTGGGCATGACCCGGATAGCCGCCACTCCAAAAGCCATCAGCTGCGGAAGGAAGGCGCTCAGGTTCTGTCCGGAGGTTAAGAGCGCCATCATGAAACCCAGGATCGTCGCCATGAAAATGGTCTCAATCACCAGATGCGGCAGGTTGTTCAAAACCGCATACTTCGTTGCCAGTTCCGCTCCCACCTTACCGCTTTCATAATAGTTGCGGATAAAAAAATCCTGTCTGTTTAACACCTTGACATCCTTCAGTCCGTAAATGGATTGGATTCTCCACTTGGCGATTCTGGACTGGATGTCCTGGTTGCGCTTGCCGATCGCATTCAATTTTTCTTGAGAACTTTGGCGTTCCACAAGGTCAAAAGAGCGAGAACCAGCATGAGGAGCAGCGTCATCTGCCAGTTGACCCGAATCAGGTAAATCACCAGAAAGAGGGAAACCACACACTCCGTCATCAACTGCAGCAGCGCCAGAACGAGGGAAAAGGTATGGGGAATGTCTCCGTCCGTAATCCGAAATACCGTGGGAATATCCGCGCCCAGGTATTCTTCATAAGGACGGTTTAAGAATTCACGCATCACCCGGCTGATCATGTCGTTGCGAGCCCGGGCGATAAACCGGTTCTGTTTATAGGCAAGCAACAGAAGATAGAGGTTTTTAACGACATACAGGCCGATCAAAAAACCGAAGAGCGCACAGAGCAGTTTCGCATCCGTGTTCAGTCGCAGATCCTGCGTGAGAAATCGCGAAAACGCAGGGAATTTCTCTATTTTTTCTCTGACAAGATCGGGCTGCATGATGGCATTCACCGCCGGAATCAGCATGGAGACGCCAAGCGTTTCGAAGACGCCGCCGATCAGGATCATGACGGCCAGAACCACAAAACTTCCCTTTTGTTTTTTGTCGAAGATGTAATTCAGTTTTTGAAACAGAGAAGTTTTCTTTGTCAATGAAGGCTACCTGCTTTTCTACAGACGCACCATGCGCTCTGTGTAAATATCATGCATATCTGCGGTGTTCAACCACTTTTTGGGTGCAACCACCGTTTTTCTCGGGGTATCGGACAGCCATGCGGACCACCAGGAAAAACTGGAGTTGGCGAGGATATGATGTCTGCACTGGCTCATCAAAAACATATCCGCCGTCTCCGGCAACGTTTCATCGAGTTCACAGGTGATAAAACGCTCCCCGGTCAAATGCTTCGCCGTCCAGTCCTTATCGTTGGAAAAGATATAGAAGACTGCATCCGGGTACTTTTCCAAAATGTATTCCACGGCATTGACATAATAGTCCTCGGTGCAAATTCCGCCGAAGGTCTCTCTGGTGCCGGGCTCCAGATAGTCTCCTCTGCGGATGTGGATGCTCACCGAATTCGTTTCCCGAATCTGCTGGTATCTCTCCCAGCAGAGATCGCTCAACAGCACTTTCTGAGGATCCAGCGCAAATTCTCTCCGCAGACGCTCCCTGACCGTGGTACTGGGAAAAAATTTTTCACTTTGAAAAAAACCCTCCAAATAGGCGTCTTCCATTTCGAAAACCCGCGGATCGAAATTGCCGTCCTCCGGCTGCTGATACTCCAGTGTCTTCCTGCCAAAGAGTTTCCTGCGCACGCGGGAAAAGAGATCCATGTAGGAATCCGTCATCTGTATGATCTCCTTCTGCGACGCCGTTTCATACTCCACACCGAAGGTCTGCCTCAGCAGGGGCGTTCGTTGCGGGTCATTCTTGAAGCCGTTGACCTCGTCCATCTTCACCTTCCTGCCGTTTTCCATCAGTTGCAGGAAGAGCGCATACTGAAACATTTGGTTCCCTAATCCGCCTTTCAGTTTCATGATCATCATGGTTTGTGTACTCCTTGAGGATCCCTTCCCTGTCTCATGGGAAGAATCAGGCCTTCGTTCACGTCCATAAACAAATTATAGAAAACCGGATGCAGAAGAAAAAGCTGCATCCGCAGTTTCTCGTGCGGGTTTGCAATGGAGCAGGAATAGATCTCCTTCATCCGCCTTCTGACCGGCAGGATTGCCTGCCGCAGCTCCTTTAAGCAGGCTCTTTTTTCCGGATCCTTCGACCTCCTGGCCTCCGTGTAAAGCAGCAGGAGCTTTTTGTACACCAGATAGTCATGCACGCAAACCAGATCTTCTCTCCCGATGGATTTCAGGTAGGCATCCTTTTTGCGGTAGGCGGGAATCTGATCGGTCAGGATTCCTCTGGAAGCGCCGCGGTTCATAATGCTGTCCTTCCGGTCTACCACATAATGATACAACGGCAGATCAATATAGCAGGCTCCTTTTGTCTGTCCGATCAGCTTCATCGTGAACAGAATGTCTTCATACTGCATCTGTGCCGGCATCCGAAGAGAGGCAATCAATTCTCTTTTGTACAGCTTGTTCCAGACGGCATTGCGGATCTTTATCCGCTCATCCTCTTCGATATAGAGGGTGAGCAGTTCTTCTTCGCTTAAGGTATAGATATCCGCCCTGTCATAAACATGAGTGGAAGCACTTGCCTGCTCTTCCACATGGCACTCTTTATAACCGCAGATACAGAGATCGGAAGCGGTGTGGATCAGAGCGGTATACATCCACTCAAACATCTGCGGTTCGATCGTATCATCCCCGTCTACAAACCCCAGGTATGCGCCCCTTGCCTCTTCGATCGCCAGGTTCCTGGCCCTTCCGGGCCCCTGGTTCTGCGTGTGAAAAATGCGGATGTCTCGCTCCGGATTCTTCCTCGCGATTTCGTCCAGAATCTGTCCCGTCCTGTCGGTGGAGCCGTCATCCACGGCGATGATCTCCAGTCTTGGGTAGGTTTGGTGTAACACACAGAGCATGGCTTTTTCCACATATTTTTCAATATTATAACAGGTGACGGCAACCGTAATCAATTCTTTCCCTTCTCCGTCCGCTCTGCCGCCGGTTTTCTGTATGCTTTCTCTTTTCATGCTCCTCCTTTGCCGCATTCCTGAAGCCAGGCTTCGAACATCAGCACATACCAGATCTGCGGACGCCAGATACGATCTTTCGTGAATTCTTCCCACATCCGGCCAATCTGCCTCTCATCCAGATATCCCTCTATCCCGATTCTGCCGCTAAGAAGCAGCTCCTGTGCCCAGTTTTTTAACCTGCCCTTCCGGAGCCATTTTTCGATCGGAACCGAGAAGCCCTTTTTGGGACGATCCATGAGTTCCTTTGGCACATGGCGGGTAAGGACCTGGCGCAGCACCTTCTTGCCCACTTTCTCCCTCTCTTAAATAACGATCCGGAAGTCGGAGCGCAAATTCGACGACATCTCTGTCGAGAAACGGGACCCTGCTCTCCAGAGAGACCGCCATCGCACAGCGATCCACCTTCACCAGGATGTCGTCCGGATGATACATCAGGAGGTCTAAGAGCCTGTTTTCTCTGGCAGCGCCGGACAGCTCCTTCCCCGAGAGATATCCCACGGGAAGAGAAGACAGCGCCTTCCTCCTTATCGGCATCTTCTGCGAGAGGGCAAGCGAACCCGCTAGCAGATCCTCTCTTGTCTGCTCGATGTAGGGCAGATCCAGAGGAGTCGCTGCCTGCAGGAGCAGGAGCTGATCCGTGAGCGTACGTCTCTTCCCTTCTCCTCCCAGAAGAGCATATCCCGCCCCTCCCGCCAGAAGACGCAGTCCGTAGGGGATCCTCCTCATCTTGTTCCAGATTCTCTCTTCGGAAACATAGGAGCGATAACCGTCGAAAAGTTCATCTCCCCCGTCTCCGGACAGAGAAACCGTCACCTGTTCTCTCGTCATCCTGGAGACCAGATAGGTCGGGATCTGCGAGCTGTCCGCAAAAGGTTCTCCAAACAGGGAGGGAAGCTGCGGGAATGACCTCCTTTGCCTCTTTTTTTCGGAGACGGCAAGAGAAGTATGTCTGGTGCCCAGATGTGCCGCAATCGCCTGCGCCGCCTTCGATTCGTCATACCCCTCTTCCTCGAAGCCGATGGTGAAAGTCTGCACGGATGTTTCGGAAAGCGACTGCATCAGGGAAACGACCGTGGCGGAATCAATGCCTCCGGACAAAAAGGCGCCCAATGGTACATCCGCCACCATCTGACCGGAAACGGACTTTTTTTCAAACGCTTTTTCCAGCTCGTTTGTCGCCTCTTCCATGCTTCCCTCAAACGGATCTTTCCTCTCCGCAAAGAGCCGCCTCCACGAGCGACCAGTAGCAGTGCATTTTGATAACCGCCGCCGTCAAAAAAATGGCTGCTCGGAAGCGGTTTCTTTTTTTCATCCCCGCAGGCACCATCCTTTACGGGATCAAAGGTGCGCTCTCCAAAAATCACCTCTTTTTCCAGTGTCAGAAAGGTGCCCGACTCCAGCTTGTAGATCCCTTCATAAATGGTAAAGGGAGCCGGAATGTAACCATAGGTCAGATAGAGAGGAAGGATCTCCCTCTTGATCGGATTATGAAACCCTTCCACCTGTCTAAGCGCCCCGATTTCAGAGGCGAAGACGAATCCTCCTGCGGAAAAGCCGTAATAGAGCGGTTTCTCTCCGATGCGGTCTCTTGCGAGAATCAACCGCTGTTCCATCCGGTCGTAGAGCGCAAAACCGAACATTCCCTTTGCATAGCGAAGGGTCTGATAGACGCCCAGCTTTTCGCAGGCCTCCAGCAAAACTTCCGTATCGCAATCTCCGCGAAAGGTCATGTGCGGGTCCTTCTTTTGCAGCTTTTTGGCCAGCGCCTTGTAGTTATAGATTTCCCCATTATAGGAGATGACAAATCTGCCGGTCTTTGAAACCATCGGCTGTGCGCCGGAATCCGTTAAGTCCAGAATCGACAGCCTCCTGTGTCCGAGGCAGACGCCGTTCTCAAAGAAAAGCCCGCTGCCGTCCGGCCCTCTGTGTGCCTGCTCTTTGCACATCCTCTCTACATTCTGCTCCAGCCATCCTCTTCCCCTGCTCCTAAAGCCTGCCGCTCCTGCAATTCCGCACATGGATCTCGTCCCCTTTTTTCTGCCTTTTCCTCTATACTTCCCGTCTGTTCCCTACGCTTCCGGTCTGTTCTCCCGTTTCCGCTGTTTCCGCCTCAGGACATCCACTTCTCCCACCACTGTTCAAAGACAAAGAACGACCATACGATCTTGGAATAATTGGCTCCCGTTGCCGCTCCGGCATCTCCGTTTTTCAGATAACGGTCGATGAAAGAAGACACATAGGATGCGTCAAAAATTCCCTGTCCCTTCAAATGGGCGCTGTCCGCATATTCTCTTAACTTCCCTGCCAAGGGGGCCCCTCAGCCATGCGTCAATGGGAACGCCAAAGCCCGTCTTGGGGCGGTCCAACATCTCCTTGGGCAGATAATCGTAGGCAATTTCCTTTAAAATATATTTTTTACACCCGTGATGGTATTTGAATTTCTGCGGGATCCGGAAGGAATACTCCATCACATCCGTATCCATCAGCGGGCAGCGACTCTCTAACGAATACCTCATGGAGGCACGGTCCACCTTGGTTAAAATGTCGCCCGGAAGATAGGTGTCCATATCGAGCAGCATTCTGGAAACGACCCAGTCGCCCTGCGGATAGGTGCTCTCTACCGGGTAGCGGCAGGGAATGACTGCCCCTCTTTCATTCAGATCCTGCGCCAGGAAGGCAGCGGCTGAGATCTTTTTGTCCGTTTCTTCCTCTCCGCTTAAGAAGGCGTGCGCCACCCTTAAATAGGTGGGAGAGCAGATTTGCAATTTGGTCTCAGGATCTCTGTTGGCTGCCACCACCCTCACCCGAAAGGGGAGGAGGTCGATCAGATGCTTTCCCTGCGGAAGGGGGAGCCTGCCCGCAAAATTGGTCACCGCCCCCAGCGCATTTAACTTCTGAGCCTGTGCGACATTGGGATAGATATTATATCCGCAGAAAAACTCATCTCCCGCATCTCCGGAGAGGGCGACGTCCACCCTGCTCTTGGCCAGTTTTGCCACCAGCATCGTTGCAATCTCCGAATTGTCCGCAAACGGTTCGTCAAAATAATAGGGGAGCGCCTCTACCTGATTCAACATCTCTTTTTCATCAATATAGAGTTCCGTGTGGTCGCATCCCAGGTACTCCGCGACTTCCTTCGCGTACCTCGCCTCATTGAAGGCGGGATCCTGAAAGCCGATCGTGAAGGTTTTTAAAGGCGGCAGTTTTTGCGATTGCAACTGCCTGCTTGCAAGTGCTGCCACGAGAGAAGAATCATACCCGCCGGAGAGAAAACACCCCACCGGCACGTCCGCCACCAGGCGCTTTTTCACCGCCTCCTGCAGTCTTTCCTTCAGTCCCTCTTTGGCCTCCGCAAAGTCCTGCACCGGCTCCCTGCTCCTGCGCAGGTAAGTTTCCCTGATATCCCAGTATTTACGCTTCCCCGTGATTGTTCCCAAATGAAAGACGAGAAAGGTCCCCGGCTCCAACTGATAGACGTCACGAAAGATCGTTTCCGGCGCCTGAATGTACTGCTGAAAGAGAAAGCGGGGCAGAATTTCTCTCCTCACCTCTTTGGGAAAGCCCGGGCAATAAAGGATCGGCTTGAGTTCCGAAGAAAAGACCAGATTCTCACCGTCCTTCCAGTAGTAGAGCGGCTTTTTCCCGATCCTGTCCCGCACGAGCATCACTTCGCTCGTTTCCCTGTCATAGAGGGCGATGGCAAACATTCCGTGAATATGATCCACAAACTCCTTCCCCCATTTCAGGTACGCCGCCAGAATCACCTCCGTGTCGCAGGAGGACTGAAACGGATAACCGGTCAGTTCCTTTCAATTCCTGATAATTATAGATCTCTCCGTTAAAAACGACAGACAGCCGCCCTCCCTGACTGTGCATCGGCTGATGTCCGGATGGGCTTAGATCCAGAATGGAAAGTCTCCTCTGCGCAAAGCCAACGACGTATCCGTCCTGCTCCGGATAAAGCTCCACCCCCGCATCGTTGGGTCCACGGTGCGTCAGGGTGTCGTTCATGACGCTCAGTTCTTCCTTCGTAATCCTTCTCTTTGAAATATATCCGCAAATGCCACACATGTTTTTGCCTCATTTCCGTGCGTAATGATTTCCCTTCGCAGTGAATTTCCCTCGCCAATGGTTTTCTTGTGGCGATTTCCGTGTGCGGGGAGTCTCACTGCGTGATGATTTGGTCGTAGGGGTAGGACAATAGAAGCTTTTGCAGGGATGCCCCGTATTCCTTCGCATTCTCCTTCGTCAGATGAAAGTGCGAATCCTTCTTTGCCATCTCCTGCAGGATCCTGGAATTGATCCACTCCCCGTAATGTCCGGCGTCCCGGTAATTCTGCAAATCCGTCATCACTTCCAGGTCCGTCGTAAATCCGTAAATCTGAATGTTTTTACAGGAGAGCATCTTTGAAATTGCCACTTCCTGCGCCGTTACCATCTTTTTCAGGCTTCCTTCCGCATACCGGTCTCCCCACCATACTACGCTGTACGGCGGAAAAAAGACATAGAATTCCGTATCCGGAAACTCTTTTGCCAGAGAAAGGACATTCTGCTGCAAATTGCGGATCTCTTCTTCTTTCTCTGCAGGACGCAGTTCTTCCTGGAAGACGTGCGAGGGGTAGGGCTTCCTTGCTCCGATCACCGCCTCTCTCCCATATCGGACGCCGGCACTCCAGTTGGCATAGACATCAAAGCTCTCTACGCCTCCTCTTCCTCCCCTGATTCTTCGAAGGAGCATGGGGGCGATATACTGTCCCAGAACATCCCAGATTTAACAGGTATTTGGTGTCATTGAAGGGGTTACGGTCGTAGAGATAAGTCGGATATTCCCCCAGGTCAAAACGTTCTGCGTCCTTGTCCGCAATCAGGTAAGAATCGTCCAAACTCCTGACCGTATATCGGACCTTACGGGTAGAGCAGGCAAGGCGCAGATTTTCTCCGATTTCCTTATAAGTGGCGCCCGAAAAGCTGACCTTAATCGCTTTTGCATGAAAGAGGCGGTCAAATTCCGACGTCTTGAAATTTTCCGTTACACTGGTTCCTGTGATCACGGCATCGTAATCAAAGTGTCGAATGATCCCATTGTTCTGTGAGCGCTCATTATCCAGCTTGTAATAAAATCCTGCAAGCGGTGCGTGATAGTGAAAAAAAGGGTCGATCACGGCAGTCATCATCATACATGAGACGAGGAGTAGTGCAAGAAAAAGGATGAAATTTCTGGTCCATTTGGCTGCTGTCATGAATAAGAGTCTCCGTTTCGCCGCTTAGGAGCATTTCTTTCTGCGAGCGATTGCTGCTGTTCTTAGAAGTTAAAATACAAAAAGACCGATACTCTGGATAGGGACAGGATACACACCATCAGCAGAAGCAGCGTCCCTGCCATTGTCCATTTCGTCGTCCGGTAGGATCTGTCATAATTATTCTTCGGAAGAAGAATCAGAGCAAAGGCAAGCAGGAACAGAATTGCCATGGATAAAAGAGATGCCCGGGTATCATCGAGCGGAAGATGCAGAGCCGATAGGGCGCTTCGAATCCCCGTCAGACGGAAACAGGCTGCAAAATCCGGGGAAACATACATGCCGTAGTGCAGGAAACATGACGGTGCACATAGACCTTTGCCTCCTCTACGCTGCCTGCCCGAAAAGGAATCCAGAGGAGACAAGAGTAGAGAAGGTAATCCCCCAACGAATCCACTTCGGGAAGCAAATCATAGGGTTTCCGGATCATCCGGTACAGACAGATGCCCAGCCCGTGCAGCAGTGCCCCAAAGGACGAAGGTATTGTTCGCCCCATGCCAGAGTCCCGCTGACGAAAAAGACGACCATCGTATTCAGGTAGGTTCGCAGCTTCCCCCTTCTGTTTCCACCCAGGGGAAAATAGATGTAGGTGCGCAGGAAACGGGTCAGGGTGATATGCCACCTCTTCCAGAAGTCCGCCGGGGAAAGCGCCTGATAAGGGGAGTTGAAATTGATCGGCAGATCGAAGTGGAACAGCTGTCCCAGTCCCACCGCCATATCGGAATAACCGGAAAAGTCAAAATAGATCTGGAATGTATAAGCGAGGATCCCCGCCATCAGATTGAGGGAGGTTGTATCCGATGCGCGGGGAAAAATAAAGTCCACTGCCACGCCGAATTTGATCCGCCAGCAGCACCTTCTTGGACAAGCCGAGGGTGAACAGCATGATGCCGCGGCTGACATATTCTGCATCCCATTTTTTTCCTTGCAGCTTCTCTCATCTGCGGGATCAGCTCCTGCGGCAGCACAATCGGACCCCTGCCACCAGCTGTGGAAAAAAGGTGACGAAAGAGCGTACTCTCTCAGACTGTATCCCTGCCGTTTTCCCCTCATAGGAATCCACCACATAGGAGATCTGCTGGAAGGTAAAGAAACTGATACCAAGCGGCAGTAAAATCTTTCCTCGTTACAAAATCCGCTCGAAAGACCGTATTGACATTTTCCAGAAAAAAATTGAAATACTTAAAATAAAAAATCAGTGCAAGGTTAAAGGAGACGGCAAAAAGAGCAGCCGCCTGTCCTTTTTTTCCCCTTGCACAGGCGAGGTTCAGGCGCCTGGAACAGAAAGAAATTCACCAGGATGCTGCTTCCAATCAGGATCAGATACCAGGGATTATGATAGGCGTAAAACCACAGAGACATCGCGAGGAGCCAGAACTCTGCGCCTTCCCTGCTCCATCGACCGATCCGGTAATACCCGACGAGGGTCACGGGCAAAAAGAGCAGAATAAAGATGTATGAGTTAAACAGCATGGTGTTTCATCACTCCGCTAATATACGCCTCCCACTGCGCATTCGCCACCTCAGGTGCAAACCTTGCCTGAATCTCACGCGAAGCCTGCTCTCCCAGTCTCTTTTGCCATCTTCGGATTATCCAGGATCCGCGCCAGGCTCGTCTCCAGCATGGCGGTATCTCCCACCGGGAAAGAGCAGCCCCTGTTTCTCCTTCTCGAATCAGTTCCCTCGGTCCCCCGCAGGGACAATCCGTAGATACACAGGGCAGTCCCTCTGCCATTGCTTCGATTAACGCATTCGGCATACCCTCCACATCCGAAGGCAGGACAAAACAGCCTGCCTTGTAGATCGCATCCGCAATGCCGTCGATCTTGCCTGCGATCTGCACGCTGTCCTTTAACTTTAGGGTTGCCACCAGCGTGTCTAAATGCCGGTGTTCGGCTCCCTCCCCGTAAAGGATCAGTTTGTAATCCGGATGGCGCAGTCTGAGAGAGGCAAAGGCCTTGATCAACATGGCATGGTTCTTGTTCCGGTCCAGGCTCCCGACCGCCACAATCGTCTTTTCTCTCTCCCTCATAAGGGGGACGTATAAACTCAGGGGATTTAACGGATTCGGAAGAATCACACATTTTTCTCTGATATTATGCGGAAAATAGTTCATCGCATCCTGTGTCTGCAGAATGACGCCCGCCGCCCGCGGATAAGCGGACCGCATGGAGAAACCGCAGCTGAGAACTGGCATATTCTCTTGCCGGATCGGATCTGACGGAGACCAACACCGGAATCCCCAGACCGATGGTGGTGAGAATCGCCATCACATTGTTTTTTCCCAGAAAAGATACGATCACATCGGGCCTGACTTTCTCAAAGATCCGGCGCAGCTTGGCGGATCTGCGAGCGATATTGGCTGCCCGGTTGGACGTTTGCTCACCAGGTAAAAGTCCCTGGAAAACACGCGACGGATGCCGTCCCTTCCGCAGCCTCCAAACGGATCGATAAGCGCAGGGCTTTCATCTAACCGCATGACCTCCTCCGCCTGCGGATGTGCCCCTCTCCGAGAGCGGTATCCTCTTCCATGCGGCATGTGCAAAGGGATATTCCTCCTCTGCAAGATAGGTGGTCACCAGCGTCACCCGGTAGTCCTGCGCATAGAAATATTCCGCAAGATTCGCCATCACCCGCTCTGCACCGCCCCTTTGAAAGGAGCCGATATAAAAAGGCGATATGTCCCCTACTCATCCTGCCTTCGTTTCTCTGTCCTGCAATCACACGCAGCAGATAATCCTGCCAGGCCTCAAACACCCGGTCTGTACTTGCAATCTCCGCGATTTTTGCTGCCCTTCGTCCGAGTTCTGCTGCCCGCTCCGGATTCTCGATGAGCGCAAGCATCCCTCCCGCCAGCGCGTCCGCATCTCCCGACCGGAACCAGAATCCCGTTTTCTCCATTCCGAATCAACGTCCCGCGGTCCCCCGCAGGGACAGTCCGTAGATACGCAGGGAAGCCCCATCGCCATTGCCTCTAACAAAGGGAATTCGGAAGCCCCTTCGTAATCGGAAGAGTAGGCAAAGAGCGCCGCCTGCGGAAGTTCCTTTTCCAGCGCATCGCTGTTTCCCATGAGATGGACGACGCCTTCCAGATGGCATTCCGCGATCGTTTGCAGAATCTTTTCTCTGGTGCCGTCTCCCGAATCCGGCCCGTAAATTTTCAGGTCATAATCCGGATGCTTTTCATGGACGATAGCAAAGGCTCTGACCAGAAGCACCTGGTTCTTAAAAGGCGACCAGTCTCGCGGCATTCACGATCGTCTTGTTTCTCTGCTCCCCCCGTGGCAGTCCCCAGATATTTCGGTGTAATCGGATTCAGGATGATGGTGGGAGGAACAGGTGAGATCCTTCCGGAAGTAGTCCTCTGCATCCTTCGTCTGAAAGACCGCTCCATCTGCGGTCTTTCATGTATTTTTTGATCTGGAAAAAATTGCGTGCCCCCTGTATTCCGACCTAGGATCGATCCGTACGCAAACGACCACCGGGATTCCGGTTTTTTTCTTCGCCATCAGTGCCCGAAAAAGCGCAAGCCGCGCAAAGGCCACGACCACGTCCGGCTGATACTCTTCCATAAATTCTTCCAGATAGCGAATTCTGCGCAGATAGCGGGAGAGCCTGTTTCTCTTCTCATCTCCCTCACGCAGACCCACATGAATCCGGTGCACCTTTTCGTCCAGCACAAATTCATTTTCGTCCGTCCACTCGGTTGCCACAAAGACCTGATAACCTGCTGCGGCAAACCGGTTGGCGAGATTGGTCACCACACGTTCCGCCCCTCCATGCGTCAGCGTGTTCAGGTGGAAGGCAATCCGGATCTCTTCCGGCTTCCTGACAGTCTCCGGCATTCGGGACAGATTCGGACTTTGGATACGCTCCGGCGTTCGGGACAGTTCCGGACTTTGAATGGTTTCCGACTCTCCCCCCATATCCGCTTTTGGGGTCATTCCGGGTTGATTCATGATCTCCACAGCTTAGAGATTCTCCTTGTACCAGTCAATGGCAAGCGCAAATGCCGGAAGAAAAGTCATAGGAAGGGATCATAGCCTAGAAGCTTCCTCGCCTTAGAAATATCCGCATTGGAATCCCGAATGTCTCCCTTTCTGGGCGGTCCGAAGACGGGCTCGATCTCTACTCCCAACGACTTGCAGAGGGCATGGTAAACGTCGATCAGGTATTCTCTGCCTCCCGCGCCGATGTTGAACGCCTCTCCCGCCGCTTCCGAACCTGCCAGACAGGCTCTTAAATTTCCCTCAATCACATTGTCAATATAGGTGAAATCCCTGCTCTGTTTCCCGTCTCCATGAATCACCGGGCGCTCCCCCTTCATCAGGAGCTTCAGGAATTTCGGAATCACGGCCGCATAGGCGCCGTTCGGATCCTGCCTTCTGCCAAACACGTTGAAATAACGCAGACCATAGGTGTCCAGACCGTACAGTTTATGGTACAGCTTTCCATATTCTTCATCGGTGCGTTTGGTCAGTGCATAAGGAGAGAGCAGTTCCCCCTCCCTCCTTCCTTTTTCGGGAAGAACGGTAGAATCTCCGTAAACCGAGGAGCTGGAAGCATAGACAAATTTTTTGACCCCGTTCTGACGGGCCGCCTCCATCATATTTAACGTCCCTCTGATGTTGATTTCCTCGTACAGGAGGGGCATCTCAATGCTTCTGGGCACCGATCCCCAGGCCGCCTGGTTGAGCACATAATCCACGCCCCTGGTTGCTTCCATACAGGCATCCAGATCCCGAATATCCTGTTTCAAAAAAAGGTAAAAGTTCGGGTTCTTCTGAAACGGCTCGATATTCTCGATATGCCCGTTGGACAGATCGTCCAGACACCGGACGGTATAACCCATCTGCAGCAGCGCCTCACAGAGATTGGAGCCGATAAAACCTGCACCTCCGGTAACCAAAAAAACACTTCCTTCCCTTGAATTTCAGTTGCTGATAGCTCATTCCTGCCTCTTTTCTCCTCTTCTGTCGCTCTTCCTGTCCGTCCTCAGGAAACGATTCCGTTCAGAATCCGGACCAGATCCCTTCGATATTTGCATGGCAGATAACTCTGTGTGCGTTCTCCCGGCTTTGTCTGCGTAGAAGGCCATTTTTTCTCTGTCAAGGAACATCCTGCAGATCGCCTCCGCCAGTTCCTCATCCTCTCCGGTGATCCTCGTCCCGTCGTAATCATCCTGCGCACTCATATCCGGGAACCAGGATCCCGTAGCTGCCTTCCTTGATTTCCCGCACCGTGGAACCATCCGGCTGCTTCCCGATCAGCTCCTCATACTCTTCTTCCGAGAGCAGGATTTCTCTGGGACCCGTCTTGCAGTCGCTCGCCACAATCGGTTTCCCGAGCGCCATCGCCTCTAAGAGCGCATTGGGGAAGCCCTCGTGATTGGAGGAGAGCACGTAGAGGTCTGCCTGCGCAATGGCGGGAAAGGGATTTTTCATGGCTCCTGCAAAAATACCTGCTCCTCGATGCCCAGCTGTCTGGTCAGTTCCCTGGCCTGGTCAAAAGAGCCGGCCCCGAGAATCAGGAGTGCGGCATGGGGAATCCTCTTCCTCACCAGATAAAAGGCCTTGATCAAATGCCAGAACCCTTTGATGGTATCGTCTCTCCCCATGGATACGAGGAGGGCAGTCTCTTCTCCCGCATCCCTTGCCTGTTTCAGCCCTGGAAAGGGAAGGCAGAAACTCTCCTCCCTGCTTTTTTCCTGAATGGCAGGCACATCTAACGGATTGTATAGATAGGCACTCTTTTCACAGGCAAAATCCCTTCGAAGCTCTCTCAGAATCTCTCTGGAACAGGAAAGCACCAGGTCGGACTTTTTTACAAAAAGGCTCACCTCTTTCCGATTTTCCACATCCGTCTGGCAGCGGATCCCGGTTAGCACTTTTTCTCTGCCCCTACTCAGTACATTCACGTAGTTGGCGGAGGAGCCGAAGCTGTAGGAGAGATCGATTTTCCTCTCCTTCTTGACCCGTCTTACCCTGCAGATTCTTTTGATCAGGTTCAGAATCTTGCCTGCCCGGGATTTTACACTCGGAACGTCGATGTTGACGATCTCGATCCCGCTTACATCATAGTGGATGTCTTTGTCGGTAAAGATCAAAACCGTCACGGAAAAGTCTTCTGCAAGGAGTCTTGCCGTCTGTACGCAGACCCGCTCAAACCCGCCCTGATGCAGCATCGGCACCATCAGCAAGAGATTTTTTTTGTGCTCCATGTTTCACTGTTTCCTCTCCGCATCATCCTTCCCGTTTCGTAAAACTCCTGCATCCGCCTTGCCTGGACTAGCGACGTCGAACCCCCCCTCCGTGATCTGCTCCGCCGCCATTTGTGAGCAGGAGAACCGGTCTCCCAGCGGCATCACGCCCTCCTTCTCCTTAGGATTCTCCTTTAAGATCAGGTCATCCAGGACCTTTTTTGCCCAGGCTTTCCGGTTGATCCTGCAGGCTTTTTCGACTCACCAGTTCCGTCAGGTCCACTTCATCGGTAATCACATCCGAGATCAGGCACTGCAGTCCGCTTGCCTGCGCCTCCACCACGGTTCCCGGCAATCCCTCGTATCTGGAGGGAAACAGGAAAGTAATCCATCGCCTGATAGTAGGCGCTCGCATTCGAACGATTTCCCAGAAAAAGAACCTCTTCTCCTATGCCCAGTTCTTTTGCAAGATTCCCGCATCCCGTCCATCCTCTCGCCCTCTCCTAACAGAAGCAGGCGCAGAGAAAGCCCGTGCAGAAGCGCATACTCATTCCTTTGCATCCTCTTGCAGCAGCTTCTTCATCTGTGCAAAGACCTGCAGCAGAAATTCATGGTTCTTGGCATAGTGGAAACGACCGACATGACCGATCACCACCGCAGAGGTAAGGCCCAGTTCAGTGCGCAGATCTTCTCTGACCTCCTCCTGATAGACAAAATTCTGTACGTCCACCGCATTCGGGATCACGCAAACCCTTTCGTCCTTCAGGCAGTCTTCTCCATACACGGCACGCGCCGCCTGTTTCGTGCAGGCAAATCGGTAATCGGCAAAGGAGCCTTTGCGCAACGGTCTGCGCAGCAAGCCGGTGACGATTCCCTTTAGCCCCGGGTCGGTTCCTGCGCTTCTGACATGCGGAATGATCTGACTGGCTCCGTATTTTTTTGCAATCGGAAGGTAAATGGCGGCAGTGCTGGTCATGTGCCCCTGCACCATCTTCCACTCTCCCTCATGTTCGGCAAAAAAACGTTGCAGCGCCTTCTTGTAGGCGAAGTAATTCCTGCCCGTAAACCGCGGGACGGCGAAGATCCTGCCGCCGAGTTTGGTAATATAGGGATCAAAATATTCGGGCTTTCGCAGCGCCATCAGGGTTTTCGAAGACAGTCTCTCCTCTCTTCCCTTCTCCGCCTTCGTATGCACCAGAAAATCAAACTGCACATGGCTTCTGTCCAAATGCCTGTACAGATCCACGACCCGGCTCTCCGCACCGCCCAGTCCCAGACTGCCAAAGACCTGCAGGATCCCGTACCGGTCCTTTTTCCCGCACTGCTCCTTCTTCTCTCATCCTGTTGTTCTCTGTGCCGCCACTTCTTCCTGTTCCCGTGTTCTTCTCATGCGGTTCTTAAAGATGAATCCTAAAGACGGATCGTAAATATGGATCTTCACTGTATGATCACAAATAATGAACCGCCGTATATTTCAACCTTGCCAGGAGAGATTCTCCTGTGTTTCCAGGAAAGCCTCTGCGTACCGGCGCTGTCTTTAACAGTTCCGAATAGGAGACGATCTTTCCGGACCGCAGCGCCCTTTCATAGAAAGCAAAATCCGCCTCCTCCAGGGAATTTGCGTGGACGACAAAGGTGACCTCTCCGTCCCCCTCCTTCTTGAGCGCAGCGGCCTTCCGCATCGCAAGCGGGTAAAAGATCAGTCCTTCCCTCTCGTAAGGCTTCGTCCCGAATCCGTCCGTGACCCTGCGAAAACCGTTTGTCCTTTGAGCGCTTGCAGCGTGGAGCGATCATAAGAATGAGAAGGCGCCATGAAGAAATCCGTCTCAATCCCGTATTCCTGCAGAATCCGCTTCCCCTCCGCAATCATTTCCTTCTGCTTTTCGTAGGGGAGACCGGCAAATTCCGACTTGTGGTTTAAGGGAAACAACCCGCCCTCCTCCGTCGTGTAGAGGTGGTATAAGCCGTGCATGGCAAGTGTGGCACCGTCCTCCTGCCACTTCCTCACCTGTGCAAAAAAAGTTTCTGTCTCCTGTTTGTTCCCCCTGACCAGTTTCCCGTCTCTATTCTCCGGCACGATACCGAGGAGAGGTCTTACTCCGTATTCCGCAAGAAAGGGAGTAAAAGCGAAGAAACTTTTCCTGATCCATGCCGGGAACGATGTCATCCATCCGGATTCCGATTTTCATATTCTTACCGTTTGATTTCCTCACAGAGACGCAACCGTCTTACACGATCCTAAGTGCACCACAAAGCGCAAAAAGCTTTCCAGTGCGCTCACCGTCTTATAACCGCCAGTAGCTGTACTCCGGCAACGGGTAATCCTGCATCTGATACATTCCCTTCAGATCCATGAGAACCTTGGTCTTCCCGTTCTTGCAAAGAAGGCGTCCAGATCCTCTTTCTTCCAGGAGAGGAATTCCTGGTGCGAAACCGCCACGATCACGGCGTCCATCTCCTTGATGTCCGACAGCTGTCTAAAGGTGATTCCATAAAGGCGGTTTGCTTCCTCCGCATCCGCCTGGGGATCCACCACCAGCGGCGTGATCCCATATTCCTGCAACTCGTGGTAAATGTCGATCACCTTGGTGTTTCTGGTGTCGGGGCAGTTTTCCTTAAAGGTAAAGCCGAGGATCGCCACCTTCGCTTCCTTTACGGGAATATCCGCCGCAATCAGGTTCTTGACCAGGCAGTTGGCGATATAGGCTCCCATGTCGTCGTTGATTCTCCTGCCGGAGAGAATGATCTGGCTATGGTAGCCCATCCGCTCCGCCTGATAGGTCAAATAATAGGGATCCACCCCGATGCAGTGTCCGCCGACCAGTCCCGGAAAGAATTTCAGGAAATTCCATTTGGTACCTGCGGCTTCCAGTACGGATTTCGTATCGATTCCCATCTTGTGGAAGATCATGGACAATTCGTTCATAAAGGCAATGTTGATGTCTCTCTGCGAATTCTCAATGACCTTGGCGGCTTCCGCCACCTTAATGGACTGGGCGCGGTAGACCCCGGCAAGCGCAACCAGAGAATACACCTTTGCCACCTCATCCAGTGTCTCTTCATCCATCCCGGAAACGATCTTGGTGATGGTTTCCAGACGGTGCACCTTATCTCCGGGATTGATTCGCTCGGGCGAGTATCCAATTTTAAAATCCACTCCGCACTTCAGTCCCGACTCCTGCTCCAGAATCGGCTTGCAAATGTCTTCTGTCACACCAGGATACACCGTGGACTCATAGACCACAATGCTCCCCTTGGTTAAATATTTGCCCAGCGTATGGCTGGCTCCCTCTACCGGCGAAAGATCCGGGGTATGATCGGGATGGACCGGTGTCGGTACCGCCACGATATGGAATTTACATTTGGAAAGCTCCTCGGGGTTTGCCGTGAACTGCACCTTCGTATCTCGAATGGCTTCGTCTCCCACTTCCTTCGTCGGATCGATGCCTTTGCGGTACAGATCAATCTTGGCTTCGTTGGAATCAAAACCGACGACCTTGATTTTCTTCGCATAAGCGACTGCGATCGGCATGCCTACATACCCCAGTCCGACCAAGGATAACTGTTCTTCTCCATTTAAGAGCTTTTCATATAATCCCATACTTATCTCCTGTCTGCTTTCCTGTGAATGGCGCGGAAAATCTCGTCCATATACACATCAATTATACGATCTCTGTCAAATTCTCTCTCCACCTTTTTCCTTGCCGCAAGCCCCATCTGCCTGCGACTCTCTTCGTCCAGCCGGAAGAAGCGGAGGCAGGCCTCATACAACGCCTGTGCGCTTTCCTTCTCGAAGAGAAACCCGCTTTTTCCCTCTTCCACGATTTCCCTGCAGCCCGAAATATTGCTTGCCAGTACCGGCCTTGCCGTTGCGGACGCCTCCATTAAGACGTTGCTCATGCCCTCGTGGTAAGAGGGCATCACCACCGCGTCCGCCTCCCTGTAATAAGGCCGGATGTCATTCTGGTAGGGAATGAGTTTCAGAATGCCCTCTTGTTTCGCCTCTTGCGCCTTTCCTCATACGCTCCTTCCGCATAACCGACCGCTGCAAAGGAAACCCCGTCTCCGAATTCCGCATGCATCCGCTTCGCCGTTTCAAGGAATTCTCCGCTTCCCTTTTCCTGCATCAGACGCCCGACATAGAGGAACCTCGTGACTTTGTCCCTGTGACCGGGATAGGGGGCGGGTGCGTGCCGTTTCAGATCCACGCCGGAACCTGCCACCAGCACCTGTCTTTTTCCCCGAATGCCAAGCTCCTCAAAAATATGCAGGTTCTCTTCGTTTTGGAAAAAAACAGACTCCGCTCCGGACAGTCCGCCCCGGTAGAGGAAGCAGACGAGGGACTTTAACAGCCCTTTTCTTTCAAAGGCGGAACCCAGTCCCGTCACGGTGGACAGATAGGGAATCCCCCTTCTCCTGCAGGCAAAGCCCCCGTATACGTTCGGCTTGATCGTGTAAGTGAGAACCGCATCCGGTTTCACTTCTTTCAGCAGCTTCCGGTAATTCGCATATAGTTTCAGATCTTGAAGCGGATTGATCCCCCTACGGTTCATTTCTACCGGTCTGACGATCACGCCCGCACCCTCCAGCTCCTCCACCTTTCTCTGATCGGGCACGGAGACATAGACGGTAAATCCTTCCTTCTTCAGCCGCAGCAGAAGTTCCCCGCGAAAATCCATCAGGCCGCTGGAAGAGTTGGCCAGAATCAGGATCCTCCCCTTCATCCGATGAGTTCCTCCTGTGGCAGGATCTTGACCTCATTGTATTTCATCATGGTAATGCCAGGCGAGTAATTCCCGATTTCACAGGCATTTTCTTTTCCCTCCAGATTTCGGAGGAGGAGCCGCGGGAAATTGACGCCGCATTCGTACGCATGCGGGTAACCGCCGCCAAAGCGCGGGTTGACTTCGGAGAGATAAAACACACCTCTCTCCTCAAATAAATCCAGGTCGATCATTCCACGGTAGCCTGCTTCTTCCGCAAAAGAAGCCACCATGGAGAGGATCACTTTGTTGTTGACCGAAACGGACTTATCCGTTTCTCCCGCCCGCATCTTGATCTTTTTTTTCAGAAAGACGGAAACGCATTTCCCCGAAATCAGATCCACATAGCAGTCGGCGCCGTACTCCTGCCCCGACATGAATTCCTGCGCCATGATCTCTTCATCGTATTGGAAAAGTATCCTTGCCTCCTCGTCATTGTTCACCCGGTTGATCCGGATCGAAGCGCTGCCTCTTCGCGGCTTCATAAAGACGGGATAGGAAACTCCCCCTCCTTCCCTTGCCTTTCGGAAATCTTCCCAGTTCAGATAGCAGGTGGCGGTCGGAATCTTCCTCTCCCGCAGATAGTGATACATCTGCCATTTGTCCAGGCTCGTCTCACAGAGTTCATAAGAAGACACGACCGGCGTACAGCACTTTTCCAGAAAACGCTCCCTGTTTTTGGCTAAAAGAGAGAGCTCCGGGTCAATGAGCGAAAAGCAGCCTGTAATCTCTTCTTTTTCACAGATTTCCAGGATCCGGTCGATGTAATCCGGCGCATCGATGCGGGGCACCAGGTAGGCTTTGTCCGCCTCATAGAGCGCAGGTGCCAGATTTGAGCAGTCGGTCGCAATCACCCTCCCTCTTCCTTCCAGCTCCTTTTTAAAATAGCGCACTACCTTATTTCTCGTACCCGCACTGAGAATGAGAACATTCATGCAACTGTTCCTTTCTGTATTCGTCGAAATCAATCGTGGTCTGGGCGTCCCCCGACAGGACGCCTTCCCTGGTAAACACTTTCTTCACGGTTAAAAGCAGGATCTTACAGTCCAGCAAAAAAGACAGATGATCCACATAGGAAACGTCCAGTCGAAACCTCTCCTCCCAGTTTAAGGCGTTTCTCCCGTTGATCTGTGCCAGCCCGGTGAGTCCCGGCAGTACCTCATGCCTGCGCATCTCCTCCTTCGTGTACCAGGGCAGATATTTGGGGAGGAGGGGTCTGGGACCGATCAGACTCATCTCTCCGCGCAGGATATTGAACATCTCCGGCAGTTCATCCAGACTGCTCGCACGCAAGAGCTTTCCGAAGGAGGTAAGCCTCTCTTCATCCGGCAACAGCTCTCCTTCCGCATTTCTTTTGTCGGACATGGACCGGAATTTATAGATCCGGAAGATTTTCCCCCGGTATCCCGGCCTCTCCTGGGAAAAAAGAACCGGCGCCCCCAGCTTGATCCGCACCAGAATCGCTGTCAACAGAAGAAGGGGAGAAAACAGGATCAGAACCGACAGCGAAAGCAGGATATCCAGAAATCGCTTGATGTATTTTTTGTACATAACCGCTCCTCTTTGCATCTTCTGGTGGTGGTTTGTTATTTGCAACCGTCCGCTTCCCCTGCAGGAGACTTTTTCATCTCACTCGTTTAGTCTCTGTTGATGAAGGAGCCTGCCAAACGCTCTCTGTCAAGCTGACCGGCAGGGCGCACGCCCTCTTCGTCAGGAACCGCACCGGAGAGATCCGTCCTTCCCTGTTTGGCGGGATGATAGGTCTTGACGATTTTTTGCACCAGATCCCGAATACCGGACGACTCCGCCTTGGATGCTTCGTTTAATTCCTCCAGCTCCCGGAAGAAAACCATCTCGTCAAATTCAATCGGCTTGCCGATGTGAATCAACCGGTTTGCGGTCTCCTGCAAACCTTCCTCGTCCATCAGCATTTCCTCATACAACTTTTCGCCGGGACGCAGCCCCGTGAACTCGATTTGAATATCCTCGCCGACCTTGTAACCGGAAAGCTTGATCAGGTTCTCTGCCAGATCCAGAATCTTCACCGGTTTCCCCATGTCCAGTACAAAGATCTCCCCTCCCTTGGCGTAAGCCCCCGCCTGCAACACCAGGGAGACCGCTTCCTGTATGGTCATGAAGTAGCGGATGATACGCGGGTCGGTCACCGTCACGGGACCTCCCTCGGCAATCTGCTTTTTGAATAGAGGAATGACGCTTCCATTGGAGCCCAGGACATTGCCGAAACGTACGGCTACAAACTCCGTGTCGTAGTGACGATTCAGCGTCTGAATGATCATCTCGCAGATCCTCTTGCTGGCTCCCATGACATTGGTCGGATTCACCGCCTTGTCCGTAGAGATCAGGACAAACCTTCTGGCGCCGCTGGTCGCCGCCGCCAGTCCCGTCTTCCAGGTGCCGAAGACATTGTTCTTGATCGCTTCGTTCGGCGACTCCTCCATCAGCGGCACATGCTTGTGCGCCGCCGCATGATAAACAATCTCGGGACGATACTTCTCAAAGATCCAGTTGATCCTGCGGGTGTTCCGCACCGATCCGATCAGCACCTCCAGATCCAGCTCCGGATGGGAGACTTTTAACTCCTGCTGGATATCATAGGCATTGTTTTCGTAGATATCCAGGACGATCAGCTGCTTCGGGTTATGGGAAGCAATCTGTCTGCACAGCTCGCTTCCGATCGAACCTCCGCCGCCGGTTACCAGAACCACCTTCCCGCTGACGTAACCGAGGATGGAATTGATGTCCACCTGAATCGGCTCTCTGCCTAACAGGTCTTCGATTTCCACCTCCCGCAGCTTGGAGACATTGACCTCTCCGTTTACCAACTGGTAAACCCCGGGCAACTGCTTCAATTTGCAATTTGTTTCCTTGCAGATTTCTAAAAGGCTGGAGATCTGCTCTCTGGAAGCGGACGGAATCGCGATAATAATCTCGTCAATGCCATATAAATCGACGCTCTCCGCAATTTTATCCCTGCCTCCGACCACACGGATGCCCTGAATGTACCTCCCCCATTTATTGGGATCGTCGTCGATGATGCAGCGGATGCTCATCGTGGAATAATTGCTGTTGGTCAGTTCTTTGATGATGGTGTTGCCCGCTTCTCCCGCACCGATGATCATCACCGCAATGGCATTGTCCTTATTCTCCTGCCGGTGCTTCATGCTCCTGAAATAGCGGTAGGAAAAGCGGCTGATGAAGATAAAGGTGATGAGCAAAAAGGTATAGAGAAAATAATAACTCTGCGGAACCGCAATGGTATGGATCTTAAAAAACTGTAAGCCCACCCCGTTGACGACACCGGAAAGGACACAGGCGACCACCAGATTTTGCAGCTCGTTTTCCCCCGCATAGGCCCAGAGACTGTGATAGAGGCGAAAGGCAAAAAAGAGCAGAACAGTAAGCAGTACGTTGACCGGCAGGAACTGCTCGACCGGCGCAAGGAAGTGAGGCGGCACCTCCCCAATATGAAATTCATACCGCATCAAAATCGCCAGGTAGGAGGCCGCAATCACACTGGCGATATCATAAATCACCAGCCCGATCCTTCTCTTGAATTTAATCCGGTTAAACGGCGTTTTCTTATTCTTATCCAACTTCACTGCTCCCTTTTCCACATCAGAGACGGAAGACCCAGCATCAGAGCCACCGTCATCGGGCTGCCAAACTGAAAGACCCACTCCGATACCCCCGCAAACGCAAAGCAAGGAAGAGTGCAAGCGGCAGACCCGCAACACGCATTTTTTCCTGAAATCGTTTTTCATACAGTGCGCTGCTCACGATCCCGAAGATCACCCACAAAAGGAAGATTCCCCCTGTCAGGATGCCGTGGTCATAGGCCACCTGCAGATACGTATTATGCGCATGCACTAGGATCTCTCCGTTTGGAGCCTCTGCCCCCATCCGGTCATGCCCCTTCCAGTTTAAGTGCGTGAGATAGGTTTTGTAGATGGAAAGACGACCGTTGGTATATTGATCCAGCCCCGTCTCCTCTTCTTTCTGTCCCGCTCTCTTCATCCTCGGTTTCGGCGTCTGACAAAAAGCGGTAGCCTTCCTTGTCTTGCCGGATGCACTTGCTTCCTTTTGCAGGAAAGAGGGCTCTACGTGCGCCCCTCCAAGTGCGAAGCGCAAGTCTTCGGTCTGGATGTTCGCCACATAAAGTGTGCGCTGTGCCTTTCCGAAAATCTGTGGATAGACCGGCTTTCCGGAGGAATCATAGTTCTCTCTGTCTTCCGGGAAATTATATCCGCCTCCGCTCATGCCCAGGATTTTTTCGCAAAAAACCTGATAGAATCGTTCCAGACACATATAAGAGCGGTTGTCCGTATTTGTCCTTCCTCTTAGCTGCGGGTCCACCTGCTCGATGGTAAAAATGTAGGGTCTTCCCACCAGTGCGGGCATAATCCGCTGCATCGCAAAGACAGCGGGAAACAGCACAAGGATGCTGGACGCCATGATCGATACCGACAGCAAAATCCTCTTTCTGCCGCTCAAAAGTAAAAGCACCAGCAGGACCATCGCCACCGAAAAATAGGCCGTCCTCGACATGGTGAAAATCCCGTAGGCACCCACACAGCCGAAGAAAACGAACTCTTTCCACAGAGATTTCCAGCGTCTCTTCCAGCGGGAGAGAGAGACAAAGGATCCGTCTCTTTTTCTTCTCAAATCGGTCTGTGGCTCTAAAAATTCCGTTCTCCTGATTTTGTCGATCAGGAAACAGGCCGCCGCCGCTTCCATGATCGTCAGATACTGTGCGGTAATCGTCACCGTATGGAAGGTAAAGGAAAACCTGGCAAACACAAAGCCGGTGAACAGGCGAAACAGCATGCAATAAAGCACCGAGGCATAGAAATGCAACTGCAATCCTCCCGCCAGAACGGGAAGCGCTTCCTCTCTTCTTTCCGAATCCCGCAGTCTCCCGGCATAGACGCCGTAAGCGAAGACAAGGGCAAATGCCCCACCATCTGGTATTGCGAAACAGGATGAGAAGCGCCGACAGGAGGAGGCAGAGAATGCCGAAGAGATTCAACCTCGAATCCGCCTTCGGCAGCTGGTGCCGGTAAACCAGAGTTTTTGAAGAAACTGACGACCAGGATGCCGATGAGCACGGCACAGACTGCCGTGAGCATGGTAGCGGTATTGTGCAGTTCATATTCTTTCTGCGAGGCTCTGCATCCAATTCTGTCTGCAGTACAGCAGAGCCCCGAGGCCAAGAAACGGGATGACAATCGCCTGAAAACGGTTACAGATTTCATCCGCCTTGCAGGTGAGGAGACTCAGCAGCAGAAGGCTGATCATCAGCTTTCTCTCCGCAATGCTGTGATTGATGTCATAAAGACCGTTGACATATTCGCAGGCAAACTGCAGGGAAAGAGCGATCAGGATGGCGCCCGCCACCTGCTTAAGCGTAGGCTTTCTTTCTGCAGCGTCCCGAAGGTTTCATGTCCCACGGCGTAGAAGGAAAGAAGGGCGGTGATCAGAATCCCGATCCCGTAAAAGAGGAGATCCCCCCATCTGTCGTCAAATGCTTTGCCTGGAAAATTCAGGAGGAAAAGTGTGCAAAAGAAGACCGCAAGAAGCGGATACAACACCGTGCGAAGTACCTTTTTGACCGAATACAGAGCGTCCTTCTCAGGGAAGCGTTTGTAATAACGGCTGACTCCCGCTTGCAGAACAAGAAACAACAGCGCAAGGATCGCCATTCCAAGAAGCGTCGTTTTCTTCGATAAAGGCACCGAGTATACAAAGGCGCCTGCCAGTTCCCGTCCCTCCTGCACTTCCCCGTTTTGCAGAAGCCCGTCTGTGGGCACGGAGGGATCGATCGGCAGCGTACGCACCTCGTATTCGGAAAAACAGTCTTTCAGCAGGAGAGTATAGACCTTGCCGACCTCGACCTTTTCTCCGATCGGGATGCTCACCCGCCCGCCTTGACTGCCGATGAGAAGGTAGCGGTCTAATAGCGTTTCACCGTTTTCATCTAACAGCGCCGCATACAAATACTTTCCGGCATTCACCTGCGGGATCTCCACTTCAATCTCGGAAAGTCCTTCATACTGTGCATGAAAGCGCTGTCTGAGGTCTCTGCTGCCGTTTACCCTCATGACGGAGGCCCGTCCGCTCTCCCCAGGAGAGAAGGCGATTTTCCCGGTCAGCAGGCGAAACGGGTAGAAGGCAAGGATCACCAGCAGAAAGAGGATCCCCAGTATGATTCGAATGGCTTCGCTTTTATGAATCGTGTTTCTCATCTTGCAAAATTTCCCTGTCCGTGAAAGGGTGCAAACCAAAATACCTGTCTGCCGTCAGCTCCATCAGGTACATATCCGCACACGTCCCGTCCGTACTCTGTACCTGCCTGTTCGTCCCGCACACCACAAACCCCGCATGGAGATAGGAACCGATGGCAGCCGCATTGTCACAATAAACACGAAGGAACACACGGCGCAACTTCTTCTGTTCAAAGGCAAACCGGAGAGCCAAATCCGCTGTCTCCGAGCCGTATCCCTTCCCTAGCGCCTCTTCTTCCCCGATGAATATTCCATACTCCGCCGTACGGTTTGCCTGGTCGATATCGCGGAAATACACGCTGCCGATCGGCTTCTTCGAAGCCTTCTCGACCATGAGGAATTGCAACACCCTTCCGCTGCCGATTTCATCTCTGAACCAGGCTTCCTGCGATTGCAGGGTAAAGGGCTTCCGGTAAATAAAATGGTCTCTCACCCGCTTCGTATTGCGCCACCGGATAATGAGGGGCGCATCCTCCTCCCGAAGCGGGAAAGAACCACCTTCTCTCCGACAAGCTCAGTCATCTGCTTCCTTGTGAATCCGGTCTGATTCCTTGCAAATCCTTCCGTCATGCTGCTTTCTCTTTTTTCTCCAAAAAGATCTTTCTTGTGACAAAATTATAGACCATCACGACGCCGGTCGCTCCGCATTTGAAAAAGACATCCTTGGCAAAAGCATAGCTCATCAGGTTCCGGATGAATCCCCAGTGCGCATAAATCAGATCCAGCCCGACATAGAGACAGATTTCATTGACCACCAGCCCGATGATGGAGAGAATAAGGAAGATCGAGAATTCTTCCTTCCTGCTGAGATTGTCTTTTCTGGCAAACACATATTTCATGCTCAGCAAATAGTTGACAATCACCGAATCGGTAAAGCCAAGTGCCTGTGATACATAAACGTAGGCGGGAAAAGAAGCGGCGATTCCCGTTGTTTCAAAGAAGTAATTGCCCAGCCGGTAGGTAAAATAATCCACAAAAAAACACAGCACCCCGACCAGACCGAATTTCGTAATCTGCCCTAACAGTCCCTTCTTCATTCCATCACGCTCCATTTCCTTTTTTTTGCATTGCTTCCATTTTAACATACGATGCAAGAGCCGCCTGCCGTTCCCATAGGGAAAGCTTTCATGCAAACAGCACGCCCTGCGGATGTCAAGCTACCTGCCGTCCCCATAGGGGGATCGCCACCGTCACACACCAAGGACAGGGATCCTCCTCCCCAGGTTCTATCCCTGCGGCAGGTAAACATGAAAGCCGTCGCCCTGATATCCCAGGTGATAACCTTCTTCCCGGAGAAATTGCTGCAGCCTCTTTCTTTTTGCCTCTGTATGCACGCCTTCCTCCCCCTCGTCATGAAGGATCGCTACCGGTTTTTCTTTCTTCCCGGCAAGCCGGTGAAGCGCCTCTTCAAACGCCCGCTCGCTATAGCTGTCAAGGTCGGGCCAGGTGGTGTCGATGGCAGGTTCCATCTCACAGAGGTAGGAAAGGCCGGGAATTTTCCCGAAGAGCAGTACCTGCCTCTTGCCGAACAGCCCTTCTTTCTGCAAATAGGAGAAGAGAGCGTCCAGTTGTTCCGCTCGTTCCTTCGTCGTGCGCATGCCTGAGGCTCTTTTTGCATGAGAGACCTCTGCACACAGCGCCTCTCCTCCCTCTCCGTCCTGAAACGCATAGACCGTGTGGAAAAGGCTGCCCTGCAGGAGTAGAACCAGGATCAGTCCTGCTGCTGCAAGAAGGGGGGAAAGATGCCATTCCGGTCGTTGTCCGTCCATCACCCGCTTCCACTCCCTGGCGAACAGCCGAAGCAGGATGGGTGCCACCAGAAAGAGATTGTTGATGACAGGCATCGTGTAATTGTTGCTTCCTAGAGGGGTAATCCAGATCAGAACGAGGGCAGTGGCAGAGAGGATCCGATCTTCCCTCGTCCCCTTCAGGACGCCTCCCACATCCAGAAGCAGCAGTACCATCCCCATCAGGAGAAGCATCATCGCCGGCTGGAACAGGCAGTCGTAGTACCAATAATTTCTCGTGATCGTGCCGTTTGCCAAATAGAGACGCAGTACAAACAAAAAAGCAAGAGAAAAAAGCAGACACTTGGCGCGCCGATTTTTTTTCCCACGGAGACGAAAAAGAAGACTGCCGGCAAGGAGCAGAAACAGGAGAGGAACCATCTTTTTCAGGCTGTCACAGTAGGCGAGGAGAATGGAAGAGAGCATGCCCAAAAGGGTATAATCCGGCGCCCCCTGATTCATTTGCATCAGTCTCATGACCATCTGCCAATATGTCCCGCAACCGTAAAGAAATTCTATACCAAGAAGAGGAAGGAGAAATCCCGCCGCATATCCCAGAACACCCACCACCGTTTCGCGCAGAATCACTCCCGCCTTCTTTCGGTAAAGGAAGCCCGCAAAAAAAGACGACCAGAATCAGTGTCGCCTCCAAGACATTGGGGAGACGCACCATGCCGTTCAGTCCCAGAAAAAAACCTGCAGGCAACAGAAAAAGTTCCCTTTTCTTCCCCACCGGATCAGGAAGAGAGCGCGCTTCTTGCGGAAAAGAGATCGCGTCCTTTGGAAGAGAGGCTTCTTCTCCTTCCTGTCCCGTAAGCGCCTTCAAAAGGAAGAGGGTTCCCAGTGTAAAAAAGAAATAGGTCAGATAATTATACAGAATCACCCTCGGGCACCAGCAGAGACCAATCGCCATCCACTCTCCCACAAAGAGGAGTCCCTTCGGCATCCGTTTGGCAAGATATGCATAGGAAGCAAGCACGGTCAGGATCACCGGCAGCGTGCACCAGGCATTCATCCCCGCCATGGTTCCTCCGCCGGGCAGCTTTGTGAAAAAGGCTCCCAGCAGATTGGGAATCCAAGTGGCAAATTTCCACATGGGATCCAGCCGGTTCAAATACACATAATTGCCCAGGCTGTAGGTGGTGTCGGTGATATCCAGTCCCCTTCTGACGCCGACAAAGGACCATAAAACGAGAAGAAGCGGAGGCAGAAAACGCTCCGCAGTCCTTTTGCACTTCTCAAACCCGCTTTGTTGATCAGAGACTCGGTCTTTCAATCGTTCGCTCCCTCTTCCGACAGTCGGTCGCTCCACCTGTCAATCAGGCGAAATACGGCCGTATTTCCCAGGATCCTTGTCAGGAAGTCAAAGATTTCCTTTCTCACCCAGTCCACCGCAATCCCGCAGATAAAGACCAGGAAAATGGCAAGCACAAAGGTTCCCAAAAACGGCAGAACCTGCTCCGGTCTTTTCCCCAGAATTCCCTCCAGCCAGTAGATCCACCGGTCCTTGATCTCCAGATGCTGCTGCAGCAAATATACGCCGAACAGATAGGGGGAGAGGCGGATACTCGCCCGGGCGACCAGCCCTTTCTCGTTCAGCTTTACCCCCCTCATGAAGGAAAAAAGTCCCAAAGCGCCTAACAGCGTCAGGATGAAATTATAATGGGTAAGCGCCTCAAAATAGTAGTTGAAGCGATCGGCCCTCCAATTCCATTCATAAAAAACAAGGAGGAGGCAAAAGCTGAGCAGACAGGAAAAAACATAGAGCAGAAGGCTCCTTTTTTTGCCTGAAAGAAACTTCACCTCATATTTGCGCAGATACCCCCCGATCAGATAGAGGGTAAGAAACCACCTCACCCCATACCCCCTGTCGTCCGTCACGAAATTGACCGGCACGAAGCTTTTGACCAGGCAGGTGAAGAGAAGCAGGCCGAAGATGGTTGCCTGCAGCTGGATCTTTGTCAGTTTCTCGATTCCGCAATTCAGCACGGGAGACAGCACATACAACATCATATAGGCCGTTGCGAACCAGTAATGTTCCGACGAGATGGGGAACAGATATTGGACGCTCCGGAAGATGGAATCGTCCGCCTTCACCGCATAAATCCCTACCATCTGCATCACCAGACTCACCATCAGTGTGTAGAAATACACTTCCAGCAACAGCTGTAGGATCCGGTTTAACCGAAAGCCCGACCTGGAGAGATAAAACCCCGAGATCAGTACCCAGACATTCACACTGACGATCGAGAAAGCTTCTAAGAGCGATCCGGTGATCTTCACGGCACTTAACGGTTCCTTTAAGACAATCAGCGAATCCGACTGATAAAGGTAGTGCAGTGCAATGACCATGCCCATGGCAATCACACGCAGGAGCTCAAAATTAGCATCCCTCTTCTTTTTGATTCCACCCATCTGCTTCGTCCTACCTCTTCCTTTCTACCGTCACTTCGTCCGTCACCTCTCCCGAACCGCCTTCTGTTCTCCAACCCGGTAAACCAGGTCGCATTTCTCAATGGTCGTTAAGCGGTGTGCAATAATGACCAGCGTTTTTTTGCCGTGCAGGCGGTTGATCGACTCCATGATGGCAGCCTCTGTTTCCCCGTCCAGCGCGCTGGTCGCTTCATCAAGCACCATGACTTCCGGATCCTCATAGAGGGCGCGGGCAATCCCGATCCTCTGTCTCTGGCCTCCGGAAAGGCGAATGCCTCTCTCGCCGATCGAAGTATCCAGCCCATCGGGCAGACTCCTGATATAGGTGTCCAGCTGCGCCTCCTTTAAGGCTGCCCAGACTCTCTCTTCCTCGATTTCATCGTCCGGCACCCGAAGGCGACATTCTTGCGGATGGTAGAGTCCAGCATAAAAATCGTCTGGGGAATATATCCGATGTTTTTCAGCCATTCCTTGTAATGTGCTCTGACTTCCACCCCGTCCGCCAGAATTCTGCCCTCCGCAGGTGCAAGCAGCCCCAGCATGACATCCACAATCGTCGTCTTGCCCGCACCGGAGGTGCCGACGATGCCGACCGACTTCCCGACCGGAATCTTCAGGTTCGCCTCTTTCAAAATATAGACATCCGTATTCGGATATTTGTAGGAAATGTTTTCCAGGGAAATCTCCCGGTGCAGCGGCAGCTTCTCTACCGTTTCCCTCCTGCGGTAGACATGCTCGTCGTAGGTCATGTCTTCGTCATGAATCTCCGCTTGCAGATGGTCGGAGACATTCATAAAGAAGGGCTCGAAATAGGCGATGGAAGTGGTATAGGTATTGATCCGGTTGGCGCTCGGCAGAAGCCTGGCGGCCGCTAACGCAAGCACAGATAAAGAGGGGGCTACCTGTCTGATGCTGACGCCCGTCTGCATCAAAAAGCATATAGCCGATCATGCCGGCAATCGCCACCGTTTCAATCAGGAGTCTTGGCGTGGAGTTATAGAGGTTATATTTCTGTACCGCATTCACATAACCTGCGCCGCAATCTGCGTAGCCGTTGATAAAATAGTTCTCCCTTCCCGCGATCTTAATCTCTTTGATCCCGGTTACCGACTCTTCGATCCACTTATACAGGCCGCTGTAATAGTCCTGATTTTCTCTTCCCGCCCTCTGCATCACGGGCTTGATCACATATTTGATGATCATCAGAACCACGATGAGCAGCCCGGCAATGAAAATCGTCATCTGTGCATCCTGGGACAGGAGAATCACCACCAGGCAGACAAAGACAATCACCTCCGACGTCAGCTGCAGGACACTCAGGATCAGGCCATACATATTATTGACATCGGAAGTAATATTGCGCTGGATCACCGAGGTGTCCGCATTCAGATAATATTCATAGGGTCTCTTCATGAAGTTGATCATCATCCGCCTGCTGGTGGCAAACTGATTGGTATACACAAAGCGAAGCTGTACCACATTCATGAAATAGAGAAAGATATTTTTGATGACGAAGACGAGCACCAGCGCGACCATAATCAGCCCCGCCAACTGCTCCGTACTGCGCAGATGAAAAAAAGTATACAGAAAATGAAGATACGGTTTTTGATCCACCGCTTCCGGCTGCAGCACGATCTCCATCACCGGTGCGATCAGAGAGATGCCGACCGACTCCAGCACCCCTCCGATCAGCATCAGAATGACAATACCGACCATCTGCCGCTTCTGCCTCGCATCCAGAAGCACCATCATTTTTTGAAAAATTTTTCGCATTTCAGATTGCCTCGTTTGTTCTGTGGATCTCCGGCGCCTCGTACCTGTCCATAAAATCATCGCCGAGAAAGACTTTTTCCTTCCCGCAGGTGAGCGCATCCAGCATCGTATAGACCGAGACGATTCGATCAAATTGCAGCCCCGGGATCAAATTCAGCATCTCCATCGGAAAATCCGCCCCGAAGAGCAGCGCATCCGGGAATACCTCCCGGTAGTCCACGAGATCTCTGGGATGCTGCTTGATCATGATCTGCGCCTTTTCCCCGTTGATCCTTCCATACCGATTGACCACATCCAGAAACAATCTCTTCCTGGTTTCAGGATCACAGAGCGGCTCCGTCAGAATTAACACGCGCGGTCCTGTCTCCTGTGGCATGAGCAGCTTCTTCAAGTCGGTATCGTTCGCTATAAAGATGCGCAGGAGAAGCTTTTTATCCTCCTGTGTCAGCGCATCCGTCAGATCCTTTCTCGGCACTTCCACATATTTGTGAAAAGAATATTTTAACAGGGAAAGGTCATTGACCTCCATATCGATGCAGTATTTGGCATAGCCGTTCTGGATAAAGATGAGTCCCAGCTTCGCAAGGAAGGCCTTGAGGGCAAAATGCCCGCGGTTGTCATAGTGCGCCGTATCGTTTGCCGCAATACAGTTCAGCCCGTCCTCCAGCGCATGGTAGCGGATTTTGTTCGCATTCAGGAAATAGCCGATCGGATCCGAATCACAGAATACATAAATCTCCTGATAGCGCTTAAAGTCCACCGGCACATAGGGGGCTTCAAGCGCAGCCAGTTTCCTGCAGAAGCGAATGCGGTTCCACAGATTATGCAGGAGGCTCCCGGTGTCTCTCTTCAGCGGCGCCAGTTCCGGAAAAAAGCCCGCCTCCTTTTCATCGAAACGAACGACCTCCTGAAACAGCCCGCTTGCCCTTGCCCGGGAAAACAGATCTCCGAAATGATTCGACATCGTAGAAAGGACGAGGGTAGCAGCTCCTGCCCTCTCCGCTTTCTGCTTCCTCCGGATATGCAATTCTTTCAGACATGCCACATATACATGATAAAAAGTATGGCACACATAGACTCTTCCGTCTTTCATTCGCTCCCTCTATGACCTTTGAAACATGATATCATAGGACTTCCTCTCTATGTTATAATTTTTTCCATGAAAACAAGGCTCCCTTTCCGCAGAGTTCTGCTGTGTCTGCTCTACGGACTTCTTTTATCCCTGGCAATCACATACGGCCATCAGTTGGAGGCGTTAAACCATCTGGATCTGAGCGATGGAAAGAGCCTTCTGCTATGTTTGCTGCTGACCGGACTTTTTTTCCCGTGCAGCCTGCTTCTCATGCGCTTCTGGACTTTGTGGCAAAACGGACGGCGCTTTCTCCCGCGCCAAAAAGCACCTTGTCCTCCATTGCCGCGCCAAAAAACCTTTCGTCCGTAGGGGCGCAAACCGCTTCTCCTTTGTTCAAACCGTCTGACAGGATCCCCCTCTCTTCCGGCGTCCTCTCCTTTCTTTGCCTGTTTCTGTCGCATTTCACCGTACTGCTCGGCGTCTATCCGGGTTTCTTTGTCTATGATACATCGGAGATGCTGCAACAGGTGATCACCCGGTCTTTCCAGGATCACCACCCCCTGATTCACACCCTCCTTATGGGTGGCACGATCAAGGCGGTGGAAAAACTGAGCGGCAGTTGGAACACCGGTATCTTTGTCTATACCTTCCTGCAGATGATCGTGATCGACCTGATCTTCACGAAAATCCTGCTATGGTTGAAGAAATGCGGGGTCAAGTGGTGCTTTCGTCTCTTCTCCCTCCTCTACCTCAGTCTCTTCCCCCCTGTCGTGATGTTTGTGCTCTGCGCCAGCAAGGACGGGCTTTTCAACGCCTTTTTCCTGCTTTTTCTGACACAGATTGCAGACTTCCTCTTCTTCCCCTCTTCTTTTTGCCGCAAAAAGAAGCCCCTCCTGTTTGTAGGAACGGCGACCCTCTTTCTTCTTTACCGCAAAAATGCGCTCTACGCTTATCTGCTCTTTGTGCTGATCTGCCTCTTCCTGCTCTTCCAAAACAGGCGTTTTCTTAACGCCCGTAAGGTGCCCGCCCCTTCTGTCCTTGCCCTTCTCCTCTGTCTTCCGCTCCTCCTTTGTTCCGGCACAAATCACCTCCTCGTCAAGGCTCTGCATGCGAAGGGCGGCGAACATCAGGAGGTCTTGTCCGTGCCGATCATGCAGCTGACACGGGTGTATCAGGCTTCCCCCTCCCATTTTTCTCCGGAAGAAAAAAAGATCCTGTACCGGTATCTTCCCGAGGAAAATTTGAAGCAGTACACCCCCCGCCTCTCCGACCGCGTCAAGCTGGGCTTCCAAAATGACGCCTATGACAAGGATCGGGCTTCTTTTCTCCACCTCTGGCTGCATACGCTGCGGAAATATCCGCTCACCTGCCTGAATGCCCTCCTCCTTACTTCATACGGGAACTGGTACCCCTTTGCCGTCAATAATGTCTACAAAGGCAATACGACCTTCACCTTTACCTACCGGGACAGCTCCTATTTCGGTTATGAAACGGAGGCACCCGGCAGCAGGCAAAGCAAAATCCCGGTGATCGACCGCTTTTACCGTCTGCTTTCCATTGAAAAATCGATCCAGAACATCCCTGTGGTATCGCTGCTGTTTGCACCCGCCTTCTACTTTCAGTTCTGGTTTTTTATCTTTCTCTATCTCTGTGCGCAAAAAAAACGTACGCTTGTCCTGCGTACGCTGGTTCTGCTGCCGGTCTTTTTCTACTGGTTGACCCTGCTGTTAGGCCCCACCTACCTGCTGCGCTACAGCGTGATTCTCTTCGATCTCATCCCGCTTTTGCCCATTTTTTTCTTAAATCCCGATATCCCCACAGCGCTCGATAATAGAGAAAAAACAGCAGGTGGGATTTGACCTGTAGCGCAATCAGCTTTTTTTCCTCCGCCGGCGTCCGCTCCCGGTAATATCGATTCTTCTGAAAAGCGGGAAAGGTTTTTTTCATTTCTAAGCAGAGCTTCCTTGCAAAACGGTAGGCGCCCTTTACATGGAAGTGCGCCGGCATCACCGAAAACAGAGTGTTGATATAGAAGAGCGTCGTAAACTGATACTCGATCTCTTCCCTGTATTCCTCGAAATACCCCTCTTTCTTTGCCTCTGCGAGGAGAAGCCTGGCGGCTGCCATCCGGTCTTCCATCCGCTTTAAAGAAATCGTATGCACCGTCGAAGCGTCATGCTGGTAATAGTAATAAAGAGGCTCGGGGAGGTAGGCAAAACGCCTTGCTCGAAGCATCCAGGTATTGGATACCGCATTGTCCTCATAAAAAATATCCTCCGGAAAAACGGAACTGCCGCTCTCTCCTTCCGGAAAAAGAATCTTCCTGCGATAGATCTTGACGACCAGACTTCCTGCATCCAGAATCAGGCTGGCATATTTGTCATGATCTAACAGCCCGCACTGATCCGGGCGGTTATTCGGCACTCTTTTCCCCGTTTCAAAGGTGTGCCGGTCCACCAGACAGTAGTCACAGCCTACGATATCGGCGCCTGTTTCCTCTCCCTTTTTGAGCAATTTCTCGCAGAAATCCGGACTCACCCAGTCGTCCGCATCCAGAAAACCGATCCACGCACCGACTGCCTGCGATAACCCCTGATTCTTTGCTCCCCCCTGATGGTGATTTTCCTTCAGGCGAAAGGCTCTCACGCGTCCCGGGTATTTTTTTTCATACTCCTGCAAGATGAGAAAGGAGCGGTCATCCGAGTGGTCATCCACTGCGATGATCTCATAGGAATCTTCCGGTATCGTTTGACGAAGGAGGGAATTGATGCAAAAGGAGAGCTTATTGCCCTCCTCCATATTGTAAACCGGAACGATGATGCTAAGTTGCTTGTCCACCTGTTCTCCTCCCGCTTCCGCCTGATCGCTTCCGTCTGATCGCTTCCGTCTGATCGCTTCCGTCTGGTCGTTTATATCCTTCCCTTTCCATCTGCACGTTCAGGTCCGCATGATTCTGCCGGGGTTCAGGATCATATCTCTGCTGAGCGGTGTTCCGAAGGGGATGTCGCAGGCTGCCCTCTTGCCGAGCACTCTTGGCAGTTCCTTCGGTGGTAACCCTCCACCTGGCCGGATGCTGCGGACATTTTCTCCAGTGAAGATTTCATCCTTCTTCATCGCCTTCACGACGAAAAGCGACCGTCTGGATTTGTATTCTTCCTGCTCTCCCTCGGTGGGACCATAGCTGATGCTCCCCAACATCAGCGCCGCCTCATTCACGGATTTGACCATCTCTCCAAATTCCTTCGGTTCCATGGAAAAAGCGGAATCGGCATCTTCGATGTCTCGACTCAAACAGAAATGCTTCTCGATCACCCTGGCGCCCTGCGCCACCGCCGTCACATCCGCCAGATACCCCATGCTGTGATCGGAAAGACCAATCACCACATGGAACCGTTTTTCCATATCGCGGATCGTCGAAAGATTCATATAGACGGGGTCTGCCGGATACTCGCTGCAGCACTTTAAGAGCACAATGTCATGGTTGCCCTTCCTTCTGCAGGCTTCCACAGCGTCCGCAATCTCTTCTTCGCTGGCCATCCCGCAGGAAAGAATCATGGGTTTGCCCTTGGAAGCGGTATATTCGATGAGCGGCAGATCCACAATCTCAAAACTGGCGATCTTATAGGCCTCACAGTCCATTTCTTCCAGAAAATCGACTGCGGTTCTGTCAAAGGGCGTCGAAAGGAAATCCAACCCCACCTTCTCGCACTCCGCCTTGATCCTGGGCTGCCACTCCCATGGCGTATAGGCTTCCTTGTAAAGCTCATAGAGGCTCTTCCCGTCCCAGAGCCCGCCGTGCACCATGAAGCAGTCGCTTTTGCAGTCGATGGTTAACGTATCGGCGGTATAAGTCTGGATTTTCAGACAGCTCGCCCCCGCCTCTTTTGCGGCATGCACGATTTTCAGCGCATTCTCCAGCTTCCCCGCATGATTGGCGCTCATCTCCGCAATGGTATAGATCCTGCCCTGGTTGATGGTATCAAACAGACTCAACATGCGTACTCCCCTCTTCTTTCATCAGGCGGTATTTCATCTCCGCAATGTCCCAATCGGAAAGGTGATCAATGTCCTGCACCTCCGTCTCCGGCAGGATAAAAGGCAGAGACCTTGGCGTGATCAGGTCATGGTACTTTTGCAGTGCCTTTTCTCTGCAAACATAGAACTGGCCGCAGTCATGATAGATCGTCATCAGATCCTGACTCCGGACCAACGCATTTTCCGGATACTGGTAGCAAAGATAGCCATTGTCTCCCGTAATGAGCGCTCTCTGCGGCGGGAAAGAAAAGGCCACGACCGGCACCACCGAATCTGCCTCCGGGTGCTCCGCAAGCATCGCAAAGGCCTCCTTGATTTTGACTGCCGTGAGAAACGGCGCCGTCGGATAGATGCAGCAAACCATGTCGAAGGTTCTGCCCGCTTCTTTGTATTCGTCCAACACTTCTAAGAGCACGTCCTCCGTCGTGGCATAATCGTCCGCGGTACGAGCACTCCTCATAAAAGGTACCTTTGCGCCCGTCTGCCTTGCAATTTCCGCAATCTCCTCGCTGTCCGTCGAGACCATTACCTCATCAAAGAGACCGCTTGTAAGCGCTGCCGTGATGCCGTAAGTTAAAATCGGCTTCCCGCAGAAGGATCGCATATTTTTCTTCGGTATTCTCTTGCTTCCGCCCCTGGCGGTCATAATCGCTATGGCTGACATGATATCTCCTTGCTCTTTTTTTCCGTGTATGAATTTGATCACTGCAGGTGATCTTTGAACGCCTCGCTCTTTTACCACTGCGGGAGGTTCCTGAACGACCTGTGATTTTCTCACTGCGGGCTCTTCCTGTTCTTTCCTCGCAGCGCCATGGACCATGCGTGAACGGCTCTTGCTGTCCTCGGACAAAGGGACAAAATTCCCAGATAAAGGCGTTGTTTCGTACTCAAATAGGGATTGGTCAAAATCTGCCCCAGGTGGCTTCTGAGATAAGCCGCCGTCTGGCGGTAAAAAAGATTTTCTCCCGTCATAAGCGGAACCGGAATATGCATCAAATAATCCAGATGCTGGACAAGGGCAAACCGTTTTGCCTTCTGTTCCAGTTCCCTGTCTTTTCCTTCTAACCTTTTTTGCACCCAGAGCGCATTCCGTACAATGTCTTCAAAAACGGACGGAAACTGAAGCGGATCTCTGCCATCCGTCCTGGAATTGCTTCCGCTTCTGTAACAAACATGATAACACCGCTTCGGGATCCTCACAAGAAAGGGCAGCTCATCCAACATGCGCACCATGAGAGAAAAATCTTCGTTCAGCTCTCCTTCCGGAAAAAGATGCCCGTCATCAAACAAACTTCTTCTTGTTAACTTCGTGCAAAAGGAAGCATCCCCCTCATGCAGGAGGAGGGAAGAGAGAAATTCTTTGCTGCTGACGATTTCTTCCTTCTCCGGCACCTGCGTCACGGGAGGCAGTGCGCTTCCGTCCTGCGCCCTTTCATCTCTCCCCGCCTGTGCCATCCGGGCACCGCTGCGCCTGATCGCACCCATCAGCTCTTCATACATATCCTCTTCCAGGTAGTCATCCGCATCGACAAAGCCGATAAAATCTCCGGTAGCCGCCTTAATTCCGGTATTCCTGGCTGCGGAGGTGCCTGCATTTTCCTGCCGAATGACATGAAGATTCGGATCGGTTTCTGCCAGCTTCCTCAGAATCTGCGGCGTAGCGTCCGTAGAGCCGTCGTCCACCGCAATGACTTCCAGCGCCTCCTTCGGATACGTCTGGTGTAAGATGCTGCGTACGCAACGCTCTACCAGATCCTCCGTGTTATAGACCGGAACGATCACGGTAATTTTAGGAAATTCGATTTCTTGTTTCGACATGCGCTCTTCCGTCTTTTCTCACCACTGCAGATGGTTGACTTCCTGCAAGGTCCGCAGGAACGCAGGCGGTCTCAGAAGAGGTGCAGGCGTCATCGGACCCCCGTCATGGAAAAATCCTCCACTTCTCTTCCCGTCTCCCATCCACTCTTTTTGCAAAAGAGGACGAAACGCTTCGCCGCTTCTTCCGCATTCCATTTCGTTGCGATCTCCGTCCTTGCCGCAAGCGACAATTTTTCCCTCAGAGACCTGTCGTTTGCCGCCTCCAGAACCCGTTCACAAAACGCCCTCTTCTTCCCTTTTCCAAATACCAGGCCGTTTTCATGATCCCGGATTAAATAGGGCACCGCCCCCGCTTCGGAGGATGCAATCACGGTGCAACCGTTTCCCATTGCCTCGTTGACAACCGCCCCCCAGCCTTCCAGATAATTGCTGGGAAAAAGAAACAGATCCGCCCTGCCCATTTCTCTTCTGACCTCTTCCGGTTTCAGTGTCCCCGTAAAACGGACCGCCGGGGCGAGTTCCCTTCTTTTGCTCTCTGCTTCCAGAAAGGATCGCAGAGGGCCGTCTCCTGTCATGGTGAGCGTATACGGGATCCCCCTCTCCTTTAAGAGAGAGGCGGCAGAGAGCGCAAACTCCGGATGCTTGAGCGGTACAAAGCGCCCTGCAAACAGGAGGGAAACGGGAGAAGGACGGTCCCCGGTAGCGTCCTCTCTTTGCGCGCAGCCTTCTTTCCGATCCGCAGTGCCCTCCTGTCCGTGAACCGTCTCTGTCTCTAAAGGCAACACCTCCGGAAAATATCCCCAGCGCAACATCTTATGCGGATAACAGTGAATCAGATGGAAATCCGAGGCGACATAGGCGCCTGCGCAAAGCAGATAGACTGGCATCTTCCGGTAGCGGAAATGCTCCCTGCCTTTGGCAAGCAGTCCCCTGGGAGAAATCGCCTTCCACTGTCCCTCCCGGTAGAGTCGTTCGCTGGCGACAAAGCTAAGCTTCCCCGAAGAGAGCCGCTCATCGATTAACGTCCTTGGCAGCTGATTCCAGCCGAAAATGACGACATCACTCTCCTGCAGGAGCTGCCTTCCTCTTTCCGGTTCCTTTCTATAATCAACGAGCCAGGGAAAGGTACTCTCATCCACCTGCCATCCTGCCTGAACCCGCTCCTTTGTCATCTCCTGCGTCTGCAGGAAGGTAAAATCGCCGCTGTGTTTTTGCAGGGCATTGGAGAGAGCAATCTGGTGATGATTGATGAAATTGGAAACATGCACGATCTTCATCGGCCGGGTACCATCGAGCGGTAGATCTCTAAGAGGCGGGCAAAATTGACATCCGGATGGTGCATTCGCCTGGCCCTCACAGAGGCATTCTTGCGCATTTCATCCGTTTTTTCCGGGTTGTCCCAGATTTCCAGAATCGTTGTGGCAAGTTCCGTGACATCCCCTCTGGGAAACAATCTTCCCTCCTTCCCGTCCTGCAGCATGGAGGGAATCCCCCCTGTATTGGACGCCGCACAGGGAACCCCTAACAGCATTGCCTCCGCCAGGGCGTTCGGGGAGTTTTCCAGGGAAGAAGGACAGACAAAAACGCTGGCCTTCAAGTATTGTTCCCTCATTTCCTTTGCGGTCAGGGATCCCAGCATGGTCACATGTTTTTTGAGATGACGAAAGAAAATCAGCCTCCGCAGATAGGCTCCATAAGCACTGATCCGCAAAAACCAGGGATATTTGCTGGTGGAAGCGGCATCGATGACACTGTTGCCTGCCACGAACAAATGGGTCTCCGGGTGCTCCTGAATCAGCTTGGGAAGTGCCTTTAGAACATAATGCAGTCCCTTGGCGGGCGTGTCCCCCTGCGGGACAAAGATCCGGTACGGCTGTGCGTTTGCTCTTTCCCAGGCTCCATCATAAAAGCAGGAGCGCATGGTCTCGTTCATGTGATGATAGGAGAGGGAGAGATTGATTTGAAATGCCGCCTTGCAGTCAAACTCGGTGCGCCCGGTCACATGCCCGCTCAGACGCAGGGCTTCCTTTTCAAACTCCCCTCTCTTCCGAAATTTCTCGATCTGACGCTTGATGGAATCCCTTCGAATGAGATCCCGAAGGGTCGGCCAGTTACAGACTCTGGCTGACAGATCTGCGCTATAATAATCCGCATAGATATAACAAAGTCCCTGCAGGCCGATCAGCGTCTGCTCCGGTTTGGCATAGGCTCTTGCCATCGCTAATGTATGTGGGAATTCCGTTCCGAAAATATGCACCATATCCGGCAGGAAATCCTGCAAAATGTCACGGAACCTCTCTTCCAGCGATGCATCGTAGGTCTCCGGCTCCTGTAAGTTTTCCTGAAACGAATAGAAGGTCACTCCATCTTCCTGCACCCGTAAATTCCCTAAGGGCGAGGGGAAACAAACCGCAAGCGTAATATCCTTTGCGGTCGGCTGCCCGGCTCTTTCCTCCGGGAGATAAGCGTCCTCCCCCGTGCGCGCCCGTCTGTCTTTCTGCATCCGGTCATAGACTCCCGTCAGCCACCCTTCCCGGTTGGAATACGGAAGCCCGTGCTTTTGCGCAAAGGCGGGGAGCATGATGTTCATGAGCCACAGCACCTTCATCCTGTTTACCGATTCAGACCGGTGATGGTCCATTCCCCGTCAATCTCACCCAGCTCCAGATTGGGTTTTGCTTCTTTTCCCGGCAAAAAAAATCCGTCCTTCGTTAAGGGAGCGTCGAAAAGATTCATAGTGACCACCGATTGAACGAAATCTTCGGTGAAGTCCTTTTTAGAGAGTTTGATAGCGGAGAGAGAGGAGAGCGTATTATAATCCTGGTCTTCCAGCGCCAGAATGATTTCCCCCGCCTTCTCCAGCGCCTGTGCATTTTTGCAGGCAGGGGTTGCATCCTTCATCACGACCTTCCGCGCTTTGGAGGTATCCGTCCCCTCCACCTTTCCCTGATAAGAAAGCTCCACCCCATTTCCCAGTTCCATGCCGCTCTTCAGCGCTGTGGTATCAAATTCACCTTCGGCGCTTTCATCCTCGCTCTGATGAAAAGAGAGGGTTTTACCGTCCTGCGTCTGAATGGTCACCGTATTCATGGAAGCGTCAATGATCACCCCCCGTATCGTCGTCGTGCCGGTATCCTGTTCGCCTGTCGATGCCTGCGCATTCATCAGTGAATCCGGCTCTGTCGACTCTGCGCCCGCTGCGTTTGCGCCCGAAGCAAAAGCGGCAGAAGAGGCATTGTTCTCTGCCTTTTTTCCGCTCTGTCCACAGGCCCCCAGCGTCCATGCAAACAGTAGAAGGGCTGCTGCCATCCCCGCCTTCCCCATTCGCTTCATCCCTGTTTTTTTCATCGTTTCTCCTCCTTTTTTCCACGGAGCCTGTACACGCCCCGTTTTACTGCCTGATAAGCTCCCGCCGTCTTCGGATTTGCTGCCATCTTTGCCCGGAGCGGCTGAAGGGTCAGTGTCCTTAACAGATCATAGAAATGAATTTTCTTCTCCGGAAGATAGAGAGAGATAATGCTCTTGCGCTCTTCCTCCGACTTTTTGCGGTTTCTCTCCTGTTCCGAAAAACCCCCTCCCTCATAATTTGCGATCGTCATCGGAATATAATGCGTCTTCGCTGCCTTTTTGTAGAAAAGTCGCAGGAAATGTTCGTAATCGGAGCGTACCTGCCACCTCGTATCGAAGTTCTCTCCCCGCATCAGCCTCAGGTCATAGAAGCAGGCCTGGTGACAGGGCACATTCCTGTAACAGGCAAAATCATCCATCTTCGGATTGCTGGCCACCCGCTGTCCCGTCTTCTCTTCGAACACATCTCCATAAAAAATAGCTTCCTGCCGTTTCTTCTCCCCGAAACGCTTCATGTAGGCATTTAAGGACTGGAGCACATTCTCCCCTGCAAAGGTATCCCCGCAGTTTAAAAATAGCAATAGGAAAAGGCTTCCTCGAGTGCCTTCTCCTCCTCTTTCCACACCTCCGCTAACGCCTGATTCATCGCATCATAGATGCCTGCGTCCCTCGTTCGAACGAGCCGCATCTTCTTATCCCAGGAGACATCCTTCTCGAAATGAAAGCGCTCCTTCATCTCTTCGATCGAAGAATCGTTCGATCCTCCGTCCTTGATGATGACACGGTAGTTGGAATAGGTCTGCATCCGGATGCTGTTTAACGTTTCAATCAGCTTCCTTCCTGCATTAAAAGTCACTACGATGATGTAAAAAAAATTCTGCATCTGCCTGCTCCCGTCTCGCTTCTCTGTCTGTGGTCCTCTGTCCGGCGTTTTTTATCACCTGATTCTGATCGCATTTTCTCTCCATCTTACCACAAAAAGCCTCTTTTTTTACCGACTTTCGCTCCCGTAACCGACATCGGACACCAGGGGCAGCGGGTCGTGAAACAGAAAGGTCTGATAGGGCAGAAGCCGGATCCCGTCGTCCTTTGCATGCGCCATGAAGTGGACAAAGGTCATCAGGCAGAAAAGCCAAACAAAAGCCTGTATCCTTCTCCCCTTTCGCTGCGGGAATCTCCCCTTTTTACAGACTTCATTTTTCTCCGCCCTGGCAGCCTGCTTTTCCCGAAGCCCCTTCAGAAGGGAGGGTAGCAGCAGAAGCTGTGTCACCACCAGATAATAGGCGATCCTGGACAGAATCGGTACAAAAGAGCAGAAGAGATAGAGGAGAAGCGCCAGCACATTGCATTTCAGATAAAAAACCTCTTCCTCCGAATCGCTCTTTTTTCCCCTGACATAAAAATACAACAGCAGAAGAAGCACGAGCCTTGCCACGTTCGGTAAAGAGGTTCCCCCGCTTAAATATTCCGTATTCTCATAGGTCGGGTAGAGCCGTAACAGCAGTGCCAGATACGGCTTCTGTAAAAAGAGACAGGACAGAAAAAAAACACTTCCTGCCAGGAGCAGGCTTTTTTTCCATTTGATCTTCGCCAAAGGATAAAACACAAATACCACCAGCACCGATTTATGAAAGAGCGCCCCCATCAGCACCAGCAGCACAAAGCGCGGATAGTCTCCCTCTAAAAAATAAGACAGGGAATAGAGGGCAATGGATAGCACGAAATAATAGCGTACCGTTCCCATCGTTTGAAAATAGAAGCCAAGCAACAGGAACAGCACCAGACTTTCCGGAAGGGAGACAGAAAGTTTTCGGAAGGCAAGGAAGAAAAAGAGCAGCGTCAAAAAGGCATAGATCGCAAAGACCGCAAGATCATTTTCAAATCCGAAGAAAGTATAAACCCCTCTCGCTAACAGATTGAAACCTACCTCCGTCGCAATATGCGGTACACGACTGTAGGCCAGGTGCATGAACTCCCGATAAGATTCGTAGTCATTTCCCACATTCCTGCGAAGGGAAGACAGTGCAAAAAGCAGGAGAAAGGACAGGCTGATGCAGCCCCGGTACAGATACGCCGCCCTGCTGTGTGTCTCCGCATCCGATGTCCGCAGACGGATCTCCTCCCCCGGTGTCCGCTTCTTTTCATCCGCACCGGCTCTCTGTAATTCCTGCATCAAGGCCGCAAGGAACAGAATCAGGACCGTCAGTCCCAAATAAACGATCATGACACCTTTCCTCTCGTTTCTTCCTCTATCTCGATCTGCTTCCCTCTCCGGATGCCTTCCCGCATCTGGTGCAGACAGTGGAAAAAGGAGAGGTCTGCCGGAAATTTCTTCCGGTTTTTGAGAAGAAACCGGATGGAGAGCGGAAATGCTCCCGCCCCATACAGAAAATGATAGAGCACCCCCCTGTCATGAAAAAAACGATCCGTGTATCCGTGGAACCAGGTCGACTCTCTGGCTCTTTCTTCGCCGATCTCCTTTGGCACACGATAAATCCGCAGCCCCGCCTTCAGGCAGTCCCGTAAAAAAAGGCTGTCTTCTCCATTGGAAAAAGGCGCTCCCCCACCGAAGAGGGTGGAGAATTTCACGCCGGTTGCCTTTAATGATTTGGTTCTGGCCGCAATCGCATAGGCGGGATAACGGCCATAATTGTACCAATGTACCCGCCCTTTCTTACTGATATGGTACGTCTGCCTGCCTGCCGACTGCTGGACATTGAAAAGAATCAGATCGGCCTTCTCATTTTTGTCAAAGGCATCGATCACGACCTGCGCATAGCCCTCCCGGTATACAATGTCTTCATCGGCAAAGAGGCAGAGTTCGCTCCCTGCCTTCTCCAGCGCCAGATTTCTGGACAGCCCGACGCCCCTTTCCTTCCGGTTCAGGCAGAGGATCTGTGAAGCGTTGTGCTCATAAGTAGACATTGCCTGCTCAAAGCACTGGTTCACAATGACCGCACCGCACTCCAAATGCATGCGGTCCGCTAACGTCAATGTATTCTCTTCCACCGCAGACACCAACATCTGCAGTCTCTCTTTTCCCCTCATTGCCCCCTCGTTCCGTAATATCGATTCAGGAATTTCAGATCCGCGTCGAATAAAAGAAGCCCCTTGACCGGGATCTCCTCCTCCATCAGCTTTGCAAGCCTGTGCTCGATCAGAGCGCCGTGTGTCTGCCCCGTCCGCACGCAGAACAAAAAGATTCCCTTCCCTTTTTCCGCAGATAAAACTTCCTCCGCAAAGAGCAGACAGACGGGTTCTTCTGAAGCAAGGAGCTGCTTCCCCTTCTCTCTTCTTTCCGCTTCCAGCATGGTGGGAGCCTGTCCTCCCTCCCCTGCCATTTTCAACAGAACCTCTTTGGTCAGAACCTCTCTGTCCTCTGTTTTCAACCGGTTCCAATCGATTTCTTCTTTTCCGAAAACTGCCAAAACCGGCAGGCGGTAGCGCTCCCTTGCCTGCTCCGGTGTATAGACCCGATCATCTGCCGCATTCCGGAAATACAAAAGGAAAAACATGAAAAGTGCGCCGAAGACGGCTCCCGAGACAGCGGCACTCCCCGTTCGGTCGGTCAAAAGTACCGGCTGTACAGAGCCCTCCCGCAAAACCTCAATGCGCGTAAATTCCTTCCTTGCCTTTCCAAATTTCACCAACGCTTTTAGCTGCGCATGCAGGATCTTCTCCGCCCTTTTCGGACTCGCATCCTCTACCGTCACATCCATCAACCTGAGGTCGGACGGTAGGGATACTTTCGTCTCCTTCTGCACCGTGTCTCTTCCAATGTGCTCTCCCTGAAGCGCCTGCATCGCCGCATCAACAATCTCATCGGATTTCATCAGCTGGTGCTGCCAGGTATAAGAGTTGAAATAATCCTCTGCTTCCTCTTTCTGATTTGGCGTAAAATGCAGATAAACCGTTCCGCTTGCCAGGTACGTCTGCTGCCTGCCTGCAAATACACAGAAATAATAAACGGCCGTCAGGAGAAGCGCTCCCACTACGGATGCGAGTGGAATCAGCCAGATTCTCCGCAGCAGACGCAGATAGAAAAAGCGCAGCGCCAGCCTTTCATTCAGATGTCTCTCCGTCTCTTTCTCCCTCATCACTTTCCTTCTAATTCGACTCCTCGCCCTATCTTCCGGATTCTTTCTCCTTCTTTTCTTCCTTCTCCTCTTCCTTTAATGCGGTCGTCTGGCTCCCGTCTACCCCCTCCGTGGCATCCGGTGTAAAGAGGATTTTGAGCGTTAACAGCATCAGTTTCAAGTCCAGCCACACCGAATAATTTTCGATATAAGTCAGGTCCAGTTTGAGCTTGTCATAAGGCGTCGTGTTGTATTTGCCATATACCTGTGCATAGCCGGCAAGTCCTGCCTTCACCTTCATACGAAAGACGAATTCCGGCATGCTCTCTACATACTGTGCAATGATTTCCGGTCGTTCGGGTCTGGGACCTATGAAGGACATCTCACCCTTCAGAATATTGAAAAGCTGCGGCAATTCATCAATCCGGCAGGCTCTGATTACATGCCCGAACGGAGTAATTCTGTCATCATTCTTCCTGGCAAGTCTGGCCACGCCGTCTTTCTCCGCATCCACCCTCATACTGCGAAATTTCAAGATTCTGAATTGCTTTCCGTTCAAGGTGCATCTGGTTTGACGGTATAAAACGGGACCTCCGTCGTACCATTTAATGATCAGTGCCGTGAGCAGCATGAGAGGAGAGGTCAGCACGACCAGGACAAGGGAACAGAACAAGTCGATCAACCTCTTGATGACCATCTGCTCCGTCTTCATGGCATAATCCCGGACCAAAAAGAGGGGGGGTATCAAAGAGATGCATCTGATCCGCCCCATGCAGCAGAACATCCGGGATTTTGGGCGAAAGATAGATGCGGATCGCGTGCGAGTAACAGAATTTTAAAAGCCTGTTTCTTAGCGGCGTCTGAATATCCCAGAGCACCACGCCTCCGTACCCTTTTGTGCACTCCGCTTCCACTGCCTCCAGCCCCTCTGCAATATTCATGCATTTTTCAATCACATAGCGGTCTTTTCTGGAGTTGAATTTATTCAGGATATTGTCTGCCGGATAGGCATCACTGATCAGCAGAAGGCGCCTGGGCGGAAAAACCTTCTCATAAATCCGGTTTGCTACCGCGACCCAGAGGAAGGTCAACACCAGCTGCAACGCCGTCACAAGCAGCATCGGGGGGAGGGGAACCAGCCAGTTGTGCATCAGCGAGAGCTGGAAGTAAGTGATGCTATTGACCAGAAGCAGCGCAAAGATCTGTGAAAAAAAGACTTCCAGCGCTTTCAGATAACCGATTTTGAGTCCACCATAGGTTCTGGTAAAAAAGGTCAGCAGGATTAAATAGACGATCAGCACCAGGAGATGTCCGCGGTATTGCAACTTCAATCCCACTCCGAGAGGATAGCCCTCCACGGTATAAGTCGGTTCGCTTAAAAACGGATAATAGGTATGAAACCATACATAAGCATAAACGCTCAGCTGCAAAAGGAGACAGATGAGATCCAGATGCAGGACCACGATTCTTTTAACGGATTCTGATTTTCCTAACAAAGTCTGCATTCACTCCGATTTTCTAACACAAAGATCGTCTTTTAAATTCTGCGCAGCGTCGCCCGAATCGCCCAGCCGCACAAAGCGCAACAGGCCGCCGGGACGGACAGCCCCGCCACCTCCTTAGACCGGTACAGCTTCCAAATCCGCAAGATGGCTTTCCCCTTATTGGAGGACAGGGAGGAGGCGTGTCTCTCCGGCCTTGCATAGAGGGCCAGGATCTCGTCCAGGCCGTAGGCGGAAATGCCGGACTTCAAAATCCTCCACCAGGTCGCCGTGTCTTCGCTCTCCATTTGTGGCATCTGCAGGAGGGATTTCGGTATTTTCGTCCTGTCCAGCATCACCGTTGAAGTAAAGATGATGGTGCGGGAGAGAGCGTGCTTGAAATCCAACTCCGCCACCGCATGGGTTCTGGAAAGTCCTTCCAGTGCTTCTTCCCGGATGGGGAGACCGATCTCCTCGATCTTGTTCTCTCTTGCAAAGACATAACCGGTATAGACAAAGGCAGCTTCTTTTTCCTGTAAAAAGGAGAGGGTCCTCTCCAGCTTTGCGGCAACCAGATGTCATCCGCATCCAAAAAAGCAAGGTATCTGCCTCTTGCTTCTTCCATCCCCCTGTTTCTTGCACCTGCCACGCCCCCGTTTTTGCCAAGCGCAATCAGACGAAACTTCTCCGGATGGGCCGATGTCTGAATCCACTTTCTTGCCGCCTGCAAACTGTCATCCGTTGAAGCGTCGTCCATGATCAGCGCCTCCCAGTCCGTATAGGTTTGCGCCGAAATAGAGGCCAGCGTTCTGGCAACGACACTGCTCTTATTGTAAAGCGGGACAATAATACTGATCACAATTCTTCTTTTTCCACAAAAATCGGACGCTTCTTGACCTCCATGTAAGTCTTGGAGAGGTACTGCCCAATGATGCCCAGACACAGAAGCTGCACGCCGCTCACCAGCAGAAGGATGCAGACAAGGGACGGCCAGCCCGAGGTGGGGTCTCCGTAAAGAGAGGCCCGGACGATGACAAAAATAATAAATACTGCCGCCAGGAGGCAAAAAAGCACGCCAAGGAAGGCGGCAATCGATAGCGGTGTCGTGGAAAAGGCAACAATGCCGTCAATGGCATAGAGAAACAACTTCCAGAACGACCACTTGGTTTCTCCCTTTCTCCTCTCCACATTCTGGTATTCCAACCACTTCGTCCGGAAGCCGACCCAACTGAAGATTCCCTTTGAAAAGCGGTTATATTCGGATAACGATAGCACCGCATCCACCACCTGTCTCGTCATCAGCCGGTAATCCCTCGCTCCGTCCACAATCTCCGTATGAGACAATCGGTTGATCAGCTTATAAAACGATCTGGCAAAAAAAGGACCGGATCGGCGGTTCTCCCGCCCTGGAAACTCTTCTGGTCGCTGCGCAGTCATATCCCTCATCCGCAATCGTTTGATACATCTGCGGGAGTAGCGACGGCGGATCCTGCAGATCGCAGTCCATGGTGACCACAAAGTCTCCCCTGGCCTTGGTCAGGCCTGCATAAATCGCCGCCTCTTTTCCAAAATTCCTTGAAAAAGTCAGCAGGTGCACCCTGTCATCTTCTTCGTGGAGCGCCTTTACCTCCCGCACCGTGCCATCCACGGAGCCGTCGTCGATATACCAGAATTCAAAGGCAATTTCTTTTTGCTTGAAAAAATCCTCTGTCTTCAGAATCTCCTGGTAACAATCACGGATATTCGGTTCCTCATTGTAACAGGGAATAATCACACTGAGCAATTGCATTCTCTAGCCTTCTCCTTCTGTCCTACTGCTTTAGCAAATCCGGAAAACGGTAGGTCTTATCCTGTCTTTGTCCGTCCAAAAGAATATTATAGCTGACCGTCTTATATCCGTCACGATGCAGCGTGATCGTATGATTTCCGGTGATTTTGTCAAAGGAAAGCGGCGTCATGCCTATATAAGAGCCGTCCAGATAGAGCACCGCCTCCCTGGGGGCATCGATAAAGACCTTGCTGCCTTCCACCTTTTCTCCCTGGAACCTGGGCGTCCCCACCTGATTCCCGGAAGAGGCCGTCCCCGCAAAATTTTCTCCGCTTGCAATGGCACTCATGCCAAGGGAAGCCTGCACGGCCCCCTGTCCGGATCCGGCATTGCCGCTTAGTGCAGAATAGAAATTACCGGAAGCGGAATTGCCACTCTGTGCGGTATAGAAATTGCCGGAAGCGGAATTGCCGCTCTGCGCAGAATAGAAGTTCCCGGATGTGGAATTGTCGCCCTGCGTCTGATAGGAGCTACCGGAGGAAGAAGCATCGCTGCGCCCGGAACGCGCATTTCCGGCCTCCGATTCCGTTTTTTTCATTGAAAGACGCACCACGCCGTCTCTACTTCCTACTTTCAGGTAGCTCTTGCTGTCCTGATAGCCCTCTCTGGTCAGTAAAATCGTATGTACGCCGAAGGCAAGCTCCTGATCGGAATGGTTTCGGATCTCCTCCCCGTCTACCGTGATCTTCGCATCCTCCGGCAAGACTTCAAACCGCATCTTCCCGCTTCTTCCTTCTTCAAAAGAGATTCCAGAGACGTCCAGAATGGTCTGTGCATTTCGTTTGACGGTGAGCGGCGTTTCAAAGTTGGCACCGTTTCCGAGAATGGTGCAGGTATAGGTTCCTTCCGGTGCCGTTAACAGCATCTGGTCGGTGATCTTGCAAATGAGGGAGCGATCTAACTGAATCCAGGCGCCGATCAGGGTGTGTCCGTTTACTTCCGTCTCGGACAGTGACACATAACCATGTCCTCTCTCCACCTGTATGCAGTAGACTTCATGTCCACACCGCTGATATGTAGGACGTCGTCCTGCAGGATATTTTCAATCAAGCCCGGTTTCCCGTCAATCAGGATGAGGGTTCTGGCACTGAGAATGTAATTTCCGCCCGGCAGCCTGGCCATCACCTTCCCGTCTGAACGGAAGGACAGCCTTTCCGGCAGAGTATAATTCGTCACATGCTCCTGACTCCATGCGTTTTCCGGAAGTTTCAGGCTGAGGCAGTTCAAATGCTTATTGCTTTTCAAAAAAGTGACTTCACACAGATCTCCCTGTTTCAGGGATTCCACGGAGATCTCCTGCTCATACACACCGATGAAATGGCTCGCGGGATCATAGTTCAGCGTGTAATTCCTTCCCGTCTCATAATTGCGAAACGTGATTGTCCCCTCTAACGGACGGATCTTATAGATGACCGCCGTATCCGCCGAATCATATTTGCCCACCAGAGAAATGGTGACACGGGATTGCTCCTTTGCCTCTTCCGCAGAATCTTCCGAGGGTTCTGCCTGTGACCTCTCCCCCCTCCGGCACCTTTTGCGGGATCTCCCGCTTCTGGAGATTCCAACTCTGCAGATCCTTCTTTTTCGGAAGTACCATGCGATACCGCTTTGTCCTCTCTCTCCCGAGAAGGATCCTGGCCCGCTGCCTCTGCTCTGGCTCCCCGGATGCACACAAGCAGGAAAGTCAGCATCAGCAGGATGATCCATATCGCCTTCGTTCTCTTCCTTTTCTCCCCCATAAATCAAACCTCCCCGTTCAGAACCTGTTTTTGTATCTTCCGGCCTTACCTGGTGAACGATTTCGATCTTTATGCAGTAGGATTCGAGCATTCGGTGATTCTTAGTCACAATCCATCCGGTGACTGCGTTCTTTATGCAATTAGGATTCGAGCATTCGGTGTCGCTTCTCTAAATAAATCTTCCTTCTTCCAGCAGATATTCTTTGGTATTGTGTGCCGGGCATTCGATCACATCTGCAAGCATCGCCTCAAGTGTTTTGCCAACCTCCGGTCCCGGACGCATTCCGGCGGCAATCAGGTCTTTTCCGGACACTCGCAGCTCATGTAGCGTCAAAGCATCCTGTTCCCGCAAGATCTCTTCAAAGAGGTCAGCGCATTTTCTGATCTGCTCCTGGTTTTCTTCCCTCATATACGGGCTCTTGGCTGCATTGTCCGCCGCCTTGACTTCCAGAAGCAGCGGGAAGTCCTCTCTTCCCACCTTCGCTGCCAGTTTTCTGACCGCCCTCTGATCTAACTTTCCCTCACGCCGGCATCATGAAAATAGATCAGGTTGCAGACCCTGCGGATGGTTTTATGATCGCACTTCATCCGCATCAGTACACTCTCTGCCAGCTCCGCAGAGACTTCGGCATGTCCGTAAAAATGATCCACTCCTTTTGCATCCGTCGTTCTGGTAAAAGGCTTGCCGAAATCATGCATCAACATGGTCAGACGCAGAACACGATCCGGGCGAATCGCCTGCATTGATTTTACCGTATGTTCCCCGACCCCTGCAAGATGCCAGGGCGTGTGCTGGGGCGTCTTCATGCAACGATCGAACTCCGGAAGGATGACCGCCGTCACACCCGCTTCATACGCGAGAAGCAGTTTTTCCGGATGAGGCGAGCGGATGAGCTTGGTCAGTTCGCTGAAAATGCGCTCCGCACTGATTTTTTTGAGTGTCGGCGCCGCCTCCCGCAGCGCCTGAAAGGTCTTATCCTCGATTTCCGCATCCAGCTGTGCGGAAAAACGCAGCGCCCGCAGAATACGCAGAGCGTCCTCCCTGAATCTCTCTACAGGATCTCCCACGCAGCGGATCTTCTTTTCTCTCAGATCATCCAGCCCGCCAAAGAGGTCCACGAGCCCTGACCGGTCATTATAGGCCATCGCATTGATCGTAAAGTCCCGCCGCCTTAAGTCTTCCTCCAGACTTTTCGTATAGATGACTTCCTTCGGGTGTCTGGCATCTTCATAGTCTCCGTCAATCCGGTAGGTCGTGACTTCATAGCCCTTTTCCCCCACCATCACGGTGACCGTACCATGGGCGATCCCGGTGTCTACCGTACGCCGAAACAGACGCTTCACCTCTGCGGGCGAAGCGTCTGTTGTGATATCCCAGTCTTCCGGTTCTCTGTGCAAAAGAGTGTCCCGCACACAGCCGCCCACCACGTAGGCCTCATATCCTGCGTCCGTCAGCACCTTCATAATGCCGACCGCCTGTTCCGGTATCCGCATCAGTAGGACCTGCCCCAGTACACCATTTTTTTCGCAGGGCGGCCGCAGCAGACACAGGTCTTTGAAATCTGTTCCTGCTCGAACGGAATACAGCGGCTGCTGACTCCGTAAAGTTCTTTGATTTTCTCCTCACAGGCACGCTCTCCACACCACATGGCTTTCACAAAGCCCTTGGTCTCTTTAAAAGCGTCCTCAAATTCTTCTTTGTTCGCCGCACGGTAGGTATGCGTCTCCAGATGCTTCTTCGCACGTGCAAGCATATCCGCCTGCATCCGGATTAACACCTCTCCCACCCGCACAGACAGTTCGGAGAGAGGAACCGTGATTTTTTCCCTGGTATCTCTGCGAACGATGACGCATTCTTTCTTTTCCATGTCCTTCGGCCCGATCTCGATCCGGAGCGGAATGCCGCGAATCTCCTGCTCGGCAAACTTGAAGCCCGGACTTTTGTCGCTGTCGTCCACCTTCACACGGAAATCTTTCAGCTGTTCCTTCATCTGCTGTGCCGTTTCCAACACGCCTTCCTTTTTTTGCTGAATCGGAACGATCATCACCTGGGTGCTGGCAACCTTCGGCGGAAGCACCAGTCCCGAATCATCGCCGTGCACCATGATCAGAGCGCCGATGATTCTAGTGGAAAGCCCCCAGGACGTCTGGTGCACATAGTGCAACTGGTTGTCCCTTCCCGTGTACTGCATTTTAAACGCTCTCGCGAATCCGTCTCCGAAATTGTGACTGGTTCCGGATTGCAGTGCTCTGCCGTCATGCATGAGCGCCTCGATGGTGTAGGTATGCTCCGCTCCGGCAAATTTCTTTTTCCGTCTTCTGCCCCTTAATGGTCGGCAGCGCCAGATCCTGCTCACAGAAATCGGCGTAAACCTGCAGCATTTGCTTCGTGCGCTCTTCTGCTTCTCCGGCTGTCTCGTGTATGGTATGTCCCTCCTGCCAGAGGAATTCTCTGGAGCGCAGGAACGGACGGGTTTCCTTCTCCCACCTGACCACGCTGCACCACTGGTTGTAAAGTCTGGGCAAATCTTTATAGGAATGCACATCCTGCGCATAAAAATCACAGAAGAGCGTTTCGGAGGTCGGTCTAACACAAAGGCGCTCATTTAACTCCTCCATGCCCCCGTGCGTCACCCACGCCACCTCCGGTGCAAAACCTTCCACGTGATCCTTTTCTTTTTGCAAAAGAGATTCCGGAATCAGCATCGGCATATAGACATTCTCGACTCCCGTCTCCTTGAATCTGGCGTCCAGATGCGCCTGAATCTGCTCCCAGAGCGCATACCCTGCCGGTTTGATCACCATGAAGCCTTTGATATTGGAATAGGCGATCAAGCCCGCCTTCAGAACCGTATCCGTATACCACTGTGCAAAATCCTGATCCCTGGGAGTGATCCCTTCGACCAGCTTCTTACTCTCGTTCTGTGACATAGAACCTTCCTTCCTCTGTCCCCTTCATTGGAAAAGGCCATGCGCTTTTGCACAGCCTCGCATCAATCTATAATTCTTTTTATTCTAGCAGACGACGGGCGATTCATCAAGGTTACGCCTCTTTCTTCACTACTTCCCATATTCCACCCCGTGCAGACCCTCGCCTGATCAAAACACCTTCTTCGCGTAAATCCTTTATATGTCGCTCGACTGTACGCCGTGCTACAGATATTGTTTTGGCAATATCGGCCGCAGATATCTTGTTATCGTCCCTTATCAATTGAAGAATTATTTTTTTAATATCAATGTCTATTTTCGACTTTTCTCCGACATTTCCGACATTTTCTCCGACATCTCCGACACCTTCTCCGACACTTTCTCCGACATATGAATCCATATTTGTTTCACTGTCTTTTAACTCAGCACGATTGCCGCGATAAATTGTGACCTTAATACCGTCACCAAATTCTTCGAATTTTGGTTCCGGAAGCCCCATCTCTTTACAACGTTTGAAGAGACGCGGTAACCCTGTGCCCCAGCCTTCGATTAGCTTCATGTATTGAAAAGCCTCTGCGATTGCCTTATTTCGACACTTAGACTTGCCACTCATAGCTTCTGCCACAGTTAAACCCGCATATAACATTCCGGGAGAATCTATTTCGATGCGATTATCAAAAATCGACACCTGAATGCTTGCCGGGTCTACATAGCTACGATGCAACACTGCATTTGCAATAATTTCACGCATTGCAGTTGTTGGTAGTTCATAAATATCCCTCCGGAAAAGGCCGTCTATCACAGCACCTTTATTCGTATGGCGCAAAACAAATTGATGCGCTTCTTCAATCTGCCCCTGAATCGCTCCACCAAACTCTTTACGATCAATAAAATCGACTTTGTCCGTTCCCTTAAAAAGAGCACATTGAATCTTCACGTAACGTTCTTTGGGACGCGTAAGTAATGTAAAGGCTCTTGTTGGGACCAGTCTTCCTTCCTCCTTTCGTACGATTCCAAAATCCTCCAACTTTTCAACAGTCAGTTTATAAATACTGGATTTTTCTTCCGCGCTCCTGCTATTGCTTAACGCCGTTTGATACATACTTTCCATTAAGGACTGGGTGGCCTCTGCATCATAATTACAACCTATCTCCCACAATGTATCGTAGGACATATGCATTCCTTCCATCTCCAATTCCTTCAATCTTATTTCGCTTGCAGGGCGACTGGTTCCATTCATCCGCACATAAGCCGATCGTTCCTTCCCCATTGTTTTTAAATAGTAAGGTCGATTGGGTCCCGGGAAAACTTCAACTTCAAGAATCGTTTCTCCTTCCACTGTCTTCGCGGTGATCTCTGAATAAATCTGTGGTGTACAGGCATCCGAAATCATATTGGAAATGGCATCTGAAAGCTTGAATGGATTGTGATCACCCAGACCAACGACCTTTCCCGTTTCATCCTCAACACCTACTATGATCTTTCCTCCGGAAGTGTTAGCAAAAGCGATGATATCCTTCAGAAACTTCTCATGCTTCTTCGGAATCTCCAATTTGAACTCGATATGTTTGTCCTCGCCAAATAATTCTTTCTGAACAATCACCTCCACCACCTCCTGTTATGCCTTCGGCATGTTTTACAACGCCGGCACTGTAATCTTTTTTTACGATCCTTGTTCCACCCTTTCTAATCGCTATGCGAATGCTGTAAGCGATACCATCTGCCCACAGCGCAGCCGATGATTAACACATAGCCGGCAATGGAAATTCCGTCCGGAAACTCCCCTAACAGCAGGATCCCCCAAAGAGATGCAAAGAGGACCTGCGAATAATCAAAGACGGAAATTTCTCTTGCGGGTGCGAATTTATAAGCTGCCGTGACGGCAAACTGGGCAATGGCCGCACAGGAGCCCGCTCCGAGCAGGCAGAACCACTGCCACGGGCTCATCGGCTTATAATCTCTGACCATAAAGGGCGCGCACATGAGGGAGGTGAAGACGGAAAAGAAGGCGACGATCACCGGCCCCCTCTCCCTTCTCCCTCCGAGCTTGCGCACGCAGGTATAGGCAAAGCCCGCTCCCATTCCACCGAGCAGGGCGACAAGCGCAGGTGCCTGCAAAATATCCGCTCCGGGTTTTACCACCAGCGCCGCTCCTATAAAGGCCATGACAAGCGCGATCCAGTCCGAGAGCGTAGGAATCTCTTTTAACAGGAAGAGAGAAAAGAGGATGGCAAAAAAAGGAGACATCTTATTCAAAATATTGGCGTCCGCCAGCGCAATGTGATCGATCGCCCAAAAGTTGGCGATCATGCCCAGACCCCCCGACAGCGACCTTGCCACCAGAAGGGGAAGGCTCCCCTTTCGAATCCGAAATTTCTCCGGCGTTCTGCCGAGGATGAAGAGGGCGATCACCCCCGCCACCGCATTTCGGAAGAAGGTTTTCTGCATGGTGGGAAGATCTCCCGCCAACCGGACAAAAAGGGTCATGAGAGAGAAAAAGAAAGAATCTACGATGACCAGCAGGATGCCGACCCTTTTGGGACTGTATTTTTTGAAAGACAAAATCGCCTCCCTTTTCCCCGGTACCGATAGAGGAATTTAAGTGCAAACAGGGGAATTGTGGTAAACTGTTTGGCAGGATACGCATCCATTTCCACTCTTTTGTAAGAATGAAAATCAAACTGTGCGACCGGATGTGTGATCTTTTTTGTTCCTAACTCATTCTAACATCTTTCTACAAGGGGATTGGATTATGAAGAATATCATTCTCGCAGATAAGAAACGGTATAAGGGAAACTTACACATGCATACAACACGTTCGGACGGCCATTGGGATCCCGATGCCGCCATCCGGATTTACCAAGAGCACGGGTATGACTTCCTTGCTCTGACTGATCACAGAAATCCCTCTACCGGAACGAAATGGGACAATTCACAGGACGCAGAAGTGGTGCCCTCGGATCATCTGTTGCTTCTTCCCGGCGTAGAGTGGGATACCGGGAACGGGCGTACTTCTCCGGTCTATCATATCATCGGTGTCGGCATGGACAGGGAAACGGCTCCTCTTTACGACAACGGCCTTCCCACACCGCAAACGATCATTGATGAAATCCACGCTGCCGGCGGACAGGCGATCCTCTGCCATCCCGCCTGGTCGGTGATGGATCCGAATGAAATGTATGATCTGCACGGCTTCATGGGTTGTGAAATTCATAACGCCGTCTCCGGTCCGCCTTCCAACCCGGAACGGGACGATTCTTCTCTCTATTTCGATCAATGGGCTACCCACGGTCTGCTGGTGCCCGCCATGGCTGCCGACGATGCCCATGACTACCCGCACGATGCCTGTATTTCTTTTTTGATGCTAGGTGCGAAAAGCCTTTGTAAAAAAGCGGTCATGGAGGCGCTGATACGGGGCGATTATTATGCCACGCAAGGGCCGCAGTTTACCGAAATCGTGCGGGAAGAGGAGGAGATTCGGGTGCGCTGCTCCGCTGATGTCACCGAAGCCTTTATCTACACCAACTGGATCTGGTGCCCCGACCGTTATCAGAAGGTGACGGGAGGCTCCTTCCGTTATTCCGTTACCCCCAACGACCGTTACGTGCGAATCGAAATCCGCGACGGCGAAGGGCGCAGAGCCTGGTGCTCTCCCTTTTCGGTTGAATAACAAAGCCCAATGTGATGTTTTCCCGGAAGACGTCAATCGACTGCTCTCCCTTTCGTACCGGAGCCCAATATGATGTTTTTCCCGGAAACCCTGGTTGCTGCCTCCTCTAGTAACGAAGCTTGATTTTATATTTTTCCCGGAAAGCATTGATCGTCCGCTTCCCTGCATCTGAGACGGGTCGAATCCAGGTTTTTGCATACAGATGTCTCTGCATGAAAAAATAGCGGATCGGCTCGTCGCAGTAACAGAGCGCAAAGACCAGCAGGAAGGGTGCATGAAAAACATCGTTGGCCAGATGAATCACCGGCTGCACCATGAGGAACATAAAGGTGACTTCCAGGACGGAACCGAAGGCGGGATCACCGGAAGCGCGAAACGTGTCGTTCATGCACCAGTTGCCCATGCGGATCACACCGGCAATACTGAAGATCAGCAGCATCCCCTTTGCGTAAGAATAAGACGCTCCGGACAGTCCCATGACATGCAGGAGGGGAGAGTGAAACGCAATCAGGCAGAGACAGACCACGAAGGTCATGGCGGAGGTCAGGTAGACAAGCTTAAAGCCGCGGGAAAAAGCCAGCTCGTGGTTGCCGCTTCCCACCTCTTTTCCCACCAGAACCGTCGCCGCCGAGGAGAAACCGGCAAAGAAGGAGATAATCACCCCTTCTAACGTCCGGAAAACTGCCGTCGCCGCAATTGCCGCATCCTCCTGGTGCCCCAGCACGATGTTCACCATCATGAAGCCGACGCCGATGAAGATCTCATTGGCAATGATCGGTGTGCACTTGGTCAGGTATTCCCTTAACAGCTTTCCGTTCCAGCGAAAATGCTCTCTATAATCCCTGAGATAGGGGATTTCTTCTTTTACCACAAAAAAAAGAATGACCGCAATGTTCATAACGCCGGCAAGCACCGTTCCGACCGCAGCTCCTCTCACTCCCAGGCGAGGGAGTCCCAGTTTGCCGAAGATAAGAAGATAATTGCAGAGGAAATTGGTCACAACGCCCGCCGCCGCACCGTACAGTGGAATCTTGACCTTCTCAATGGAACGCAGGAGGGCACTCATCGCCGTTGCGATGATCTGCAGCGGATAGGCAAGACCTACGATTTCAAATATTCGATGCCGATTTTTTGAATCTCGGGGCTCCCCGTATAAAGCGCCATCACCCACGAGGGGCGGAAGAGTGCAAGAAAACCGCAAATCAGACCCGAAATCATCATAAAGGAGACGGTGATGCCGTAAGCCTTCCGGATTCCGCCGTGATTGCCCGCGCCATAATATTGGGCAAAAAACAGCATGCCTCCGCCGACAAAGCCCCAATAGCCCGAAAACATCAGGCTGGAAAATTGGGCGCAAAGACCCACCGCCCCGACCGTCTTTTCCCCAAGCGACGCCAGCATAACGGTATCCACCATGCTGCCCGTCGTGGTTAAAAGGTTCTGCAGGGCGACCGGCACGGCGATCATGGCGACCAGCGGAATCAGCTGCCTCCAGGTCGTATGATTGTTTCTGCTGCTCTCCAATACTACTCTCCCAACTGTGAAAAATTTCTCCGATGGCTCCCTGTACCAGCAGGTCTGCTTCCCGGTCTCTGGGCGTTGCCGACTTGTTAACCACGACCAGCCGGTTTCCGGTATAGTAATCGATCAAGCCGGCCGCCGGATAAACGGAGAGCGAGGTGCCCCCGACAATGAGCATATCCGCCTGCCTGATCCATTCCACTGCACGGTTCACGATGCTCATATCAAGCCCTTCTTCATACAGAACGACATCGGGCTTCACCCTGCCTCCGCAGACGTCGCAGTGAGGTACCCCTTTTGTCTGAAGAATATAGTCGAGGTCAAAAAACTTTCCGCATTTTTCGCAGTAGTTTCTCCTGACGCTTCCATGCAGCTCCAGAACCTCTTTACTTCCCGCATCCTGATGCAGCCCGTCAATGTTCTGGGTGATGACCGCCTTCAACCTTCCTTCTTTTTCCCACTCGGCAAGCTTTCTGTGCGCTGCATTGGGCTTCGCTTTCGGATAGAGCATCTTCTCTCTGTAAAAAGCAAAGAACTCTTCCGGCCTCTTGGTATAAAAGGTATGGCTCACGATCTGTTCCGGCGGATAGGCATATTTCTGATGATACAACCCGTCCTGCGAACGAAAGTCGGGGATACCGCTTTCCGTGGAAACGCCCGCACCGCCAAAAAATACAATGCGGTCACTCTCTTGAATCCATTCTTCCAACTTCTTCATCCGTTCTTAAAACCCGGCCTTTTTGATCAGATCCGCTAACGAGGTAGTCGCCTCTCCGCCACTCTCATATTTGACCTTTTCCTCGGATACTTCCTCCGGAGAAACCTCGTCAATGTCCTTCATGCTAAGGGAAATCTTCCCGTCCTGAATCTTGATGACCTTGACCTTGATCTTCTGTCCCACCTTCAGTACGGCGGAAGGATGGGAGATTCTGGTCTTTGAAATCTGTGAAATATGCAACAGACCGGAGAGTCCCTCGCCCAGATCCACAAAGGCTCCATAGTTTTGTAAGCTCTCCACACTTCCTTCGGTCACCAATCCCACCTTGACGTTGGAAACCTTTTCTGCCCGTTCCCTATCTGCCTGTTCCTTCAGGATTTCCCTTGCGGAGAGAACCAGCTTCCCGGCCTTCTTGTCGCAGGTAATCACCCGTACTTCCATCTCTTTCCCGACGTAAGAAGGCAGATCTTTTTCATCCACAAAGCTAAGAGACAGCCTGGAAGCAGGGATGAAGGCACGAATCCCGTTCGGATAACAGATCACACCGGCCTTCACCGCCTCCGCAATCTTCACTTTCAGCCCCTGCTTCTGGTCCATTGCCTCCTGAAACCAGTCCCAGGCACTCCCCTCTCTGGCCTCTTTTCTCGACAAAAGAAGATTGCCGTTCCCGTCATCTGTACCGATCACCACGGCGGAAATCTCCTCTCCCACCTTCACGTCTCTGCGGATATTAAAATTCGGATCCTCGCTGTAATCCTCCTTGCGGATAATGCCCGGCGCATAATATTTCAAATCCAGCATCACCGCTTCATCCGACATCCCTATCACGGTCCCGGTCAACACATCCCCCTCGTTGATTTTGCGAAAGGACTGATCGATTTCCGCTTGAAAGTCTTGCATTGATTCCATTTCCTATTTCCTCCCGAAATCTGCATCGATTGATAATTCCATCTCTCCATTATAAGGGCTGTTTTTCAAAAATGATATACCGGCCTCAAAACCGCTCGAAAGGAATATGAGATCCTCCCTCTCTTATGTGTGATCCTTTCCCCTCTTATGTGTGAGCTTTCTCCCTCTTCTTATCCCCAAAGCCCCTCTTATGGACCTTCTTCCCTGATTTTTTGACAGAAGCTCAAAAATTACCTACACTAATATCAATACTTTTAAGAAAGGCGGTTTGATTATGCTGCACTCGACTTACCTCAATCATCACGAGAATCCTTCGGAGGAGCACCGACAGAAGGGCGGCGCCATTTATTCTCTCGTTTCCATCGGTGTGATGGCTGCACTTACCTGCGTCTTTTCCATTCTTCAAATTCCGATCGGCCCGGTTCCCATCACCCTTTCCGTCCTCGCCATTCTCCTCTGCGTCTATGTACTGGGTGCCACAGGAGGCACGGCAGCGGTCTTCATCTACCTGCTCCTTGGCCTTGCCGGTCTTCCCGTTCTGGCAGGCGGCACGGCCGGACCTGCGAAGCTGCTGGGTCCCACCGGTGGGTTTTTAATCGGCTATATCCCTTTTTCCCTCATTTCCGGCCTGTTGATTGATCTTGCAACTTCCAAAAAAATAACTCGTAAGTCGACCTCTATTCTCCTGCAAATTGGCGGCATGGTCCTTGGTCTGCTTGTCCTCTATGTCTTTGGCACCATCTGGTTTCTCTTCCGTTATGCAGAATCGACGTCTTTTTTTGCCGCTCTCAAGCTCTGTGTCATCCCCTTTATTCCCTTTGACCTGCTCAAAATCCTGATTGCGTACTTCCTGGGCGGCACTTTACGAGCAAGACTGATGCAGGCAGGTTACTTAATGCGATGAACGAGATCGAAACCTCGAAAACTTCTTCCGCCTGCTTGAATGCTCCCTTATCTGCTGCAAGCCTGGCGTCCCTCCTTCCGCAGGGAAGGGTAGAGCGCCTGCAGGTTTTTGATACCATTTCCTCGACCAATACCTATCTGTTGCAGAAGGAAACGTATGCAGACGGCACGGTCTGTCTCGCCAATGAACAAACGGCAGGACAGGGACGCAAGGGCAGAAGCTTCCTCTCCCCAAAGGGGATGGGCGTCTACCTGTCCTATCTTCTTGTGCCGGACGAGGAAGAGGCTCTTTTCCCCGCCAGCTCTTTCTCGACACTGACTGCCTATGTCTGTGTCGCTGTCTCCCGTGCCGTTTCCAGGGTCTGCGGCAGAACACCGGACATCAAGTGGGTCAATGATCTTCAACTGGATGGCAGGAAATTTTGTGGCATCCTGACCCAGATGACACTTCTCCCGAATTCGGACAGAGTACAGAAAATCGTGACCGGAATCGGTGTGAATGTTTTAGAAAAAAAAGAAGATTTCCCGGAAGATCTGCGGGAATCCGTGACCTCCCTTGCGCAGACTACAGGGCATCCGGTGTCCTGTGTCTCACTTGCCGCCGAACTGATTCTGCAACTCGACCGTATGCGGGAAGATTGGAGAAGAGAGCATCGAGCTTCTTTCTCCCCTTATCCACGCAGGAGAAGAACCCCAAAAGCATGAATGGTTCCCTGCCGCAAGAAATCCGCCAGTCTTACCTTGCAGCCTATCGCTCGATGGATGTTATAAAAGGGAAGGAGATCCGCGTCACGGATTGGAAACAGGAAAGAGAGGCCAGAGCGCTCGGCATCGGAGACAATTTCGAACTCCTCGTCCGCTTTAAAGATAACGGAGCGGAAGAAGCCCTCACCGGTGGAGAAATCACCGTCAGGCTCGTGTAGAAATGAGATAGGTCATCGTTTGCATCCATGGAAAGTCGCTTATAGGGCGGGTTACTTCTACGAAGTGCTGAGCGCGGAACGGGCGACCCTTTTTGTTCCACGTTTCCAATGGAAAACGCTTAGGACGGGTGCTCCCATCCTAAGGAATTAAGGACATTTGATTTCGGACTCGCCCCTTACCCTTTTCTGATTCCGCTTATCTTCATACATTCTCTCATCTGCGCAACGGATGACCTGACTGGCTAAAGCCACGCCTTCTCCGCCGGACTGCATCCGATGTGCAACCTCCGCATAGGTTGCAATTCCCAGTGCAATGCTGACCGGGAAGGGAACATTTTCCTGCCTCTTGGCTTCGATCAGGTTGTTGCGAATGGTCTTGGCAACGTCTTCCACAAGCGAAGCGGGAGAAACCACACAGATGAATTCGTCTCCGCCGTTTCTTCCGGCAAAGGCGGTCGCATTCCGGATGGCGTCTTTGATTGCAATCGCAACCATCTGAATCAACTTATCTCCGTAATCATGGCCGAAGATATCATTCGTCACCTTCAGGTCATTGACGTCAATGAAGATGACCGCATAATCTTCTTTTCTGTTATCATCCAGCATATCCAGCTTTCTCTGCAAATACTGCCTGTTGCCGAGCGCCGTCAGATTATCCGTGTAAGCAAGCATCTTCAGATGCTTCTCCTCCAGGGTCTTCTGTACAATGAAGGCCATCTTGAAGAAATAGGATGTGGCGAAGGTGAAGACCATGAGAATAATCAAGACCTTGGCAAAACGCTGTTTGGCAAACCATTGCAGGATGAGAGGCGCTCTTTCCGTGATGCTGGCAGCCGCAATGATTCTGGTCTGTTCCAACAGTCCGAATAGAGCGACAAAGATCAGGCCCCACTGCATGATGTAATCGGAGGTCGTTTTGATCTTTTTGCCCGGAAACAGAAGAGAAAGCAGGGCGGAAATCACCATCACAATCTGGAAGGCCTGCATCCACCGCAGATGATCCACAAAGGTGTAGCCGCTGGGAAGCACATAGAAAACCACGGTGAGAATGCCGACCGTGAGTGCAAACTTTCCAAACGTTTGCAGGTACCGTTTCACCCTGGGCCTTTCCACTTCAAAACTGGAGTAGATGGGCGCCGTTCCCATTAACAGATACATGCCGACATATTCACAGACCGCATTAAAATCTTCACTGGGTAAAAGAAGGTAGATCAGTCCGGAATTGCCCATGTACCAAAGGGTCATCGAAAAGATCAGGAAGAACATCCAATAACCTTCCGGTGCGAAGTCCAGAATGCGGTAGAAGAACAAAGTGATCATCATTCCGAAGACACAACAGACCAGGATCGTCACCAGCATCGCATAGGAGGTTTCCTGCCCGATGGCCACAAAGAAGTCGTCATCCGTTTGCGGCATTAAAATAGGCGCATGAAAGGTGTCCTCTAACAGGGTCATGTGTGGCTCAATCTCGATCCTGATTTCATCTCCGTACGCTTCTTTCGGAACCGGGATCGTGACCCTGATGTGGCCGATCATGTGCCTTTTAAGATGGTCTCCGTAGGAAACAATCAACTCATCCTTGTAGTATGCACGCACCACGCTGGCATAATACATGAAATTGATGGATTGATATCCCTTTTCCAGCCTCTTATCCAACGGCAGATGAATGGTGATTCGGTCGTGGATCGATCTGAAATTAAACAAATTGTTATGAAAGACATCTGTCGTTCCGTCTTCATGTTGCACGACGACCGTCATCTTATCCAGAGCGGTATAAGAGTGTTCGGGGACGCCTCCCTTGAAACTGAACCAGAACCAGAGGATGCAGATGGCGCTCGAAATGGCGATGTAGAGAAGGAGTACCGTATGAGATTGATTTTTTATCAACTTTTTAGTTTTTATTTACCCCCCCCCCTTTCGGATTAGAGTAAAACCATTCTGGCCGCACCGAAGATACCTCCGTCATTGCCAAGGGATGCCAGTTTAAATACCACATTTCTGGTCGCATGAAAGGCAACTGGCGTATAATATTTTTCTATCATTTCTAGCAGGAAATCTCCTGCCTTAGAAACTCCTCCTCCTATGACAATCGCTTCCGGATCCACCACGCAGGTGATTCTGGCGAGCGCTTCTCCTAAATACCGCATGCTCTCCTGAAGACTGGAAAGTGCAAGTTCGTCTCCTGCTTTCGCACAGTCAACCACTTCTTTGCAGGAATTCGTATCCTGAATCTTCAGCGTGGTTGCCTTCTCCCAGGTGAGACTCTTCTTCTTCGCAAGGCGGGCGATTCCGGTTGCAGAAGCATACTGCTCGAGGCATCCGTACTTCCCACAGTTACAAGGCTCCTTCTCGTCTCTCTTTGCCAGCATGTGCCCGATTTCACCGGCCGCTCCGCTGCTGCCCGGCAGAATCTTGCCTCCCAGGATGATGCCTCCTCCGACACCTGTTCCCAGAGTGACCATCACCAGATTCTGGTAGCCCTGCCCCGCACCTCTCCACTGTTCTCCCAGTGCGGCGACATCGGCATCATTGCCTACCCGAACCGGCAGATCACCCAAAAGCTGGGAAAGCTCTTTCGCTACATTGAAAACACCCCAACCAAGGTTCACGCAGGTATTGACGACTCCGTCTTCCAAAACCGGTCCGGGAACACCCATGCCGGTTCCTTCAATGTCTCCGGACAGGGAAAGATTCTTTGACTTTACCTTTGCCCGCAGTTCTTCCGCAATATCCGCCAGAATATACCTGCCCTTTTCCTCGGTTCTGGTCGGAATTTCCCACTTCTCCACGAGGTCTCCGTCGGTCTTGAACAATCCAAGTTTCACAGTGGTTCCACCTACATCGACCCCAAACGCATATTTTTTCATTCCGTCTGTCCCCCTGTTCCGGACAGCCGTTCTATTCTGATTACAAGTGCGGGTACGCTTTTCTTCCGCCTCTGTTTCTCATGGCGGGCACGTTTCTCTTCGCCGCCTCTGTTTCTTATGGCGGGCACATTTCTCTTCACCGCCTCTGTTTCCCGTTGCGGTCTTGTTCTTCTTCGCCGCCTCTGTTTTCATTATAGCACGATTGCCCGAAGCTTGATATGATTTCAATTATATTATCGTATTTTTTATCAAAAATGTTTATATGTCTTTTTATATGATTTTGGGGTGCCAATACTTTTGACACCCCTGATGTAAAGCGCTTGCAATTCTTGCAAAGATATTCAGCCCTTCACGGCACCGCCGGTGACGCCTTCCACATAATATTTCTGAAGGAAGAGGAAGAGAATCGTCACGGGGATGGCGACTAAAATGCCTCCTGCGCAGAACCTGGTGAAGTATCCCTGATAGTCGTTCGTCCACACCCATCTGGTCATACCGACTGCCACGTTATATCCCTTGTCGTTGCCGAAGGCCACATAAGAAGCAAAAATATAATCGACCCAGGGCGCCATGAAAGCGGTGAGAGCCGTATAGATGATAATCGGTTTGGAGAGCGGGATCGTCATGATAAAGAAAACCTTGGCTCGCGAAGCGCCGTCAATTCTGGCCGCCTCGTCTAAAGCCTTCGGAATCGTGTCAAAATACCCCTTGCAGACGTAGTAACCCATTCCACTACTGGCGATATAGACCAGGATCAGTCCCGGCACTGCGCCGTCCTGCGTCAAATTGAATTGCTTTAACAGGAAGTACATGCAGATCATGGTAAGGAAGCCGGGGAACATACCGAGGATCAGCCAAAACCGCATCAGAAAATTCCTTCCCTTAAAGCGCATCCTGGACAGCGCATAGGCAACGCACAGGACGATGATGGTCTGCAGGATGGCAACCACAAAGGCGATGATCACCGTGTTGCGGTACCAGGTCGTATAATTGGTGCCATCCGAGAGCAGGAAGCGGTAATTGTCTAACGAAAACTTCTTCGGAATCAGGTAGTTCACCATTCCGCCGTATTCTTTGTCATAAGAGCGGAAACTCTGCATAAGCAGACCGAAGAAGGGAAAGAGCCAGATGATGCTGATGACGACCAGCAGGATGTAGCTAAGGATGTTGCCGGCCAGTCTCCGGCCCTTCATGGAAGCAAATTGATCGTTCTTATTCATTACTGGAAGCCCTCCTCATCCTTCACCGACGGCAGCATATTGTAAACCACAAGGGAAATCACTGCCGTTACCAGAAAGACCATGATGCCGATGACCGCAGCCATTCGATAATTCGTGTCATTGACCGTCATCTTGTACAACCAGGTCACGAGCAGATCCGTGTATCCGGCATTCCCCGCCAGGTCGGTCGAGAGAGGCTTGCCCTGGGTGAGCAGGAAGATGACGTTGAAGTTGTTCAGGTTGCCGGTAAACTGGGTGAGCAGGAAGGGACCTGTCACAAACAGCATGTAGGGAAGCGTGATCTTCCAGAACATCTGGAAGGGATTGGCTCCATCAATCCTCGCACTCTCATAGAGATCCTCCGGAATGTTCATCAAAAGTCCGGTGGCAATCAGCATCATAAAAGGGATACCGACCCAAATATTCACGATAATGATCATCACCCTTGCCAGCATGGGATTGGTCCAGAAAGGAATCGGAGAAGAAATGATTCCCGCCCTTGTCAGCCAGGCATTGACAATGCCGTCATTTGCAAACATCTTGCAAATATAAAGGAGAGAAACGAACTGCGGCACCGCAATCGTCATTACCAGAATGGTGCGCCAGACTTTCTTGAACTTGATGCCTTTTTATTGATCAGCATCGCAACGGCAAGTCCCAGGAAATAGTCGATAAAGGTGGCAAAAAAAGCCCAGACCAGCGTCCAGATTAACACCTTGACAAAAGTCTCCGCAAAACCGCTCGTACCGAAGGAAAAGAGGCTCTTAAAATTCTCCAGTCCCACCCAGGTAAACAGGTTGGTCGGCGCCTGATGGTTGGCATCGTAGTTGGTGAATGCCACACAGACCATGAAGAGGATCGGCAGAACCGTAAAGATGAAAATTCCCAGGCAGGGAAGCGCAAGCAGTGTTTTATCGAAATTATGATCGAGAAAAGAGTACAGAAAGGTTCCGTTGGTAGGAAGCTTCTTTCCGGAGCGAAGAATCTTCTCCTCTTCTCTATTCTCGCGAATATTCATTCTCCAGATGAAAAGGAACGCCAGAATAATAACAATGGTCAGAATACCGAACAGGAGAATCAAAAAGCTGTTGTCTCCGTAGATCGTTCTGCGGTGGATCTTTTGTGTCTCCACCGTTCCCAGTGTGGCCAGTTTGCCGAGGTATACCATACCGAGCCCGGTAATGTACCAGAGGAAAAAAAGCTCAGACGCAAGGAAGGCCAATCCTTTGACGATCTGTCCTCTGAGCAGAGGACCCAGTCCCATAATGAGATAGGATAGTCTGGTCTTAAAATCACCCTGAGCGAAGGTGGTTCCGATGTCTTTCAGATCGCCGCCGATCACAGAAAAGACACCTGCTGTCTTATCATTTTTTTTGCCTGTCATAACACGCCCTCATATCTGTTTGCAATTCGAGCCGGCAAAAAATGCCGGCTCGTATGTGACGATCCTCTGAAAGTTATTTTACATAGCTCTTGCAGGTATCCTGGAACTTCTGCAGTGTGGCAAGCAGATCCGCATCCGAGGTCTTGCTGGTGATCTTGCCGGTGATGACACTGTCTGCCAGACCGGTAGAAAGCGACCAGAAATCAGCAGGATACTGTCCCTGCGGTACGTCGTACTGCATTTGCTCGTTCAGTGCGCTCAGCGCCTCATCCGCTTTGACTTCAGAAGACTGCTGTGCAGCCTTGTTGGACGGGCCCCAGCCTACTGCCTTGTATCTTGCAAGCTGTGCTTCCTCGCTGGACAGGTAAGCTGCCAGTGCATCGCAAACTGCAAGCTTTGCTTCATCCTGCTGCGGCTTCACGCCAAGGAGCTTGTAACCGGAAAAGCCGGAGAGCTGATAGGTCTTGCCGTCCGAACCCGTGAAGGAAGGAAGCTTTGCGCAGGCATAGTTGTCTCCAAAGAGCTTCTTAACCGATTCTGCATCCCAGGTTCCGTCGATGATTGCTGCCGCATTGGTTGCTTTACCGGCGGAAGATCCGTTCTGGAAGGAGCTGGAAGATGCGATCTTGATCATCTCTTTCAGAGCCACCACACCCTTATCGGAAGCATAGTCGGCATCCATGGAAGTGAAGTTACCCTTGTCGTTGGTCTCATAAGAAAGCTTGCAGCCGGTTCCGAAGAAGAGAGAGGTCTGATACCAGCCGTTGTTGATTTCAAAGTAGAAATTCTTCTTGGCATTCTCGCAGTCGGAAATGATCTTGTCCAGATCGGAAGGATCCTTCACGACGCTCTTATCATAATAAAGGAAATAGCCGTTGTCAGAGGTTAACGGATAGGCATAGAGAGAATTTCCGACGGTTGCTGCCTTGACGGAACCTTCGTCATTGTCGCTCTTAACCTTCGCTTCATTCTCCGGTGCTACCTCTTCCAGTCCGCCGGCAGAAACCAATCTTGCGATCTGGTCCTGGGCAAACCCGAATACGTCCGCTCCTGCCTGCACATCGGTGATCACGTTGCTGGCGGCATCTCCTTCGCCGACTGCTTCCACCGTGAACTTCGCATCCTTGATGCCCGGGTTCGCTGCCTGGAACTGCTCGATTTCCTTCTTGGTAAAGTCTACGCAGTTATCTGCGACCCATACCTTGATGTCCCCCTTATAATCCAGGGGTGCTGCTGCAACAGAAGCACTGGCTGCTGCTCCGCTTGCCGCCTCCTGTGCCGTAGAGCCTGCGCTCTGCGCTTCCGAGGTGCTCTGCGCCGTCCCCGGTGCTGCCCCGCCACAACCTGCCAGCATGAAAGCGGCACTGGATGCGGCCAGTAAAACCGATACCAACTTCTTTTTCATGATTTGCCTCCTCTTTACCGGAGTGCTCCGGTAATATCTATTTTTACGCCTTTTACTTTGCGTCAGAATCGCCGAAAAGTCAAGGGCAACTTTGGTTCTCCTCCTTCATCAAACGCACTTTTTCCCGCATTGAGTCCGGCTCCTTTTTCGTGTATACTATTTCCCATGCAAAAAAAAATCGCTGCCATCAATGATCTATCGGGGCTTGGAAAATGCTCCTTATATGCGGACATCAGCATTGCCTCCGCCATGGGAATCGAAGTCTGCTCTCTGCCGAGTGCCATCCTGACTTCGCAGACGGGTTACCGCGACTACTGCTGTACCGACTTTACTTACCAGATTTCCACTACACCGAAAAGTGGAGCAACCTGGGTCTGTCTTTTCAAGGAATCCTGAGCGGTTTCCTTGCGTCCTCTGACGCCGCCGATGAGGTGTGCGAATTTCTGGAACGCTTCCATTCAAAGGAAACGCTTTACCTCTGCGATCCGGTTCTGGGAGATAACGGAAACTGCTTTTTTACCCTTGGAGAAGGGCAGACCGCCGCTATGAGAAAGCTTGCGGCAAGAGCGGATATTCTGACGCCGAACCTGACGGAATTCTGTCTGCTCTATCAGGCTTCCTACGAAGAACTCCTGCGGCAAACGGCAGGAGACACGGAGGCTCTTGCAGAGGAGCTGCTTTCCATCTACCGCCATGCAAGAAGCGCCGAGGCCGTCTCCGCAACTGACGATCGCAGCTCTACGGACGAGGCGCAAACCGTGATTGTCACCGGCATCCCCTCTCTGAACAGGAGCACCGGCGAAAAGGAAATGGTCAATCTGATTTTGAATCAGGCGGGCATCATCGGTAGAAGCAGCACCAGACGTCACGGCGCCGAGGTGTCGGAACAGGGAACCTCTTACTCCGGAACGGGTGATCTATTTGCAGCCGTCGTCCTCTGCGATCTTCTGCGCGGAAGGAAGATCGAAGACGCCGTCCGTCTGGCAACCGTCTTTTTATCCCGCTCGGTTGCAGACACCGTAAGGGAGAAGACGGATCGAAACGGGGGCATCCACTTTGAAACGCATCTTTCCATGCTCCTGCCTGAATCCGTACCGCCAACCGCCCCCAGGGATCTTCCTTGATTTCGCCCCATAAGAGCAAGAATCTACCGTCCTATCAGGCAATGCCCAGTGCATACGAAAGGAACCTTCTCACCAACAATCCCATGCAACCACAAGTGAATCCGCCCTATATCAGAACCATAGAGGAAATGATCGCCGATCCTGAAGACAAGCTGGTGATCGATGTCAGGCGTTTTGAAGATTTCCAGGAGGAAACCTATCCCGGCGCCATCCATATCTTCATAGAGGAACTTCTCTCCCGCAGGGAAGAGCTTCCGAAAAATGGCAGACACATTTATCTTTTGTGCTACTCCGGCAGGAATAGCGAAGAGGTGGCAAAGGATCTTCAGCAGGAAGGCTACCTCATCTATAGCATTCAGGACGGTTATTATAGCTACATCCGCCTGCGGATGCGGGATCTTTTGCAAAAAGAAGAGGCAACCACCCGGAAGTGTAAGGAAATCGAGCGCAGCATCATCAAGCGTTTCCGAAGGGAAATCTGGAGCCGTTTCACCCGGGCGATCAACACCTATCAGCTGATTCAGGACGGAGACAAAATCGCCGTCTGTATCTCGGGTGGCAAGGATAGCTTCTTAATGGCGAAACTCTTTCAGGAGCTTCACCGTCACGGCAAACAGAATTTCGAAGTCGTTTATCTGGTGATGAACCCGGGCTATAACAAGACAAACTATCAGGCGATTCTCGATAACGCACAGCTCATGAACGTCCCGATTACCGTTTTTACCTCGGAAATTTTCGACATCGTCGCCGGAGAGAAAGAAGCTTCTCCCTGCTACCACTGCGCCAGAATGAGGCGGGGAGCGCTTTACCACAAGGCAAAAGAACTTGGCTGCAATAAAATTGCCCTCGGTCATCACTACGATGATGTGATCGAAACCATTCTGATGGGGATGCTATACGGCGGTCAGGTTCAGACCATGATGCCGAAGCTGCATTCCACCAACTTCCCCGGCATGGAACTGATCAGACCGCTCTACCTGATTCGGGAAGACGATATCAAGCGCTTCCGCGACTCGAATCAGTTGCGTTTCATTGCCTGCGCCTGTAGACTGACCGAAAGCTGCGCCTCCTGCGGCGGCACCGACAGGGGCAGCAAGCGGGCGGAGATCAAGAATCTCATCCGCCACCTCCACGAGCAGAACCCCTATGTCGAAGCCAATATCTTTAAGAGCGTGGAAAATGTCTCCTTAAATACCATCATCGAATACAAGACCGGAGACGGCAAAAGGCACAACTTTCTGGATCAATACGACTGAAAGCTAGGTGGCAGCGGAAATCGGGTTCCGATCAACCATCCCTCTGCTCTCCGGTCTATTGGAGATGGCCTCCGGTCTTCTGACCGTAATATGCGCCCGCCCCATGTTTGCGGAAGTAGTGCTTATCCTGCAACTCCTGCGGTGCCGGAGTGACATCTGCATTCAGGCGCTCGGTTCTGGCCGCCATCTTGGCTACTTCCTCCACCACGACTGCGCTTCGCACCGCTTCTTTGGCATCTCTTCCCCAGGCAAAAACACCATGATTCCGAACCAGCGTCGCCGGGGTTGCCTGCGGATCTTTTTTTCTTGCAGCAAATTCATCGGCAATCACAATCCCCGTGTTTTTCTCATATTCTCCTTCGATCTCTTCCTTTGTCAGCCCTCTCACGCAGGGAATTTCTCCCATGTAAAAATAATCGGCGTGCGTCGTCCCGTAACAGGGAATATCCCTCCCCGCCTGTGCCCAGGAGGTCGCCCAGGCTGAATGGGTATGCACGATGCCGCAAACTTCGGGAAAACGACGATAGAGAACGACATGCGTGGGCGTATCCGAGGAAGGTCGTAACTTCCCCTCCACCTGGTTTCCCTCCAGATCCATCACCACCATGTCCTGCGGTGTCAGCCTGTCATACTCCACCCCGCTCGGCTTGATTACAAAGAGCCCCTTCTCCCTATCCATTCCGCTCACATTCCCCCAGGTGAAAGGTCACCAGACCGTATTTCGGCAAGAGTAGATTGGCCTCGTACACTTCTTTTTTTAACTCTTCCAGCATGTTTGTCTCCCTTCTTTCTAAATTCTTCGATCCCGTCCTAATGCCACGGCGAAGCCACAGACACAAAATCATAAATCTTATTTTGTTTGATTTTATCCGTATATTTTATGATTTTATCATATATATCATAAATCCTCGCCTTTCCTATAAAAAAAATCTAAAACCAACCGATACTTTTAAATAGTAAACCGTCTTTATCGCGGTTGCAAACACAGGGCATAAGCAGTCTTCAAAATAGAAATGATTGGACGGAAGGAGAAAACATGAGAAAAACTATCAAGGGCAGGCTGACGATGATCGTGATTCTAATCATGTTTATCGTATTGTATGTCTATGCCACGGTGGTCATTTTGGTCACGGATGACAAGGTTACAATGCTATCGCAGCATGAGTTACAACTGCAAGCGGACCGTTATGCGGAAATGATCAATACCGAGATGGAAAAAGAAAAGGGTTATGCCTCAGGAGCTGCCAGCGCCATCAGCGCACTTCAGACTGCAAAGCCCGACGAGGCGTCCATCCGGAATATCCTGGTCGAATTCGCCGCCGGTCAGAAATTGCTGTTAAATCTTTACTTCGGCTTAGCTGACGATCATTCCTTCTACCAGTATGAAAAAGATGCCACCACCCCAGAGGGGTATGATCCGACGGCAAGGGGCTGGTACAAACAGGCCGCTGCCGCAGGAAAAACCATCGTAACCGATCCCTACTTCGACGTTCTCAAGGGGCAGCAGATGTGCACCACGATCGCCTCCCCCGTCTATCACAATAACCAGCTAATCGGTGTCGTCGGACTCGATATCGGCATTGAGTCCATCGTCGCCCTCGTCGACTCCATTAATTATACCAAAGGCGTCTATGGCTTCTTAATCGACAGCACCGGACATTACGTCGTCCACCCCAATGATGCCTGGGCTCCTTCGCAGCAGTCTTCCACCCTGGTGTCAGACGCCATGCCCGTCCTGGAAAACCTCCTCAAAAACCCGGGCAGCACCACTCTGAAAACCAAGGATTACAACGGCTCCATGGTTCACTTTGCCACCGCCCGTATCGACACGGTCGGCGGTGTTCTGGGCATTTCCCTTCCTGCCGCTTATATTGATGTCGTCGCCAACTCCATGATTATCCTTTCCATCGTCTTTTGCCGCCATCGTTCTTACCATCGCCAGCCTGATCATGCTGAAAGTCATCAGCAAGATGTTAAAACCGATGGAAACGATGAAGGTCTTCATCAAGGAAAAGGTGGTCGGCACCAACGCTGATGAGAAGCCGGCTCAGAATGAGGTAAAAGAAATCGAATACCTCATCGGAGAGCTGCAAAACCGCTTCATCTCCACCATCCGCATGACCAGAGATGAGTCTTCCAACGTACAGGCCAAGATGAACGAGACGACGGAACACATCAGCAATATGGGTCAGAACATCACGGAAATCAGTGCAGCCATGGAGGAAACGAGCGCCAGCATCGACCTGCAGACCCAGAGCATCAGCAGCATCAACTCCGCCACCTCGGATGCCTCCGTTGCGGTAGAAAAACTCTCTCAGGACACGCAGGAAATGGCCACCCGTGCCGATGAAATCGTCGTTCGTATCGATGAAATGGTGCCGCAGGTTCTTTCCAATAAAAAGAATGCGGTTGAAATGGTCGGAAGCAGTCGGGAGAAATTGGAAGCTGCCATTGAAGAGACCAAGATCATCTCCCAGATTGTAGACGTTTCACAGGCAATCAAGGCCATTGCCTCTCAAACGAACCTCTTGGCACTCAACGCTTCCATCGAGGCCGCCCGTGCGGGAGACGCCGGCAAGGGCTTTGCGGTTGTTGCGGGCGAAATCAATTCCCTTTCTTCCAACACCGCCGAGGAGATTGAAAAGGTCAACCAGCTCACCGACAAGGTGATGAGCAGTGTCAACACGCTGGCAAAAGAAGCCGGCAACGTCCTGGAATTCCTGAATACGGTTGTCCTCAAGGACTATGACAGCTTGGAAGACCTCGCCACCCGTTATAAAGAAGACGCCGGATACTATCTCGACACCTCCGGCACTCTGGGCTCCAGCGCCGATGAACTCAATGCAACCATGAGCAACATCAACGAGATTCTGGATACCATCAACGCTTCCCAGCACGAACTCAATGAAGCGGTCCAGAACGTCAGCGATAATCTGCAGGAGATCACCAACTCCAGCAGCCAGGTCAGCGACGAGACAAAGGATGCCTTAAGCAGCATCACCGCCCTTCAGGAGACCATCAGCACCTTTAATGTCTAAAGATGCACAAGCGACAAAGGGGCTGTCGCAATAGATGTTGCGGCAACCTTCGATTATTGATGAAAATCCGGCCATTTGAGCCGGATTTTTCCTGTTTTAGCAATGATTTCAGGAAAATTACTGAATTAAGCGCACGCTATCTAAAGACGCTCACCGAATAAGCGACATCTCCTAATTGCTGTTTTAAATGACTTAAATTTATGAAGCTTTCAGTTCAGTCAGAAACTGACCTGTCCGGCCACCCTGGATCTTGAAATGAAGCTTATTGATGTTGTAGGCAATGGCCAGAAGAACGCTCTGGGCCAACACATTCTCTTTCCCCCGGTAAAGATATCGTCGGAAGTTCATGTCTTCTTTTATGACAGCAAAGCTGCCTTCGACCTGGATACTTCGGTTCATCCGCAGTTGTGTCCCGTACTCCGTTGTGATCCTTTCCATTGTTTCCTCGCGCTTTTCTTTCATCACTTTTGAGACGTTCAGCCGTTTGTTGCGTTCTTCCATTGGAGTCTTGCAGTTGTTGCCATGGATACATTTGTCTTTATAAGGACATCCCTGACAATTCTCACATTCGTAGATAGTCACTGTACTGACATATCCGTTCCGGTTTTTATTATGACGGTCATAGATTTGCTTGAGCTTCCTTCCATTTGAACAAATATATTCGTCTGTCTCAGAATCATACTTCATGTTCTCTCTCCGGCTGATATCCTGGCGGTATTTTCGGGTCTTCGAGATCTCATAATTCTGTGGTTTCAGATAAGATACCTGACCATTTTGTTCCAGAAAAACATAAGCTTCTTCACTTTCATATCCGGCGTCAGCAACGATCTCCTTGTATTGAAATGGAAGATGCTCTTCCATGTCTTTTATAAAGGGAACCAGCGTCAGGACATCTGTCGGATGGCTGCTCAGATCCAGCCACGTAATGTATTGCGCGTCAACTCCGTGCTGGAGATTATAGGCTGGCTTCAACTGTCCGTTGCGCATAGCATCCTCTTTCAGATGCATGAATGTTGCGTCCGGATCAGTCTTGGAATAGCTGTTTCTTTTTCCGCAGATATGAAGATGTTTTGTGTATTCTTTCAGCTTACGGATATATCCTTCCAGCGTTTCAATGGATTTCTGCAGCTGACTTTTCCGATGGCCGTTCCCGTAAACAAATGTGATTTGTTCTTCTTCCCTGATCTTATAGAGCTTTTTGCGCAGACGCTTCATGGTATGCAGAGTTGCTTTTCCACCATAGACTACTTTGATTCCGTACAGAGTCTCACATTCTTCGATGAAAGAAATGATCTTTTCAAACAAACGAGCCTGATGCTTTGTAACAGACTTTTTCCACACAAACGTATACTTGTTTGCGTAGGATTCAATTTTTGTCCCATCAATAAATAGGGTCTTGCCAGAGATCTCTCCAAGATCATGAAGGATCGATGTCAAATTCGTAAGGATCGGTTTGGAACAAGCAGACAGATGAAGGGAGATAAACCTTGCGATCGTGGAATGATCCGGAGCCGGCATTCCTTCAAGAAGATACATAAAGTTAATGTCCCTTTTGCAGGCAGTTTCAATGTCACGGCTGGAAAACAGTCTGTTCATGGAAGCATAGATCATGATCTTAAGCATCTGACGCGGTGTCGCCTGATTTTTCCGGACTCTGTCATATGTGTCGTAGAGTTCCGAAAGATCCATTTCCTCCACAAATGCACTTAGAAGGCGGACCGGATCGTCAGCCGGGATCATGGGTTCCATTTCTAATGGAAGTTTGATTTGATAATAGCCTCGATATGCCGTATAATCAGGCTGTAAATGTAATGGGGTTTGCATACCATTATTTTACAATAAAGCCCGGACTTTTCGAAGCCCGGGGCTTTGTTTTATGATCGAGTAGGAGGGGGTGATTAACCCCCGTCCTCTCACACCACCGTGCGTACCGTTCGGTACACGGCGGTTTCAATAGTTTACGTGCACTGACTGGTACGCAAGAGTGAGATCATAAAAGCCCCACCGTACCAGTCTTTCTTTTGTTAGAGCTCTTTTGACCGCTCCTGTGTTGGTCGTCCACCAGTATCCGCGACGGCATCCTGCCGCTTGATGTGCAAAATATTCCGGAACGCCCAGTCCAATCAGCTTACGCTTCTTTGTCTTGAACTTCTTCCATTGTTTCCAAATGCACATACGAATACGGTGACACAGCCATCCATTCAGAGCATCGACTTGATTCTTCATGCTTGCGGTTCCGTAGTAGTTCATCCACCCTCTTACATAGACCTTTATCTTTTCAAGTGCCGGTCTGATGCTTTGACAGCGTTTTCGGGAAGAAAGCTCTCTCAATCGGGCTTTGAACTTTTCCATCGACTTTACATGAACTCGGATAAATATTCCGCTTCCGTTCCTTCCCAGTGCAAAGCCGAGATACTTAAAATTTCGGATTGCAAATGCACTGACCACACGGCTTCTCTCCTGATTCACCTTCAATTTCAAGGTTTCTTCCAGATACTTCGTGCTCGTCTCCAGTAGCCTCTTTGCCGCTCGTTCGCTCTTTGCCAATAGAACAATGTCGTCCGCATAGCGTATGCACGGAACTCCACGTCTCAGATACTCCTGATCAAATTCATTGAGGTAGATGTTTGCCAACAGCGGAGACAGATTCCCTCCCTGTGGCGAACCTTCCTCTGTATCGATGACCACTCCATTTTCCATGACCCCGCTTTTCAGATATCGCTTTACCATCTGGATGACACGCTCATCCTTGATCTCTCTGCGTAGCAGGTTCACCAGAATGATATGGTTCAGTGTGTCAAAGTATTTGGACAAGTCTAGACTTACCGCTTGGGTATATCCTTGCTCCGCATACTCCTTTACCTTCCGTATGGCATCTTTTGCGCTCCGTCCGGGACGATAGCCGTAGCTTCCATCTGCAAACAGCGGCTCATAAATCGGCATCATCTGTTGTGCCATGGCTTGCTGGATGGTTCGGTCGGTGACGGTGGGAATACCAAGCTTCCGTATTCCCCCGTCTGGCTTTGGGATCTCTACTCGTCTGACCGGCTTCGGCGTATACTTCCCTCGCCGTATCCTGTCTACCAACTCGTGGTTGTTCTCCTTAAGCCATACAAGCGTCTCGTCAACGTTCATTCCATCGACTCCCGGCGCTCCTTTGTTTGCCCTCACTCTCTTAAAAGCTCTGTTCAGGTTGTCCTTTTCCAGTATCTTCCCCAAGAGATCAGGCTGTGCACTATCCCTTTCCTTCCATATCCGGTTGAATGAGCGGTGCGCTCTCACATACCCTTTGTGTTCCGCACTATCTCTTTGTGAGCAGCCATCGTGTCCGATGTTTTCTGCATCCATGTGCTCATCCTCCTTTCTCAGTCGTACTATGGACTCCTACTGATTCGGTCCTTTCCCTCTCGGGTACTATGACCTCTGCTGACTTCTGCATGTTCAATGCCACCTCTAGATGACGGTTTCTCCTTTCGGAGCATTCCACGCAGACCTCCCCAGGTACCGCACGTTTCTTTCCCTCCATCTACCTGCCATTTCTACTACAAACGATTCCGTGTAGTTATCGGGCTTCGTCTTGTCTAGCAGCCTTACCCTCGTTTGCAGCCTGTAAATGATTTCTGTTCGTCAGGCCAGAGGTTTGCCCTCGGGTTAGTAGGTTCCCCGAATCCGGCTTCCTTTAGATTCCACCTCACGATGGACACCCTTGCCTTCGGCTATGTCCTTCCCACTACCGGGCGGACTCCGGACTTGCACCGGTTAGAAACGTGCGCCGCTGGGCGCACGATGAAAAGGCTGTCGCTCTAATCACTTAGTGCGACAGCCCCTTTTTTTATGAAACCGCTTTATTCATAATCTGTTCTTGCGTGACTTCTTTGTTATCCAGGATCCCCGTGATGCGTCCCCCTTCTCATTACCATGATGCGATCGCTGCAGGCGATGATTTCCGGGAGTTCCGATGAAATCATAATCACTGCCGTCCCCTGATCTGCGATATCCCGCAAAATCTTATGGATCTCGTCCTTTGCCCCGAGATCCACCCCGTTTGTCGGCTCATCCACAATCAAAACCCGGGCATGGGTGGCAATCCATTTTGCCAGCACGACTTTCTGCTGATTTCCACCGGACAACTGGGATACCCGGTTGTTCGCATCCTTGGGACGCACATCCAACATCTGAATCCACTGATCTGCGGCATCATGCATCTTCTCGCGATTCAATATACCCAGAAAATTGGTATATTTCGATAACTGTGGCAAAAGAATGTTGTCTCTTACCGTCTTTTTCAAGACCAGTCCCTGTGTTTGTCTACTTTCCGGAATGTAAGCAATTCCATTTTCCAACGCTTCCTTCGGCGACCGTATCTGAATCTCTTTTCCCTCCAGCCGGATTTTTCCGGAATCTGCCGGGTTCAGACCGAAGATCGCCTGCATGGTTTCACTTCTGCCCGCGCCGACCAGTCCGGTGACGCCTAGGATTTCTCCCGCCCTCGCTTCAAAGGAAATATCCTTGAAGTTGCTGGCTTTGCTTAACCCTTCCACCCGCAACACAGGCTTCTTCTCCGCCTTGCCGCTTCCGAGATAGCTCTTTACTTCGATTTTACGCCCAACCATCATGGAAATCAGTTCCGCTTCCGGTGTCTCCCCGGCTTCTACCGTATTCACATACTGCCCATCCCTGAAGATGGTAAATCGATCTGCCACATGATACAGTTCGTCCATCTTATGTCCGACGAACATAATGGCAATCTTTTGTTTCTTGAGATTCTCAATGATCTCATATAACCTCTCCACCTCGGATCTGGAGAGCGCAGAGGTCGGTTCGTCCATGATGATCATTTTGGCTTTCTGCGCGACAGACGCCGCAATCGCCACCATCTGCTGCTTGGCAACGGAAAGATGCCCGACGATATCCTGCGGGTCAATATCTGCTTGCAAAAAATCCAAGGCCTCCTTCGCCTTACGATTGATCTTTTTCCACGGAATCATCCACTCGTTCTTCTCGATGATTTCATTGATTCCGATGTTTTCTGCCACCGTCAGATTGGAGAACAAGCTGAAATCCTGATAAATAACGGAGATTCCCCTCTTGATCGCATCCATCGGGTCTTTGATGCTTACTTCCTGTCCTTCAATGACGATCTTCCCTCCCTCATCGGGCGGCTGCACGCCGGAGAGAATCTTGATCAATGTGGACTTCCCGGCACCGTTTTCCCCCACAAGGGCATGCACCTCTCCGGGATAAATATCGAACTTGACCTGATTCAAGGCTTTCACTCCCGGGAAAGTCTTGCTGATATTAGAAATTTCTAAGAATTTTTCTGCCATAATCCCTTTCACTGACGAAACGATCAGCCTCCACGATGCCTTTATTAGTGACTTTTGGTCAACTTGTAGATGGAATCGTATCTCATTATCAAGAATCACCACGAAGATGTCAAGACTATCTGCCAAACTCTCTAAGAAGCCCCTCGCATCCGTCCAGGATATCCTCATGGCACTTCTGAAAGTCCCTCGTGTACCACGGGTCCGCAACATCTCCCGGATGGTCGGTAAACGAAAGAAGGAGGCGGATCTTGTTGTCCGGATCTCCTCCGAAGATTCTAAGCATGTTCTGCCGGTTCCTCTCATCCATGCCGATCAGATAGTCATATTTGTCGTAGTCTTCTCTTTGCAGAAGGGACGCTCTCTTTTTCCTGCAGTCTATCCCCTCTTTTCCCAGAATTTCACGCACAGGAGGATAGACCGGATTCCCCCTCCCGCATGCGATTTCTTCGCTGGAAGTGGCCTTGGATGCAATTTCAAATTCACCACCTCTTCCGCTCTCCTCCACCATTTTCGAAATAAAAATTCTGCCATAGGGCTGCGACAGATATTACCGTGGCAGACAAAACAGATTTTTTGCATCGTAATCTCCATTCCGCGCCTTCTGCGCGGCACAAATAGTAATAAAAGGATCGACCGTCCTCCACATCGTGCCTATCGAGGCATCCCTGAATGCAAGTCATTCGGAACGGTCCACTCATGTTCAATCATGTAATCAATGAACTCTTTGTTGAGCTGCAACCTTTAGGTCTCATGCAAACCGCCACAATCAACATCATACCAAGGAGGAGGGACACGATTGCTCAACTCAATATTACACTGAGTCAGGACGAGACTCTACATTTACTTGCAATCGACAGGAATACCTCGCAGCGGGGATTCAGCTTCGCCTGAAGTGCAACGAACTAATGCAGACGCAGGGACATCCTGAACCGGCCGGAAGTGCAAAGATCACGCCGGCCTATCATCTGCCCGCTGATTATGTGATCCACACCGTCGGTCCCATTGTTCAGGGGCCGCTCACGGAAGAACACGAACGGCTGCCAGAGCGTGATGCTCTGTTGGCCGTCTTTTTTGTTTTCAGAAAAAAGATGTAGCGATATAATAAACATGACATACTTGTGTCGCGTTATCTTTGTTAAGTTATGAACGGAGCGTGAAAAGCAATGAAGATAGACAGGCTGATCGGGATATTGTCGATTTTACTGCAGAAAGAGAAGACAACGGCGCCCGAACTGGCTGAGCGGTTTGAGGTTTCCAGGCGGACGATTAACCGGGATATCGAGGACCTTTGCAAAGCCGGAATCCCGATCAGGACGATGCAGGGGTACAGGCGGCGGTATCAGCATCATGGACGGATACCTCATGGATAGGGACGATCCTTACATCAAAGGATATGCAGATGATCCTTGCCGGTCTCCGGAGCCTTGACAGCGTGAGCGGAAGCAGATATTACGGGCAGCTGATGGAGAAGATTCAGACAGGCTCATCCGAATTTATAAGTGGCAGGGATTCCATGCTTATCGACCTGTCCTCGTGGTACAAGGGGACACTAGCGCCAAAGATTGAGATCATACAGGAAGCGATAGAGAACAGGCATTTGCTTGATTTCAAGTATTTCGCTCCTTCGGGGGAGAGTGTCCGCACGATAGAGCCGTACTATCTGGTATTTCAGTGGTCGAGCTGGTATGTATGGGGCTGGTGCTTAAGCCGCAAGGATTTCCGCCTGTTTAAGCTGAACCGTATGGACGGACTTTCAGACACGGGAGAGACCTTTATATGCCGAGAAGTTCCCATGCCGGATCTGTCCAATGAGAAGATATTCCCGGGCGGCATCCCGGTAAAGGCTCTTTTCACGCCGGATGTGAAGTGGCGGCTTGTGGAAGAGTTCGGTTCTGAATGCTTTGCCGAGATGGATGACGGGCGGCTGCTCTTTTCTGTGGATTATACGGATATGGAGAACCTTGTCACATGGATACTGACTTTTGGTGGCAAGCAGAGGTTTTGGAACCGCCGGAGGTTCGCAGGACGATTAGGAAAGCTGCTGAGGAAACATTAAAAAACTACATGGAGGATAATGCAGTATGAGATTAGGGAGCCGGGGGAAGAACAGATGACATTTGATTATAAAAAAGAATATAAAGAGTTTTATATGCCAAAGGCAAAGCCGGAGATTGTTACGGTTCCGAAAATGAACTATATTGCCGTCCGCGGAAGCGGAGATCCGAATGCGGAAGACGGTGATTACAAGGCGGCTATCGGGCTTTTATACGCGATTGCTTTTACGATTAAGATGAGCAAGAAGGGCAACCATAAGATCGATGGGTATTTTGATTATGTGGTTCCCCCGCTGGAAGGTTTCTGGTGGCAGGATGGCTTGTCCGGGGTCGATTACAGTCATAAGGAAGATTTTCAGTGGATCTCCGTGATAAGGCTTCCCGACTTTGTGACAGAGGAAGATTTCAAGTGGGCGGTGAATGACGCAACGAATAAGAAAAAGCAGGATTTTAGCAAGGTGGAGTTCCTTACGATTGAAGAAGGACTCTGTGTGCAGTGCATGCATATCGGGGCTTACGATGATGAGCCTGCCACGGTTGTCATGATGGATCGGTATCTGGATGAAAACGGATACGAGAATGATCTGTCCGATGACAGGCGGCACCACGAGATTTATCTGTCTGATGCGAGGCGTGTTGCACCGGAGAAGCTGAAGACTGTTATCAGGCATCCGATCAAGGCAAAGGGAGATTGATATGGCATCAACGAAAGAATATCTGAATTTCGTCATAGAACAGCTATCAGGAATGGACGAAATATCCTATCGGGCGATGATGGGTGAGTATATCCTGTATTATCGCGGCAGGGTGTTTGGCGGAATATATGATGACCGACTCCTGGTTAAGCCTGTACCGACGGCAATGAAGCTGATGTCGGATGCGCCAATGGAGCTTCCGTATGATGGGGCGAAAGAGATGATCTTGGTAGATGATGTGGATAATCGAGAGTTCCTGTGTAAGTTGGTTGAAAGCATGTGGGAGGAACTGCCGGGGAGATAGGTCTGCGGCATAACAAGTTCCTTTCCATGTCGAGTTATCAGAACATCCGGTTTTCTTTCACATCTCCATAGACCTTGGGAGCTTCAGGCTTCTATGATATCCTTAGATCTCGTTATTTGCGAGTTAAACAGGTAAAATTTGAACTAATAAGAAAAGTATACGGCTTAACCGCCGAATAACGAGTCTTCTGAAAACCACATCCATTCTCAACATTGCCAGGTATTATTTCTGCGCAGCGCTCTGGAAGCCACCCGCTCCTATCTGGAGGCGGACATCAATGAGATGGCGGAGGAGATCGCCGAAAAGCGAAAACTTCTCTCAAAACTCGAGCGGGATCCGGAAGACCGGCAGACCCGTCTCCGTAACTATGGGGAGATCCGGAGTACGCTGCTGTCGTTCAGTAAACTCGCCAAAGATGCGGGTCCCTCAGAGATCATCAACCTGATCAGCACGATGGTCGAACGGGTCTACGTGGCAAGGGACGGCAGGGAAGAGATCTGCCACATCTACATCAAGAGCTGCGTTGGAGAAGACTATTTCAATGAGAAAGACCTTTTTTCAGATGCAGCGGCACTCTGAAAAATATATCAAATGGTGAATCCACGAGCATTTTCAAAGGGACTGGAGAAATGTGTGATTCAGATGAGTGTCGCGAAAGCGGCACGTATCAAAATCACACATCAATTGAATTTCCCATGTCAAGCTACTGATCAGCCTGAACAGCGAGTTGCCGAAGGTGGCGGTGATGCAAGCCCAGGAGAGAAGCTGAGGTACTACCGCCTGTTGCATAACCTTTCCCAGGAAGAGTTGGGAAAGATGGAGGGCTGCACTTTGTGGTGCATTGTCAATTTTGAAAAGGGGGTTCGGATATCTATTATGAGCACGCACTGAAGCTCGGAGAAATCTTTGAGGTCGTTCCAGAAACCTTTTTAGATAAGTATACATGCTTCTGCTTGCCGGGTAACGGCAAACGGATCCGAAAAATCAGAAATACCACAAAATAAAACGAAGACAAAACCCTCTGCAAGCCGCATAAACAGAGACTTCGCAGAGGGGATATTGGTTTTCAACTGTCAAAGATGGGATTTTACTCTATGCAAATTTTATATTTGTCTCATGCTGGATGACACCTCAATCATAGTGGATTCTTTGATTATACGCAATTTATGATTGATTGATTGGTTTGTTTGATTATGCGCAGATGTATATCTCCGAATGTCGCATGTTCCGCGCTCTTTAAGGCGTTAGGAACAGATACGACTTCCGCTATCAGGATGTTTCTTACACAGGCCGTGGCAAACAATGGATTTCCCTTTGAATTAAAGAAAATAACAATAGATCCATACGTGACATTCGCAGAAGACGAGGTGATTAAAGGCTTGAAACATCAAGACAGCACGCAGCGGAAGGCAAAGTACGGGATGCAGATGACGTGATATCAGATATGAGACAGAAATATGGAATATAGAGTTGTGATCACATCTGATGCTGAGGCGGATTTGGATGGTTTCTTAAGATATCTTTTATTTGCAAAAAAGCACTCCTTCATTGACAGAGACATTGGTCGGGGAAAATCATCTGCATCACCTTAAAATAATCCCCCATATAAGAAGACTCGGCAGGGACATTACCGTACTTACCGTGACACATCCGCTGGCAAAAGCAACATTGTTTTTATACTTTTCGGAAAGAATTACGGTGGTTCCTCCTGCCGGCATTGCTGCAAGGATCACGGAAATTCGGGTGACAAGTTCAGATACTCCAAACAGTCTGCACGCAACAAAAACCACAGTCGGAATCGTAATTAACCGGATGAATGTATAAAGTAAAATCATCGGGTCTGCAAAATCTCGCCATTTCAGTTCAGATAAAATCATTCCAATTAAAAACATGGACATGCCGGTATTGCATGATGCGAGGGCTGCAATGCTCTTTTCCACAAAAGGATACAAATGTATATTTCTCATCATGGCAATCATTCCGAGGAATACAGCGATCACACAGGGATGTAGGAGCGCCTTCTTCCAGTATTTTTCCCCATGTTTCTTCTGACGCATAAAAAAAGACAATCCCAAGGACCACATGATCACACGGGGCGGAATGAGATACACGGCAGATAATAATAGTCCCTCCGCCCCATATAAACCCTGCACAATCGGCGTCCCGATAAAGCCTGCATTGGAGCAAATTGTTCCATACTGCATGACGCTGCGTCTTTCCTCTGAAATCCGGCTTAGGGCAGTCCGTGCAAAAATATAGCATGCGATCTGTGTAAGTAATGCAACGATCCATGTTTCTCTGCCGCGGCTTAGGATATGCTTTCCCTGATCTGTAAAAAAGGAATGCAAAATATTACAGGGGAGAATGAGGTAAATAATCAAGTCCGTCAGCCCCTTTTGAAAATCATGAGGCAGTAAATTTCTTTTTCGAAAAAAAACGCTTCCGCAATATCGACCCCACGAAGCCCATGAAACGTCGCCTCGAACAAGAGATGGGCCTTTCATATATCAACTTTAAATCCTTAGGTGACTATATTATCTTAATGTGTTATTATCTAAAAATACTTGGTGTTGCAAAAGCAGAAACCATTGCTTTTATTCATGACTTCGAAAGAGTAACGGATGAATATAGAGACTCGATAAATCCAAATATTGCTTCCATGGTAATAAGATCTGACCTATCAGAAAGGATGAAAACCTTGGAAAGCTCCATTTAACAATTGATTTTTTGAGTCATATCCTATATACTATATATCAGTAATTGGGGTATATATTTGCGGATGTATACTTGAAGGGAGTCGGATTCGTCCGACTCCCTTTTCATTTTATTCTCATCCCACTTTGAAAAACTTAGTCCTCACTCCTCAAAATCCACTCATTCCCCTACTTCTTTTTCCCTCAAACAGCGGGCTGCTTCCCGTTCAATCGGCAGTCCCTTCGCATAGGCTTCCATGAATTTTCGGAAACCTTCCACGTTTTCCTTCTGCGGCGTCTGTGTGCTGCTTTCACAATGTTGGAAGACTTCGTTTGTGAGGAAGGTTTGCAAAGTTTCGTCCGTTTTTTTTCGAAGGCGGTAGGCGGCAAGGATGGCTGCGCCCCAGGCACCTCCCTCTCCTGCGGTTTGCATGACAGAAACCGGCGCCCGAAGCGCAGCTGCCAGAAACTGCTGTCCGACGCCCTCGGTCTTGAAGTATCCACCATGCCCGTAAATGGTATCGATCTTCACCTCTTCTTTTTCCAGAATATCCATGCCGATTCTGAGCGTAGCGAGCGCAGAATATAGGTGCATCCGTATGAAATTCGCCAGGTTCATCCTGCTGTCCGCCCCCCGCACAAAAAGAGGTCTGCCCTCTCTGCAGTCGGTGATAAACTCGCCGGACAGGTAGCCGTAGGACAGAAGGCCGCCACAGTCGGCATCTCCCTCCAGTGCCGCACGAAAGAGCGTTTCGTAGAGCTGGTTCTTTGTGAGGTCTGCCCCGATCGCAGAGGCGAATTCTCCAAATAAATTCACATACGCATTGATATCCGAAGTGCAGTTATTGGCATGTACCATGGCAACCGCATCGCCGTCCGGCGTCGCCACCAGGTCGATTTCGGGATAGACTTTTTTCAGCTCTTTTTCCAAAACAAACATGCCGAAAATGGAAGTCCCCGCGGAGACGTTGCCGGTTCTGACGCCCACCGAGTTCGTGGCGACCATCCCGGTTCCTGCATCTCCTTCCGGCGGAGCCAGGACACAGCCTGCCTGTAATCCTCCGGTCGGATCAAGGAGAAGCGCCCCCTCCCCGGTAAGAAGGCCCGCCTCCGCACCTGCTTTTTTTACCACCGGAAGAATCTGCCTCAGTTTCCATGGATATTTGCCGTCCACCAGGAGGTCAAACTTCTCTATCAGATCCTTTCGGTAATCCCCCGTCGCCGGATCAATGGGGAACATGCCGGAAGCATCGTCCATCCCGAGGCAGTGCTCCCCCGTCAGCCTATGATGCACGTATCCCGCCAGGGTGGTGAGTGAAGCGATTCTTCCGACATGTTCCTCCCGGTTCAAAATCGCCTGATACAGGTGGGCAATGCTCCAGCGCTCCGGAATGTTATAAGAAAAGAGCCCGGTCAATTCCTTTGCGGCTTCTGTGGCGGTCGTGTTTCTCCATGTACGGAAGGGAGCCAGCTGGTTACCCTCCCGATCAAAGGCGAGGTAGCCGTGCATCATGCCGGAGATCCCAATCGAAGCTACCTTCTGCAGTTCTATCCCCTGCGTCTGCTGCACATTCTGCACCAGTTCCCTGTAGCAACCCTGCAGTCCGCGCCAGACCTCCTCCAGATCATAGGTCCAGATCCCGTTTTCATAGCGATTTTCCCAGTCGTATCCACCGGAAGCAAGCACCTCATAATCCGTTCCGATTAGGACCGCCTTGATTCTGGTCGATCCCAGCTCAATTCCCAGAACCGCCTTCCCCTCTTCGATCGCCTTTTTCCCTGTTGCCATGCCTTCTCCCTTCTGATGGAATCGGAATCAGCGGTTTGCCCGTCTGATGGAATCAGAAGGGGCTAGCCAACCATCCCGGTTCCTGCGCTCCCTTTTTTCCGTCACAAGACAGCAATCGTGTTTTTCACATGCTGGCACGGTAAATCGCCAGGAAATCTTCTTCTCCCAGCTTTTTCGCCGAACCAATGAAGCCTCCTACTCCAAGAGCGCACTTGCGCGCCATTTCGGTCAGTTGCTCCTCTGTCGGATGAATACCCAGCTCGCGCAGGTTGGTCGGCATGTGGATTTCACGGAAGAAATCTTCTGTCCGCCGAATTCCCTCGAGGGCGATCTCCTCCTCTGTCAGACCCTTCCGGTTGCCTTCTGCCCGGCTGTAAACATTGACATCGGCGACGTTCCACACCCGAAGGGCAAACTGATAGAACCGCGGCAGGCAGTCACGGTAGACATACCGGGCCCAGCTTCCCCAGATCGCGGCAAGGCCCGCTCCGTGCGCCACGTCGAACATGCCTCCGATCTCGTGCTCCAGCTTATGGCAGGCCCAGTCCCCGCCGCCGCTGCCACAACCGGTCAGCCCGTTATGAGAAAGACTTCCCGCCCACATGACTTCGGCTCTTGCCTCGTAGTTCTGTGAATCGTTCCCCAGAATCCGTACATTTCGGATCACCGTTCTCAAAAGCCCCTCGGCAATCTCATCGGTGATCTCCATGCTGCCGCCCTGCACAAAATAACGTTCCATCGTGTGCATCATGATATCGGTGCAGCCGCAGGAAGTCTGATAATCCGGCAGCGTCATGGTCAGCTCCGGATTCAGGATGGCAAACACCGGCCTGCCGAAATCGCTGTTGCAACCTCTCTTGATCCACCCTTCTTCCTTGGTGATCACCGAGGAATCACTCATTTCACTCCCGGTCGCCGCAATGGTCAGGATCACGCCGACCTTCAGACAGCCTGCCACCGTTCGTTTGCGATCATAAAAGTCCCAGACATCTCCGCCGTTTGCCACGCCGTAACCGATCGCCTTTGCCGAATCGATTGCACTTCCACCGCCGATCGCCAGAATAAAATCGACCTGTTCCTTCTTACAGAGCTCAATTCCTTCATAAACCAGACTGAGCCTCGGATTCGGCACCGCTCCGCCCAGTGTAAGATAAGAGATGCCTGCCACATCCAGGATCCTGCTCACCCTTTCCAAAAGACCGGAACGAACAATGCTGCCGCCCCCGTAATGAATCAGGATTTTTTTTCCTCCGAACTCCTGAATGAGTTCTGCCACCCTCTCTTCTGTTTTCTTCCCGAAAACCACTCTGGTTGGTGTGTAATACCTAAAGTCTCGCATACGCCCTCCTTTAAACCGCCGCCTTGACCAGCGCAATCACCCCTACCAAAAGGATCACCGGTAGCACAAAGAACGCCAGCCCGAACACGGTGACCGCAAGACTGGCCAGGATCAGCCAGCCGAAGATCCCTAGGACCCAGCCGAACATGGCTCCCAGAATCCTAAAAAAGAGTCCCGTGATTTTAAACATGGCTGCCATAAAAAAGATCATCAATAAAATCCCCATAGATGTATACTCCCTTCCTGAAAAGATGCCTGCGTCACCTCAGTAAGACAGACTTGGTACTTCCCGTCTGTGCGAAGCGAACCTTGCCTGCAATTTATTCTTGTACGATCTCCTGTACAATTCTCTCCACATGAATTTTTAACGTATTCAGATAGGGGAGAGACGACTCTTCTTCTTCCCTGAATACCAGTGGCAGTTCCGTACAACCAAGGACCATAGCTTCGATTCCGTCCCTTTCCTGCATTTGCTGCGCAATTTGATGAAAGCGGGCTGACACCTCCGGCTCCACCACTTCGTTCACCAGATCCGAGTAAATTTTATCACTGATGTATTCCTGATCTGCCTCCTGCGGTGTAATCACCTGAATCCCTCTGTTGGTAAAGGCTTTTTTAAAAAAATCATTCTGCATCGTGAACTTTGTGCCTAAAAGACCAACCTTCTGATATCCTCTTCTCTTTGCTTCCTCCGCACAGGCCTCCACGATGGAAAGCAGCGGAATGGGGCTTTTTTCCTGCACTTCATCAAAGATCAGGTGCGCCGTGTTGGCAGCCAGAATGGCAAAGTCACAGCCAGATGCCGCCAGTCTCCCGACCGCTTCCACCGTAAAAGAAATGAGTTTCTCCATTTCTTCTTGATCGCATAACCTCACCCACTCAAAGAGGTCGATGCTCTCAATGGAAACGGGCGGATAGAACGGATGTCCTATGCGCTCCTGCACCCCGTAAACAATATCATGATAATAGGAGATGGTCGACTCCGGCCCGATTCCCCCGACGATTCCGACTTTCTTCATTTGCCCTCCTTATACTTCACAGGACTTCCGATGCGACGCTTTTGCCTCCGGACTCTCCTCCCTCTTATGCTTCGTAGGCTTTTCCTCCCCGCAGCTTGACGATCAGAGCCCCGATGACAAAGCAGATGGCTCCCGGAACCAGCCAGGCAAAACCATCCCCGGAGAAGGGGATCTTCTGATAGATCTGCTCCAGAAGTGGAAGATGCAGGTTGGTAATCCCGCTTGTATTCATGGTGACAACCGCTTCATAGATGCCCACGAGGGTTGCGGCAAACATCGCCCCCTTCCACGCCCCATGATTGGGCACCCATCTTCTGAAGACGCCGAGAAGGGTTAGCACGATGGCCATCGGATAAATGAAGACAAAGATGGCAAAGGTATAGCGAATGATGTTGGATACACCAACGCAGGCGAGAAGGAAACAAAGGGCCGCATAGACGTACAGACAACCTTTGTACGGCACCTTCCCTCCCGAAACATCCACCGTCAGGTTGACGATGAGGGAGAGCACGCCGATGGTGGTCGTTAAGCAGGCGAGGAAGATCCCGATTCCCAGCGCCACCGTTCCGAACCTTCCGGAAACCGCATGCACGAGGGCAAGCAGAAGAGCGGTCTGATCTGTTTCATCCGCAAACTTCCCCGATCCCGTGGCACCGAGATAGAGGAGTCCCCCGTAGACCACTAACAGGCAAAGAACCGCCACAAGAGCGGACAAAAGGACAATGCTTCTGCGTTCCTTCCTCTCTGTATATCCCTTTGCTTTACCGAAGCGATAAAAGTAGAAACCAGCGCGATGCCGACTGCCACGTCTCCCGTCTGGTAGCCCTGTAGAAACGCATAGGTAAAAATGCCTGTTTCTTCGGGGCTGGCGGGGGCGCCGATCGGGTGAACGACTGCAAGAACCACAATGATAAGAAGCATGACCAGCAAAAAGGGGGTGAGATATTTCCCCACGATGTCCACAATTCTGGACGGGTTGTTCGCCAGATACAGGACGATCCCGAAGTAGGCGGCGAGCAAAAGAATCCGCACGACATGGTTTCCCTGCAGAGAGGGAAAGATGCCGAAGATCCCTGTTTCCACGCCGACGCCTGCCTGTCTCGGCGGTCCGACGGTCAGGATGAAGATAATAAAAAAAGACGGAATAGGCCTTTAGGAACCACGGCGCCACCGGTGCGCAAAGCCCCTCAAAGGTACCTCCCATGTTGTCGGTTGCAAGAATCGTTGCAATCGGCAGGATAATGCCGGACAGGGTGAGTCCCAGAATGGCAATTCCCCATTTTTCTCCCGCTGCAATGCCGATCACCGGCGGAAAGACCAGATTTCCCGCTCCGAAGAAAACCGCAAACATCGCGAACCCGATGATCAATGAATCTCTCCACTTACGCCCCATAACCATTCCTCTCCTCACTCCGGCATAATCACATCACAGCCATAGAAATGGATGTGGTCATAAGCAATCTGCCAGTCCTCCGATACACTTCCATCCGGATTCTGGAAAAAAGTCGAATTCATATACCGCTCCAAAATGTACTCGCTTGTCTTCTGGTCAAAACCGTTTCCCCTGCTGAAATCCACCACACGCCCCACGTTTCTGGCAAGGGCCGCCTCTATGATCGGCAGGGTCAATTCATTCAGCCCCAGCGACATGTCCGGGAAATCAAAGAAGCCTCCCTTCTCTGATTTATAGAGGCTCAGATAACTGAGCGTCCCGTTGGAAACACACTTCACCCTTTTCAATTCGCTTAGGTTCATCTGGTGCTTGGCTCCCCTTAATACTCCCCCTTCTAAACGGACTCCTTTTTCCTTGAAGGTAAAGCAGACATCCAGGTTCAGCGCATCCAGGTTATTCGGGAATTCTTCTCCCAGTTTGCTCTCTGCAAAAGCGATCAGAATGGACTTGGTCTCAATGATATTGTTCCCTGCAATCGCCGCATCCCTCCTGTCCGTGACATCTGTATCAATTTCTGCAAAGGTTTTCCATTCATCATTCCGAAAAGCGACCTGATAATGCTGATTCTGGTTGCAATAATTGGACAGGAAAAGGCCCTTCACCTCCGAAAATTTAACGTCCACATCCTTCGTCCCGTTCTTCGTCCGGTAGGACAATCCCTCTCCATTCACCGACAACCGGTATTTATTCGGCACCTCAAAATGCAGTTCTCCCTGCGCAAATTGTCTTTTCATTCGAATTCCTCATTCCTTTCCTCTGACACGATTCCGCTTCCCTTCCTGTCTAAAAAGCATGAATCTCACTCCCATAAAATTCTTACTTCCTGTCCTCATAGGGCTCCTCTGCAAGCTTTCCGCTCCCATCAGGCTCTTCTGCAAGCATAGTGATTTTTCGGTGTTTTGTCCAGCTATAATCCACAAGCCTGTTTTCATCATTTTGTCCGGCCTGCAATCAACTAGACAGTTTTCTTTGAATGGTATAGGATGGACAAAAACGGTCTTTTGACTAAAATCGGTAACAATCACTTCCCGTGCGGGACATCAAAAAGATACGAGGTTGACGATATGAAATATTATCTTGCTATCGACATCGGCGCATCTTCCGGACGACATATTCTGGGCTGGCATGAAGATGAGAGAGTCAAAACCAGAGAAATCTATCGTTTTCACAACGGGGTGGAGCATTTAGACGGCCATCTTGTTTGGAACATAGATGCGCTTCTGCAACACGTCAAAAGAGGAATTTCCACTGCTCTTTCCGCCGTCGATAAAGTTTCCGAAAGCTCCCGAATCGCAAGTCTTTCGATTGATACCTGGGGTGTGGATTATGTCCTGATGAGTGGAGACAAGGAGGTTTCTCCCGTCTATGCTTACCGGGACAGTCGAACCGAAATCGTGATTCCGAAGGTGCATGCGCTTCTTCCCTTTGATACCTTATATGAAAGAACCGGCTGCCAATTCCAGTCGTTCAATTCGATTTATCAGCTCTACGCCGACAAAGAGGGGGGCCGTCTGAACGGAGTGACCGACTTCCTCATGATTCCGGAATATCTGCTCTATAAACTCTGTGGCGTCAAGACAAAAGAATATACGAATGCCACCACAACCGGAATGATCAACGCAAAAACCGGTACTTTTGATCCTTTCTTATATGAGACCCTCGGCCTTCCTAAAGAGCTTTTCCCTTCTCCCGTACAGCCCGGCCGCATCCTTGGAGAATACAAAGGCATCCGGTGTATGCTGGGCGCCACGCACGACACCGCTTCTGCGGTGGAGGGAATCTCGATGGAGGGGAACCATCCTTATATTTCTTCCGGAACCTGGTCTCTCCTTGGTGTAAAAACACCTAGGCCTCTCACGGACAAAGCCAGTCAGGCTGCGAATTATTCGAACGAGGGAGGCGTCGGTTATAACCGTTACCAAAAGAACATCATGGGCATGTGGCTGGTGAACGGTCTCAAAAAGGAAATTGCGGACGAGCTCGAATTTGCTCATCTGGTAGACCTTGCCAGAAGGAGCCGCTGTGATCTTCTGGTCGACGCCAACAACCCTGAATTCCTGGCACCCGGAAGCATGAAGGCAGCCTTTGACAATGTGACAAACGGAAAGCTTCATAACATCGGTGATTATTTCCGCTGTGCCTACCGCTCGCTTGCGCAGAATTATGCGAAGGCTCTGACGGAACTGGAGACCAACACGGGCACGAAATATGAAAAGCTGTATATCGTTGGCGGTGGTGCCAAAAACGCTTTTTTAAACGAGGAAACAGAGACTGCCACAAAAAAACAGGTCATCGCACTTCCCATCGAGGCCACTGCCCTGGGAAATCTGAAAATGCAAATGGAGGCTGACAAATGAGTTATCAGGAAGCAAAAGAAAAATATGCATCCCTCGGCATCGATACGGATGCCGCGCTGCAGAAGTTGCAGAATATTCCCCTTTCGCTGCACTGCTGGCAGGGAGACGATGTAAGGGGTTTTGATACCGACCCCGATGCGCCCTTAACCGGGGGCATCCAGACCACCGGCAATTATCCGGGAAGAGCCGGAAACCCGCAGGAGCTGATGTCGGATATCGAAGAGGTGCTTCGCCTTTCTCCCGGCAAAAAAAAGCTGAACCTGCACGCCAACTATGCGATTTTCGAAAAAGGAAAATGGGTCGATCGTGATCAGTTAGAGCCTAAGCACTTTGCGCCCTGGGTTGATTTTTGCAAAAAGAACCACCTCGGCGCCGACTTCAATCCCACCTTTTTTTCTCATCCCAAATGCGATCCCCTAACCCTCAGCAGTCCGAACGAAGAAACCAGAAACTTCTGGATTCGACACGGCAAGGCCTGTGTGCGCATCTCACAATATCTGGCAGAAGCGCTTGACTGCGTCTGCACCATGAATATCTGGACGGGAGACGGTTTTAAAGACATTCCTGCCGACCGTCTGGGTCCCCGGATGCGATATAAGGAATCCATTGATGAAATTCTGTCCGAGCCCTATGATTTTCACAAGGTGAAGCCCTGCGTGGAAAGCAAGGTCTTCGGCATCGGAGTAGAAAGCTATACCGCAGGAAGTGCCGAATTCGCCTTAAGCTATGCAGCAATGAACCCGGGGAAGTGTATTCCGCTGATGGACAACGGGCACTATCACCCGACGGAAGTCGTCAGCGATAAGATTCCGGCGCTTCTGACCTTTTTCCCTGAAATTGCTTTGCACATCACCAGACCGGTGCGCTGGGACAGCGACCATGTTGTCCTCTTTGACGATGAGACAAAGGAAATCTGCAGGGAGATCGTGCGCTGCGGCGGGCTGGAGGGTCGTGTATTTATGGCACTGGATTATTTTGACGCTTCCATCAACCGCGTCGCCGCCTGGGTCACCGGCTTCCGCAATGTGCAGAAGTCCCTGCTCTATGCGCTCCTTTCCCCGGATCTGACCGCCGATCAAAATGACGGGAATTTCACCGCCCTGCTCGTCAGGCAGGAAGAATATAAAACCCTTCCTTTCGGAGAAGTGTGGGCACAGTACTGTAAGCAGTGTGGAGTCCCAGAAGACGGAACCTGGCTTGCGGAAATACAGAGATATGAACAGGAAGTCCTGTCAAAGAGAGGCTGATTTTCTCTCCTGTTTCGGGATCCACCCTTGCTCCGATACCCTTTCTGTTCCTTTCCTTCGACCGGGAAATTGCTATATTTTAGGAGAATTCATGATGAAAGATATTTTGACGCAACCCTGGATGGTGGAAATGATCCTCACCACCACCAATATGTACAACCATGGCTGGGACGAGCGCAATGGCGGAAATGTCAGCCTCCTGCTGGACCCGGATTCCTATGGTGAATATGTGGATCTCCCCGTCCTGCGAAAAATTCCGACCGGCTTTTCCTGTCCGGATCTGGAAGGGAAATATTTTCTCGTCACAGGCACCGGCAAATACTTTAAAAATGTACAGTACGCCCCGGAGGTAAATCTCGGTCTCGTTCGACTCATCGAGGAAGGAAAAACAGCAGAGCTTCTCTGGGGTTTTGCGGACGGCGGGAAGTTTACCTCGGAATTTCCTGCGCACATGATGAGCCATGCTGCACGCTTGCAGATCGATCCGGAAAACCATGTGGTCATGCACTGCCACCCGGCCAATCTTCTTGCCATGACCTACGTTCATTCGTTGGATGAGCGGGAATTCACCCGTACCCTCTGGCAGATGAGTACGGAATGTGTTGTTGTCTTTCCGGACGGGGTCAATGTTCTGCCCTGGATGCTCTGCGGCACCAACGAGATCGGACTCGCCACCGCTAAGAAAATGGAGAGCGCCCGTCTCGTCATCTGGGCGATGCACGGCATCTACGGTGCGGGAAAGGATCTGGATGAAACCTTCGGCCTCATCGAAACCGCCGAAAAGGCTGCCGAAATCTATATGAAGACGGCGCATCTTCCCCGGATCAATACCATTACAGATGCTCAACTGAGAGAACTGGAAGTTCGATTCGGAGTCAAAGCAAGAGAGGGTTACCTGCAATAAGCGGGTACCCCTCCCTTTTCTGTCTACGTCAGCTCACTTCGCTTCTGATTCACAGGCTCTTTCTACTCCAGCCCATTTCGCTGCTATTTCACAGGCTCTTTCTATGCCCGCTCACTTCGCTGCTACTTCACCAGTCCCTTCACCGCCTCTGTGAGCGTTTCCAGCTCCTTCTCCGCTTCTTTTTCGCTTTCTGCGCAAACGCCGATATAGAATTTGATTTTGGGTTCCGTTCCCGATGGACGGATGCAGCACCAGGCTTCCTTTTCTAAGGAAAAATAAAGGACATCGGACTTTGGTAGCTGCGACAAGGAATCTTCTCCCGTCCGGCAGTCATGGATTTTACCACTCTTGTAATCACGAAATTCCAAAACCTTCTTTCCTCCAATTTCCCCGGGAACGAGGGTTCGCACTTCTTCCATCATGGAGTGGATTTTCTCCGCTCCTTCCATTCCCTTCAAGGTGATGGGGATCAATTTTTCCTTATAATAACCGTACTTTTCAAACAGCTCCTTCATCCGGGTCAAAAGTGTCTTTCCGCAGTGCAGGTTCCAGGCTGCCGCATCGCAAAGCGCCATCACCGCCGTCACGGCGTCTTTATCTCTTGCAAAGGTTCCCTCCAGACAACCATAGCTTTCTTCATAACCGAAGATGAATTGATGGCTGTGGTTTTCCTCAAAATACTTGATCTGTTCTCCGATATATTTGAATCCCGTCAGGGTTTCGATCCGGGTTACGCCGTATTCCTTCGCCAGAGGGACACTCATTTTTCCGGAAACGACGGTCGTTACCACCGCTCCGTTTTCCGGCAACGTCCCCTCTTCTTTTTTCTGGGAAAGGATATAATCAAGCAGAATCGTCCCCGTCATGTTCCCGGTAAAGCTTTCATAGGTGCCTGTCTCGCTGTTTCTGACATAAACGCCCAGCCTGTCCGCATCCGGATCCGTCGCTAGAATCAGATCGGCACCGACGCCTTCTGCCAGTTCCAGTGCCAGTGCAAATGCTCTGGGATCCTCCGGGTTCGGATAGGAGACGGTAGGAAAGTTTCCATCCGGCACCTCCTGCTGCTCCACCACATAGACGTTTTTGAAGCCGAGTTCCTTCAGGATCCTCCTGACCCAGATATTTCCCGTCCCATGAAGAGGCGTATAAACAATCTTTAATTTCGCTGCCTGCTCTTTTATCATCTCCGGATGAATGGCTAGTGATTTGACCGCTTCGATATAGGCATCATCCACTTCCTCTCCGATCACGCGGTAGAGGTTCTTCGTCAGTGCTTCCTCCTTCGTGAGGGTTCTTGCCTGTGCAAAATCCGTCACCGCATTCACTTCCGCAATAATTTCCGCATCTCTGGGAGGCGTAATCTGCGCACCGTCTTCCCAGTATACCTTATACCCGTTGTATTCCTTCGGATTATGGCTCGCCGTAATGACGATTCCCGCCGTGCATCCCAGTTGTCTGACCGCAAAAGAGAGCATGGGAGTCGGTCTTAAGGAGGGAAACACATAGGCGGGGATACCGTTTCCCGCCAGGCAGAGGGCGGCATCCTGTGCAAATTCCTGCGAGTGATTGCGGGAATCAAAGGCAATGGCAACGCCCTGATTTTCCGTACTCTGTTTTTTTATATAGTTGGCTAACCCCTGCGTGGCTTTCCGAATGGTATAACGATTCATCCGGTTGCTTCCTGCCCCCATAACGCCGCGCAGACCGCCCGTTCCAAACTCCAGCTCTTTATAAAACCGGTCTTCGATTTCCTTCTCATCGCCTCGATTGCACGAAGCTCCTCTTTGGTCGCTTCGTCCACCGCGGTGCTCTTTAACCAACTCTCGTAATTCGCTCTTGCTGTCATCTTACTTTTCCTTCCCAGTCATATCCTCTGCAGGACGCACTTCTTTTCCGTACAGAAAAAACAGGACAACGCCGATCAGCAGCATCCCGCCAATGACGTTCCCGATTGTGACGGGCAGCTCATTGGTCAGGAAGAAATTTTTCCAGTTCAGCACCTGCAGTTGATCTGCACGGATCCCGTATTTTGTCACAGCCACTTCTACGAAACCCGGGTTCTTCGCCGCAAAAATTCCTGCCGGAATATAATACATATTGGCAACACAGTGTTCGAAGCCTCCGACCACAAAGGCGAAAATGGGGAGATAACTGGCCAGAATCTTTCCCGATACTTCCTTCGACAACCCCGCCATCACAACCCCGATGCAGACGAAGAAATTACAGAGAATTCCCGAAACCAGTGCACTCATGAAAGGGAGACTCGCTTTCGAGAGCGCAAGTTTAATGGTAAACGCTCCGACCGCACCATTTCCGATTCCGAACTGCCCGCTGAGGGCAACGAGTCCGGCAAAGAGAATGCCACCAAGGAGATTCGACACAAAGACCAAGCAAAGCACGCTGATCATACGGATCGCCCGGTACCTGTGCTTCAGCGCCCCTATCACCATCAGGCAGTCACCCGTAAAGAGTTCTCCGCCAAACAGGACCATCAGAACAAAGCCGATGGGAAAGACCAGCCCCGCCGTCAGTCTTGCCAGACCGGCATTTGGGATCGCATGCATGGCGACACTGCTTGCCATGGCCCCTGCCGCAATCAGCGCCCCCGCCATTACGCCCAACACGACTATCTGACTCTGTGGACGTTTCGTCTTACCCTCTCCCGCTAAGACCAGGTTTTCCGTTACCTCCGACATAGGCATTGCCATTTGTTTCATCTCCCTTCTGAATCTGATTGTTGATTTTCCACATCCGTCTTCCTCCACCGCCGGCCCGGCAGCGACCAACTCCGCGGCAACTGCTGCACCATCGCAATCGAAATGGCAATGGTAAACGCTGTAAACGAACAGATCTTGCCAAAGTGCATGAAGCCTGCCATATTGCCCCGGAAGAGGTAATAAACCGCCCGGTAAAGGCTGATTCCCGGTAAAAGCGGGATCAGGCTGGTCACCAGAAACCGTTTGCGGACACCTTCGATAGACTGCGAGTACTCTGGAAGCCAGCACCGCCAGGAATCCGCTGATAAAAACGGCGATCACCTCGCTGTACCTCCATTTTAAAACAAAGACATAAACAAACCAACTGATGGCACCCAGGACACCGCAGACCAGATAATGTCTTCTTTTGACATGAAACATGATCGCAAACCCTACCGTCCCCAGTCCCGCTACGATGCTGCGAATCACAAGAACCAAATAGGAAATGCGGGAAATATTGCTGATGGCGGTGGAGATCAGTTTGATCTCCGGCACGTTCATTTCTACCAGCACGACGCCGGATGCCATGGAAACACAGGTTAAGAGTGCGCTGATGAGTAACGTCTCCCCCGTTGCAAAATTGTTCTGACTGAATTCCCGAACCGAATTCACAAAGGCAACACCGGGCACCAGATCCATCATCACACCGATGATGATATAAGACAGATGGACGCCAATTCCCAGGCTAACCAATAGATTCCCCAAAATGGCCGTCAACACACTGCCCAGGATCGTTTCCAAAACCCGAGACTTGATCCTACCCTGCGAGAATAGCAGATACAGCCCGATCATGCTCCCGACGATCCCCGCACACAGAGAATCTCTCATGGAAGTTCCGATGGCAAAGCTGAATCCTCCGGCTCCCAGAAAATACGCCAACATCCTTCCCATGACACCATAGTGGTTCCTGCTTTCAATTTTTTTCAGGGAGGAAGAAAGATAGTCCAGTGTTTTCGAATGGGTGCAAACATCACGGGACAACTCGTTCACTTCTTCAATCTTCCCGATGTCAATCTCCTTGTCCGGCACAGAGACGATTCTGGTCTGGATCCCCTCTCCGCCCACCTTGGCGGTAGCAAAAATTCCGCGGTTCATCACATAGGCATCCATATCTTCGATATGCATCGCCTCTGCCATACGGTACATGGTTTCTTCCGCCCTGTAGATTTCCGCCCCGCTGGAGAGCAGGATTTTCCCCGCACAAAGCACCGTTCCCAGCGTATCCGGCTGCTTCTCCTGCCCGATGTTTCCTGCCTGCATCTTCTCTATTTTGTTTGCCTTGTCTCCTGCCTGCATCTTCTCTGTTTGGTTTGCCTTGTCTCCCGCCTGCATTCCCGGCTGTCCTTCCCGTCACACTCTGCTTCCTCTGTGTAAGTTCCCATTGTACTCGATTCCCTTTTTGTTTTGCCACTTTCAAAAACCACCGGCGGACGAATGATCCGCCGATGGTTCCCTGTTTCCTGTTCGATATGGTTCTTTCCGACTGCATTCCCGTTCTTACTTCCACCCATCCATTTCCAAATGGAAGTATGCGCAGATCCTCTTATTCCTTCAAACTGAACTTCGCCACCAGTCCCTGCAGTTTGTTGGCCTGCTCGGTCAGTTCTGCAGAAGATGCCGCCGTTTCCTCTGCCGTTGCAGAATTGTTCTGCACCACGGAGGAAATCTGATCGACGCCGATGGTGACCTGGTTCACGCCTTTGGACTCTTCTTGCGAGCTGGAGGAAATATCCTGAATCAGTGTGTTGATCTTTTCCGTATGCTCGGACAGGGTTTCGAGCGATTCTGCCGTCTCCTCCGTGATCCTTGCTCCGTTTTCCACTGCTTCCAGGGTTTCCTCTATGAGATTCGCTGTCGTCTGCGCTGCCTTTGCGGATTCCTGTGCCAGGTTGCCGACTTCGCCTGCGACAACTGCAAAGCCTTTTCCTGCTGCGCCCGCTCTTCCGGCTTCGATTGCCGCATTCAGAGACAGAATCTTGGTCTGGAAGGCGATATCGTCAATGGTCTTAATAATCTTATTGATTTCGGCGGATTTTTCTTTAATGACCGTCATCGCCTGCGACATTTCACCCATCTTGGCATCGCAAAGACGGAGCGCCTCCTCCGCATGGAGGGACAGCTCGGATGCCTCTTTCGTAGTGCCAGCGGTCGCATTGATCTGGGTGGAAATATCGTTCATGGTCGCACTGAGTTCCTCTACGGAAGAGGCCTGCTCTGTCGCACCTTCCGACAGCCCCTGCGCGGCGGCGGAGACAAGTCCCGCATTCTGGTTGACACTTCCGGCACTTTCCTGAATCTCCGACATCGTTTTGGACAAATCTGTGGTGATTTCCGAAAGAGCGGACAAGATCGGTGCATAGGCCCCCGTATAAAACTCCGCCTTGTCGTTGGACATCCGGAAATCCCCTCCGGCGATCGCTCCGAGCTTTTCGGTCAGATCCGTAATAATGTTTTCCACGCGGTGCACCACATCCTCGATTGCCTGCATCAGTACCGCAATTTCGTCTTCGTAATCATACTCCATCTCAATCACGAAGTCCCCGACAGCCAGCTTCTGCGAGCTGTTAGCCACCATTGTCAGCGGCTTCAGGCTCTTGCGCAGATAAAATACCGTCGACACAATGACAATTCCAACCGTCAGCAAGCCCAACAGAGTTGCCACCCACACCAGGCGGTCTGTATCGTGGTCATAATCCGTTTCCTTCATGCTCATCCGGAACCACCAGGTTCTTCCCTGTAGGTCTACCGGGGTAAAAAATTCCCTCTCTTCCGGTCCTTCCTTTCCCTTGACCTCCTGAATGAAAGCATTGCCCTCTTCCATCAGCGACTTTACTTTATTATATCCCTGATCCGACATCACTTCTGAAAGTTTTTTGCCGCTGTCCTCCTCATTCCCATAGATGGCTTCGTTATTGTCAATGATTTCCGAAAACATGGTCGGGAATTCATCGTCACTTCTTTGATATCGGTCAGTACCTTGGCATCCACGTCTAATAAGGTAACACCCTTGAATACTCCGTTTACCATCAGAGGACTGGCAATCGTGAAAATAGAGGGGCCTTTTCCGCCGTTGTCCTCGTACATATCCGTGATGACCGTCTTGCCCTTTTTGGCCTGCTGATAATAGGGTTTATTCTGGTAAAAATCGTAGTCGTAACGCTCTACTTTTTTTTCTTTCGCACCGTTTTGTGTCAGATAAATCGCATAATTCGGCGCATCCGATAAAAAAGCGTTCGGTTCAAAGAAAGTCCCTGCACCGATGAGTGATTTTTCATTCTTAAGACTGGCATAGAGGCTACTTAACAATGCGCTTTCTGCATCATATGCGGAAGCAGGAATCTCCTGATCCAGTACCCGGCTCCTCAGCATCAGTTCTCCGGTCGGGTCTACCGAAATCGTCTTTCCGGACGTGCCGTCCTGCATTTCCCAGAGTTTTTCCGGTGCCTCCCCTGCATGGTCCTTTGCTTCATAAACAAGGGAAATCCCTGCATTGATGGACTTGGCAATATCGCTGAGCTGCTCCACCTTTTCTGATAGTTCTGTGGTTGCGTTTACCCCTTTTTCCGTCATAGAATCGTTGATCTGTCTGTCCATATTCAGTTCAAAGGAGTGTACCAGAATATAGCACAGCGCCAGAATACTGATAAAGGAGACCGCTCCGAGCACGAAGGACATCCTGCCCTTCAGACTCATCTTCTTCCAGAAGCCCTTCCATCTCTCCCGAAGAGAGCGACCTTGCGCCGTTTTCACTCGCTTTGCTTTTCCGGCCTTCCCTTCCGTGCTCTTTCCTTCTGCAATCTTTTCTTGTACTACCTTCTCTTTCTTCTCTTTTCTCATGTCATACCTCTTCATCCGTGAATTTGTATAGACAAGCTTTCCTCTATTATCGGTAAATTAGAGAAAAAAGATAAGTTGGATCTGCAATTCCTCTTTCTTCTGCCTTATTTCTGTGGATCGAATTCGATCTGGTATCCCTCCGCTACGCCCTGCAACAGCCCCTTAACCAGAGACCTTGCATAACGATCGGCATTATCCAGAATTCCGCTCGCCCGCGCCGCTTTACGGGCGTCACTCTCTGCCAGCTTCTGCGCCTTATTGGCATCCTCCTTGTTGTTGAAATTAAAGATTGCGATGGACTCTCCGTGATAGGAGATGGTCCCCGGATCTACGGTCGCCGAAAGGATCTCCGCCTGCGGCAAATGTACATGGATGATCCGCTTTCATGATCAATCCGGAAAGAGATCCTGGAAGCATCGATTCCCGCCGTCACCTGACTCTTATAGGTCATCACAAAGTTCCCCTGACTCAGAATCGGGATCCCCTCGTCCTCATAGGTACTAAAACCTTCCATCGTCAGTTTCTGCGTCACCAGCTCGCTGGCATTGGCAAGTTGTCCGGAAACGACCTCCGTGCTGAGTTTTGCCGTCTTGCGATAGCCCGGAATCCGATCTAAAATTTTTTGCGGCAAACGACTCCCCGCCACTTGCAGGCAAAAAAAGAGAATCCCGCAAATCCCCAGTACAACCAATATTTTCGTCAAAAACCGAACCACCATCTTCTTCATCCCGTTCCACTTTCTCCTCTCATCTGTTTGGTTCCTGTTCCCATGCCCTGTCTTTCGTGTACAGGGTAGTAGACAAGACTGCGCCTGTTCAAAGCCGGGTAGGAAGTGTAAAATCACAGTCCCCCTCGCTATTCCGTATGGGTAATATACTATAAGTGGGCAGTGCTGTATATAGTGCTTGCGGCTTTCTGTTTTTAGATGCCAAATCGGATGATGCAAGAATCCAACATACCTCAATGTCAAATTTCCGCAAACACGCAAAGACCCACGGAGCGTAAGCCGCACCGTAGGTCCTTTTCTTCTGAGCTGTTAGACTTCTTCCGAAGAGATGAAACTTCGTTCTCGGATCGATTACCCTTCTTCCTCCTGCTCCTCTTCGCCTTCTGTCATCTGTCTTAAATGGAAGCGACTGATCTGATCACGCAGATTCCTCGCCTGGTCATTGAGTTCCGCGCTGGAAGTGGCGCTCTCTTCTGCAGTGGCGTTGTTGGTCTGGATGACGTTGGAAATCTGGTCGATTCCCAGGGTGACCTGCGATACGGCGTTGGCCTGCTCATCGGAAGCGGCAGCAATCTCGCTAATCAAAAGGCTCAACTGTTTCTGCCCGTTTACCACTTCATGCAGGGAATTTGCCGTATCGTCTGCCAGCTGACTCCCCTGCTCGACCGCTTTTACGGTATCGTCAATCAGCACCGTTGTATCTTTCGCCGCTTCCGCCGTTTTTTGTGCCAGGTCTCGCACCTCATCCGCTACGACGGCAAATCCCTTTCCGGCTTCTCCCGCTCTTGCCGCTTCTATGGCTGCATTCAGCGCAAGCAGGTTGGTCTGGAAGGCAATTTCGTCGATCGTCTTGATGATGGCGCTGATTTCTGCAGACTTCTCATTGATTCTGCTCATCGAGGCCTTCATTTCCTGCATCTGCCCGTCACTCTTGATCATTTCTTCCTGTCCGGTGGCGGCAGCTTCATTCGCCTTGGCGGCATTTTCCGCATTTTTCCGGATTCTGTCGGAGATATCGTTAATGGTAGCAGAAAGCTCTTCGATGCTGCTGGCCTGTTCCATCGAACCTCTGGTCAGATTCTGTGCTCCCTCAGCGACTTTTTCTGCTGATCCGGAGACTTGATCAGAGGAAATTCGGATATTTCCAATCAGACCGGTCAGCTTTTTTGTTAGATCTAACAGCGCCACTTTAATCTTTGCAAACTCTCCGTTGTATTCTTTTTTTAGCTGGATATCCAGATTTCCCTCCTGCATTTCATTGAGGCTGTCTGTGATTTCCTGAATATAATGCTGGTACTCCTTTAACCGGCTCACCAATTGGCGAAGTCCTTTTGCCAAATCCCCGATCTCATTGGTGCTCCTGACCGTAATCTCTTCATCCAGAGAACCTTCCGCCAGTTTTTTTACCGACTGTGTCAGAGAAAGAATCGGTCGTGCCTGTCTATTCCCCAGCACCATGGAAAGCCCCAGCATCCCGAGAAGATAGACGGCAATAAAGATAAACAGGGTGTATTTCAGCACTTCGATGCTACCGTAAATCGCTTTATGATTGGGGGCAATGGCGATGATCCAGCCATTCTCCAAAACATGATAGCCTAGCAGAACCGCTTTTCTGGAGCTTCCGCCATTGACATATCCATCCTTTTTACTCAGGAGTTCCGGCAATACTTTCTGATATTTTCCATCTAAGATTTCGCCGAAATTCTCTCCTCCCGTATAATCCGGATGAAAAAGAATCTTGCCCTTCGCATTTAACAGGAAGCATTCTTTCTCGTTAAATTTTTGATGCGCATCCAGGAGGCGGTTTAAGTAGGCAAAATCAAAGTCGACCCCGACGACTCCAAAATCCTTCCCGCTGCTTAAGTAGATGGGAGTCACGTAGGATATAATGGTTTTGTTGATATTGGCATTAAAATACGGCTCCATCCAGGTGGATTTTTTATTCTTCAGCGGCGTATAAAACCAGCCGACATGCTCCATATCGCTCGGATCATATTTGGACAGATCGGTGGGGGTAACCGGCTCCGGCTTTCCGTCATTATCCGCGTCGGTGAAAAAGTCCCTGACGTTCCGTAAGTCAGAAAGGGATCGTAACGGATATAGGAGGCGACCAGCCCCGGAATATCCTTCGTCGAGTCAATGACGACCTCGTTCATTTTTTTCTCATAGTCCTTGAAGTACTCCTCGTCTTTGGCTACGATTTTGTTCTCGTCCGCCATAAGACGGCTGGTGGAAGCCAGTAGATTCACCTTCGCCTCGATTAGATTCAAAATACCGTCTACCGACTCGGCAGTCTGTTCCGCCGCCGAACGCATATTGGTATTTCCGTCCGTGATACTGATATTGTTCATGTACACGGTTAACGTCCCACCCAGCAAGGCAAAAGCGATCACGGTGGGGAGCAACATACATATAATCAGATTGGTTCGAATGGATTTCGGTTTCATCTTCCGCTCCTTCTTTCAGACGAGCTGATATAAAATAGTAGCTTTTGTCTATGATATCGGTAAAATAATTTTTATTATGATGATAGTATATGATTGTTTATCAAAAGCTAAGATTTTACTTATAGATGGAAATCCCCTTTTTTGCTTTAAAACAAAAGTCTCCTCCTATTTTCTGATGCGCCTTAGCAACTCCTTCGCATTCTGCTTTGTAAAGTCAGAAAGTTCATAGGAACGGATACGCTCCTTCCCCATATTGGGAATAACGAACCCATTTTTCACAAGCATTGCCAGTCGATTGATCACAGTCCTATTTGTAACCTTAAGCTCTTTGCTTACTTCGATCGGTGTGAACTCTCTTTTATATTTTTTGATTAGTAAGAAAAGTAATTCTTTCTCTTTGCCCTTGAGATACGAAAGACTTCCTTCTAGCACTTCACCATTTAATCTCGTTGATAATTCGCAAACCCTGTTTGAATACAACAAGACCATTCGGAGAAAATAATGGAGCCAAATCTCTGGGTGTGGTGGATTGTCTCTTCCTGAATAATACAGCGCCGGCAATCCCATCTGAAGAGACCTATAGTATTCATCTATATCATACGCGAAATATTCTTCTAAAGAGCCAACTCCATTAAACCTATATCCGTTGGTATCTAAAATATACCCCGACAGCAATCTTGCTGTTCGCCCATTTCCATCTTCAAATGGATGAATGGTTACAAGCTGATAATGAACGATAGCCGCAACGATGAGGGGATGATCCCCAGTTGTATTCACATATTCAATCAATTCATCCAACAAGTCCGGTATATCCCTATATTCCGGCGGAATATAATCCGGATTTCCCCGTTTGAGAATCGTATACAGCAAATAAGACACCCGGAGGCATTGGTCCCCGAAGCCCTATTTTTTCCTTGGATGCTCCTTTTTCCACGTACCTCTGCACATCTAATATCAGTTTCCTGGAAAATCGCTCTAGTTTTCGCCATCTTCTCTTCCAGATAATTCAGTGCAAGAAAATAATTTCGCACCTCCTGTTCCGGTTTGAGATAATGTTTTCGTTCATCACTATCAATAACCTCATCCACTTGCTTCTCTGACAAGGGATTTCCCTCAATTTTCGTAGAAGCATAGGAGCTTTTCTTTTTCGAGTTTTTACGCCACTTGTTAGCGACCGTAGCCGGCAGCAATACTTCTGATACTTTATACTTATTTTTATCAATCTCCGTAATATATCTTAAGATCTCATTTGACAAGGTGGCTTTTATCATAAAAATTGCCCTCCTGATACATATAGTATATCATGAGAGCGCAGACCCTTTTTCACTATATTTACACTATTTTTTCACTATTTTGTAAAAATGAGTAGCGAGTGGTCACCGCCTATCAGTGCAATCACTCTGTCCCTTGTCACACTGAATCGAACGGAGCTTTTACACCGACCCCCCTCCTCTCTCCTTCTCTTTTTACCCGCTCAAACGAAACATCTCCTTCTTCAAAATACAGTCGATTTCCCGTTTCGTTTAAGTGCGTAATCAGAATCGAGAGCTTGGTATCGCGGGCGCTTGAGAACATTTGCACCGAGTCTTTATCCCGCTCCACCGGCGCAAAGAAGGCATCCATGCTCTCATGCCGCGCATAACGGAGTGTTCCCTGCCATTCGTTCGGCTGGTTGGTGAGATCCACCCCGACACCGGGGATCTGAGTGCGCCTGGTCTCACAGGGCAGCGGTCCCTCTCCATGGCGCGTCACATAGCTCCGCGTCACATAAATAGCCTCATCCAGGGTAAGTCCCCGTTTCTCAAGAAAAAACGCCGGATTGTGCAGCCCCGTCTTTGAGGAGGTCAAATGCGGTGCGTAGGCTTCATAGTCCTCATCTAAGAGGAGTCCCTGTCCGCCCTCAAAAAGGAGATGATGGAATTGCGCAATCCAGGCCCGATTCGCATCCACCAAAGTCAGGAGACCGATGTTTGCCTTCACTTCCGAGGCATAATTTTGAATCACGTCATCGTTTTCCAATAGTTCAAAATACGGGTTCCCGCGGTCTATCCCAAGCGTCTTCGCCCGCTCTTTCGTATAGGCTTGTCGCATCCAGCGCAGTTGCCGCTGCAGCTCTGTTTCGCTCCTTAAGGCGACTTCCTCCACACTGAGGACGTATCCCGCACGGTTTCGCTGAACGCATTCATCGATGCCCATGCCGCAGGAACCGTGCCGCGCATCGCCACGGGCAGCTTCCGCCCCCATGTTAAGGAGCACATCGTCTATGGTGGTGACGCGCGCTGTTTTCTCGGAATAGAGCAATGGCACAAAGCCGAAAAGCTGCGAAAAGTCTGCGACTTCCTTCCCGAGTTGATAGAGATCCGGCATAAAAGTCTCTGCAAACAGAGTCGGCGTCCCGTACTCTGCTCCGGCGCCGATCTGGTGGTGTACAAAACGCCAGGCGGCCTCCGCATCCTCCACCGTGTGTCCGGCCTGTGCGCCGCCGTTGTGTTTGATGATCAGCGGTTTCCTCACAACGCGAGAGAGGCTTGCAACCGCAAGCCCCTTCCCCTCATCTCCGAAATTTTTCCCGATGACTGCAATATTTCTCATAACTGAATGTCAGCGTCTGCCTGCAGAGAGAGCTGCGCAAGCGCAGCACCGATCACCGGCCTCTTCAGCTCATCCCAGTGCACAAGAACCTTCTCTTGCGTCTCCCCCTTCTGCAACTGAATCGTACTGATAATGATTTCCGGCAGGCAGGAGATGCTCTCGCCATCCAGCACCATGCAGTGCCCCGGCAGGAGCTCTGCATTCGCCTGATTTCTGCCCCCGATCATGATATGGAACACATGGAAGGAAGCCTCTACTTCTTTAGCAGACTCTCTCTCGTCACTTCACCCGGAATCTCATCTCCAATGACGCGTTCTATCGTAGCTCCTAAAGATCCACTTCGAATTTCCGCCTCGTCTCCGATGGTAAAGAGAAAGCCCTTTTGATTTCTCTTCCGAATCGCATCAATATTGGTGTGTCTCGCGAGAAACTCCCAGAGACAGGTCGGCACCACTTCTCCGCTTCCACGGTTTTCAAAATAGATCTCCAGCAGCTGCTCTGCGATTCGAATATCCGATTCAAACTGCGTGACCTGCAGCGGAGACTTGTCCTGAAAATCTCCATAGGCCGCGCACATGAGCGCCGGGTCTTCGACCGCGCCGGTGGAGTAGAGCTTGGTAATCAGCTCATTCAGGGCACCGGTCGCGAGTTCCACCGCGAGATAGCCCATCGAAGCCGTCACATCCAAACCGACCACAATCGGTGTGGTATTCGGATGCTCCTCCGAATCAAAGCACTCTCTCGTGCCGATAAACTTCGGATCCATCTTCGGATTGCATTCCGTTCTCTTGAAGACTTCTCCCACACTCTGCCCGTTGGAAAGCTTTCTGCTGTTCTTCAGTTTCTGCCAATCCGCCGCCGAATAACTTCCGTGACCCATTGTTTTCCTCCTGCCTTAATCCATTTTTGTAAAATGATGGCCGCCAAAGCCGCTTTCGATCACCCGGTCCCATCCCGCAAAATCCGCATAGGCATCCGCTGCGGGTTCCGACTGAAGGAACGTCTCTAACTCCCGCGGGTGATGCACATCTTTTGCCACCGACTTCGCCGTCTCTCTTAGATCCCGCAAATCCCGCTTGCTCTCTTTTTTCTTTACCGCCCGCCAATCGCCGAAGAGCATTCCTTCATGCGTCATCGGGTTGATAAAAAGACTCGCTGCCGTCATGTTCCCGTGCTCCAGCCCGGAGTACTCGAGGGCACAGCAGATGTTTTCCATGCGGGAGATGACCCAGGCCAAATGTTCCGATGCAAACGGCGCAAAAACCTCCGCCGGGTAGAAATACGGCTTCCGTATATAGACGAGGCAAAGCTTCCCCTCATCCAGATAGATTTTGCTCTTCAACTGCGGAAAACAACGGACCAGCTTGACATCTGCCTCGGGAAAGGCGAGCCGGGAAAGCCCGTGCAAAAAGGCATTTGCCCCTTCCTCCCGATCGAATACATAAACCACCGTTTCCAGGCAGAGGTAGCACTCAAGCTCGGGATAGGAATAACGGTCCATGTAGGAAAGCGTCAGCGTTTTCCCGTTCTGCATGCGATAGCTTATTCTTCCGTTCTCTTCCCACAGCGTATCTCCGCTATAGTCCTGCTCCTTCGCATCTGCCTTCGCCTTATAGTAGGACAACAGCTTTTTCCGGAATTCTGTATTCCCTTTTAACTCAGCGTCCGACAGAAAGGCCCTTGCCCCGCAATACGGGCAGCGAAGGCCACCCGCATTTCCCAGCTCCAACTGTGCGCCGCACTGTTTACAGATATATTGAATCATAGCTTCTTCATCATCCAATACGCGTCCATATAAGATCCGTCCGCAAACTTCATGCTATCCGGGAAGGTACCATGCTTCTCGAATCCCAGTTTCTCATACAAATGGATGGCATCTTTGTTCTCTGCCACCACTTCCAGCTCTGCCTGCTCGTATCCGACCTTTTTGGCAACATCGAGAATAATCTGCAGTATCGCTTTGCCAATCCCGCAGCCACAGTATTCTTTGTATAAAGCAATGGCAACCTCGCATCTGTGCTTGTATCTCTTGTACGGCGCAATGCTCATCAGAGAACAGTTCCCGACGTGCTTTCCATCCAAAAACGCAACAAGCATAAACTCACGATCCGCATCTATTTTAGCCTGAATAAGCTGCCTTTCTTTCGTGTCCGTCATGGTGATTTCTTCCGGCTCTCTGATCAGATAAGGCGTCTCGGCGCTCGTTGTCTTTAAATACCGAATCAGATCTTCTGCGTCTTCCGGCCTTGCATTCCTGAGTACGATGGTCCTGCCAAGCTTATCTTTCAGAGATCTTTCTCTGAATACCATTTTTATCCTCCAGAAAATCCCGGCGTTCGTAGGACATCAAATGCTTTTCCCCAAAGGACAACCGTTTAAGTCCAAATTTGTGCATAAATCACGATTCCTTTGAAGAATATAACGGATTAGCTTCTCTGGTTTTATATCCATATACGAACTTCAATTCCTCAAAAGAACTCTTCACTATTTCCGGAATATCAACATGGGCAATAAAATTCTTTCCATTAGGGCCATAGCCATTCACATCATCTGTAAGCCTTGGAATTTCTCCCATAAGTAAATGAATATATCTATCTATCGTCCACATTCCATGAATCTCTTTTTCGTAACACAGTTCGTCACCAGAACACAGCACATTTACCGAATATGTCGCATAATTAATCATTGTAACATCTTCGGTTATGTATTTTCTTAATACGGCATCCATACGTTTTTGCATGGAAGAATCCTGACTAAGAATCATATTTTTGAATCTGATATTTTTCTCTCGCAATAAATCCAGAAGATATGTGATATTGTTCCCGCAATTCGTAGACTGCGTTTCAAGATAATCCGCCTTACATCCGTACACGGTTCTAAGATATCTTTGAAAAATTTCTGCTTCGGGTAAGTCTGCTGTTTTGATTTCAGGATATTCCTGATGGATTATCTGACGCAACCTTTCGGTTGTGTGTCCTACACCGCCAACAATAATATATTTTTTTGCAATATGATTGTTGATTGCTTCTGCCAAAAGATCCCCTCCGGCAAGGATACTTCCCCCAAATAAAACCATTACATCTGCCTGATGAATTCCAGAGCATTCGAACAGTTTTTCCCGGCTCAATTCATTTATGTCCCTTATTCCACAAAATTTCCCAAGAATATTTATATGATTGGCAATTTGGGAATTCATTTCAACCTCCAATCAAACCCCGATTGTTCGTCTATCCGCCTATTTTCCATCCCCCAAACGCAAAATCGGGTCGGTACTTTTATCAACGATTTTCTACGGTCATGTAAAGAGGACTCTAGCATCCGTCCATGTGTTTTTCAAGAGCTTTGCATGTGTAAATACAGCTTTTTCATCTCATCAGAATGGTACAAGCTAGTCCCCCCTGCTCGCCATTTGTAAAGGATAATTTCCAGCGGTGCCACCCCGCTACCTGTTTCACAATCTTGAGTCCCAGGCCATGCTGCCCGGTGCTGGGCTCCCACTCATAGTTCCTGCTGTTCAGTCTGCGCAGAAATTCTTTTGATACGCCTTTTCCATGATCGCCAAGCTCCAGAAAGACATGGTTTTTCCGATCCTGATACAGCCTCATTTCGATCCTGCATCCATCCGGATTATGCCGAATCGCATTATGAAGCAAATTCATGACCGCTCTCTCCACCAGATCTTCGTTGAAGCAAAGTTCCAGATCCTGAAGACCGTCCTCGATTTCGAGTGCGAACCGATACCTGTCATCCTCCGTCTGATTCATGATTTCTGTGAGGATCCTTCTGAGGAATCGGCTGATTCTCACTTTCTTTTTTTCAAACTTCCCCGCACCATACTCCAGTTTACTGGAAAGATTCAGATTCTCCACGAGCCTACGAAGCCGGATCCCTTGTACCTCAATGGCTTTCGCCCTTTGCCTGACCTCCGCCTCCCCAGTGGAATCGGCGATCATTTCCGCATTCCCCAGGACAATGGCAAGCGGTGTGCGAACATCATGTGACACTCCTGCAATCCACTCTGTACGTTCCTCTTCCTTTTGCTTCGCGCGTCGTTTCTGTATCCATATAGGAACAGCCACCAACACAATGATATTGGACAGGGTAAGCAATGGAAGGATCTTCATCAGGTCCTTCATCAAGCTCACATCAAACTCAACGTTGTATTTCCATACCTGATCTTTTTTTCCTCCAATCACAAGCAATCCCCGCCCGACCACATAGGTACGAACCGGATAGTCCTCAAGATAATATCTGGTAAACCTGGCGACATCCTGTAGTGTATAGGTTTTTCTAAGCTCTTTAGGGAGCGCTTCACTCCACAAAATGTTTCCATCTTTGTCCAGTAGCATGGCAAACTGCCCGTGCTTCAACAGACTTTCCGCTTCTTTCTCCCCCAGCTCATACGTTCCGTTTTTTACAGACAGACTGGTCAGTATCTCCGGCGGATTCTGATAATCGACCGAATTCGATTTCATCACCAAAAGCCCCAGGATCAGTAGATCTGTAAAAAAAAGCAGCATCGTCACCAACAAAATGCCCGCAAGCAGCTGTAGCCTCAGTCCCCTTTTTCGCTTCATGATTCCTTCTCCAACTTATAACCCAGCCCCCGTACCGTAATCAGGTATTGGGGTTTTGATGGCTCTTCTTCTACCTTTTCTCTTAAATGGCGCATGTGGACAATCAGTGAACTCTCCAATCCATAACTTCCATCCGGCCAAAGGGCGTCACACAGTGCGTCTGTTGTAACGATTTTTCCACGGTTTCGAAAAAGAATCTGAAAGAGCGCCAGTTCCTTTGCCGTCAGTGCAGTCTCCTTCCCATTCCGCATAACCGTTCCGGCATCCATCGAGACAAGCGTTTGCCCGAGACGCACCGACTGCCCCTTCTCCTCCAAATGATAGGTTCGTCTCAGTACCGCACCGATTCTCAGCAGCAGTTCCTTTGGAAGAAACGGCTTGGTAATATAATCATCCGCACCGAGCCCCAGCCCTTTCAAACGTGCTGTATCCTCATCCCTCGCCGACAAAAAAATCACCGGCGCATCATACAGACACCCCGTCTCTTTCATCTGTGCATAGAATTCAAATCCATTCCCGTCCGGCAGCATGACATCTAACAGGATCAGATCGTAATGCTGTTTCTGAAGCTTTTCTTTCGCCTCACTGCAACTGCCTGCAATATCGACCTGCGCATAGTGGTCTCTTTTGAGCAGCTCCGTTACAATGTCTGTCAGTTCCTTTTCATCATCGATCGTTAATATCCTACATTCGCTCCTATCCATCTGCGGATCCTCCCGAAACATTCTTCCTGATATGAACGCCTCAAGTATGCTTACAAACGCTTCTCCCAACACGCTTGTTCCCTCATTGAGTGCTTTTACTATACCCTATCCCGGCATTTCTCCCAAGGCCTCCCGGGTTTCTTAATGTAAGCATAAGGTAGACGCAAGGTTTTCATAGTCTTCACCGGATATCCTGTCCTTATAAAACAACAAGGGAGGACAAAACACGATGAATTACATCCTGGGAAACGAACCATTTGAGTAAACAAAGCGGTAAAACCTACCGCGTGCACGATCTTTCCATGGCTGTTCCAAAAAAATGCGTCTACGGCTTTCTCGGGCCAAACGGAGCAGGAAAAAGTACCACGCTCAAGATGATTCTCGGGCTGGTCCATCCGAGTCAGGGCAGCATCAAACTCTTTGGAAAGGTCATGAATTCCGCAAACAGACTGTCCATTCTTCGCCAGACAGGGAGCCTGATTGAAAATCCGGGCGGATACGGACACCTGACCGGTCTTGAGAACATGCAGATCATACAGAAGTTAAAAGGGGTCAATGAGGCAGAAATCGCCTCCGCTCTGAAAACCGTTCGTCTCTATGACCAACGCGATAAAAAACTCAGCAACTATTCTCTCGGAATGAAGCAGCGACTCGGTATCGCCATGGCAATCTTGGGAAACCCCAAACTACTGATCCTGGACGAACCGACCAACGGCCTCGATCCTGCCGGGATTCAGGAAATGCGCCAGCTGATCTGCTCTTTGCCAAAAGAAAGGAACATGACCGTTATTATTTCCAGCCATCTTCTCAGCGAGATTGAACAGATGGCCGATCAGGTCGGCATCATCCACCATGGTCATATGCTCTACCAGGGTACTCTTGCTAATCTGGAAACCCAGGGAGACAATCTGGAAGATGTATTCCTTGAAATGACCGGCGGAAAGGAGTCCTTATGAATCTGATTGCTACATTTCCAACGCTAATCGACGTTGAGTTCAAAAAGTCCCGGCATAAGCACTCTCTTTTGCTTCTTGCGATCGCTGTGCTGTTTAATTATTTCTATCTTTTTCACGGGATTACTCCTGATCAGCAGGCATGGTACAATGTGCTCTATGCCATTCCACTGATTGATACACTGATTCTGTCTGTCCTGATGGCTGTCATTGCCAGTCAGTCGGTGGACATGGAACATAAAGGCGCCATGTGGAATCTCCTGCCGACGCTGGAAAGCAGAGCATCCATCTATCTCGGCAAGCTCCTCTATGGATTCATCCACCTGACCCTGTTCTGCCTCTTGCAAATGGGAATGGTGATTCTGATGGGTGTCAGACTTGGATATGAGGGCAATATTCCGTTCTCTCTGATCGGAATCACCTTTCTGGCAGAGCTGGTCAGCGGAATGATTGTCTATCAGGTACAATGCCTTTTGTCTCTCCTGTTTCCCAGCCAGTTTGCAGCGCTCTCGATCGGCTTCGGCGGCACTCTGACCGGTCTGTTCCTCGCCTATGTGAGTACAAGGCCTGGACGCCCTGGTCCGTCCTCCTTTCCCTGAGTCCCATCGGTATGGATTATCAGAGGGCAACGCGAACCGTGACACTTTTTCTCCGTCGGATCACGCCGCTTGAAATTCTGACTGCGCTTATTTACCTTTTCGGTATCTTCCTGCTGGGTCTGTATCTTTTTACCAAAACAGAACCCGGGGCGCTCAGCATAGGTGCAGGCAGGTACAAGGCATCCCGGTCGGTTCACAGTGCGCTACCGGTGGAACTGATCAAACTGAAGCGCAATCCTATATGGATTCCCTTTCTTCTGATTCCGCTGATTTCGGCTGTGATCGGGACCTTCAATTTCACGCAAAATCAGGGTGTTTTACAGAACACCTGGGCAGATCTCTGGACGCAGCAGTCCCTGTTTCTGGGAATGTTTTTCCTCGCACCTCTGGTTGGAATTCTGTGCAGCCTGCTGTGGCGGATGGAGCATCAGGGCAGCAACTGGAACCTGATGCTGACCGTCACTACACCCGAAAAACTGGTCAAGGATAAGTGGATGACGGCTGTTCTTCTCTCATCCGTCTGCATTTTGTGGATCGCTTTCATTTATCTTTTTACCGGAAAAATCATCCTGCGACTTCCCGGAGAGGTGCCTGAACTGTTTTGGATTCGGATGCTAAGTGCCGCAGTCTGCCTCGCCGCCATCAGCGCTGTGCAGAGCATGTTGTCGATGATCTTCCGCTCCTTCGCCGTACCAATCTCACTCGCTTTTGTAGGGAGCATTGCCGGTCTCTGGCTGACCGTCAAAGGTGCTTATTATGCCGTTCCGTATTCGATGCTGATTTATGGGATGGGGAGCAGCTCGATCACCGGAGAATTGAACGTTCCCGTTCTTCTTGCATCCTGCTGCTTCTATATTCTCGGAGCGCTTACATGCAGCATCCTCTTCCTAAAAAAGTCGGATGCACGCACGCATGTGTGACGGCAATTCTCTCAATGAACTCCCCCGCCAACCTCCAGGGAAACGCCACTGTCATATACGCCGTGCATCGAAGCGAGAATCAGGACTGCCCGAATATAACAATGTAGAGTAAGGCAATCCCAAGTAAACTCCTTCGATGAATCCGACGGAACCACACTCCGATGCAAAAATAGAGCAGGTTTCTACCGAACTTACCGTTTGGCAGAACCTGCTCTTCTTATTGTGCGTGCAACAAACCAAAGTCGACAGGATTCCTCTTCCCGACGCATCCTGTACCCCAAACATTCTTACCGGAGTTCTCTGTTACGATTTGACTTGATTCGGTTTCCCGGCAAATCGTTCTCGCGGAAGAGTTCTCAAAGAGTCATTACATATACCTGGCACAGATTCCGTTCATCCCATAAGTCGGAAACAGCTCAAACCCTCTGAATCCAAGTGTATGTATTGTTCTCTTGATTCGGGAATTCCGAACCAATCAGGAAGCGCTTCCAGTATTCTTCGGGAAATTGTCTACTTCTCTGTCGCTTCCTCCACGCTGACAATTCTTATGCCGGTAGCATCCGTTTTACCGCTGTCAGCCACAAAGCGATATACAAAATTCAAGCAGTCGGGAACGGTATCATCTATGTATCCGGAATCAACGAATCCGGCTTTCTCATAGACATGGATTGCCTGCACGTCTTCCCTTTTTACGCATACTTCAGATAGAAGAATCGATCCATAGAATTCTTCACACTAATTGGCAATCTTCCAAATAGTTGCTTTATTTTTCATGCTTATCAAGGTTTTATACAAACCTCCCTGCTTCATCAGTCCTTCATGATTTCCTCGTTGTTCTATTTTCCCGTTATTTAAAACTAAAATCTGATCGGCGTTTCGTATGGTAGAAAGCCTGTGAGCAATCATAATAATGGTCTTGTTCTTTGTCAGTTCTTCAATGGCAGCCTTTAGCTTATCTTCATTTTCCGGATCAATATTTGCTGTGGCTTCGTCAAAAATGACAATCGGGGCATCTTTTAACATAGCTCTGGCAATGGAAATTCTCTGTTTTTGTCCTCCGGAAAGAGTGGCTCCGCCTTCTCCAATCAACGTATCGTAACCATTTGGCAAGGCTTCTATAAAATCATGACACATCGCCTTTTTAGCAGCTTCTATGACCTCTTCTCTTGTGGCACTTGGCACACCGAACTTGATATTATTTTCAATCGTATCCTCAAAGAGATATACATTCTGGAATACCATAGCGATATGACTCATCAGATTGGGCAGGGTATACTCTTTGATGTTCTTGCCGCCCATTAAGATTTCTCCTGCGTTTACATCCCAAAATCTTGCAATCAGATTGCAAAAGGTCGTCTTTCCGCTTCCGGACGGACCGACAATGGCGGTCATGGTGTTCTTCTTCATCTCACAGGAAATATGATCTAAAATTGTCTTTTCATCATAAGCGAAAGAAACATCTTTAAATTCAATATCCGGGTGACGGATTGGGCTTGTTTCAGCTCCTTCTTTTTATTTCAGGAATCTTTTCCAAATATTTCAAGCTGTCGATGGAGTTCTCTGCAATTCTCAGTATCGCCATAGAGCTTCCTGCCGCTTTAATTCCTTCAAAAATAATAAAGCCGGCAATCATAGACATAATCGCATCTGCCAAAAGCATATCTCCCTTCAATGTAATACTTGGCAGATAGAAATAATAATAGCGGCAATACTGATTCCAAGAACAATTCGCTGTAAGGCGATATATGGCGTCATGGTTTTTTCCAGTTTCATTGTAATATTGCAGTTTTCTTCAAACGCATTACTCAGTTCTTTATTATTCTTGCCGCCTAAATTGTATGATTTAATCACCTGCATTCCTTGTACGGTTTCCAGTACCTGTTTTGTCAAATGTGTTTGAGCAATACCGATTTCGCTTGCATTTTCTCTTGACTTTTTTTCCATAAAATAGGTGACAATAAAAAATGCAAGGATTCCTAAAACTGCGGTAATTCCTACCATTATGTGCAAATAAAATAAGGCTAAGGCAAAGACGAAAGTATTGAGTAATCCGCCTAAAACAAGCACAAGTAACATCGGTACCTGCATTTCAATCTGGCTGAGAGTGGTGGTACTCATTGTTGTAATCTTTCCTAAACTGAATTCACTGAAAAATCCCATCGGTACTCTTTTCAGCTTGTTTCCGATACGGATTCTTTTATCCGCCGCCATAAAATAGCCGGCATGCGTTTGCTCCAGCTGAGATATATATTGCGTGATAATCTTTCCGACTAAGCTGACAAGAAGAATCCCTAAGACAATGGCTATATCCTTCATGGAAAGAGTTTCGTCAAATATTTTAACGAGAACATAATACACACCGCCCATTTGCATTGCATTAAATGCCGCACAAAGGAAGCCGACAATAATGGACTTTTGTATATTCGGCTGTTCCTTTTCCGCAAAGTTCCATATTTTCTTAAATACTGTAATCATAACGCTCCTCCTTTCCCGCAGCTTTCCATAAAGAGGAATAGACTTTTGACATTTCTAAAAGTTCCTCATGCTTTCCACAGCTTTCAATCTTCCCGTTTTCGACCACAAATATTTTATCTGCATTGACAACGGTTCTAAGCCTATGTGCAATTAAAATCAATGTTTTTCCTTTCACCAAATTACTGATGGCTTCCTGCACAATGCTTTCGTTTTCGGTATCCATATAGGAGGTGGCTTCATCTAAAATAACGATCGGTGCATTTTTCAGCATGGCTCTTGCGATAGAAATTCTTTGCTTTTCTCCTCCGGACAAATGCCCTCCGCCTTCACCCGCAACCGTATCATAGCCATGTGATAGTCCTCTAATAAATTCATCACAACCGGATAATTTTGCCATTTCCTCTACTTCCTTATCACTTGCCGACGGTTTTCCGATTCTTATATTTTCTCTGACAGACATATCAAATAGATAGTTGTCCTGTGATACATAAGAGATGGTTTCGGATAACTGTTCCAGCGGAATCTCTTTGATATTTTTTCCTCCGATACTTACTTCTCCGGCATCTGCATTCCAAAAACCAGCGATCAGCTTCGTAATGGTTGATTTTCCGCCTCCTGACGGACCGACAAATGCCGTTACCTGATGTTTCCCCAATCGTCAAACTGACCCCTTCTAATACTTTCTTATCTTCCGAATAGGAAAAATCCACATTTTTCAGTTCAATATCACTACCGGATAACGAAACATTCTCTTTCCCATGCTCAAGATCAGGGGCATCCAAAATCAATCCGATTTCCTTTGTAATCGTTCCTATTCTGGACAAATCATCCATATAATTGGTCGCCGTCAATATATTTTCCACCGTTCCAAAAGAAAGTACAATGATGGTTATAAAAGTCGCTATTGTTAAGGAACCATTTAAATAGAAATAAACTCCTAACGGCAGGATTGTAAGCAAGGACATAGGTGAAATTTTTCTGTATGCAGATACACCAATCATCGTTTCTTTCATCCAATGATAATAAAATGCCGCATTTTCATGGACTGCTTCACTGTATTTCTGGTAGGAAGTTTCGCTTTGATTGAACATCTTGATGACCTCAATTCCACCAATGTATTCCACCACTGCGTTATTCATTTTCTGATTGATTTCCACCGATTGCTGATACTTTTTCCCATAAGATGCCATCACCGATTTCATACAGAACATTCCAATCACAAGAGGAATCAAGGAAACAAGTGCCAATCTCCAATCCAAAATAAACATATAAATCAGCAAGAGAATCGGACCGATGATATTGGCAGTCATTTCAGGAATAATATGTGCTAAGGTTGTTTCCATGGAATCCACCTGATCCACAATAATATTCTTGAGCTTACCGGAAGAAATATTCATAACCTTTCCAAGGGGCATCCGAAACAGTTTTTTAGAAATTTCTTCCCTTATCTTTTTTAAGGAATAAAACGTTGCCTGATGCGATATGGAAGTGGAAGCCGCCGCAAAGATTTCTTTCAAGACCATTGCGGCTAATACCATAAGACCGTATTGCAAATAAAATCCGAATTCTGTGTTTTTTCCAATCAGTCCTACAATCATTTTTGCTAATACGATATATGCGGCAAGACCGGATACCACTCCTAAAACTGCCAATAGAACGGATTGAATGTAAGTGTTCTTATATTCTTTTACATACTGTTTGATTAAATTCATAATCCAAATCCTCCTCTTATACCAAAAATTTTTATCTTATGGGAGCAAATAAGAAATCCGATATTTTACCTTCATTTCCTTTTACAGCTAGCTTTTTATAAGATTTGTCATCCAGCATCAACACCGTATTACACACTTCAAAGAGAAGTTCTAAATCATGGGTAATAATGACCACCGGTCTCTTAGCGGCATATTTCCTTATCATAGCTCCTATTTCTTTCATTCTCTTATAATCAAGCCCTGAAGTCGGCTCGTCCAATATAATGATTTTTCTTTCACTTAAAAAGGCAGTAGCAAGTGCAAGCCTTTGCTTTTGCCCACCGGAAAGTTCTTGCGGGTGATCCATTTTTTTATCCCACAAATCAATTGCATGAATATAGGTAGTGACTTCTTTTAAGTATTCACTATCTTTCACTTTATTTTTAGGAATCAGTTCATTTTCCACCGTATCAAAGAAAATTTGATAATCCACATCCTGCATCATATAATATGATTGCTTCAATCTTTCTTTCGTTGTTTTTCCATAGCTTATTTTCCCTTGATTTTTAATTAGGCCCGCCAAAGTTCTTCCTAAAGTTGTTTTTCCGATTCCGTTTTCCCCAATAATTGCCATAATTTCTCCATAATGAAGATTAAAAGAAAGATTCTTTATGAGTTCCTGTTTCCCAATATGGATATTTAAATCTACAATCTCGGCAACCTTTTCTTGCTCTTCATCCGAGTTTTGTGCTTTAAGAGACTGATAACGGATTGCTCTTAATCCATATTTTTTGCAATCATCCTCTGTGAGTTCCCCGCGAGAAAATACCCTCTCGATTGTCCCGTCTTTCATATAGATTAAGCGGTCATATAAATCATTCAAAAAAAACAATCGATGTTCCGCAATAACAACCGTTTTTCCCATCTCTCTCAAAGTACAAACAATATTTCTAAACTGAACAATCCCCTGATAATCCAAATTGGAGGAAGGCTCATCAAAGAAAATAATTTTGGTATCATATAGCAAGGTGGAAGCGATTGCCACTTTTTGTTTTTGTCCGCCGGAAAGTTCTGAAAGTTTCTTTTCCATCAAATTGGAAATCCCCATTTTTTCAAAGGCTTCTTTTGTTTTTTGCTTTAATTCCTCAAGGGGCATTCCTAAGTTTTCTCCAACAAAGGCGACTTCTTCTTCCGCAATGGTAGCAAAAAACTGATCCGATGGATTTTGAAATACATTGCCGATATATTTTGCAAGCTCACCTTTTTCGTAGTCCAGTAAATTTTTATCAAATAATTTTACTTCTCCGTCTAAATCACCCTCATAGTGATTGGGAATTAAGCCATTTAATATTCTTGTCAAAGTCGTTTTTCCACATCCTGAAAGTCCTGTTATAACAATCAATTCACCCGGCTCAACACTTAAACTTAAATTTTTTAAGATAATCTCTTTGCTGTTTTTATACTTAAATTTGTTGATTTTTGACTTCTAAAATGTTTCATTTATAATCCCTTTGTATCTAAAACAATCTCCATACTAAATAAAAAGCAACAACCAAAACAAATCAAGTCAAAAAAATATTATATTTAGTTGGATTGTAACTTGTTTTTATCTGATACTCTGCACCTTTTTGAAATAATGGAAGATGTTAAAGTTTCGCTTACATGAAGACACTTATACATCAATGGAATAAGATAAAGTTCAAATGAACGGACAGGATGCACGAGGCTTATTCTTAAGCCCCTTACTTTCATACCATTTCGTATTTCTTTAATCCTTATTTCCATCTCACTCATAAATCTAAGTCCCGTAGTAATACTAAGGTTAAAGTCATTTGGAATTCCAATTTTTCCTTAAGGAACTCATTATTGTAAGTGGAGATAAAGAAATCAGTATCCTACCTAAAACAAAAAAATGGGAAAAAGTTTTTATTCCCAATTAAAAAGTAAACCTATAAAAGATGCCACTCCAAGTCCATAAGGAAGTTTCCCCAACAAATGCAAAAGCAATAAAAGAAACAGGTACTTTACAGACACACTAAGAAATGCTTTTTTTGAATGCGTTAGTAACAAAATAAATGAAACGGACATCATAATGTAATAGCCAAGTTTATCAGTAATAAAAAGTGTAATGGAAAATGAAACGATGAGGATAAACAAAACTATACTATTAACTATGCAAGTCTCTTTTACTGTGTTTTTTTGCATCAAAGTATCCCTTTCTCTTTTCTTTTTTCAAAAAATTTATTATTGATATACATTCCGAACAAACCAGCCAAAGTGACCAAAACAATATTTACAATAATTGAAATCAACATTGCTTTAGGTGTAAAAAATGCGTACATATGTTGAGCTTGCTCCGGAGAAAAAACAGTAAATACTTCCACTAATTTTTCAGGACCTAAAACTTTAACAAAGGTCATAGCATGCATTGAAATGATAAACATTCCTGTTGCAATAGCTACTGCAACTCGTTTATCACTTTCATAATTTCCTATGATAAGTTCGGCTACAATGCCCGCTACTAAATTTATGATAAGCATAGGCCAGTATCCCATTAGTGACCAAAAAACAGATAACAACATAAAAAAGATAAAAGCAGAAGGTTTTTTCTTAACTTTTTTTGCCATTACAACAAACGGTGGAGCAATTACAAGGGCAGAAAATCCACTTGCAACATAAAGAGAAACGGTTCCCAACATTCCTGTTCCCATTGATACAGCCATTCCTAAAACAAAAGCAATAACTGTAAATACAGTGATTTGAATAATGTCTTTTAACTTCATAATAAACTTCCCTCCTAAATTCCAGTTCTTTATTAGTTTCAACTAACCCTGATGAAAAAAATTAAGGGGCTGTCGCAATAGATGTTGCGGCAACCTTCGATTATTGATGAAAATCCGGCCATTTGAGCCGGATTTTTCCTGTTTTAGCAATGATTTCAGGAAAATTACTGAATTAAGCGCACGCTATCTAAAGACGCTCACCGAATAAGCGACATCTCCTAATTGCTGTTTTAAATGACTTAAATTTATGAAGCTTTCAGTTCAGTCAGAAACTGACCTGTCCGGCCACCCTGGATCTTGAAATGAAGCTTATTGATGTTGTAGGCAATGGCCAGAAGAACGCTCTGGGCCAACACATTCTCTTTCCCCCGGTAAAGATATCGTCGGAAGTTCATGTCTTCTTTTATGACAGCAAAGCTGCCTTCGACCTGGATACTTCGGTTCATCCGCAGTTGTGTCCCGTACTCCGTTGTGATCCTTTCCATTGTTTCCTCGCGCTTTTCTTTCATCACTTTTGAGACGTTCAGCCGTTTGTTGCGTTCTTCCATTGGAGTCTTGCAGTTGTTGCCATGGATACATTTGTCTTTATAAGGACATCCCTGACAATTCTCACATTCGTAGATAGTCACTGTACTGACATATCCGTTCCGGTTTTTATTATGACGGTCATAGATTTGCTTGAGCTTCCTTCCATTTGAACAAATATATTCGTCTGTCTCAGAATCATACTTCATGTTCTCTCTCCGGCTGATATCCTGGCGGTATTTTCGGGTCTTCGAGATCTCATAATTCTGTGGTTTCAGATAAGATACCTGACCATTTTGTTCCAGAAAAACATAAGCTTCTTCACTTTCATATCCGGCGTCAGCAACGATCTCCTTGTATTGAAATGGAAGATGCTCTTCCATGTCTTTTATAAAGGGAACCAGCGTCAGGACATCTGTCGGATGGCTGCTCAGATCCAGCCACGTAATGTATTGCGCGTCAACTCCGTGCTGGAGATTATAGGCTGGCTTCAACTGTCCGTTGCGCATAGCATCCTCTTTCAGATGCATGAATGTTGCGTCCGGATCAGTCTTGGAATAGCTGTTTCTTTTTCCGCAGATATGAAGATGTTTTGTGTATTCTTTCAGCTTACGGATATATCCTTCCAGCGTTTCAATGGATTTCTGCAGCTGACTTTTCCGATGGCCGTTCCCGTAAACAAATGTGATTTGTTCTTCTTCCCTGATCTTATAGAGCTTTTTGCGCAGACGCTTCATGGTATGCAGAGTTGCTTTTCCACCATAGACTACTTTGATTCCGTACAGAGTCTCACATTCTTCGATGAAAGAAATGATCTTTTCAAACAAACGAGCCTGATGCTTTGTAACAGACTTTTTCCACACAAACGTATACTTGTTTGCGTAGGATTCAATTTTTGTCCCATCAATAAATAGGGTCTTGCCAGAGATCTCTCCAAGATCATGAAGGATCGATGTCAAATTCGTAAGGATCGGTTTGGAACAAGCAGACAGATGAAGGGAGATAAACCTTGCGATCGTGGAATGATCCGGAGCCGGCATTCCTTCAAGAAGATACATAAAGTTAATGTCCCTTTTGCAGGCAGTTTCAATGTCACGGCTGGAAAACAGTCTGTTCATGGAAGCATAGATCATGATCTTAAGCATCTGACGCGGTGTCGCCTGATTTTTCCGGACTCTGTCATATGTGTCGTAGAGTTCCGAAAGATCCATTTTCCTCCACAAATGCACTTAGAAGGCGGACCGGATCGTCAGCCGGGATCATGGGTTCCATTTCTAATGGAAGTTTGATTTGATAATAGCCTCGATATGCCGTATAATCAGGCTGTAAATGTAATGGGGTTTGCATACCATTATTTTACAATAAAGCCCGGACTTTTCGAAGCCCGGGGCTTTGTTTTATGATCGAGTAGGAGGGGTGATTAACCCCGTCCTCTCACACCACCGTGCGTACCGTTCGGTACACGGCGGTTTCAATAGTTTACGTGCACTGACTGGTACGCAAGAGTGAGATCATAAAAAGCCCCACCGTACCAGTCTTTCTTTTTGTTAGAGCTCTTTTGACCGCTCCTGTGTTGGTCGTCCACCAGTATCCGCGACGGCATCCTGCCGCTTGATGTGCAAAAATATTCCGGAACGCTCCAGTCCAATCAGCTTACGCTTCTTTTGTCTTGAACTTCTTCCATTGTTTCCAAATGCACATACGAATACGGTGACACAGCCATCCATTCAGAGCATCGACTTGATTCTTCATGCTTGCGGTTCCGTAGTAGTTCATCCACCCTCTTACATAGACCTTTATCTTTTCAAGTGCCGGTCTGATGCTTTGACAGCGTTTTCGGGAAGAAAAGCTCTCTCAATCGGGCTTTTGAACTTTTCCATCGACTTTACATGAACTCGGATAAATATTCCGCTTCCGTTCCTTCCCAGTGCAAAGCCGAGATACTTAAAATTTCGGATTGCAAATGCACTGACCACACGGCTTTTCTCCTGATTCACCTTCAATTTCAAGGTTTCTTCCAGATACTTCGTGCTCGTCTCCAGTAGCCTCTTTGCCGCTCGTTCGCTCTTTGCCAATAGAACAATGTCGTCCGCATAGCGTATGCACGGAACTCCACGTCTCAGATACTCCTGATCAAATTCATTGAGGTAGATGTTTGCCAACAGCGGAGACAGATTCCCTCCCTGTGGCGAACCTTCCTCTGTATCGATGACCACTCCATTTTCCATGACCCCGCTTTTCAGATATCGCTTTACCATCTGGATGACACGCTCATCCTTGATCTCTCTGCGTAGCAGGTTCACCAGAATGATATGGTTCAGTGTGTCAAAGTATTTGGACAAGTCTAGACTTACCGCTTGGGTATATCCTTGCTCCGCATACTCCTTTACCTTCCGTATGGCATCTTTTGCGCTCCGTCCGGGACGATAGCCGTAGCTTCCATCTGCAAACAGCGGCTCATAAATCGGCATCATCTGTTGTGCCATGGCTGCTGGATGGTTCGGTCGGTGACGGTGGGAATACCAAGCTTCCGTATTCCCCCGTCTGGCTTTGGGATCTCTACTCGTCTGACCGGCTTCGGCGTATACTTCCCTCGCCGTATCCTGTCTACCAACTCGTGGTTGTTCTCCTTAAGCCATACAAGCGTCTCGTCAACGTTCATTCCATCGACTCCCGGCGCTCCTTTGTTTGCCCTCACTCTCTTAAAAGCTCTGTTCAGGTTGTCCTTTTCCAGTATCTTCCCCAAGAGATCAGGCTGTGCACTATCCCTTTCCTTCCATATCCGGTTGAATGAGCGGTGCGCTCTCACATACCCTTTGTGTTCCGCACTATCTCTTTGTGAGCAGCCATCGTGTCCGATGTTTTCTGCATCCATGTGCTCATCCTCCTTTCTCAGTCGTACTATGGACTCCTACTGATTCGGTCCTTTCCCTCTCGGGTACTATGACCTCTGCTGACTTCTGCATGTTCAATGCCACCTCTAGATGACGGTTTCTCCTTTCGGAGCATTCCACGCAGACCTCCCCAGGTACCGCACGTTTCTTTCCCTCCATCTACCTGCCATTTCTACTACAAACGATTCCGTGTAGTTATCGGGCTTCGTCTTGTCTAGCAGCCTTACCCTCGTTTGCAGCCTGTAAATGATTTCTGTTCGTCAGGCCAGAGGTTTGCCCTCGGGTTAGTAGGTTCCCCGAATCCGGCTTCCTTTAGATTCCACCTCACGATGGACACCCTTGCCTTCGGCTATGTCCTTCCCACTACCGGGCGGACTCCGGACTTGCACCGGTTAGAAACGTGCGCCGCTGGGCGCACGATGAAAAGGCTGTCGCTCTAATCACTTAGTGCGACAGCCCCCTATATCACCATTTATGTTAAGTATGCCTGCAATGTTAGAAGTGCTCTATAACCAATTGGGTATTTTTTTACTCCAAAAAGACAAATTGCTCTCACTTAAATTCACTTGGAGTTTTACCCATAATACTTTTAAACGCCTTTGAAAACTTGCTTTGATTTTCATAACCGGTCATCTCGGCAAGTTCCCCTATACTTAAGTATGGGTTTTTATTCAAAAGAATCGCTGCTTCTTTTATTCTGTTTGTCCTCATAAAAGCACCTATCGATTGCCCTGAAATACATTGAAAGCAATTTTTAAGACTTGATTCGGAAACCGCAAACTTTTTCGCTAAATCTCTTATTTTCAGCCATTCAAAAGGATTTTCTATAATCATTTTATAACACTCTTGCGTTGCTCTGTATACCGGTCCAGAAAATGATGAAAACTGTTCTGTATCTTTTGACTCTATCAAGCTTAAAAACAAAAGTAACTCTATCGTTTTTATAATAGAGTATGGAAGCTTTACTCTTTCATCTACCTCATACAATTCGTTGATAATATGATTTATTCCATCACGAGAACGTATAATCAAAGATACTCCATTTTTACACAATCTGTCTCGTAATTTATGCAAATCAATATTTCCATACGGAAAATATTGATCAATTGATTTTTGAGCCACATTTATATCAATAAAAAGTGAAAGTCCAACATATTTCTTCATAGGGATACACGACTTTTTAAATGAAGCTTTGCCAAGATCAACAATACTTAAATCTCCTCTCCCTAAAAAGGCATGCTCGTTATTTTCTAAAATAAATTCATAACAACCTTCTAAACAATGATCAATCTGTAACATACCCTCCTTAGGCTCTATCTTTTTGATAAGTAGTTTGCATATTCAAAGTATTGTAAGAAAGTTGAATTCCTTCCAAAAGATTATAGCAGCGCATTTCACCCGTTCCTGTATCATTGTTTAAGCAATATATTTGTATATCCTTTGTCTGCTTTTTTTCTGTAAAAAAGAGTTTATCATAAGCATTTTCAATAACATTGTTTTTATTTAACTCCATTTCTTTTCTCACCTCATTTTTTTATATTTAGTAATCAATTCCTTTTCTTAATCAAAAAACAGACTTAGCCATAAAGTGAAGTTTGCATGTCCTTATAGTACTTTCAATCCTTCCGTAATTTGCTTAAAAAATTCCGAACTCCAAATATCCAAAACGGAAGTATCGCGAATAAATGGCTCAACATCCTTTCTGGCTTGCAAAAAGTCAATCCTGTCAAGGCGACTCTGCCACCCACGGCAAATTACCGCATGGATTCTCCCGGCAAACAGAGAAAGCATGTCATTTTACCATCATAAGGCCAGCTTATCCCAATCCTGCACGGATTCTATTACCGGAATCCAACTATCTATTTCGAATTTTTCCTCTATCCATGGCTCCGCATAACCGTCAAGAATAAGCGCCCCATTGCATTTTATATGGGCTTTTGCCTCTACTATATCTAAGACTTCTATCCTGTATTCCATTAGCGGTTCATTTTCATAAATATAAAAGGAATCTTCACGCTCTTCGCTTTCCTCAACTGTCTTTACTGAAAATGTAGTCCCCACCAATTCCTTTACTGTGCTCTTATCCGTATCTATCGGATTGATGCAGATAGAAGGGGAAATCTCATTTCCCTCGAAATCCCCGGGCTTAAACCCAATGTCTACAGCCCATGAGGCGCTTTCCTCCCGGTCTGCTTCAAAGAACATGAGGCAGCTTCTTCTGTCTCCCCAATCGTCTTGAAATATAAAATCTTTTATTTTTAACATTTTGCTCTCCCCTACAAACTTGAATTGTTCGAGCTCTTCAAATACTAACGCACTTGATTCTGTTCAATAAGTGATTTATAGTAGCTACCAAAATCAGCAAGTGAATTAACAATTGGAAGCATTTTTGTTCCGAGTTCCGTTAAGCCGTATTCAACTCTCGGTGGCTGCTCATGGTAATCGTGGCGATATGCCAGTCCATCACTCATCATTTGTCTTAAACTATCTGTCAAAACCTTTTGTGAAATACCGTCTATACTTCGTTGTAGTTCATTGAATCTCCATGGACGCTCTTTCAAGTTACGCAAAATCAGCAATTTCCATTTTCCTCCTATGAGAGATACTGCTGTTGCAACTGGGCATTCCAGTAATTCTTCTTTTGCTCGCATAATTCTCACCTCCGAGTCTATTGTAACACATTCAATTTTGAGTGTACAGTTACAAAAATATGCGTACTTGTTTTTGTATGTGTCTCACACTATACTAATAACAAGCAACCAGAAACTATAAATTAACCATGGAGGTATTATTATGGCAAATTACACAAAAACAACTATTGGAAAGGAAAACCGAATTGATTTGCATGAAAAGTTGTCTTTAACAGGTGCAGAAATCAGTTTGAACGAACTACCTGCAGGAGCAAATGTCCCATTTGTTCATTCTCATAAAGAAAATGAAGAAATCTATGGAATTCTTTCCGGTAACGGCAAAGCCATAATTGATGGAGAAGAAATCAGTCTTTCAACTGGAGACTGGCTAAAAATTGCACCTGCTGCAAAGCGTCAGTTTTTTGCATCCGATATTTCCGGAATTACTTATATCTGCATTCAGGTAAAAGAAAATTCTCTGGAACATTTACAGCAGAGGATGCCGTAATCTGCTAATAAAAAGTATTTATTTACAGAAATGCACAGTTCCCGATATGCTAAGAACTGTGCATTTCTTTTTTCTTCAATTTTACAATTTTTCAATTTTTCGAACTTGAAGTTATCGTTCTATATATTCACCATTTCTCGGCACAATGATTTGACTTAGATTCTTATTAACCGCAAAATGACGAACATCATTATTCGCCTTCAAACTTGCTGACGGCGAACAGCATTTCGTGCTGTTTGCGGACGGCAAGTACACAGGGAATAACCGCATAAGCGGTGCAAGGAGGTGTAGCCACTTTGACGGAACGAAGTGACGAAACATTCTCGGTCATGCAGCTTTTTTATGCTGACAGAGAATGAAGCTCCGCAGGACGCACGATACTCCCGACAGGAGAGTATAGAAGTGCGCCCTTTAGTTCCTAAAGGGATTTTATCAATTCGATAAACTGGAATTGTGCGTTTGAAGCGAAGCAAAATACGAATGCACCGCAGCAATAAATTTCTGTTTAACGATTTCTTTTTCCGGTATTTTCTGTCCCTCGGATTTCCTCATGATAGAAATAATCCACAATCACCGGATGCTCCCTGCGGGACTCTGCCATAAGGCATTTCATTATCCACAAAGGGACAATCATACTTCTTAGCCATTTCCGCAGCTTTTACTTCAAGCGCTTCAAAGTAGCTGCGGTTATGCTTGTTATAGATCTCATCGTAAAGCGGTACAAGATCAGGATATTTTCCGGCGATATAATCCATGATCGTCTTTTTGAAGCCGCCCCGAAGATTGAGGTTTTCGAGCCAGAACAGATCGCACTGATCCTTTACCCGCTCAAAGATGACTTCAAAGTCCGTGATCCCGGGGAATACCGGGGATACGAAACAGACTGTACGGATTCCTGCGTAATATACTGCTTCATAGCAGCGATACGTCGTTCAATGCTCGAAGCAGAGTCCATATCGTTCTTGAAATTTTCATCCAGTGTGTTGATTGACCATGAAACGGTCACTCGTCCAAGCTTCTTCAGCAGATCAATATCCCGTACCACAAGATCAGACTTTGTGCAGATCAGAATATCTGCGTCACTGCCGATCAACTGCTCCAGAAGTTTTCTGGTATTCCCGAATTGCTCCTCCTGTGGATTGTAGCCATCTGTCACAGAACCGATGACCACCCGCTGTCCGGCATATTTCTTCGGATTTTTAATTTCCGGCCAATGCTTCACATCAAGGAAAGTGCCCCATTCCTCCGTGTGTCCGGTAAAGCGCTTCATAAAAGAAGCATAACAATACTTGCAGGCATGTGTACAGCCCACATAGGGATTGACCGAGTAACCGCCTACCGGCAGACTGGACTTGGTCATGATGTTCTTTGTTTCCACCTCACCAATGAGGATTCCATTTATTACTTCTTCCATGATTTCTGTACCTCTAACACTTTATTAAATTCTTCCGGCATTTCCTGAATCATATTTTCATCCCCTATGATAGGGACAAGGTCTTCCTTCATAAACACCGGAATGCCGAGCGTATGTGCCTGGTCTATCAGAGACCATGCCCATTCCGGCTCCGTATGAACCTTCCTGCTCTGAGCACCGGTCATAGTGCCGACAACAATCCAATTGACTCCGGAAAGGTCAACTGTGCCGGGATCGTCGAATAACGGCTCAAAGGTAACATGGTAATGTTTTGCTCTGACATTTTTCCGAAGGGCGTCGATACGCCACAGTTCTGCTTTCCTCGTCACCGTAACGCCAAACCATGCGTTTTCCAGATCGGTATCAAAATCCAGCAGATCGGGGCGCTTGGTCAGAAACAGAAACTGATGCTGTGGATTTTCACGGATCTTTGCAAATACCTCGTCTCTCCATTCCGGCTTCCATCCGGAGAGATCGCTCATGCCGGTAAGAAGAAAGTTCTGCGGACGTTTCTTTTCCATCATCTTGAGCTTACCCGGAAAGAATTCAGGGTCAGCGAAGTCATCAATCATATGCCAGCGTTTCACATTATTACGGGCATAGCAATATGTACACCCCACTGTACAGCCTATGACAATATTCATGTTCTGAATCTGATCTTTGATACAAATACTCATGACTCCTGCCACCCCTCAAGATTCTTTCTGATACGGTCGAGGCATTCCTCAAACCGGGTAATTTCTTCCTCTGAAAAACCTTTGTAGTAAATACTTCCCATCTCATCAGATACAGAATCGTACTCGCCCTTTAAGGCATGTGCTTTCTCAGTCAGAAACAGGAGTGTTTTCCTTTTGTCCGTTTCAGACTGAACACGGCTTATCAGCCCTTGATTTTCCATTCTTTCCAGCATCGTCGTAAGAGATGTTATAGCTAATCCGCATTTGACCGAAAGTGACCTGATTGAGATACCATCCTCCTGCCACAGCACATAAAGAATACGCCCCTGCGCTCCATTAAACGCATCAATATTTTTTTCGCTGAGAATCTTCTCAAAAATCCGGTCACCAAGTTGTTTTATTTTGGTGACAAGAAATCCGCCATTTGTTTTCATGTAAAAGCTCCTATATAGTAGTTTTCTTCAAACAATACTATATAGGAGCTTTATTGTCAACAGTTTATATGTCTTAATAGGTAAATTCCGTTTTTTTCAATTCTCCAAACTGGAATTTATCTATGAGATTTCATATTATCTATGGCAAACTTTCCACTTGCTGCAGCTATAGGAAGCCCTCCACCAGTTTGAATCCATTGACTTGCAAGGTATAAATTGTTTATACCTTTGATAGTGCTCTTAACATACTTACTTTTATAACCTTTCTGTGGATTAAAGCTCATATATCCTCCCTTTGTGGGCATTACACCAAGTTGTGAATGTAACTGGAGAATACGTTCCAAGCACGATGAGTTTGCCCTCCAGCTGAGGGAACTTTTTTTCAACCCTTAATCTCAATTCTTCTGCAATTCGCTGTTTTTCTTGATTATATTTCTCTTTATTATCTTTTAGCCCAAACCAGTAAGCATAATTTTCAGCATTTTGTAAAACATTACACTGAATAACTCTCTTTCCCATAGGAAATAGTGTTTCATCATAATCATAAACACGCATTCCACAAAAATTGTGTGTTTCTCCTGCAACATCATATTCGTCACAAGGAAAAATCATGCTTCCTTCAGGTAATTTCAAATCCGCTTCAGTAACTATTCCAAATGCAACCTGATAACCTGTATTAGAAACATAACCCTCCGGATTCTCATACATGTACCCTAAGATTTTTTTATCCAAATATCCTTCATCAATTAAGTCATAGAAAAGAGAATGCGGGTCTGCACACCAAATATAGTTATCTGAGTTGATAACCTTTCCATTATTACCAATAATACTAACAACCTGCTTATCTGCAATATTTATTTTTTCAATATTAACGCCTAAATGTAGTTTGCCACCCAAGGATTCAAATTTTGCAAGCATTCTACTAACCAAGCCAACAGAACCTCCCTGTGGAATAGCTGCTGTATTACTTGTATAAAAAGCATACGATGCAACAAAGGAGAGGACAATGAAGTTGCTATTAAAGTAATTTTTTAAAAATCGCTCTAATGTAATGATTTGTAAAACGATTTGTAAAGTCTTCCATAGACTGTTTTTCCATATTCCCTTATAGCCTTATTAGCATCTTTCATGCTCATTCCTAGTTTAATAAATTGTATTAGGTTCATATGAGCAATTGAAATATCACATGGCGGCTTTATACACTCTAAGCTTTTAGCACAGTCAAAAAACAAATTTAATTCTTTGGTATCTTCTGGAGCAAGTTCTAAAAACTCTTTTCTTGCTTTCTCTAAATTTCTCCACAAATGTAGTGTTACCCCGTCCATTTCCATACAATAAAAAAATATGGCTCACGATAAATCTCCAAACTATCAGAAAGAACTCCTAGATTTTCCCACATTTTATATAATTGTTCATCCTTATTGCATCCAACGAGAAAATGAATGCAATTATCTATATGATATCCTTGCCTGTTCCACCCTGCACACTCACCACCGGGCATTTTGTTTTTTTCGTATATTTCTACTGAATATCCAGCCTGCAATGCATATATTCCAGCACTCAAGCCAGAAACACCTGCTCCAATAATTACTACTTTTTTACCCATATTCTCTTACTTTCTATATAAGGCCTTAGAACAATTTTAGAGCATCAGACAGTACACAATGCTCATACATTACTCTAAGGAACTAAACAAATTCTAAGTTATCTACATCTTCAATAAATTCATAACCAAAGTAGTCATTATGTCTTTTTCCTCCGGCTTAGACTCTGCAATCATAAGTGTAATTGCCACTAAAGCTCCATCGCTAATTACCTTTTCTTCATTCCGAAATAATGCGTCATTTCTCCCTAGAAATTCCAAAAAAATGGATGCTGCAATCCGCTTACATCCATCAATAAAGGGATGATCCTTTATCAAGAAATATAAAAGGTTTGCTGCTTTTTCTTCTAGTGATGGATATACCTCACCTCCAAATACGTCCTGATAAACAGCCGCAAGTATTCCTTCCAGTTTACCTACTTCTTTTTCAACTCCAAAGACATCCGAACTAAAGCTATCTTCTAGTTGGTTAATGATTGTTCTACAATCACCGTAAGTCATACGATACAAAGACTTTCTTCCACTAGGCTTACTCAATGACTGGTGATCATACTGATCCAACAGAAGCAGGGCATCTGTATATAGATTTACTGCTCTAAGTATATCTGATTCTTCAACTTCCAGTGCATCTGCGATTATCTTGGATTGAATCTCAACCGTTTTGTTTAACGCAAGAAGTCGTTTCTCATTGATTGCATACCCATTCAAGATATATTGTTTTAAAACTTTGTTCGCCCATTGTCTAAATTCAGTTCCACGCCGGGATTTGACTCTATAACCAACAGATATGATGACATCCAAACTATAAAATGGAACTTTCTGTTTAACTCCATCAACACGCATTTTTTGCGTGTTGTTTTCTTTGTCTAATTCATTTTCCTTAAAAACATTATTAACATGTTTACGAACCGTTTTTTCATCTCTATCAAAAAGCAATGCCATTTGATTAGAACTCAGCCATACTGTCTCATTTTCAAGAGAAACTGACAACTTAACTTCTTGATCATGTGTTTCAAATAAAATTATCTCATTATTTTTCTCATTCACTGTATTATTCCATCCTCATAAGTTCAAATTTATCTTTCCTGGACTTCTCATCTTATTGATCTAAAGGTCAATAAGCATCTCTCACTCTAAAGAGCACGCCCTCTGTTCCTTTTCCAAGTACAAGGGCTATAGCCATCATGGAGAGAGGCGCTGAAAGCAATCCAGAAAAATACCATACTTTCCACAAATATTGATTCAAAAACTTCCATGTTTCCTCATTCATCATTGAACTTTTTGTTCGGTATCCGATTCTCTTCGATTTTTTCTGCTATTAGTAATAATAATTACTGCCATTACAAAGAATTCAATTATGAGTTCTGCTTCCAACAGCCTCAAATATTTGGGTGAATCCGGCTTTAAATTTAAAAAATATTCTTGTATTTCATTACTTTCAGCAACACTAAGCGTATCATCAAATTCCTTATACGTCTCTCCGACTACATCATAGATATCCAAAGAATAGCCATTCGGAAAGCTTTGCTGATAGACAATCTTACTAATATCATATTCTATATGAAAATATTCTTTTACTATTTCCACGATATAGTCGTCTTGTTTTGTAACATATACGCTTCTTTTTGGAAAGAAAAAATCAGGTAAGATAAGCCATAAAGTAAATATATTGATCGCGATACATAGAATCAACATTAAGATAAATACTGCTTTTCTCATACAACAATCACTCCCTCAAACCCAAGTTTAACAACTAATTCTGTAAACTATATCCCCTGAATTCCAAATATACAGTATAGCCGATACAGGTTCTTTTCCTTTCTCCCAAAGCCAGCCTGTATAGGTTGTACTATAGCCGAAGTATCCTTCTGTTAAAAATTCAAAATCCACATCATAGTTTTTCAACATTTGTTCAATCATAACACTCATCTAAAGCCTCCTAAGAAGGGAACACAACTTTTTAATATTTGTTGAATGATACGCCGCACTATACTCACATATCTTAAGGGTATCCAGCTTTTTCAGCTCTGATTCTTCAATGCGTAAGTTTTCTGTTAAATGCAAAAAAAGCTCCTTTGTATTTGGCAAAGGAGGCACAGTATAAAGCTGATCGCATAAGGCCTTTTCTACTTCAGCAATCCGATAAAAGTAGTCTCCTTCTTGCAACAGACGGATACCAAGAGGAAATGCATCAGAAGGTATGTCGCGGTAAGTAAATGTCCCGAAAACTGTTTCAAACTTCTTTTTCTTTTTCTTCTCAAATGTGGCGGAAGTAACAGTATATATCGCTTCCGGAATCATCCCATAGAAGCTTAGAGCATATTCAAAGGAAATGTAGGAAGGACCGTAAATACTGCCCGCAAGCAGGTAAGCCGGAGTATGTCGGTCTGTTTCATAAATTCCTTTTTTTATAGGGAAGTACTCACCACTCTTAGCCATACGGGAGAGCTTAGACTTTGGAGAACCGTATTCACTTAATTCCTCTAGGAGCATTGCTGTTGTTTTTATCATATTTTCACCTCATAGTCTCATTATATGCAACTTTCAGATGAAAATAAAGTATTTTCCAATGTTACAGATACAAAAAATAAATCCCAAGTTTATTTCCTTCTTTAATAAAATGAACCTCACTAAATTCTAATTACCAGACTTAGCAAACAGGAATTTATTAATTACTTATTTTTTTAAATAAGCTTCCCAGAAAAATTTCCTATTGCTGCAATTAGACCGTATATTAATACATAAACAGCTGCACTTTCATTGTAAAATATAAATATAGTTGGAATAAAGAGGGCCATAATTAACAATATAAATATCAAGTTAAAAGAATGTCTAATCCCATAAATCAGAGAAGTTAAAAAAACAAATACATGGAGTTAAAATAAGTAAAAGAATATACCGGTTCCTGTATCATTAATGAAAAGCAGGCAACACATAAAAAAACTAAAGTTATCACTATTAAGTAAACAGACATTTCTCTTGTTTTTCATTTCCTTTACCTCTGTAAATTCACATACTTTATTTCTACAAAACTGAATTATCCATTAATCGATAATATCATAAAATGAATAGGGATTACTCCCGGAACAAAGTGTTCATCACCAATTTCGATATGGGAGTGTGAATCTGCAATCTTTATGTTAAAATCTTCAACATAATATGAATTATCATCCGTAAAATTATCAAAAACAGTATACTGTGCTCCAATATAATTAAGTGTCCCACTCTCATACGGTTCTAGACTCATATCCGCAAAAGAGGTTTCGATATTGACACCATATTTATCCAACCATAAGGCCATTTCAGAAAAGTTCTTTTCGTGACTTAACATGGTACAGCTTACAATCGTATTATTTTTTTCGCTATATCTTCTACAAACCTCTTATCGTGTTCCACAAATAGGAGTGTAGGATTTGCTTCTTTTATAATTTCCTCAATCTGTATTCTTGATATTACATCTATATAATTTAACGGTTCGTCCCAAACAAATATATGAGCCGGCTTTGATAAACTTACAGCAATTAAAACTTTCTTTTTTTGTCCATCGCTATAGTTCTTCATATCTGTTTCAAATAATTCCCTTGCAAAATCTAATTTCCTAAGAATTGTTTTGCACAATGTTTCATCAACACCTTGGCTTTTTGTATACTCATTTAGGCTACCTGCTAAATTGGATGTATCTTGAGGAATATATGATATTTTCAAATTACTTGCTAATTTTACAACACCTGATACTTTCACGGCGTTTTTAGTATTTTCAATTTTATCAGACCAAATATGACTTTGTCTTGCAGCTTCTTTTAATCGTTTAATATCTTTTCTTAATTTCTCATTTTTGACTAATTTCAAATTTGTCTTTCATCAATTTATTTTTCATACCAGGATGTAAAATTTCCTGATTGGACATCAATAGAATTCCTGTTAAGAGAAATAACATGATTGACACAGCCATCTAAAAAAATCTCTATCATGAGATATAAGCAAAAAACCTTTTTTACTTTTCAGATAATCACTGACAATTTTTCTTCCGTCCATATCTAAATGGTTTGTTGGTTCATCAATAAGTAAAAAACCCTCTTCTCTTGTAAACAAAATAGCTAAAAAGGATTTTTTTGTTTGTTCTCCTTTAGAAAGCGTTGCAAACTCTCTGTAAACAAGCTTCTCCTCTACATTTAGCAAATTAAGTTCTCTAAATAATTTCCATTCTTCCTCATCTGAGATTAGTTCTTTATATAACTCAATCCCTAATTTTGAAGTATCACTTAGATTAGGTGAGAATTTAATAAAGTCAATACTTTTTGCTGATTTTGCCTTGATAAACTTCTTGGTTTAGAAGTAGCTTAAATAATGTTGATTTTCTAATTCCAAAAATATTCTTTTATAAACAGAATGTCATATATGCCGGTATACACACTATTCCATCTTTCATGACCAGATTTCTTGGGTGAATAATATAACTCTCCCCTATTCTTGATTTATATTTTTCGTTAAACCGATTCAGAGAAGCTGTAGTATATTTTTTCCCTGACTTTACTTCTATAGGATACATTCTATATTTCAGCTTACTGTTATTGGATATAAGGAAATCAATTTCTATATCGTTACGGTGTTTTTCATAGGAATAGTGCGTATAAAAGTACAGTTTATGTCCATTTGCCACAAGCATCTGTGCTATTACATTCTCATACAACATTCCTTCATTGATAGAGAGTTTATCATTCAGAATCTGTGCATATACCTCACCCTCTAATAATTCATTTTCATCAAATGCATGGCTGAGCAAAAGTCCTGTATCTCCCATATAACACTTCACATAAGTTCGTTCTTCATTGATTGAGAGACCAACATTGGGATCATTACACAAAAAACACTTGTTTGAAATCATAGAATCAGACAGCCAAAAAAATGTTTCACTATATTGATCCGCATAACTGCCTTCCTGTATATTTTTGAACACTACACGTTTCTCATGTTGTGACAACAATCCCGGAATTTAATCAAAAATCGCCAAAACTTTACCACGATACTGCGACTTAATCTTCATAATATCATTACGATACAATTTCAAAATATCCCGTTTTTCAGCATCAACTAAACTGAAATTTTTTTTATTCTCAATGTAAATATTAACCGGTTTGGGCATACCACCTACTAGAATATACTGCTTAAAAAGCATCATCGCCTTATTATGCATGCCTCTTTCCAAAGGTTCCCGCTTTTCAAAACAGCTTTTTATATAATTTAAAAGCTGTTCTTCTCCCAGCGCCCAAGCAAACTCCTCAAAATCAAGGGGATACATTGTAATGCTTCTCTCCTCTGATGGGATTACGATATCCTTAACATTTTCCTTAATTGATATCAATGAGCCTGTTTCTATATAGTCGTATCTGCCATCAACAACAAGATACTTTATTGCGGCTCTTGCTTGTGGAAACATCTGCACTTCATCAAAAATCAGCACAGATTTTCTTGTAACAGGTGTTATATGCTCTAAGAGAACTTTTAGTACACCGTTACTGAGGTTCGCTTAGAGCATTTATTACATACAGAGGAAGGAGGTAATGTCAGTGAAGAATAAATTTACTGCTCTGTATGAGCGCCTAAGCCATGATGACGAACTGCAAGGAGAATCGAACAGCATAACCAATCAGAAAAAGATGCTTGAAAACTATGCGGAAGATAATAATATTACGCCATATCTGCATTTTACGGATGACGGAATATCCGGCACCCGGTTTGATCGACCGGGCTTCGTATCCATGATGAAAGAAGTTGAAGCCGGGAATGTAAGTACCATCGTAATCAAAGATATGAGCCGTATGGGCCGTGATTATCTTCAGGTTGGTCAGTTCATGGAAATGCTTCGGCAGCGTAACATCCGTCTGATTGCCTTGAACGATGGGATTGATAGCTTTCGTGGGGATGATGACTTTACCTCTTTCCGCAATATCATGAACGAATGGTATGCGAGAGATACCAGTAAAAAGATCAAATCCACATTTCTGGCAAAAGGAAATGCCGGTAAGCATGTCGCAAGCAGCTGTCCGTATGGCTATCTCAAGGATGAGCATGACGGCAATCACTGGATCGTGGATCCGGGAAGCAGCTGCCATCGTCCGACAGATATTCGCTTGGACGATTGAAGGTTTCGGCCCCTATCAGATTGCTTCTCTGCTGAAAGAGAAAAAGGTCGAGATTCCGGCGGTTCACATGGCCCGGTTTGGGCAAGGCCTGAACAAGAACAAGACCTTCAAGGATCCGTATAACTGGGGATCTTCCACCATCGTGAACATTCTCAAGAAGCGAGAGTACCTTGGTCACACAGTTAATTTCAAGACTCGGAAGCACTTCAAAGATAAGAAAAGTCATTATGTTTCTGAGGATCAATGGGTCGTCTTTGAAAATACGCAGGAACCGATTATTGATCAGGAAACCTATGATATTGTTCAAAGGCTTCGCAGTAATGTCCGGCGGTATCCGAATGGTTGGGGTGAAACACATCCGCTGACCGGATTGATGTATTGCGCTGACTGCGGAGCAAAGATGTATGTTCATCGTGTTACCAATGGAAAAAGAGTTCCGCAATATACTTGTTCTGCTTATAGCAAGGTGCCGGTCGGTACTCCGATGCAAAACCCAGCATCGAATTAATGCTGATTCGGTAATTGATGTCGTTAAGGCCATGCTGAAGGCAATCGCAGAGTATTCTCAAAATGACCGGGAAGAATTGCTGAAGATTGTTCAGGAAACACAGAAATGTCAGCAGACAATAGAGTTTAAGCTGAAGAAAGATCGCATGGATGAAGTGAAACAGCGCATTGCAGATCTGGAAAAACTGATTATCCGCATCTATGAGGATAATGTGCTTGGCAAGTTGCCTGATGACAGATATTCGGTTCTTGATCGGCAATATGCAATGGAACAGCAGACCTTGAAGGTAGAGTGTGCAGAACTTGAAGCTTATTTTCAGTCCATTGAACAAGGAAAGAAATCTGCTGATCGCTTTGTAGCTCTGATTGATAAGTATGAAAGCTTCGATGAACTGACCACCACCATGCTGAATGAGTTTGTGGGAAAAGATCCTCGTTCATGAGCGTAGCCGAAAAGGCAGCATTAAGACTACTCAGGAGATTGAAATCTATTTCAACTTTGTAGGGAAGTTTGTTCCTCCGACACTTCAACCGACAGAGCCAACAGAGGAAGAACTGGAAGAAATCAAGCGAATTGAAGCACTCAAGGACAAACGGCATCAGGAGTACCTTCGCCGGAAAGAAACTGGATGGTAACGCAAATACGAGGAACGAGTGAAATCTGAGAAGCACAGGAAGATGAAGGCAATGAAAGAACAGATCCGGGCCGAGGATATGGCCGCCGGTGTGTTTATCCCTGTTTCCGGCATGGGTGAAATTGTTCCGAAAGTAGGTGTTCCAAGATGATTGTGATAAAAGCCATCCTGAAGATACTGGTTCTGCCAGTTATCTTGATATTGATCCTCATGCAGTGGATCGGAACCTTCTGCACCGGGATTGTGGAAGTGATCCTTGGAATCCTGTCCTTCCTGTTCAGGGCTGTTGCTATCCTTGGATATCTGATGGGGATATGTTCTGGACACGAAGCTTGGCAGATGATTCTGATTGCGTTTATTGCTTTCCTCATTCCACATATCTGTGTTTGGTTCATAGAACGAATCATTGATGTGCGGTTCATCTTGGCTGATTTTCTTGGCTCTTGAACCGACAAACAGAATACATGAAGTGGCCTGTGGTCACTTCCCTACATGGCCGCTTTCCATGCCGGGAGGCGGCTATAAATCTGTCAAAATCAAGGAGGATATGTCACCATGACTAAACTGACAAAGTACGAAAAGGAAACCATACTTCTTTCCTCTGAGGGGGATGATTATTGGGAACTCTACACATTCAATCCGACACTCAAGCGGCGGTTCGCTGCTTATGCCAAGAAGCACCCGGATCTCTTGTGAACTGAAAGCTATTACAGAGGAAGGCAGCGTGACCTATCGGATCAGCAAAGCTCGGCTTTCCATTCGGTTGACGGAGCCTTACAGTGAAGAACGCCGCCGTGCATCCAGTGAACGAGCCAAGCAGTCTGAGCTGATGAGCAAGCTATAAGAATAAAATTATCTGCTCATACAAAGGTGGATATGGGGGCTCTATTTCAAGATAGAATAAATCGTTTTAAAACTCGGTGGCCTAAGATGTAATAACTACGTCTTGTGCCTGAGATACTCTTGAAAATGTAATTGAAGTATGTTATTTTGTATACAAACATACAATATGGAGGTGAAGGTGCTGATGAATGAAGAACCCCGTTTCGGTGAATATCTAAAACAATTGATAAAAGCAGCTGGATTAACCCAAACGGATTTTTATACTCAACTTGGTATTAGAAAGCCGTACTTCTATGACATTGCTTCTGGCCGTGTAAATCCGCCGCCTCCCCATTTGCAGTTTAAGGCGGTAGAAATCCTCCACGCTGATGAGGAACCAAAATACGCTTCTTTAACTTGGCCGCAAAGGAGCGTGGCGAGATGCCTGCAGATATAACGCAGATGATTTCAAATAATCCCGATGCGATTGCTTCAATTAGAAACAGCCTTCGCATGGCCACCAATTAAGCTTATGGAGGAACATTATGAGTACACAAAAAGTTATCGTAATCCCAGATGGTAAAATCTGCGATTATATCGATGGAAAATTTAGAAATGATACACCGGAGGAATATGTACGTCAGACTATCGAGAAGCGTCTGGTGAATGAGCATAAATATCTTCCTGGCCAGATTGCAATCGAATTTACTTTACAGGTCGGTTCCAATAAGCCTCGTGCCGACATAGTTATTTGGGAAAAAGATGCCGAAGAACAGACTCAGGGTACCATCAAACTGATCATTGAGTGTAAAAAGGAGACCGTAGATGCGAGAAATGCCAAGGATGGCATTGCACAGTTGCAGTCCTATATGTCTGTTTGTCCCAATTGTGAGTGGGGTATGTGGACGAACAGTATTCAGAAATATGTATTCCGCAAGTATGTTGACGCTAATGGAAATATCCAGTTCATGGAGTATAATGATATTCCATCCGCTGACGGTAATCTGGACGATGTCAACAGGCCTTCCCGTACCAGCCTTCGGAATGCATCTGACGATAACCTGTTGTTTGTTTTCAAAACTTGCCCACAACCACATTTACGTAAATGATGGTATGCAGAAGCAGCCTGCGTTCTTTGAACTTCTGAAGGTGATCTTCTGTAAGATTGAAGACGAACGCAATATCCCGAACCCACTGGAGTTTTACACCACATCTGAGGAACGTTCTAATCCAGATGGACAGCTTACTGTTCGCAAGAGAATTAGTAAGATTTTCGAACGTGTAAAAAAACGTCATGGCAAGATTTTTGATGCTAATGATGAAATTAAGCTCAGCCCCCGTAGCCTTGCATATATTGTTAGCGAACTACAGCGGTACAGCTTGTTGAACACGAATATTGACATCAAGGGCAAAGCATACGAAGAAATCGTCGGTGCAAATCTTCGTGGTGACAGAGGCGAATTTTTCACCCCACGAAATGTCATGAAAATGGTAGTTGAAATGATTAACCCTCGTATGGATGAAAAGGTTCTTGATTCTTCCTGTGGTACTGGCGGCTTTCTTGTTACGGCCATGACTCATGTTATCAGCCAGCTTGAAAATGAGTTTTCTGCCGCTCTTGGTGTAAAACGAGCCGATTGGGACAGTGATACCATTCGTACTTTCCAAGATAGAATTTCAGAAATGGCTGCATCGAATTATTATGGCTTCGATATTAACCCTGATTTGGTCAAGGCCACAAAAATGAACATGGTTATGAATAATGATGGCAGTGGCAATATTCTTCAGACAAATTCTCTTTTGCCACCGCATGAGTGGGCCGACGAGTTCAAGGCCCGCCTTGCAGATGCGCTTCATGTAAAAAAGAGTGAAATTCGAAATCATACCAGTATTGCGTACTTTGATGTAATTGTGACCAATCCGCCTTTTGGTAGCAAAATCCCAATTAAGGATAAGAACATTCTTGAGCAGTTCCAGCTTGCACACATTTGGGAAAATGATAAGAAAACTGGGGTATGGAAGATGACTCCCAGATTGCAATCTTCAGTCCCACCGGAAATTCTGTTTATTGAGCGTTGCACGCAGCTTTTAGTTCCTGGTGGTCGTATGGGTATTGTTCTGCCAGACTCCATCCTTGGCGCTCCTGGCCTTGGATATATCCGTGAGTGGATGATTAAAAACCATAGGATTATCGCAAGTATTGACCTTCATGCAGATACGTTCCAGCCTCGTAACGGAACACAGACTTCTGTACTGATTTTGCAGAAGAAAACCGAACAACAGATTTTAAGCGAGGAAACTTCCGGACAAATGGCTGATTATAACATTTTCATGGCAATGGTCGAGAAGGTTGGACATGATAAGCGTGGAAATCCGATGTTCAAACGTGATAATGAAGGAAATGAGGTCCTTGTTCCTGACACAAACAGTGTGCTTGTTCTTGGTGAAACTGGTGAAGGAGAACGCACGGTATCCCACCAACAGAAGCGAAAAGTCGAAGATGACCAGACACCTGATGTGCCTGCTATCTTTGCTGACTGGAAAATACAGGAGGGGTTGGCATGGTAAATAATAATCTTGCTTATCGCGTAGACGATGCGCCTGAGCAGGAACCGGTTATTATTGAGAGCCCATTAAAATGGTGCGAAGTATCGCTTTCTGATGTTATCAACCGAGGAAAACGATTAGAAGCCAGTGTTTTTGATGTAGAGTCCAAAAAAGCTTATCAAATCATAAAACACTGTAAATATGCCCCGGTTTCTCTTATCAGTGCGGAAGGTCCGGTTGAAAAAGCCCATTATGGTGGACGATTAAAGAGAAATTACGTAGAAAAAACTCATGATAATTCTATTGGCTTTATTGGTAGTTCAGAAATGTTAGACATAAAGCCACAACCCGTAAAGTTTATGGTAGAATCATCAAAAATTCAGAATCTGAGAGTTAAGGAAGGCACTGTGTTACTTTCTCGCTCTGGAACAATTGGCAATATGTCTTTTGTTAATAAGACACTTTCAAAACTGTTAATCAGCGAACATGCAATGCGCTTGGAATGCAAAGCAAATCCGGGATATGTGTATGCATTTTTGAAATCGGCTATTGGACAGTTTCTCATCCGCTCCAATATTTATGGCGCGGTTATATCTCAAGTTGAGCCAGAACATATTGCAACCATTCCTATCCCGAATGCTCCGGCAGCAATCAAGCAGAGAATCAACGATTTAATTATCCACTCTTATGCATTGCGAGATGAATCGAATGAACTGATTGATGAGGCCACGCAGCTTCTTGTAGATGAGTTAGCTTTACCGCCGATTGCAGAAATGCAGAAGAAAACTGCTCCTGTGAAAACCTATAGTGTGAAACTCAGTGATATGAATTTGCGTTTGGATGCATCGTATCATGTGCCAATTGTGGATGCTATTGTTAATCATCTACAAGCGCATGCCTTGGAGGTCACAACAATCGGAGATAGCCGGATTAGTAAAGAAATTATCTTACCCGGAAGATTTAAGCGTGTTTATGTTGAAGAAGGATATGGACGTGTATTTATTGGTGGCAAGCAACTATGGGAATTAGACCCCTCAAACAAGAAATATCTATCCCTTGTGCATCATGCTGATCGCATCACAAAGCAGCTTGAACTACACGAAAACATGACGATGATAACCTGTAGTGGCACAATTGGAAAGGTTACACTTGTCGGAAAGCATTGGGAAAACTGGACGGCAAATCAGCACATTATTCGTGTTGTTCCGGCCAACGAAGAAGTTGCTGGATACATCAGTATCTTCTTGTCATCGGATTACGGATACCAACTCATTACAAGATACACCTATGGCTCGGTAGTTGATGAAATTGATGATAATCATGTTCGTCAGATTCCAGTTCCATTGCTAAAAAACTCCGAAATCCAAAAGCGTATCAACGACCTTGCCCTCAAGGCAAATGAAAAACTCTATGAAGCATATAAATTGGAGCAAGAAGCTCTCCGCATCATGAATGATGATGTCATTTATGCAAAGTGAGGTGAGCTAATATGCCCGGATACAAAGATTGGATTGATGCCATCGACATAAAGGTTGATTATTTTTCAGCATTTATGAAAGCATGGATTGCCTTTAATGCGTGGTATAATTTTAGCGGTGAAGTCACCGGAAAAACAGACAAAGAATGCATTGAGTTTATTGGTGGAAGAAGCAATCGCTTCAAGTCCTATATGGAAAATCTTCTTTCATCTGAAACAGCCGAAGGTGAGTCTTTTAGAACAAGTCTTGCTGCTCTGCACTCATCCCTATTGAGTGCAGCAATAACGACACAAGAGTATATTGGGGTGCGCCAGACAGTATCCTTCTCGGAGGTTGCTGTTAAAAACAGCAATGCACGTGAAAGCTTTGAATTCCGTAATGTAAAGTATGAATGCTCTCGCGCTCGTGGGAAAATTACAACTGTGATCACGGAAATAAGAACCAGTACAGAAATACTTCGCTATGAGCAAGATGAGTATAATGTTGCTGACTTGATGCAACAGTCTGGTTTTCAGCGTTTATCAGATGAACGTCAACGAAAATGTCAGGATTGTTATAAAACACTTGTACCGTATATAATGACCAGCATTCTGGCTACTGAAGACAGTCATTTGGCAGTAGGCACATATCGATTTGTCAATGATGTAAGTAAAATCAGCCAAGGTATTATAACGGTTTTGTATATGCTTCGGTGTTGTTTGGCTCACGGAGATATTTCACCAGACGAATCCGCAAATGCAGTATACCGATATGCATATGAAATATTGTGTATGCCATTAAAAAAACTCAAATAAATGAGCAAGCCAAAGCCGATCATCAGAAATGTTGGTCGGTTTTGTTTTGCCCATTTGCAAATCGAGATGCGCAGCTCGGTCTGGAAACGAAGCCGGTGATCACTCCCTCTCTGGGGAGAAAGTCATCGGCTTTTCTGTTTTCCGAAAACAAGGATTTTTCAGTTTTTGGAAACAGAGCCGGAGAAGAAAATGCGAACCGCCGGGCAAACGGTGAGCAGATTCTTTTCCGGAGCAAGAGTACAGAGGGATGCAATCCCTTTGTGTGGGGTTCAGGGTGACAGGCCCTGATCGGAGTGCAGAGGCAGACGGCCTCGCTTAGGATTCCAAAGGGCAAAAGCCCTTGCCCAGTGAAGTGTTGCTTGCGACACTTTATACAGTGATACTATCTACCGCAAAGCAGGCAGATTCCTTCGCTTCGCTCAGGTTTCATCCCCTGCCCGGAAAGGAGAGTTTGAAGAAATGGCACAACGACTTACCCGCCACAATGGCAGAGCTAACAAGAATGGAGTTTATAAAGCAGACCACAACGACCGCCGGTTTGATCTCGAAAATGCAGATCACATCGACTCGGAAATGACCAAGTTCAATGTGTATTGGGATTGCTTCAGCCAGATGCCGCTTCGTGGGGATCAGTGACAGAAGCCCCCTCTTTTGCTGAGGTAGAAAAGCTGTTTTACAGTGACCGTTTTGCGGATCATATCCTTGTTCAGCATGAAAGAAATGCAAAAGCCCGACACCCGGAACGAGATCGCAGTGCCGAAGATATTCTGGCTGACAAACGCTTTTGTCCGGAGGAAACCATCTACCAGATTGGCACCATTGAGGATCATGCAGATCCGGGAACACTGCTCTCCGTTGCCAATGAATTTCTGGAAGAACTGGACCGCCGGTTCGGAGATCACGTTCATGTTTTGAACTGGGCGCTTCATGTGGATGAAGGCACTCCGCACATTCATGAGCGGCATGTTTTTGATTACACGAACCGCTATGGAGAGATTCAGCCCGGACAGGATAAGGCGCTGGAAGCACTCGGTTTTGAGCCGCCGGATCCGACAAAGAAACCGGGAAAGCACAACAGCCGGAAGATGGTTTTCGATGCAACTTGCCGGACAATCTTGTTTGATATCTGCAAAAAACATGGCCTGCATCTGGAAGAAGAACCGGCCTACGGTGGCCGGGCCTATCTGGAAAAGCAGGACTATATTCTGATGCAACAGAAGGAGCAGCTGCTCCGGCAGCAAGAGGACTTGGAAGCAGTCACCGGGGAACTGGCGGCCGCCTCTGTTCGGCTTGAGGACACGGAAGCTTTGCTCGATCAGGTTGCTGAGGTTGCCTATGAAAAGGCCGTGGAGATCGTCACAGACACTGTGAGAGCGGAAACGCAGGATCATGACTTGAAGATCGTAAATGACTTTCAGGAAAAGGCAGTTGCCCGGAACAGAGCCAAGCCCAACGTTGTGGAGCTGAGCACGGCTATCATGACCGATTTGAAAGCAAAGCTGAAGGCAACGGCCCTGACCGTCACAAAACGGATCACGGAACGACTTCAGGATCCGAAGGTCAAGCAGACCGGCAAGGAAGCAATCAAAAATTCTGCAAGAAGATCCATTCATGAGCTGCTTGCAAACGCACAGGCCAAGGCCGATGACTATAACGCATCGAGATCAAGGCCGACAAGAAAAAAGAATACAGATTTGGACAGATGAACCGGCACACAGTTTTAAGAATTGTGTGCTTTTTCTTTTGTCCGGGAAGGAGGAACACTTGAAACTTTTTGAAGCTGTTAAGGCGGGAGTTTCGACTAAAGCTGCCGCGGAGTATTACGGCATTAAGGTCACCCGGAAAGGAATGGCTTGCTGCCCTTTTCATCCAGACAAGACACCGAGCATGAAGCTTGATAATCGGTTTCACTGCTTCGGTTGTAGAACTGATGGTGATGTAGTGGACTTTGCTTCCAAGCTTTTTAGCCTGGAAGCGAAGGACGCTGCCTTGAAGCTGGCAAATGATTTTGGAATCGCATATGACAACACTCGGCCTGAAAAAACTGTTCGTCCGGTGGTCAGGAAGAAATCTCTGGCTGAACAGTTTCAGGAAAAGGAGAACCATTGCTATCGTGTGCTGTGTGATTACCTGCATTTGCTGAAGCGATGGAAGGAAGAATACGCACCGAACATTGATGATGAAGAATGGCATCCTCTGTTCTGTGAGGCCCTTCAGAATATCGACTACTATGAATATCTTCTGGACGAAGTGTTTCTGACAGGAACGATTGCTGATCGGGCCGACTATATCAAAAATAATTGGAAGAAGGTGATGACTCTTGAGCAGCGAATTTCAGAATATCTCTCCCGAAACCGAGGCTCTGATGATCGAGGCCGTTGAAGCATCGCTGACGGTTGAAGAACAAAGAGAACGGATCCGGGAAAAGCTGGCACGGAATAAGGACGGCACAATAAAGAAAACCATCCGAAACTGTGTGACAATCCTTGAGGAAGATCCGGTTCTCTCCGGTGGCATTGCTTACAACATTATGGCCGGACAGAAATATGTCGTGAAGGATCTGGGATGGAAAAAGGATGTTCCGACATTCACAGATGCAGATCAATCACAGCTTCTGCTTTACTTCGAGGATCACTATGGTGTGACCACGGAAAAGAATGTGGAACGAGCCATTGATATTGTAGCTCGTAAGTATCAGTATCATCCGATTTGTGATTGCCTGAATGCTTTGGTCTGGGACGGAACGAAACGGATGAATGACTGCCTGCATCACTTCTTCGGAGTGGAAACACCTTCTTATCCTGAATACCCCTATGAGGTTCTGAGGCTGTTCATGATGGGAGCAATTCACCGGGTATTTCATCCGGGATGCAAGTATGAACTGATCCTTTGTCTGGTCGGCGGTCAGGGAGCCGGTAAGAGTACCTTCTTCCGGTTCATGGCCATTAAGGATGAGTGGTTCAGTGACGATTTGAAGAATCTGAACGATGAGAAGGTTTATTACAAGCTTATGGGGATGTGGATCATAGAGTTTTCGGAAATGCTGGCAACGGCCAACGCAAAGTCGGTGGAGGAAATTAAATCCTTTATCAGCAGACAGAGTGACTTCTTCCGGCTCAACTATGAGAAGTATCCGAGCCATAGGCCCCGCCAGTGTGTGTTCGGTGGATCCTCAAATAACAAATCATTCCTTCCGTTTGACCGTTCGGGAAACCGTCGGTTCCTGCCGGTCATGATCAACATGGATAAGGCCGCTGTTCACATCTTGGATGACGAGAATGTTTCCAGAGTCTATATCGAACAGCTTTGGGCTGAGGCTATGACGATGTATCGGGAATGCGGCTGCAAGCCGGTGCTGACCTTCGACAAGCCGATGAAGGACTTCCTGATGGACTATCAGCAGGAATTCATGCCGGAGGATGTGATGCTCGGAATTATTCAGGGCTTTCTTGATAACTGCAAGACCGATAAGGTGTGCAGCGTGATGCTTTTCAAGGAAGCATTGAAGAAGCCCTACGAGGAACCGACACAATGGGATATCCGGAAGATCAACGAGATCATGAAAAGTGATGAGATCCAAGGCTGGGTGCCGTTCACAAACCCCAGACATTTTGAAAATTATGGTCGGCAGCGTGGTTGGGAGCGACAACGGGCTGCTGACACATTCGTGCAAAGCAGCCTGTCAGACTTTCAGGAACTGGACCCAGATGGATACAATCCGTTCAAATAAGGCCTCTGTTGCCGGGGCCGATTGCTGTCGGTTGTCAGGTTCGTTGTCGGGCAAAAAGCCCCATTCTTACAAGCTTTTCTACCCTTTGACAACGGTGACAACAAGGAATTAGTAAAAAAAGAAAAAATAGGAATATACCCTTCGGTGTAAGTGGAGAAGTTTTTATGCCTCCGTTGTCGGCCTTGCGCTGAAGAGCATTTTTATAGGAGGAACAGAATGGAACAGAAAGAAATGCAGACCAAAGCGCCTGACATGATCAAAGAGGTAAATGGAGTTACTTTCATTGTCAGGGCCTATTTCAAAGAGGACAAAGGCGAAACCATGCAGGAAAAAATCAAGCGGATGCTTCGCAATGAAGCTGCCAGCACAGACTTCGCTGAATAATTTTTTGAGAAGATACTAAAAGTGTATTGACAACTCGTTTCAAGATTAACCCCATAGTAGGTGCTAAGTAGCATGAATAAATCATCAAGATGATTTAGGTATTGATTGAAGTATTCTTCTACAATTTTATCCTTCTTTGCAAAATCTATAAGAATATATGACTCATATTCTTTCTTTGCAAATTCCTCAACAATGGTAGACTTGCCGATACGCCTGGCTCCCTCCACCATTATCGCTTTTGTTCCCCCGCAGCCATTTTTCCAATCCAATAACTTGCTATAGATTTTTCTTTTTAAAATCATCCGCTTCTCCTCGCAGTTACAATCTGCCTCTTTTTATGGATTTTTGATTATACGCAGAATTTATGTCTGATATTTTTTTGATTATACGCATATTGTATTGGTTGTTTTGACTATACGCAAGCTAGCATTGCATAAATTTTATGATTATACGCGGCCATTTTCATTTTCCTTTTCCACTATCTTTGCGAATTAGGAACTTTTGTCCTTTAGAGGCTCATGCCAAATCTCTTATTTTTAGCATTTTGCTCTTCCCTACAAACTGGGAGTTATTACTCGTTTATTCGGTCAAGTATTTTTATAGTGTCATACCTTTTTCCGCATTCTTTACAAATCCAATCACAATTGCTTTTCTTCGCTTTTTTGTGAAGAAAATCTAATTTTCCACCACATATAGGGCATGGTTGAGGTTTTTCACATATTAGACTTTTCAAAAATATCACTGTTTCATCCCTATTAGCCATATTAAGTTCTTGATATATGTTCATCATTATTCTGTTCCTCAAATTCTAATTTAGCAATCAATTCTATAAACCATATCCCCTAAATTCCAAATATACAGGATAGCCGATACAGGTTCTTTTCCTTTCTCCCAAAGCCAGCCTGTATATGTTGTACTATAGCCGAAGTATCCTTCTGTTAAGATTTCAAATTCTGCATGGGCATATTCTTTCATATATTCTTTTAATCCGATGGCTTTTCCGGAAAATCCCCCCTCATATATAGTCCTATCAAATATCAAAATATTACATTCCTCTAAATCCGTATCAAAAAACACAAGTTTTCCGGAATATACTTTTTCCCCCTCTTCCGTATATTGAAAGAATTTATGCGGTTCTAAGGTTAAAACACCGTTTTGAAAATGAATCTTCTTTATCCTGCTATCATGCAAACCAAAAAGAATATTACTTTTCCTATCCTGCGTAAAATCCATCTCTATCTCCCATACTTAAATTCCTAACTTTTCTAACCATTCCTCAATATCTTCTACAGAGGTATTCGCAGAAAGAATCAGTGTATCCTCATTATTTCCGCTTTGTTTGCATGCATAAAACTGCTTACAGACATTTCTACTTTCCCTCAAGACCAATGATTTCGTATAGGAGATAAGCTCTTTCAATGAATTTTCCTTTGTACTCCAAATATTTGTCTATATCCTTCGGATACAACCGGGCCGCTTCCCTTTTCACTTCGGCATACTCCTCTGCCAAATGAGGATGAGCACGGAGATAATCTCGAAAAGCAATATGCCTCTTCAGCTCTTTAGAGTCCATTGGACAGACATACAAATGATGCACCATGAACGCCGGTTTCTCTTCATAGGAAAATGCTTCCCTTCCCTCTATCCCGAGATTCCCTTCATGCCGGTATCCCTTCTTTTCCAGCAGGCTTTTCATTTCAGGAAAGACCGACATATCCGGAATAACAATATCCATATCAATAATTGGCTTTGCCGCTAAATTTTCCACCGAGGTACTTCCAACATGTTCAATACTAAGACTTTTAGCCAAGATTTCATTTCCAAGGGAAGCAACGATTTTTTGAAACTCCGTCTTCCACTCCGGAGTAAAGTCTTCTATGACAATATATTCTGTTCTCATGTTTTCTCCATAGGTTCTTTAGAACACTACAAAATAAGACTTCATTCTAAAATTCATAGTCATAAAAATCTCAGAACTGTCTATTATAAACTTTCCAACAAAGTGCTAATTGCATTACAACATTCTTCAAACTCAATGCCTTTAGCATAATCAAAGTCTTTTTGATAATTCTCCCACCGGATTTTCATAATACTACTACTTTTTACAATAGAAAGAATATCCCGAAATTGGCTAAGTAAATGAGCAGAGCCTCGCTTCTCTGCCGTTGCCGAAAGAGCGAGACTAAGAGTTTTATCATCTATATTTTCTCCCTGTAATTTAGTCAAAATATAAACATCGTAATAATCTCTGGGACGTGTATTTTGGTCTGCTCTGGATAAAATGGTTTCCAGCTTCTCAGCAAGAATAGTAGAAAGATTGTATGCCAAAATGCTGATGCTACGATTCTCCCACATCAGCTTATAACTATACTCTATTTCTCTGGGAGTAATTTTATCTCCACTGGTGATATCCAACTTTAGAGAGACAGCCATCCTTCCATACTCTGCAATTAAAGACGCACGATATCCGGAGTATTCATCATCTTCTCTAATTTCATGAATATTTTGCAATCGAAATGTTATACCGTCTTCTATAGGAATGCCAAGAATCTCTTCTATCATCTTCCGAATACTATCTTCCTTTACCGGATATCCCTTGATGGTTGCATCCATATCCATAGTTGCCCTGGTATCCAGTCCCACCATAGAAGCAATCAAAAATCCACCTTTAATAATATAGTTATCGCGATATGAGGATAAAGAAATTCTCTCTAAAAAACGCTCCAGCATATAATTTTGCAGTACAAGTTGAGCTGAGATACATTTTTCTTTTGCAAGATTTTTAATTAACGCTTTAAGCTGCATTGCATTCGTCATAGAAGTACCTCAAGATACGGTCTAAGCTTCTCCTCTACATGAAGGTCTCTAGCATAATTTGAAAGAAGAGGGATGTTCTTGTCTTTTCGCAAAATATATCGTTTAAAGGCCTCTACTACTACTTGTACATCCACGTGATTTCTTGTTTTCAAAATATCACACAGCGTACGTTCCGCAGAATAAGCCTTCACGGGGTTTCCCGCCGGACTGGTAAGTTCTGTAGACCCCAGGCTATAAAATGGCTCCTTTGCCCCCTTAGCTAAAATGCCATCCTTTTTAGGATTAGATAAATTATAAGTAGCGGGAAAAAACATTTGAAACTTAAGAGGAGTTCTATCCGTCAAATCACAGAGAAAAAGAGCCGTTTCCAAGGCATAAATTCCCCTTTTATAGCGAGTTTGCAAATTAACAAATTCATCGCCCCATGCTTCCGGTAATATATAGACTCCTCTTCCGGAACGTTCTAAATCTCCTTTTTTTACAAGATGCTGAAGACTCCCTCTGGAAAATCCCGCATGAACAACCATAGCCGTTGTAAGAACAGCATTATTCTGTTTTGCAAGTTCCAGAATTTTCTGAGAATCCGTCATGTAATCACCGCCTTTTTTACTTTCTTGCTGTATATAATATATAAAACAAGCATAAAAAGTAAATTAATTTTTCTGCTGTAAGTAAAGAAGTATATCTAGCACATATTAATGAAAGTATTGAAAATACTTCCTATGAGATCTTCCTTTCAGTATCTTAATGTCTCTATCTTAGATCCAACACCATACTGTCAAAGTCGATATACTCTTCCCCAATCTTAAAATACGCCGGTAAAGTTCCCACTGTCTCTGTTCCCTTTTCAAAAACAATGGCTATGGCAATCACGGAGAGAGGCACTGAAAGTAGTCCACAAAGATACCATAGTTTTCCAAAATATTGATTCGCAAACTTCCATGTTTCTTCATTCCTCATGGACCTTTTTGTTCGGTATCCGAATACATAATTGATTTCTTTCGGTGTTCTCTTGAAAAGTAGCCAGCCAAAGAAAATCATAGTTAACGGAATAAGTAAAACTACGATTAGCATGAATATCCTAAATCCCATTTAAATTTCCTCCATTACTTTTACCTCTAAATGATAGATTCAGCCTCAGCTATACTTGAAAATCATTTTTCTTGCTCTTCTTATGTAATCATGAATAGTTTACTAAATCCAGGTTTATCCCATCATAATATTCTTTCCATAATGACCGCTATTCCCTGCTCATTTTCCTTTTCTACGCCCGCCTCCGTAAAACCACATTTCTCCAAAAGCTCCTACTTTGCATATTTCCTTTCATATAGGCCAACCTTACTTTTTTATAGCCTGCTCTTTTCCATGCCGTTAAAGCCTCTATAATAATAGCGCTCCCTTTCCCTTTTCCGGACTCCTTACTGTCCATCATGAACAAGCCAATGAAAATCGTATCTTCTTTTGGAAAGGAGAGAATAAAGTCCATAATGGCAATTAAGCTGTCATTTTCAAAAAAGCCGATATAAAACTTATCCTCAAGGCTTTTCCCCTCCGGTATTGCTTTTAAATCATTCAGTACCGTTTCCCTACATGGCTTTGGTGGGCAATACGCAAAGTATAGGGGATTGCCATTCTCCAGATTCAAAATCCTGGAGATATCCTCTTCCTCCATTTTTTTAATTCTATACTTTGTAGACAGTTGGCTGATGTTCAGCATACTTCTTCTATCTCCCTAATCCTCTTGAAATGTAATCTCTTTTATATTTACAAACCTGTTTTTTAAGCTTTAGTTATCGGAATCCACAGCTCCATTTTATAATCATTACTGTGCATATCACCTTCATAATAATATTCAAAGTCAGGTTTTCCTGAATGGACATAGCTATGCTCAGGGAAGAATACTTCCATTGCATATTTCCACCCGTTATGAATGCACTCCGGAACACTTCCTACTAATTCTACAACTGCATACTCTGCTTCTTCCACTTCCAAAACATTTAAGCCCATACTTGTGGCTTTGTCTGCATCATTAACGATATACCCAGCCATATAATTTATTGTGCTTGGGTTTTCCACATCATGGCAAACGCCCACACTTTGACCGTTTCCCAAGCTCGCAAGCTCATCGTGGCTATATTTTTCATACAGTTTATCCCAGACATTCGGACATAATGATGAATTGATGCTTTGTTCATTTACACCTGCAACCGTAAAGGCTTTTTTCTTTTGAATTGTAATGTTCATGCTTCTTCCTCCTCTTACACTTAGTGCTAATTGCACTCGTGATACTAATTTGAACGGTTTCCCGTTTCTTACCTCAGAAGGAGTAAATCCATGAAAATTCTTAAATGCAGTTCCAAATGAATCCGATGACTCATATCCGAATTTTAAGGCAACATCAATAATCTTTTCGTCCGTATCTCTTAATATAACGGCAGCTTCCGTCAATTTTCTGCTTCTTATATATTCTGATAGCGTTGTTTCGGTTAGAATAGAGAACAATCTGCTGAACATAGAATAAGAGTATCCGGATAGCCGAGTTACTTTCTTTTCGTCAATCTCATCATCAAGAACTGTTTCAAGATAATCAATCGTATTGTTAAATGACTTGATAATATTCATTTCAATCCCTCCTTTCTTTCGGTTTATTTTAGTATAGAGGAAGACTTCTTTTCCTACCCTACAATATCTGTACAAGTTTTATAGGTTTCATCTCATAAAAACTTGTACCTTGCTAAATTCAACAAATTGGCATTTATCAATTTGTAAATCTTAATAAATATCCATCGGGATCTTGTATTAAGAACTCAATTTGTGTTTCTTCTGTACCATTAACTTGATATTGATTTCTTGTTAGTTCTCTATATATTTCAAAAATTTAAAAGTTTTCACTAATTTATAAATTCCTTCAACATCTTCGACTGCTATTGAAAAATTTATACCTCTTCCCAATGGATAACTTAATTCGCCTGTGTTCCACCCATCATCATGAATTTGTTCAAACATAAACTGACTACCTTGAAAAGACATGAAAACAAACCTTTCATCATTGCGTTCGTATTCTATTTTGAATCCTAATCTGCTATAGAATTTTTTTGTTTTATTAATATCAAAAACCGATAATTCCGGAATCATCTTATTAAAATCCATCTCTGTCTCCCATACTTATATCCCTAATTTTCCTAACCACTCCTCAATATCTTCCACGGAGGTATTCGCAGAAAGCATCAGTGTGTCCTCATTATTTTCATCACATAAGATTAATTCCTGTTCTTGATTAAAAAACAGACTTAACCATACAATAAAGCTAGCATAATCCCTCATTCTATTCTCGGAATTAAAATACTCTATGGCAAAGGTGGATCTTTTTCTATCCATTCGTAAGGTAAACTGATAGGGCTCCGAGTAATTTTCCCAACAAATATCATAGGAAAATGACGCAGTCTTACTCAGCTCTATTCCTGTTCCCGGATACTTCCTTTCTATTTCCCTACTAAATTTTTCTAACTCAAAATCATCATTTTCCGCTTTGTTTACATGAATAAAACTGCTTACAGACATTTCTACTTTCCCTCAAGACCAATGGTTTCGTATAAATGGTTTCTTATAAGACAAAATTTTCTCCTGCTAATATCAGTATGCCGGAGCAGAATGTCCTCTTCTCAAAAATCAGATTCGGAAATTCTGTTCTTAATTCATCCGCAACGCAATAGATTTCATCATTATCCCACTCATCCGCATATTCTTTTTTGCATTGATCCAATGCCTTGCGATTCGAAAAAGCGACATCTCCGATTAGAATCTTTCCGCCATCTTTAAGATGTGCTAGCAAATCTTTTAGAAGGACGCCCTTTTGTGCATCCGTTAAGTGATGAATGGAATAAGTCGCAATAATAAAATCAAAGGACTCTTGCTTCAGTTCATCCGCTAAACCCTTTGAAAAATCTCCCTGATAGAGATGTGCACCCGGCATCTTTTCATACGCGAGCTCTATCATTCTTGAGGAAAAATCCTGTCCGTAAATAGTGCATCCGTTCTCATATAGTCTTGTAGTTAATGTACCTGTCCCGAACCCGAGATCCAAAACTACTGCATCAGGCTTTTCCATTATAATTTTGTAAATATCCCCCAGAATCTTTTTGTACCCGGCAAAGGGATAACGATTCCCTTCTTCCGAGAGCCCGACTGATTTGTCATAATCATCCGCCCATAAATCAAAACCTTTACTATTTAACATTTTTCCTCTGCTCCTCCTACTTTTCTATCTTATACTCCCTGCTTTTTACCGCCTTTACCCTACCGGACAAGATGCATCTCTCACTCAAAATACTCAGTTTATTTCGAGTGATAAAAGCAACCGAAACTTCCATAATACCTTGAAATCCATATTTTATTGCAAAAGCTCCAAAAATCCCTTTTGCACAACGGAGATTTCACATCTTGAAAAATGATTGCCCGGATTTCAACTTCATAAGTCGTCTCTATTCCCATAGATTTAAAATGTTTTAGCAAGTCTTCGGTGTTTTCCTGCATGGTTTGTAAAATGGGATGTCTTGTTTTAGACTCTTTATCTCCAATAGACAAATAAAGCTTTTCCGGCAGAATTTTCATCGCATTTTCTTTGCAAAATTCCTTGATCCCCGGAAACCACAGAGAGCCCGACATGCTGGCCACACGGGTAAAGACATCCGTCTTATACAGGGCATACAAGGCAAATAATCCCGCCAGAGAATAGCCGGCTATGCCTATAAAACTTGCCTTTCCGTGGATTCTTTCCGTAGCCCACGGTAAAATAGCGGTCAGTAGACTTTCCAGATAGGCATCCGCGCCTCCGGAAAAGGCCTCTCCGTCTTTCGAGAGCGCAGGCGCATACCATGGGGACATCTCCCTCTGCCAGTCATGAATGGCAATGGATAGAAAATGACACTCCGCTTGATACCGAGGAGGAACTGCTGTTATCAATTTGTTATCACGGGATGTTATCAAAGCTACCGCTTTCGCATTATTTGCCATCCGCTTGTTCGGTACAAACTCTATTCTCAGCGTCGAATTTACCGCTTCGGCGATGCGATTCAGTAATGCCAAACTGGGATTCCTTGTGCCATTCTCCAGTCTGCTGATATCTGCCTGGCTGATTCCGGTTTTCTCGGATAACTCCGCCTGCGTAAGTCCTGCTTCCTTTCTCGCACGGATCAAAGACATCGTGATGTCTCTCTCCGGCTGAAGAGCTTCATATTCCTTTCTAAACGCAGCATCCTGCATGAATTCGTTGGTCAATTCCTGTAAATCGCTCATCGTCTGCTCTCCTTCCTTGTCAAGTAAATCGTTCTCCTCTGCTTTGCCAGCAGAATCTCACTCCGCGGTGTTTTCTGTTGTTTCTTGACAAAGCCATTCGTCGCAATGATAATCTCATCTTCGTCGAAGAAGTACAGAATTCTCACGATATTATTTCCCAGTATCGTACGGAGCTCAAAAATATCATCTTCAAGATACTTGCTCAGCGGGGATCTGGCTTCATTACCGAGCATCTCCAAACGATGCAGATCAGATACTACTTTTGCTTTCATCTTCACATCCAGCGTTCGGATAAAATCACCGACTGGTTTGCTTCCGTCTTCTTCTCGATAAAAATCCACACTGAACAAATCGCCTCTCCTTTTATGCTATATATAGTATAATTTATATAGTTCACTCCGTCAATACCTATGACAACAAAAGATACAGCATCATCTCTTCTCCAACCATCCTTCTTTCTTCAAACAGGTTATATGTTCTTTTCGCAGAATACACTTCAATGCGCAAGGAACATTCTCCGAAGTGTGATGATAATGAAATCCACATTTTTCTTGCACACGCCTCGATTTCTCATTCCCATCAAAAATATCCGTACCACATCTTTTCGAGATCCAGTTCTTCAAATCCATATCGCATTATCTCACGAACTGCCTCCGGGATGAGTCCTTGTCTCCAATATGGAACGCCAATCCAGTATCCGATTTCACTCTCCGTATCAGGAATGCCGATATTGCTTCCCTTGCCGAGCGTTAATCCTATGCAGCCAACAGTCACCGAACATGCTTAAAACCTTTTCGTTTGCATGTGCATAAAGAGCCCTTTTGGGATCGTATTCTAGGATTCTTTCCCAGTCCCTTTTCAACGCTTCGTTCTTATCATATGCTTCAAGATAATCTATAGGTTCCAAATCTCCGACGATACAGCTTCCCTCATCCAATATGATTGAAATACTATCTTTACTGTGGCTTGGCGTTGATATTATTTCTCCGTCGATACCCAAAGAGGCAAGAAAGCCCCTGCTTTCCTCAAAGCTGATAATGGTAGCCTTGCCCTCATCTATCGGTCTGTATCCGAGCTTCGGTTCTCTGGAAAAATCCCGTCTGCAAAATGTACCGAATCCGTCTGAGATTCCATCAGCAGAAGTTTTACCCCCTGTTCCATAAGTTTGCTCATAAGACCGATGTGATCCGGATGATAGTGTGTTGCAAGAACATACGTGATATCCGCCACCTTTATATCGCATTCCTTAATTGCCTTGTAAAACGCCGGCAATGTACCCGCATAATCCGTGTCGATCAAAACGCCTGAGTCCTTACCTTGCAGGAAGTATGTATTTGTGTTCCCATACCTGATTTTTATCATTTTCTTATATTCTGTACGGTAAAAAGCAATCTTTGCCGTATGGAGTTTTTCAATATTCTCACTCAGTTCATTTCTCATAATTCGCACATCACTTCATGTTACTTCTTTACCCTAAAAAAATATATAGTACTTTCCCCATCAGTTAAACTATATAGGATTTCTGCCATATGTTTCGGCTGTGTTTGTTTTTATGTTTTGCCATTTTTCTTATGTTTGGATGTAACTTCTGAAGCAGTAACTTTGGGCTTATTCTTACTGCCAAGCGGACGGCCTCGTCTCCGTTTTGTCTGCTGATCAATATTAACTGGATCCTTTTTCCTTGGCTTATTCTTGCTCCCTGCAGGTCTGCCACGCTTCTTTTTAGGTGGTTCCTCCTGCTTTGGAAACAGATCTAGGTTCTGAAGGATTTCGATGTGTGACGGATTCATCCGGATTAACTGCCAAGCGCCATTGTCAATCCGGGCTTTCTTCGCTCTTACGAGGATCGACAGGATCTTCTTATAAGTACGGTTCTCCAAAAGGTCAGCCTTATCAAATGCCCTTATTAGACGGAACGTCAGGACTGTGGACAAGAAGTCACAGAACTCACTCCCTATTATAGAGTAGTCATCCTGTACCCGTGTTTCATCGAATGCACATGCAGACTTATAGAATCGCATGGCAATTTCGATTTCCCAGCGCTTGTCATAGGCTTTATAGGCGATTTCCGGAGGGAGATTCAAATCACACTCAAGTACAATCGTACCGAATATCTTCTGCTTTTGGCGAAGAGTTGCAAGATCATAAGTTTTATTCTTCTTAGCCCGGCTGAGCCAGTCGCTTTCCTCCTTAGCAGCCTTTCTGCTGTCGCGATACGAATAGAGCCACTTGTTGACCCCGACACACTTCTCTTTACGGAAAGTGATTCCTTCGTATCCTAGGAGAATGCCTGTGAAGTCCAGCATGTCATATCGCTCGATCAGCCTAGAATTACGCTTGATTGGATTCAGGTAGTGCAGATCTGAATTCTTCTCAAAGTGTTCGTGTGCTGATGCTTCTGGAAACCCTTTATCTGCAACGATAATGCCCTGTGTAATCTTGTTTTGGGCAATGAATTCACTGTAGGAAGTGGCATCCAACATGTTTCCGGGAAAGCACTTGGAGCAGATTGGCTCCATCTCTTCCAAATCAAAGGCAAACAGGACGGAGATGTCTCTGGTCCCTTTGTTTTTGGATTTCCTGGAGAAATCAGAGAGAAAGTTTACTTCAGATTCGTCCGACTTAAGCGTTCCGTCGATTAGAAGATGATGCTCTACAGAAACGGTCGCAGTACGGTTTCGCATGAATGTAACAATGCGAGATAACGCCTTGCCAAGATCATTCAGGAAGGTCGAAACGGTATTCTTTGACAACGAAACGCCCGGATATAATTCGGACAGAAAGCTGGTGTCGTATGCCTCCTTAAGTTCATAATCCTTGATGCCCTTGTCACAAACCCTGAGGATCGCAATGCAGTAGATTTTTTCTGTATCCGTTTTGCTGTAAACCGCAAGCAGTTCATCCATTATACTCTTAAAGAGCCGATCACAGAGAATAACACTCGCCCAATCCTTCAGATCAATCGAAGCGGTTGAGATGTCAATGGGCGCATCCACAGGAATTGGAACAAATTTGCCGTCAATGATATGCCCAATAGTAGGACCGTTAACCGGAAGGTGTCTACCGTTCACGTTGCGACATCCCACACGCTGACGGACAGCATAGAGATCTTTATTTTTTCCATAGCAGATCACGACCGTATTCTTAGGTCTGGAAACAGCAAGGATTTCACTTGGTATCGGCATTGTATTTTCCCCTTATAATAGAGTCCTATAATATCATATATTAGACTATATTGTAAGAAGAATCAGTCTGAAATATCGACGAATTGCAAGATGCTACATGGTAAAAATCAGGGGTGTTCCCCCTGCATGCGAAAAGAGTTAATAGGTTCTCTTTCCAAAATGTGGTAATCAGCCAAATAGGGCATGCCGGCACGGCGTTTTTATATAGTCTCACCGATTGGGAAAGTTATATTTAAAAGAATCATTAAGCAGATCTCCTCACATTCTTCCCATACTTTTATTATTTTCACTCTACACCAGTATACGGATGTAACCTCTAAAGTCCTTCACAAGTCCTCTAAAATAAATGGGAGCATATAAATTGGCTTAAAATAAAGATTTTCTTTTCGGTCAACATCTTTCTGCGACAGAATATATTGTTTTCCCACCCTTGATGAATATTTCTTTTCAAACGCTGAGATCGAATTATAGAATCTGACAGAAGAGGATTTTATTTCCAGTGGAATTACCTTTGTTTCCGAGGTCAGGAGAAAATCCACCTCATAACTATGGGTAGTTCCCTCCTTCTTCCAAGTATGGTAGTAGACTTTTTCTGCCAGAAGCGGCTATCATCTGAGCTGCCACATTCTCATATATATAGCCGAGATTGATGTTTAACCTGTCTCTCAGAAGCTTGCTGTAAATATCAGCATGTACCTTGCTTTCATCATTGAACAGAAGCGTTACAAATAGCCCTGTATCGGCAAGAAATAACTTATAGGCTGTATCATCTCTGGTCAGGTTCAGTGAAACACCTGGATCCGTCGTATTATAAGAAGCGATAACCGTTTTGGAATCTAAGAGGTCTGCTAATCGTTCCTTATCCTTATCGGTCGTACGCTTATTCAAAGCGTTAGAAATAACATAACGTTTTTTCTCAGCACTTAACTGCCCCGGAATCGACTCGAACATTTGAGATATCCGTCCTGAGCTGTCTATCTTCCGAAAATCATCTTTATAAAGTTCTATAATCTCTCTCTTTATTCGATCAATTTCCTCAAAGCTGTCTCCATTTACATACGAGGCCACTGCCTGTGGCATCCCTCCGACTGCCATATATTTTCGAAAATCACGAACCAGTTTCCGGTTTGTCTCACCCACCGGCTTACCGGTCTTATAAATATCTCTCAGCAAAGAATACGTCTGATTACCGGTTGCCCATAGAAATTCTTCATAATCCATTGGATACATTGGATTTTATGTTCCTCTGACGGCAGGACAATATCCTTTACATTTTTCTTTATACTGATTAGGGATCCTGTCTCGATGTAATAATACTTTCCATCAGCGACTAGATGTTTGATTGCCTGTCGCACCAAGGGTGCTTTCTGTATCTCGTCAAAAATAATTACAGATTCACCTTTATACAGAGCTACCCCCGTCTCAAGCTGCAGTCTCCTGAAAAACGTACCCAGATCGGCTAAGTCCGTAAATACATCTTCCATTCTCTTTGTAATGTTTGCAAAATCAATTTTGATGTATGATTTGAATTCATTCTTGGCAAACTCTTCCGCCACAGTCGATTTCCCGACCCGTCTTGGCCCTTCGATCATAGTAGCATATTTCGGTCCATATTTAGATTTCCATTCAACCAGTTCATCGTAAATCTTGCGTTTAAACAACCCTTCCCTCCATTTTTGAAATTTAATCAGTCAGTTATTTCAAGCTGATCATCCCATAAATAAGCGGTTATTTCAAGTTATTTTATATGGTTTATGGCAGGTATTTCAGGCAAACCTAAAATTGTGTGTAGCAGTCAAGAAAAGCAGACGCTGCTCCTAGAATGTTTGGGTGAGGCTACTGCCGATCGCCACAAGAAAAAAACCTGCAAACTCGGTAATCGTCAGGGTTTACAGGGTTTCTCGCAAACGATCACCTGGATGGATCGCTTAAGCGGTGGAAACTGCGATAGAGCAATTCTATTGTAGGCACCATCCTTTTGGCTCCAGCTTAATGATGGTTATAGACTACTGATCCAGCCATACACCCAGTACATCCGGTTACGTCCGTATCATGGTGTAAATTAAAAAAATGAAAAAAGCCAAAAGCTCATCCCTTAGGTATCATGAAAATCTACCAAAATCAACCCTATCCCAAGGGGAAGAACAAATGGCTCAACTCAATATTACATTGCTTATTCCAGCTCGCCGAAACAACTTTGATGCTGAGTGATTTTGCTTGTAACTTCCGTCTTTTTAGTTCATTATTGAACTGTTTTATTCCCTTTCTTTCCACTTTTGGGGCTTTTGGTTGTCGCTTTGACAACCGAATGACAACCGATATGTTGCATTCTCCTGTCCCTGCTCCCTTTGTGATCCGGCTAACTGCCTGCTGAGATATACTTGCAACCTCTGCCACGTCCGTCTACATTACACACTCTACCGACAGCAAACCGACATTTATACCGACATAAGATTGACGGTATAAAAACGAAAAGCGTCATGTCCCGGCAATCAGCCGATCACCTTCCATTTTCCATCTCTTTTAGACCCGTTCCGTACCAGTTTTCCCTTTTTCTGAAGACTTGCTATATTTCTTTCCACGGTTCTAGTCGTTACATTGATCTTTGCTGCCAACTCACCAGCGGTAATATCAGGCTGCACAAGCACATATTTCAATATCTGTTGCTCTGTTTTGTTTAAAAAGTCACTAGCGCTGACTGGTAAACCGACATTTTTCTTTTGTCGTTCCAGAACTTCCTGATCAAAGGGAATCGTACATTTAATATAGTTCTCATTTATATCAAATACATCCTGACCGTATTGTTTCACAATGGTTAGAATACCGTGCCCTGTATGCTCGGTCAACCCCAGAGACAAAAAGATTCGCATCAGCGTAGCGTTTCTTGGCCTGCTGATACCCTCAAAAAATGCTTTCGTCGTCAAACCGCCCGGAAGCCCTCCATGAGAAAGGATTTCCAAACGGTTGGAGAACATAGAAATCTGTGGCTCAGTGATGGTCCAGTCATTGTGTACCAGCGCATTCAGCACCGCCTCATTGACACAATCAAAGTCAAATAGGTACCGGTCGTATCTGGGACGCACACTGGTATCTGAGATACATATATTCTCCGCCTTCAGCCGGTCCTTTACCTTCATGTAAGTCGTTAGAAGGCAGCCACAGCCATAATCATTTCTCTCAGAGATGACCGATTTATCCATCCCTTGAAATTTGACGAAAAGAAACGGTGTATTGTTCCTGTCTGCCAGAAGCTCTGCAAGCAGATTGTATTCTCCGTCTGCATTGCGCAGGTTCAGATTTGTTTCAAACGATTGGTCTGCGAGATGGTGTCCCTTTTCCGCATAATATATTTTCAGTTCCCGTAATGTAAGATCCGCTGATTGCGATCTCTTTTTTTCAACATATATTCCGTATCCGTAAAGTTCTTTTTCATATCGAATACAGATCTGCTCCGGTGACATCTCTCTGCAGGTAGTGCCAATCCGAATTGTGCACCCATTCGACGAGAAGCCATATTTCTTCTGACAATAGATATTCTTATTTCCCTTGTTGATATAGATCCAGATCAGCGTTTTCCCTGCCTCAAATTTCAGTTCGGAACGGATCTCATCCTGAGGATTCGACTCGATTTGCATCGTAATAATATCAGAGATCTTTTTTTCAGTGTCTCATCAATCTTCTGCACCCCCACAATCGTACCATCATCCTTTACCCCCAATGATTATGGTTCCACCTGACGCATTTAGAAAGGAAACGATATCCTCGTAAAGCCCTGAAAAGAAAGCCTTTCTGTGCATCCGTATCTTGAAAAATCTGTCGACATTTTTCCGCCCCTGTTTCCTTGATATATAGTCTAATTAGATGTATAATAAGACTATATAAAAGGAGACCTGAAAGTGCCAATTCCGAAAGAAATCCTCGCCGTAGAACGCCCTAAGAACACAGTCGTTATCGCATATGGCAAGAACAAGGACCGGTTTGCAGTCCGTCAGCGGGTCGGCTGCAGGAACATCGATGGAAGACATCTTCCGGTCAATGGACCGACCATCGGCCACATCATCGACGACCGGTATGTTCCGATCATAAAGGAGACCACCGCTCCCGTCAGCCAGGCCAGAATCGACATGAAAGACTGGGCGGACATCATTCTCTGTGACAATGTTTTTCCGCAGAATGTTGCCTGAACTCCAGAAAGTTTACTGCCAGGCTGACGCCCAGAAGCTCTACTGTAGATCCGAATCCACGTATATCAGAGTGGCCAAGGCCGGAGACTGATACGTCTGAAGCTTCTTCAGGATGTGCTCAGTTAAAACAAATGTGGTTTTGTCAGGTTTCCCCTTGACAATGGCCATTACATATCAGTTAATAGAAACATTCAAATCAGAGGGATGTAGAGCTAAGTTCGTTTTGGTTTGTAGTAATAGAAACAAATAAAAAGAAACATAAATATAGTCATAGTAGTATTTTTATGAAATTAGGACATATCTTGAAACAGAGAGTGAAATATATGCATTATTATAAAAATATGCTCAATATTGGTCAAATGTATAAGGGAGAAAAATTATATCATTATACAACAAGTGATGCATTAATAAATATTGTAACAAATAAAGAATTTTGGATTACGAAATGGGATTACCTAAATGATGTGGATGAATTAAGAGTTGCGGAAGAAGTATGTGACGCAATTTTAAGAGAAGAAAGCATAGATTTAGAAATAATAAAAGCAATAAGAAAGGAAACAAACAAAAATTATACGTGAGGATCTTTCATTTTTTATTTTGTCTTTTTCCTGCGATAAGGATAGCCAATTATTGTGGTCAAATTATTCTGATTTGGATGGTCTCAATTTAGAGATTGATTTTGATAAATTTGAAAAGAAATTAAACCATATTATAAAATGGCATGGTTTAGTTAGTTATCATTTCGAATCACAAAAAGAATGCATGAGAAGAACTTTTCATGACGAGTTGATAAATGTTGAAGATTTCGGAAAAAAATAAAATCCTTAAATGATATTAATAAGTTGACCGGCAAAAGAATATGAGATGCTCATTAACCATATTTCAGTTATATGTGCGCTATATAGCATGTTTTTTAAAAGAGAATATTTTAAAGGCGAAAATGAATACCGATTTGTATTTAGCAGTGAGAAAAAAGATAGAATTAACTTCAGGAGCAGAAACAGACTGATAACACCTTATATCAAAAAAAAGGTAGAGGACTTAGATTTTATTACCAAAATAACGATTGGTCCAACAAATAAAATTGATATAACAACAAACGGAATAAGGGAATTATTACATCATAATGAAAGGGAGATTGAGGTAACAAAATCCGAAATACCATTACGTTTTTAAGTGATTCGAATAAGCTGACAAATCACGATTGTCGACTAGTAATATTCACAATTGATCTCTACTTCCAAAAACAAAAAAAGAGGGGCTGTCGCAATAGATGTTGCGGCAACCTTCGATTATTGATGAAAATCCGGCCATTTGAGCCGGATTTTTCCTGTTTTAGCAATGATTTCAGGAAAATTACTGAATTAAGCGCACGCTATCTAAAGACGCTCACCGAATAAGCGACATCTCCTAATTGCTGGATAGTGTCAATAATCTTTCGCAAATTTATTTCCAGCCGCCGGCGTACCATCGTTAACTGACTGCAGACTGATCTTCAACTTTACGCTGGAGTTCCAGATCAAACAGGTGATTCATGTTGAGATACCGCTTGGATCCCCACTCTGATGCTGCTACATGGCGTAGCCGGGCACAGACCAGCATCAACGCACTTTGACCATCAGGGAAAGCTCCTATCGCTTTGGTCCGGCGCTTAATCTCTCTGTTGACCCGTTCTGTGGTATTGTTGGTCCTGATTCGGTTCCAGTGTTCGGTCGGATAGTCCATATATGTGAGCGTCTCTTCGATGCTTTCCTCTACTTTCTGGGCAGCCGCAGACAACTTCATTTCGCGCAGCTGCCTGGCTACAGAAGCAGCCTTTCTCTAGCTGACTTTCTGCTTTCCTGAGCGTGGATGGCTTTCAGCATCATTGCGACGGTTCGCATCTTAGTTCTCGGTGTGACGGTGAACACGTTTCGGTAGAAGTGCACCGTACAGCGCTGGTAGCGGGCTTCCGGGAAGACTTCAGGGATGCTCTCGAGCATTCCCAGGCACTTGTCTCCAATGATGAGACGGACGCCTTTGAGTCCGCGCCCCTTCAACCAGACAAAGAAGTTTTTCCAGCTTTCATGATCTTCCTTCATACCTTCCGCAGCACCGAGGATCTCCCGATAGCCTTCATTGTTTACACCAATGGCTACGAGAACAGCGACATTCTGGATTTCTCCACCCCAGCTGCGCTTAAGGTAAATGCCATCGACATAGACGTAAGGGTAATCTTCTGTAAGCGGGCGGGAACGCCATTCTTCGATGTGTTCATAGGCTTTCTTATTGAGGTTGCTGATGGTCCCCGGGGACACCTTACTTCCCCAGAGTGCTTCAGTGATGTCCTCAATACGGCGTACCGAGACCCCGGCCAGATACATCTCAATCAGGGCTTCTTCGACAGAACACTCACGGCGCTTATAGCGCTCAATGATGGCGGTCTCAAACTGAATGCCCTTAAGCTTAGGTACTTTGAGAGTCACATCACCCGAAGTGGTTGAAATTTCTCTCATAATGACCGGAACGGTAGCCCTTGTGGTCGCCAGAACGCTCGTATTTGTCAGCGTTCACAAGCTCATCAGCCTCGTGATCAGGCAGAGCATTGAGCGTTTCTTCGACACTGTTACGTACCAGATCTTTGAGATTATTCTTTATGAGATCCTCGTTAAGCTGTATAATGTTGTCAGACATAGATATTGTCTCCTAGGTGGATTTTGTGTGGTAACTTAATTTTACCGGCGGCAATAGACTATGTCTATTTTTATATGAAATTGAATTTGCGAAACTTATTATACGTTATCTTCGGCTATGTCCTTCCCACTACCGGGCGGACTCCGGACTTGCACCGGTTAGAAACGTGCGTCGCTGGGCGCACAATGAAAAGGCTGTCGCACTAATCACTTAGTGCAACAGCCCCCCTTTTTATATTCTCCGATAATTACGATTGCGATCTCTCACATCCGGTCTCCATTCGATCATGTTGAACAGCCTTGTTGTTCCGGGCTTCACGAACTCACCTCATGAGTTCTGCTGCTTCCTCCCGGGTAAATCCATTTTCATCGCGAAGAAAAAAGCTCATGCTCTGATTGCAAACTGCTTGCTTAATCAATGCAAGGGTAGCCGCCGACATCGTAAGTCCCAATTCATTGCACAGTAAACCGAACTGCTCTCTTTTTGTTTTATCCATAAATTCAAATTTGTTATTTGATAATGATCACGCAGATTCCAAATAAAGTTAAGACAATTCCAATGATCAATTCTACCAATCCATCTCTCCTAGCGTAGGATTCTGTTTTTCTTCCGGTTTTATAATCTTCTTCAAAACCGTTGATCAGATTATATTTCTTTTGAAAATAAATCTCATATCCAAATGTAGTAAATGCAACACCGACCGTTATTAATATAACCTTTAAAAGAATCATTAAGCAGATCTCCTCTCATTCTTCCCATCCTTTTATTTTTTCACTCTACTCCTTCGATCTCATGTGTACGATCATCGATTCCCCATACAAAGTAGGCCTCCGGCTTTCCCTCAATAACAGCGCTATTCGACAGAGCAGAGATATATTCTCCAAGTTCTTGCGGCTCAAACCAATTGACTTGAACTCAAACCATTCTTTCTCCGCTTCGTATAAACGCAACTCATTAATGATATCTTTCAGTTTCCCCATATCTATACCTCAATTTTATAGCCTACTTTATAGTGTACTGGTAGTATACTATTGGTAGGCGATAAAGTAGGCGATAAATTATTTGGTGTCGTTTTTTTCGATATCAAGTCTGGAGATTCAACTCGTTTCTGTTCCTTGTTCCGAGAATGCTTCGGTTCTTTTTTCTTGTATCCGCTTCTACCTGCAATCGCTTAAGCGTAACCATAAGGCTCGGCTTGCAGTCTCTGATTCTCCCTATATTCTGGAGAATATCTTTGATTATGTCTTTCTAGTTTCATGTGAAATAAGGAACGGAGCCAACAGCACAATTTCCACTATCTGTCCTTGCTATTCCACTCCATATTCTTAGCTTAATAAGTTCATCTCACCTTTGAACCACTGGACGGAACCTGAAGGAAGTCCAAGCACTTTCATGACATTTTTAACTTGTCTGACTTTAGAGGGAGTATCCGTTGAACAACCAAGCAAAATTTCTTTGCCCCCCAACATCACCCCTGTTCCTCTGGTTGCTCGGAAATAACTCTGTACGTCTGTTCTCGGTTCTGTAGCAATAAATGAAGTGCATTCTTTTGCTTGCATAACTTTCTTTTTCTCGCTTTCATCGAGGTTCTGCAACAATTGACTCACAATTTCTACAAATGCACTAGTTGCACTTTTGTATGAGCCCTGCTCTCCATTCACCACAATTGTAAACTCGCTACTGTTCTCTGAACGCTCTTGTATATTGGATATACTGGTAATAGAGGACAGATGCAGCTCCAAAAGAAATAAATCTTCGATGCTTCCTTTTGATTCCTTCTCAAGTCTCTTCTTTAGCTTATCTAATGTAACTTTCAGTTTGACCAATCCAAAATCCAAATTCGATTTTATTGCTTCTGAGTTATTCTCCTGATCAGAATTTTCCTTCTTGCTCGGATTAAGCAACTCATTCAGTTCTGTTCCTTCTTTGCAATCTATCAGCTTTGCATATGTTTCCTGGCTATACATTTGCATAATTAGACTGGATAACAGCAATGCATGCTGAAGGTTACTTCTTACCTTCTCATTTCTCGCTACTCCTTCTTTCTGAGCCTGCTCTACAGTCTCCAATAAGTAATAGGAATTCACTAGTCGTTTAAATGTACGGGGGTTGGTACCTAATGTCTGCTCAATTAGTTCGCTGACTTCACTTACGCATCCCTCTAAATCCATCCCCAAATTTTCTGTCAGTAGTTTATTGATTTGATAAGATGATACCGGCATGCAAAAAGGAAGCTGAATGATTTTGTCAAAAAATGAGCGGCATTTTTCATCAGACATGGTACTTCCATATTTCTGTCTCACCCCATCGACGACCACATCGTAGTCTATCGCTAAAACATAGACACAATTTCTACATCCATAAAGAGCTTTAATACTTCTAACATCTCGACTGCTCTTTCAGGATTCAGACGGTCGAGGTCATCCACAAATATTACAATTCTACCCTCTCCCTTAGGGAACTCTTTTACGGCATCTGCGACAATTGCTTTAAAGTTGTCTTTTAATTTACAAATTGCATCTGCCTGCTCTCGTTCAGCCTTTATACCCTCTTCTGCTAGTTGATCCGATATCGTAATACCAATTCTCTTCTTAGCTTGTTCATCCATAAAATGCCAGGCTGCACTCTTAGAAATCTTCCACACATCTTTAAGAATTTTCCCAGCTTTTTCTAAAAGATCTTTGGATTGAGAATCCTCTGGCACTATCTGGTTCATAATATTAGTGAGAAATGAAGTGTATAGACTACTCTCCATATTGAACTGAGAGTACTGCCATGTGTTAAAATAAACCGTTCTAATTTCCCCCTTCTTTTCATTCTCGAAGTCTTGCTTCATTGACTGCAAGAATGTCGTTTTCCCAGTTCCCCAGTCTCCTTGCAGCGCAATGGACATTGGAGTCGGGCAATTCTCTATGAACATCTCAAGGCCTCTGATATACCTATGGACATTCAAAACGTCTTTCTCTTTGTTCACTATTGACGGCAAATCAGTGATCCCGAACTGTTTACTTCCCTTAGCATTTACCTCCATCCTTTACCTCCAATTTACTTAATTTCTCCAAATGATTTGAGACTGTATCCCTGCAATCTCGCACGAACAACTACTTCTAGGAAGTCGTTAAAGGGTAATGCTGTTACCCTTGCGAAGAGTTGAATGTAATCACCATCTCTTTATCTCCTAACGAGATTTCAGATCCTCTATATTTTTGCTTTACCTTTTTCCAAAAATACAATCCATTAGCGTTATTCAGAGCACATTTAAGCTGCCATGAACCTTTTCTTTCTTCTACAAGAAGCCTTATAGCATCCATAGCATAGCCTTTATTTCTATATGCAGGAAAAATAGAGAATTCTGCAATTGCATTATCAATTTCTTCTCCTGTACAAGAATATTTGTTTAATAATGCAAATCCAATCCACGCCTCATCGTCATAAATAAAATAAACCTGACGATCACTATCCTCAAAATAAAGCGGAAGATATCTGTATTCATACACTCCATCCTCATCCATTTCATCGCCATAATACTTTGACATCTCGTACAAATATTTTTGAATAACATTAAAAAGAGCCTTTCTTTTATCTTTTCCAACCCTTTTTATATAAACCATATTGCCCCTTATCCTCTGTAGTTCGCGTATTATTCGCATACTACTTTTATTTTATTGTCATAATACGAAGCCATTTTAATCGCATAGTCTTTGATTTTTTCCCTCATCACCATATGATGCAAAAAGAAAAGCAATATATTCTAAATTGATATCTTCTCTCAAAAGTTTTTCACCGGGCATCTTCCAGATGAAATAGTCAAATTCTTGCGTTTAAACACCCCTTCCCTCCATTTCGGGAATTTAATCAGTCAGTTATTTCAAGCTGATCACTCCATAAATATGCAGTTATTTCAAGTTGTTTTGTATCGTTTATGGCAGGTGTTTCAGGTAAACCTAAAATCGTGCAGGCCCTGCTCCTGGAATGTTTAGGGGAGGTTACTGCTGATCGTCACAAGGAAAAACCTGCAAACTCGGTAATTGTCATGGTTTACAGGATTTCTCACAAATGATCACCTAGATGGATCACTTGAGCGTCAGCAACTGTGATAGACCAATTCTATTGTAGGCACCATCCTTTTGGCTCCAAACCAATGATGGTTATAGACTGCTGATCCGACCCATCCCCCCAATACATCCGTATAGAACCGCTCACCTTATTCTCCAGATAGGACTGCCAAACACGTTCTCCATAGCGTTCCGTCCATTCATCAATATCAAGTTATAGTTACGGATGGTCTGGTCCATATCCTTAAACGTTCTTACCGATATCGACCTCGGTGTGGTCAATTCCCGAGGCACCAACATCATCCCATCAGCTCCCGGAGCCCCTTTGTTTGCCTTCACTCTCTTAAAAGCTCTGTTCAGGTTGTCCTTTTCCAGTATCTTCCCCAAGAGATCAGGCTGTCCACTGTCCCGTTCCTTCCATATCCGGTTGAATGAGCGGTGCGCTCTCACATACCCTTTGTGTTCCGCACTATCTCTTTGTGAGCAGCCATCGTGTCCGGTGTTTTCTGCATCCATGTGCTCCCCCTCCTTTCTCAGTCGTACTATGGACTCCTACTGATTCGGTCCTTTCCCTCTCGGGTACTATGACCTCCGCTGACTTCTGCATGTTCAATGCCTCCTCTCGATGGCGGTTGCTCCTTTCGGAGCATTCCACGCAGACCTCCCCAGGTACCACACGTTTCTTTCCCTCCATCTACCCGCCATTTCTACTACAAACGATTCCGTGTAGTTATCGGGCTTCGTCTTGTCTCGCAGCCTTACCCTCGTTCGCAGCCTGTAAATGCTTTCTGTTCGTCAGGCCAGAGGTTTGCTCTCGGGTTAGTAGGTTCCCTGAATCCGGGTTCCTTTAGATTCCACCTTAACGACGTCCTCCCTTGCCTTCGGCTATGTCCTTCCCACTACCGGGCGGACTCCGGGCTTGCCTTTTTTCAAAGCTCCATTTAAGTTTCCAGTAGCTCTGATAAATACTTTTGTTCACGCGATTGCATCTCAGCGGCAAAGTTCTGATAAGAGTCAAATTCTTCGGACGGCACCGAAAATGCGTACTTTACCAGCGCTATATCCTCTCGCCCTTTGACAATCCCCTTCCCTTCATTCGCAATGCCTCGATTGAGAAGCAACTGCTCTCTTCTCTCACAATGATCCGGATAGAGATAATACCCCCGCTGCGAATCAAACCGAAACATGTATGCCAGAAGTTGCAGATAGTCCTTATCCCGAATATTGCCCGCAGGTTTGTATTTCGCATCCGCAATCACACGTCTCTCCGAATCTTTTCCGATAAAGTCCGGATAAATTTCGCCCTGCATGACTCCGCGTATATCACAAAACAACCATTCCCCGTTCTTTTTCCGCCTGTTCTCGGGGTGATAAAAGGCGGATGTCAAGACTGTATTCAGGTACTCTTCCCAGAGCCATGCTCCGTCAAACAGGATTCCATAGAGACGCTTTGAGCCGGTCCCGAGTTGATGTCTCCGATGTAAGAGAATCGAAAGACAGAGCTCCTGTAAGTCAAAATACTCGTGAAAATACGGATGTCTTACCCGCCCCCTTTGATTTTGGCGGATTATCTTCTGTCGGTCACAGAGTTTATAGGAGGAAGTCACTGCCAGAACCTGTTTTACTTCAGTTCTTACAGTAGCGAGCAGTTCCCTCCCCCTGGCTTGTTCTCTGAATCAGTTCAATCGTATGTCGCACCAGTTCCATTAGCATATTGTCATGTGAGAAACCTCGCTGATGATATGCCACACGCCCAATAAAAGGGACATTCGTCGCAAGCTGCCGCGCCACATCAATATTTCCCCTTACATTTCCATCGTTATATTGGTGACACACATACTCTTTGAAGACTCCCTTTCTGACCGCCCTTTCTGAGATAGCTCTGGAAATAAGAATACAAGTAAATTGAAGAGCATATCATTTCTTACCGCATCGACTTTTAGATTCACTGCATTGGGAATCTCCAGCACGCGTCGCAATAAATACTGCAAAAAATAGTCGTTCCCGACGGAAAAGCGTGAAGTTATTGTCAGTCGTTCCTCTCCGTAGCCCAGAAATCCCATCACATTTCCGGTCTTATAGCTTTCGGACTGTCTCCAAAGCAGGCTTTGCTTCCCTCGTAATATCCTCCGACCTCTCAAGCTGCTGCGGAAATAAAAGCACTCCCTCATCCGCCAGTTGCCCCAACGTCTTATCGGCAAGATGATCTTCCTAAGTTGCGGAATCTCCGAAAGTTCAGCCTCCTCCACGTCGCTGTTATCCCGGATTCTGCACACTTTCATTTGTCCCGCCTTTCGTTACATCGGCTTTATATGCCTGCCTTAATTGGTTCATCACCGTTGTTTCGTCTGCGACGCCCCGTATATATTCTTCAAGCAAAGGCTCCAGATAATCATCCCAGAGCTGTTCAAAATCAAGTGTTTGCAGTTTCAGAAAATACGACGCGCCGATTTGATAGTTCTCATTGAGCTCTTCCACCTCAGCGATTGCATGATTCAGCGACTCCATACGCCGAATCGCCTCTTCTCGCTTTGACTCATCCTGAATCTCATCGAGCATATCCAGGCAATCATTCGCTCTCAACTTAAGAAACCGAAAACGCCGCCGCATTGCAAAATCAAAATTATCTACTGAGCGATCGATGTCGTTCATTGTTCCGATGATATATACGTTTTCCGGAATATAGAACTTCTCTTCCGGATCTTTATGTAGGCTTGCATACTGCGTTGCTATTTCTCCTCGCCGTCCGCGATAACCCGGATCGATGGAAAAGAAAAGCTCGCCTAAGATTTTTGAGATTTCGCCGCGGTTAATCTCATCGATTATGAAGACATATCGATTCTTGCAGTCTTGGTAGGCTTTCCACAAAACACTATAGTGCGTATGCTCAGGCCCACTCTGGGTAACCCCAAAAAATCTCATACACGCGGAGTAGTCCGTGATATCCCTTCCATTTTCAAGCAGATTCAACAATTGAAGCCTATCTAAAGTCGAAGTTGCCGCGCTTCCTTGCGCTTGAATCCTATTCTCAGTCCAAGTGCCAACGTTAACGTTCTCCACCTCTCTATGCTGTATATCATCTACAAATTCTTCCGGTGTCGGGCGTCTCCTAACCTGTGATACAAAACGCTTAAAAATTCCATCCCGCAATTCAAATCCCATACTGCCATCCGCATTGACCTTGGGTCGCAAACCTTCCACAAAATCCGTGTATTCATAACCCGGATGAAACTGCACGAACTCCATCTGCCGGCGCTGTCTTTCCGAGAGCTCCTCTTCCCTCTGTGTTGCCCCATCGCTAATGATATACGCCGCAATTTGTCTTGCCAGGTAGGATTTTCCGGTTCCCGGCGCCCCATGCAAAATAATATTCTTTGCATCCAGTAAAATATCCGCATAGCGTTTTACTCTATCACGCATGATTTCTCCCTCCCCTTCCGCTCAACTTATATTCATCATTTCCAAGCACTTCTTCCTAGCCACAATATAAAATCTGTGAATATTCCCCTCAAGCAGTCCGTCTCTTTCAATGCTTTTCTGTGCCTCAAGCAAATGTTCAAAGCAGCTTTCAACAGAAAAGCCCGGAAACTCCCATTCGATCATTCTTGCAAACCAAACAAGAGCTCCGACATCAAAGAAACGAATCGGCCGTCGGACTTCTCCGCTTTCCAGTATCTCAAAACCATGTTCGAGAAGTTCCACTTTTTTAACCTCCAGATATTGCTTTGGATATGGTACTTCTGTGAGCTGAGGAAGCAGAAGCTCAACCAATTCCCGATCATTTTCGGCGCCTACCTGCTGTGTTAGGAACAACCCTTCTGATTTTAATACACGCTGCAGTTCTGCAGCGTCATAGTCTCCATGCCGGTTGGTGACAATATCAAAGCTTTGATCAGAAAACGGAAGCTTATCTCCTCCTCCCGCCGCTTTGAACTCAATTCCCAACGGGAGCAAAACCTTTTTACACAGTTCCACATTCGGCGGATAGCCTTCGATCGCTGCCGTATTTTCATAGGGATGTCGGAAAGTAAGCAAAAACTCTCCGCCACCGGTTTCCATATCCATCAGTTTCATGCTGTCTTCCCGGTATTTCTGAATCATCTTTCCAAAATCCCACGGTAAATCATCTTCTTCCGTATACCTGCCATGAATATGAGAAAAATCCCATCCGTGAATACGGGCGATTTCCTCCTCTCTTTTCCAGCTTTCCTTTCGTTGTTCTACCGTCATATGAACTTCCTTCTCCTCAGGCATTTCTGAAAGTCCCCTTATAATTTTTAGAATGTAACATTTTACGCTAACCATACTTCCTTGGGGGACTGTTTCTTTCTCCGCTTTTTTGACTGAAGTCGCATAAGCGCCCGCAGACAACAGAAATCCCTTGGCAGGATTACCGCCGCTAAGGGATTTCAATCATGAATTGTGTCAGGGTACGTTACTCTCAATCCATACCCCCTAAGGGTCACGCCCGTATTATGGTGTAAATAAAAAGAGCCAAAAGCTCATCCCTTAGGTATCATGAAAATCTACCAAAATCAACCCTATCCCAAGGGGAAGAACAAATGGCTCAACCCAATATTACATTGCTCACTCCAACTCGACTGCTTCTTTTTTCCAAACCGTTCTTACCTATACATTTCGTGATTCTTTAGCGTACCTTTTGATGCTTTTTCATTATATTCACATCGTCCAATAGCTGTTGTACTCATTTTGTACTCAGCAAGTATAACGTTATTTGCCTGTACCCAGATGAAGAAATCTCATATAGTCGCTTGCCCCAAAGAGAACTCTATCAACCAGCATCCTCTCTCCATCAATTCGGTAGAAAGCCATGTATGCTTTAAATACAATAAAGTAGTAACCGGTAAAAAGATCCTGGTAATAGAGTGGTGCTCCTGATTTTGGGTGATCCTCCTTTGCTTCAACCTTGTCCATCAATTCATCAAGATACTTCTGTGTAATGTCATAATCTTTGGATGCTTCAAACACTTCATTCCAAACACGCTCGAGATCGCGTATTGCTATAGGAGAATATTCGATCCTGTACTTCATGGGCGTTTACCATGAAAATGTGCTCTCACATCTGCTGCAGATACATATCCCTCTTCTTCACCGGAACGTTTTCCTTCGTTGAGTTCACACATTAATCTAAGCATTGCCTTTGTCTTCTCAAATTCTTCGTCGTCGGCAATATCACGGATGGTATATTTACCTCTGCCATTAACTGTGAGATATACAGGCGATCCAACTGATACATTTTCTAAAACCGAATTATAATTTCTAAGATCTGAAACAGGATTAATAATTGCCATCGAATCACATCCTTTCTTTGCGCCATCTTTACAGTTATGTTAGCATCCGAATGCCTGTCGCACAATATTTTACTATAAATTCATCTTAAAATCTGACCGTCATTGTTGTCCTAACACCCAAGGCACTGTCTACCATGATCCTGGCATCATGCAGCTCAACGATATGTTTCACAATAGCGAGACCAAGCCCAGTGCCGCCTGTAGCCTTAAAGAAAGCACACAGGCGGCTTAATCAAATTCATGATAGCTGATGATAAATCGGTTTCATTTGTTAAAAGTGCAAAACTCTTTGAATCCCAGTATTTTTAATTCCTGTTTCGTCTCATCAATAAACGCTCCCAGATGTTTAGGTTTATGACTATCACTTCCGATGGTGATTATAGTTCCGCCTAACTCCCGATATAATTTCAAAATATCTCTTGATGGGGTAAGATCAGACAAACCATATCTGTGACTGGAAGTATTTACCTCAATTCCTTTCCCATCAGCAATTACTATCTTTAAAATTTCAGTAAGTATCGGCTTTAATTTTTCAAATGGATAAGTGCCTGCTTTGTCATATCTGGTGATTAAATCCATGTGTCCCAAAACACTGTAATTATGATAGTGCTGAACCAGATATAGTAATTCCTCATAATATCGTTCATTATATTCTTTCTGTGTCCTGCCACGTTGAAAATCCTGTGTCCAGAACTCTTTATCCTCCACTTCATGAACCGATAGAATGATAAAATCAAATGGAAATCTTGCAAACAGCTTTTCATATTTTTTAATCGTGTGCGCCTGCATACCAAATTCCAATCCTAATTTCAGTTCAATCTTATCATCATACAACGTCCGCATTTCTTTAAATGTTTCGTAATAAGTCGGATAATGAACGTTTGCCAATGGCATTTCCGCTGGTTCACCGGAACCACCTTTGCGATAGATCATTTCTCCCGGTTCGTCCCAGTCTTTTTTTATGCCATAATCAACATGGTCAGTAAAGCAGATCTCATCTAATTCCATTGCAGTAGCATCTTGTATTACTTTCTCCATAGCATAATCAGAATCATCACTGAACTCTGTATGAATGTGATAATCAGCTCTCATAATGTACCTTCCTTTCCAACAGCTCATGCATATACACCATCAGTGCAAGCAAAATCAACAAATATAATGGCAATAACCGAATAGATATGTGATTTGCAATTAAGCCAAATAATGGAGGCATCAGACACGTTCCAATATAGGCACTTGCCATCTGTACCCCTATAATTGCCTGGGAGCGTTCTGCCCCAAAATGCTCCGGTGTGGAATGAATAATGCAGGGATATACAGGTGCACAGCCTAAGCCAATCAGTGAAAATCCGATTAGCGAAACAACCTGCCCAAATGGAAGAATCATTACGATAATACCCGTCAGAATAATTGCCTGTCCCATACGGATCATCTGCCTGTCTTTCAGTTTCATGGCGATAAATCCATTGATTCCACGTCCAACGGTAATGCCAATGCAAAACATACCAGCAAAAGAAGCTGCCATCTTAGCATCTACACCTTTTGCCAGATTCAGATAGCTGCTTGCCCAGAGCATAGTTGTCTGTTCTACAGCACAATAGCAAAAGAAGCAGATCATAATTGCTTTTGCACCCGGAATTGCACGAATTTCTTTCAACGACAGTGCCTTTCCAGTAGTTGTTTCATCTGATAATGTATTTTGTTTTTTCCATTTCGGGAGACTGAATACCAGAACCGCCGTAAGCACAATCTGCAATACAGAAATAATCCGATATCCTGTATTCCATGTAGCACCACCAGTAAGTGCGGCACCCATAATGTATGGGCCAAGTGTCGCACCGATTCCCCACATACAATGCAGCCAGCTCATATGTTTACTGGCATAATGCAATGCAACATAGTTATTTAAAGAAGCGTCCACACTGCCGGCACCAAGACCATAAGGAATTGCCCACAAACATAATAAAATAAAACTATGACTGATAGAAAAGCCCCACAGAGCAAATGCTGTAATCCCAACACTTACTGCCGTTACCTTACCAGTTCCAAACTTCCTTGTAAGACGGTCACTTTGCAGGCTGGAAATGATGGTTCCAAATGCAATAATCATGGAAATTGCCCCTGCATAAGATACTGGAACCTGAAATTCCGGATACATATTCGGCCATGCTGCACCAAGCAGAGCATCTGGAAGTCCAAGACTGATAAATGACAGATAAATAATTCCTAATAAAAAACTCATTTTCATTCTCCTGTTTCTTTGTAGTATGCTATAATTATATAGTCACATGAAGGCACTTTCAATTTTGAAGCCGCCAGATACTATAACAAAACAGACAAATCAGGAGAAACTATGGCTTTACAAAAATGTGGTTTAAACAGAAACAGCAAAAATAAAGAACTCCAGCCGCATGGTTCACTGGAATTTCCATGTGCAGGCTATGAATCAGCACATACAAATTCTATCGATGATTTTATTCCCTGGCACTGGCATGAGGAATTTGAGATCATTCACATTGTCGAAGGCAGCATGAAACTTCAGGTATCATCCGAAACATTCCTTGTTCAAGCAGGAGAAACTGCCATTATAAATGCAAATGCACTCCACTGTGCATCTGGAGAGCCTTATTGTAAACTTCAATCTCTTGTCTTTTCTCCGCTTCTAATCACTGGCAATGTCAATTCTGCGTTTGCTTCCAGATATATTATGCCCTTAATCTCATGTACACAATTTTCGGGTATTGTATTGAAAAACCACAAAGCAACTGTATCAAGCTGTTTTTCTATCGCATTTGAGTCATTAAAAAATGATTCCTTTGCTTATGAATTTACTGTCCGGGAACAGCTTAGTCATATTATGTTGACGCTATATTCCGAATTAAAGCCTGAGCTGAATGGCTCGCCTGTTCATCAGGACATAAATTCTGTTCGGGTAGCTGCAATCCTATCTTTCATAGAGCAGCATTATTCAGAAAATATTACACTTTCCAATATTGCGGAAACTGTAAATATCAGTGAAAGAGAAACCCTTCGCTGTTTCAAAAAAATCACAGGCGAATCCCCTATTCAATATCTGCTGAAATACAGATTGATTCAAAGTGCATCTGTACTAACGGAATACCCGGATAAAAACATTTCTGTTATAGCGGAGGAATGTGGGTTTGATTCACCAGCATACTATTCCAAAAAATTTAAAGAGTTTTATCTTTGTACTCCAAGAGAATACAGGCAATTCCGTCCATCTACATTTTAAACGTTTAGAAAAAATGAAAGAATTATACACTAACAACTATTATTAAGTTGAGAGGTCGAATCATTTCCTGACTCGCCCTTCTGCCCGTTACCTTTATTGGTAAATTATTTCTTTATCCAAAATCTCCCTCCACACGCCTGTGTATTATTCATTCTGCCTACCCATTCTTAGACATTGTCTACCTTTAGCTGTTCTATGATTCCCTGTGCTTGTTAATTTGCGCATAGATCTTGACGGCGCCAACAAAAAAGAGCAGGATCTACCGAACATAGCGTCCGTAGATCCTGCTCTTCTTAGTTCCTTCTCATTACCCGCAAACCACGGGTATCACAAAAATAAAGTCAGACTTATTCGAGTTCAATCGTACCCGGCGGTTTGCTGGTCAGGTCATAGAGGACGCGGTTGACGCCTTTGACTTCGTTGATGATCCGGTTCATACAGGTCTGCAAGACCGAGAAGGGAATTTCCGAGCAGTCCGCCGTCATAAAGTCGGTGGTGTTGACTGCTCGCAGCACGACGGCATAGTCGTAGGTGCGGAAGTCTCCCATCACGCCCACGCTTCTCATGTTGGTCAGGGCGGCGAAGTATTGGCCGATTCCGGGCGTTTCCCTGGTCATGGCAAGGCCTGCCTTTGCAACCTCTTCCCGGAAAATGGCATCCGCCTCCTGCACGATTTGAACTTTCTTTGCGGTAACTTCGCCAACAATACGGATCCCGAGTCCGGGTCCCGGGAAGGGCTGGCGATAGACCAGTTTCTCCGGGATGCCAAGAGCAAGCCCGGCGGCACGCACCTCATCTTTAAAGAGAGAACGCAGCGGCTCAATGATTTCCTTAAACTGCACATGGTCCGGCAGTCCGCCCACATTGTGGTGGGACTTGATGACAGCGCCGTTGCCAATCCCGGATTCTACGACGTCGGGGTAGATTGTTCCCTGCACAAGGTAATCCACCGCGCCGATCTTTTTTGCCTCTTCTTCAAAAACACGGATGAATTCCTCGCCGATGAGCTTCCGCTTCTTTTCCGGTTCCGTCACGCCCGCCAGCTTTTCATAGAAACGCTCCTGGGCATTAACTCTGACAAAGTTCAGTTCGTAAGGGCCTCTCGGGCCGAAGACCGCCTCTACCTCATCTCCCTCGTTTTTGCGTAGAAGACCATGGTCCACAAACACACAGGTCAGTTGTTTCCGATTGCCTTTGCCATCAGCACGGCTGCCACCGAGGAATCCACTCCACCCGACAGGGCACAAAGTGCTCTCCCGCTTCCCACCTTTTTTCGGATTTCTTCGATCGAAGTGGCGACAAAATCGTCCATCCTCCAATCTCCCTTACAGGAACAGATATCCATGACAAAATGCTGCAGCATCTGCTTCCCGTAAACGGTATGCAGCACCTCCGGATGGAACTGCACGGCGTAAAGTCCTGCCTGTGCATTCTCCATTGCGGCAACGGGGCAGTGATTCGTATGCCCTGTGATTTGAAATCCGTCCGGTACCTTCGCAATATAATCCGTATGGCTCATCCATACCGTGCATTTTTCCGGGATTTCCTGAAACAGTGCGGATCCTCCCAACTGCACTTCGGTTTTTCCATACTCGCTCACGGGGGCTGTCTTTACTTCGCCGCCGAGAAGCTGTGCCATCAGCTGGGAGCCGTAGCAGATTCCCAGCACCGGTATGCCGAGGTGAAAAATTTCTTGATCACAGAGTACGGCTTCCTCTCCGTAAACGGAGTTTGGCCCGCCCGTCAGAATGATACCCTTGGGCTTCTTTTTTTTCAGCTCTTCCACCGGCATGGTGTGGGGATGGATTTCACAATACACATGGCATTCCCGTACCCGCCTTGCGATCAGCTGTTTATACTGTCCTCCGAAGTCCAAAACGATGATGTTCTCTCTTTTCATACAAATCCTTTCATCTCTGATTGATCAAACGATGTGGATGTCTAAGATCAAAAACTCTCCCGATAGAATGGAAACCTTTAACGCTTGTATTTTATCACAAAATCCTGCGCACACTCGAGATCGCACGATAAGTGGCGTTGCTGATTTTAATTCCCGTCCTTGCGCTGGAAGCATGCACGATACAGCCGTTTCCGATGTAGATACCGACGTGCCCCGGGTAACAAACCAAGTCTCCCGGCTGCGCCGTATCCAGCGAGACTTCCTGGCCGATCATGGCAAGCGACCAGGAGGTTCTGGGGACGCGAATGCCGAATTCCTTATAGACAGCCCAGACAAAACCGGAGCAGTCCGCCCCGTTGGTCAGGGAAGTGCCGCCCGCTACATAGGGGCATCCGACAAACTGCGTGGCAAAGTTGGCGATGTTCGTTCCGCTTGCACTGCCCGCAGGCGCATAGGTCTTTTCCTCTTTCTGCGGGCGATCTTCTTCGCCTCCCCCATTGCCTTCCTCGCCCGAATTCCCTTCCTGTCTCTTTCGCTCTTCCGCTTCCTGCTGCGCCCTGGCTTTTGCCTCCGCTTCTGCCTTCTTCTTCGCTTCCTCCGCTAGGCGCTGCGCTTCCTCTCGTTCTTTTGCCTGCGCAATTTTATCCGTGAGCGCATCCACCTGTTGTGCCTGTTCTTCCACTTTTGCGGCATAGGCCTCCGCATCCGCCTGCGCCCTGGCGATTCTGGCATCCGCATCCGCATAACGGGAACGGTACTGTGCCAGCATTTGATTCATGTGGGTCTGTTCTTCCTGATGCTCATAGAGCGTCGTTTCCAGTTCCGACTTTTCATCTTCCAGCTGCGCCTGATAGGCGGCGGCTGTTTTTCTGGTCTTCTCATAGGCGTCCAGCTGTTTTTTGTCATAAGCGTAAAGCTTTTGGATATAGGCCGCCTTATTCACCATATCCGAGAAATTCTGCGCTTCCAACAGGATCTGTACATACCGCATATCTCCCTGCTCGAAGAGAAAACGGATGCGCTCCTTCATCTCGGCGTATAATTGACCTTCCTTTCGCGTTTCTTCGTCCACTTTCACCTGGATTTCGTCGATCTGCGACTGTTTCTTGTCGATTTCCTTCTGGATCAGGCCGACGTTGGCGACCACTTCCGAGAGTTCGCGGTCTGTTTCCCCGATCGCCTCGTTCAGCTCTCCCTGCTCCTGTCTTGCATCTTCCTGGGACTGATTGGCATTCGTAATGCCGGCACGGTTTTGTTCCATCTGATTCTGTAATTTTCTCTGTCGGTTTTCCAGCTCCCTGGAAGACGTTGCCAGCGAGAAAAACGACGTTGTCTTTAACATTCCCGCAATCAAAAACAGACAGAGGAAGACAGAAAGATACCTCCCTGCTGCCTTTCCTGCAAACGACACCCGACTCCATTCTGTTGCGCCCTGTTTTCTCTTCATGATTCTCTCTTTATCTATGGAAAAATCTTGACGATTGCTCTTCCATTCCGACTGCCTCCCACACTGCTATCCGCCTCGCGGAACACGGAACAGATGCCAATCCCTTTTCCTATCATAACACAGCAGGTATCTGCACTTCCCTGTTTTGTGGAACGACAAAACCCCGGAAGACAAGCATCCCCCGGGATTTCCTATCGTTCGTCTTATTCGCAGTTGCCGACCGTTCGCGGGTACAGCTCCACATCGCGGATGTTGCTCATACCGGTCAGGTACATGACACAGCGCTCGAATCCCAGTCCGAATCCCGCATGTCTGACCGATCCGTACTTCCGCAAATCCAGATAAAAACGGTAATCGTCTTTGTTCATGTGCATTTCATCCATACGCCTGGTCAGCTTTTCCAGATCGTCTTCCCTCTGAGAACCTCCGATGATCTCACCGATTCCGGGTACCAGACAATCTGCCGCCGCCACCGTCTTTCCATCCGGATTCTGTTTCATATAGAAGGATTTGATTTCCTTCGGATAGTTCATGACAAACACCGGTCTCTTAAAGATTTCTTCGGTTAAAAAGCGCTCGTGTTCCGTCTGTAAATCACAGCCCCAAGACACCTTGTATTCAAACTGGTCGTTGTGTTTTTCCAGCTCCTTCACCGCATCCGTGTAGTCGATCCGCCCGAAATCGGAATCTGCCACATGATGCAGACGCTCCAGCAGGCCCTGATCGATGTACTGATTGCAGAATGCCAGCTCTTCCGGTGCATTTTCCAGTACATAGCGAATGATGTATTTGAGCATGGCTTCTGCACAATCACAGTAGTCCTTCAGATCGGCAAAGGCCATCTCCGGCTCGACCATCCAGAATTCGGCGGCATGCCTGGCTGTATTCGAATTTTCCGCCCGAAATGCCGGACCGAAGGTATAGGTATTTCGGAAGGCCATGGTAAACGCCTCTTCATCAATCTGTCCGCTGACGGTCAAAAAGGTTCTTTTGTTAAAAAAATCCTTGGTGTAATCAACGCTTCCGTCCGGGTTCTTCGCCACATCCTTCAGATCTAACGTGGTGACTTCAAACATTTCGCCGGCACCCTCCGCATCGGAAGAGGTGATGAGCGGCGTATGCACATAGACAAATCCATTCTCCTGAAAGAATTGATGGATCGCATAGGCAATCAGAGACCGGATACGGAACACGGCGGAAAACGTATTCGAGCGCGGACGCAGATGAGGAATGGTGCGCAGATATTCCATGGTATGCCTTTTTTTCTGCAGCGGGTAATCCGGAGTAGACAACCCCTCAACGGTAATCTCCCTCGCCTGCATTTCAAAAGGCTGCCTGGCATTCGGTGTCTCTACGATCACTCCTCTTGCAATGATGGCGCTTCCGACATTTAATTTGGAAATTTCTGCGAAATTATTCAAATGCTCCATGTCATAGACAATCTGCAGGGTTTGGAAACAACTTCCGTCATGCAGGACAATAAAGCCAAGGTTCTTCGAATCCCGGATGGAGCGGATCCACCCGCCGACCGTCACCTCTTTTTCCGCAAAAGAGGCACTGTCCTGATATAGCTTTTTTACCTCTGTGAATTTGTAACCTTCCATATCGTTTCCCTACCTTCCTCTGCTCCTTGCCTGCCGGATTTTTCTGTTCGTCCTATTGCTTCCTTGCCGGATTGAGACTGACCATCCGATTGTTCCTTGCCGGATGGTGGCTGTTCGCCCTGCTGCGCCTTACCGGATTATTTCTGTTCGTCTGTGCTGCTCTTGGCGGAATCTGCTGCTGCCGCATCCTCTGCGGAGTCCACTCCTGCTTCCTCTGCCGGCACTTTGGTGATTTTCGCTTCCTTCACCAGATAATCCAGAACCGCCTCTCGCATCAGTTTCTCCCGGATCTCCTCTTCGAGATTGAGTCCCTTTGCTTTCTGGTAGTCCTCTGCCGTTTTCATCCCGTAAGAGGAGAGTGCCTTCTTTACCTCTTCCTTCACTTTCTTATCTTCAACTTTTATGCCTTCCTTATCTGCAATCGCCTGGAACATCACACCGACATCCGCCTCTTCGACCGCTTTTTCCTTCAAAAAATCTTCGGTGCTGCCCTTGAAGTTCTCCGCCTGCATGGCCTGGGAGAGATATTGTTCTTCCGTCATGGAACTCCCGTAATACATCTGCATGATCTGCAGGTTCTGGGTTACGTTATCATGCAGAAGCGCCACATAACGGGATATCATATCCTTCGGCAACTCTTTGAAGGTACAACTCTTCCGCAACTGATCCTGCAGGTCATTTTTCAGTGCGCTGAGATTGCTCTTCTCCTGCTGCGTGCGGATGTCTTTTTCCACATAATCGTGCAGCTGCTTCTTGCTCTCGACCTTATCAATCCCAAGCGTCTTGATATACGCATCCGTCAGCTCCGGATAATTGGAAATGCTGTTAATCGTGACGGCAAAAATCGTCTTTTTCCCTGCCAGTTCGCTGTTGCTGTAATCCTTCGGAAAAGTGATGTTGATATTAAAGCTCTCCCCTACCTTATGTCCGATCAGCTGGTCTTCAAATCCCGGTACAAAAGTTCCGGACCCGATCTTCAGATCCACGTTGGATGCGGTGCCGCCCTCAAAGGCCTTTCCCGTGTCCTCTCGTTTGCCGGTATAATTGATATTTACCGTGTCTCCACTCTGAACCGTGTCCCTGTCTTTCACCTGCTTGAGGCCCTGCTGTTGTTTATAGACTTCCATGCGAGCCTGAATTTCCTCTTCGCTGACCACGACTTCCTTCTCGGAAACCTCGATCCCCTTATATTTGCCCAGTGTGACGTAATCCTCCGCCTTGATCCCGGAGAGATAGGCATCTTTTTGAGTATGATCCTCCACCTTCTGTGCGTTTGCCGCCAACGAAGCTGCCGCCGAAGCGTTAGAAGCCGCCCCCGAGGCATCCGCTGCGCTGACCGAAGCGGCGGTGGACGCTGCTTTCTGATTTCGTATCGTTCTGCGCACAACCGACGAGCGACGTTGTCGTTAACAGCGCAGCAAGCAAAACTGCTGTATTTTTTTTCATCGTTTACTCCTCTTTTCCGAATTCTGATCGAATCCAATAAAGATCAGTTTATCAAAAAATGCTTTTGACTGCAATGGAATCGGATGTTAGAATATTGCATGGTTCGCAATTTTCACATACTTGAATAGAAATCACCAGAGAGGGAAAAAAGTTGAGTACGGGTGCAATTACATTTCTTGTCATTCTTGTGGTGCTGACTGCCGTTCTGATCGCTCTTTATCTTTTCGGCAGAAAAATGCAAAAGCGTCAGGAAGAGCAGCAAATTCAGCTGCAGGCTGCTGCACAGCAGATTTCCATGTTTGTCATTGATAAAAAGAAGCTGAAAATGAAAGAATCCGGTCTGCCCGCACAGGTCATTGAACAAACGCCGAGGCTGATGCGCGGGTCCAAGGTGCCGATTCTTAAAGTAAAGGTTGGTCCGCAGATCATGAACCTGATGTGCGATGCGCAGATCTTTGATTCCGTACCGATGCGCAAAGAGGTGAAGGCAACGGTCAGCGGAATTTATGTCACCGCCGTCCGCGGCATGCACGGCAAACAGGAAGTTGCCTCCAAAAAGCAGTCCGGGCTGCGGGCCTGGGTTGAAAGGCTTCAGGAAAAAGCCGGTGCCAAACCGGTGAAATAAGAAGACAAAGAGAATTCCGGCAACGTTTCATTCAATGCGCATCCAGGCAGCAAATATCCAGACGAATGAGCGCCTTTGACATTTCCATCCCGTTCATGCGTACGCGATATTCCGCTTCCGCTATGATTCGTTTCCCCCTTTCTAATTGATAGGTTTGATAACGCTCCGTATGGGTATGCATCTTCATCTGCCCATACGGTGTTTTATATTCGGTATCCTGGTCTTCCCCCCTCTTTCCACACAAGCTCCGTATCCACAGATCCTTTTCGACTGATTTCCAAAGAGGAGGGTTTGATTTTCACCCGGTTGAACGTCACGATGTCCACGCCTTCTTCCAGTGCCTCTTCGTATTCCAGGAGGATGACGCCTCCCTTTGCTCTGCGCAGAATGCCGGATACTTCATTCCTTGTCGTCTCCACATGGGATTCTTTCTCTCCCGAATTCCCCGGTCTTGTGTGTTCCCCCGTAATGGTGACTTTCACTTTCTCCGATCCTTTTGCGTCATCCCAAAGATCCTCTCGGATGACTTCCAGATTTTCTCCCATTCGTCTTCCTTCTCCTTCCGGTTTTCTCTCTGTTCCTCTTTTATGGTGGATCAAAGCGCATACAACCTTCGAAGCGAAGGCGAAAGCGTTCTATTCTTCTTTTGCGATGGATCTAAGCACTCGACCTTCGAAGCGAAGGCAAACCGTCTCTTCCTTTCTCACGGATGGATCTCTACTCCTCTCTCACGGGCGAATAAAAGAGGTTAGAAAAGAGTTCCGGTGCCATGTTCGTTTGCTTCAGTTCATAAAAAGGTCCTTTGCGCGGCGGGCGCATCCCGAAAGATTCCGAAAACGCTGGGGCCGCTCCCGCTCATCATCTGCGTCAGGGCGCCTCCCCTGCGCATGACTTCCTCAATTTCACCGATCACCGGGTGCATCGACTTTGTCACCTCTTCCAGGCTGTTGCCGGTCAGGGCGCAGATGGCGGAAAGATCCTGCGCCTTTAACGCCTCCACCATCCTGTCTACGTCGGGATGTCTCCTTTTCTCCCTCCGGAATCCGATCCAGTCCGGCGTACACTTCTTTGGTCGAGACATTCACCGCGGGCTTTGCCACCAGGAGAACTGCTTCGGGCGGAGCGCAAAGAGGTGTCAGCACTTCACCGATTCCTTCCGACAGCATGGTCCCGCCTTCGATACAAAAAGGGATGTCCGCACCGAGCGGAAGCGCAATCTTGCGCAGTTCCTCCATGGACAGGCGGAGATCAAACATTTCATTCATCGCCAGAAAGGTGGCTGCCGCATCCGCACTGCCACCCGCCATCCCTGCCGCCATCGGAATCTTTTTGTCCAGTTTGATTTCCAATCCCTGTCTTATGGAAAAAAGCTCCCGCATCCGCTCACACGCCTTCCAGATCAGATTCGTTCTATCTCCCGCCAGGGACGCCTTCCCGGTTTGCAGACGGATCTCTCCTGTCTCATTCGAACCAAAACTCCAGCTTATCATAGAGATTGACCGTCTGCATGACCATGCGGACCAGATGATAGCCGTCTTCCCTCTTTCCCTTCACATCCAGACACAAATTGATCTTGGCATAGGCCTTTTTACAAATCCTCATCGTACGCCCCTTCTTTTGCCACCTTGATCGCCTAAATCATTTGAAACAAAAAATCTAAATCCTCTTGATTTCCTGATTCTTTTGACATTTACATTATTTTAATTATACAGGAATTTAAAAATTCCAGCCTTCTTTTTTGATTTTAATTGTCCGATACAACAAGCAGATGAAAAAAAGGAGGTTTTCACCATGGAAATGAATGCAATCCAAAGCCCCGCTACGACTTGTTCTACTTCACCCGCAACCTGTACAAGCAAAGCAAGTCCACAACCCGGCAAGGCGGGCGCTTCGAATGATCCTAAAGATTCTACAGGGAAAGAAACACCCCCCGCTGCCGTTTATGAAAAAACGGATCCTGCGGCAGCCGCTTCCCCTAAAGTCTATAAACCTGACACTGAGAAAATCAAGCAGATGCAGGATGATATGACGACTCGCCAGCAAACGTTCTTAAACCTGATCCGACAGATGTTCGGAAAACAGGCGAAGACCCTTAGCCTCACGGACGATGCGCTCTGGAAAACACTGGCTGCCGGCGACTTTACCGTCGATGAAAAGACAAAAGAACAGGCGCTCAAAGATATTTCAGAAGACGGATATTGGGGGGTCAAACAGACCTCCGGTCGGATTCTGGATTTTGCGAAGGCACTGACCGGCGGCGATCCGTCGAAAATTGAAAAGATGAGATCCGCCTTCGAACAGGGCTACAAACAGGCGGAAAAAACCTGGGGCGGTCACCTTCCCGAGATCTGTAAAAAGACCTATGACGCGGTTATGAAGGGCTTTGACGACTGGAAGAAGGAGAGCACCGCTCCCAAAGAGGACGCCGCCTCAAAGAACGTAGCCAAAAAAGGTGCCCAAAGCGAAGGAACCCCTTCCGGAAATCCTTCCTAAAATCCTTCGGAGAATCCTTCTGGAATGATTCCATCTAATGTACCGCACCAATGAGACTGTGGATATCATCCACTTCATTCTTCCGTAAATAGTCTTCGATGCCGTGAATGACCTTGATGGTTGCGTAAGGATCATGGAAATTTGCGGCTCCAATGGCAACGGCGGACGCACCGGCTAAGAGAAATTCCAGTGCGTCTGTCGCGTTTGCAATTCCCCCCATCCCGATAATCGGTATTTTCACCGCCTGTGCGCATTCATAAACCATTCGCACCGCAACCGGTTTGATCGCAGGTCCCGAGAGCCCCCCGGTTTTATTGGCAAGCACAAATTTTCTTTTTTGAATATCGATCTGCATACCCGTGATCGTATTGATTAAGGAGACGGCATCCGCTCCGGCTGCTTCTGCGGCCTTTGCCATTTCAGCAATGCTGGTTACATTGGGAGAGAGCTTCATGATCACCGGCTGTTTTGCCTTCTTCTTGATTTCAGATGTAATCTCGGAAAGTGCTTTTTTGTCCACACCGAAGGCGATGGCTCCCTCTTTGACATTCGGGCAGGAGACGTTGATTTCCAGAAGATCCACCCGTTTTTCCTGCGAAAGTCTTTCCACTACGGCAACGTATTCCGGAATGGTATGTCCGCATACATTGACGATCACCCTGGTCTCAAAATTCTCGAGATAGGAAAGATCTCTTTGGCAAAAAACTTCGATCCCGGGATTCTGCAATCCGATGGCATTTAACATCCCGCTTTGCGTTTCCGTCACCCGCGGCGTATCATTTCCCTGCCATGGCTCCAAGGAAACGCCTTTGGTCACAACGCCGCCAAGCGCATTCAAATCCACAAACTCTCCATATTCCATTCCGGAGCCGAAGGTACCGGAGGCTGTCATCACCGGATTCCTAAAGGGAACTCCCGCGATTTTCACTTCCGTATTCATATCTCCACCTCCTCCGCCTCAAAAACCGGCCCGTCCGTACAGATCCTGGCATTCTTGACCCGGGAATGCGCATCCTGCTTCGTCGTCTTTGTAACGCAACCAAGACAGGCGCCCACCCCGCAAGCCATTCTTTCTTCTAACGACAGATAGGCTTTTTTACTCGTCTGTTTCCTCTGATTCTCTTCCTGAACCAACTGCTTGATGGCCCGCAGCATCGGCAGCGGACCACAGGCAAGAATGACGTCGAAATCCACCGGATTCTCCCTGTACACGTCCATGACATTCCCTTTCACACCGACGCTTCCATCTTCTGCTGCCAGATACAATTTTCCATACTTCTGAAATTCATCCGTGAGGAAGGTGTCTCCGTTTCGGTATCCCAGCATCATGACGAGTTCTTCCTCTTGCAGACGCTGTGCTGCAAGGAGCAATGGCGGAATGCCGATTCCACCACCCAGTAGCAGAATCTTTTTCCCCTTTAAACCCTCGATCGGATATCCGTTTCCCAGTACCCCCAGAAGATCTAGGGACTTATGTGCGGGATAGGTTGAAAGCTCCGCGGTGCCTTCTCCCGAGATGCGGTAGACCAGACGCAGTTCTTCTTTTTCAGCATCCGCCAAACAGATGCTGATCGGCCTTGGCAGGAGCCTCGCCGGGTTGTTCAGGTAAACTCCGACAAACTGCCCGGGCTGTGCCGCCTTCACAAGTTCGGTTTTCAGCCTTAAATCCCAAACGCCCTGCGCAATCTCGGTTTGAGATAAAATTTCCACGCTCTCCTTCTTCTTAACCATTTTCGCACCTTTCCTAGACCAGTTTCTGATTTTTCGTCACCATTTCCTGGATGATGCCAGCCGTATAAGTGTTGATTGATTTTTGATCCGTCTTGTCCAGATCGCTGATGCGAAAGGGCTTTCCATACTCCAATATCACATGTTGCTTTTTGACGGCGGGCAGATGCGCCTCAAAGATATTCCTTGTGTTGTTGATCGCAATGGGTACGATCAGACAATTCGACCACTGCGCAATCTTGAAGCTTCCCTTGTGAAAGGGCAGAAGCGTTTCCGGATTTGTGTTTCTGGTGCCTTCCGGAAAAATGGCAAAAGAAATTCCGCTTTTCACATCTTCCGCCGCCTGCTTCATCATGAGCAGTCCCTGTCTGGGATCTTTTCGATCTAAAAACAGGCAGTGCAGATATTTCATCCACTGTGCAATCACCGGCACATAGCGCAGTTCTTTCTTGGACATATAGCCTGTCCTTCGCGGCACCCTGGCATACGTCAGCACAATATCAAAATAGCTCTGGTGGTTTCCTACATAAAGCACCGCCTCGTCCTTCGGCACATTTTCTTCACCCAGCACGGTTACCTCCGCACCGCTGATCGCAGTGATGCAGCGAAAACTCCAGGTCACCAAGGGCAGCGGCAGCCACCTCTTGTAATGTTTGTTGAGGAGCGATACCACCCACTCCACAAACAGCAACGGGATACTAATGAAATAAAAAAAGACCAGATACAAAAAAATAAACAACAAACGAATCATATTTTCTTTCCTCTAAAGACAGGCTCCCTGCCCGGTATACCGGCTTCCCACCGCAAACCGTTAAGAGCACCTCTCCCGGGAGCGTCCACCCCCGAAACGGGGTATTACAGGCTTGGGATGCAAAACGGTCTGCCACCCGTTCAGCGCACGCATCGAATATGCAGAGATCCGCCTTCTTTCCTTCGTAAAAAAAACGTTCTCCTGCTTCTTCCGTCCCGCCGATTCGCGTGATCTTTGCCGGTGCCACACTCATCTTGTAAATCAGCTCCGGAAGGGTAAGTACACCCGTTTGCACCAGGTACTTGATGCCAAGAGAAAGAGACGTTTCCAGACCGATCATGCCACTGGGCGCTTCACGGAAGGGCTTTTCCTTCTCGGCGACCGTGTGCGGTGCGTGGTCGGTTGCAATCATTTCGATGGTTCCGTCCCGCAGCCCCTCTACAATCGCAAGACGATCCCTTTCCAGCCGTAACGGAGGATTTACCTTGGCGAGTGTTCCGTATGCTTCTACCACCTCTTCTGTGAGAGAAAAATGGTGCGGCGTCGCTTCGGCATGGATTCTGGGATTGGTTTTCCTTGCTTTTCTCACCAGTTCTACGGATTCTGCGGCGGAAATATGCTGAATGGTCAGCTCTGCTCCGGTCTCTTCCGCAATCGCAAGATCCCGCTCCACCATGGAAATTTCTGCTTCTCTTGGCGATCCGACGAGTCCCCTCTTGCCGGCGACTTCTCCCCCATTGATTCCGTTATCCGTAATATACGCAGGATCCTCCTCATGCAGGCTGATCATCAGATCCGCCTTCCTTGCCTCTTCGCAGGCCCTCTTCATGATCTCCTTCTGTAAGATCGGTTTTCCGTCATCACTTAACAGAACCGCTCCGGCCTCTTTCAGCACCCTAAAATCGCAGAGCTCTTCCCCTCTCATTCCCTTCGTCACATTCCCACAGGTATATACATGGATGCCGGTTCGTTTCCCCTTTTCCAGCATTTCCCGAATCGTTTCCGGCTGATCCGGGTGAGGGTTCGTATTGCCCATCATCACCACCCTCGTGTAACCGCCGGCCGCGGCAGCTCCTGCCCCGGTGAAAACATCTTCTTTTTCGGTAAATCCGGGATCTCTAAAATGCACATGACAATCCACCAGCCCCGGTGCAATGTACTTCCCATTCAGTTCTATCAGAAGGTCTTCTTTTCCAACGGAAAGACCATCCATGCGCAGTTTCCCCGCCTCCGCCATTTGGATGATTCTCCCGTCCTCAATCAACAGATCTTTTTTCTCTTCCGTTTTTGCTACAGGATCCACTAAAATCCCGCCTTTTAGAACCAACATGCTGTCTCCTGTCTCGCTCCCTCAACTGCCTGTTTGCTGTCTTTCTCCTCCAACCGCCTGTTTCCGCTTTCCATCCGCTAGTCGATCATGCCCTGCATGATCAGAAGCTTCGCACTGTTATCCAGATCATCCGGAATGCCCGGATATCCCGCCTGCAGGTAAGAACATTCCCCCTCACGGGAGGCAAAGTTCACATTGTCCTGATTTCTTCCGCAAAAATAATGCAGATGATCCGTAATCATGGACGTATACTCGTGATTGTAGATGATATGGTTTAATACCGTGAGCGTCCGCATATTATTTAACATCTCCGGGATTGCTTCTCTCCCCTCTCCGCTTACACGGTAGGGAGAGTGATTGGCGATATCCGCAATCTTTTCTCCCCGCTGCAATAACGTCTCCATCAGTTGGTCACAGACGGCACGGTTAATGGGTTGTTTCGCCGTCATCAGATAAGTGACTCCTCCGAAGAATAAATCCTCGTCTGTCATGACCATCCCCATCTGTTCCTCGTTATGAAAAAAAGCGCTTAAGACATTTTCGTATTTTTTATCTCCTGTCATCCGATACAAATCGGCGGCTGCCGCAAAAGCCGCACGGTCCTGTGCAGTATGTTTTTTCCCTATGTAGGCAGTCCATGCGCTCTGCGCCCTCTTCTGACAATCCGCGGCAAAAGGCGAATCAAACTCCCGGTACAGCCACGCAAACCTGGACATTGCCTGTGAAAGCAATCGTCGCTTCCGGAGTGGCCGCACCAATGGCGACCAGGTTCTCCTGTTCTCCCTTTCCCGACTCACAGGAAGCATAAACACTTCCGTCCTGTACCTGCATCTTGGAAAGCCAGTCGATCTCAAATTTGACCTCATCCAAAAGATCCGGTATGCCATTTCCGCTCTCCGGAATTCCCATGTCGTCTCCGAAACTGTCCGGATCCAGTTCATACGCAAGCAAAAGATCTCTGACCGCATGACAAGCCTTCCCCACGTCTCGATTCCCGTTTTTGTCGGTATGCCATCCGCCACTGACATTCCTTGTCTGATTCGGGTCCTCTCTTAGTTTACCGTCCTCTGCATGACAGTCTTTTCTTCCCCGGGAGCGATCCTTTTTTTCCTGTGGTGCCTCTTCGTCATCCGTTTCGGAATCTCCGGAAAATTCCTGTCCGCAACGTCTGCTCGTAAAATTCTGCAGGGTTTCCTGTGCCAGGTGCTCTCCGATGTCCGCGCCGATCCGAAAGGCATAGGAGCTGCCCACCGTTTTATTATAAATATAATAGGTTCCATCGGTTTGAAAATCCGTGAACACGGCAGCGCTCAGTTCTCCGCTTTGGCTCTGTCTCAGTTTGCCGGTAAAAAGAACGGAATCGTCTGTAAGAGATCTTACCTCAAAGGCTTCATCCGGGTCTGTAGCGCTTACAAAGACCATCTTTTCCTCTCCCGTACGGTATCCGATCTGATCCGTCAGGATATGGGGCACATCCCTCGGCACCCGGTAGGCGATATCACGCAGGCGGTCCGTCCCTCCCTCCGCTTTCTTTGCGCATCCGGCAACAAACGAAAAAGTAAGCAGAATACAGATTACCCCGATTCTGTGAAAAATGAACTTTTTACGCATGCCTTACACCTTACAGGTTGCCCTTCTCCGTCCCTGTGCAGGGTTCCTGTCCCCCTCTCCTATCGCATGGGTGCCAAAAGCCCTGGCACCCACATCATCGTCTTGCCTTCCCCCTATCATACCGCATTATAATTGATCAGGCATCCTGCCAAAATAATGTCTTTCTCCCTCTTTGTCAATTCTCCCAGATGCAGGGAAAAAGCCTCCATCCGTCCGTCTTTGACCACAAAGGCCTTCACTTCCTCACACCCTGTTTCGATTTCCTGACGAATCCCCGGAAGGAAGATAAAGTCCAGATTCGAGAAGGGCAGCTCCTTTTCTTTGATCAGGAAGGGAAGCATCCCCCAATTCATCAGGTTACTGCGATACCTTTTTGTTGCATATTCTCTGGCAATGTTTGCCCAGCCGCCCAGTACCTTCTGGCAGGATGCCGCCTGCTCTCTCGCACTGCCGTCTCCCGGCTTTTTCGCAAAAATCGTGGAGCCGAATCCTACGTTTTCATCGCTGACGTTCGGATACTGTCCGTGAATGATATCTACTACGTCCTGCAGCGCCTCTAAAGCCTCCAAGGGGTTTTCTCCCATCATCAGTGCTCTCTGTGCCTGTCTGACTTCCTTTGGCCCGTGACACATAGGCAGGATCCTTTCTGGAAAGCGTAAACTCCGAAAGCGCCTCCGGATTGGAGCGGTACGAGGAGGTTTCTCCGGAGGGAATCAGCTCATCTGTGGTCGTCACCGGGTCATGGATGACAGAAACCACACGAAGGATCAGATTCTCCGGCAAGGCCGGCATTTTCGGCCAGTCTTTGATATTCGGACCAAGAAGCAGCTCCTCGTCCGCCTTTCCCTTTCCAAACGCGTCAAAAATGCGCTTTTTATAAATTTCGGCGTCAAAATGGTAAACGGGATTCGTGTACTCCCCGTGAAATTCCGTTGCGGGCGTCAGCACCCCCTTCTTTGCCGCCGTCGCTGCAATGCTGCGCGCATCCATCAGCGCAACGGAAGCGATCTGTCCGTTCTGCAGTTTGGAGCCCTCTCTGTTCGGGAAATTCCTGGTCGTATGCCGAATGGAAAGCGTTCCGTTTGCCGGCGTATCTCCTGCGCCGAAACACGGGCCGCAAAAGGCGGTCTTGAGGATTGCCCCCGTTTCCAAAAGCTCTGCCGCCACGCCGTTTTTTAGCAATTCCATATAAATCGGCGTAGAGGACGGGTAAACGCTTAAGGAAAAAGCCCCGTCTCCAATCGATTGCCCTTTTAGGATATCCGCCGCGGCACAGATATTTTCAAACAACCCTCCCGCACACCCGGCGATAATCCCCTGATCGACAATGACTTTTCCGTCTACCATCTTATTTTGCAAAGAATAGTCGACCTTTTCTCCCAGACTGACTTTTGCCCTCTCTTCCACCTCGTGCAAAATCTCCTGCGGGTGGCGAACCACTTCCTCGATCTCATAGGTGTTGCTCGGATGGAAGGGCATGGCGATCATCGGCTTGATTTCCGAAAGATTCACCCGAATCAATCCGTCATAATACGCCAGCTCCGCAGGCTTTAATTCCCGATAATCCTGTTCTCTTTCGTGTACCGCATAAAACTCTCTGATGGTCTCGTCCGTCTTCCAAACAGAGGACAGGCAGGTGGTTTCCGTCGTCATGACATCGATCCCGATCCGGAACTCCGCACTCAGGTTTTTGACCCCGGGACCAACAAACTCCATCACCTTATTTTTGACATAACCGGATGAAAAGACCTTACCGATGATCGCGAGAGCGACATCCTGCGGCCCGACTCCTGCCACCGGCTCTCCTTCTAAGTAGACGGCAATTATTTCCGGGTAAGCAATGTCATAGGTCTGCGAAAGCAGCTGCTTGACCAGTTCCGGTCCGCCTTCACCGATCGCCATCGTCCCCAGAGCTCCGTACCTCGTATGCGAATCGCTCCCGAGGATCATACCGCCTGCTGTGGCGAGCATTTCCCTCGCAAACTGGTGAATGACCGCCTGGTGCGCAGGCACATAGATTCCACCATATCTTTTTGCAGCAGAAAGACCAAACAGGTGATCGTCTTCGTTGATGGTACCGCCAACCGCACAAAGCGAATTGTGGCAGTTCGTCAGGACATAGGGGATGGGAAACTTTTCCAGCCCGGAGGCCCTCGCCGTCTGAATAATGCCGACGTAGGTAATATCATGACTGGTCAGCTTATCAAATCGAATATGAAGCGCATCCGCCTTCTCCCCCTTCTGAAGCCCCACACTGTGACCGGTCAGAATTCCGTAGGAGATGGTTCCCTGTTTGGCTTTTTCTTTCCTCTGACTTGCAGGAAGGGCATAATCACCTCCCCCTGCATTTCCCATCTGTGCGAGTTTCGCCTCGCCTTCCGCATGATCAGGGATGATTTCGGTCCCGTTTAGGAGATAAACTCCGGTATCCGTTGTCTCTATCATTTTAAATCTTCTCCACTCCGATTCTTAGTTTTTCTCCGTTGATATCCCATTCCTTCGCATTTTTTACATCCGTATCGAAGAGAATGGCATCGGCGAGCACCTTCGTCGTAATAGGTTCTACCTGATTTTCCACCACTGCTTTTAACTTATCGCTTCCCGTTAGGGAAACCCTGATGTGATCCATGACTTCCAGTCCGATTTCTTTTCTGGTCGTCTGAATCTTGGAAATGATCTCCGCTACATAGCCTTCATCCATCAGCTCCGGCGTCAGGTTGGTGTCGATCACAACTGTGATGCCGTAGTCTTCTTCCGACATAAAGCCTTCTTTTTGTGTTACATCGATCAGAAGATCCTCTTTGGTCAGAACGACTTCCGCTCCGCCTGCGGTAAATCGCAGCTCTCCCTTTTCGTTCAGTTCATCCATTGCAGCATTGCCATCCAGCTCCTGGAGGTATTCCTTGATCGCCCCAAGACTCTTGCCGTACTTCGGACCAACGGTTCGCAGCTGCGGCTTAAACGTATAACTGGTAAAATCTCTCACATCATCTGTGAAGCGAACCTCTTTCACATTCAACTCTTCCTTGATGATGTCTACATAATAAGAACCCACGGATTGCTCGGCTTCACAAACATTGCCGCTAGCGGCTGTCTGTTCTTTCTGTTCGCCGCATTTCTGCAAGCCCTACCCAGAACGATGATGTCTAACACTTCTTCCATGTCGGACTCCAGCTTCGCATCCACGTCCTCCTCACTCGCTTTCGGATAATCACAAAGGTGAATGGACTCCCGTACCTTCCTCTGTTTCTCCTCCTCCGTTAAGGGTAAAAAGGCATTTTCCTTCCGGACAAGATTCTGATAAATCGCTTCCGTGATAAACGGCACCATCGGCGCTGCGCATTTACAAACGTTCAGCAGACAGGTGTACAACGTTATATACGCATTGATCTTGTCCTGCTCCATGCCCTTCGCCCAGAAACGTTCTCTGCACCTGCGGACATACCAGTTGGAAAGATCGTCTACAAATTTTGCCAGCGTTTTCCCCGCCTCCGGGATTTTATAATCGTTGAGCGCCGCATCCGTCATCCGGATCATAGAGTTCATGCGGGACAGGATCCAGCGATCCATCACCGACAGCGTGTCTTTGTTTAGGGTATGCCTGTCCACATCGAAGTCGTCAATATTGGCATACAGAACATAGAATGCGTAGGTGTTCCAAAGCGTGCCGAGGAACTTTCGCTCCCCTTCCTGTACCGCCTTCCCGGAGAAACGGCTCGGCAGCCACGGCGCACTGTTGGTATAGAAGTACCAGCGAATCGCATCTGCCCCATAGGTTTTCAACGCATCGAACGGATCGACCGCATTTCCCTTCGACTTCGACATTTTCTGTCCGTTTTCATCCTGCACCAGTCCCATCACAATGACATTTAAAAGCGGGAGAGTGGAAAAGAAGGGTTGCCTCCGCATGAAGGGAGTAGAACCACCCCCTCGTTTGATCGACCGCTTCGGAAATAAAGCTAGCCGGAAACTCTTTATGAAAGAGCTCCTGATTTTCAAACGGATAATGGAGTTGCGCAAAAGGCATGGCACCCGAATCAAACCAACAGTCAATGACTTCCGGCACTCTCCGCATTTCCTTGCCGCACTCCGGACAACGAATCACAAAACGGTCAATGTAGGGACGATGCAGTTCCACCGTAAGTGCCGTCTGGTCGCCGGACAGTTCCGCCAGTTCCTTCCGGCTTCCCACAGAAAGCTGATGGCCACAGCCCTGGCATTCCCAGATGTTTAAAGGCGTTCCCCAATAACGGTTTCTGGAGATACCCCAGTCCTGGATATTCTCGAGCCAGTCGCCGAACCGCCCTTCTCCGATCGATTTGGGAACCCAGTTGATCTTTTTGTTATTCTCGACCAGCTCGTCTTTGACTGCCGTCACCTTCACAAACCACGACTCTCGTGCATAATAAAGAAGGGGCGTCGAGCATCTCCAGCAATGCGGGTAATCATGCTCCACCTTCGGCGCGTCAAAAAGAAGATTCTTTTCCTCCAGATCCTTTAACACGGCGGGATCGGCACTTTTTTCCCCTTCCTGCAGTTCCTTCTCGGAAGGCTTGGCTCTCATTCCCGCAAAGGGAGTTTCCTCCTTCATCCTCCCTTTTTCATCCACCATCTGTACAAAGGCGATGTTGTATTTCCTGCCAACTCTTGCGTCATCCTCACCAAAGGCCGGTGCAATATGCACAATACCGGTCCCGTCCGTCATGGTGACATAGGTATCACAGACGACAAAAAAGGCTTTTTCGTTCTGGCGTTTGTCTGCCGCCTCTCTGGTGCAAGGATAAAGGGGCTCATACTCCTTGAATTCCAGCGCTTTCCCCGCCATCTCCTCCAGAACTTCATAGGCGGATTCACTCTCTTTTGTCTTTAGCTTGGACAGGACCCGATCTGCCAGCGCTTTTGCCAGATAATACACGTTTCCGTCTGCCGCCTTGACCTTGACATAGGTCTCCTCCGGATTTACGCAAAGAGCCACGTTGCTAAGCAGCGTCCACGGCGTCGTTGTCCAGGCCAGGAAGTAGGCATCCTCTCCCTTCACCTTAAAGCGGACGATGGCAGTGCGCTCTTTTAACGTCTTATATCCCTGTGCCACCTCATGGGAAGACAGCGGTGTCCCGCAACGAGGGCAGTAGGGCACGACTTTAAACCCTTTGTACAGCAGCTTCCTCTTCCAGATTTCCGACAGCGCCCACCATTCGGACTCGATATAATCATCTTCATAGGTGATGTAAGGGTGATCCATGTCTGCCCAGAACCCGACGGTGCCGGAGAAATCTTCCCACATCCCCTTATATTTCCAGACACTTTCTCTGCACTTTGATAAAGGGTTCGATCCCGTAAGCCTCAATCTGGTCTTTTCCATTGATCCCGATCGCCTTCTCCACTTCCAGCTCCACCGGAAGCCCGTGGGTGTCCCACCCCGCCTTCCTGGGCACCTGGTATCCCTTCATGGTACGGTAACGGGGAATCATATCTTTGATGGCGCGGGTCAAAACATGTCCGATATGCGGCTTCCCGTTTGCGGTCGGCGGACCGTCGTAGAACATGTAGATCTCGTTCCCGTCCCTTTCTTCCACACTCTTGTCAAAAATGTTCTCGTTCTTCCAGAACTCTTCAACCTGCTTCTCGCGGCCTGTAAAGTTCATGTCCGTCTGCACCTTGTTGTACATCCCTCTTCCCTCTTTTCTCCATTCCTTCCGGTCTGCTCCGATCCAGTTCCGGTTCTGTCCCGTTCCGGATGCGCGGATTTCCTGGCTTTCATTTATAAGTAAAAAGGATCCCATCCTGCGTGAACAGGACGGGATCCCAGACCGTTACCACCTGATACGCGTACGGAGAATTCCTCCCCTGAATGACCTCCTGTCTTGCCTTTCATCGTCTTTCGGTTCGTCATTTCCATACGTTGTTCTCTGACGCGGAACCTGCGGCACCGCTTACTGCTGTTTGGTAAAAAACTTCATCCTACCAGCTGCGCATAAAGTGCTCCTCTTCGGAGCTGCTCCGCTACAAATGGTTTCTAGTCGACTCCCTTACAAACAGGTTCTGCAATGCGGCTCGGAAGTGATCTTCGCACACTTCTGCTTCGTCCGGTTTCCACCAGCCACCGGCTCTCTTTCTCTGCGCAGAAGGATACAGACCAATCTCTTCGCGGATCCCACGCACCGCCCATTTCCCGACGGTCCATCGTCACTGTAAGTTTTCGTCTGACGCTTCCACACCACATCCCGCAAGAAGGGTTACTCTCTTCGTCATCGCCTGTCTATACAATTCAATTCGGGAATAGCACCCGTTTCATTATTGTAGAGCGGTCAAGGAGCGTTTGTCAAGGCGGGAGGGGAGCACTTGCTTCTTAACCTTATCCCCACTTCCTCTCTCCTTGTTCTCGACTTTATAGCAAGAAAAGGGGCTGTCGCAATAGATGTTGCGGCAACCTTCGATTATTGATGAAAATCCGGCCATTTGAGCCGGATTTTTTTCCTGTTTTAGCAATGATTTCAGGAAAATTACTGAATTAAGCGCACGCTATCTAAAGACGCTCACCGAATAAGCGACATCTCCTAATTGCTGTTTTAAATGACTTAAATTTATGAAGCTTTCAGTTCAGTCAGAAACTGACCTGTCCGGCCACCCTGGATCTTGAAATGAAGCTTATTGATGTTGTAGGCAATGGCCAGAAGAACGCTCTGGGCCAACACATTCTCTTTCCCCCGGTAAAGATATCGTCGGAAGTTCATGTCTTCTTTTATGACAGCAAAGCTGCCTTCGACCTGGATACTTCGGTTCATCCGCAGTTGTGTCCCGTACTCCGTTGTGATCCTTTCCATTGTTTCCTCGCGCTTTTCTTTCATCACTTTTGAGACGTTCAGCCGTTTGTTGCGTTCTTCCATTGGAGTCTTGCAGTTGTTGCCATGGATACATTTGTCTTTATAAGGACATCCCTGACAATTCTCACATTCGTAGATAGTCACTGTACTGACATATCCGTTCCGGTTTTTATTATGACGGTCATAGATTTGCTTGAGCTTCCTTCCATTTGAACAAATATATTCGTCTGTCTCAGAATCATACTTCATGTTCTCTCTCCGGCTGATATCCTGGCGGTATTTTCGGGTCTTCGAGATCTCATAATTCTGTGGTTTCAGATAAGATACCTGACCATTTTGTTCCAGAAAAACATAAGCTTCTTCACTTTCATATCCGGCGTCAGCAACGATCTCCTTGTATTGAAATGGAAGATGCTCTTCCATGTCTTTTATAAAGGGAACCAGCGTCAGGACATCTGTCGGATGGCTGCTCAGATCCAGCCACGTAATGTATTGCGCGTCAACTCCGTGCTGGAGATTATAGGCTGGCTTCAACTGTCCGTTGCGCATAGCATCCTCTTTCAGATGCATGAATGTTGCGTCCGGATCAGTCTTGGAATAGCTGTTTCTTTTTCCGCAGATATGAAGATGTTTTGTGTATTCTTTCAGCTTACGGATATATCCTTCCAGCGTTTCAATGGATTTCTGCAGCTGACTTTTCCGATGGCCGTTCCCGTAAACAAATGTGATTTGTTCTTCTTCCCTGATCTTATAGAGCTTTTTGCGCAGACGCTTCATGGTATGCAGAGTTGCTTTTCCACCATAGACTACTTTGATTCCGTACAGAGTCTCACATTCTTCGATGAAAGAAATGATCTTTTCAAACAAACGAGCCTGATGCTTTGTAACAGACTTTTTCCACACAAACGTATACTTGTTTGCGTAGGATTCAATTTTTGTCCCATCAATAAATAGGGTCTTGCCAGAGATCTCTCCAAGATCATGAAGGATCGATGTCAAATTCGTAAGGATCGGTTTGGAACAAGCAGACAGATGAAGGGAGATAAACCTTGCGATCGTGGAATGATCCGGAGCCGGCATTCCTTCAAGAAGATACATAAAGTTAATGTCCCTTTTGCAGGCAGTTTCAATGTCACGGCTGGAAAACAGTCTGTTCATGGAAGCATAGATCATGATCTTAAGCATCTGACGCGGTGTCGCCTGATTTTTCCGGACTCTGTCATATGTGTCGTAGAGTTCCGAAAGATCCATTTCCTCCACAAATGCACTTAGAAGGCGGACCGGATCGTCAGCCGGGATCATGGGTTCCATTTCTAATGGAAGTTTGATTTGATAATAGCCTCGATATGCCGTATAATCAGGCTGTAAATGTAATGGGGTTTGCATACCATTATTTTACAATAAAGCCCGGACTTTTCGAAGCCCGGGGCTTTGTTTTATGGATGAAAAGGCTGTCGCTCTAATCACTTAGTGCGACAGCCCCTTTTTTATTCTCTCACGGATGATTCCGCAATTTACAGCTTCGGTCCCGCTGCTACCAGTGCCTTTCCGGCGTCATTGCCGGTGTATTTGCCGAAGTTCTTGATAAATCTGCCTGCCAGATCCTTTGCCTTTTCATCCCATTCGGAGGCGTTCTGATAGGTGTCTCTCGGGTCAAGAATGGCAGGATCCACACCCGGAAGCGCAGTCGGCACCTCAAAGTCGAAGTAAGGAATCTTCTTCGTAGGCGCCTTTAACACCTCCCCGGTCAGGATTGCGTCAATAATTCCGCGCGTGTCTTTAATGGAAATCCGCTTTCCGCTGCCGTTCCATCCGGTGTTCACCAAATATGCCTTGGCTCCGGACTTCTTCATCTTTTTGACCAGCTCCTGTGCATACTTGGTCGGATGGAGCTCCAGAAACGCCTGTCCGAAGCAAGCAGAGAAAGTCGGTGTGGGCTCCGTAATGCCGCGCTCCGTACCCGCAAGCTTCGCCGTAAATCCGGAAAGGAAATAATACTGTGTCTGCTCCGGTGTCAAAATGGAAACAGGAGGCAACACGCCGAATGCATCCGCCGACAGGAAGATGACATTCTCTGCTGCCGGTCCATGGGAAACACCGTTCACCTTCTGCACGATCTTGTCAATGTGATCAATCGGATAGGAAACACGCGTATTCTCGGTCACACTCTTGTCCGCAAAATCAATCTTCCCATTGGCATCCACTGTCACGTTCTCCAGCAGTGCATCTCTGCGAATGGCATTATAAATATCCGGTTCGGATTCTTTGTCCAGATTGATCACCTTGGCATAGCATCCGCCCTCAAAATTGAAGACGCCATTGTCATCCCAGCCATGCTCATCATCGCCGATTAACAGTCTCTTCGGGTCGGTGGAAAGCGTCGTCTTGCCGGTGCCGGACAACCCAAGAAAATCGCAGTGTTCTTTCCTTCCATATCGGTGTTTGCCGAGCAGTGCATCGAGGCGATCCCCTTCAGCGGCAGGAAATAGTTCATCATGGAGAACATTCCCTTCTTCATCTCGCCGCCGTACCAAGTATTGACAATCACCTGTTCCTTGGTGGTGATATTAAATACCACTGCAGTTTCCGAATTCAACCCCAGTTCCTTATAATTCTCCACCTTTGCCTTGGATGCATTATATACGACAAAATCCGGCTTGAAATCCGCCAGTTCATCCGCAGTCGGTTTAATAAACATATTGGTAACGAAATGCGCCTGCCAAGCCACTTCCACGATGAAGCGAATTGCCATACGCGTATCTTTATTGGCTCCGCAGAAAGCATCTACCACATACAACTTCTTATTGGAAAGCTCCTTCTTCGCAATTTCCTTGACCACCTCCCAAGCCTCCTGACTGGCCGGATGGTTGTCATTCTTGTATTCCTCGGAGGTCCACCAAACGGTATCCTTGGAATTCTCATCCTTTACAATAAATTTGTCTTTCGGAGAACGACCGGTATAAACGCCTGTCATTACATCGATCGCATCCAGTTCTGTCAAATAGCCCTTGTCATACCCCGTCAGATCCGACTTCGTTTCCTCTTCGAACAACACCTGATATGAAGGGTTGTGCACAATCTCCGTGGTGCCGGTAATTCCATATTGTGTTAAGTCAAGATTTGCCATCTTATTTCCAGCCTCCTTCCACTGATTCAAAAACATGTTTGAGATGATTTTCTTCCTCAGTATACATGAATCAAAATCAAATGTCACCCGAAAGCAGGAAAAAGATAAATTTACCCGTTGACAAGTTTTCTAAGTTATTGTAGACTGTTCCTTGTTGCGAAGGGGTTCCGCTCTTTCCACATAATCAATTTCATCTATGCGATAGTAGCTTAGCTGGTAAAGCGCCACCTTGCCAAGGTGGAGACCGCGGGTTCGAATCCCGTCTATCGCTCTTATGAACGAGTCGAAGTGTCGACTCGTTTGTTTTTTTAAAAAAACGATTTCCTCTCCGGAAAAGAGAACTATTTCCCCTCCAGCACATCCCGTGCCCGGTCTAAATCAAGCCCCGTGTAGTAATTGGATTCTGCGACCTGTGGGGAATTCCCGAATAATCTCGAAGCCATCTCCATGCCGCCTTTCGGATGATTCGCCACCTTGGTGATCGCATTCCTGCGAAATGCATGCGTGCCCTTCGTAATCCCCTTCTCTTGCTTCAAACCGAGTGAGATGCACATCCGTCTGTACAAGTCATAAATTGTATTGTTCGTGATAACCCCGTTTTCACTGTCTGCAGGGAAAAGGAAACTACTACCCTTATAATAACGATCGTGAACATCCTTTAGGCGGGCGAGATATTCCTTCAGGGCGAACGTGATCGGATATCTCCTGTCCTTGTTCGTCTTTGTATGCTCTACGATCACAAAATACTCCGCTTGCGTTCCCCCATTTCTCTTTGCCGTAATTTGTTCTCTGGAAATGGTTACGAACTCGTCAGTGAAATCAGACCACCGCAGTGGGGGAATCTCTCCTCTTCTCAGTCCCATAATGATTTGCAACTCCATTGCATATGCCGGCAAATACCTCGGTGCTTTTGTTTCTTTTTCATGGAGAAACTGCATGATCCGATTGATCTCCAAATCCGAGTAGCATCTCTTACTAATCGGAACTTCCTTAAGGATCATCCCGCTGAATTTTTGAAATTGATCCTTTCAAAAGGATTGTCATTGATCAGATAGTTTTCAAGTGCAAACCGGAAAGTCATTCGCAAAATCGTTTTCAACGAATTGAATGATTTCCTACGCAAATCATACCTTTGAAGGTTAAATATACACAAACCCTCAAGATCTCTCTTCGTGATCTGATCAATCATCTTGTCTTCTATCGGCGTATTCGATATGAAACGTTTATAATCAGACTTGTATTTTGCCAAAGTGTTTCGAAAGGAAATTTTCTTATCTTGAAATTTGATATAACTGGCTTTTTCGTCCAAAGCAAGAGAAAAAACTTCCGAAAAAAGATACTTCCTGCCTTTCTCTACACAGCTTAAAGGCCAATTTTTTTCCACTTCAGCAAATTTCATCTTGCCATCCTTTACAAACATAGTACAATCATATCGTTGGGCTCTCGGGATTTGAACCCGTGTCACACGTCTCTTTACAAGAACGTTCATGACATACCTGCAATCTTCCCCTCGGAAGGAGTTTGGAAGTTGCTGAGTCCCATGATGCCGGCTGTGATGTCGCACAGCCGGTTATGATGTATATAAGAGTTTTCCTTTTCTTCATCTTCTGTCGTTGTACTTAGAATCTTTTCTCATAACAGGCGGGAATCCACCGCCTGCTCTCCGAGGATCTCTCCGAGCCGCTCTCATTGCCTTGCTCGCCGTTTATGCTACGGCGAGGACTGTGACTGAACGGAAGTAGCTTTAAATGTTAGTACAGCGATTATACTTGCAGGCATTTCCTCCTGTAAGATTTTTCAAGGATCCGCTTATGCTGTAGCATTATTACAGCACCTCAACTTGACTACAAAAAAAGCGTACAACACCCGCACTCATTTTTCAAGAGATTTTAATTTATTTGTTAAAAATGTATAATGTAATTGCACAGTTCACTCATCCACCGATGGAGGAATGTTTATGTATACCATCAAGCACACCGTACAACAAATGAAAATCAAAAAAATCAGAAAAATCTATGGCATAACACAACCACAAATGGCCGAAGATCTTTCTGTACCAAAAGGAACCATAAAGCGTTTAGAGTCCGGCTCCCTTCCCGCAAAAGAGATGTATTTAAAATATATTTCTCTGATGTATCATATAAATTATGATTGGTTGCGCGACCCCTCCGAGCAATCGTTAAAAGACGAATCTTATATTACGTTTAATCCCATGCATCAAGTGTCCATTCTATTTAAACAGCTACGCCCGGAGCACAAGAAAATTGTCGTGTCGTTGATGAACGAATTGGTTGCCTTGGATCAAAAAGATGCCCGCAACACCTCTACTCCTTATTCGGGCGAATAGGTGGGTAACACAAGAGCAAGTTTCGCCCCTTGGTACCACATTCTTCGAATCTGTTCCAAAGCAGGGGCGAACTTGTTGGGGAATCCTTCCCCAATCCCTTTCAAAAACATGGGGATTCCGCTCCCCATACCCTCGATTTCCGTGTGCTCCGAACACGGAATGGTGCATCACAAAACGGATATTGATCCGTCTTGTGATACACCTGAATTTCCTCCCGGAAATTCGCAGACAACCTTTTAGCCAACAGCATTTTCAGGAGAAACCATCCATGAAAGACAAGGCAGCAAAGCGCAAGAACCTGATAAAAAGCTATCTTAACTCTGACGAGTACGCCACTTTTCTGAACGATCTTTCGCTATACGGGATGTCGCAAGCGGAATATATCCGCTGGTCACTTTTTAATAAAAAAATTATATTTCGCACGAAGGAATTAAAATTTGAAGAAAAGCTGTTCGACTATCTCCGAGATGTCGAAGGCTTAACGAATAACCTGAATCAGATTACTAGGTACCTGCACGAAACCGGAGAACTTGATCAACAACTCAAAAAAGAAATTGGGCTATTGATTCAGCGTGAAATCCATCTAAACCTTCAAATATCTGAATATTTTTCTAAATCTTTGACACAAGACGAACACGAGTACACGGTCTATCTTCCTTCCGATAGTGAGGTTGCAGATGGCGATTCTGAAACACACAGCTGAAAAAAGTTCCAACCTAGCAAACCCATTCAATTATCTAAAGTATCAGCACGACGAGCACACTGGCAAGCTGATTACTGACGACAACGGAACCCCTCTCCCTCGCACCAACTATTTGATGGATTCTCTTAACTGCCAGGCTCCAGCAACGTTCCAGATTGAATGCATAAAATTAAATAAAACATTGGGCAAAAACGATGCTTATGGCGACATCAAAACACATCATTTTATTCTGTCATTTGATCCTAGGGATGTCTCAGACCATGGTCTAACCATGGCCAAGGCGCAGGAACTCGGAATAGAGGTTGCAAAGAAATTCTTTGCAGGACATCAGGCTCTTGTTTGCACCCATGACGATGGCAACAACCATTCTGGAAACATTCATGTGCACATTGTCATCAACAGCGTAAAAAAATATTCCGTTCCAAAGCAGGACTGGATGGAAAAAAAATGCGAATATACCGAAGGCATGAAATTTCGAGCTTCCCTTGCCATGATGAATGCCGCCAAGAATTATGTCATGGAAATGTGCACAAGAGAGAAACTCTATCAAACAGATTTGCTATCACCCGCCAGCGAAAAGATCTCTGACCGTGAGTATCGGAGAGCAAAGGAAGGTCAGAGCAAACTGGAAGCAAGAAACAGAGAAATAACGAATGCCGGCCTAAAGCCCAGGAAATCAAAATTCGAAACAGAACTGGGCGAGCTGAGATCAACCATTAAACGAATCGCCGCACGTGCAACTTCAGAAGATGAATTCAAAAAAATCTTACTGGAATATAAAATCGAGGTAACGGAAAGCAGAGGAAAATGGGGATATAAGCTTCCAACCCATTCCCGGACGATCAGGGCAAGAAGACTCGGTACCACATACGAAAAGGAGGCCATCTGCGCAGAAATCCAGTCTGTAAAGAAAATGATCGACGTTACAAAATCCGACAAAGCCACACGCTCTTTCTCCTATGAAAACGCCTTATACCGCATCAATGTAAAGCGGGCTTCGGAAACCCTAAACTATATGACCGAGCATGGTATTTCCGGCGTAGAGGATCTTGCAAATCGAATCACTGACACCGCACAGAAGGTTTCAGCAGTATACGGGCAGATTGATCATACTAGGGCAAAAATCAAAGAAATTCAGAATGTGATAAAAAATGAAGCAATCTACTATGCAACAGGAAAAACTTACTCCGGTCTACGCACCGCTAGAAACCCTGGTGCATATCGCAATCTGAACCGTACAGAGATCAATAGACACGAGGCTGCACGCTCCTTTTTGAAGGCAATGTACCCAGATGGCAATATCCCCACCATAAAAGATTTGCAAGCACAGAAGAAGCTCCTAGAGGACAGTCTAGGCGAATCTGAGAGAGAGCTGACCAGCTCTAATGCAAGACTCAGGGAACTTCGCACCGTTCAGCAAAATCTCTCATCGATGATCCATTCACAGCCAAGCAAAATCAACCGAGAATCAGAAACCGAAAGAGATTGATGTACATTAAGAAGGGAGAAAAAAGTTATGATCAAAGTCGTAATTGATATCTGCAAAAATGTTCCACTCAAGAAGATAAAAGAATTGGAACGTATTTCTAGCGATGCATTCCACAACTGGGCGGGCCGAGTAGAAAATTCCAGTAATATACCATATCGGTTTCTATATAGCAGTGATAAAAACATGTTTTGTTGCTTGCAATTAGGGGTGCTCGAATTAGAGGATAAAACAGATTTCTTATCTTATGTAGAGGCTTGGAAATGGATTGACGACGAGGACCCTCAAGAAAACACAGATATCTTAGCAGCAATTCAACCTCCAAGCATGTAGGAGACGAGCTTCATATGACAAGAAAGCAGATAGCCTTTGATCTAGATACACGTGCCCTAATATTTACTTTTGTGCTTATTTCATTTATAATATGAGCATGAGAGGATTAAACGTATGAGCTATTTGGAGAAAATTGCTGCAATTTCAGATTCAAATAATGGAGTATTAAAAACTTCCTCAGTTGTCAGCCAGAAAATTTCCAAGGTCGCATTGGCAAGATTTGTAGAGAAATATCACTATGAGCGCATCTCTCATGGAATTTACTGTTCTCCCGATGCATGGAAAGATTCACTCTATTTGTTGCAACTTCGTTTTCAGAAAACCATCTTTTCTCACGACACTGCCTTATTTTTACTCGATATGACAGATCAAGACCCCCTGCAATATGACGTTACTGTAAAAAGCGGATATAATGCCTCTCGCCTCAGAGAAGATGGCGTAAAGGTATACTCCATCAAAAAAAGAACTGTTCGAACTCGGACTCACAAAGGGCTCAACCCCTTTTTGGAAATGAGGTTTTGCTATATAATCCCGAGCGTACCATCTGTGACATCATTCGCAGTCGATCACAAATTGAAATCCAGATTTTTAGGGATGCTATGAGGCGGTATATCATGCGCAAAGACAAAAATTTGCATTTACTTATGGATTATGCTCAAAAGCTCCATGTCTATCATGTCTTAAAAAGATATATGGAAGTGCTATTATAATGATTCATACATCCAAGCAACTAAAAGACTTAGTGCGAAATATGTCAAAAGAAATCGGTATTGATGCCCATATATTGATTAGAAAGTTTATGATGGAACGCCTCTTAGAGCGAGTGTCTTCATCAAAATACAAAGATAACTTTATTTTGAAAGGCGGCATGTTGGTGTCGGCTTTAGTCGGTGTAGAAATGAGAGCAACTATGGATATCGACACTTCAATCAAAAGCCTTCCAACATCTATAATCAGTTTAGAGCGAATTATTACAGAGATTTCCAATATTCCTTTAGCTGATAACGTGAAATTCAGCATAAAAAAATCATCAGGAATCATGGACGAAGCAGAATACCCCGGCGTTCGATTTAGTATGGATGCCATATTAGACAGCGCAATCATCCCTCTAAAGATTGATTTTTCTACAGGTGATGTAATTACCCCGAGAGAGATCTCTTATTCTTATAAGCTAATGTTTGAAGATAGAACCATCCCCATTATGGCATATCCTGTCGAGACCGTTTTAGCAGAAAAGTTAGAAGCTATCATTTCGAGATCGATTACCAATACCAGAATGAGGGATTTTTACGACATATACCTACTCTCCAAATTGCAATGCATAGATAAAACCATACTGGCTTTGGCAATAAAGAGAACCGCCAAAAATAGAGGAACATTGAATCTATTAGCACACACAAAAAGTGTATTGCAAGCTATAGCTTCCAACGGAGACATGAGAAGGTTGTGGAAAAATTATCAAAAAAAATTTGTTTATGCACATATGTGCACCTGGGACGAAATCATGATTTCAATAGGGACATTAGCCAAAGAAGCAAATCTAGGTATTGAAGGGTTATCCGTGCTAGAAAAGCTACGACAAAATCAAAAATCCGAAAGAGATTGACGTACACTAAGAAGGGAGAAAAAAGTTATGAACAAAGTCGTGATTGATATCCGCAAAAATGTCCCACTCAAGAAGATAAAAGAATTGGAACGCATTTCTAACGACGCATTCCACAACAGGGCAGGCACAGTAGAAAATTCCAGTGGTATACCGTATCGGTTTCTATATAGCGGTGATGAAAACATGTTTTGTTGCTTGCAATTAGGGATGCTCGAGTTAGAGGATAAAACAGATTTCTTATCTTATGTAGAGGCTTGGACATGGATTGACGACGAGGATCCTCAAGAAAACACAGATATCTTAGCAGAAATTCAAACTCCAATCATGTAGGAGAAGAGCTTCATAATGACAAGAAAGCAGATAGCCTTTGATCTAGATACACGTGCTTAAGTCTCTATTATCCAACAGAACATTGGAGAGAGGCTTATAGAATTATCAAAAAATATATGTTAGCAAACGGTTTTCGATGGCTTCAAGGGTCAGTATACGAATCCGTGAAGCCCATGAATTACTTTCATGTCACGAGGGCACTAAAATATCTCATTCATTCTTATCCATGGATCAATTTGTGTATGCGGGATTGCAGAGTATCTCATATAGGGAGACAGTATAACTTAAATTCCCTTTTTGACAAGCATGCTAATATCCACTCCAGAAAAGAAGTAGAAAAAAGAGCTATGAAAGATTCTCGAGAAGTTGAGTCCGTCAGAAACCGTATTAAAACAGCTCAGATTGACGCAGAACAGCTGAACAAGCTCACCAAAAGACAGGCACAACAAGTCCCAGCTATTGGAAGCTCCAAGGCTCAATCAAAATTTCAGGAATTTGAATTGTAGTGCCTGCTTGATTTCACTTCGACCCGTGTAACTAGATCTAGAGTTCTGCCTCGTAACATGTACGAGGAGGTATATCATTCTCCACGATACTTTATTGTCATAACTTAAAAGTATTGACCACGAACCATCAATAACGTAAAATAGCCTCATTCACGGTAGTCAAAACTTGTGTTCAATACTCTGCGAATCTCAGGCATCAACTGATCCGTCTTTTCGAGAGGCGTTGTTCTATGGGTAAATATGGTTATGCTCGTGTCAGTACAGCTGGGCAGGCAAAATATGGGAGTAGTTTAGAGGAACAAGAAAGGCAGCTTCGTGAAGCCGGCGCTGAAAACATTTTCAGCGAAACATACACCGGAACGACTACAGATCGTCCGCAGATAGAAGCTCTTCTTCACACATTAAAAGAAGGAGATACCTTAATGATCACAAAGCTAGATCGGATTGCCCGTTCGGTATCACAAGGATCCGAGCTGATAGATCGGCTTCTCCAGCGAGGGGTCAAAGTTAAGATCCTCAACATGGGAGATTTACCATTGACAACTCTCCAACAGGAAAACTAATCCGGCATATCTTTATGAGCTTTGCAGAATTCGAAAGAGATATGATCGTGGAACGTACGCAAGAAGGAAGACATTCTTCCGGAAACCTAGGCGGAAGACCACGGATCGCGCGTAAAAGAATTGCCCATGCGCTATCTCTGCTACAGACAATGACTTACAATGAAGTGTCCGCTCAAACAGGAATTTCCAAAAGCACTTTGCAAAGGGCAAAAAGAAGAGCAGATGCAGAGTATGTAGGCAAAAAGTGAATGAGATCTCTTTTGGACACGCTGTCCAAAAGTCATCAACTAGTAAGATCGTCTCTAAAAGGTTTCTTTTTATTCAATGGTTCCATATCACGCTTTTCATTGATAATTCATCGTGCTGTTCCCTAATAATTAAGGGTCAATCATTTATCTATGTGATGCTTTAGCCGCTGACCCAGCAGCATAGTACTTTGACAGTTGCATAGTGAAAAATGTTATTGCAGGTATTGTCATGACAAAATTATAAGAAGATGATATAATTATTCAAAATATAGCGAGCGAAATATTGAAATAAAATATCAAGAGGTTTTACATATGACATATACAGATTACGTTGAAAATTATATAAATCAGCAGGAGTATGGTGAGCCTATCTATACAGAAGACATAGTAGACGGATTTATCAAGGAATTTTCCATGAATGATAAGAAAGCATCTGTAGCTATATCTGTTGCGGTAAAAAGAATGATGGATGATGGTAAAGCTGCTGATCTTCGGAGATTTCAAAAGGGAATTTTCTATCGTGTCAGAACATCCGCTTTTGGTGAAACAAGGATACAAAAAGGTAAAATCATAGATAGAAAATATATAGAGCCGGATAAAGGGTATGAGACGGGTGCAGGGCTTTTTTACAGAATGGGGCTTACGACTCAGGTCCCTGCAATGAGATATATTGCTACAAATGTGATAAAAGCCGGTACGAGATACGATGCGAAGCTTGATGTTTCTATTTGCCCGCCAAAGACGACCGTAACTGCAGAAAACAAAAGTTATTTGCGAGTGCTTGATATTTTATATCAGATGGATAGCATACCTTATGACGCAGAACATCCTTATGACATTATCAGCGGATATATTGATAGAAACGAGCTGAAATACGATATGCTGTTGTCTTATGCGGACAGATTTTACAATCAAAAAACCGTAATAAGACTTGGGCATGTTGCAAGAATAAAGGAGCAACGGAATGAATTTACATAAAGAGAAGGACAGATTTATAGATGTTCTTGAAACAATAGGAAAGAGGACTGGGCTGAGGCTTGATGTTCTCGAAAAAGATTATTATGTGGTCCTAATGCTAAATGAGCTTGCGCAAAGGCAAAAAGCCGGACTCCCTGCTTATTTCAAGGGAGGAAGTGCCTTATATAAGCTGCTAAAGAATGCTAAGAGATTTTCGGAAGACATAGATCTGTCTGTTGACACTAGAGGTTGCAGTGGGGCACAGAATAAGAAAAGACTTAATCTTGCGACCAAAGGATATGCATCAATGGTGCGGGATGAAGGGGCAGGTAGGATAAATAAATCAGAGGTTATCACCTATTACACATATGATCCTGTAGTTGAGTACGATAAGGATGATACGCTTGATCGTTTTGGAAGAATGATGATAGAGGCTACATCATTTACGATAAGTGAACCGGTATCAGATATCGAGATTACTCCTCTTATCTATGATTACGCCACGGAAGATGAGCTGATGGAACTTTCGGAGAATTATGGGATAATCCCTTTTCGGGTAAAATCCATATCTGTAGAGAGAATATTTATTGACAAACTTTTTGCGGCAGAAGCATATGTGAGAAAATCATCAGAGCAGAACAGAGCTTTTGATGCAGCAAAGCATATCTTTGATTTATCCGTAATGATGAATATGCCTGAGACCAAGACTTTATTTTCAGATGAAAAGAGAATGAAGCAATTGCTCGATATCCGAATGGAAGAGGAGCAGGGGAGGCTGGATGGTATTCCCGGTGTGAAGCCTTCAGAGTTTAAGTTCTTTGATGAGGCTGCCTCTAATAAAGCTGTGGCGCATGAATATGGAAATATGCTTGCTGTGTATGTATTCCGTGCAGAGGATAGGATTCCATATGCCGATGCCGTTAAGAACCTGCATATAATACATGACAGGCTTATGAAAAATCCGGCTTGGCGTGATTATCATGTGAGTGTACTTGCAAAGTTAGAAGCAAAGAAGCGTGAAGCGGCTGAAGTTTATAATTCAATGCCAATGCGTAGTAAGAGCAGAGACAATCTGATAGATTAGTGCGGATACAGCTTCTTGCCAATCTGGCAGTAAGTTGGCTTTGACAGAATACGGATATTATTTAATGTGAACTTCCTGAAAAAAATCCCCTAAAGTATATCCAGAGAGTGAGGCCACACTCAGACCCCACACCTTTTGACATCTTCATAGGCGGAAGACCACGGATCGCACGTAGAAGAATTGCCCATGCGCTATCTCTGCTACAGACAATGACTTACAATGAAGTGTCCGCTCAAACAGGAATTTCAAAAAACACCTTGCAAAGAGCAAAAAGAAGAGCAGATGCAGAATATGCAGGCCAAAGGTGAATGAGATCTCTTTTGGACCCGCTGTCCAAAAATCATCAAGCTAATTATTTTTTTCAACTTTTGCCTTTAAAATTGCAATTTCAAGTTTTTGATCAAAATCTATCTTCATCTCTTCTATTTGCTGTTTTAACAATTCGTTGTTTTTCGTTTTCTCCGCCGCAATGGTTCTGGCATCATCCCTTTCTCTAATGGCCGCATCGCGCTCCTGTTCTGCTTTTGCAATCTGTGCCTGAGAGACTTTTCTGATATCCTCTATCTCCTTCTGAACATTCGATTTGAGCAAATTTGCAGCATCCATGTCAGTCTTAGCCGCCTCCAATGCGACCTGCTTCTCAGAAACAGCGGCATTGAGCTGATCCGTAAGCTCTGCAACTTTTAAATCCTGCCCGGATACGATTCCATTGATTTGCTTAATCAATGTTGCGATCGTTCCATCTATTGACCGCAAGGAAGCTTCCAGCTCCGGATGTGTACCTCTTACAAACTCCCGTTACGCTACCGGTCCGTCAAGGGACTTTCGCGGCATATCCTCACCGCCTAAAGAACAGGCGGTTACGGTATTCCACGATTCCCTTGACCTCCCTGCTTCGTGCGTTCCCTCGGCTGTGCCGATAACAGGGAACTAAAAGAAAAGACCTTTCAGCCCGTTATCGGTCGCCGATTGTACGCACTCCGCCCGCTTCACTCGCTGGCAGGTTTTAGGCTCTGCGGGGCTCTGCCCCTGCACCCCGACCTCCTCCAAAGAACTGAAAAGGTGCGACCGTTGATTTTTTACTTGACTTATAAATATTTAATAATTATATTGTAATTATAGAAAGGACGGTAATACTAATGGACTTTGAGTGGGATGAGGTCAAAAATCAAATAAATCAAGCAAAACATGGAGTATCATTCGAGGAAGCAAAGACCGTGTTTTATGATGAGCAAGCCCTGTTGGAGTATGACGAATTTCATTCAGAGAATGAGGACAGGTTTCGTATTCTCGGCTGTAGTGATACGGGTAATATTCTCCTGGTCGTGCATTGTATCCGTGAAGAAACGATAATCCGTATTATGTCCTCCAGAAAGGCTACTACAGCTGAAAAATCAGGCTATGAAAGGAGCATAGGACGATGAAAGAAAGAGATGAATTTTTGGAAAAAGAATTTGATTTTAGTAAAGCTATAAAAAATCCGTATGCAAAAGCTCTGAAAAAGCAGGTGACAATCAATCTTGATGAAAAGGTAATTATTTATTTTAAGGGCAAAGCAGAAAATACGGGTATTCCGTATCAGACCTTAATCAATCTGTATCTAAAGGATTGCGTGGCAAATAATCGAAATCTTGAGTTGTCGTGGAAGTAGGAGCGGAAACGAAATCAAGGGGGCAGGCTTGCGGGTGGAGATTTTCGACCGCAGGGAGAAAATACAACCCGTACCCCTTGATGGAGTGAAGCGACACACTCACCCGCAAGGGACAGGGAAGCTTCCCTGTCCCTCTGCTCACGGCGAGTGTGGGGGTCAGGGGGCAAAGCCCCCTATTAAGTTTTAGAGAAGCCTCTCACGGCTGGTCGAATAGCTGATTCGTTTCATTCCTAGTGATCACGATCTGCGTTTCTCTCAGTTGAGCACTGATCCGCCTCTCCCAGTTTTTTCTCATATGCTTTGATTTTGTGAATCAGGCTAGGGCGAAAAGATGAATCCCCTCGCTGAAGCACTTTCTCATATTCTTTTTTGTTTTTTTCTCCATATCCGTTGTTTGGAACTCCATCAATAAAATCATAACTGCCCTCCTCATCGACTTCTGCGTTCAATAGGGGGTTTTGCCCTATATCAGACATATTTCTTCCTTGTACCATAAGTTGTAAATTGCGCATTCTTTGTATTTGTCTGATATTTTCTCTCAATCCGTTGGAGAAACGATCCTGTTCACAGTCCATGACATAATTTCCGGCAGAATCAGCAATTAAATTCATTGCATCTGTGCCGAATTGCTTACTCCTTAATAACAAATATGTTGTTGCATCCATATCCATCTTTTCACAGACAATCCACTCCCCCGGCTTCCCCTGCACTGTGATGGCAATCCCCAAATCTTCTTCCTGACCCTTTGCATCCTTCTTTGAACCCCCCTGCCTCTCTAATTGATTGTCTTCCAGAAAAGCCGCAGAAGTATCTTTTTCATCCATATTTAACAATGCATTCACCTCGTCTAACCGTTTCATTTTTTCCGTTAACTCCGCTTCTTTTACAAAAGGCTTCCCCATTTCAACGAGGGAAGATGCCAGTTCTGCTTTGGCCACTTTGAGCGCCATTTCGCTACTCTCTATTTGCTCCTTTAATTTTTCCTCCTCTATGAGGTTGTCTAATCTAAGAATGTTGGAAGCTTCTTTTGTGCTGTTAATCGAAATGGTATGCTTCGTCGCTCCTTGTAGCGAAATCTGGTACTGATCTTTTGGATCTAACACTTGAAACGAGCATTTTCCCGAAACCACAAACCCACGGTATTCGCCGATCGCTATATTCTGTTCTGCATGATAACCGAGCTCTCTTACCGCCTTAATCAACGCAGCGTCTGCCGACTTCCTGCCCGTATACACCGTTTCTCCTATGCTCATCTCAAAGCTTTCCGGACTTGCCCTTGGATGTCTTTTCGCCGTCTCAAGGTCTTTTTCCAAGCGCCTGTATCCGACTTTTCCAGCCCTGCAATTTTTTTCTCGGATACTCCTTTCTAACCGCATCTTGAAGACGGTAGACATTGCTCTGATGCGATGCCTTTGCTAACTTTAATCTGCTCACATCGACATCCAGCTGCATCTTCTCTTTGATGAGGGGATTGCCCGCTGCAAGCGCTTTGACCTCCGCATAGGTCAGTGCCGTTCCATCGACATCATTGCAACTTCTAACTGCCGATTTACTTGTCATAATTTGTGATATGAATTTTTGTTTGTTCTCTACCACCTGCCATGAATATGCATCAAAGGTTCCTTCCGTCACGTATCGATAAATCTGAACCGGAATCCCCAGCTCTCTAAATTGATTCCCCTGACGGATGATTCTGCCTTCTCGCTGTTCAATGTCACTTGGCCTCCATGGGCAATCCAAATGATGAAGCGCAATCAAATGATCTTGAACGTTCGTCCCCGCACCCATTTTTGCCGTAGAGCCTAACAAAAACCGCACTTTTCCAGCTTTTACCTTTGTAAATAATTCCTCTTTTTGCAATTCTGTCTTTGCATTATGGATATAGGCGATCTCTTTTTCCGGAATCCCTCGTTCGATCAGTTTTTCCCGTAGATCATCATAAACGTTAAAAGAGCCATCGGCCTTCGGGGTGGATATATCGCAAAAAATCAGTTGTGCAGCTTGATATTGATCGTATTTTTTATACAGATCAACGGCTCGATCCGCACAAACGGAAGTCTTTGATTGATCACTCTCCGGATACATTTCATTTAACAGTCTTTGATCTAGTGCCAGCTTTCTCCCGTCATTGGTAATATTGAGCATATTGTCCTTTTGGGCATCCACTGCTCCCTGGCGAACAACGTCCGCTCTTTCACTCAATTTAGACACCAACTCCTTTTGAATTTCTGACGGCTGTAGTACTTCCGTGTGATAGGACACTTCTGGGACTGGGAGCGCCAGCATATCCGCTGTCTGGATGTCTGCGCATTCTTTAAACATGCCGATGAGCTCGGGAAGGTTAAAGAAATGAGAAAATCTAGTTTTCGTGCGGTATCCCGTTCCTTCTGGAGCAAGCTCTACTGCTGTTTCTGTTTCTCCGAACGAGGCAGCCCAGGCATCGAAAAAAGAAAGTCCTTTTTCCTTCAATGTTTCTGACTGAAGATATCTCATATTGGTATATAGTTCTGTCATAGAGTTGCTGATCGGCGTTCCAGATGCAAAGACAACCCCGCTCCCGCCATTGATCTCATTGATATATTCGCATTTGGCTAACATATCCGATGCTTTCTGCGATCCTGTAGGGGAAAGGCCTGATACATTACTCATTTTTGTTGCAAAATACAGGTTTTTATAGTGATGCGATTCATCTACAAAAAGTCGATCTACCCCCAGTTCCTCAAAATCGATCACATGATCCTTCTTGCTATTCTCATTCAGCTTGCTTAGCCTGTACTCTAGTTTTTTCTTTGCAGCTTCGGCCGCCCGGACAGTGAATCTACTACCACGCGATGACCGTGCATCTCTTAGAAAGGCGTCAAGTTCACTTAGTTGCTTCTGAATCGTTTCATTTTGCCTCTTTTGCGAAAGCGGGATCTTTTCAAACTGACTGTGGCCGATGATGACCGCATCCCAGTTTCCGGTTGCAATTCGTGCGCAAAAACGTTTTCTATTGGTGGGTTGAAAGTCCTTTTTGGTCGCAGCTAATATATTTGCCCCCGGATACAGACGCAAAAATTCATGCGCCCATTGCTCTGTTAGATGATTGGGAACAACGAATAGCGGTTTATGACAAAGCCCCAGTCGCTTGCACTGCATGGCACTGGCCGCCATTTCAAATGTTTTACCAGACCCCACGCAGTGCGCAAGCAGCGTGTTTTTCCCATAAAGAGTATGTGCGACTGCATTCAGTTGATGTTTCTTCAACCTGATCGCCGGGTCCATGCCGGGAAAATCCAAATGCTCTCCATTGTACTCTCGTGGTTTGGTGGCGTTATACAAATCGTTATATTTCCTGCAAAGATCCTCTCTTCGTTCCGGTTCTTCAAATACCCAATCCTGAAAGGCTGCTTTTATCGCATCCTGTTTTTCCATGGCAAGAAGTGTTTCTTTCTTGTTCTTTACTCTTTTCTTCCGGTCCAAAGGATCTTGATCATATATTTGCACCGTTCCGGAGTTTAACGTCTTCTCCAGAATCTGATACGCATTGATCCTCTCCGTTCCATAGGTTTCGTTGTAAGCGGATTATACGGGTTCGTTGTTTTACCTGAAATATTCCATTCTCCAGATATAGGTGAGTATTCGACAGAGATCCTTTTAGCGTCTATCATGAAGGGAGGCGTATTAAACACTTCCACCATAAATTGTGTGATGTATTTTGGCTCAATCCATGGTGCTCCTAGTCTGGCTTCAATTTCTGATGCCTCTAGATCCTCCGGAATGATCTGCTTGAGTGCAGAAACATTGCATACATATGCAGAATCTTCTTTTGCTTTTATTTCCGCAGCTTTCAGTTTTTTTCGGACATTACCAGATAAATATTCATCAGTGGTTTGCCATTTTTCACTTATTGGATCCTTGTAAATCTCTTCTCGTAGCGCAGTTACTACCTCTTCCTCTGTTTTGCCACACAACTGCGCCATGTAAGGCAGATCAACTTTTGCCGAAGTGTTCAAGGATACAATTAGAGCTTCACTGGCCGTTTCTACATGATCAACTGGTATTGCACGTCTTATCGTGCGCTCGGAAAAGAATCTCCCCTTTCCTATCACCTTTCCATCTGCATCAGTATCTTCGATCGATGTAAGCAAGACATAACTGGAATCATCCTCAAACACTCTTCTGTTGGCAGCCGAGGAAAGATTTCCATATTTTTCCTGAAAACGATCATATGCCTGATTTAATTTTAATTGCGCTTCTTCGACGATTTGATCACTGACGGAATGTAATTCGACGTCAATGAGTTCTCTGGCCAGGTCACGAATTTCAACCAAACCTCTCAGCCTGTTTATTTGATCGCTACTAACTGCCACAGGGTGAAGAGAGTCCGCTTCTTTAAAATAAACCTCACCGCCTATCATGGCATAGGAAAACGGTCTTACTTCTTGATCTACTACGATTTCTCTCGTTTTATTAGAAATCTCCTCCGCATCAATCTCTTCTCTTTCCATCGGTTTACAGATATTCCGCATCGCCTGATGAAGCTGCTCCGAAAACGGGTTGCCCAGATCAGGTAGGCAAGCACTTTCTTGCCCAAACCTTCCTGTTATCATTTCCATCTTTCCGACAATCATCTCCGGATGGTTGACGAAATATCTATTCATTAGAATACCGTCCGGATTCCGCTCTAATGAAACCCAGTCCTCTTCTGGTATCAGTTCCGCTGTTGTCGGCCGATCTTTCTTTTGCAAGAACAAAATATCCGTGGAAACCTTGGTTCCTGCAGCCTTTTGGAATGCAGTATTCGGCAGTCTTACTGCACCAATCAGGTTGGCTCGTTCTGCCAGATAACGCCTCGCCTCTTCGCTCTTTTTATCCAACGTTCCCTTACTCGTAATGAAGGCAAGAATCCCCCCCGGCCGCACTTTAGCCAAAGACTTGGCAAAGAAATAATCGTGAATGAGGAAATCCTGCCCCTGTCGGTGGAACTGCTCATCGTAAACCTTGTATTCACCGAAGGGAATGTTTCCGATCGCAAGATCAAAAGAATCATCTCTAAACGATGCCTTCTCATACCCTTTTATCTGTATATCTGCATCCGGGTATATTTTTTTTGCCATCCTTCCAGTAAGCTCATCCAACTCAACTCCATAGAGCTTAGATTCGAGAAAAGAGTCTGGAAGAAGACCAAAAAATCTTCCGCTTCCCATGGATGGCTCTAAGATCGATCTTGGAGCAACGCCAAGAGCCTGCAGCGTCCCGTACATTTCATTGATCAGCTCTGGTGGTGTAAAAAATGCGCTCAAAGCACTGCTTCTTGCAGCCTCGTACTCCTTTTCTGTGAGCCCCTCCTTAAGTGCGCTGAACTCTGTATGCCACTCTTTTTTATGTAAATCAAACGCTTCTGAGAGGCCGCCCCAGCCCGTATATTGTGCTAATATCTTCTGTTCACTTACTGTTGCCATCCGGTGATCTGACTCAATGTCCTTGAGCGTCTGGATGGCAAGAATATTCTTCCTGCATCTCTCTTTGGGAGAAGATTCTGCCGGTAGGTCTTCTGTGATACGAAAGTTTCTATACGGTGCCGAGATGGCGTTCTTTTCCTCTTCCGTCCTGTTTTTTTCATGCCAAATAGAGAAAGCGGAGGCTCTTTCGTCCTCCGCTTTCTCTGCTAAGTTGCTTCTCTGTTCTATCTCACTGGGTATTGATGCTTGAAGTAGTTCCCTTGCCTCACCGCTTCTGTCTTCCGAGAGCCGGCCGGTTATTTCTTGTAAATCACCTCTTCCCTCACGATCTCCCGTGCCCGATTCTGGATGTTGTACATCCTCTGTGCCCAGCCTAACGGGTCTTCGTGTCTCAACTGCCACGTCACCCCTTCGTCCTTCGCCATCTGATCCATGAGCGTCTCTTCCATCTTGCGTGCTTCCTCCTGCTTGTCCAGACACCTCTGCTTCAGCGTCCCATCTAGGAGGTAGATGTCGTACAGTGCCCCGCCGTACTCCTCTAAATAACGCTCGTACATCCGCCCGTACATGGTTAGCGGTTCTTCCGGTTGCTTCTTTCTCACCAAATTCGGTATCAAATAATCCCCTTCCTGTCTGTAAGTAATCTCCATCGATCTTCTCCTTTCCTTCCTTTTCTATTGTTGTATCAACTGCTTTCCATTTCTCGTACTTAGAAATGCTCCGCCTGATCTCCATTAGCACCGGACGGGACAATTCACAGACCGCCTTCCCGAGAGTAACCATTTCTTCTTGCGATTGAAGAGATTGAAATCCTGTAAAATTTAGCCTGTTTTCCCACTGTGAAGTGTTAAACCCACACCGCGAAAATATCCGATATGCGACAGACGCTTCCAACAATTCTATAGACGGCTGATCCGACTTGCTTGCAGTGTCCCTTACCAATAGGTGAACTATTTGCAATAGATTTTCCTCTAAAGAAGCTGTCTTTACAACAGATCCATAGCTATCTTTTAGAGATTGGTATATCGTGTCTCTATATTCTTCCTTCATTTGCCAAATGTTTGGCAACTTTCCCTTATCCTTATACGGTTCAACGGATGTGACATCAAACACATATCGCAGTCCACTTCTTTTTGTTTTATCAATCAGGGCGATTCCTTGCTCTCCCCGTTTAATATAACAATAAACCTTCTCGTTCCACGTTTCATAATCTGCACACGCTGTCGCATTCGTTTTTTGCGCATAGATCAGGATCTGGTCAGGAAAGGAATATCGATACAAAAAAGCTGTTGACTGAAGGAATTCCTTCCATCGCTTCACGTCTCCAACCATAGACAGCTCCGTTGATTTAGCCAAAGCTTCAATCTCTATGAGCGTTCTCTTATGATATGTCATACCACGTATTCCCCCCTTCTATCAGATGCCTTTCCGATTTTGGACAACGTGTCCAATGGAATGTACGTTGAGTCTGCGATATCCCTATGTCATTCTTCCACTTGCATCTTTTTATTCTTCTGCATCTTTATCCACTCCTCATCCGCTTGATCAGACACCTTATTGATCCGTTTCAGTATTTCGGTGGTGCTTTTATTCCTATAAAGCTCCCGATTCTCTCTACGGTCTTTACGCATCGCTGCTTCTCGGTAATTTGCCATTTCCTCCATCTCAAGCGTCACAGCCATGCTGTACATCTTTTCTCTCTCTTGTTCAATTGAAGCTCCCTTCTTTTCCATCTTTACCTCCTACTAGGTGGCAATAGCACTTTTGGACAGTGTGTCCAAAACTACAACTCCTGTCTCTCCTGATTATGAGCGTTCTCTTATGATATGTCATACCACGTATTCCCCCCTTCTATCAGATGCCTTTCCGATTTTGGACAACGTGTCCCTAATAACTCACTTTGATTCAACGGGTTTTAGTTATCACTTCCTCGATCCTGTTTTTTATTTTTCTGCATTGCTTTCCATTCCTTTTCTGCCTGATCCGCCACCTCATTAATCCGTCTTATCAGTTCTTTAGGACTCATTTTCATGTATAAATCCCAATGTTCTCTTCGATCCTTTCGTATCGCCGCCTCCTCATAGTCTGCCATTTCTTCCATCTCAAGCGTCACTGCCATGCTGTACATCTTTTCTCTCTCTTGTTCGATTGAAGTACCCTTCTCTTCCATCTTTACCTCCTACTAGGTAGCAGTAGTACTTTTGGACAGTGTGTCCAAAATCACAGCTCCTGTCTCTCCTGATTAATAGACTCCTTTGCTAATTTCATTGGCTTCCTAGAATCGTCTTCTTTTAGCTTCTCTTGATTTTGTCTAATTCTTTTCATCAAAGACGACTTTTTTTCTGCTAAACATTTTCTGTTGTCTTTTATCTCCCCTACTAGGCTGTGCTTCCTTTCTCCTGCATCTTTTTCTGCTCTTTGTGAATTGCCTATACGATCATAAAAGTCGTCCCGTAGTCCTTTTCCCTCAATGAGTCTTGGATTCTCTCCTACTTCCACATCGTTATCCCATCTTGAATATCCATCAATCAATCCATCTTCTTTGATCGTCTCATACGCCTTCAAAACAAGGTTGCCGACCTCTGGATTGTCATATTTATCAATCAACTCCGGCGCCAGAAATCTGCCTGTACTGAGAAAGCGATGCAACATCCTGCCAACTGCTTTTTCTCGAGAAAGTTCCACATAATGCAGGTACACCTGATATCCTGCTTCTCTTGCGTCATGAATGATACCAACAATTTCTCTTACATTCCCGCCCACCTTAGGCAGGACCAAATTTTCTCCCACGCTTAGAGAAATGGTTTCGGCAAACTCCATGATCCTCTTACTCTCCTCATGCACCACTGACGCACCCCATCCATTATTGTATTCAGGAATCATGGTCTTAATGATGTCATTGTCCAGCACTCTGGAATGATATTTAGTTGAAATCTTATCTACTACTGCGGAACTTTTCCCGGAAGCGGGAAGACCAATTACGATATCTAGACGTTTTTCTCTCTTGATATCTTCAGTATACTCCACTTTTCCCTTCTCGTCCACTTTTGCAGCTTTTACATTTTGAAGATATTGATCCATGATATGTTCTTGAAACTCTTGCCTGCCACGCAATTCAATCGTCGGTGTCGAATGGTTGATATGGCTTCTGGCTTCTTGTATCTCCTTTGTGGCGTTGATTTCATTAACTCCGACATATTCACCTTTCGATAATCGATCAAGGATTTCTTGCATGTCGCTCGATATCGGTTGCCCTGTAAGGAAGTTCATTTGAATCCTATTTTGCTTATCCATTTTCTCTCCCTTTGCCAAAAAGAAGAGCCACAACAATAAATTGCGACTCTTCTTTGTCCTTAAATCATAAGCCCTAAATTTTTGGACACACTGTCCATAATCCGTCGATTCTATCATTTGGACAGCGTGTCCAAATGACAGAAACAGGACTTAGGCGAAGTCCGGAATGTCCTCATTTTCAAAATTTGAGAATCCTTCTCCTTCGGTAGGTTGTTCTGTCGTTGCGCCACCTCCCTTTCCATCTGCGAAATTTTGTTCAGTGACGATGAGCTCTAATGTATATACTCTATTACCCTCTTTATTGACATATACGCCAGACTGCAATCTCCCTGATACTCCGATTCTCATCCCTTTGTTAAAATATTTTTCTGCAAACTCTGCTGATTTCCCAAACGCCACACATCTAATAAAATCGGCATTTTGCCCACCGTCTGTCTTTTTGATCCGGTCCACTGCAAGAAAGTAATGGGCAACTTTCAATGGGTTTTCTCCCGTTGTCTGCCTGATCTCCGGATCTTTTGTCAGTCTCCCCATTAGATTTACACTATTCATTTCTCCTCCTTTTTGGGACACCATGTCCATTTTTATCTTACCCTCACGCTTCAGGATCTCATCCGATATATTTGGACAATGTGTCCAAATATGATCTGCGACTAACCTTGGACACCATGTCCAAAACTGATCCATGATTGCATTTGGACACGCTGTCCAAAATCTTCATTTCCCTTCTGCTACCAATTTCACGGTCAAATTTTTATCCACGTAGATTCTATCTCCTGCTTCCAACAATACCTCTTTTTCTCCAGACGCTCTGGAAAGATCAAAAGCCTGCTTCGGCATAAGCGAAGAGTCGGTTTGGTTATATACCCCACTTCCTGTCACCACAGACAGCGTATAGGCTCCTTCCTGCACGCAGTTAGAGTCCTCTCCTACATCTAAGAATTCAAATTCGCATCCATCCAGCGTATATGCCCCATTCACTAATTGTGGCTCATAGGTCTGTGCCTCATCCGCATTATAGTTGTAGCGCATCTCCCGTCCATCGTTATTCACTTCGTCATACAGATTTTTTAATTTGGACATCGTGTCCTGATAGGAAATCTTTGGAACCAGTCCAATGAGATTCCCTAACGCCCGCATACAGGATTGAAACAAGCTATTAGAAGGATAAAGGTCTCCCCGTATACAAATTTCAAGCTGTAAACCGCGGGATCATTCTCCGAAGATTTAGGAATTGCAAATATGGTGAAATACGCATAATTTCCATCCGTAGCATAGTCATAGGCGGTTTCTACAAAGTAGGTGTCTGTTTGCGCATACGTAACCCCTTGTTTCGCAGTGGACGCTTCAACCAAATACAGCTTGGCTTCTCTCAGGGATTCTGGTGGCCTTCTTCCATCCAAAACACTCGGATCTGCTGTGACAAGAACCGATATCCCTTCCGCACCTTCCTTCGTTCTATCCGCCATGGTCAGGATTTTTTTGTTCCCCTTTTCCCCTGATATCACTTCATAAGAGTTTTTATCGTAGATAAATTGAAATGCAGCACACGTTTTGGTCTTCAGGGTGGTCCCTTCCATCCTTTCAGCCGGTTTACCTACACATCCAGTCAGAAAAAGAAGGCTTAGGCAAGTAAGAACTTGGCCGATCTGTTTTTTCATCATTCCTCCTCACAATCAGTCACGGGAGAGTTATCTCACTAACTTCTGCATTGCAGGATGCATACTTTGCCACATCCAGTGCACCTGATAAATAATCTCTGACTCGAAAGCGGTTATTTTTGTTATAATCCGACAGCAGGTGATATCTTGGATGCTTTTCGATATCAAATTTCTTTACTTTAAACGGACGAACCCCTCGCACCTGAACAATACAGTCCTCGCCATCCATGACCGCAAGCTCGTCTTTTGACATAAGCTCTTTCCCGTTTTTTTGATTATTGATTCCATAAGACCTGCTTGTCCCTCTTGTATCACTAGTGTTTGAGATATCAATGGTCTCCTTTCCAAGCATCTCTGACACCTCCTTCAGTGTAGATCCCTCCTTTCCCCCAAGAAAGATTTCCGAATCACAATTTCCCATAATGGTGTCCGCATTATCCTTATAGATTGCTTTCAATTGCGACTTTGCTTGAAGTACTATAGTGACTGAAATTCCTCTTGATCGTAGCGTGGCAATCAGCTTTCGAACTGAGGTATCTGTCCAATGTTTGCAAACTCGTCCAATAGGCAGCGCACATGAATCGGTAAACTCCCACCGTACTTTTCATATGCCCGATCACACAGCAGATCAAACATCTGCGTGTACATAATCGAAACAATAAAATTGAAGGTTGCATCTGTATCTGAGATGATGACAAATAAAGCAGTTTTACGATCTCCCAGCAATTCCAGCTCCAATTCGTCATAATCTGTCAGTTCAAGCATGGCCTCAATATCAAACGGCGCCAGCCGTGCTCCACATGATATCAAAATAGATTTGGCAGTTTTTCCGGCTGCAAGTTTAAATTTCTTATACTGCCTTACCGCAAAGTGATCCGGAGTGACTGCTTCCAGATCTTCAAAAATAAGATCGATTGCATTTTTATAACCCTCATCAGATTCCGAAGTTCTGGAGGCGTTGATCATGTACAAAAGCGTTCGGAAATTCTGTTCTTCTTCCGGTGCCTCATACCAGATATAACCGATATATGCTAGGTAAAGCAGTCTCTCCGCTTTTACCCAGAAATCTTCTCCCGCTTTTTCACCATCTCCCCGTGTATTATTGATTAAAGTGGTGACAAACTTAAGAATATCTTTTTCTGATCGTATATATCGAAAAGGGTTGTAGTGCATGGATTTCGAAAAATCAATTACATTGAATACCTTAATCCGGTATGGCTCAAAGTGCTTCTCTTCTTCCTCTTTCTTTGTTCCTCTGTTCAGCATCTTTCCGACTTCTTCTAGCACTGTGCCTTTTGGATCGGTAACTACATAAGAGCAGTTCATCTGCATCAGATTGGGTTTAATCACAAATCTTGTCTTTCCAGATCCAGATCCACCCACCACTAAACAGTTCTTGTTTCTGGCGTATTTTGGCTTTGTTGGCTTCCCCATCGTGAGCCCGATGTCCTTGGCTAGGATCATGTTCTGAAAAAAATCAGGATGCATAAACGGTTTAATATCCTTACTGGTTCCCCACCTTGCCGATCCATACTCTTCACCGGTTCGATACTTCTTTTTATTTTTTTGCCGAAAATAAAAGACTAGAAAGACTAAGGCCGAAAAGATGAACCCTACCATCAAATCAATGAATTGCAGTGAAGGAAACAGATTACTGAATGCCCTATCCATATATTGGATGGTAGCCATGCAGCGCCATGCAGGCAAAAGATCCGCATTTGTCTGTCGATATAGCCAGGACAATTTGTCAAAAAAATACCCGATGCACAAAAATGGGACACTCATGATCATAATCTTTCTTTTTTCCTCACCCATACTCTTTTCCCTCTGTTATATGGACTGCTCCTCCGCTTTCTCCCTCTTATAATTCTGTATGTTCATCAGCTTCGCGCTTTTTTCTTTTTCCTCCAGTTTCTTTCGAACGGAAGGAGGTCTCTTTTCTATCTCTCTCTGCCTTTTTGCTGTCATATCAGAAAGAGCCTCTACTAAGAGCTTACTTTGCCTTGTAGGATAGGTAATGCGTGCAACTTTTTTCCATTCCCCCTGCTCATTTTTTCGTGTCACCATTTGTAAATGGTAAGAAATCCCTATTGACTGTAGTGCGCCTTTTAAATCCCTTAAATTTTTCTTGTCCTGTATCGTCTGATGAATGACATCTACATCCCGATCCGTCTTCATAACCTCTTTCAGCTTTTGCGATCCCAATCGTCTAAGGCCACCCACGCCTCGTCCGGATCCAGCATGTATAATGGTGCCTTTGTATTCCTTTTCTCCAAATACGACATACAAAACGGAGAGCAGTTGCTGCGTGGTCCGAGCAACTGAGTCTATGCTTTTTACCGCCGCATTCGTTGAAGCCTCTATTGCCGCCTCCTGTACCGCACCCATAAGATCCTCCCTTTAAGCACCGCAGGGACTATCGCTCTAGATGATCCGTCATCCGGCGAAGCCCCTGCAAAAGACGCCGTTCTATTTCTTTGTCTGTCTTCTTATAATGCAGTCTTAAGTAGTGGAAATAGCTGTGTCGCTATTAGTACTATCCCCGCTCCGGCCGCAAACTGCTTTAATCCCTGAGACTTTGACCCCGGATTGTCATTTGCATACCCCTCAAAAAGTTGGACTGCACCATAAATGCCAAGTCCGACACCAATGGCACCTATGATTTTTGCGACCACATCTACTCCTTGACTAAAAAACTGCGTCCCTGCCCCCGTCAACATTGCTGCCGATGCGATACTTGCTCTTGCCATCATCACCTTTCCTCCCAGTATCATATTCGCTCCCAAACTCATCTTTCTTTTCTCCTTTCAACCTTCCCTACTAAAAACGACTGTTGCAAATTACTTCCCCCTCTACTTTTGGACACGGTGTCCAAACCTCATTTTCAGTCCACCAAGTTATTCATCATCCGGTAGCCATCCTGACTGCTCCTTTTCAAAATCCGCGTCCTTACTCTCAGAACCCTTAGAGACATCAAATGAGTGGGCATGCATTGTGTTTGCCGGTGCGGGCTCACTCTCATCCTCATCGAAATGGAAATCTTCTTTTGGAACGTCTTCAAAGTCATCGTCTTCGAATTCTTCTATTTCCTTCCCGCCCGCATGTTTAGGACGATAGATTTTAATGTAGTAGATGATGCCAAATGCCACCACTGCGATCGCCACATAAAAAAGAATGGTGCTATAATCCGCCTTTTGTGGCCTTACCGAAGGCTTCACTTCCTCAGGTTCTGGTTCTGCCTTAGTCGGAGCTTCCTTCGTTTTTCCAAAAATAGCTGCTTCATCTAATCCGCTTCCCGACGATGTTACTTTTTCCTTATTTTTCGCCTCCGCCTCCCTCACAAAGCTAAGCAGACTCTCCTCATCCACCGCCTCTGTCATGTATACATTATTTTTTCCCTTTTCTTCATCCACGATAATGTAAAACACGTTTCCATTCTGCGTTTCCACTGTATAAAAATGCTTATTATCCTGCTTCTCATCTGCAGAATCAATCACCGTTCCGTTCCCCTCTGGTGTTAATGGCTTCTTTGTCTCGTCTTGCTTATCTGTCTCTGACGGAACAGAGGTAATGTCTGCTGAGCTATCTGCTTCTTCCCCGTATTTGCCTCGCATGGAATCACCGAAAGCGCCAGTATCAATAGTGAACTTCCTATGCTCAATGAACCCCTAAACCATCTCATTTTGCCCTTCCTCCCCCTTACTGAATCAATTCATCTCTCGACTCTCCTGTTACTCCGGTGGTTTCAAGCATCACCCTTTCTGTATCATCAGGTTTTACATATATCTGCAATGCTTCAATTGCCTCTCTCATCGTCAAGCCAGCCTCTTTGACCGCCTTCAGTAAACCTTTTGCTGCTGCTGTTTCCTCCTCCTCTTGTGCGGTCTTTAGCAACGTCTGCATTTCCTTTAGTCTCTTCTCCATCTTGATCCGCTTTTTTCTTTTACTCTCAAAGGTCTTGTTGATGGCTTCTTTGCTTTTTTCCAGTGATCTGGTTTTTTCCATTATTTTGTTCCCTTTCCTTCCTCTCCTTAGGACGTTTTTAGTCGCCCAAAAGAGAGAAAATGTTTTTGCCAATATGGCGTATTAATCGGCGAGATCTTCACCGGATGCCCACAATGAATCATGTAGCCGTTCCCCAAATATATCCCGCAGTGCGATGCTCCTGTAGTAGCATAGGTACCTTGAAAAAAGATCAGATCTCCCGGCAATGCCGCTGATGGAGGAACCGGTGTGGAATAGTTTTTATACAATCCATTGGCCGTTGTCCTTCCGCCACCTGCAATCCGTGCAACCCCACTGTGATTGATGGTATATGATAAAAATCCAGAACAATCAAAACCGGTAGATGGACTGGCTCCTCCCCAAACATATTCCGTTCCAAGAAATTGAATCCCCGTCTCATAAAGTGCTGATCCGACTCTCGTGCTATGGGCTGCTTGGCTAATGGACGCATACTGAGGGGATGAAGCATCAATTTTTCCTCCTTTGTATGTATAGGCATACATGTCGTCGAAACTTTGCCCATTTGCGTTGAACAGTTCCGGATACTGTCCATGTCCTCCTTGATACCTTGCATACAGTTGCGCTTCGGCCGTTCCGTCGCCGAATCTCTCAAGAGCAATACTGTCTAGATCCCTCTTTTTCACCGTGTATTTGAGTCTTCTTTTTGTCTTCTGGTTTTCCTGGTAGGTCTCTTCTTCCACTACGATCGTATAGGCCGCATTGAACATAGACTCGATTGAAGAAGCTACACTACTTGCCCTGTATGCTCCGAACTTTACATTTAGGTATGACTGCAATGAATAGGGATCATGCGTAAATTCCGGCACCGTGATGAGGTAGTCATCATATCCCGGATATTTTTTCTTCACGTTCTCCTCTCGACTTTCCTCCTGTAACTTCTCCTCTAGGTCAGAATAATCCTTTTCCGCTCTTAGCATCTCCTCTCCGCTTGCCTGATATGTATCTGCCACAATAGACGTCTCTCCACCTCCCAGCATTAAAAACAGGATGGCGACGATACAAACGAAGAGAATCAGAAAAACTCCTAATGACGAAAACACAACCTTTAATGCTACTCTTGCTGCCGCTTTCGCCACCCTTCTTATCAACCGGAGAATCGCTTTCAACAGATTTTTGGGAGCCTCTTTTAACGAGGTTTTCACAAGACGAAAATCCATTCTGGCTGTATACCTAAGCCTAGCGAAACGTTTCTTGATCTGCCTCTTTTGGAATTTCTTTCGATCTGCCGGATTAGTGAGCGCCGCTAACCTATTACGATCTCTGATTTTTCTCGCTTTCTTCAGGTCTCGCTTCTCTTTGCGCAACTCGCTTTTTAAGTGGCGTAGCTCTCTCCTTTCCAGTCTCCTTCCTTTTCCCAACTCAAACTTTTTGTTTTGTCTGTAAATCCATTTACCTAGGTCAGTCGTAGTCCTAGCTGTATGCTTGACAGCGTTAACCTCCGGCTTAATAGATTCCTTTCGGCCATGTACATCTGTAGCTTCTACGGTTAAATCAAGGACATTCGAAGCAATGATATCGTTTAATTTTCTGATCTTCCCTACGACTGCATCTTTCGCCTTGCACTTTGATACATAGGCATCAAGCTGTTCTCCTGCAAGCTTGATATTAACTTTTTGTGCTCCTATCAGCTGCTTTTTATTGAGTGCTCCTGTATAACTAGCCCTTCGTATTTCCTGAACATACCCCTTCGCTCCTCCGTCATAACCTGCCTTTACATTGAACCTTTGTCCTTCGTTGTAAATCCTGTCGGGCTTCCGCTGTGCTCGGGTATCCAGTAACCTTCTCGTTTCTTGCGAATATCTCTTGTAATCAATCTTGGGCTTTTTTGCGGACTTTTCCGGTTGGATAATTGTATTTGCAACCTTAGATCCAAACTTTACCGAAGGATCGACTATGAACATCTTTCCGATGCGCCCCGCCTGAATGGATTTTTCAACGAGAACTTCATTAACGTCTCTATCCGTTTGAAAAGAACTCATCCTGCACTGCCCCCTTCTTTTTGGACAGCGTGTCCATCTCTTTTTGGACACACTGTCCAAATCCTCCTTTCTTCTACTGCGATAGTCTTTTGGACATCGTGTCCAAATCCCCGTCCCAAATGTGGAATCTCTCTTTGGACACCGTGTCCATTTGTTAGATTGCTTTCTCCAAATCTTTGCTATCTGCCCCTTTTGCTATCGGCGATTCTCCCGGCTTGGTAGTGATCAGTCGGTAGATTTTCGTATTTTCCGGAAACTCGTCTTTAAATGGAATTAGGTTCCCGCCAAAATACAGTAGCCCCGAGCCCCTCAAATTATTTGTAACAAAGCGGAGAGCGTCATCCGGAATTGCTAGTACGGATTGTAGAATTTCCTTATCCTGCCCTTTTTGTTTCAGCATGCAGATATATTCGCAGTTGGAAAAGATATTTGACACCTGAGTTGAGCTAAGAAGATCCGATATGTTTGTGTGATTCCTGTCGGGATCCCTCCGTACTTTCGAAACCTTTTGTAATTCTCAACCGTGTACTTCGCTGTCTGCTCGTCACGCAAGAGAAGATGAAATTCGTCCATATAATATCTGGTTGTCTTCCCTTTTTTCCTGTTATTCCGGACACGGCTCCATACATAATCCTGCACAGTAAGCATTGCGACCTTTTTTAGTCTCTCGCCCATGCCCTGAATATCAAAAGAAACGATTCGGTTGGCCGTATTCACATTGGTATGGTGACAAAACAAGTTGGAAGAGCCTACCGTGAACGGATTCATCTTGTTTGCCACCGATTTTGCTGCCTCCATATCCTTTGTTAATGTGCTATCCTCTCTCACGATCTCTTCTTGTAGTGTCTGAAGTGTTGGCACCGTCTCCTTGGTCGGATGCGCAAGATATTTCATATACATTTGAAAAGCTGAAAGATCTATCACGGAAAGCTCTGCAGGCAGTAACCCCGCATATCCTCCGATCATCTGCTCCATCAGCGATAGAATGAAATCCACTTTGTCTTTTACTGCTTTTTCCGGCTTGTCGTAGTATTCTGTGTTGAGTTCCAACGGATTGATATAATCATCCGAAGTGGGCGAGATTGTAACGATTGTGCCTCCCAGTGCCTTTACTACTGCCCCGTACTCAGATTCCGGATCGCAGATGATGATGTCATCTTCTGTCCTGAAGCAAACATTTAGAAATTCCTTCTTGCAGTAAAAACTCTTACCTCCTCCGGGAACTCCCAGGATAAGTCCATTCGGATTATCTAGTGTTTTCCGATCAGCCATAATAATGTTATTCGTAAGCTGATTTTGCCCGCAGTAAAGCGCTTCTGCACGTTTCTGGAACAGTTCCACCGTCGTAAACGGAATCAGTCCGGCAACCGATCTGGTCATGAATTTGGTTTCAATCTTCCTGACGGTACAGATTCCTAATGGAAGGGGAAGACATAAATCCCTGCTCCTGACGATAGTCAAGCGTTTTGATTTGGCATCCTTCCTGCGAAGCAATGGCTTGAATCAACGACAGCATGTCATCCAGCTTCTTTTTACTGCTCTCTATCACTGTGACCACAATGCTGGTGATAAACATACGGTCATCTCCAGACTGCACGTTTTCAAGTGTCCTCTGCACATCCTTGTTATAAGCGATGAGGTCCGGAGGCAGAATATCCATGTCATAACCTTTTCTACTTGCCTTCGTCTGCTCATCCACCTTCATCTTCTCTACTTCTGACAGCTTATTTTTCAAAAGCTTCACCGCTTTCTCCGTGTTCATCGACTGTAAGTGAACGGAGAAGAGGATATTGGAATCCTTTTCGAGGATCTTTCGGAGCATATTGTCATCCAGCGATTCGGTGACCATCTGCATAAAGCAACTCTGCCCCCACTGCTTTCCTGCAATACGAAAGTATCCCGGCTGAAAGGCAAGTGAAGTTGGACTTACAAAATCTACCGTCTGCAGACCGGTTTTATTGACTAGATCATAATTAAAAACGAATGGTTCAAAATCCTCGGGACGAAGCATGTTTCTTAGCACATGCAATCTCTCAGATCCATTGAGCACGGTTGCATGTACGCCGATCTGAGAGAGATTGATACGAATTTGCTCCTCATGAACAGTAAGACGTTGCCTCGCTTGTTTTAAACTGGTAGAGTCAAGCCCGAATACGATGTATTTTACTCTTGCGTATTCGTTTCTCCCCTCCTTTAAGCTCTGCTTCAAAATTTCGGTATATTCTTCTCTCAAGTCTTTATTAGAGCCTGAACTGGGAAATTCAACATACTTCTCAAGATCCTCCAGATTGATTTTTAGCACGCTGGAGCAGAATTGCACACGAAGCTCTGGATTGAAATAATTGAGGAAATCACACCATCCATTGAAGATCGCAGCCCTATTTTCATCTGATTCAATGCTGTAGTTGATATCCGTAAACGCAATCATTTTGTTATAAAGGTGATCCCCCACTCTGCAAATCCCATCTTTAAACATGCAATCGTAGGGGATCGTCTGCTGCACGGACAAAACCTTCTTTTTCTCCGTTTTGATGCGTTTTACAATTTCCTTCTTCTGCTTAGCACTTAAGATGTCGCCGTAGTTTTCATCGATTTTTAGTTTTTTTCTAGTCTCCCGTTTCTTTGTATTTTCCTTCTCAGTTACTTCTTCTCCTCTTTTTCGAATTATATTTTTCCAACTCACTTATGCACCCCTCCTTCTTGGACAGCGTGTCCATTTTTTCGTTTGGACAGCGTGTCCAAACTCTTCATGCTGTCTTTTTCATTGTCCAGCGGAAGCCCCAGTACCTCCTTCTGATACGTTTTCTCACGAAGAAATCCATAGAGGTTATTAGACTGATATATACGCACTCGAGGCCGTAAGAACCGGTAAGAAATATAGGCCAGCATCATATCCTCAAGATATAACCCATCCTTTTTGTAAATGCCTGCCAAAAAGAAGGGAAAGCCAAAGATCATTCCTACAATCATTGAGATATCCGTGCCGAGATGGAGTCTTGTGCAAAAGAAATATGCACCTACTGCGATCAGGCCACCACTCCCAAAACAAATTAACTGCCTTTTTGTTAGACCAAACAGCTTTTTATCTTGAATATCATCTAGGTTTTTATTTACCCTTACCTGTGCCATTCCCTTCTCCCCCATCACGTGCCAGTGAAAATATCTTTTGCAATCTGTCCGGATTTCTTTAGGGAAATCACGAGGACAATCAAGTAAACTGCTATTTTCGGAAAAATTTTAAAAACATCTCCCGACTGAAATTCCTGTTGCACAAGGACACTGAATATCGAAAGAATCAGAATCATGAAAAAACCCTGAAAGGCCAACCCACAAATGGTTTTGATATACCCTGCGCCGATCCCTCTTGTCTCTCCATTTCCAAGAGTTGCATAGGGGATCGCAGCTGCCGACGAATAAATATATATTTCCATCATGCGGAAAATGACGTAGACGGATACCATGATTGCCACTATTTTGACTACCATCTTAAATAACCAACACTCAATCCATGCAAGAAGCTTTGTTCCAATGTTGGCCCCGGCTATGGAATCCATCGTAAGCGTAACTGATTGCATCGAAATGTTGTTAGACACCCCGCTTGCCGACGTCACCACCCCGACACCCACATCGAAAAGAGCCATTGTGATCGTCCAAGAGTTGGCTAGCAGTTCGATTGTAATAAACGCTTTAAAAAGCCATTTTAAAATGCTACCCACTTCCAGCTCTACCATGTTATTTTTCTCGATCAGCATCTGGATTAGCTCATACGCAAGAACGTAAGTCATAATAATCACTGCAATTGGAATCATTACCGTTTTATTGACGTTTTCGACCAACCCAAATATCGTTCCGTTATACGACGATGGTGACAAGGAAAGCTTCTCTGTAGCGTTTCCCAGCAGTGTTGATAGATCTGACTGTAATTCCATAAGGCTTCCCTGAACCGCCTGATCCATTGCATCATTGACCATGTCTTTAAACGATGCAATCGGATCTATCGTTGGAAATAGCATTGCCGCCCCATGTGGATTCAACATACCCCTCCTCTCCTTTCCAACAAAAAGAGACAGAACTAGGTCTGTCTCTTTAATCGTATGCTGCAAGTGATTCTTTTCCTCCCTATCACTGAGAAAGTGATAGAATTTACTGCTTTACTCTATTTATACTGCGCTGCTTTCCATGTCCGAATATACAATGTAATGCGAAAACAACGACGCTGCTACCACAATGACCATAAACAAGATGATCCATGCCGTGTTTGTAACTAGGTATATCTTCACGTAATGCAAAGCGATTGCACATTCAATGAAGGTCATCAGCGCCGTTCGGATGATAAAAGAAATCGGATGAAAAGCCATTGCGAATGTTCCAGCACCCGCAAGTAACCCAAGGATCACTGCAAGAATGAGCGGGGCTTTGTACATCAGTGCAAAAAGCAGTATCGTGCAGCCTGCAAAGATGGACTCCAATACATAGGACTTCCCGATGAATATGACAATTCCTAAGATCAGGCAGGCAATCAGAACTAGCTTAAACAGCTGATCCTGATCCGTGCCGGTGAGTACCCCAACGATGGCAGACATCAGAGCAAGTAAGATCAGACAAATAACAAGTTTAATGTTAGAAATTACAATGTAACCTAAATTAAACATCAATGTTACGATATTCATAGATCTTATCCCCCCTTCTTGGTTTTGGACACGCTGTCCAAAAATCACTAGCTGTTTTCTTGCAGCATACTTTTTAGCAAACTATTTTGCTCTTTCGTCTCAGTCAGCTCGACCCGATCTGCGACGATCTCAACCGAACTTGTTTCCACCCCCTCCTCTGTTCGCATTTTCTTTGATCTCATTTTCCCATCTACCACCACACTTGCGCCCCTAAAAAGTGTAGACTCCACAAAATCTACGTTTTTCCCTGTGACAAGGCAGTCAAAATAATCAAACGTCCTTTCCTCCTTGGAGGCTATGTTATTCCTGTCATTCCAGTATCGAATGACACAGATTTGAAACATCGCCTCCCGCATATTGCATGCTTTCCCTTGCTGTTTTTTTGACCACGTTACCACCGGCTTAGAGCTAACGCGACCGGATAGAATCACCCTGTTCAATTTCTCTCTCCTTTGTTGCCTGATCTCTTGTCCTGAAAAGAGATCTGTCCACGTATTTGGTCATTCTTTACCTTGGCTGACCATATCCAGTCTGTAATCGCTTGGGACACTGTGGTATGGTTTTCCCACGCAAACATTTTCAGGCGCTCAACGGTATCAGGTGTAAGTGAAATATTAACTCTCTTTCTCTCTTCTCCGTTATTCATACACACAACATACACACTCCATGTGTATTCTTGTCCCTCCTCTCTGTCGTTCTTCGCACTCGTCAAGGTGTACCGTAATAATCGTGATTAAACCACGCATTCCAGTGATGCACCCAGGTATCAGGCGCATTATACAAGGTGGTCAGCAAATATGCCCGGATATTGTGAATTTTGCTCGTCGTTTCACCTAGACTCTCAACCACATATGCAATGTGATCCCTTGTCAATTTCATAAATTTACTTTGAACGACCCGAATAGGCTTATACTCACCTCCTATTTTGACGACATCACTATTCGTGCACATCGTTTCCACAAGCAGCTCAATGATCGAATACAGCTCCTTCTCTCTTCCTTCACAACCACCTTCTGGTGTCAACATTAACGGCACATTAAGTTTGTGCTCAAAATACTCTCGCCATCTTTGTCTCTCATCCACGTCCGGTTCTGGATTATGGTTCTTAACGATCCCATCCATCCCATCTATCATATCATCGCTTTCCACTCTTTCTCGATCATCTTTGAGTGCCACCGGATGATTGATAGATGGACTATGATGGATAGATAGATTATTATTTATTCCTTTCGTAATTATTTGTTTAGTATTTATTTGGTCGGGGTTTCCCGTTAACGGTTCTCCCGTTATTGGCTTAGCCGTTAACGGGAAACCCGTTTCTGGATGAAATAGACTTTCTGAAGGCTTGTTTTGCAACCTTTTAGTTGTAGCACCCTCAGCATCCATGGGATTATCCGTAATTGGGAAACCCGTTTCTGGATGAAATAGACTTTTTAGGGATTCATTTTGAGACTTTTCTGTCAAGTTTGGAATTGGATCCGTCTCACAAGTATTCACGTCTTCATCGCCGCTCTTGATCACGGAATTGCCTTCGTCTTCAAGTAAGGAAATTTTTTCAGGTTCCCCATCCGATATTTGTTCCTTAGATTTCTTCGGCTTCATGAAAACATAGTACTTCGTACCGACAATTTTACCATTGTCTCTCACGGTCTTACGAAGGATGTATCCGGCTTCCTCTAACTCCTGAAGAATATTGCGAATCGCATCATATCCTTCTTTTTCGATCGCCACCAATCCTTTGATGGAGTAATTCCACTCTTCCGGCAAGGATAGCATATGTGATAAAAGCCCTTTTGCCTTTAGGCTGATACTGCGATCCCGTAAGTGATAATTTGACATTATCGTATATCCGGTTTGTTTCTCTACAATAAATTCCTGTCCCATGTCCGCCTCCGGATTCAAAAAATCTGACTCATACCAACTCCATGCTTACGAAATCGCATGCGTTCTTTTCCACTCTTCCAACAACTCCAAAATGATTTCGTTGACCTCTTCCTGAGAGTAAGATTCCGGAAAATACTCCTTCAATTTTTTACTGGAAAGTGAAAAACTTCTTTTGGGTAGCGTATTACTCCCTTTTAGGATTGACACAAGTCTTTCCTCTATCGCACCAAAGTCCAGTTTTTCATCTCTTGTTTCTTGCTCTTCTAGTAGCGCCGTAATCTTCTCTGCCTGTACTAGTGAAGGGAATAGGCCGGTTTCCTGAATTGCATTTATAAGCACTCTTTGCATGTCTTCCCCACAGAAGGACAGCTCTACTCCGACTAGAAAGTTCATTTTTTTGCAGTCGATGAAATCCAATAATTCTTTGTTCAAATAGGTGAGGCGGATGTATCTTGCAACGGTTCGACCTGATGTACCTGCTTCTACGCCTACTTTTTCACGGCCCTCATTCCAATCCTTTCGCTCTTCTATGCCTACTTCATTTTTCTTTCTTTTGATTGCATCAGACTTCATCCGGTAAGCCCAGGCCCTTTCCGAAGGGAGAATATCTTCCCGTTGTAAATTTGCATCTACCATGGCGATAACGGCTTCTTCGTCCGTCAGCTGCTTCACGATCATCGGCACCTTCTTTAAGCCTGCGGCACGAGCAGCAAATACCCTACGATGTCCCGATACGATTTCATACCGCCCGTTTTCTCTTTTCCTACAAAGTCCCGGAACAAGCACCCCGGCTTCCTTAACGCTTTCGATCAATGCATTCATATCGCTGTTATCTTTAATCACTCGAAAGGGGTGCCCTTTGAATTCTTCCAACTCTTCGATCGTGATTTGTACGATATCGGACTGTCTACTCTTAAAAATTTGATCTAACGACTCTAGCTGCATTTTTGGATGCAGATTTTTGTATTCCCATATATCTCCTCCCGCAGAAAGTAATCACTCATTTGCCTTAAGCAACTCTTCTACCAGTTCTCCATAAGCAGTAGATGCAGCCCCTTTAGGATCGTGCTTATAAATTGACACGCCCTCTGCAGGGGTTTCTGCAAGACGGATGGATGTAGGTATTACTGTGTCAAACACTCGGAGTTGTTCTCCGTAATTATCAATCAACATTTTTCTAACATCCTTGTTAAACGTAGTGCGTTGATTAAATTGAGTAACGACAATTCCTTCGATTTCTAGCGATGGATTGATTTCTTCTTGGACTTTGACAATGGTATGTAGCAACGATACCAGCCCTTTAACGGGAAGATATGCTGCTTCCACCGGAATAAGAACACTATCAGAAGCGGTAAACGCATTGATCGGAAGCATACCCAAAGAAGGCATGCAATCAATGAGGATGTAATCATAATCATATTGGCTTGCGATCTTTTTCACACATTTCTTTAAAACTGTGGCGCCCCCTATTGGCATGCTATTCAACATACGGTCTGTGTTTGCTAAATCAAGATTTGCGGGAAGCACATCCACCCCTTCTTCAGAGCTTATAATGTACTCCGGTACGTTAGGCTCTCTGTCCGCAATCACCTCTTCCATCATGCTGGCCAGAGACGCCTCTATGTCATCTGGATGGAAGCCAAGGGATGCAGTGAGATCACCTTGCGCATCCGCATCAATTAAAAGCACTTTTTTTCCTCTTCTAGCCAACCCTACGCCCAGACTGCATGTAGTTGTGGTTTTTCCAACCCCGCCTTTCTGATTTGCAACAGATATCACTTTCATAAACCTCTCCTTTCGTTTATGAGAATTTCCGGCCCCAATGACCAGAAAGTGTTTTGGGCAATGAAAAAACAGGTTACGGACTAAATAACCTGTTTTCTGAGTCTTGTATTTTGTTATGGAGATTCGTGGTATAGTTCGAATCCCGTCTATCGCTCTTATGGACGAGTCGATGTGTCGACTCGTTTTTTGTATAGAAAGAACGATTTACTTGAAAAGGAAGGAGCGCAGACGATGAGCGATTTACAAGAATTGACTAACGAACTCATGCAGGATGTTGCGTTTAGAAGGGAATATGAAGCTCTTCAGCCGGAGAGACCTCACGTTGTCTTTGATTCGTGCGAGAAAGGAAGCAGGACTTACGCAGGCGGAGTTATCCGAGAAAACCGGAATCAGTCAAGCAGATATCAGCAAAATCCGTTGTGTTAATTTATTTTAGACTATTATGTTGACTATTATTTCATTCTTCATCTGGTGAAACACATCTCTGAGCTGTTCAAGGCTCAAAAACACGGCAACGATCAGACTTTCGGTTTCTTGTAGATGTCTCCTCGTGCCCCTATGTCAAAGACATAGACAAGTAATTCATTGTCTACGATGCGGAAAACAGCTCTGTAATCTCCTATCCGCAACCTAAAAATATCATCATAGTTTTTTGACCGGAATTTCTTCACATCATAGAACTGTAAATTTTCCTTGTCTTCAGCCAATTCTGCGAATGCCTTGAAGAATCGAACGCCTATCGCCTTGTTTTTCTTGATGAACTTTTCAGCAGGCTTAGAATACTTAACCTTGTAACAGCTCATCTAATGTCAATTCCTTTCCGTTCAAGTTATCAAAGTCGATATTCAACGCTTCAATTTCTTCCTGTTCGGAACTGTTCATATAGGCGCAATTTGCATTGATGTACTCAAGCAAGTTCGAGTTTTCGCTTTTATCAATCGCTTTTAAGGCAGTGTATCTTAAAAACTCCGAAAAGGACATGCCACATTTTTTAGCGTAATCATTGATGGTTTCATAAACGGTAACCGGTAAAGTGATATTTTTTCTAATTGTGTTCATAGCATCATCTCCTTTTCTCTCTATTATACACACTATGCGCACTTTTCAATCCTCTTCACCTCTTTTCTCGTCCTAACGGTCGCGGAAAATGCAAGCAGTAGAGGTTGCTAAAAACTTAAAATCCGTTGCGCTGTCGTTCCGTCAAGGGGCGGGTAGTATTTTCTCCCTGTGGTCGAAAATCTCCACCCTCAAGCCCTTGACTGCATTCTCGCTTATTCCATAAGCTCCCTTACTGAAACAGGTCATGTCTAATAAATCTTGCTTCTATGTCCTACATCAAATAAGCACCAATACCAGTTGATTATCTTGTATTTCTGCCAGTATTCGGTAATCGCCTACTCGATATCGCCATTGTCCGCTTCGATTGGAAGTCAATCCTTTACCATGAATACGAGGATCTTCACAGTCCATTAGATTCTTATCAATCCATGCTTTAATTATTTTTTTCGTCTGCCTGTCCAGTTTCTTAAAGGCTTTATCAAATTTGTCGGTTGTAATCAGCTGATAAATCATAAGTCAAGCTCTTTCCAAAGTTCACTAATTGGACGAGTTTTCAATGTTCCTGCTTTCTTTTCTGCTTCATAGTCTGCAAAAACTTTAAGGTCGTATTCATCCTCAATTCGTTCAAGCATGGTCTTTCTAATGATTTCAGACAAGGTACTGTTATTGTGTTTTGCGTAAGACTTAAAAATATTTAATTCTTCTTCCGGAACTCTCAAGCTGATAGTAGACATAGCTATACTCCTTTCTTATCTTTGCATAATACAATCGTATTACAATTATAGAAAAAGGTCAATAAATTGACGGTCGCACACATTTGTTTAATTAAAAAATCTCTTTACAATGGTTGCAAATGAAAAGAGAATACCGTTTGAAGTGTCGATTGACCCGTTTTATAGTGAGGAATATATCGCTATGCTTGAAAAGCATATAGCAGATATGAAAGCAGGACGAAACACCCACGAGAGGGAACTTATCGAGGTGGATTGATGAAGAAGATATGGCACGATGAGGCGTGGGAAGAATATGTTTATTAGCAAACGCAGGATAAAAAGACCCTAAAGCAAATCTATCGGCTATTGCAAGGCTCTTCCTCTGTACCCCAACCTCCCCCAAAGAAGGGAAGGGGTGCGACCGCTAAGTGATTGACCGTCTTGCAAAGCGTATTACGATGTTATACAAAAAGATAGGAGATATTATGATGACTGTTTCAGTAAGACTAAACGCTCAAGATGAAAAACTGTTTAAGTCCTATGCAAAAGCAAATCATATTTCGCTGTCCGAGCTTTTCAGAAATGCAGTTTTTGAAAAAATCGAAGATGATTATGATCTTGCCGTATATCGTGAGTCTTTGGATGAATACAACAAGAACCACATCAGCTATTCTCACGCGGAAGTATGCAAAATGTTAGGAATTGAGTGATGTACACTTTGCAGTATAGCGATAAGGCAGTGAAGCAATTAAGCAAACTTGATAAAGGTTCGCAAAAGCTGATTTTAAGCTGGATAGCGAAAAACTTAGAAAACTGTGAAAACCCAAGAATAAAGGGTAAGGGACTTACGGCCAACAGGAGTGGAGAATGGCGATATAGAGTGGGCGATTACCGGATTATCTGCGATATACGAGATAGTGAGCTGATCATACTTGCCCTGTCCATTGGGCACAGAAGTAGCATTTATTAGACATGGCCCCTCTGGATGGCCTGCGCAACGATCTCATCGTAGCGTAGATTCCCGCAGCTTTCATTCGTACACTGTCTCCGCTCTATCTTAAACCATTGTGGCTCCTTGTCCGGATATCTCTGTATCCTGGGCACTATTTCCCTGTGCTCAAGCAGGCTCTTACACTCAGGACAGATGCATCCTTCTTTACTTACAATGAAAAACCTCAAGTTCCTCATCGAATACTTTCTCGTATTTTGATACCATAACCATGGTTTTATACCACGAATTCCGTTGGGATGGTCACTTTGCTGGGGCGACTCCCTTCGGAATCCTTCTTTCTTCATGCTGATTGACAGTATACCAATCAGTACTGTGACAATCAAAGGGATCAATTAAAGGTCATGCAGAGAGAGTGCTGACATAAATAACACATACTCAGCAATCGGTCAATGGAACCCTTTCAGGGGCACTTTGCGTCCATTGACAGATTTTTCCGATGTGCTATGGGCAGCTAAGAGGATGCAAGAATTTCTTTCTCGTCCTCTTGACACGGATACGTTTCTATTTTATATTTCACTATATATCATATTTTATATTATTTAAAGTGATTCTATGAAGGAGCAGTCTATGCTTTATGAATATTTGAAAGAACACTACAAAAATGGGGAGCCAATCTTCCTCGATGACATCCATATAGAAGGAATGAGAAGAGATAACTTCCGGCAGCAGATTAAGACTCTTGCGGATGCAGAAAAGATCGTCAGATACGAAAAAAAGGGATCTATTATATTCCGAAGCACGCTCGCTTCAGCTCATCTGTCGGACCGAGTCCTGAAACTGTGGCAAAATACAAATATATCTCACGTGGCGGTAAGACTGACGGCTATTATTCCGGCAGCACCTTTGCGAATCTCATAGGAATCTCCATGCAAGTTCCCATGAAAAAGGAAATCGTCAGTAACAACATAGCTGCCATAGTCCGGGAGGTATCTATCGGAAGCCAGTCATTCATCGTCCGTAAGACAAATGTGCCGATCTCTAGTGAGAATGTTAAGGTTTTGCAGCTTTTGGAATTATTAAAAAATCTGGACTCTTACCTCGACAGCGATTATGATGAAGCGAGAGAAAAAATACAGAATTATTCTCTGTCGAACCATATATTCAGGGATGATATTGACCGGTATATTAGACGATACCCTGATTCGACATTCAGGTATTATTATGAAATGAGATTAGACCATGTACTTGCATAATAATAAGGATCTCTTTAGCGAGGTCATCACGGAAGTCAACACAAAGACCGGTATTGCGCAGTCCATTGTTGAGAAGGACTACTACGTTTCCATAATCTTAAAGCTCCTTGCAAAGAGCAACCCTAGCACGGTTTTCAAAGGAGGCACGGCGTTATCGAAGTGCTTCAATCTGATAGACAGATTTTCCGAGGATATCGACATAACCTTTGCAGAGCATATCGGGGCATCCCGCAGAAAAAAACTCAAATACAATATCCTCAAACCTATCAGCGATGAGCTTGGAATGCCTATTGAGAACTGGGACAGTATTGAGAGTGACAAGGATTACAACTATTACCTGTTTGCTTTTCAGACCGTATCCGAGGATGAGGTTCCCGGCATTCAGTTCAATGTAAAACTGGAGACAGCCCTTGTATCCTATTCTTTCCCGACAGAGAAAAAAGAGGTAAGTTCCATTATCTATGAAGCCTTAAAAGATACCGCTCCTGACATAATCGCCGATTACGGTCTTGAACCGTTTACGATGAAAGTGCAGTCTGTCAGCAGAACCTTCATTGATAAAGTCTATGCCCTCTGCGATTATTACCTTGAAGGCAAAACAAAGCGTTTTTCAAGACACCTGTATGATATCCATAAGCTCTATCCGACCATAACCATTGATGATACTTTCAAGGAGCTTACCGAGCAGGTTCGTGAACATCGCTCCCACCTATCCATCTGTCCTTCCGCAAAAGAAGGCGTGGACGCCAAGAAGCTCATATATGAGTTTCTTGATAAGGACTTCTATAAGAGCGACTACGATACCATCACCAAAACGCTGATCTCTGATGAAGTGACTTATGAGCAGGCCGCCCTCACTTTGAGAGAGATCGCCGGTAAGCTGTTCTGATATTGTTGAAATACCTATTGCCACCCATCCATATCGTTCTCTGATAAGATCCCGTCTTTGACAGTTGAAAACCAAGAACCTACTGCGAAGCCTTTGTTTATGCGGCTTGCAGTGGGTTTTGTCTTCGTTTTACTAAGTGGTATTTTATCTGTTTTTGCTTTTCTTCTGAATGATTAAATAGGTGCCAAAAGAAATTACCCCTCCCTCATGACTGCTCTTTTTCCCGAAAAGAGAGACAGAACTCTCATGAGGAAGGGGCTTTTATCTTAGTATATGCCCTGTACGCCATGCAGGAGCATATCTTCTATATTACCGGGCATGATGGTTTCGATGCGCGCATCGATCTCGCGGTCAAACGATTCAAAGGCGTAGTTTCCCGGAGCGGGGCTGCGCTTGCCCAAATCTTCCGTTCCGACAAACCAGTGGATGTCATTGCTGATGTCCACAGAAATCCATCTGGCATAATTCTCGGAATAAAAAGGCTGCCCACTGGTGCTTCTCGGCAACGCTCCGAGGTGTGACTGCCGGAATATTCTGCGCTCTGCACATGATGGCAAACACATTCGCGAAATCACTGCAGATGCCGACGCCCGTTTGACTGATGTTATATTTTCCACTGAAATCGTTGTAGTAAAAGATGCGGCTCATGGTCTTGTTGTTGCAGGAGAAACTGTCGTAAGCAAACGTATCCAGACAATACTTGTACAAGGCTGCCGCCTTATGTTCCGTGCTCCAGGAGGGATCCGTCAGCTCAGAAGATTTTTTGACCCAGTAGTCTATATCCGTATTTTCTCCTGCCTTCTCCGGATAAATCGGATAATACAGATTCTCGGTTGTAAGGAACTGATCCGGGGTCAGATTTTTGCTTGCCATATATCCCTCAAGCGTCTGTCTGTTTTTCACCACCTTAGTGACTGCCGGAATATTCCTGCTTCGATTGGCTGCATACAGAAGATTTCCATTCTTATATACGCCCATATCCACGGTTCTACCGTTTGCGAACCTGACAGAAATGACCCCATATCCGTTCTTCTGGGAAGCATAACCGTGGATGACCAAATCCGGTTCCTTCATTTGCTGCGTTTCATTTCCGCCACTCCGTTGCGCTTTCAGGATGACCGGCAGGATCTTCTGGTTCGTGTTGTTATAAATATGGATGCTTACGCTGTCGGCATCTATCACCTTCAGCACAAAGCCGTAGTCCATCTCCGTTTCCCTGATGTCACGATTCGCATCACTGATTCCGACTGCCGAGCAGCTGTTAAAATTATAGAGCGCGTAGCCACCGGCTACTTCCACTGTATCCACATTCACATCGGATGCGGGCTTCATTGCTGTCCAGCCGCTCTTTTCTCCGGCTTTTTGATTTGTAGTGGTTTCCCCCTGTTTGTCTCTATCTCCGTCTTCGCTATCCGCTTCCGACGTTCTCTTTTTATATTGCAGGACGGCATTCTTTGCATGGCAGGAAAAGAGGTCATTTCCAACCGATTGTCCCAGACATAGCGAGTCGGTGTTGGATTGTCCTGCCGACGAAAAACTCCCACCGGTCCGACCCTCCTTAAGAAGACTACTGTCACTCCCTGCAAATAGCAGACAAACTGACAGCACAAGGAGGGACTGCGACAATCTCATCGTAAGCCCCTTTGCTCCGGTGGCATGTCTTCTCTGCGCATCCTTTTCTTTCTTCATCCAAAAACAGTGGAACCAGTTCGGGTTTTGCTTCCTTCCTCTTGTACCCATGGTGCATCTCCCTTCTGATTGGATTAACGGTTTTTCTCTCCGTTTTCTATATGGAAAAAGATCGGTTTTCTATCTATTTTGTTCATTCTTTTTACTTAGTTCATTTATGCTATTTAATTTACATCTTATCTTATGCTTTTTTTATTATTTTTTCAACCTCTCCTTGCGTTCCCCCCAGTAATTTTGGACAAAAAATATATCCCCGAAGGGATATATTTTTATCATAACGTACAGACTCCCATCGTCCGTTTGTAATTGGAGCCTTCCGTCCGATTGCTTCCGAAAGGGTTCCGTCTTACCGCCTTGACTTTCTCCTGTGTAACAGCTTCTCTAAACCGACCAGTTCATTGATACAGATTGCAAAGAGTCCTGCCGTTCCAAAGCCGAAGAGCAGCCAGTGAATGTCTGACGCACTATGATCGGAGGTGTCTGCACTTCCCCTTCCTCTTCTTGTCCCGAGAACAGCCGGTTTCTCCTGTTCCTGTCCGCCCTGCCCTTCCGGATAACGCCTTGCGCCAAGAACCTGTCCCGGTGTCGGAGGCGTGGCAGGCGGATTCCCCGGTGTGGGCGGGTTGCCCGGTGTCGGAGGGTTTCCTGGTGTCGGCGGATTTCCCGGCGTTGGCGGGTTGTTCGGGGTCGGCGGATTTCCCGGCGTCGGCGGGTTGTTCGGGGTGGGTGGAGGATTCGGGGTCTTTCGATTGGTTACCGTCACCTCAATCACACCACCGCTCTGATTGACTGCTCGATCAAAATCATCCGTTGTGATCTGGCGCGGTGTAGGATCCAGCTGATACCCCTCCGGTGCCTGTATCTCAACGAGCTCATAATTATCCCGGATTGCACGGTCGATGACCGCCTCCCCTTTTGCATCCGTTGTCAAAATTCGATATGCTCCGTCTGGCTTTCCGTCTGTCATTCTGCTTAGCTTAAAGATCACCCCTTGCAGGGGAGCTCCATTTTCTCCTGTTTTACGAACCTTGATGGTAAAGGGTTTCTGGTTGACGAAGCCTCCCGCCTCACTGATGGTGAATATCTTTTCCTGATTTGGAGTATTCAGGTCTCCCCCGTCACTCTTCAAGCTGGCATTATTTGTGTAACTGACACCATTTACCGGAATCTCCCCCACGATTTCGACATAGTACATGAGCACCACTCCTTCATTCTTGTCGATGTCGCCCAGGTTAATTTTGAATTTTTTGACTCCGTTTTCATCATAATAGTATATCTGTGGGGGTTTTCCCTGTTCCGTTTCCTCGAATATCCGTGTGATTTTCTCCTGCGGCGCAGGTTTGGAATTGTCTTCCTTTTTTCTAAGGGACCAGAACGGGTACTGGTTTTCATCCGTGTCGTCTAATGCCACATTCGTATGACCGTTTTGATAATTAATGCGTCTCCAGACTCCCTTTTGCATCACCGGCTGGTACTGCTTCGCATTTGTTACCGAAAGTTTAGGATGATCTTGCACCGGATCAAAATAGCTTAAGGCCGAACTTCCAAGCTCATCGGTAAATACCACATTCTTATAGTCCTTGCCGGGGGTTCCAAAGTGCGCTGCATCGAAGGTAACCTGATATCTGACCAGATAATGAACCTTGCCATCTACCGTGATCTGTTGAATCTCCTTATTGTCTGTTTTCACCGTATCTTTAAAGAACGTCTTGGGTGCTTCTACTAATTCTGCGTTGTAATTCACCTTCTTTGGTAAGGTGTTTCCGCCGACTTTGATATCCAGGTCATAATGCTTCGTTTCCGTCGCCTTATCCTTGTTCATTTGCATCTTGAAAAAGAACTCGCCATTGGCCTTATTGATGGTTTCAATGTCCTTGGTGAACGTGATCCGGATGGTATTCTTTCTCTCGTCATATTCTCCCTTGGCAACCACCTTACCCCCTGGTCCCTGGATGTCAAAGTTCTTGGAATAGGATTTCAGCTCCGGTGGCAGTACGATCTCGGCATAGTCCCCTTCATACAGTTTCTTCCCCTCGATAATCAGATCTGCCTTCAACCGCAGAACCGTCGTTTGGTTGATCAACTGGTCTTCCAGTTTTTTCGGATCGTTTCCATCCAGATAAATTTCTGCATGCTGAATGACGTCATTCACCAAAGTCGGCTGATGTTGCGACCGCACTGCACCGGCGACCGCCGCTGCCTCTCCTCCCGCTGGACTTGCGGTTACAGCTGGTTGTCCCGCTGTCGAAGGATTTGTGGATGCGTCTGTTTCTCCCGCTGCCGATGAATTTACGGATGCAGCTCTTTCCCCTGCTGCCGAAGAATTTACGGGTGCAGTTGGTTGTCCCGCTGTCGAAGGACTTGCAGATGCGACTGGTTCTCCTGCTGCCGATGAATTTTCGGATGCAGCTGGCTCTCCTGCTGCCGATGAATTTACGGATGCAGTTGGTTGTCCCGCTGTTGAAGGACTTGCAGATGCGACTGGTTCTCCTGCTGCCGATGAATTTTCGGATGCAGCTGGTTCTCCTGCTGCCGATGAATTTACGGATGCAGTTGGTTGTCCCGCTGTCGAAGGACTTGCAGATGCGACTGGTTCTCCTGCTGCCGATGAATTTGCAGCTGTCGTCCGCACACCTTCCGCATTGACAATCATAAAACCCTGCCAAATCATAAGTGCAGAAAATAGAAGTGCACATACTCTTCTCTTCGCTTTCATGATCCCCTCCCATGATCTTGCGCTGATATAACAAAATAATTGTTTGCAATCAATTTATTCTATCACAAAAAATTAAAATGACAAGTGATTATTTTCTTTTTTTCATTGAATTTTTTTCGATTTTTCGTTTTTATGTCCTTGTATTTTAAGCTTTCTCGTCTTCTCTGCAGCCCGAATTTGCAGTCTTGCCAACGGCAAAAAGAGCGCCCTTCCGCTCAGGCGCTCTTTTGCTTCTTTCCACTTTTTTCTGAAACCGGAAATCTTCTTTTCCCGGCCTCTCACTTGTTTGTATGTGGCGATTTTCTTATCCCGCCTCTGATTCGTTTGCCAGTAGCGATCTTCGACTTACCCTAAGAGGGTCACCACGATCGGAACGACCGCCACGAAGAGGACGGTACTGATGGTAACAATATTCGTTGAGAACTCTACATCGCCATCTCCCTGTGTAGCCAGAATCGGCAAGACTGCCAGTGCCGGAGCGGCAGCCTGCACCACAAAGGTTTTGAACTCCTGTCCGGGTAGATTTTTACCCAGAAACACAAGGAGCAAATACATGATCCCCGGAGCAAGGACAAAACGTCCGACCAGGGTAACCACGGTGTCCCTGTCCAGGTGGATGCTGCCAAGCCCCGCTTTGGCCAGGATGATGCCGATATAAATCAGAGACAGCGGCGTGACCAGATTCCCGATATAGGTCAGTGTGCTGCTTGCAAAGGCAGGTACCGGGATACGCAATAAAGGAAAACCAAGGCAACCAGAAATCCCACCAGCGGCGCCGGAAGGAGCTTTTTCCAGTTGAACTTCTGCGCCGCCTTTTTTTCACCATTCTTGCTGTCACTGGTCATGAGATAGACGCCCAAGGTCCAGGTGGAAATCGTGTTGGTGATATAGTAGATCAGGAAATAAGGGAGCGCCTCGTCCCCAAACAGTGCGACGTTCAGCGGAAGCCCGATGAAAATGGTGTTGGCATTGACAAAAGTATTGATCATGGTCGCCCGTCTTCCCGGCCGTACACGAAACAGCTTGACGGCGAGGAAGGCAAACAGATAGGTCAGGATAAAAGCTCCAAAGGTATAAAGAAGGCCACCCGACAGCTGCACCAGCTTGTCTACCGTCAGATATTTTAAAACCGAAACGAAGATCGAGACGGGCAGCGCTACATTCATAATCAATCGGGACAGATTCCCCCCGAAGCTGTCCGCAAACCAGCCACGGGTCTGCAGGATATATCCGAGGACAATGATCACAATGATCGGGATGATGCTCTGAATGGATGTCAGAAATACAGACATATTACCTCCTACTGATACTGCGGGAACCACTTGAATTCCCTGACCGCCTTACCCATATCCTCTTCCTTTGCTCTGGCAAGCCCCTGTTCCTGTGCCTTTTTCGCAACGGCCTCCGCCACCTTAATAGAGACCTCTCCCACATATTTGAAGGGTGGAAGCACAGGAGCGCCCGGCTTCGTGATATCGGTAATTCCGGAGAGGGAATCGGCTGCCGCCGCGATCATTTCATCTGTCAGAAGACTTGCTTCCGATGCCAGCATTCCAAGCCCAAGTCCCGGATAAATGAGTGCATTATTGGCCTGTCCGATCACGTAATCCACCCCTTTATAAGAAACGGTATCGGCAGGAATCCCGGTTGCTACAAAGGCTTTGCCGTCTGACCAGGTAATCAAATCCTTTGCCGTCGCTTCTGCCAACTTGGTCGGATTAGAGAGCGGGAAGATGCAAGGGCGTTCCGTATTTTTACACATTGCCTCTACCACTTCCTTCGTGAAGGTGCCCGGCTGTGTGGAAGTTCCCACTAAGATCGTTGCACCTACCGTTCTCACGACTTCCGCCAGATCGGTCAGTCTGTCCGCCTGAGGGAAATCCGAACGCTTCTTTGCAAACGGTCTCTGCTGCGGTGTCAAATCATCCATATCGTCAAAGAGAAGCCCCTGCTTGTCCACCATAAAGAAGTGTTTGTAGGCTTCTTCTTCGGAGAGGCCTTCCCTGATCATCTCGCGGAGAACGCGATCCGCGATTCCTGCTCCTGCCGTGCCGCCACCGAAGCAGAGATAAACCTGGTCGGTGAGTTTCTGCCCGGTGATGGCCATTGCTGCAAAAACACCTCCCAGAGTGACGATGCCCGTCCCCTGAATGTCATCGTTGAAGGTCGGAATCTTTTTGCGATATTTTTCCAGAATGTTTGCTGCATTGGAGCGTCCGAAATCTTCCCAGTGCAAATACAGTTTCGGGAAAAGACGTTCCGCCGTCTGCACGAATTGATCAATAAAGTCGTAATACCTCTCTCCGCGCACACGCTCGTGACGATTGCCCAGATAATTCGGGTTATTCCTCAATTCTTCCCGGTTGGTTCCCGCATCAATGACAAGCGGAAGCACATAGGAAGGGTCGATTCCTGCTGCCCCAGTATAAATCATAAGCTTGCCGACGGAAATATCCACACCGTTGGTTCCCCAGTCGCCAATGCCTAAGATTCCCTCCGCATCCGTTACCACGATGAGTCTGATCTCTCTGTCTCCGGCTGCATTTTTCAGGGTTTCTTCAATATTTTCCGGATGATTGATGTCCAGATAAGCGGCGTACTGCGGATCTACAAAGAGATCGCTATAGCCTTCGATGGTCTCAGCGATCGTCGGATCGTAAACAATGGGATTGAATTCTGCCAGATGTTTCGAAAACAGATAGTAAAAAAGAGTGCGATTGGTGTTAAAGATCTGCATGAGAAAGAGACGCTTTTCCAGATTTCCGTTCTTTTTCTGCATCTGCGCATAAGTTTCCGCCGCCTGCTCCTCGATCGTCTGTACATGGGGCGGCAGAAGCCCGATCAGTCCAAACTTCTTTCTCTCTTCCATCGTAAAGGCTGTACCCTTGTTTAAAAAAGGATTATTCAGAATTTCATGTGCTTTCACATTAGCCTCCTGTTCTGTCTGAGCTCCCTGTGGCGATTCTTCCTGCCCGGGATACTCCCTTTGCCACGGATACGATCGCAACCATTTCGTCCCTATCCTATTGCTGATCCGATCGTCTCTTTTGACTTCGTTCTATCACATCGAAGAGAAGTGACGCAAGCGATTCCAAAAACTTCATAAAACCCTCCCCCCGAATTTTCAGAAGGCCATCATTTTTTTATCTTGCTAAAAAATAAAATCAGTAACGTCGAAAACACAAAATTTTCAAACCCCTTTCTTGTTTTCTTCACATTCTTCCGATAGGATGTTTCTTAGTGGCGACCGCAGTGGCAGAAGAGAGTCTCTCCTTTCATACCACCTCGTCCGGTTGAAATGGTTGATTGCTTGGACACAGGAAAGGTTGATCGGAGATTTCTATGCAAAAAAAAGTCGGATTGTGGAAGAATATATTCGGAACCCTTGCCTTTTGCAACCGGCATAAGGCGCTATTCCTGTCCACCGCCATCTTTTTGCAAATGGCGACACTGATCGGCAAGGAGGTTTTAAGGTCCCTCTTTCAACTCATTCTTGTGCTTTCCGACCTGCCGAGTATTGATCAATACAATTTCCGCTATTTTTTTTTCCAATCCGGAGAATCTCGCCCTTGCTCTCCTCTTTGCACTGATCTTTGCCTTTTTCTTTTTTATAGAAGTATTCACCCTGGTGCAAGTCATTTTTGCAGCCAGAGAGGGAAAGCAGATTTCATACCGACAGATTCTCCTGCATTCCTTTACCAGACTGCGGGATCTCAGTTTCGCCAATTTCCCCCTCTTTCTTCTTTATATCCTGTGTACCGTTCCTGTTTCCGGCATCCTGTTACACTCTTCGCTGATGAGTTCCTTTCAGGTTCCGGATTTTATTACAGAGGAACTGGAGAAGACGGCGATCGGCAGCATTTCGGTTTTTTTGATTTCTCTATTTTTCATCTATATCAATCTGCGCATGATTTACACCGTGCCGCTCATGGGAATGAAAAATCAGAAATTCCGCCTTTCCCTGAAAGAAAGCTTTTGTTATACAAAAAAAGGCTGCCTGCGACTGCTGTTCACCATTTCGGTATTTGAATTTTTGCTCGGCATTTTAAGCAATGGCCTTCTTCTGCTCATGGTCTTTCTCTTTACCTTCCTTGATCCGTCCGGTCAGATCAAGATTTTGCATTTCCTCCTGTATCTGATCTTTCGCTTTATCCGGTTCTTTTTTGTCGTTCTGTCCAAAATAGGAGTCCTGTCTCTCCTCGTCAATACGCTGCCGGATGAGAATCTTCCGGGGGAGTCCCATTTTGTTACCACAAGGAAATATGGGAAGTGGAGTGTTTTCGCCGCTCTTCTCCTTATGATCGGATACGGTATTTCCTCTCTCTTCGATTTCCTGGGGAGTGACGTCAATACGAATTTGCAGATCATTGCGCACAGGGGTTACACCGAACATGCGGTGGAAAATACCCTTTCCTCGCTGGAAGCTGCCAAAAAAGCGGGGGCAGACCGGGTCGAGCTGGACATTCAGCTGACAAAGGACAACGATTTTGTGGTCATGCACGATTTCAACTTACACCGTTTGACCGGCGTGAGAAAGCGGGTATCGGACTGTACCTTGCGGGAGCTGACTTCCATGACTCTGCACGAAAACGGCACCACCGCTCCTATCCCCAGTTTTGAGGTCTTTGTCAAAAAGGCGCAGGAACTGCATATACCGCTTCTCATCGAGATCAAGCCGACCGGGAGAGAGCCTTCCAACTTTCCCAAAATTCTTTTAAGCAAACTGAGAGAATACGGGGTGGGACCGGAGAACGACCTGATGTCGCTCGATATTCCGCTGATGGAAGAAATCGAGAAAGAGGATCCGAAATGGAACACCGGTGTCGTGATTCCGCTTCAGTTTGGTGATTTTCCTACAAAGGGGGTGGATTTCTATGCGATCGAGGATTCCTCCTACCGCCCTGTTCTCATGAAGGAGGCGGAGAAAGAACACAAGCAAGTCTTCGTATGGACGATTGACGAGAGAGACAAGATTCTCAAATACCTGCAAAGCCCGGTAAACGGGATCATCACCGATGACCCGCTTAAGATCCGCAGTCTTGTCCGTAACTTAGCCGAGGATCACAGCTATCTCGGCATGTATGAACGCTATATTTTTAAGGAGCATTGACATGAACCGAATCGTACCTTTTTTCAAAAAATGGCAGAATGTGTTGAAGGGCCTTCTGTTTCTCAGCATCCTCATCCTCGTTCTGATGGAACTGAGTCGGATGGGCAAAACCATTTCTCCCGCCGCAGTAGGACAGATCTTGCGCAGACTCTCTTTCCTGCAAGTTGCATCCCTCTTCCTTTGCGGCCTGCTTTCCGTTTCCCCTATGATGCTCTATGATTATGTTCTAACCAAAGAACTTCAAAAACAGATTCGCCCGGGGAAGCTGATCGAAAACAGCTGGACCATCAATTCGCTCAACAACCTGATCGGCTTTGCCGGTCTGGTGGACGTAGGCCTTCGCTACAGCTACTTTTCAGAGAAGGACAGAGAGGGGGAAACCATGAAGGGGATCTCCCGCGTCATTCCTTACTTCATGTCGGGACTTTCCGTTTATTCTTTTCTCTCTCTTTTCCTGGTGATTTTTGCACCGGGCAACCGTGTGCTTTATCCCTATCTCATTGTCCTGCTTCTGGCGTCTTTGATTCTGCCGGCACTGCTCTTTGTTTCTTCCAGGAAAAAAATATCCTTCTTCGGCAATTTACATGCCCATCGGGTGCAGGCTCTGATCTGCGCTTCTCTTCTGGACTGGGGCTGTGTCACCCTGTTTTTCTTTTCCATCGGCAGAATCCTCGGTTACCCGGTTTCTATCCTGAACATTGCTCCTCTCTTTTTGATTTCCATCTGCATCGGCATGGTATCCATGATTCCGGGAAGCCTGGGCAGCTTCGATTTGATGATGATCAGCGGTCTGCTGCATTTCTCTATCAACCAGAATGAGGCTGCTTCCTGGCTGCTGCTTTTCCGCATTTTTTACTACATCATCCCTTTCTTCATCGGTCTGATCTTCTTCCTGAAGAGCATGGGGAAACAGATCAACGATAAATTCCAGGGGCTTCCCAAAAAAATGGCTGCTCTGCTCGGACAGAGCATCAGCCACTTTATGACAAATTTTTTTGGCTTCTTCCTGATGGCAACCTCCATTCTCCCCTCGGAAATCCACTCTCTCCCCCTCCTGGGGCGGATGGATCCGATTAAGGGACAGCTGCTCTACCAATATCCCTGCTTCCTTTTCGGGAGTCTTTTCTTTTTACTGGGCAGAATGATCCGCAGAAAGGCTGCCTTTGCCAAACCGTTTTCCCTGATTCTTTGCCTGCTGACTCTTTTCTATATCAACCTGGACGGCATTTCTCTCTTTAGCAGCCTTTACCTGCTCTTCCTCCTTCTCCTCCTTTATCTGCAGCGCAAGACCCTTTGCAGAACCCACTTCTTTTATTCTCCCGAAGACCGGCTGAAAGACTTCGGTTATATTGTGGGAAGCTTTCTCCTCACCCTCTTCCTCCTTTATCTTTCCGGAGGAGCAGGCGGGAAGGAGAGCCTGGCTTTCTGCTCTTTCACGAGAATTTCACCGTTTCCGCACAGAGCATGCAAAGACCGCACTATTTTGCTTCCTTCCTGGAGAACTTCGTCCATGCCTTTCTTTATCTTCTGCTTCCTTTTCTCTGCTATGCCGCTGCCGTTTTTCTGGCCGGGAAGCGACATCTCTCGTTCGGCGAGCCGTTTCAGAAAGAGCGTTTCGATGATTTCCTGCAGGGTTTCACCAATCCCAACCCGGACGCTTCGCTTGCTTATCTTGGAGATAAACTCCTGTACTATTACCGGGAGGACGGGATCGACCGAACCGCCTTCCAATTTGCTCTGGAGGACGGCAGGGCGGTGGTGATGGGAGATCCCATAGGAGACCCTGATTTTTGGCCCTTTGCCCTTGCCGACTTCCTGCACCGGGCGGAGGAACAGAATCTGATTCCCCTCTTTTACGAAACGGGAGTGGAAGTGACGCTGCTGCTGCACAATTACGGATACGAATTCATGAAATTCGGCGAAAGCGCCAAGGTGGATCTTTCCACCTTTACGCTCACGGGAAAATCCGGGAGAAAATTCCGTGCCGCCGTCAATAAGGTGGAGAATAAGGGGTTCTCCTTTACCGTGAAAGAACCTCCTTTTTCCGATGCCTTTATGGACGACCTGGAACATATTTCTTCCTCATGGCTGGGAGACCGGCAGGAGAAGGGATTTTCGCTCGGCTTCTTTGACAGAGACTATCTCCGTCTCTCCCCCATCGCCTGCGTTCTGGATGCGGAAGGACGGGTACAGGCCTTCTCCAACTTTCTTGTCTGCAATTCGGAGGTAGATTCCAGTGTGGATTTGATGCGGTACAACCCGGAGACCGAGAGCAACGGGATCATGGACTATCTGTTCGTGCAGATGTTTCTTTATTTGAAGGATAAGGGTGTCAAGGCTTTTGATTTGGGGATGGCCCCCCTCTCCAGGGTCGGCATGGAAGAGCACAGTTTTTTTCAGGAAAAAATTGCTTATCTGGTCTACGCCTTCACCAACCGCTTCTATTCCTTCTCCGGACTGCGAAACTATAAAGAGAAATTTGCTCCCGTCTGGGAGCCGCGTTTTCTCTCCTATCCGAAAGACAGCAGTCTGCTTTTTGATCTTCTCACCATTTACAAGATTGATAATCGGAAGGTAAAGACTCTTACAGAAAGGAAGACTGCTTAAACGATGAAGATCCTTCTCCTCCCCCTGGATGAACGTCCCTGCAATGCCGCCTTTCCGGGAAGGCTGTTTCCCGCTGACAAGGTGCAGATTCTTTTACCCCAAAAACTCGGTCACAAAAAGAAGCCTGCGGACTTTTCCGTCCTGTCCGACTTTTTATTTGAAAAGGCTAAGGATGCGGATGCGCTCCTGCTCTCTCTCGACATGCTTTTATACGGGGGGCTGATTCCCTCCCGGTTGCATCATCTGAAAGCGGAAACGCTCTTTTCACGCCTGCATCTGATCCGGGAACTGAAAGAAAAATATCCCGCCCTTCCCATCTACGCCTTTGCCACGGTGATGCGTTGTCCCGCCTATAGCAGCGACGATGAAGAACCGGATTACTATGAGAGATTCGGCAGCGCCATTCATGCAAGGGGCGCCTTGATGCACCGGGCGCTCGCAGGTCTCACCACGTCTTCTGAGGCAGAGGGACCCGTCCCCTCACCGGCAGGGCTTCTCCCTGCCGCTTCCGGTGAGGGAGAAATCAGTGCTCCTTTTTCCTCTGCCGAACCTGCCTCCACTTCTTCCTTGGACGATGGAGACTCGCAAGACCCTGAACCCTGCTTGAGCGGCGACTTTGAAACCTGTTTGGAGGATTATCTGGCGCGCAGGGCGCTCAATAAACAGCTTTCCCTTCAGGCGCTGGAATTGGTGAAAGAGGGCATTTTGGAATCCATTGTCTTTCCTCAGGACGATTCCATGCGGTTCGGATTCCCGGCAATGGACCAGGAGGAAATCCGCAGGCGCATCCTTACGCTTGGCCTGACTGAAAGAGCCATGATGTATCCGGGTTCCGATGAAATTGCACTCACCCTGCTTTGCCGCCTTCTCCTGAAACCATCACGGGACTCCTCCCGAAGGTCTATGTAAAATATCTGACCGACGGTGCGCGTTCTCTGATCCCGCTTTACGAGGGGCTTCCTCTTTCCGCCACCACTTCTTATCAACTACACGCCGCAGGCTGTGTCACGGCAGATACCTGTGCCGAGGCGGATATCGTTTTGCTGGAAACCGCTCCGTCCGGTTCCATGGAAGAAGCCTGGTCACAGCCTTCCCGTTCTCCCTCCTATTTCGCAGAACGGAAAATTTTCCGGAAATGCTTTCCTTTATCCAAAAGAATGCGAGGCGCCGGAAAAGGTGGTGACGGTGGCAGACAACGCCTATGCCAACGGAGGCGATCTGGATCTGATCCGCATCCTGGACGCCGATCACCTTCTGATGGACTTGCAGGGATATGCAGGTTGGAACACCAATGCCAACACCATGGGCTGTGCCATCGCCATGGGCGTCTGCGCCTTCCTCTATGGAGAACAGGGGCTCTTTCCGGATCCTGCATCAGAAACGCAGAGGCGGAATTTCCTGATCTCCCGCTACCTCGAGGACGCCTGCTATCAGGCGGATGTTCGACAGTGTGTGACGAAGAAAATCCCTCCGCTTGGTTTTGACTATTTTTTCACTGGAGAAGAGGAGGGAGAAGTGAGAGACCTGATTCTTGCAGAACTGCAGATCAGGATAGAAACAGAACTCTCTTCCCTGGCGGACCGGATTCAGATCCGTCGTCTTACCCTTCCCTGGAAGAGAATGTTTGAAATAGATCTGGAAGCTCTCTTATCATAAGACTGACAGAGGAAATGGTTCTGTTGAATCTATGTGAAACGGACAGAATGACTTTGACAGACATGTAGACGGCACCAAAAAAGTCGACGAATGAATCAACAACTAAAAGTAGCAAGAAACGGCATCTCTTAAGAGATTTCATCTACAGGGGCTTGGATTTTTGCAGGGCACGGATGTATTTTTGCCCGAGAGAACTGAGTCTGGAATCTCTTCTCTTGATATAGCCGATGTGCATGATTTTATCGCTCTCAAGAGGCACCACCGTGTACTCCGGACCGTTCAGCTCTTCGCAGATGATGCCGGAGCAGAGGGTATAGCCGTTTAGCCCCACCATCAGGTTGAGCATGGTCGCCCGGTCGGAGGCTTTGATCAGCTGTCTGTAGTTATAGGTCGCATAGACTTCTTCCGCCAGATAAAAAGCCCTGTTCTCTCCCTGATCGAAGGAAAGACAGGGATAGGGCTGGAGATCCTCTAAACTCACCGACTTGCGGGATGCAAGCGGGTTGGATGTTGCCATGAAGGCGTAGACCTTGCAGGGAAAGAGCTCCGTAAAGTCCAGCTCGTTTTCCTGCAACAGCTTGGTCATGATTTCCCGGTTAAAATCGTCCAGATACAACACGCCGATTTCGCTCTTGTAATGGCGCACATGCTCGATGATCTCCGCCGTCTTACATTCATAGATGCCAAAGGCATACTCGTCCGGCGAACAGTCCTTCGCCACCTCGATAAAAGCGCTCACCGCAAAAGGTGTAATGCTGTGTGGACACACTGAAGTTCTTTTTGCTGACCTGTTTTAGGACGAATTTCTCCTCTGTGAGGCGGTAGTCTTTGACGATCTGCCTGGCATAGATGAGAAATTCCTCTCCCTCCTCCGTCGGCAGAATCCCTCGATTGGTCCGGTGAAACAGCGAAATCCCGATTTCCTTTTCCAGATTCTGAATCCCCGCAGACAGGGAAGACTGCGAGATGAAGAGCGCCTGGGACGCCTGAGACATGGAACTCTTTTCCGAAACCGTTACGGCATAGATCAGCTGCTGTAATGTCATCTCTGTTCGCTTTCCGCCCCTGTCTGTGCGCGGACAGCAGTCACAATCATCTGCGCACAAACATCCTGCGGAATCCTTCCGGTGTCCAGACTCAGGTGATAATTCCGCGCATCTCCCATCGAGCAGCCGGTGTATTGACGGTAATAATTCTCTCTGCCCTCTTCGCGCTTATTGACCAGCCTCTCCAAATCCCTCCCGGTATGTCCCTGGTTTTCCGGCAGCTGTGCGGCACGGGCAAGGCGGGTCTTTCTGTCTGCAAAAAGAAACACATGAAAGCCCTGGAATGCCTTCTTCGCTCAAAATATGTCCCCCGCATCTGCCCAGAATGATGCAGGGAGTTTGGGCCAGTTCTAAAATCACCTCTCTCTGCGCCTTAAAAATCTCGTCATAGGAACTGGAATAAACCGCAGCATTGTTCAAGAAGGTGTTCATCCATCTGGCTCCCCTTGACATCTGCTCGCTTTCCTTCCGGATATCTTCCTCGGCATAGCCGCTTTCTTTTGCGACTTTTTTGATGATTTCATCCCGCCCGTACAGGGGCAAGGACAGCAGATCCGCCACCTTCTGCGCGATCGTTCTTCCAAAGGCGCCGTACTCTCTGGAAATGGTAATCACCGGTATCTTCCGATCAGACATTTTTCTCCCCCTGTCGTTTTTGCTTTTTTCCCATCCAAAACAGTAGGACCAGGTTGCCTGCAACCAGTCCCAACCCGCCCAGGTCGGTCAGTGCTCCCGGGTAGATCAGCATCAGTCCTCCTGCTGCCAGCAGAAGACGCATCAAAAGCGGGATTTTTGCAAAGCAGTAACCCTCCAGTGCCGCTGCGACTGCAAAAATGCCGATAAAGGAGGTCGCTACAATCTGGATGACCTCCGGCGCTGTCGTTCCGATTAACAGCATCGCAGGACTGAAGCAGAAAATGAACGGTACGATGAAGGCAGCAATCGCCAGTTTAGATGCATTGAAGGCTGTCTTCATCGGATTGCTCTTGGCGATGGCACTGCCGGCATAGGCGGCAAGCGCCACCGGCGGCGTGATGTCCGCCACAATTCCGAAATAGAAAACAAAGAAATGTGCTGCCATCGCAGGCACGTTCATCCGAATGAGAATCGGTGCGGTCGTCGCTGCCATAATGCAGTAATTTGCCGTGGTGGGAACCCCCATCCCCAGTACAATGCAGCAAAGCATCGTCAAAAGCAGCGCCACGATCAGCCGCTCTCCTGCCAGTCCCACAATGGCATTGATCAGGTCGTTGGCAAGCCCTGTCATCGTGATGCAACCGGAGATGATCCCCGCCACACCGCAGGCTGCTCCCACCGTGATGGCGCTCTTTCCTCCGGATTCCAGCGCATCGAGAATCTTCGAGGGCGTGATGCGGTTTTCTTTATCCAAAAGACTCACGCCAATCGACAGGAGAATGGCCAGAGACGCCGCCTTCTGCATCGTCATATAGTTGCCGGAGACCCAGACGACCAGCGCAACCAGAGGAATGAGCAGGTATGCTTTCCGAATCAGCTTCGAAAATTTCGGCAGCTCTTCTTTCGGGATTCCGGAAAGCCCGAGTTTTTTTGCCTCCAAATGCACAGAGATGAAGATCCCGCCAAAATATAGGATGGCAGGAAGAATCGCTCTTCCGATGATATCCGAATAAGGCACTCCGATGAAGTCCGCCATCAGGAAGGCTGCCGCCCCCATGATCGGAGGCATGATCTGCCCGCCGGTCGAGGCTGCCGCTTCTACGGCTCCGGCAAATTCAGGTCGGTAACCCGTTTTTTTCATCATCGGAATGGTGACCGCTCCCGTGGTGACCGTATTCCCCACCGAAGAACCGGAGACCATACCGCAGAGGGCGGAGGAAATGACCGCCACCTTTGCCGGTCCTCCTGCAAATCGTCCGGCGATACAGTTTGCCAGTGAAATAAAGAAATTGGAAATCCCGGTTCTCTCTAAAAATGCACCGAAGATGATAAAGACCACAATGAACTTCGAGCAGACGTTAACTGGAGTGGGAGAAAATCCCCTCCTTCGTATAGAAAAGGTTCCGCACCAGATACCTCACCCTGCCAGGAAAAGAGGGATTGGTGAGTCCGACGCTGAGTGCATAAATCATAAAAAATCCTGCCACAATGAGAATCGGAAGCCCCACACAACGTCTGGTGACCTCAATGAGGGCGGCAAGACCGATGATCCCGATGCCAATCTGAAGCCAGGTGAAATGCGTGCCCTGGTTCACGATTTTCTCCGCCTGCGCGGCATAGTAGAAGAAGGCGCCGCTGCCGATCACCATGAAGAGGATGTCTCCGGGCGGCATGGTGTTTGCCTTCATTTTCAGGCTCTTTTTTGCCGGATACAACAAAAAGCCCATTAAGATGATGACCCCCAGAAAGGACGTCAGCCTGATTTCTTCCAAAAAGGTGGCAAAAAGCGTGACATAGATGCACCAGAGAGAAAACAGGATCATGATTCCCTTCACGACGAGTCCGGGCCTTCCTTTCCAGATCCGCGTGTTGGATTCACGATCGTACTTCCGCATCAGGGCATCGATATCCTTTTGCATCTGTTCGCGATTCTGTATTTCCTGATCCACTACTGCTTACTCCTTTGTCCTTACCTGATAACCTTTTTCTTCGTAATATTTGGCTGCCCCGTCGTGATAGGGCACTGTTTTCACGGAAGCCGCCTTCTCCACGTCGAGTTCCTCTCCCCTGGCGTTTTCTTTGGCAATTTCCTTCGCATGATCGAAAATTGCCGCGGTCAGTTGATAAACCAGATGGGGATTGGCATCGGCACTGACCACAACGGTGGCTTCTACCGCTATGGTTGCGATGTCCTCTTCTGCCCCGGGTACGTTCCCTTCGGAATCTTAAAGGCCTTGTAATAAGGGTCGTCCTTTAAGATCTGCTCTCTGATCTTTCCCTCAATCGGAATCAGTCTGACGCCGTTGGTGGTGGCCAGTTCCGTGATGGCAGTGGTCGGCGCTCCCGCCACAATAAAGGCGGCGTCGATTTTGCCATCCTTCATGGCCTCTTTGGAATCCTCGAAAGACTGATACTGCGGTTTGATGTCTTTGAGCGACAGCCCTGCATGCGACAGCACATCTAACGCATTGAAGTAAACCCCGCTTCCGGACTGTCCGATCGAAACGCTCTGGCCCTTCAGATCCTCCACCGTCCTGATGTTTTTATCCATGGTAAACAGCTGCACCGTCTCTGCATAGAGCGCACCCAGCACGCGGAAATCATGATTCTCCCCTTCTCCCTGAAAGGCTCTCGTGCCGTTCCAGGCATAGGTTAACACATCCGACTGGGTAAAGCCCAGCTGGAAGTCGCCGTCCTGGATGCTCTGCAAATTCACCTTGGAGCCTCCCGTGGAAACCGCCGTCACACGAATTCCCGCATACTCTCTCATATACTGCGCCAGCACCCCGCCATACGCATAATAGGTTCCTGCCGTTCCGCCGGTTCCAAACATCATCCTCTGCCCATTCCCGCAGCCGCTAAGAAGGGGAATCAGCAGGATCAGACCGGAAACCAGAGGAATGATTTTCCTGGTAAAAAAATGATTTCGTTTCAATTTCTCTCCTCAACCCTCGTTAAAAATAGATTGCTTTCAAAGGTTCGATTGAATCCCTGCCACCCGGGTTCGGTGCTTTTTTGTTGCAACTCTTTCATCATTTCCATCTTGGCGTCCGTGTTGTCCGCAAGGTTGAGCGCTACCGCCTCCGCAATCGCCGGTTTTTTGGGAGAGCCGTACTCATATTCCCCGTGATGCGCCAGGATGCAGTGCTGCAACTCCTGCAAAAGCAGCGGAGGGAAGGAGGGAAGCGCCTGTGCCTTCTGCTCAATCATCATCGTACCGATCACGATGTGACCCAAAAACTGTCCCGCATCCGTATAATCGTTCTGCGGAAAAGGGGAAAGCTCCCTTGTTTTGCCGATGTCATGCAGGATGGCTGCGCTGACTAAGAGATCCCGGTTCAAGAAGGGATATGTCCGGCTGAAATGGTCACAGAGCCTTGCAACGCTTAGCGTATGCTCCAGCAGTCCCCCGATAAACGCGTGGTGCATGGTCTTGGCTGCAGAAGAAAGGCGGAATTTTTTGGCAAAGGTCTGATCCTCCACAAAGATTGCGCTTAACAATGCTCTTAAGTGAGAATTGCCGATGCTGTCCATCAGCTGCAGGAGGGCGGCAAACATTTCATCATTGCTCTGCTCGGATACCGGCAGATAGTCGGAGGGATTATATTCTCCTTCCCGGCAGGTTCTGGCTCGTTTGATGGAAAGCTGCAAAGCTCCGTTGAACACCGTCACCTCGCCGAAGACATCGACATAATCCATGGCGTCAAATTCACCGATTCCGTCGCTGTTCGGCTCCCACACCTTGGCGTCCACCATGCCGGTCTTATCCTGTAAAACCACATTGTCGTACGGTTTTCCCGTCTTGGTTACCGCTGCGTTCCTGCTCTTGCAGAGATAAATACCGGAGATGCGATCCCCTGACTGCATATCTTTGATATATTTCATCTTTTCTTCTTACCCTTTCAGTCGTCCCTGTCCTGTAAGTCCATCTGCGACGCATCGCCAAGCGTCATTGTCCTACTGGTTTCGATGTAGCTTCCCTTGCTCTCCCGCATCAGCGTAATCCGCACCTTCTCCTCCGGCCTTGCCCTTGGAAAGCGCAAGCACCAGGGCGCTACAGTTCAGCGTCTGTGCCTTGCCGAAAGGAAGTAATGACGTCTCCGCTTTGCAGCCCCGCCTTCATGGCGGGTGAGTCGACCTCGACACCGGCAATGTATGCTCCCTGCGGGATTCCCTCCTGCGCTCTGATATAATCCGGCACGTCGGCGCCGTGAACGCCCAGGTAGGCCTGGGGGGAATGGTTGGACAGCTTTTCAATTGTGTCTTTCAGCGGAGAAATGGCCGCAGCACTCAGGCAGGTCTGGTCGCTATCCTTCGCTGAGAAAGTGGGTGTAATCAGTCCCACAATCTCGCCCTTCAAATCAATCAGCACCCCGCTGCCGGCGGGAGAAGGAGGCATGTTGGTCGTTAAATAATTGCTGTCCAGATCGGTCAGATTCATCCCCTGGTCTGTGAAGTGATTTCGCCATAAACAACGGAAGCCTCCGCACCGGTCGGGGCGCCCACCGCAATGACGAACGATCCCGTTAAGGAACTCCCGTAGGAAGAGCCCAAACGAAGGGAAGGCATCGTCTGCTTGACGGGAACCGGGATCTCCTCATTATCCACCGCCAGAATACAAAGACCGGTAGCGGGATTCCTGGATTTGATCCTGGCGTCCACCACCGTGCCTCCCGGCAGGGTCACATGGATGTCTTTGGCTTTTTTCACCGCCGATTCATCACAAAGAATCAACGTCTGCGTTCCATTGTCCGCGATGATGGCCCCTGCCTGCGAGCCGCTCGACTCAAACTGTTCGTTGATAAAGTCCGTTCCTGAAACCGTTCCCGTGACCGTCACCATGGATCTCTTTGCCTTTTCCGCAACGAGGCGCACCGATTGCATCATCTCTTCGAAATCGCCGGCATTAAACTGGTACGAGCGAAGGGCACGGATCATCTCTTCTTTCTCGCTCTTCACGATCTCTTTATCATCCGCAAAAAGATCCTCCGGTGCAATTTCCTTCCCCTCCTCTTCCTTCGGAAAGGTGACGGCTCTTGGCTCGGGTCCCGGATTGATTTTGCTGTTAAAAAAAGGCTCCAGCAGAAGGAAGGTCGCGCACGCCACTCCCCCGAACATCACCGCCATCAGCATGGTGATGATGGTCCTTCGCATCAGGCTTTTGTAATTGACCGGACGCTCTTTGATCTTCTCCGTGATGAAGTCTGTGTTGGCAAGAGGATGCTCCCCGGGGGGCATCTCTATCCCTTCTCCTGGTTCTCCCTGCTTGATTTCCCACTTTTTTTCCTGATGAAAAAAGGATTTCTCCTCCGCCATAACCACTCACCGCCGTAAAAAAGTCAAGCATGCAGACTATCGATAAAATGCTTCAGTCTCTGCATCGCCTGTTTTAAGGTGTCCATCGAATACGCATAGGAAATCCGGATAAAACCCTCTCCGCAGCTGCCGAAGGCATCTCCCGGAACGACGGCAAGCTTTTCCTGCTGCAGCAGTTTCATGGTGAAATCGTCGCTGGTAAGACCGAACTTCCTGATTTCAGGAAAACAGTAAAATGCGCCGAACGGCTCGAAACAGGGGAGTCCCATTTCCGCAAAGGCATGCATCAAGTAACGTCTCCTATGGTTGTATTCCGTGCGCATCTTCTGTACATCCACATCCCCGTTTTTCAGTGCCTCAATCCCGGCATACTGGCTGGTCGTCGGTGCACACATGATCGCAAACTGGTGAATCTTGAGCATCTGCCGGATGATTTCGATCGGCCCGATGCAATAGCCGAGTCTCCAGCCCGTCATCGCATAGGCCTTGGAAAATCCGTTAATCAGAATCGTTCTCTCTTGCATGCCCGGGATCTGCACGATGCTGACATGCTTCTTTTCATAGGTCAGTTCGGCATAAATCTCATCGGAAATCACGATCAGATCCTTCTCGATCACAACCTTTGCAATCTTCTCCAGGTCCTCCTTCTCCATAATCGCACCGGTCGGATTATTCGGATAAGGCAGGACCAGGATTCTGGTTTTCTCCGTGATTTTCTGAAGGATCTCCTCCGGCTTCAGGCGAAAGTCATTCTCCGCCTTCAGCTCGATTATGACGGGAGTTGCATCCGCCAGAATGGCACAGGGTTCATAGGAAACATAACTGGGCTGAGGAATCAGCACCTCGTCTCCCGGATTGACCATGGCACGAAGCGCCAGATCAATTGCTTCCGAGCCCCCAACCGTAATGAAAACCTGAGAAGGCTCATAGGAAACACCCTGCGATCGCTCCATGTACTTACATACTTCCTGCTTCAGCTCCAGGAGCCCCGCATTGGAGGTATAGAAAGGTTCTGCCCTTTTCCAGCGAATAGATTCCCTCGTCTCTGATATGCCAGGGGGTATCGAAGTCCGGTTCTCCTACTCCCAAGGTGATCGCATCCTGCATTTCGCTTACGATGTCAAAATATTTACGGATGCCTGACGGCTTTATCCCGATGACCTTGTCGGAAATCCTGTTTCTCATGGCGTCATCTTCTCCCGGATATCTTCCCTCTTCTTGGCAAGCACCGTTCCGTAATCCTTGTATTTCTTCAGGATGAAATGCGTGGAAGTGGAGAGAACCGTATCCAGGGTGGACAGCTTCATGGTGACAAAACCTGCCACATCCTGCATGGTTCTGCCCTCAATGATGACCATCAGATCAAAGCCCCCGCTCATCAGATAAACGCTGTTCACCTCCGGGTATTTGTAGATTCGCTCCGCAATCGAGTCAAAACCGATCCCTCTCTGCGGCGAAACCTTCACCTCGATTAACGCATTCACCCGCTCCCCGCTGGTTTGGACCAGTCGATCAGCGTGTGGTAACCGCAGATCACGCCCTCCGTCTCCATATCCTGAATCTCATTGGCAATCAGGGTTTCCTCGGAATCCAAAAGTACCGCCAGCTCTTTGATGTTGATTCTGCTGTTGCGCTCGATCACGGTAAGTATCTCACTGCGTAAATCCATCTTTCTCTCCTTCCAATCCCTAGGTCTAACGATTTGTTCAGAGCCCTACCTCTGTTTTCCCGCTTGCATCCCGCCTGATTCGTCCGGTTCACCTGACTCGTCTGATTCGTCCGGTTCGTCTGATTCGTCCGGTTCGCCTGATTCGTCCGGATCTGCAAGGATACGAAGGATTTCATCCGGCTGCGGTTTGTCCAGATAACGAACCTCCTCGCCGTTTCTTAGAATTCCTGCTCGTCCTGCCGTGCATACTCCCAATTCGGTAAGCGGGAATCCCTCGCAGATAAAAGCCTGCGTGAATTGCTCTACCTGTTCCCTTGGCACCGCGATGAGAAGTCCTCCCTGGCTATGCAGATAATAGGGATTCACCTGCAACCATTCACAGATCTCGATCGTCTCCTGTAAAATCGGAATTTTTCGAAAGTCGATTTCCATTCCGCAGGGAACCTTTCCGCTGTGCATTCCGGAAGCGCCTCCGCTTTGCCACTTTCCGCCGAAAAACTCCCACAGGCAGGAGAGGATGCCTCCGCCGGAGAGATCCTGCATCCGCACCGCTCCGTTTCTCCTCGCAAGCTGTGCAAAATGGCTGATTCTCTCTCTTCCTCTCAACTTCTTTTCCGTGTTTTGAAGAAAGCGGGCAGGAAAAGTCTCCCGAAGCTCGTCCTTCTTTTCTTCCAGCAACATTTGCGTGCCGGAAATCCCGATCTGCCCTGCCAGAAGAATCACATCTCCCGCATCCACCTGCCTGAAATCGTTTCTATCAATATACCCGATTGCCTGTACGCTCACAAGAGGATCGCGAATTCCTGCACAAACTTCGGTATGCCCCCCGAGTATCGGGACTTCCGCAACCTGTGCCGCCACCCCCATCATCTCCTTCAGGCGCTTCTCCGGTACCTTCTCCGGCAGAAACACTTCCAGTGTGATGCCCGCAGGTACTGCCCCCGCTGCAGCCAGATCGTTGCAGGCGCCGGCGATGGCATAACGAATACCCTCCCGCACGGGGTATGCGATCGGGTACACGGAGACATAGATACGTCCGCTCTCCGTCGTTCTTTCTGGAAGAAGAGCGGAAAGCGGACGAAGAACCGACCTTTGCTAAAATCGGTTCAGTAACCTTCCCGATTCTCACCTTCTTACTGCGTCCCCGCCTGAGCTGCCGCAAGTGCCGCTGCGGCCTGCGCCTGTGCCGCCTGAGCTGCCGCAATGGCGTTCGGATCGCCGCTTTGCACCGCCGCCTGCGCCTGTGCATTCGCCGCAACAACGGCCGCCTGCGCTGCGGCAAGAGGGGTCTGCTCCGGCGTCTGCGGTGCCGATGCAAGAGCTCCCGCCGCCTGTGTGATCGTCGCCTCATCCCCCGTTGCAACTGCTGCCTTCAGCTGCTCCAGTGACGCGGGATTTGCGCCTGCCGTTCCCACCGTCAGAATCTTCTTCGCCGGCATATAAGAGGAGTGGTTGATCACTTCTCTGCTCACCTGCTGCCCATTTTCTTTGACAACCTTCCAAAGTTGTGCCTTGTAACCGGTATGCGCACTCTGCGTCACCCGTGCGAACCCTGCAGGCTTCGTGGCATCCATCGTCACCTGAACACCGACAGGATCAATGGTTTGCAGGGTCTCGGATTCATAACTCACCTCTCTGTTCGGATCTCTCTTTTCACAGCCGTAAATCGTAAAGGTGATGCTCTTTCCCTACGGTGCTCCCCTCTATATAGATCGGCGCATCCGTATTATTCACGAATCTGAAATCTTTCCCGCTGGACTCCGCAATGGCGGCATCCATGCTCGGTTTTACATAATTGACAATCATGGAGTGGTTCTGTCTCTGCTTGATTTCCAGCTCCGATTTCAGGCAGGCATTGTAAAGGGTGGTGGAAACCTGGCAGATTCCTCCCCCCGAAACTCTCCACCACTGTTCCATTCAGGTAGGAACCCGCCAGTTCATACCCATTGGCTTCGGTAAAAGGCGAAATGGCCTTCAGCGTGGAAAATTCTTCTCCGGGATAGATCGTTGCCCCGTTGATCAGCCTGCAACCGTTCGCGATATTCTTGCAGCGAGCAGCGCCGCTGGTGGCATAGGAGGTGGTGAAGGTTCCCAGGACATCCTTTACCTGCTCCAGGGACTCCCGGTTTCCCTTCGGCTCTTCCTTCACGACACTCAGCGGAATCTCCGTGTTGTCGTCGCCTGCCCAGTTCTTTGTAAGCGCCGTCCGAATGGCTTCCTCCGCCTTCTTTTCATCAATCTCATAACCTGCCCGTCCTTCCGTGATTTCAAAAGAAGAACCGACCCTCTTTAAACCGAAGTTAACTGCCGGACTGACAAAGGAGGCGCACTTTTCCTGCAGCGTTCCTGCGATCTCTTCCGAATCAACGGAGAGACTGAGCGGCAGATGCTCTCCGGATGCGTTTAGATCCTTGATCGCCTTATAACGGCTGACAGCGTTTCCTCTTTTGCCCAATTCGACCGCATATTCCACCATATCGGGGTCCTTCCAGGACAGACCAAAATCACCCGCTGTCAACGTCAACTTCTCACCCGTATCCTTGTTGACGAGGGTGACTTTGTCCCCACTAAGCTGGTTGACATACGCTTGAACCGCCCCCCCTGGCCTCCTCTGCCGTCATCCCTGATACGTCCACGGTACCAATGAACACATGGTTATGGATTTTATTCGACTCTTCCTTCTCCTGTGCGGCGGATAGTGCATAGGACACCTCCTGCGCTCTGACCGGTCTTCCCTTTTTTACCGAAAAAAAGAGAGCGAGCCCCAGACAACCAGACCGTCAAAAGAAAGATTCGTTTCTTACGAATCTGTTTTCTCTTCATATTGAAATTTACTCCCCTTTCAACTACACTATTCTATATGGCTTTCCCTTTTTTTACAATCGCTCTCATTCTGATTATTTTATTCCAGGTGAGGACGCATCAAGTGAATATTAAGGAAAAAGAGATCGATCGGGACTTCTGGAAGCGCGAACACGACGCAAATTTTACCAGAAAAAAAAGTCTTGATTCTCTTTCGCTTGTCCATATACCGGCAGACCGTTTGCCCTTCTCCGTTCCCCTTCCGGATGCCGCTGCCAAAGAGGCCGCAAATACCGTGCAGAACCTGGCCGAGCGAGGTGCAAAAATCGCCAACCTCACCGGGTTATCCAATACCGATCTCAAGCTGGAATGGGGAACTGCTAATCTTCCCGCACTCACCGAGTTTGACGATAATTATACCACGCTTGTCAAAGCCCTTCACGCCTGGGGAAAGGGACTCTTGGACGCCGGATTTTACAAAGAGGCTGCTGAAGTGCTGGAGTTTTCCGTTTCCACCAAAAGCGATATTCGGGCTACCTATGAGCTCCTGGTAGATCTATACCAGACCAAACTCGGTCTTTCTCTTACAGAAAGCAGACAGAAGATCGCGGCGCTGGAGCAGATTGCCTCACAGTTGTCTACGCTGAACAAAAATCAAATCCTGCGCTTCCTGCAGGAGGCGCTTCAGCGAAACGAAGCTTAGGTCTGTAACCGATTTTCCGGTATCTCTTCCCACTCCCCTGTTATTTCGCCTTGCCTTCCTTTGATCCGGAATTTCTCCCGCCCCCGGCAGATGGACAGAGATCTTGTAAGAAACACTCTTCACACTTCTGGGATTGCGCCTTACAGATCGTTCTGCCAAGCGTGATGATCTGCATATTATAGCGAATCCAGTGTTCCCTGGGCAAAATCTTCATGAGGTCGTATTCGACCTTCTTCGGATCTTCTTCTTTCGTCAATCCCAGCTTCCGCGAGATCCTGCCGACATGGGTGTCCACGACAACCGAAGGCTCCTCGAAAATATTTCCCCGAATGACATTGGCTGTTTTCCTCCCGACGCCGGGAAGCGTGACCAGTTCCTGAATGTCAGACCTGCGTTGCTCTCGGCAGAGTTTCTGCTTTAGTCGGCATATAGGGTAAATATTTTGCCGCAAAGATTTGTTGGTTATCCTCCGGTAAAGTATATTCCACTAATGTATCACTCTTATCCGCGCAGAGAACAATACCTATTGGAGGATTATCTCCTTCATTCATCATCGTTCGCGTATAGTAATTGACATACATCTGCATCTGTCCCAAATCCTGATGTGTCAAATCACCAATTTTTAAATCAATTAAAACAAAGCACTTCAAAATATAGTTGTAGAATACAAGATCGATATAAAAATGCCTTCCGTCTGCATTAAAATGTTTTTGCCTGGCAACGAAGGAATAACCACGCCCTAATTCCAACAAAAACTTCTGTAGATGATCAATTAGCGCCTGTTCCAACTCGGATTCATAAAAATGTTCATTCGGTGGTAAATCCAAAAACTCAAGAACATAAGGATCCTTGATAATCTTTTCATATTCCGGTTTCGGCTCTAAAATATCAATTTCGCCAGCGACAGCATCTCTCTCTTTACTAGACAATATCCTCTGGTAATAAAATGAATTGATTTGGCGATTTAATTGCCGAGAGCTCCACCCTGCTTTCGTTGCCTCCTCCATGTAAAACTCTCGTGCTTTTTCATCAGAAATCCTCATGAGCGATCGATAATGAGTCCAGCTTAATTCAGGACGCAGTGCGTCCTGAATTGGGAATGTAGCATAGAACCTTCGCATATTTCTTAAATTACTCTCGTCATAACCCTTACCAAACTCCTTTGTCAACTTTTCTGAGAGAAATTGAAGAAGCTGTTTTCCATAAGCCGCTCTATCATTTTCTCCACAAGACTCGTAGATTTTCTTCCCTATATTCCAATAAGCAGTCACCATTGCAAAATTGACGGCGGAGTATAGTTGCCTCTGAGCCGTTATTATAAAATTTCTAACTTCATAATATGTATTGTCTGCAGCTGCTTCCTTATCCGGCGTAACAGAATTGATATGATCCATAGCTCCCCTCATTTCTTCTTCACCGCCCCCAAAAGGAGAAAGGAAGCGCTTATATATTCATGTCATGGGTTCAAAAGGATGGGACACTTCATGATACCCGAAAATCGTTCCGATGGGAATCCCGCACCGCCACAAGAAACACCCGCACGTCTTTTCACATGCGGGTGTTTCGTTTCATCTCCGGTGATTATTAGCCACTTTCGTCTCCCTGCTTCCCTACTCCTGAAGGACGCAGTCTCCTTCTCTTCTCAAATAAGAGAGAGGAACAGCTCTTTGATCTCCTCGAATTTGGGATCTCTGGGATTTCCCGGGCGGCAGGCGTCATCCATGGCGGACTGGGAAAGGAAGTCCACATCTTCTTCCTTCAGGATTCCCTTCAGATCCTTCGGGATACCGACATCTTCCGCCAGCTTCCTCACCGCGTCAATGGCGGCCTTCTGGTACTCTTCCTTGGACATGTTTTCGGTACCGGAAACGCCCATGGCCTTTGCCACTTCTCTTAATTTCTCACCGACGGCTTCCTTGTTATATTCCATCACCGTAGGCAAAATGATGGCGTTTGCGACACCGTGAGGGGTATCGTAGAGGGCGCCGAGACCATGTGCCATGGAGTGAACAATGCCGAGTCCGCAGTTGGAAAAGCCCATGCCGGTCAGGTACTGTCCGATTGCCATCCCTGCCCTGCCTTCTTCGGTGTTTTCTACCGCTCCGCGCAACGACTGTGCAATCAGCTCGATCGCTTTTAAGTTAAACATGTCGGTAATGACGTTGGCAGCCTTTGTCGTATATCCCTCAATGGCGTGGGTCAGCGCATCCATACCGGTGGATGCGGTCAGTCCCTTCGGCATGCTGGACATCATGTCGGGATCTACAAAAGCGACGACCGGGATGTCATGGGCATCTACGCAGACAAACTTTCTCTTTTTTTCCACGTCTGTAATGACATAGTTGATGGTCACTTCCGCTGCCGTTCCTGCCGTCGTCGGAATCGCAAAAATCGGAACGGCCGGCTTCCTGGTGGCGGAGAGTCCTTCCAGACTTCTCACGTCCTCAAATTCCGGGTTGGCAATGATGATACCGATGGCCTTGGAGGTGTCCATGGAAGATCCTCCTCCGATTGCAATCAGATAATCCGCACCGGATTTCTTGAAGGCGGCCACACCGCTCTGTACATTTTCAATCGTCGGATTCGGCTTAATATTGGAATACACCTCATAAGCCAGACCCTCTTTGTCCAGAAGATCGGTGACCTTTTTTGTCACATTGAATTTCACCAGATCCGGATCGGAACAGATAAAAGCTTTATGAAAGCCGCGCAGCTTCGCCTCTTCCGGGACACTTAAAACTGCGCCCTTGCCATGATAAGAAACCTCGTTCAGTACAATTTTGTTTGCCATGAATCTCTCCTTCTTTGTTGTCTTTTCCTGTTGTCTATCTATCATTTCTCTGCAGGGTGAACCCGCTTTTGCCGCTTCTCTCATCCCTTCCCGGCGGCTGCTTACACGACACCCTTTTGCAGCATGATATTCCCGTAAAGTGCTTTCTCTGAAGTCGCGATGATGACGTAACAGCTCTTCGCTTCCTTATAAAACGCAAACCGCTCCACACTGCCGATCACGTTTTACGCTCCTCATGCTTCTGCACGATCTGCTCAAACTCGTCCCAGATCGGCGTGGCAACCGTGTCTCCCGGTACCTTCTGCATGATGCTCACCGGTTTTTCGACATAGGTGTCTAGCGGCAGCAGCTGTAAAACCGCATCTAAAATCTCACAGACGCCATGCCCGTCCATGCGAATGACATAGGCGTTCTCCCCCACCGTATGCACAGGAAAATTTCCATCTGCAATGAGGAGGCGGTCCGAGTGTCCCATCTCGCAAAGATGCATCAAAAGCTCGGGTGGAAGAATAGCCGGTATTCCTTTCAGCATTTGTTTTTCCTTTCTTGAAACGGGGCATTGCTACCTGCAATACCCCGTTTTGTAAAGCTAAGCCCCAATTTGTTTCGAATCTCTTCTTGCTTCGATTTTTCATCTGCACGTAAGCGCCGTTTTAGCTGTGCTTAAGTGCCGTTCTCTTCGATTTTTCTCTTCGATCTTACTCGTAGAGGCAGGGTGCGATCTTCGGATCTTCCATGTTGTCCTTTGTGTACCAGAGTGCGCCGGTATCGACATCGGAAACCGACTCGCCGTTGGAAGCCTTGACGGCAAGCTCCACTGCCTTGTAGCCGATCTGCACCGGATCCTGTGTCACCGATCCCGCAAAAAAGACCGTCGCGGATCGCCTGCAGCTGTTTGCTTCCTGCATCGAATCCTACTGCGGTAACCTTGCCTTCGCCAATCTTGTCCAGGCCTTCGTTTGCAGTAATAATCGCGTTGGCTGCAAACTCGTTGGAGCCATAGATCGCAATCAAATCGGACTTCTCAAGGATGGCAGAAGCCACTGCTGCCGCATCTGCATCTTTTACTTCCGCCGGAATGCCTACATCGATAATGACGGGAGCGCCCTTCTTTTCTTTCTTCAGGCTGTCATGTCCTTCTACAGAGACCTTGTCCTCGCCGATTGCTGCTGTCATTCCGTCTACAAAGCCCTTGGTTCTCTCTACAATCGACTGAGAGTTGGATTCCTGCGCCACTACGCCGATTCTGACGGTCTTGCTTGCGCCGTCAATCTTGTCTTTGATCAGTTTATAGGTTTCCGATGCCGCCAGTTTGCCTGCTTCATAGTTGTTGGTCGAGGCATTTGCCTTGATGGCTCCTTCCGGTGCATCCGGAACGCCGGAGTCAAAACCGATGATCGGGATTCCCTGATCCATCGCCGTCTGAATAGAACCGATGCAAGCCTTCGTATCCAGAGCTGCAAGACAGATCGCCGAAGGATTCTGGGCAATGGCTGCATTCAGGTATTCCACCTGCTGTGCGATCGCGGACTCGTTATCCGGTCCCTGGAAGGAAACTTCCGCATTCAAGTCTTCTCCTGCCTGCATTGCTCCCTTTTCCACTGCCTTCCAGAACTGATGCTGGAAGCCTTTGGCGATGACATTGATCGTCTTTTTCTCGCCGCTTGCCGCCTGAGAAGATCCGCTTCCGGACTCCTCGGTCTGTGCCTGTGACGCGGACTGTCCCGCGTCGGAAGAGCTTCCTCCGCACGCTGCGAGTGACAGAGCCATCACCCCCGCCAGTAGAGCTGTTACAATTCTCTTTTTCATGTTTTCCTCCTTTTTATCCCTTTCTTTTTCTGTTTAGGATATCCATGTAAACTGCAAATACCAGAATAATACCCGTGATAAAGAGCTGATAATGAGACTGCACCCCGATGTAAGGGAAGCCGATCTTTAACACCGTCATAATGAACACACCGATGATCGTTCCGACGATCGACCCGACGCCACCCGAGAGGGAGGTTCCTCCGATGACCACGCCTGCGATTGCATCCAACTCAAAGCCGTTACCGGTATTCGGCTGCGCCGTAGAGAACACTGCGACATAGGCGATTCCTGCCAGTGCGGCAAAGAAGCCGGAAAAGACGTAGGCAAGGGTCTCATATTTTTTTACATTGATACCGGAAAGTCTGGTCGCCTCCTTGTTGGAGCCGATGGAAAGGATGTATCTGCCGGTCTTCGTCTTGTTGAGCACCACCGCCATGATGACAGCACAGACGGCTAAAAGCAGGAAGCCGGTCGGGAAATTCTTGGGAAGTGGGCCTCCCTCCTTCGTAATCATGAAAATCTCACGGAACCAGGCGCCGTTTGCGCTCCCCTGCGGGAATGAAATCGTTTTGGTCTTGGAAACGATGGAACCCAGTCCTCTGGATACCATCATCGTGCCCAGGGTGGCAATAAAGGCCGGTAGCCCCAGTCTGGAGACGAGGATTCCGTTGATCAGTCCAAAGAGCGAGCCGCACAGGAGAATGACAAGGAGCACCAGCGGCATGGCCAGTCCCTTCTCCATTAAGGTTCCGCCGATCAGTGCACAACAGATGGCCACCGTTCCGATCGACAGGTCAATCCCGCCGGTGGCGATGACGAAGGTGACGCCGATGGCCATGAAGGCCACATAGTAAGCAGATTTTGAAATATTGGTAAAGGTAGTCGGTTGTAGGAACTTATCCGTCATCAGCGAGAAAACCACGCATATAACGATGAGTGCCGCAATTACCACAGCCTGTTGGTTTGAAAATATCTTCTTGATCTTCACCTTGATTCCCCCTGTCTGTTCGTAGCACAAGTCATAATGGTTTCCTGATTGACCTCTCCGATATCCAGGTCGCCGGTCACTCTGCCCTCACACATCACAATGATTCTGTCACTCATTCTCAAAATTTCCGGAAGCTCCGAGGAAATCATGATAATGGATTTCCCCCTCCGACACCAGCTTCTCCATCAGCTCATAAATCTCGCTTTTTGCCCCGACATCGATTCCCCTCGTCGGTTCGTCGAAGATCAGGATCTCCGAATCCTTTAAAAGCCACTTGGCAATGACGACCTTCTGCTGATTGCCGCCGGATAATTTTTTGATGGTCTGAAAAACGCCTGGCGTCTTGGTCTTTAATTCCTGCACATACTTTTCGCTCTCTTTCCGACATTTTCCCTCATCAATGAAGAGGCCGTTTGTGAATTGATCGAGCGATGCGATGCAGGTATTTTCTTCCACCGACTTATCTACCAGCAGGCCGTATCTCTTCCGGTCCTCTGACAGATAGCCGATACCAGCTTTGACTGCGTCCTCGGTAGAGCGAATCTCCACTTCCTTCCCATGAACATAGATCTTGCCTTCGTCCATGGGGTCGGCCCCAAAGAGGAGCCTTGCCACTTCGGTTCTGCCGGCTCCCATGAGTCCGGAGAAGCCGAGAATTTCCCCCTTGTGAAGCTCAAAGGAAACATCCTTCACTGCCTTTCCTCTGGAGAGATGCTCGCACTTTAAGACCACTTCGGCATCCTTCTGCACAGAGGAGGCGGTTTTCGGTTCCATAAAGACCGTTCTGCCGACCATGAGTTTAATGATGTCGTCCTTGGTGCAGTCCTTCGTGATGAGCGTACCGACATATTCTCCGTCTCTCATAACGGTGACGCGGTCGGAAATCACATTGATCTCATCCATGCGGTGAGAGATGTAAATGATCCCCGTTCCCTTTGCCCGCAGGTCCCGAATGACCTTGAAGAGTTCTTCGATTTCGGACTGACTCAGGGCTGCCGAAGGTTCATCAAAGACAATCACCTTGGCATCTGCAGAAATCGCTTTGGCAATTTCCACCATTTGCTGCTTGCCGACCGTCAGGTCTCCGATCTTGGCACCGGGTTCGATGTCTACGTTCAGCTTCTCAAAGAGCGCCGCCGCATCCTTTTCCATCTTTCTGTCATCGATAAAGAGGCCGTTCATCCGCTCCTGCCCGATAAAAAGATTCTGTGCGACCGTCAGGTCATTCATCATATTCAGTTCCTGGTGAACGATGGCGATCCCCGCCTCTTCCGACTCGGAAACGGTTTTGTATTCCACCTCTTTTCCTTCGAACTGAATGGTACCCTCATCCTTTGCGTAGATTCCCGTTAAAATCTTCATGAGAGTGGATTTTCCGGCACCGTTTTCCCCCATCAGCGCCAGCACCTCTCCCTTGTTCAATTCCAACTCGGCATTCTTCAGTGCAGCAACTCCGGAGAAAGACTTCTTGATATTCTTCATCGATAATAAAGCTGCCATGCCACTCCTCCTAGTCCTTCTTGGTACTGACCCTCTGCCCGTAACTCTTAAACTTGACCGCCATTAAATCCATCTCTTCTTTCGGGAGAATCACCGGTTCTCCGATGGCTTTGGCCTTGGTATATACCTCTGCGCAGTACTCAATCTCTTCGATGATGTTGAAGGCGTTTAACAGATCCTGGGCTCCTGCCAGCAGTCCGTGGTTGGCCAGAATGACCGCCCTGCGATCCTTCATTGCTTCAAACGCATTTTTTGCCAGCTCCATGGTTCCGTAAGTCGCATAATCCGCCACTCTGACATTTTCTCCTGCCACTGCGATCATATAATGGGTAGCGGGAAGGTCCTGCCTGAGACAGGCCAGTACCGTCGCATACATGGTATGGGCATGGATCACCGCATCGATGTCGTCGCGATATTTATACGGCATGAGGTGCATCGCCCATTCGGAAGAGGGAACTCTCTTTCCCTCCACGACCTGTCCGTCCAGATCAATGATGACAATATCTTCCGGCTGTATTTCAAAGAAGTCGATTCCGGACGGCGTAATCGCCACCTGTCCGTGCGCCCTGTCAAAAATGCTCAGGTTGCCGCCCGTCCCCTTGGTCAGCCCTGCTTCGACGAGCTTCTTCCCGTACTCAATCAGAAGCAGTCTTTCCTTTTCCATTAACATTGTTTTCCTCTTTTCCCCCCAGACGTTTCGCCTGCGGATATATTTTCATGAGTCGGGTGCCAGGGATGCCCGGCACCCCATGATACAGGCTTGCCAGAAGCAAGCCTTCCGACTTCCCTTACTTGTACAAAGGTTCGTAATAAGCGCAGGCTCTGTAATCCTGTCCCTATGATAGACTTCCCTTACTTGTACAAAGGTCCGTAATAAGCGCAGGCTCTGTAATCCTGTCCCTCTAAATCAGCGGTTCCGAAGCCGTTAAAGGCATGCGGTCTGTAGATGCGGTTCTCTTCCACGTTGTGGAAAGCGACCGGAATGCGCAGCATGGATGCCAGTGTTAAGAGCCTGTCGCCGACATGTCCCTCTACGGTAGCCCCGTGATTGGCGCCCCATTTCGCCATCACATTGTAGACGGAATCCGCCGCTCCGATGCCGATCTTCGGTGCAAACCAGGTGGTCGGCCAGGTTCTGTCCGTTCTCTCATCCAGCGTCTTGTGCACCTCCGCATCCAGCACGCAGGTATTTCCTTCGATCACCTGCAGCGTCGGTCCTACACCCTCTACCATGTTCACACGGATCATGGTAACCGGCATCTCCGCCGCCGTCTTAAAGTGAGAAGAGAAGCCGCCTCCTCTGAAATATTCATAGTTGGCTCTGCACCAGTCGGTCGCCTCGCATAGAGCGGTGATATCCTCCTCTGTCAGGTTCCACCACTCCTTCATAGTGCCCTTCCCCGTCTCATCCTTTGCCGCAGCACTGGCATCCAGGCAGCTTGCGCCGGAATTGATGAGGTGGATGATGCCGTTCTTCGCAAACCCGGTCAGTTCTTTTCCCGTCACTCTCTTGACCGCATCGGGGGACCAGTAGGTTCTCACATCGGAGAAGATCGGTGCCTTGCCGGTGGAGAGCCATCCGAAGAGCATGGCGATTCCGTTCAAGGTATCATTTTCAGTCGCAAAAGGCGTCGGCATCTTCTTGCCGTTCCAGTTGAAGCCGGAAGCCATGATTGCCTCGGTGAAGTCCGCATTCGGCAGCCAGTCTGTCCACATCCGCTGTCCCTGGAAACCGCCTGCGATGGCATTTCTTCCAAGCGCTTCCTCATGCCATCCGAGTTCCTTTAACTTCGGGTTGCCGAAGAGGATATCTCTTACCACCAGCGCATGCTTGACGCAGAACTCCCACTGCTCGTCGTCCGGAATGAAGCGGGATTTGGTGATCACCTCCGGGAAGTTCTTGCCCGCATTGGTGTCATAGCCCTCTTTACAGTTCTCTTTTACCCAGGCAAGCGCCTTCTCGTACTCCTCCGGATCGTAGATGCCGATGGTGATTCTTCTAAGAACCTCCGTCATATCCACCCATTCGGTTCTCATGCCCAGGTATTTCTGCAGGAAATCCACATTTACGACGCTTCCGGCAATTCCCATGGAGACCGCACCGATGTTGACATAGGACTGATTCTTCATAATACCGACCGAAACGGCGCCTCTGGCGAAGTCCAGGATCTTCTTGGCTACATCTTCCGTGATTCCGGTATCGTCCTTATCCTGTACTTCCGTTCCGTAGATCGAGAAGGCCGGCAGCCCTCTCTGTGCATAAGCCGCCATGACCGCGGCAAGATATACGGCGCCTGGTCTTTCTGTCCCGTTAAATCCCCAAACCGCTTTGATTGTATTCGGGTTCAAATCCATGGTTTCCGTTCCGTAGCACCAGCAGGGTGTGACGGTCAGCGTTCCGATGACATTTTCTTTGGCAAAAAATTCTTCACAGACCGCCGCTTCCGCGCCGCCGCCGATGGTCGTCGGGGACAGAACCACTTCCACGGGTTCCCCGTCCGGGTAGCGCAGATTCCCGGAGATAAGCTTCGCTGCGCTTTTGGCCATGTTCATGGTCTGCTCTTCTAAGGACTCTCTTACACCTCCCCATCTGCCGTCAATGGTGGGTCTGATGCCGATTCTTGGATGATTCATAATGCCTCCTTTTATTCTTCCTCTCTGATGATCTACGAATGATCTATTGGTAGCGGATTTTCGTTTGTACGAACCCGCAATGGATCCCCCGATCCCTGCAAGGATCAGATCCGGTTTCCCCGGTAATACTTGACTTCCGATGCCTCACAAATCTTCTCTCTGCCTTCGTTCACACTTGCCACTTCCTTCTCATACAAAAGCGTTAACAGAATATTGCCCAGCGCGGAACTCTCATAGGGTCCCGCCTTCACGTTAAGCTGCAGCTTCTGCGCAATCCGGGCAGCCAGCACTTCCGACTTCGCTCCCCCGCCGATCATCTGCAGCTTCGTAAATTGTCTGCCCAAAATACGCTCGATGTCTTCTTTGACCTCTTTGTACTTCTCCACCATGCTGTCATAGATCAATGTGAAGTAGGAAAAATCGTCCCCAGGCGCCTCCACTCCCTTCTCTTTCAGAAAGGCGTCGATTTCTTTCTTTACCTGCACGTCCTCTCTGCTGAAACCTCGGCGTCCATATCAATCAGCGCTTCTTTGTTCTCCTGCCCCGCATTTTCAGCCCCGGAGGCTCCGTTTTCTTTGTCCTTCCTTGCAAAATCCTGTCCTACATAGGAGGAAATTTCTTCAAAAGAAATCTTTCTGCCAAGCTTTTCTTCCAACTGCGACTTGTATTTTTCAAAAAGGTAGAGCCCTGTGATGTTTTTGAAAAAATAAGTCTCCGATCCGTAGCCAAGCTCATTGGTCAGGTTGCTTTCGTATGCTTCTCTTTCCGTACAGGCCCGATCGACCGCCGTTCCGATTAAGGACCAGGTGCCGCAGCTCAGAAAAAGAGCATCGCGATCTCTCGCCACCTCCGTCATCAGCAGGGCGCTTGCCGTATCATGGCCGCAAACGGGAATGACATCAATGTCCAGCTTCCGCAGCCTCTCGCATTTGGCGTTTTTGGTACTGGCTCTCCACTCGCCGGCCTTGACGATTTTCGGCACCAGCTCTTTTTTTAGTCCCAATATTTGAAAGAGTGTTGCGGACACTTCCTTTTTGGTCAAATCGTAGAGCCCCGTGGTAGACCAGATGCTCTCTTCGCCGATCTTTTCCCCTGTCAAAAAATAATAGATCAGATCGGGGATCATCAGCAGCTTATCCGCCTTCTCATAAACATCCGGCTGGAGGGTTTTCAGGGCAAGCAGTTGGTAAACCGTATTGATCGTCATGATCTGGTTTCCGCTGTTCTGAAAGAGTGTCGCCTCCTCGATTCTGGAATCCGCCTCTTTCCTTCCGATGATGAATTTCTCATCCCGGTAAGAGAACGGTGCCTGCAGCAAATTTCCTTCCTGATCGATGAGACCGAAGTCCACTCCCCAACTGTCAATGCCGATGGCGCTGACATCCGCATTCTCCAGGATCGTCTCTTCGATTTTTCCTATGATTCCATCCCAGTCCCAGACCAACCTGCCGTTCTTTCCCTGAATTTTATGGTTCATCCGCATCACTTCCTGCGTACGGAACTGTCCGTTTTCCAGAAAACCAACAATTCCGCGGATGGAAGTGGCCCCCATATCGAAAGCAAGTACCTTCTTCATCTGCCCTTCTCCAAGTCGTTTTCGCCTATCGTTTCCTGCCCCGAGATCATCCTTTCTTTCGAAATTTTTGATGTTCTCCGCATTCTTCTCTAAAAAAAATATAGCATATTCAACAAAAGGATTGAATCAATGGACGCTACGTTGAACAATTTCCCTTAAACTGTGCTATACTGTTCAAACGTGAACATTTCGTTCAAATTGCATTCCATCTGAAAGCGCAAACCTCGAAAATTCCAACCGAACCGGAAATGTTTCCGATTGACTTCTTACGCAGAACCGGAGGACAGCATGGGAGTAGAAGACAGAAAAAGAGAAATTCTGGAGAAGTTAAATGCACACAACGGGGTTGCCAGCATTCATTATCTGGTCGGGAAACTATATTCTTCCCGTTCCACGATCCGAAGAGATCTCATTGCTCTGGAAGAAGAGGGCGTGCTAAAACGCTCCCACGGCTATGTTTCTCTGGTGACCACCTCCGCAAGCGAAAGCCCGATCAGCATGCGGCAGGTCGAAAATCTGGATAAAAAACAAAAAATCGCCAAAAGGACCGAGCCTTTTATCCGGGACGGTATGGTTCTATTCTTAGATTCTTCTTCCACCGTCTGTCAGCTGGCGCCGATTTTAAAGGGGAAGAAGGACCTGACCATTATCACCAACGGAATCAATATCGCCGGCGAGCTCTCGCATGCGCACAACCTGACCTGCTTCCTCTGTCCCGGCGTATTGAAACACAAGAGCCTATCCATCGTCGGCGAGTTCACTTCCCAGTTCATCAAAAATTTCCATGCCGAACTTGCCATCCTCTCCTGCAAGGCAATCCGTGCGGACGGCATCTTCGAAGGCGACGATTCCCAGGGGCTGGTCAAAAAAAGCATGATGGAGAACGCCAACCGGGTGATTCTTCTCTGTGATCATACCAAGGAGCAGGCCATCGGCTTCTTTAAGACGACCGGTCTGGATTCTCTCTCCTGCCTGATCGCCGATGCACCTTTTTCCGACTCTCTGCAAAAAACGCTGCAGAAACAGATCCCCAAGGTGATTTCCTGATTTTTTTACATTGGCATCCTTGCTTCCATCCCTTATGATGGAGGGTGTCGCCAGTGAGATCCATGAGGAAAAAAATGACGATCGATCAATCGTTGATCCGGAAAGAAAGGGAGAAACTACATGAAGAGTGATATTCAGATTGCACAGGAGGCGCAGATGCTTCCGATTGCGGAGGTCGGCGCACAGATCGGCTTAAGCGAAGAGGCACTGGAGGCTTATGGGAAATACAAGGCCAAGGTGGACCTGAACCAACTGCAGCACTTGAACCGGAAGGCGAAGCTTGTTTTGGTAACTGCCATCAATCCGACGCCGGCGGGAGAAGGCAAGACCACCACTTCAATCGGTCTGGCGGATGCCATCCATCGACTGGGGAAAAAGTCGGTTCTGGCTCTTCGCGAGCCTTCTCTGGGTCCGGTCTTCGGCTTAAAGGGCGGCGCCGCCGGCGGCGGTTATGCGCAGGTTCTGCCGATGGAAGACATCAATCTGCATTTTACCGGCGACTTTCACGCCATCGGGGCAGCCAACAACCTCCTGGCCGCCATGCTGGACAACCACATCCAGCAGGGGAACGCACTGGGCATTGACCCCAGACGGATTGTATGGAAGCGCGCCGTGGATATGAACGACCGGGCGCTCCGACATACGGTGATCGGTCTGGGGAGTCCTGATCGACGGGCATCCCCAGAGAAGATTCCTTTCAGATTACCGTCGCCTCGGAGATCATGGCCATTTTTTGTCTTTCCCAAAATGTAACGGATCTGAAGGAGCGGCTCTCCCGCATCATCGTCGCCTATACCAGAGACAGAAAGCCCATCACCGCCCATGACCTGAAGGCGGAGGGGGCCATGTGTGCCTTGTTAAAAGACGCCCTTCGGCCGAACCTGGTACAGACGATCGAGCACACCCCCGCCTTCGTACATGGCGGCCCCTTCGCCAATATCGCCCATGGCTGTAATTCTGTCCTTGCCACAGAGTGTGCCATGAAGCTGGGGGATTATGCGATTACCGAGGCCGGTTTCGGTGCCGATCTCGGCGCAGAAAAGTTCCTCGACATCAAGTGCCGGACGGCAGGTCTTGTCCCCGACGCCGTCGTCATCGTCGCCACCGTCCGCGCACTCGAAATACAACGGCGGTGTTGCCGTTTCTGAATTAAACAAGGAAAATCCCTTCCCGCTCTCACAAAAAGGGTCTTCCCAATCTCCTGCGCCACATCGAAAACATCCGTCACGTCTACCATCTGCCTTGCGTAGTCGCCATCAACGAATTCCCGAGCGACACGGAAGCCGAATACCGGTTCATCGAGGAAGCCTGCTACAAAGAAGGCTGCCTCTGCGCAAGAAGCGCCGTCTTTGCAAAGGGCGGCGAAGGCGGGGAAGACCTTGCCCGCAAGGTGATGCAGCTTTGTAAGGAGCAGAACAATTTCTCCTTCAGTTATGATCGCAGCGACGGCATCCGGGAAAAGATCTCGGCGATCGCCAGAAAAATTTATCATGCGGATGGCGTCACCTTTACCGCCTCCTGCGAAAAACAGATCGATCAGTTGACGGAACTCGGCTTCGCCCACCTCCCCGTCTGCATCGCCAAAAACACAGTATTCCTTCACCGACGATCCTAAGAAATTAGGCGCACCAGAGCATTTCGAGATTACCGTCCGTAACCTCTCCGTTTCCGCCGGCGCCGGTTTCCTCGTCGCCCTCACCGGCGACATCGTCACCATGCCGGGACTGCCGAAGGTGCCCGCCGCCGAAGGAATTGATGTAGACGAGAAAGGAAATATCACGGGACTGTTTTAAAAAGACAGAGCAGGAGACGGGCGACAGAAAGCTTCCTGTCGCCCATCTCCTGCTCAGCACAAACAGAGGAAAACCTCTGTTAATCCGGTATTTCTCCCAAATTTTTGACCGAATCACGGTACTGTATTTTACCCTGAATCCGAATCACCCTTCTTTTAGAA